>Ga0302250_1000004_pt1 | contig 771004 bp, 758 predicted proteins | sample AAG_RA_Asp_MG_FD_193536 | JGI IMG/M metagenome (GOLD analysis project Ga0302250, IMG submission 193536) | Enriched activated sludge microbial communities from anaerobic digester in WTTP, New Holstein, Wisconsin, United States - AAG_RA_Asp | ecosystem: Engineered > Bioreactor > Anaerobic >... | reverse complement strand
AACGATCATTGATTGCTGCACCGAGACCCGTTTCAGGAACAGGCATAACAGCAATACCGCTGAATTGAGGATGATCAAGCGCGCGGAGCATTGCGAAAAGATTCGCCGCCGCTTCGTTCACGTCTCCTTGCGGGCTCAAGTTTAATTGCTTGAGGCCCTTATGCTCCGGAATAACGCTCCCGAAACATAGGAGAGCTTCTGTTGGCTTCGCTTCCAAAACATTCAAACGAACGGGCAAATGGGGCGCATAATGGCTCGCCAACATGCCGGGGCTTTGCGGCATAAGTTCATCGTGAAGCCTTTCTCCAAGTTTGCCGATAATCGGCTCCAACATCTCCCGGGTAACGCCGCCATGACGCAAAATATCGGGTTGCGAACCCGTCAGATCAAGAACCGTGGATTCAACCCCAACTTCGCACCGTCCCCCATCCAATATAAGGTCAACTTTATCGCCCAAGGATTCCGCGACATGCTCTGGCGTGGTTGGGCTTAATTTGCCAGATGCATTTGCGCTGGGCGCGGCAATCGGACGTACCGCGGCGCGAAGCAGCTCCAATGCCACAGGATGCGAGGGCATCCGCACAGCAAGCGTATCCAGCCCCGCGCTTGCCAACAATGAAACCGGACAACCCTTTGCGCGAGGAAGCACAAGCGTCAAGGGCCCCGGCCATAATTTTTCGACCAGCAAACGCGCCATATCGTTCATAACGACCAAAGCTTCCAATTCACGCGGCGCGGCTACATGCGCGATGAGCGGATTGAATTCTGGCCGCCCTTTAGCTTCAAAAATGGAGGCGACGGCGCGATCGTTCGTCGCGTCACCGCCAAGACCGTAAACAGTCTCTGTCGGAAACGCGACGAGTTTGCCCTCGCGGAACAATGCGGCGGCCTTGGCAACATTTGCAGGCGTGGCGGTAACAATATTCATCGCTTAATTTTTATATCATCTATCGTTACTATATGCTGGCGCCGTCAAATCATAACAATAATTGCCAGCTTTATGTTTCCACCTAATTTGCGCGTAGTAATAACGGCCAAGCTTTTCTTCAGAGTCATTATCTAACGCAAAACCCGCGCACAGGCGATATGCTTTTTCTCCTGTTTTTTCATAGATATAAGGCTGCTTAGTTACGGGATCCTTAAAGTTTATATGGCATGTTTTGCATGCCTCGTCGATGCTCCCAGGAAGCTTTTTATTCCGCTCAAAATAACGATCAACGGCTCTAGAAATCCCATCCAGATCCTGCACACGTCGTTCGTCGATACGACGCAAACGCTGCTTCGCAGGAGATCCCGTTACAACAAGCCCGCCGGCAATTGCCAGAATAACGACCGCGGCTGCCGCCGCGGCAAGAATACGTTCAATGGGATATCGTATCATAGCTCTATTTCCTCCTTACGGAGATCCCATAAGTAATAACCGAAGACCGCACCTGAGATTGTGCCCGCCACGACAACTTTTAACAGAAAGCGGATCGTAAGCTCGCCACCGAGGACGTTATAAACCAGCGTCGTTAAATCGCCGATCATAATGCTGGACGCGACAAAAAGCGTTAAATACGTCAGCCAGCGGCGAATGGACGATTGTCTTTTAACCGGGTTTTGCGCCACCTCACGCCCGATAAAACGCGACATAAAGAGAAAAACGGGAAAGGAGATAATGAGCGATGAAATGTTCCACCGTGTGCTGTCCCAGAACATCTTGCGGTAATCGTCGTGGGATGCAGGGTCAGGCAAATAATGGTTGATAAGCTCAAAGAGAAGATCGCCGAGGTTGAAAGACGCGTAATACAACGTGCTAAACATTACCAGATATAAAAAGGCTTCGCGAGCCGACAAATGCGGGCGCGGCTTTGGCACAGGCACGGCAAAGCGAATATCCGCATAGGCGTTCATGGCACTTTTGATTTGCTCAGGCGACCAGCCGGCGCTCAAAGCAGCTTTCTCAATTTCCTGCCGAAAAATGCCCTTACATAGCGCTTCGCGGACAAACGATTCCAGTTCCAGAACTGCCGATGCCATAATACCCCCCAATCAATAAAAGATTATGGCTGATTCAAGACTAACTTCGATTAAAATCAGCTTAATGAGTCGTTATATATAGCTTACCAAAGCACTCTCTTTTTACATGACATGCGGGAAGGGGGCTATTATCCTCCGCCGCCATGCGTCGTTTCGTTAAATTCGTCTTTAAGTTCGTCCTCACGTTTACGCTCGTGATTGCATTGGCGTTAGGAATTTTGATCTGGCGCGTGGCCTCACAGCCCGTTTCGTCAACGACTCTGACTCCTTACATCGAAGCGGCGCTTTCCAGCCTTTTGCCGGATACCAAAGCCGAAGTCGCCGAAACCTTACTTGTTTGGGACAATAAAGACCGTTCGCTGGCGTTCCGTGGGACCGGATTCAAATTGCGGGACAACACGGAAAATGTGATTGCGGAATCTCCGTCGATGAAAATGAAACTGAGCGTACTGGGCTTGTTGGCCGGGCAGTTCATTCCATCCGAACTGATTATCGAACAGCCCCAGTTGTGGTTCAACCGCCGCGCCGATGGAACTATCTCTTTCGGCAGCATGGTGACGGGCGAAACGACCGCAGCCCCGGCTCAAGAGCAAGCCCCCGTCAAGGATATCGTCCAGACGATTGCCGATCAGGTCACGCACGGGCGTTTACTGCAAGACGTTGCCATCACAAACGCCATGCTTTTCATACATGACGAAGAAACCAGACAGGATTGGGCCATTAGGATTCCGGAAATTTCCCTGCACCATGGCTGGCGCACGATTACGGGCAAGGCCCAGATTGAAGTCACGCAAAAGGATAAGGGATCTCTGATCGAAGCGAATTACGATTTCGACCGCCGCCGGAGTCTTCATAACATCACGTTGAGTTTCACGTCACTTAATCCTTCTTTTATCGCAGGCCGTCATCCGAAATTGGCCTCAATCGCATCATTCGATTTGCCTCTTTCGGGGGAAATTTCCTTTTCCACGGATCGTGAATTGAATGTCGTCAGTTCGGCAACCAAGATCAACGGCGGGGAAGGCGTGATAAACGCGCCTTCCGTTTGGGACAAGCCCCGTTCGGTGAAAAACTTTTCGCTTTCCGCGCAATATGACCGGAAAACCCATCAATTATCCATTTCGTCGACGAACATCACGTTTGACGATACAACTTTCACACTCGACGTGCAGGGAAGCCCGCCACCCGCTGAATCCACCGGCACAAACGGCAAGCCTTTCGACATGGCCTTTATGATGAGGGTCAGCGTCAATAAAATCCCGATGGATCATTTTGCTTCGATTTGGCCCAGCCCGATCATCACGAACGCGCGCGCGTGGATCATGGCCAACATGAGCAAAGGGCAATTCAACGACGGCGAAGTGACTATAAATGGCAAGTTCGCGTGGGACGATCTTGAGAACATGGTTCTGGATTCCGGAAACGGCAAGATTTCAGCGCGCAACGGGACCATTCACTACATCAACGGCATGCCGAACGTCGAAGGCGTCGACGCGGATGCGACGTTCGATCTTGACCGCATGGATGTAAAAATATCAAACGGCGGTATCGGCGCACTTAAGATTCAGCCTTTTACCATTGAGATGACGGATTTCCAAAAAAACGTTCAGATTATTTACATTCCGCTCAAGATTAACGGGCCAGTCCGTGATGTGATCAAGTTTTTGGATGAACCTGCACTTGGGTACGCTTCAGCGGTTGGCTTGCGTTCGGACGACGGTGAGGGAAAGGTCGAAGGCTCGATCGAACTCCGTTTTCCAATGCTGAACGCGATCCTGATGAAGGATATCGACTATAAAGCCACAGCCAAAATCACTGATTTCGCCGCCCAGAAGATGGTGCCTGGACTTATAATTTCACAGGGCAACCTTTCCTTATCGCTCGATAAGGCAGGTTTTGCGCTGAAAGGTCCAGCGTCTCTTAATAAAGTTCCCGCCGAAATCGCCTGGGAAAACCGCTTTGGCGACAATGAAGTGGATACGGGAAAACCGCGCTCAAGCGCAACGGTAACCGGCAATCTTTCGGGCGATCAGTGGGCGCAACTGGGTCTCGAATTGCTTAACAAGGTCAAAGGCAACTCAGCCATTAACATCCGTTTCGCACAATTCGATAACGCGCCTGCCCAATTGACCGGTAATGTAAATTTCAAGGAAGCCGAAGTCCGTATAGATGATTTGAACTGGAGCAAGGCTTCGGGCATTCCAGCCCAGTTAGAATTCGCTGCCGTGCTGCCAAAGGAAGGCGATATCGCTCTCAAGAGCATCGATTTGCAGGGTGCCAATTTGAAAATCAAAGGATCCGGGCGCCTAGACGGCAAAAGCATGCAGTTACTCGCCATAGACTTGAAGCCTGTGATCGTCGGCCGCACAAATGTCAACAAGCTCTCTTTCGCGCAATCGTCATCGGCCATGGGCGAAATGCGCTTCACGGTTGAAGGTGAGGCCTTCGATGTCAGCGGCATGACAGGCGGTAAAGATCCCGGTAAATCCGACCCCCGACCGAAAATATATAAAATCAAGCTGGGAAAGATCATCACTAGCGACGTTGGCTTTATTTCGAACGTCCAGATTCAAGCGCGCCGCGATCCGCAAGGGTGGGCCGACATCGAGCTGCGCGGCATGGCCGATGGCGGCCACCCGCTGGACATCAGCCTTAAGCCTGTCGGCAACAGACGTACACTCAGTATCACCTGCGACGATTTCGGCAAGGCGCTGAAAGGCATGGGCTTTACCGATACTGTCAAAGATGGACCAATCGAAATCAAAGGCGAAAGCACACCCGAAAATCCGCGCGTCATCGAAGGCACAGTCAAAATTGGCCATTTTCTCGTCACGGGCCTGCCCGTGCTGGCGCGATTGCTAAGCGCGGCTTCGCCTTTCGGCTTCATCGACCTCGTGACGGGTAACGCCAGTTTCGACCGCCTTGAAGGTCAATTTAGGTGGCAGGGCGATGCAATCGACCTTATCAAGGTTCGCGCCGCCGGTTCGGTTTTCGGCCTGAATATAGATGGCCATCTCGACATGAACACCGGCGCCACCAATTTGCATGGCACCTTAGTGCCCTTCAGCTTCTTCAACAGCATCATCAACGTCATTCCCTTGTTGGGTGACGTCATCACAGGCGGCGAGGGGCAGGGCGTTATCGCGGCATCTTATACTGTCAAAGGAACCTTGGGCGAACCGGATATCAGCGTTAATCCCGTCTCGTTGCTTACACCCGGTTTTCTGCGCAACTTGTTCTTTGCCGGCGATGACACGCCGGAAAAACCGCCCGAGCAGCCCGCTCCGGTAAAGGAAACCAAACAGAAAGCTGATAAATAGCTTTCTGTCCTAAATTCATTTTATGATTTCGACTTTCTTGACGAACATCAGCTCGCAAGCGTTCCATCCGGCGTCGGTGCGACTTAAGGAGGACTCCCATCTAAAATTATCTTTACCCTCAGCCCGCACAAGATAACCTTGCATATGAATGATGTGGCCTGCTCGCACACGCTTGATTTCTTTCGCGATTTCATCCGTTGCAGGAATAATATGCGTATTTGCAGTTTGCTCATGCACTTGCTGAGATGTCATATAACGCAACACGCGCTGTAAATCGTATCGCGAGATATAATATCTCCCCGATAGATTAAAACTAAAATGATCAAGGATTTCGGAATCCGACATTTTCAGCCAGCCTAGCGTAAAATCGACTGGTGAAATTTTAGCTTCACGATCGAAATAATAACGCCGCTTCGCAAGGACACGCGCGGTGATGTCGTACTCGGACAATGGCGTAATATAATGATCTTTATATTCGAAAGCCTGCATGGCTGGCAGGTCTTTCTGTATTGGCTCCTTGGGCACGAGTATTCCAGGAAGCTGGTTCACCCAGCGTTCGGGAAAGATGAAGTATATCGCCGCCAGAGCAATCAGAACGGGAATAAGCATATGCCGTGATAAGATGCTCATCTTCGGCTGGGACGGAATATAATTCGAGCACTGAATCACAGGTTTTGGCAAAGGAGGTAAGGGCGGCAAGGATTCCATCTAACGATGGTCACCTTCAAACACTCAAAATTTTGTTAATAGTGATTATTTCTTTAGAAACAGGTTGTTATCATTCAAATCTGGATCGACCTCCTGTACAGGTTCAGAAGGTATTGGGGTGCTTCTCATGTTTTCGTCCGGCGCCGATCGTGGTGGTGTGAATTTCAGTTCCTTGGATTTTATCATCGGTTTTGAAATAACAGGTTCTGTTATAGCCGATGATCCCGCCGTTACTGGTGAAGACACAGGCGCAACTCTTGAGTCTCTATTGGTATTATGGGGACCAAGCGGAGAAGGTGGGTTATAAATATCATTCTGCCTTGGTTTTAAGGGAAATATATTCGTTGTGTTATTATTTATGATTGTCTGATTGACGATTTTGGGCGCCAATTCTGCTTCAGGTATCATATCATACTCGACAAACTCTTGAATTCCATCGCGCCAGTCTTCGGCCGTTTGGAAACGGCTTGTCCAAATACCGCGTCTCTGCTGACGCGCGACATCTTCGTCCTGTTCGTAAAGGCCGCCCGACGTTTCCTCATCATCCATCGCCCAGCCTTGCATAATCATATAACGGGCAATGTCGTTCGTTTTATCGCCGCGAATGCGAAAACATTGAGCGCCGATTCCGCCATCGCCAAGCACATCCTTCGTCTGGCACTTCACAAGCTGGCCTTCGATAAAATGCTTGAGAACAATAGTAGCTTGCTCGCCACAATCCCATGCGCGATCCGCCTGCCAACATTTCTGGTCTTCCGCCAGCGTTTCAATCCCCCAAAGGGAAACTTGGCGGCCATCTAACATCATAAGCCCTGAATCAAGCACAACAGGTGTGCCGAATAATTCATTGGAGTCCGCCGCGTGCGCAGGCATAACACCCAGCACGACAATCAACGACAGCAAACATACGACCACGTATTTCATGGTCATTTTCGTAGCCCCCACCGGTCTTACTTTCACACAGCATCATGGCTAAAAGATGATGCCATGTTAAAGTAGCTGTGTTATAAAACAAAAAGCTTTAAAAAATAAGCCCTTTCGTGGTTACTGCTTTGCTCCATCCTTCCGCCTTTTCCGCTGCTAGCGCCGTCGTCAAGCGTTCGATCCGTATCGCCGGCCATCGCACCAGCGTTTCGTTGGAAGCCGCTTTTTGGGAGAAACTCAAGGGCATAGCCGCCCAACGCGGCTGTTCCGTCAACCATCTTGTGGCAAGTGTCGATGCCGAACGGAAAGGAAATCTCTCAAGCGCTTTACGGCTTTTTGTCCTGAAAAACCTCACTTAAATAACTCTAAGCGCAAAATAACTCTTGTATTCAAGGACACTTTTCAATAAGGCCTAAATAATAAGCCTTGGAACCGGGTATGGCCGGCCAGGCACTCTTTTCCCTAGGGTTTCGACCCTTAACTTTTAAACTCATAGGGGGGGTAAACCATGGAGAGTGTTCTCATCATCGGCGCAGGTGCATCTGGATCTGTTGCTACAAAGAAATGCGCAATGGATCGGGAGACCTTCAAAAAAATACACCTTGCCTCACGAAGGCTCGAAAGATGTCAAAATATTCAAAAAGAATGTCAGTCGGACATTACCATCTCCGAGGTAGATGCGGATGACCAAAAGCAAGTTATCAAACTTATTGAAAAACAAAAACCGGATATCGTCATAAATCTTGCCTTACCTTATCAAAATCTCTCTATCATGGATGCTTGTCTAGCGACAGGGGTGCATTATCTCGACACGGCTATAGATGAAATTCGTGAAAAAATTACCTTCGGATACGCCAATCAGTGGCCCTATCGGGACCGCTATAAAGAGAAAGGCATCATTGGCATTCTGGGTTGTGGCTTTGACCCCGGTGTCGTTAATGCTTTCTGCGCTTATGCGCAGGAAAAATTTTTCGATGAAATCAGCCAGATTGACATTATTGACTGTAACGATGGCAATCACGGCCAGCCCTTTGCCACAAATTTTAATTCCGAAATCAATATCAGGGAAGTAATTCAAAGGGGAAGATATTGGAAAGACGGCCAGTGGATTCACGTGCCTCCATTTGATATTTCCACCATAATCGATTTTCCCGGGATCGGGCCGCGCAAATCCTACCTTATCGACCATGAAGAGGAAGAAAGCCTGATCCATAACATTCGTGGACTTAAACTGATCCGCTTTTGGATGACGTTTTCGGATAGTTACATCAAACATCTAGAAGTCCTGCAGAATGTTGGCATCACACGCATTGATCCTGTTCAGTACAACGGCGTCGACATCGTTCCTCTCCAGTTCCTCGTTCATCTCTTGCCGGAACCATCATCTCTCGCGGAAAGTTACACCGGCAAGACTTCCATCGGCACCATCATTACCGGCATTAAAAACGGTAAGAAGCAAACAAAAGTCTTGTATAACGTGTGCAATCATGCCGCTTGCGCCCGTGAAGTCGGCTCACAGGCCATCTCCTACACGACAGGCGTACCCGCCGTCGCGGGCGCTAAAATGGTTCTAAATGGCCAATGGATAGGCAAGGGCGTGTTTAATGTTGAGGAACTGCCTTCTGAACCCTTTCTCAAGGAAGTTGCTAAACAAGGCTTACCGTGGAACGTAGAGAACTACGAGCCTGTCAGCCTACAGGAACGCGTTGCCGCTTGACCTATTTTACCAGATGTCACATTACCCGTGAATGGCCTTATTATTCTGAGAAAGAGCTTTCAAACCGTTTTATAGGTAAAATAACTCTTGTGTTTGAGAGCGCTTTTCACTATGGGCTCATTTATACAGGCTTGGAACCGGGTGTAACCGGCCAGGCACTCTTTTCCCTAGGGTAAGTACCCTAAACCTTTGAACCAAGAGGGGAGACAGGCCATGGACAGTGTACTCATCATCGGCTCAGGCGCGGCAGGATCTGTCGCAACAAAAAAATGCGCCATGGACCGGGAAACCTTTAAAAAAATACATCTTGCTTCGCGCCGGATCGAAAAGTGCCAGAATGTTCAGAAGGAATGCCAATCGGATATCACGATCTCTGAAGTCGATGCCGATGATACAAAGCAGGTCATTAAGCTGATCGAGAAACAAAAACCCGATATCATTATTAACCTCGCTTTGCCCTATCAGGATTTGACGATCATGGACGCTTGTCTAGCGACGGGTGTGCATTACCTCGATACAGCCAATTATGAGCCCAAAGACGAGGCCAAGTTCAGCTATACATGGCAATGGGCTTACCGGGATCGGTTCAAAGATAAAGGCATCATGGCCGTGCTTGGATGTGGCTTCGATCCGGGCGTTATTAGCGTTTATTGCGCTTATGCCCAAAAGAATCTCTTTGACGAAATCAGCACAATCGACATCATCGACTGCAACGACGGCAGTCATGGCAAAGCATTTGCCACCAATTTCAACCCTGAAATTAATTTGCGTGAAGTTACTCAGCGCGGCAAGTACTGGAAAAGAGGCAAATGGATTGAAATCGATCCTCTGAGTATTTCAACCATGATCGACTACCCGAAAGTTGGGTCACGCAAGTCATATTTGATTTACCACGAAGAAGAAGAGTCGCTTGTTGAGAACATTAAGGGGCTCAAGCAAATCCGTTTTTGGATGACGTTCTCAGACAACTACATCAAGCATCTTGAAGTTCTGCAAAACGTCGGCATGACACGCATTGACCCTATTATATACAAAGGGGTTGAGATTATTCCTCTGCAGTTCCTGACGCACCTGTTGCCGGTGCCGTCGTCACTCGCGGAAAATTACACAGGTAAAACGTCCATCGGCGCAATCATTACAGGTACCAAGAACGGCAAGGAACAAACGAAAATTATTTACAACGTTTGCGACCATGCTGAATGCGCGCGTGAAGTCAATGCACAGGCTGTTTCGTATACAACAGGTGTGCCAGCCGCAACGGGTGCAAAAATGGTTCTGACCGGCAAATGGACCGGAAAGGGCGTGTTCAACGTCGAAGAACTCCCACCAGAGCCCTTTCTTGAAGAGGTCTCAAAAATGGGGCTTCCTTGGCATGTCGAGGCTTGTGCCCCAATCAGCCTGAAGGAACGCGCAGCGGCATGATAATTGAAATACCGCCGCATCTGGCTGGCGTTTTGCCTCAGATCACAACGCCGGCATATGTCGCAGACGTTGCAAAACTTAAAGAAAATATGGCCACGGCCAACCGGATCCGGAAAGAAGCCGATTGCCGCATTTTGTTAGCGACTAAAGCTTTTGCGCTTCCGGCCTTGTTTCCAATGATGAAAGAGTCGCTGGATGGCACGACCGCCAGCGGCATTTACGAGGCCCGTCTTGGCCGCGAATATTTCGGCAAGGAAGTTCATACCTTTGCGCCAGCCTATACTGAAGCCGAGGTTCGTGAGCTTCTTAAGGTCGCCGATCATATCTATTTTAATTCGCCCGACCAAATCTATCGTTATTTGCCAATTCTCAAAACGGCAGAACCTGATAAGAAAGCAGGAATTAGAATAAATCCCGGCTATTCGCGTGTAACCGTCGGAGGCGATCTGTACGATCCCTGCGCGCCAACATCACGTTTTGGCGTAAAGCCGAATGAGCTTGATCAGTTACCTTGGAACGATATTGATGTTTTGCACGTCCATGCCCTCTGTGAAGTCATGCACGACGCTTCGATCGGCTTGATTAAACATATCGCGAAAGAATTCGGTACCTACGTCAAACGCGTCAAAGCCGTAAACTTCGGCGGCGGGCATTTCATTAACAAACCTGGATATAACGTAGATGCGCTTATTGCCGCTATTCTCGGTTTCCGGAATGAATTTAACGTAGAAGTCATTCTCGAACCGGGCGGCGGACTCGTTTTTGATGCCGGCTACCTTGTGGCTACCGTCCTTGATATTCATCATAACGAATCTAGCATAGCTATCCTTGATACGTCAGCCGCATGTCATATGCCGGATGTGCTTGAAGCACCTTATACACCGCCTTTATTCGATTCAGATGAACCGGGAATCTTACCGCACACATACATTTTGGGCGCAAAAAGTTGTATGACAGGCGATGTGATCGGAACGTATTCCTTCCGCCAACCTCTAAAGCCCGGCGATAAGCTTGTTTTTGGAGATATGCTTCAATATAGCTTCGTTAAAAACAACACCTTCAATGGCGTACCCTTGCCGGATCTTGCCATTTTATATGATAATGAGAGCTACGAAGTGATCCGGCGTTTTTCTTACAATGATTTTCTGTCTAAACTGAAATAAAATACCTTGATCCGATAAAATTACCATCTCTCACCTTAAATTTATGAACCTGAAAAGTCGGGCTAAAAAAATAAAATTTGATTTAATTCGTTAATTATAATTAATTCGTTTTTAATAAAAAACGTCCGCTAAAACACCAAAAAAACTAGCCTTCAGCCGAGATATCGACTGCGAAAGTTTCTAAAAAACCTAAAATTAATCCTTTTGTGTTAGCGTACTATTCCAGTTAAGATTATTCCCTTTGTGCGGGTGATCTCTATGGTTGAAGAAGTCCGACGTATTTCTTTAACAAAAGACGAGATTATCACTGCGATCGATGCTTATCGGCGCATTCATAACGGATTCCTTCCTGCAGGAAAAATATTACATTATAAAATCACGCCTTCCGGTTCATTAAACGTAGCTGTTGAAGTTGCTTACGGAGCGACAGCACAAACACTTGAATTTACTTTTAAGCAAAGCGATTTTCTTGACCCGGTAATCAAGTTTTGCATCGCAAACAATATCATGCTTCCGCTGGATAGTCACAAAACCATCAGCTTTGAAAACGATAAACTTGTCCTTCTCATTAACATGGCGCCCGTTGTCAGCGAGAAATAAGACTCAATACGCCCATTAAAATCAGTCTTTGGGGATGTTAAAAAGTTCCTCAATCCCACTTTTGTGCGCTTCTTTCTTTGAGATCATATCACGCGCACGGCTAATCTCATTTTCCAGCGAAAGGATATAGTCTTTCAACTCCCCAATAGACATTTGCTGCATATCGAGCGGCTTAAGAACGGGACGGGCAGGTTCAAGTTCATCCGGGTTAATCATGGCTACTCTCAAAGGGGGAAGACAAAACACTGAAACTGATTTATAAAGAGCATATTCCAGCGACGCAATCGTCGAGGGTGCCCTACAGATAGCCTGACGGAGACAATGATGCGCAACGGTCTTTTTCCATTAACTATAGCTTTGGCCTTGCTTTTCACCCAATTTGCGAATGCGGTCCCCTACCGTAAAGATAGCGCGTCCGATTATTTATTCTCCAAAAACCGCATTGAGGTTCCCGTCGAAACCAATATCCATATTGGAGGCCTAAAAAACGACGATGATGATTACCCAAGCGGCAAAAATAATTTCAAGCCTGATCCGGATGATACTGTGGTGCCAGCACTACAAAAGGAAATTTGCGTCGGCGTAGACTGCCGTTGTGGTGATACCGGGGAAAAATAGGGCTTTCATGCCCCTATTATAGGCTACTAACAACAAACAAGCCTTTGTTTTACCACGCATCTTCTTTTTTCCTGTTTCCCTGCATTAGGGGATGGAATCCACCTCATATCCTGCTAAAATCACCCGATAGCTCCCCCTGATCCCATGGCGTTCGGGCGGCTGCTTAAATCGATCCCGGAAAAGTTAACCTCTTGGATCGTCCGGTCGCTAGCCGTGGCCGGATGACGGTGGATTTTTAATTAGGAGATGACGATGCCTTTGCCTTTGATGCCCAAAGCAACCGCCGTATGGCTGGTCGAAAACACGACACTCACTTTCGAGCAGATCGGCGAATTTTGCGGTTTGCACAAACTGGAAGTACAGGCGATTGCCGATGGCGAGGTTGCCGCTGGTATTATCGGCATGGACCCCGTCATCAACGGTCAGCTTACAGCCGATGAAATCAAACGCTGTGAAGGCGACCCGCGCGCGCGCCTCAAGATAATCCGTAGCGATTTGCCACAGCCCGTAGCTCGCACCAAGGGACCTCGTTATACCCCTATCTCAAAACGCGCTGACAAGCCGGATGGCATTGCTTATCTGGTCAAATCGCATCCCGAATTGCTCGACGCGCAAATCGCGCGTTTGCTGGGCACGACAAAAGACACGATAGCAAAAGTTCGCGAACGCTCACATTGGAACGCAACCAACATCAAGCCGCGCAATCCTGTCTTGATCGGCCTCTGCAAACAGTCCGACCTTGATGCCGCTTTAAAACGTGCTGCGCGGCGTGTTGCACGCGAGCAAAAGGCAGCGGCAAAAGCTGGGCAGGCGCCCGAAGAAACGCCTCAGTCCCAACCAGATGTCGAGCTTGAAACGCCCCCCATGCAACAAACCTCGAAAGACTTCGTTGATCCAGGCGCACAAGATCAACCGGACATCACCGACGATGATGTCAGCCGCGGGATGGGTTAAATACTTTTCAAGCAAAAATAGAAAAGCCAGAAGCTGTATATCTCAGCTTCTGGCTTTTTTCGGAGGCCGCTATCTGTTTTAGGCTGCTTCCTGCTTTTCTTGTATCAATCGCGCAATTTCGTCTTTAAGTACCAGTTTTTCCTTCTTAAGTTCTTGAACTTTTACGATATCTTGTGCTGGTCTTGTTTCTTCTTTTTCGAGTTGGGCTTCAATCTGTGCGTGACGTTTCCTCAAAGACTCAATGCGCTGCTCAATTGCCATAGTAACTCCTCCCTATGTTGGGTTCGTCCTATCTGCGATGCTCTTATCATACACGATTTCACACGAAATTTTGTGACAATTCGAAACTGGTCTGGTTCTATATAAGTCAAATTTTATCTTTTATCCTTATGATTTATCTGATTATTTTAAACAATTTGGTTAGAAAATCTTAAACGTAGGCTGCCTCCCAATCAAATTTTCTTACATGTGCATCACTGACGCATGACTTGAAGCTTATTTTTTGAAGATCACATATGGTTCAAACGATAAAAATGCAAAAATTTGAATAGAAACATGGGAAAGTTATTGATTCTCTGTTATAATTTTTTCCTTCATTAACGCGAATTTTGAGCATGAACCAACAAGAGAGACTGCGCGAACGTCTGTCCGCCCTTAAAAATGAACACCGCGATCTCGATGATGCCATTGTAGCTCTTGCGCAGCGTGGCACGCCGGATATGCTGCAACTTCAGCGGCTGAAGAAAAAGAAATTAACTTTAAAGGACGAGATTAACCTCATTGAAAGCCAGTTGCTGCCGGATATTATTGCTTAAACATTTAATTTACCGATCAGTCGTGTCATAGACTTCGCGGCATGTTTTAGCCCAATCGCCAGATTTTCTTTCTCTTTAAACGTGTAAGCGCCATAGCTCACGATAGGCTCCGTTCTGCAGTCTTTTATTTGGCCAAGAGCCTCATGAAGTGAAGCGGCAAGCTTTTCGCCCTTTTGCCAAGCTTTTGCGTTATCGCATCGGAGAAGCAGAACCCCAAATTCATCAACATCAAGGCGGCCTAGAATGTCGCTTATTCGAATTTCCCTAGCAAGGGTATCGCATAGAACGCGAACCACGGTATTACCGGCCACTTGGCCATTCACTTTGATAATATCGGAAAGATTTTCTATATCGTAATAGAGTACGCTTGAAATCCCGCCATACCGCTCATCAAAGGCCAGCATGCGGGCAACTTCGCGGTTAAATTCAGGCCGCGTCAAAATCGTTTGAATACCTATTTCAGTATGGGAATAGTGGTTAAGGACACGGATTCGTTCCTCAAGCTCTTGGACCCTTTCTCGAGCGATAATAATCTCTGACCGTAGAGTTTTCCAAATATGCCGTTGTTCCTCTGAAAAAGCCACCGAGGCAAAAGGGTCATTTGTTAAATCTATGGTTTTATCCACGGCAACCCCCGGGAAAAGAATCACTTAACTATCTCTTATTCTACTATTCGTAACAAGCAACTAGGCATAGTGCAAAAAAGGCTTTAGATTCCGACCTTTCGTTCAGGGAGTAGTGTAAATGCTATCAAATACAAAGAAAAAAGAGGCGCGTCCATTGGTCGGAATTGTAATGGGCAGTCAATCGGATTGGGATACTATGCAGCATGCCGCGAGTGTGCTGGAAAACTTCGGTATACCTTTTGAAGCGATTATAGCCTCAGCCCACCGCACACCACAGCGTGCCTTCAGTTATTCAGCTTCTGCCGCATCGCGCGGATTGAAAGTCATTATCGCAGGCGCCGGCGGCGCAGCCCATTTGCCGGGCGTACTGGCAGCGTTGACAACCCTACCGGTTCTTGGCGTGCCTGTAGAAAGCAAGGCATTAAAAGGCTTGGACAGTCTGTTGTCTATCGTGCAAATGCCGGGCGGAATTCCTGTCGGTACTCTGGCTATCGGAAAAGCTGGATCCACAAACGCTGGCCTGCTGGCTGTAGCTATTTTGGCTTTAAAAGATAAGGGATTGGCGGCAAGACTTCGCGAATGGCGAACGGCGCAGACAGCATCAATAGCATCCGACCCGCTCAAGAGGCGCAAGAAAAGGCGGTAATTGAATGTACATATACCCGCCAGGGCCACTATCGGTATTCTTGGCAGTGGCCAAAACGCGCACATGACAGCTCTGGCCACTGGACAATCGATGCATGTTCGTGCAGTCAGTTTGAGCAAATGATACGGGCTATTTGCGGCCTTCCGCTCGGAATAACGGAACCTCATAGCCAAGCCGTAATGCACAAACTTTTTGATAATGATATTGATAATTGGCACGAATTTCTGAAAGATTCTTCAGCCTGTCTTCACATTTATGATAAGTCTGATAAACATCAAGGATGAAAGATGGGTCATGTGATCTTCTTAAAAGGGCCTTGGAAATAGGAAAGTAAATATGCCAAATAAAACGAAACCTCCTGAGGTTGCTCAGGAAAAAGTATTTTGGGACTTGGTTAAACGTGATGCTCTTACGGTTTCTAACAAAGAACCGGAGTTAAGAGATGTCATGAAAAGCATGGTGCTTAAGCACGCCACGCTCGCAGAAGGATTGGCTTACTTCCTTGGACAGCGCCTTGGCTTGCTTGATCAAAACGCGTCAATGATACGCAAAATGTGCCTGAAAGCTTTTGCGGCGGACGCAATGATTATTTTACATGCTATCAAGGATATGCGCGCAAGTTATGAGCGCGATCCAGCTTGCCGTTCATGGCTGCAGCCCTTTCTCTTTTTTAAAGGCGTAGCCGCGTTACAAACCTATCGTGTCGCTCATTGGCACTGGAAACATGGTCATCATACGTTTGCGCTCTATATGCAAAGTTTATGTTCGCAAGTTTTTCAGGTTGATATCCATCCCGCCGCGCGATTGGGCGCCGGCATACTCCTTGATCACGCGCATAGCGTCGTGATCGGCGAGACAAGCGTTGTTGGCAACGACGTATCCATGCTTCATTCCGTCACGCTTGGCGGCAACGGCAAGGATCGCGGCGACCGACATCCAAAGATTGGGAATGGCGTTTTAATCAGCGCCGGGGCAAAAATCCTTGGCAATATAAAAATTGGCGATAATGCCCGTGTTGCTGCAAGTTCTGTCGTCCTAAAAGATGTACCGGCTCACGCCACTGTTGCGGGCGTACCAGCAAAACTTATCCACGGCCCGTCGCCGGATCATCCAGCACAAGAAATGGATCACACGATTAAGGTGTAGTTCTTTAGCCTCGCCAAAACCCAACGATATCTTTCACTTCGCGCATGTGCTTTTCAGCAAGTTGCGCTGCTTTATCCGCACCCTTGCTTAACAGGCGGTCGATTTCGGCGGCATCAGCTAACAACTTGCGCATCTTTGATGTTATCGGCTCCAGCGTGGCCACGGCAACTTCCGTCAGGTCTTTCTTGAACTGTGAGAACTGCGCCCCGGCGTGGGCCTTAAGCACGGCAGAACGGGATTTATCGGCTAAAGCAGCGTAAATCGTAACAAGATTATCGGCTTCCGGCCTTTTCTCAAGCGCCACCAGAGTGTCGGGCAGAGGTTCGGGATCGGTTTTAGCCTTCTTGATTTTTTGAGCAATTGTATCCGCATCATCAGTCAGGTTAATGCGCGAATAATCGGATTCATCCGACTTGCTCATCTTTTTTGTGCCATCTCGGAGTGACATCACCCGCGTGGCTTCACCAAGTATCTGTGGCTCCGGCAAAGGAAAATAGTCGCAATCAAAACGGCGGTTAAAGGCGCCGGCCACGTCACGCGCAAGTTCAAGATGCTGTTTCTGGTCTTCGCCAACCGGCACATGCGTCGCCTTGTAAAGCAGGATATCCGCGGCCATAAGCACGGGATAGCTGTACAACCCATGCAATTGAAGATCCCGATTTTTTGCGGACTTTTCCTTAAACTGCGTCATCCTGTCTAGCCAGCCAAGTGGCGTAACCGTTCCCAATATCCACGAAAGCTCAGTATGCGCGGGTACCGCGCTTTGAACGAAAAGTGTGCTTTTCTTGATATCGATCCCTGCCGCTAAGTACATCGCTGCCGTTTCACGAGTGGCGTTTTTAAGTTTTTTAGGATCTTGGGGCACAGTAATCGCATGCAAATCGACGACACAATATATACACTCAAAGTCATCCTGCAGCTTCACCCAGTTCTTAAGCGCGCCAAGGTAATTGCCTAAATGAAGATTGCCGGTCGGTTGCATCCCGGAAAAAATACGCCTCATTTATTCGCTCCCTTTGCGTTTCATAATATGCAGGACGTCACGCCAGCGCATCGCGCCCGTGACCTGTAATAACACGGCATAGACCAGCACCGACAGTGCAATAATCACGATTAATGCAGTTATTTCATGCTTAAGATCACCCACCATGAACCATCCATGGAAAAAGTTAATCATAATTAGCGTCACAAGAGCCATGCCAATAACGCAGAGCACAAATCGCGGCAGGCGGTATTTCAGCTTGCTGTCAAAGACGAATTCGCCGCGACGGCGCAGAATGTAATAAAGCTGGGCGAAATTGACCCATGTGGCGATGCTCGTCGCGAGGGCAATACCTACATGCTGTAGAAAGTTAAGCAAAATCGCCGCGCATATAACGTTGGTTAGCATGGCGATGATTGCAATTTTAACGGGTGTTTTCGTATCATGCCGTGCGAAAAAACGGGCGCTAAAAACCTTGACCAGAAGGAAAGCCGGAATACCGAGCGCATAAGCAGAAAGCGCTTTCGACGTCTCAATAGTATTCGTGTGGCTAAATGCACCATGCTCAAATAGCGTTTGGATGATGGGCTGAGCGGCAAACGTCAGCCCCACCGTCGCCGGCAAACCAAAAACTAGGCAAAACTCGATGGCGCGGTTCGTATAATGGCGCACAGCATTATGATCTCCCGCAGCCTCATAGTGTGAAAGAAGCGGAAGCAGCGTTGTCGAAACGGCTATGCCAACGATACCCAACGGCAACTGGTTAAGACGGTCAGCATAAAACAAATACGAGATCGCACCCGTCGGCAGCAACGATGCCAGAATGGTCGAAAGAAATAGGTTGATCTGCGCCGCGCCTGCGCCAACCGCACCGGGTCCCACTTGCTTGAACAACTTGCGGCCGGATTTCGTCAAGCGCGGCCTGAAAATGGGAACCGTCAACCCAGCGTTGTAGCAACTGATCGCCAGCCACAGAACCTGCACGCCGCCGGAGATCATCAGCGCCCATGATAACGTCATGCCTGGCGGAAGCTTGAATGCGTAAATCATCAGCAAGCCTGTGATCATGACGATATTCAACGCAATGGGAGCAGCGGCCGGAGGCCCAAAACGGCCTTGCGCATTCAAAACGCCACTCTGCAGCGCCGTTATCGATATAAGCAATAGATAAGGAAAAGTCACACGGCTGAAAGATACAGTCAGATTGTATTTTTCCGGTTCATCCTGAAATCCGGGTGCGATTAGCAGAATGGCGATTGGCATAAAGATCATCACTAATATCGAGAAAGGCGTGAGCACCGCGATCAGAAGCGCCATGGCTTCGCCCGCGAATTTCTGCGCCGCCTTCAGGCCCCCCTGCTTCAGTTCGGTCGCGTAGAGGGGGACAAAGGCCGCCGTGAAGGCGCCTTCGGCAAAAAGGCTTCGGAATAGATTGGGCAATCGCTGAGCCACGAAGAAGGCATCGGCCTCCGGTCCCGCGCCCAAAAATGTCGCGGTAAGCGCATCGCGAATAAAGCCGGCAATACGGCTTACAATTGTCAAACTGCTGACTGTGAAAAGGGAGCGGGCAAAGTTCATGAGAGAATTCGATTCATATCAGTAAAAGGAGCACAGCTTATAAAACACGCATACGGCGAGTGAAGCGCATAAAGCCGGAGCGAAAGGAAACTCCTTTCCGCCGCCCGAACGTTTCCACAACAGCCCGACGCCAACGCCAAGAATCCCTGCGAGCGCCAGGAACCAAGGCACAACCATTGGCGGCAGCCAAAGGCCGGCGGCCGTAAAGAACTTCACGTCGCCAAGGCCGAGCATCTCCTTGCCACGCCATTTGCTGTACACAACCGCCAATAAAAGACTGAACAAGAGCAAACCGGACGCGATCATAAGACCGTTAAAAACTCCGCCGTCGCTAATAAACAGCCACGCGAGCCCGAACACGCCGAGCAAAAGGTTTAATCCGTCCGGGATAAGGCCAAAAGCCAAATCGATAAGCGCAATCGCCGGAAGAAGGCCCAGCCCGAAGCAAAGGGGAATAATTTCCCATTTCCAGCCTACGATCTGAACGATCGCAACGCCCATCAGAAATCCGGTCATCTCCGCCACAGGCAACGGCCATAGCCAGGTGCGCTTTCCGCAAGGGCAGGGCAGGACAATCGAGTGCGTCCGCAAAATCCATCCGAGAAAGGGAAATATTTCCGTCCATCGAAAGGGCCTGTAACAAAAGACGCATTGCGGCCAACGGCTTTCGCCCGGCAGGCGATCCGCCGAGCGGTAGCCGAAATAGGACGACAACCCCGCGCTGGCCATCGCCAGAAAGCCCCCTGCCAAAAGACGAAGGACGGATTCATTAAAATGAAAGAGTTCCATGGAAAGCTAACATTCCTATCATTAATTTTGTTTGGACCTTACCCGAACAGCGTAAAAGTGGAAAGTGATTTAGATAACCTTTCTTAATAATGAAGAAAATCTAGGGTTCTAGATGAACTGTCTTCCATGCTCCTTCATGACGTAAAAATAAACCGCCGTTCTTATCGTTCGGAAGCCCAAAGAAAGAAACGACTGCCGGATCAATGTTCTTCTTGTGAACAGGAGGTATATAAACCGCGTTGATTAATTTGTTTTCTTTCAGTTGTGATAAAAATTCCGAAACATGTTCGATGCTAAACTCATCGAACTTGGTTACGGCACGAAACTGGCTCCCGCGGCGAACATTATCGAGCCCAAAGGCGTAATTAATAATATAATATCTAAAACCGTTGCCTTCTGGATCAAGCAAGACAAAGTTTGAGGGAGAGGGAAGTGATTGCGCCAATCTTTTCCCTAACGCACGGTCCTCGCACAGCTCCGGGCGTGCTTGTGGAACAATCCACTGTGGTTTCAACACAAAAAGAATAGGAAGAAGACAAAGACCAAAAGCCGTTAAACCGATAAGTTGTCGCCGTGACGAAATTTTTCTTTCCAGATATGGTTGCAAGGCAAACCATAACGCCGCGACGCCAAGGAACCCGACGTGCGTGTTATAGCGGTAAAAAGACGCCGCGCCCTTAAGCTCATGCTCAGTAAACGACGAAGCGCCCATATAGGCAGTGAAGAGATAAGCGAGATTGCCAAGGAAAAGAACAGCGGCGAGAAAACAAAGAACGTTATAAGGCGTTCTCGAACGAAAAAATCCGCGAATACCCACCCCGCTGACAACCGCCATCAAAAGGAAAAATCCCCATTTTTCAAGCGCTTCCTCGACGGCCGCGCGCATTACAGCCGGCAAAAGATGGCAATGCCAATCCTTGAATGCATGGATGCCAACAGTACCCTCCGGATGCTCCCGGATGATATAGTCCTGCCAGCCCCATCGCACGAGAAAGGCCGGAATAATTGTAATGACAAGAATTAGAATGGCCTCAGTTCGCATTTTATCCTTAAGCAAAAGGAGTAAAAAGCCGATATAAAACAATCCCACTAGGACGATATTCATCTGTCTCAGCATCATCAGAACGACTGCCGCCATCGCAATCTGAAAACCTAGCGCCCACAAACGTGAGGCATCCTTCGCTTTAATCGCGATATAAAATTGCATTAAAAGTAATCCGAACACGCCAACGGCAACCGACGTCGCCAGATCCGAACCGCCCGTGACCGAAAAACTGGCGTTAAATCCCGGGTTGAAGACTGACACCATAATAACGGCTAGAAAGAGCCAGGCGGGCTGGACAATCCAAGATTGAACTTTTTCGTTACCGTTCAAATCACGAAAGCTCTGGAACAACACCCACCCGAAGTAAACCAGCATCAGCCAAGCCATCATCGCCGAGCCCTGCACAAGGAACGAACCGCCGATCAACGAAGCGGCATAACTCAAATAAGGCATGGCATAGGGATAACCCGGCAACGCCGCATATGAAGGCGGTAAAGAGTGATTGGGAAAAGCGTCGTGTTGCCACATAAACAGCGTGTTGGGCGACCAGTGGGCATAGTCATCCCAAAAAACCAAGCCCGCGCGGTTAAGAAAGAACAATACCCATGACTGAAGAAAGATGATGACAGCCAGCCAAAGCCACTTTCTCTTGTTCTCCGCTTTCCAGAGAAACCAAATAAAAGAAGCAAAAGCGACAATACCTACACCAAAAACAGCCTCCGACAGCGGCAAGGGCACGAAAAGGCCCCATAATGTTAGTATGAGGGTCAAAACACCCCAACCGGTTAACGTATCAGCTGGCGCCCAACGCCGTTGTCCTCCCACAAGACGGCCCAACGCCGTCAGCAAAAAAAACAGCAACAAAACGGCGCCTACGCCGGGAAGAACATCCAACCAATTCCTATTCAAACAAGTCAGATCCGTAATGGATGTTCGATCGATAAACAAAGAGGCCTCGCGTTTAAACCCTAACGCAATTACGTTAAGTCTAACTATTCAATTTTCAATAACGTCAGGGGCTAGTTAACCTAGCCACGAAGGTGTCTTGTTGGAAGCGTTCATTTTTAGAAAAGAATCTACCCCATAAACCGTTTGGCTACCTCAACAAGGTTGCGGACGGCCTTCACTGAAGCATCAAACATAGCCTTTTCTTCAGCGTTAAGCGGCATTTCAATAACCTGTTCCGCGCCACCGGCCCCGATTATCACCGGAACGCCAACATAAAGATTATTTACCCCATACTGGCCCGTCAGCCACGTGGCGCATGGAAGAATGCGCCTTTCATCCTTCAAATAGCTATTCGCCATTTGGATGGCTGCCGTCGCTGGCGCATAGAATGCCGAACCGGTCTTTAGCAAACGTCCGATTTCCGCGCCGCCGTCGCGTGTCCGTTGAATAATGGCATCCAGCCGTTCCTGGGTCGTCCAACCCATTTTGACGAGTTCCGGCACCGATATACCAGCGACGTTCGAATGGCGCAGTAACGGCACCATTGTGTCACCATGTCCGCCAAGAACGTAAGCATGTACGTCTTCAATGGAAACGTTGAACTCCATAGCAAGAAACGTCCGGAAACGTGCGCTGTCTAGCACGCCCGCCTTGCCGACAACGCGATGCGGCGCAAAACCTGTGGCCTGCTGCATGACCCAGACCATGACATCGAGCGGATTGGTTACAACAATAACAAACGCGCCCGGCGCATGTTTACCAATTTCGCGCCCGACTGACCTGATAATTTTAGTATTAGTCTCGAGCAAATCATCACGGCTCATGCCGGGCTTGCGTGGAATGCCCGCCGTGACGATGACGACATCGGCGCCTGCGATAAGGCTGAAATCCGTCCCCCCTTTAACATGTGCGTTATAACCGTCGATGGGCGAGGCTTCAAAAATATCAAGAGCTTTTCCTTCAGGAATGCCTTCAGCAACGTCAACAAGAACAACATCGCCCAATTCCTTGGCTGTGGCGAGGAGAGCCAGCGTCCCTCCAATTTGGCCCGCGCCGATTAACGCAATCTTTCTTCGTGCCATTTCGTTCTCCTATACCCGAAAAATAATGAGTCTTTTTGCATAGTTCTAAAAACGCGTACACGCAAGAAAAGCCTGCTGTTTTCGTGAATAAAAAGTATTTATTCCGTTCGCATATGCAAAAAAATCCGTTTGCATCGCAAAATTAAAATAGGAAGGGTGTCTACATTATTCAATTACAACAAACGAGCCTGAATGTGTACGTAACTAGTGCAAACGAAGGCTGAACGGAGACATCAGGCATTATCATGGGGTCGTCGCCGCCACTCTACAGTTACGCTGACATGAAAATTGAGAGTTTCTAGTCTCTCGGCGGCTGTTTCTTACTAAGCACATAAAGCAGTTTATTTAGCGCAACCCGCTGCAATTCTGCTTGACTAGCCCCCGCCGGTCCCTGAATAACCACCTCAACTCCCGTCGCTGCATCAACCGCCGTCACGCGCATCAGCGAACCAACGCGGGCCATTTCAAAGATTACTTCGCGGGGTTGCTCACTCATGGGCCGTCCTCTAAATCTAAAATGACAGATTTGCTTGATTTTATAAAGTCATCCGACCGCGCGACTCCCTTGTAAAAAAAGAGGGTTAAGGTTCTAATCTTTCCATATGATTCGGGAGGGTTACATGTCGGACAAAGATCTTCTATCGGAACGACGCGGCCAGTCGTTGATATTAACATTCAACCGCCCTGAAAAAGCTAATGCCATGACACTCGACATGGTTAGCCAGCTGTTTAATATTTTGAAAAACACAACTACCGACCGTGGCACGCGAGCCGTACTTATCTGCGGCGCAGGCAGCAATTTTATGGACGGCATCGATATGTCCATATACGGAACTGATATCGCAGGCGCCCAAGAAAAAATTAATAACCTTTTGCTGCCCTACCATTCGGCAATTCGCGAATTACAAGCTATGGAAAAGCCTGTTATTGCGGCCGTAGAAGGCCGCGTATCGGCTGCCGGATTAAGCCTTATGCTAGCTTGTGACTTTGTTATCGCGGCCAAAAACACAGTCTTTAACAGCAAATTCACGCATAGCGGCATGACCCCCGATGGCGGTTGTTCCTACTTCCTGCCGCGCAAGATCGGCATACAAAAAGCCATAGAAATACTCACGTTGGCTGAAGATTTCGATGTCGACGAGGCTGAAAAACTCCGTCTTGTGAATCGAGTTGTCGAAACGGAACACTTGCAGGAAGAGGCTATCAAGCTGCTCGATAGGTTGGCCGAGGGGCCAACGCGAGCTTATGGTGCCGTTAAGCGCTTGGTCATGAAGGCTTTTGAGCAGGATATGAACACGCATCTGGGGCTTGAGCATACCTATTTTGGCCAAAGCATGCGCAGTTTTGATTTCCGCGATGCCGTTAAGGCGCGCGCAACCGGAAAACCCGTCCGTTTCTCAGGAACTTAGGGTAAATTTCTGACCCCTTGATGGCGGAAGCGGAGTGGTTTAAACCCACCCCTCTGCCTATTATTTACGAAGACCGGAAAATGACCGAAAACAATAGCATTACGCCCATTCAGACAGACATAATAATCATTGGCGCAGGCCCGATTGGCCTCTTTGCCGTGTTCGAACTTGGTCTTAACGACATGAAGTGCCACTTGGTGGATATTCTCGACCGCCCCGGCGGTCAATGCGCCGAGCTATATCCTGAGAAACCGATTTACGATATCCCGGGCATTCCGATGTGTACTGGTGCCGAGCTTATCGAAAAGCTTATGGAACAAATCAAACCTTTCAGCCCGACGTTTCATCTAGGCCAGATGGCTGAAAAGATGGAAAAGACACACGAAGGCAAGTGGCGCATCACGACAGATGCGAACACGGTTCTCGAAGCGCCAGTTATCGTGCTTGCCGCAGGTGGTGGCAGTTTTGTGCCCAAAAAGCCTCCCATTAAAGGCATAGATGCTTTCGAAGGCATATCAGTCTTCTATACAGTCCGCCAAAAAGATGTTTTCAAGGATAAAAATATTGTTGTCGCGGGAGGCGGGGACTCTGCGCTGGATTGGGCTCTAAATTTACAACCCATTGTCAAGCGCATGACTCTCGTGCACCGTCGCAGTGAGTTCCGCGCAGCACCAGATTCCGTGAACAAACTTCACGCCTTAGTCGCCGAAGGTAAAATTGACTTAAAGATCGCCAATATCACGGGAATTGAAGGGGCAAATGGCCAGCTTTCCCACATCACTTTGCAAGAAGAGGGCAAGGAAGCCTATCCGCTTTCCTGCGACACGATGTTGGCGTTTTATGGCCTGACAATGAAACTTGGGCCTGTTGCGAACTTTGGTGTTCCTTTTGAGCATGAACTCATTCCGGTTGATACAGCTACGTTTGAGACACCTGTACCATCCGTTTTCGCCATTGGCGACATTAATACTTATCCAGGCAAGATGAAGCTTATCCTTTCTGGATTTCACGAAGCCGCTCTTATGGCAAAAAAAGCCTTCACGTACGTTTATCCGGATCGCCGTTACCGCTTCCAGTACACGACATCCTCCAGCAATTTGCAGACAAGACTAGGCGTGTCGGATAAAAGTGCGGCATAATTCCAGCAACCACATCGAATAGAGCGAGACGTTAACATGCACATCATTTGCACCGATCTAGAAGGTAAAGAGCACAAACTCGAAGCGACCGATGAATGGACGCTGATGGAAATTATCCGCGAAGGCGGCATTCCTATATTGGGGCAGTGCGGCGGTTCCTGCGCCTGCGCGACGTGCCATATTTATGTCGATCCGGCATGGAAGTCGAAAATTCCTGAGCCTTCGGAAGAAGAAATCGGTATGTTGGACGGCGCCTTTGAGGTTAATGAATACTCGCGCCTTGCCTGTCAGATCTTTTTTAACAAGGACTTGGATGGTATGAAGATCAAACTCGCCCCAGGCTCGGTCTGATTAACCAAGAAAGCGAAAGTATTTTAGCTATAGATAGCGGTTTACAGCCTTTAATGGGTAATTTATTACTATTTAAAAGGGGGTTTTTGATGCTGTCAGACCTGAACATCATGCCTATGGAATATGCCGAACTTGAGGACAAGTACGGCAAGGATAATGCTCAGTCCATATTACGCTTGTTGGAACAATTCGAAGGCATTAGCGAGATGGCAACAAAAAATATGTCGCAGGAAAAACGGCTGGCAAACGTTTTTCGGGCGATGACCGAAAATATGCTTTATCAAACAAGGCATTAGTTATGATTTTTGAAGAGCTTCAAAACCGTTATGGCCCCTACACCGCCGAAAGAGTCCGCGAAGCGCTGACGCTGGACGAGTTCGATGCGCTCGAAACTGGGGATTTGGTGCCTTATTTTGAGGATCGCGCCGAAAAGGTTTTTTATGAATACCATCTGCGTCTCGTTAAACCTTTGCCGAAATATCCTGCGAATTCAAATGCGGAAGAGTATCTAAACGTCTTGCGCCGCCGCTGGCAGGATGCGGAGGAAATCGCGTATTTGGTCTTGGCGGCGGATACGGTCGCCAACAAAGAAGACAAAATAGCCTCCCTCAGAGCCTAGTTGCGTACCCGTTCAGCGCGGTTGGAAGACCCCGTTCAGCACAGGTTACGTAGCCGTTCAGACGCGTTTTTGGAGGGTTAGGGGCTCAATCAGGCGGGTTTTATTATAGTTTTAATCTTTCTTTTTTGACTTTTTGGAGCCGCTATTTCTTTTTTTGTATCAGCCGCAATTCTGGGCTCATAAAATTGCCTTCCGCCAGGCCAGGCATAAATACAGTTGGCATCAACAGGCGCACCATTTTCTCGTTTTTCCTGCACAAGCAGAAACGTCGATTTCTCATTCATAAATAGCGCAACGCGAGGGCGGTAACCGGGCAAAATTTCGTCAAAATTCATTTCTCCAGCATTCAGAAGAACACCGTTTTCAACAATCGTACGCGCCACACGATCCACAACGGATTTATCATGCGTGAACATTGAAAGACTCAAAGTCTCACCGAGAGCATCAAGCTTTCTTGTTTTAGCTTCGACGGCAAAGGCCTCAAAACAAGGAAACGACTTGAAAATTGCGTTACCCAAATGACGGATCGGGCTCATCCTGTACCCCGGCAGTTGTTTCATTTTTCGCCAACAAATAGCGGGAAAGCCGGAAAGTGCCGGAAATTGAGATACAGGAACGGGCAAGGTCTCCAGCTGTTCGGGTTCCCGGAACGCTGTAGATATCCCGGTATCATTTTCCTCAAGCGCGACATCAGGAAGCCGTGATAGCAAAACGTGGACAGCCTCGTTCACCCTAAGGGAGTCTTCACGATTAAGATAAAGCTGCAGCGGCTCAGCATCGTCCGCTACAGATAAGTGAAAATCCGGCACTCTTACACCACCTGCGGAACGGCGCGTGATTTGTTCGTGTTTAGGTCTCGCCTGTTTATTGGCCACCGGCATATTCCTTCGGTATGAATTCGTTCAAATCTACTTTTCATCATAATTGCAATGGTTTTTGTAGAGAAGCAAATATTCATATTTAGCGGCATTAACCATCTTAGTATGACCCTTTAACCAACATTTTCGCTTTTTTTGCTCTTCATGCCTTGGTATTGAACTTTTGAAGTCATTTTAGAGATGGAATACAGATGATCGAAAATCAATTTATGCCCAAGCGTTTTGAGGCCGTTTTACGCGAAGCTATCGCACAGCAGCACCTTCCGGGATTTGATGAACAGAAAACGGATGATGTTGTTTCTGCTGTTTTGGCTAGCCTACTCGAAAAGTTTTTCTTTTTTCAGGGCGATGCAAGATTCAACGACGTTAGAAATGTAGATAAAAGTTTCTCCATGATTGCGGCTCCTTTTTATGCCGCCAAGCGGCCTAAAGTGCGAAAAGACGGCATTGTGATGCCGTCGGATCATGTTCGACTTTTTGCCATTGCCGGTCAGGCTACCGAATGGGGAGGGCCTAAATTTTTTGAAGTCGAATACCGAACTTTGTTAAGTGATTTTAAGTTAAACGTCGACGATATCACGACGCGCAGGATTGATTACCAGTGGAATTATATCGTCTATCCAAAAATCACGGAAATTCATGCCGGTAAAAAGAAAGGCCGATCATCGGAACAATTCATAAGGCTTGATGCGCTTACACGCCACAAAAGGGGGGAAAGAAAGATCAGTCGCCGTGTGTTGCCGCGCTCACTTATGCAGGAAGTGATTCTCCAAAGTTTAAAGCAGGCTTTCCTGAATAATACACCGGATACATTAAAGCGGATGCAAAGCTGGCGACGCGTTCTTGGCTCGACAGGAGCCCTTGCCGATGCCCTGCAAGAAGACTCGGTAACGGCTTTTCATGCCGCGCACGATCAGTTTCTTAATCACGTAGATCGCCGTGCCGTCAATTTCATGCAAGAGCATAACGAATTTACGTGGGGACAACGTAACGGTGGGGTTTATGAAGTGCTCAAAGAATCGCCTTCCGATCTGGCGCACGAACGCCGCGAAACAGCTCTCGCCGTTTTGGGCCAACTCGGCATAACGAGATTGTTCATGGGTGATGAGGTTTGTATAAACGACGGAAATGGTTCACGACGGACAACGCCGTTTTGGTCCAACATCGATAATGGCATGTCGATTATGACGGCGCTCGAAATCGCCGATCCTGCCAAGCGGAAATTATGGCGAAAAATTCTTCAAGCCGGCGCGCATGTTCCACGAGCGATAGGGAATTCTTTAATCACGAAAAGCTACGACCGACCGTATTCTAGTTCTGAAAAAGCATACGAATTGCTCAAATTGTCTGTACCGCAAACGCGCGAAGAGTGGGCTATTTTCGATAAGTGCTTGAGTTGGCTTGATTATTATCTTGGCGATGACCGTCTAAGAAAAAATGAAATTAAAAATGAGAGCGTTCCTGTCACCGATGTTGTCGAGGTTGCCATTGTTCGCCGAACATGGGCGGGGGCAAACAACATTCATACATGGCGCGAGTTCTATGACGATCTTTTCCTGCGGCACTCCTTGGGGAAGGCAACCTGTGCTTCCGAAATGGGAAGCCAGTTGAATAGTGCCAAAGATATGATCGACTCCATGTACGTACATATTGTTTTGCCCTGCGCCCTTCGCGCCAAACATGGAAATAGATGGAATCGTGAGCTCAAATCTCAATTTCGCGAGCACTTTCTTTCTTCCATAAACATGAGGCATTTATTGCGCGGCAGCGCCTATTGGCACAGCGACCGTGTCAATTTCTTGGGCCGCGTTTCCGCTCTAGGTTTTGATCCGAACCACAGCCAAGATAATAACTGGCTGCCTCTTGTTGAAAGCATCACGGCGCCGAATGGCGTCCAATTCATCCCTCTGACAAATCGCACGGAATTGAAGGAAGAATCCGATACGATGAAGCATTGCGTGTGGTCCTACACGACAAATTGCGTCAGAAATGGCAGCCACATTTTTAGTTTAAGAAACGAAAAAGGAGCAAGACTTGCGACGGTTGAATATAAGGAAAAAAAGGTTAAAGGGCGGACCTTAATTGAAAGAAACCATATTGAAGGGCCCCGCAAGTCTCAAACGCCGGAGAAAGCCGTGGAGGCCGCCGATTGGCTCGTCGATCAAATTAACAGAGGCGAAATTCAACCGGACTTTAGGGTGATTCAAAAACGGCGCGCCCAATTGGCTGATAAACTTGGGGAATTGGATCTTGGTTTTGACTACAACGATTTGGCAGTTTGCGAACAAATTTACCAGCTTTACTTGCCCTGTTTGTCCACCACGATTCAGTCGAAGGCTAAATCGGTTGCAGGTTTTTTAAGGGCCATCAAGTTCGACAAAGTTCTGGCGAATGAAGGCATTGCCTTACCGGTCCAACCGGAACACCCGTTATTTAATTCCGTGGCGGCTCATAATCGTGACCTGCCTGACGCTCGGCCACACGTTTAAGGTCGAATAAAGATAAGGAACAGTTTGTTACCTGTCCGCCCGCACGCGCTTCCAGACCTTCTTGGCGTGACGGATATAAAAGTTAAGATCGAAGCACGCATCCAGCTGCTCGGACGAGAGATGCCTGGCGATCGTTTTATCGATCTTCAGGCGCTCATAGAAGTCCGCTGGCTTGCCTTTCTGCAGGTCTTCCCATACTGCCATCGCGTTCGATTGAACGAGCCTGTAGGCCGCCTCGCGGCTTACGCCCGCTTGGGTCAAGGCCAACAAGACACGTTGGGAAAAATGCAACCCTCCCAAGGACTCCAGATTGGCCGCCATGCGCTTCGGGTACACGACCATGCCCTGAATAAGACCTGTCAGGCGCGACAACGCAAAGTCCAGCGCAATCGTCGCATCCGGCGCCATCACGCGCTCGACCGCCGAGTGGGAAATATCCCGCTCATGCCACAGCGCCACGTTTTCGAGGGCAGGGGTCACCGCCGCGCGCACGATACGCGCAAGGCCCGTCAGATTTTCCGCCAGAATGGGGTTGCGCTTGTGCGGCATGGCGCTCGAGCCTTTTTGGCCTTTGGCGAACGGCTCTTCCGCCTCGCGGACTTCGCTGCGCTGCAGATGCCGGACCTCAATGGCCAGATTTTCGATGGAACTCGCGATAACGCCCAGCGTCGCGAAAAACATGGCATGCCGGTCGCGTGGAATAACCTGCGTCGAAACCGGTTCGATCTTCAGGCCCAGCTTCTTGGCCACATAAGCTTCAACGCGCGGATCGATCGTCGCAAAAGTGCCAACCGGCCCCGAAATGGCGCATGTCGAAATATCGTCCTGCGCCGCCTTCAGGCGCTTGCGCGCGCGCTGGAAGGCCGCGTAATGCGTCGCCAGCTTAAGCCCGAAGCTCGTCGGCTCCGCATGAATGCCGTGACTGCGGCCAATGGTCAGCGTTTTGATGTTCTGGCTGACGCGTCGCCGCAGAACCTTCAGCAACTCGTCGATGTCGTTCAGAAGAATAGCCGCCGCATGCTTCAACTGCACCGAAAAGGCCGTGTCGAGAATATCGCTCGACGTCATGCCCTGATGGATAAAACGCGCGTCCGGCCCGACGGATTCCGCCAGATTGGTCAGAAAGGCCAGCACATCGTGCCGCGTTTCTTTCTCGATCTTGTCGATGCGGGCAATTTTCCATTCGCCCTTGCGCCATACGTTGCGCGCGGCCGATTTCGGAATAACGCCAAGACTGGCTTGCGCGTCGCACGCGTGCGCTTCGATCTCAAACCATATGCGGAATTTGTTTTCCGGTTCCCAAATTCGCGCCATTACGGCGCGGGAATAACGCGGGATCATTGTTCGGTTTCAATGACCGTGCCGGCGCAGAGCGAACCTCCACCGGGCACAGGCATACGGCCGGAACAACGCGTCACTTCCCACCCTCGCGCGCGCATGCATTCAGAAACGACCAGGCTGGGACGCTGCATGCAGCCATCGCTATCCGTTTCCGTAATCGTCACGCCGGTCTCGGCAAGGCGTTGTTTGTCCGGCTGGAAGGCAATCTGATCGGATTGAATGATATTAGTCGGGAAAATGCCGCAACGGCACTGGCTCAGGTCAAAATTCAGCTTATGCTGGGCCCTGTCCTGCGACATGAGCAGGTTCGGCTCGCTGATAGGCCGCCAGAACTCAACCGTCGAGGACTGCGTCGACGAGCAGGAAACGAGCGCGAATGCGACAAGGCAAAGACTAAGAAAACGCATGGAATACTCCCTTGAATAAGCGCGCCCATAATTGGCGATTCCGCGGCCAAGCGCAACCCCGTGGTTATGACAGGCTGTATAGGCCTACAAGGTTAATTTTTCATGCAAAAAACAAGGCCCGAGGGGCGTTTCCACCCTTCGGGCTTAGCTTCACAGGAGGTAGAACAATAAAACGGTCTTGAATACTTTAAATCGTAAAACCTTTCGGTTTCTGGGCAGGCCGTGTTTGTGCAGGGGCAGGGGCAGGGGCATAAGCATACCCCGGTCGCGTACCGCCAGCGTAAAGGATATCCAAAAATTCACCGGCCAATGTGGCCATTCTCAAAGGATTTTTGGATTTGGCGCACACGGCTTTGATTTTATTGATCGCTGCAACGGACTTTTCAATCAAAACCTCAGGGACAAAGCTCATAAGCTCATGGGCAACGACGCGTATAGCTTGCCGGACGTCCGTAAGCGGGTTTTCCATGCTAACCTTAAATTTCTTATTTGGATTATCGGTCATCGCTCATTCTCCTCAAACGTATCAATAATCGCTTCAGCACGTTTAACATGAATGGGCATCTCGACATCCTCGCCCGCCAAAGCATTGCCATCAATTGCTGAAAAATAAGCTTCATAAACCTCGCGAAGTTCCTTCACGCCGGATTTCATCTCGTCCCTTAATTCTTCAGGGCACTCATCCAACGCTTTTTCCATCTCGGCCAATGTATATCCCAAATGCATTTTCATCTCGGCATGGACGTTCCGCTCAACCTTGAGCTGTTCCCATTCCTTCATAAGTTCGAGAATTGTGGATTTGATCACGGGCCAGTGGTCGCCATCGGCGCCCATTTCATCACCCGCCACAAGAAGGGTGTTCCGGACCAGATGCATCATCTGGTCTTCGGAGAGTTCTTTTATCATAGGCGTATCAGTCATGCCTGAAATCTCCTCACATTATTAATTCTAACATCGAAGCCCGAAAGTAATTACGGTTATCTATGGTTTAAATACGTTATCCTTATTACACCCTTAGGCTTAAAGATCGCTTAAGATCGGCTGTTTTCCTTGGGTTTATAGGCATTTTGGACGAAATAAAAACATCAAATTGCAGGCAAGTATTTTTCCCACTCAAGCAAATAATAAAGTTTTAACTATCTCGGCACCGCATGCGTGTGGAAGGAAAGAAGCATAAATAAAGCGTCATTCCCGCGAAAGCGGGAATCCAGCGGAGCGTGTCTACGCGACGCATGAGTCATACGGCCTGCCGACGCAGGCCGCTGGATCCCTGCTTTCGCAGGGATGACACCATGAACTGCGAGATTATGGATGAATTGAAAGGAAAAGACCGGTCTCTAATGAACCGTGCGGTCCATCGGCATAGGGAAGTGTTCCCGTTCGCTGTGTTCGACGCGCGTAGCAATCGCCGCAACATCTTGACGCAGCTTGACGTTCGCTTGAACAAGATTTTGCATTTGTTGTTCAAGGTTGCGTTGCTGTTTTTGAACCTGACCGACGTTTTCGCTTAAACGCTGGGCTACGCGCACTTGTTGATGGGCCGCTTCGCTTAATGCTGACGCCACCGTTTGGCGCAACTTTTTCAACCACAGCACCGCAACGACAACAAAACCTGTCGCTACAAGTGCCGTTGAAACCGCTAAAGCAAGAACCCATCCATTCATAACGAACCTTCGGGCTATCCAATCAGGAAGACGATAAGCCTAGCATGGAACGCCCCTTGCCGCCAAGAAAGGCGAAAAGAAGGATATCAACGGGTTGGCGATACTAATCGCAATAACAAGGCTCTCCATTAAACAAATTGAAAGAGTACAAAAAAGCCCCTCTCTCCTGGAACAGGAGAGAGGAAGAAAAAACCTGGGCTTAGGTTTGCGTTAGCAAAGCTAAGTCCCTGGTTTTTTCAGGTAAGGGGTTGTCGAAGATTTCCGGGATTCCCCCTCACCAACGAAAAACAAAGACTTGCTCGCGCACGTCAAGGTTTTCTTGTCCTTTCGCCCTGTTGGGGTAGAGGGGCTATCATTTCAAATCCTGGAGAATTTGCAAAGGCGCTTTACCGCCGTTGAGGCGCGCGCGATAAACCTGCAAGTTCTCAATAATGCGCTGAACATAATTCCGTGTTTCATATATCGGGATGATTTCAATCCAGTCGATGGGATTGACATGCGGACTTCGCGGATCGCCGAACTGCTCGACCCAGTCGCGAGCGCGTCGCGGGCCAGCGTTATAGGCGGCGAGCGCCAAAACTATGGAGCCGTCGAATTGATCAAGCTGTTCCTGGATAAACGCCGTACCGAGCTTTAAATTATAAGATGGATCTGACAAACGCCCCGGCGTGAATGAAACGCCAACCTTTTTCGCTACACCCTTCGCGGTGCTTGGCAGAAGCTGCATCAATCCTTTCGCGCCTGCCGGGCTGGTCACGCTGGCGTTGAACAGGCTTTCCTGCCGGATAAGGGCATGGGAAAAAGCCGGATCAGGCGGTGTCGGCATATGAATAGAGAGAATGGGAAACGCGCCTGCGCCAACGACCATATTCTTTTGATTGGCGGCCTTCGCGGCCATAATCGCCCAATCTGGCCGTTGCAGCCTGTACGCAAGCTCCATAAGCAATGCAAACTCGACGCGCTGCATGGCGTTATCCGAAATGGCCTTGAAAAACGCGCGCGCTCTATCGGGTTGACCGATACGGAAAAGGTGCTCGACAGCCTCAACAGAATCCCTGCCAAAAAATTGCGAACGCACATTTGAGGGAATTTCCGGCTCTGGCAGCGCAGCAAGCACAGGTTTGGCATAGATGCGGGTCGTCGCCAGCTGGCCATAATAGAACATGCTAAACGCCGCCGCGCTTTGGTACGCCTGCTCGGCGGCGTTCTTATCGCCCAGCACTTCAAAAGTCCGGCCCATCCAATACGCACCGCGCGAGCGCGACATTGGCGTGTTCGCGCCCTCGTAAAGCGCTTCAAAGTGACGCCGCGCGACATCGGGCCTGTTCAGGAAACGAAGGGAAAGCCATCCGGCCAAGAATTCAGCTTGCAGATAGTCGAAACCGCCGCTCATGCCGTGATCGGCGGCAAGCCTGTACGCAAGCGAGATATCGCGACGTTCGATCAGGCGGCGGATCAGAACATGGCGTTCGTCCCACCATTTGTCCGGCTGGCCGAGCTGGCTCGGCGCTTGGGTAAGGATTTCGATCGCGCTGTCGTCCATGTTGTTCTTGCGCCGCCAACGAAGACGCTCGTAAAGCAGACCCGGATCGTTTCGTAAATGCGCGGGCACGCGATTGATTAAGGTTTCCGCATTGTTCAACTGATTTGCCAACGCCAAACGCGCTTCGGCGAGCGCCTTCACATCCTGATTGACATAGGGATACATAGCCCGCGCGTCCGCGATATCGTTCGACCACAAAAGGTGATCGAGGCGCGCTTCATGATCTTTCGGAGTTAAAACCGTTTCAAAACGCGAGTAATAAGCCGCCAGCTCGCCGTTGGAAAAATCCTTATTGATCCAGCGATCGCGCACGAAACCAGCCGCGCGCTGACCCTGTCCTGTCGCATCAAGCGCTTCGACAAAACGGTAGAAGCCGGTCAGCGTCAGGGGAGGGTGCGCGTTAAACCAGTTGATGATCTGCTCGGGTGTGGCGCCGGACGGAATTTTCTGCTCGGCGATCATGATAATGCCGTTCAATCCGGGCCAATCGGGATGATCCGAGATAAATCCGGCCAAATCGTCAAAGCTGTAATCGTTGCCCGGCTGCGCCATCAGATAACCGCGTAACACCATGTTCAGGACCGGATCGGAACCATGATTGGCGGCATTGGCGACCGTTTGCCACTGGCCGGATTCCACCGCGGCGAACGCCTGCGCATAACCTGAACGCGGCCGCACGATATCCGGTTTCCGGGCCAAAGCTGACGTCGGAGGCAGCGCAAGGAAGGCACTTAGAATAAGAAGGCAAAAGCTACGCAGTCGGTACATCGGGCCGTCAACCTTGGAATCGGATGGAGATATGCCCCGAGTAAACCCTCTTAAGCCTTATAATGCAAGGGTGAGGCCTATTCTTGCGTTCCGGATTATGCTCTACTGCCCCGCATGGCTCAGAAAAAGAAAACAGACAGGGAAAAAGCCCAGCGCTTCACGGCGCTGAACCGCCGCGCGCGCCATGATTACTTCATCAGCGATACGCTGGAAGCAGGCATTATGCTAACTGGCACGGAAGTGAAATCGCTGCGCCTCGGCCAAGCCAGCATTCAGGAAGCGTTCGCAGGCGGGAAGGGCGGCGATCTTTATCTCTTTAACGCCTACATCCCTGAATACAAACAGGCTGGCGCACATCTCCAGCACGAGACGCACCGTCCGCGCAAATTGCTGGTGCATCGTCGGCAGATGGACAAACTGCTCGGCGCGGTCAAGCGCGAAGGTATCACGATCGTGCCGTTGGCACTCTATTTCAACAAGCGCGGCATCGCGAAGATCGAGCTCGGTTTCGGCAAAGGCAAGCATAAGGCCGACAAGCGCGAGGCCATCAAAAAGCGCGACTGGCAACGCGACAAAGCGCGCATCATGCGATCGAGGAACAGATGACATACCGCTTCATCCTTCTGCTTCTCTTCGTCTTTGCCTTGCTTGCTGCGCCTTTGAACGCCGCCGAAAAAACAAAAACAGTCCCAGCCGCGCCAAAAGAAGCGACAAGAGCCCCCAGCGGTCTGGCAAACAAAAAAATCGCGGCGAACAGTATTCTGATTGAGTTTCCCGGCAGGCATAAAGGCAAACCCATCACTTCCGGCGGATTCCTGTTGCTTCCGCCCGGCAAGGATAAAGTGCCCGTCATGGTCATCGTCCATGGCAGCGGCGGCGTCTCGAAAGAGCATGAATACTGGTACGCCGAAGAGCTTAATAAAATGGGCGTCGCGGCTTTCATTCTCGATTGCTACACGCCGCGCGGCGTTGCCACCACCTATGATGATCAAAGCCTTGTCTCGGCCACAAAAGACATGACGAACGACGCGCTGATGGCCCTCAGGGCGCTCAGCAAGAATGACCGCATCGATATACAGCGCGCAGGCATTGTCGGCTTTTCGAAAGGCGGTATTGTCGCCACCCTTACGGCGTTGCCAATGTGGGGGTTTCAGTTTCCTGCCTACTCGGCGGATCTGAAATACAAGCTGCATGTCATGTTTTATCCCGGCTGCGCCACGCAACCTTTTGATTTAAGAACCACAGCCATGCCAATGCTTATGCTGCTGGCGGAAAATGACACGTATACCGGCAAGGAATCCTGCCTGAAACTCGCCGACAAGATGAAAAAAGGCGGCGCGCATATTAACACCATCGTTTACCCCAGCGTCACGCACGCGTGGGATACGAACGGCCCCTGGAGCCATCCGAAAGCCGAAGTGTTCAAGAACTGCGTCTTTGAGCAGCAGAAAAACGGCACCTGGACGGAAAGCTTTTCCAATACGGCGGACATCCGCACCGACCTCGGCGGCGATAACTACGCCAAGGCGCTCAAAGCCTGCCTGACCTATGGCGTGAAAGGCGAGGGCCATCCCATGACCAAAGCCAAGTCCATGGAAGAATTTAAGAGGATCGTCAAAGAAGTATTAATAATGGGCAAGTAAACTTCAGCCCCTTGCAGAGCCTCAAGGAGCCTTCCCATGGAAACCCCGCCAAAACCGCTGCAACTGGACGGCAAAGACAGGCTTTTGATCCGCGAAGGTGGCGGATGCATGTCTGTCTTCGGCCTGCCGTTTCTTGGAGCGGGAATCTTTATGCTTTTGGCCGGGCTGAAAGTCATCCCGTTTCAAAACGCAGAGGAAATTAATTTCGGTATGTATGCCATGCTCTTTGGCATGGGATCCGTATTCACATGTGTCGGCGGATGGCTTGTCTTTGGCCGCCGGTTGACTGTCATCGACCGCGCACGAAGCCTTGTGCTGGACGAATGGCGGGTTTTCGTTCCCGTTAAACGCAAGGAAGCGCGCGCGCGCGATTTCAGGGAAGTGATCTTAAATTTCGAGAGAGGAGATTCCGATTCAGCCGATACCTATCCGGTCGTCCTCGAAGGAACGGAGTCTCTCAAACTTCTCGCGCCAATGGATTTCGGCGAAGCGCGAAGCGCCGCCCTTTGCATCGCGGAATTCCTGAAACTGCCTTTTGTCGACAAGACGACAGACAACGTCAAAACCTATGCGCCCGGTCCGCCGGAACAAGCTGGCGATGGGACACAAACAGCAAAACCGGAACTGAAATTGGTTTCCTCATCCCCGCCGTCGAATATGAAAACCCGTATCACCGAAAAGAACGGCGAGGTCGAGATGTTCGTGCCACAGGCCTCGGGCATAGGCTGCATGATCGTCTTGCTTTTTGTCATGCTTTTCTTCGTCTCGGATTTTATTTCGTGGAAAAAACTTTTTCATGACAAACTGACATTCGATAATCCCGGTGATTTTATAGGGGCCGGATTTTTCTCTCTTTTCTTTGTCGCGGCCTTTGTCCTCCCGGTTTTCATGATTTTGCGCCTGTGGCTGGGCAAGCACAACATCGGAACGGTTGTGAGAATTTCAAAAGACACGCTCTCGATCGAGGATAAAACCTCGCGCCGTTCAAGACGCACAAGGTCGTTCCCATTCTCGGATATTCTGTCGATCGAATACACGGTTCAGGAAGATCTGGAGAAAGACCTCAAGAAAAATCCATTTGTCAAAGGCTCAAGCCCGTTCCAGCCGGGCTATCAAAACCAGCAGCAAACCGCGCGGAAAATCGCCGGACTTTTCAGGAAGCTTGGCTTATCGAACAACAAAATCATTCTGAAAACGAAACATGAAATCTATGAGTTCGGCTACGGCCTTTCGAAAGAAGAAATCATGTACCTGTGCGGGTATATTGAGAAGCGGGTGAAGGGGATAACAGTTTAAAATCCTCATGATACATGATATAGGAGGACACCCCATGCAATTACCCAAGCCGTTACGATTAGCAAGCCAAGATAAACTCACCTTTCGTCAAAATGGCGGCCCCGGAAGATTTTTCGCGCTGCCGTTCTTAGGGGCAGGTATTTTCGCGTTCTTATTAGGTTTCGGAATTGTCCCCAATAAAGGTGGGCAGCCGTTTCATTTAGCCGAATATATAGCCGTTTTTTTCATGGGAATCACTGTAACATCTGGTGCAGCCGCCGCCATTTTTGGACGAAAACTTACAATCATAGACCGCGCCCAACGTCTTCTTGTGGAAGAATGGGGGTTATCTATTATCCCGATGAAGCGGAAGGAAACCCGAATTTCCAATCTTAAGGAAATATCGCTGGAATATGACTACAGACTTAAACCACGAGGACAATTCCCCGTCATTCTTGTCAGTGCTAGAAGGACAACCCTCGATTCACCGAAAAAGTATGAGGTAGCAAGAGCAATGGCTGCGTCCATAGCCGAATTTCTGAATTTGCCCCTAGTCGACAGAACAACGCAAAAAACGCTATCTTTTCCGCCAAACACAAGCCGTAGTAACAACAAAGAAGCGTCACCAACCAATCAAAACTACGAAAGCCTTAAGCCGCCAACTGAATTGAACTGCCAAATCACTGAAACGAAGGACGGAACTGAAATATTCGTTCCAAACCTTTCAGGTTCAGGGATCGCAATTGCCATTCTTTTAACGCCAATTATATTCTTCCTCATAAACATATTCTCTCAAAGAAATCTCCAAGATATCAAAAGCGCGATAAGCGCAGCCAATCCCATAAAAGCCATAGCTCCTTACGCGATTTTTTTTGTCCTATTCTTTCTCATTCCACTATTTCTTATTGCTCGCGTTTTGATAAACAAAAATAATTATGGAACGCTTTTGAAAATCAAACCCGGTTTGATAACCGTCATTGGACGAACCTCCGCCAACAAGAGAGCCCAATCTATCCCATCTGCCGATGTTCTGTCGATTGAACGTCACGTATATCAGGATGATGAAGAGCTCCCGCACGACGATGGAATGGAATCCCCCGGAATAACTCCCTTTCAGCCAAACTATGAAAGCCGCCGTAAGTTCGCCCAAAAGGCATCGACTCAACTATCTAAAATGAATCAGGCAGGCAATCATATTGTTCTCAAGACGAAGGAGGATATCCTCTCTATAGGTTCTGGACTGCCGGAAGATGAGTTGGATTACCTTTGCAATCTGATTGAGAAAAAATTAAAGTCAACCTAACCAAAACGGAGTCAAAAGATGAAGATAACCAATCTTTTCGTATTAATGGCGTTGGCTTTTCTACTGTTGTCAGGAACAGCTGGTGCTGAACAAGAAAAAAATAAACCTTCTCACAGAATATTTACAAAAGAAGAAGTTGAAAAAGAACTTAAAGAGAAGGGATTAGTTACTGAGGTTGACGATCCACAAATTACCGCCGCTATGAAAATGTATGACGAGAAAATGGCTGAAATTGGTAAAACTTGCCCCCCACCCAACAATGCCTCAGATTTTAATGCTTATATGGAAGCGACAAAGAAATGCGTTTGCGACAACAAGAAAAGCGTTGTTCCAGTACTCCAGAAAAAAATTGATGCCTTTTCCGAACTTTTAAAACGGAGGCCAGAGCTCTCTAATCAGAGTGTTAAAATAAAAGGACAAAAAGGAAATATTCAACTCGATCCCGGAATGACTAGCGCTGAAGCTTCTTTAGTGAGGGATTATGGGTGTAAGTAATCTCTTATCCAAAGATTCATCTTTCTTCTTACCAAATTCAACTCTCGCGCTGACGAATCGTAACACAGGCAGAATGTTTGTTTTCTGGGCCTAATAAAGAATGGGCTTAAAGTTTTGCCGCCTTTCATATTCAAAGGGATTCGCCATGCCTACCTTGCGTCAATCGACCGTTTCTTTCCTCACCGCCGGCCTTTTCCTAATTAACATCTCAATAGCTGTGATGATGAATACTCCTGTCTCATTTGCTTTAGCGTTAGTCGGATCATTGGTAGGCATTGGCTTCAGGGTCAAAATCGAAGAAGCCGTTTTGTCTCGTGAACTGGGCGTGCATTTACCCTTTCCATTTTGATAGATGAAGCGGCCCGCATCACGGCGAATGGAAAAAACCAGCAGTAACACAAAATCCGGTACCCTAAGAACACCGACTTTCGAGATAAATACGCGCGCGCGTAAAACTTCTTCTTTGACCCTCGAACCATAATATTTTATGCCGTCAAAAGAGCCTGTTAACTCATTAAAATATGAGTCAATTTCCGGCTTAATCTCGCGCGCTGTTTTTAAAATTACGTTAGCATCATCTATGGTATGATAGACCCGAAAGGAGTTACCTGTGACTGTCTCGCTTGCTTTAGAGCCCATAGCAACAGAAGACGGGCTTTTCGGTGTTGAAAGAATGCCGGACGGCTCGGGAAGAATGTTACGGTTTATCGACGGAAAGTGGGTGCCCGACGAAACCACTTCCTTCGGGGAGTTCATGCGCCGAGGGCCAGCTTCTTCAAGCTTTCTCAAGTCTATGGGTGCTGAAGGCACGTTCGAAGTTGTCGGGTGAAGTATTCCGGCTTCTTTGGGAATGTCGCGAGGGAAGTGCACAGCTTCTTCCGGCACAAAAACAACAAATATAGCCAAAAACTTGTTTCTGTGTGTCTTCCATCGTTGCCCTATCTTTTGATGGAAGAAATGTGGGACTATTGCCAACCGGCCATAATTTATTAAATTATATCATATAGTTAACAAGGCAATATGGCGGAGGGAGCGTGACCGGGAGAGAACATGCTCCTTGTTATCTTGCTGATTATAAACAAGAAAATATTACAACCGTTTTTACAACTCACTGATTTTATTAACTTTAACAACAAACACTCATCTTTGATGCAATTACGCGGGATTTGTACCAATCTTGTATAACACCTGCCTTTTCATTAAATCGAAAGTCCCCGGCGGTTGGGGGCGACGTTCAAGCAAGGGACTGTCGTTTACGTTGTTTTTGGACGATGTTTTTTCGACTTCGAGTAAATGAGATCTATAAAGACAAGTTATGTTTGTTTTCGGAGCCTCTTTCCATGACGGCCTTCGGCGGTCAAGCAGCTGAGGGGCCATCATCGTCCGTGTCGTCAAACGGCGGGGGATTGACGGAGATAATAGTTAAGGTTTCCATGCGTCCATCGCGAGTCTTCCATTGAAAAGACTGTCCGGCGGACAGCCCCAGAAGCGCGACTCCAACGGGAGTCATGATAGATACGCGCTCATGGGCAATATCGGCATCTCTAGGCAACACGAGCGTGACTTGCCTTTCGCCTTGCGATTCCGTGGCATAGACGGCGGAACCGCCAAGGCTTATAAAATCGACTTTGTCTGAATCCGGCACAACCGTGGCGCGTTCCAGCTCGGCCAGCAGATCGTCGGCTACTTCGTTGCCTTTGTCGGAGGCATTCGCCAGCATCCACAGGCGGTTCGAATCCGTTTGGGTCACGCGAATGGCGGGTTTTTCAGGGGACTGCTTTGTCATATTGGTCTCCTTTATTGAGAAATGGAAGCGCCTGTCTTGTCGCGCTTTGTGTGTGATAATGGATAAGTGTTTGAAAAACTTGGTCCCCGTGTCCAGGGCCAAAAACCTGGACAGGGGCCTATAATCCTGCGACGAGCAGACCTGCGCGGATGGGGGCAAATTGCGACGATGTGGCCAATTTCGTGTCCATAAATCAATGGTATTGAGCTTCATCCAAAAAAGCAAGGATAGGGTTTCTTCCGCGCATCACATATTTTCACGAAAAACGCCTTTTCAGGAAAAAACGGGAAATATTTAGCGGAGAGAAAAAATTCATGTTCGCAGCCTCTTTTAAAACACGTTGCAAAACAACGAGCTTTTTAGAGAGGTGGGAATCGTCCAGAAAAAAGTTTTCAGTATCGATGGCGGATGGGGTGTCCGCCTAACCACTGTTCTCCCACAAACGCCATTGTTCGCGATAGAGCATATATAATATTGCTAAAACATGTAAAAACGCGCTATCCTGTTCGTTATTGATCGTCACTGTTCCGCCAAACTCGCTTTTTATTTGTGGGACAGTTTGTGGGATAAAACGGAGGCCTGCCATGCCGAGACTAATTGGTAAATTGACCACCAAAGCTGTTTCCAACAAAAAAACTAGTGGGCTTTATTCTGATGGAGGAGGCCTTTATCTGCGTGTAACGACACATGGGGGCAAGTTTTGGGTTTTTCGCTTTATGCTTAACGGTAAAGCGCGGGAAATGGGGTTAGGCGCAGAACACACGGTAACGCTGGCTAACGCACGTGATAAGGCCCAAGAGTGCCGCAAACTGCTTTCCGAGGGAATAGACCCCATTGAACTACGTGATATGGATGAGGCTCAAAAACGACTAAAGGCCGCACGAACACAGACATTCAAGGCTTGTGCTGAAGCCTACATAGATGCGCACAAAGAAAGCTGGCGCAATGCCAAACACGCCAGCCAATGGGTAAACACTCTAGCAACGTATGTTTATCCGGTTTTTGGGGAAATACCCGTTCAGGATGTCGATACAGCCCTTATTATGAAGGTGCTAGAGCCTCTTTGGAAAAAGAAGGCTGAAACTGCCAGCCGCATACGTGGCAGGATCGAAGCTATCCTTGATTGGGCAAGCGTTAGAGAATACCGGAAAGGCGATAACCCAGCCCGTTGGCGTGGCCACTTAGAAAACCTTTTGCCGCGCCGTTCTAAAGTCCAACGAATTGAACACCAGCCCGCCCTGCCCTATGACCGGATAGGCCATTTCATGGCCACACTGAAGGATCAGGAAGGTTCTGCCTCATTGGCGCTGGCCTTCACGATCCTGACGGCTTCCCGCACAAGCGAAACCATAGGCGCGGCATGGGATGAAATAGACCTGCAAAAGAAGCTTTGGACGATACCGGCCAGCAGAATTAAGGGCGGGCGCGAGCATCGTGTGCCCCTTTCAGAACCAGCATTGGACATATTGAAAGAGCTTCAAAAACAGCGAGGCTTGATAAATCCTAAAAGTGAGAAAGTTAAAAATGATTGGGTTTTTACAGGCCAGAGAAAAGGAAAGCCTTTATCTAATATGGCTATGCTTGCTCTATTGAAGCGAATGAAACGTACGGATATAACCGTACACGGTTTTCGGAGCACATTCCGGGATTGGGCAGCAGAGCAAACTGCCTATCCGCGTGAAATTGTTGAAGCGTGCCTTGCCCACGCAAGCGGCGATAAGGTGGAAAGAGCTTATCTACGAACAGACTTTTTTGACCGCCGCCGCCAGCTTATGGATGTTTGGGGACGGTGTTGTGCAGAGCCAGCATCAAAAGTTACTGGCAAGGTTTTGGCTTTTGGAAACAAACTGCAATCACGGGCGAATAAATGAAAGCTTTGTCTCGATCCAAATGGGAAAAATATAAGAAAGAAAATATTAAAAAGGTTTTGTTTTCGAAAGATGATATTGACAATCTGATAAAAAAAGCTGCTGTCAAGCTTCCCTCAGATAAAATACAGCTGCACCTGTATTTTGATGATGATCTTTATAATGATGATGGCAAGAAAAAAGGTGGAAAGAAAAAAGGTGGATGGGTTGTTGTACGTACAAGTCCCCACGATGCCTTGTTTTATAGGCTCAATCAAGAAGCAGAGCTATTTTTAAGCCCTACCGTGTTCGGAGAGGATAAGAAAGCGCCTAAAATTTTGGAGAGAGAAATTAACAAAATTAAAAATATGTGCGATAAGATTTTGGAAAAAAGCAAAAATAGACATGTGCGCTTTTATTTAATGAATATGGCAAAGGAATATGCCCGCGCAAACGGCTCTTATGAAGATATCTGGTGCGATTCAAATCCAAATTTTAGTGGAAAGCAAGCGCTCGATAGGACGCTGGTAACGCTTGCTTTTCTTTCTTGTTGGGCAAATATGGCCGGGGCATTCCTTAATGAGGAAAAAAAGAGGAATAAAGATAAGCGTTCTCCTCATAAGGGAAAAATAAAACAACAGCAATTCATCGAAAGTCTCTGTTGTATTTGGAGAGATATTTTTAAGAAAAAAGTTCAAACGAGTTGTCATGGCACAGAATCTTCCACCCCCGGCAAGGCTGACGGGCCATTAGTCCGTTTTGTTGTCGAAGCGTTTAATTGCATCGGCAAGAAGATATCAGGGGGGGCTGCTAGAAATGCAATTATAGCGGCAAAAAAGCAAATTGATAAAGAAAAACCAGAGAACGTCACAAGAAATACCCTGCACAAATTAAATCCAGAAAAATTCTAATCCCAACATTTTTACCCTAGCTTTGGTTTGTGTTTCCCTGCGCGTGTTTGTTTAAGAAAGCGCAGGAGGACACACATGCACCCCAATGAATATCAACGGTACAACCTTCATAAAACCGCATACACCGTGCGCGATCTTATTGATTCTGGCGTTGTAGGTTGTCGAACGTCACTGTATGGGTTCGTTCGACAAGGCCGATTGAAAATTACGAAACAAGGCAAACGCACGATCTTTTTGCTTCCGGATGTCGCGAGTTTTCTGGCCTCGCTAGAGCATGCAAAAGGCGGTGGCCAATGATGCGCCGCCTTCTAGAAAAATTCCTAATGGAAGCCCGCAGGCAAAGCCTTAGGGATCCAACAGGCGAAACACATTTGCTCGTTTCCGCATTGCTGGCCTTTCAGAAGGGGCTAAAAAAATGACTCCAGCCAGCGCTCAAGCCCAAGCATTTATCGCTTATGAATATGGCCCGCGAAGCATTCGTTACAATCCTGATGAAGGTCTGGCAATCACGTCTTCCCGTGATGTTCTAAAACAGTCATTAGCCCTTATTCCCGAAGAATATAAATTCGTTGTTTTTGAGGGTACGCAAGAGTTTGTCGAAGCACGCGGAGCGCTAACGGGACGCAAAAGGGTGCGCCTGTTCGATGGCGGAGATAAAGACTGGCGAAGCATGGCCGAAGATGCCGTTGCAGGCGTAGGTGGACACATTGAACCTTTGCCGCCTTCCCTAATCCTAATAAGGGGGGATCAAGTAAAAATTGAGCCTGTAAACTGGCTCTGGGACGGCTGGCTTGCAAAAGGGAAGCTTCATATTTTGGCTGGTGCGCCGGGAACCGGGAAAACGACAATTGCTCTGGCGTTGGCTTCAATTCTAAGCGCTGGCGGCAAGTGGCCTGACGGAACAGCAGCCAGAGCGGGAGAGGTTCTTATCTGGAGCGGAGAGGATGGCATAGCCGACACGCTTAGCCCGCGCTTGAAAGTCATGGGCGCTGATATGCGCCGAATACTCTTTATCGAGGGGATGGCCGAAGGTGAAAGCAAGCGGTCTTTTGATCCCGCAACCGATATGGCTCGTCTAACTGATATAGCAGCGACGAAGCAGCCAAGCTTGCTAATCGTTGATCCTATCGTTTCCGCTGTGGCCGCCGATAGCCATAAGAACGGGGAAACCCGCCGCGCTTTACAGCCCCTTGTTGATCTTGCTGATCAAATGGGCATGGCCGTGCTTGGTATTAGTCACTTCAGTAAAGGCACTTCAGGGCGCAATCCGGTTGAAAGGGTCACGGGTTCTTTAGCCTTCGGAGCTTTGCCGCGTGTTGTTATGGCAGCGGCCAAGCTGGAAGATGACAAAGACGGAAGCCGCATATTTTGCCGATCCAAGTCAAACATTGGCCCTGACGATGGAGGATTTCGGTATAATCTGGAACTTAAACCTCTGGTGGACGGCTCGAATATCAAGGCTTCGTGCGTAATATGGGGCGAAGCCATTGAAGGGACGGCGCGTGAATTATTGGCCGAAGCGGAAGCGGCAGATAACGGAAACAGCAGCCTAGCCGAGGCAAAGGATTTTCTCTTAACCGAATTGGCTGACGGCCCTGTGTCCGCAAAAAAGATAAAGGCGGCGGCGGAACAAGCCGGACATTCGGAAGCGACAATTCGTCGCGCTAAGGATGCGCTGGGGATAAAACCCGAAAAGTTAGGCATGGCCGGGGGCTGGCGCTGGGTTTTGCCCCCGAAGATGCTCAACAGTGCCGAAGATGCTCAACACAAAGAGATGAACGCCTTCGGGGAAGATGAGCGCCTTCGGCAGTCCGGTAACGGTTGGGAGGAGGTTCTTTAATGCCAAGTGCCTTGAGAATCCTTTCTGATGTTAAGGCCGCTGGCGGGATGTTGGAGGTAGTCGAGCCGGACGGGCTAAGGGTTGCTGCCCCTAGGCCTTTGCCAGCGCCGCTGTTAGCGCAAGTGCGGATGCATAAGCCTGACATAATCCGTACCTTGCTGGACAATTGTTCGCCTGTATCTGGTTTATTCGACCGTAAAGCCTATGAAGAACGCGCCGCTATTATCGAAGCCAACGGCGTGCCGAGGGAATGGGCCGAGGGCTTTGCTACGCTTTGCACCATGCCCCGCCCGGCAGCCTACACGCCCCAACGCTGGCAGCAGCTTGTTGACGATGCCGGACGCTTCCTTGACTCGTGGGGGTGGCAAGCAGCTGGCCTTGGCTGGAAGGCGTTGGACGCGTTTGGCGTGAATCCTGACGCGTCTGAATGCCGTTATGACTGCATGGGGCTGGTACCTCTCCTGCAAGGCCGCCCGGTCTTGGCTATTACCGCCAGCACGGCCCGGATCAATTGCGGCAATGGCGTTTCGCAAACATATGTCCGAAGCAAACAAGCTGGAGCCGTTGCCTTGTGGAGGGTAGCTTGATGACTGAAAAAACAGATAATAAACAGACCCATCTTTGGGGCAAAGGACAGTCGGGAAATCCCGCTGGCAGACCTGTTGGAGCACGCAATAAAGCGACACTTGCCGTTCAAGCGCTTCTTGACGGTGAAGCCGAAGCATTAAGCCGGAAGGCCGTCGAGTTAGCTCTGCAAGGCGATCTGGCGGCAATCAGGCTTTGCCTTGAGCGCATATTGCCGCCGCGAAAAGATGCGCCTGTAGAGTTTACCCTGCCCCAAGTAACAAGCGCCTCTGATATTTCTCAAATACAAGCCACCATCATGCAGGCGGTTGCAGAGGGACGCTTAACCCCTATGGAGGGAACAAATATAAGCGCCATTGCTGAAACGATGCGAAAAGCAAAAGAAACGCAAGAGTTTGAAACGCGCTTGGAAGCGCTTGAAAAGGTGGCTTCAAAGGGGGGAAAATGAAACGAAGCGATAAACGGCTGGAAGCCCTTGAAAAAAGGTTTTCGCCTCGTAAAAAAGAAATAGCGATAATAATTTGCTGCACCGATGAGCCGGTAGAAAAGCAGATTGAAGACCACTACCTTTTGCACCCTGAGGACAAGGAAGCAGAGACAAGGATTGTGGTGAGGTTTCATCCGGGGCAACAGGAAGAAACTGATCTTAAAAGTGACAAGCCTGAAGGCTAGGCTAATAAGATTTACTCTTTACCTTACTCACACTCGATCCATTTTTTACTGAAACTTATTTTTTCCTCAGGGGCAATAAAAAATCCTTTGACTCTGTTTTGTATGAGAACATATCTTACGCCGTATGTTGGCGTATCAAACACTCGAATAGAATCTACATACTTGTCATTTTCACTGCCTCTCTTTAAGCAACGCACAAGCATTTTACTTGAAAATTTGTCGGTAATCTCTTGTCCAGAATCTCCACAGCTGATTCCGTTAACGGACGAATTGTCATAAATTTTCTCATTGCAGAAATAAGTCAGATTAATCACTTTACCCTTGAGAACTGTAACCCGCAGGCTTCCAATTTTGTTTTTATATTCTTTTTCATCCGATTCACCTGAGGTCTGGTCTTTATCATTAATTTGCTCAAAATCACCTTCGTTAAAGAGTACGTCGCTAAATTTTTCGTTTAATGAGATGCCTTTAAATTCAGTTATAACCTTTGCGCGCCCATGCCAAGCGTCAACAGATGTAACAAAGCCTAGGATTAAAATGGCTAGGACAATTGGCGCTGTCAAAGCCCATAACGCTATTTTTTTCCAATTCCAAACCCCTCTTGTTTTGATGAACAGGAAAGAGATGGCTAAGACTGTACAGCCGAGAAAAATGCCAGTACCAATCTCCATAATCTATCTCCTAAACTTATTTACACTGTCCTTCAAAAATTAGATCTTTTCCCTTCGGAAAAAAAGACAATATTCGCCGCATCTTTTTTGTTTGCAGATCAATAGTGTACGTCGCCGTGATTAGATGACTCCCGAGACCTTCTTTTATCAGGCTGCCGTAGGCGACTATGATGTAATCTTGGCTGTGTAAGATTAAATCGGCTTTGTAATTTTTCTTGTTACTTATGATTTCAGATTTAGTGATTGTGTAGATCTGGGGCTTGCCATTTTTGTCACCCATGTTTTTATCTTCGAACATAACATGAATATCCTCTTTGCCTTCCTTATCAACAGCGCTGCCATCTAAATAGATTTCATTCACAGGACAAGAGAGATCGACCTCAGTTTTGGACTCTGCTTCTGCATGTGCATTCGTGCAGAATACAAAGGCCAATAAAAAGATGAAAAAAGATTTGGCCATTTTGTCCCCACTTCTGTGAAGTTACGGCTATTTGAGCGTTCGATTAAAATAGCATGATGCAATAGACAGATATGGTCAACTTTTAAGGGACAAGGGTCGGCACTTAAAGACTAGGCTGTAATGAGTTTTCACCCGAGAAAACAAGCAGAAACTGATCTTTAAAGTGACAAGCCCACAAGCTAGAATCTTGCTATGAAAAGTTAGTTAGGCTAATTTTTAAGACTCAATTAGTCCGTCAATATTCACCCTTATCCAGCTTTTATTTGTGGGACAGTTTGTGGGATAGCAATAAAAAAAAATAGCTAACTAATTGATATGATAGGACAATTATACAATAAATGGCGGATGGGGTGAGATTCGAACTCACGGTACCCTTGCAGGCACGCCGGTTTTCAAGACCGGTGCCATAAACCACTCGGCCACCCATCCACTGGCGGCAATTTACATAAGACAAGTTGGAAAGCAAAGGGGAAGTATAGAGGCTTTTACATACTAAAAAAGGCTCTTTGGGCCCTTTTTTGCTTTTCAAGATAACTTCCAAATTTAACCGGCAGTGAAAGCATAAGTCCCATAGTGCTTAAACTTTCCGCTTCTAACTAACTTATGAAGTGCCTGGGTAAGTTCCTTTTTCATTTCTTCCTGCTTTTCCCCAGGAAGAAGCTTCAAGTGGCCCAAGCTTTGTATCGGAATAGAAATGCTGAAAAGACTAACTTTTTGTGTTGAACATACATAGGGATCCTGCGTCAAAGTACAAACAAAGTTTCCGCCAGCTTCCGTCTCTTCAACTTTCATAAGGAAATTACCGATCTTTGTTTTCAAACCAAATAGGCCGCGAAGACCTCGCCTTGCATAAGCGCTATAGAGGGCCGCACAGACAGGCTCTTTTCCGCCCGGGATAAGGCGATTAATATAGAGATGCCGTCCGAGTTTATAACTTGTCCAAAGATCACAGTTATCAATCGCCTTAAGCAAAATGACAGAAGCGCAGTTCCCAAACTCTTCGCGAATTTTTTTATCACTGACGCATTGGGCCTGTTTTTCACCCTGAGATTTTTTCCACATAAAAGCTCCTTAAAATGAATTAAAACGGCAATAAACAGTTATAGTTAGGTCTTGCCTTATAAAAAACAACAAAATATGGTTAATTTCGTCTCCAAGGGACGGGAAATCACATGTCTTCTGATGAAAAAAACCAATTGCGGGAATGCAAAAGCAGACCTGCCATCAAACAAAACAGCAATATCAAAACACATAATGAAGCCTATGGCCTTCTGTTTTCAATCGCAGACGAATTGTCCGAATTAATGCAAATGCAGCTTGACTTAAGCCTTCAACACTTTGCTTCGGATATGCCGGGGCAGTTCAAATCCGGTCTAACACTTCTTTCAAAACGCGACAAAAAGCAGCTGCATTAGACAGACTCGCTGACTTCTGCCAACCTACGCCCGCATGCTGGTCGCCGAAGAACTTTTACCCCTGACTTATCCGGACCTTGAACTGTCCATTGTCATGCCGTGTTTGAACGAAGCGCGGACGCTGCCTATTTGCTTACGGAAAGCCCGCACGTTTCTTACTGAAAATAAAATTAACGGTGAAATTATCGTGGCCGACAACGGTAGCGACGACGGCTCGATCGCCATCGCGCGATCTTTTAAAGCGCGCGTTATTCAAGTGGCGGAAAAAGGTTATGGCGCCGCGCTGGCGGGCGGCATCGCCGCCGCTTTTGGCCGCTACGTTATCATGGGCGATGCGGACGATAGTTATGACTTCTCCGAACTCATGCCCATCCTCGCCAAGCTCAGAAAAGGGTACGATCTTGTCGTTGGCAATCGTTTCAAGGGCGGCATCAAACCGGGCGCGATGCCTTTCCTAAACCATTATCTGGGTAATCCGGTTCTGACGACGCTCGGCAAACTTTTTTTCAAGATTCCCATTGGCGATTTTCACTGCGGATTGCGCGGTTTTAACCGCGAAGCGATCTTGCGGCTTGATCTACGTACCATCGGGATGGAATACGCAAGCGAAATGATCGTCCGCGCCGCGCTTCACAAACTTCGCCTCGCGGAAGTTCCGGTAACGCTCTGGCCGGATGGAAGAGACCGCAAACCGCATCTTCATCCATGGCGCGATGGCTGGCGCCATTTACGCTTTTTGCTGCTTTATTCGCCGCGCTGGCTTTATCTTTATCCCGGCTTGGCCATGATCATTTTGGGGATATTGATCGCCGCGCTCTTGCTTCCCGGGCCAATGCAGATAGCGGAAGGCGTGGGGCTCGACGTGCATACGCTCCTCGTTGGCGCAATCGGCATACTCGTGGGTGTGCAAAGCATAACTTTTGGCTTTATGGCTCGAACATATGCGATGCGGAATGGTATTATTCCTTCCTCGCCGCGCATTGAAAAACTTGTGGGTGGTTTAACCCTCGAAAGACTCTTGATATTAGCAGGCATCCTTATTGCTTTAGGCCTCTCCGCCGTGGGATGGCTTATAAACCTTTGGACGGTAAGAGATTTTGGCGCTCTCGATTACCGGAACGCCATGCGCGTTCTTATCGTTGCGGTAACGTGTATTGTTGCTGGACTCCAGCTTGGCTTTGCGGCCTTTTTCATGGGCGTCATGCAAATCCGACATAAGTAACCGATTATTAAGTCCCTGTGCCTTTAATAGGCGATCGCAAGCATGACTTTCACAAGGTTGCTATGAGTTCGCTTGAGGAAATTCTGAAGAAGCTACCCGGATCCAATATCGACCCGCGGTCTTTGCTTTCGACGGACTACTTCAATCACTTCAACGAAGTGATCATGATGCTCAACATGTTGCCCGATATGCCGGAACTTCTCGACGATGTCGACACTTGGCAATTCAAAACATACACCGAACATTTTTCCGAAAGCGGGCTAGGTTGGGGGAATCTGGCGATTGAGGCTTATTTCAAAGCGCCGTCCGATACCCGCGAAAAGTTCGACAGGCTCGCGATCCAGATGAACGATATGATCACCGAGACGCGCAGACTGCTCCGCAATGCGCTTGAGGATGGCAATCTTGAAAAGTTCAAAGAAATGGCGCTCATGCATTCCATGGAATTGCAGGGCATGGTTGATGACGGCGGAGCCATGGTTCATGGTTATAAGGGCGCAGTGGATCAAGCCGTGATCGATAAGATGTTTTAAGCCAAATCCAGAACAACCGGGGTGTGGTCGGAAGCTTTTTCCTGCCCGCGCGGCGTCCGGTCGATAAAACAGGCTTTCATCCGGTCAACGGCTTCAGGCGACAACAAAAAGTGATCGATGCGCAGGCCGTTGTCTTTTTGCCACGAGCCGCCCTGATAATCCCAGAATGTGTACGCGTGTTTTTGATGCGGATGAAGGGCGCGATAGGCTTCTGTCAACCCGATATGGTTCAGCGCGCGGAATGCGGCGCGCGTTTTTGGATGATACAATGCGTCTTCTTCCCAGCCTTTGGGATCATAAACATCCTCGGGGGTAGGGATGACGTTGTAATCGCCGCCCAACACAACCGGTTTTTCGTTCGCCAGAAGCTTTTGCGCGTGCGCCATCAGGCGCTTGATCCAATCCAGTTTAAAGTCAAACTTTTCCGTGTCGATCGGGTTGCCATTCGGCAGATAAAGGCTGGCGACCCTGACGCCCTGAACCGTCGCTTCCACGTAGCGGGCTTGCGTGTCGTTTTTGTCGCCGGGAAGGTAATTTAGAACATCTTGCGGCATCTCACGACTTAAAATAGCCACGCCGTTATATGCCTTTTGCCCCACCACGGCGGCTCTATAGCCCAGCGCCGCAAACTCCATACCGGGAAAGGCCTCCGTTTCACACTTAATCTCTTGCAACAAAAGAACATCCGGCTTGGCGGACTGCAGCCACGCGGTAACGTTAGGCATCCGTGCCTTCACTGAATTGACGTTCCAGGTTGCTATGCGCATGACTCTAGCCAAAAATGGGTTACCCCGCTAATGTGCGGCCATGACAAACTATTTGCAAGATTCGAGCGTTCCGGCGGCCCCTTACGCCACAAAAGCGGCGGAAACCCGTGGACGGCTTTTCCCGGAACCTCCCAGCGCCACACGCACGGAGTTCCAGCGAGACCGCGACCGGATTATCCATTCCGGCGCCTTCCGCAAGCTGCGCAACAAGACGCAGGTGTTTATCGAAAACGAGGGGGACTACTACCGCACGCGCCTGACCCATTCGCTTGAAGTCGCGCAAATCGCGCGTTCGGCGGCGCGCGCGCTTGGCCTGAACGAAGACCTGACGGAAACGATCGCGCTGGCCCATGACCTCGGCCATACATGTTTCGGCCACGCAGGTGAGGATGCGCTGGCGGAAATCATGAAGCCCTATGGCGGTTTCAGCCACAACGAACAAACATTCCGCATCCTGACGCAACTTGAGCGCCGCTATATCCAGTTCGACGGCCTCAACCTGACGTGGGAAACGCTGGAAGGCGTGGTCAAGCACAACGGCCCGCTTTTGCCGGAGACTGAGGGCAAGCCGCTGCCTTCCACAATTGCGACCTACAACGAACGTTCCGATCTCGAACTCGCGAACTTTGCGGGGCCTGAGGCCCAAGTCGCGGCGCTGTCGGATGAAATCGCCTATAACACGCACGATATCGACGACGGCTACCGCGCCGGATTCTTCGGTTTCGACGACCTCAAGAATTTGCCGCTTTTCGGCCCCATCCTCGAGGATATGAAGCGCCATTATCCCGACGCGGAAAAGCAGCGCATCATGTCGGCAACCGTCCGGCAAGTCATTGGTTCGATGATCACGGACCTACTGGATACGTCACGCGCAGCGATCCTCATGCTCAAGCCGACATCGGCGAATGACATCCGCCGCGCCCCCCAGACGACGGTCAAATTCAGCTTCGGCATGGCGCAACAACAGAACGTCATCCGCGAGTTTCTGCGTAACCGCATGTATCAGCACAGCCGTGTTAACAACGCCTGCGCAAAGGCGGAACGGATCGTAAAAGATCTCTTCGGTTTCCTGATAAAAAAGCCGGATTGCCTTCCGGCCGATTGGTTTGCCCGCCTTCAGGGCGACGAAAGCGATGACAACACAAAAGCGCGCCTGATCGCGGACTACATCGCGGGCATGACCGACCGCTTTGCGGTACAGGAGCACAAGCGGCTATTCTCGACGGAGACTTTCATCTAAGGCTGGTAATGACAATATGTCTGCCCCCCCTTATCGTCCTGATTATAAGCCTTCTGTGGCCGTTGAAAGTTGCAGCCTATTGCCAGGAAGGAAAACCGCCTGTTGAAAGCGAATACAAAAGTTCCGAGTATGTTTTATTGGGCAACGTTAGCGATGTAATAAAAATCCCGGCGACCATTGAAAACGGCTTTGTCGATGGCATTGAATATACCATCAACATTATAGAATCCTATAAAGGCTCTCTCCCCAATCCCTTTGTTATCTATAACGAAACTGCGAGCGGTCAGTTTTCGATGGAAGTCGAAAAGTCATATATCTTGTTCATTTACAAGGACGGAAACGCGAACCTTATCGACAGTTGCGGTAATTCCAGTCCAGCCTCGGAAGCCATAAACCTCTTGGAATCATTGCGAAATTTACGATTAGCTCAACCCGTTGATTATATTAAATTGGAGCCTTTTAACCCAGGCATTCCATTACCGAAAAACGCAATTAATACTGAAAACTCTAGCATTATTAATGTACCTAATAACCCGAGTGCCGTAAAAATTGCTCCATGAAATTTTTTAAATGCCTTTTTCCCCAGCACAAAACGAAAAGGGGAAAGGACTATATTGGCGTTGGCGCGGGCGCTTTCATTTTAGATGAAGCGCATACGAAATTGTTGCTCGTGAAAAGGAAGAGACCGCCTGAGGCTGGAATGTGGTCTATTCCGGGCGGTGCCGTTGAGTTCGGGGAAACGTTCGAAAAAGCCCTGAAGCGTGAAATCAGGGAGGAAGTCGGGCTCGATATCGAAATTGTACGCCTTTTACGCGTGACCGATCACATATTGCCGGAAGAGGGGATTCATTGGGTGACACCAGCCTTTGAAGCGCGGGTTGTCAGGGGCGAGCCCCAAAACCTCGAACCCCAAAAACATGAGGCCGTTGCGTGGTTCCCGCTTAACGATTTACCAAAAGACATAACAATGACAACTTCGCTTGCTTTAAGTAGTTTTTTGAAAGCATAATAATCAGAAAGAAAAAGGACAATTAACGTGACCATCTTCAAATCCATGCACGGGGCCGTGACGGCCATACTTGATGAGCTGGTTAAGTCTGGCGCGTTGACGTTGAACGCACCGATGCCGGTTTTCGTCGTTGAGCCGCCGCGCGACCCGGCTCACGGTGATCTGGCCACTAACGTCGCGATGATGCTGGCCAAGCCAGCCGGAAAGCCGCCGCGCGCGATTGCCGAAATGCTGAAGCTGAAACTGGCGGCGCTGCCAAATGTCATAAACGTGGATATCGCCGGGCCCGGCTTTATCAACTTTCGTCTCAAGCCCAAAGTCTGGCAGGACGAGCTGAAAGAAATCCTGAACGCGGGCGTCTCTTATGGCGACAGCGCGATGGGTAAGAAAGAAAAAGTCAATGTGGAGTTTGTCTCCGCCAACCCCACGGGCCCCATGCATGCAGGCCACGTGCGCGGTGCAGTGATCGGCGATACGCTTTGCAATCTTCTCACCAAAGCGGGTTATGCCGTCACGCGCGAATACTATTTTAATGATGCGGGCGCGCAGGTGGATACCCTCGCGCGTTCGACTTACTTGCGTTACCGCGAAGCGCTAGGCGAGAACATCGGCGAAATCCCGCAAGGCATGTATCCCGGCGAATACCTGAAGGATGTCGCAGCGGCGCTGGCGAAACGCGACGGAAACAAATGGCTTGGAAAACCGGAGTCCGAATGGTTCACGCCCGTGCGCGATTTTGCGGTGACCTTCATTATGGGCATGATCCGTGAGGATCTCGACCTGATCGGAATCCATCACGATGTTTTCACGAACGAGCGCGAGCTAATTGAAAACGGCACGCTCGACAGGATTTTCAAGTTTCTGGAAGACAAGGGCCTTATCTACGTCGGCACGTTACCGCCGCCGAAAGGGAAGGCAATGGAGGACTGGGAACCCGTGCCGCTCACGCTTTTCCGCTCAAGCCAATTTGGCGATAACACCGACCGGCCGCTCAAGAAACGCGACGGTGCCTGGACGTATATGATGCCGGACCTTGCCTATCATTATACGAAGATCCAGCGCGGCTTCATGTATATGATTAACATCCTTGGCACGGATCATGGCGGTTATCTCGACCGCATGCGTCCGGCCGTGGCCGCTTTTAGCGACGGCAAAGCACGTCTCGAAGTTATCTTCAACAACATCGTCAAGGTTTTCAAAAACGGCGTTCCTGTAAAACTCTCCAAACGTTCCGGCAATCTTATCACGCTTCGCGAAATGGTGGAGCAGGTAGGGGCTGGGGCCGTGCGCTTTTTCATGCTGACGCGCGCGCCGGATTCTGAGCTTGAGTTCGATTTCGCCAAGGTTGTCGAGCAAACGCGCGACAATCCCGTTTTCTATGTTCAATACGCGCACGCGCGTTGTTGTTCCGTCTTGCGCCACGTCGCGGAAATAATGCCGCACGAAGACCTGTCAGCCAAAGCGCTTGTCGAAATCGACGCGCGCGACTTGAATACGCCGGAAGAGCTGGCGCTGATCCGTTGTCTTGCCAACTGGCCGCGCGCCGTCGAAGCCGCCGCCTTAGCGCAGGAACCGCACCGCATTGCTTTCTACCTGATGGAACTTGCTGCCGTCTTCCACAGCCTGTGGAACAAGGGCAATGATAATGCTACACTTCGTTTCATCGTGCCTGACAATCCCGCCTTGACGCGTACGCGTCTTGGGCTTGTAAAATCCGTGCAAACGGTCATCGCCAGCGGCCTTGCCGTTATGGGATGCACACCACTTGAGGAAATGCGCAATGACAAACCTACCGCCTGAACTATTCGCCGAAAGGCCCATACGCTCCGATTTCGCCCAGCAGCAGCGCCAAACGCTTGGTCGCATCCGCCGAATTATTTTTATCGTGCTGGCTCTGGTTGTGTTTGGCGGCGGCGCGTGGATTTACATGCATTTTTTTGGCGACAGCGGCGCGCCGGCCGAAATCCCGACCATTCAGGCCGACGGGCAGGTGAAGCAGCGGCCGGAACATCCTGGTGGGATCGACATTCCGCATCAGGACGAACAGGTTTTTCAGCAACTCGACAGCAAATCCTCGGATAAACAGCCGGGCATTGAACATTTGCTGCCCCCGCCTGAAGCGCCAAAAGAATCCGCCGCTAAAACAACCGTAACCGCTACGGCCTCCGCTGTATCTGTTGCCAAACCGACGGAACCCTCTGGTATAACAACGGAAACTAAGCCCGTTGCGCCCCTCGAAACGGCCAAACCTGTTGAAACGCCAAAAGCCGCGCCCAAGAAGGAACTCGCCGCTAAAACGGCCACGAAATCGATGGTCGTTGGCTCGATACCGAAAGACCTTTTCACGGACTCAGCCGTGACAAAGCCATTTCTTGTTCAACTTGGTTCTTATCCCGATATGAAGCTCGCCCAGACCGAGATGAAAAAAACGCAAACAAAGTTTTCATCCGTGTTAAGTGGCGTGAATCTTCGCCTGACGAAAGCTGATCTGGGCGCGAAAGGCACTTATTATCGCGTGCAAAGCGAACCTCTTTCGAGCGCGCAAGCCAGCGGCATTTGCGCCGCGCTAATGGCCAAAAAAGCCCCATGCATTGTCGTAAAGCAGTAACGGTTAAAATGATCGACATCCCGGCGAAAGCACGATGATTGGCTGTTCTAAACCCATAATGACACCGTTTCTATCTAACCGGGTTTTGCTCTAAGGATCATTGTGTGTCTTCACACAAATCGCCATAACCTGAAGCGGTATGTAAGGGCTAATACCATTAGCGTCTTGTGACCATTGCCACGAATTATCTACAACCTGCCATCCACTGGGAGGCATGTTTACGCCGCCTCTTGGAGGCCAAGAGTATCCATTATAATCAATATTTTCTCCTCCGTAAGAACCATACCCGCCACTTATGACTCTATAACCTGAACCACACTCCACGATGCAAACAGTTGACATGCAAGAATTTGAAACCGCTTTAATTGAGCTAAGAGAAACCTCTTCAGGAACAGGGGGCGTACATTTCACCTCTCCCCTGACATTATCCCACTCAAGAACCATGCCGTCTGTACAGCCTCCAGCACCAGCGTTCGCCGGTGGAAAAAGCTGTCCAGCCATTACAGAAGTTGTCATAGCGACAAAAAAGGCAAAAGAAGCAAGAATAGGAACTCGCATAGCTAACTCCCTTTAAGTAAAGAAAATGTCTTATAGATTCGTAAAAAATTATTCTCAAATCTTTAATATAAGCTTAACTGAAGGCTTGGATTAGATGAAAGCCTCAAGGTGAATCAATCATGAAACCCATTCTCTTCGGCTGTTCAGGCCCAGCACTCACACAAGAAGAAAGCGCGTTTTTCGCCGAAGTGAATCCGTTCGGTTTCATTCTCTTCCAGCGCAACTGTGAAACGCCCGAGCAAGTTCGCCAACTGACGCAGGACTTGCGCAAAGCCGTCATACGCAACGATGCGCCGATCTTTATCGATCAGGAAGGCGGACGCGTCGCGCGGTTCAAGCCGCCGCACTGGCCCGAGCTGGCCCCGATGCGGGATATCGGCGAGCTTTATGAAAAAAATCCGGAGCAGGGCATCGAAGCGATGAAGTTTCATGCGCGCGCGACGGCCCAAATGCTTTCCTCTGTCGGCATCAACGGCAATTGCGCGCCGGTTCTTGATCTTCTTATCGATGGCGCTTCAAGCGTCATCGGCGACCGCGCATTCAGCGCGAAAACCGACGTCATCGCGGCGCTGGGACGCGTCGCGATTGACACCTATCTGGAGAACGGCGTGCTGCCCGTCATCAAACATTTACCGGGTCATGGACGTGTCAAAGCCGATCCTCATTTAACATTGCCAACGGTGGATACGGAACGCGCGGTATTGGAGACGGAAGACTTTCGACCTTTCATCGCGCTGAAAGACGCGCCGATTGGGATGAACAGCCATATCGTCTTTAAATCGCTCGATCCCGACGCGCCGGTATCGCTTTCGCCGATAGTTCATCAGGAAATCATTCGCGGCGCGATCGGCTTCCAAGGTTTGTTGTTTTCCGACGATCTCGCGATGAAAGCGCTCGACGGCCCGCTTGACGCCATTGCATTGCGCGCCTTGTGGGCGGGAGCGGACATTGTCCTCTACTGTCCCGGAACGATGCCGGAGATGAAACTTATCGCCCACGCACTGCCCCTGATCGGTCCGGCTTCCGCCGCCCGGTGGCAACGCGCTCAAACGGCTGTTTTCAAGGGTACGTAACCCGCACAAACAGGGTTCGAACGAGCCCATTGCCCGGGGACGAGACAGGTTCCCCATACGCGTTGATCGAGCCCGTAAAAGGCGCTAAGAACGCGTGATGAGCGATGCGATTCAGGGACCATACTCCGAAACCGGCTCGGCCAGTGACTTGGTCGTGTCGTTGGAAGGCTTTGACGGCCCCATTGACCTGCTTTTAGGGCTCGCGCGCGAGCAAAAGGTTGATTTAAATAAGATTTCCATCCTCGCGCTGGCCGAGCAATACCTCGCTTACATCGCCAAAGCGCGGCAGTTGCAACTTGAAGTCGCCGCCGACTACCTCGTCATGGCCGCATGGCTAGCGTACCTGAAATCCCGTCTTTTGTTGCCTGAACTGCCCTCGGAAGAGACCAATCCGGCTGACATGGCCGAGGCCCTGAAGTTCCAGCTTAAGCGCTTGGAATCTATGAGAAAAGCATCACAGGATATACAGGCCTTGCCGCAGCTTGGCGTCGATATCTTCTTGCGCGGCATCCCGGAAGAGGTGGATGTCGAGGAAAAACCAATTTATTACCTGCCGCTCTTCGACCTTCTGACGGCGCTAGGCGCGCCAGCGCGCCGCCGTAAGCCGGAGCGGTTTAATATAGCCCCTTCAAGGCTTTACAGCCTCGAGGAAAGCCTGGCGCGCATGCGCCGCCTTTTGGGCATCATGCCGGAATGGGGCACATTGCTGAGTTTCTTGCCGGATGAACTGGGGGATGAGATCGAGGCGCGTTCGGCCATTGCCTCGACTTTCGCCGCCACGCTGGAAATGGTCAAATCCGGCGAGCTTGAACTGCGTCAAGGCGGTACTTTTGCCCCGATTTACCTGCGCCGCCGCGATAAAATGGACATAGTGAGTGATGAAACATGAGCAAAAATAAAATTACACCCGAAACGCAAGAAAACCTCCGGCTTATCGAGGCTGTGTTATTCGCCAGCGGCGAGCCCGTGTCACTGGAGACGCTCCATAACCAGGTGGGCAATGACGTGGACGTAATGGCTCTTCTGGATTTATTGAAAGATCAATACGCGGAACGCGGCGTTAATCTTATAAACATCGATGGCACATGGAGCTTTCGGTCCGCGCCAGATCTCGCGGAACGAATGAAGATCACAAAAAATCCGCGCCGCAAGCTGCCGCGCGCGGCTGCCGAAGTGCTGGCAATTATTGCTTATCATCAACCCATCACGCGCCCTGAAATCGAAAGCATTCGCGGCGTGGAAACCAGCCGCGGCACAATCGACATTCTACTTGAACTCGGCTGGATCCGCCCAGGCCGCCGCCGTGACACACCCGGCCAGCCATTGACATGGAAAACAACGCCCGAATTTTTGAGCCATTTTAACCTTGCCAACCTCGACGAATTGCCAGGCATGGAAGAATTGAAGGCAGCGGGGCTCCTCGATACGCGTCCTGTGCTTGAAACCTTGCCACGCGAAACAGAGGGACAGGCAAATGGCGCTAGCGATGAAGACGAATTTGCAGATTGGATAAAAGACGAGGCGGAAGAGGTCGCTATATAGTGCCGACAAAAGACTATCTTGCCGCAACGCTGATCGCCGGAAAAGACAATGGACTTGAGATTGCCTTTATCGAACGTCTCGTAGATGCACTCCAAAGAATAAGCGGATTATCCTTTCAATATCAATGGGTTAAACAAAGCAAAGTCGGCAACGTTCTGGTGTCAGGTATCGACATATCGGCCTTCTATGATCTCCTAAGGAAAGCTATCAATGAAGAACCGATCGATGTCATCGTCCAGCCTGCCGATGCTGCGCCCAAAAAGTTTCTGCTCGCTGATATGGAATCCACGATCATCGAACAGGAAATGATCGATGAACTCGCGGCGATGATTGGTATTGGCGAAAAGGTCGCCGAGATCACGTACTGCGGCATGAATGGTGAGATTGATTTCAAGGAATCCTTGAAGCAGCGTACAGCTCTTTTCGCAGGACAACCCGCATCGCTATTGGATAAAGCGATGGCGAAAATCACGCCCGTACCCGGCGCGATTGCTCTTATTAAAGCCATGAAAGAGAAAGGCGCACCGTGCTGGCTTGTCTCCGGCGGTTTTGATTATTTCGCGCAGATTGTTGCCGAACGTTATGGTTTTGATCGCTTCTTCAGTAATAAACTTTTGATACAAAACGAAAAAATTACTGGTGAAGTTGCAGAACCCATCCTCGATGGCGAGGGAAAAAAAGCTATTCTCAATCAAGCGTGCAGCGAACTCGGCCTCACGATGCATGAGTGCCTCGTAGTCGGGGACGGCGCGAACGATATACCCATGCTAAGCGCTTGCAATGAAAGGGGCGGACTGGGCATCGCCTACCGCGCAAAGCCAAAAGTGCGCGAAGCCATCACGCATCAGGTCAATCATGCCGATTTAGCGGCCCTTGTCGCCATAGCGCACCCGATCGGCACGACCAGCGGCCCTTTTCAACACGCGTTTTGCAACCATTCATACGCGATATGACCGCGTTACGTATCGTTTAATACGCTTATTAAGAACGGTTATTCTTTTCCCTTTTCCTTCTTCTTATCTTTGTCCTTGCCGAAGCTCACCGCGACAAAACGCAGATCGCCCTTCCGGTCAACAAGGAGAAGAACGGGTTTGCCGTCTTTCTTTGCCGTCTTGACAATATCGATCAGGTCTTTAGGAGCCTTGATCTCCTTTTGCGACGCTTCGCTGATCACATCGCCCGTCTGGATGCCGTAATCAGCCGCAAGCCCTTCTGTCGATACGTTTGTGACAACAACGCCGTTCGAGTCCTTATCAAGGTCAAAGCGTTTCCGCAATATTTCCGACAACGGCGCAACGCTAAGGCCAAGCTCATCAACCTTCTCGGCATTGGAAATGGCCGGTTTCTTTTCTTCCTTTTCCGTTTCTATATCCTCTGCTTCGTCATGCGTTTCAAGTTCGCCGACCTTCACATGCAGCGTGACTTCCTTGCCCTTGCGCAAAACAACCATCGGCACGGTTTTGCCGACTTCCGTTTCCGCCACAATGCGGGGCAAGCGATGCATTTCTGTCACTTCCTTGCCGTCAAAGCTAATGACCACGTCGCCAGCTTCAACGCCTGCTTTGGCCGCCGGGCCCTCCGCTGTCGAGCTGGAAACCAGCGCGCCGCGCGGCTTCCCAATGCCAAGGCTTTCCGCGATTTCCGGCGTCACGACCTGAATCCGCACACCGAGCCATCCGCGTCGCGTATGGCCGATGGTCTTAAGCTGCTCGATCACGTTTTTCGACATGACGGAGGGAATGGCAAAACCGATACCGATCGATCCGCCCGTCGGCGAGAAGATCGCCGTGTTCACGCCAATGACTTCACCGTCCATATTAAACATGGGACCGCCTGAATTGCCGCGGTTAATCGGCGCATCGGTTTGCAGATAGTCATCATATGGTCCGGAATTAATGTCGCGCGCGCGCGCCGAGATAATGCCCGTGGTTACCGTGCCGCCCAAGCCGAACGGATTGCCGATGGCAAGAATCCAGTCACCGACGCGAATTTTATCACTGTCGCCCCACGTTACGGCTGTCAGTGGCTTTTTGCTTTCGACCTTTAAAAGGGCAAGATCCGTTTTCTTGTCACGTCCAACAACAGTCGCGGGAAGGTTCGTGTCGTCCTGAAGAATAACCGAAATTTCGTCAGCATCCTGAATAACATGGTTGTTCGTTACGATATAGCCCGCCGGGTCGATAATGAACCCCGAACCCAACGAAGTGGTTTTATGTTTGCGCGGTTTGCCGCCACCATTGAAGTTCTTGCCTTGTTTTTCCATAAATTCCTTGAAGAAATCCTCGAATGGCGAGCCGGGTGGAAGCTGCAGATCAGGAAATTCCTGAATGTCACCTTGCATCGTGATTGTTTGCGTGGTCGAGATGTTCACTACGGATGGCAAAAGCTTTTCCGCCAGATCGGCGAAGCCGGTCGGGCCGCCGCGCGCCGCAAGGGAGGGAAGGGGAATGGCGACCGTCACGGCCAAAGCGACAAGGATAGGCAGGGCGGAGCGAAATATTCGACGCATGTTTGTATCCCTAACTGGTTATAGTTCGAATCGCACACTTAGACATGTAGGCAGAGATTTTGACTGATTTATGACATAGGACGCAAGAACGTCCCGTCAAGGGGGAGGACGTTAGAAAGTTTAGGCATTAGGGGCCTTTATTCATGAGCGATTTCGGAGATTCCTCTCCCGCTTGCGGGAGAGCGGGTTAAATCATGCTCAACTACCTTCCCGGCGTGCTATTGAAGTATCTAAAAAACTCGCTGTCAGGACTGAGGAGGTAGGTGGTGTTGTCCTGCTTCAGGGATTCACGGTAGGCCGAGAGCGAACGCCAGAAGGCAAAGAATTGCGGGTCCTTGTTCGTCGCTTCCGCCATAATTTCCAAGGCCTTACGGTCTCCTTCGCCTTTGAGCTTTTCAGCCTGTCCTTGCGCTTCGGCCAAAATCACAACCGCCTGTTTATCAGCCTCAGACGTAGTTTGCAGGGCTTCCTGCTTGCCTGTGGCGCGAAGCTGTGCGGCTTCCTGCTCGCGCTGCGAACGCATACGGGAGAAAACGGCATCGCTCGTCTTTTGCGGCAAATCTGTACGGCGGATGCGCACATCGACGATTTCAATACCGAAGTCTTTGACTTCGTCATTCATCATACTCTTGATTTTTCCCATGACCGCCACGCGTTCAGGCGAAAGAAGCGTTGCCGTTTTTACCGTACCAAGCACGCTGCGCATCGAAGCGTTAAGCAAACTGCTCAGCCGCGCGTGCGCGATGCGTTCGCTTCTTAAGCGTTGGAAATACAAAAGTGGGTTCATGATGCGGTAACGCGCGAAAGCGTCGACTTCCAAAGGCTTCTGTTCGGCGAGAATGATTTCCTGACTCGGCGCATCAACGGCCAGCACGCGCTTTTCAAAATATTCCACGCTTTGGATGAAGGGTATTTTGAAGTGCAAGCCCGGTTTATCGATAGTTTGCACGACTTGGCGGAACTGGAGACGAATGGCCTGTTCCGTCTGCATGACGACGAAATAAGAATCCGTGATCGTGAAGATCAGGAGAAGGGCGCCCACGACCCAAAGCAACAAACGATAGTTCATGGCGCGCCTCCTTCAACCTTGCTCCTCGTGAGATCACGCAGCGGGAAATAGGGAACAATGCCCGATCCCGACCCTTTTTCGACAACAACCTTGTTCGCGTTGCCGAGAACGGCTTCCATCGTTTCAAGGTAAAGCCGTTTCGACGTCACGTCGCGCGACATGTTGTACGCGGCGAGGACTTCTTTAAAACGGTCGGCCTCGCCTTTGGCAATCGCGATTTTCTGGTCACGATATGCCATCGCCTGCTGCACGATCTGCGCGGCTTGACCCTTGGCATCGGGAATGACCTTGTTCACATGCGCCGCGGCCTGGTTCTGGAATCGTTCCTGATCGAGGCGCGCGTTCACGACGTCCTGAAACGCCGCTTTCACCTCGTCAGGCACCGAAACTGTTTGCAGGTTGATCTGGGAGATAACGACGCCCGCGTTGTACTCATCCATCAGCGCTTGCAGTCGTGCGCGAGCTTCGTCCGCAATTTGGCTTCGACCTTCGGTTAAAGCAAACTGCAGTTTGTTCTGGCCTATAACTTCGCGCATCGCGCTTTCGGCTGCCATTTTGACAGTGTCCACCGGATCGCGGATTTCAAACATGAACTTGCTCACGTCATTAACGCGCCAGAAAACGGTGAATTGGACATCAATAACGTTTTCGTCCTGCGTCAGCATCATGCTTTCCTGCGGAATATCGCGCGCATCATCGCCGCTACGGCTGCCGCGCCGAAAGCCGATCTGTATTTCGTTTTGCGATGTCACGACTGGCAGGAAAACTTCTTCAATTGGCGTAGGCAGGTGATAACGCAGACCGGGCATTTCCGTGCGCTCGAACGCGCCGAAACGCATGACGACGCCCAACTGATCGGCCGAGACCATATAAAAGCCGCTAAGCAACCAGATAATAAAAAATGCGGCAATGGCTAGAACGAAAGCGTGGAGTTGGCCTTTGGGTTTTAAGGGTGCGAACGTTTCCTTAAATTTCTTGACCATGCCTTCCCAATCCGGCGGCGGGGGCATATGTGAATCCGGGCCGCCCGGACCGCTGGACTTGCGCGTCCATGGGTTTTCGGGTTTTTTCGAACCGCTGCTGGGCTTTTTTCCACTCGGCCCCCAAGGGCCGTCATCATCGTTCCAGGACATAGGGAATACTCTTGGATAAAGAAAGGAAATAATGCGTACCATTTTGTGGCAAGAAAAGTCAAATCGCGATAGGTTTAAAGTAGATAAGTCGCTTAACCATATTATTATAAGGCTTATTTCTGTCTATCCTTTTTGTGATATATAATACATCTTATATATTCATACTAAAGAGGAAGGATATACGATGGAAAAAATAATTTTATACGCAAACGATTATAAAACAAAAGCGCTGGTTGTCGCCGATGCTGAAGAAGCAGCCTCCGGCATAAAGCACAGGATAAATCCCAGCAAAACGAGTTTTCTTGATACCGGCGTGCGCGCCGCCGTAAACGCTTTGTGCCAAACGCTTAAGGTTGGCGAAATCAGGGAAGACCTGATTTTTAACGATGAGACAAACACCAAACCTTACACGGCAAACATGCCGGACGTGAAGGTTTGGGACGGCAAATCCTGGCAGCCCCTTCAAGGAGCCTGCAGCACGAAAGATTGCGCCGTTCTTAAAATGTTCCAACGCTTTCTCAAGACGGCCTATGCGCAACCGGAGAGCGTTCATGGCGCTAATTTGATTGTTGGGGAACCTGCAAGTCCTAAGGCCAAATTTCTGGTGCTTAAAAGCCCTGCGCCGTCGTCTTAATTATAAAAAACCTTGCGTTCATGAACAACTGTTTCAGGCTGAACATAATTTCTTCTTTTTACTGAAGAGGAGAGATATCATGACCAAAGCGGCTCAAAAAGCTAATACAAGTGGCGAGGACATTATTTACGCTGACGGCTACAGACAAAGACAGAAACGAAATGGAAATTACTCGACCTTGCAACAACTGTCGCTCGATATAAATCCGAAAGCGAAAGTTATTATTACTCACACGACATGCAAATCCGGCCCATACCAAAAGGTAGGAGTAAAAGGGATTTATATTTGCTCGGGTCTGATGGTCACCCGTCCTTTAGAAGCTTCGTCCAAATCAATCGATGCGGCCGCCAAAGAACTGCTTGAAAGATTATTAAATCCCGAAGGCGATTTTCGGTCTGTCCTTGACCGCGAAAGGGCCCGCATCGTAGTCGGCGATCCGAAAAAACCTCAACGGGTCGTTCGCGTCGTCGAGCATAGGGGCGAAACCTTAACGGCCTAGAACAAAGTCTCCGCAAGCGCGGCAGATTCCCTTCTTTCTTGGGGGGGTGAGGGAATTCTTTTTCCCCTCCCTTCGCGTGAGGGGATTTAAGGGGTGGGGGCGATAAAACTGAACATAGATTTTTTATAAATAAAGAAACAAAATTTAGACGTATCAACTGTACGTTTTTTTAATTTCAGCGCCAACGTTTTTTGGCAGGCCTTTTTACATCGTCGTTTTCCACAATCGAAAAGCTCATGCTGCCGGTGAGACGGTCGGCTTTTTCGAGTTTAACCTTCACGGGCATGGCGAGCTGATAGATGCGCTTGGTGCGCTGGCCGATTAGTGCCTGGCGCTTTTCGTCGAAGTTGTAATAATCGCGGGGCAGGGCGTTGAAGGGAACGATTCCGTCCGCGCCCGTTTCGTCCAGTTGCACAAACATACCGAAACGCGCGACGCCGCTGATGCGCGCGGGAAAAACCGCGCCGACCTTGTCGGCAAGAAACAGCGTCGTGAAACGATCAATGGCCTCGCGTTCCGCCGTCGCGGAGCGGCGTTCAGTCATCGATATATGTTCGCCAGTCGCTTCCAGTTGCTTGACCTCATCGTCCGTCAGCCCATCGCTTCCCAACTTGCACGTGCGGATCAGCCCCCGGTGCACAACCAAGTCGGCATAGCGGCGGATGGGCGAGGTAAAGTGGGCGTACCGCGCCAGCGCCAGCCCAAAATGCCCAATGTTATCAGGGCTATAGATCGCCTGCGCCTGCGAACGCAGCATGACCTCGTTGATCACTTGCGCGTGCGGACCGCCTGCCGCCTTGGTCAGGATTTGCGTCAGCATGCGCGGATGCAACTGCTTGGCGGGCACGAGACTAATGCCCAAGCTGTCCAGAAAATCGCGCAATGCCGTCAGCTTCATTTCATTCGGCTTGTCGTGAATGCGGTAGAGGCAGAGGCCACCCTTGCCCTCAAGCTGCGCCGCTGCCGCGACATTCGCCGCGATCATGAACTCTTCGATCAATTTATGGCTATCCAGCCGCTCGCGCACCTTGATAGATTTGACGAAACCGTCCTTGCCAATCTCCACCTTGCGTTCGGGCAGTTCAAGTTCCAGCGTCCCGCGTTTTAACCGCGCCTGCATCAGGCACGCGTACGCGCCATAAAGCGGCTTGATGATTTTGTCCAGAAGCGGTGCGGTGGTTTTGTCTGGCCTGCCGTCCATCGTTGTTTGCACTTGCTCATAGGTCAGGCGCGCGCGCGATTTCATCACGCCACGAACGAATTGCCAGTGAGTCAGCTCGCCCGCCTTGTCGAACCAGAGATGCGCCGCCATGCATGCGCGATCGACATGCGGCTTCAGCGAGCATAGCTCGTTGCTTAACGCTTCGGGCAACATCGGCACGACGCGATCCGGAAAATACGTTGAATTGCCGCGCTCATAGGCTGTTTTGTCCAGTACGCTGCCAGGCTTCACGTAATGCGCCACATCGGCAATCGCCACGACCAGATGCCAGCCACCGTTTTTATCCGGCTCGGCAAACACGGCATCGTCAAAATCCCGCGCGTCCGGCCCGTCGATGGTGACAAGCGGAATGCCTCTCAGATCCGTCCGTTTAAATAATCCCTCTCCCCTTGCGGGAGAGGAAGCAAAATCCTGGGTTTGCGCCAGCAAACCCTTGGATTTTGCAGGTGAGGGGGTTTCTATAGATGGCTCCTCACCCATGCCGCTTTGACGGCTGCTTGCCTCCAAAACCACCGGCTTTGCCGCACTGGCTTCCTTCAACGCCTCATCGCTGAAACGATCCGGAATTTCGTTACTGTGAATAGCGATCAGGCTGACGTTCCGCGCGTCGTCGGGATTGCCGAGGCGATGCGTGACGCGCACTTCATGGCGACCTTGCTTCGTGCCCGATAAAACCTCCGCCGCCACAAGCTCGCCCCCCTGCTGATCGGCCTTGGCGGATGCCCGGATGACATAAGTATTCTTGTCCCGACGGTCGGTGGACAAAAGGCCCCAGCCATAGCTCTTCTTAACAACCACACCCACAACATGTTGAGGGGCAACGCGCGCAGGTTTTGCTTTCGCAACAGGTTCCTTGGGCTTTTCAAAACGCCGCTCAAAATGCTCGCGGAACCGGCGTTTCTTCTTCGTATCCTGACGGTGCTTGCGCTTGTGTTTCACGTTGCCTCGGTCACGGAAAAACCGATCGCGCGCAAAGCGTCGATGGCCATTAAGGAGTCTTCTTCGCGAATAAAGGCGTAATCTTTAGAAAAAGTTGAAACAATGAGAATATTCAGCCCTTTGGCGGCAATGGTTTCCGATATCTTTGCCAAAAAGCCCTTCGCGAGAAACGGCGTCGCGCAACGAAACTCAAAAGCTTTGAACACACCGACGTTTCCGCTGTGCGGCGTTGCAAGCACGTCTTTTTCTTCGACGATGGCCGTAATTTCTTCGCTGTCTTGCGAGAGCAGGAAAAAACGTTGATGCGGCGGCATCTTCTCAAGCTTTAAATATCGGTAACGCCCCGGCCAAACAATCACGACGCTTTGGCGGATTTCATTTTCAAGATCAATGTGTGTCATGTTCATTTCTTACCATATAATGCTCATGCCGTTCATATTCGTATCAAAGGGGATGGTTCCGGCTTCCTCCATCGCCTTTAAAAACATGAGGCTCAGGATCTCGAGAATGAGAAACAACGCGCCAAAGCTCATCGCAACCCAGTTCCAGCCTGAGAATTGATTGTTCTCCTTAAAACCCTTCGTGAGTTGCCAGTTTACCGCCACGGCGGCACGGTTTGCCGGAATAAGCGCCATAACGGAAAGAAAGAACAAAATCAGAGCGTAGAACTTGGGAAATATTCCCATGCAAAACAACACCAGAAACGCCAACCCATGCGCAATAGGCAAAATGCCGTTCTCGATACGGTTTTCATCCGCCGTAGTTTTGATATCCTTGAAGAGGGCATAGGCCCAAAACGGCGCAAACGTCGCCCGCCAGAACGGCGATAGGCTTTTGCCCGTGCGTTGGCGAATTAAAATCCAGTTCTTGTAAAACCAGTAAAGCTCATAAATACCGAGCGTGAAAACGCTCATCACGATCAGCTTGAACGTCGAGGCCGTGAAATAAACATTCACCGGCGGCAACGGCGGCAAGGGCCTTTCCGCCGCAACGGAAGCATCGCCAAATGGATCGTCGTTTTCATCACTCATTTTTACTGCCTGCGAATCTGATACGAATTTCTTGATTTTTTAATGTTACACTTTAATTCTGAAAACACATACTAGGACTTCATAGGTCAGGAGATTGGAGAGCATGAACACGCCAATGTTAAGCGTTTGTCCTGAAAATAATGGGAACGGAAGAACGCTCTGCAGCACCCTAAAAGCCTTGGGCGTAGAGGAAAAACTCATATTTCTTGAAGGTAATAATGGCTTTAAACATTTAGCCTATCATCCTGAAATTACGTTGCGTCACCGTCAGCACGCGCATGATCGCTTTTGGCAGTTAGGACACGTTACCGGCAAAGGCAATACCCGGGAAGAAGCCGAGAAAGATTTTCTTAAAAACGTGTGCAATCCATTGCGAGCTATGTTTTACATGCTCGGCCCAAACGACCCGCATGACTTCGATCAAGACCCGTCGAACTTTCAACTCGCGATTGGCCCGATCGGCCGTCCGCGAAACTATGCGCAGATCACCCACGCGCCACAGGCGGGGTGAATGGTTTTCCTAAGAACATGTCATTCCCGCGAAAGCGGGAATCCAGTGGCGAGTGTCAACGAGCCATATGAGTCAAAAGCGCCGCAGCCCGCCTAAGCTAAAGCTTCGGCGGTTCTGGCATTTGGTCCATCGAAGCTAAGCAGTAGCGTAGATGGAACGCGGCGTGCTGGATCCCGGTTTACACGGGGATGACAATGATTATAGCGTGTATGATTACTTCTTCCCGCGCTTGGCTTTCGTCTTGTTATGCTGGGCGCGGCCCCGCCGCAGCGCGCGCAAGCCACTCTTTATTGGGAACCCGCTTCAGCACACCATCACCCTCCCGAGAACGCAACCCGAAAACAAGCATATTATTAATGATATTGTTTCTATTCTTAAGTTTTCTTGTTGTGATGTTCGGGGCAATTCTTGAGAAAAGAAAGCCCATACCGCCACCAACGATGCCCTGCGCCAGAACAGAAAGACTTGTGGCCGTACCAAAAATAGCCCCCGCACTAAAAATGACAAGGATACCCGTGGTTGTGATCCAATAGGCGCGTCTTTCAATTTGAGCAATCGTGAGAAGTCTGGAATGCAGCTTTATTTTTTCTTCTTCGGTAATCCTCACGTGATTTAATTCATTTAATGAACCTTTTACACGTTTGTAACGAAAAGCGGACATAATATTCTCTATCATTAAGGTCTAAACTGACAATTTACACAAGCCCAGGCATCTTGATGCCAAGGCGGCCACGCCATTGGGCATCGGATAGATCCGGAAGAACGGAACTTCTTTGGGGACGGGAACGTGTCTCCAGGTTTTGCAGAACCGTCTCTCTCTTCTCAACCAGAACTTCCCGGACACCGTTTGAAATTTTTCTCCCCGATCGCCACGCCAACAATCCGGCCCCTGCCGTTCCCAACAAACCAAACGGGACGGATACGCTGAATAAAAAGGGCATGGCCATAGCGGAAATCAACGCCACACTACCGACCCAAATCCCCCCCCATTTGCGAGACTGTTGCGTAATATACGCGTCTGTAAGTAAAGCCTGTTCGTTTTTAAGCTGCTCAAATTCTTCCTTGGTCAACCGAACGCGCTCGACTGGATAATCGCTATGATTCAAAAAATCGGATTGAAAAGCGGACATGACATTCTCCTTAAATATGTAATCTTAGAAAATCACAAAATCGAACGCCGCTCAAGACTATGAGCTTTCAAATCCGCCGTTAACTTTACTTTTTGCCTTTTCCCTTCGCTTTCGCCTTTGCCTTCCCCTTCGCGCTCGGCCCTTTGGCAATCTTCGCCGCTAAAATCTCCACGGCCTGTTCGAGCGTCAGGTTTTCAGGATCATAGGCTTTTGTGACCGTCGCCATGACCTTGCCCCACTTCACGTAAGGCCCGAAACGCCCGCTGTTCAGCGAGACCGGCTTGCCGTCTTCGGGATGATTGCCCAGTGCTTTGCCGGGCTTCGCGCCGCCTCGGCCAAAACGCCCTTTGTCCGGCTCAGCCATCAAAACAACCGCGCGATTCAGGCCGATATTTAAAACGTCGTCGCCGTCCGCGAGATTTTTATAACGCGAGCCCATCTTGATATAAGCGCCATAGCGCCCGATGCTCGCCGTGATCATCTCGCCCGTTTCCGGATGCTTGCCGACGTCGCGCGGCAGGTTGAGCAGCTTCAACGCCGTCGCCAGATCGATCAGGTTCGGGTCGAGCCCTTTCGGCAATGAAACGCGCTTCGGCTTCGGCGTGTCGTCTTTTTTCTTTTTTGCTTTCTTTTTCTTGCCGTCCGCTTTTTCTTCAACGGGCTTTTCCGCCGCCGGGGCAGGGCCAAGCTGAACATACGCGCCATAGGGCCCCGAGCGCACCGTCACGGGCAACTTCGTCGCCGGGTCGATGCCGAGGTTACGCGGCGCCATGGGTTGCGCCTTGCCGTTCCCGTTTCCGTTGCCGTTGACAGCCAGCGGCTGCGTGTTACGGCAGGTCGGATAATTCGAGCAGCCGATAAACGCGCCATATTTGCCGAGCTTCAGGCCCAACCGCCCCTTGCCGCATAAGGAACAGGCGCGCGGATCGCTGCCGTCGTCATGCGGCGGGAAAAAGTGCGGGCCAAGCGCTTCGTCGAGCGCGTTGATCACGTCCGTGATCTTGAGGTCTTTGGTTTCGCCGATCGCGTTCGAAAAATCCTTCCAGAACGCGCGCATGACCTTCTTCCAACCGATGCGGCCGCCGGAAATGTCGTCCAGCTTTTCCTCGAGATCGGCCGTGAAATCGTATTCGACGTAATGCCCGAAGAAGTTTTCAAGAAACGTAACGACGATGCGTCCGCGGTCCTCGGGAATGAAACGTTTTTTCTCAAGCCGCACGTAATCGCGGTCTTGCAATACCTGCATGATGCTCGCGTACGTCGAGGGGCGTCCGATGCCGAGTTCTTCCAGTTTTTTCACCAGCGACGCTTCGCTGTAACGCGGCGGCGGCTGGGTGAAATGCTGTTCGGGTTTCATGTCCTTCTTTGTGACCGGATCGTTCGCCTTCACGGGCGGCAAGCGGACTTCGCCGGACAGCGCCGCGTCGGGCGTCTCGTCTTCATCGTCGTTGTCCTTGTAAACGCGGAACCAGCCGTCGAACACCACCGTCGAACCCGTGGCGCGGAACATGGCCTTGTTGTTTGAACCCGCAATATCCACCGCGACCTGGTCCAGAACGGCGCTCGCCATCTGGCACGCCATCGTGCGCTGCCAGATCAGCGTGTAAAGTTCCAAACTGTCTCTATCGAGATAACGCGCCATCTTGTCCGGGCGGCGGTTCATGTCGGTGGGACGGATGGCTTCGTGCGCTTCCTGCGCGTTCTTAGCTGCCGCCTTATAAACGCGCGGGGAAGAGGGCAGGTATTCCTTGCCGAAATCCGCGCCGATAACGTCGCGGGCGCTTTTGATGGCTTCCATCGAAAGCGCCGCGCCGTCGGTACGCATATAGGTAATCAGGCCGACCGTATCGCCGCCGATGTCCACGCCTTCATAGAGTTGCTGCGCGATGCGCATGGTGCGCGTCGCGCCGAGGCCGAGCTTACGCGAGGCTTCCTGTTGCAGCGTGGACGTGGTGAAAGGCGGGTAGGGGTTGCGCTTTGTCTGTTTCTTTTCGACCGCCGCAACCTGATACGTCAGCTGATTGAGGATGGCGAGCGCCGCTTGCGCCTCGGCTTCCGTTTGCAGCGCGAACTTGTCGAGCTTTTTGCCGTCGAGATGCGTCAGGTTGGCGGTGATGATGCCGCCTTTGTCCGTTTTAAACGTCGCTTCGATCGTCCAGTATTCCTGCGCCTTGAAACTCTCGATTTCGGACTCGCGCTCGCAGATCAAGCGTAAGGCGACGGATTGCACGCGGCCCGCCGACTTCGCGCCGGGCAGCTTGCGCCACAAGACGGGCGAGAGCGAAAAGCCGACGAGGTAATCCAGCGCGCGGCGCGCCATATAGGCGTCGACGAGATGGCTGTCGATGTCGCGCGGCTTGGCGATGGCGTCCAAAACGGTTTGTTTCGTGATTTCGTTGAACGTGATGCGGCGGATGGGCGCGGACTTGACAGTCTTTTTGTCGCGCAACACTTCGGATATATGCCACGCGATGGCTTCGCCTTCGCGGTCGGGGTCGGTGGCGAGATAGATGGCCTCGGCGCCTTTGGCGGCTTTGGCGATTTCGTTTACGGGCTTGTCGGCACGGTCGCCGAGTTCCCAATCCATGGCAAAGTCCTCGTCCGGGCGCACGCTCCCGTCCTTCGCCGGCAAATCGCGGATATGCCCGAAGGAGGCGACGACGGTATAGTCGCTGCCAAGATATTTATTGATCGTCTTCGCCTTGGCGGGCGATTCAACGACCACGACTTTTTGGGCCACGTTTCTTAAGCTCTTTCCCGTTTTAAGAAGGGCAGAGCATTAGCCATAAAGCTACCCAAAAACAATAGGGTTGGGAAAAATCGTTATAAATCAAATTGTTATATTTCATGGTGAGCAAATCCTGCCCCTCTCCCCTTGAGGGAAAGGAAGCAAAAACTTGGACTTGCACAAGCAAGTCCCTAGTTTTTGCAGGTGAGGGGTCAAATTACCCCCTTCTTCCCGTCCCCCGAAGTCCGAAGGGCGAAGGCGGGGGGAAAGGACGGAAACTCTTGGGCTTGCGTCAGCAAGTCCCTAGATTTTCGGGTGAGGGGGAATCTTTCCACCTTTTTATGTAACGCAACCCATACAAACACGGCCCGAACGATCCCGCAGCTCGGACGAGACAGGTACGCAGCTCGGAAGGAATAGGTACGCAGGTGGAATTCGACAAAAAAATTCCCCCACCTTGAGGTGGGAGTAGGGGCTTGTACCCCGAACCCCGGACTTGATCCGGGGCAAAAGGGGAAGGGGTTAATAACCGCTCCGAAGCTGTCCTGAACCCGTTTAAAGCGCATTTAATGCATTGAATAAGAACGACTTCTACTGCCCCGATGCCTGCTTTAACCCGTTTTCAAGCAGCCAACGCTACTTTATGACCTGCCTGCCGCTCGATCCGTCCGGCCAATTCCAGCTCAAGCAAGACATTCAGCACCATCGCCGAAGTCAGCCCGGTCTGGCGAATCAGCTCGTCCACCGCCACGGGTGAAGGGCTTAAATGCTCCAGAATCCGCGCCTGCGCGCGGTCAAGTTCCCGGTCATCCGGCGGCTCGCCCGGCGGTTCCTCGAAGCCGAAAAGGGTCCCAATTGGCGCCTTACGCGCGCTGTGAATGTGATTCAGGACGTCTTCCGCGCTCTCGGTCAGCACCGCGCCCTGCCGCAGTAAATCGTTCGTGCCGTTGGCTCTTGGGTCCAGCGGTGAGCCCGGCACGGCGAACACTTCCCGCCCTTGCTCCAGCGCCATCCGCGCCGTGATGAGGGAGCCGGAACGCTTGGCCGCCTCCACCACCACCACGCCCAGACTTAGCCCTGAAATCAAGCGGTTACGCTTCGGGAACAGCTGCGCGCGCGGCTCGCCGCCCAGCGGCTGATCGGAAACAACCGCTCCGGATTCCACGATTTTATTATACAGCGTCGCGTTTTCTTCCGGGTAGATGACGTCCGCGCCGCCCGCGAGTACGGCCAGCGTGCCTGTATCGACACTGGCCTCATGCGCGGCCGTGTCAATCCCCCGCGCCATGCCGGATACGACAATAAGTCCTTGTTCCCCAAGCTCTTTTGCGAGCTTTGCGGCCATTTTTCGCCCGTTCAGCGATGCATTCCGCGCGCCTACAATACCGATGCAGCGCTTGTGTAGCGTTGCCACATCGCCCAATACAGCCAGAACCGGCGGCGCATCCTCAATCGCCGCCAGCGCTTCGGGATAATCCGGCTCGCAAAGTGCGACGAACCGGCCCCGAAGCTTCTCCATGCGCGCCATTTCGTCATCGATATGTGTAAGAGGAAAGAGGGTTAATGGCCGCTTTCCGCCGCCCCGTTGCGCGAGGTCCGGTAAAGCATCAATAACTTTATCCGCGGACTTATATCGGCTGATCAATTGGCGAAACGTAATCGGCCCGATATTCGCCGTGCGCGCAAGGCGCAACCAATCACGCCGCTCGGATGCTTCAAGCTGACGGCGCTGCATTTTTTTTCTTGAAGCTGATCTTCGACTCTTCCCTTTTGATCAGACGGCGAATGTTATCGCGGTGTTTGAAAAAAACTATCATAGCAGTCACAACAGTAAGCCAAATCATATCTGATTGCCCAAAGGCATAGGCAAAAATAGGCGACAATCCAATTGAAAATAGCGCTGCCAACGATGAATAACGGAATATCATGGCCGTCAAAAGCCAAACCGCCATTATCGAAACACCAACAGGCCAAGCGAGCGCCGTCATTACGCCAAGCGCCGTTGCCACACCTTTTCCACCTCTGAACCTCAACCACACAGGATAAACATGGCCCAAGAAAGCTATAAATCCTGCAAAAGGAGCCAAGCGCGGTTCAAAAATCGCTACCAGCGCCACCGCAACAGCACCCTTGGCCGCGTCGAGCAAAAGGGTAAGAGCAGCTAATCCTTTTCTTCCGGTCCTTAAAACATTCGTCGCGCCAATATTACCGGAACCAACCTTACGTATGTCGCCAGCACCTGCGAAACGAGCCAACAACAAACCAAAAGGAATACTGCCAAGCAAATAACACGGCAGGAAAAGAAGGATATAACCTAAAAAGTTCAGGAAAAAGACAAGAACGTAAGGCGGGTTCCCGTCAGCGAAATAGGATCTCTCAAGAGGCATATTGTCACTCGTTCGTGAAAGAATTCCCCAACACCAAATCCAGACATGCCATGCGGACGGCAACGCCGTGTTCGATTAATCCCCTGCCGTCATCCCCGTGAAAACGGGGATCCAGCGGCGAGCGTCTGCGAGCCGCATGAGTCATACATCGCATAACCATGCGATGATGGATTCCCGCTTTCGCGGGAATGACAATATCGTGATTGTTGAAAGTAGCGTACATTACTCCCCCAACACCAGATCGAGACATGCCATGCGCACGGCGACGCCGTGCTCGATCTGCTCAAACACAAGGCTGTATTTGGGATCGTCGGCAAGTTCGTCGGTGATTTCCACCCCGCGATTCATGGGCAAGGGATGCATAACGATAACATCCGGCTTCGCGGCTTTCAGCTTCGCATGATCGAGGCCATAGAGCTTGTGATACTCCGCAGGCGCCATAGAAAATTCCCCAGCAGCGAGGCGTTCATTTTGAATGCGCAGCATGATCACGACATCCGCGCCATCCAGCGCGTCCGTCATCGCCGGCGCGACCTCGACGTCAAGCTGCTTGACATCCCGCGGCATAAACATCGGGGGCGCAAAAATCCGCACGGACGAGCTCAGCTTACGCAGCAAAAAGACATCGGACCGCGCCACGCGGCTGTGCTCGATATCGCCGCATATCGCGACCTTTAAGCCGTCCAACCGCCCTTTGTGCTTGCGGATTGTGAGCGCGTCGAGAAGCGCTTGCGTCGGATGCTCATGCGAACCGTCGCCCGCGTTCAGCACCGAAGCCTGCACATGCGGCACGATTTTCGAGGGCGTGCCGTTTTCCTGATGGCGGATCACAAACGCGTCCACCTGCATGGCGTCGATGACGCGCATCGTGTCGAGCAGCGTCTCGCCCTTGCTGATCGAACTCACGTTCGCATTAAAATTGATCACTTCCGCGCCAAGGCGCTTGGCCGCGATCTCGAACGACGTGCACGTGCGCGTAGACGTTTCAAAGAACGTGTTGACGACGGTTTTCCCGTTTAGCTTGTTGATAAATCTCTGCGATGATCGATTTTGTTTAACGTACGTCCCGGCCAGATCGAGAATGGTTGTAATATCGCCGGGGGAAAGCGGCTCGATGCCGAGCAGATGGCGGTGAGAAAACTTTTTGGACATCCGGTCTACCCCTGAAAGACAAAAAAGCGCCGCTTGATTGTATAGAGGGATAAAAGTGAACTGACAAATGTAATTCTATTGGCAAACCGGGCTAACCAAACGGCGGGAAACGGAGTTTTTTGGCCAGATCGGTTTTCTTCGCTTTGCCTTACTACGTATATTTAAAGCCTTAATGGCTTTTTGGTCGTTCGGCTCAAGCGTACCGCCAAATATATTGGATTCGTCCATTATTCCTGCGATGGTTTCTTTCATGACTTTAAGAAATAAAGGAGGCGCCGCTTTGGCCCACTTTATAAAATCTTCTTCTTTATAGGATTTATTCCCACGCAAAATTTTCAGCCACGCATCACTGACGGATTTGCGCACCTTGGTTGGTTCAGGCGATTGACCATCAAGTCCATCGATAAAGAACATCAGCTTATCCAGGCCCTTTACATAAGCGCCGCAAAATCTTTCGACCAAATTTTCGACATATAAAACCGCGTTGGCCCAATCTTTAGAAAACTCTGGGCCAAACTCGCTGCCGCCATAGAGATGAGCCATGGCTTCGGCAAACAATTCGCCTCTCAGCCATTTGTCGTCCTTCATATATGAAAAGAGGATATTATATTGACGGTTGTCCATATCAAGAACGGACAAATCCGCCTGTACGGCGCGCTTAAAGGCATCTGTATCGCTAAAAACAATTCCCATTAAATTCTTTAAGCCATTGTCGAAAGCATGGCCAATCTCATGACTTAGGGTTTGGGGGACTTGTTCTCTTACTAATATCCATTCGCCGTTGATAAAGTCATTATATTTTACGGAAAACTTTTTGCTTTGGTCCTGGTCTTCCCTAATCGACAACATGTACTCTGAAATTGAAATAACTTTTAGAACGTGGAAGGAAGCGCAAAAACCCGATATTTGATTCGGATATTTTCGGGGATCCAGCTTGTTATCTTCATTAAACGGTCTTGTTAGATCTTTTAAAAATGGAAGATTTTCCGTATGTGTGGGTCCGCCCCTGATTTGATATTGACCGAGTTCCAGAATAATTTTTATAGCTTCCGGAAAATCTTTCCATCTTTCAAGAATTTTTTCCTGAAATTCTGTCGACGTTCTGCCGCAAAACGTGATGCCCGTTCCTTCCGGCCCTTCCTGCGCATCCATAAGCGGCTGAAGAATGCGGAATGGTTTTTGTTCTTCTGCTTCGGATAGCAGTTTGGAAGGGGCAAAAATAAACTGACCGCCCAATAAGCCAATGGTTCCCCAAATCAATCCGCGCCAAAACGGGCTGGCGAGATTGATGAAAATCTTCGCTTTTTTGCGTTCCGTAACTTCACTGGAAGAAAGACCAAGAAGTTTCGAGATACTCATTTTCCGACCAAAGGCTTCAAGTAAATTCAAGCAATATGTTGATTAACAACAACAAATATGTCCGTATATTATCATATTTATGGTGGTTAATATATTTTCATGCCAGCCGATTTTTTATGGTAAAGAGCGCGTCTATTCAAACTTTTATGGCACAAGCTCATGAAATCGTTATCTAAAGAAAAGACCCTCAACATCCTCCGCGCCTTCAAGCCGCCTGGCAGCAATGAAAACATTGTTGCTCTCAACATGGTTTCGGATTTGGATATCCAAAATACGCCCGAAGGCGCACATGTTCGCTTCGCCATCGAAGTAGACCCGGCGCAGGGGAACGCGCTGGAACCTCTCCGGCAAGAAGCCGAGCACGCCGTGAAAAAAATTTCCGGCGTCGTTTCGGTCACGGCAGTATTGACGGCGCATAGGAAAGCCCCAACGATTCAAAAGAAACATTCAAAGCTGGAAACGAGGATTGAACTAGTGAATATCAAACACATCGTCGCCGTTGCTTCCGGCAAAGGCGGAGTAGGGAAGTCGACCACAGCCGTCAATCTCGCCGTCGCGCTCGCAAAAACAGGACAAAAAGTCGGTTTGCTCGATGCGGATATTTACGGCCCTTCCATCCCGCGCTTGATGGGCATACCTGAGGGCAAGCCAGATCTGAATGACGAAGGCCAGCTTATGCCGTTGATGCAATATGGCGTTGCGGTCATGTCCATCGGCTTCATGATCAAGGAAGATACGCCGATGATCTGGCGCGGTCCGATGGTACACCGCGCCTTGCAACAACTCCTTGGTGATGTCGCTTGGGGTCAGCTTGATATTTTAGTGGTCGACATGCCTCCAGGCACGGGCGATGCACATCTGACAATTGTGCAACAAGTGCCATTATCGGGTGCTGTAATCGTTTCGACACCGCAGGATATCGCGCTTTTGGATACCCGGAAGGGAATTAACATGTTTCGCAAAGCTGAGGTACCGGTTCTTGGTATTATCGAGAATATGAGCACATTTATTTGCCCACATTGCGGTAAAACGTCAGATATTTTTGGTCACGGTGGCGCAAAAGCTGAAGCGGAAAAACTCGGCGTACCGTTTTTAGCCGAAATCCCACTCGATTTGGCTGTGCGCAAAACGTCAGACGAAGGCACGCCGATTGTAATAATCAAACCCGAAAGTGTTCAGTCAAATCAATATATAGAGATTGCCAAGTGGGTTAGCGCCGCTTTGAGCGTTTCTAACGCATAATATCGGAATGGCTCAAGGGCACGTAACCCGTCGGAGGGGCTGTGCTTTACCCTGAAGCTTGATCGTAGATTTCCTGAATCATCACGCGCAATTTGACACGAAGCGCCATGCGTTCCTGCACAGGCTTCGGTAGGTCTGTCATTTTAAGAACATTTTTTTTTAACAACGCCATGACCACGTCTTCAACCGCACGCGACATTTCGGCGTCCGTGCGTCGCAGTTCGGCAAGCGATTCATCTATTTTTTGAGGATCCTGTCCCCTCTCTTTTACGAAAGCGACAAGCTCAGCCTGATTATAGGGAACCATTTCGCCCCCATGAAGTGGGCGGGCGCTGGCGCGGGTAATTTTTCCTTCTTGATCGCGAATAATGTAGGGCATTGTTATTTCCGCGTGTATGTACGGTTTAAAGCGAATAAGGTTGATTATGTTACATCCTGAACCTTGTCGATTTATTAACACTATAAAACACCGTTAACAGGCCTTATTTACCTCTGGATTTGGGAGGCGGGGTGGAATAAAAAAGCGCATCTATCATTCCGAAATCAGGAGAATACCCCAAATGTCAGCTTCTTCAGGTATTGTTTCCAGTGAACGTTTAAAATCCTTTATCAAACGCATTGAAAAACTTGAAGAAGACAAAGCTTCCGTTCTGGAAGACCTAAAAGATGTTTATTCTGAAGCTAAAGGGTTAGGTTTTGACGCTAAAATTATCCGCCAGATTGTTCGCTTAAGAAAAATGGAAGTTGAAAAACGTCGTGAACAGGAGGAACTTCTAGATCTCTACAAATCAGCCATAGGAATGGACGCATGACCTTTTACATCAATAAAATACTCTGGTTGTTTGTTATGCCTGGTAACCTTTTGCTGTTGCTCCTGACGTTTGGCCTTCTTATGACCGCGTCATCCGACACGACCAAGCGCGCAATTGGACAAAGGCTATCTTTCATCGTTACCTTTGTGTTTTTACTCGTCGCCATATTTCCGGTAGGAAATTGGCTTTTGTTGCCTCTGGAAAACAGGTTTCCGGTTCTCGTTCCCACAACTCAAATTTCGGGCATTATAATGCTTGCCGGTGACGAGGACGGCGCATTGACAGAAAAGCGGCAAACACCTGTTGTCGGCGCTTCTGCGCCGCGCTACATCGCATTCGCTTCACTCGCGCGTCAATACCCAGATGCAAAATTGGTTTTCCTGGGCAGTACAAACGCCATGAACCCCGACAACGAAATCACAAACCGAAAAATTGCAAAACAGGTTTTAAGCGGACTGGGCCTTTCGGCCGAGAAGGTTATTTATGAAGACAAATCTCGTAATACGAATGAAAATGCGCTTTTCGGCTCAATTATCGTCAAACCTCGGCCTGAACAGCGTTGGATACTGGTTACCTCTGCATATCATATGCCGCGCGCCGTAGCGACTTTCCGTAAAGCGGGATGGAATATAGTGCCTTCGCCAACCGACTTTAGAACAACTGGCGAAATGTCGTTTATGCCTTCGTTTGAATTTGGGGGTCATTTACGCGCGTTAAATCTAGCCATCCATGAATATATGGGTTTATTGGTTTATAGAATCATGGAATGGAGCGGGGAAGTATGGCCATGAAATGGTTATGGTACCTGTGTTTTTTTTGGCTTCTTCCCGTAACAGCGCTGGCCCAAAACGATCCCTTTAACATTTGGATTCAGCAAACGATTCAGGAGGCCATAGATTCAGGCATAAACCCTGCCACAGCATATAACACGTTGAGTTCAGTCGTATTTGACGACCGCGTGATCGAACTCGATCAAAAACAACCGGAAACAATTATCACTTTCTCAAAGTACAGTCGAAATATTCTAAAGCCCGACCGCATTCAAAAAGGCCGTCAGCTTCTGGCGCAACATAAAACGACACTTAATGACATTGGGTTGCGCTATGGCGTTTCTCCATCCGTTATTGTCGCCTTATGGAGCATTGAGAGTAATTATGGCCGTAATACGGGTAGTTTTGATGTAATTGAATCCCTAGCAACCCTGGCCTATGGCGGCAGACGATCGGAATTTTTCAAGAATGAGCTTTTTGAAGCGTTGCGAATTCTTGATGAAGAACGTCTGGATCCTTCACAAATGAATGGCTCATGGGCTGGCGCGATGGGTCAATCCCAATTCATGCCTTCGACGTATCGCCGCCATGCCGTTGATTATGATGGCGATGGCCGTCGCGATATATGGGAAAATGAAGCTGATGTCTTCGCCTCGATTGCGAATTACCTGGTTGCCGAAGGTTGGCAGCGGAACTTCTCGTGGGGCAGGGAAGTCCGTATTCGCAGCCATAATAATTTAACGAAAGTCGAAGGCGGACTTAATGTTCAACACTCCCTGGCTGAATGGAATCGGTTTGGGGTTACAACGTTGAATGGCAAGCCCTTGCCGGAAAAGCCTTTGCAAGCCTCGCTTATTTGGCCCGATGGGCCGGGTGGACGCATCTTTATGGTCTATGATAACTTCCGCGCGCTTATGCGCTGGAATCGCTCCACCTATTTCGCCACGACGGTTGGGCTTTTGGCGGACAAAATCAACGTCTCACGGTGAGTTTGCCTGTGTCTATCTTGACCAAAACCTTGCGTATCTCATCAGTCCTGATCTTGGGATTACTTGCCGCCTGCGCCAGCGAACGCGGTGAAACGGAAAGGACCGCAGGAACCACAGGGGGTCATTACAAAGTCGGTCAACCGTATCAGATCAAGGGCAACTGGTATTACCCGCGTGAAGATTACAGTTATGATGAAACAGGTATTGCCTCATGGTATGGGGATGATTTTCACAGTCAAGCAACATCTAATGGCGAAATTTTTAATAAAAACGAGTTAACAGCTGCTCATAAAACACTGCCTTTACCAACGCTTGCTCGCGTAACAAATTTAGAGAATGGCCGTTCTGTCGTTGTGCGCATAAACGACCGCGGGCCATTTTCGGGGGCTCGCATCATTGATGTTTCGCAGCGCACGGCCCAGCTTCTTGGTTTCGAGGAGCAGGGAACTGCAAAAGTGCGGGTTCAGGTCCTTGCCGATGAAAGCAAAGCCATTGCCGACGCCATGCGCCGTTATGGAAGCTCATCATCGACACAGGTTGCATCAGTTTCCTCTGAAACGACAAGCTCAACAGCATCAATTACGACCGTAACAAGCCAAAAACTAGAGTCGCCACCCGGCTATAAGAAGGATGCCACGCAACCCCTGCCTCGATCCAAATCAGAGGCGGACGCAATGATGGAAACCATCAAACCAGTTCCAGAAGTACGGCAATTACAGGTTAGTGGCAGAAACCAGATTTTCGTTCAGGCTGGCGCATTTACCAATAAAGACAACGCCGCGCGCTTGAAACAGAAATTAATCAAGGTTGGTCACGTAACGGTTGCCGATGTCGTCTTAAAAGGCGTACGTTTCTATCGTGTGCGGCTTGGTCCCGTCGCGGATGTCCCCTCAGCGGATAAATTGCTGAAAAGAGTTACCGATGCCGGCGCAAACAACGCACGCATTGTCGTCGATTAGTCAAATGGTTATTCAACATGAAAAAAAAACTTCTATTTCTCTTGGCCTACTTTCTTTTTTCGCCATCGGCATACGCCCAGAACCCTGCGCCTGTTCCAACCGGCGTCACACCTCTTGAAACAACCGCCAAGCAAGCGCTACTTCTTGACGTAACCACAAATGCCGTCTTGTTGGCTCGCAACGCGGATGAACGCATGCCCACGTCGTCAATGTCTAAAATCATGACGATGTATCTGGTTTTTGATGCAATTAAAAACGAAAAGCTTAAACTTGAAGATACGCTCCCCGTTAGTGAACACGCATGGAAGCAACCCGGATCGCGCATGTTTTTAAATGCCGGAGACCGCGCTAAAGTTGAAGATTTAATTCGCGGCGTTATTGTTCAGTCGGGCAATGATTCTGCGGTGGTATTGGCTGAGGGGCTGAGCGGTTCAGAAGCCAATTTCGCTGAGTTGATGAACGCGAAGGCAAAAGAACTCGGTATGCCTAATTCGCACTTTAAGAACGCGACAGGATTACCTGATCCGGAACATTATTCGACAGCGCGTGACCTCGCGACATTGGCTGCTGCCGTGCTTCGTGATTTTCCGGATGACTATCATTATTATTCGGAACTTGAGTTTACCTATAACGGCATCAAGCAAGGGAACCGTAACCCCCTTCTTTACCGTAATATTGGTGTTGACGGCCTTAAAACGGGTCATGCTGAAGAAGCGGGGTATGGCTTGATTGCTTCATCCGTACGTGATGGCCGCCGTTTATTGTTAGTGATCAATGGATTAAAGGATATGCAGGTCCGGGCCGACGAGTCCGCGAAGATGCTTGATTTTGGCTATCGCGAATACGGCCTCTATCCTATTGTTAAGCGCGGTGAAAAAATGGCCGACGCGACCGTTTGGCTCGGTCGTGAAGCCAATGTGCCGCTTGTCGCTGCTAATGACGTCATATTGACCTTGCCTCGTAGTGTTCGGAACGGCCTTCGCGTTGGGCTGAACTATGAACAACCCGTCCAAGCTCCCATCGCTAAAGGCAAGATCTTAGGCATGGTCAGTGTCTTCGTGCCGGGGCTTAACATGATAGAAGTTCCTCTTGTGGCAGGAAGTGATGTTGATCAACTCGGGTTTTTGGCGCGGTTTGTAAAAAAGATGAAGTTGTTGTTAGGTAAGGCCTAATGGCGCGGGGCAAATTTATAACGCTCGAAGGCGGCGAGGGCACCGGCAAATCGACGCAGGTGAAACATTTAGAGGCTTATCTTTCGGCGTTTGGCATCAAAACCCTAACGACCCGCGAAGTCGGTGGCGCTCCGGGCGCCGAAGAAATCCGCGAATTATGGTTGAGTAAGGAAGAGGGCCACTGGGACCCAATCACAGAACTCCTTCTCATTATGGCCGCACGGCGTGAACACCTTGTTAAAACGATCTGGCCTGCGCTTGAGGTCGGCACTTGGGTTATTTCAGACCGTTTCGTTGATTCATCGCGCGCCTATCAGGGGCTAACGATGGGACTAGGGTTGCCGAAAGTTGACGAAGTTTACAAACATATCGCGGATGATTTTTGGCCTGATATGACATTGCTTTTCGACATGCCTGCCGAGGAAGGCCTAAAGCGTATGAAATCACGGCAAGGGCCTGACGATCGATATCAACGTCAAAAATTGCCCTTCCACGAAAAGCTGCGCGAGTCTTATCTTAGCCTCGCAAAACAGGATCAAAAACGTTTCGCCGTTATTAATGCCGGGCAAGAAGAAAACGCCGTGGCGAAAGACATAGGGAAGGCCACTGCACGTCGTTTCGGTTTGGCGGTTTAGGTTATGGATATTTTAAACCCTTGGCAAAATCCTTTTCTAACTGGCCATAATGCTGCCACACGTCAATTTGAAGAATCCTATATGACCGGACGGATGCATCATGCATGGTTGATTTCCGGCATTGAAGGTATTGGCAAAGCAACGTTGGCCTATCATATGGCGCATTTTGTTTTGTCTGGCGGGATGAATCCTATTGGCAAATTGAACATGCAAAACCCTGCTGCGCGCTTGATCGCTGCTGAAGCCCATCCAGATCTATTTGTTCTCCAGCGTCCTATCGACGATAAAACAAGCACCCTGAAAGACAGCATCCCTGTTGAAGATGCCCGCAAGATTGCACCATTTATGCATATGACTGCCTCACATGGTGGGTGGCGTATTGCAATAATCGACGAAGCGCACACTCTTAATCGCCATGGCCAAAACGCCATACTGAAGGTCATCGAAGAGCCACCGGAAAAATGTCTAATCCTTCTGACGGTCACAACACCTGGCATATTGTTGCCAACCATCCGTTCACGTTGCCGGATTTTATCATTGTTGCCCCTTAGTGAAACTGACCTAAGAACCGTTCTATTGCGATGCGGCGCGGATACAGACAATTTGGATCGTGTAATTTCCCTTTCATCTGGCAGTGCCGGGTTTGCGTTGACCATGCTGCTAAGTGAAAGTCTCCCCCTTTATGAAGAAACGCTGGCGCTACTGCAGGATTTACCTGAACTTGACATGGGTCGTTTGCATGGGCTTGCCGATCGCATAGGTCGTAAAGCCGATACCGATCGCTTTGGTGTGATTACCAAATTATTGACTGAAACGTTACGCCGTACGGTACGTGCCAAAGCCGCTGGAGAGCCGATATCAAGCGATTTTTCGGCCAAATTGGCCCACGGAAAGCAACTTGATCGGATTTTGCAACTGTGGGAGAAAATCAGCCAGACTTTCGCTATGGCCGAAGGGGCCAGCCTTGACCGCAAGCTGGCTTTTATCAATGCGATAAGCGAAATCCGCCACGTTGCGGCTTGATGTTTAAAAAAAAGAGTTACAGGTCAAGTTCCGATGAAAAAGTTCTATATCACTGCCGCCATTCCTTACGCGAACGGCGAACCGCATATCGGACATGCATATGAAGTAATAGCCGCTGATGCGCTCGCGCGTTTCAAACGCCTAGATGGATTCGATGTGCACTTTCAGACAGGCATGGATGAACATGGCCAAAAAATCGAGCAGGCCGCTCAAAAAATTGGTAAAACGCCACAAGAACTCGTGAGCCGTATATCCGCATCGTTCCGTTCGCTCTACGACCGCCTAGGCGTAAGCTATAGCGATATGATTTGCACAACAGAGGAACGGCATAAGAATCGCGCTCAGGAATTCTGGCGGCAAATGGAGAAAAGCGGGGATATTTATCTCGGCAAATACGCCGGATGGTATTCCGTACGCGACGAAGCATTTATCGATGAGGCCGAGCTTACAAATGGACATGAAGGGAAAAAACTCGCTCCTTCCGGCGCGCCTGTCGAGTGGATGGAGGAGGAGAGCTATTTTTTTCGCCTTTCGGCGTATCAAGAAAAGCTCTTGGCACACTACGAAAACAACCCGCGTTTTATTCAGCCGAACACGCGGCGCAATGAAGTCATCAGTTTTGTAAAATCAGGCTTAAAGGATCTTTCGATATCTCGCACGACTTTCAAGTGGGGCGTGCCTGTGCCGAATGCGCCCCGGCACGTTATGTACGTGTGGGTTGACGCTCTTTCAAATTACATAACGGCACTTGAATACCCTGAGACCAAGAACAACAGCTTGATGAGCCGCTATTGGCCTGCTGATCTGCATATGATCGGCAAGGATATTATCCGTTTCCATGCCATCTATTGGCCTGCTTTCCTGATGTCGGCAGGCCTCGAACTGCCAAAGTCCGTTTTCGGGCATGGGTTTATCTATAATCGCGGCGAGAAAATGTCGAAATCCGTCGGCAACGTCATTTCCCCTGATGATTTGATTGACCGATACGGGTTGGATCCCGTGCGTTATTTCTTTTTGCGTGAAGTTGCTTTTGGACAAGATGGGGATTTTTCCCATGAAGCTATGGTTCAACGCATGAACAGCGACCTTGCAAACGATCTTGGAAATTTGGCGCAACGTTCGCTTTCCATGATTAGCAAAAGCTGCAACGGTCAAGTGCCTAACCCCGGCGTATTCACGGAGGCTGATAAAATGCTGATGGAACGAGCGCGGGATCTTTTGCCCCTCATGAGGGAACAATTGGACCTACAGGCTTTCCACAAGGCTCTTGATTTAGTTTGGGTAGTTATTAGTGAAGCCAATCGCTACGTTGACCAGCAAGCTCCTTGGGCACTTAAGAAAACCGATCCCCCCAGAATGGCCACTGTTCTTTATGTGCTTGTTGAGGTTTTGCGTCATTTGGCAATCCTTATCCAACCTTTTATGCCGGCCTCGATGGGCAAAATGCTTGATCAGCTTGCCGTGCCTACCGACCAGCGTACGTTTGCCGCATTGCTCGCCGACTATGCACTTAAACCCGGCACGCCACTTCCTGCACCCGAAGGGGTGTTTCCTCGTTATGTGGAAGAACCCCAAGCTGAATAGCTATGCTCGTTGATAGCCACTGCCATTTGAATTACCCGTCGCTTGCGAAAGATCGTAACGGCATCCTTGATCGCGCGCGGCAAGCTGGCGTAAAACGTTTTATCACCGTCACCGCTATGTTGAAGAGTTTCAAAGAAACGCAAGAGATCGTTGCGGCTTATGACGACGTTTATGGCAGCGTTGGTGTGCATCCGCATCATGCTTCAGAAGAGGGAGAATATGTCACTGCCGATCATTTAATTAAGCTGTCGAACACAACAAAAATTGTTGCTCTGGGCGAAACCGGGCTTGATTATTTCTACGACCATTCACCTCATGACGAACAACAGCGTAATTTCCGAGAACATATTCGTGCATGTATAGCCACCGGTTTGCCTCTCATCGTCCATAGCCGTGATGCAGAGGACGATACGATACGAATTCTTCATGAGGAAGGGGCAGGGCAGGGGAACGCGTTGAAAGGCGTTATTCACTGCTTCAGTTCACGCCGCAAATTGGCTGAAGAGGCCCTGGCAATTGGCTTTTATATATCAGTTTCAGGCATACTGACGTTCAAAAAATCCGGGGAAATTCGATCTATTGTCCGCGACGTGCCGATGGATAGCCTTTTAGTTGAGACGGATGCGCCTTATTTGGCGCCTGAACCTTTCCGTGGCAAAATCTGCGAACCAGCGTATGTTGTCCATACGGCTCGCACACTCGCCGAGGTTAAGGGCGTGGGTTACGATGAAATCGCCCGCCAAACAACGGCGAATTTCTTCAGGTTGTTTGATAAGGTTCCGCCGATATGAAAATCACAATCCTCGGCAGCGGCAGTTCGGGCGGTGTACCGCTTATTGGCAACAAATGGGGCGCGTGCGATCCGAATAACCCGCGCAACCGCCGCACATGTCCCTCTATTCTTGTAGAGGAAGGGGATGTCTCGCTTCTCGTTGATACTTCACCGGACATGCGGGAACAATTGTTGGCTTGTAATCTTCAAACTCTAACCGCTGTTCTGTATACACACGCCCACGCTGATCATTGTCACGGTATCGACGGGTTGCGCAGTGTTAACTGGCTTACGCGCAAACCCATACCCATATATGGGGACGAAGAAACGATCCATGAATTAAAAACCAGTTTTGAATATATATTCGGCCATCCTCCCATTGAGGAAAATTTCTATATTCCTTCGGTTCAACCTAATATCATCAACGGTCCGCTTCAATTCGGTAAAATAAAAGTCACGACCTATCGGCAATGGCACGGCACAACGCATTCGCTCGGATACCGTTTCAACGACTTTGCCTATTCAACGGATGTTAATAAGCTGGATGAGGCGAGTTTTGCTGCCCTGAAAGGCATTAAAGTTTGGGTGGTCGATGGCATCCGTGAACGCCCCCATCCGTCGCATGCGCACATCGAGCAAACCTTGCAATGGATTAAGCGAATCAAGCCCGAACGCGCCTATTTGACCCATATGGATCAAAGCGTAGACTACGCCGCGCTGGCCGCCAAACTTCCAAAAGGTGTTTGGCCGGCTTATGACGGGCTTGTTATCGAATGCTGATATTAATCGAGGAAAGAACTTACCGCCGCGCCGCCCAAATAGTATTAGGGGTTCTTACCGTTGTTGTTTTGCTGACCTTTCGACATTACGGTATCAGCTGGGACGAGGAGATTCAGAGCCAGTACGGTCAGGCCATTCTTGACTATTACGCCTCCCTTTTTGTCGATCACCGTTATAAGGAAATTTTTAATCTCTATCTTTACGGCGGCATGTTTGACGGTCTGGCTGCATACTTCAACGCTTATACACCAGTAAAAATATACGAAACCAGGCACTTGCTTAACGCCTTGTTCGGCTTACTTGGTCTCTGGGGCACTTGGCGGCTGGGAAATTTCATTGAACGAGGGCAGGTTGGACTTGTCGCGCTTATTCTGCTTGCGCTGACTCCGATGTATTACGGACACATGTTCAACAACCCGAAAGATATTCCTTTCGCGGCCGGTGTTGTTTGGACTTTGTATTACATGGCCAAAACAATGCGCATTTTTCCGCGTCTTTCACCACAATTAATTATTAAACTGGGAATTTTCCTTGGCCTGACTTTGGGGATCCGGGTAGGGGGTGTCATGCTCCTTGGCTATTGGGGATTGGCACTCTTGCTCCAATCGCGGTTCCGGAACATAAAGGCACTTATCGGCCTTGTGGCACCCGTAACGCTCCTAGCCTATACGATCATGCTCATTTGCTGGCCTTGGGCGCAGGAATCTCCGTTCACGCATCCTTTTGAAGCCTTGCTTACATTCAGCAATTTTCCCCAAGATGTCGAAGTCTTGCTTGACGGCACAACTTACAGATCAACCCAATTGCCATGGTATTATTTGCCATTATATTTCCTTGTTCAATTGCCCTTATTGCATTTGTTCCTTATTGCTTCTGGGCTTTTAACATTGTCAATGTCTTGGCGAGGCATAAATGGCCCGGGACAACGTTCAGCGTTCGTTCTAGTGCTATTAACGGCATTTGTCCCGCCGCTTTTCGCAATCATTCACCATTCGGCTCTTTATGACGCCGTGAGGCATTTCATCTTTGTTTTGCCTTTGCTGTGCCTTATTGCTGCTCTTGGGCTTAGGCAGCTTTTATCTATCTTTCGCCACAGTCTGAAAAAAATAAAAACGCATGAAGTTCGCCAGTTTCTTATGGTCGGTTTTATCCTTCTTATTGGTATAGTTATGCTTTTTCAGATCAAAATTTTACGGCAACTACATCCTTATGAATATATTTATGTAAACGCGCTAAACGGCGCGTGTGAAAGGCGCATTTGGTCACTACGAGCTGGATTATTGGGGTAGCTCCTTTAAAGAGGCCACCAAACGGCTTCAAGACTATATCGCCAAGGAAGGCGGAGTTCCTCCTGGTAAAATCTACCGTATAGCTATATGCGGGCCGTGGACGTCGGCCATGCTGTATTTACCACCGGATTACGAACCCGTTGAAGCCGACTTGGAAGCCGAGTTCTTTTTATCGACCACAAGGTGGATGTGCCAAAACATGCGCCCGGGAAGAGAGATCATACGGGTAGAAAGAGCGGGAGCACCGCTTAGTATCATCAAGGATTTGGGACCGCAAAAATGACAACTGCCGTTAAGAAATTCACCCCCCTTTTGCCACCCCTCTTATTTAACATAATATACCTTATGCGACTTTCATTAACAGGAAAACAGGGGACTCCCGATGTCTAGCGCCCTCTCGAAGCTCGTCGAGCTTATGGCAAAATTGAGAGACCCTGAGAACGGTTGTCCATGGGATCTGGAGCAAAACTTCTCCACGATCGCGCCATGTACAATAGAAGAGACGTACGAGGTCGTAGAGGCTATTGAGAGCGGGGATATGACCGCCCTCCTGGACGAACTGGGGGACCTCCTCTTCCAGGTTGTTTTCTATGCCCAAATGGCCAAAGAGCGCGGGCTATTCGACCTGAACCAAATAATCACTCACGTTACGGCTAAAATGACTGAACGGCATCCGCATGTTTTTGGTGATCGTGATGTGAGCACCGCTAAGGATGTCCTACACCACTGGGAAGCCGATAAACTAAAAAAACGCGTGGAGAAGGCGAAGAGGGCCGGGAACAGGGTCCCGAGCGTACTGGACGGAGTCAGTACGGCCCTTCCCGCCTCTACCCGCGCGTTAAAACTTCAGAAACGTGCGGCGAGGGTTGGTTTTGATTGGATCAACGCTATCGACATAATCGCCAAAATTCGGGAAGAAACTACAGAATTAGAGGCTGAAATCGTTAACAAGGCGCCGAAAGAAGCGATGGAGGAGGAGCTAGGCGACTTGTTCTTTGTTCTTGTCAATCTCTCACGGCGTCTGAACATTGATCCGGAAACAGCTTTACGCAAAACAAACCGCAAGTTTGAACGCCGTTTTCACACTATTGAAGAACGACTGGCTGCAAAAGGCACCCCCCTGCCCTCCGCGTCTCTCGATGAAATGGAACGCCTTTGGAATGAAGTGAAAGCCGAAGAGAAAAAGGAATGATCTGTGGACTTAGCCATATTACTTTTATAGTTCGCAACCTTGACCGGACAGAAAAAATATTCACTGACGTATTAAACGCTCGCAAGATTTATAATAGCGGTGAAATAACCCACTCTCTTTCCAAAGAACGCTATTTTCAAATAGGTGAACTATGGATAGCCATTATGGAAGGTGACCCGCTATCAGAAAAGACATACAATCATGTCGCCTTTAAAATTGAAGAAGCTGATTTTGACCGTTATCTAAAAGCAATAAATGCCCTGGGCCTACAAATCCGTAAAGGAAGAGCACGTATTGAAGCTGAAGGTCGTTCGATCTATTTCTATGACTACGATAACCACTTATTTGAATTGCACACTGGGACGCTCTCCGATCGCTTGCAATGCTACGAAGGGGATCAAATCCCTTCAAATAACTCGGTCGAAAGATAGCGTTCCGCGAACGAGGCCAGCAGAACAACGATGTTTTTTTCCTTCATCTCAGGGCGTGCCGCGATTTTTAACGCTGCCGCTGTTGCAGCCCCCGATGAAATGCCGCACGGAATCCCCTCTTCCCGCGCCATTCGACGCGCGGTCGCAAAAGCTTCTTCATCTGTAATCGTCACAACCTCGTCCAAAATGGCCGGATTAAGCACTTTTGGGATAAATCCCGCGCCAATGCCCTGAATCTTGTGAGGCCCCGCCTTCCCTCCAGATAAAACTGGACTGCCCGTCGGTTCGACCGCAACAATTTTAATTTTCGGATTACGGCTTTTAAGCTCTTCGGCAACCCCCTGAATTGTCCCTCCCGTCCCAACGCACGCGACGAAAACATCGACCTTTCCTAGCGTGTCGGCCCAGATTTCCTCGGCCGTTGTTTGCCGGTGGATAATAGGATTGGCCGAATTCGTGAATTGTTGAAGCATAAGCGCCTTTGAATTACTTGCGACTATTTCCTCGGCCCTTTTGATTGAACCGGCCATGCCTTGCGCCGCTGGTGTCAATTCGATATCTGCACCAAGATATTTCAACAACTTTTGCCGCTCGATAGACATATTGTCCGGCATCGTTAGGATTAGTCGGTATCCCCTCACCGCCGCAATAAATGCAAGGCCGATGCCCGTGTTTCCGGAGGTCGGTTCGACCAGAATTGTGTCTTTGTTGAGTTTGCCCTCCGCTTCGGCTGCTTCGATCATGCCAAGGGCCAGACGGTCTTTTACGGAAGCCAAAGGATTAAAAAACTCGAGCTTAGCGTACACCAAACCCACACATCCCGTCTCTTTCGGCAAACGGTTCAGCCGAACAAGAGGCGTATCACCGATTGTTTCAATGATATTGTCATAAATCTTTCCGCGTCCTTTGGTGCGGAAGGAAACTTTCGGGACTGAAGACATGAAACGCTCCGGCTCAATAAATTGAGACAGAGGTTATATTAGGCAGGTTGATAACGTTTGTCCAAGCGCGATATCATTGGGGGCCAGTAGCCGCGAACACAATTTCTTCCTTCTCGTTTGGCCCGGTAAAGGGCTGTGTCTGCGCGATCAGCAGCGACACTGAAAACAACATTCTCTTTTTCCGGATCGAAAGTATACATGCCGACGCTAATCGAAAAAGGAACAAATGTTCCATCCATAAGACAGCAAGGTTTATCGACAAAGGCCGTTTGTATTCTTCGTGCTAATTGGAAAGCTTTTCTCATACTTCTGTTATACCCAATAAACAAAAACTCTTCCCCTCCATGACGCGATAAATAATCTGCCTCACGTTTTAATCCATTAAGGGTTTCGGCTATGTGCTTAAGAACCTTATCTCCAGCACAATGCCCCAAGCTATCATTGATAGCCTTAAAATGATCGGCATCGATCATAAGAACCGTAACAAATTCCTTGGTTCCCGTTTCTCTCCGACGGGACCGTCCTATAATTTTACGAAACACACACTTGCTCATCTTCCGGTTTGGAAGTTTCGTCAAGGCATCCGTTACTGATTCTGATTGAAGAGTTTTGTTATCGGCCTTCAAATCCTCATTTTCTCCCCGATAGCGAGCATTCAGCTCTTTTGAAAGCAAAAAACTTTCACTATCGGAATTGGCTGTGATAATCACAAATCGACGACGCGTTGTCGGCTTTTTATCCGGTACTGTCGACAAATAAAGGCGGGCGAACACATCTTCATTAATGCTAAGAGGAATGCCGTCATCACATTTTTTCTGCCGGTAAGTCACTTCAGCTTCGGCGGCCTCAAGACCAAATTTTTCAAGCATCGGCGCATAAGCAAAAATATCTGAAGCTAATTGGCCGGTATTGGCACATGCAATGATTTCAGCTTGACCGTCCCCGACCGCTTCATAGACAAGGATATCGCGCTTGCCGATCGACAAACTGGTTGCATACCGTTGAAACAGTTCTTCAAGTCCATCACGCGGGCAATTTTGAAGTTCTTCGAGAAAACGAGCTTCGGGAATTGCGCCATGACTAATAAGTTCAGTTTGCTTTACTTTACGGCGCACTTTGGGATCGTAAGGTATAAGAACACCACCTGGCTGCCCTGCTTTCAGGGCCTGGAAGCCACGGTTCATTATCGGTGTTTTTGAAACTAACCCCATGAAATACCTCAGTCTTTTTTGGATTACGATAATAATGGCGCATTATTCATGCGCCCCGCTTAGTAAAAAACTTAGGAGAAGTATATCACAGAACTGATGAAACTAATTTCTTTTCGTTTTTAAACACGAGAATAATAACATTATTAACCAATACAGCTGTGCGTTTTCCTTAGGTGTAATGGTTAATCCAAGCGTTTACATAAGCAACGCCAAACCGCATCTTCCATTATTCACCACATGTTTCCTGTCCCCGTTGGCCTGCTTTCTTTCAGATGTCCTAACAGGTTCTGGATCTTTAGTTTCCGTTCTTACCTCCCCTCTAGTCATTTCTTTCTTGCTTTTTTTGACAGAGCGAAAGCCATTGCCCACATGTAGACTTTTTTGCTGCAGAAACTCTAAAACGGCATTTCTTTCTTGTGGTTCCAAGACTGATAGATCAGGCACTTCGCGAAGCCGCAAGACTGAATCACGAACGGCTGGTGGAAGAACCATCCCGGTTTCAATCAATTGATAATAATGGTCTATTGTGATCCCTTCCGGGTTTTTCGGTTTCATTTCTAATACCGTCATTGGTCTTCTCCTTAATATGGCGAGCGCACTATGCACGCATATATCTAGTTTCTGAAAAGTTCAAAACAAACATTAGATATCAACCATTAATTACCCTGTCAATAAAAGCTGGGTTTTTAATTGAAATATTTGTTCGTTATTTTGTATTAATATATCAATATCAGCCCCTCTGTGATCTTAGCGCCATATATTATTCCGTTTTCGAAATCATTATTTAACAAAATATACTTTTGAAATTTAGAAAAACAAAGCAAAAATCGAGGATGTTCGAAAAAACTTTTCTTTTTTGCACTTATTCCGTTCGCTTTTGCGAAATATTTATTGCAATGCAGCAATTTTATTATTTTGCGATCTCTTTTTTTATTTAAAAAAGCAATTATTTTTCTCATTTTTAGTTGAATGGCACGGCGACTCATGGCAATTTGATGCACCAATAACAAAGGGTGTTTTGAGAGGCTGCAAGCGTTCGTTTTGCGGCGAAATGTTGAGTTGTGTACCCGTACAACACGACTGGAGACCCCAATAAACGCGGCTTGCGGGCTCGTGCGGTGCCTGTTTGCAGCGGTTACGGACTCGTTTGGTTGTGTTTTTATGAGTGTTTAATTAATCGCAGGCGTGCGGGTTTAACCTTTACACGCCGCATCATCCGGGAAGGAAAACGCCAATGACGCCAGAAGTCGCGCCCACACCGGGGGAGACGGAGCCTCGAAAGATTCCGCTTTCCGTTTTCGAGCCCTCGCCCGCCAATCAGTCAATCCCGCCCTTCAAAACAGCCAAATGGCAACGCCAAATTAACGTCCGCGATTTTATTCAGACGAATTACGAACCGTATTTCGGCGATGAAGCTTTTCTCTCTCCCGCCACCTTGCGCACCGAAAAACTTTTGCGCCAGGTGCAGGACCTGATGAAACAGGAATCCGACAAGGGCGGCACTCTTGATATGGACACTGACATTATTTCGAACATTACGGCCCATTCGCCCGGATATATCGACGCTTCCCTAGAGCAAATTGTCGGACTTCAAACCGACAGGCCGTTAAAGCGCGCGCTTATGCCATTCGGCGGTTACCGCGTTGCGGTGGATTGCCTGAAAGCTTATGGCTATGAAATTTCTCCCCGGGTGAAAGAAATTTTCACCAAATACCGCAAAACGCATAACGAAGGCGTTTTCGATGTCTATTCCGACGCCATCAAAAAAGCCCGCAAGGCCGGCATTGTCACCGGATTGCCAGACGGCTACGGACGCGGACGCATCATCGGCGATTATCGTCGTGTCGCCTTATACGGAACAACGCGTCTGATGGAGGACAAAAAAGAACAATTCCGCCAGCTTGACGGCACCATTAACGAGGAAACCATTCGTCTTCGCGAGGAAATCGCGGAACAGATCAAGGCACTGAAGGAACTAGAGACGATGGGCCTTTCTTACGGCTTTGACGTTTCGCGCCCCGCCGCCAACGCGCGCGAAGCGACACAATGGACGTACCTCGGCTATCTCGCTGCCGTGAAGGAACAAAATGGCGCGGCGATGTCGCTGGGCCGGATATCCAATTTTCTCGATATTTACTTTGAGCGCGACCTTAACGCCGGAATCCTCACCGAACCCGAAGCGCAGGAATTGATCGACCATCTCGTCATCAAACTGCGCATGGTGCGCTTTGCCCGCACGCCGGAATATAACGAGCTTTTCTCAGGCGACCCGACATGGGTCACCGAATGCCTCGGCGGCATCGGCGAAGACGGGCGCCCACTTGTCACGCGCACGACGTTCCGCTTCCTGCACACGCTGTCGAACCTCGCCCCTGCGCCGGAGCCTAACCTGACAGTTCTCTGGTCCGAACGCTTGCCGGAAGCTTTCAAGAAATACTGCGCGAAGATGTCCATCGCGACCAGCTCAATCCAATACGAGAACGACGACCTGATGCGGCCCTACTGGGGCGACGATTACGGCATCGCCTGCTGCGTGTCCGCCATGCGCATCGGCAAGCAAATGCAGTTTTTCGGCGCGCGCGCCAATCTCGCCAAGACATTGCTTTATGCCATCAACGGCGGCCGCGATGAAGTTTCGGGCGAGCAAGTTGCCCCGCCCTTCGCGCCCGTAACCGGCGACGTTCTCGACTACAATGACGTGATGAAGCGCCTCGATACCATGCTCGACTGGTTCGCGGGCGCATATATGGACGCGCTGAACATCATCCATTACATGCACGACAAGTATTGTTACGAACGCATTGAGATGGCGTTGCATGACCGGGATATTTTGCGGACGATGGCCTGCGGCGTGGCGGGCGTTTCGGTGACGGCGGATTCCCTTTCCGCTATCAGGTATGCGAAGGTACATGTCATCCGGGATGAACGCGGGTTGGCCGTGGATTTCCGCACAGACGGCAATTTCCCGAAGTTCGGCAATAACGACGACCGCGTGGATGATATTGCTGTATGGCTTGTCGAAAACTTTATGAACAAGCTGCGCAATAAGCCAAGCTATCGTAAAGCGGTGCCGACGCAATCCGTCCTCACCATCACATCCAACGTCGTCTACGGCAAAAAGACCGGCAACACGCCGGACGGCCGCAAAGCCGGTGAGCCTTTCGCGCCGGGCGCAAACCCGATGCATGGCCGCGACAAGAAAGGCGCGCTGGCGTCGCTCTGCTCCGTGGCGAAGCTGCCCTATGAACATTCGCTGGACGGCATTTCAAACACGTTCTCGATCGTGCCTGAGGCCTTGGGTAAGTGCGCCGACAGCCGCGTGGACAACCTTGTCGGCATGCTGGACGGCTATTTTGCCAAGAAAGGCCATCACCTGAACGTCAACGTTTTCAATCGGGAGACGCTGGTCGACGCAATGGAACATCCTGAGAAATATCCGCAACTTACTGTTCGCGTTTCCGGCTACGCGGTGAATTTTAATAAACTCACGCGCGAGCAGCAGCACGACGTCGTCAGCCGGACGTTTCATGAGGGGATGTAGGAAGCTTAAAATTGCAAGGCATCATCCACTCCATCGAAACCGGCGGGACGGTTGACGGTCCCGGCATACGGTTCGTTTTGTTTTTGGCGGGATGCCCGTTGCGTTGCCTTTATTGTCACAACCCTGACACGCACGATCCGAACCGTGGCGAGAAAAAGACCGTCGGCGATTTGCTTGAAGAAATTGCGTGTTACAAGGATTTTTTCACACGCTCGCACGGCGGTGTGACGGCCAGCGGCGGCGAACCGTTGATGCAGGCTGAGTTTGTCACAGCGCTCTTCCGTGGATGCAAGAACATGGGTATCCACACGTCGCTTGATACGTCCGGTTATCTCGGCGCGAAAGCAACGGATGAATTGCTATCCGTTACCGATCTAGTGCTCCTCGACATCAAGTCATTCGATCCGGAGAATTACCGGAAAGTCACCGGCGTCATGCTTCAGCCGACCTTGGATTATGCCGAAAGGCTGGCGCGTATGAAAATACCCATATGGGCGCGCTTCGTTCTGGTGCCGGGATTGACGGACGATTTCGCGATGATTGAGCGCATGGCCGACTATCTGGCTAAACTCGGCAACGTTGAGCGCGTGGAAGTCCTGCCCTTCCACAAAATGGGCGAGCCAAAGTGGAAAGCTCTTGGCCTAACTTATGCGCTTAAGGACACGTTGCCGCCTTCAGCAGAGGTGTTTGAAAAAGTGAAAGGGATTTTTGCCATACAAGGCCTTGCGGTTGGCTAAATACCCTCAGTGAATGTAATTCGTATAGTTAAATTCCCTGAAAGGCTTTGGCGTCGCTGTTTGATTGTACATCACATTCCGGATAGGCCCATCAATTTTCATAATCCAGAATGACAGAAAATTTACCAGACCGGGAAAAACAACACGAACCATCTCGGGGAGTTGTTCAAGGCCAAGATTTTCAAGCTTCATAAGAAGCGCCATATCGCCCTGCCCCTTCAGTTGATCGACATGTTGCATCGGAGCTATTTTATTGAAAAAAGGATCGCCTTTGTGCTTCTTGGCTGGCATAACAACAGCAAAATCGGTGGAAGCATGCGTAAAGATTTGCATAAGATGCGGATGGTCTGGAATCCGGTATTCCACTACCTTTAACACTTCCCTTTCCGAAGCCAGCCGCACAGCTGCGCCTTGGCGGCTTAGCTCGTCACAAGCCGCTTTATACAAATCCTGAAGATACGGAAGCATTTTCTGTTGCCGGTTGCGAATAAGTTTAACGTCAACAGGCCTTGTCTTACCGGGCAGAGTGATAATTGGCATCGCTTGATCTGGGGACGGTTCTTCGCCGAACGGATCATCCCAGTTCGATAAAGGAATATTCGATCCCATGGTTTTTATCCCTAATTATCTTAGATCGAGAATAAGAAAAATATAATGGGTTCCGAAAATGATTCAAGGTTAATTTTCCTTGTTCTTTCCCTCCGCTTCCCTCTTGCGCCGCGCCCAGTCCTTCATGTCCGTCTGACGGCTGCGGGCGACAGAAAGCGCGTCAGCCGGCACGTCCATCGTAATTGTGCTTCCCGCGCCGATATAGGAACCGTCGCCTAACGTCACTGGCGCAACCAGCGTCGTGTTGGAGCCGATGAACGCTCCTGCGCCGATTGTCGTCTGGGTTTTACGGTAGCCGTCATAATTGCAGGTAATGGTTCCTGCGCCGATGTTTGTCTTCGCGCCGACAACAGCATCACCCACATAGGACAGGTGATTGATCTTTGCGCCTTCAGCAACTTGCGTGTTTTTGATTTCGACAAAATTGCCGATATGCGCGCCCTCGCCGATCACTGAGCCAGGACGCAAACGCGCAAAAGGCCCGATAATCGCGCCTTTCTCGACACGCACTTTTTCCAAATGGCAAAATGGCCGTATTTCAACACCATCAGCAACTTCGACGCCTGGACCGAAAAACACATTCGGTCCAATGACAACATCGCGGCCCAGCTTCGTGTCCGCCGACAGGTAAACCGTATCGGGGTCCGTCATCGTAACGCCGTTCAGCATCGCTTGGCGGCGCAACCGCTGTTGCATCAGCTTTTCCGCCTCCGCCAGCTCCACGCGTGTGTTGATCCCCAGCACTTCATTCGAAGACATTTCGACCATGGCACACTCCCATCCTTTTTCCCGCGCAAGCTTGATGCAATCCGTCAGATAAAACTCACGCTTCGCGTTGTCGTCTTTCAATTGATCCAAAAGCGGCCAAAGCTTTTCGGACTCGAAAAGCATAAGACCCCCGTTGCAAAGTCTGATGCCCTGCTGCTCCGGCGTCGCGTCTTTCGTCTCAACAATAGAGGTGAGATGCCCTTTCGCATCCACAATCAAACGGCCATAAGCAGCTGGATCATCTGGTGTGAATCCCGCGACGACAATCGCCGCTTTAGACGCCATGCGTTTTTGCTGAAGATTTTTAAGCGAAGTGGCCGTTACCAGCGGCGCATCGCCAAACAACACAATAATATCGCCCTTGAAGTTTTTGAGGAAATCGCGCGCCGCTTTGACGGCATCGCCCGTGCCGCGCGGCACTTCTTGCACAACGCACGAATGCGGCGCCACAACCCCCTCCACCGTTTTCATGTCAGGCGCTATAACCACGACAATCCGCTCCGGCGAAAGCCCGGCACATACCCGGAGCACATGCTGAATCATCAGCTGCCCCGCCACCGGATGCAGAACTTTCGGCACATCCGAGCGCATGCGAGTCCCCTGCCCCGCCGCGAGGATGAGACAGGCCAAAGGCGCGTTTTGAGCGGGCTTATCCTTGATCATCGCGCTTTTCTGCCATAACCGCTTGGGCGTGTCATCTGTTGTTCGTCTATCCCATGGAAAATAAAGAGTTTTCTGTCTTCAAACCGCCAGATTCGGCCGGATTTTTCCTTGACAGTTCCGGCCTTGTTAAGTCTATTCCCCTTCAACCTCAGGAAATTTCAAGCATTTCCCCAAAGTTCAAGTCAACGAAAGGCCCCCTATGATCGCGTCAAGCATTGGTAAAAACACCCTGTCCTTTATCCAAAAGCTCGGACAGTCCTATAACGTGCACGTTGCGCTCATTGCCCTCCTTTTCACGACGCTGTTCTTTCTTCCCTTCTTTTTCGATCCCGGCTCGGCTGGCTTTATTTATTCCGGCGATATTTATCATTCGTGGATGCCCCAGATCATGAAATCCAGCTCCCTGATCCGTCAGGGCGTTTTTTCGGCACTCGACTATTCCACGCAAAGCGGCGCTTCCGAGTTCTTCTTGCGCTCGAACATGATCATCTATCATCCATTGCTGATCATCGCCTCGTTCATCAAAAGCTTGTCGACAACCTCTTACGTTAGCGGCTTTCTGGTCGTGACGTTTTACCTCCATTTTCTGATCGGTTGCTTCTTCGCCATCAAAGTGATGCGCGAGATGTTCAACTTCAATTTCGTAACCTCAGTTTTTGCGGCCGTTTTTTATATCTTCTCACTATATATGGAACGCGATATCGGCTTTCCACCCTTCGTCTTTATCGCGACGCTTTTCCCGGCCATCATTTACGGCGGCTATATCAGCTACAAATACCAGAACTTTTTCGTCAGCTTTTTGTGTTCGTTGCCGATTTTCGTCAGTTTCCTCGGCGGCTACATCGCGATTTCCGTCGCCTGCGTCGCCTTCGCCGCCGTTTTTCTTCTGATTTGGGCCCTTGCCATCCGTCGCGTCGAAAAGCCCATCGTCTCGCTTTTCTATATTTATCTGCCGTTTGCCATCGCAACCCTTTTCGCCGCGCCTTATTATCTGGCCGTCTTCGCCAACTATAAATACACACCCCCAGCCGGCGGCTTTGCCAACGTTTTCGCCGCCGCGCACCAGCTCGCCGAAAATCCCCGTACCGTCATTCGCGGCATATCCGAAGGCATGGTGATGAAGGGACCACTTTATGAGCAATGCATTCATATCGGCGTTTTGCCGCTGACCATTCTTGTTTTGTCCTTTGCAAACGCATGGATGTTCAAGGAAGAGGACAACGTAACCCGCCGCTCTGTGCTCGCCAATGCATTAATCTATATCTTCTTCATTCTTATCATGTTTGGGACTTTTTCGGTCTTTTCTGACATGTTCTTCTATCTCGTTCCCGGCATTGGAAATATGCACATTTACCAGCGCTTCCTTCTTTTCGCGCATTTCTTCCTCGGTATTGTCTGCGCGTATTTCCTCCAGATGTTCGCGCGGCATGAAAACGACAAGCCTCCGTCCGGTCGAGGCAAAACTGTTGCGTTTTTGTTTATCGCCCTTATTGCATCAACACTCTTCCTCAACCTTCAGCCAGACGGACGATTTAATGATGGCAAAAACGTGGTCATTACAGATTATCTCGTTTTCGAGCTCATCGTCGCTTCATTCGCCCTTGCCTTGTGGCATCTTACGAATTCCGTAAAGGTCTTCACGATCCTGGCCACAATCGCCATTTTCATTCCAGCCGCTGATCGCGCCTATGATTTTGAATCCACCACGGGTTACGATAAAGAAATTCAAGGCACAAAGCACATGGAAATGAATTTGGCCTATTTTGACTCTCTTGGCCGTTTCTTCAGCCAGGATATGGGCAAGGACGTTGTTCGGTTATACAACGCCGAACCCGGTGTCACCGAAGCCTTTACCTCTCTCAACCTGCCCTTCTACCTATTGCCGCGGGCAAACGTCAGTGATTATCAGGGGTATGATTTTAATCTTGCGCAACCAATCGAATACCGAAACCAGTTCCCGGTGTTCGTGAATAAGCAAAACCTGCTGGAGTTCAAAATCAACCGGGAGTGGCTCGAATACACCAATCTCGATTTTGTCCTTTATAAGAACAACCAGCTCAAGGATACGCCTCTTCTGGCTAATATTATCGATTTATCTAATCCGAGATGGGTTTTGCCGGTTACGCCTGACATCACCATCGCACCAACGGTTTGGCGCATGAAACGCCTTGCCGCAGGGCTCGTGAATCCAGCTATTGATAATGGCTACTTCCGTATTGAGAGCGCCGATCCCCAAGCCAAGATGACATCTTTCAAGACGAACAAAGCAAACTATTTTAACATTGAGATGACTTCAAACAAGCCCGCGACTCTTCATTACTTGTTTTGGAAAAACAAGCATCTTCGCTTTTATGTCGACGGGAAACGCGTTGAGCCCAACATCAAGGAAGACAAATACGTAAGCGTCGATGTTCCCGAAGGAACCCACAAGGTAAAGGTCTGTTATCGGAATACGATGACGAATATTTTTCTTGGCGGATATCTTCTCTACACGCTCTTGATGGCAGCGGCTTTTTCCCTCTTTGGACTCCGTCGCGGCCATACGCTTAAGCTGTTCAAACGGGAATTCGCGGTGCCGTAAACTGAGCACCACAAGCGCCATAAATCCAAGGTATATCGAGGGTTTACTTGGGGCACCCCTATTGATAGGGTAAAGTTCCGAACCAAAACTGGGGCCAGTAAGGCTATGGAATTGAAAAAGAAAAAAGTTCTGGTGACCGGCTCTGACGGTTTTATCGGAAGCCACCTGGTCGAAGCTCTGTGGAAGCTTGGCGCCGATATCCGGGCCTTCGTCTATTATAACTCATTCAACAGCTGGGGCTGGCTTGAGGCTGCACCGCCCGAATGTTTAAAAAACCTCGATGTCTTCCCGGGCGATATCCGCGATCCCAACGGCGTCTATGAGGCCATGAAGGGCTGCGATGTTGTCTTTCACCTCGCCGCACTGATTGCGATTCCCTTCTCCTATCACTCGCCGGATTCCTACGTCGACACGAACATTAAAGGCACGCTGAATATACTTCAGGCCGCGCGCAAACTCGGCACGCAACATGTGCTTGTGACCTCGACTTCCGAGGTTTACGGCACGGCGCAATATGCGCCGATTGACGAGAAACATCCGTTTCAAGGCCAGTCGCCCTACAGCGCGACGAAAATCGGCGCCGACCGGATTGCGGAATCCTTTTTCCGCTCCTTCGATACGCCCGTGACGATTGTGCGGCCTTTCAACACTTACGGACCGCGCCAGTCCGCCCGCGCCGCCATTCCGACTATCATCACGCAATTGCTGAACGGCCAGACGGAAATACGCCTTGGCAGTCTGACTGCCCACGCGCGATTTCAATTATGTGCAAGACACCGTCGACGGCTTCACCGCCATTGGCCAGACGGATGCCGCCATCGGCAAGGAAATCAATATTGCTTCTGGCGAAGAACATTCCATCGGCGAATTGGCCGAAATTCTTATTAATGAGCTGAACCCGAAAGCGCGCATCGTGACCGACGAGCAAAGAGTAAGGCCGGATGCATCGGAAGTATTCCGGCTCATCGGCGATAACTCGCTGATCAAATCGCTCACTAAATGGAAGCCGTGTTACACCTTCAAGGAAGGCCTTGCGGAAACGGTTCGCTGGTTCAAGGATCCCGGCAATCTCGCCCGCTATAAGGCGGGAGTCTATAACCTATGAGGGGGATGTGACATGAGAGCGATCATACTCGCCGGCGGCAAAGGAACCCGCCTTCGCCCCTATACGACGCTCATTCCAAAACCGCTGGTGCCCTTGGGCGGCAAGTATTCGATCCTAGAAGTCATCATTATGCAACTTACCGCCGCGGGATTTACGCACATCACGCTTGCCGTGAACCATTTATCCAATCTTATCATGGCCTATTTCGGCGATGGCTCGCAGCTTGGCGTGAAGCTGGATTACTCCTTGGAAGAAAAACCGCTTAGCACAATTGGCCCCCTCACCCTCATCAACGATTTGCCGGATAACTTTCTGGTCATGAACGGCGACATTCTTTGTAATCTCGATTACCGCCGTTTTTATAACCAGCATGTCAACGCAAAGCATGACGTTTCCGTTTCGGCCTATCGACGGCAGCAACGTATCGACTTTGGCGTTTTGCACTGCGACGCGGATGGCCGCCTTTGCCAATTTGAGGAAAAACCGGTTTACGACTTTGACGTTAGCATGGGGATTTATTGCTTTAATCGTAAGGTTATCGACTCCCTGCCACGGGGCGAGCCTTACGGTTTTGACAACTTGATGATCGACCGGCTGGCGACCAAACAAGACATCAACATCGACTTCTTTACGGGTTATTGGCTGGATATCGGTCGTCCTGAAGACTATCAGTACGCCGACGAGCACTTTGACGAGCTCCTTAACAGGCTTGGCATCGAAGAATCCCAAGCCAATTCCTTCAAAGTGGCCGTTTAGACGGAATACCGCCTTATGAAGACAGTTCTTGTGACAGGTGCAAACGGCGCTCTTGGACGCGTCATGACGGCACAGATGGCCAACGAAGGTTATCGCGTCTTTGCGGCTGACCGCGTTGTGCACGGAAAGGACGATATCGAACTCGACGTTTGCGATCAAAAAAAAGTCGCCGGCGTCATTGCCGATACAAAACCCGATCTGCTTGTACATCTTGCTGCCGCATTCACAGACGATTTTGAGGCCGCGTATGCCCTGAACGTCGAGGCAACCCGAAACATCCTGAACCAAGTGAAAGCAGAGACAAGGCCTATCCGGGTCGTGCTAATCGGGTCGGCCGCCGAATACGGCTTTATCAGATCCGAAGATAATCCGATACGTGAAGATCATCTCCTAACACCTTTATCTATATATGGTTTAACAAAGGCTTGGCAGTCGCAATTAGCCGGCTTTTTTGCCAGTCAGGGTGTTGATGTGATCGTGGCGCGCATTTTTAATCTTGAGGGGCCCGACCTTTCCGAACGGCTGTTTGTGGGGCGTGTGCAGAAGCAAATTCGAGAGATTCAGGCGGGCCAGCGGCAAAACATCGAAGTCGGCCCGCTTTCGGCTATTCGCGACTATATTTCACTGAAAGATGCCACGCGCCAGCTTATCGCCATCGCCAAGCACGGCCAATCCGGCCAGATTTATCACGTGGCCAGCGGTAACCCCGTTGTGATGCGTGATTTATTGGCACGCACGCTTGCCCGGTATGGCCTTAATATGTCGATCGTCCGCGAAGCAGCCGTCTTATCGAACCGGACGGGCTATGATGTGCCTGAAATTTATGCTGATATCTCGCGCACAAAGCAACTTCTGAGTCTCTAGACATCATGGCCAAACTGAAGCTCACCATTGTCACGCCGGTTTACAACGAGGAAAAGGTCATCCTACCCTTTTACCAGCGCACCCGCGCGGTTTTGGATAAGCTTCAAGATGTTGAGGCGAATATTCTTTTCGTCGTGGATCGCGGGTCGGACAATACTTTGGACATCCTACGCGATGTTGTGGCCAAAGACCCCTTGGCTAAAGTTATCTCCCTGTCCTCCCGCTTCGGCCATCAGATGTCTTTGCTCGCAGGCATTGAACATGCGCAAGACGCCGACGCTATTATCATGATGGACAGCGACCTCCAGCATCCGCCCGAACTTATTCCCGAATTGATTGAGAAATTCCGCGATGGCTGCGATGTGGTTTTCACCGTCCGAAAGGATACCGAAAACGTCGGCACCTTGCGCAAGTCGCTCGGCAATCTCTTCTACTACACGCTCAGCAAGCTATCGAAGACGCCCATCAACCCGAATGCCGCCGATTTCCGGCTTATCTCCGCGCGCGTGGCAAAAATCCTTGCGACGCGTTTCGAGGAAAGGAACATGTTCCTGCGCGGCCTGTTTGTGTGGATCGGATTCAAGCAAATCGGCATCGAATACGTGGCCGAAAAGCGTTTCGCGGGTGAGTCAAAATATTCACTTTACCGCATGATCAAGCTGGCCCTGGCGGGCGTTTTGTCGTTCACGACAAAACCTTTGCATCTCGGCCTTATCGTCGGCCTGTTGTTCGCCATTATCGCCGTTGCATTTATAGCTGTCGTATTTGTCAATTATTTCCTCTCGCAAGCGACCCCCAGCGGCTGGACAACGCTTACAATCTTTCTGCTCATGTTCAGCGGCGTTCAGCTTATCGTGCTCGGCATCATGGGCGCGTACATCGGCGGTATTTATGAAGAAGTGAAACGGCGCCCGCGTTATCTGGTCGAAGAAGAGATTTCGCATCATGAATAAGGCGTCGTTTGACATTAATGTGGTCGACGCCGCAAAGGTTGACTACGGCGAAATCGTCAAGTTGCAGCGCAAATCGTTTGAAGGCGTGACTGGCTCGGAAGAGCTAAATATCACGCAAGTCGCCGATTATTATCAATGGAAATACGAACAGCCCATCGGCTATGCGAAAGTCGCTCAGGTCCGCGATAAAGACCGCAATCTTGTCGCCATGAACAGCGCATTTCCGCTAACGCTCATCCAGGGGAACAAAACGCTTCGCGGCTGGCAGGCCTGCGATTCAGCCACACACCCCTCCGCGCGCGGCCAAGGCCTTTTTTATAAATGCATTCAAGCAATAAGTGCCTCGCTCGAAAATAACGAGCTTTGCTTCGGATATCCGAATATCAATGCCGAGCCCGCCTATCACAAGCTTGGCTGGAAGACGATCACGAAACTGCGCCTTTTTGCCGGCATTATTCCGGGTTTCTCGCGCCGTCCATGTGCGCATGAGATCAATCGCTTTGGCCAAGCGCAGGACATGTTGGCGGGAAAAATCGCCAAGCCAGATCAAATTATGATCCTGCGCAACGCCGCTTACATGAATAACCGCTATTTTTCGCCGCGCCGGCCGCTTTATACATGCTTTGCATACGAAGATGACCATGGCTATCAAGGTTATATCGTCGTGCGGCACGTTAGCATGCACGGCCTGCGTTTTGCCATGATCATGGAATGCTTCGCGCTGAATGAGAATGTTGAACGAAAGCTATATTTGCATGTGGGAAGCTGGTGCCTCGCGCATAGATGTCTTTTCACGCTAACCTTGACGGCGACGAAAAAAGCGCTCGGGTTGTTCGGACGCGGGCTCTGCCCTGTTCCGCATAAGCTTGTGCCTCGGCCACTTATCCTGATGGGTGAAGCGAAAGGTCCGGACGCGCAGGCTTTTCTAAACCAGAAATGGGGCTGTTTTGTTGGAGACTGGGATGGATTCTGAAGCTGCAAACGCTTCGTCTTGCGTATGCTTTTACTGTGGCAGCCACGCGCTTAAGCTGACGCATACGGGCGTTTATCACAAATACAAGCCCGGTTATGGCCCGTTTGATTTTTACGAATGCACGAATTGCGGTTCCGGCATTACCTACCCCATGCCTTCGAATGAAGCTCTCGCCGCGCTTTACCAAGGTTACAGCGACGGATTACCGGAAGCTACGCGCGAGGATCTTGGCCCCGAAGGCGGCGAGCTCTGGCACGGCGATGCCGTTAAACGCATTGGCGCGCTTAAGAGGTTCACGCCCGCTAGCCCCTTCACATGGATTGAAATGGGTGCCGGCGCCGGTGAAATGGCGCGCTTGATGTCCGAATCCTTTCCAAACGCGAAAGGCCTCGCTGCCGATCTGCATGAGCACCCCGCCAAACTGCCCGCAAACGTTGAATGGAAACAGATTGACCTTAACCTTCCGACCTTCCATGAGCTTGTCGATCGCAAAGCCGATGTCGTCTACGCCACAGGTGTTTGGGAGCATGTCCAACGGCCCGATCTTTTCGCGCAAAACATGATCAAACTTTTGAATCCTTCCGGCCTCTTTTATCTTCTTTGCCCGAACTACGATAGCCTGGCCCGCAAGATTTTAGATACGAAATGGCCCTACTTCACGCCCGGCGAGCATTTGACAATGCCCACGCCCAAGGGCGCTTTGGCTTGTTTCAAACGCATCACTAACGAAGCCGGACTATTCGCTGTCCAGATGAACAGCCGCCCGCGAATGCTTTCTTATTCCATCTATTATACAGCTAAACGCTTTGGCCTTCCTTTTGCCAACCTCATTCCCCGTTCGCTTGCCGCGCCTCTGCCTTCCGGCGCGCTTGAAAACTGGGCCATTATTGCGCCATGACAATTTTCATTCACTCCGACGATATGGGCGCAACAAAACACGTAACGCAACGTCTGCTTGAAAGCTGGCGTGCTGACGTTATCACCGGATTCAGCGTTCTCGCTAACGGCGAAGCCTGCAACGATATGACCAGGGCGTTGGTGAACGAACCTTCCCGTCCTGCCCGAATTGCCTGTCATTTGAATTTGTCCGAAGGCCTAAGCACCATCCCCGCGCATCGGGTACCTCTGCTGATCGATCGGCAGGGCATGCTGAACCACACGTTCGGCTCTCTAATTAAAATGTGGATCTTCAATAGGCAGGAACTCAAACGGCAAATTGAGATCGAGTGGCGCGCGCAAATCGAACTCGTCAAACAACAGATAGGCCCCCGCCCAATCGCCGCCCTCGACAGCCATATGCATGTGCACATGTTGCCGTTTCTCTTCCCGATTACGGCAAAACTGGCGGAGGAGTATAACATCCCCCAGATTCGCATTTCGCATGAACCCCTCTTTGCGGCCTCCTGCAAAGATCTGGGGAAAAAGTTTTATGCTATCAATCTCGTCAAGAACATTGTCTTAAGATTTTGCGCACTGCGTGCCGTTCCAGTCGCAAAGCTGCACAAACTTCAAGGACCCTCGCGTGTTGTCGGCATTCTTTACAGCGGCCATATGACCGCCGCCGCCGCCCTGAAAGGCCTGAAAGCCGCCACACGCACGGGTAATGGCGACACGGAAATTATCTTCCACATTGGGCGCTCTTTAGATGAAGAAAAAGATCGCTGGAAAAGCCGTCCTTTCATTGAGGAATTCTATCGCTCGTCGTTGCGCGACATCGAACACGATGAAGCAGCCATCTTCGTCAATGAATTGCATGCAGGTTCCCTATGAGCTTAAAAAAACAGTTTTCGCGGTTTCTTGTCGTCGGCGTGTTAAACACGCTCTTGGGCTATGCCGTTATTTTTGCCTGCATGTACCTCATTGATCTTAGCCCCGAGTTAAGCAATGTCGCTGGTTATGCGGTTGGTCTTATACTTTCCTATGTTCTCAATAAATTTTACACATTCGAGAGCACGAACAAGAGCCCTAAGGAAATTGTCCGTTTTCTTGCCGTTTTTGCCATTGCTTACGGCGCGAACTTCATTGCCTTGAATATCTTTATATATCAAATGGGCTTTTACAAAGGCTTGAGTCAGATTCTGGCGGGCGTTATTTACATTGCGGCCTCTTTCCTATTAAACAAGTTCTACGTCTTCGGAACGGAAAAAACCTGATGCCTCGTTTGCAAGGCCTCATCTTCGATCTTGACGGCACGCTGCTGGACAGCGCGCCGGTGATCCGACAGGCCATGAACAGGTTGTTGGCGGAAGAAAGCCGCCGTCCCTTAACCTTGGACGAAGTCAAAAGCATTGTCGGCGATGGATTAACGGAAGCCCTGCAACGCGCGTTTAAAATGACCGGTGGCGCTCTGCCACACGATTTTTTCCCCTATGTTCAAAAATATATTGTGAATTACCGTAACACAAAGGCTGATCCAGACCAAATATACCCGCATGTTTTGTCAACGCTTCAAAACTATACCAAAGCAGGCGTCAAACTTGGCGTTTGCACGAATAAAGGCGAGGCCTCGACCTACCAAGTGCTGAAAGAACTCGATATTCAAAAGTATTTCGAGTTTATCGCCGGCGGTGACACGTTTACGGTTCACAAGCCAAATCCCGATCATCTTCTCGGCGTTATTACCGGCATGGATGTGCCGCGCGAAGGGTGCGTTTTTATCGGCGACGGGCGCAACGACATTCTCGCCGCGCGTGGCGCGAAGGTCCCTTGCATCGTCGTAACACACGGCTATGGGGACGAAGATGACACGACAGGCGCCGCCGCGCTCATGAGCGGATTCGATGAACTGCCGGAAGCTTTAGAAAAGTTGGGTTATAGGCTTGGATAAGGGATTACCCGTTTATGGGCATTCTGAAGCGCCTGAAAGCAGCCCTTTGTATGAATGAAGATGGCTCAACGTTTGCCGCCTTCTTATGATCTTTCCGGAGCCCGACCGCAACCTTTATCGCTGGCGTGGCCAACATAAGCGCTGCTGTTATAAAACCTACCGCCAGACTTTCTGCGCTATAGCCTGCGCCAACGGCCGTAACAAATCCTGCGCCAACGGCTAATCTAGCTTTCGTAGATAATTTCATCGTATGTCCTCATGAAAATATTATATCGAAGAATATACCATAAAAGCCTGTATTCTTAGGGAACCAATTATAGTTAATTTACTTTCAAGCGTAAAAACATAATCCTATTTCGCATACCGCCAACCTTTTAAATGCACGACGATGCGTCCCCAGACGCTGGGGCTTTCGGCGCGCACAGCAAGCTCCGGCAACTCGGGCGCTAATTGAGCCAACCAAACTTCAAACGGTTCGCGGCCCGGCGTGCCGTCTTTATGCAACCAGAAACGGCTTCGCTCACGGTCTTTCCATTCGCCAGAGACCAATTGAAAATGCACGTCGCATCGGCGTGCCATGCCTTTATACATGCCGTATTCGTCGGGATCTGTCATACCATAACCTTTGTCTTCACCAACAAGATCGAAGCGGCGGCGACCATCAAACAAAGGCTCGGAGCCCCAACAGTGTTTGTTCACTGCCAAATCGCCCAGCAATTGCAAAATGCCGGATAGAGGATCAAGCGCCCCGCGTTTGGCTTCTTCCGTGACAATATTCCGGTTTTTGCTTGGCGTCTCGGTCGGAAGAAATGAAACGGCGATGTTTTGAGCTTTGTCGTAATTCATATTGATGATTTTTGTTTCGTCTTTCCATGTGCTGACGTTTTTATGGATTTCAGGTTTAAAACGCGATCCTTCAACGCGCCCGCCGGATTCCAGATCGGCATACCACGGCAGCATCCGCCCCCAGAAACCGCGTGTCTGCACATGCGCGTTGATGCGAAACCGGTTTTGCTCCTCGCGAAAGAGAAATTGGGCTTCGATCAAATGTATGCCGCCAACATAGACATCATAATCGGCAATAAGCGGTTTAAGCGCAGGCAGCAAAGACGGCATAGCCTGTTCAGCCGTTTGTTTCCGCGCGCGCGGCTTGGCTTTACTTTTGGCGTCGGCATCGGCGGCAAACGAAACGCCCAAAGCCATCACAAGGAAAACAAGGATCGTCTTGCGCATAATTCGATGCTTCAAAAGAAGAATGGCAGAAATAGGGCTAAATTCGCCATTAGTTATGACGTCATGTCGGCGCCCCTCCTTCGCTAAAGCTTCAGAGGGTCATGTGCCAAGCCCCCCAAAGCTGCATTAAAGTGAAGGGGGAAGGCGGGCATCCATCTTCAATATGTTAAAAATGGAACCCCAACTTTCCGCCTACGTCCTTGGGACTTCAACGCGATTATGTGAATGGATGCGCCGTAGCTTTAGCGGAGGCGGTCGCGGGAGTGACGTTAATTTTTTTTCGGTTCAATTACCTTTAGAATTTTAGTTTTTTAACTTCCCTCAAAATGCCCTCGGCCTCCCCCCCGTAAGAACCATCCGCGTTATGCAAGACAAAGGGCAAACAGGTTATTTCGGTAAACTCGCCGCCTTTTTCGGCCCTAATAATCACACGCTTTGGCGAAATGCCGTGTTTCGGCGCAATGGGCTTAACCATCACAACGCCAAAAAACGTTTTTAATATAAAAAGGATTTCATCCAACCTGTCGGCGCGATGAATAAGCGTAAGCGCGCCGCCGTCTTTCAGCGCCTTCACGGCGCTCGCAACCCACAACGTCAGATCGCCCTCTTCTTCCGTATTGGCCATGCGCTTACTTACATGTAATGAGGCATCATGCCGCCCAACGTCATGATAGGGCGGATTCATCATCACATGATCAAAGGTTCCGATCATCTCGGCAGGCAATCGTGTCGTATCACCCTGCTTAACTTGTAAATCGGCTTTCAAACTATTTCTCTCGATATTCTTCGCGCACAAGGCCGCCAGCTCAGGCTGAATCTCAATGCCCGAGACAGACACGCCCGGCACACGGAAAGCAAGCGCTAACATAGCCCCGCCGACGCCGCAGCCGAAATCAACAACCTTATCTCCCGCCTTTGCCGGAACCGCCGCCGCCAACAGCATTGTATCCACGGCGATACGATAACCATCAGCCGGTTGTTCGACCCAGATGCTTTTATTAAGAAGTCCGTCGATTGTAGTTTTTACTTTCATAAATCAATTGCCTCTGGTTTTCCTCGCGCCGGACATTATACTTTGCATTGCCCAATCGGACGAGTAATTTTATGGCCACTATTCTCCCCCTCAAAGCCACGCAATACGAAAAGCGCGGCGCAACGGACGAAGCCGCGCTGGAAACGCTGGAAAGCCTTGTGGCCGACGACCTCGCAGCCGTTAACCAGCTAATCCTCCAACGCTTAGACAGCCCCGTTGCGTTGATCCCGCAACTTGCGCGGCATATTATCGCGGCAGGTGGAAAACGTTTACGTCCCCTCCTCACGCTGGCCTGCGCGCGCCTTTGCGGTTATGAGGGCGAACGCCACCATAAACTGGCCGCGAGCGTCGAGTTCATTCACACCGCCACGCTTTTGCATGACGATGTCGTGGACGCGAGCTATCTGCGGCGTGGCGGTCCTTCGGCTAATGCAACTTTCGGCAATCAGGCAAGCGTGCTTGTCGGCGATTTCCTGTTCAGCCGCGCGTTTCAGCTTATGGTGGAAGACGGTTCGCTGGATGTCTTGCGCATTCTCTCCAACGCCTCGGCTATTATTTCGCAAGGCGAGGTCATGCAGCTCGTCACGAACAACGACAGCACGACGAGCGAGCAGGCTTATCTTGAAGTCATCCGCGCCAAGACGGCGGAACTGTTCGCCGCGGCGTGCCGCATCGGCGCCGTCGTCGCCGGACGGCCCTTGGCGGAAGAGGAAACGCTGCGCACCTATGGCCTGAATCTCGGCATCGCGTTCCAGATTGTGGACGACGTTCTGGATTACGCAGCTGAGCAAAAGAGCCTTGGCAAGGCGGTGGGCGATGATTTCCGCGAAGGAAAAATGACGCTTCCGGTCATCCTCGCCATCCATCGCGGGAGTGAGGCGGAACGCACTTTTTGGCGGCGCGCACTGAACGGGCATCAGGATCAGCGCGACGGCGACCTTGCCCATGCGCAAGAACTCATGCGCCGCCACAACGCCTATGCCGACTCCACAGCCCGCGCGCGGCACTATGGCGCGGTTGCGCGCGACGCGCTGGGCCCCTTCCCCGCGCATCCCGTCAAGGACGCCTTGCTTGATATAGTTGATTTTACGGTGGAGCGGGGGTTTTAGCTGCCGTTTGCAGGGCGTAATTGGATTGCTCTGCTTTTATTTAGCCTGCCAAGCGCATTCGCGCGCGCTTCTTCGCTAATTATGTCTTCACGGCCTGATTTAACCGCTAATAGAGACATGGCCTGCTGAGCCTTTTGCGCATCCAATTCAAGCGGCTGCACAGGATAAACCAGCGGATCATCTTCAACATGCACATAATAGGCATCGTTGGGAATAAAGAGTGTTGCCTGTTTAAAAAAGGGCGCTGTTGAAGGCAGTTCTTTTTGGCGCAGCGCATTTATGATCTGGTTCTTATAGCGATGCCGCATTTCATGAAAGAGTATTTCATGTGCATACCAAAAATTATCCCAGCCTCTTCGCGAAATATTAAGCTCTAAGACATCGCCGCAACATGTGGCCAGTGCATTCATCGCATATTTTAGCACGATGTCCGAGGCGGGCTGAAAAGAAAAATCGGGAGAGCTATAAGCTTCATCGGCGAGCGCTGAAACATGGAGCAAATGATCTTTGCGCTGATGGTCATAATAAGAAGTCCAATAGGTCATTGCCTTCATGACGGCCTTGTCGTTCATCAAAACATCGACAAAGACCATATCCTTCTCTTCCATATATGCCGCATACTCAGGATCGAAACCGATCGTTTTGCAAAAACGTGTGCACCCCAATATTTCCCGAACAGGCACGGGCGTACCGCCATTTAACGTGAGCGGCTTATTATTGAGCTTGGCCTTTTGAATTTCTTTTCTTTCCTCAATGAACATGAAGAACATAAGGTTATGTGCATCTATAACCTGCAACGGGGCATGAGAATTCAGCAAATCGTCAACAGCACAGGATAATTGATCGCCCTTATGCGTCGCTGGCAAAATCAATAATTCGTTTTGAATTTCATGAGCGTTTGTAAATGCCGGTTCCATAATAATCCCACAATAAAATCCTTTTGTTTGTGATTTTACTGAGAGTTTTATTAGACTCAATAGTTAAAATACTTTCGCGCCTCCTGTTGCGCCGGAGCGTTAATCCCGCTATAAAGCGAGGCTTCCAGCGCGGTCGGAGAGTAGCTCAGCCTGGTAGAGCACTGCTTTCGGGAGGCAGGGGCCGGAGGTTCAAATCCTCTCTCTCCGACCAGATTTTTCATAATCCCGGACAATTTCAGCTTATTAAAGCAACTTGCGCCGTTTACTTCGCGATCCCGTGCTCGTAGCAAAGGCCGCCGGTAATCTCGAGGGTCGTGGCGTTGATCGCGCCGTTCTCCACGCAGTGGCCGATGAGCGCCGCGATTTCCTCCGGCTGCACAAGACGGCCAATATGGACGTCCTGAAGGATCTTCTTCAGGGCATCCTGGTTCATGCCGGTCAGCATCGGGGTGGCGGTATAACCGGGCGCAATGCCGACGCAACGAATATTCTTGATGCCGCGCATCTGGAACTCGCCAACGATGATCTTGGGCATAAGCGCATCGGCGACCTTGGTCGACGAGTAATTGAGCTGCCCGACCTGCCCGACCTTGTTGACGGACGAGATTGTGACGAGCAGCCCTTCCCAGCCGCCGTTGACCATCGCCTCGGCGCTGTCGCGCAACGTGAGAAACGTGCCGGTCAGGTTGATATCGATCACGGGCTGCCATTTGTCGAGGCCCATTTTCTTGGACACCTTGCCCGTTTCCTTATCCAGCGCAAGCATCATGCCGTCGCGAATAATGCCCGCGCAAGCAACAGCGACATTGAGCTTGCCAAAAGCATCGACCGCGGCTTTCACAAATTTTGCCGTATCGGCTTCGCTCGTGACGTTGGCTTGAACGCCGATGGCCTCGCCGCCCATGGTCTTAATGTCCTTAAGCACGCGATCGATGTTGTTTTGCATCACATCGACCACGCACACCTTGGCGCCGTTCTGGACGAAATATTTGACGATGGCTTCGCCGATGCCGTTACCGCCGCCGGTTACGATGGCTACGCTATCTTTGATTTTCATGACGTTATCCCCACTTGCAAGTTTTGTTCACGAATTCTTTGAAAAAGATGAGCTATCCTTATCCCAATACACGAAACTGGGACGCGATACATCCGGGCCGACAATTTTAAGATCGCCGACCTTGATCGGGCGCGTCACGTCGGGCCCGATAACCTTAACCCCAACCGGCTGAATCGATTTCACCAGTTCCCGGGCTTTGGCTTCCGCCTCGGCCGCGGGCATCCCTGCAAACAAATTGGCGCCGATTAAAATGAATGAGCCGTCAGGCATCACGCGCCGGATGTCATAACCCGACGGCACGATGGCAAACTCCGCGTCGTTGTAGAAGAATTTAGTCACATCAGTTCTCCGCCCGCTGGTTCGATTAAAGTTTTTTCAAAACGGTCACGCAGTTGGTCACCGCAGACCCGCCGACATTAAGGATGATGCCGATATCCGCCTTTTTGGCTTTAACGCCGATCGGCTCGCCGATGAGCTGCTTATAAAGCAGCGTGTGCATCGAAGCGCCCGTAGCGCCAACGGGGTGCCCCTTGGCCTTAAGCCCGCCGGAGAGATTGACCGCAACCTTCGCGTCATCGCGCGTAAACCGCCCCTCGAGATAATCGAAACCGCCGCGGCCGTCGGCCGAAAAGCCGAGCGCTTCGGTGCAGAGGATCTGGTTGATCGTGAAGCAGTCGTGAACCTCGGCCAAATCAACATCGCTCGCTTTAATGCCGGCCTCGGCATAAGCCTTGGCGGCCGCATTCTTGGCCGCCATCAGCTCGTGCATGTTCGGACGCACGTTCTCCGGCAGCCTTTCGCAAGAATGGCCAATACCGGCGATCTCAACGGCACGCGCCTTGTTGCTGACGTTGGAGGTTTGCGTGACCACCAGCGCAGCCGCGCCATCCGACACCAATGAACAGTCATGCAAACGAAGCGGCGGCGCGATCATCATATTCTTGACCTTACCGCGCTCATCTGGTTCGTTGAGTTTCTTGATCTCGTCGGCGGTTGTGGGGCCAGTGCGATTATGGGCGAGCGGATTTTCGGCGCCGTTTTTGTAGCAAAGCGCCCCGACTGTCCACAGCATCCGTTCGAGTTCTTCCATATGGAGGTCGTAATGCGCCTGATAACCCTTGGCGTACGCGGCAAACAGCATGGGGAAGGTCACCCCTTGCGCGCCTTCGCTTGGCCAATGGGAACAACAGGCCAAAACGTGCGTCATCTGGGGTGTTGGCAACAAATTCATTTTTTCGACGCCGATCACCAGAACATGGCGATAGCGGCTCGCTTCAAGCGCATAAATGGCGTCGTACAATGCGACCGACGACGACGCGCAAGCGCATTCGCAACGCGTCATTGGCTTGAAACGAAAAGAGGGATCGATTTCCGCCGCGACCGGCGCTACATGTTCCTGATTAATGAATCCCGACGGCGAACAGGAGCCGACATAAATCGCATCAATATCTTTGGCTTCAAGGCCTGCATCGGCAATAGCGCCACGACCTGCTTCAATAAGCAGATCGTAATAGGTTTTTGTGTCGGTCATCAACCCGGTGGCTTTGTCTTTCTTCACGAAAGCGCCAAACTCGGTGTTGTAAGCGCCGATAATACTTACCTTGCTCATGATCTTCCTCCAAAATGAAGAGGACTCAGTGGAATCCCCCCTTACCCTATCACTATGGTTAACAATCGTTAACTCTTTATAAATACATGCTCTTTTTGGTTAAAAAAATGAGCTTTATTGCAATGCGAGTCTAGGTAGTTTCGTGGAAGTCCGAACGTTGCTTGAACGCAATAAAGAATAACACCATCGAATGTCGCGCGTAAAACTTGCTCTCTCTGACCAATGACGAATAGCGCTCATGTTCCTTAAACATTTCATAAATCTATTTCCCTAAAGTGTTGGACCAACCCGATTTTTATGGGGGCGGAAATGCCTGTGACGTGGATGATTCTTGCGAGCCTTGCGGTTGTCGTTTTGATCTTTGTGGCCCTCTTCAACGGCTTGGTGCGCAGCAAGAACCTTGCGCAGGAAGGCTGGAGCGGCATCGACGTTCAGCTCAAGCGCCGCGCCGACCTCATCCCCAACCTCGTCGAAGCGGTCAAAGGCTACGCGGGACACGAAAGAACGGTCCTTGAGAAAGTCACCGAAATGCGGGCGCAGGCGCTCAAGGCTTCCGGCCCCGCCGAAAGGGAAAAGGCCGAGGGCCAGTTGGCTGTCGCGCTTTCGCAATTGCTGGCCGTCGCCGAAAGGTATCCCGATCTGAAAGCCAGCGCGAACTTTCAGGAAATGCAAAAATCCCTCGCTGATGCCGAAGAGCAAATCCAACTGGCGCGACGCTATTACAACGCGGCCGCGCGCGAACTCAACATCAAGATCGGTTCTTTCCCAAGCAACCTTGTCGCGGTAATGTTCCGTTTCCGGGAAACGGAATATTTCCAGCTCGACAATACGGCGGACCGCGCAACACCCAACGTCAAGTTTTCGTCATGAAGCGCCTTCGCTTCCTTTTTGCCGCGCTGGCTGTATTTGCCCTTCTGGGAAATAAACCGCTTTATGCCGCCGTCGAAGAATCCATTCACAGCTATTACAGCTATATTACGATTCATGAAGACGGCAGCCTGACCGTCAAGGAAGTCATCAAGGTCATGTCTTTAGGCGCCAGGATGAAGCACGGCATTTATCGCGATTTTCCCACAACCTACCGCAACAAAATGGGAAATACCGTCAAGGTCGGCTTTAAAGTGCTTGAGGTGCTCCGCGATGCGAAAGAAATTCCCTATAGCGTCAAGCCGCAAGTGAATGGACAGCGCGTTTATCTCGGCAGCCATGACAAGCTTATGGAACGGGGACTGCATACTTTTGAGCTGACCTATTTAACGACGAAACAGCTCGGCTTTTTTGAAAAATACGACGAGCTTTACTGGAACGTGACAGGCAACGATTGGGAATTTCCCATCGGTCGCGTGGAAGCCATCGTTAACCTGCCCCCCAACACGAAAATCGGCCAGACGGCCGCTTACACCGGACCAGCCGGTGCACAAGGCAAAGATTTCCGCATAAGTCCAATATCGGATTCGCGTATTGCGTTCATCACAACGCGAACCCTCACCCACGGCGAAGGCCTGACCGTCGCCGTTTCATGGCCGAAAGGCGTAGTACATGAACCGACGAAGCAGGAAAAAGCCGCCGAGCTTGTTCATGACAATTACCCGGCCCTTGCAACGCTTGTCTTGTTCGTCTTCCTGCTAACCTACTATCTCATCGTGTGGTACGTTTACGGACGCGACGAACGCAGCGGCATTATCGTTCCCCTCTTCCAGCCGCCCGAAAACATTTCGCCCGCCGAAATGAACTTCATTCACAACATGGGGTTCCATATCTTCAACAACGGCAATGCGGCCCTCAGTGCCTCGGTTGTCGATTTGGCCGTGCGCGGACAAATGAAAATCGTCGAAAACAACGGCGAGTTTACGCTCACGAAAACCGACGGTGACGCGGCAAAACTTTTCGATGCCGAACGCGGCCTTCTCGCAAGCCTTTTCAGCGACAAAAAAAGCGTCGAACTAAAAAGCCAGAGCAACCTTAAGCTTCACGAAACGCGCAGCGACTTCCTCGACATGATCAAAAGCAAATGCCGGGACGTTTATTTCGTCAACAACAGGCTTTTACTGATCCCCGGGCTAATGATTACGTTAACCGCGTTTGTCGCTCTCTATTTTGCGGCGCTCGACCGCAGCCTGTTTTTCTTTATGTCGTTCTGGCTATCGATCTGGACAGTCGGCGTGTTTATTCTCGGCGCGCGCGTAATAACGCTATGGCACGGCGTGATTGCCGGAAAAGTGCTGGGCATTGTCGGCGCCGTTATTATGAGCGTGCTTTTTGCGGGTTTTCTGTTGGGCGAGATTTTGGGGCTTGTGACGTTTGCGTCCGTTGTGTCAGTGCCCATTTTTATCGTGATGCTGCTAATTCTAACGACGAACGCCTGTTTCTATTATCTGCTCAAAAAACCCACACTGCGCGGTTGCGCCATAATGGATAAAATCGATGGCTTCAAGATGTATTTGTCGATGGCCGAGAAAGACCGGCTTGAAAAACTTACGCCGCCAAAAATGACTCCGGCACTGTTCGAAAAATATTTGCCCTTCGCCATCGCGCTTGGCGTCGAAAATCAATGGGGTGAAAGGTTCAAGAACGCGCTGACCGAAGCGGCCTATGAAAAATATGCGCCCGCGTGGTATGCGGGCCATTACACCGGCGCACACGACTTCGCGGCCTCGCTCGGCAGCGGTTTTTCAAGCGCCCTCGCCTCGTCCTCCGGCGCGCCCGGCTCATCCTCCGGCAGCGGCGGCGGCGGTTGCAGCGGCGGCGGCGGCGGTGGCGGTGGAGGCGGCGGGTTTTAGGGTTTATCGCATATCCCACATCGTCATTCCGGAAACGCGCACTAGCGCGTTATCCGGAATCCAGTTTCACTATTCGCAAAAACGTTCAATTGGAAAAGGTGATTGGGCTCCGATTTGTCGCCCCCTCCAGCATCGCAGGTGGTGGGCTTCAGAAGTTCCCAACTTAATTCTTTCCAAAAAAAACAGATGTTATTAACTTTTATCATTATTTGAAAATGTGAATTTAATAAAATATTGATTGATGGAAGGATAGATCATATTGATAATGGCTGTAGTATCGCTAATATCGATAATCAATGTAATCGGGGGCTAAAATGTATGAAGAAATATGTTATAAAAAAACGTTTCTAAAACAAGTTATTGCCCGCATTGATTTTGTTACAACTGCAACGCCGCTTGAAACAGCACTTCCCAATAAACTTGGAAAGATAATATCACAGCATTTTAAAATTGCGGAACCCCAAGATATAGTATCTTCATCTGTTCTGTTTGGGGTTGGCATTCCACCTAAGCAAACCGAGGAAAAACATAAACAGTGGAATTTTTATAGCAAAGACAGGAGCGACCAACTTTCTGTAGCTCAAAATTATATCTTTGTACTATATAAAAACTACACAAAATTTGAAGATATGAAAACAACATTCGGTACAATAGTAAATTCCTTAGATCAAGAAGTTCCGGAAATTACGGCAAGCCGTTTTGGCTTAAGATATATAAACAACATTGAAATCGAGGGATTAAAAAAATTCATATCATGGAATAAATATATCCACAGCAATCTCGCTAAAGCAACGTCCTTTTTTTCTGGCGAGCGCGAAAAGCATTTATCGCGGCTGTTCCATGTTGCAGAATTAAAGTATGAAGACATAAATGTTAAATTTCAGTTTGGCATGCCCAATCCTGACTACCCCGCACTAATAAAACGACCGTTATTCGTTCTAGATTTCGATGCATCCGTCGAAATGAGCCACAATCTTAATGAATCTTTGCAATATATGAATATTGCGCATCGTCATATTCAAACTCTTTTTGAAGAGAGCATTACTGATAAACTTAGGGGGAGAATGAATGCAGGAACGAATGAACCCATTTAGCGTTGAGTACCCTCAAAAACCAAAAACTTCAGTAGAAGATAAGTCCGATCATGCTGTCGCGACTACACCATCAACAGGAGCGTCTTCTAACGTATTACCATATGATTCCAGCAAACCCAGAAGATCTGTAATTAGAGGAAAAATTATCACCGATGAATAAGCTAAGAATAAAAGAAGGAGCTCTGGACAGAACATCTCAAGGAGATGTTTTCAAAGAAATTGACTGCATCGAATATGCTATAGAGAATGACGGAATTTTTGAAATAAGTAAGATAAGATATCCGTACGTCGTAGTCCTTACACAGGATTGTGATCTTAAACAGAATTCTCGTTATAATTCTGAATCAGCCATGAGGCCTTCGAACGATGATAAACGTCTGCTTTCTGTACTTGTGGCCCCGTTATATAATGCTGAGCATGTTTATAAAGGAGAACATTTGTCAGAACTAGACAACAACATGAATAAGATTCAAAGCAAGACTGATAAAAAAAATATTGAAAATAATGACAAGCCAAGATATCACTATCTAGATTTTCCAGACACACTTTCAATTAATCCTCAAATTGTAGATTTTAAACATTATTTTTCCGTGAATGTAAATTACCTTAGAAGCATTAGAGCCACCAATTTAGTTTGCAGCATATCTGAGCTATACAGAGAGTCACTGTCCCAGCGTTTTGCTTCCTATCTTTCCCGCATAGGATTGCCTGATGAATTGCCTATGCCAGCTAGTGCATCAAATGGGTAGTTGATCCAAGTTCCAGTTCAGCTTATTCAAAAAAATATAACGTGATCCCACTCTTTTCTGCACCACGTTTTCTCATTCGGCCTGCTCAGCCTCGCCCCGGAATGACGTTAACCATATTTCTGACGTTCGTTTTTATAAGTACGCAACCCCCATAAACACGCGCCGAACAGTACCGCTGCCCGGACGCGACAGGTTCCCCGATCGCGCCCAATGGGCACGTAACGCAAAATCTGCCCTCCAACAATCACGCTCCCCCTGCGGGAGGCTCGAAATCGTTTTTACGATTTCGGGGAGAGGTTCATAGAGAGGTTCATAGAGGTGTTCAGACGCTTCCTAACCCCTCTCTCAACCCCTTCTGAACACGCTCTTAACCCGCTCCGTGACGCATAAAAGGGACCTCGCCCGTACATCGCACGTGCCTAAATACACATTCGAAACAAGCTGTTAGCGCCTCGCGCCCCTACCGCGCTTTTTCTGCGATGGACCAAAAACCTTCGCTACTCAAGCTTGCGCTACCCACGAGAACGCCATCCACCTCCGGTTCCCCGAGTATTGCGGCCGCGTTATTGGGCGCCACCGAGCCGCCATAGATCACCGGCACGGCCTCACCCACTGCGCCCAGCGTGCGCCGGACAAGCCTGTGAACCTGTCGAATATCGTCGATCTCAGGCACCTCGCCCGCGCCGATGGCCCAAACGGGCTCATAAGCGATAATCAATTGACCCGCTTGGCATTTTTCCGGCAGCGAGCCTGTCACCTGCTTGACGATCTCTAGTTCCGTCGTTCCGGCCGCGCGCTGCTCCATCGTCTCCCCGACGCAAACGATCGTCACAAGGCCCGCCAACTGCGCCGCCGCGACCTTTTTAGCCACCAGCTCATTGGTCTCCCCATACCCGCCCCGGCGTTCGGAGTGCCCCAGAATGACAAAACGGCAGCCCAGATCCGACAGCATTCCCGCGCTGATATCCCCGGTATACGCGCCGTGGTTCGCCGTGTGGCAATCCTGCCCGCCCAACAGCACCGGAGAGCCCATTATTGTCTCCGCCACTGGCCAAATAAGCGTGGTAGGCGGGCAAATGACGATATCGAATGTTAATGGTTTTTGCTCGTTGGCCTTGGCCGCAATGTCCTTTGCAAGGGTCAGCCCCGATGTCAGGCGGCCGTTCATTTTCCAGTTGCCAACGATGATTTTACGGCGTTTTGCCATCGATTTATCCTTTCGATGATAGAAGTTGCCGGGCGGGACTAAGGCTTTTATCATGCCGCTTCCTTTTCGGAAACGGGAAAACGCATTCAAAGGAAAGATCCATGCTTCAGATTATGCGCGATATGACTAAGTCGCTTATTTTTAAGACCCTGATGGTCCTGCTGATTGTCAGTTTTGGTGTATGGGGCATCGGCGACATGTTCCGCGGCAACCCCCAGCAACGCGCCGTTGCCAAGGTCGGTAAAGCTGAGATTCCCGTTATTGTTCTGGAACAAAGGTTTAAGCTCGACATGCCTGAAGCGCGGCAAACTTTTGGGCCGGAATTAACCGAAACTCAAGCGCGTCAGCTTGGGGTGCTTGAGCGGACACTCAGCCTTCTCATCGAACACGCGCTCTTTAACCATGAAACCAAAAGACTCGGCTTGAATGTCAGCGACCAAGTCATCATGAAGCGAATCGCGTCCATACCGCAATTCCGCGACAAGGATGGTAAATTCAACGCCCAGTTGTGGCGTCAGGCGCTCGGCCGCGGCAGCATTTCCGAGCGCTTTTTCCTCGACTCCGAACGGGAAGATACGGCTCGCAAGCTTATCCTTATGGCCATCCAGAACAACATTAATACGCCGCAGGCCATGCTCGATAACCTCTATCAAGCACGTGGCTCCAAACGTATCCTTGAAGTCCTGACCCTGCGAAACGACAGCCTCAAAGACATACCGGCGCCTGAGGAGTCAAAGTTAAAAGAGTTTTATGAAGCAAATGGCGCCGCATTTACCGCACCTGAATACCGGGGCTTAACCATAGTGAAGCTGGCCTCTGAAGATCTTATAAAAGAAATTAACGTTAGCGATGATGAACTGAAAAAGGCCTATGAATCGCGCAAGGGCGACATGGCTCTGCCCGAACAGCGTGATTTGTCACAGGTTATTGTCCAGGATGAAGCTACGGCAAAAGGCCTCGCCGAAGCGGCTAATGAAACCAAAGACCTTGAAAAAGCAGCAAAAGCCAAAAAACTTGATATCATAGCCCTCGACCGGATGAACGAAAAGAGCACGCTACCCGAGCTCTACACGACTATTTTCGCGCTCGAAGAGGGACAAATTTCGACACCCGTGAAAAGCGCGCTCGGATGGCATGTTCTGCAACTTAAAAAAATCCATCCGCCTGTCGAAAAATCATTTGACGAAGTTAAGAACTCACTCCGCGACACACTTCAGAAAGAAAAAGCTGCCGATGAAATCTCGCGCGAAATCAACAAGCTTGATGACGCTCTTGCTGGCGGTCGCTCTCTGGAAGACATCGCCGACGATATGCGCTTGCGCCTGATTAAAATCCCCTCGCTTGACGCCAATGCCAAAACGCCCGAAGGCAAGGACCCAAGCGAGCTTCCTAGTAAGGAAGAAGTCATGCGTATAGCTTTTAGCCAAAACGCCGGCGACACTAGCCAAGTCATCGAAGATAAAGCCGGAAACTACATCGTTGCGCGTACCGATGAAGTGGTTGCGAGCCATGTCCGGCCCTTTGAGACCGTAAAAGACAAAGTTCTTACCGTTTGGAGGGATGATCAAAAAGCAAAACAAGCCGCCGTCATGGCCGAAGATATTGCCAAGGCCTTGCGCGATGGCAAAAGCACAACAATCTTTGCCACAAAACCCGGTGTTGAAGTTCGTTTATCAAAACCAATCTCGCTCCTTGGCGAGGTTGATCGTGACATTCCCGTGGAGGCCTTCCCCTCCGTCATCAAGATGAAAAAAGGCGATGTAATTACATCTTCGGGACTCGGCAAACAGTTCGTTTTGCGTCTCGCGGATATCGTTGCCGTCGATCCCGCTAAACCCGACAGCACGCGTATAAAGGTTGCTGACGATTTGAAAGAAAAATTGCCCTATGAACTTATCGAGGAATATTCCCAGTTTCTCCGTCAACGCTTCCCTGTACGGATTAATCAGGAATTGCTTGAAACCATGAAGAAGCAGGGGAGCTAAACACCCTAATATGAACCTTACCCCCTCTTTCGATACTTTTGCCAAGAACTGGCGCGCCGGAAAACACCAAGTTGTTTGGACGAACCTCGTCAGCGATCTGGAAACACCCGTATCAGCGATGTTAAAACTCGGGCAAAACAAGCCAAATGCCTTTCTGCTTGAATCCATCGAAGGCGGCGCTATTCGCGGCCGTTATTCGTTCATCGGCCGCGAACCTGATCTCATCTGGCGTTGCCGGAACGGTAAGGCCGAGATCAACCGCGATGTGCAAAACAATCCGAATGCATTTATTACATCGACCCGACCACCTATTGACGATTTACGAGTTCTTCTTGCTGAGTGCCGGATTGACGACCCCAATCAACCCCAGCCTATGGCGGCCGGCCTTTTTGGCTATCTCGGCTACGATATGGTTCGTTATATGGAAAAGCTTCCGGAATCGCCTCCATCCGATCTTGAAGTGCCCGAAGCAGTCCTGTTGCGTCCTACTTTACTCGCGATTTTTGATCAAATTGAAAACTGTTTTACGCTGATTACACCTGCATGGTTTGATACCAAGCAGTCAGCTGAAGATTCATATGCGGCCGCTAAGGCACGTCTTGAAAAAGCGCTGACTGACCTAAACCGTGCCCTCCCCCCACAGCCTGCGCATGCCTCTCAGTCTGCCGAACCTAACGCGGTTCAGAGCAACATGACCGAGGCTCAATATACGTCAATGGTCGAACGTTCTAAGGAATACATCCGCGCTGGTGATATTTTTCAGGTTGTTCTTTCGCAGCGCTTTCGCACCCCCTTTTCATTACCCTCGTTCAACCTGTACCGCGCTATTCGGCGGCTAGACCCATCACCTTTCCTTTATTTCTTTAACCTCGATGGTTTGTCGATCGTTGGTTCCAGTCCAGAAATACTAGTACGTGTACGCGATGGAAAAGTAACCATCCGTCCCATTGCCGGCACACGTGCTCGCGGTCTAGGCAACCGGAGTGATGCCGAACTCTCTGCTGAACTGTTAGCCGATCCCAAAGAGCTTGCTGAACACTTAATGCTGGTCGATCTTGGCCGCAACGATATCGGTCGTGTTGCCAAAATAGGTACCGTTAGAGTCACAGCCCGAAACGTTATTGAATATTATAAGCATGTTATGCACATCGTCTCGAATGTTGAGGGTGAGCTTGATCCCGCCTATACCGCGCTCGATGCCCTGATGGGGGGATTTCCTGCAGGAACAGTCAGCGGTGCTCCCAAAATCCGTGCCATGGAAATTATTGCCGAATTGGAGACAGACAGGCGTGGAGTTTATGCGGGTTGTATTGGTTATTTCGGGGCAAACGGCAGCATGGATAGCTGCATCGCCATTCGTACAGCCGTAGTCAAAGATGGGATTATGCATGTGCAAGTTGGCGCCGGTATCGTCTATGACAGTGACCCCAAATCCGAATATCGCGAGTGCATTGCCAAATCCCGCGGCATGCTCCTTGCCGCTGAAACTGCTAAAAATCAGGCTTAGACAACAAAATTTTAAGCTAAGGTCACATTCTTTCCGGAGTCGAATTGCTTTAAATAACATGTTGAAAATTCGGTAACCACCTGTTAACGGCTGCTGGCTAGGATTGGCCCATGCGTTTCGTTGTCATTCTTGTTTTGCTCTTTACATCCATGGGTATAGCCGAGTCCTTTGCGGCATCGTCTGATGCCCGCGAGGTCGCTCGGTTAAATAATTGTCCTCCTAAGAAAATTGATGTTTATCAACAAACACTTGGCAGCGAAGGCCGCACGATTTACCGCGTTGAGTGCAACCTGCCAAAGAGCAAAGATGACAACGCCGTGCAAACGGCCGACGCCGTGTTGATTCAATGCAACGGAAGCCTCTGCGCCTTGCTCAGGCCCGTTGGCACTGAGAATAAATAACCTTAAGGAAGTTCTAACTGGATCCACAAATGGGAGACGAAAAAGCACAACTAACTACGATTGATCAGGCTGAGCTTGATAAAATCATAGCGAAGCATGAAGCCTTTCGTATGGGAAGATCAAACGGTGCTCGTGCACAGCTTGCCCACTATGATCTCTCGCGCCTGTCCTTTGCCGGGCATGATCTTTCCCATGCTGATTTTACGGGTTCCGTTCTATATGAATCGAATCTGGAAAAAACAACCCTTGATTATGCCCAGCTTTATGCCTGCGATTTGCGCAAAGCTAATTTTCGTAATGCTAGTCTGCAAAGAGCCGACTTACGCGGTGCTTGTATGCGCGGCGCAACAATGGCGGGGGCGGATCTAACCGGCGCCGATTTAAGGGAAGGCGCTTTCGCAACTTACGATCCCGAAAAAGGCCTTTCTTTCATAAGCGATGGAGAAGCGTGGACGGCAGGCATCGGCGGGGTGGACATGAGAGGCGCCAATCTTGGCAACACCAAGATGTCCGGTGCCATCGCCACTAACTCCAATTTCGAAGATGCCAATCTCAGTAAATCCCTCATTATTCGAGGTGATCTGCGCGGCGCGAATCTAACAAATGCAAATCTTTCCGGCGCAGATCTTAGCCAGTGTGAGTTACGTGACGTTACGCTACGCAACGCGAACTTGACCGGCGCTTTGATGGATTATTCCAATTTGGTCAATGTCGACATGGGCGGTGCGTTAACCGATAAGCCCATGGGCAAGACCACAGATAAACTGCCCCTATCGCTTGAAGAAATGATCAAAGTTCATCAGATTTGGTTGAAAACAAACGGTGCGGATGGGCAGCGCCTTGACCTTTCGGGTCACGATCTTCGTCGCGCCCCCTCCCTTCGCGGCGCTGATCTGACCATGTTGACCGCCGAAAAAAGCATTTGGTATGGCCTCGATCTTTCATATATTAATTTGCAAGCCTCTCGCCTGAAAGAAAGCGATTTTCGTAATTGTAACTTTTCGGGTGCCGACTTGCGCGGCAGTATTTTTACCCAGTGCAATATGGTTGGCGCTAAATTCACAAAAGCCCGTCTTGAACCGTTGCTTCTTGAAAACAGCCATCGCACTTTAAGAACCAGTTTCAAAAAAGCAAATCTGCGCTATTCTGATTTTTCAATGGCTTGTTGTATTGATGTAGACTTTATAGGCGCTGATTTAAGTTATTCGAATTTCCTTGGAACCGATGTGACAAGCGCAAACTTTGCTCAAGCCAACATGCACGAAGTAGCTCTTAGAATCGCACCCAAATAGTCTTAAAAATCATTTCTTACGTTTTTTAAATGCATCGGCCAAATGATGCATCATAGAGGCCTGTCGGCTTGACGACTTGGGCGGAGGTACGACTGGTGAACGCTTTTCGTGCAAGGGCCGCGATGCAATCATCTCATCGATCTCATGTTTTGAGAAACGGGCTTCTTTCTCGCCCTCATCTTTTTTCTTTGTCGGCGTAAGGGCATGTTCAATACGGGCAGTAATAATGGCTTTCAGATGCGGCTTTGCCAAACCTAGCAGCAGCGGTTGGTCACGCACGGCCCAAGTAATGAGCAACTTTTGCGCGTCACGTCTGTCGCCGCTCGTTACGGACAAGGCTTCCTTAATCTTGTTACGCACGTATTCTTCCGTCATCGGAGCCCCCTAGGGAATCATTCCAAGTAGGATAATGGACTTTCCAGCTCAAAAACTCAATTCGACATTGCCACGAGTTCGCCAAGTAGTTTCTTGACACCCTCAAGCCTCTGCTGCGGGGCATGCCATGTCCGCATGACAGCCAGTTTTTGATCTGGCCGAACCTTAACCGTTCCGGCTTGTTCCGTAATCCACGCAATAAGTCGTTCTGGATGCGTAAATCGGTCTTGGTGAAATCCGATGACCGCGCCGGTTGGCCCTGCATCGACTTTCGAAACGCCTGCTTTGTGGCAGAGATGTTTTATCGTTACAGTTTGCAACAAACTCTCAACTTCTGATGGCAATGGGCCAAAACGGTCAATCATTTCAGCCGCGATGGATTCAAGGTCCCCCTCGTTTACGCCTTGTGCCAGACGCCGATAAAGCACAAGCCGAACATTCAGGTCACTTACATATGTCTCTGGAATAAGTACGGACATCCCCATCGTGATCTGAGGAACCCAACGCTCTTCGGCAATACCAGTCAATCCCCCGGTCCGTGCCGTCGCCACAGCTTCTTCCAGCATTTGCTGATAAAGCTCTATCCCCACTTCACGGATATGGCCTGATTGTTCCTCGCCCAAAAGATTGCCAGCGCCACGAATGTCCATATCATGACTGGCAAGCTGAAACCCTGCGCCTAGCTGATCAAGCGTTTGGATTACCTCAAGCCGTTGTTGAGCCCTCGATGAAAGAGGAAGGCCTGGTTCATAGGTCAGGTAAGCATATCCGCGCAGCTTCGCCCGTCCTACTCGCCCGCGCAGTTGGTATAGTTGAGCAAGACCGAACATGTCAGACCGATGTAGAATAATCGTGTTAGCGTTTGGAATATCAAGACCGGATTCAACGATGTTGGTTGAAAGTAAAACATCATACTGACGTGCATCAAAGGCGGTCATAATATCGTCAAGAGCTGTTGGGCTCATGCGCCCATGGGCCGTAACAACTTTCAACTCGGGCACAAGCTCACGCAGTTCGTCCGTAACACCCGCCAGATCCTCGACACGCGGACAGACATAGAAGCTCTGTCCGCCACGGTAATGCTCGCGCATCAGGGCTTCGCGTATCACCAACGGATCATAAGGCAATACAAACGTACGCACCGCCAGCCGGTCAATTGGCGGCGTCGCAATCAAGCTCAGTTCGCGCACACCTGCCAGCGCCAACTGCAATGTGCGCGGTATAGGCGTGGCTGTTAGCGTCAGCACATGCACATCCGCACGCAACTCCTTGAGACGCTCCTTCTGTTTAACACCAAAATGCTGTTCTTCATCAATGATGAGAAGGCCGAGCCGCGGAAAAGAAACATCCTTGCCCAGCAAGGCATGCGTACCAATGACAATATCGATTCCCCCGGATTTAAGCCCTTCTTTCGTCCGTTTGGCCTCGGTCGCCGACACCATGCGCGACAGTTGCGCAATACGCATCGGAAAACCTAAAAGTCTCTGAGTAAAAACATGATGATGTTGCCGAGCAAGAAGCGTCGTCGGCACAACTACCGCAACCTGTAATCCCGCCTGGACAGCCGCAAATGCCGCCCGCAAAGCAACTTCGGTTTTACCAAACCCCACATCACCGCAAACAAGCCGGTCCATCGGCTTACCGGCACCAAGATCGTCTAGCACGTCCTGAATAGCTCGGGATTGGTCCTCAGTTTCAGGATAGGGAAAACATGCCGCGAATTCCTGATAAATTTCACTCGGGACTTGAACAAGCTCGCCGGATTTCATTTGACGCTCGGCCGCGATTTTCATCAAGGCGTCGGCCATATCTTTCAGACGTTTTTTAACCCGCGCTTTGCGTGATTGCCATGCAACGCCGCCTAACTTATCCAACGTTGCGCTGGATTCGCCTGAACTGTACCGCGTCAGGACATCAAGGTTTTCAACCGGGACAAATAGTTTGTCACCACCGTCGTAAATCAACTTTACGCAATCGTGTGCAGCGCCAAGAGCTCTGATTATTTCCAACCCTTCATAGCGCCCGATGCCATGTTCGGCATGCACGACCAGATCTCCTATGTTCAAATTACCGAGTTCAAGCTGAAACTGCGCCGCAGCACGACGTTTGCGAACGGGACGCGTTAAGCGGTCGCCTAAAACATCCTGTTCGGTGATGAGCGTTAGATCCGGCGCAATAAATCCATGCTCAAGGCCGAGAATAATCAGTGAAATTTGCTTGATATCTTGCTTGCGGATCTCGTCCCAGCTTGTTGCTTGCGCTAAAGCGTTAAAGCCATGCGCGCGTAGCACCCCTGCCAGACGTTCGGCCGAACCGTTGCTATAACAAGCCAAAGCTACATGCCGACCTGCTGCCTGTTGCTCTTTTGCGTAGTTTTGCAAGGTCGCATATAAATCAGAATCCGGCTTACCGCTCCGCGCATCGGCAAAGTCACGGCCACGTTGACCTCCGGCGGTAATAGAGGACGGCTCCACGGCAACAAAGGGAGAGAAATGAGCAACTGCCCTGCCTGCCAATAGCCTGTTAATTTTTTCTTGATTCAGATAAAGACTATCGACAGGAGTAGGCTTGTAGGCTGTAACGGATTGTCCTTTTTTCTTCGAACGTTTTGTGGCTTCATAAAGCGAAAGTCGCGCCTGATAGAAATCCTCAATCTGTTGCCCGCGCGACTGGATAGCTTCCTCGGCCTGCCAATCGAATGTCACTGGAGAATTCGGTAGATAATCGAATAAACTTACAAGACGCGGATAAAAGAGGCCAAGCCAATGCTCCATGCCCGGAAATTTATGGCCCGCACTCACGGATTCATAGAGCGGGTCGTTTTCCATCACTGCGCCGAACAATTCGCGATAGCCACTGCGGAAAGTGGCAATAGTTCGTTCGTTTAATAAGACTTCAGAAATCGGGTGCAGATTCAATTCATCAATTTTACCCGTTGTCGTTTGGCTTAACGGATCAAAAATGCGGAGGGATTCAACTTCGTCGCCCAGGAAATCAAGTCGAACCGGCCCTTCCGTTCCGGGCGGGTATAAATCCACAATCCCGCCACGCACAGCGAATTCGCCCGCCTCACGCACCGTACTGACGGCGGCATAGCCATTCGCAACCAAGAAACGCCGAAGCTTTTCGATGGGTAATAGTGCACCGGCGCCGATATAGAGGCTGGCTTCCTGAAGAACTTCCAGCGGCAACGTTTTTTGGCTGATCGCATGAACGGTTGTTAATAGAACGCAAGGCTTTGTGAAAGGATTGCCCAGGCGGCTAAGCGTTGCAATGCGCTGGCCGAGAATATCCGTATGAGGCGATATGCGGTCATAGGGCAAACAGTCCCACGCCGGGAAAGACAACACCTCAACATGAGGCGCGAAAAAAGCCAAAACATCCGCAAGCACTGCACCACGCATGTCGTCTAACGCGACGTGGACAACGGGCCTGCCGTTCGCGTGCAAGGCGATATCCGCCAGCACATGCGCGTCATGCCCTGCCGGAACGCCAGCAATGACCGTTCGTGATGGTTTCTCGATGTCAAAGGCTGAAGCGAACATTCAATTACCGCACACTCTTTTTAAAATTATTCCTCAATAAATCGATAACCTCGCCTTCATACGTGTCCGGAACAGGTTTCGCGCCGGAAATCCAATTAAAAAGATCTTCGTCCGCGCATTCAAGCAGGGCTTCATACGCCGTCAGTTGCCTCTCGTCAAAATCCGGCAAATTTGCGTTGGCAAACGGCCCGAGCAGCAAATCCATTTCCCGCATCCCGCGATGCCAACTGCGAAATTGCAGCCTCTGCCAGCGTCGTTCTTCAGTCATAGCTTTAACCTTAATAAGAAACGCCCCGTTATTCCCGCTTTCGCATGAATAATACAAGAGCTAAAATCCTGATCCCTGATCCCTGAACTCTGGCCCAGAATGCGCCCCAGCGTCTTGTTTCCACTGTTTGCTCCCTTGACAACCCTGAAGGGTATCGGGCCGCGCATGGCGCCGCTTTACAAGCGGTTATGCGGCGAACACGTAGCGGCTTTGCTCTGGCATTTACCCTCCGGAGTGATCGACCGGCGTTACAGCCCCAAACTAAAACACGCCGACAAGGATCGCGTCGTGACATTAACCTTGCGCATCGCCGAACACGCGCCGCCGCGTAAAAAGGGATTGCCCTACCGGATCATCGGCGAAGACGATAGCGGCGAGCAAATCACAATCACCTATTTCAATGCAAAAGGCGATTACCTTAGCAACCTTTACCCAACCGATAAGCCTGTTGTGGTGAGCGGATTGCTACAACTTTTCCGGGGCGGATGGAACATGAGCCATCCTGATTACGTCCTGCCGGTGGAACGCGCCGATGAAATCCCGAAAATCGAACCTGTCTATCCATTGACTGAAGGCCTGACAGCTAAACTTGTCCGCAAAACGATTCAGCAAGTTCTCGCACGATTGCCCAATCTGCCGGAATGGCATGATCCCCATTTGCTGAAACGCGAAGAATGGCCATGCTGGAAAGACGCCTTGCTTGCCGCACATGAACCGCACCCTGATGATGATACCCAACAATCTCCGGCGCGCCAACGCCTCGCCTATGACGAATTGCTGGCTGACCAACTGGCTCTGGGTGTCATTCGGCGCCATCACCGCGCGGCTGGGGGACGGACTATTCCGGGCACAGGAGTCCTGCAGAATAAATTGGGAAAATCCCTTCCTTTTACCCTTACTCCCTGTCAACGACAGGCTATTGCGGAGATCAGCGCCGACATGGCAGCTTACAAACGCATGCTGCGCCTACTCCAAGGCGATGTCGGTTCCGGCAAAACTCTTGTGGCCTTGTTTGCCATGCTTCAAGCCGTTGAATCCGGCGCACAAGCCGCCCTCATGGCCCCGACCGAAATTCTCGCCAAACAACATCACATCCGATTGAATGAATTTCTTGCGCCGCTCGGTATTGAGGTTGGCCTACTCGTGAGCAAAAATCGCAGCAAGGAAAGAAAAGAAACGCTTGCAGCGCTTGCCGATGGTTCACTGAGCCTCGTTGTCGGTACTCATGCCCTGTTTCAGGAAGAGGTACGCTATAAAGACTTCCGCCTCGCCGTTGTTGACGAACAACACCGCTTTGGCGTGCAGCAACGCCTTCAACTCTCGGATAAGGGACACGGTGTTGATATTCTGGTCATGACGGCCACGCCTATACCGCGGACGCTTACGTTGACAGCCTATGGCGACATGGATGTTTCGCGCCTTCACGACAAACCGGCTGGTCGCCAGCCAGTCGATACACGCCTGATCAAGATGGAGCGCCTTAGTGAAGTAATCGCAGGCGTAAAACGTGCTATTGCTAAAGACGCACAAGTTTTCTGGGTTTGCCCCTTGGTGGAAGAATCCGAAAAATCCGATCTTGCCGCTGCCACCGCGCGCGCGGAGATGTTGAAAGAAAAACTCGGTGCAATGAATGTCGGCCTTGTGCATGGCCGAATGGCCAGCGACGACAAAGATTGTGCCATGAATGCCTTTGCGGAAGGCAAACTTAAAGTTCTCGTTGCTACAACGGTAATTGAAGTCGGCGTCGACGTGCCAAACGCCACGCTTATGATCGTTGAGCATGCCGAACGCTTTGGCCTCGCGCAATTGCACCAGTTACGCGGACGCGTTGGACGCGGACGCGATAAATCGACATGCCTTTTGATATATCAAGGCCCCTTGAGCGAAACGGCTAAAGCCCGGCTGAAAATGCTTCGCGAAACTGATGACGGTTTCCGTATCGCCGAAGAAGATTTGCGCTTGCGCGGCCCCGGCGAACTGCTTGGTACACGCCAAAGCGGCATGCCCGAATTCCGGCTGGCCGATCTGACCATCCATCGAAGTCTCTTAACGATGGCCCATGACGATGCACGGGTTATCCTTACCCGCGACCCGGAACTGACCTCTGAACGCGGAAAAGCTCTCCGCACCCTTCTTTATCTCTTCGAAAAAGACGCGGCAGTTAAGTTGTTTCGATCAGGGTAATTGTCTTTCCTCCTATCCCCTGCTATACACTCTTCCGGCCCCAAAACGAGTTTAAGGGCCGTCTCTAACAGGTTGAATAAAATGAATTTTCGCATGAACAAACGGCGGCGCGTCTTCGAAGGCAAGGCCAAAGTCATGTTCGAAGGCCCTGAGCCCGGAACCCTTGTCCAATACTTTAAAGACGATACCTCTGCCTGCCATGATCAAAAGAATGGCGTCATCGCTGGCAAAGGTGTTTTAAATAACCGAATTTCCGAATATCTGATGGCGCGTCTGAACGATATCGGCGTGCCCACCCACTTCGTGCGCCGCCTGAACATGCGCGAACAGCTCGTGAAGCAGGTTGAGATTATCCCGCTCAAAGTCATGGTGCGCAATGTCGCGGCCGGATCGCTCGCCAAACGTCTTGGCTTCGCTGAAGGGACGCAACTGCCCCGCTCAATCGTCGAGTTCTATTATAAAAACCACGACCTTGATGACCCGATGGTTACGGACGAGCACATTACCGCGTTTGGCTGGGCCAGCCCGCATGAACTCGAAGAAATAATGTCGCTCGCTTTGCGGATCAACGATTATTGTTCCGGCCTCTTCCTCGGCATTGGTTTGCGCCTGATTGATTTCCGGCTTGAGTTCGGCCGCCTTTGGGACAATGACGAAATGCGCATCGTGCTCGCCGATGAAATCAGCCCTGACAATTGCCGCCTTTGGGACATCCGCACGGGCGCAAAAATGGACAAAGACCGTTTCCGCGAAGGCCTCGGCGATGTCGAAAAGGCCTATCAGGAAGTTGCCCGCCGTCTTGGCATAATCGCCGAAGTTCCCGTCATATCGAACCCCTCCCCCGTCAACATCACCCCCATGAGCGAGAGGAAACATGAAAGTTCGCGTTGATATCGTCCTTAAAGAAGGCGTTCTCGATCCCCAAGGTAAAGCCATTGGCCACGCGCTGGGCTCGCTGGGATTTAAAGGAATCGGCGAAGTCCGCGCGGGCAAGGTCATCGAACTTGAGTTGGATGAAAAAGACGTCGCAAAAGCCAAGGAATCCGCCAAAGAAATGGCCGAAAAACTGCTCGCAAATTTGGTTATTGAGGACTACCGCATCAGTGTGCTGTGATGATGCGTCTTTAGCCTTTTCGGGTTGAACATGATTTCACCGTCTCGCCTTATCGTTGTTCCGGTTTTATTCGCACTGTTCATTCTTCCGGCCTGCAGTTCAACAGAAGAAGTTCAGGCCGAGCGCGCACCCTACATCCAGCTTGTCCCGGCCGCTCCGCCGGAAAACCTCTACGAACCAACCGCGTCTCCGGCCGATCCGATGCATGAACTATGGCGTGCGGGATATTGGAGCTTTGATGGCTATAACTTCAACTGGATACCGGGTGAAATCATTATGCGACCGCATCCATCCGCCGTCTGGTCATCCGATCGATGGGAACGCCGCGCCTATGGTTGGGCTTTCGTTCCGGGCTATTGGCAATAAGGGGTACCGATAATGCATCAGATTCTTCCCTGTTTTTACCTTATATTCTCGCTTTTGATGCCCTCCACCGTTTTTGCCGCTCCCACAAAATATTATGTTCCACCTTCCCATTTTAACGCAGCCTTTCAGATCATGGACATGGGTATGGCCAATATCCTTGGTCTGTTTCAGGAAGCGACAGGCAGTTTTGCCTTTGACGATTCAACAAAAACCTTGAGTCATCTAAAAATCGCCATCAACTCCAGCAGTTTAACCGTTGCACATGCCAGTGAGGCGCGCGAATTGGCCTCGCTCCTCGAAATTAATGAATTTCCGGAAATCGTTTTCATGGCAACGGCCGAGACCGCCTTTAAGGACGGTAGAGCTGCAATCAAAGGCACCCTCACCATTCATGGCGTGAGCAACCCCGCAACTTTTGAGGGCACGTTAAATTTTGCAGGCGCTCGCCCCTTTAATCCGAATAAGTCATCGAACGAGGTCCCTACTGTTGGCCTTTCGCTTAAAGGCTCATTTAAACGAGCCGATTTTGGCATGGGCGACGAACCCGAAGTCCCCGGCCGCTTTGGCGAAACCATGACACTGATGTTGGAAATGCAGACGGTGCAACCCTAATTAGTTGCGGGCTTTCACAAACCTATCCTCGGAAAAAAAACTTTCGGGGGTACACCTTCCTTAGGTCGGGGAGGGTACCTCGAATCATAAGGGAGCCCAAAGCGAAAATCCCTTGTAAAAACGGCACCATCGGCTGTTTTAATTGTTTGAGCCACGCCACAATGCGTAGTGTTATGAACGGCGCCTCCATTTTCATAGTAACTATGCAGAAGACCGGATAAATAGTTTTCCTCAACACGAATAACGCCGCCATGTCTCTTGAGAATTTCCTTTAAATTCTGAGTTATTCCGCCAATCAAGTGCGGGTGAAATCCCCTTGTATTTTCCACAATTCTCGCGAAGCCCTTATGATTTTGAAGTAGCCCTTCATTATCCTTAGTTTCAGTAACCACTGTCCCATCAGGAAATGTGGTTGTGACTTTTAAAAAGTCTCCGTCAACAATCTCCGTCCGAACATTAAACTTATCGGTCATAAATCCCTCCAAAAAAATTGCCTTAACCTATACGCAACCGATGCTAGTTAATGCATATACCATACCTTAATCAACTATAACTATGGTAGTTATGGTTAAAATACTTTCAAGCATACTTCCGCAAATTCTCCCGCACCCGGTCGCGGACAGACGGGGTCGTCGGAGGCGGTTCAAACGTTTCGCCGGATACTGTTTCGTAAAGCGAAATATATCGAGCGCTGAAATCCACCATCGTTTCCGGCGGAATGGGCGGGATGGGCTCGCTGTAGGGATCGCAACGCGCCGCGATCCATAAACGTAAAAATTCCTTGTCCAGGCTTTCGGGCTCCTCCCCTGCCCCCAAACGCGCAGCGTAAGTGGCCATATGCCAGTAACGGCTGCTGTCGGGCGTGTGGATTTCGTCGGCAAGCGTAAGCCGCCCTTTTTCGTCGAACCCGAACTCGTACTTCGTATCGACGAGGATCAGCCCGCGACGCGACGCCAGTTCACGCCCCCGCGCGAAAAGCGCCAACGCTTTTTCTTCCACTTCCTGCCATTGTTTCGCGGAAACCAGTCCGCGGCCGACGATCTCACCGCCCGTAATCGGCATGTCGTGTTCGCCTGCACCGCCCTTTGTGGTGGGCGTCAGGATGGTCTGGGGCAACTTCTCGTTCTTGCGAAGGCCATCGGGCAGCGTATGTCCATAAAGAACGCGTTCGCCCTTTGCATATTTCGGCCAAATCGACGTCGAGGTCGAGCCTGTAAGGTAATCGCGAACGACAACCTCCACGGGCAACATCGTAAGCTGGCGGACCAGCATGACGTTCGGATCGGGAAACTCCAGAACGTGATTGGGCATAATGTCGTTTGTCGCCTCGAACCAGTAACGGGCCACAGACGTCAGCACCTGCCCCTTGAACGGCACGGCGGCCAGAATCTGGTCGAACGCGCTTTGACGGTCGGTTGTCACCATAAGGCGGCGGCCGTTTTTCAATTCATAATGATCGCGCACCTTGCCGCGCCCAAAATTAGGTAACTCAGGGAAATGGGCATCGACAAGCACGTCATCCAGACGGGAACGGATAATGTTATGAAGTTCGGCTTTTCTGTTCGGCATGAATTTCACTTCTCGACATAACGGTTAGTAATCGGATACCTCCGGTCGCGGGTCAGATGGCGCTTTGTGACCTTCGGACCGGGCGGCGCTTGACGGCGTTTGTACTCGGCGCGGTCGAGCATCAACCATACGCGTTGCACAAGGGCGGCATCATGCCCACGCGCCGCTATTTCCGCTACACCTAAATCGTCCTCAATTAGCCCTTGAAGGATGTCATCCAGAACATCGTAAGGCGGCAAGGTGTCCTGGTCCGTCTGGTCCGGGCGGAGTTCGGCTGAGGGCGCTTTGGTTAGCACTCTTTCGGGGATCACCTCGCCTTCAGGCCCCAGGGCCTCTTCAGGTTTGTTCGCGTTTCGCCATAAGGCCAACTTGTAAGCATCTGTTTTATAAACGTCCTTCAGGGGCGCAAAACCACCGCACATATCCCCATAAAGCGTGGCATAGCCGGTCGCCATTTCGGACTTATTGCCTGTGGCGAGGACCATTCCTCCGCCCTTGTTGGCCATCGCCATGAGGATAATCCCGCGACAGCGGGCCTGGATGTTTTCTTCCGTAACATCGGGCGAACACCCGGCAAAAACGGGGGCTAGAGTCTCGTCAAAGGCTTCCACAGCCTGATTAATGGGCACGGTATCAAGACGGCAGCCCAGCGCATGCGCAATGGACGTCGCATCTTCGAGGCTTTCCGGTGATGTATAGCGGGAAGGCATTATGACGGTGCGGACGCTTTCGGCGCCCAAAGCGTCAACTGCGATAGCGGCGGCAAGAGCGCTGTCCACACCGCCAGACAGCCCTAAAAGCACCGTTTCGAATCGATTTTTGCGCGTATAGTCACGCAAACCGGTCATTAGGGCGCCGTATAAGCCCGCGACCCCGTCTGAATGAGGCCAAAATGTCGCTTTATCGGGCACCAGGGCGGTATTTCGTGTTGAGAAACGACTCAAAAGAAGCTCTTCAACCCATTGTTTCGACTGAGCAATAACTTCGCCCGTCGAGCTCATCACAAAACTCGCACCTTCAAAGACCAACTCATCCTGCCCCCCAACCTGGTTAACATAAACAAGAGGTTGCGAGGTTTCCTTCACGCGTTCACGCGCGAGTTCATAACGCTGTTCTTGCTTACCGCCTTCATAAGGGCTTCCATTAAGTACGATGAGGATTTGCGCGCCCTTCTCTTTCAGATGATTGGAGACATCGGGCTTCCACATGTCTTCGCAAATCATGATCCCAAGGCAGTAGCCATGGAAGTCAATTGGCTCGCCTAGAGGAGCCGAGGTATAGACCCGTTTTTCGTCGAATGTGCCATAGTTGGGCAGGTCGTGCTTAAAGACTTTAGCGACGATTTCGCCCCCATCGAGCAGCAACGCGGCATTGTAAAGTCGGCCCTTTTCCACCCAAGGCGCCCCGACAAGCACAGCTGGGCCCGATGCTGTCGAACGCGCCAATCCTTTTACCGCGTCTTCCACCGTTTTGAGCAGCGTTGGTTTAAGAGCAAAATCTTCGGGCGGATAGCCCGTGATGAAAAGCTCAGGCGTTATCACAAGCGAAGCCCCTTGCCGTTCGGCCTCGCGCCAAATCGTTTTAAGCTTACTGAGATTTCCGGGAATATCGCCGAGGGTCGGATTCAGTTGCGCTAAAGCTAGCACCAGCTGACCCGCCATGATCGCTTCTCCCGTTCAAAAGATTTTTTCTTTTCTTTAGAATAAACGGATTACTTGGTTTGCAACCTTGCTGACGAAGCGGCAACTTGGGCTTGCGTCTGCTGGATGATGGCTTGGGCCGAACGAATGATGCTCTGGCTTGCGGCATCGGCATCGGCTTGGGCTTCCTGGCTTACGCAATTCATATAATTTTGCGCTTCGGCGACAAACTGGTTGTGCTGCATGATCCGTTCATTCAGGCTGTCGGCGGCCTCTTCCTGGTCATGACTCTTGGCTGCCAACCCTTGGGGCGGCGTGCATTTCGAAGGCTGCCAGCTCGAGCGGGCATCAACAATTGCACCTGCAAATGATGGCGTTGCAATGAACAGAGCGGAAAGCAGCAACATAAGCGGGGTAAAACGCATAACGATCTCCTCGGCATTTCAGTGAACGGCGCCAGCATAGCGACTAAATAGGTCCACGCCAACAGCCTTTAGGCCATTGGTTTGGTTAACGAAACAAACTTCTTAACCAACTTTGGCTTTATTGACGGAGTAATTTTTTAGTCTTCACCCGCCCTCTTCAACCGTTCGCTCTTCAGATGAGCCGCCACCAAAAATGCCAGTTCAAGCGCTTGTGTTGCATTCAGGCGCGGATCACAGTGCGTTTGATAGCACTCTGCTAGATCCGCTTCCGTCACTGCCGAAGCCCCGCCCGTACACTCCGTGACGTCGCGCCCTGTCATTTCAAGGTGAATGCCGCCGGGCCAGACGTTCTCGCTGTTGCAGATCGCGAAAAACTCTCGAACTTCTTCCATAACGCGGTCGAAATTGCGCGTTTTGTACCCGTTCGAGGCCTTTTGCGTGTTCCCATGCATGGGATCCGAGCACCAAACGACCTTTCGACCCTCTTTACGCACCGCTTTGAGGAGCGGAGGAAGGTATTTGCGGATCTTATCGGCCCCCATACGCGCCACAAGAGTCAAACGACCCGCTTCATTGGCGGGATTAAGTATGTCGATCAGGCTTAACAAGCCATCTGGAGTAAGCGACGGGCCGCATTTGAGGCCCAACGGGTTCTTAACGCCGCGCAAAAATTCGACATGTGCGCCGTCAACCTGTCGCGTGCGGTCGCCGATCCAGAGCAAGTGCGCCGAGACGTCGTACCAGTCGCCCGTCGTGCTATCGATGCGCGTAAGCGCTTGTTCATACGGCAATAATAGCGCTTCATGCGAAGTGAAAAAGTCCGTTTCGCGTATCGCCGTGGACGTTTCCCCCGTCACGCCGCAAGCCTGCATGAACTCCAGCGCCTCGCCAATGCGTCGCGCAAGGTCTTGAAAACGCTCGCCTTGCAGGCTTCGTTCGACGAAACCAAGGTTCCACCGATGCACTTCGTTGAGGTCGGCATAACCGCCCTGCGCAAACGCGCGGAGCAAATTCAGCGTCGATGCTGACTGGTTGTACACCTGCAGCATGCGTTTTGGGTTCGGCGTGCGCGCGGCGGATGTAAAATCCAGACCGTTGATGATGTCGCCCCGGTAGCTCGGCAGCGTAATTCCGCCTTTTGTTTCAGTGTCTTCCGAGCGTGGTTTCGCGAACTGCCCCGCCATGCGACCGATTTTAACCACGGGAGTAGCACCGCCGAACGTCAGAACGACCGCGATTTGCAGGATCGCACGGAACGTGTCGCGGATGTTGTTGGCGTTGAACTCGGCGAAGCTCTCGGCACAGTCACCGCCTTGAAACAAAAAGGCTTTTCCAGCCTCCACTTTCGCGAGCGCCTTCTTGAGACGACGCGCCTCGCCCGCAAAAACCAGCGGCGGCAGCTTAGCCAATTGTTCTTCCACGGTTTTTAGCTTTACCGCGTCGGGATAAACCGGCTGCTGATGCGCAGTCTTTGAGCGCCAGCTGTCGGGTTTCCATTCTTTTTGCGTCTTCGTCATGATGAATAGCCTTTATGTCGGTTGAACCGGTTCTCCCGGAAAACTTTTATAAAACAAAAATGTAGGTGAGAAGAGCGTGTGTGTTTCCGGCGTTACCGGAACCAATAAAAATAGAAATAGCCAAACACGCCGCCGAAAGCGCTGTGTTGGTTAATATGATGATCAAGACTCTCAATCATGAAATCAATCTAACAAGGGGTTTTGAAAGTATCAAGGGTTACGTACCTATTCGGCACGGACAGGGGATCCGATAAACACGAGTTACAGACCCATTCGGCACCCGTCTGTGGGGGTTGCGTACCATAAAAACCCCTCCCTCCGCCTTCGCTGCTTCGCAGCTTCGGCGCGACCTACCACAAGGACCGCGCCGGAGCTTTTAGCGGAGGCGGGCTATCCCCTCCCGCAAGGGGAAGGGGATTTTTTTGTCGAATTTTACTTACGTACCTATCTCGTCCGAGCCGCGTACCTGTCCCGTCCGAGCCGCGGGATCGTTCGTCGCGCTTTTGTATGGGTTGCGTACCATAAAAGTACGCTCTTTGACCCCTCCCTCCGCCTTCGCTGCTTCCCCCTTCGCGCTACGCGCTTCGGGGGACAGGTCGCAGCTTCGGCGCGACCTACCACAAGGACCGCGCCGGAGCCTTTAGCGGAGGCGGGCTATCCCCTCCCTCAAGGGGAAGGGGATTTTCCACGTCACTTTCATTCCACCGTAACGCTCTTCGCTAAATTCCGGGGTTGGTCGACATCGGTGCCTTTGGCAAGCGCCGTGTAGTACGCCAGCAATTGAACCGGGATGGCGTAAAGCAACGGCATGACGACCGGCTCGCATTCCGGCAGCGCCATGCTCCAGAACGGCTTGACGCCCAGATTGGCAATGCCTTTTTTATCCGAAAACAGGACGACTTTGCCGCCGCGCGCCACGACTTCCTGAACGTTCGACGCGGTTTTTTCAAACAGCGCATCATGCGGCCCCAGCACGACGACCGGCATGGATTCGTCGATGAGCGCGATGGGCCCGTGCTTCATCTCGCCCGCCGCGTAACCTTCCGCGTGGATGTAGGATATTTCCTTGAGCTTCAGCGCGCCTTCGAGCGCCACGGGGTAAAGCAGCCCGCGCCCGAGATAGAGGACGTCGCGCGCTTCGGCCAGATTTTGGGAAAGTTCCTGCAGCTTGTTCTCGTCGCGTAAAACGTCGTTCAATTGCGCCGGAACTTCGCGGAGCGCTTGCAAGATCGCCTTGGCGCGCTTCTTTTCCATCGTGCCGCGCGCCATGGCCGCATCCACGGCCAAGCAAAGCAGCACAGCCAGCTGGGTCGTGTAGGCTTTCGTCGAGGCCACGCCAATTTCCGGCCCCGCCAGCGTCGGCACAACGACATCCGACAGCCGCGCGATCGAGCTTTGCGGCACGTTGACGACGGCCAGAATCTTTTGCCCCTGTTTTTTCGCGTAGCGGATAGCCGCCAGCGTATCCGCCGTTTCGCCCGATTGCGAAACCGCGATCATCACGCCGCCTTTCGGCATGGGCGCTTCGCGGTAGCGGAACTCGGATGCGATGTCGATCTCGATCGGCAGGCGCGCCAGTTGCTCGAACCAGTATTTGCCGACCATGCCCGCGTAACTGGCCGTGCCGCAGGCCACGATCGTAAGGCGCGAAATCTTTTTCCAGTCGAACGGCAGCCTTGGCAGCGCAAGGTCGTTGCCCGCCGTCGCCAGCGCGCCCAGCGTGTCGCCGATAACGGCAGGCTGCTCGAAAATTTCCTTGAGCATAAAGTGGCGGTATTGGCCCTTGCCGATCATCGCGCCGGACATCGCCGTTTGGTGGATTTTGCGCTCCACAACCTTGCCGTTTTCATCGTGAATGACGGCCTTGCCGGGGGTGAGTTCAGCCCAATCCCCCTCCTCCAGATAGCTGATGCGGTTCGTCAGCGGCGCAAGCGCCAGCGCGTCCGAGCCCAAATACATTTCCTTGTCGCCGTAACCGATGGCGAGCGGACTGCCGCGCCGCGCGCCGATAAGCAATTTATCCTCGCCCGCGAAGATGATGCCGATGGCAAACGCGCCCTCAAGGCGCTTGAGCGCCGCCATGGTCGCTTTTTGCGGCGTCATGCCGTGGTTTATGTATTCCGTGATCAGGTGGACGATGGTTTCGGTGTCCGTTTCGGATTTGAACTTGTGTTTCTTGGCTTCCAGCTCCGCGCGCAGTTCGCGGTGGTTTTCGATGATGCCGTTGTGGACGACGGCGACCTTGTCCGAAAAATGCGGATGCGCATTGTCTTCGCTCGGGCGGCCATGCGTCGCCCAGCGCGTGTGACCAATGCCGACCGTGCCGCGCAACGGTTCTTTTTGCAGCTTGTCGGCGAGGCTTTGCAGCTTGCCCACCGCGCGGCGCGTCTGGATTTCGCCTTTCACCAGCGTGGCAATGCCCGCGCTGTCGTAGCCGCGGTATTCAAGCCGCCGCAGGCCATCGATCAGTAAATCCGCCACAGGCCGTTCCGCAAGTATTCCAACAATGCCGCACATGTCTTTCCCCATTGTGTTGTTTGTCATTCCTGCGAAAGCGGGATTCCAGCATCGCGTGTCCACGCGATTTATGAGTCATATGGCTCGCCGACGCTCGCCGCCCGTCTTCGCTTAAGCTACGACGGGCAAGCTGGATCCCCGTTTTCACGGGAATGACAATAGAGTAGTTCTGTGCCCTACCCTCGCGGTTCTGGCAAGCCCTTGTTTTTTCAATTGTCGCGACAATTTGTTACGCGGTTAATTGGGGCGGTTCTCCGGCCTATTCCGCCGCCATTTCGGCCGCCGGAGTCAAAACCGCCCGCCGCCACATAACCATGCCGATAAAAGCCACGTTCATGACAGCCGTCGAGGCCGGGTAAAGAACGGTTGTGAGCGAGAACGTTTCAATGGCCATAATGCCAATCATATTCTTGACGATGCTTAAAACATATAACGAAAGCGCCTCATCCCACGGCTTTGTAAAAGATTTGCGGAACGTCGGATAATAGGCCGCCACATAAATAAACGTGACGAGGATGACCGACCATTGCGGATCGCGCGTCAACCGCCATAACGGGATCGCGGCAAGGCCGCATACAAAGGAAACCCAATCGCTGCGCGTGATGTCCTTGTCGCCGTTTTTGTATGCCATGACGGAAATGACCAAGCATAAAACAACCGCAACGCCCGTGACCCATGCGCCGGGTCCCGCGCCTTTTTGAACCTGCGCGACAAACACGATGCCTGTGAGCAGCATCCATATGACCCATGAAAAGATATGCGGTTTGACCGCGCCCTTGCGGATTCCCTGAAAATAGGGAACGTAACCGATGATCGACAAAACGCTCGCGACTATCGCCAGAAAACTTTTATCGAGAAGAAACATATTTGTTACACCGTCATTCCGGACAATTTTCTTTTCGTCTAAGGCGAAAGAAAATTGATCCGGAATCCAGGTTTTTTCAAGGCAGAAATAATCGAACTGGATTCCGGGTTCCGTTGCTTCGCAACGGCCCCGGAATGACGCTGGAGAGTTGTCTTATTTAGACTTTTTCTCTTCCGGGAAATTGCGGAAGGCGATGGTGAAGCCTTTCGGCTTCGGCAGCTTTTCTGGAGCGAGGCGGCGCACAGGTTTGGCGATATGCCCCAGCGTTTTGTCGCCGTGCGAGGCAATGTCCTGAATGTAATACGTGCCCTTGAAGCCGTGTTTTTCCAGATCGCGGACGATCCGGCTCAACTCCTCTTCGGTCATCAGGTCGGCGTGGTAGGTCGTGCGGACTTCGAACGCGAGGCCCCTCGCCGCCGCCTCGATGAGCATACCGAGACTTTTGCGGAACGGTTCGTCATGTTTGGCCGAGCCGGTGATGTCTTCCATGCGCTCCGGCGGGGCCTTGTAATCGAGCGCCACGTAATCCAGTAGCTTTTCGTCCAGAAGTTTTTTAAGCGCCTCGGGACGCGTGCCGTTGGTATCCAGCTTGATCTTGAAGCCCATGGCTTTCACTTTTTTGACGAGCGCCGGCAGGCCGGCATTCAACGTCGGCTCCCCGCCCGAAAACACCACGGCCGTGAGCTTGCCCACGCGCGCTTTCAGAAAGGCGAAGAGCTTTTCTTCCTCCAGTTTGCCCTTCCCTTTCACGATGTCCGGGTTGTGGCAATAGACGCAACGCATGTTGCACCCCGCGAACCACACGATGCACGCCATCTCCCCCGGATAATCGAGGAGCGTGAAGGGGGTGATGTCGTAGAGGGCGAGCATATTTTGGGTTTATCACATTGCGTCATTCCCGCAAAAGCGGGAATCCAGCTTGCCCGTCGTAGCTTAAGCGAAGACGGGCAGCGAGCGTCTGCGAGCCGTATGACGCCTTGTTCTTAAGCGGAATATAAATCATCCCACGCCGGATTTGCTTTTTCAATCAATTCGATTTTCCAAGCACGCCGCCATTTTTTCATGGCTTTTTCGCGCGCAATGGCCGTTGTAATATTTTCGTGCTCTTCAACGTAAACCAGACGTTTGACGTTATAGCGAGAGGTAAAGCCTTTATACGTTTCATTCTTATGTTCATCGTTTCTTCGTGGCATTTGGCTTGTCACGCCTATATAGAGCGTTCCGTTTCTGCCGCTTGCCAGAATGTAAACGTAGCCCTTTTTGGCCATTTCATTGACTCATATGCCGCGCAGACGCGCGGCGTCCGCCTTCGCTATAGCTTCGTCGGACAAGCTGGATCCCCGCTTTCCGCCTGCGTCCTGCGGACTTCGGCGCGACTATGCACTCGGACGCGCCGTAGCTTTAGCGGAGGCGGTCGCGGGGATGACACACGGTTATGGAATGGTTAACACTTTACGTTTTTTTTATATGCCGCCAACAGCAAAGACCCGAGAAGTCCAAACGCCACCCCAGCAACCTTGTTTGCCGTTGCACCGACAAGACCGTTTATAAAGACTTCTCCGACGTTCATTACTTCCCCTACTCCACCGCGCAGCAGTGGGCCGTGGCGGCTTTTTCGGTGAAGTGGACGCGGTCGCGGTGCTCGCCCTTCTTGCCGATGTTGAAGCTGTCCACCGGGCGGAAGTAGCCCATCACGCGCGTCCAGACCTGCGTCGTTTCGCCGCAATGCGGGCACTTGGGCTGTTCGCCCTTCAGGTAGCCGTGCTTGTTGCAGACCGAGAACACCGGCGTGATCGTGATGTATGGCATCTGGTAGTTTTCCAGCACCGACCGGATGAACCGGCGGCAGGAGTCCGCGGAGTCCAGCCGTTCGTTCATATACATGTGCAGAACGGTGCCGCCCGTGTACTTGCACTGGAGCTTGTTCTGCAGATCGAGCGCAAGGAACGGATCGTCGGTGTAGTCCACCGGAATCTGGCTGCTGTTCGTGTAATAGACGTTCGGCCACGTGCCGCCCTGGAGGATGTCGGGAAAGCGCTTGCGGTCTTCCTTGGCGAAGCGGTACGTCGCGCCTTCGGCCGGCGAGCCTTCAAGGTTGTAGAGGTTGCCCGTCTTTTCCTGATATTGCCGCAAGCGGCCGCGAATGTGATCGAGGATGCGCAAGGTCAGCGCGATGCCTTCAGGGTCCGTCATGTTGTGGCGGTCGTTCGTGAAGTTGCGCACCATCTCGTTCATGCCGTTCACGCCGATCGTGCTGAAGTGATTGCGGAACGACGACAGGTAGCGGCGCGTGTAGGGATACAGGCCGCGCTCGAACATTTCCGTCACGAAGTGGCGCTTTTTCTCAAGCGTGCTGTGCGCGAGGTCCATCAGGCGGTTCAGTTCGCTCATCAGGCCTTCTTCGTCGCCCTTGAAGCGGTAGCCGAGCGCCGCCATGTTGATCGTCACCACGCCGACCGAGCCCGTCATTTCCGCCGAGCCGAACAGGCCGTTGCCGCGCTTTTGCAATTCGCGCAGATCAAGCTGCAGGCGGCAGCACATGCTGCGCACCGCGCCGGGCTTATAGGCTTCGGGGTTCGGCTGGCGCTTGCCGCTCGCGTCGCGCAGGTACTGGCTGCCGATGAAATTCTGGAAGTACGAGCTGCCGACCTTGGCCGCGTTTTCAAAAATCGCATCCGCAATCGTGCTATTCCACTCAAAATCTTCCGTGATGTTGACGGTCGGGATCGGGAACGTGAACGGCTGGCCCGTGCTGTCGCCTTCGGTCATCACTTCGTAATAGGCGAGGACGATGCGCTCCATCTCCGGGACGAAGTCGCCGTAGGTCATGTCCGTCAGCTTTTCGATGGACGGACGGCGCTTTTTCGCGATTTCGAGAAGAGCGGCCCGTTCTTTGGCCTTAAGCGCCGCGAAAAGGTGCTCGCCTTTCGCCATCGGCATCTGGTCTTTCAGGTCTTCCGGAACCGTGATGTCCATCGTCACGTTCGTGAACGGCGACTGGCCCCAACGCGCGGGCACGTTCAGGTTATAGACGAACTGGCGGATAGCCTTGCGCATTTCCGCATCGCTCATCTGATCGCGGAAAACCAAAGGCGCGAGATAGGTGTCGAAGGAGCTGAACGCCTGCGCGCCCGCCCATTCGGACTGTAAAATGCCGAGAAAGTTGGCCATCTGGCCTAAGGCTTCGCGGAAGTGGCGCGGCGGACGGCTCGAGACGCGGCCCTGCACGCCGTTGAAGCCTTCGCTCAGCAGCTGGCGCAGACTCCATCCGGCGCAGTAGCCCGACAGACTATCCAGATCGTGGATGTGATAATCGCCCGCGCGATGCGCCCGGCCCTCTTCGGCGTCATAGACTTCATCAAGCCAAAAATTCGCGATTACTTTGCCCGCAATATTATTGATCAGGCCCGCGTGACTGTAGCCTACGTTCGCATTCGCGTTGATCCGCCAGTCCGCTTTTGAGAGGTATTCGTCGATCGTATCCGAGCAATTGATTCGGGTGCCACTTTCTTGCTCAGGGCGCTCATTTGTCGTTGTACGCGGCTCAAAATTGATGACCCGTGCCGTGGCATTATCGAGCATAAAAATCCTCCTGAAACTGACTCGCATATCTTGTGTGGTGATTGTCTATACCTACTATATGCAGGTGAGACAAGTGGATTAAACCACAAAATATGGTGCCCGCTCTTGACCAAGATCAAAAACGTCCAAAAAGAAAAGTTAACATTAACGGCTCAAAAAAGTTAACGGGAAGCGCTCCCATGGGGCCTTTCCAAGCCGGTCTGCGTATCGGTTCGCGGACGGATCAAAGTTAGCATGAATCATGCATGGGAAACAAAAAAATTTAACCCCGTTTATCCACAGCCCCGGACTCCTCTTTTACGCTGCCGAATCCCGAATCGCGATTCCCTTCGCGCCGCACTTCGAATCCCGATTAAGTAAAAAAACCTTGGAAATAAGGCTAATATTTTGGTTACTTGTTTTTACTTGCCCCAAACAAATACAGTAGAACAATATATTTTGTTTTGCTTTTTATGCTAACGCCCTTACTTTCTTTTTTGTTCTATGAAGCGCATTATGACAAACACATTTTCTCCCCCGCTCTCGCCCGCCGTTGAATCCTATAACGAAACCCTGCGGGCATTACTTAAAGACCCCAAGAGCCCCTATGCCCTGATCCAGCACGAAAGAGCCAAACAGGCCCTTTCAGACACCGATTATGAGCATGTCATCCCTATCGTGGCCGGGGCTATGTTCGGGACCTTGGAAGAATTGCCTCGTTTTGTGGCCTATCAGGATCTCGTGGAAATTCTCAGCAGGCTCTCTACGGCCGCGCCGGATAAAACCCTGCAAGCCGCCGAAACTGTCGCGGAGAGAGCGGCCCAAAGGCAGCACCTGAAGAAAGATAATCTCAAAATATTGGCCGAAACCCTCAGATCGGCGCTTTCCGGCAATTCAGCGCGGCGGCATATCGTCAATGCCATCCAACGCCTGCCAGGACCCTCTTCGACAAGACACTGACAATCATCCGATCCACGCCATCCCCTCTTTGCCATAATAGAAACCGTTGATGAGCGGGATTGGCGCAAGGGTTTTACGTAGCTTTGTTTCGGCAGCTTTTGGGGTCATTATTCCATCCAGCATAGCCCGGTACAGCGCCGCCACCTGAACCATATCCATATCATGCGGCGACAATCGAAAATGCGTAACGCCCGTTTTTTGCATTTCCCCTAATTCTTTGAGGAGCGCGACATACCCATGCGTCATGGTTTGCGTGCCGTTCACGGTCAAAAGTTTTTGACCATCGACCGTCTCCGCCGTCAATCCATCCGGATATTTTCCGCACGAAAACTTGCAAGCGTCCTTTTTCAGTCCGTGCGCCCTCGCCGCGTAGCATCGCATTGCGATCGAAAGGGGTTGACGTCCGAAGACAAGGACTTCCGTTTCGATGGGTTTTCTAGAATTAGTTTTATTCTTAGTCTTATTCTTATTTGTTTTGCTGTAGTGTTGTGTTATTATAGTCTTAATGGATGTTCCGGGGGCCTCAACCGGAAAGACGATGCGCGAAGCGCCCTGCCCGACGAGAAAATCGCGGGTCCCCTCGTTCAAGACATTGATAAAAGGCCCCACGACAAAAGGCTTTCCGGCCAAGATCTCTACGGCCGCCACATCGTTGGCTTCTACGCGTAGCCCGCTCTTCGCGTATTGTCTGATTGCCGCAACTTCGCCCTCAGTGGTAACAAGAGCCAAGGTTGAAATAACAACCTGCTTCCCTCCCTTCTTGAGGCGCTCCATGACCTTTTGCCGATAAGGCTCGAAGAAAGGCTCCCTTTTGGAACAGACCGTCTCGCCAAGATACACGACATCGACATCTGCTTCATCGGCCATGCGGTAGTAAAAGTCCCTCCTCTTCTCCGGTTCCCAGTGGAAGTAGAGGGGGCCAAGGGTAAGCAAGGGCTTCAGCGGCATTTTCATCGCCACCCCTTTTTATAGGCGCCGAATGTTTCGCGTCCGCCTTCGGCAATGCTCTTCAGGTCATTCGCTATAATCGCCTTCTCGTCATGCGCCAATGCATCAAGCGCCTTACGAAACCCGCTGACGACTTGCGTGACATAGGCGCGGCTCCTTTGCCGCCCTTCGATTTTCAGGGCCGTCACGCCTGCGGCCTTAAGCTGAGGCAGTATATCGATGGCATTCAAACCGATAGGCTCTTCAAACAGATACGAAGCCTTGCCGTTTGTGACATACCGGCCTTTGCATGGCGTTGGATAGGCGGCGGGCTCATCCTTTTTGAAGATGTTCAAGGTTACACCGCCAAGGCATGACAGCATGCACTCGCCCTTCTCTTTATAGGACACATGGGTGGCAGGCGCACATGCGCCTTCGCTGCTTGGCGAAAGTCCCGTGATGTAAGATGAGAGAAAACACCGTCCTTCCGACATCGGCCCGACGCTCCCGAAAGCAAAAACCTCGGTTTCCATTTTGATGGCGGCGACAAGCTCTTTCACTTCCTCGACCGAAAGCACGCGCGGCAGAACAACGCGCTTGGCGCCGAAGTTGTCGCGGTAAAAAGCGATCGAAAGGGGATTGGAGGCGGCGGCCTGAACCGATAAATGCAATCTCAATTTCGGATGGCGGCGAAACGCATAATCGAAAAGCCCTATGTCGGCGAGAATGACCGCATCCGCGCCCAAGCCGGATGCCACATCAATGGCGCGGTGCCACATCTTCAATTTGCCCGCGCGCGGAAATGTATTGATCGCTACAAGCACTTTGCGCCCGCGCGCATGCGCATACGCAATCCCTTCCTCCATTTCATCTTCATCGAAATTCAGGCCCGGATAGTTTCGCGCGTTGGTGCAATCCCGAAAGCCGCAATAGACAGTGTCAGCGCCCGCATCGATGGCCGCACGAAGGGCAGCGGGCGTGCCAGCGGGACAAACAAGCTCAAGATAGGATGCCTCTTTCACGCCGCTGCCATTTCCTCACGTATCTTGCGGGCCAGCCGATCAAGGATGACAACCGCGCGGCCAGCCGGTTTGGCGAAAGGTCCGAATAACGACAGAATATCCTCCATCGGCCTGATTTCCTCGCGATCCAACGTATTGCGAAGAGCGACGATGAGCGCCGTATCGCCTGTAATGACCAGATCCCGCGAAAAGAAGAGCGTATCGCCATCCGAGCGCCCTTCCAGCATATCCAAAAGCTCCTGAAGCGAACCGCGAATGCAGGCATCCGGCTTTTTCATTTTTTGCAGCGCTAAACTTAAGACTTCGGTTGTCTTCCCGGTTCTTAAAACAAATGGGTAAGGCAATCCTTCCGGTTCGATACGGATCACGGCGTTCTCAAGCCGCGCCAAGTTGGCAAACAAACGAGGATGGCGGCGCTTCATCCGGCAGACCAACGCCTGCAACAGGCGCGCAAAGAGAGGTGGCGGCAAAATTCGCATTGCTCCCTCGGCTAAGGGCGCTGGCAAGCCGTCGTGCGCCATGTTTTGTTCCTATGGAAAAGAAAGAAGAATAAACGTGTTGGAGCCGGAAAAAAGTCCGCGATTCCGTCTATCCTATACTTTGACCCAAATCAAGCGAATCACTTTTTTTCATGCATCATTCGGACTAATAATTGTTCATTCGTCCTTCCGAACTTACTGCCTTCCCTCAGGTTTCTCTTGTCTCACCATCTCGTTTCTTGTCTTGAGCTTTTTCATAACGTTCAAAAAGAACGCGGGTTGGCCACGCTCTATCTCGGAAGCAAGGGCGAACTTGTTTCGATCGGCATGAAAAGTCAGTTTGCGCTTACGGACATGGCCGCCGAAAAAATCCGCGACATCCTGCGCCATACGCGAAAACTCCCGCCCCTGCTCCGGTCCCTGCAAGCCTTACCCGGACAACGCGAGTATATCGCCGCGCATTACATCAAGCCGTCCGATGCTGTGTCACATTACACTGACAATTTAATTACACCTGCGCTCGATCTCGCGCTTGAGCTTATGATCAGCAACACCCGTAACGGACCCGCGAAGATCAGCGCATTGACCTATCTGCTGCAATGGAAAGAAAGCCTTGGCCAACAGCGCGAAGTCGGGATCCAGATGACTGTGCCCGGATGGCATGACGATTTTGACCTCGTTCATCGGCTCCAGAATCTTATTAATGAACAACAAGCTTACAAGCGTTTGTTTCTCGGGCTTGCGGACGAAACCCAACGTCAAATCCTCTCTGCCACCAAAGGCGATGAAGCGCTTATCGTTTTCTGCGATGATATCAATGACTCGATCATGGCCGGCAACCGACCTGTTTCCGCATTAAGGACATTTGCAGCTTCGGACTGGTATGCCATTTTCAGCGCCAAAATGGATATGCTGCACATCGTTGCCAAAGAATTGGCGGAACAACTTACAGATGAAAACAGCGATCCCGTCGTGATAGCACCGGCGAACCAGCCACTTGATCCTGAAGTTGAAGGCTATTTTGAGATCTTAAAGTCTTTGCCTTTATTTAAAGGCATTAATATTGCCGTTTTACGAAGCTTGCTTCGTCCCGCGCGGGTTGCCCCTCACGACAAGGGAAGCCTGATTGTTATGCAGGGCGAACCGGCCGCACGTTTCTATATCATTCTCGATGGCTGGGTAAAGATATTCAGGGGCACCGCCGAAGGCGAAGAGGCCATCTTGGAAATCCTTGGCAAACGTGAAGTTTTTTTAGACACCGACATTCTCAACGCAGGCCCCAGTCCCGTGAGCGTTCGCGCCGTAACAAAAGCCAGGCTCCTTGCCATCCCGGCAAATACCTTTCGCGATCACATCGTGCGGCATAAAGATCTGGCGCTGAATGCGCTTATGACATCCTCCCGCCATACGCAGCGCCGCATCGATCATTTTGAACAGCTTACGCTCCGAACCGCTACGCAACGTGTGGGGCGTTTCTTTCTGGATTTATGTTTGGAAACCGGATTGGACGGAAGGCCGATTAACTTGCCGTTCGATAAATCGCTAATCGCCGCGTGGTTGAACATCAAGCCGGAGACTTTTTCGCGCATCCTTCAAACGTTCCGCGCAAACGGCTTTCGCATCGATCGGCATCAGATTATTTTGCCAGAGCCATTTGCTCTATGTGATTTCTGCGATTCTGAAACTGCGTGTCAGTGCGACTTGGACGGAACGGGAGCGTGCCCGAATAAACCCTTGCAACAATCTTTAACAGGCTAGCTTTTTCCCTATCCGACAAAGGCCTCTTAATTGTCCGCCAGTGCAACGCTTGACGACATGATGTATTTTATTGTCTACCTGCGCGACCCGGCCGATTATGAAAACATTGATGCGTATATAGCCAACCGTTTTCCTTCTATCCCGTATTTGATCGTGCAAGGCCCCGTCTGCCGGCCGGAGTGGCTCATCGAGATTGAGGGCGTAGGAGTCGCCCCCAACAACGCGCCAAGCCTCCCTGATTTTTAGTTAAATATCAGCACGTTGGCTTGGCTCAATTGCGGTTTAACATAGCCCCTGATAGAAGAGGCATGGTTTTATTGGTGTCTATACCTTCCGTCCAAGAAAAGGGAGAGCCATGTCTGGTTCAGTTTTCCGGTGTTTGTTTCATACGGTTAGTTACCTTACCAATCGCCTACCAAAACCTTTTAAGACCGGCACTTACGACTTTGATCCCGAGGATCTTAATGACTTTTTGGCGCCTGAATTAACGGCGACAGGAACCCCTAATTTACCATCGAGTTTTGCTGATCATCCCGCTATCCAAAGGACAAACCATTTTACCATCAAGTGAACACATCCAAACCCGGCTGATGTGAAAGGGCTACGCTATGCTTAATAACGATCCGCCATTCAATTACCTCGACGAGAAGGCTATCGAGAGGCTCGAAATCAAGAAAGAGCCGTATGAATGGGGCTATATACCAGACGCCATCCCAAACATCCATTTGGACAAGGTTTTAGCCGATGCACCGACTATCCCGACACGCGGAAGTTACCCGATCGTCAGCTATTTCGGCCTTCCACGCCTGAATCGCGGCCCGGAATTCCAAAAAGTCCTAGATGACCTGTTGAGCGTGCGCTTTCGCAAGATCGTCGAAAAGAAGTTCAACATAAACCTGAGCAAAAATCCGCCTTGTATCGTCATGATGGGTAATACAACAGGTCACTATAATGAAGGCTACGCACACAACGATTCAAAACATAAGATTGTGACCATTCTCGTTGGTTTCACCCGCGAGTGGCCCTACGAACGCGGCCATTTACGTATTTTGAGGAGCTCAGACCGAAACGATTACGAATTCGAGTTCGCCCCTGAATTCGGTTGCATGCTGATGTTCAAAGTCGGCGAAAAATCATGGCACGGCTTTTTGCCGCAGAAGGGACCCCGCATGAGCCTGCAACTGTGCTACTGTGATTCCGAAGCCTATGTTCGGAGCGAGTATTTCCGCCACGGTCTAAGCGCCTTCGTTAAATCCGTACCTTTCCTGAATAAGATTTTGAATATTCTGCCCAAAAACATCTGGGGATTCATTCCAAGCAAACGTTAAGGGGTATTTACGGCATTCCCGCAAGTACCTGACCCGGCGAAAATCGCACGGCATTTCATCAAGGCCCTGAAAAATGCCTAGCGCGACGACCAGCCTTATACGTGGTGGGTTTTGAAAAACACACTACCTGAGAGTCTTTGTGTTGGCATTCTTGTTCTTCCGATCAAGCCGCCGGAAATTGCCGAGTGGGGCGGCGTTCGTGATTTGGGCGAGAATAACCGGAAGCGCACTTTCTTCACGCCCAAGCTTCAGGAAGACTTCCCGGCCGTGAAGGCTTTTGTTGACGCGTTTCAGCGCCCGGACGTCGCGCGGACGTTCCAAATAGTGCTTAGCCGTTCCCGCAAGGATCTCGAAGGCAGTTTTCTGCGGATTGAGTACATGCAGGATACCGACGGCATGTGGCTGAAACCGCATCCGGATATCACCGCCAAGCTGTTTTCGATGGTGATTTATCTTTGCACCGGCCCCGAAGCAAAAAACTGGGGAACGGACATCTACGATCCCGATCAGAAATGGGTGGCTCGTGGGCCGGCAGATTTCAATCGCGCCGTGATCTTCGTGCGAAGCGAAACGACATTCCATGGCTTTGAAAAACGACCAATTGTTGGCGTCCGGCGTCTTTTGGAAGTCAATTACGTCCGGCCCGAATGGCGCGACCGCTGGCAACTCTGCCTGCCCGATACGCCGATTACGCTGAAGAGTGAGAAGAAGTCCTAAAATCCTCAATCAATATGCGAGTCCAACTATTTTATTAAACTAAGACAGCTACTATCAAAACGAACAGGGCTGGCACTGCGCCATAGATAAAAAACTTTCCTGCAAATCTTATTGCATTTTCATACCCCGCTCCCGGCACACCTTGAGCCGCAGCATCAAGAATATTGCGAATGGGCGCAATTCTCCGAAGAACATAATTTGAAAGAAAAAGACTTACTGACAATCCTACAATGAAGGAGCAAAACAAAACAATTAAGCATGCCACATTAAGGTCTTTGTCTAAAAACAATGAAGAAAAATTTGGATGTGAATGCGCGTAAAGAATCGACGCGAAGAAGCAAACAAGAAAAGCGCCGCAAAATGTAAAAAACAAGAACGTTGTTGGCATGATGACCTTTAGCCACCACGGCAAGCTATCGCGCGCCTTTTGCCTTAACTGAAACTCTTCAATATCCATTTTTGAACCTCTTGATAGAGGCGATAGTTGGCATGCCTTCCGAATAGTAAAGTCTGGCGGAGACGGAGGGATTGCAAAAACATGCACCGGCATGTTTTTGGTCTCGCTATCGCTCGACCTCGGCCTTTGGCCTCGCGCGAAACAGTCCCCCGGACTGTTTCGTCAAACCCTCTTCTCGGGTTCAAATCCCGCTTCCCTATTTTCTTAGGCATGGGGCATTTGCCCCATGCCTAAGAAACTGGCGGAGACGGAGGGATTCGAACCCTCGGTACGGCTTTACAACCGTACAACGGTTTAGCAAACCGCCGCCTTCAGCCTCTCGGCCACGTCTCCGCAACACAATACCTTTAGCGCACCTGCTGAAGATCTCTATCATATTAAGCGCTTCGCGCGGACAGCCTCTTCCGCCTTCGCCTTGCGCCTCCTCCAGACTTAATCCGGAGTTCAGAAGATACAAGGCTTCGGCGGACAAGCGGCCACGTCTCCGCAACGCAAAACCTTTAGCACAACGGCTGCAGGCCTCAATTGTTTTACGCGCCCCCGCGCGCGGGCTGTTTTTTCGTCAAGTTCCCGAGCCCTGCCTTGAGTTCCTTAGCACAAAAAGAACAACCTAACCCATTATAAACAAACACTTCCTGCCTTCTCAAGCTAGTCTATACGATTTTTCTGCATTGGAAAACACCCCTTAAAATCGGGACGTACTTGCCAGTAAAAGGGATTGGATGAACGACACCTATATAACAAACCTGATATCTGAGTCGAGTTTGTTGCTCTCTGTCTTTCTGTCTTTCTGTCTTATCCGCGTGGCACAGATCAGACCGGCATTAATCACAAGTTCATACTCTGGTTAAACCGACCAGCAAAACAACATCAATTTTCAGAATAATTCTAAGTATGGTTAATGCCCATATAAAAAACTGTTGATAACTCGCGCTTCACACCAAAATAATTCGCTCAATTTAGAATAGTTCTTTCCGACTCAGATCTGCTCTGCTTTCATGCCTTTATTACGGTTGTTCAGTTGCTAAATTAATTCGGAGAAAAAAAATGAAAAATAAAAAAAATGGTAACGCTTCCAATACGAGTACCTACCCCGTCCCCTCTTCTGAAAAAATAACAATTAAAGCGCTTGAAGATAGTCCGGTCTTTGAAGATTATATTACTCAGACCGCCTGCTCAGATCCAAGCGTTCAGCCGTGCCAAACCATTCACTTTCTGAAATCCGGCCGCAGCGCATATCTGCGCTTGGTGGAGGATAATGGGTATTACCTGAGAAGAATCCGCGATCGCATCGGCGATTTGTCCACCGCCACAGAGGGAAGAAAACTTCCGAAAATCACGGTTCAAGGGTCTTCAAACAAATTTGCTGTTTTTTTGAACGACGTAATTACCTTCTGCCATCTTGTCGCCCAACATCGTTACAAAAAAAACGAACATCTCGATATGGTGTTGAAATGCGTCTCCGGTGAAATCAAACCCGAACAACTTCCTCCGGCTAAACCGACCAGTTATGCCGCCGACAACAACACCGGCAACGGCAAGACCGCGAAAGAAAAGAAACTCAAGTTCACGCCTGCCGCCATGACCGTCAACGAATTAACCCCTCGGACGGAAAACCAAGAACGTTACGTTAAACTTCTTGATGACAACCGCTATGAAGCCGTAATGGCGCAGGGTCCAGCCGGTACCGGCAAAACTCGCCTTTTGTTGCAAACGCTCCTGCGGAGAATCCGTGACCACTACCGTGGCGTGCCAAGTGAAAAATACGGCAAACTGATCCTCTCTATGCCGCTTGTTTATGACGGCCGCGATCTTGGCGCCATGCCCGGCACCTTAGCACAAAAAACAAACATGTGGTTTGAAACCTATTACAAGCACCTGGCGCGCATCCTTGCGCCGCAAACGCCGAGAGGCGATTACGACCTGAGAGCTGGCACGGCGGATCTTTATGAGCTGATCAGTCAGGGAATCATTGAAATTGCGCCACTTGAAACGCTTTACGGGAAAAGTTTTGAAGGCGCTTTCGTCGTTCTGGACGAAGCTCAGAGAACCCATCCCGAGCAAATGATCACCTTTATGACACGCATCGAAGAAAACTCGCGCATGTTCATCATTGGTGATTTAGAACAACAAGGCCTTCACAAGGATAACAACAACCACAATAGGCAAAAAGGCCAAGCCTTCCTTCTTCCTAATATTGTAAGCATTGACCAAGACGGCGTTGTTGAAATCAAAAAGTTCGGACGCACTGTGAGCGTCGGGTTTCACAAAGATATCGGTCATTTCGTTATGGGCTCAAAACCGGGAGTCGTTGAAAAAGTTTATCCCCTCAATGGCTTTGCCCAAGCGCTTATGCTTTATAGCGGCTCGCCCAGAATTGCGTGCACAAGCCTGAATTTCTCAGATATCCAGCGTAGCGGCGTCGGGCGCGATCTTCTCATGCTGCATCGCGGGCTGCGTATCGTGGGCGATGAAATTACGGGCACTTCTCCAAACGGCGTCGGCCATATGGATCCAAAAGCAATCCTTGCCGACCGGGCTCAACAGCCAGAACCAGAACAGCCTGGCAAAGGAAGATTTAGGGTTGCTTTAAAATTGGCTGAAAAACGCCCATAAACTGGTCTTTAGTTTAATCCCATCATTTGCCTCACCCGCTCCGCGACAAGCTCAACGTCGTTAAGGGGCTGATACGTCCATTGCTCGAGCTTGCCGATGAAGGGTCTCGTTAAACCATCGTCTCTCAAAGCTTGATGGAAACGCCGGAACTTGTCCGATCCGCCCGGGATATCGACCACATGAACAGGTTTTCCGGTGGTGCATGCCTCCGAAACCATGTTCACGGAATCCGGCGTGACGATGAAAGTATCGGCCAGCCCTAACATGCCGTAGTATGGATTGTAACCTTTCCCATCCCATACGTAGCTCGGCACGTCCCGTAACCCCGCCGTTAAAATCGCTAGATTGTCGTCGCCCGTACGCCGCGACGGCGTGACCAGCAAACTTCCTCCTGTTTCCTTCGTTAATGCATTCAATTGCATTATCAACGGCTTCATCTCACGCGGAGTCAGGCTGTAGACCGCATTCGTGCCGCCAATCAGCACGGCAATGTAAGGACGTGGCAAGTGGGACACCAAAGGCAAAAGCTTCGCCGTTTCTTTCGCCAACATTTCGGACGAAATACGATGAAGCGCGCCTTTTGTGGTCATGACGTTCGGACCTGTCAGGTTGTCATGCCGGGGAATGACAACAAGATCAAAGCGTGACGGATCGATAACCGGGTTTTGAAGCTGAACAACAAAGGTGCGCGAGGCGCCGTTTTTCATTGTCGAACGCCGCACAAAGAGGGAAGCCGCCACACTATGCCGTCCGGTAGCAATCAATAGATCAGGCCAAGGCGGCTCGATTGGATCGCCATTACCACTAAAAGCCCAGCGCAAACCATGCCTTAAAAAGGGAGTTAGTTGCCTCCAAGGTGTTCTTAACCTTATCCTTTTGACAACAGGGCTTAAACCGAGGGCCTCGGCCAGCCCAAGACACTGATTTTCCATACCAACTTTGCCGTCAGTGACTACCCAGCATGTGACTTGGCTCTTTCCCAACATCCCGCTACTATCCCTCTTGAACCATTGAAACGTACAACATACGGGACAGGCATGAAGCACGTCAAACTCGATCGTATTGATCTCAAAATTTTGCGCGAATTACAAAAAAACGGTCGAATGACCAATGTCGAATTAGCAAAAAAAGCCGGTATCTCGGCCCCACCTTGTTTACGCCGCGTTCGCGCGCTTGAAAAAGCAGGCTATATCAAAGGCTATTACGCCGACATAGCTGCAGAGAAACTTGGTTTTGGCCTAACGGTTTTTATTAGTGTTGAATTGGCAAACCATTCCGAATCCGATGTTGCCACTTTTATAAAAGCCGTCGATTCCTGGCCGCAAGTCCGCGCTTGTTATTTGCTTACCGGTGAAACGGATTTTCTTTTGAAAGTCGTCGCCGAAGACTGGGAATCATTCCAAAAGTTTCTGACCACTCAACTCACTGCTACCCCCAACGTCCATCGCCTCAAGTCCGCTCCCGCCATGCAACGCACCAAGTACGAGCCTGGAGTGCCGATTGAAGAGAAAAACGGCAACAACGAAAGGGATAAAAAGGCCTAAACGACGTTAGCGTTCGAAAATTGATATAAAATTCCTTTCCGGTTACACCTACCTTTTCTTGGAAAATCCTCTTATACCATCACACGTTAATATCCTTTCGCGGAGCTCGCTTTGCTTACGAACATCATCGTCTATCTGGTTGACTTCAGTCGACGTTTTTCTTTTCTGATCGCAGCCCTGGCTTTTGTGGCCAGCATCGCTATGGGCTGGTATGTCGCGAACCATTTTAAGATTAACACGGATGTCAATCAACTGCTGGCAGAAGATCTGGCATGGCGCAAACGTGAGGCTGATCTTGAAAAAGCCTTTCCGCAAAAGGTCGACCGCTTAATTGTCGTCATTGACGGAGCAACACCAGACAATGCCGAAAATGCAGCTGTCGCTCTTGCCGAAAAAATGCGCAACCGCCCCGATCTTTTCAAAAACGTGACGCGCATGGAAACAATCCCATTTTTCCGCAAGAACGGGTTTCTTTTTCTCAAAGAAAATGAACTAAGCAGCATTATTGAAGTCCTTGTGCAAGCCCAACCGCTGCTCGGATCGCTGGCAAAAGATCCTTCCTTACGTGGTTTGTTCGGAACATTAACCCTTGTCGTTGAAGGCCTGAAACGTGGCGATGTGGATTATAAAAACCTCGATCAGCCGTTCGGCGTTTTAGCGGATGCTGTTCAATCCGTAATAGAAGGCAAAGATAAACCTCTTCCATGGCGCTCCATGATGATGGATCACCAACCGAACATGCGCGATCTGCGCAAATTCATCATTACTCAGCCCGCGCTCAACTATAAAGCTCTGGAACCCGGCGAAGCCGCAAGCAAAGCCATCCGCGCCATGGCAGAGGAAATGCACCTGACCCGCGATCAAGGGGTTACGGTTCGACTTACCGGCTCAGTTGCCCTGAATGACGAGGAATTTGCGAGTGTCGCGGATGGCACGACCCTCGCTACAATCATGTCCGTCGTTCTTGTCCTTTTGATCCTATACCTCGCGTTGCGTTCTTTCCGTCTCATCCTCCCTATTCTTTTAACACTCGGCGTAGGCCTGATTGCCACAACGGCTTTTGCTATGGCCGCTGTTGGGTCTTTGAACCTGATATCCGTTGCCTTTGCCATTATGTTTGTTGGCATAGCTGTCGACTTTGGCATCCAGTTCGGCGTCCGTTTCCGCGATCAGCACCATCAGGAGCCAGATGCCACAAAAGCCATGCTAGCCACCGCGCGCATTATCGCCATGCCCTTAGCGCTGGCGGCCGGATCAACAGCCGTTGGCTTTTTGGCTTTTACGCCGACTGATTACAGGGGTGTAGCCGAACTTGGGCTAATTGCTGGGGCGGGCATGATCATTGCTTATCTTCTTAACATAACCTTGCTCCCCGCCCTGCTCGCCATTTTTAGACCGCCTGCAGAACCCGAGCCTATCGGTTACGCATGGGCCGCCCCAATTGACGAGTTTATTATAAAGCACCGCCCGCGTATTTTGATCGGAGCCGCCATACTCGCCGTCATTGGATCGTTGATCGCTATGCAGTTGCGGTTCGATTTTGATCCTCTAAATCTCAAAGATCCGAAAACAGAATCCGTTTCCACAATGTTTGAGTTGATGCGCACGGACCCCGAGGCTGTCCCCGCCATCGAAATTCTGGAGCTTAATTTAGCTAAAGCACAGGAAGTCGCCAAGCAAATTGATGCCTTGCCAAAAGATATTGTGCGTGAAACGCGAACGCTTGCCAGTTTCGTGCCCGAAGATCAGGACAAAAAACTCGCCATTATCGGTGATGCAAACTTCCTGTTGGCACCGACACTCAATCCGCCCACCATCGACTCAGCACCAAGTGATGAACAGGTTTATGAGGCGCTTCAAAAAACCGTCGAAGCATTACGCAGCCTTGGCGCCGAACGGACATCGGCGCAACGCCTCGCCCAGAACCTCGAAACCATCATCAAGCGTCATGACAGCGCCGTTTTGCAACGTCTGCACAACGTTCTCATCACAGGGATGGAGCAGCAGTTAGCCGCAGTGCGTGAAGCCCTGACCGCCGAGCGTGTGACCGTTGATAACATCTCCGATGATCTGAAACGCGACTGGATTACACCGGATGGCCGCGCCAAAATCGAGGTCTATCCGAAAGGCAATCCCCGCGACCCGAAAACGCTTACTGCTTTCACTGAAGCCGTTCAGAAGATCGCGCCGGAAGCCTCTGGATCCCCTGTTTCCATCCAGGAATCCGGCAAAACCATTACTAATGCATTTATTAAGGCCGGGATCTCAGCAGTGCTGGCAGTAGCCTTCCTTTCGTGGCTTATTTTGCGATGTGTTGCGGATGTAGCACGCTTGATCGCGCCCTTAATTCTTGCCGGAATCTTAACATTAGCGACCATGGTGATCGTGGGATTACCCTTGAATTTCGCTAATATAATAGCACTTCCTTTACTTTTGAGCCTTGGCGTGTCCTACGCGATCTATTTTGTTAGCGCTTGGTACACAGGTATTACGAAACCGTTACAATCGAGTATGGCTCGGGCAGTTTTATTTAGCGCGTCAACTGCTTTAGTAGCCTTCGGAAGCCTGTCCTTCTCGGAACATCCTGGCACGAGCGGCATAGGTGAATTGTTAACTGTTTCTCTGATATATTCGCTGCTCTGCTCATTCGTGGTTCTTCCAGCCTTGCTTGGACGGTCGCGTTTGAGTTAAGTTTTAGGAGACACGATTCCTAAAACCCACCTGTTCACTATCCTGAGGACTCCATGTTTAAACACCGCCATTACGCCGTTGTTCTTGCCTTCTCAGCTCTGTTAGCGTTCTCGGCATGTTCGTCTGTGCCGGGAGGCAAGTCCGAATACACGGGCGACAATGATCCGTTTGAATCTGTCAATCGAGTCATTTTCGATGTCAATGATTTCCTTGATCGTTTATTGCTCCGCCCCTTGGCTGAGTTGTACCGCGTAACCGTGCCGCCGCCGCTGCGGGACCGGGTTGCCGGCATTGTGAAAAATATGTCTGAGCCCGTTATCTTCGCCAACAATGTGCTGCAAGGTGAAGTCACCCGCGCCGGCACAACCTTGGGCCGCTTCCTGACCAACACAACCTTGGGTGTCGGCGGTATGTTTGAAGTGGCGAATGGTTTCGGCTTGCCGCGTCAGACAGGCGACTTTGGCCAGACCCTTTACACATGGGGCCTGCCAAGCGGTCCGTACCTTGTATTACCGCTGTTTGGTCCCTCGACCGTACGTGAAGGCATTGGTCTTGGCGTTGACTCGTTCATGTCACCCTGGAAGTACGTTGTGGCTATTGGCGATGATACGACCTACACCGCATTCATGGCCTCCGACACGACGGCTAATGCTCTGGTCAAGCGTGAAGAAAATATCGAACCGCTTGATACGCTACGCGAAGGTTCTCTTGACTTCTATGCGCAAATGCGGAGCGTATACCGCCAGCATCGCGCGAAGGAGTTAGGCGCGCCGTTGCCAAGCGACATGCCCACCTTCGAGGATTTTGAGGCCGAACAGGTTACGCCTATCATCCATTAATCCCGAAACGCATCTTAATACAAAACCCTCCCCTTTCGGGGAGGGTTTTTGTTTTTAGGCGCCGTAAGATCACTTCAACAGCAACCTGAACCAGCGCTCACAAACCTCCAAATCCTGTCGAATTGACTTGTGGCGCGCCTGAATGACCGGATCATCGCCCCATTCTTTCTTTTGATGATTGGCATCAAGCTCAGCGGCCTGAAAAACGGCTTCTTTGTCCCAAACGGCTTCAGCCAAAGCCAACCCTAAAACAAGCGATCCCATCGCATCGACCGCGACACTTAACCCCGTCAAGATAAAGTTGTCGTAACCTTCCACGGTCTTGTGAAGCGCCATCAGGGCTTCTGGCGGCTGCCGAATAGGCATAACGCTGTTGCTCACAGCAAGTCTTGCTCCGAAACGCTCAGCGCACCAATCAAGATAAGGCTGCCACACGTCCTTTTGGCGGTTCGCCAGCGATACCGGAAGATCGGCGCGATGGCACAAAAGCTCGCTCTCGGCATGGGCGACAATCTGCCGGACAGTTCGCGCACGGTCTTTTGCCACTATATCGATAGCCGTCGCCGCCAGTTGAGTAAGCGGCATCATCGCTGTCTTTAACGTCTTCGCCGGATCAGGCGCCGCCCGCCATTCATCCGCCACAGCTTGCCCAAGATCTGCCGAAGGCAATGCATAAATGTTTCCGGCCGGCGTTTTAAGCGGTTTGTCATCGCGATAAACAACATACTCTTTACCCGATGAAACAACTTTGTAAACAACGGGTTGTGACGTTTTCTTCGTTTTATCTATCATCAGTTCCCGAACAATCCCTTACCTATTCCTTGAATGAGTTGGTTCCCCATATCTTTGGCCTTCTCGCCTGCTTTTTTCACAGCATCCTGCACGGCCCCTGTTTTCCCGGCAGGCTTACTCGCTTGTGGGTGCTCAATCGTATAAACGCATGCGTTTTGCCCTGCTTGCGATACAACCTCCGGTACGCCGGCATCACCTACTGCACCATTCGTCAACAGGCCAACAACGCTCTTTGCCGTACCGGCAATATCCGGAACATAGCTTAATTTGGTCAACGGTCCGCTCACACGCAAAGGCGGCTCCAAACCTCCAACATTCACGGCTTTAGTTCGCGTCCGCAGCACCATGTCCATCGTTTCGTCACGTAGATTAATACTGCCAGTTCCTGCAATCGTCGCTTGCGCGGTATCAAGCAGCAAGCCATCCGTTTGCATCATGCCGTTCACGATCTTGAAACGGGCTACCATGCAATTCAATGCCGGTTTCACTAACTGTCCCGTTCCCGGCGCGAAGGCGTTCAGCAAGCTGCCTGCCACATCGCCAAGGATTTTCTGCGATAGTGTGCCGCCCGCTGCGATCAAGCTGATATGTCCGTTCGCATTGCTGGCGATGGCATGCATGCTGTTGCCGACGCTTTCGATATCAAGGGTCATATCTGCCTTGCCGGTAATGAAGGATTCCAGCCCACCCAACTCAGCCAACTTCGACATATCAAGCTGCGGCGCGTTCAGAATGGCGCTGACTTTCACTGGCGATACCGATGCATCAACCATCTTCTGCCCCTTTGCTTCGGTCCCGGCAAAATTCAGGCTGTACGGCGACACAAGCAAGCGCCCGTTTTCCAGATTAACCTTAGCCTGAATTTTTTTTAGGCTCGAAGGTCCGATCGGCACTTCGCCAATCGCTACGTCAAGCTTGGCATCGGCCGCTTTCAAGCCATCGAGATTCAGCGGCTCATTGCTAAACAGCATTTCACGCGCGGATTGTGACTTGGGAGACGGTGAGGCTTCGCTTTTTCCTTCCGGCGCTGCTGTTTCCGGTTGTTTAAAATCGGAAGGATTCAACTTGTCGCTGTTCACTGTCCCGGTGATCGCTGGTCTTTGTCCGCCCAAAGCAATCTTAAGAGCGCCGGTGATTTTTGAATCGCCCGCGCCCAGCGTATAGGTATCCACGACAACATTCTTTGCTCCGTTATTCAGGCTTCCTTCCGCATGAATTTTATAATTCATATACACGGCATCAGCCTTAAACGGCCATTTTTCGCCCATCATCTTTTCCAGCTCACCGCCCGAGGCATCGAGTGTAACGGGCGCACCGGCAGCTTCACCCTTAAAGGTCAGTTTGATCCCCTTGCCACGACCATCAAAAGTCAAATCATCAACCTTAAAGACGTTGGTTTTTCCATCCTTGCCCTTTATGGCAAAACGGCTGTCGCTGACGTTGACCTTGCTTACATGGATTGCGACAGGCTTGGTTTCAGCCTTTCCTGCAGCGGGCGGCGCAACAGGTGGTGTGGACGGTTCCTTCTTGGTTCCGTTGAATTCCCAATTCGTTTGACCTCCAGCGTTCGTTTCAAGCTGCACATCTGCATCCGCCAGCTTGAATGAACTAACTTCCAGCTTGCGGCTTAGAAGCGGTTGAATTCCTACGCCTAAATACAATTCACCGATTTTCGCCATGACCGGACGGCTGGCCCATGGCGGATTTGCGATGCTAACATTGCTGACTCCAAGCCGAAACCCATCGCTCCACGAAAGACCAAGCTTAATGGGTCCATCAAGTTTCACGGTTCGCCCCAATTGCTCGCTGAGAGCCTCGGCGATTTGAGGGCGGTAACTGTTCGCGTCAAAGGTGGCAAACAAAACAACCACACCTGCGACGATCAAGCCGGCGATTGCCAAAAGAATCTTTTTCATGGTTACCTCCTGTTTTCAGGTTACCTTTCCACATCGAATTCAACCTTGGCCTGTTCGTCAAACTGGAACCACTGCCAAGTTTTCTGCATCTCGCGCCCCAAAGGAGCGACTATATCGATCACGCCACGGCGCGGATGAGGAATAATCAGCCGCCGCGCATGAAGGTGTAAGCCCGCCCCCAATTCCTTCAAGGGCAATGTCTCAGGGGGAACCCCACCATATATTTTATCACCAAATATGGGCGTACCCAAATGCGCTAAATGCACACGTAACTGATGCGTCCTTCCCGTGATGGGCCAAAGCGCGACAAAAGCGGCCTTTTTATGTGCTGCTTCAACGACTTGATATAAGGTCACGGCTGATTTTGCCCCCTTTTTCGTGACCGCCCTTTCCGCAACAACCATTCGCTCGCCACGTTTGAAAAGTGGCGAGTCGACGCATCCTTGCTGTGGCTTCGGCACACCGACCGTCATTGCCCAATAAATTTTTTGCGTCTCTCGCTGACGAAATGCTGCGGTTAACTTCGCGGCAGCAAAATCGGTGCGCGCAACGAGCAAGACACCGCTCGTGTCGCGATCAAGCCGATGCACCAGTTTCGGTTTTGTCTTCTTATCGCGGCTAAACGCCATCAATGTGTCGTCGAGATTTTCTCTTAAACCCGTTCCACCCTGCACAGCCAAACCGGCAGGTTTGTTAAGAACAACCACATCATCGTCTTCATAAAGAATCATTTCCTTCAGTCGGTCGAGATTACGCATGGGCTTTGCCCCAAATGACCCCGCCGCCGTCTTCTCTTCCCTGTAAAAAACTTGGGGCGGCAATCGTATAGTTTGCCCCACATCCAGCCGGTCCCCCGCGTCAGCGCGTTTGCCATCGACGCGAATCTGCCCTGTTCGCAGGAATTTCTGCAGTTGGCCATGCGTCAACGAAGGAAAATAACGGCGAAACCAGCGATCGAGACGCAATCCGGCTTCGTCCCTGTCAACAGTCCGGAGCCTGGGTTTTGGTAAATTTTTCTCGGGGACAATCATCTATTTCTGATAGCCTAAAAACCGTCTTTCATGTACTGTGGCGCAAACAACACAAATGAAGTACGATTCGTGCTTGTTTTCAATAGGTTAACGGAATAGGCTTTAAACGACTCGTCTTTGAAAAGCTTGGAATTTCGGTTTAATGCCTTTAAACATGATCCGTTTTAGGCTGGCGCGCAAAACGCCGATGCCACAGGAAGGGTAAACATGACGTCAACGAAGGGATTTGCAATGATACGGAACCTAACGCTGGCCGTCCTTATGGCCATTGTTCTTTTGGCCGGCGCGCCTGCGCAAGCCGCCAGTAAGTCAGCTTCCGCGAGCAACATCAACAAGTCCGGATTAACCGCCCCTGAAAAGAAAGTTATCAGCGAGGGTGACTCCGATGTTGAAGATACGGCTGCGGCCGATCCCGGAGAAATGGCCGCCGCTACGGAAGCTGCGGCACAAGCCACATTGCCGCCTCTTTCCGACAATGGGGGCATTGGCGACACCCTTTCCAATTTTGGCCCTTCAAGCGGCACCGTTGTTGGGAACCGCGCCCTTGAACTGCGCGACGAAGTTTTACGTCTCCGCTCTTCCGTCAATCTGAACGCGGGTGAGTTTTCAATCCTTCGCGCGAACGGCGCGGCAGGCGCGGTTCAGTATCACAGCACGGTTGCGGCCATCACCGCGCGCTTGCAGAATGGCACGACCCGCGGCAACCCGATCTTGTTGCGTCAGTGGGATGAGGCCGAAGCAAGCCTGAACGAAGTAACAAACTCGCTTAACCGGCTGAACGCCTTGCAGACATCCGTTGCCGCCGACGCCTCGCTGGCTTCGTACCTGCTTGAATCGATCCAGGCTGCTTTCCAGCTTTCGGGCGCTTTGGACGAAGACCACGATCAGCTGAAACTACTTCGTGACGAAGTCAGCCGTCAGGTTGTCCAGCTCGACTACCTTCGCAATCAGGTGGCGGACGACATTCAACGTCAGACGACCTACCTGACAGCCGAGCGCACAAACTTGCAAGCCTTGGCCTTCGCAATTACGCGCGGCGAACTGCTTGGCAACAGCTTAGCCAACCGTCCGGTTATCGTAAACCCCTCGCCGGTTCTTTCCCTTCCGAGCGCAAGGGCCCCCGGCAACACGCAAGGCTATGCACCAGCGCCAACCGCGGCCCCCGCAACGCCGGTAACTTCCGGGTCGTTGATGTCGCCGCGCGAATACCTGCAGGAATCCGGGACTTTGAACATGGCACAACCCGTTCTGCCGACGGGGGATGTCGGTGTCGCGCCTACGGCAGGTCGTTTGCTTGTGCTCATCCGCTACAATCAAGCGACCGTCGAGTATGAGCAACAGCTCTCGCAAGCCGTCAGCACGGCCTTGCAACGCCAACCCGAAGCCCAGTTTTCTGTGATTGCTGTTTCGCCCGCCAGCGGCGATCCGGCTGAACTTGCCAACGCGCAAGAATCCGCCAACCGCAACGCTGACGCCGTCAAGCGTTCGCTGGTTCAGCTTGGCCTTGCGCCCTCCCGCATCAATATGGCCAGCACGCAAACCGTCTCGGCCCAAACGCCGGAAGTCCACGTTTACGTGAGATAAACGTGAGAAGCTCTCGGCTCTCATTCTCCAAAGTTTTCTGTCTCGTCCGAAAAAGGAGCTTTTCCATGCGTCCTTCATTTACCCTGCCTGTACTCGTAACTAGCGCTTTCCTTATTGCGATGCCCATTATTTCCCATGCCGGGCAAACGCAGACAAAGCTGGACAGCAATGGGAATCTTATGTTTGAGGTCGCGCCCCAAAGCGCCATGATCGCCAACACTGCTACCTTTAAGATGATGCATGATGGCCCGATTGTCATGCCTCCCGGCGATACCGCCGCATGTAATGGCAACACGGAGGGCGCCGTTCGCTACAACAAGGCCTCAAAAAATTTCGAGGGTTGTGACGGAAATAATTGGCGTTCTTTTTGGCCAAAAGGACTCTCAGGAAATTTTGCCGGCTGGCCAGATGCAATAATGTGTAACATAAATGCAAACATGATTCTGGTTCTCATTCACGACGAGATTGCCACTCCATACGCTGGTCTTGGCAATGTTCATATTTATCACTCAGCAGGTACTTATACTGGGGATACGATCGCTATCGCGTTCGACTTAAGTGGCAATTATAAGGATGCAACGGGCGTATGGCCATCGGCTGTCCTTGGAGCTGGCGACTGCGCCACTTCGATGACAAATATTATTAATGCAGGTCGAACATTCAACTTCGCCGCTCCATATCCGCATTAACCAATCCACAAGCAAGCGCATTCAACAGGCACACAAACAGCGAAATAGGCCTACGAACGGTCACGCTGCACGCGCCACTAACGCCCGCAATCCATGCCGATCAGGCCCCTAAATCGCCATGCTTTCAAGTATTGCGGTAACTAAATACATAAAAGAAAACGCCAAATACCCCTAAAATCACGCCTTTCAACATATCCGTCTGCTGCACACCCCTAAAAATATAATACCCCGCCATGAGCAACAGGGCTCCTCCAATGATTTTTCTCAACATTCCCTTTTTCATTTTTATTTTCATCCAACCCCTCTTAAAGGATAGAAAAATCAAAATCCTATTTAGTTAAGTTTCACGTCAACGCGGTCCATGTCCCCGCTAGGAACATTCGCGCCAAGCGCACGCACATCTATGCGATTGCTGGCAATGCCTTTGTTTGACAGATAATCCCGAATGGCAAGCGCCCTTGCCAATGACAACCGCCGCGCTTCGCGCGCCGAAAGATCGCCAGTTCCTGCGTAGGCAAACAGGGTTACGCGAGCTTTGGGGTTGCTCAACAGGACAATCGAAAGCTTATCAAGCGGCCGGTTAAGCTCATTATCAATCGTCTGCGATCCGCGACGAAAGCTAAAAGATGAGACATCGGGATCAAGCGCTGTCAATTTGGTGGCTGAAGCCGTCGCTTCTGAAGCTTCCTGAAGCGTGGATGTCACAAATGTTTCCCCACCCAGCGAAGCTGTCGCCGCATCCAGGGGACTTGCAGGTTGCAATTGGGGCATCGTGCCTGTCTCAAGCGGTGGCAATGGGCCCTTAGGAAGACGTGGCGTAACAAGACCAACAGGCGCCGCCATCGGGACAGGTGCTTCGTCTGGATTAGCCGACGGAGTCACCATCGAAGGCAACCGCGCTGAGGACGGTGCCGATCCCTTAACGGCAAGCGGCGCAACACAGCTAACTGCGCCACCGCCATTCGTTCCCGAACAACTCCATGTCCAAGGACCTTTGCCGCTAACCGCGCTGGAAATGCCTGCTGAGCAAAGGCCTGTTTTGGGCATGGTCGGTGTCGTCACTCCATTAGCCGCGCCGCAAACACCGTTAATCGGTGCTGGAGGCATTAATGGTGCCGTACAACTCACAGACATGCCGCCATTTGACCCAAGGCAATTCCAGTTCCATGGCCCATTGCCGCTCACGTCTGTCGCGGTGCCCAGAGAGCATAGCCCTTCCGAAGGCTGGGCAACCGCCGCTACTCCATTTGCCGGGCCACAGTTTCCATTCAGGGGTTGTCCCGGCGGTGGAGGTGCTTTTGGCAGAACGCGCGATGTCGCGCAGCTGCTCGCGATTCCTCCATTCAGACCCGAACATGTCCATGTCCACGGTCCTTCGCCATTGACGGCACTTGGCACACCGCTGTCACACAAATTAGTGTCCGGCGCCGACGTCATCACAGCATTGGCCGCCGCACCACATGAGCCATCGACCCTGGCTTGCGATTGCGCTGCTGCTGCACAACTTACGCTTGATCCGCCTCCAGCGCCGACGCAACTCCAGAGCCACGGGCCACTGCCATCAATCTCTGTCGGCGTGCCTGCAGCGCAAAGACCTGTCGTCGGCATTAATTTTTGAATGGATCCATTGGCGGCGCCGCATACACCATCAATCTTTTTGGGCGCTTCGCAATCAACTTTGTGTAAGCCACCCGCACACGTCCAGAACCATGGCCCGCTTCCGCGTACTGTGCTTGGTTTACCCGCATCGCAAAGACTTTCAGCCGGAACCTCGGATACACCTCGACCAGACGCTGAACCGCATTTCGCATCATCGGAAACATTCTTGATTTCTGACGGCGGGGTTTGCGTGACAGGTGCCGAACATGACACCGTTGCCGCGCCCATAGAGCCTTTGCATTCCCAGGTCCAGCTGGTGCCTTTCTTATCTTTACGAACGTTGGCTGGCGCACCCGAAGCGCAGAGATTACTATCAGGCGCTTTATATGAGCCGACATTCGCGGCTGTCCCACAAGCCCCTTCTGTTGCCGCTAAAGTCGAGCAAGCAACATTGTGACCTTCGTCATCCGAGCAGCTCCACATCCAAGGACCATTGCCGGAAACTGCGCTGGCCTTGCCGCTGGCGCACAAGTTCTGTACGGGAACTTGGTAGGAAGCCGTCTCGGCCGCCGTCCCGCAAGCTACAGGCCCAGCAGGAGTTGCCGTCGGCTGGCTTATAAGCGATGCCGTGCAACTAACTGTTGTGCCGCCTTCGGAACCTGAACAATTCCAATTCCACGGACCCAAGCCTGTGACACGGCTTGCTGCTCCTTGACTGCAAAGTTCAGATGTCGGCGCCTTCTCGAAAGACCCGCCGTTGGCCGCACCGCAAACACCATCCACCATTGTAGGTGCTTTGCATGAAACAGTGGCGCCACCTTGGGCGCCGGAGCATGTCCACGTCCACGGTCCGTTGCCTTCTACGGTTGAGGCTTCGCCTGCTTTACAAAGGTCTGTCTTGGGAGCCTCGTTATGGCCTTTAAGAGAGGCTTCACCACAAACGGCATTTACCTTGGGAGCTGCCTTACAAGTGGCCGCCGCACCCCCATAGAGACCCGAACATGTCCAATGCCACGGCCCCTCGCCGGTTACCGCGCTTGCGTAACCCGTCGTACACAAATCTTTCTGGGGCATTGTTTCAGTGCCTGTATCCGAGCTTGCCGCCCCACAAACACCGTCAATTTTCCTTGGCGCTGTGCAGGCTACAGCCTGTCCACCATTTGTGCCCGAACATGCCCAAGTCCATGGCCCACCACCATTCACGCGGCTTGCAATGCCTTTCAGGCAAAGATTTTCGGTTGGAGCGGATTCCATGCCTGTTCCGTCTGCCGCACCGCATTTGCCATCTTCAGCCGCTTGGGGTTTAGCCGATGGCTGTTCTGTTGTTGACGCCTTGGTAGATGCCTTCTTGTCGGCGCCTTTAGCAACCGGAGCCGCACAACTGACCGTCATACCACCATTCGCGCCCAGGCAACTCCAACGCCATGGCCCATCGCCGGATACTTCTGTTGGCGTGCCTTGCGCGCATAAATCCGCGGCGGGTTTGCCACTAGTGGCCATTCCGTTCGCGGCGCCACAGTTTGCATTGACACGAACCGTTGAACTTGCCTCCGTATCTGCAAGGCTCGCTTTTCCTTCGATTTTGGTGTTGTCGACATCAATGAGCGACTTCGGCTCTTCCTGCAAATCCGTCGCACGTGGGCCGCTTTCTGCAGCAGAAACAGGCGGCGTGCAACTATTGCTTAACCACACGTCTTGAATATCGCCCTTTGGACATTCAATACGGGTTTCGCCAGTAATTTTACCTGTGTAATTTGCGGGATAACCCGCTTCCTTGCATTCTTTCGTCCAAGACTTAACACTTGGCTCGCAAGCCCTTGGCGGCTCTTCTTTCACGGCTTGCGACTCTTTGAGTTCAGGCAAAACTTCTGCAGCGGTTTCTTTCGTCTCTTCCTTTGGTTCAGCGGCTGGCGGTCCGAAAATACTTGTGGAAGGGGCCGTTGCTTCTTTTTCCTCTGCTGGTTTGCTCGCCGACTGGTTCAATGGCAATGGCGGTTGCTCAATCTCAGTCGCTTTTGGCACAGATTCATCTTCGTCAAAAACCGATCCGGTTTCAGTCAATGTTCCCGTTTCTAAAGTGCTGGCTGTTCCCGTTTCCGACGTATGCTCTTCAAGTTTTTTCGAACTCGAGAGGCTCTTGGGCTCCATTCCCGGTTCATATTTCACGCCTGAAACTTCACTGGCTTTGGAATCGCTGGCTGATTCGAGAGCTTTCGTCTCAGCGGATTCACTCAAAACCTCTGGAAAAGTTGGAGGCACAGGTATGTTCGGGTTTTGCCCTGATTTTTGAAGGGCGCTTTTCATCCCTTCCATTAACATAATACTTGCCGAACTTGACTTTCCCGGTGCCAACGCCGGTGGGCCGAGAGGCGTTGGCGGTTTCATCTGCGGGGCTTTCAGTTCACCGACAGGCAAACTGGGCCGTTTAGGCACATTAGTTTGAGAGGAAGTTTTAGGCTTTGTGGGTTTTGACAGAGTCAACGTGCCCGCTTTTATAGGTTTATTCCATTCAACACCCTCTGGCAAAATCCCTTCGTCCATAGGCGCCGGAACGGCCTTTTCGACATAGGTCTCGACGGAAGAATTCGGCGCTTGCGCCATAGCGGGCACTGTCGCCGTTAAAACCAAAATAAAGGCCAAAATCCGGCTGAAACGCAGGGGTGAGGAGTGAGAGGGCAAGTGCATTGGCAGGGGGGTACCCATGGCAGAATCGTTATCCAGAATGTTCTAATGGGAACGGGGGCGATAGTCGATAGCAATCAAAGGGATGTCGCAGGATTCGTCCACATACCCCCCATCTGCGGCGCGATGGCAACGGCGCCAGGGGCCCGTACGGCGCACACGGGGAACCTGTTTCGCCCGGGCTGCGAGCCCGTTCGTATGCCTTTTGCCCAAGTTGCGTGCCCAATCAAATGATTAAAGACCCCAGAGGACGGAAACCATCTGGTCGTGAATCGACCCATTGCTGGCAATCAGAGCCCCGTTCTTTAACGGATCCAGCCCCTGTTTGAGCGGACTGACAAAACCACCCGCCTCCTTGACGAGAACGAGGCCCGCCGCAACGTCCCAGGGCCCCAACCCGGCCTCCCAGTACCCGTCATAACGGCCTGCCGCCACGTAAGCGAGATCCAGAGCCGCCGAACCCGCGCGGCGTATACCCGCAACTTGAGGCATAATTGCCCCTAATTCAGCCATAAAAGCCGGAATTGGCTTCGAACTGCCTTTAAAAGGCGTCCCGGTGGCGATCAGGCAGTCCGCAAAGTCCTTGCGCGCCGAAACACGTAAACGCTGGTTGTTAAGATAAGCGCCTAACCCCTTCTCAGCCCAAAACATTTCGTCGTTAACAGGATTGTAGATCAGCCCCGCGATGAGCTCCCCTTCCCGCTCGGCGCCAATGGATATGCACCAATGAGGCACCCCATGCAGGAAATTCGAGGTTCCATCCAGCGGATCGACAATCCAGCGTTCCTTTTTGCCGGAGGTATCCGGATTGTTATCTTTCTCTTCCATGACAAAGCCAAAATCAGGCCGCGCCTTGCTGAGTTCCTCGCGAATAATTTCCTGGGCCTGATAATCGGCCGTGCTGACGAAATCCGCCGGGCCCTTGCGCGATACTTGCAGGTTCTCGACTTCACCGAAGTCGCGCTTCAGGCCGCGCGCCGCCTTCTCTGCCGCGCGGGCCATAACGTTCACAAGGGGCGGACGACGGGTCATGGTTACTTCGCGCGTTCGACGTATGTGCCGTCGCTGGTGTTCACGACAACTTTTGTCCCGGCTTCAATAAACGGCGGCACCATAATGCGCACGCCATTCGAAAGTTTCGCGGGCTTATAGGATGACGATGCCGTCTGACCTTTCACGACCGGATCGGCTTCGACAAGTTCCAACACGACCGTCGCGGGCAATTCCACCGACAACGGCGACCCTTCGTAGGTTTGCACGTTACAAATCATGCCTTCCTGAAGGAAGACAGCTGAATCGCCAAGAATGTCGCGCGTAACCACATATTGTTCATACGTCGTTTGATCCATGAACGTGAACTCGTCCCCCGCCGAAAACAGGAATTGCATGTCGTGGTCCATAAGCTGGACTCGTTCAACGGTTTCCTGCGTGCGGAAACGCTCGTTTGTTTTGGTTCCCGTGCGCACGTCGCGCATTTCGATCTGCGTCACGGCGTTGCCCTTGCCGGGAATAATGATTTCGCTTTTAATGACAAGCCAAAGCTTGCCGTTGTGCTCCAGCACATGGCCTTTGCGGATAGTGTTGGCGGATACTTTCATGTTCGTCTCATACTAAACAGTTAGAAGAAACCCCTAAACGCATAACATTCAACTTAATGACCGTGCCCCAGCGTAGGCTGGGGTCCCATCTGGTTTGGTTAACTAAAATTAAATGGGATGCCGACCTTCGCTGGCATGACCACGATTATTAAGGGTGGCCATAAATAGGCTTTTCCGAAGGGAGTATACAAGGAAAATATATAATTAACGACAACTCGTCCGCCTTTATGGGGCCTAAAAGTTCCTAAGCAGACCGGATTCTTGAGATAAAGGCATCAACAACGCGGTTCAGCGTTTCGGCTTCCTTTTTCAAACCTACTTCCACGATGGAAGCCATGATTTTCTGTTGGCCTTGGAGGGACTGAAACCCAATAAAAGAAAGGCCGAGCATAAACAAAATGGTGAGCGAAGGCGCTATGAGAAGTTTCCAGCGCAAACGGAGATTACGAAGAAAAAACATGCGTTGAGCACCCTACGAAGACTGCAGGCTTATCGATAAGCCTGCAGTCTAGACATGAAGGTTTGATGCTTTCGGACGGTATCGCCCCTCGCATTCAAACAGAGCGGCAAAGAATCTTTTTGGAAGGGTTTATTCAAGGAGAATATACAAAAATCTTCAAAATCTTCGGTTTACCTAGACCACAAACGTTAATTCAAGCCTTTCATCAAGCAAGCGGTCGGGCATTTTTGAAGGCCGTACAGATTTCTTGGCTCCATCTCTTAGAATAGCCCCTAATGTTTGTTTTGTTCGCTCAAGCGCGAAATGCGGCATATTCTTCACGAGGGCATTCATGTGGAGCGTCATTTTTTCAATTTCCGCCCGCGAGTCTAAAACTGGCACCGATCTTCTTCCTTCAATCATTCGCGAAATAACCGGATGATCTTTGCCCGGAAATTCCTTCGTGACGCCATTAAAGAAATAATGGTGCCGGAAGAAAGACGTCATCAGCGAAGCAGGAACGCTATTTCCGGAATATCCATTAATGTTAATGGCGTATTCTTTTCCAAAATTATCGGCTTCCAAAGGTTCGACATACTTTACATCGATACGGCGATAACCCTTTTTGTACCATACTTGCGCCCGTTCGGCCGGCGATATGCCTGTCGCATCCCAGTCCTGCTTGTATTCTCCCGGAGTCATGTTGAAAGGCCAGTTGATGTCGTTAAACGTAACAAGCTCTTTTTTATTGCCGTTGGCCGGACGCGTAACGGCTGAAACAAAAGTTTGAGCGCTGGCCTCTCGCGCAACCAAGAGAACGTTCAAAAGACCCCAGCCCCGCGCTCCCTTGCTCGTCAGTGTGTATACTTCGCCGATATACGGTGTGTCTTCAGGAGAAGCGACAACATAAAAAGCTGTTGCTGCCAGGACTTTTGCATTCTGGGGATCACGCAAGGCGAGAAAAGCGTAATGCGTGCGCGCCTCGGGCAAAGGAACATCGTTGTGTGCCATCGCCCGTTGCATGCAGTCGAAAGGCACAACCTTTTCGGACCCGGCAAACGTATCGACAATATTCGCATAAATTTCCTTGGCGGCAGACGAGTCAGGGTCAGTCACAAGATCCGCCATTGGCAAACGGCCATTCAACCGCGCGGCAAGTTTCTTCGCGGACCGGAATTTCGCCAGCGCGTCAGGGATACAATTGAGCATACGCATATGCATGTGATTTTTCCTTATCTAATAAACTTATCGACAAAACCTGTACGCCAGGATCTTGAAGCACAATTTAGCTGCCAGAAAATCGCACGCGTGCAAAGGCTTTTGCGGCGCAAGTTCGACCACATCGGCACCTACTACTTTCCTGGCCCGGCTTACCGCGCAAATAATTTTCATGGCATCGTCCCAGAAAAAGCCGCCCGGCTCCGGCGTTCCGGTCGCCGGCATCAACGAACTGTCGAATCCATCAACGTCAAATGAAAGGTAAACCGGGCTATCGCCGATCGCCTTCACGACATCGCCTGCGCGCCATTTGGCGCGGTCTTTAGCCCAAAAAATGGTAACGCGTTTTTTGTTCTTTTTCCAAAAACGGACTTCTTCAAGCGAGATGTTGCGAATGCCAACGGAAACAATGCGAACGTTTGGGAAATCGAGGCAACGGCGCATGGCGGCCGCATGCGAATAAGGCTCGCCTTCATAGCCATCGCGCAAGTCGGCGTGCGCGTCGAAGTGCAAGATGGTCAATTTCTTAAACTTCTTAATAAAAGGCCGAATCGCGCCCGGCGTCAGCGCATGTTCGCCGCCAAGTATGAGGGGAAACTTGCCAACCTTCACGATCGGCTCAACGAGCCTTTCAAGCTGCGCCAGCGCCGCGGAAATAGGCTTTTTGATTGTCACAGGCTTCAACGTCGCGAGGCCATAATGTTCATGCGGCTGAAGCCACAATTCTTCGTCGAAAAACTCGAGCTGCGGCGAAGCGCCAATAATCGCCTGAGGCCCTTTCGCCGTGCCTTTGCCATAAGAAACCGTGGCTTCGAGCCCAAACGGCACAATGACGGCGTCAGCTTTAGATGGCGCGCCGGTTTCTTCAGCCGACAAGCCCAGAAAACCTTTTGGGGAAGGCAGATATGCCCCCGCCACCGCCATCACCTTCCATTGGCTGGGGTGAGAGGCAACGCCGGTTCCTTGATCTCCACTTGAAGGTCGGAATAGAAGCCGTTGAAATTCGTCCGCATAGCCGCGCAATAGGCTCCCTGCTGGCCGATGGCGATCCAGTCGCCTTCGCAAACATCTTCCGGCAAAAGGAATGGGCCTTTCATGACATCCAGTGAATCGCACGTGGGGCCATAAAACTTGTACGGAATAAGGTTCTTGCTGACGCGGCGGCGCGTGCGAATCAAATGAGCCGGCCAACGCTGGCCAAGCAACATGCCGTCGAGCAGCGAACCGTACCCGCCATCGTTGATATAAAGTGCGTCGCCTTTGCGCAGTTCGACGCGAACGACCAGCGTTTCAGCCGGCGTCGCCAAGACGCGGCCGGGTTCTCCCCAAACTTCGCAGCTACGGACCAACTTCAGCTTTTTCACACCCTCGGCGATCGCTTTGAAATAGTCGCCCAGCGGCGGCGACTTAACATCCGGATAGGCAACCGGGAAACCGCCACCAATGTTCAGATAGTCGATCTTGACGCCTGAACCCTTGATGACCTCGCCCGCCCGAGCCAAGGCCTCACCGTACGAAGACGGATCCATCGTCTGCGAGCCGACATGGAAGCAAACGCCGACTTTGGCGGCAACCGTATCCACGTCGCGGAGCAACTGGGCCGCCGCTTCGGGTAGCACGCCGAATTTGCCGGACAGATCGTGCGTCGCCGAACCTTTCGGCATGGCGAGGCGCACATGGATGATGAGATCGCTCGCCAGAATGTCTTTGGCCGGGGCTGTCTCTTCCAAAATTTTGTGAAGTTCTTCGAACGTGTCGATGGCAAAATCGCGCACGCCATGGCTGAAGTAGGCCAGCCGGATCGATTCACGGCTCTTGACCGGATGCGTGTAGGCCAGACGCGCTTTCGGGAACAACCTGCGCACGAGCTCGATTTCGCTCAGCGACGCGACGTCGAAGTTCGCCACGCCGCCCGCATGCAGGGCGCGCAGCACATAAGGGTTGGGATTAGCCTTAACCGCATAGAATGTTTTGCCCGGAAAGCCCGCGACAAAAGCTGCCGCCGCTTGCCGGATCGCCTGCGGATGCAAACAGTGCATCGGCATCGCCGGACGGAGCGCCTTCACGGCCGCTTCAATGCTTGCGTAGCACGGCAAGCCGGCGTCAATGCCATCCAGCAACGTTTCACGTTCGACAATACGCACAGGGCGGTACGTCTCAACCATTTCGGTAGAGACAATGTTGCGAATGCCCTCGGTCTCGTTATAGCTCATGGCCCAATTAACTCCTTTGCCAAAACCAACTGCAGCAAAGAAATCCATCGGCCATACGGCAGGACAAAGTTGCGCTTAGGGCGCTTTATGGAGGGAAAAACGAAGCTTCACCTCTGTTACTACAGAGGTCACCACTGGCGTTTAGCCCTGCTCTCTTTGCCTCAACTAAGGCCAAAATCTGCTTCGTCAAACCGACCCAACCAACCTAATGGCTCAACCAAGCAGTAGACTCTTTGCTGTATACCACGTTCTCTGTCTTCGCCTTTGGAGCTAGCAGAGCGGCAAAGCGTCGTTACATAAACCAGTGGGGAACGAAAAAGGTGGTATGCCAGTCCGTCCTTGGGCCAGTGGTACGTGCGCTTCCGTAGGGCGCAACATACTCACGAAATTTTAATATTCAATAAAAATTTGACCCCTCAGGGCATTTTTTTTGGCTGTTTCCCCAAAGACACACGCCTGCTGTGCGCCGCGAAAGCCCCATCTTGTCTCCGGCGGAAAAGCGTGCCTAACATCTCGTTACTATCCGACGCCTCGAAACCTCTCCCAGGATTTCTTCATGAGCACAACTTCCATCGTCCTGTCGGCGTTGCTGACCGTCACGCTTTTGATCATCATCGCGCCAAGCATTCTCGCCATGAACCGCGGCAGAATCCTTCAAAACATTGCGATCTGGCTCGCGATCATGCTTGTGCTTGCGCTCGCCTACCAGAACTTCGGGCCCGGCAAAGACAGTCCGATGAATTTCACAACAGGCGCGGAGAATCCGGATGCCGCTGCGCCTCCTGCGCCCAACGCGCCGCCCTCCGGCGATCAGGGATATGTGCCGCCGCGCGAGTAGCCTTCATTTTTAAACAGTTGTTTCCACTTCCGGTTTGCCATCATGGTTAACGACGATGGCCTTGATCTCCTCGGCTGCAGCTTGCACCGCCGCGCCGTCCGTACCGCGCACGACCAGCGACACACCAATCCTGTTATGGCGGAAAGATGGATAAGAGCCGATCTCCAACGCCGGATAGCGCGCCGCGATCGCTGCAAGATCCCTGGCGAGGGTGCCCTCGCCTAACGCGCAGGAAATGGTAACCGAGCTGATCGCCGGACCATGCTGCAGGTCCGCTGCAACGGCGTTCATCATCGCCTGCATCACGGTCGGCACGCCAGCCAGCACAAAGACGTTTTCGATCCGGTAGCCCGGCGCGGCACTGATCGGATTGTCGATGAGCTCCGCACCTTCGGGCACGTAAGCCATGCTGAGACGCGCCTCGTTGAGCTTGGCGGGTGTGTAAAAGCCCAACAGCCGCGCCCGCGCGTCCGGATGCTCAATCAGCGGCACGCCAAAAGCCTTGGCGATGGTGGCGGAGGTGATGTCGTCGTGGGTCGGCCCGATGCCGCCTGTCGTAAAAACGTACGTGTATCGCGCCCTTAACGCGTTCACCGCCGCGATTATTTCCGCCTCCACGTCAGGCACCACGCGGGCCTCGGCCAGCTTGACGCCAATTTCTGAGAGCTTTTTGGCGATGGTATTAAGGTTAACGTCTTGCGTCCGGCCCGAGAGGATCTCATTGCCGATGATGATGACGGCGGCGGTCGGCTGAGGGGTCGGAGACGACATGAATCACCGGAGAGACGTTTGGAACAGCTATAAATTGGCACTCAGATGGGTATTTAACAAGCTCCACCTTGGGCGCGGAAAGGAACGTGATGGCCACCGGACGATAGCCGGAACGGGATCAGAGCGCGATTAGAGAAGGGTCGGAACGGACGGGAAAAGGGTTGGAGCCTGACGGGACACGCACGAGCCCTTATTAACCATATAATGCCCGCCTTGTTTTAACCGAATACGACGACACGGCTAACCAAAAACCCCTCGCAATCATGACCTTCTTGTGAGGAGGAGGGGTGACTCATAATATTTCGTTAGCTTGTCCTGAGATGTGATATTTCACGAAATCATAGAAAGGCCGGTTATGGGATACTCTTATACGGACGAATGGGAGAACAAAAATCTCTATTCATCGCCCCGCGCTATTGACGAGCGGCAAAGCCTCGAGCTTTTAGTGCTTCTCGACAAATGGGAAAAAAACGAAGTGCCGCCGTGGCAGGTGATGTTTCAAGCCGCGTATATCACAGGAACGACACTCACTGGTTTTTTGCAAGGATATAGCTTTAATCGCATATATATAAAAGAAGAAGGTGGCGAATTTCCGAAAGAGTTTACCCCTGAATATTGCCAGAAAGTCGAACTTGAATATACAGAAAGCCTTGCCGTATTAAAAAGCTTATTACGTCCGGAGATGCAGGACCGCAACGCACATGAGGCGGCCATTGTTCATGATATCCGATTGCTTCGCACCATGCTGGAAGAGGGAAAGGCGGACTCATGGTCTGCAGCGATTGCCATCGCTTCAGCTCTGCTGAAGCCGGAGATGCCGGATTTGGAATGGTGGGGACAGCGCGATCATCCTCTCATTCAGTTTGAAAGGGAAGTTCGCGATAACGAAAAACGCTGCAAGGAAAATGAAAAATCTGCCGGCCATACGGTTGCGCTCTTTACTCCTGAAACCGAGGAAAGCATCAAAAAAGAGATGGCGCATTTCTTTGCCACGAAAAGAGCCAAGGAGGAATGGGAAGAAAACCATAAAGAAGAAGGTTGGAGCAGGAGCAGTTTTGAATGGGCCGGACGCCCGGGCGCACCGCGAGAAGATGAGGACGTACCCTTCATACCGCCCATCGACTACCCAGATCGATTCCTCTGCAACGAAATCCACATCGCCCCATCCGGAACAGCGTTGATCAGCATCTATGAAAAAGATGAGGACTACCGGTCTTGGGAAGAAGACATTTATGGCACGACGGTTGCGCGAATCACGACCTACAGCGTCACGTTCGTTCCCAAACATCCGGATGATCTGATGCTATTGAGAGATACAATTACAAAGGCTCAGGACGTTCTCTGGGACTTGCCGTATCGTTACGAAAGCCCGAATTGGACGGAAACGGGCAAATCCTATAGCCGGGGCGGCACGTACGTTGATACGAAAAATGGGAAGGCACAGCCGTTGGCTTATTTCGATCTGGATGACTTGTGGAGACTGTACTACCTGCTCGAACCCATCCTCGAACCGGGCGTGCAAATTGCTGCTGCGATGAATGCCGCGCGCTATGCCGAGGAGCGCGGCGCGCCTTTAGACCCCGACTTCGACTATCTCGATAACGGCCATAACGTCGCGAACGATTCCGGTTATTTGAAAAGCTGCGACCCAAAAGAAACGCTGACAAAGGCACTGCGCGACAGTTTTATCGATCTGGCGCTCGAAAAAATCGACATGGCTGAGTTTTTTGTGCGGCTGGGCACGCTGGCGGATCATACGCTGACGGGGCGCATTCGGGATTCGCAAGGAGTTCTTTCGACCTACGATCAAATGATCGCAGATGCGCGTAGGTCTAAAGAAATAATGACATACGAAAAAGCATGGGTTGAGAGGACGCAGAATCTGTTACGCGGGCTGCTCGGCCTGTCTCGAGACAGTAAGACCCCGCTTTATGTTTCACTCAAAGGGGCGTTGCACGAGATATCTGAGCCATTAAAAACGAACTTAAGAGATCTCGAACGCAAAAAAGAAATTGAATCCCGAGAGGCCCGATGGAATCGCGTCAGCTCTCAAATGGACAGCCTCAACTTTCTGCCCAGCAAGTTTCTGGATCTTATGGCGCAAAGTGATTTGGCTCTTAAGTACAGCGACGCCCTGGCCGGAATCCTTGGAAAATCAGGCGAGGAATTAGAGGACGAAAGAAAGAGCGGAATAACAACTGCTGCCAATCTTATCGTCGCCGACAGCGAGGTCGAGACGTGCATTGATGGCCTACATGCCGAGGGACGCTATATCAGCCGGACTAAAGGTTCGCCGTTTGTGAGAAAAGAGCTTCCCAACGCACTCAAGCCATTCTGCCCCGAAGGCGCACAGCGCCCTTCGTTGAAAAAGCTCCTCAGTTCACCGGAAATTTATTTGTAAGAGGTATTGCCAATATTGATGACGGCGACCGCAGGGGTGTTCTTTTTTATGCGGCCATAAAAACATTCGGGACTAACAAAAAACCCCGTGAGTTGCCTCACGGGGTTTTTGTTTGCCTAACAGCGATTATTAGCCCTTTGCTAAACTCGCCAGAATAGCCAAGAGCAAGATCGCCACGATGTTGATGATCTTGATCATCGGGTTGACCGCCGGGCCGGCCGTATCCTTGTAGGGATCGCCAACGGTGTCGCCCGTCACGGCTGCCTTGTGCGGCTCGGAACCCTTGCCGCCATGGTGGCCGGACTCGATGTACTTTTTGGCGTTATCCCATGCGCCGCCGCCCGAGGTCATCGAGATGGCGACGAACAGGCCCGTCACAATGGTGCCGAGCAGCATCGCGCCCAGCGCGCTGAACGCTTCCGCCTGCCCCGCCACGAGTCGGATGACAAAATACAGGACAAATGGCGCCGCCACCGGCAGCAGCGACGGGACGATCATTTCCCGGATTGCCGCTTTGGTCAGCATGTCGACCGCCGTGCCGTATTCCGGCTTGGCTTTCCCTTCCATGATGCCCTTGATGTGCTTGAACTGGCGGCGCACTTCCTGCACCACCGATCCCGCCGCGCGGCCCACAGCCGTCATGGCCAGAGCGCCGAACAGGTACGGCAGCAAGCCGCCAATGAACAGGCCGACCACGACATAGGGGTTTTGCAGCTCAAACTTCACCTTCAGGTTCGGGAAGTAGTACTGCAGATCCTGAATGTATGCCGCGAACAGCACCAGCGCCGCCAAGCCCGCCGAAGCGATGGCGTATCCCTTGGTGACCGCTTTCGTCGTGTTGCCGACGGCATCCAGCGCATCGGTGATCACGCGGATGTCTTTCGGCATGTCCGCCATTTCGGCAATGCCGCCCGCGTTGTCCGTGACCGGGCCGTACGCGTCGATCGCCACGATCATGCCCGCCAGCGCGAGCATCGTGGTCGCCGCCACGGCAATGCCGAACAATCCGGCAAGGATGTAGGCGACGATGATGCCAACGCTGATGACCAGCACCGGAAGCGCCGTGGATTCCATCGAAACGGCCAGACCCTGAATAACGTTCGTGCCGTGGCCGTTGACCGAAGCCGCCGCAATGCTTTTCACCGGACGGTATTCCGTGGACGTGTAGTACTCGGTGATCCAGACCATGGCCGCCGTAACGACGAGACCCAACAGCGAACAAAGCAGCAGGCTAAGGCCTGTCGTCGACCTGCCATCAGCCATGGGAACCGGATCAACAAAGCCAATCATCTGGTTAACGGCCAGAACGATCAGTGCCGCCGAAATCACGCCCGTAACGACGAGACCTTTATACAGCGCGCCCATGATGTTCTTTTTCTTGTCCAGACGGACGAAGTACGTGCCCGCGACCGAGGCCACGATGCACACCGCTGCGATAACGAGCGGGAAGATCATCATAACTTTCTGGACGTTGCCTGTGAAGAACGTCGCGGCAAGCAACATGGTCGCCACGATGGTCACGGCATAGGTTTCGAACAAGTCCGCCGCCATGCCCGCGCAATCGCCGACGTTGTCGCCCACGTTGTCCGCGATCACGGCCGGGTTGCGCGGGTCATCTTCGGGAATACCCGCTTCGACCTTGCCGACAAGGTCGGCGCCGACGTCCGCGCCTTTGGTGAAGATGCCGCCGCCAAGACGGGCGAAAATGGAGATCAGCGACGCGCCGAAACTGAGCGCCACTAAAGCTTCAATGACCGAGCGTATGGAATCCGCGTCCGTGTCGCCCTTCCATTGCAGAAGCGTGTAATAATAGCCGGAAACAGCCAGAAGCCCGAGGCCAACAACCAGCAAACCCGTGATCGCGCCAGATTTGAAAGCAATGCCGAGCGCGTGCTTCATGCCTTCTTGCGCGGCCGCGGCCGTGCGCACGTTCGCGCGCACCGATACGTTCATACCCGCAAAACCAGCCGCGCCCGACAAAACGGCACCGATCAAAAAGCCGATCCCAACATGGATGCCGAGGAACGCTCCCAAGGCGAGACAGATGACGATGCCGACAAGCGCGATCGTCATATACTGACGGCTTAAATAGGCTTGGGCCCCTTCCTGCACAGCCGCCGCAATTTCTTGCATGCGCTTCGTGCCGGTCGGCGCCGATAGAACCTGACGCGCCGCGAACAGGCCATAGAGAAGAGCCAGCAGGCCGCAGGCGAAAATAAGCATAAATTCGGTTTGCATTGGATGTCCCCCAATTCCTTCGGGTGTTATTCGGATGACGGCCATGAATATGGCCACGATAAAGCCGGACTCACTGATACGGAGCACGGCGACCGGCAGAATGCCTAAATGCCGAGGAGATATCAAGGGGGCGGAGAAAAAAGGGATCAGGGATCAGAAAATACACCCCCTCTCCCCCAGCAAGGGGAGAGGAAAATTCGCGTATATATAGATGCCGATCAATCACAGCATTCGCTGGGATATCGCTTGAATCAGCACATCAGTCACAAGGTCTGGGCCTATGACCTTATCAATGGATTTGGCTATTTTGTCTTTGATACGCATAACGCTCACCAAGTGGCCATCGCGCAAGGAACCCTCGCCCAGCCCGCCGTAGAGCCCTTGTAAAACGGCGTCGTTCACGCGCGGCATATTGGCGTGCAACTTGTCCGCTACGTCGAGGTTCTTGACCTGAAGATCGATGATAATCGTGACAAGCTGTTCCGCGCCGTTTTTAGTAATAACCGGCAATATCATTGGTTGAAGGTGGACATAAATCGGGTCGCCCGCCAGTTTGCCGCCTGTAATGGCTTTTTTGTCCTTTTTGGCTTTGTCTTTTCCCTTATTTTTTCCCTCGCCCTCAGCTTCGCTTTTCGTTTCGCTCTTTGAAGCCTCTCCGCCGCCATGTTCTTCGGCGCGCGCCAGAACCGGCCCTGCGCATAAAAGCGCAAGCCCTAAAAACAATGCCCCTATAATAAACAAGCCGTTACGCATAATTTATTAAGCATAAAGAGCAAGGCTTGATGAGAAATTAACGCGGCCAGAGCCAAAACCTTGATGTCCTCTTGCTTTCAAAGCCAAAGCCCTATTATAAGTTCAAACATCAGTATGATTTGGCCGGTTAACTATTTGTAACTCAACGCAATTCAAGGAGAATGATTGTGGCTACGCTTACAGTAATATTTACGGATATGGCCTATGAGATTATGAGCCAAAAGCCGCGAAGATCCCCTGAATGGCAAAGCCTTGCCCAAGGTCCTTCGAATGCATCATCCGCCGTCATGGCGCGCGTGCAAATTGCCATCACGCTGAACAGCCACACGCAGCATTTCTGTTTCAGCCGTCGCCCTGAAAACGGGCAAGATGCAAGCAATGGATCATATATCGCATCCAATTGCGCCGAACAGGCCAAGAAAAAGTCGAACGGATATCTCTTCACGCATTTTATGGACGTTTTTCCCGGCGCCGTTCTCGATACCATAAAATGCCGACGCGATATTTATATGGATTTTGCCGCAAAACCTCATGAAACGGAAAAAGCTCTCGCCTATGCGAAAGCAACCAAACTTGACCCTCCTGATTTCCGTTCGCTTGGGTCCAACTGCACCACGTTTGCGAACAAGGTTATGGCCGAAGCCGGCATCGATTTAGGCAATCTTACGGGAAAAAACAGGCTGATGCGCCGCCCCTCGGATGTTTTGCGTTTATTTCAACGCATGGCTTACCTTTTGGAACCAAATGGAAAGAATATCTGGATTGGCGAGGTCGGCGATCGCCCCGTGCAACTGGTTTTTTTGAATAAGGATTTTGCTCCGGCACTGGATTAGCGCAGCTTCCCGGCCAGCTTGTCTAGCACACCGTTCACAAGCCCCGGTTCCTTGCCATCGAAGAAAGCCCGTGTAACGTCGACATAATCGTTGATGATCACGCCTATCGGCATCTGTCCGTGATGATGAAGCTCATACGCACCCGCACGGAGAATAGAACGCAGAAGAATCTCCAGCCTTTCCGCCGATATTTTCGCGTCCAACGCCCCGGCAATCATTTCATCAAGCGCCGTCTGATTGGCCGCGACGCCTTGCACGATCGCGCCAAACAATTCCTCATCGGGCGTTTCGGTTATCTTTTCAGCACTTTCGACATCCTCACGCAACGAAGCGAACTGGCTGTCCAAGCTGTCGCGAATGATCTGGTTTAACGGCTGCTGATCATAAACGTTTTGATATAGCGCCTGTACCGCCGCGAGACGCGCCAGCCGCTTGGCAGCATGATGAGCTGCGGGAGAAGATTTGGCGCTTGTCATTCTTAGCGCGCCACCCAACGCCGTTTAGGGGATAAACGGAAGTGATGCTTAAGCTCGATCATCCGCAGACAGGCCTGAGCTGCCGAGCCGCCACGGTTCTGTTGCGCCGGATCGGCGCGCTCCACCGCCTGCTCACGCGTCTTACACGTCAGAATGCCGTTGCCGATAGCGAGCGTATGCCGCAACGAAAGTTCCTGCAGGCCATACGCGCTTTGCGTCCCGACGATTTCATCATGCATCGTGCCGCCCTTGAGCACGCACCCCAGCGCAACATAGCCATCATAACGGCGGCGCACCGCATCAAAGTTTAGCGATTTCACGGCATACAGGATTGCCGCCGGTATCTCAAGCGAACCCGGCACCGTATAAACATGGTACGTGACGTCTGCCTTTTCCAGAATTTCCTTGGCCCCCTGCAGCAGCATATCAGCAATGTCTTCGTAGAATCGCGATTCCACGATCATCACATGCGGTCTTTCCGCAAACTTGAAGGACATTGGTTTCAGTTTGTAGTCCATGGGTCACCTATCTAGATAGGTCTCTGCTCTAACACGCGCAGGCCATACCTTTCCAGTCCGCTCAAGACACGACGGGAACTTGATAAAAGGATCATCTCACGAACGCCCAAATCCAGAAGTATTTGTGCCGCGACCCCGAAATCCCGCATATCTTTGGATACCCCGCGCCAACCGTTGCGCTGGGCTTCAAGGCGTTGGGTCAAGCTGTCTGACTGGGCCTCGCGCAAAAGCACAATCACGCCCCGCCCGGCAGTGCCAATCATCTGCATGGCCATTTGCAACTCGCCGCCCTTGCTGTGACTCAAATCCCCCAGCACATCTTCAAGAACGTTCAATGTATGCCCCCACATCATCGGCGGCGGGCCGTCGGACGCGTGCAAATCCCCCTTCACCAAAGCCACATGCTCAGCATACGCCATCCGGTTTATGTAGATGTGAAGTGTAAACTCGCCGCCATGTAGGCTGTTAAACGGCACCGTCAGGCGGCGTTCGATCATCGCTTCGTGGAGACAACGGTGCTGGATCAAATCGGCCACCGTGCCGACTTTCATGCCGTGAGATTTTGCGAACTCCACAAGATCCGGAAGCCGCGCCATCGTGCCGTCGTCATTCATAACTTCGCAAATGACTCCCGCGGGAACCAAACCCGCCATCCGCGCGATATCCACGGCCGCTTCCGTATGCCCAGCCCGCACCATCACGCCGCCCTCACGCGCGACGAGCGGAAAGATATGGCCGGGACTGACGATGTCGTGCGCGGTGCTTGTGGGGGAAATAGCGACTTGAACTGTGTGCGCCCTGTCGGCTGCCGAGATACCGGTCGTGATGCCCTCGCGTGCTTCAATCGATATTGTAAAGGCCGTCTGAAGCCAGCTGCCGTTATTCGGCGCCATAAGCGGGAGTTCCAAGTATTCCACGCGCGTTTTCTCAAGCGCAAGGCAGATAAGCCCGCGTCCATGGCGCGCCATAAAATTGATCGCTTCCGGTGTGGCGAATTGCGCGGGAATAATCAGGTCGCCTTCATTCTCCCGGTCTTCGTCGTCGGCAAGAATGAACATCCGGCCGTGCTTCGCCTCTTCGATGATCTCCTCGGGCGAGGCAAGATCGTTTTCGTTTTCCGCGACAAGACGGACAGGATGTATCATGGCGTCCTCAACTTTGCCGGCAACAGACTGTGAATATAACGCGCGACCATGTCGACTTCAAAATTCACCATATCACCCGGCTGACAATCGCCAAGCGTCGTCATCATGCGCGTGTGAGGAATGATATTAACGCCGAAACGCGTCCCTTCCACCTCATTGACCGTCAAAGACACGCCATCCAGCGTAATCGACCCTTTAGGGGCCAGAAAGGGCCCGAATTCAGGTGGTATTTCAAATTGATAGCGGATGCTGTCCCCCTCGCGGTCCCTAGAGGTGACGCGCGCCACTCCGTCAACATGGCCCGCTACCAGATGTCCGCCAACCTCGTCGCCCATACGCAGGGCGCGTTCAAGATTAAGGCGCGTCCCGACATTCCAGCGCGAAGCGGTTGTCTTGCCGAGCGTCTCCGCCGAAACCTGAATCTTAAAATGATCCGGCGCCGTTTCCGTGACCGTGAGACATATGCCGCTGCACGCAATCGATGCGCCGAGGGGTATGTCGTTCATTGGCGAACGAGGCATGATCGTGACGGTCCAGTCCCCCAGACGATCGATGGTGACGATGGAGCCGATAGCTTGGATGATTCCGGTGAACATGGTGGCAGTTAAATATTATTAAAAAGAAAATGGAATATAAAAAATCCTGTTAAAGGATCAATCACCGGCCTTGATCCTCAGCCTTAAGGGATTCAACAAACTCGTTGAAATCATCCGGCGTGCGGAAGTCGCGATACACAGACGCGTAGCGCACATACGCAACGTGATCGAGCTTATAGAGCGCTTCCATGACCATTTCGCCAATGACTTTAGTCGGAATCTCGTTTTCGCCCATCGTTTCCATCCGGCGCACAAGACCGTTGATGAGCTGTTCCAGCTTTTCCTCATCCACCGGGCGCTTGCGCAAAGCTACGCGCATAGAGCGCGCGAGCTTGTCGCGATCAAATGGTTTCTTGGAGCCGTCATTTTTCAAAACGGTGAGTTCACGCAACTGAACGCGCTCAAAGGTTGTAAAACGCGCATCGCAATTCGGGCATGAACGACGACGGCGGATCGCCGCGTTATCCTCGCTGGGACGGCTATCCTTCACTTGCGTATCGTCATAGCCACAAAATGGGCAGCGCATCGAGTCTTCCTTTGGCAACTTTGGCCCGCGTCGACCTTACCAACTTCATAGCACGCTGTCGAATACTAAGCTTCGAACCATTTTATGGCGCGAAAAAGGGGCGTAAGACCTTTAATAAATCGGGAACCGGCGGCAAAGGTCGAGGACGCGCTTGCGCACGGCTTTTTCAACCGCTGAATTGTCTTCTGGGTTCTTTGCGAGCCCCTCAAGCACTTCAGCAATAAGGTCGCCGACCAGCGTAAACTCGGCCACACCAAAACCCCGCGTTGTTCCCGCCGGCGTGCCCAGCCGGATGCCGGACGTCACCGCCGGCGACAAGGGGTCAAACGGAATGCCGTTCTTGTTGCAGGTAATGTTGGCACGATCGAGGCTTTTTTCGCTGTCTTTACCCGTTAACTTTTTTGGCCGCAGGTCAACCAGCATCAGGTGGCTGTCCGTGCCGCCCGAAATAATATCGAAGCCATGTTTTTTCAGCGTTGCGGCAAGAGCCTGCGCGTTGTCCACAATATTCTTGGCATAGACCTTAAAATCGGGACTAAGCGCTTCGCCCAGCATGACCGCTTTTGCGGCAATAACATGCATAAGGGGACCGCCTTGAAGCCCGGGGAAGACGGCTGAGTTAATTTTTTTGCCCAGCTCCGGGTCGTTGGACAAGATCATGCCGCCGCGCGGCCCGCGTAATGTTTTATGCGTCGTTGTCGTGGTGACATGCGCATGCGGCACGGGGGTTGGGTAGACACCGCCGGCGACCAAACCCGCGAAGTGGGCCATATCAACCATAAGATAAGCGCCGATTTCATCCGCTATTTTACGAAAAGCTGCAAAATCGATAACACGCGGATAGGCCGAACCGCCGGTGATGATAAGTTTGGGTTTGTGTTCGCGCGCCAGCCGCGCGACTTCTTCCATGTCGATGCAATGCGTCTCCGGATGAACACCGTAAGCCACGGGCTTGAACCACTTGCCGGACATGCTGACCGAAGCGCCATGCGTCAAATGCCCGCCTGCCGCCATCGACAAGCCCATAAAGGTATCGCCCGGCTGAAGAAGCGCCAAAAACACGGCTTCGTTCGCTTGCGCGCCCGAATGAGGCTGGACGTTCGCATAGGAGCAGCCGAACAGCCTGCATGCCCGTTCAATAGCAAGATTCTCCGCGATATCCACCTGATCGCAACCGCCATAATACCGCTTGCCGGGATAGCCTTCGGCGTATTTGTTCGTGAGAACCGATCCCTGCGCTTCAAGAACCGCACGCGACACGATGTTTTCGGAGGCAATAAGTTCAATGTTGTTTTGCTGGCGCTCAAGCTCACCCGTTATGGATTTATAAAGCTCCGGATCGCTGTCGGCGACTGTTGTCGAGAAGAATGGCGATTGCGGCGAAATCGTTTTCATGCGCGTTGCAGTTCCTGACATATACCTTCTCCGTCTATAAACCACCCATGTTGATCAAAGTCTGGCGACGATCAGCATACCGTCCGCCGAGAAACTCTGTTTTCAAGAAAATATCCAGACAATCCAGAGCAACATCGAGGCCGATTATATTCGCGCCCAAAGCCAAAACGTTGGCATCATTATGTTCACGCGCCATTCGCGCCACCGTGCTGTTCGCGCAAACGGCCGCGCGAATATGCTGGTAACGGTTTGCCGTCATCGCCATGGCCTGCCCTGTGCCGCAAATCAGCACGCCTATGCCAGAAGGATCATTCTTCATCGCCGTTGCCATTTTGACGGCAAAGTCAGAAGCATCGCAGCGCCGTTCGCTATCCGCGCCCAAATCACGGGGCTCGTAACCATGCTCCCGTAACCATGTTACAAAGCTGTTTTTAAATGAAAAACCCCGGTGATCCGAAGCTATATAGACAACGGGCTGGCTCATGCCGCGAGTGTAGTGCCCCTGCCTTTAAATGCCAACCCCGAAAAAGTGGCTCTTTCGCTAGAAAAACATTCCGATTTTCAAACCATCTGTTCATCAAAATTCCCGTTTTTGAGAACTGTTAATAATCTTGAGTTATTCTAGACTTATGCGATTTAACGGCAGAAATATCCTCATTTTTTTTGGACTGTATTGCGCCCTCATGTCGCTGACAGTGTCCGTCAGTTATTTCGTCGGACGCGACGCCGCTCGAAAGGAAATCAGCGGTGCGCGCATTGCCTCGACAACAATCTATGAACTGCCCAGCGTGACCATAAGCCTCGCCAAGCGCGGTATAAGAGCAGGATCCGTTCGCATGACGATCGATATCGAGGTGAGCGCTAAAGATGTTGATCGTCTCGAAAGTTATACGCCGCGCATCATGGACCGCATCCAGACACGCATGAGCGACGTGACCCCGAATGAATTCAAAGGCCGTGCCAATCTCAGCAGCTTATGCAAAACGCTCTTATGGGAAGCCAATCAGGCCAGTGGCCCGATCATGATCTTCGATCTTTTCTTCAAGGAATTTGTTTTTATTTAGCGGCCCTTCGTGCGCTCAACCGAATTAATGGCTGTGCTGGCGCGCAAGGCTGCGACAATCGTCATCAGATGATGCGTATCGCGCACCTCAATATCGACAAGAATATCGAAGAATTCCGGTGTGCGGTTGGTAATCTTCAAATTAAGAATATTTCCCATCCCTTTGCCGATGAGCGTTGTTAACGTTCCTAAACTGTTGGGTTGGTTCGTTAGAACGACACTGAGCCGACCTACCATTATGGCTTCTTTGCCGTAACCTTCCCCCCATCCTACATCAATCCAGCGTTCCGGGGCATCGCGGAAGGATTCCAGTGTTTTGCAGTCCATGGTGTGAACCGTCACGCCACGTCCCGTAGAGACAATGCCAACAATGGCGTCGCCCGGCAGCGGATGACAGCAACGGGCAAAGTGAACGGCCATTCCCGGTATCAGGCCTTTAAGCGCAAGCGGCGATGGAGCGGGGCCTCGCGGCTTGCCTTTTGTCACAGGCGTTCCTCCCTCCGTTATCGGAGAGGGTTTTTCCTGTGGCTTCGCCCGGTGCTGCGGATAGGCGGCGAGGAAAACTTCGCGTGGCGATTGAAGCGAAGCGCCAACGTTCGCGAACAAATCTTCGAGCGTCGCCGATTGGAACTGCTTGACAATCGCTTCAAAGGGTCTTTCGCCAAAGTCAACGCCTTCCTGCTTGCATATCTTCTCAAGCATCGCCCTTCCCAGCATCACATATTCCGTTTGCTGTTGCAGGCGGACAAAACGGCGAATCCGGGCACGAGCCTTGCCGCTGACAACAAACCTCTCCCACGTCGGCGATGGCGTGCCTCCCTTTTGCGTGACGATTTCGACCTGATCGCCGTTATGCAGTTCGGTACGCAAGGGCACCATGCGCCCGTTTACTTTCGCGCCAACACACGTATCGCCAACACGGCTATGAACGGCATAGGCAAAATCAACCGGCGTCGCGCCGCGTGGCAATGCAATCAAGTCTCCTTTCGGCGTAAAACAGAAAACCTGGTCCTGAAAAAGTTCCAGCTTTGTGTGCTCAAGAAATTCCTCTGGTTTCTGAGCATGCTCAACAATATCGAGCAGCTCGCGCAACCAGCGGTATTGGACACTGTCCGTTCGCGGCGCATCCTGTTTGTAAGCCCAATGAGCGGCCACACCAAGTTCGGCCACTTCATGCATGTCGTGTGTGCGGATTTGTATTTCAATGCGTTGACGTTCAGGTCCGATGATGCCCGTGTGAAGGCTTTGGTATTGATTAGGCTTCGGTGTCGAGATGTAATCTTTGAAACGCCCCGGCACAACCGGGTAATGACTATGAATGACGCCCAACGCTTGATAGCACTGCTCGACTGAATCCACGAGAATGCGGAAAGCCATGATGTCTGAAAGTTGTTCGAACGCAACGCTTTTGCGTTTCATTTTACGCCAAATGGAATAAGGGGTCTTCTCTCGACCCTCAATGTTTGCCGCTATGCCCGCCTCCCTGAGGACATGGTTTAGTTCTTGCAACACCCTGTTGACGATATCGCCACCTTCGCTCCGGAGGTACCCCAAACGAGTAAGCACGCTATCGCGCGCATCCGGATTAAGTTCCGCAAAAGCCAGATCCTGCAATTCATCCTGCATTTTTTCGATGCCGATACGCTCGGCGAGCGGGGCGTAAATATCCAACGTCTCACGGGCTATGCGGCGGCGGCGTTCCGGTTCCTTCAAATAATGAAGCGTACGCATGTTATGCAGGCGATCCGCCAATTTGACCAAAAGCACACGAATATCTTCAGACATCGCCAAGACAAGCTTGCGGAAATTTTCCGCCTGCTGCGCTTGATCGTTTTGGAATTCGATGCGCGATAACTTGGACACGCCATCGACCATTTTGGCGATGTTCGGCCCGAATTGTTTTTCGATATCGGCCAAAGATGCGAGCGTGTCCTCGACTGTATCATGCAGGAGCGCCGTCGCGATCGCCGTGCTGTCCATCTTCATTTCGGTCAGGATGCCCGCGACTTCGAGAGGATGGGAAAAATACGGATCGCCCGACGCGCGCATTTGCGCGCCATGCGCCTGCATCGCGAACACATACGCGCGGTTCAGCAAATCTTCGTCGGCATCCGGATCATAGACCTTGACCCGCTCGACCAGCTCATACTGGCGCATAAGGCGGGGACGCTTTGCCGTTTTGGCGTCGGGAGAGATCACCACAGAATCCATGTCATAACTATATGCCGAGTCAATGCATACCATAATTTATCAGTCTTTCGGAAGGACCCCTCACTTCATTGGGTAAAAAGGGTTGGGGGAAATTGAGCAAAGCATCCTCAGACGCAAAACGAACATATTTATAATAATCGCCATGTCTTACAGGCCGCATTAATTCACTGGGCGGGAGCCCCCATTCCTCCGTAATTTTTCTGAAAATATCTTCATGAGATTCGCCATTCTTAGGTATAATATATTTTCCTTTCCTATCGAAATAACCGCCGCCGCATGCCAATGAATAATTAATTGCATCACACACAGTCCAACTCGACCGTATATTTTGCAGCGTTCCAACAGCGTCACAAACCAAAGAAATAGAATCGACAACAAATGCAGGGGGCGATTTTCCTTGAAGCAGCGTTTCGACCTGATCGCACATGCGTTCAATATTCACGAGCCGCTCCTTCAATTCCTGGGGGAAAATAAATGCCGGATGGGCTTCATACTCATCGCTAGGCCTTAGCTTATAGTGGTCGTGGCTTTTTTTATTCTCCCTTTCCATTCTTTCATCGACCATCTGGATTTCCACCTTTTTGCCGCAGCCAAGATAAAAAGTATTGTGAAGGGCTTCATAACCATTCTTTTTTTTATTTTTACCAAGGAAATCCTTACGTCGATCGTAAATCGGTTCAAAAAGTTCCGATAGAATTTTTTCCAGTTTTTCTATGTCGCTCCCCGTCTTTAGAACGAAGCGAAAACCTAGAATATCATGAATTGTTTCCAAACTGGGGTCGCTTAGCGTGCAAAAATCTACCTTTACATTAGTGTAATCCTCCTTATCGGTTTTTTCTTTCATTTTTTCATATTCGTCGTCCAAACGTTTCTTCCAGGCCGCGTATGGCTCCTTTCTTCGCACGGCCTTTTTCACAACACTGCTAAGATCATATTTCTTCTTCTTAAGGCTTTTTTCAATTATTCTTAGAAGTTTCTCGACTTGCAGATCCGAAGCAATTTGGTGATATTGTTTTTGGAAGCTTTTCTCTGCTTCCGGATCAAGCATCGTGAATAGCCGTCTCTGCATATCGTTTTGCAAGGCCGCAACATCGAAACGCTGGGCCAACGCGCGCACTAAACCTAAATAGAGTTCGTCAATATTGCGCGCGGCTAAACATCGACGCTTTTCAAGACTTATAGGTTGCGTATTGTCGGTATTTTTTAAGGCCCTAATAGAATTTAAGCCCAAAAGTTGATGATAGGCGTCGGTTAATTTGAGAAGACAAAGAATTCCTGCGTTTTCATCTCTTAAAACTATTCCCGGAAGAAGAACTTCCTGCCTTCTGTTAAAGTTGATGGCTAGGAGGTTTAATTGTCCGCTTTCATCGGCCTCGCACATGCGTATGGGAAGTCTTGTCAAGGAAGCAAGACTGTCGACAAGGTTTGCGACTTCCCTGCCGAATTCCCGGATAACTTCATTGTGAGTAATTGCGCTGCACGCAACATATTCCTGAAGCAATACAGCCAACACGGCTTTGGTTTTGTCCGTTGTGGATTTTTCGTTCTTGAACAACCCCATCTTCGCGACACGATAGGCCAAGGCCACATGGTGCTTATAGCCATCGAGCCTTTCATAGCCGAGAGACCTGTGAAGCCTGCTTAGGCGAAGGTCATCTTTGATAATGTTGATGGCCTTGATGACAAGCTGGTCGTCGCCGCCCATATCGCGGACTTTTCTGTACAAATCTTTTGGCTTAATGTGCAGGGGTTTGCCAACGCCGAATAGCGCCGATAAAGAAGTCTTTCTTGACGTAACTTCTTCTGCAACGGCTTTATTTAAACGCTGCCGCTTTTGCTTGCCTGCAGCGCGCATGGCCCGTCATCGTGCTATACGGACACATTTAGAATGTGCGCCCAAATAAGGCATTTTGTTTTAATCCTTTATATTCTCGTCTTCAAAATTACCGCCAAAATCAACGGCATTATCAACTAGTTCTGTTTCTCCGCCCTCTTCTCCTTCAAGATCTTCTTCACCTTCAAGAATTTCTTGATCACCTTCTTCGTCCGCCGGATCATCGGCACCAATATCAGCGTTAATCCAATTTTGCTGCTCGCTGGCCATCAAATCCGTGACTTCCTCTTCCGGCTGATCCGGCTCAAGGCGTTTTTGAAGACCTTTCACAAGGGATTCATGCAGGCTATCGAGGTCCAATTTCATCTCGGCAATTTCACGCAAAGCCACCACGGGATTTTTATCGCGATCGCGATCAACCTTTAGTTCAGCACCCGAAGCCAACGCTCGCGCGCGATGCGCTGAAAGCATGACAAGCTCAAAGCGATTTGGAATTTGAATAACACAATCTTCAACGGTTACGCGCGCCATGTTTTTTCCTTGCCGGTTATGGTTTATTTTCCTTCTGCGCCAACTTTACTTACCTAAAAGAGAAAGTAAGTTACCCTCTTTTGTAAGCGCATCAAAAACATTCTCGCATATTAGCCGCATTATTCCGTGCGTGTAAAGAAGCATGCTTTTATAATTGCTTTCTTGGGTTATGTAATTTTTTTACATGCCCCTTGTGGACCGCGCCATTTTAGCGTAACGCTCTGCGGTAATTGATTCTATGTCCGGCGCAATCGTCGTTGCCCTTTTTTGGCAACTCAGTTAGGGTCACTTTTAACGATTGAGCTTGTAAGACGGACTTAAATATGGTTAACAGCGTTAAGTTTCTTAGCATAAGAGGGAAAAAAGATGATTTTCTATAAAGAAGAACGTATGGCGATGTTTATTGACGGAGCCAATCTTTACGCCGCCGCCCGGGGCCTTGGATTCGATATAGACTATAAGAGACTTTTAGAACTTTTTGCCGGCCGGGGACGCCTTGTCAGGGCTTTTTATTACACAGCGCTTATCGAAAATGAGGAATATTCTCCTATCCGCCCCCTTGTCGACTGGCTGGACTACAATGGTTATTCAATGGTTACAAAGCCGACCAAGGAATTCACGGATGCCTTCGGTCGTCGCAAAATAAAGGGTAACATGGACATCGAGCTTGCCATCGACGTGATGGAGATGTGCGACCATGTCGACCATATCATGATTTTCTCCGGAGATGGCGACTTCCGACGCCTTGTTGAAGCCGTCCAGCGTAAAGGGGTTCGCGTCAGCGTCGTCAGCACGATGCGCTCGTCGCCCCCAATGGTGGCCGACGAACTGCGTCGGCAGGCCGATAACTTTATCGAACTGCAAGAACTTGCGCCTCACATTGCTCGAGCACGTGACCCCAATCAACAACAGCAACCCGGCCAACAGCCCGGCATGAAGGAAGTTGCTGAGAGCCTCGCCGAAACACAGGAAGCCATTCAGGAAGTTGCCTAATTTATAACGCAGAATCTTAAAAACGGGATTTTTGCGCCCCGTTTTTTTAATGGCGTTCCATTAAGACTTTCGCCAGCACCTTATCGCCTGGCTTAATACTTCGGCGCTGAGCTTCTCCGCCGTTCAGCTCAATCACAGCGATTACATTCTCATTCGAACTTTGTATGGAAAGATCGAGGGGCTTTGCATTTGAAACAATTTTGACAATTGCGCCATCCGCTCGAACAAACAGCATATCTAGCGGCATATGGGTATTCTTCATCCAGAAAACCACGGTTTCCGGTGGCCAGAAAATAAACATCATGCCGGAATCCTTCGGCATGGAACGACGAAACATTAATCCACGTTCGCGCTGTTCAGCTGTCTTCGCAATTTCCATGTCAAAAAAATGCTTTTGACCACTGGCCGTTTCAATCGTGACTTGTTCATGAGGATATTGAGAAGATTTCTCCTGTGCCGAAGATGGACGAACAAATAAGGATAAAAAAATTATAGCAAAAACTGTAACAGCAATGCTGACAAGAACTGCTTTCATAGATCAAGTCACTTGTCTTAGATTGCCGGAAAAAACTAATTCATCTTTTCAGCTGAAACGGCTTGTTCGCCCGCACCGTTGCCATGCACACCAAGAAGTTTCAGTTTCCGATGCAATGCCGAGCGTTCCATACCAATGAAGTTCGCAGTACGTGAAATATTACCCCCAAACCGCGTGACCTGCGCCAACAGGTATTCACGTTCGAACATTTCGCGCGCGTCGCGAAGCGGCAGGGTCATGATTTCGCCACCCTTTTCCCAGCGCAGGACGTTCGGCGTCGTTGCCGTGATGTCAGGCGGCAGCATATCCGCACGTATCGGCTCATAAACCTCGCCGGGCGCCATGATCAACAACCATTCCATAGCATTGCGAAGCTGACGAACATTTCCGGGCCAGGCGTAAGCCTGAAGCGCGGCCAAGGCGTCCTCTCCAAGCGTGCGCGGCGCAAGGCCAGACCCTTCGGCCGAACGCGAGAGGAAGTGCTGCGCAAGAAGCGGAATGTCTTCGCGACGCTCCGTCAAAGGCGGTATGCGGATCGGCACAACACTCAAGCGATAGTACAAATCTTGCCGGATACGCCCGTTTTGCATTTCCGTCTGCAGATCCTGATTACTGGATGCCACAACACGGACGTCAACCTCGACACGTGTGGTGCCACCAACACGCGTAAACACCTGTTCCTGAAGTATGCGGACGATCTTGCCCTGTGTTTCCATCGGCATATCGCCCACTTCATCTAGATAGAGCGTACCGCCATGCGCTAATTCAAACAAACCGATCTTGCGCCCTGCGCCATTGCCATCGCCTTCAATGCCAAAAAGTTCCGCCTCGATTTGATCGGGACGCAACACAGCGCAATTTGTTACGATTAACGGCCCGTTTGCCCGTTTAGAACGCGCATGGATGACCCGCGCCACAATTTCTTTACCTACCCCTGAAGGACCGATGATCATGACGCGGCTTCCCGTAGGAGCCACACGATCAATAAGTTGCCGCACCTGGTTTATAGCTGTTGATTTTCCAATAAGCTCAAGATCTGCACCGGCACGGAACTTTAACTCTTCATTTTCGCGTCTAAGGCGTGCCGCATCCAGTGCGTGACGGATCTGGAGCACAAGACGGTCTGCCTTAAATGGCTTCTCGATAAAGTCATAAGCTCCACGCTTAATTGCAGCAACGGCTGTTTCGATGTTGCCATGGCCGCTGATCATGATGACAGGAACGTCGGGATGATCGCGAATGATGCAATCAAGCAACTGCATCCCGTCCATGTTGCTTCCTTGCAACCAAATATCGAGGATCACAAGATTTGGCCGACGCGCCGCGATTTCAGCCATCGCTTTATCGGCACTGGCGGCTTTGCGAGTTTTCAGACCTTCATCGTTCAAGATGCCCTCAATAAGAAGGCAGATGTCTGCTTCGTCATCCACAATGAGGATGTCATGCGTTAAATTACGATCCTTGGCTGTTGAACTCATCGGCGTTTTTCTCAATAAAAATACAACAGGTAAGACGATTCGTTGTTTTTATCAGATTCTCTCGTGGCTTACAAAGCCCCACATGCAACACTAGGTAGAACCTTAATGTTACACTGCTACTGATTCATGTATTGGCGATGCTTCCTCCGATTGGCGTCGGGGCCAGACAAGACGAACTTTCGCCCCACCGCCCGGTCGATCAGCTAATTCCAACCTTCCGCGATGATCTTCCATGATTTTTTTGACAATAGCCAATCCCAAGCCCGTACCTTTACTTCTGGTTGTGACATAAGGCTCCGTAAGGCGCTCTCTTTCCTCAACTGGAAGCCCTTTGCCGTTATCTTCAACAGTTAGCGCTACTACTTGATCCTCCATCTCAAGACGCAAACGAATCTCACCCTCCGGCAATACCCCATTCACAAGCTCTTGCCGTGCATCGATGGCTTCAGCCGCATTTTTCAGGAGATTCGTAATGGCCTGAGCCATCTGCCTTCCATCGCATTCGGCGTAACACTTTTGAGAAGGCAGTTCCTGAAAATACTTAATATCATTACGTCCTGTTGCCTGCATAAAAACAATTTGCCGGCATAGTTCGCGCAATTCGTGCTCTTTCATTACGGCAGTTGGCATGCGTGCAAACGCCGAAAACTCGTCGACCATGCGCCCAATATCTTCAACATGACGGATGATGGTGTCTGTACATGTTTGAAACACTTCAGGATCGCTATGAACCTCTTTTGTGTATTTACGGCGAAGGCGCTCGGCTGAAAGCTGGATAGGCGTTAATGGATTCTTTATCTCGTGCGCGATACGACGCGCCACATCAGCCCACGCCGCCTTACGTTGAGCGGATACAAGGTCCGACACGTCGTCAAACGTAACAACATAACCTCTAACTTCGCCGCCTTGCATTTCAGAGGAAAGGCGCACAAGTAAAGTCCGTGTAGGTTGACCTGGCCGGCGTATTTCCACCTGCCCGTCTTTCAAGCGAGCGCCACGCGGCATTTTCTCAAGGAGCGTTTGAAGCTCAGGCGCTAGGACATTTAATTGATGATTAGTTAAAGCTTCTGGATTTGTGATCTGGAAAAATTCGGCAGCTGATGTGTTCATCAGATTAATCTTGAATTGCGCATCAAGACCGATAACACCTGCGGACACACCCGATAGGACAGCCTCCGTGAACCTTCGCCTCAAATCAAGCTGCCGGTTGGCTTCAATAAGATCAGCGCGTTGTGTCTCCAATTGGTGCGTCATACGATTAAAAGCCCTTCCCAACATGGCAAGTTCATCGTCTGTTTGCGTTCCACCTGTCTCGCTAACACGCGCCGACAAGTCGCCCGCACGAATTCGTTCGGCGGCGTTAATCAATTCGCTAATAGGCCGAACAAGCTTTGTCGCAAAGTTCAATCCGAACCAGACAGCCGCAAGAAGCAGCAACAATGCGATTATACCAAATATCAAAGAAATCATGATGCGTATGCCGGAACTATGTTCTTTTAAATCACGATATTCCTTGACGGCTTTTTGGGTGGTTGCCATATGCGAAAGGACTTTCGGTTCAACGAGTCGTCCAACAAACAAATAAGTATCGACAAAATTATCCAAACGCAGCAGGGCGCGAACACGGTCATCATTATCACTTATAAGTAAAACCACCTCGCCTGCCCGCGCGCGTTCACGCATTTCTTCGGTGATCGGTTCAAACGACAAAGCAAAAGTCAGGCCGGAACGTGCAAGGATTTTGCCGGAACCATCAAACACAATGACTTCCGTCAATGAACGTAAATAGGCCTGTGCCGAAACAATTTTTGCAAAACGAACAGGGTCTTCTGACAACATAACCGCTTGGCGATTTAGGTCATTCGCCATCGCCAGAGCATCCGCACGCAACACTTGCTGGTGCTCTTTCAGATACGCTTGAGCCACTTCCTGTGACTCGTTTAATGCTGTGCGCACACGTTCGGAGAACCACGCTTCCACGCCATAGTAAAAGAAGATGGCCGCGAACATCGCCACCAAAAGTGGTGGCCCGGCCGCTAAAAGCGTAAAACCAGTGACCATGCGCACATGCAAGCGCGATCCGGCTTGGTTGCGTCGGCGCTTCATCCAAATCGTTAGAATACGCTGCACAACAAGCGTACCCAACAAAATTAGGAAGGCTAGATCAAGCGCCAACAGAATCGTAACTGTGGTTGGATCGTCACCGAAGAACGGCGTTTTGGTCATTGCGGCGTACGTGGCAAGACTGCAAGCTATAGCCGCAATGACAAAGACAACCGCCAATCTGTTGCGCAACCCGACACGCGCAGCCCAAACTGAAATACGACGGAATATGGCGGAAGCGATCATGATGATTGTCTGCCTCTTCGTCGTGAGCGGCCCGTATTAAGGCCAAGTTCCCGGATTTTTTTGCGCAGGGTATTGCGATTTAGGCCCAATATTTCTGCCGCGCGTAACTGGTTACCTCGGCACTGCGATAATGTCAGGCTGAGAAGTGGCCGCTCAATCTCCTGAAGCACGCGACTATATAGACCTGCTGAAGGCAAGCCTTGCTCATGAGCTGCAAAATAATCACGCAAATGACTCTCAACACTGGCAGCGAGCCCTGCCCTACCCGGCTGCGGTTCTTGATGATACAAGCGTGGCAGAGGATCTGTTGTCATGCGGCTTTTTCCTGTAAAGGCTGGAAGAAATCGTGAATGAGTTGATGCGCTTTGTTTGGATCAGCGCACGTATTGACGGCCGCACGAAATTCGGAGGACTGGGGCAGCCCTTTGCTGTACCAGCCAATATGCTTCCGGGCAATACGCAAACCCGCGTGCGCGCCATAATAAGCCAACATCGCCTCAAGATGTTCAAGAACCAACGCGCGGCGTTGTGTAATTGTCGGTGGCTCACCAATATGACCCGATTTCAAGAATTCCATAACCTGACCAATAAACCAAGGACGACCATAAGCGCCGCGGCCAATCATCAGGCCATCGGCGCCCGATTGATCAAGAGCCTGCAGGGTCTCGGAAAAGTCAGAAATGTCGCCATTCGCAATGACCGGAATTTTAACCATATCCTTGACGAGACGGATCAGCTTCCAATCCGCCTTGCCTTCATAAAACTGGTTCCGCGTCCGGCCATGAATCGTGACCATTTTGACCCCGCATTCCTCCCCAATCTTGGCCAGGCGGGGCGCGTTCATGTTGTCGTGGCTCCAGCCAAGACGCATCTTCAACGTCACGGGCACCTGCACGGCCCGTACTACGGCCTCCAGTATTTTTGCGGCCAGCGCCTCATTACGCATCAGCGACGCCCCCGCATGGCCGTTAACGACCTTTTTCACCGGACAGCCAAAATTGATGTCAATAATCGCCGCCCCCCGGTCTTGGTTAAGACGCGCCGCATCCGCCATGACTTCCGGCTCGCAGCCCGAAAGCTGTACCGCCACAGGCTGCTCTTCATGGGGCTGGGGGATCATCTGAAGGGTTTTACGCGCTTCGCGCACCATCGCCTGACTTGCGATCATCTCCGAGACTACAAGGCCCGCCCCGTGCTTTTTAACCAGGCGCCGGAAGGGCATGTCCGTCACCCCCGCCATCGGCGCAAGGATTACGGGCATACCGATGACAACCGGCCCAAGACTTATTGGCTTAAGACGTGGATATAACGTGAAATCAGCGGTTGTTCCGAACATGGTGTGTTGCCTAAAATTTAGGCAAATCTAGCGGTCTTAGGTTGCCCATGCAAGAAAGGATTAGAGCGAATGCGTGGGAATTCTGGCCAGAATTTTAAGCACTTTACGGTTCAACAAATGAGCTTCAAGAAACGTTCTCTGAAAAATAGCTTTCATGAGCGTTCCAATTTAATAATTTGCTCAAGAAGCACCCCTTCTTCAGGAAAGCATCTCCCTTTCAGAAGACAATCCTCGACGGTCACGGCATGATCAATAATAGCGTCCGTTATTATATTTCCGCCATTAAGGGACTTCCGCGCCATTACAAGAGGTATCGATTTCTCGTCTATAACAGCCATAAGCCCAAGCATTGCCAAAGCCGCTGCTTTATTCTCTTCCTGCTTCAGAAAACACAGGCCTTCATCGTGCCAGAGGCCCATGGCGCAACTCGCAAGCTGAAGCGCTAAATCAATGCGATAATTCATAATGGAATCCGGCATAATTCTTTTCTCTAAAAATTATAATGATATCAGTCGCATAACAGTCATAAATATCATTCGCCTTACCTTAAAACAATGTATAGAAATATTTTGATTATGGATATTTTAAGCCTTGGGTTCTTTTTGACGAACCCCTTGCAATCCCTTGTCCGAGTTGTAGTTTCATAAGATTAACCATGAGATATAAATGCCCACTTGCACAACACTAATCGTCGCGGCCGGCGCCGGACACCGTTTCGGCGGCCCCGTTCCCAAACAATATCAGGAAGTCGGTGGAATGCCGATATTGCGACGAAGCGTACTTGCTTATCTTGAACACCCGCTGATCGACCAAGTGCGTGTTGTTATCAATCCTAATCACCGCGATCTTTACGACAAAGCTGTCGAAGGGCTTAACCTGTCCTCCCCCATACATGGCGGCGTTCTGCGTCAAGATTCCGTTCGTCTCGGCCTTGAAGCGCTGGCGAAAGATGACAAGCCCGATTTTGTGATGATCCACGACGCGGCGCGTCCCCTTATCGATGCCGCGACCATCACGGCCGTACGTAAAGCTTTGGACAAGACCGCGGGGGCCATCGCCGCCAAGCCTCTTGTCGATACGCTAAAACGAGGCAAGGATGGATGCATTGTCGAGACGATTGATCGCAGCAACCTGTGGCAGGCCCATACGCCACAAGCTTTTCATTTCGATGCCATTCTCGCCGCACACAAGGTTGTCGCTGGCGAAAACTTGACTGACGATGCCGCCGTCGCCGAGAAAGCCGGCATTCCTGTAACCCTAGTTTCATCGAACGCTGACAATATGAAAATCACGAACCCCGACGACCTTGGCCGCGCCGCGCGCCTTTTAGGTCAGAGTTTTGGCGACATCCGCACAGGACTCGGCTTCGATGTCCACCGCCTTATCCCCGGCGACACCATTCATCTTTGCGGCGTTAAAATCCCGCATCACCATACGCTTGAAGGTCATTCGGATGCCGACGTGGCGTTGCATGCGATTGTGGATGCTCTTCTCGGCACTATGAGTGCGGGCGATATCGGTATGCATTTCCCGCCGAGCGATCCCCAATGGAAAGGCATGGATAGCGGGCATTTCGTGCGCCATGCGGTGAAAATGATCAACGAACGCGGCGGCCTTATTTCGCACGTCGATGTGACCTTGCTGTGCGAGCAACCGAAACTTGGGCCGCATCGCGAAGCCATGCTTAACCGCATGGCGGAGCTTCTTGAAGTGGAGCGCAACCGCGTCAGCCTGAAAGCAACAACGACCGAACGTCTCGGTTTCACGGGCCGCGAAGAAGGCATCGCCGCGCAAGCTGTGGCAACCGTGAGGTTTGAAGAAGGGTAATGGCTTTTTCACCGGAAATCCACAATCTCGCACGGCAAATTATCGCCCTCTACACCGAACAAAAGCGGCGGATTGTAACGGCTGAATCCTGCACAGGCGGCATGGTTGGCGCCGCGCTTACCGATATTCCGGGATCTTCCGCTGTCTTCGAACGCGGGTTCATTACATATAGCAACGATGCGAAAATCGATTTGCTTGGCATATTACCAGAAATGCTGAACAGATTTGGCGCAGTCAGCGCCGAAGTGGCGGAAGCGATGGCGGAAGGCGCCCTCGCCTATTCGCTCGCGGATGTAGCGGTTTCCCTCACCGGGATAGCCGGACCGGATGGCGCAACACCCGGCAAACCGGTTGGGCTTGTTTATCTGGCGATCGCGACACGCGAAGGCGCCACGTTTCATTACGGGTGCGAGTTCCATGGCGACCGCGACGCCGTACGCACACAGGCCGTTCATCAGGCTTTAAGCCTGCTTCTGTCTCATGTTCAAGATCCGCACCTGTAGGCGCTCTATTAACCACGAAAAAGCGGTCATGATTTACGTCTTCCGGGACGCACCTGCAGGTGCGTTTTTGCGCGTCATTTTGCAACCTGCAGGGCCTTATTTTAGGCGTTTTCACAACCTGCAGGTACGAAAAATGCTGCTCTAGAACGGGGGCTGGCCCTGTTTCGTCCGGCCAGAGAACCCAATTCGTCCGAGTTGCGGGCTTATTCGGAACGCGTTTGCGGGGGTTGCGTAACTGTGTTTTTTGTAACGTGATCGGTCATATAATAACGCGTATTAACCTTAAGGATTATTTCACCCGCCCGCAAGGGGCGGGTGATTTTCTATTTCATCGAGAACTTTTCTAAATCGGAATTTCTCTTGGCTTCTTCCACCGGAGCCAGCCGACGACGATCAGGCGCGTCACCATAATGGCCGAGAAGATTGATGTAATGATGCCGATGCTCAGCGTCACGGCAAAGCCTTTGACTGGACCGGAACCAAAAATGAACATCAGGATTGCGGCGATCAGCGTTGTCAAGTTTGCGTCGATGATGGCCGGCAAAGCGCGGCTATAACCTGCATCGACCGATGAAAGTGGCGATCGGCCTAGACGTAATTCTTCGCGGATGCGTTCAAACACTAAAACGTTCGAATCCACAGCCATACCGATTGTTAAAACGATACCAGCAATGCCGGGCAATGTGAGCGTCGCTTGCAAAGTCGACAACGCGGCGAAAATCAAAATCATGTTGAAAAGTAACGCAATGTTCGCAAACAGACCAAAAATGCCCCCATATGTCAGCAACATGAAACTCATAACCAAAGCCAATCCTATCAAGCTGGCTGTTGTCCCGGCGTTGATCGAGTCCGTGCCGAGGCCAGGACCAACCGTTCTTTCCTCCAGAACCTTAATCGGCGCCGGCAAAGCACCCGCGCGAAGCAATAACGCGAGATCATTCGCGGATTGCGTGGTGAACCGGCCTGAGATGACCCCACTACCACCCAAGATTGGCTCTCGAATAACAGGCGCGCTAATGACCTTGTTATCAAGAACAATGGCGAAAAGCTTGCCCACGTTCTGGCGCGTCGCTTCGCCAAAACGCTTGCCGCCTTGCGAATTGAAACGAAAACTGACAACCGCTTCGCCGTCCTGGGACGAGAACGAAGGTTGAGCGTCTTCCAGCGTATCGCCGGATACCATAATCCGCTTTTGCACGACGAATGACACACCTTGCGTTTCCGCCGATGGCAACCGTTCCGTTCCAGGCGGCAAAACAGTTAATGTATTATCACTCGAAGCGGATTCATCCACCAGACGAAACGTCAGCTTGGCGGTCTGGCCAAGGAGCGCCTTAATGCGTTGGGGATCGTCAACACCCGGAAGTTGCACCAAAATCCGGTTGTCTCCCTCGCGCTGGATGGACGGTTCGCGCGTGCCGGTTTCGTCGATGCGGCGACGCACGACTTCAATGGACTGGTCCAAAGCGCTGCGTTTCTTTTCGGCGATTTTGACGTCCGGATAGCGAAGCGTAAATTCGCCATTCGTTATTTTGATGTCCAGATCACGATCCATATCACTAAGAATCCCCTTCGCCTTGCTATCGAGAGAGGCGTCCGTCAGCTTGAAATGCACGGCGCCTTCGCTAAGGCCAAGATCCGTGTACCCGATCTTTTCCTTGCGAAGTTCCGTCCGCGTCATGTCGACGATGCCTTGCATCTTTTCGTCCATAAAAACGTCCGTCGCCACCTCAAGCAACAGGTACGAGCCCCCGCGAAGATCGAGACCCAGGTTCACCGTCTTGTGGGGCAGTATGGGCAGGTTTGCCTGAATCCACTCATTCGTCTTTGGCCCCATAAGATTGGGCGAAGCATACAAAACGCCCAACGCGCAAATACCGGCGACCAAATAAATTTTCCAGCGTTCAAGATAAAGCATAATCTAAGTCTCTCACTTCTTTTTCTCTTCGGTTTTCGAGGCAGCCGTATCGTCAATCAGGTTGTTGGCGGTGTTGCGGAGCACCTTGACCTGAACGTCCTTGGCGATTTCGACCATCAAATAATCGTCGCCATCCAGTTTCGCAATAGTTCCGATAATCCCCCCAGCCGTCACGATGCGATCGCCCTTTTTCAACGCCTTCAGCATGGCCGTTTGGGCCTCCAGTTTCTTTTGTTGGGGCCTGATCAGGAAGAGGTACAAGACAAAAAGGATCAGGAAATACGGCAAAAACCTCATGAGATCGGAGCCGCCCACATCCGGCGGTACTGCCGCAGGTGCTGCGGTTTGCGCCCAAGCCGTGCCGATCATTAAAGACGATAAATCAATCATGCGAATTCCCTGGAAGGATTGAAAACGCTGGAACTATAGCGGGATAAACGGGGGGTGCAACCCCTTTAGGAAAACCGGGTTTATTCGTTCCGCACCAAGGTTTTGCGGTATTCTTCGGCCGTCGAGGGATAGCGCGACTGGGGCTGTACGTTAATTAACCGGTCTGCCGGCAGGTTTTGGGGGGTCGCATAGCAATCGGCATCGGCCAGCGTTTGGTAACACCACGTCGTGGTCTCGGGAACCTGATTCACAACCGACACATTCTTTTCACGCCACGGGTTCCATGACGCAGGTAGACAGCCCCCCAGCACTGTCGCCATAAATAACAACAGCACAACAACCGGTACCCGCGTTTTTCTAGCCAGAATCCTCATGAACGGGAGGCTAAAGGAAGGAAAGTTAATGAATGTTTAAACAGCAAATAGGACTTGCATAATTAATTCTTAACTTGATGAGAATAAAGATAGGATTGAAGTACTTTTAATTGGGGGTTCATTATGCGGCTGCTTGGATTTTCCCTAACTTTCCTGTTCTGCCTCGTAAGTATCCCTTTAATGGCACAAAACGCTGCTGAAACGAAAGTTGATAATGCAGGCAATATTGTTTTTTTTGTAAAAGGAAGAGAAGCCGTTCGTTTCGCGCCTCAAGACGGACTGTGCACCAGTCAATCATCCGGAGCCGTCCGCTACAATTCGACGACGCACGTTTTTGAAGGGTGCAATTGCGCAAATTGCGGAACAAGTACAGAAAGCTGGAGCTGGGGTCCTCTCGTCGAGCCCCCGCGCACATGGGTTGATGCGACATCGGAGAGAAGTTTTTACCAGACCTGCAATCAATGCGCGCCGGGAGGATTTGATATCGTTAATGAGTACAGATCCAGCATTTACTACAATGGCACTGGTTCAGAAATTATTGTCAGCTTATACACTGACTTTTTTGGCTACTATAGCCGCATACAGGCTTGGGTTGACGGAAAGATTGTCAACGAAAATGCCGACAGTTATCCTGGCGGCGCCGTTTCGAGCACTGTAAGTTTTTCTGTACCTGCCGGTGCTCGGTACGGTTTTTACGCTTTTTATGGGCCAGCCGATCAAATGGTCACGTCTCGTGGCGGAAGTTATGCAGGCGGTACGCCTGGATTCGGATTGGGTTTTAGGTGGATGGAATACAGGGCGAACAATAATATAACGAGGGTAACACCCTAGCTTTCCAATAGACTACTGTTCAGCGGACTCATCACGTTTGAGATCTTCCGGTTTTTCGTCCGTCAGTGCCCTGTATTTGCCACTGAACCAATGGCCAAGGTCGACTTGGGCGCAACGCGCGCTGCAGAAAGGCCGGAATCTTTCGTCAGCCGGCTTCTGGCATATTGGACAATTCTTGAGCATCGCCTGCCCCATGTCAGCTCCCTTCCGCGATTGCGCGCAGGCTCGGCCCGCGTCTTGATCGCGTCAGCTCAATCAAACCAAGCTTCGTAAGGCCAAAAACCTGAACACCTGCCGGATCATTCGCGACGGCTTTATCTAAAGCATTCAGGACCTTGGCCTTGTCCGTCCGGTTTTTCATTTTAAGCGCATCGATCACAATAATCCCCGCCATATTGCGCAAACGAATCCGACGCGCAATTTCACGAACAGCTTGCAGATTAACAGCCAAAGGATTTGCCGCTTCGCCCCCATTTACATCAATAGCGACAAGAGCTTCGGTTGGCTCAATAACGAGATTGCCACCCCCCGGCAAAGCAACGGCGGACTCCTGCAATTCATCGATGATCTCATCCAACGCGGGATGTACCGGCTCTTTTGATAATGGTTTGAGCAAGGGAAGTCCTGAAGGTTCATCCGTTTCCAGCCATTCCTTGCACTGCTGATGATCTTCCCGGTTGGCAAAAAGGATTGAATTAATCTTCGCGTTTTTTAAATCCGCTATCGCGCGTTGCCAGGGACGCGGCGGCGCCATTAGCGCGCCTATTTTCCCGACGGCTGTCTTATATTCAACAAAACAACCAGCCCAAGCTTTTCCTCGCCTTGCCGTGTTTATGATTTGAATCGTTTTGTAGTCGCCCGTGGCAACAGCGCCCGGATTGTCGATGAATACCTTTTCCGAAAGGCCACAATCGAACCATGCCGCTTTTTGACCTGAAAGAACGCGCACGGCCTTGCCGCCGACGATTGCGCCTGTCCGATCCGGATCGGTTATTTTGTCGACGTACAAATCCCTCAGTTCGCGCCCCTGCCAAACGGCCACGCGCCAAAACTTGCCCCGCCTGTCACACGTAATATTCAAGCCGCTCATAATGGATATCCGCATTGACGCAACATTTGCGCCACCTCGAACAACGGCAAGCCGACGATATTCGAATATGATCCCGCAATGAACCTTATATAGGCCGCCGCCCGTCCTTGGATAGCATATCCGCCAGCCTTGCCAATCCCCTCGCCGGATTGCGCATAAGCTTCAATTTCCGCTTCGGTCAGTCGTTTAAACGTCACAAGGCTGTCCGCGAGACGCTGCATAATCTTGCCCCCCGGCGAACGCAAAGCCACAGCCGTGTACACATGATGGCGACGCCCCGACAACAAACCTAAAAAGTCACGGACTTCCTGCGGCGTATCGGCTTTCGGCAAAATGCGGCGGCCGCACCCGACAACTGTGTCCGCCGCCATGACTATGGCCTTCGGGTCGCAAGAAGGCAAAACGGCCTGTAATTTTGCCAGCGCCAAGCGCCCCGCCATCTTGCGCGGCAACTCATGCGGGACCGGCGCTTCGTCAACTTCCGCCGCTATAACCTTATCCGGCACAACGCCAATATCCGCCAACAACGACGACCGCCGCGGCGACGAAGACGCAAGGATAAAAAAAGGTTTTGCCATAACTAAAAAAACTAAAGTTTTCTGTTCCTTAGCTTATACACGTAAGAAATGACTTCCGCTACAGCGCGATACTGTTCGGGTTTAATGGCTTCGTCAACCTCGACCGTATCGTAAAGAGCCCTCGCCAAGGGCGGATTGCTAACGAGTGGAATTTCATGCTCGTTCGCAACCTCGCGAATGCGCTCGGCAATCCGGTTCATGCCCTTGGCCAGCACAACAGGCGCCGCCATCCGTGAGCTGTCATACTCCAGCGCCACGGCGTAATGCGTCGGGTTCGTGACAACGACATCGGCCCTCGGCACCTGCGCCATCATCCTCTTGCGCGCCTTATCAATACGAATGGATCGCAGACGGCTTTTGATCATTGGATCGCCCTCCATCTGCTTGTGCTCGTCTTTCACTTCCTGCTTGGTCATCCGCAAATTCTTGAAATACTGAAAGCGCTGAAAAAAAAGGTCGCCAATCGCCACAAATGTCACAACCAGCATGATCATGACGATGAGGTAGACAACCTCCTTATGCAAGAAGACCATTGAGCCGATAAGATTATGCCCCACAAGACGTGGCCAAATTTCAACCAGGGGCTTAAAGACAAAAAAGACGACGCCCCCGACAACCACAAGCTTGACAAAACTTTTGAGCAACTCGACCAAAGATGCCATCGAAAATAGTTGTTTTAAGCCTTTAAAAGGATTCAGCTTCATGATGCTGAATTCAAGCCGGGTCGTATTGAAATAAAAACCGGTCTGGACCATCGTCCCAACTATGGCCGCAAACATAAGCAGGCCGAACGTAATGACCGTGGCCACCGCCACGCGGCTCATCACGGCGCCTAAGGCTGCCTGCAAACCTCGTCCTTCAAGGCCGATCGCATGCGGCTGTTCCAGGAAGAAACGCAAGCTCCCCAACAATTGACCGGACATCCGGGGCAGCAGCCACATAACGACAATAAGGGCGCCAACGAGCAACGCCCATGTGCCCACCTCACGGCTGATGGCAAGCTGGCCTTTTTGCCTGGCTTCGGAAATTCGTTTCCCGGTCGGATGTTCTGTTTTCTGTTCCTGATCAGTTTCCGCCATCGCCCTTCACCTTGTCATCAAGGCCGCAAAGGACGAGTCAAAATATTTCAGCCAAACAGACATCATGACCCCAAGAGTCGCCCCAAACAGAAACAAACCTCCCCAAATTTGAAGAGGAAGCAAAACGAGAAAAAGCTGAACCTGCGCGACAAGGCGTTGCATGAAGCCAAGCGCGACAAAAAGCATAAGGCCAACCACCAGGAATGGCGCGGCTATCTCGACCCCAACGGTAAAGCTCGATGTTACTAGATGCACATAGGTCTGGGCCATATCCCCCATAACAGGCAGTTCCTTCACCGGGAAAAGCCTATAGGTCTCGATAAGACCCCGTAGAAGCATATGGTCAAGCCCGGTCAAAAAAAGGAGCACAATGCCTGCAACGCCAAGAAACGCGCTCGGCAATGCGCTTTGCATGGCCATAGCGGGGTTCAGGATCATGGCGTTCGAGAGACCGACTTGCACGGCAACAATAGAGCCCGTGGTTTCAATGGCTCCCATCAGCAATCGAAGCAATGAACCAAAGAATACGCCAATAACAGCTTCCTGGGCAATAAGCCGCGCCAAATCAGGTATGTGTTTTGGCAACGCGGGCAAATCCGGCATAAGAACCGGAAAGACGAGAAAACTAAAGGCCAGGGCAAAGAAAAGCCTTATCCTTATCGACACAAAAGACTCGCCGATCCCCGGGAACAGCATCAACGCCGCGCCAAGGCGCGTAAAGACGATCATGAACGGAAAAATATGCCCCGACAGCTGCGTCGAAAGGGAATACGTCACCATCGGCGTTCTATCCGCTGCTTCCTATTTGAACGATGCGATCCGTAAGCGACTTTGTAAACCCGCCAAGCGTCGTCATCATGAATGGCAACAGCCAGAGCGTCAGGGCAAAAATGACAACCATCTTTGGAATGAAAGCTAAAGTCATTTCCTGAATCTGCGTGACCGCCTGCAGCAAAGACACAAGAACGCCGACAACAAGTCCCGCGATCAAGACCGGGCCCATGACTTTGAGCATCACGAGAATCGCCTCGCGGCATATTTCAATAACTTCGGCTTCGTTCATGGCAATAAAGGCTTGAGGAAGGACAGAAATAACGAAAGTGAGTCTAACCTGTTTTCTGATTCCTGTCTTCTGCCTTCTAACCCCCATTGTTGCCCCTGCCGCATACTGTTAAAAGGCGGATTATGTTTAAAAAAAATCTAATAACCGGGTGGCAAAAGGGGCTGGCGCAAGGATATTCCCTGTCCCTTGTCATCTTTATTTTGGCCCTGCTTGTACGTCTCGCTTTCGTTTGGCAATGGTACAAAACACCCTACGGCGATCTGTTATTATTAGATGCGCAAGCCTACGATAAATGGGCCCAGAACATCGCAAATGGCGAATGGCTGCGGAGCAAAGCCTTCTACCAATCGCCCCTTTATCCTTACTTTCTTGCCATTTTTTATATGATATTTGGCCGAAGTCTTATTTTGGCATCACTCCTGAATTCTATTTTGAATGCCGCAACCTGTGCGCTGCTTAGTCGCTTTTCCTTCCGTATTTTCGGTTTTGGGCCCGCTATGCTTACGGGGCTTTTTGCAGTCTTTTACCGGCCCTTTGTTTTCTTCTCAGCCCCAGTGATGAAGGAATCTTTAGGTCTATTTCTTCTAACTCTTTTTCTGATAACTGCCTTTCAAGCCCTTGATAAACATAAGAAGCGAGACTTTTTACTCAGTGGACTCTGGTTGGGCTTGTCGTCCCTGGTGCGCAGCAACTTCCTTTTGCTTGGAATCACTCTCCTGATTCTTAACTGGTCCCAGAATGGAAAAAAATCCGCCAGAACAAGCCTTTTATTCCTGGCCGCCATATTTGCCATAATACTTCCTGCGACGCTCCACAACGCATGGGCCAGCCATGACTTTGTGCCGATCAGTTATGGAGGCGGGTTTAATTTCTATATTGGAAATTCGCCCGGCACAAACGGCGCGAATATTTATCCACCCGGCATCTCTTCCGACCCCATGAAGGGTGAAGAACGCGACGTAACTCTTGCGGCACAGCAAGCCGAAGGCCGAACGCTTCGCCCTTCGGAAATATCCCATTACTGGCTGAAACGAGGCTTTAATTATCTAATCGAGAATCCTTCAGAATTTATAATCCTTACCGTGAATAAGTTTTGGCTTTTCTGGAATAATTATGAACGCGCCGATAACTATGACATAAATTTTATCACCAGCAATTTTGACACGCTATTGAGTTGCCCCTTAATCAATTTCGGCTTCATTTCTGTCCTGGCGATGTTTACCGTCGCCGCACTTTGGAATACAAACAAACAAAAAACGCGTTGGTTATTTGCATTCGCCGTAACCTATATGTTGTCGGTTATGATCTTTTATGTAACCGATCGTTATCGCTTGCCCGTAGTCATATTTTTAATCCCTTTAGCAAGCGCCTCCATGCAGGCGATCAGAGAATTTATCAAACAACAAAATGTACGCCCTTTTCTTGGAGCCTTAAGCGCCAGCGCCGTCTTTATCTGGCTGGCCCTTAGCCTCATCGGCGGCGGGCCAACCGTAATGGCGCACAATTGGGGACTTCTTTCCAGCCTGCAAGCGGAGGCCGGAAAAGATGCCGAAGCCATGATTAGTCTGCAAAAAGGTTTGGCCCTTGCCCCGCAACACGTCGGCTCGAATGCCATCATTCAGGCCGCTCTTGTCGCGGAACGCCACGGCGACCGCCGTGAGGAAGAACGTCTCATTAAACTGGCGCTCGATCTTTTCCCCAATGAAGGGACTGTTCATTACAACTATGGCCGCCTAGCTGCGCTGGCGGGCGACTTGAATGCAGCCCGAGCTGGATTCGAACAGGCCACAAAAATAACGCCTTGGCGCCCTTTGTATTATTTCGGCCTAGCTATCGTCTACGATCGATTGGGCCGAAAAGAAAATGCGATTGAAACCGTTAAACGCGGCTTGGCCGCAGAACCCTTCGACGTTGACCTGAATCAGGCCTTAGAGGACTTGCGCGCAGGCCGTCCCGTGAAGGAAAATACTCAAAAACAATGATAAATTCCCGTTTGTCCCAAATAGTGCTAATGCTTTGAAAGCCATGGATGCTCTGACCCCATCTTTTATTCTCGCCTCGCTGGCCTTGCTCGGCTGGCTATACCTAGCCCTCATGCGCGGAGCTTTCTGGCGGATCCTCCTCGATCCTCACGCGCCAGAACCAGATAATTGGCCGAGTGTCGACATCATCGTTCCGGCGCGCAATGAAGCCGACATGCTACCGCAATCCCTGCCTTCTCTGCTTGTGCAGGATTATCCGGGCCCATGGCGTGTTCTCCTTGTTGATGATCATAGCGCCGACAGCACGTATGGCGTAGCGCATCGCGTTGCCAGAGAAACAAATAAAAGCGACCGCCTTACCGTCATCAATGCCCCCGACTTGCCTGCTGGCTGGAGCGGAAAAGTGGCGACCATGCGCGCCGGCGCTCAGCAAAGCAGCAGCGATTATATTCTTTTCACTGACGCCGACATTGCCCACAATGATCAAAGCCTCCGCCGTCTTATGGCACGAACAGTTTATGATAATCTTGACCTGAATTCCCTTATGGTGAAATTGCAGTGTTCGACCTTTGCGGAAAAACTCTTGATCCCGGCTTTCGTTTTCTTTTTTGCAATGCTTTATCCTTTCCGTCTTGTTAACAAGCCAACGTCAACTGTTGCGGCGGCCGCTGGCGGCGTAATGCTTGTGAAAAGAAAGGCGCTTCAAAATATAGGCGGATTAGAGCGCATCAAATCAGCGCTGATCGACGATTGCGCTTTGGCACGAGCCATAAAAGACAACGGTGGCAATTTTGGCGCCCAAGGACGCATCCGTCTTTCTTTAACAGACAATGTCCATAGCCTGCGTCCTTATCCCACTATTGCCCACGTTCTGCGCATGATCTCCCGAACGGCTTTTACACAGTTGCGTTACTCCTATTTGTTTCTCTTAGGAACTGTGCTGGGCCTTGTTTTCTTGTTTTTTACGCCAATTCTTGTGCCTTTATGGGGGAGCCCCACGGAATCGCTTGTAGCTTATGCGGCCTTGCTGGTTATGGCCGGAATTTACGCGCCAATCATTTATTTTTATGGTTTTTGTGTGGTTTGGGCTTTGACCTTGCCTGTGGCCGCTTTGTTATACATCCACGCTACTCTTGTTTCAGCATGGAATTATGCGCGAGGCAAAGGCGGACAATGGAAAGGCCGGTCACAAGCGCCATGAATACTAAGTCCATCGAAACACCAAGCGGCAAAAACGCCAAGACAGAAAATTTTCCCGTTGGGTCGATCCTGATCCGTCCGGATTTACGCAAACATGTCCATGCATTTTATATCTTCGCGCGAGGAGCCGATGACATCAGCGACAACCCGCTTTTAAGTCCACAAGACAAAGTGCTTCGTCTCGATTGTTTTGCGGCGGCATTGCTGGATGGTAAAATCCATGACGTTCCGAGCGTCATTCCTTTGCGCGAGAGCTTGAAAGAAACCGGCATAACACCGCAACATAGCCTTGATCTCCTCACCGCTTTTAAACGCGATGCGACACAGTTGCGTTACCGTGATTGGGACGATCTTATGAATTATTGCCGCTATTCGGCTTCGCCGGTCGGACGGCACGTCTTGGCCCTGCACGATATCGGCGAAAGAGCATGGCCCGCGAATGACGCGCTTTGCTCAGCCCTGCAAGTCATCAATCACATCCAGGATTGCGCCGACGATTACCGCGAACTCGACCGGGTCTATATCCCGCTGGATATGCTGGCCAAGAATAAAAGCGACCCTTCTGAACTTTCGCGCGAAAAATCAACTCCCGGATTAAGAGCCGCTTTGCAGGAAATGCTTGATCGAACCGATCCTCTCGTAAAGAAAGCGCGGGGTTTGCCGCCCGCCGTTCCCGACGCGCGTTTAAAAATGGAAACGTCGGTTATATGCGTTTTAGCGGAATACCTGATGGAGCTTTTGCGCAAGCGCGATCCGCTTTGCGATAACGTTAAACTTGGAAAACCAACCAAGATAAAGGCGGTAATGAAAGGCATCGTTCGCGCATGGCTTTAAGCAGTTGTCGTTATTCAAAAAAAGCCCCTGAAGCGGCTTTCAGGCCGAAAACAAGCGCTTTAACGGACCTCCAAGACCCAAAAAGGCGCTTTACGTACCCGTTCGGCACCGATTAGATACGTCCCTATGACCACCAGCAAATCCTATAAACTGGCCCTTAAAGACGTTCGTAAACGCGTAAAAGCTTCACGCAGTTCGTTCATCGCTGGAATGGCGGTGCTGCCAAAGGCAAGACGGGAAGCGATGTATGGCTTGTATGCCTTTTGCCGCGTTGTGGATGATATTGCCGACGATGGCGAAACGCTGCCGATTCGCCAGAAGGGTTTGCAGGAATGGCGCGAGCGTATCCGTACCCTTTTCAAGGAAAACCAAACAAGCGACAGCATCACGGAAGTCCTGAAACCGGCCGTGCGCGATTTCGGTCTCGTCGAGGAAGATTTCCAGACCATCATCGACGGCATGGCAATGGATGCCGAAGCGCCAATTTGCGCCCCATCTATGAAAGTCCTTGATCTTTACTGCGATCGCGTGGCGAGTGCCGTTGGCCGGGTATCTGTCCGTATTTTTGGCGCTTCCCATGCCAACGGAATGAACGTCGCCCATCACCTGGGTCGCGCGTTCCAACTCACGAACATCTTGCGCGATCTGGCTGAAGACGCTGCCCGAGGTCGTCTTTACCTGCCCGAAGAACTTTTAGCCAAACACAACATTGCCCCACGCGAGCCTGAAAAAGCATTACGCGACCCAAACCTTAAGTTCGTTTGCCGTGAACTCGCCGCGCTCGCCCGTGAACACTTCACCCTCGCAGACGAAGCTATGCGTTTATGCGCGCGCCCGGCCATGCGTCCTCCGCGTATCATGCGCGCCTACTACGGCGCTATCTTTGAAAGATTGTTAAAAAACGATTGGGCCGATCCTTTTAAACGCGTCTCCTTGCCGCGCTGGAAAAAAATCGGGTTGGTGCTGCGTGGATCGGTAGGGAAAGGGTTATGACGGACGAGCGGCAAGTTTTTATTATTGGCGCGGGCATGGCGGGCCTTTCGGCGGCTTTGCAACTGACCCTCATGGGCGAGAAAGTCACGGTCTACGAAGCCGCGCCGTATGCTGGCGGGCGTTGTCGCTCTTACTTCGATCGCGAGCTGGATTGCCGGATTGATAATGGCAATCATCTTGTTTTATCGGGCAATGTGGCCATTCAGGATTATCTGTTCCTGACGGAAGCAAATGGCACCATGGCGGGCCCCAAGGCGCCAACTTTCCCCTTCATGGATCTTGAAACCGGCGAGCGCTGGACACTGAACATGAATAGCGGCCGCTTGCCATGGTGGATTTTCGATCCCAAGCGCCGGGTGCCCGGAACAAAAGCAACAGATTATTTCTCATCTCTTCGTTTTCTTACGGCGGGAGCAGATTCGACGGTCATTTCGCGCCTCAAGCCGGACAAAACAATTTACCGGCGCCTCTGGGAACCGCTTTCGGTCGCCATCCTCAATACCGAACCGGAAAACGCCTCAGCCCGCATGTTTACCAACGTTTTGGTCCAAACAATTGGCGCCGAAGGCAAGGCTTGCATTCCGATGTTCCCGAAAATCGGCATGACGGAAAGTTATGTCACGCCATGCCTTAATAAGCTTCGCGAACACGGTACGGAAGTGATTTTTGGACATAGGCTTCGTCGTCTTGTCACGGATTCGGACGTTGTAAAAGGCCTCGATTTCGGCAACCAGCTTTTGCCCATCAGGCCGCAGGACTGGGTTATTCTCGCGGTGCCGCCTTGGGTGGCTAAAGATCTTATGCCCGACCTGACGACGCCGAACGAATTCCGCTCCATTGTCAACGTCCATTATCGCGTCGAGGTGCCGTCGAACCCGGCCGGATTTATCGGCGCAATCGGTGGATTGGCGGAATGGGTTTTTGTGAAGCCGGGCATCGTTTCCGTAACGATTAGCGCCGCCGAACGTTATGAGGAACAGGAACAGGAAACTTGGGCGCTTTACGTTTGGCGCAATCTTGCGAAGATCTATGATCTCGATCCCGCGCGTATCCCGCCGTGGCGGGTGGTTCATGAAAAGCGCGCGACAATCGCCGCGACACCTTACCAGAACACGCTGCGCCCACGCGCGTATATCGACTGGAAAAACCTTGCGCTGGCAGGCGATTGGACCAACACCGGCCTACCCTCGACCATCGAAAGCGCCATCCGCTCTGGCGTCAAAGCCGCGCAGGTTGTGCTGAGGTGGGTTTAAAAAAGGAGAATACAAATGCCAAAACGCCAGAACATATCTTCCGGCTCGCCAATGGAGAAGCCGATCGGTTTTTCACGAGCGGTACGGATAGGCAGCGTCATTGCTGTTGCCGGAACCGCCCCTATTGCCGCCGATGGCAACACCGCCTCTCCCGGCGATGTTTACGGCTAGACGAAACGTTGTCTGGAAATCATTCAGAAAGCCGTCGAAGAAGCCGGCGCCAACGTTACGGATATTGTCCGCACACGCCTTATGATGAAGGATATTTCGCAATGGCAGAATGCAGCCAGGGCCCATGGCGAAATGTTCGGCGATATCCGCCCCGCATGCACTTTTGTTGAGGTCAGCCGATTTATCAAAGAAGACTGGCTGATTGAAATCGAGGCTGATTGCGTTATTGCACCCTGAGGTGCATTACAATGCAGGGGTAGAAGGTGGCGTTGCTGCCGTCTCCCTTTGTTCTCGCAAAAGCACGCGATAGACCGTGCAAGTAAAAATGCACCAGAGCATAATCGTACCCGAGGAAAACAACCCCATAAACAACCCCCATAACCCCCGCCCAAGCATGGAATCGTTGCCTCCAGCAAACATCGCAATAATTACAAATGCAATTCCACCAACAATCATCAATACAAAAAGAATTAACATTAGCATGAGCGAATTACCGAAGATACGCCACCAGTTTCCTAATGTAAGATTCCAGCTTCTCTTGAGCACGGGTTTCCGCCGAAAAATGGCCAAAGGTGTGACAAGCATAAGGCGTATTGCAGCGACGGCAGCAAAAATAAAAGCAGCGGCCAAAATCATTGCGAAGACAAAAGAAAAAGCGTTATCGCCATCGCTCCCTTTATGGGAAGAAGCAGATGCAATCACAGCAATAATCACACTAGCAATAATAACCGGCCCTAAGACAACCGCATATTTTGCGACCACCCTTCCAAGCCAATAGAAAAAATTGCCAAAACCGAACTCAGGCGGATTTTTCTTTACGGCATAGCGAAGATACAAAACAGTGAAAACATAAACGCAAAGAATGTTTACAATAAGGGATAGGAACTCCGTAATCACTTTTAGAGTAAGAAGTTTTGAATTTTCTTTAAGGGCTTCGACATTATCCCGACCTACACTCAACGTAGCCCCACCAAAAGTAAAACTGGCAAGAACGATAAAAGCGAAAATCACTGCCGCGCCCAGAACCCACGGCCACCAGACAGGCGCAGAAGCCTTGAACTCGCGCCATGTTTCGCGCCAGAGAGATAGATTTTCGACGTTTGCTTGCGTCATCTTTTGCCTCCCGCACGCCGCTTGAAAACCGGGTCGTGACGGCTAACTCTTACAGATAATATATTAAAAAACCTTAAGCCGTCTTCTCCTCGACAGCGCCAAAAGCCTGCCGGTGCAAAAGCTGCACAAGATACATTGTCCATTCGGCATCGAGCCGAATCACGCGCTGGCGATCTTCATCCGATAAACCGCTTGTTTCCATTCCATAATGAGCCCGGAAATAGCGCAACCCCTCAAGGCCGTAACGGAGATCCTCCGGAACGCGGATATCGTCGGCAATCCTCTCAAGCAGGGAATCTAAATCTTCAAGCTTGCCAAACAACAGCGTTTCCTCGATGGTGCGCACAAGCGCCGTATCAAGTTCATCCACGCATCCAACAGGTCGAAAAGCCTTGCTCATCGTCGCATCTTACCTAATTCTAACCTAATTTGGTCTTAACAGGGCGTAAAACCGGAACCGCCGCCTTCAAAATTCCTGTGTATCCGCTCAAACTGGTGCAAAAGCCTTGCTGCCCGGGCTTCATCTTGAAGACGAACAACAACACGGCGGGCAGCCCCCTCGCCAACATAACCATCATAGCCGGATGGATCAAAGCTATCCCCATCCAAATCCACCATCATCGGACGGCCATGAAGTTCATTAGGAAATCTTGCCCTACCGCCTTGTTTTGCGATGGCCTCGCGCGCCTGATCGATTGTCATATCCTTATTCGTACCAGAATCCTTCGAATAGCCCGATTTTGAACGATTAAAGAGGGCGGCAACCAATTCCGCCTTATCAAGGCCAGAAATATCAAGACGTTGAGCCATTATTTTTTCCGCTTTCGACCCGCAACAAGCATATCGTTCCTTATACAATGGAAAAGAGAAGCTAGACAACTCACTGTTTTTTCAACGTTATCCACTCTAAACGGGGACGGTTTACAACGAAAGGCGATCTCTCTAGATTGGCCCATCCGTGGCTAAAGCCACTAATTTTTCGCCCGAAATCGGCTTTCCTTACAGGAATACGCGATGAAAGTTATTCTAGCCCAGCCGCGGGGCTTTTGCGCTGGCGTTGAACGAGCCATCGAAATTGTCGAGATGGCACTGGATAAATTTGGCCCGCCTATCTACGTACGCCATGAAATCGTGCACAATCCGCACGTGGTGAAACGTCTGGCTGACAAGGGCGTTATTTTTGTCGAAGAAACGGACGAAGTCCCCGAAGGCGCGGTTATTATTTTCAGTGCTCATGGCGTTGCCGAAGAGATTGAACAGCACGCCAAAAAGCGCGGCCTAAAAGTTATCGATGCCACCTGCCCGCTCGTTTCCAAGGTGCACACGGAGGGACAACGCTACGTCAAAGCGAGCCGGGAGATTATTTTAATCGGACACGAAGGCCACCCCGAGATTGAAGGCACGCTTGGCCGGATTCCCGGGGCCGTGCATCTTATCTCGACCGTGGAAGACGTCGCAAAGCTACAGATCAAAAATCCGGACATGCTGGCCTACATCACGCAAACGACCTTGAGCGTCGACGATACAAAAGGCGTTATTGATGCGTTGAAAGCCCGTTTTCCGAACATCATTGGCCCAGCCACGAAAGATATTTGTTATGCTACACAAAACCGGCAAGCCGCGGTGCAGGCACTGGCCAAGCATGTCGATGTCGTGTTAGTTATTGGGGCGCACAACAGCTCGAATTCCAACCGGCTTCGCGAACGCGCGGAAGAAGTCGGCGTGCAGGCTTATCTGATCGAAGATGCCACACACCTCAATCCGGATTGGGTCAAAGGCAAGAAGGTAGTGGGCATCACGGCAGGCGCGTCGGCCCCGGAAGACTTGATTCAGGACCTCATCGAATCCTTGAAAAAGATCGATCCCGTGGAAGAAGTTTCCGTCTTGCCGGGTGTTGAGGAAAACGTCCATTTCCGTTTACCCATGTCGCTCGTCAAGGCTGAAGGCCGTACTGGTACAACTAATACCTAAGCTAACAAAAACGAGGTTTCCGTGTCTGTTCCCCTACGTCAACAATTCGATATCGCCCTTTACATCATCAAGCAGAGGTTGAAAGGCAACAAGCGCTATCCGCTTGTGCTGATGCTGGAACCTTTGTTCCGCTGCAATCTCGCCTGCACGGGGTGCGGAAAAATCGACTATCCGCCAGAGATTCTGAACCAGCGCTTGTCAGTCGAAGATTGCCTTAAAGCCGTGGATGAATGCGGCGCGCCCGTCGTGTCGATCCCCGGCGGCGAGCCGCTCGTGCATCGCGACATGCCACGTCTGGTCGAAGAACTCATCAAGCGCAAAAAATACGTCTACCTCTGCACAAATGCGCTTCTGCTGGAAAAGAAGATGAATCAGTACAAACCATCGCCTTATTTTACATGGTCAGTTCATCTGGATGGTGGGCAGGAAGATCATGACCGCTCTGTCAATAAGAAAGGCGTGTATGACATCGCTGAAAAAGCTGTTCGCCTTGCCATCCAAAAAGGTTTCCGCGTCAACATCAACACGACGCTTTTCAATAACGCCATTCCCGAGAGAATAGCCGCTTTCTTCGACCACATGATGGATATCGGCCTAAATGCCATTATGGTTTCACCTGGCTATGCATACGAACGCGCCGCTGATCAGGATTCATTCCTGACGCGTTCGACCACCAAAAACCTGTTTCGCGAGCTTTTCCGCCTTGGCAAAAAACGCAAGAAGATGGGCAAGCCGAAATGGCGCTTCAGCCAGTCTTCGCTCTTTCTTGACTTCCTGGCAGGAAATCAGACGTACGAATGCACGCCATGGGGTACGCCGACCTATAACATCTTTGGCTGGCAACGCCCTTGCTATCTGATCGGGGAAGGATTTGTCGGCAGTTTTAAGGAACTTATGGAAACGACCGAATGGGATAAATACGGCACTGGCCGTTATGAGAAATGCGCGGATTGCATGGTGCATTGCGGCTATGAGCCGACCGCCGCCGAAGATGCGTTAAGCCATCCGTTGAAGACCATGTGGGTTGCCTTGCGCGGACCAAAAACCACTGGCGCTTTTGCTCCTGACCCAGATATGTCCAAGCAACGCCCGGCCGAATATGTTTTCAGCCGTCATGTTCAGAACACGCTGGATGCCATCCATGCCGGAAGCGCGCGAACGTTTACGGATAAGGGCGACAGCGAAGCGGCGGCGTAAAAACTATAGCGATTTTAAAGTCTCAGCCACCTTTTTCAACGCCCTCATCGCTTTCGCGGTGTTTTGTCCCAAATGAATAAGAGAAGGAATTTGCGTTGGTTTGCCAAGGATATTAAATAAAATTTTCCCCATATTGATATGTCCATCGTCCTGCAATGGCGTCAGCGCAACCGGCGGTAAACCCATATCCGCCGTATCGGCAATGACGCGCAAGACAATAAACGGCACATTCGCTTCGGCTGCTGCCTCGGCAACATAATGGCTTTCCATATCCGCGCAAACGCACCGCGAACGCTCGAATAGCCAATGCTTGTCTGCCGCATCGGCAACAATCTCATCCGATCCCCAGATGGGTCCCACGACCATCCCGGGCAGAATGGAGTCCATCGTAATGAGCCATTCCTTATTGCAGTCCCAGATCATCGTCCCGGATTGCACCATTGTGCCCATAATGATTGTTCCCGCGCGAACGCCCGGTTTCAAAGCCCCCGCAAGGCCAAAACTTAACAGCCGTTTGGCCCCCTGTTGGATAAGACCATGCGCCCGGGCTCGCGCCACATCGGGACGCGCAGCCGAACACGCGACAAGCGTGTTTCCAACACCTCGTACCAGCGCCGCTTCCGTCTCTAGGCCGCAGAGAATACCGAGCATATTTACCTAATCCAGGAATTATAAAAACGGCAAATGCCTTACATGCCATGCATCACTTGCATTGCATTACTCTGCTGCAAGTTACGATAACGCGCCATAGCCCAAATAGGGAAAAAGTTCTTGTACCCGTGATAGCGCAAATAAAACACGCGCGGAAATCCAACAGCCGTGAAATGTTCTTCATTCCATAGATTCTTGTCGGTTTGCGTTTTCCGCAGATGATCTATGCCGCGCAAAACAGCAAGACTGTCCACCTCTCCCGCTGCCATAAGGCCCAACAACGCCCAAGCTGTCTGCGCGGGCGTACTGACAGGCCCCTGCCCTTTAGGTTGATTTTTCCAGTAACTGGCCCCGCTTTCGCCCCAACCGCCATCCGCACGCTGGCAAGTGTTCAGCCAATCAACGGCGCGGCGGACCATCGGGTCTTTACGGTCAACACCAATCGCGTTCAACGCGCAAAGCACAGACCAGGTACCATAAATATAATTCGTACCCCAGCGCCCGAACCAGCAGCCTTCCTGTTCTTGTTCGCGGCGCAGATACTCAATGGCGGCTTTCACGGATGGATGATCTTGCTTAAAGCCCAACTGAGCCAGCATGGAAAGACAACGCGCCGTGACGTCCGCACTGGGCGGATCGAGCAACGCACCGTGGTCGGCAAAAGGTATATAATTGAGATAGTAATAGGTATTGTCGGCGTCAAACGCGCCCCAACCGCCATTTTTAGACTGTAAGCCCAATACCCATTCAACGGCGCGATTGATTGGCTCGCGGTACTTATTACGGTCAAAACGGTCCAACAACATAACAACTACGGCCGTGTCATCGAGATCGGGATAGTGCGCGTTGTTGTACTGAAAAGCCCAGCCGCCAGGCCGCACATGAGGCCGCCATACGGCCCAGTCGCCAACGACATCCAAAATCTGTTTGTTAACAAGCCAATCACAGCCTTTTTCAATCGCTTCCCTGTCTGCTCCAGCCTCCATAAGCGTGTGGCACGTCAGGGCCGTATCCCAAACCGGCGAAACGCAGGGCTGGCAATAGGCACGGTCAACGCCGTTATCGACCAACATCTTGTCAATCGAAAGACGGGCAATCGCCGCATCGGGATGATCGGCAGGATAACCGAGGCAGTGATACATCATCACCGTATTCGCCATGGCCGGATAAATCGCGCCAAGACCATCTTCGCCATTCAGGCGCTCTTTAATCCATGCCACGGCTTTATCTATGGCCTTTTGACGCAGACCATTAAGCATATACGGCTCAATAGCCCTCAAAACGGCGTCAATCGCCCGGAAAACAGGAACCCAAATCGACGGCGTGTTATTGCTGTGCCAGTTTTTAACTTTCTCAGGAGGAATAACAAAAAGTTCATTCACATTCACGTTGCGTGGGTTTTTCGCTTGCGGCTTCTTCGCCATTAGAACCAGCAAAGGCGTGATAACCGTGCGCGACCAGTAGGCAACCTTATAGAGATGAAACGGGAACCAAAGCGGCAACAGCATAATCTCGACGGGCATGACCGGAACCGCTTGCCATGGCAGAGCCCCAAACAAAGCCAGTTGGATGCGTGTAAAGACATTGCTCTTCGCCGCGCCGCCATTTTTGAGAATAGCTTCGCGCGCGCGAACCATATGAAGAGCGTCCGGCGAGTCGCCGACACACTTAAGCGCAAAATAAGCTTTAACGCTTGCGCTCATATCAAAATCGCCGCGATGAAAGAGTGGCCAGCCCCCATGGTCTTCTTGTATCTCGCGCAGGTAATTGGCCATGCGCTCATGAAGAGGCTGGTTAATAGTGTCAAGAAAATGGTCGAGAAGGATATATTCGGCCGGAATGGTCGCATCGGCCTCGAGTTCAAAAACCCAATGGCCGGAGGGACGCTGAAGCCTAAGGAGTTCTTCGGCGCTTAAATTAACCTGTTGATCAAAAAGACTCCCGCTGCCCTCCATCGGGAGAGCCGCGCCATAAGCAACGTTACGAAGAGAGCCTATTCTGTTCATGATCAACGCAGGAGAATACGAAAAAAAAATGGTTAATTCAAGGGACTTAGCTCTAAAATACTTTCATTATGTTGTGCGTCTTGAACAAGCCAAAAACAACGCCCCCAAACATTAATCCTTTTTTTTCATGAAGTTACATCTATTAATCATTTTTACGTCACACATAAATACCACCTACGGGCTGGTTTTCTTTTCCATCCCAAGGATAAAAAATGAACTTGCGGATTGCTTTCACTGTAGGGGGAACCAAAACGAACACCGCCGGGAAATTCCTGGATTGATGTCTATGACAGCGGATGATTTAATGTAGTCTCATCAGGCTACACATGTAAAATAAGGGTTAATTTACCACCTTATATTTTAGGCAAGAAGGCAAATCAGATTAGCCTTTTTTATAGGATAAACATTGGGTTTGCGGAAAAAGAGGTGACAAACTATCAAATTAACTACGTTGAAGCAGTCTCGGATCTTGCATAGGGTGATGTTTATGGCCCCCTACAACCTTAACGGACAGCGGAATTATTCTAACTTTTGGCTCGAACTCAGGAGGCGCCTGTTATAAATTTGGCCCGGTATATCTCTGCCATGCAGCACGACAGCCTTAGGGGACGAAACCATAAACAACACATATTATTATGATTCCGGACAACTTCGGCTCATAACCTATGTCTTTATGGACCCACCTTAATATCAATTTCCATTCAAACTTTAATCGCATAAAAACGGCAGAACTTCAGGCCATGCTCCATGGCAGCCACGCGCCGCCCCCATGTTTCGACCTCGTGTAAAACAACAGGTTTGGTTTCCTCATCAGGCGGATTATACGCAAGAAAGTAGGCAAATTTCACCAAGCTCATGAGAATTTCATGCCGATACATGGGGGTTTGGTCTTCGTTCACGCGCATATCAAACCCTAGCTCCGTCCAAGCCTGGACCATTTCAGACATGGATAAGGGAGCAGCTTCCGGTTCATGCGCCATCCAGGCCGTTATGACTTCATTCTTGCGCGCCTTGGGATCGAGAATGTAATCCGTAAAAACAATTTGCCCCTTAGACTTTAGGCCAGAAGAAATAGCCTTAAAAAACTTATTTTTTCCGATAACGCGATAGAAAAGCTCACGCGCAACAATGCAATCATAATGCTTGTCAGCCTTGAAGCTTGCTGGATCATAATGCTCAATGCCTGCGTGCTTCTGTTTACCCGCATTTATGGACATCGTCATACCGCGTCTCGCCAACGCGGCATCAGGCTCTAGACCTCTTATATATGTGTCAAAATCATCAACCATCTTGCGCGCGAGTCCCCCAAGCCCTGCGGCAAGATCGAGCGCGTTCTTTTCTTTATTAAGACCAAGAGGAGCTAAGAGCTGGTTCAGAAAATCATCATTTCCCGGCAGGATTTTTCCATCGCCCCAAATCTTTTCCAAAACTTGTGATCTATCTGCATACCAGATTTTTTTTTGTTTATTGGTAACAGAAGGCTGGGGAGCTACCTTGGATGCTTCCGAAGTTGACTCGCCCTTTTCTTCAGGAAGTGGTTTTTTCGGCTTCCGCTCTGAACCCGGCTTTGGGGGATCTTTCCAAAAATCTTGCGCAATGCCGACAATGTTCATACGGACGCGCCACCAGAAGTAAGGCCCAAAGATGCGCTGCGTCAGTTTTAAGACAGGGTTATTCATCGAATCGTGAAGAGAAAAACTAAGACAGAAGTTTTAATCACATCACGCCGAAAACGCAAAGAGAGTTCATTCAAAAAACACGCCAGAAAGATGTTGATTTGCCTCAGGTAAAGATGGGGAAGGGAATAAAATGAGATGGTATACTATTGTTTTTTAAGAGCAGGCTAGCTTTTGCCCCCGCGCCACTTATCAAAGCTGCGCGCGCCTGTATATCCAAGATATCCTACCCCAAAAAGCTGAATAATTGGGTCAGGAATAGAGGAAAGCCAGCTTCGAAACCCCTCAGTGATATTTTTGGCCGTTATCGGATCATAGGCAAACAATATACCCATGGGAATCGACGCCAGCAGCAGCACATAAACAACATACAAAAACGATGGCCTCGCCCGGCTTGTCCATGGATCAGGACTTTGGGCTTCGGTTACGATTGCAGACAGTGAAGCTTGTATTTCCTGCAGAATTTGTTGACCCTCGGTTTGAATCAACTGACGTTTGGCCTCATCACGCGCTTTTGGATCGGGTATGATCTTATCAAGTAATGAAAAAATCGGGGTAATTAAAGCTTGCCACATGGCTAGGCCTCTTCACTTATTTGTTTAATTAAGTCGGGAATTTCGGGCTCATTGGACTTATTCCAGAGCCGAGCCTCCGCCGCGCGGCGACGTGCAAGCCCCCCCAAAGTTTCGCCGGAAACCTTGTTCCATCGCATAAGTTGAGCCGGAACCTGTTCGTACCACCCCCTGTTTAATAGCCGTAATAGAGTGGAACGCTCGAAATTGGCCACACCGACATTGAAAACAAAACTGGCCAGTGCAGCAAACTGGTTATTCGTCAGAGGGACCTTCACAAGCCGGCCTACCGCTTTTCCTGCCAGTCGTAAATCTTCGTCAAGCAGGATATCCGCCTGGTCGGAAGTAATCGTCATTCCGGGACGAACGGTCCGCGTATGGCCATAGCCGATTGTCCAAATTTTTCCGGGGCAAAGATAAGGCTTCAAGCGTAGCCCCTCATGTTCTTTCACTAAAGCCACGCCAGCCGCATTTACACGACGCATCTCAAATAGCCCGGCAGATAATGCCGCGGCCGCATCCAAAGTCCCATCCATAATCTTAAACCTTATTGTTTGCGCGATTGGGCGACTTGTTTCTCGATACGATCGAGAATTTGAATCTGGGCATTCAGTCGCTCTTCGATTCGCGCCAGCCGTTCCATAGTTTGGCTTTGCCCTTCCGACGCGCTCGTCAAACCGGATTCCAGTTTCGTAACGCGCTGATTTAGAAAAAAATTATCGCGGTCCGTTGCTGAGGCCCACCAAACTACCGTAGCGGCTTGTATGAGCAACGATAAAACAAATGCCAGCGGCAAGTGCCGGACTGACACTCGACTTGCTTCGATTTTCATGTTTTCTCCTTTAAGCTTTGGTCACGCGCACGCGCCAAGTTCCGGAGGCCAATGTGACATTGCCTCCTGTCTGGTTTTGCAAACGAACAACAAGCGTATTGCTGGCACTGACATAGGCCTCCGCGATAATGCCTTGCAGATCGTAAGGCGCGGCCACATGCGCAAAATCGCCAAGCGCCGCGCTTGTAACCGTCACTGCTGATGAGGTAGCGCCACTCCCGTTGTTGATCGTGCCAGGATCCCAGGTGAATGTTGCGTCGAGATAAGGAGCTGCTAACGATGACCAAACCGAGTCGGTATAATATAGAAGCTTGTTTTCATTTCGCGCCCAAGCCTTCCATCCGGCTTGCGGGATCTTAAAACGCCAGCCCGAATAATAGGCGGCTATGGCATTGGCATACCCGCTCCAGGCCCCAGTTGGCGATGATCCAACAATATAAGCGTCGCCAGTATTCGGGGAAGCCGGCGGTGTATTCAACGTGCGATCAATAACAGAAAGTTGCGCAAGGCAATCGAGATCATTTAAGGCATCGTTATGCGTAACTTCTTTCTGCGCTTGCGATGCGACCAGATAAGGCATCGCAAGGTTTGGTGTATTGGGCATATTGTTCTCCTAAATAACGGCGGTCGCCTTTTGCCCTCGCCCATAGCGAGAACTTAGTTGATAAACGTTCACCGTAAATGTCGACGGGATGGAGCCGCCCCAGTCGGCGGATTGTTGTGAAGCGCTATAGTTCTGAGCGCTTGTCGTTAAACCGCTGAACGTCCGCATCACCGCTGAACCGTTCATGATTTCGAGATCATAAAGCTCGGCTGGCTCGTCAAGTGGCACATCGACATTATCGACCCAATCGCCGTTTAGACGCGCGCGGCGTTTCCAACTGATTGTCAAATCGCTTCCTGTGCCGCTACTGCGGTTTCCAGTAATGTGCACAGGCGCGAAGGGCCGTAAGGTTATCAAGCCGTAAGCAAAACTTTCATCCATAACATCGCCGAGCGATTGGCCATTGGATAAAGCCCTGAAATAATACGCGCGGTTGAGATCGGAAAGAAGCGCGGGAATGAATTGAACGGTTCCGGCCGTTAGCAATATAAACCGCTCACCAACCGCATGCGCGCTTGTTACATCTTCCGTGCCACGCCTGCCCCTCAACAAATTACTCAGCGCATAAAGTCCGGGTCCAATTAGTGTTGCTGTTTGAAACTGGATAATTTCATTCCCAAGCAGCGCCGCGTTCGCGCCATTCAAAAGATCGGCTTCAGCGCAGCTGGATAGAATTCCCTGCATCAGCTGGACATTGATCGTACTGTTTCGATCCATATACCAGCTTGGCCTGTCAGCCAGAACTGTTGATGCAAGACCCGCCGTTGCTGCAAATCCGAACGACGATAAAGAACTGTAATTTACGCTATCGGAAGCGCGCCATAACGAAGCGCCCGGCCATCCGGCAATGCCGCTGACGGCAGCATATACGCCCGGCTGATCGTCCGCCGAACGCAACAACGGCAAGTCCATTAAATAGAGTTTGCTCTCAACCGGCACTATGTTCTTATGATCCGCGATATAACCTTCATCAGCCTGAGCCGCGCTTGCAATAGGGGGCGCGACCAGCGCTCCCTCAATGTCGAGAACGCCACCAACTTGCCGAATATGCGTCAAACGCAGCAATTTCCCATCAATATCAACAACATCGCCCGGCTCTACGGCTAGCCAGCGGCGTGACCAACACACATTTAACTGTTCACGCTCTGCCCAAGCTGAATACAGCCTTTCCTCAGCCACTTGCTTGGCTTTTGCTGCAGAGCAAACGATCGGCAAATTGATCTTCGCCATTGTGCGGGCCCCACGCGCAGCCGAACGCCGGGCGCGCTGGCTTCCGACTTCATAATCGCGCGAAGCGTCGAGATAATCGACCGTCACTTCAAGCGGCAGATCGAGTTCCTGTGTCCGCGTTTGCGTTAGCGATGGAGAATCCTCATTCTTGTTGCTGGCGCGGCTTTCACTTAAAGGAATAGAAACTGTTGCCTCATGCCTGCGCCGAATAGCTTTCAGCTTCGCGTCGCTTTCAATAAGATCAAACGGCTCGAAAAACTGTAGCGGTTGCAAGGCTGATGCCGCCGGCATCGGATCGTCCACAACATACCCATCCACCGGAATGGACGCCAAATCGGTAACATCATAATCGTCGTTCGCATACCCGGCACGGGTTAGAATGCTTGCCACAATATCGTCAAGGGTGCCGCCCGTGTTCCGCCTGCGTATGATCGCTAATTGCGAAAGATTGTTTTCGAATCCATCAATCCCCATCAGCAGCAAACGCGCGCTATCAATCGACGCTGCGCCGAAATTCGCATCTGCATATTCAAAACCATTGACAATCGCCCCGTCGACAACCAACGAAAAGTCATTATCGTTAAGCGCGATTTCCGAAAGGCGATAGTTATTATCCGAACTGCTGCGCTGAACGACGCAAATCCGGTTTCCATATACAACCGGATGGCTCGTTAAGCTCAAACCAAACGCGCTGTTGGTCAATCGTTGCCATGGGCGGATAATGGCCGTCGATGTCAAACCCGGACGGAACGACATAAGCTGCATATCGAGCACAGTCGCGAAATACAGCGTCCATTCGCCCTCGCCTGTTTTTAACAAACACGCTTGCGCGCCGCTGCCCGAACCGGGGTCATAACCGCTCGTCAGCGTGTATTGATCCCCTACAACAAGCGTGTTTCCTTGCCATACAAGGGATCGGGTATAAATACTTGTAAAATAAGGAGAAACGTCAACCATATAATGCAAAAGACCGCCCGCCATAGGCGTAAATTGCGCATAGAATAAAGGCACGCGTGTGGTGGCTGTATTCACGCCCCATACATCAAAAAAACCTAGATCGACAATATTCATTCCGGCGCGCGCAAACACACGCAAACCACGCTTTCCATCCGATATATCCGTCAGCACAAAATGCTGCGCGTCTATCCAAGCAATCTGTTTATTGTCAGCGCAAAAAGACAAATTGACGGAATAAACGTTGCCGAACTGATGGGCATCTGAATCATAAATAACCAACCGGTGAGTCGGCGAAGATCCAACAACTTGCATGTAAAGCGCGATAAACCGCTTATCGGGCGCCATAGCCCAGGCATGATCGGTCACATCACTGACCGAAAAGCTGACACTTTGCGTGCGCGCTATTTCGACAGGCTTATCACCGATCACTTCATATTCAATAACGTCAAAGGCCGCTGTCGTATCCGGGCACGTAAAACCACCAATAATCATACGCCGCGCACCCAGACCACCACTTTCAACCGCCAGCGGCGGCATACCTTTGTTACGAAGCGATCCCGGGAGATGTTGTGTCGCCGCATCCACATAACCGAGCCACTCCGGCTGCGCATCGCTAACAGGAGGTGAAACTTCAATAGTCAGGTTCGGAAGCCGGTTGCTAAAATTACTTAACTGTAAGGATTCAAAAACAATGTATGCTACGCCACGGTATGCCGGTACCTGATCGCTGCCCAAAAGCGATTGCATGAGCGGATCAGGTTCTTGCAAGGTCGTTCCTGCATAAAACGTCGAGCCGCTGACAACGCCATCCTTCCAAACGCCATTCTGATATATAATTTTACTGTCCGCCCAAATCGTGTCTATGCTGCCGACCACGCCTGCGCCAATCGCAATCGCGCAATGGATGCTATAGGTATACGTCGTGCGTGAATTTCCAAAGACACCTTCAGTGATGCCGCCCTTGCCGCCGCTCGTCTGGTTTTCATGGCTCGTCTCAATAAGGTCGGACACCCAAATGACGTTTCCAGCCACGCGCACGCGACCAATAGTAACAGGAATTCCAATGCCATAGCGCGAGTCTTGAACTTTAAGACTCTCAAGCCTTGGGCCGTCTTTTGCCCCGCTGCTGGCGCTAAGACCGATTTCGCTATCAAGATAACGTCCGGCCTGCCTTCCCACCGCTCCCAGCAACCGGCCGCCAAGCCCCGGCAAAACATAATTGCCAAGCGAACTGCCGACGCTGGATAGAACGATGGAAGCCATGAATTTCTAGTCGCGTATTCCGTTAATTTGATAAACGCCCAACAACCGCCGCTGCCAATAAGGACCGATGACGGTTTCCACCACTTGGCGCGCGGGTGCAAAGCTATGGATCATTGTGTTTGTGCCTGTAGCCAATGCGACATGCTGCGGTTGATGATCGTAACGGAACAAAAGAATGCATCCGGCTTGTATATTGTCCGTTCGTGTCATCCCGTGTTCTTTCAACGCATTTACCAATGACTGCCCATCGGGTCTCGGGCTGTAATCCGTCCGATCAGAAACGTCATAACCGATGGCCCGAAGCGCAATAACAATAAGACCAATGCAGTCAAGCCCGATGCCCGGCTGACGTCCCTGATGATGAAAGGGCGTGCCCACACAAGTCCGCGCCGCCGTGACGATCTTCGCCGCCAAGTTTTCTTCTTTCATTATTTACTGTCAGGATATTGAAGAATCTTCCCTATCCCGGGCACATGCGGAAAGCCGCCAAAGTTCAGAATATTGCTGAACTTCCCGGCGCAAGTCGCTAAGCGTTTATCGCATCCTGGATAGACTTTGTACTGATCGCCAATTTGAATAGCGTTCGGCATCGGAAGCCAAAGCGTGAAAGCTTTGTTAGCGGCATCCCAGTTTTGCACTTCCATGCTTAGGCCCAGATTGGCCCCGCTTGTCCATGTTAGTTTTCCATAATTAAACATGCCTTCGGCCTCATTACGCGAATTGTCTAAAAAAACAGACAGGCTTAAAACGCTGGTCACGCTTCCTGTAACAGTCCTCACCATAACGTCAACACCGCAACGATTATCGCCCAGATCATAACGGCACTCAGGCGAATAGGTTTCGCCAATCCGCCGCTGAAGCAAATCGTGCATGCCGCGAAGTTCAGCCGTGTATTGGCCGTCTTCCATCATCACTTCGCCAAGCCAGCCGCGCCGCACCTGGGCCACGCCTTGGCTCAAATCGGCCCAATTACATATGTAAACGTCAATACGGGCATGATCATAAAGCCCTGCCTTGATCTCAGCCTCGCTAATAACTGCGCTATCAAGAATCCCGCTGACCTCAAAACGACCGGATTTCAGGCTTGCTTCGCTATTAAGCGCTTGCGGCGAGAAGGAACCATCGGCTTTATATGTTATGCCATTTAAAATCAGGTCATTATCATGCGTTGTGAACGCTTTAACGACACCGTCCACACGTGTAATTTTCACAAGCTCAGCGAGCGTGGTCAGCTCGCCATTTAAATGTTCCTGCAAGGCGGCTGAAATCGTTTTCATCAGACGCGAACCTCAACAAGCGGTATTTCCGCTTTTGCCAGACCGGAATCCTCCGCCGTCAGGCTCAGTTGGTCGTTGTCGAAACGCACCGGCACATCAAATTCATATCCTGCCGTAACCGCATACCCCGCCGAAGGTGGGGTAGCAAAAGTGACGATTCCAGTGGCCGTATTCACGCCCCAGCTCGTCGTTACCTGAACATTATTTACACCGATCACGACACTTCCTGTCACCGGCTTTCGGATCACACGTTGATAAGTCACCCCGGCGCTACCATAATTTTTTACAAGCTGAAATGTCGTACGTGCGCCGTCACCTGTGCCAATGGCCTGATCATCCCATGTTGGAGTAGAAATGCCATCCACCGCGCTCGTAAAATCGCTCCAATCTTTCAGGCGAAACCCGCGCGCGCGTCCGGCCCTTGCCTGAAAGAAGATAGAAAGCAACGTTGCATCGGCTAAAGATCTCACGCCCGTTCGAGCATCGAACTTCCGCCGGGCCTGGCTCCAGTTCTGGTTGCGTCGCTCATAACCACCGTCAATAGTCACGACTTCCGTCGAGAATTGTGGTCCGCCACTTGCGCCATAACTGACTTTCAAAGGCAAGCGCACTTCGTCAAATGACATTTTTCCCTCGCTATCCGAGCTGACCGCCCTCTTCCACCGTCACATATAGCCAACGCGCTTTTGCTTCATCCTGCGTTACGCGGCGGATCGTAAAAACCCGGCTGCCATAAAGTAAGCGCATGCCTGTTGAGACAATGAGATCGCTCCGATTGCGGATTGTGATTGTGTGCGTTGGATATCGATTGCCCGCCTGATTTTCGTGATAACCTGAAACGGGCTCAATCTTTCCCCATACCGTTGCGACAGTCGTCCAGTTGCCGACGCGTCCTCCAGCTCCATCGGAAACAAGGCTCTCGCTCTGCAGTGTCAGACGTTTCCGTAAGGCGCTGGTAAGCATTACGCCCTCATGTTTTGAATGCGGAAAGGATGAATAAGGGCCTGTACTACCTGCGGAATTCCCGTCGGTTCATCCCCTCGATGCTCATACCAACAGGTTGCTAATTGCTTAATGGCCAGCTTTATGGCCTCCGGAACCGCGTTAGCGGTTTCACCATATCCGGCGTCATATTCGATCATAAGACCATTCGTAAGCCGCTCCGGAATAGGCCACACCGATCCGGCTCGAAGCGCAAGCCGTCCGGGCTCGCGCGCCGTGTCCACAAAATAATTTTCGGACGCCCAAATTTCGCTTTCGTCGTTGTTGTCAAAAACTTTGACGCTGTTCACGTTTATCAACGGTGGATGCAGTAGCTCGATATAGTCAACATCAGAAAGTTCTTCCCAATTATCAATCCACATCTGCCACGTCTGCGCAATAAAAGCTCGGCCCGTATAGCGCTCAATCCATTGTCGTGCGGCTGCGATAAGTCCTGAAGCCAAAGTATCTTCTGCTGCTGTATCAATACGAGCCTGTGCCTTTAACTCAGACAACGTTACTGGCTCCACCGCAGGTGGAGTCACAAGGACAAATGCCGTCATAATGTACCTAATAAAAAAGTTAGTTTGGAAGAAACGCTGTTTTTGCTTACGCCCACACGCCCACGGCAGCGACGCCCGTTTCCGTGTCGCAAACTTCAATCTCCTCTTGCGCGTCGATGGTAAAAGGCGCTCGAATACACGCGTACCATTTCGCCGGGTCGCCGACAGCCGGAACTTCTGCCGTTTCCTCCCGGCCACGGACTGGCCCGATCACGCTTGTAAAAAAGGAACAAAAATAGCGCATCTCGCTCTCGTCGGAAGATATAAGATACGTGTCAATCATTGCGTCACCTTTTGCAGCGTTGTGGTGTCGAGGTTGTAATTCCAGTAACGGAACCGGCGCAGCCAGCCGTTAAGATAATTTGAGGATACGGAGGCCCCAAGTTTGAGCGACGTTATCCCGGCGGGCAAAGCGGCGGCGCCAAGTTCATTGATCGTTATGAGAGCCCCATCCGCCGCGACGCGCGTGTTGTTTTCAATATAGGATATCGCATGTTTAAGCACAGTCTCAGGCGTAAGAACCGGCGAGCTGCCGGAATACTTGGAAGACCCGGATACGGTCAGGGATCCCGCCGATTTGCCGGTGTTTGAGACGTAAGTCGTGATGCGATTGCTTGTCGTGCCGTCGTTAAAGTTTCCCACGAAACGCGACGCGGCCAGTATTGCCGGTGCCTGAATCATAAACTCACCGGCAAAACTACCTATTAAGGCGTTAAACCATGGGATGCTTGTAATTGAAAGATTATCGGCGGCGCGTGTGACGGTTTCGCTTGACGTCGGGATTGGCGACGACACCGTTTCGCCCAGCTCGAGCTGCGGGGCATAAAGGCGCAAGGTGATGTCCATGGCGACGCCGTTTGTGACAGCAAGCCTCAAAATCCACTGCGCGTTATGGGATGTTGTCCACGCTCTTATGGCGGACAGCCTTTGAAGCGTGTTGGCTATGCTTAAGGCTGACGACGGTGTGCTTGTGTAACTGCCGCCCATTTCTCGGCATAAAATATAAACGCCCGTTACGCCTGTCGCCGAGCCGCTTGGCACCTTGAGGAAAGAACTGGCCGCCCACGTTTGGCCGCTGCTGGCCGTTGTTCCATAGTTGCATCGCAACTGATAGCTTGAGGCGTTTGGCGTGCCGGATACATTGATATCCATATAACTCATGCCGTATTCGGAGCCTAAACCGACAACGGTTGTGGTCATATTACTGGCCGTTTCAACGGCCCAACCCGTCGGTAAAGTGCTTGGGCTTGTGCTGGCCCCCTGAAACGTGCTGTTGGCGATGGTGTTCGTCCGCTGCTCCTCGATCAGCAGCCCCTTGATGGCGAGGGTAAGCGGATCGTAGTCGAAACGCGGCGCGTCAGTTGTTTCCTCGACAAGTTGCCCACTGGCATTGAAGCGCCAGCCGGACGACGTGCGCGTAAAGGTCCCGGCATTCGGCAGGCTGCCGAGGAAAGACATATCGACGAGCGGCTTGTCTTTTCTCCGCAAAAGCAGCAAGCGGTCGCTCATCATCTACACCGAACGCAAGACGAGCTGGAGGACACGGTCACCGCCCTGATTGACGGGCGTGCCGGATGTGCCGGACCGCACTTTTAACAGTTGCACGGCCGCAAAATTGGCTGGATCAAGCGCGATGTGACGCGACGTCGAGGCCGTGACGGTCAGTTCGTTGCCATTGGAATCGTACAAATTGTTCCACGTCGCGCCGTTGTCGCACGAAACCTGAAACGTCAGGTTGGCCGCCGTCCAAGCCGCGGGCATTACAATACCGAAAAGACGCAAGCCGCCGAGGTTCATCGCGTCCGTGAGCGAAGCGCCGTTTGCGATCGTGGCCGTTAGTGTGTCAAGAATGTTCATTACTGTGTTTCGCATGAATCCCTCATTGTTGAGTGGGGATCAGGGACCGGGATTGCCCGGCCCCTGAAAACCTCTTACTGCACCGGCGCGTTGCGCGGAGCACCGGCGATGACGCTGGCTGAGCTTAAAGCGCCGGTCGTCGCGCCGCTTGTCGTCATGACGACGCGCACGTAACGTTGCGCGCCGATATAGCCGACTTGCTGCACGGTGTTGCTGCCGCCTGAGCTGCTGACTGCCGTCAACGTGCCGTCCAGATCGGACGCCGCGCAGGTGGTATAGGTCGAATTGTCCACGGAATGCTGAACGGAAGGCGTATGCGTGCCGTCCGTCCAGGCGCCGAACGACACGACGATCATCACGGCGTCATAGCCGCGCAGATCAGCCGCTGTTCCGTTCACCGTGCCGTTGGTGCGCGCCGCCGGGTAAAGCGAAGGCATCACCATCGTTCTGTGTAAAAGATCGCGAATAGCCATAAGATAATCTCCTCCTTATTAAGAAGCCGCAAAACGAAGCAGCTTGATGGCTTCAAAGTTGACGACATCGCCGCCGACGCGCTTGCTGCAGCGGAACTTGACGAAAGGCGCGGCCGTGTACGGATCGCGCAAGACGCGCAAGCCGATGCGGTCGACAATCGTGTACCCTTCCTCAAAGTTGCCGAACGCGACGGAAAGACTGCCCGAAGCGATGGCCGGCATATCTTCAGCGAGAACGACAGGATGGCCGAGGAGCGTCGCAGGCGTCCCGGCCTGCAAGCCCGGCTGCCAGATGTACGCGTTGCTCGTGTTTTCCTTGAACTTGCGGATCGCGTTAGCCACCGCGCGCGGCATGAGCCACGTGGCCTTCGGCAGGTAGCCAGCCTTCAGCTTGTGCATCAAATCGATCAACGCGTCGGAACCGTTGGAAGTCGCGAAAGCGCCGTCCGCGCCGGTGTTCACGTGCTCAAGAACGCCCCATGAGCGCGAACCATCTGCCGTCGCCTGCGTCGTATAGCTCAGGAAACCGCGCGGTTGCCCGATGCCGTCGCCGCTCACGAACGCCGTGTTTTCACGGCGGGCGAAACGGCCCGCCACACGGGCGATCAGCCATTCCTCGACATTCACGATTGCGTCGTCGAGTAGCTTCTGCGTCGCGCGTGGTGAAGCATGAAGCTCATGCGCGGGAATGCGAATACGGCCGATCGCGCCCTGATCCGTATCGGCCCGCGTGCCAAGTTCGGAAACCCATTGGGCGTCCGGCTCGTTCGTGTCGCGCAGCATCTCGACCGCTTCGGACGAAATGTTCATCACGGTCGCCAATTGGCGCATCGGGGTGGTGTCGAACTGGCGCGTTACGATGCGATCGGCCATCTCCACAGGAACCATAAATCCGCCCTGCTGGTCGGAGATAACGTCCATGTCTTTCGTCTGAAAAGCCGTCACATCTGGCTCTGCGCCCTTGGTCACATAACGCATGAAGGCCGCCTTGTATTCGCCGTCGCCTTCGCGCGCCGGCAGACCGGAAACAGGCCCTAAAGCGGGACGCCGCAGCGCGGTCTTCACACCGCTGATATCGTCCTGCATCTTGTTCAGGGCCTGATCCAAACGCCCGAGTTTTTCGTTCAATAAAACATCGGCCGACCCGCGCCGCTCGATTTCGAGCAAGCGCTGATCGTTCACCGATTTGTACTCTTCAAAGGCCCGGGCCAGCGTATCGGTGGCCGCATGAACCTCGTTCATGTCAATCATTTCTTTCTCCTCTGGGGTTTAGTTGATTATTCGTAACTTCCAGTTCCCCAATTGCGTCATCCCTGCGAAAGCAGGGATCCAGCGGCGAGTGTCCACGAGCCGCATGAGTTAAACGCGCCGCAGACGCGGCGCTCTGGATTCCCGCTTTTGCGGGAATGACGGCATGGATAGTTACGTTCTTTCCTGCAACGTGCGGGCAGCTTGGTGCAACCGCGCGACGACGGCCCGCGTCGTGTCGGAGTCGTTCTTAAGGCGCTTGCTCCTTCCAACCGCAACGCCCGGCGCCTTCACATCGCGCACGCGCGCCGCCTCGTTGGCGGGAAACGTCACCAGCGAAATCTCGAAAAGATCGATGTCGGTCAGCACGCGCGCCTTGCGCTTGCTGTCGATGCGGCTGGCGACCACTCGATAACCGATGGAAAGCCCGGTCAGCGCGCCTATCTTCAGAAGCTCATAAGCCTCCATGCCTTTTTGCGTCCGCAGCGCGAGGCGTCCCTGCACGGCAAGGCCGTTTTTGTCCTCGTTCAGCGAAAGCCAAAGGCCGATGGGATGCGAAGGATCATGCATCCACAACATGGCGGGCATGTTTCCCTGCGCGTGCCACGCCGCCAGCGTCCGCGCGAACGCGCCCGGGGCGACGATTTCATTTTGATGATCGACCGCGTCAAATACGCTGGCATAACCCGAAAAAAGTCCATCCGCCGCCAGCGCCTTCACCGCCAGCGGACGCGCAATATGCATAATGTCCATGGTTCTCCTTTATCAAAACAGTCCCTCTCCCCTTGCCTTCCTACGTCAAGACTTCGGAGGGTCTTAGTGCTTGTGTCCGCCGTAGCTTCAGCAAGGGCGGAAGGAAGAGGAAGCAAAAACAAAGGGCTTACATCGTAAGCCCTTTGTTTTTGCGGGTGAGGGATTACATTAAATTTCTCTTCGTTCTTCAGGTCTATTCAACCCACCCCGTCTCCGCCTTCGAGGGGCCCATAACCGATGGCCGCGCGCTTTTCATTAATCGTCAGGAAATCGACGCGCTGCAATTTATCCCATTGCATGTCGCGCCGCGCCGTTAACGCGCTGATGTCGTCGGTATCGTAATCGAAAAACAGCCCTTCGCCGAAAAGCGGCGTCAACCAGTGATCGAAAGCGGTCATCACGCGATTGACGAGCGGCAAAACCGTTTCCTCGTATAAAGCTAACCGCGCTTCGGCCATGTTGGCGTACGTTTGTGCGCCTGGAATACCGATAAGCTGCGCGGGTACGCCGAACGCCAGCGCGATATCCCGCGCCGCCGTATCGCGCCCCGCCAGCCAATCCATATCTTTCGGCGAAAGGCTCATCTCGCGCCAATCGAGCCCGCCTTCAAGAATAAGCGGCCGCCCAGCGTTACCCTTGCCGATGTAATGTTGATCCATCTGCTCGCGCAGGCGCTGAATCTGGTCGTCGCTCAGGCTCGCCGGCCCGTCCTTTGGCGCGAAAACTAAAGCGCCGGATGGACGCGCCCCCTGATTGAGCAGCGCCTGGTTCCAGGCGCCCGCCGCGTTGTGCTGATCCACGGACAGCAAAGCCGCTTCAAGCGGCGCCATGCCGTACCAATCGTCGAGCGGATGAAAATTCTTGATATGTAAAATCGCGCTGGAGCCCGTGACCGGGTCGGCACTCCAGCGCGTAATCTTGCCGCTGACGTTATATTCATAACCCTGCGGCAAGCCCGTTGCGCCCGGAATAACCTTCATCCGGTCGGGACGCAAAACGTAAAGTTCGGCTGGCAAATGGCCGTCGCGCGGTTGCACCGCTTCAATATAGGCGTTCCCAGCGATTTGCAGATTGGCGTAAATATTTTCAAGAAACGAAACGCCATCCTGCAAGGGATTAGGTTGTGCGATCAGATCAAGAAGCGGGTGTTGATCAAGTTCCGAACCGTCTTCCTCATAAAGAAGCCATGGCACGGCCGCCGCCGCCGTCGCGATCTGCATGGCGCAACGGTAAGCGACGACATTTTTACGGAATCCCTCTTCGGCCAAGCTTTCATAACGCCGTGGCGTCCACTTTGGACGGCCGACGTGGCTCCACGCGATCACCGGCCCCGCGGCGCTTGTTTTGATCGCTTCAGGGCGCATCAATCGCGCCACGAGATTCCGCAATCCCATACTGTCTCCTTATCACGATGTAAACTGATCAGGGCTGAATGAATTACTTTTCTGTCTTCGGGTGAGGTATGCCAGCATCACGCAGAATATTACGCAATGTGCCCTCCCCCTTTAAAGTTCTTGGAACTGCAAAAACTCTTTCTGTAATAGGGCTAAACCATTTTTCATGTTTTCCGTGATTTGATTTTAGGACACACTTATTGGCGAGCAACAATCGGTCGAGCTCTCTTGTCGAAAGGCTCGGCGACATCTAGCATCAACTTTCACGAATGAATGTTAATCTAAATTTCGTATATGGTGGAACGATGTGGTTGTCCGCCAATAGGTCAGTTGCCCATTCAACGGCCTCATTTTCAGCATCTTCTCGGGTCTCCCCCTCGATATTAAGACCGGGTATTTCGTCACTTGAGGCACACCAAACACTTCCCTCCCGATCATAATGCACATAAATCGGAAAAGTTGGTATCTGCCGGTTATTGGGAAAATACCCCATTTGTTGTACAGGCCGACTTCCTTGTTTGAGAACCAAGTTCATGAGTTAGTCCTTTTTGGGCTCATTGGTTTCAACTCTTTTTATCATACCTTTTTTCTCAATTTCCGCGATTACATTATTTAACCCGTCAGCAATAGCTATTAAGTCCATAAGAGACATGGTTAATATAACAGCACCCACTCTCTCAACTTCGCTCTTTTCATTTTGGCGGCTTGTAAAAAAATTAACCTTTGCAACGCCATTTCTGATGGAAATCCCCTGAAATCCATCGACAAATACTTCTTTAGTGTCCTCGAGCTTCAGAATTTGAAGAAGCGAATCTGTGTCGTTTTCCACTACATCCCTCATAATTGCGAACATTCTTAGACTAGAACTTTAACGCAAGATCGTGTCAAGAAATTGTTGAAATCCGGTTAATTCCCCTACAACACCCTCACCCCCAGCCCGCCCAAAAAGCACCTCTCCCCCTGCGGGAGAGGAAGCAATCACTTGGCCTTACGAAGTAAGTCCATAATTATTGCAGGTGAGGGGGTTTCTTTCTAAATAAAGCTTCAAAGCACCCTAATCCTCGGCTCGCCGCGCGCGACTTCGCTCAACTCCGTCACCGCCCAAACCATCGCGTCCACGCGATCCGGCGATTTTTGCGCTGTGTTGTCAGCCCCGAACTGGCACATCTGATCTTCAAGCTGCGCCAGCGACCCCACGTGCCGCACCCTCCCCTGTTCGTAAAGTGCAGCCACGGGCAATGCGCGTTCCATTTTGCCGCGCAACGCGCGCACGGGTTTAAAGAAAATATGCGGTGCGCTTTGCCGCAAAATCCGCTCAACCAAATCGCCGCCCGCGTTCACTTCGGCCACAATCATTTGGGCATTCATTTCCTGATAAAGAAGCGCGGCTCGCGTCGCCCATCTGTCCGGCGTCGCACGGCATGACCAGTCGGCCAGCACGTAAATGAGTCCGTCCTCTCCGCGTCCGGCCGCGACGATCCCTGTTTCGTCGCTTTTGGCGTTGCTGCTCATCGCCGGATCGACGGCCACGACAATGCGTTTCATTTCCGGCGCGCTTGCCACACGGCATTGATCGATCAGGGCGCGTTGCCACAACGCGCCTTCGGTATCCTCCAAAAGTTCCGCGTCAAGCTCCTGCCGTCCCAACCGCGTTCCGGCGTAACGCGCCGTCAATTGCTCCATCACGCGCGGCGCAAGATGTTCGACGTTATCGATTGTGCGTCCGTGCGTCAGGCATAAGTCAACAAACTTGCGCTGGAGAAGCTCGCGTATCAATTCTGTGTTCCTCGGCGTTGTCGTAATAATCACGCGCGGATCGGGCCCAAGCCGCAGCCCGAACCATAATTGATCGAACGCCGCGCGGCTCGGCCATGCGCCTAATTCGTCGCACCACACGCGGTGATGCTGCGGCCCGCGTAAACGCTCCGGACAATCGGCGGAAAACAATTTAATCCGGCTTCCGTTGAACAGGCGCATTTCGCCGATGCTCCGGTTCCAGACCTTTACGCAATCAGGCGGTATAACGCGCAGCAACCCGCTTTCGCCTTCCACGCAAACATCCCGCGCATCCGCGAACGTCGGGGCAATGATGCCAACGCGTACGTTGTCATTACCTATTGCATAAGCCGCGATATCTTCCGCGCCTGTCCTTGTTTTTCCCCAGCCCCGGCCAGCCAGAACTAGCCAGATGCGCCAGTTACCCTCCGGGGTTAACTGATCCCGTCGTGCTGTGTTGGCCCAGAGGCTGCGGTTCACCCACGCGGCGAGCCTTGGCCTCGATAAAATCGGCAAGCAAGGATTGGGCTTCGGCGAGATTGAACGCATGTTCGGCGTCTTCGTTTTGCCGCGCATCAAGTTCGTCACTTGTTATATTACCCCGTTTTATTATCGCGCGAACGCCACGCATCGGGTCTTTATAGGCCATGAGCAACTTCGCTGCCGATAAGACAATGTATTCATTTTTTGATTTCTGAAGCAGATTATATAAAGCGCGTCTGACGACGAGCATCACCGTCTTGTGCCTGAGCGGCTTTTGGCGAACGTAATTTTTTTGTGACTGCTGAGCGGGCTCAGCCAGTTCGTCATTTTGAGTCATGCCGGTTAGCTCAATTATAGTTGTTTTAGGATGAGCGGCCTTCGAAGCCGTATAAATCGACAAATTGGTTTTCAAGATCGGCCCTTCTAAAGGGCATATTTACTGATCCCTGATCCCTGTCTACTGCCCTTTGAACGCAGTACGCCGTGGCATTGTCAATACGCCCGTAAGAGGCAAATGTCAAGGACTTTTTTCTTAATTAGAGAATATTTTTCTATTTTTGGCCTCTCCGTTTGACTGCTTACCGATTATTAACCATATTTCGTTCATCGTATTATGCGAATCTACATAGGACTATAATGGTACTTTAAAAGCCAAAAGTCCTTATCACAGGAAAGAAAAGTTATGGTTGATTCCATATCCGGCGCCGCCATCAGCTCACTGCTCCGCGCCCAAACGACGGGCATTTCGGCGGGCATGGCTGCGCTTAAATCGAACCAGAAGGCGACGCAAGCGATCATCAACCAGCTTCAAAAAAGCGTCGATCAGAATAAGCCATCCCTCGCCGTCGCGCCACAAACAGCGCTTATGCCTTCCAGCGGCACGCTTCCACGCGGCAGCCTCGTCGATAAATTGGTTTGAAATAGATAATTTGCCAATATCAACCCCTCTCCCCTTGCGGGAGAGGAAGCAAAATCTTGGCGTTACGAAGTAACGTCTTAGATTTTGCAGGTGAGGGGTCAATTTTTATCCTCCCTCAACCGATACCACTTTACTAACCTCCCCAATCCCTTATTTAAACGCGTCATCTGCTCGACGCCCGGCATCAAATCATAACAAGCCACCGAAATCACGGTGTCATGATACGCGTTTCCCATCGATCTTACAGCATTGCGCCATCGCTGATACGCCGCTTCTTCCGCATCCGTGCGTTCATTCCATGAACCAAAAGGACTGAAGCTCGTTCGCGCTGGGTTGTAACTTCCGATCAGGCGCACTTCGAGACCGGCGGCGCGGAAATCCGCCTTAAGGCGAAGCGCGGCTTCGCGTTGCGTGTTGGAAATAAAGCGCCGCAAGGTCAAAACGTCCAACACATGTTCTTCAAGCGCGCGGGCGGCCATGACACCGGCCCGCTCGGTCGGTTCGAGAATGCGGCCGGAGTGTCGCCATCGCTCTTCGGGGCCGTAATCGGATAAAAAGCGGTTCGAACGGTATCGGCGGTCGGTGGAAACAGGCTCGCGGCGTATACCCATCGGGCTCCCTCCCATGAGGCTTGACTTGCTGGGAGCCGGAATGTATCCAATATGGATACGTTTGTCCATCATTAAGTAACCATTTTGTACTACACTCGTCTTTGTTCGTATGCTATTTTGCCCCCTATGAACCAAAACATGAACCGTATCAGAGAATTGCGACACAAGCGCGGCTTGAGTCTGCAGCAACTCGCGGATGCGAGCGGCACGAGCAAAAGCCAAATCGACAAGCTGGAAAAAGGGAATCGACGGTTAACAGTCGATTGGATGGTCCGTCTCGCACGCCCTTTGGGGTGCGATCCGCGCGACTTGCTGCCCTCTTCGGACGCCAAAACGCGAGCTTGCGTGCCTGTTTATTCGCCCGCCATGCCCTCGGCGGAGCTGCTCGTCTTCGCTCTTAAGCGCGGCCGCAAAAAAGAAATGATTTTAACCAGGGAAGCCGTTGATAAAGTTCCTCGTCCGCATTATCTCGCGCACGCGAAAGACGCTTACGCGCTGTACGTCGTGGACAAAACGATGGTCCCGATGTACCGGCCGCGCCAGCTTTTGTTCGTTAACCCCTACAAACCGCCCTCGCCGGGCGGCGGCGCGATCGTTGTGCTGACGAGCGGCGCGGTTCTGATAAGGGAATTCTTGAAGCAGAAACAGGACGGTATCGCCGTCCGCGTCCATCATCCGCGCCAACGCATCGCCAAGCTCGCGCTCGCCTCCATCGCAGCCGTCCACGCCATCGTAGGCACACAGGAGCCGGGGTAGGCACATGATGATTGCCGTGTTAAAATATGGATGGCCGCCACTTTTTTTCAGGATCGATCATGTCAAACAATATCCAAAGCGTTAATATAGGTTCGCCTCAATGCTTTGAGGGAAAAAGTCCGTCAGCCATTTCTTGCGGCAGGGACAAAGCCCCGCCTCCTTTGGAAAAAGATCATGAGTTTGTAGACGGCTTTATAGTCCAGCGTTCAACCAAAAAACCTACATTGGAAGAGCGCCTTAACAATTATTTATGGAGAATGGCTCTGCAGTAAACGCAATTGCCATTCCCGAATATTTTGTTGCAACGTCATCGCGGCGGCTTGTCCTGCGAAGCCCGACAGGGCGGAACAGAAAAGCCGGGATGACTTTTTTTATTTATACCTCGCCCCCGATAGGGGGAGAGGACATGAAAACTTGGGTTTGCACAAGCAAACCCTTAGTTTTCATTGGTGAGGGGGAATCCAAAACTTTCACCCCGCCACCTCATCGGCAAAAACTAAGACGTTACTTCGTAACGACAAGTTTTTGCATCTTCTCCTCCTTAAGGAGGAGAAGAAAATTATATCCAATCCGCTGCCCCCGATCCCCGAATGCCGATCCCCGATCCCTGATCCCTGATCCCGACCCCTGATCCCTGAATGCCGATTGCCGCCCTCCCAGGCCAGGAGACATGAGGGAAACAGGCACATTTTGATTATCTTCTAAACAGAACCTGCGTTAACCATAAGCACACTATCTGGCTATACAACACGACTATGAAACTATTTATCATCGTTGTATTTCATTGGCATAATTGATATCGTTAGCTTGTTTATATTTAAAGAAGGTTTCAATGTCGGATCAATTATCAGTTACACCAAATAATACCGATAGCGATTTTCCTTATGATACCCTTGGTTTGCTGCTGAGCGATTTAAACAACGGCATCTTACCTGAAGAAGATATGATGAGCCTGAACAAGGGACTAGCTGCCGCGTTAGTCAAAGCTAGAAGCAATTACAATTCAAAGAAATGTCCCGATTATTATGTAAATTCCACTTATAACTACCTTACAGACCAAGACAAGAGACGTCTTCGAAAGATCTTAGTCAATGAAGATTGCAGCGGTTTCCTTGCTAAACAAGAAGATCAATTGCTTTCGCCTGAGACGCTCAGGAAACTCGAACGCCGCAGCCAAATCTCAGAAACCTTCCGTAAATACGGCGCGAAGCTCTTATGTTCATCTACCATAACGGGTTGCTGCTTATCTCTTGCTGGGGTCCCCCTTTTCTTGGCTTTAGAAGCATTTTCCATTCCCCAATCTCATGTTTGGTTTAAGAATCCTACATTTCTTTGCGGTGCAAGCGGTGCGCTAATTCTAACAATTGGGATCATCGGCCGTGGCATAGCTTACCTCGCTCAAAAAGGCATTGAACGAGGTTCAACAGATAAAGTCGCTCATCATAAATATTTAGAAGAAAAAATTGATGATGAATGTCGTGATATTCTAGCTGATCATCTTATTGGATTAAAAGCATTCCCTAGGCAAAACCTGCACAAAACAAGACAACCTCGACTTGCGTTTGTCTGATTCAATTGCATTTGCCATCTCGCCTAACATTCACGAAGGCGATATTGGGTCATAAGTTGGGTAAAGTCCGATTAGGGTCTGCACTCATATTTTCCCTTTTGATCGGATCTAGCGCCCTGCTCAATTTTGAGTGTGTCAACACTCCAACGTCATTCCGGTTGCTTGTCCCGCGAAACCCGATAGGGCGAAACAGAAAAGCCGGGATGACTTTTTTTAACTATACCTCTCCCCCGACAGGGGGAGAGGACATGAAAACCTTGACTTGCGAACGCAAGTCATTGGTTTTCATTGGTGAGGGGGAATCCAAAACTTTCACCCCACCACCTCATCAGCAAAAAAAAGCCGTTACTTCGTAACGACAAGTTTTTGCATCTTCTCCTCCTTAAGGAGGAGAAGAAAAATATAACTGATCCCTGAATGCTAAACAAACCCCTCTCCCTCACCCCGCCGGATTTGCCATCCTTCCCATAAAAAGAATGCTGCCCGAGCGCGTGTCGCGGATGAGGAAAATAAACCGATGATCGGCACGAAAGATAACAGGCTTCGATGGCATGCGCTCTTCACTTAAATCCGTAAGAACGCCCGTCGCGGCCGCGGCTTCGGTGCCCTCCTCGTTCACATCCACAAAAGCCTTGTGGATCACTTCAGATATAAACAGTTCTTTCGTGTCCGCCATGCCGGAAAAGTCTGCATGGCCGAAGACAAAGGCCTTCTTCATGCCCATGGACTTCAGCGTTTCGGCCATCAGGAAAGACGACTCCGTCTTGAACTTTGGCAAGGTGATGGCGGCATTAACGCTCGACGTCAACTTGCCAAGCCATTCCTGCAAACGTTCGCCGGTCAAAGATTTCTCAAACGCGTCCAGCCCGTCTTTCTCTTTCGGCAGAAAAACGACCATGGACAGATCGTTGTTTTGATAAGGTATCTCAATCGCCTGAAATGTCCCGCCGTCATAATATTTAAAATAACCTGTATGTTGCATAAGCGGCGTTTTCACAACTTGCGCGGACGTGACGAAAAAATCCTCGTCCTTTGTCATGCTTTTTTCGAAAGGATTTTCCCATGCGCTTTTAAAATAAACCGCGTTCGTCAACACAAGCCGCGTTTGATCGTTGATAAGCCCTGACGGAATCAGATCCTTGATCTTGTCAGCTGTTTGCTCTTCCACCCACTCGTTGATCTTTTGGCGCGAAGGCTCGGGGGCGCCTTTAAAATCCACCTTGTTCAGCCCGGCATCATAATGGGCTTGCGTCAGTTTCAGATAGCTATCGAGAAAACGGTAATCTTTCTCAAGCCAAAGGGCGTTCGCCATTTTAAGCTGATAGGCGCGCTTTTCGCCCTTGCCGTTAAGTTCGCGCAACAGGTCCGCCATGGCGGGGTGCAGCTTTTCCTGCGGCAACGAGAAATGCAGGGTACTGGCCATTTCGGCCGCCGTATCGCCGCGCGCGCCCGCATAAGTCATGGCCAGCGCCATCGAAACGCTTTCGGGAGAGAAAAAGAGATTGCCCGTCGCCGTGCGCAACTGCGCGTAGAGATCGGCAGCGAACATGTTGTTATCGGCCACGGCTTTAGCTTTATCGCCCGCGGGCGCAACCTGAACCAAGGCGTTCGCGGCCATGGGAATAAGCAAAACCGCGCAAAGGATCGAAAGAAAGCGTCTCATGGTATGGCCTCTTGTTGTGCGTGAACTCACGCGGCGACTCTTTCAAAAAAGATTGACGAAGTCTATGGCTAAAATCAGGCCGGAGGCGGCGCGGATTGAGGCACTTGATCGACCAGATAACGGATGGCGTCGTCGTAAAGTTCGGCGGGCAGGCATTTGAGGTTAGGAATATTGAAGCGGTCGGCGAACTGGCGCTCGACGCTGAACTCGGTCTGTCCGGTTATGTGGACGACATAAGCAACCAGCGCTGTAATGGATGTCATCTCAAGCGCGTTTATGACCTGACTTGAAGAAGGATTATACTGCATCCATCCTTCGGCTTTCGCCGTGGACGAATCGGCGTCTGTCTTTTCCGACGCTTGAGACGGTGTCGCAGCAATTGTCTCGGGCGGGGCTTTGGGCATCCTTAATATCCTCAATCAACACATGTAATAACTAATAACTAATGGCCGTTAACGCTTGGAAGATTTGGATCTGAATTAACCCTAGCAGAGGTACGAAAATAACGTCTATCCCTTCTATAACCTCTTAAGATATACCTATATTTTGCAAGTAAATACCATTATTTAGTTGCTTATAGCCTTCTAATACCCTATAAAAAATTAATATTTCGAAAAAGAAACGATGCCGCTATAAACCGCTAAATTTGCTCGAAAAGAGCGATGAAAGTATTGTGCCGCTTGATGCGGATAACCTAAAAACGTTAAGTTCTGACCATACTACGGTTTAGAAGAAAACACTAGGGTAGCATATTCGATGATTTCAGCCGCTCAACTACGTGCCGCTCGAGGATTGCTGGATTGGACACGCGCCGAATTAGCAAAGGCTGCTGGTATCTCGCCGGAAACAATCAAGAACATTGAGCACGGTACGTTCAAACCGCAAGAGGCAACTGCAGCTGCGATTGAAAGGGCCTTTGCTATACACGGTGTTGAGTTTACCGACTATGAGGGTGTAAGATTACACAGTAGTCCCGTTGTTATATTTGACGGTGTTGAAGGTTTTAAGAAATTTATGGACGATGTTTATGAGGCAGCCTGTGATAAAGCCGCTGCTGAAGGTGGAAATAAGCCAATTTGTGTTAGTAATGTTGATGATAAGCTTTTTGTTGAGCACCTTGGGAACTATGCCGATGTTCATGTTGAAAGAATGAATAAAATACAAAATATTAAAGTTAGGGTTCTGACCGGAGAGAAAGATTATTATACAGCGCCTAACAGTTATTACATTGAGTACAGGTGGAGCGGTGTAGATGGCATTGTAACAGTTCCATTCTATGTTTATGGGGATAAGTTTGCAGTGATCCTTTTTACAGAACATGGGGCGCCTAAAATTGTAGTCATCTCATCGCCCTTAGTAGCGAAAGCGTACCGGGAACAGTTTGACATTCTCTGGCGGAATGCCAGAAAAGTGAAATGAGAAAATCGATAAGGACTAAGAAATGAATGTTGCTTTAGATAGTTCACCATTAGAAGAAATCAGAACGCCATTGTTGGATATCATGGCGAGGAATGATATTGGTTCGGATCGCGAGTCACCTATGGATGCAGCTTTCAAGGCCGAACTTATTAAATGGGGCCAAGCAGTCAGGGACAATCCCAAAGATCGTTATTGTGTCGACTGGGCAAAATTTTTATATTCACCGCGAGTTCCTTCTGGTTTCTATCAAAGCGGCGCAGAAATAGCTGAAAACTTATTTTCAGGCATTTCGGACACTAGCTATAACATTCCTGCTTCAGAGGTCAGTTTCTTAGAAAGAAATATAAAAGCTCTTCAAAATTTTTTTTCGATAGCAAGAAAAAGCAAGAAAAACGGTATTGTGCATGTCAGCATGGGGTGCGGCCCTTATCCATCCATATCTTCAAAAGATTTGATCTTTGCTCGAGCTTGCGAAGCACAGGAATATATTGCCTTTGATATTAATGCTGGATTCGCTCTTTCTGGAGCGTCGTTAATTCAACAAAGAATTCCGACACTAACCGCAAAATATATTGTGGGCGACTTTACCAAGCCCTTTGATTTAACGAGTTATACGAATAATAAGCTTGTCGTTATGACTCTCTTCGGAGACACTATAGGACAACATCCCATTAGTTATAAAAACGATAACGGCCTATTTTCACAAAGCGTTTCTCTTGAAAAACTCCTTGTTAACTTTGGAAAGGCAACGAATTTTGAAGCTCTTCTATTAGCGACAGTTGATTCGGAAACGGACCCACCCTCTGCAGAAGCCAAATATCAAGGACGTGGCATGAAAAAATTGATGCATGCCTTGTGGGGAACAGCTAAGGAAATTACAGGCGATAGAAACTTTAACCCCCAGGCTTTTACTTACCGGGCCGAATATGATCAAAAAATGAAGGCTGTTTTGTTCGTGCATACGGCGACGCAATGCACAAGCCTTACTATCGACGGTATACAATACTCAATCCCCAAAAAAACCGAAGTTGTCATTGGCTGTTCACAAAAAACAGAACCCAAGGATCTAGAGTCTTCATGGATAAACGCTGGTTGGAACCAGGTTCAATTTCCTTTTAACTATGATTCAACAACCCGCGCTATTCTTCTTGCTGGCGAAAAAATTCCAAAAGGCTGCACGCGGCACTGCGTTAGCAAAGCTTTGAGCATGTAACTTTCTGTTTTAAAATCTTTATTCTTTCTCATTCTTCTTCCACGTCCAGCTCATCCACTTTCAGATCACAGCCCTTGGTTCGATTGAATTCCAACGCCGCGCCTTCGGCCAAAGTTCCTTTGGTTACAAAGGGAAAGCAGAAGGCCAGCGATTCCTCGCTCGCGCCGGCGTGTTCACCGATGAGTATTTTAACCTTGAGGACGCGCTGGAAACCTTCTTTTTCGGCCTGTTTTTCAAGGATACGAAGAATGCTCTCACAGAGTGACATTTCATGCATCGGTAAACTCGCGGCAAATCGTTTTTGCAAGACCGGGCAAGGCCTTAGCTACTTTCGATGACAGCCCGGCACCGAACGAGTACGCGCCGCCCTCAATGCCGTAGACGATCAGCGAAGACGGCAAGCGGTCCAATTGCCGAGCCATTTCAACGGCTTCCGCCAAACTGAACAGATGGCTCGAGTAGTAAAAAGTCCCGCCGGAAAGACGATCAACACGCGCGTCAAAACGCCTTATATTTCCTACACTTAACCCTGATTTCATCGAGTCGACAATCACCGTTTTTTCCGTGCCTTCCCAAAGATCCATGAGCGATGCGCCCTCGCCGCTGTGCGGTAAAATATCGACCCCGAGCTCTTTCAACACTTTGTTTTTCAAAAGCTTTTCAGCAAGAAGCGGCCCGACGCCATCGTCGCCGCGATCGCGATTTCCTACACCGAGAAAGAGAAACTTGGGGGGCATATAAGCTCCTGACTAAAAAACAACACGTCAATGCGGTTGCGTGCCTATACGGCGCGACCGAGGAACCTGTTCAGCACGGGCAGCGGAATTGTTCAACACCTGTTTGCAAGGGTTGCGTCACCGTTCAGAGCAGCTTTGACCCCTCCCCGAAATCGTTAATACGATTTCGACCCTCCCGCAAGGGGAGGGTATTTTCTAGGAGGCCAAATTCCGGTTGCGTGCCCATACGGCGCGACCGAGGAACCTGTTCAGCACGGGCAGCGGAATTGTTCAACACCTGTTTGCAAGGGTTGCGTCACCGTTCAGAGCAGCTTTGACCCCTCCCCGAAATCGTTAAAACGATTTCGACCCTCCCGCAAGGGGAGGGTATTTTCTAGGAGGCCAAATTCCGGTTGCGTGCCCATACGGCGCGATCGGGGAACCTGTTGCGTCCGAGCAGCGGTACCGCTCAACACCTGTTTGCAAGGGTTGCGTCACCGTTGATTTCCGGTTTCCGATCCCTGACCTCTGATCCCTGCTTCCTACTCCCGGATCATGTTTAGCTTCAGGAAATGCGTCGCACATGAAATGCACGGGTCGTAGTTCCGGATCGTTTGCTCACACCGCAATTTCAGGGACTCGTCGTCCATGTGCAGGTTCTTTTTCACGACGCCAAGCAAATCGCGCTCAATCTGCGGATTGTTCTGCGCCGTGGGCGGCACGATGTTCGCCTTCACGATCAAGCCGCGGTCATCCATCTTGTAGTGATGCACGCAAATGCCGCGCGGCGCTTCCGTGCACCCCGTCCCCTCGCTGGCTCTGACTTTGGCTTCGACAAAGGGACGATCCGGCTCCTCATAGTTCTGAATGAGCCGCAAAGCTTCTTCGCAGGCATAAAGCGTCTCGATCATGCGAACAAGCAAGCTCTTATAGAGATTGTTGCATTTCGCCCCCAAACCAACATCCTTTGCCACCGACTTCGCAAGCTTGGATAGCTGATTGTAGTTATTGTTGTAACGCGCGTTCGGCCCCACAAGATACGGCTTATTGTAAACCTTGGTGCGCCCATGCAGCGCGTTAGAGTGCTCGACATGCTCTTCATAGAAGTGATCGAAGAACTCTTTAACCGGAATGTCGATACCGTGATTGCTGACAATACGCCCTTCGACAATTGCGTACTCGTCCGGATGACGCAGCGATACGCAATGATAGTCGTACTCGTAATCCGGAAAATCGAACGTGCCGAAAAGCCTGGTGATGTCGATCGCGGCCTCAATGCCCCATTTCAAGGGATCGATCAATTTCCGCAATGAGGCTTTGCGCGGGATCTTATAAAAGCCGCCAACGCGCGTGTTGATCGGGTGAATAGCCCGACCGCCGCCAATGACTTCCAAAAGATCGTTGCCGAGCTTTTTGAGCTTTAGCGCCTTCTCCACCACGGCCTTGTTTTTCGCCGCCAGCTGAAGAATGTCATCAAGGCCCAAAAAGTCAGGCGCATGCAACATCGCCGCGTGAAGCACGTGGCTTTCGATCCATTCACCGCAGTACATGATGCGGCGCAGGTCGCGGATGGGTTTTGTCACCTGAATGCCCAAAGCCTGTTCCATCGCCTGTTCGGCACTCATTAGATAAGCCAAGGGGCAAATACCGCAAATGCGCGCAGTGATATCCGGCGCTTCGGCATAACTGCGGCCGCGCAAGAACGCCTCAAAGAACCGCGGCGGCTCGAAAATGCGGAATTTGATTTCCTTGATTTCGCCGTCCTTGACCCGGACAGTTAAAGCGCCTTCGCCTTCCACGCGTGAAAGCTCATCGACCTTAATAAGGCGCGTTCCGGCTTTCGTATCCTTTTTTCCGGATGGCTTTTTGCTGCTGGCTTTCTTGCTCTTGGCCGTCATGTCCGTTTCCTCTCCTTTGCGCCCTTAATCGCCAGCCTTACGGAAAGCTTCGGCATTGGCGTTAAAGTTCCGGTAGAAATCGCGAATACTGCGACGATCCATGCCCATCTTTGAAAGCTGTTTGGTCAAACTGCCGGTGTTCGGCGTTTCCATGGGGCCAAAGCATCCGTAACAACCGCGATCCGATGCAGGGCAAAGATTACCGCAACCCGACTGCGTAACCGGACCAAGGCAGGGAATCCCCCGCGACACCATCACACAGACCGTCCCGGCCCGTTTGCACTCCATGCACTGGCTGTAGTGCGGAATGTTTGGCGCCCGGTTATTGATCAGGGCGTTAATGACCTCAATCAGCTGGTACTTGTTAATCGGGCATCCGCGCAGCTCAAAGTCAACTTGAACATGGTCCTTGATGGGGGTCGATGTTTCCAGCGTATGGATATATTCCGGATGCGCATAAACCACCCGGGTGTATTCGACCACATCGGCAAAATTGCGAAGCGCCTGAATCCCGCCCGACGTCGCGCACGCGCCGATGGTGACGAGAATTTTCGATTGCGCCCGTATTTTCTTGAGTCTTTCGATATCGTGCGGCGTTGTCACCGACCCTTCGACCAACGACACGTCATAAGGCCCTGCGATCACAGCCCGCGTCGCTTCAAGAAAATAACCGATTTCGATCGCGCCAACGACAGCTAAAAGCTCATCTTCGCAATCCAACAGGCTTAACTGGCATCCGTCGCAGGAAGAGAATTTCCACACCGCGATCTTCGGCTTGAGCCGGGCCGGCGGTTTTGATGTTTCCGGCGCTTTTTTTACGGCGGCTTTCTTTGAACTTTTCATTTTAAAGCTCCTTGATGCCTAAAGCGGATGCAATCGTGTCATAACGGTACACCGCGCCATCCTTGCAGATGAAATCTGGACCCCACTGGCAATGGCCGCAAAGCCCAACGCCGCATTTCATGTTCCGTTCCATGGAGAGATAGAACTGGCTGGCCGGAAGACCCGCATCCAGCAAAGCCTTGCCGGTGAAATGCATCATGATTTCCGGACCGCAAACAAAGGCTACAGTTTTGGCCGGGTCGAAGCTGCCATGCGTGATAAGCTTGGGCACGACACCAACGCGGCCTTTCCAGGCCCCCGTCGCACGGTCAACCGTCAATAGAACTTCCATGTCAAGGCGGCTTCGCCACTCCGTCACTTCCTGCATAAACAACATATCTTCCGGCGTGCGAGCGCCACATAGAACCGTCAAAACGCCAAACTTTCTGCGGTTGTTCATGGCATAATAAATCGCGGGACGCAGCGGGGCCAATCCGACGCCACCCGCCACGAAAAGCAAATCTTTCCCTTCCGCCTGCGCGACGGGCCATTCCGTCCCGAACGGGCCGCGCACCCCGACAGTATCGCCCGCCTTAAGCGCGTTCAAAGCCGCCGAAACTTTGCCGACGGAACGCGTTGTGTGAACAAGAACGTTCGGTTTGGACGGATCGCCGCTGATGCTGATCGGCGCTTCGCCCACGCCGTACACGTACAGCATATTGAACTGGCCGGGCTTGAAGGAAAACTTGCCGCCGCCTTCGGGCTGCAGATCAAGTGTGTAAATGTCCGATAATTCCTGCTTGATCTTCATGACGCGGAAAGGCCGCGGCAGCATGGGATCAGCAACGGATTCCCCGTTCGCTTTTGGCTTTTTCATAACGGCCGTCTTTGTCATCGCCGGATTCCCCTTATCGGCTTGTGTACTTGATGGCTTTGGCTTCTTCGGTAATGTCGATACCGACCGGGCACCAGGTGATGCACCGACCGCATCCGACACATCCCGACGTGCCGAACTGGTCGTGCCAATTCGACAGCTTGTGCGTCATCCACTGGCGATAACGCGAGCTCACTTCGCGGCGGATGGCGCCGCCGTGGATGTAGCTGAAATCAATCGAGAAGCAGGAGTCCCACAGACGCCAGCGCTCGGAATGATCGCCGGAAAGTTCCGTGACTTCTTCCACCGTGTTACAGAAACAGGTGGGACATGCCATGGTGCAATTCGCGCAAGCCAAGCAACGCTTGGCGACATCTTCCCAGCGCGGATGCTCGAGATTCTTTTTCAGCAGCTTGTCGACTTCCGGCACCATGGCCTTGCTGATTTGACGGCGCGCGCGGGCCAAAACGTTTTCGGCGGCGCGTAAATCGTTTTCCGTCGCCTTGCGGCGCGACAGGACATCAAGCACAAGCGTGCCGCGCTTGGTTCCCGCCTCGACGATGAAATCATGTCGGTCTCTATCTGCTATTTCCGTCATCAGAATGTCATAGCCCTGCTCTTTCGTAGCTTGCGGGCCGGTGCCCATCGACGCGCAGAAGCAGTTCTTTCCGGCGCGGCTGCAATTCACGGCAATCAACAAAACCTTGCTGCGGCGCGCGCAATAACCGGGATCGGCAATTTCAGCGGGGCCGTTTTCCGGGTCATAGCCGAACACCTTGTCCTGAATCTGGATTGCGGCCAACTCGCAAGGACGCACGCCGACAAACGCATAAGGCTTTTCATCCTTAAGAACCGTCTTGACGGTAAAGCCCTTGTCCTTGTGCGTGACATGCAGAAGCTTTTGACGGGGCGGGAAAAGGTATTTTTTCCAGCTTGTCGGCCCAACGACGTATTCAAAATAGGCGTTGGGCGTGCCCTTCGTAAGGCGGTATTGGCCGCCGCTTTGCTCATCCGAAACGCCTATGGGCAAGTCTTTCGGCGAGGAAATCTTGTCATAAACTACGGCGCCGTCGCGGACGCATGGCCCAACCGTTTCATATCCCACTTTCGCAAGGACTCCGAAAAGCTCGGCGATGCCCGCTTCGTCCAGAACAATTTTGGCGCCGATGGATACAGCCGCATCTTTTCCGTGAGAGCCAGCCGCTGTCTTTGATTGAGTTTTGTTCATACAGGTACCCTGCGATCGAGTCTGACAACACTCCGGATGGAGAGCCCATGAACAGCGAAACCTTTTTTAACCGGGGAAAGAACTTCCTCGTTTTCTTTTTTTGGGAACTGGCTTGTGCGTGGGCTATTAAGGAGTGAAGCTTTTGAGTTGCTTCTAATTAAGCAAGTCTTGAGTAAACATTAAAGGGGTTTTTTTCACCTTGCTCTCAGGAAGAGTTCAGCCATAAATCAAACGGTTAGGAGAAGCCGTTGCGCTATCGTAACCAAAGTTGGGTACGGCATCGGAGCCATTTCATAAAAAATCACAAAAAAAGATTCGCTCTCGGCGACACAAGCCTTTTATTGTTATCTGAATCCGATAAACGAAGGAGAACTTATGAGCAAAGTCGCACGCGTCACAATCTCTGTCGAGGAACCCTTGCTTGAGCAGTTTGAATCTTATGTCTCTCATAACGGATATCCGACCCGCTCGGAAGCGATGAAGGGCCTGATGCGCAAGGCCCTTATCGAGCAGGAATGGCAAAAAGGCACCGATGTCGCGGGCGCCATCAGCATTGTTTACGATCATCATAAGGGAGGCATTTTAAAGAAGCTTGTCGACGCGCAACATGACTTCGGGTCTTTGATTGTCTGCACCCAGCATGTGCATCTCGACCATCACAACTGTATGGAAGTTCTGGTCGTTCGTGGCCGCGCAACTGAAATCCGCAAACTTCTGACGCATTTGAAATCCGTCAAAGGCATCAAACACTCTTCCCTTATGATGGCCACGACCGGCAAGGGCGTCGACTGACGCATTTTTTACGCTTGTAGTATTACGATTCTTGATTTAGTAATACCGCTCGACGGAGGGCGTTATGAGATTCCCGAAAATAACTTTTTGCGCGGTTATGGCCTTTAGCGCCTTGCTGCTGTTCGTGCCATCGGCGGGTTTCGCCGCCGAGGAAGAAAGCCCGGAGCATGGCAAAATCAACACCGCCGACGCTTCGCCTGTCGATTCCGGACACTATGAGGTTGAGGCATCCTATAATTATGCGTGGGCCAAACACCTCTGGGACAACAACGGCGACAGCCACGCGCGCGGCTTCACCCGTGAACACGCCGCCGGACTGTCACTTACCGCCGGTATTATCGATAATCTGGATATAAACATTAGCGGCGACTATAAGTGGCTGAGAGATAAGGATAATGATTATGACGATTCCGATGAATTGATCGGACCTGAAACCGGCGATCATTTTGGCGATCTATCGTTCAGCGCGCGTTATCGCTTCCTGCAGAACGAAACGTACAATCTCGAGTTGGCCTACATAGGCGGCTTTACCGCACCTACAGGAGGCTGGAACGGCGAAAGTGAACTGGGCACAAGCCAGGAATACTGGAGCTGGGATCAAACGCTCGCGGCCAGCAAGGACTGGGGAAAATGGACAGCTAACGCCGACGTGGGTTTTGCCCTTCCCTTTGGCGACAGGCTCGGCAACGCGCGGGGGACATTTAACACGGATGTTGCCGTGGGCTATCAAGTCCTGCCATGGCTTCAGCCTGAGTTTGAACTGAACTACAGCCACGATTTTATCGCCGATGCCGATGACGCCCATATCCTCGCCTTAACGGGTGGCCTTATCATGCCTATCAATGAACTCTTCCGTATAAACGTCGGCATCCAGCAAAACGTATGGGGCCGGAACGTCGATGAAGCCACGTCTGTTATAACCACCCTCAAAGTTGCCCTTTAGAATAAGGAGAATCTCATGCATATCCCTGACGGTTCCGTTTCGTACCCCCTTAACATTGCGGCCGGCGCGCTGGCTGTCACTGTTCTCGCCTATAGCTTCCGCCGCGTGAAGCGCGAAATAAAGGAAAAAGAATTTACCGCGCCGTTTCTGGCCGCGCTGGCCGCGTTTGTCTTTGCCGCACAGATGCTGAACTTCCCGATTGGCGGTGGCACAAGCGGCCACTTCCTTGGCGCCGTGACCGTCGCCGCGTTGCTGGGGCCATGGAGCACGTGCGTTGTTATGTCGGCCGTTCTTGTTGTCCAGAGTTTATTTTTCGGCGACGGCGGCATCGCCGCGCTGGGCACGAATATCCTGAATATGGCGATCATAGGCGGCATGGCCAGTTATCCGGTTATGCGCGCGCTGCGTTCGCGGCTGCCCACTGGCCGCGCCGGTTACCTCGCCTCCGCAGCGATCACAAGCTGGATGAGCATTGTTGCTGCCGCAAGTGTATGCGCTGTTGAATTGGCATTGTCAGGCGCAAGCCCGCTGAGCGTCGCGCTGCCCGCTATGGCGGAAACGCATGCCCTTATAGGTATCGGCGAAGCTTTGATCACGGCGGCCGTTTTGAGCATGGTTGCCATTGCCCTTCCCAATGCGCTTCCCTCTTGGGCCGACGTCGGGATGGCGCCCGCGCGATCAAGCTCGAAGGGATTGGCCGCCGCCGGTCTTGCGCTGGCCTTAGGTCTGGCGTTTTTTGTGAGCCCCTATGCCTCAAACCTGCCGGATGGTCTTGAGAAAGTCGCCGAGAACAACAGCTTCACGATGGCCGCTGCGGAAGAATACGGCGTGTTTCCCGACTATAAAATTCAGGGCGTCGAATCCGAAAAGCTTTCGACGGGCCTTGCGGGGTTCGCAGGAACGCTGCTTGTTTTCGGTTTCGCTTTCCTCATGACAGGAACCCGGCCCCGGCCCCGTCAACGCGCCGCGTGAACGACCAGATAATCGCCAATAATCATCGCGTCGATTTTCGTCTTTAAAAAGCACTGGCACGCGTCGTCCGGCGAGCAAACGATTGGCTCGCTGTCGTTGAACGACGTGTTCAACAGCATCGGAATGCCCGTGCGCCGGAAGAACGCCTGCAGCAAATCGTGATACAGCGGGTTGTCGTCGCGATGGAGGTTTTGAATCCGCGCCGAGCCGTCCAAATGAATGACGGCGGGAACAGTTCCCCGCTTTTCCGCGCGCAATTTATAGGTCGCCAGCATATACCGGCTCGCGAAACACAAGGGCTTTTCATGCTCGACCCATGCCGCGGCTTCTTCGGCAAGGATGGCGGGGCAAAACGGGCGGAATTCCTCGCGGTGCTTAACTTTCACATTTAAGGTTTCTCTTATATCGGCCAACATCGGGTTGGCGAGCAGGCTCCGGTTGCCCAGCGCGCGGGGACCGAACTCCATGCGCCCCTGAAACCAGCCGATGATTTTTCCTTCCGCCAAAAGATCGACCGCGGCCAAAACAGGATCGGCAATTTTCGCGCCTTGCAGATGATGTTTCTTGAGCGCTTGCGCGATTTCTTGGTCGGTATAGGACGGACCGACAAAAGCCGTTGGCATGCCAAAAACTTGTCTCTTCTCGCGTTTGTTCAACTGATATTCAAGGTAAAGCGCCGCGCCGACGCTCGTCCCCGCATCCCCCGCCGCGGGTTGAACGTACAGATCCTCAAAACCGCTTTTCTCCGCAACGATACCATTCGCCACACAGTTCAGCGTACAACCACCCGCCATGACCAGATGTTTCCGGCCCGTCCGTTCCCGTGCGCGCGCAGCGAGATTCAGGAAAATTTCGTTCGTTTTTTCCTGCAACGCCGCAGCAATATTGGCATGATCGTTCTTGCCGTCGTTCCATGATAACGGTTCTTGCGGCAAACGGCGCGGCACGCTGAACAACTTCTCCATCACGGCATAATCGTGCCGCAACACGCCCTCATCCAGCTTTGTCGTAAAGCGCCCCTCACCCAAAACCTGAATGATCTCCCCCATGGCCTTCCGGTGCGCAGCCGGATCGCCATAGGCCGCCAGCCCCATTACCTTGCTTTCGTCATGGTTGCCTTTGAAGCCGAGGTAGTTCGTTATCACTTCCCAGACAAGGCCTAGCGAATGCGGATAATCGACTTTTTCGAGAATGTTAATGTCCGCTCCGTCGCAATTCGCGATGCATGCCGATTCAAGCTCGCCGATCCCGTCGAGGCATACGGCCGCCGCCGTTTCGAACGGCGACGCGTAATATGAACTGGCAATGTGCGCGACGTGATGGGGCACCGCCTTGAAATGAAGCGCGGTTTTTTGCGGATTGAGCCCGAAACGCCCGGCCAATACTTGGGGCGCAAGATTAAGTAAACGGCAGAATTCAGCATCGCCTTCCGGCGTTTCATATTCACCGCTTAAGAGCGGCGGATGTTTCGCCCAAATATGTCGAAAAGCTCTCCGTCGCTTCGGCGAAAAACTGGTGCCGATAACGCTTACCTGATCAATGCCAATGCCGCCTGCCTTAAGCACATAATCAATGGATGCGAACGGCAAGATCAGCGTGTTGTCGACATGCGTTTCCTTGCCGCCCTTGTGGCGGTTAAAACGCTCCTCCTCTACGGCGGCAATTACGTATCCTTCCTTGACAAGACAGGCCGAAGGCTGGTGATAGGCAAAATTGATACCAAGGATATAACCTTTTCGACCTAACATCCTGTGTCTAGCGCTCCACGTGCTCCAAACCGAATAAGCGGTAGAACTCTGACTTCTCTTGCCAGCGTTCGTCAACCTTCACGTCCAAGAACAGGTGAACGGGATGACCTAAAGCCTTGGCCATTTCCTTGCGTGCGGCCGCACCAATAGCTTTGATTTGCGCCCCGCTCTTGCCGAGCACAATAGCGCGGTGATTAGGCCGCGTCACAAGAATAGTCTGGCGGATGACCGTCGAACGGTCTCTTTTTTCTTCCCATGACTCCGGCACGACAGCCGCGGCATACGGCAACTCTTCGTGCAATTGCCGAAAAATTTGTTCGCGCGTGATTTCCGCCGCCAGAAGCCTCTCCGGCAAGTCCGTCAACTGGTCTTCCGGAAAGAACCACGGCCCTTTCGGCATATGCGCAAGCAGATATTTCTTGAGATCGGAAACGCCGTCGCCTTTCAAGGCTGAAACCATGAAGGTTTCATCAAAAACACCCGTGGCGTTTAACCGCTCCGCCAAAGGCAAAAGTTTTAATGACTTAATTTTATCCGTTTTGTTCAACACCAGCACCGCACGACGTTTTTGCTTTTTAAGCGTTGCAATAATGTCATCCGTCTTGGCATCCGGCTGGCGCAGCGAAGCATCGGCAATCAGCAGCAAAACATCGGCATCTCTAAGACTTTGCCAAGCGGCCTGCACCATGGCTTTGTTCAAGCGGCCCTTCGGCGAGAAAATGCCCGGCGTGTCGATAAGCCCAGCCTGCACCGCCCCCTCCGTCAGCACGCCAAGAACGCGCATCCGGGTCGTTTGGGCCTTTGAACTGACGATCGAAAGCTTTTCGCCCATCAACTGGTTAAGCAGGGTCGATTTGCCCGCGTTTGGGGCGCCAAGAATTGCTGAGAACCCGGCTTTGGTTGTCGATGGTTTCTTCACCTCTAATGTCCCCCTTAATGGTTATGGTTACCAAGCTCCTGTTATTTATAGTTAATTAGCGAAGAAAGTTTTGCTTTTGGTTTAAATAATCATTAACCTAGGTGATTATATATTAGCGATTAATCCTTCTCGAAACTTATTTTTATGGGAGGAGGTATTTAATAGCGTGGATGCACAATCAGCATCTTCCTCACCCAGAAAAGCAGCGCATTATCCTCTGGCTGCCGATCGAATCGTTTACGACAAAACCGAAACGGCACCCGTTAAAGGTGTGCATCCAATCAGCGACCATCTTTCTCAATTGCCTTTTTTACTTCCCTCAGAGCTAGAAAATTTCCTTCTTCCACGCAGAGATATGGATTCTTTCTTAGAAACAGCCGCGCACATGCCTTCCTGTTATGGCGGTTTGGAAATTCCTTTTTCATCTTTTTGCGACATTGAGCCGTTTTTCGGACTTACAGTCCCATGCCGTGAGATGCTTACCACCCTAAAACAGGTTTTAGCCGATCACCCCCAGAGTAAAAAGATTGTCGAAGTCGGTGCCGGCAGCGGGTACTTAAGCGCCTTTTTTCAACAAGCCGGTTTTGAAGTCACGGCAACGGATATCAACCCTGAATCCCGAGATTCTCGCTATGTGCCCATTGAAAAAATATCAGCGACAGAAGCTTTGAAGGCTTATCCGGACCATTCCGTCCTCTTAAGCTGGCCGATGCCAGGTCCAACGGATATCAAATCTGGCTTGCGGAGTTCAAAGGATATTAAGGGATCCATACTCGATTTAATTGATTACTTTTCCCCCGAAAATTTCTTGGCTGTCATCAAGGGACTAAAGCGGGGCAATTATTTGTTTTATATTCACGGCACCTATCCTGCCATTAGCGGTGAACCTTATTTTCTTAATGCTATAAAGAGTTGCTGCAATGAAATTGTTGGCAATTATCGCCTTCCCGTTCTACCCGATGACGAAGGAAGCATTCTGCACGTTTTCAGAAAAACGCCGTATTTGCTGAGTTGTTCCGTCTAAACCGAATGAGTTCATAATTATTTTTCATTTGAAGCGATAAGTTGCTCGATCAACGCCTTCGCTGCCGTTTTTTCAGCTATGCGTTTTGAAGGTCCTTCGGCACGCGACGGCGCATGTCCTTTTACCGTAACCTCAACAAGGAATTTCGGCGCGTGCGCCGGACCCGAACGTTCGATGACCTTGTACTGAGGCAAGGGAAGCCCTTTTCCCTGTGCCCATTCCTGAAGCGCCGTTTTGGGATCGTCCGGAGTCTTCTCGACAGCCGTCGCCTTTTCCCAATACTTATGGATGAAGGTTTCCGCAATCTCCAATCCGGCGTCCAGATACAGCGCGCCAATCAACGCCTCCATGGCGTCGGAAAGCGTGGCCAGATTTTTCCGCGCTGCGCTCACTTCCTCGCCGCGCGCCAGCTTTAAGTGCCGATCCAGCCCGATCTCAAGCGCAATTACGCGCAAAGCGTCGCGGTTCACAAGCGACGCGTGCCGTTTGGCTAAATCGCCTTCGCTGGAATCCGGGAACAATTCATATAGCCACTTTGCAATCACAAGGCCGAGAACGCGATCACCGAGGAATTCCAGTCTTTCATAAGGGGTCGTGCTGTTTTTCTTGCGCGGCCGCGCGCCGGCCAATGACGGATGTGTCAACGCATCTTGCAATAATTCCGGCTTGGCAAAGTCATGCCCCAAATGAGCCGTCAGCTCTGTAATCTTCGTTCCGGATGGCATGCCGTTTCTGCTCCATCAGGTTATCTTTTTGAACATACGGCCCCAGCGAACCGCCCATGGCCACTTCCAGAATTCCCAGAAGCGGGCGTTTTCATCCAATGAAAAGAAGATGAACTCGGCGCGTCCGACCAAATTATCTTCAGGAACATAAGCGACGTTGGGCGTCCGGCTGTCCTGCGAGTTGTCGCGGTTGTCGCCCATCATGAAATAGTGATGTGGCGGAACGGTGAAGATTTCCGTGTCGTCCAATTGATGATCGTCGCCTTCCTTGCGGATGACGTGCTGGTTCTTGTTGTCGGGAAAAGTCTCGACGTAATCGACCGCATCTATGTTCGGCTGCACATACTGCTGGACCAACGGTTCATTCAGCTTGCGGCGATCCGCCATTAGGCCGTTTATGTAAAGTATGCCATTGCGCATCTGGACGGTGTCACCGGGCAGACCGACCACTCGCTTGATGTAATCCGTACGGTTGTCGCTCGGCCACTTAAACACCACGACATCCCCGCGTTTGGGTTCGCTGTCGAAAAGCCGGCCTTTAACCGGCAACAGGCCAAGCACAGTCGAACGGCTGCTGTAACCGTATGTGTATTTTGAAACGAACAAAAAATCCCCGACCAGCAGGCCCGGCACCATCGAACTCGAGGGAATGTTGAATGGCTCGATGATAAACATGCGAATGACGAGTGCGATCAGGCCGGCCCATATAATGGTGCGGACAGTCTCGTCGAAACGGTTGCCTAAGGTTTTAGGATTGGCGCTGGTTGAAGATGTGCTGGTCATAAAAAACACTCGCGTGAACGGGTACGTACCCTGACATTTTACGGTCCGAATGAGCCCCCATTGCGGCAATAATGGTGACGTCGTGCGCGACGAATGGGTACCCAAATGATGTTCCTGCTTATTCTTTTTTCACGGATTCAGCCACAATTATCACAAAAGCTTGCGCGTAAGGCGCCTCGTCCGTGATCGTTAGGTGCAAAACCGCCTTATTATCTTTTGGAGTCAATGAGTTAAGCCTCTCCAAAGCGCCCCCCGTCAACACCAGCGCGGGTTGGCCGGAAGGATGATTAACTACCCCTATGTCTTTGAAAAAAATACCTTTTCTGAACCCAGTGCCGAGCGCCTTGACCAAAGCTTCCTTGGCCGCAAACCGCTTCGCGTACGTTGGAATGGGGTTCACTCGTCGCATGGCTTGCGCCTGCTCAGTCTCTGTAAATACCCGATTTATAAAGCGATTTCCGTACCGTTCGACCGTTTTCTCGATCCGGCGCATATCCACTAAATCGCTGCCAATTCCCATTATCTTCATTGTCCATAAACCCCGTTTCCTGCCGACACGATAACGGCTAACTTCACCCTTTCGCAAGCATACTTTGACGAGCATTTCATGGCACTTGCCAAGGCCCAAGAATCCCTCATTCCCCCCGATCCGGACAGCGCCACAACCCCGCTGATGGCGCAGTATTTGGCTATTAAGGCTCAGCATCCCGATTGCATCGTTTTTTTCCGTTTGGGCGATTTTTATGAGATGTTTTTCGAAGACGCTCAAAAGGCCTCACGGGCGCTCGATATCGCCCTGACCCGCCGCGGCCAATACCAGGGCCAAGACATTCCCATGTGCGGTGTGCCGTTTCACGCGTATGAGAACTATCTTGCCCGCCTGATTCGAAAAGGCTTTCGCGTCGCCATCTGCGAACAGATGGAAGATCCGGCTTCTGCGCGCAAACGTGGATACAAGGCTATCGTGACGCGCGAAGTCACGCGCATCGTGACGCCCGGAACGGTTACAGAAGACAGCTTACTCGAGGCGCGGGATTCGAATTATCTCGCCTGTCTTGCATCAGCTAATGACGAACTGGCGCTCGCGTGGCTCGATCTCGCTTCCGGCGAACCCCGTATGCAAGCGGCATTCTCGGCCGATTTACCTTCCGCACTTGCGCGAATTAATCCGAGTGAATTGCTTATTCCGCAACGTCTTGTTGAAAATCCGGACATGTTCGAAATTCTGGCGCCATGGCGCGATCAGCTTGCTCCGTTGCCGAACGGACGCTTCGATAGTGAAAACGCCCGCCGCCGTTTGCAACAGACATATAATGTGAGTGCGTTGGATGCCTTCGGTGATTTTTCGCGCGCCGAAGTTACGGCGCTTGGCGCTTTGCTTGATTATGCCGCGTTAACCCAAAAGAGCGATCTTTCACATCTCGCTCGACCAAAAAGTTTCAACACAACGTGCACAGCAATCGATCCCGCCACGCGGCGAAATTTGGAACTCACCCACACGTTAAGCGGCGACCGGAAAGGCAGCCTGCTCGACACCATCGACCGTACTCAAACCAACGCCGGCGCGCGTCTTTTGGCTGCACGCTTGACGGCGCCGCTAACGGATGTTGTAGCTATAAATCGCCGTTTAGACGCAGTCGATTTTATGTTGAATCAGAAGGTGTTGCGTGAAAGTCTGCAACAAGCGCTTAAACAAACGCCTGACCTTGAACGCGCCATGGCTCGCGTGGCTCTTGGGCGAGGCGGTCCCCGCGATCTCGCAGCCCTTCGGGACGCGATTTATCAAGCCGGGCAAATACGCAGCGCTTTGTTGACCGTGGAGCAATCCAACCTCCCGGAAGAAGTGAAAATCGCCTCTAAAAATCTTGGCGAGCATAGCGTCCTGGAGGACAAGCTTTCGCGCGCTTTATCACCTGATTTGCCTTTAATGGCACGCGATGGGGGATTCATCGCGAGTGGTTATGCCCCTCAACTGGACGAATTGGTCGCCTTAAGGGACGATAGCCGCCGCCATATCGCGTGTTTGCAGCAGAAATACGTCGCGGCATGTGGCGTACAGACTTTGAAAATCCGCCACAATCAAGTTATTGGCTATTATATAGAAGTTACGCCAACACAAGCCGACAAGCTTTTGGCAAACAAGGATTTGTTTATCCATCGCCAGAGCCTTGCGAGCGCTGTGCGCTTTACGACTGTCGAATTAAGCGAACTCGAGCGTCAAATCACTGAAGCCACGGGTAAAGCTCTGGCGATTGAGCTGCACATTTTCGCCGATCTTGTTCAGGAAGTTGTCGAGCGGCTGCCTGAATTACGCAATACAGCCGAATCATTAGCGGCTCTCGATGTCATGGTTGGGCTGGCGGAACTGGCTTTTGAACAAGGGTTTACGCGTCCATCAGTGGACGATTCGCTGATTTTTGAAATTTCAAAGGGACGCCATCCGGTCGTCGAAAAAGCCCTGAAAAAGGCAAATAATGGCCGGAAATTCACGCCGAACGACTGCACTCTGGCTCCTGAACGCCGTTTATGGCTCCTGACGGGCCCGAATATGGCCGGCAAGTCGACTTTTCTCCGCCAAAACGCCCTTCTCGCCATACTCGCTCAGATGGGAAGTTTTGTCCCCGCCGATCACGCGCATATCGGTGTCGTAGATCGGCTGTTCAGCCGTGTCGGTGCGGCGGATGATTTAGCGCGGGGCCGCTCCACGTTCATGGTCGAGATGGTGGAAACGGCTGCCATCCTTAATCAAGCAAGCGAAAAAGCGCTCGTGATCCTCGATGAAATCGGGCGCGGCACCGCAACCTACGACGGGTTATCGATCGCATGGGCCACGCTTGAACACCTGCACGAAGTCAACCGCTGCCGAACGCTTTTCGCCACCCATTATCATGAACTGACACAACTGGCGGAAAAGCTGCCTTCCCTGCATTGCGCCACGATGCGAATCAAGGAATGGAAGAAAGAAATTATCTTTATGTATGAAGCCATTCCGGGCGTAGCCGACCGTTCTTACGGTATCCATGTCGCGCAAATGGCCGGGTTGCCTTCATCCGTTGTGGAAAGAGCGGAACAAGTCTTGCACTTGCTGGAAAACGGGAAAAATCAAAAGAAAGCAAGCTTGTTGGCGGAGAATTTACCGTTGTTCAGCGCGGCAAGCCCACCGAAAGAGACAATGAATCCGGAGTTGAAGGCACTTCTTGATTCGCTAACCCCTGATGAACTCACACCAAAAGATGCGCTAGCGTTGCTTTACCGCATCACTCAGCTAATCGAACAAAAATAGTCCAAACGCGCACGCGTATCCGTTCGATGAGACTCGCGAACCTGCACCGAACGCGTTGCGTCCTCTCTCCACCCCGTTTTTGGCGGTTTACGGCCCGGTTTGCACGTGATTTGAGTCAGCGCTATGAACCGGGTCTTGAAACCAAAAAATGATTCGTGGGTAAGAACTTTTGTTTTTTGCAAGAGTGATTCTTTTATTCCAAAAAAAGAAGTGGTTACTATGCGGTTAACGCTTCCATTTTGAAGCAAACTGCTGCTACACTCCGGCCACCTTTCCCGACCCGTCTTTTTTCCGGGTGTATGGCAGTGTCTTTGCCGCCCCGGAAATCATTGGGAATGCAAGTCTTTTCGAGGCGTTGAGGCAATCATGGTCGACCCCACAAAGTTTTCTTCTTCACCCGTTTCATCGTCCCCTATACGAACCTTAGCTCCAGCCCCTGCCGCGTCGAGCGCAACACCGCCAAGTGCATCGCAACAAGCGTCGCAAACGTCTGAAGCGCAAGTTGCTTCGCCACAGCCTGCGCCGCGAATGGCTAAACCAGCCGCGCCCGCACCTCAACAATCGCAAGCCCGGCCACAAGCGCAACAACAAGCCATGTCACGTCCACCCGTTCAGAAAGCAACAGCCGCACAGCTAGCTGCGCGTTCCGCGCCACGCATTGCAACACCAAGCAAAGCGCCAAACTATTCCGGTATGCCTTTCTGGATGGGAATTGCACTATCGATACTTTGGGTCGCCGTTGTCGGCCTCGCGCTGACTCAAGCCGGCACATCCCACACATTCGGGGGCTTGCCGCTCATCAATTGGGCCATCGGCATTTCCGCCATTACGGCACCAGTCGGCCTGATCTGGATGGTCACGGCTTATCTGCAACGCGCAGCCGACGTACAATCCGTTGCCGAACCATTGCGCCGCCAGCTGATGATGATCACAGGAGAATCCGGCGCGGCCGAAGTCCGCATCCGCCGTTTTAACCAAGCTATACGCGAACAGCTTGAGCTTCTGAAGGGCACGCAAAATCTCAACCACACTGATCTGATGGCGATCATGGATCGCGTGCGCCAGCACAAGAACGAGCTGGAGCAGTTCGAACAGCACAGCATTTACCAAGTGAAAGAGATTCAGGAAGTTATCCGCCGCAGCATGCAGCACATCGAGCAGTTGATGGAAGACAAGTTCACCATGCTGCGCATTCTTGATGGTAAATTGGTACAGAGCGGCGACGAAGTTTCGCGTCAAACCGAAGCGGTGCGCGACCAGATTGGCGCGCTGTTGCAGGAAATTGAAGCGAACACGCACATGGTTGGCGTTTCTCTTGAACGCGCTATGCACGACACCAAGAAAATCTCCGACACTGCGCGCGCGCAAGAAGCCAGTCTTATCAACGCGGCCGAGAATGCTTCCGGAACCTTGCAGACTCTTTCTGGCAAGATCGATATGACCATCGCGAACTTCCTTGAGCGGGTCGGTTCCGCCCGCCATGAGGCCGAGAAGCTGACAAAGACAATCGAAACGCAAACGCGTTCGCTGGACGAGTTCAGCAACGTCCTCCCGACACGCGTTAGCGAAACCGAAGCTATCCTGCGCGGCGTTACGGACCGACTGTATGCCAGCGAGCAAAAAGCGCGCGATCAAGCTAACGAGCTTAGCGAAAGACTTTCCGCTCAAGCCGAAGGCCTCGAGAAACTCCTTGATCGGTTCAGCCTGCGTCTCGACGACATCGACGGTTCGCTGCAACAACGCCGCAGCGACCTTGACGGCCTTGTCGTGCGCATCAGCGGCGCCACGGACGATCTCGCGCAACAGCTCGAAGGCGCGATCACCAACCTTAATGATCGGGCGCAAACCAGCCTGCAGCAATTCATCACCGTCAATGATGAAGCGCGTCAGGGTGCGGACGAAATCGCGGCACATCTCGCCGGCACAACGGCTCGTTATGAAGCCGCTGCGCGGCAACTGCATGGCCTTGCGCAAGCCAATAGCGAACAACTTCGCGCCATCACGGGCAATATTAATACGCAACTCACCCAGTTCGAAGCTTTACATGAAGCTTCAAAGACGACAGGCGTCGAAGTGCAAAACCGCGCCAGCAGCGCCCTTCAAAACCTGCAGCAGGTATTGGAACGCCTTTTGGCCACGCGCGACGCCACCCACAGCGTCAGCGAAACGCTAACCGACAAGCTGCGTTCTGCCGTGGATCAGAATGAACACATTATTGTGCGTATTAATGAAGCTGCCCAAATGACGGTCCACGCCTTGGGTGTGGCCGCTGAATCCCTGAGCCGCCAGGAAGGCGAAATGGCAAGCAAGTCGCAAGGCGTCGAAGACATCCTGCACATAACTATAAAGGACATGCAGGATCAGGCCCGCAACGCCGAGCAGTCCATGCGCGAGCAGAACGACAAGCTCCGTTTGATGCTCAAGGAAACACAAGATCGCCTTGAGGGCACTGAACAGCGTCTTCAGGAATTCGCCGCCCGCGCCGCTTCGCCCGTTCAGCAGGTGATGCAGCAGATCGAAAGCAGCACAGCGCAAGGCTCTGAAGCCATCAACCGCTACAGCAACAATATGGACGAACAGCTTGACCGGTTGCAGCAGTTCAATTCGCGCGTCGGCAGCATGGGCGAGGAAGTCAGCCGCATGACTTCCGACACATTGGCCACGATTGAGCAACTGAACAGCCGCTTCCTCGCGGTCCGCGCCGCGCAGGAAGAAACCGCGCGCGGCACGCTGGAACAGTTCTCCAATATCGCCGACCGCTTGCAGCGGGAAGTCGGCACACTGGGTGATCAGACCACGCTTGCCGTTGTGAACCTCCAGCAGGCCGCGACGCAGGTCAGCCAACAGTCGCAGCAGCTGCAGCACGAAGCCCAAGACTCCGGCGCGCAGATTCAAATTGTCACGACGGCCCTTCAGAACGAGGCAGCCCAGATCCGCTCGGTCCTCCAAAAACAGGCCGACGATCTCAACGCCGATCTCGCCCGCGCCGAACGCCAATTCTCAGCAATCGGGGAATCCCTCAAACAGCGCACCGACGTGGCCTACGCCATGCTTGACCGGATGGCGACACATTATAATGAGATGACCCGTTCGGTGACGGACGAGTTTGACCTGCGCGCCACAAAGATGGAACAAACGGCAACCAGCGCCCATAACAAGGTCGAGGAACTGAATACCTCCTTATCACAACAATTAAATCTGATCGGCACTGGCACAACACAACTCGAAGCGCAAGCGACACAACTAACAGGCACCAACAGCAAGACGCTGCAACAGCTGAGCGCATTAAACGAAAAACTGACTCTGACGCAGGAATCGACCGCCCGGGGCGCGCAAAACGTCATTGCCCGGATGGAAGAAGCCAATAATGCCTTCATTCGCCAGCAAGGCGGCCTGAACGACGCCGCGCAAAACGCCGTCATTATGATTCAGAAAGCTGGCACCGCGTTTGGCGAACAAGCCAGCAAGATGCTCGACAACACCCATCAGGTTGAGCAAATCATCCGCAGCCTCAACGCCGCGACATCGGCTTTTGCGGATCAGTCGTCTCAGATCCGGTCATCTATGGAGCAGCACAACCAGCGGCTCGTAGCGAATATCGCGGAATCCGTCGGCCAGCTCGACTCCATCAGCGCCAAACTGCAACAAGCCGTTGCCACTGCTACCCTCGGCGCGGATCAAGCGGCGGCGCGTTTCAGCGAAATGACACAAACGGCATCCGGCCGCCTTGGCGATAGCAGCCAGGAACTTCAGGATATTGCGGCGAAAGCTGAGAACACGCTTGACGCGCTCGGCTCGAGTATCGTGCAGCAAGTCGCGTCTTTGAATTTGGTAAGCGACCAGATTACGGAGCAGCACCGCGTTCTGACCGTCGCCAATGAAAACCAGAGGATTCAACTCGTCGACTTGTTCGAAAAACTCGGGACGGCGCACAGCCAAGCCTCCGATGTTGCCGAACGCACAATCTCGCGCCTTTCAGACGAACTGCAGCAGATTCAGCGCCAACTGGGCGCCTTGGGCGACCAGTCTCAAGCCGCCCTCGCCAACGTACGCACAGCTGGCTCCGGTTTCGCGGATCAGGCAGGTTTGATGCTTCAGCACGCACAGCAAGCCGAACAGCAGGCCCGCACGGTTCTTTCCGTAACTTCGGCTCTGCAGGATCAGGCGCGCCAGCTGCGCGAAGCGCTGCATAATGAAGGCGAACGCACAAGCGAATTGCTTGGGAACCTTTTAGGCAAGTTGGGTTCCGGCAATACGGACATGCGCGAACTCAATGTGACAGCGGAAGCCACGCTCACAACCATTCAGCACAACGTAAATAGCCAAATCGCCGCGCTGAACAGTTCGATGCAACAGATTGCCGATCGTCAACGCAGCCTCACGACGTCACTTGACGCACAACGCGACGTTTTGAACGGCCTGATCAACCGCCTGACTCTTGCGCAGGATGAAACGGCAACCACGGCCGAACGCAGTGCCGCGCGCCTTGCCGACAGCACGCAACAAATCACGCGCCACATGGAAACCATCGACCAGCAGGCGCAAAATACGCTCACCAGCGTTCACGGCGCCACGGCTGGTTTCATGGAGGAATCCGCTACGCTTAGCCGCCACGCGGAGCAAGCTGAACAGCTTACGCGCCTCATGTTCGCGACAACGACGTCGTTGCAGGATCAGGCAAAACAGGCCCGCGAAAACATGCAGGGCGAAAGCGACCGCATGGGCGACTTGCTCAACACCTTGTTAGGCAAGCTCAACAGTGGCAACAATGATCTACGCGAAATCAGCTCGACCGCCGAAACGCGTTTGTCCGGCCTGCAGAACATCATCAACGAGCAGACTTCGACTCTCAACAGCCTCATCCAGCAGATCGCGGATCGCCAGCGCTCCCTCACCTCGTCGCTCAATTCGCAGAGCGAGACGCTGAACGGCATGCTCGATCGCCTCTCGCTCGCGCAGGACGAAACCGCGTCCGTGACGGAACGCAACGCCGCCCGTCTTTCGGACAGCGCCATGCAGATCGCGAAGCAGCTTGAAGCGATTGATACGCAAGCCCAGACGGCGCTCGTTAACGTCCGCGCCGCCAGCGCAGGATTCGTTGACGAATCCGGCTCACTTAACCTGCATGCACAACAGGCAGAACAGCAGGTTCGCGGCTTGCTGTCGGTCACGGCCGGTATGCAAGAGCAAACCCGTCAGCTGCGTGAATCGTTGCAGGGTGAATCGTCCCGCATCATCGAAAACCTGAGCGAAGTGATCGGCAAGATCGACACGACCGGCGAACATCTGCGGATGCAGAGCAACAACGTCGTCAACAGCATGGATCAATCGGTGCTTGAGTTCACAAGGCTTGCGAAGACGACCGATGAAACATTGCATAAGCAGGCCGAGAACCTTACCGCGGTCGCCAAGCAAGCCGAAGAGCGCGTTCTCAGCGCCAGCGAAAAGATCCGCAGCCACTTTGGTTCCGTCACCGAAGCCACCGAGCTGGTCGAAGGTCAGGCGAAGCAACTGGCGGATACGGCCGAGCATGCCACGTCGCGCCTCGCCTCGCTGCGCAGCACGATGGCCGACAGCGACAAGGAAGGCCGCGAAATCCTGGCGCAGGCCACCGCCCGCATCAACGAAGTCAAGTCGACGCTGCAAGCTGAGCTTGATCATGTGGCCCAGATTTCGCAGCTTGCGGTCCAGCAGGTCGCCGCCGCCAGCGAAGCCCTGTCGACGCAAAGCGACAGCCTGCGCGCGAATCTCTCTTCGTCGGAATCGGCTCTTACGGCAGCGGCTTCCGTGGTTCGCGAGGAAGCCTCGCAGATCCCCGGTATCGTTGGCCGCAGTGCCGCACAGATCGAAGCCAGCGGCAAGACCATCAAGGAACAGACCGGCGAAATTACTGACGCTATGGTCCGCACCGCCGACCGCTTCATCAATGTTACGGGCTCGGTACGCGACTCGATGATGGATGAACTGCGCAACCTTGGCGCGGTCGCCGACACCGCCAACGACACCTTGAAGCAGCTTAACGAAGCCCTCAAGGAACAAGTCGCTTCCATCAAGGCAAGCACAGGCACGCTCTCCACCGAACAGCAAGCTTTGGTCGACAAAGCGAACCAGACCCTTTCCCAGCTCTCGGCTGCCGGGGAGCGTTTGGCGATTGTACGCGGCGAGGCTTTGGAGACGACCACAAAACTGGCGCGCGAGTTCGAATCCATCGAAACGATGGCGACTTCCACAACCCAGCGCCTGGCGCATGCGGAAGAAGGACTCGGCAAGCAGTTACTGCTGCTGACGCAGATGACCGAGCGCGCCGAGACCCAGATGATGGGCGCCAGCCAAAGCTATCGCGAGCAGCTTGAGCGTATCCGCACGGGCCTCAAGATGCAGATCGACGACATCAACCGCGGCCTCATGCAGATCACAGCCCAACTGGAGCGGACCGGCACCACGCTGCGTTCGGCCACGTCGGGCGCGGTCACAGACATCGAAAAGATCGCGGGACGCCTTGAGCAATCAAGCAAGGATACTTCGCACCAGCTCACCGACCGCACCGCGCGCATGCGCGTGGTGACGGAAGAAGTGGCGCGGCTCCTCAACGGCTTTGGCGACCAGATCGATGCGCTGCTTAACCGTTTGGCGCTTGCCGGCGATGGCATCAAGCAGCATGAAAGCGGCCTTGTCAGCCAGCTGCAAACGGCGCTTTCTACCCTCGGCTCAATCTCGGAGAAGCTGGAATCGAACCGCGTGCTAACCGCCGAAGTCAGTGACGAAGCCGTCCATCGCCTGGAAGATGTCGCCCGCTTGGTCGAACGGCAGATGAACAGCCTCAAGGAAGGCTCGGATACCGTCACCAATATCGTCAGCGGCGTCGGCAAGATGTACACCGAGCAAACGCAAGGCATGAACCGCAGCGTGATGGATGCGCAGAGCCAGGTCCTCGTCATGAGCAAGTCGATCGAGGAAATGCAGCAGCGCACCGACCGCATGCGCGTCGCGCTCAAGCTTCAGGGCGAAGACCTCGTCAGCACGCTCGAACAGATCCTCGGCCAGTTGTCGAACATGGGCGACAGTATGAACGAGGTTGCGACGCAGGTTGCAAAGCAATCATCCGAAGGCCGCGCGTAAGGCTTTTCAAGAAATCAGTCGTTGCCAGCCGGCTGCAGAGAGAAGCGAACGACGGTTGCCGCCTTAGGCGGGTTGGCTGTGCTCACGTCGATACGTAAGCGTTCGTTCCCGCGTTCATACGTGCGGTCATCCACGCTCCGCCAGCCTAGCTGGGGCAGGCTTTGCTGATAGAACCGATAAACCGCTTCGCTGTTCACGGCACCGGTCGCTGTGCTTTCAGCAATACGGTCCTTGCCCGCGACAAATAAAACGTCGTTTTCATCCACGGGCTCAAGGCCGGGCATAAGGGGAAGATCGTCAATTGTCTTGGTGAACTGGGCCACCGTGACGTCGTCAGCAGCGATGGGCACTGGAGCTTTGTTAATGTTGCTGGCGGCATAAGCCGAGGAAACTATCGACATAGCGGCAACGCCGACAATAGTAAAAATGATATAAAAACGATTTTTCATAGAACCAATCTAACGCAATCCGAAAGACCTGACAACTTCCCCTTTAGCCCGTTATTTTAATGAACTGGATCAACAGCTATTTGTTGGGCAAGCCGTTTTTGAAAATCTTGCAAGGGCTTTAGCGAAATATCGGCCGTCAATTTCTTATCATCATAATGACTAAAAGGATTATCGATTTCCTTGATAAGAAGAACCATATAAATCAAAACAAAGGAGACAAAAGCGACAAAGAATACGCTCTCATAATAAGGGTTGATATTCGTAAAAATAAGACCGCCACACAGAATTGTCGAAAGAATTTCGGCAATGGCGTACCCGGCTGGATTAAACTCCGTTTCGCGGATCGTATGTATACGCGTAATAATCCGTCGAAGAGTGTTTTGCTCATGCTTCAGGCGCGCGATAAAATTAGCTTGCGTGAGAAGTTCAAGTTCCAAGAAAAAAGAATTCAGGGCCGAAATCTTACTTAACAGATCTCCCGTTTTTTCTTTTCTATGGAACCAGTCGATAATAGAAAGCGTGAGCAGACGAACATGGTTCACGAGCTCCATCGGCACCGGGCTTTTTTTGTTGGCAAAAATTATGATGCTTTCGTCAACGAGGACTTCAAGACTACAGGCCATTTCACCAGGCAGCTTTTCGCTTTCCTTATAGTCGCTTAAAACGCCTGAAATCAAAAAACCGATAAGAAAAACATTAGCCGAGATCAGGGCTCCCATAAGGGGACTGAGCGAGAGAAACTCCAGCTCATAATAGTGAGCGCCAAACTTGAAAAGAACGACAAGAACGACAAAAGGAAAAACCCTAAAAGCAAGGCCCCATTTGCGCGACGACAGGATAGACAGGGACATTGGCCTCTTCCTCGAAATATTATCTCCACCACATATAGCAGTAAGGCGCATTTTCCTACAAAATTGTCTTTCGGGGTACAAGGACTGTTTTTAGCTGTCGGAAAACGCAGAATTCTATCTTTAACCAGCAAGACAGTGCCGTTATAGTGGCTTGGTCTTGACCTTTTATGGTGCTCCGATGTTGCGCTTCCTTTCCGGTTTTATTGCGATACCGGCTTTGTTAGCGGTCTTGATCTTCGGACTGCAGAACAGCCATGTCGTGACCCTAAGCCTCTGGCCTTTTATGGGTGAAATCACCCTTCCCCTTTCGATCCTGTCCATCGGCTTTCTTTTTCTCGGGCTTTTCTTCGGCAGTTTTTTCATGTGGCTGACGATGTTGCCCCTTCGCTTCCGCGCGCGCCGTCTGCAACGCGAAGTGTCGGATCTTAACGAAGCCCTTGCCGAACAACCGCCAGTGCAACGCGCCGCATCTCCCACATTCCCGCCCGAGCGACCACAACCAAAACGCCGCTGGCTTGGAGGAACTTCGAATGATTAAAAATAGTCCTGTTTTCTGCGCGCTTGATACCGCCGACCCCGCCAAGGCCTACGCGACTGCCCTTAAGGTTAAAAACTATGTGGGCGGATTGAAGCTGGGGCTTGAGTTTTATCTGGCCAATGGCGCGCCCGGCTACCGCCAGATAGACGAGCTTGGCCTGCCTATTTTTCTCGACGTCAAGCTTCACGACATACCGAACACCGTCGCAGGCGCCGTAAACTCGCTTTTGTCCCTCAAGCCTGCCTTCATGACAATTCATACATCTGGCGGCCCGGCCATGATGAAGGCAGCCGCTCAAGCCGCGGCCAAAGCCGGAAATGAAAGGCCTCGCCTTCTTGGCGTGACGGTTTTGACCAGCCTTGACGAAAACGATCTTGCCGCCGTCGGTCAAGTCACAGATGTCAACGAACAGGTTCTGCGCCTTGCCCGTCTTGCGCGGGCAAACCTTCTGGACGGTGTTGTTTGCGCCCCATCCGAAGTTGCCATGCTCCGCAAGGCTCTCGGGCCCGATTTCGTTCTAATGGTGCCCGGCATCCGTCCAAGTTGGGCCGCCAGCCACGACCAAAAGCGCGTCATGACTCCCCGCGAGGCCATGCAAGCTGGCGCAACGCATCTAGTTGTTGGCCGCCCGATTACCGAAGCTGGCGATCCTGCCGATGCTGCCCTGCGTCTGAATGAGGAATTATCTTGAGCGTTGCCGTTAAAATCTGCGGCATTAGGGATGAAAACGCGTTGTTAGCGGCTATCGATGGTGGCGCGCGTTATGTCGGGTTTGTTTTCGTGCCGCGATCTAAACGCTTTATCGCGCGGGAACAGGCGCGGCCCCTTGCCTTAAAAGCCTCTCCTCGTTTGCAAACGGTTGGCTTATTCGAAAATCCTAACGATGAGGACTTGCGCGCCACCATCAAACAGGTTCCGCTGAACATCATCCAACTTCATGGCCAAGAAACACCGGAACGCGTGAGCGAGGTTAGCGTTCTGACAGGACTAACGGTTATGAAAGTCATTCATGTCGCTAAGCCGGAGGATTTGGAAAGCGTATCCATTTATGGGAACGTTGCGGACATGCTGTTGTTTGACACAAAGCTTGGCCCGCTGCCGACTGGCGGTACTGGCATCACATTCGACTGGTCTCTTCTGAAAGGTAAAACCTTCGCCAAGCCGTGGATGCTGGCGGGCGGCATTAATATCGGCAACATCGCCAAAGCCATCGAGGAAACAGGCGCACGCATCATCGATCTTTCATCAGGCGTGGAAGACAACACAGGCCGCAAGGATCCGGAAAAAATACTTGCGTTGTTAAAGCTGGCGGCGAAAATCCCCTAGAGTCAAACCCGATTAAACAGAATTGGCGTCATTCCCGGAACCGCGAAGCGGTTGCCCTCCTACGCTTCTTCGAAGCTTCGGAGGGTTAGCTGCTTGTGTCTCCCGAAGCTTTAGCGAAGGGAGACCGGGAATCCATTTTTTTCAACAAGATGGATGCCTGCCTTCCCCCTACGCTTCTTCGAAGCTTCGGGGGACTTTGCGCTAAACCCTCCGAAGCCTTGGCGTAGGAGGGGCGCGGGCATGACGCCTGATGTTGATTCCATCTAATCGGGAAACAGTCTAATAAATCCTTGGCACAGGACCGGGACGCAATTGGATAATCCTGGGCACTTGTTCTCTTTTCGGCTTGATCATACCGGGACGGGCCGGGTCAACTTTAATTTTTGCAGAAATCCCGTTTGCTCCTATAGCCAGCAACGAAAAAAGGAAAGCAAAGCCGCTGAGCAAATCCCCGGACGCTCTTACAACAAAAAAATCGTATGCGCTCCACACACCCAACGGCAATACTACAGCAGTGGCAAGAACTTCCGCTTTTGCATGTTTCCACGCCAGTTTAAAAAAAGAAGGCTGGCGGTTTTGGTTGAGAATTTCTTTCTTTGCCCTTCGCCATCCTTTTTCTTCGCCATTGAAACGGCAACTTGAAAACGCGCCCATATCATCTCCTTTTTATGAATGAAAACAATAAACCGTTTTCACGGGGAAAAAGCCTATCCCACGCTTACGTCTTCTGCAACTGCATGACGGTGGGGAAAGGAATTTCGATTTTTTCGGCGTCAAAGCGCTCTTTAATAAGAAGCATAAACGCGCGCTTGATTTCCCACTGCTTGCCCGGTTCGGTCTTGATGCGGCAACGCACGGTGATGGACGAATCCCCGAAAGTCTCGACACCAAGAACCTCAATAGGTTCCATGATCATAGGCTTGTACGCCGGATCGGCCTGCAACTTTTCGCCCGTTTTTTGCATCACCTTCATGACTTTCTTCAAGTCACTGTCGTATGCCACACCTATATCCATCAACGCATAGGAATACCCCTTTGTCTGGTTGATGATCTGGGTGATTTCGCTAAACGGCAGGATATGCAAAGCGCCTTGCGCGTCGCGCAAACGTACTGTGCGGATGGACATGCCCTCGACCGTGCCGGAGTGCCCCGCAATAGTGACAACGTCCCCAATCGCGATAGTGTTCTCTAAAATAATGGAAAGACCCGTCAGGAAGTCTTTGACTAGCGTTTGCGAACCGAAGCCGACGGCAACGCCCAGAACGCCCGCGCCAGCCAGCAGCGGCGCTATGTTGATTCCAAGCTCCGAGAGCGTCACGATGCCGACAACGACGGCTAGAATGATGATCGCCGCGTTACGCAACATCGGCAGCAGCGTCCGCGCGCGTGGATTGGCTTCGATGACCCGATCTTCAGCATCGCGTCGGTTAAGATTGCGCTCGATTGCCAAATGAATGATTTCATAGATTATAACGACGAGCACAATTGTCGTGGTAATCGAAAACGCCGACCCCATAATCCGTTGGCCCCATGGCGATGCGAACAGTCCTTTAACGTCCACGCCCCACGCAGCGCCAACCCCGGCCACAGCAAGCACCCACGCCGCAAGGCGCAGAATAACCTTCAACACAGGCCGGTAGATGCCGGACGTAATGACATCCCCTTCGTGGCGGTTTTTCGGCCACACACGGGCCGTCAGATAAAACGCCATGCGCATGGCAACAAGGATAAGAAGCGTGAAGATCGTGCCCCGCTGCATGAAAGCGAATCCGCCACCGCCGCGCAACGTTGTCACGAGATAGCCGATCACGAGATAAAGGATCGCCAATACATGCCAGCTCCGAGCGAACCAGAGCCGGAGGCTTTGCCAGAGCGACAAGCGTTGACGCGCCGCCGACAAGTCGCCGCGAATGAGCGTCGAAACGAAGGCGCGTTTCTGGGCGATCACGGTAATAGTCATGCCGATGACAATCAGACCGATCAAACTGTTGAACGTTGTGATCGCGCTTGCCGGAACCCGGACAAGTTGCGCAAGATCGGCGGCAAAAAAGCCGAACACCATGACGAAGCTGAAAGCGCTCAGCCATCCTTGAATGTAAACAGCCTGCGGCGTTGCTACGGGGATTAGGCGCAAGTTTTGCACCTTGGGCGCCAAAAGAAACCGAATCAGAAGCCGAATCAGGCGCAAAAGAGCCAACGCATAAACGAAAGTCATGACAAAGAAGCGCACGACCTTGGAAGGCTCATTCTGGTCGATAAGCGTCAGCGCCCCACCGATGAACAGAATCACGGGCACCAGTGATAGACAAAACCATGCGAAGATCGCCCCAAACCGCGAGAACAGCGTCGTTGGGCGACGGCGTATAATGCCGCGGCGTATAGGCAGCAAGGCCAGATCCGCAAGCCACCCGGCCACAAACGCCCCGCCTACGGCCAACAGAAGCTGCTGCCCGATTTGCAGCCAGCGCTCCTTCAAGACAGGATCGGTTACCTGCTGTGCAAGCCACGCGACCAGTTGCGGCATCGCTGTAAAATTGGTGATAAAGTTCGCACCCTCGTCGTGGGCGGCCTGAAAGAATTTAAGAATAAGTCCCAACGCACGCGTGCCGAACGTCTCTTCCGGTTCAACATCAGCGTTGGCATCTCCCGTTACAAGGGCTTGTATTTGCTGACCAATTTCGGCCGCCACAGGCAACAGATTAAATGGCTTTGTCTGAGCTGGGATAGGCGTTTGAGGCATCGGCGCAGCTGAAACATTCGGTGAAGCCCCCAACAGCGCAATCACCACAAACGCAAAACGGATAAACGAGGACAATCCCGGCATGTTACGAAAACCCCGAAGACAAAGATGCTGAAGTTTGGCTTATTTAATGCTTCTGTCAACCATACAAAGACGGCAAAAATGCGACCGCAGCGCCGGTTATTTCCTTGTTTTTCGTCATAAAATCCGATTGCCCTTGAAAACCGGCCAAACTCGGCCATATCATATGGGCAGAAACGTTTTCACCTTTTTCGACGAGGTTTGACCATGGTTGACCCCTTCTTCCGCACGAGCGCAACGGAAGTTCGCGACCAAGCCGTATACGACGCGGGTTTGCGCGCGCACATGCAGCGCGTGTTTAACTATATGGCCGGCGGACTAGCCATTACCGGCCTTGTGGCTTTTCTTGTAGCGGCAACCCCGGCTTTAGCTGATTTCGTCTTCGGAACCCCTTTCCGGTGGATTGCCATGCTTTCGCCTTTGGCGTTCATTATCTTCATGAACGTCAAACTCCAGTCCATGAGCGCGTCGAGAGCCCAAACCGTTTTTTGGCTCTTCTGCGGCACGATGGGCCTGTCGATGGCGGCCATCTTCATGATTTTCACGGAAGTGAGCGTAGCACGGGCCTTTTTCATCACGGCCGCCACCTTCGGCGCGATGAGCTTGTGGGGCTACACGACCAAACGCGACTTGACCGGTTTTGGGGCCTTCCTCATGATGGGAATCGTCGGCCTTCTGATCGCGATGGTCGTAAATCTGTTTCTGACATCGGCCATGATGCACTGGATCGTTTCCGTGATCGGAGTGTTCGTTTTCACCGGCCTGACCGCCTATGATGTCCAGAACATCAAGTTGACGTACAACGCGGCATGGGGTTCGGAGGCCAACAGCAAACTGGCCGTTATGGGCGCCTTGCACCTGTATTTGAACTTCATCAACGCCTTCCAATTCATCCTGAGCCTGACCGGCGACCGCCGTTAAAAAGGGTTCTGGAATTAAGAGGACGCACCCGGAAAAATAATCCGGGTGGTCCCCTGATTCTTATCTTTTCCCCCTTGCCGGAAAACGGATTTTAAGTCATATCGTTGCCCGCCTTCAGCGATCCCGAAGGCCGGATGTCCGGTTGCAGTCCGTTAGCATCGCAACCGTCAACGAAGGACGTGCAGGCTATGCGTGGAACAGTAAAATGGTTTAATGCCACTAAAGGTTACGGCTTTATCGCCCCCGACGGCGCGGCGAAAGACGTTTTTGTTCATATCTCTGAAGTTCAGAAGGCCAATTTACCGGGTCTAAATCAAGGGGATACTGTCGAGTTTGAAATGAGTATGGGCAAAAATGGACGTGAAGCTGCTGTAAACTTGCGCATCGCTGCCTAATCCAGTTCATTGAAGACGACACAAGCCGCGGCACGAAACGGCCGCGGTTTTTGTTTGCTGAATTGCCTAAAGCGTCAGATCTTTCAAGGGGTTCCGACACACTTGCCTCTGAGCCAAATGGTGCTGTGGGTTCCAGACATACCCGGCTCCTTCAAATGCGATCAGGGCTTTAATAAGATTTTCCGGGCTTAAATTATCAACTTCCCTAACAAGACCTATAAACTCATTTTCAACATGTGCCCCCAGATTGTTGGCTATACCCTGATCTATAGTGGCAATAACGCTTGAACTCCATTCCCTTACATTCACACGTGCCGATGACAGCGATATGTCGTCAATGGATATGCCGGCGGTTTTCAAGATTTCCGACAATTCACATGATAAAACAGTTTTGGACATGGTTGCCTCCATATTTTCATGTGATGTTAGGAAAGGATTATATCAGAATGTGGAGTCAGATGATTTCTTTTATGCGTTTTTGAAAAAAAGATTTTTTGTTATCAAACCACGACGCGATGTTTCACGAGATCCAGCATCGGCAAATCATGCGGCGCGTTTCCATACCCCCAACTGTCGTCGAACGGACCATTAAGTTTCAGATATTCATCAACAAGTTCGGCCTTTCGCAAACGTACGCAATTTCCTGAAATCATTTTGCCTGTGATAACGCCATCAATAACTTCCATCTGCGTGCAAAGAAGATCGTCATAAGGAAACCCTTCCAATAATGAGGGCATGTACAGGTTTAAACTTCCGGAAGCGATTACAATGCGATGTCCGGATTCATGATGTTTAACGAGTTCGTTAAAAGCTTCACGTTTTTTTGGCCAAGCCTTTAATTTTTCAATCGCGCGCGACAGATCGTCAACGCGCCGCCCGGCAATTAAATGCGAAAGAAGATATTCCTTAATCGACGTGCGTTTATCTTTGCCGCTCGCGAATCCGAATACAACTGCACCCAGCAACGCAAACACGCATCGCCGCCAACCCGCAACAGCCACAAGAAATGGCCATAGGCTGTCGCCCTTCACCAGGGTGTTATCGAAATCAAAAATAGCAACGGTTTTAGACACAGTGTCCATTGTCTACGTCAACACGCCTTCCAGTGCGCCCGGAATAAGCGTTGTTGTGCTCTCATAACGTCCAATACCCGGCGTTTGCCATTCCAGCGTATTAAAGCCGCCACAATGCGCGCAAGGCGCGCGCCATTCGTCATGCCCGCCGCCACAAGCTGTACAAAGCCAGCGCGGATCCGGCGGAGCTTCGGTCGCTTTCATAAGCCATTGCGCTGCCGCGCGTTCATCGCCGGACTCGCGGCGCTCAAGTCGCGCCAGCAAACGATAGGCCGCCTGTGTCGTATCCTTCTTGGCAATCAGCGCCATCAGGTGCCGCCGCGCCTCGCCCCACAGATCGGCAGCCAACGCAGATTCAGCCAGTACAAGCTGGCTGATCGGATGATCGTTGTTAACGCGGGTCAAGCGTTCGATCTGTTTATAAACCTCCAACACATTGTTGCTTCGCACCACGGTGCGGTAAAGCGCCGCGAGTTGCGGATGCGGCGCTATCGCCCAAGTTTTTTCGACAGTACGCATGCCCGCTCGCACATGGCCGGTCGCAAGCTGCTTACGCGCCAAGGCAATGCGCGCAGGCATCCATTGCGGCGCTTGCCGCACAGCCTGTTCCGCCAACTGAAGCGCTTTGTCGGCGTTGCCCTGCTGTGTCTCCAGATCCGATGCCGCGGCCAAAAGCGCGGCCTGATGAAGTTTCGCGCGAGGCGCTTCGAGAAGGTGGGCTTTTTCCGCTTGCCTCAGCGCCGTGCCTGCATCGACCCAGTTTTGGCGACGGATCGACAATTCGAAACGAATGAGATTAAGCCACGGCGTATCCGGCTTAATCAGCCGGAGTTTATCGGCTTGCCGTTCAGCCTCGTCCCAATTGCGTTCGCGCAAGGCTGCCATGATAAGGCCGCGGTAACCGAGCACGGCGCTGTCCGGCTTGGAAGCAAGGAACGTGTAAATCTCACGCGCCGCGCGGTGATCGCCCGCCAATTGTGCGGCTTGCGCCTGAAGAAGCTGCGTCGCAGGCGAAACGCCCAAATAGCGGCGCGCATTGATCGCAAAACGCCCGGCCTCAGCCGCGTTTCCTGCCGCAATGGCGACAAGGCCTTGGGTTAATTGCCGCTGACCTTTTTCTATATTCCGCAACTCATGCCGCAAACGCCAGAAACGCGGCCCTTCCCGCAAAAAGCGCCAGATGCGTTGAAAAATATAGAGAATAAATGAAAAGATCAGCAGCGCAACGGCGAGAAAAGCCGCCGACGTTTCGATGACATACCCATGCCATACGATCTGCGCCTCGCCCGGCTGGTAAGACAGCAGAACAGCAACAACCGCTATAAAGACCAGCCAGAGTGTGAAGCTGAAGAAACGCATTACGGCACCGGCGTCATAGGAGTTGTTGCCGCCGGTTGCGTCGTTGGTACGGCGGCAGGTGTCTCTGCTATGCGTGAGCGTTCCGTCAGGCGCGCCGCCAAGGCATTCATCGCCATATCAATATTTTGACGTGCTTCGGCTTTCGAGCGCCAATCTTTCACGATTTTTTGCGCAGACTCAGGAAGCGCTTTCACCTTCTCCAGCGCAGCGCCAAGGTGATAACTGGCCAGATCTTTATCAATCAAACCAAGCTGATCTTCCTGTCCGGCTTCGGAATGAGCAGGACGGATATTGATCAACCCTTTTAACTCAGCCAAGACACGGTCTTTCCATGTTTGGGCTTCGGCACGGCGCAAAGCCGATTGAGCGGCGCCCTTTAGTGTTGTCCATTCTTCACGCAACGCCGCGATCGATGGCGCCCCGTTTTCAGCGAGAGGATCAAGGATCGCCAAGTTTTCCCTCACCACGGCATCGTTTTCAGCGGCTTGCCGTATCATTTGTACTTCGCGCGCAAAACCCGCTCCGGTCGAAGTGACGGCTCTTAACTGTGCAAAGGCGACGGCTGCAGCCACTTCCGTTTGCGCCGCGCTACGCGTCTGATCGGCAGACTGAACCGACTGCTTTAATTGCAGTTGAACGGCGCTGAGGGCGGCTGATAAATTGATCACTTCGTTTTTCAGGCGCGTTACTTCTTCCACCGAGGGACCTGCGGGCGCAGACGGTGCGGCTGGGGCCGCTTCTGAAAGAGCAATCCCCGAAGGCGCTGGCTCTTGCTCTAATTTATCTAAACGCGACATTAGCTCGTTCACGCGCGTTTCCAACTGGCTCAGCTTTTGTTCGATACCGGTATCGGCGGAAACAGTCGGCGTTTCCATAACGTCGTTCTGTCCCGGGGATTGCACAACGCTCGAAACGACCGGTTTATTCTGCCACTCCAGCAGTGAATTCGGACGAAGGGCTATTCCGGTTGCTATGGCGCCCAAAACAACGAACACGACAAAATAGAAAAAGAAACCGAAACTGCGGTGTGGTGTTTTGACCGTAGTGACTTCAGGTTGTTTAGTGGAATCATTTTTGGACTGGTTCATGCGGGCCTCAGAAAACCGGACAAAGACATTGCAGGCTGGCGATTACCGCGTCTTCTGTCGGGGCTTCAGCCGCCGCCAAATGGCGCCAGGAAAGAGGCTTTAATGCCTTACAAACCGCCTCGCTTATTCCTATCGCGGTTAGGGATTTACAGCAAGCCTCAAGCTTGTGTTGTGCGGCGAGATCGACAAATACACTGGCCGTATGTGGTGAGAAAAAAAGGACCGCATCTATTTGTTTCCTGATCAGCCGTTGTTGCAGCGCGGCTGTCAGTTGATCCACCTCCTGCGCCTCATAGACATGCCACGGAATGATCTGATATCCAGCCTCCATCAAAGCCGTTAAGGAACTACTTGCTGTGTACGCACCGGCGATATGCAGGATAGACGATGGCGGGCTAACGCTTTTTTCAGCGAGGAACGGTGCCGTAAGCGTGTCTTTCGCGTCCTGAAAGTGCACGCAACGAAAGCCGAACGAGGCCGCCGAATGAGCTGTACGGGCCCCTATACAGAGGCATGGCCTGTCGAATAAATCACTAATATCTTCGGTTTTTCCCAACGCCCACAAGGCGTTACGGCTTGTAATGACCACAGCTTGCACAATTGTGCCCGGACGCGCGTTTCTTGTCGCCTTAACAGTCAACAACGGTTCATAACTCACTGTATATCCAAGATTATTTAATGCAGTAATTGTCGTTTCCGCAACCGTCAAAGGCCGCGTCACAAGTACCGCCGTCATGCCAAGAACCCGCAAGGCATGCGCTTCCTCAATTCTTCCCCCGCCTCTTCTCCCATCGCCACCGCCGACGACACCGGACCTTTCCTCTGGGTGCGAATGACTTCGGCCCCATCCAGCCTGGCGACAAGGGCATTGAGCTCCAGTGTATCTCCTGCCCTTATCTCGGCCAATGCCGCTATTGGCATATGGCATGTCCCGCCTAATTCACGCAGCACGGCGCGCTCCGCCATAACGCAATCAAACGTCATTCTCGCGTTAATTCGGGTCAAAAAATGGCGCATTTTCTCATCATTTTCGCGAATTTGAACGCCGATCGCGCCCTGCCCCGCCGATGGCAACATCGTTTCGGTGTCCAAAATTGACGAAATTCGATCCATTGCGTTCAAACGCTGCAGCCCTGCGACGGCCAGGATTGTCGCATCGGCTTCGCCTGCGTCCAGCTTACGAAGCCGCGTATCGACATTGCCTCGTAATGGTATGACGCGAGTATCGGGACGCTTTGCCAAAACTTGTGCTCGCCGGCGTAAACTTGAAGTCCCGATGCGTGCACCATTTGGCAATGCATCAAGTGTCGAAGCCTTTGGTGATAGAAAGGCATCCCGCGGGTCCGCACGTTCAAGTATAGCGGCAAAAATCAAGTCTTCCGGTATTTGTGTGGGAACATCTTTCATAGAATGAACGGCCATATCAATATTCCCCGCCAGCAAATTTTCCTCAATTTCCTTGGTAAAAAAACCCTTGTTTGCATTCAAATCAATAAAAGACTGCTCTTGTTGACCGGGGTTCCAATCGCCGGACGTTTGAATCGTCACAATTTCGATCGGCGGGATCTTTTTAAATGCTTTTAAAAGCGCATCACGAACAATTTCAGCCTGAATTATGGCTAACGAGCTGTTACGAGTGCCAAGGCGTAATGAATTTTTAAGCATGACAATACCGAAAAGAGGGAAGAAGATACCCCAAAAGGACAATTTAAGCTGAGCTTTAAACTCAACAGGCTTAACAGAATTTTTACTATAGAATCAATGATTTAGTTTCAGCCTTTTGTTGTAAACTTTAAATATAGGCAACGCAATATTTTTAGGTCGATCCATAAAAAAAGAAGCCCCTCAGGCCGATTGAAAAAAGCAAATACTTTTCGAGGGATTTTATGTCAAACGCTCAGGTTTACATTGCCGCCGCGACCGCCGCCAGAGCCGCCTGTATTGCCTTTATCGCCGCGTTTCGCGCGGTCTCTATTACTGCGAGTTTTTTGGCCACCTTCGGATTTTGGGGATGGCGAGACAGCGCGAGCCACAATGGGAGGGGTCGCTTGGCCCTGGACCGCGGGCAAAACGTTAGTGACCGCTTGCGGGGATGGCGCAGCGGTAACGCCCGGTTGAACCGGCAGGGGCGTGATCTGCATGGTAACCTCACGCGTCAGAAAAACCACAACCCTATTCTTAAGGTATTGTTACATAAGTGCAATGAAGAAAACGTTAAGCATTTCGTGATGAACTGGCTATTAAGTGTATTCAACCTATTGGGTATTAAGGTATGGACCGTTACGATCGGAGAGAAAACGTGACCAGCCGGCTGCAAGAACAGTTACCGGACCTGGTCGCTTTGGCTCATGACCGAAGCGAAGGCGCCCGCCTGCAGCTTGCCGGCAAACTCGCCGACCTTTTCCTGATCGAAAATACGATCCTGAACGCGCGTGAAGAACAGCTTGTCAATGAACTGATCGACGAACTGCTTAAAAACCAAAGCCCCACCGTCCGTCATGAACTGGTCCGCCGGTTCGCCGACGCCGCGCGCATACCTCGAAAAATTGCCGTTAGCCTCGCGCAAGACACGATCGATATCGCGCGCATTGTCTTGATATCAAACGAAGCGCTGACCGATGAAGATCTGATCACCGTTGTCGAAACTCAGTCGCGCGATCATGCTTGCGCCGTTGCTGCGCGCCGGGTCGTCAGCGAAGCCGTCGCAGACGCCCTTGTCACAACGGGCGATATACGCGTCATGCAGGTTGTAGCCGAAAACCTTGGCGCCAAAATTTCCCCATGCGCCATGAATGTCCTTGCGGAAGCTGCGCGTTTCGCGGCCAATTTACAAAAACCCATACTCCTGCGTCCTGAGCTTACTACCGAAGGCGCAACACGCCTGTATTGGTGGATTTCAAAAGAACTCCGCCGTGTGGCTTTGCAGCGATTTGGCATCTCGTCGGGTCAGTTAGATACCGCTCTCGCCAAAGCTATCGAAGAAAAATTGAACGAACATGTTCTTGAACGTTTTGACGACGTTGCAATGGAAAAAGTCGCGGCATGGCTTGAAGATCGAAACGCCTATGACGCGAGGATCCTAACGCAACTTTTGCGCTTGGGTCATTTCCGTCTCTTTAACATCATGTTGGGGCGCCTGATGCGGCTTGATTTATCCCTGATCGACAGCATTACGGATGAATCGGGCGGCCGTCTGCTCGCCGTGCTTTGCCGCTCTATTAATATTGATAAGAGCACTTTTGTCTCGCTTTTCCTGTTGTCGCGCGGCGGGCGCACGGGCGAACACATTGTTCATCCGCGTGAATTAAGCCAAGCGCTGGCCGCGTTTGACCGCCTTTCGGTCCATATTGCGCAGGAAATGGTCGCCGGGTGGCGCGAAAATCCGGGCTATCTGCTCCATCGCATGGAAGATTCTGACGCGTTAGAAGCGTAAGATTAGCTATCTTCGGAAGGTAGGCGGCTAATCAAAAAATCAATGTCTTCATCCCATTTAACTAACCTCTCCTAATACTCCAAAATAACAACATGAAAATGGCTTCACCTGACTGTCATTATGTGATAGGCTTGCGGCCTTCTGTCTGGCCCTTTCTCCCGTTATTTCATAGAGGAGCGCATACATGACAAGCCAAGCATTTCACGGCAATTCCGAAATTTCTGAAGATTCCGGATTGAATCCGCCTGTTCGATCACTATGGCGGCGCGTTAGTGAAAAAGTTTGCGGCGCCGTTGCCAATACTGGAGCCCATCTGCGTGCGTTTTTCAAAAAAACTGCAACGCTGGTTTGCCTTGGCATTGTTTCAGTGGCGTTGGTCGCTTCAAATGCGACAGCAGCCTTTGCGGGAACAAAATACAATGTCGAATATGTCCCTTACCCCTTAGACAAAGTGAACAACAATGGAAAAGCTTTAATTACAAAAGGTTCAGGTAAATTTAGTTTATATGACATAGCTACGGGAAACACCTCAGATTACGATATGTCAAATATACTTCCCGCTAACGTTTATGATGTAGTCATTTCGGGATTTGATGATATTAACCGGGTTTCTGGCTACTTAGATTTTGATAACAGCGGATGTAAAGCCTTTGTGTACAATACGAACACAAATAAATTAACTATTGTCCGCAATCCCGCTAAACAACCACTAAAATATAAATTTATTTATATATACGATACTGTTAACGCGCCCAATCTTTGGGCTGGTTGTTACTCTGTATACACAACGAAATGGATTAAAAGACAACGCTGGTGGAGTGAGATTTGGTATGGGTTTATACATAATGGCAGACAATTAACAACTCTGAACAACCCTTTTGTTCGCCCCCTGAGCGACCTGAACAACGTGGATGCCTACGTTAATGGAGGCACAGTCCTTACCGCGATTAACAGGAAAGGCATGGTTGCAGGACTGTTCCAGGATTTATATTATTACGATAAGTCAAGCACCCTGATCGGCGATAATAAGTACCATGCCTTCCTTCGTGACGCTAATGATAAATGGATACTTATTGATTATGATAACAATACAGCAACACACCCCATAGGGCTAACGGATAACGGGAAAGTTCTTACATGGGTAAGGAATTACACCGGACATCCAATAAATGACAAAGGGAAGATATACAATTCCAAAACCGGCAAATGGCAATCTTATCCCATGCCCACTGATTGCTGGTCTAAAGATATCAACAACAAGGGAGTGATTGTCGGCTCTTGCTGGTTTAGTGGGTCAGAATTAACGGGATCGGGATACATTGCTACACCAGTGAAGCCTGCGGCGGCGGTCAGGGCCGTTAAAACGGACGAATTGGTTGAATATACCAATCGCTAAAGAAAGCTGCGGGCCCGTTCGCCCCGCGCAATGCGCCGGATAAACACGGCACGCGTGCCCGTTCGTAACGCGTTTTGCAGGGTTGCGTACCGGTTCGCGCGCGTTTTGATGAGCACCCTTCCCGTGCATTAACCAGTTAACGAATTCGACAAGGCCGATTCCGTGTTGGAGAAAGACACGAAAGCGGATAGCGTGGACCCGCGACAAATTCATAGCGATTTTCAAGGGAGCTCTTTCATGGCCGATATGGAGTACGTTTTTTTCTTTGAAGGTTCTTCACCCCCCCACGGAAACAGACCGCGATCGCCCGGAAATATAGCGCGTAAAAGAAATCGCCACGGAAATGCCCCTAAAGCAAATAATTTTAGAGAAAATGCGCGACAAGTCTCAACCTCATGGGACCGGAAAGAAAAACCATCTTCGTTTTTGGCCTGGGTCCCTGAACAAGCTTTCTTCCAGCCGCACGAAGCGAAAAAAATCAGCGGCGGCATTGTCCGCTTTACGGAAACGCGCCGGAAAGAAAGCATCATGCGCTTTAATGACGATGGCACGCCGCATATGAATTACCTCAGATATATCGGAGCCGCGCCAAGAGACAAAATAATCCGTCTTTCAGGACAAAACGTTCGCATTAGCAGGGAAATAGTTGAACGTCTCAGCCGCACTGAGTTTGAAGCATTCATCATGGCTGTGAACAAATTGCCTTTTGATCAGCAACCATCTGATATTTTCGGCTGCAAAAGGAGATATATCCACCATAAATCGCAGCCCTACCAGGTGCTGGAATCCCCTGAAATCAACTTCGCGCCAGAAACGAATTATGTCCTTTTGAAAGACAAGTTCATGTCCATGTCGCCGCGCCCCTCAAGGCCCGGTGTGCGAGAACCGATGGATCTGCTCAAGAAGCTTGTTGAGCAAGAGCGAGTGAACCGACTTATCCGAGGATGTCCTCGGTTGTGATTTTTCAGGGCACATAAGCCATCCCATCGGCAAACCAAACTAGATTCCGGAAAAATTCTCAAGCGCCAAAGGCGGTTGAGAATTTTATCCGGAATGACGTTGGGGCTTGCATGACGGCAGGCTTGCTCTTAAGACATAAGAGCGTCTCTCCTATCGCCTAACACCGTTCCCCAAAGCCTCTTCCGGAAATCATGGAACCCCACTCAACCGGCCTGCTTTCTACTTTCGTCATAAGCCTCGTCGCCGCTTTTGCGGGCGGCTTAGCGGCCCGTTCGTTAAAGCTTCCGCCTTTGCTTGGTTATCTAATGGCTGGTATCGCCATTGGACCATTCACCCCCGGCTTTGTGGCCAATCAATCCGTTACTTCCGAACTGGCCGAAGTCGCTGTCGCGTTGATGCTGTTCAACATCGGCCTTCACTTTTCAATTAAGGATCTTATTTCGGTGCGCAAAATCGCCCTGCTTGGCGCTAGTGCCCAGATTTTCATCACCTGCGTGATCGGTTTCGTAATTTCCCGGCTTTTTTTCGGCTGCACACCCGCCGCCGCGCTGATGATCGGCCTTTCATTTTCCATCGCCAGCACCGCCGTATCGACCCGCCTGCTGGAGGAACGCCATCAAATCACAACCTATGCCGGGCGCATTGCGCTGGGCTGGCTCGTCGTTCAGGACGTTGCGGTCGTTCTGGCTATGGTTCTGTTCCCGGCGCTTATTAAACAGGAAAACCTGCCGATCGAACAGTTCGGCATGGTCTTGGGCCAGACGCTGCTCCAGATTGCCGGGTTCGCCGTTGTCATTATCTTTGGCGTCAGAAAATTCATCCCTCAATTGCTGAGCTATGTTGCCCGCATCGGTTCACGCGAGCTTTTCACGCTGGCTGTTATTGTTATTGCGTTGGGTATCGCTTATGGCTCCTCCATGCTTTTCGGCGTTTCGCTGGCGCTTGGCGCCTTCTTCGCCGGCGTCGTGATCGGGGAAAGCGACCTTAATCATCATGCCGCGGCCGAAGCGCTTTCCATGCAGCAGATTTTCACCATTCTTTTCTTCGTGTCGATTGGCATGCTGTTCGACCCAAGGCACGTCGCGCACATTCCTCTCCAAATCGCAACGTCTTGGATCATTATCCTCCTGAGCATGGGCATGGTGACTTTCCTTTTGCTTCTTTTCCTGCGGGTTCCTCCCGAAACGGCTTCGCTTGTCGGCGCTTCGTTTTCCCAAGTCGGCGAGTTCTCTTTCGTTCTCAGCCAACTCGGCTATAAGTGGAGCATTTTAACCGCAAATAACCGCGACCTTATTCTGGCTACCGCTCTCGTCAGCATCATTTTAAACCCTTTGATTATGTTTATCTTTCCCAAGTTCGGCCAATGGTTCGGAGCTACCCCACTCGCCAAGCGCTTGCGGAAAGATGGAGAACTCTTCATCCCGGACGACGCCCAGCCTTTTTCGAATCACATCATTCTTGTGGGACACGGGCGCGTCGGCAGTCTTGTGTCCGAAAAACTCCGGGCAAACAATCTTCCAACGCTTACTATTGAAGCCGACCGTCGCCTTATGGAAACACTCCGGGAAGACCGGATACCGGTCATTTTTGGCGATGCCACGCGGGAAGCCGTGCTGGCCGCCGCCCATCCTGAAACCGCGCGGCTTATCATCATTACCATTCCCAATCCGTTGCAAGCCCGCCGGATTATTGCGCATGCGCGCCGCCTCAACCCCTCGGTTGAAATTGTCGTCCGCGTCCACAATGATTCAGAAGTCCGCGAAATGGCGCACTTGGGCGTCGCCCTTACCGTCATGGGCGAACGCGAGATTGCCATTGGGCTTACGGCCTATGCCCTTCAATTTTTCGATATTGAAACAAAAGCCATTCTAGAATCGCTCAGTCAAATGCGGCTTCAGATCACGACTGTTTAACGAACTATCCGCCCAAATTCCGTTTCTGGCACTCGAAGAGAATGTCGCGGGCAATAGGCGCAGCTTTGTGCGCGCCGCTGCCGCCATGTTCGACGACCACTGCGCAGGCATAGCGCGGGGCAGTGACGGGCGCATACGCGACAAACAAGGCGTGATCGCGTTCCTTCCATGGCAAGTCTTCATTGGCTACTACGCCCTCTTCGCGCTCTGCCATGCTAATGCGCCGTACCTGTGAGGATCCTGTTTTCCCGGCCATGGCCATTTTCTCGTCGGGTATGCGCGCGGCATAGGCCGTTCCATTGTTAACCACGGCTACCATAGCTTCATGCATCAGCTCCAGATGTTCCGTTCCAAGACCCATCGATGACCATGACGGTGTTTTGTCCTTTTCTTCGCTAATCGGCATAGTCAGCCGTGGTTTGACCGCTTTGCCGCCGTTGGCGATACGCGCCGTCATTACGGCCAGCTGCAACGGCGTCGCAAGCATGTATCCCTGCCCGATTGCCGCCACCAGCGTTTCACCTTGTTGCCAAGCGCTGTTACGTGTTGCCATCTTCCAAAGGCGGCCCGGCACAAGGCCAGAACGCTCGTGAGGCAAATCGATCCCGGTCTTCTGGCCGAGCCCGAAGCGCTTTGCCATTGCCTGAATCCGGTCAATCCCGATTCGCTTGCCCATTTCGTAAAAGTACGTGTCACAGGAACCCGCCATGGCATTAACAAAGCTGACGTGGCCGTGACCGCCTTTTTTCCAGCAATGGAAGCGGTGGTCACCAAGGTCGAAATAGCCCGGACAAAACACGCCGGTTTGCGGCTTGATGACGCCGGAATCCAGACCCGCCAGCGCCGTTATCAGCTTGAACGTCGAGCCGGGCGCATACATGCCATCGGCGACCTTGTTCAAGAGCGGCGCGCGCGCGTCGTTGTTCAGACGTTCCCAGTCTTGCTGGCCAATGCCATAAGTGAAAAGATTGGGGTCGAACGCAGGATGCGAGGCCATCGCGTAAATCGCGCCCGTGTGCACATCCATGACAACGACGGCTGCGCTCTCCTCTTCCGCGACGCGCTTTTGCACAACAAGCTGCAAGCCCGCATCAACCGTAAGCGCTACATCTTTGCCCGGCACAGGATTTTGTTTTGCCAGTTCGCGCACGACGCGTCCACGGGCATTGACTTCAAGCTGGACATTTCCTGTTTCACCACGGAGAACGGAATCATGCTGCTTTTCCACACCGCTTTTGCCTATGCGAAAACCAGGAATGGCTAATTCCGGCTCTTCCTTGTCATCCAGTTCAGCTTGCGACACCGCGCCCACATAGCCAACCAAATGCGCCATCGCTTCGTTAAAGGGGTATGAGCGAACCTCGCCCACTTCGATATCCGCGCCGGGCAAATCCAGCGCATGCAGCGACAGCGACGCCACCTGATCCCACGTTAAATTATCGCGCACCATGACGGCATTCAGGCCGCTGTTATTTTTAAGGTCGCGTTCAATGCGCTTGCGATCGATTTCCGACAACGGCACATAGCGGTTTATGCCATCAAGCAAGCGCGGCAAGCCGTCGATCTGCTCGGGCAATAAAACGACACGGTAATTCCGCTGGTTGACCGCAAGCGGCGTGCCGGAACGGTCAAGGATCTGGCCGCGCGGCGGCGCGATGAGCCGCAAGTTGATCCGGTTTTCCTCCGCCAACGTGCGGTATTTGTCGCCCTGAACGATCTGGAGGTAATAGATGCGCCCCGCCAGAAGCGAAAAAAGACCGACTTTGGCCCCGCCCAGCAAAACCGCGCGGCGTGTAAAAAGTCGGGCTCTATCACTATCGCGGGCCATGCCTCATCCTTGAGCCAACACAAGCCGCTGCAGGCGGATCAAAAGCCACGCCAGCAACGGAAAGATGACGGTCGTCAACAGACCTTGCAGCAAAACAGGCATAAAAGCCATCCATTGACCATTCAGCAACGACATAATGAGCCAGATGCTCACCAGCACAACAAGCATGACCAGTGCAAAACCCGACCACAGCATGTAAAAGGCATGGCCCACAAAAAAGCGCCGCTGGCGAATAAGAAGCTCGTGCACAGCGATGAAAATCATCGCGGACAAACCGACATAAGGATAAAAATTGATGAAGTCGTTCAAGAGACCCAACAGAAAAACCGGCAGGGTGCGAAAAAGATCCGGGCGGTGGATCGACCAGTAATACACCCCAACAAGCCCCAGTGACGGCGCAACGGGCCCGATGTCGGGCAGAGGCCATGCGATAACGCTTACGAGAACGAAAATCAGCGTGCTGACCAGCGGCAACAAGTGCCGGGCGCCCTGTTCAAGCCTTTGGGCTAAAGAAATCCACATGCGCTTTATTTATGTTGCACCTTGGCTTCAATCCCTGTCGCGATCGGATTGAAGGCGCCGCCTTTCAAATCAAAGTCGACAAGACGTATCTGATTGATCCGCCCCAGCGCCGCCAAGGGCGTAATTTCATACGTTCCACGCGCCGCGCTTGTCACGACGCCTACCGGCAAATTCGGCGGAAAAATGCCGCCATGCCCCGATGTCATAACGCGCGAACCGGGTTTTAAAACAGCATCCTGAGGCAAATAGAGAAGCCTCGGTTTTGGCGCATTATCGCCCGCCAAAATAGCGTGATCGCCACTGCCCGATATGACGACCGGAATGCGCGAGTTGAGATCGGTGATCAGAAGAACGCGCGACGACCATTCGCCGACTTCAACGACGCGGCCAACCAATCCCTCGCCGGTCATCGCCGCCATGCCGGCGCGCACGCCTTCCGTCTTGCCAGCGGTGATGATAAGCGAACGCACGAAGGGTCCGCCTGCGTCCGCAATCACGCGCGCAGAGATATAGGCTTGTTTCGGTTCGGGCTTGTAGTGGAGTAGCGCACGCAGTTCCTTGTTCTCGTTTTCAAGGGCCAGCGCCGTGTTTTGCCACTGCGTCATTTGTGCGTTCTGGGCGCGGAGTTTTTCGTTCTCGGCGCGCAGATCGAGGTAACTTGTCACTTGCTGAACCGCGTTTTCAACCATAACTACCGGACGCGCCAACGCACTTAACACTGGCGCAAGGCCATCCAAAAACCACGCGCGCGCCTGTTCAATCAAAACGGGCTGGCTCCGGCTCAGGACAAGGAAACCAAGCGCGAGCAACAAAAATAAAATGAAAGAAAAACGCTGGAGGGTCATTCGCCATGTAATGGCGGTCGTATAAACCCAATCGTTATGGAGCGGACGAACCGGCATGCGGCAAACTCGATACTTCGCGGGACTTTTTTTCTATTTGGACCGATGCTCTCGGCCGTATGCAGATTAACCAAAGACACTTAAAAAGGCCAATAAATATTTGATGAATTCGAGTCTTAATGTTAGGCTTTCTCTTTCTTTGGAACACATATTTCAGGAAATTTGAGGATGACGAAGCATAAAAACCTTGATGAAGCGACCCTTAAAGCCGTTTATGCGGCCGTCGGCCTGCCTTTCGACTGGCCTTTGGATTTGTTTTATGTGCAGCATTTGCGTGCGCTCGGCTTTGCCACCCCCGATAAGCCCAGTTCGTCAGACTTTGAGCTTTTAGACGCGCTTGACCGTATAGTCTTGAGGTTAAAGAACAACGGCCAAAAAATCCTTCAACGGTTTGAAAAAACAGGAAAAACGCCTTCATTGTCGGAAGCGGCCGATGCGTGGCTTTTACCGCGTCAGAGGTTTGGCTTGCTTAATTTTGAACTTACCCTCCTGCATCCTCCGCAAGGAATCAAAGGCATAGCCCAAAAGGCTGTGAATTCCTTGTCAGCCAACGACATCGCCCTGCTAAGACAAGTACCTAGCTTCGGACCCAAAACTGTCCTTGAAATTGGGGCGCTGAGCGCCGTTTTTTCGGCGCTCAAACAACTCCGGCAAAGCCCGAAGGAAGACCTGTCGGCTGTCAGGTCTGGCGAAAAAGATAAAATCGTATTGTTCCAAAAAGCTACAGGGCTCTCTTTTGTTGATCTTCTTCGCGAACTGAAGACACCCTGCAGCCGCAGGCATCTCATTCCGATTTTTGAAGTGCTCGCGAAGTGATAATTAATATCCGCTGACCAGGAGATTCTTGAGCGTACGCATTTCCTCAAGCGCGCGGCCCGTGCCTAGTGCTACGCACGACAGCGGGTCTTCGCCGACGGAAACAGGCAAGCCCGTCGCATGGCGCAGAACGAGGTCGAGGTTGCGCAATAGCGCACTGCCGCCTGTCAGTACGATGCCTTTGTCGACGATATCCGCAGCTAGTTCCGGCGCGGTGTTTTCCAGCGCGACCTTCACGGCTTCCAGAATGGCGCTGACCGGCTCGGCCAGGCTTTCCGCAACCTGACGTTCCGTGATGATGATTTCCTTCGGTACGCCGTACATCAGATCGCGGCCCTTGATTTCCGTGACACGGCCCTCCCCGTCTTCCGGCGGCGCCGCCGATCCGATTTCCTTCTTGATGCGCTCGGCCGTGCTTTCGCCGATCAGCAGGTTGTGATAGCGGCGGATATAGTTGATGATCGCCTCGTCCATCTTGTCGCCGCCGACGCGAACCGAACGCGAATACACGATACCGCCCAGCGACAGCACCGCGACTTCCGTCGTGCCGCCGCCGATATCGACGACCATCGAGCCCGTGGGCTCGGTCACCGGCAGGCCCGCGCCGATCGCGGCCGCCATCGGCTCTTCGATCAGGAACACGCGGCGCGCGCCCGCGGACTCTGCCGACTCCTGAATCGCGCGGCGTTCCACCGCCGTCGATCCCGAAGGCACGCAGATGATGATTTGCGGGTTTGCGAAACTGCGGCGGTTGTGAACCTTGCGGATAAAGTGCTTGATCATTTCTTCGGCGACTTCGAAGTCGGCGATCACGCCGTCACGCAAGGGACGAATGGCCTGAATGTTGCCCGGCGTGCGGCCGAGCATGAGCTTCGCCTCGTCGCCCACCGCGAGCACTTGCCTTTTGCCGCGACTTGTCGCGATGGCCACCACGGAAGGCTCGTTCAAAACGATGCCCCGCCCCTTGACGTAAACAAGCGTATTCGCGGTTCCAAGGTCAATGCCCATATCGGCTGAAAGCAAACCTAACAAATTGGAAAACATAGACTCTTCTGCCTTTGAATGCTTAGGGTATAAACAGGCTCAGGCCCTGTTTCTGGCATTGGAACGCCTGCAAAGCAAGAGGTTCGTTAGAGGGGGCCGAGGGCCTTAAGTTAAGGTAAAACCTCAATTTCGTAAATCCAGTCGCCGATGGAAAACTCATCGCCTCCGAACCTGGTTAAAGCTCTGATTTTCTGACCAACAGCAGGCCGTTTTTGATCTGCCCTTAATTGGTATGTAATTACCTTCGGCGCTTTTATGGGCGCGCATGCGTTATCGTTCGGTAGGCCCATTTTTTCGAAGAGCGCCCGGGATTTAACCACAACATCAATATCAACGTAAGTATATTCACCTGACTCTCCAAAATTTTTTCGCGCTTCAATCATTTGCGGTCTTTCTTTCATGGAAACGATTTTCCCTTCAATCCGGCATGCATCGCGCGGCATAGCCGGCGCGGCCTCGACTTGAAGAGAAAAAGCTGCACAAAATGAAAGGGTTACTAAAAATATTGAATTTGTTAACCGCATGGCCTTAATCCCTCCCATAAGAAGTAGCTCGAAATGTAATTGCCAACACAATTAATAGCCCAATTATCCGTTTTCCTGCAAACAACCCCCTTCTTACGGATTATCCGCTAATCATTGCGAAATTATCCACAGCGAAATTATGTGAAAAAACTCAGGAGACAGCGCCACTATTGCTACGTGTCTTCCATAGAGAATAAAAAATACCGCTCGCAAGAATCGCGAACGTAAGCCCCAACGACCATCCTACCGGAAACTTCTCCATCCCCATGAAATGCGCGATGAACGATTTGCTGCCGATGAAAATCAGCACAACGGAAAGCGAATATTTCAGGTAATGAAAGCGCTTGATAATGGCCGCCAGCACGAAGTAGAGCGCCCGCAATCCAAGAATTGCGAAAATATTGCTCGTGTAGACGATAAACGGATCGGCCGTAATGACAAAGATCGCCGGCACGCTGTCTACCGCAAAGATCACATCGGCGAACTCGATCATGACAAGACAAACAAAAAGCGGCGTCAGCCATGTGACGTTCTTTTTGCTGTTGCGGCGCGACGGGAGTTTGACAAAAAACTTTTGTTCGTAATGCTTATCCGTAATGCGAAAATGCTTGTTCATGAAACGCAGCAGGACGTTATTGCCGATATCGGCCGGTTTATCGCCCGTCATGAGCATTTTGATACCGGTAGCGATCAGGAAGATCGCAAAAACATACAGGATCCATTCGAAGCGGCTAACAAGCGCCGCGCCAAACGCGATCATGATCCCGCGCAAGATAACCGCCCCCAAAATGCCCCAGAACAGCACGCGGTGCTGGTACTTCCGGGGCACATGGAAAAACGAAAACAGCATCGCGATAACGAACACGTTATCGATAGAAAGCGTTTTCTCGACGATGAAACCGGTGAGATATTCTATCCCTTTTGTCTTGCCAAGCTCATAAAAGATCCAGCCGCCGAATAACAAGCCGATGGTTATATAGATGGCAGAAAAGATGAGGCTTTCCCTGACGCCAACCTCGTGGTCCTTGCGATGCATGATGCCAAGATCAAAGACAAGCATGGCTATGACAACCGCAAGAAACGACAGCCACATCCATACGGGCTTCGTCATGAACTCGATGGCCAGAAACTCAAAAGAAGGCATGACTTTCTCACTGTTAACGAGGCGCAAAAAAGAACGGGATATTTCATATCCCGTTCTTGCTCAATTACCAACCGGAAAACGACTCAGTAACGGCCTGTGCCCGTGTTCGGCATGCGGAATTCGGGCACGCTGTCCGACGTGCCGCTGACCCGCGATTTCCGGCTGACCGTTTGATACGCCACCCGCGCATGTTCCACGCAGTACGGCAAACCTTCGTAACAGTTGCATCCACAGAAGCGGAAATCCGGCGAACGGGGATCGCCAATTGGCCAACGGCAGTGACGTTCCCCGGCCTTCGTAACCGCAATTCCTTCCACACGCTTTGTCGTATCGATCGGCCTCGGCATTTCGCGCGGAATCGAACGCGTGACGGACTCGGGCAATGGCGTAACCGGTGGCAGCGAACGCAGCATGGCGCGTTTCTTGCTGACGCGGGTGATGGGCGCCATAACGCTGCCCCCAATTTTCCCCGGCCCCTCTTCGCCCGCGCGGATTGGCGAAGGCCGCGATGACAATTTCAGGCGATGCGCTTTACCAATGACAGCGTTGCGAGTCAGTCCGCCGCCAAGAGTCTTGGCGATATCGCTGGCACTGAAACCATTGCCCCACATTTTCTTGAGTGCCTGAATTTGTTGTTCGGTCCAGCCCATGGCGTGTAAACTCCGTTCTAAAGTTTCGCGAATGGCTCTTTTTCTTGCCTGTTTCGGCTTCGAAATCGTGCCGTGAAATGTTAACCAAACGGCGGGTTGAAGAAGCTAAATGTTGTGGCTAACAGAGAATCACATACCAGATATACTTACCTGATTCTACCTTCTACATCATATTGTGGATAAGCTTCATTTTATGTCTAAATGTTGATCATTAACCATTTGAATATGGAGAAATATTCCGGCTTATTCACATGTGGAAAAGCCCCAAAATTGCCTGATTTGGACAGTGAATTTCGTTCTTTTATCCACAACTTTTTTACAAAACATTTACGGTTTAACTCCTGCCAAAAATGTGCAATAGCAGCGGCAAGAAGATATGACCTTAGTTATTCATAACCTTCACCGCCTTTATCCTTAGCGGACCCAATGGATTTTAATAGCGACTCTTTGCCGGACTTAGACAGAAGTCAACCGGCAGCCTCACATACCTCCGGCCCTGAAGACATTGACCGGGCAAGGAGCGAGTCTCTTTTTGCCCTGCGCAGCGACATCAGCTGGCTTGACGATCCAAGCATTCTGGCATCCCGATCATTCGCGTTGCGTTACACCAAAGACAAAAAACGCAACTGGGGCAATGTTCTTCAATGCACACATTACCTTGAAGTTGCGAACTGGGTTCATAATTGCCCGGAACTTCAGCATATCCGGCCGATTGTCGCCGCTTTTGTGGGCTATAACCACGACCTCGGTGAAGACTTCCGCCAGGACGTTACGCCGCGGCGCATAGTCGATGAATGCTGGAGGGGAGATCCCGCGTTAAAAGAATATCTCATTGATATCCTGTCTAAACTGACTGATCCGCCAGAGCTTCACGGGAAGGAAAGACTTAGAAAACAGATCGACGATGCCCAAAAAATGGGTGACCTTGGCAATTACGCGCGGTTCGCAGACAAGTGGTGTTCCCTTAAAAGGGATTTATAGAGCTTGCAGGAAAGAAAGAAAGTTTTTTCCGAATTGGCTGACAAGGATAAATATTTTCAATATCTGCACCGTCGTTCGCTTGTCGTCGAAGGCTTGCGTGTTGACTCAAGATACAAAGACGAATTCCATCGCCTAAAAGAAGAAATCGAAGGCGTTGTGAATAAGCAGATGAGCGCGAATAATGCTGCCATTAACAGCTTTCGGAAATATGGGCCACAAATCGTTCTCCGTTGTGGCAACTTTGGGCGGCGCATGCTTGTCCCTGTCGCTCACGTCCTTGAGAAAGCAAATCGCGCCGTAGGCCGCGCGACCGGCCTTATGCTTTAAGGCGCGTTTCATTTCTTTTCCCCGAATCATGTTATACGCTCTATACCCTTGTAAAAATTGATATTCGAAAGCCATGGCCGATTTATTCCGCGGCAACGCCGCTCGAAAAAAAGACTCTTACAGCGCGCACGACATCGAGGTGCTCGAAGGCCTTGAGCCTGTCCGCCGGCGCCCGAGCATGTACATTGGCGGCACGGACGAGAACGCCCTGCACCACCTTGTCGCGGAAGTCCTCGACAACGCGATGGATGAAGCCGTGGCAGGTTATGCAAACCGTATCGAGCTTGAGCTTGGCACGGACAATCAGGTGACGGTGCGCGACAACGGACGCGGCATACCGGTCGATAACCATCCCAAGTTTCCCGGCAAGTCGGCGCTTGAAGTCATTCTCACGACGCTCCATTCCGGCGGCAAATTTTCAAACAAGGTTTATGTCACGTCCGGCGGCCTGCACGGCGTCGGGCTTTCCGTCGTGAACGCGCTGGCCGAGGAAATGACCATTGAGGTCGCGCGCGACAAGCAGCTCTTTGTGCAAAGCTACAGCCGAGGTAAACCGCTCGGTAAATTAAAGAAGGCTGGCGCGGTCAACCGGCGCGGCACAACAGTTATCTTCCGGCCTGACGTAACCATTTTTGGTACTAAGGCAAGGTTCAAACCTTCCTCTCTTTTTCGGCTGGCGCGATCTAAGGCTTACCTGTTCCGGGGCGTTGAAATTCGCTGGTCTTGTGACCCGTCGCTTTTGAAAAGCGATGACCCCACGCCGTCCGAAGCCGTCCTGCACTTCCCGGGTGGGTTGGCCGAATACTTAACCTCAGCGCTCGAAGACCGCGCCACGCTGACACCGGAATCCTTTACCGGCACGGCCGATTTGCCCGAAGATAAAGGCAAGGTCGAGTGGGCCATCGCTTGGCCAGAGTCCGGCGAAGGGTTCTGCCACTCCTACTGCAACACGATCCCCACGCCGCAAGGCGGTACGCATGAATCGGGTACGCGTTCGGCCCTTTTGCGCGGCATGCGCGCCTATGGCGAAATGACCAGCAACCGCCGCGCCACGGCCATCACCAGCGACGAAGTGTTCGGCGATGCGGCCATCCTGCTTTCGCTGTTCATCCGCGATCCGCAGTTTCAGGGACAGACAAAGGAAAAACTCGGCACGATCGAAGCTGCCCGTCTTGTCGATCAAGTGTTGAAGGATCATTTCGATCATTGGCTTGCCTCCGATCCGGTCAGCAGCAAAACACTTCTTGATCAGATGATCTTCAGGGCGGAAGAACGCGCGCGCACCAGTCAAGCCAAAGACCTCGCGCGCAAAACGGCGACGCGGAAACTGCGCCTCCCCGGCAAATTGGCGGATTGTTCGCAAAGCAGCGCCGAAGGCACCGAAATTTTCCTCGTGGAAGGCGACTCGGCGGGCGGCTCCGCGAAACAAGCACGCAATCGTGACACACAGGCCATTCTGCCACTGCGCGGTAAAATCCTGAACGTTGCCAGCGCCAGCGCCGACAAGTTGCGCGCCAATCAGGAATTGACCGATCTCGTGCAGGCGCTCGGCTGCGGCACCGGCAGCCATTTTGAGCTAAGCAAGTTGCGCTATGAGCGCGTCATTATCATGACGGACGCCGACGTGGACGGCGCGCACATCGCCTCGTTGCTCATGACGTTCTTTTATCGCGAAACGCCGGGCTTGATTAACGCCGGAAAACTCTACCTCGCCCAGCCGCCGCTCTATCGCCTGAGCCAAGGCGGAACCACAGCCTATGCCCGCGACGACGAACATAAGGATGAATTGCTGCAATCCGTGTTTAACGGGCGCGGCAAAGTCGAGATGAGCCGATTCAAGGGGCTTGGTGAGATGATGCCCGCGCAGTTGCGCGAAACGACCATGAATCCGCGCACGCGTTCACTGTTGCGCGTCGTCATCACGCCGCAAGGCTCGCCGGACAGGCTCGACGACATCAAGGAAACCGATAAACTTGTCGAGAGCCTCATGGGCCGCAAGGCCGAACTACGATTCCAGTTTATTCAGGATAACGCCCGGTTTGTCAGGGAAGTGGATGTTTAACCCTAAAGGAACGCCCGGCCAAAAAGCGGACTGAGCTTGCGGCTATGCAGGTTCGGATCGCGGCGCAAAAGTTCCATCGTGCGAATGCCCGCCATTAAATGCACCTTGACCTGTTTTTCGTAAAACTCATTGGCCATGCCCGGTAGCTTGATATGCCCGAAGTGCGGCATGTCTGAAACAATAAGCAGCGCGCCATAGGGCACGCACCACCGGAATCCGTTTGTCGCGATGGTCGCGGATTCCATTTCAAGGGCTATGGCGCGGCTTATGTTGATTTCATTCTGAACCGCCGCAAAATTTTCGTCTTCCCAGTTGCGATCGACGTGCGTCATGACCGTGCCGGTACGCAAAATTTCCTTCACTGTCTTGCGGTTCCGGTGCGTAACCTGCCGTACCGCGGTCGCCAAAGCTTGCTGCGGTTCAGCCAGATTGGGGATAGGGATATAAACCGGCACCTGCTGATCGAGGACACGGTCGTTTCGCACATAAGCATGCGGCAATATGAAATCCCCGATTTGCATGTCAGGCCGCAGCCCGGCGCAGTGGCCCATCATGATCCACGTTTGTGGCCGGAGAACGGCAATATGATCGGAAATGTTTTTCGCATTACTGGGGCCGATGCCGATGTTAACAAGTGTAATGCCTCTGCCATCTTTTCTTTTTAGGTGATAGGCCGGCATTTGCGGCTTGCGTTCGAGAAGGGTTTCCTTGGCTTTCCTCACACCAAGGTTGGCGTTGTAATGCGTCCCGCAAGGTTCAACAAATGCCGTATATTGGCACCGATAGGCGCATTGCTTCGGATCTTCCGTCCCGCTCATGATTTCCAGGGCAGTCTCTCGGAACGAGCGCGTATAGTCTTCATAGTTCGTAAAGATAACGTACTGTTGAAAATCTTTCGGGTCAGTCCCCGTGTAATGAAGAATGCGGCTCAGTGATTTATCGACATGCGGCGCGGAGAACAGGGCCAATGGATAATCACCATCCGCCGCTGTCATGTTAATTTTACTGCCGGCATCGCTTTCCGTATTTGTGAGCTCTGGAAGATCAAAAGAACATTGCAAGCAGCGTATTTGTTCGGCCGCCATCTGTTTTTCCAGATACGTCCCGTTTTCAAACGCAAATTGCACAGGAATCGGCATTCGGCTGACGCCGACCTCTATAGGTACCTTATGGTGTTTAAGGAGAAGCTGAAGCTGTTCAATATAATAGCGATGATAAAGATCGGGTCTTGTCAAAGTCGTGATATGCCGTCCCGCAAACGTCACATAACCATGCGACTGGCGCTTGTCCCTTTCATGATGCCGGAGGTCTTTACGATCGACCGTTATGGCGACATATGGATAGTATGCCGAAACGGGCTCTGAATCCGTGCAGTCGTGGAAAAGTTCATTCAGGGACTCGCGTAAATAACGCGTGTTAGCATGGTATATTTCGGTAACATAAGCGACCGCTGCCGCCGCATCATGGAAGATTTTAATTTTGTCTTTTTCCGGTAAAAATGGCGCTTGTTTCATGTTTAAATCCTGAAATATGAACCAGCATAAGGCAGTAAAATCGTTGTGTTAAGCGGTAAGTTCTAAAGAGGAAAAAACCAGTTTGACACTATTATTAACCATTATTGAGCGTTTTTTTCCGGCAAAAAGGATGTTATTCAAGACTATTCTTTTATGGATTTAGCATGCAAAAGAACCCACAAAAAAGCCATGATATTTCTGCCTTTCCTGTGCCTGCCGGCTTAACAAAGCGCGTTACAGAGAAATTGTTGGAAAGCGCTCTTGAAGATGTTCAAAATGATCGCTTCAGGCAAGCCCTGATTAAAGCCCGCAAGGCCGCCCGCATATCGCGCGATTTTCGAGATACAAACGGCATTCAAAAGGCTGTTAACATTATTTTCGATGATATTGCCCCCTATATTATGGACGTCTCTTTGCGCGCAATAGCGTTTGAAACGGTTGCCGTTTTTGCAAAGGGCTCGTCTTATGAAGAAAGCGAAGCCATAAATGCCTGGATACAATTATTGAGCGCCACAAAGAGAGAGCCATTCTCCCTAGCGCTTCGGATTTTCATTGCGTGGCGCGCAGCGACCAGTTGCGAACCTCACTTTCCGCTCTGCCAATCCGCCCGAAAAACACTGGAAAAACTCCATGAGGAAGCCGAGGCCGTCCGCGAAGAAAGGCGGCAAAAGAATATCGATATTGGCATGTTCCGCCTGAATGCCAAACCTTTGAGAGCGCGCCGTAAATTCAGCGGGCCGGAATGCGAGAGATATATCCGTATCGTTCAGCGTCCTGAACCCATATGAACAAGCCTTAACCATAAACTGTCGTTGCCGCTTTGCTTGCACCTTTGCTGTGCACAAAAATTGAGATTAGTATTTCGTAGATAAGGACGGTTTCATGACATCAAACTGGCATAGTCCGTTTCATTCCTTCAAAGTCGTAAAAGCTGATACTTTCCAGCCCGATGTGCTCGGATCCTAACGGCCTATTGTCGTTGTTTTCGTAGCGGAATGCGTGGAGCCCCGTTCCCGCTGCCGATAACCTGAACATCTGTCTTGGCTAAGTTTCCAGTCCCAATAACGAACGTGAAAAATCTTCGGCTTTGAAGGGCTGTAAATCATCCGCGTCTTCACCAACACCTATCGCGTGAATGGGCAGTTTGTACTTATCGGCCAATGCCACCAGAACCCCACCCTTCGCCGATCCATCAAGCTTCGTCACAATCAATCCCGTCACTTGCGTCAATTCACGGAATACCTCGACTTGCGCATGTGCGTTTTGGCCTGTTGTCGCATCAATCACTAAAAGCGATGCGTGGGGGGCCGTAGGATCGATTTTTTTTAAAACACGCGAAATCTTGGCCAATTCTTCCATCAGATTGGATTTGTTGTGAAGCCGTCCAGCCGTATCGATGAGTAGCAGGTCCATTTTGCGCTCTTGCGCCTTTTGCAGGGCAAGAAACGCCAGAGCGGCCGCATCTCCATGCGGCTCTCCCGTTATCACAGGACACCCCGTGCGCTCGCCCCAAATCTGCAACTGGCTGATGGCGGCGGCACGAAACGTGTCACCGGCAGCCAGCATGACCTTAAGATTATGTTCGCTGTAAAATTGCGCCAGCTTGCCGATCGTTGTCGTTTTGCCTGTCCCGTTCACGCCAACCACAAGCACAACAAACGGCTTATGCGATGAATCAATCTCAAGTGGTTTAGCGTAAGGCATAAGGATACCGGCAATGGCGTCCGCCAACGCCTGCCGCACTTCCCTGTCATCGATATCTTTGCCAAACCGATTTTTGCTGAATTCTTCCACTAAATATTGCGCTGTGATGGGGCCTAAATCAGCATGGATTAACAGTTCCTCAAGCTCACCCAAGGCCGTTTCGTCAAGTTTGCGCTTTGTGAAAACATCAGTGATGCCTTCAGTCAATTTACTGCTCGAACGCTGAAGCCCCACGCGCAAACGCGAAAGCCAACTTGATTTTGCTGGGAAAGATTCATCCACTTAAGTTATTCCGCCAATTTCGCGACAGCCAATTCGCCTTCGCGTCCAATACACTCGACGCCCACGACGCTACCAACCGTTGCGGACGAAAGCAACTTAACTTCCGCGAATGTCGGCGAACGTCCCAGATTCGGTTTTTCGGCCAAAACTTCGAACCTTTGCCCAATAAGCGAATCCAAATGGCGCTGCACCGCTTTCCTCCCGATCTCGCGCAAACGCGCGGCGCGCCCTTTGCGTATTTCGCTTTTGACTTGTGGCATACGCGCAGCTGGCGTTCCCGAACGCGCCGAATAGGGAAACACGTGCAACCACGTAATATCGTTTTCCCCGATTAGGCGTAACGTATTGGCGAACATATCAACCGTTTCCGTTGGAAAACCGGCGATGATATCGGCGCCGAAGACAATGCCCGGACGCAATTTCCGGGCGCGATCACAGAAACGAATGATATCCGCTCTCGTATGACGACGTTTCATGCGCTTCAGCACCATGTCGTCGCCGGCCTGAAGGCTCAGATGCAAATGCGGCATCAGACGCGGCTCATGCGCAATTAGATCCCACAGATCTTCATCTACCTCGACCGGATCGAGCGACGACAAACGCAAACGCTTTAAGGCCGGATTGGCTTCCAGCACATAACGGACCATCTCGCCGAGCGTTGTTTTATCGTCCATGTCTTCGCCATAAGCCGTGATGTCGACGCCAGTCAGGACAATCTCATTATAACCCCCATCGACCAGAACCCGCACTTGTTCATCAATATGCGCAGGCGCAACAGATCTTGACGTTCCCCGGCCTTTGGGAATGACGCAATATGTGCAGCTATGGTTACATCCGTTCTGCACTTCGACAAACGCGCGCGATTTGCCTTCGAATTGATGGACAATATTATCGATGGGCGAAATTTTTACCGGAACAGCATGGGGTGCAAGCTTTCCAAAGGTCTCCGCCTTCACCTTCTCTTTATTCCCCAAAACATAATCGACCTCGGGCATATCGTTGAACTTTTGCGGGTCTATATGGGCCGCGCATCCGGTAACGATAATTTTTGCGCTTGGCTTTTCCCGCCGGATTTTTCGTATGGCTTGCCGCGCTTGCCTTTCGGCTTCAGCCGTTACGGCACACGTGTTGATGATGACGGCATCTTTAAGGCCTGCGGCCTGGGCATGTTGCCGCATCACCTCGGACTCATAGGTGTTCAAACGGCATCCGAAAGTGATGATCTTTGGTTCGTTAGCCATAAAAGCGCACTCGCCTTGGGGATTTGTAAAAGTAAAAAACAAAGCAGTCAAAAGGTTATCGATTAACAAGGCAAATTTATTACAAACGCAAACAACAATATTACAAAATAAATTTTTAATATTTCGGAATCTGTTTGATGTCCAGTTCTTCAAATCGTATTATGAAGATGCCTTGTTCCCATAGACTGAACTGCCCCCAAGGAGCTTATTTTGAACAACTGATGCGTCAAGATATGCGTAAGCGTCAAGGCGCATTTAAGTTTCAAGATTAGGTCTATGGGACATAGGTCGATAACGCGGAAACCGCGTTGACTTGTTCTTAACTCAAAAACTTGGACTGTCTCAACGGCGTGCCACCAAAGGTTCGGAACCGCCCGCTTGCTCTTCCATCTCTTCCGGCGAGAAGAACGGGCTGGGCGGTGGAATGCGCTTCTGCACTTCCGCTTGAGGTATAGAAGCGCCCGCCTCAGGTGCCGATGCTGTTTGTGGATTACCCGCTGGCGCAGCCAAGTTACCTTCCGGTGTATAGTAGTTTGCCGGAACGTCAGGCTGTTGGCCAAAAGGCTGCGGCTGATTGCCACGCTGACGTTGCTCGGCTGCTGTGGCTTCATTAATCGCTTCGATAATGCGGTAATAATGCTCCGCATGCTGGAGATGGTTTTCAGCCGCCACGCGGTCACCAGATCCCATCGCGTCACGCGCCAAGGCCTGGTACTTCTCGAACACCTGCCACGCGTTTCCGCGTACTCGTACATCGGGCCCGTTGCTGTCAAAAGTCTGATGACGAAGCGAAGCCACTGAACGCGGCCGGTTGGGGTTCATGTTGCCTTGTGATGGGTTGCCGCCACCACCGCCTCCGCCGCCATTACCACCGCCATGATGACGACCCCGAGGCCGTCTGCCGCTCGGACCTTGTCTCATTTATTCTTCCTATCGCCTAAGATGATCACACACTCATCGAATGTTTTCCGTTGCCCCCAGCGCCCCTGTTTTTTAACGTTTTTGTTATCGGACGTTGCTCGCAACCTTGTCTTCTTGCAAACCCCGGCTTATCCGGCAGTCCATAGCGGCCTATTTATTAATTGCCGCTTTTCGCAAGCCGGTTAGTCTTAACCTTCTTAAAGATGGTAAACAACCCTTTTTTTTAACCCATATAAATCCTAGTCATTACACACTTTTTTGGCTTTTGTCCGATTAACCTCGTATGGTGAGATGAGAACGATTCTGATTAGTATACAAAAGCCAATGCCCGATCTGTATTTTGAAAAATTGTATGGCCGCGACGAAGGCAAAATTATTTGCGGCGTCGACGAAGTCGGCCGGGGACCGCTTGCAGGGCCAGTTATAGCGGCAGCGCTAATCTGGCCTGCCGGGGGTGTACCCGAAGACGTCAAAAGCGCTATTCGGGACAGCAAACAACTGAGTAAAAAACAGCGCGAGACCCTCTTCCCGGCCCTCACCGGCCTTTGCCGCCATTCAATTGCCGAGGCCAGCGTGCAGGAGATTGACCAAATCAACATCCTCCACGCCAGCCTGCTTGCCATGCAACGTGCTGTAGAAGGTCTTGGAGTTAAAACCGATTTAGCCCTTATCGACGGTAACCGCGCACCCCGTTTGGAGTGTCGCGCCATGTCGATCGTAAAAGGCGACAGCAAAAGCCTCTCCATCGCCGCCGCTTCGATCATCGCCAAAGTTACACGCGACAGGATCATGGAAAAGCTATCCGCCGAACACCCCGGTTACGGCTGGGAGAAAAATGCGGGCTACGGTACGACCCAGCATCTTGAGGCTTTACGGACATTGGGCCCAACATGCTGGCATCGTGACTCTTTTGCACCGGTTTCTGAGCTAAAAGCTGTAAGTAAATGATTCAAATGACTCTTTTTCGAAAAATTTACTTGCCATTAATACCTTTGTGGATAACTGTCATGCCTTATGGCACGGTCCGCAAAAATATCCCCCGTATTGAACTCAACGGTCCTTCCGCTTAACCAGATTCTGGTGGGCGACAGCATTCGCATTCTGAATGATCTGCCCGCCCAATCCGTCGATGCGGTGTTTGCCGATCCGCCTTACAATCTTCAACTGAGCGGCGAGCTTTTACGCCCCAACAATTCGCGTGTCGACGGCGTGGACGACGATTGGGACAAGTTCAGCGACTTCGCCGCTTACGATACGTTTACGCGTGACTGGCTGAAAGGCGTTAAGCGTATCCTCAAACCAAATGGCAGTCTGTGGGTTATCGGCAGTTATCACAACATATTCCGCGTCGGCGCCATTCTCCAAGACCTCGGATTCTGGATTTTGAACGACATTATCTGGTGCAAAACGAACCCGATGCCAAATTTCCGGGGCAAGCGCTTCACCAACGCCCACGAAACGCTCATTTGGGCTTCTACATCGCCGGAAGCCAAGCCTTGCTTTAACTATGAAGCCATGAAGAACCTGAACGATGAAAAGCAAATGCGCAGCGATTGGCTGCTCCCCATCTGTAGCGGGAAGGAACGCCGCCGCGACGGTAGCGGCGACAAGGTGCATCCGACACAAAAACCGGAATCTCTTCTTTACCGCGTCATCATGTCATCGACAAAACCCGGCGATGTTATTCTTGATCCCTTTTTCGGCAGCGGCACAACCGGAGCTGTTGCGAAACGGCTTGGGCGCCATTTCATCGGCATTGAACGCGACCCGGCCTATGTCAAACACGCGAAGAGGCGTCTTGCTGAAATCTCTTCTGCACCGCAGCCGGAATTCCTGATCACGCCGTCAAAGCGCGAAGAACCGCGCATTCCCTTTGGCACTGTTCTTGAGCGGGGTTTATTGCAACCGGGTGATTATCTTTTTGACGAACGCCAACGCCACCGCGCACGCGTAAAGGCCGATGCCACCCTCATTGCCTCAAGCCGGATGGGCGAAGTGCGCGGTTCTATTCACAAAGTAGCGGCGGAAGTGCAAGGCCTCCCGGCCTGCAACGGCTGGACATTCTGGTTCTTCGACGCAGGCAGCAAGAATCTTGCGCCCATTGACCTGCTCCGTCAACGCATCCGTGCCGAACTGGCCGGACAGGCAAATTAGGGCTTATGACTTTAAACTAGCTTCGTCTTTTTGGGACCAAGTTAGATCAGCGTATTTAAACGCTCCACTCACATTCTAAAACAATGACCCGATGGCATAACTTCAGCCTAAGCACATTATGCCACCGGGATTCTTACTAATCTTTCGGATACCCAACGTATAGGACTCCGATAATATCTCCGGCTTCTGATTTCACGGGTTCATACCCTGTGTCATATTTCTTTCCAAGAATATCAACCTCGCCATAGAAAGATTTACCTTGCTTGATAAGTGGATAGACAGGGCCGGCGGGATCAAGAACAGTACCAACAGCGCGTTGTCCATCCTTCATTACGTTTGTACTTATACGCACATAATTATCCCCTCTTTTAGCAAACACAGTCGCCGTGGCATTGTGTTTCAACTTAATTGAATCAACGACGGCGAAGTTCCCGCTGATATCTATCGTGCCAAAATACAAATCCTGGCCATCGAGTTTAGGGGCCCCAAGTTTAGTCGTTATACTTTTCAGTTCCTGCATGGCCTCAACGACTTTAGGACTATCTGCCGCATATACCGATGTGACAATAAAGGGAAGTAAAAGCATTACGGCTAAAAACACTGGAAGCATCCGCCGCCACTTTTGAGCAACAGTAAACATACGCTCAACGCTTTGACACTGTATTTTACGACTGGTCATTGGCCTCTCCTTACGGTTGGTGGTTTTTTCTTCGCAAAGGACTTTTATAGAATCCTTCCGATTACTTAGGGCTGAAAGTATTGCGCGTTCAGTTAATTTATAATTTATATAAAACTACAATATTTGATTAGTTGTTGGTAAACATCGTCCGTCATGTGGACAATTAATTAAAATATTCAACGCGCTCTTTACAAAGATAATCACAATAAACTTTCGATTTAGCACTGAATCTATTTAGGACAAAAATATCGAGCTGAATTATCCTCCCAGCTGCTTCTTGAATGATAACAAACCACGCGGGAAAGAATTCCATTTAAATAACACACAGAGAATGAACGCTATGCAGTCTATGCGGATTCAATATTGTTCCTTATGGAGTCAAGCCTGATCCTAAATAATAAATTTTTCTACGGTCTATAACTATAAATTAGTTTCGTCCTTTCCGGATCCGAGTAAAAATTCACTGATTCAAGCCGCGCGTCCATCCGCACACCAACTCCCTTATCTTGCTCAAGCACGCTACTTCGCTTGGCACGATAAAGGGGAGCGATAAAAGTGATCCGTATATTGAAATCACTGTAAACCAAGCGTTCTTGGTTTCCGCTTTCGTCCATCCGTTTCATTAAAATATTCGCGTCCCCTTCAGGCAAGGGCAAACCCGTTATATTAAGGGGTTCGTTCAGGACCATCCGGAACATTGTTGGAAGAAGCGCGGGCTGTTTTCCATAGCAATCGATTCGCCCATTGTTCTCAATCGTGAAAACATTCACATTCCTTACAGACGTGTTCTCACTGAAGTTGTACATCTTCTTCTTGAAGTCATACCTGCCTAACTGAAGGGTCGCAGCATAACGGTAGGCCGTAGGAAAGGACGATACGTCCTGACGAATGGCTTTACGCAATGCAGCGCGGGCCTTGTTCCATTTAAAATCATCGTGGTAATGGTTCTTATATATTTCGCATTCAACGACCATCGCGTAATTATCGATGAGATCATCATCATTAATGTCAAAGGTTCCAAAACGCACAAGCGTTTTGATGAGATTAACATAATTTGTTGATGCATAATCCTCGGCATAAGCAGGTGTCGCTAACAACAGGGCCGCGATAAAAACCATTAGCATTGGAAAACCTATTCTTTTGATGGGGATCGTTATCATTAAGCTTCCCTTTCGTGTTTCTGCGCATGACGAATGACCTTGTGCATGACGCTAGGCAACGCCTGATTGGCAAGTCTATCTTGTAAAACCCAACAACCGCTCTTGGTATAAGAGCTTGAAGCAATCGCCACCTTCAGTTCAAGCTCAAAATGAGAAAAAACATGCCTCACAACACCGGGGATCAACCTCCAGCATGCCCTGACCGGGGCCTCTTTTTGCGCTGTTTCAAGTTTTGGAAATGCCTTCTCCGACCACACGGTCGTGGGCACCTCCATCATTCCTGCTAGTAATCCTTTAGCTGGACGACGGCGCAGCAATACACGCCGCTTCTTAGCATCATATAAAACAAAAGCTATGGCCCGGCGTTGTGGTTTCGCTTTTGCAGGCACCCGTCTTGGCAATTTTTCAATTAGACCTTTAGCCTTAGCCTCACAAACCGAAATCCATGGACATAGAGAACACTTGGGGCTTTTTGGCGTACATACGGTCGCGCCAAGATCCATAAGCGCCTGCGCATAATCGCCAAAACGTTTATTAGGCAATAATGCCTCGGCTAGCGCACGCAGTTTCGCCTTGGCTTTTGGCAAAGGGGTTTTTACGGCACGCAACCGCGCCATAACGCGTTCGACATTGCCATCGATGACATTAGCCCGTTGATCAAAAGCAATCGCTGCCACGGCGGCTGCCGTGTACGGTCCAAAACCGGGTAATTTGCGCAACTCATTTTCGGATGATGGAAAGCTATCCTTATAGTTACGCAGAACCAGCCGAGCGCACTCATGCAGCAACTGGGCACGTCGATAGTACCCAAGACCCGCCCACATCTGCCGTATGCTTTCCAAATCGGCCTTGGCCAAGTCATGAAGCGTCGGCCAACGTTTAATGAATTTCTGAAAATAGGGCCCGACAGTCGCCACTGTCGTTTGCTGCAGCATAATCTCTGATAGCCAGACTTTATAAGGATCAGGTGCACCGCCCGGCAACGCGCGCCAAGGCAAAACGCGACGATGACGATCGTACCAAGCAAGAAGCTGGTTACTAAGCGCGAAGGACTTGCCCTCTTCCATTTTCTGGGCCACACTTTGTCTCATGTCAATTCCGCGCACCATAGCCACGGCCGTCGACGGCATTGCTCGCAAAGTCATCGGACGAGATTGGAATCTTTATGGTGCCCTTCTCGGTCATTGGGGTGAAATTGTCGGCGAAGAGTATGCCCAAGTCACAACACCGGTCAAAATTTCCTTCCCGCATGGCAAACCCGCTGAGGAAAAATGGGCGCAAGGACAGCGCGAAGACGGCATCCTGACAATCAAACTACCACAAGGGCTAGTTATGGAGTTCACTTACCGGAGCGACCAAGTTCGTCAACGTATTGCGGCCTTTTTCGGCTATAACGCGATCGACCGTATCGTGTTCCAACCTTTCTACGGTTCGGGAAAAACAACATTTCAGGAGCCTAAAAACGAGCCCGCACCGGCTCAGCTGAGCGAGCTTCAGGAAAGCCTAAAGGATCTCGAAAACAGCGATTTGCGGAACGCTCTTGAAGGACTGGGACAATCCGTCCTCAGAGCCCCAAAAACGCCTTGATTCCAGCCTAAAAAGAAGCCCCATTAACCTTTTCCTTTGCTTGAGTTAACAGGGGTTGTTCACCTATACTCCCAACGTCTTGATTCGGGTGAGAAAATGCGCATGACCAAGTCCATATTGGCCTCAATGGCCTTAATTCTTCTTCTTACGGGAAGCCTCTCAGCGATGGCTGCGGAACCCGTTCTTCCGGAACGTTCGATAGGCAAAGCGGATGCCCCGATTACGATCGACGAATACGCCTCCCCGACCTGCTCGCATTGCGGCGATTTCTATATCAAAACTCTTCCGGAGATCGAAAAGAAATACATTGAGACCGGCAAGGTTCGCTTTGTTTTTCATGATTTTCCACTTAACGCCATCGATCTGAAAGCTTCCTCTTTGGCGCATTGCATGCCCGCCGATAAGTTTTTTCCGTTCGTTAATGTCCTCTACAAGAATATTGAGCAGTGGGCCATCGGCAAAAATCCCGAACAAACATTGTTGCAGTACGCGACATTGATGGGCCTGAACGAAGATAAGGCCAAGGCCTGTCTGAAGGACGACAAGATGGTGGATGCCCTCGTTGCCGAACGCACCGACGCAACCGAAAAGTACGATGTGAAATCGACACCGACCTTCATCATCAACAAAGGACAAGAGAAAATTGAAGGCGCGCGTTCTGTACAAGATTTCAGCGCCATTTTTGACCGCCTTCTGGCGCCAAAGAAATAAATAATCAGGGCACGATAGGGGATTTTCTTGCATTTCACGCGTTTACGCCTTCAGGGCTTCAAGTCCTTTGTTGAACAGACCGACCTGAACATTCAGGAGGGGCTGACGGGTATCGTCGGCCCGAACGGTTGCGGCAAATCCAATCTTGTTGAAGCTTTACGCTGGGTTATGGGTGAAAACTCACCCAAGCGCATGCGCGGCAGCGAAATGGACGATGTCATTTTCGCGGGCACCACCACGCGCCCGTCGCGCAATCTTGCCGAAGTCTCGCTTTTGCTGGATAACACGAACCGCACGGCCTCGGCTGAATACAACAGCCTCGATGAATTGCTTGTTTCGCGCCTGATTGAGCGCGGCGGCGGCTCGGATTACCGCATTAACGGGAGGCCAGTGCGCCAGCGCGATGTGCAATTGCTCTTCGCTGATCAGGCCACCGGCGCGCATTCCACAAGCGTCGTTGGCCAAGGTCAGATTGACGCCTTAATCCGGGCCAAGCCTCAAGATCGTCGCCAAATTCTGGAAGAAGCTTCTGGCACAGCCGGGCTGCAAGCGCGTCGGCACGAAGCGGAACTTAAGCTCAAGGCTGCCGAGCAAAACCTGACGCGCGTTGATGACATCCTGCATACGCTTGATACCCAACTGCGCAGTTTGAAACAGCAAGTCCGGCAAGCCTCGCGTTACCGAAACTTGGCCGAGCATATTCGGCGCACCGAGGCGGCGCTTTTGCATCTGCGCTGGATTGAAGCGGAAGATGGCGCTGCCAAAACGCGCGAAGCGCTGCAGGCTGCCGAACAACGAGTGACGGATTTGCTTGCCGTTGTAACACGCGGCAACACAGCGCGAACGGAAATCGCTGCCGAGTTACCCACGCTTCGTCAGGCAGAATCCACGGCCGCCGCTATTGTCCAAAAGTTGACGTTGGCGCGCGAACAGATTGAAACCGAAACGCGCCGCGTCACAGATGAAGTTCAGACGCAGGAGCAACGTCTTGTTCAAGCTCGTGAGGATGCCGAGCGCGAACAGGTCCGCCAACGTGACGGCGAAACAGCTCTCGCCCGCCTTGGCGCTGAGCAAACGCAAATCGTGGCGCGGAAGGAAGAAATAACCGCCGCACTGCCTAAAGCCGTCGGTGCCTTGGCCGCCATCACAGACGAAGTCGAAGCGTTGGATGCCGTGCTCGCGTCGTTGCTGGAAGATGTCGCAACAGTCGAAGCAAGGCAAGAATCTTTACAGCAGGAAATTGAAACGTTGACCCAGCGGCAGATTGTGCTGACCCAGCGCCGCGCACAAATGGATGCCGGGCGCACCTTCCTTGCCGCTGAAATTGCCGCTCAACCCGATATGACGCTGGCGCTTGCCCGCGTTGAAGCTTGCGAAAATGAATTGACCAAACGCCAGCAACAGGCGCAGGAAGCGGAAAAAGCCCGCCGCGACGCGGAAACCGCGCAAAACGCCAAGCGTGAGGCGTTCCAGCAAGCGCAGTCAAAGCACACCAAATTGAAAGCCGAAGCGGACGCCATCACTGCCATGCACCAGCATCAGGATGACTCCGTCGAGCAAGTCATCGATGCGGTCATTGTCATGCCGGGGCTTGAAAATGCCTTGGCCGTGGCTCTGGGCGAAGCGCTTACCGCCGCCTTGGACACGAAATCGGCAATGCATTGGCGTGATCTGCCGCCACTCGAAAATCCCCCGCCACTGCCGTCTAATACGACCCCACTCAACCAATACATTCAGGCACCAGGCGCACTGGCACGTAGCCTTTCGCAAATCGGCCTTGTCAACAGCGTATCTGAGGGTGGAAACCTCTCGGCAAAATTGAAGCCAGGGCAAATTCTGGTTAGCCGCGATGGTTGGGCCTGGCGCTGGGACGGCTTTACCGTCATGCCTCAGGCAAAAACGGCCACGGCCATTCACCTGCAACAACGCAACCGCCTCGCTGCCCTGCGCGACGAAATGGCGATCGCCGAAGGCGAGATGAACTTCGCCGGTCAAGCCTTGCAGGAAGCGACATCAATATTCCAGAACTGCCAAGCGCTGGATCAGGAAGCGCGCGCGTCACTTCAAAATTCCTTCGAAGCGTTAAGCGAAGCGAACGAACATTATGCCGCGCAGGAACGTGAGGTTGCCGCTGCGAACGCCAAGCTCACCGCGATTGACGAAGGCTTGGAACAGCTTGCGATCGACCTTGACCAGATCAGGGTTCAGGCCATCGCGATTGAGAAAGAACGCCATGAGCTGCCGCAAATTGACATACTGCGCGAAGGCATCGCCGTCAAACGTACCGAACTCACGGAAAAACGCGCTCAACAGGCCGAAAAGCAAAGCGAGCGCGATAAGCTTATTCATGAACAACAACTCTATGCCGAACGTCAAAAAACTATCACACAGGAACTGAACGACTGGCAGGAACGCATGGCCAGCGCTTTGGCGCAAAGCGCGGCCTTAGCCGAGCGCATCACAGAGCTTGAAAGCCAGTTGACCCAACTTCGTGCCAAGCCGGAAGAACTTGCGACCCAGCATGCTGCCCTTCTCGGCCAGCTTAGCGCCGCCGAGGACGTCCGCCGCAAAGCCGCCGACATCCTTATCACGACTGAGCAAAAGCTGAGCGTCACCGAGCACCAGCTTAAGCAGGACGAATCCGAACTCAGCGAAGCCCGCGAGGAACGCGTGCGCGCCGAAGCCGCCGTTCAGGCCGCAGGGGAGCACTTCAACACCCTGCGCGAGCGCATGACTGAAAAGCTCAGCTGCGCGCCGGAAGAACTCAAAACTATTGCCGATCTCGGCGACGGCGAAAGCTGGCCCAGCGCGTTCGAGCTTGAACAAGCCCTTGGCCGCTACCTGCGCGAACGCGAGAACATGGGCCCGGTCAACCTCCGGGCCGATGTCGAAGCCGAGGCCGTGCAAACGAACATCGAAACGTTGCAAAAGGAAAAAGACGACCTCGTCGCCGCCATCGCCAAACTGCGCCATGGTATTTCGCAGTTGAACCGTGAGGCGCGGGAACGCCTTCAAGGCGCGTTCGGCCTTGTCAACGAACGCTTCCAGGTCTTATTTAAGCGCTTGTTCAGCGGTGGTAAAGCTTACCTCGAGTTGATCGACAATGAAGACCCTCTCAACGCCGGCCTTGAAATTTTCGCGGCCCCGCCGGGCAAAAAACAGCAAGTATTATCGCTTCTTTCCGGGGGCGAACGTTCGTTAACCGCCTTGGCGCTTTTGTTCGCGGTGTTCCAAACGAACCCGTCGCCGATCTGCGTGCTGGACGAAGCCGAAGCCGCGCTTGACGAAGCGAACATCGATCAGTTCTGCACGCTCATTCAGGACATCGCCAAGGAAACCGGTACGCGTTTCCTTATCGTCACGCACCAGCGCCTGACGATGGCGCGGATGGATCGCCTCTTCGGCGTCACCATGTCGGAAAAAGGCGTGTCGCAGCTTGTGTCAGTCGATCTGGCTGGCGCGGTTGCGTTGCGTGACGGCGAAAAACTCGATGTCAGCGCCGCCGAAGAAGCGCTGGCTGAAGTTCGCGCAGCATAGCCTCGTCGCTTTCATCCACCTCAAACCGCTCTTCAAGCCGCGCTCGTGTTTCGGGCAATTGAACGACGCGAACAAACTCGCGCCTTTCAAACTCCATAATTTTTTCTTCCGACACCGCGCCGGTGAAATTGTAGTCCTTGCTGCCGCACAAAACGCTCGCCAGCGCTTTCCAAACTATCACGTCATGCGCGGATGCTTTATGCCTGTGCTTGAAGTTCTCAATTTCCAACTCCAGTGCCGAGCGCCCGGCATATCCCGGCAAATGAATTCGCCAGGCTTCCGGCTTCCTGTATTCCTTCGCCATATCCAGCACGCGCTGTTTGGCATCGTGAAGAAGCCGGTCGCGATTCGCCGTCAAGCCATCGGCAGGCCCCATATACAGCTTGTCTTTCGCGTCCTTCGCGGCAACCTTCTCCGCCGCCCGTAGCAGCCCAAAAGCATAATTGGCAGCCGGCTTGCCGAGATACTTTTGCGCGTTGAAAGCCCGCCCCAGAAGTTGCGCGCAACCGCCCCACGCCGGGATAAGTTTGAGATCGGGATCTGCCAGGCTGAAAACGGCATCGGTATGCGCCTGCACCCCTGAACAATGCAAAACGATCTCGCACCCGCCGCCAATCGCCGCCCCGGCCACGGCGGCCACGGAAGGAAACGGCGCAAAACGCAACGCCTTGCAAACCAACTGGCCCTTGAACGCATAGGTTTCGATCTGAGTTCTTTTCGCGCTTCGCGCCGAGAATGACAACGCTGCCGGATCGATGCCTCGCGAAAAATCTTCCGCCGCGCTCCAAAGCACGAGGCCCTTCCATTCGCCGCGCCCATCGCCGATCCGTACCTTCGCCCGGCTTAGCATCCTTAAGACATCATTGTTAATGACATTATCTTTCGCCGCCATTTCAAGGCAAAGCACTCTATCGCCGATGTCCCACAGAGCGGCTGAATCATTTTTTTCAACGGGTTGGCGCGAGCGCTTGACGTCGGCCATCAACAAAACGCCGGGCGGACGTATGACGGGCGCGTAAATATCGTCGAGCGTCAACCCAACAAGTCTCCGCCGGTCGTCAGCCCGGTAAAAAGGTTTGTCCGAAGCGTTAGCCAAAAGGAATGGCACGTGACGGTTCTCGGTTGTCAGGCGTTGCACAACCCAGTCCGAACCCAACTCATCGGCCCATTCGAAGGGCCCGACGCGCCAACCAAGGCCAAGGCTCACAGCTCGGTCAAGCGCGGCAATATTTGCGACAACATGCGGAATAAGGCGGCAGGCATAAATCAAAGTTTCCGACAAAATACGCCATGTGAACGGTCCAAGCTTGTCGGGGGTCTCGCGAAGCTTAAGCAAATCCTTTCCGATCATTTCCGGCCTGGAAACCGTGTGCAGTGGATCGTTTGGCGACAGCAAAGACATAAGACGATCGGCCAACAGCTTCGCCTGATTGCCGCCAAGACGTTTTTGTATTCCTGAAATCCCTTCGTTTAATCCCATTGAAGTTTCGAGAATTTCATTCACCTCTTCATGCGACAGAAAAAGATCCCGCGCGGCAGCCTGCGCGGCGCGCATGAAAAAAAGCCCGAGCCGGAAAGCGGCAAGGCCCGGCGCATCGCGGCAAATCACTATGCCATTGCCAAGGTAACGGTCGCAAAAATCGCCAACTAAATCGGCGGCATCGCGGCGCGTTTTCGGCCCCATAGCCATCTCGACAAGACGCGCGCCTTTCGCAAGACCAAAGAAGTTCGTAACCAGAAAATCTTCGGCAAAAGCATCGGACTGATTGCCCACAAGCGCTTTAAAAGAAGTTAGCGCTCCATTATAGGAAAAGATCGTACCCCGCCGCCGGTAAATATCGATTTTTCGGTATAATTCTTCCCGTGCGGGAAAATCCTCCGGCAGCGTGTCGATGATCCAATCCGCATCGTAAAGCCGTCCGAGACTTCCTTGCAGCTTGCCTTTATTGATTAACCCGACTTTGCCGGAACTGGTTAACGTTGAAGGTTCATCATTCTGAACATCGGCCAAGGCTTCCTCCGCGCGCAAGCGACGCTCGGCATCTCCTTCATCAGGCGTAGTATCTAGCCACAAAACAGGTACGTCCGTCTTGGCGATATGCGCGGCTAAAAGACCGCCCAACCTGCCTGCGCTAATAACAGCGACCTGCCGGATACCCGATGGCATTAACCGACTTCTCCCGTGCCCGTAGATGAACGCCAGATGGTGGCCCGAAATTTCTGAAGAAAGAGTTAAATAGCGGTTGCTACTCTTGTTATATTGCCGTTACGATAAGGGTTTCCGTATTATTTTGGGATAAAAGGAATCGAAGATGAAGAAGTTCAAAGTTGCCGTTGTCGGGGCCACTGGTGCCGTTGGGCAGGAAATGTTGAAAACCGTCGCCGAGCGCGATTTTCCCGTGAGCGACGTTATCGCTCTGGCCTCCAGCCGTTCGGCCGGGGGCGAGGTCAGTTTTGGCGAAGATCAGGTTCTCAAGGTTCAAGACCTATCGAAGTTTGATTTTAAGGGCGTGGATATTGGTTTGTTTTCACCGGGCGCCTCGGTGTCGGCCGAGTTTGCGCCGCGCGCAGCGGCGGCCGGATGCGTCGTTATCGACAACACGTCGCAGTTCCGCATGGAACCGGACATTCCGCTCGTTGTGCCGGAAGTCAACCCGCACGCGCTCAAGGACTTCGCCAAACGCCGCATCATCGCCAACCCGAATTGCTCGACAATCCAGATGGTCGTGGCGTTGAAACCGCTGCACGACATCGCAACCATCACACGCGTCGTCGTCGCGACGTATCAGTCCGTATCCGGCAAGGGGCGCGAAGCGATGGATGAGCTTTTCACGCAAACCCGCGCTATTTTCGTGAACGACCCGCTTGTGAAGGAACAATTCCACAAGCAAATCGCCTTCAACTGCATTCCGCAGATCGACGTTTTCATGGAAGATGGCTCGACGAAGGAAGAATGGAAGATGGTCGTCGAAACGCAAAAGATCCTCGACCCGAACATCAAGGTCGCAGCTACTTGCGTGCGCGTGCCGGTTTTCCTTTGCCATTCGGAAGCCGTGAACGTCGAATTTGAAAAACCGCTAAGCGTCAAGGACGCGCGCGCCGCATTGAAAAAAGCGCCGGGCGTCTCGGTCATCGACCACCACAGTGACGACGGATTCGTCACGCCCGCTGAATGCGCGGGCGAAGATGCGACATTCGTTAGCCGCATCCGCGAAGACAAGTCGGTCAAGAACGGCCTGAGTTTCTGGTGCGTCAGCGACAACCTGCGCAAGGGCGCAGCGCTGAATGCCGTGCAAATCGCGGAACTCTTGATCAAGGATTACCTATGACCGTTCGCATTGGGATTACCGGCTACGCCGGCAGAATGGGACAAGCAATTGCGCACGCCGTGCGCGCCCGCCCGGAGGAAGCGGCGCTGGTTGGCGGCGCGGACATCGACATCGCCCCCGCTCTCAGGGAGCAATATGGCAAGCTCGTTTTGACGGCCAACGCTGCCGAACTGTTTCCGCAGTGCGACGCGATGATCGATTTTTCGTCGCCATCGGCAACGCCGGAGATCGCACGCCTTGCGGCCAAGCACGGCAAGGTCCTTGTGTGCGGCACCACGGGCCTGAACGACGCGGCACATGCCGCCTTGAAAGAGGCCGCGCAAAAAGTGCCCCTGCTTTACGCGACGAACACAAGCCTCTCACTGGTTGTGATGAAGCAGTTGACGCAGTTCGCCGCGCGCCTTCTGGCCGATCAGGATTACGACGTCGCCATTCTTGACCGTCATCATCGTTGGAAAAAAGACGCGCCGTCCGGCACGGCGAAAACGCTGGGCGAGTTCGTGCTTAAAGGAAATGGCGGCAAGAAAGAACCCGTCTATTCCGCTATCCGCGCGGGCGCCATTGTCGGCGAGCACGAGGTGATTTTCGGCGGACTTGGCGAAACGATCACGCTCCACCACAGCGTCACCGACCGCGACGTATTCGCGCGCGGCGCCGTCCAAGCCGCCCTCTGGCTCCACGGCAAAAAACCGGGCCTTTACACGATGGATGATGTGCTCGGGGTTGGGTAACGTTTTGACATTCCGCTGGATTATGACCAACAACAGAGTTAATTTATTAACAATAAGCTACGTCGATATTGTAATAATAATATTAGGCGCTAGCGGAGATTAATCGTTTTTGCTAAATCTATTAAGATATTTTAAAAGCAATTCCTGAAAGGAAGTCATATGACAAAGAATTTATCGCGGGTTACTCGTATTATTTTCGACGATAGCATGTCCGTTTTGTCGTTGAATGAAACGCCGACAAGGTTTCGCATCAGCGTTACCCCTGTAAGCAGCGACATTGAAATACTTCCAACTCAAGAAAATACGAACCAGTTTTCTCGTGATGTCGCTATAGATTCGGAAGTTGCCAATGTTGTCGGTCAGCAACAAGGCGACTTTGAAATGCACCTTTCAAAGTTAGAGAGCGATATTTTCGACGCCGTTTTCCTTGTAGATATATGCTCGGCCGAAACAGGTCGGCTTGTCGCAAGCACTTGTTTTTCAGGCGTTGATTTGGGCGAACGGGAAACCAAAGCAACAGAAAACATAATAGAAGCACTCTGCGCTCGCGATAATTTTTCATCCCTTCAGGGTCTTGGTGAAGTCCTGCAAGAGCTTGATAACAATCCCTATATTTTAAGAACTTCTCTTGAAGCGAGAGAAAAGTTTTTCCGCGAAGCTCTGGAAGACGTCATTGTCGGAAACGACCCTTTCTACAAACTTCTAGCCGTCAAGCTCGGAGCTATTATTGCAGAGAATTCTTTCGAGGCATTTTTATGCAAGGATTTACATGCAAAAGGTTTCTCCCTAAAGGTCAATCCGATAGATAAACCGGGCAGTCCCAAAAAATCCCTTACAGCGGGCTTCATGCCTTCGCGAAAAGAATTTAATTGAACCCCATTTTTATAACGCTTTAAAAGCGGATGCATTACGCGGCTTGGTCCAGGCCGCCCTCTGGCTGCACGGCAAAAACCCGGGGCTTTATACGATGGATGATGTGCTGGGGGTTAGTTAACCCGCCTTAGCTAACGCATCGCCGGGCAACGCGACGTCCAAAAGCGCTTGCACCATGGCGTCTTTGACCAGCTTTTCGGTGGCTTTGCCGACGGGCACGAGGGGCAAACGAAGCTCATTCCGGCACTTGCCGAGCAGCGACGCGGCATACTTCACCGGCCCCGGCGAGGTCTCCACGAACAGCGCCTCGACCAGCGGCGCTAATTGGAAATTGATCTTCTGTGCCGTGGCAATATCGCCCTTCCGCCACGCATTCTGCATCTCGGATGCCAACTTCGGCGCGACATTCGAAACCACAGAAATGCAACCCACGCCGCCTTGCGCAAGCATAGCCAATGCTGTGTCGTCGTTGCCCGAAAGCTGGATGAACGTGTCGCCGCACAGTTTCCGCGTTTTCAAGGGCCGCTGCAGATCGCCCGTCGCGTCCTTGATGCCCGCGATGCGCGGCAATTCCACAAGCCGCGCAAGTGTCTCAACCGTGAGGTTCGTAGATGTCCGCCCCGGCACGTTGTAAAGAATGATCGGCAGACCTGTGTTATCATGAACGGCCTTAAAGTGCTGATACAGGCCTTCTTGCGTCGGCTTATTGTAATAAGGCGTGACGTGAAGCGTAGCGTCCGCACCAAGTTTCTCAGCGGCCTGGCTTGCCTTGATGGCGTGGGCTGTATCGTTCGATCCGCATCCGGCGATCACGGGCACTTTGCCTTTTGCAACTTCAAGGCAAAGGCGAATGACTTCTTCGTCTTCCTTATCCGTCATGGTCGCGGTTTCACCGGTTGTGCCGCAAGGCACAACGCCATGAATGCCTTCATCCAACTGCCACTTGACGAATTCCTGGAAAGCCTTGGCGTCGATCTTGCCGTTATTAAATGGCGTGATCAGGGCGGTAATAGCTCCAGAAAATAGTGGCGTACTCATGGCCAGTTTCCTCGTTTGTTGTTAAATTTACTCCTTAATGGAGCATCTACTTAATCTTAGGCATGCCTTGGACTTGCACGCAAGCCGGTGAAAAAATAGATCGAATTTTAGGCATCGGGCCCGGAATGCCTTGGTTTTTATAGCGTTATGTATTTAGCAAGGATATTCAGGCATAGTAGAGTCGTCTAGACATAGTTAAGGAGGATATTATGGTTGAAGCAATTATGCCGCCTCCGACCCAGGGCATTATCTCGACGCAAATGGAACGCGTGCAGAACGACAAACCTGTGGCGACTGAACCGCCAAAGGCCAAAGCGCCTCCGCCTCCGCCGCCTGAAACGGGCCGTGGTGGAAACATCGACAAAACAACTTAAGAGTTTTCATCCCCCAAAAAACCGGCTGCGCCTCATGCGAGGCCAGCCGGTTTTTTTGCGGTTATTGAATCCAAGGAATGTGGTTAATAAATAATAATAAAAAAACTTAGACACTTTCGCTTCGAAAAAAATCATTATTAATGATTTAATAAAAAAAATTTTACCCTTAATTCAATGTCCTTTTACCAATTTCGGCTATTTTAAATTATATTTACAAGGGGTTCATATATGCCAACACACGGTTTGTATAATGATCTTAAAAAGACGAATGCAGACCTTACTATGGGAGATATCGTAGATATCGCGTCTTTAGCTATACATACAAATGCTCTGAGCGCAGCCAATATTACAGGCTTTACCGGCACATTAATAAAACACTCTATTTCTAGCTATGCTGACCCTAAAAAGTTGCTTTTTATCACCCCGGGCGTTGAGAATGCTGAATCAATTACCGGAATAAATAAAATTACTGCTAACCCAACCATTCTGCATACTGATATCGACAATTTTGAAGATAATTTAGTAGATTTCATCCGAGAAAAAGTTAAAAAAGAAGGAACATTGGAAGAAATTGCCATTTTCGCACATGCCCACCGCCAAATGATGGTGTCCACCGACGAAAGAGTGTTTGTAGGTAGAGAATGGTGGGGAAAGATATTATCTGGCAAAGAGTACGACGATCACTGGTTAAATGTTGGTTCTTTTTTAGATAAGCTTGATGGATTAGGGCAAGAACTGGGCATAAAAATTACTGATAGAATTGTATTTGCAGGATGTAACGTCTTTTCAGACTTAGAAAGCGGCGAAGTCAAAGCCTATCGTGACTGGGCAAAAAAAAATGAAGTCGAAGTTGTAGGCTCTACCAGCACTATGCTTGGAGGACCTTTCTCTACAGCACGTTTTACGCAGTTCACGCCACACGGTGATGTAATAGAGGATAAAATAAGCGCAAGCGAGTTTAACCCTATTAAATGGGCGCTAATAGGTTTGTCCGGGAGAAAGCCTTACGAATGGCTAACTTGCCACAGTGGGAAAACTCAAAAAGAAGGATCGGCATGTCAAAACACTTTTCTTGACCCTTCTTATATGGATTTAAATTCCAATACTTTCGGTCCTAGATCACAACTCAAAGATGAGCAGCTTGCACCTAGGAGACACGACGGGCCTCTAGTGGTTAGTGGAAAAATTAGTCCTGTGCTTTCGGTTAATTAGCCAAACTAACCTAGGTCCCTCTTTTTAACCCCCGTTGCACCCTGCCATTAAACCGCCTAGGATGTGACTCGTTTGATTTTGAACGAGTTTTTCCTTATGGCCCCGCCACCGCCCCCAGCCCCGGCCCAGCCGGATGCCGCCCCGCAAACTAAGCGACCCTTGTCGCCTCATTTGAGCATTTATAAGCCCCAACTAACTTCCGGCATGTCCATTTTTCACAAGATCACCGGCGTCGGCATGGCCGGCGGTATTGTCGTTCTGGTGATCTGGCTGGCTTGCTTGTCCATGGGCAAAGAGACGTATGACCAACTGTTGGCTCTGCTTAAATCGCCCGTCGGGTTAATTCTTCTCTTTGGATGGACGTGGGCGTTCTTCTATCACCTGTGCTGCGGTATCCGTCATCTGCTCTGGGCGGCAGGCTGGTCTCTGTCCATCAAAGCTGTTTACATTTCCGGTTATATCGCGCTGGCGATCTCGACAATCCTGACTCTTGGCCTTTGGTATATCATTTTGGATATCGGAGGCAAGCTATGGCGCTGATGCGTTCCTCACTTGGCCGCGCGCGCGGCCTTGGCGCTTCCGGCGAAGGCACAAGCCACTGGTTCGGGCAACAGATCGCGGCCATCGCTCTTATTCCCTTGTCGCTCTATGTCTTGACAACCTTTATGCTCCAGGTGGTGCTGGGCAACGGTTATGAAAGCGCGCGCGTGTGGCTGGAAAATCCTATTAATGGCATCGCAATGATCCTGATGCTCAGCGTCGGCATCATCCACGGCGCGAACGGCATGATATCGGGACTCATTGAAGACTACGTTCACCATCGTGTTTTACATTTGCTTGGCCTTCTGGCCATAAAATTCACGGCGGCAGTGACTTTGATGATCGGCGTTCTGGCCGTGTTGAAAATTATGTTGGGGGCCTGACGCGTAATGCCAATAGCGTATCCGATTATCGATCATTCATATGACGTGATTGTCGTTGGCGCAGGCGGCGCAGGTTTGCGCGCCACATTCGGCATGGTGGAAAAAGGTTTGAAAACCGCCTGCATTACGAAGGTTTTCCCCACGCGAAGCCACACGATCGCGGCGCAAGGCGGAATCAGCGCCGCGCTTGGCAACATGGGCGAAGACGATTGGCGCTGGCATATGTACGACACGATCAAGGGCTCGGACTGGCTCGGCGATCAGGACGCTATTGAATATATGTGCCGCGAAGCCATCCCGGCAGTCATCGAACTTGAACATTACGGCGTGCCGTTCAGCCGCACCGCTGATGGACGTATTTACCAGCGCGCTTTCGGCGGCATGACGACGCACTTCGGCGAAAAGACAGCCCAGCGCACATGCGCCGCCGCCGACCGCACGGGCCATGCCATTCTTCATACGCTCTACCAGCAGTCCCTTAAACATGAAGCCGAATTTTTCATCGAATACTTTGCGCTTGATTTGATGATGGATCATGACGGCACTTGCCGCGGCGTTGTGGCATGGAACCTCGACGACGGTACCATCCACCGCTTCCGCGCCCATATGACGGTGATCGCAACCGGCGGCTATGGCCGCGTCTATTTCTCAAGCACGGCCGCCCACACATGCACGGGCGACGGCAACGCCATGGCGCTTCGGGCCGGATTGCCCTTACAAGATATGGAATTTGTCCAATTCCATCCCACGGGGGCATATGGCACGGGATGTTTAATTACAGAAGCCGCGCGCGGCGAAGGCGGGTATCTGACAAATGACAATGGCGAACGCTTCATGGAACGCTATGCGCCGCATGCGAAAGATTTGGCTGGACGCGATGTTGTCAGCCGCGCCATGACGATTGAAATTCGCGAAGGTCGCGGTTGCGGTACACAAAAAGATCATATTTATCTTCACCTTGAACATCTCGACCCCAAGCTTATTCACGAACGACTGCCCGGTATCGAAGAAACGGCGCGTATTTTCGCCAATGTCGACGTAATGAAGGAGCCCATCCCCGTTCTGCCGACGGCGCATTACAACATGGGCGGCATCCCGACAAACCTTCACAGTGAGGTCATCTGCCCGACCCGAAACAACCCGGACGCCATTGTGCCGGGACTTATGGCCATCGGCGAAGCCGCCTGCGTCTCGGTGCATGGCGCGAACCGGCTCGGCTCCAATTCGCTGCTCGATCTTGTCGTGTTTGGCCGTTCGGCGGCGAACCGCGCCGCGGAAATCATCAAGCCTGCCTCGCCTCACCGCGAATTGCCGTCCGATGCGGACGATCTCGCCCTCACCCGCTTTGACCGTTACCGCCATGCGAAAGGCGATGTGCGCACGTCCGATTTAAGACTGGAGATGCAAAAAATTATGCAAACAGAATGCGGCGTTTTCCGCTCAGGCGAAACATTGACGCAAGGACAACAGTTTTTGCGTAATGCATGGATCAAGCGCGAAAAGATCAACGTGACAGACCGTTCATTAATTTGGAATTCGGATCTGGTTGAAACATTGGAACTCGACAATCTTATGTACCAAGCCTTGGCAACGATGGATTCTGCGACAAGCCGTGAAGAGTCGCGCGGCGCGCACGCCCGTGAAGATTTTCCGCAGCGCGATGACACAAACGGCTTGAAGCACACGGTTTTATGGGTCAACCCTAACGGCACAACGGAACTTAGTTACCGGCCGGTTCACATGCACACGCTGACTGACGAAGCCGATTCTGTTCCGCCGATTGCAAGGGTGTATTGAGGTTTTCATGGTCGCTATCACCCTCCCTGCCAATTCGAAAGTCAAACGCGGCAAAAAAGTCAACGTGTCGAACGGCACGACGCGCGCCAAGACCTTCAAAATCTACCGCTGGTCGCCGGATGACAATGAAAATCCGCGTCTTGATGAATACACCATCGATCTCAATCAATGCGGGCCGATGGTCCTCGACGCGCTTATCTATATTAAGGATAAGATAGACAGCACGCTGACCTTCCGCCGCTCATGCCGTGAGGGCATCTGCGGCTCGTGCGCCATGAACATCGACGGCACAAACACGCTGGCTTGCACCAAGCCGATTGCCGACATTCGCGGCGACGTGCGTATTTATCCGCTGCCACACATGAAAGTCGTCAAAGATCTTGTGCCGGACTTGACGGATGCTTACGCCCAATACGGCGTCATCAAGCCTTGGCTTCAGACACAAACGCCGGCGCCGCCTGATCATGAGCGCCTGCAATCGCCGAAAGAACGCGAACTTCTCGACGGTCTTTATGAGTGCATTTTTTGCTTTTGTTGTTCGGCCAGTTGCCCCAGTTATTGGTGGAACAGCGACCGCTACCTTGGTCCCGCCGTGCTTCTTCAGGCCTATCGCTGGATCGTCGACAGCCGCGACGAAATGACGGGCGAAAGGCTCGACGAACTCGAAGATCCGTTCCGCCTCTACCGTTGCCACACTATTTTGAATTGCGCGGCTACCTGCCCCAAGAAACTCAACCCCGCCAAAGCCATCGCGGAAATACGGAAGTTGCTGGTGAAGCGGCGCACCTGAAAATGAATATCCCCAAAGGCTTCCTCCGCCACATTCGCGATTGCACGCGGTTCGATCCTAGCAAGTTTGTTCCGTTCATCATCGACAAACAACAGCTTGGTTGGCTCACCCACGAAGTCGCCGAACTTCTGCCCAAAAACGACCCGGTTTTTCGCAAGTCGATGGAAGGCGTTGAACTTGATCCCTCGTTGAATACTTTTGAGCTGCGCAGCACCGCGCTGGCCTGCGCGGCAGCTTTTCTCTCGCGCCATCACAACATGCCGCTTGTCGGCGAATTTTATCCGGTCATTGAAAAATGGGGCGACGAGCCATTAGGGAAAGTGGACCGGACTTCCTTGCCGTGGTTCGGCATCCGGGGTTTTGGCGTGCATGTAAACGGCTTTGTACACAAAAAAGACGGCGTTTATCTCTGGATTGCCGAACGAGCGGCCGACCGCCGCATTGATCCCGGCAAGCTCGACTGCCTTATTGGTGGTGGCATGTCTTTCGGCCTAGGGATTATGGAAAATGTCATTAAAGAAGGGTGGGAAGAAGCGGGTGTCGATAAGGACCTCGCAATCACAGCGCGCTCCGTTGGTTCCGTAAGCTATAAATCGGAACGCATGCGCGGCGTACGCAACGATACACTTTTTATCTTCGATCTTGAATTGCCGGAAGACTTTACGCCGCGCAACACGGATGGCGAAGTCAGCGCATTTCATCTTCTGCCGCTCGCTGAAGTCGCCGCCATTATTCACGATACGGATCGTTTCAAGTTCAACTGCAATCTTGTGATTATTGACTTTCTATTACGGCAAAACTTCATCGGCCAGGCGCATGAAGAATACGCCGCGCTCGCGGCAGCGGTGAAACAAATCAAAACCCCGCCATCCGCCTGACATCCTCAGGCGTTTTGCCGCTCTCGCGCAAAGAGCGCAACGTCACAGCCTTGTCGCGCTTCGCAAAGCGTTTGCCGGATTCATCAACCAGTAATTTATGATGATAATATTCGGGCGACGGATAACCCAGCAACGCCTGCAATAACCGGTGAACATCCGTCGCGCGAAACAGGTCCATCCCCCGCGTGATCAGCGTGACGCCTTGCAATTCATCGTCCACCGTGACGCTCAGGTGATAGCTTGTTGGCACATCCTTCCGAGCAAGCACCACGTCCCCGAAGGCTTCGGGATGGGCCTGTACAACCCCCTTCTCCCGGTCGCGCCACACCAGCGTCCCGGCCGCCGCACACGCCTTTTCCATATCAATCCGCCACACCGCCGGACGTTCGCCCATCATCTGACGCCGCTTCTCCGGTAACATTCCCCGGCACGTCCCCGGGTATATTGGGCCGTCCGGCCCTTGTTTTTTAAGGTGCGGCGCATGCCCCGCTGCTACAATTTCCGCCTCAACTTCCCCCCTTGTACAAAAGCATGGATATAGAAGGCCCATGCCGCGTAGTTTATCCAGAGCTTCTCCATAATCCGCCATGTACTCAGACTGCCGCCGTACCGGCTCCTCCCACTTGAGGCCAAGCCAGCTCAAATCCTCCAGAATATCCTTTGTAAACTCCGGCGTGCAGCGAACTGGATCAATATCCTCGATCCGCAACAAGAAACGTCCCTTCATCTCCTGCGCCGCTCGATACGCTGTCAGCGCCGAATACGCATGACCCAGGTGCAAATGGCCTGTCGGGCTCGGTGCAAAGCGGGTGACAATCATGGCGAGGGCGAAGAATTCTCCCTGGATTCCAGTAGTTGCGCACGCTGAAAATCTTCGAAAGCCTTACGGTCCTGCCCCAGCTTTACCCATGCCTGACCGCGCATGCGGATCGCCTCGGTCATATCAGGCATAAGTGTCAGCGCCTGATTGAAGTCCTCAATGGCATCCCAATAACGTTCGATTGATGCCCTTTCCATGGCTCTATCGACCCATATCTCGGGATCTTGAGGCTCAAGCTTTAGCGCTTTTGTGTACTGGGCCTCGGCATTGACATGATCGTTAGCTCGCGAGAAAGCTAACCCGGCTTTAGCGTGTAACGATGCCGTATAGGTTTTGTCCTTGTTCCCGGCCTTGGAGGCTAGCCACGCAAACTCAGCCCCCGCTACATTAAATTCGCCCCGATGAAATTGCGCATATGCACGGCAAAGACGCGCTTTGTCTCCGCCCGCCTTTTTCATCCAACTCTCCGCCTCAGCAGCAGCCTGATCCGGTGATTGAGCCGCGCGCTTCAAACAATCCGTAAGCCTCTTCTCTGGCTGCGCTGCCTGAACAGCCGGCACAAAAGTAAGCAGAAGCACAGTGGCCAAGGCCAAGGCCAATGCCTTCGTAATATAAATTTGTTGAAAGGGTTCTTTACGCATGGCCATCCGCTAGGCAGTTAAAAACCGGTCCTTTAAAGAATAACCCACAAGAAGCGCTGGAAGAACAGGGTTTCCTGTACCGGAATTATCGATTCAAACCAAGACATTCTATCAAATTAACCAGTTTGTAACCCTAATAGAATAGTCAGAAATAGACGAAATATAAGCTTTATTTGGCAGGGGTTGCCTAAAGTATGGCCATTGTTATTCAAGAAGAACTTGACGCGTTGCTGGCAAACCATGAAGCCTTCCTCAAGGGTACCGCGAATGCCCGCCGTCTGGATCTGGCCATGCAAACGGTCCGCGGTCTCGATTTCTCAAAACGTAACCTGACAGAAGCGGATTTTGTCGGCGCCATTCTTGTTAGCAGCCGCTTCATAGGGGTTATCGCCCCGCGTTCAAATTTCTTTGGCGCAAACCTTACACGCTGCATTTTTCAGGATGCTGATCTTCGGCAAGCTGATTTACGCGGCGCGCATATGCGCGGAGCCGATTTCACGAATACAATCCTCACAGAAGCCAATTTTAGCGAAGGCTCCCTGCTCCGCCGCGATTACAAAGGCAACATTGCCCCCGTGCATGATCTTGGCTCTCCTCACCTACGTATGCTGGATGCCGTTTTCCGCAATGCCTCGGCTGAGAGGGCGCGCTTTTCACCAGCCCTTACCCTTACAACAGATTTGAGTTTTGCTAACTTCCGTGGAGCGAAACTAAGCGGCGTCAGTTTTGCTGGCAGCAACTTGCGCGGCGCCTCTTTTAATCAGGCCGACCTGACAGGATGCAATTTTAACAACTCAAACATGAACTCCGTGATTTTGAGCGGCGCGCGCCTTGAGGGAGCTTCCTTTGAGGAAACAGATCTTACAGCCAGTATTATTGACACGGCTGATTACTCCAACAAGGTGTTTGCGAACGCAAAACTGCCGCGCACGATGGATAAGCTCGATGTCGAAATACAGGACATCCTGAACAGTCACAACCTGTGGGTAAACAGCCTTGGCCGACAAGGCAAACAGGCCAATTTGGCAGGCACTAACCTTGCTATGGCTGTTTTGAACGGCGCCCAATTGCAAGCAGCGAATTTGAAATCGTCTCTTTTACGGAACGCCTCGTTTAAAAATGCGACCTTTTCCATGGCTGATTTATCGGAATGCAACGCTTGTGGGGCTTTCTTTCAAAAAGCGGATTGCCGGGGCGTAAATTTTTCGCAGGCACGGCTCGATGAGATCGACCTACGCGAAACCAATTGCTCGCCGATGATTATAATGACCGGGTTTGCGGGCTCGCGTCCCGTAAGGTGGCCGGCCAACTTCTCTCATACTAGCCTTCGCAACGGCAATCTTCGTGGGGCAAACTTAAACTTTGCCAATTTTGAAGGCGCGCTGCTGACGCATTGCGATCTATGCGACTGCAATCTTGAAGAAGCGATTTTGACTGACGCTGATCTGACCGGAACCGACCTTCGCGGCGCAAATCTTAAAAATGCCGACCTGCGCGGCGTGATCGGGATGCGGTAATCTATCCAAAATTATGCGGCCGGAAGAAATTATTAAAGAGTAGACGTGGCCCTGACTACCCAATTGGAGGTATGCGATATATATTTGGACATAGCCAACCACCCATGCCAAACGACAAGCTCGACACTCAACGTTAGGGAAAATAAGACAATAATGTTGAAAAAAGCTCGTATAAAATTTTTCGGTAGCTGCTTGCTTAAAAGGTTTCCCAGAAATAAAATAATTAAAATTAATAGCGGAATAATGATTATGGCTTCTGAAAACGCATAAGATATATTTCCATCACTAGAAAATCCCAACAAGGACTGAATTGTAAATTGGCTTATCGGCACAAACAATCCAACAAGCGGATTAATCAAATAAGAAAAGGTATTGGAGATTTCTTCTGCGCCATGAGCCGTTGTAATAAAAATATACGTAAAGATCAGCCACAAACACCAGAGATTGGTGAAGGCAAACTTAAAAACACTTTTCGCTATACGAGATACTAATTCCAAATTACACCCTCAGTTTGCAGCAAAGAATCTGAATGATTTTGTTAGTATGGTCGTATTAACACAACACTGATTCTTTGTTTTCTCAAATACATATAAAAACACATTTGTCTCGCTTGCTTATTCCACCTATTCTCGTTCCCAATGAAACAGGCGATACATAAAATCCAGATCAGCACACGCGGCAAGGGACTGTATGACATTACAGAGCCTATTGAGCACTGGGTGGATGAACAAGCGCTGGAGATGGGCTTACTGACCATTTTCATACAACATACATCGGCTTCTCTGGTCATTCAGGAAAATGCCGACCCTGATGTTATCCGCGATTTAAATGATTTTTTTGGCCGCGCCGTACCCGAAAATAACAGCCTCTATAGGCACACGTCGGAAGGCCCCGATGACATGCCCGCCCATATTCGCGCCGCCCTCACCCAAACAAACCTGTCCGTGCCAGTGCAAAAAGGCCACCTGATGCTCGGCACGTGGCAAGGCATCTATCTCTTCGAGCATCGCTCATCCGGCCATAAACGAACGGTCCTATTACACCTTATGGGGCAAGTTGGTTAAATTACTCTTGATACTTATTCTTCTGGGAATTTATAGATTTTATAAATTCCTGATATGCAATTCTAATTTTTTCGAATTCCGCCGGCGCTTCATTTAATTTTTCCTCTTTGGCCATCAATTCCACAACCTTGCATAGCCTTGCAAGTTCATTGCCGCCTATTTGGCTCGCTACCGATTTCAATGCATGCGCGCAATCCGCAACGCTTGCGGCATTATTTGATATGATCGCCTGCGCAAGCTCACCATAAAGACGGGAACTGTCTTTCAAACTCAAGTCAATAAGCTCGCTAATCTTAGCCGGCATGTTCGTATGCCATTCATCAAGAACGGAAAAATCAAACGGTTTTATGACGGAAATATCGGTTGTGTCTGCCGCCGTTTTGCCGGGCGTTACAGGCGGGTTTTCCAAATTGCCAGTATGCCATTTATCCAAGACTCGGCCCAACGTTTCATGTTTTATGGGTTTTGAAATAAAATCATTCATACCCACGTCATAACATTTGTTTATCTCCTCCGTGAAAGCGTGCGCCGTTAAAGCAACGACGGGCGTTTTTACATCACCATTGCGACGAATGGCCTGAACGGCCTCGTAACCGTTCATATTCGGCATATTGCAGTCCATAAACACTAAATCATATGATTTTTTAGCCAAAGCATTAAGGGCTTGCCGCCCGTCATTGACCGTATCGACGATACAGCCAAGTTGTCGCAGCATCTCGGCTGCAACGATCCTGTTCATTTCAATATCTTCAGCCAATAACACCCTGCATCCGGCATGATTAGCGCGAGCCATAACAACTTCTAGGCGCTGATCTCTATCGGGTTCTAGAATCGGAGCTTCGACAAATGGTATTTCAAACCAGAATGTCGAACCATTGCATCCATCGCTATCAACCCCTATCTGCCCGCCCATCATTTCTATCAGAGCCTGACAAATGGCGAGCCCGAGGCCAGTTCCATTAATGGATTCTTTTCTGTAAACTTGAGCAAATTTCTCAAAAATAAACTTTTGGGATTCCTTAGGTACGCCAATACCTGTATCCACAACCTCGAAGCGCAACCGCCGGTCGGATTCATTCACTATCGTCATAAGACGGGCTTTAACGCTGCCCATCTGTGTGTATTTGATGGCATTGCTAATGAGATTTGACATAATTTGCCGCAAACGAAAGACATCCTCCGTTATCCTCTGAGGCACATTTGAATCAACAGTAAAGCTAAAACCGAGATTTTTCGCTTCGGCTTGAGCCGAATATATATCGCCAATGCTCTGGGATTCCCTATGGATATCAAAGGGCGCAGGTCTGAGTTCTATTTTTTTCGCCTCGATTTTAGACAGATCAAGTATGTCATTAATGACTACGAGGAGCATTTCGCCTGAACTGCGCATAATGTCGACGAACTTTTTTTGATCTTCGCCAAGATTGGTTTGCGCCAGCATTTCAGCTGAAGCTAAAAGACCATTAAGCGGCGTACGTATCTCATGGCTCATGTTCGCGAGGAACTCGGACTTGACACGGTTGGCTTCTTCGGCATCCCGCCTATGCCCATCAAGCTCCTGATTAAGCCGAAGCAATTCGCGTTCGTTACGTTTTAGTTCTTCGTTGTCATAACGAATTTGATGGTTATAAACGAAGAAAACCGTAACCAGAAGAAAAAGCAACGACAGCCCCCCCCCTACGACAAAGGCCTGCCAAATCACGGTTTTTTTAATTTCATCAAAAGAAGCAAGTTTTGTATAGACGTGGAATTCTAAACCGCTATTGCTTTGAGCAATATCCGAAAATAAATAATAGCCGGGCCGATCGCCTACGCGCATGAGCTGTGGAAAATCAGGATCCTCTGCCGCTCGAATATTGATCGGATTAAAACTGGTTCTGTTATAACGGGCCAACAATACATCCGGTGAAATGGCCGCAATACGCTTGTCCTTGACGCTATTCATAACCATATCCGGCTCATGCGCGACAATAACGATCCCATTCTCGTCAACAATAAAACCCGGGCTGTTTTCAACGTAACGCTGAAGCCGCAAAATGGGTATTTTGGTGGTTAAAACGCCAATAATACGACCATCGTTTACAATAGGAGCTGAAAAAAAGAGGCCCGGTTGGCCGGTCTGCCGCTCAACGGCATATTGAAATCCGAGCTCACCGGCAGCGGCTTTCTGAAAATATATTCTGTCCGCATAATTAATTCCCACGAAGCTTTGATTTTCAGACGCGTTACTTGAGGCAATGCAATCGCCGACCATATTCATAACCCAAACAACATCATAGAGCAGCTCTTGCTTGGCAACTTGCAAATGGCGATCAAGCGCGACTAAATCCGGCTGTTGGGCCCACGTTTCTTTCTTTTCACTTTGCGTTAAAGCTGAATAGTCTTTGGCGTTTGCGGCAACAAGCGTTTCTATAACTTGCTTTCCGTCAGCTAAAACAACAGGAAGGCCGCTTACTCTGGAAATGTCTTCCAGAAAGCTGCCATGCATACCGATCTTTCGATACCTGAGGTCCTCTTCAGCAGAAGTAATCGCGTTCTTTTTTTGGTTTTCATAGAGATAATGGGCCAGAACGGAACTGAACCCAATCATACCGGCTACAAAAAAAGAAATTAAGATAACAATAAAAAAGCGGCGACTAATAGGAATTTGCCGAGTTTTTCCAACAAACTGAAAAATCTGGCAAGACGCTGGCTGTTTTATCGCTTCGACGCTCTGTTCCATTCATACACACTCTTAGCCATCACCAAACATTTTCCGCCTTCGCGAATACAGCCCGGCCTGTCTTGCAATGATCGACCCCTCTTTTAAAGAAAATACGTTAATTAATGATAACCTTGGAATAGAGGGTTAAGTCGTTATAAATCACGCAAAATCGTTTCCACCCGATGGCGGTAGGTATGCTCCGCCAGCGCCCGTGAACGCGCTGCTTCGGCCATCCGACTTGCGCGCATAGGATCCCTTAATAAAGCACGAATTTGCTCCATCATTTCTTCCTCATCGCGAAAACAAAGGATTTCCTTTCCCGGTTCAAAATATGCCTCGATCTGCTCGCGGTGTTCCACCACTTGAGGTATGCCATACCCCGCGCACTCGAACGTACGCATATTTGTGCCCTGTCGAACAACCTTGGCATGGATATTTAGAGAAATCCTATGACGCGCGTATATTCTGCCCATTGCCTCGTTGGCGACGGACGGCCGGAAAGACATAGGATTCCGCCAAAACAAATCGCTTTTCAGAAAATAATTGCCGACAATCAAGGAGCGATTTTTCTCGCGCAGCAGCCTCGCCAGATAGACGTCGCGTTTGTCATCCCGGTTTCCGATAAAACAGACATCGCCCTTACTGCGTGCGCATGACGGTTCAGGACTGTGTAGGGCCGGATGGAAGGCAAACGGCAGCACGCCCCCATACTTCGAGGCTGGCGTTACGGCTTGCAGTTCCCGAATGTAGCCGGGATCGGACAAATATACGCGTCCGAAAGGCTCCGTGTCTCCCGGTCGTAAACGCACGTCATCAACAAGATAGAGAATATTGCGATCACTTGGTTTTAGGCTCTGGAATTCATTCCGATAACTGATGAAGAACGCCATGCGGCAGGATGCGTTATTTATACTTTCAATCAGATTCCCCCACCAGCCCGCAGGGTCCCGGTGAAATTTTATCTTCTCGCTAAGGGTTATTGGCCGAGTTGAAACCCATTCAACATCGCCCGGAAACATTTCCCGCAAGGCCATGTAATAATACCGGCCTAACCCACCCTTCCAAGGTTTTGCGATGAGAAGGATTTTCATGACGCAAGATGCAAAAGATAAACGGGAACAAAAAATGGCCTGCCACCCGACCTGTCCGCCGTAGCCTTGGCGAAGGCGGAAGCTTTAACGCAGGATGGCGTCCCCTACGGGATTCGAACCCGTGTTGTCGCCGTGAGAGGGCGATGTCCTAGGCCTCTAGACGAAGGGGACTTAAGGCGGTCTTAATATCCCACATGGGTTTTGCGATCAAGCTCAACCTTAACTCCGCAATCAAAGATGGGCATCAATTCACTGAAGCCGCTATATAAAACATAACCGATGTTTTGAGCCGGGCCGGCACACAACCCGTTTTTCAATTGTCTTTAAGGCACAATGACTTGTTACTTGCCGCCTGTTTTTTCAGAGGGGCTGAAGTTTTGGAACACTGCCGTTTCTTCTTTCCCGCCACCTACAATCCAAGGGGTTCGCTCAATGCGCCTTAAACCTTACATCGTCGCTATAGGTTGTGCCGTTGCGCTTACGCTCGCCGCGTCGGCTTTTGCCGCCGATCCCGCGCAGGCCCGCCCGCGTTCACCCTACGCCTGAACAGATGAAAGCCGTTCGCGATTGCGCGGCCAAACAAGGCGTCGAAATGCCAACGCCGCCGCAAGGCCCACGCGGCCCCCAAGGGGCGAACGGCCCGCAAGGCGGCCCTCCGCAACAACCCCAAGGCGGGCAAGCGGGCGGAACGGTTCAAAACGCGCCACCGCCATCGCCTAAAGAAGGTAAAGAAGGAAAGCATCCGAAATTTACGGACGCTCCTCCCCCTCAAGACAAAGCTCCTGACAGCGTTTCGACGACGGCAAAGTAAGGCGTATCGTTAACACTCCTGCACTTCGAGGCCGTTGCCGAGCTGGCGCAGCGTTGTCTTGAGCTGCTCCGAAATGCGCCATCCGCCGGGCAATTCCATCTCGGCGATCTCGTCGTCGAGTTCCAGCGAAAGCATAACCTTGCTGCGGCCCGCAGGCGTTTCGACGAGATGTTTTTTGATATCCGGCACCACGTCGGGATCGTAGAGCCGAATACGAATTCCCTGCGTGCAACGCGCGGCAACATCCGCGAGGCGCTCAAACCCGCGCGCGATGAAACGCAGGTCTTCGCCGTTGCCATTGCCGTTACCGCCGCCGCCCTGCCCGGTTTGCGCGTCCACCTCCATCAACAATGCTTGCCCGGCCTCCAGAATGTCGCGCCGCGCCGCCAGCAGTTCCGAAAACACCGTCACTTCGAACGCGCCGCCGGTATCCGAAGCCTGCACAAACGCGAAGCGGTTGCCGGAACGCGCCGTGCGCTCCTGCCGCGCGAGCACGATCCCCGCCAGCTTGTAACGCGTCGGCCCCATGGCGCGTTGCAAGGACGAAACGCGGTTGGCATCCACGACACCCAAGCGGTCCAGCAATGCCCTATAGTTGTCGAGCGGGTGCGCCGACAGATAAAAACCCAAAGCCTGAAACTCATGCTGAAGGCGCGTCAGATCGTCCCAGCGCTTGGCCGCAGGCAATTCCGGTTTGGCCGAAACCTGTGCGCCGCCGAAAATGCTCATCTGCCCGCTGGCGCGCTCGTCGGCCGTCACATGGCCGTGTTTCAACAATACGTCAATTGACGCGATCACCTGCGCGCGGTTTTTGTTGAGCGAATCAAAGGCGCCCGCCATGGCGAGGCTTTCAAGCTGCTTACGGTTGATGACATGCACGTCGACGCGCTCGACGAGATCAAATAAATCCTTGAAAGGTCCATGCGCCTGACGCTCTGCAACCACGGCCCGCATCGCGGCATCGCCCACGCCCTTGATCGCCGCCAGCGCATAGCGGATCGCCACGCCGCCCTTGTCCTTTTTGCCTTTCTTCAACTGCTCAGGAACAAAGATCGCATCCGATTTATTGATATCGGGCGGCAAAAGCTGAATGCCATGCCGCACCAGCTCATGCCGGAAAACATTAAGCTTGTCCGTATCGCCCAATTCGAAGTTCATCGCCGCCGCGTAAAACTCGACCGGATAATTCGCCTTAAGCCAAGCCGTTTGGTAGGCGATCAGGGCATAAGCCGCCGCGTGCGATTTGTTGAAACCATAGCCCGCGAACTTGTCGATCTGGTCGAAGATCAGGCTGGCCTGATTTTCTTTGATGCCGTTTTTCGCCGCGCCCGCGATGAAGTTCGCGCGCTGGGCCGCCATTTCCTCCGGTTTTTTCTTGCCCATGGCGCGGCGCAGAAGGTCGGCGTTGCCGAGGCTGTAGCCTGCCAGAATCTGCGCGGCCTGCATCACCTGTTCCTGATAGATCATGATGCCAAAGGTGTCTTTCAGCACCGGCTCCAACGTCGGGTGAAGGTATTCGATATCCTCCTCGCCGTTCTTGCTTTTCACATATTTCGGAATGTTGTCCATTGGACCGGGACGATAGAGTGCCACCAATGCGATGATGTCCTCGAAGCGGTTGGGCTTCAGGCGCCGCAGAATGTCGCGCATGCCCGAACTTTCAAGCTGGAACACCCCGGTCGTGTCGCCGCGCGAAAGCAACGAAAACGTTTTGGGCTCATCAAGGGGCAAATGCGTGAGATCGACCGCAATGTTTTGCGCCTTCAAAAGCTCAACCGTCTGCTGCAGCACATCTAGCGTCTTCAAGCCGAGAAAATCGAACTTCACCAACCCGGCCATTTCGACCATCTTCATGTTGAATTGCGTGGCGGGCAACGTGCCGCCCGGATCACGGTAAAGCGGAACAAGGTCGACCAGCGGCCGATCCCCAATCACCACGCCCGCGGCGTGTGTCGAGGCATTTCGGTAAAGGCCTTCAAGCCTCAATGCAATATCCATCATCTGCGTCACGATGGGATCGCTTTCGCGCAATTGCTGAAGCTGCGGTTCGGTGTCGAGCGCCTGTTGCAGCGTCACCGGGTTGGCCGGATTGCTCGGCACCAATTTGCAAATCTTGTCGACATACCCATAAGGCATGCCAAGCACGCGGCCTACGTCGCGCAAAGCCGCGCGTGCCTGAAGCTTGCCGAACGTAATGATCTGCGCTACGCGATCCGCGCCATATTTTGATTGGACATAGTGAATAACTTCGTCGCGGCGTTCCTGGCAAAAATCGACGTCGAAGTCGGGCATCGACACGCGGTCTGGATTAAGGAAACGCTCGAAAAGCAGGCCGAAACGTATAGGATCCAAATCCGTGATCAAAAGCGACCACGCGACAACCGACCCGGCCCCCGAACCGCGGCCCGGACCAACGGGAATATTCTGGCTCTTCGCCCACTTGATAAAGTCGGACACGATCAGGAAGTAACCGGCAAACCCCATTTCAATGATGACATCAAGTTCAAAGGCCAAACGCTTAATATAAGGCTCCTTGTTTTTTATGCTCGTCGCCTCGAGGCGCGCTTTTAAACCCGCTTGAGCTTGCACACGAAGCTCCTCTTCCTCCGTGCGGCCGGACGCGGTTTTAAACTCGGGTAAAATAGGGTGGCGCGGCTGGGGCATGAAGGCGCAACGTTGCGCAATGACGAGCGTGTTGTTGCACGCTTCCGGCACATCGGCAAACAACGCCCTCATTTCAGCCGCCGATTTGAAACGATGATGCAGCGTTAAACGGCGCCGTTTCGTTTCGGCGATCATGGTCTTGTCGGCGATGCACAAAAGCGCGTCATGTGCTTCGTACATGTTTTCTTCGCCGAAATAGACATCGTTCGTCGCGACAAGCGGAATATCGAATTTATAGGCAAGATCGATCAACGCGCCTTCGATGCGCTGCTCGCTCTGTCCGATGGGCCCGCCATGATGGCGGTTCAATTCGATATAAAGGCGGCCAAAGAATAGCTGGCGCAACTCATTGAGATAAGCTTCGGCGGCTGGCGCCTGGCTGTCCAGCAATAACCTTCCCACAGCGCCGTCAATGCCGCCCGTCAACGCAATCAAACCGCCGGCATAACGGGCCAGTTCTTCACGCGTCACAAAGGGCACAGGCCTGTCGGACGCCAAATAGGATTGCGTTACGAGCGCCGATAAATTGCGGTAGCCAAGCTCGTTTTGCGCGAGAAGCACAAGTTGGTCATAAACGTCGCGCCGCGCGGGGGGAAGTTCGTTTTGGCCCGGACGCGCGACGGCGATCTGGCATCCGATGATCGGTTGCACGCCGGCTTGGGATGCCGCCTGCGCAAACTCCAGCGCGCCGAACAAGTTGCCGTGATCCGTCAGCGCGACCGCCGGCATTTGGTTATGCAGGCATAAATCGATCAGGCTTTTACGTTGCAGCTTGCCGTTGGTTTTCGACTTGCTCTCCGTAAGCCGTATTGCGCCTTCCGCCAACGAATAGGAAGACCGAACGCGAAGATGGATAAAGGAGTCAGGCATGGAGCTTTAAAACACGCTATTATTTATTTAAATTAGGGATGATATTCCTCTCCCCTTGCGGGAGAGGAAAAAACATCAAAACGGAATATCGTCGTCGAGGTCGGAGCCGCCCTTGCCGCTTGAGGAGGTTAAGGTTGGATCATCGCCAGCCGGAAAATCGCTGCTGCCCAAACTGGGGCCTGAACCGCCCTTGTTCGCCGCATCGAGCATCGTCAATTCGCCGCGATAAGGGCGCAAGACAACTTCGGTGGAATATTTGTCTTGCCCCGACTGGTCTTGCCACTTGCGCGTTTCAAGCTGGCCTTCGATATAAACCTTCGCGCCCTTTTTAAGGTAACGCTCGGCCACGCTCACGAGATTTTCATTGAAAATCACCACGCGGTGCCATTCGGTCTTTTCCTTGCGTTCGCCGGTTGCCTTGTCTTTCCAGCTCTCGGACGTCGCGATGGTCAGGTTCGCTACGCGCCCGCCGTTTTGAAATGTCCGGACTTCCGGGTCCCGCCCAAGGTTGCCGACGATGATGACTTTATTGACGCTGCCAGCCATAAAAACCTGCCCTTTCCGAAAAAAGCCTTTTGCTGAAAAAGAATAAGCCGGGACGTAGTTTAGCCACGCCCCGGCCTAAAAAACAAGCTAGCTTAAGAGCTTATTTCCTCTTTTTCTTGGTGCACTTGCGCTTGCAAGTCACTTTTTTCTTGCTCTTTTTCGCTGTTTTCTTCTTCGCAGCCATAGGATGTTCCTTTCTTTTTGAATACAAACGCACAGAACGTGCGCTGCTTTACGCATAGACTCAGTGTCTGTATACAGACACTGAAAGGCTAACGGAAAGAAGTTAATGAAACAAGAACAAAAGCGAATCTATTTATACGGCCAATCGTACTTGACCGAAGCGGGCGGAATTTGCGCCCTTTTCCAGTTGGCCTCAAACTGCCGTCGGTGCGTCTCGGCCAACAAAGGATTTTGAATAATTATAACGCGCCGCGGTGGACCCCATGAAATCACCGCGTATTTATCGGCATAAATGTAATAGGGGATCAGGCCAAAAGTTTCCTTGTCGACCCATCGGTAAATATTCCGCGCCGGCTCGCCGACAAAGTTTTTATCGCCCTCCAGCACAAGCAACCGGCCTTTCATGTTCTTGTGGCGATGTTGTTTGCGGATAAAGGCCAAGAGAACATTCCCCTCGTTCGTAACGAACTCTTTTTCGCCAATGCCGCTGCAAAGCAAATCCCCGCCGCCAATAGCGGCCAGGGTCTGATACACATCTTCGAAAAGATTACCCACGGCATTTTTGCCTTCCAGCATTTCGATCCGCATCACCTCGCGGTGGCGGCTGACGCCGTGCGTATCGATGAACTCGATGCCCGCGTTCTCTAGCGCCTTTTGAACGGCCTGAAGCGTACGAACGCGTGGCGTCACAATGCCCCGTTCTAGGTTACTTAACGCCGGCAAAGAGATTTTCGCGGCCTTGGCTAATTCGGCTTGGCTCATCGACAACAAACTGCGCGCCGCCTTGATTTGCTCGATAGTGATCATTTCTATCTCCCCCGTTTATAATATATATAATACATATCTTGATAGTTAATTAACATATTTTCCTTGCTGAAAGCGTTACCGGGTGCCTTTAATAGGAAAAACAACCCCAATTTTGGATACGGACATGTTTAAACGCGATTTGAATTTAAGAGAGACTAGCTGTGACAACGAATGGCATCCGAAATATCTCGATGTCGTGGGCAGCCTTTATGTTTGCGCACTGATCGTCACATGGGTGACGGCGAGTAAACTTTTTTCAATCGGTCATCTCGTTTTTTCGGCCGCCATTTTGGTCTATTCGCTGAATTGCCTTTTTGGGGATGTGCTGACGGAAGTCTACGGCTTCAACCGGACACGGCGTCTGATCTGGATGGGGTTTATCTGCGGTCTCATGTTTGTGTTCTTTACGCAAGTCGCGATCATCTTGCCGCCCGCGCCGGAATTTAAACTTCAGGAAGCCTTTGCCGCCATTCACGGACAATTGCCGCGTATCGTCTTTGCGTCTTTTACGGCCTATCTGTTTAACGAATTCACCAATTCCTATGTCATGTCGAAAATGAAGCTATGGTCAAAGGCGGATAATTTCCCGCTCCGCGCGGTTGCATCCACCGCCATTTCGCAAATGGTAGATTCCGTCGTCTTTTTCGGCATTGCCTTTGGGGGCAGTATTTCGCTCGGGATCTTTGCCAATCTGGTTTTCAGTTCATGGATGTTCCGCGTCGTCTACGAGATCGTCTTTTTGCCTCTCACGACATTTTTCGTCCGCAAGCTGAAAAAGCTCGAAGGCATCGAACACTTCGACCGGTACGAATTGAGGGTGCTCGAATTCTGAATTTTTTCAGGTACGCAACCCCTACAAACAGCCGCCGAATGAGCCCGTAGCCCGGACGAGACAGGTACGCAGCTCGGAAGGAATAGGTACGCAACCGCACCATACCTGTTGTTTTGAGGTAAAAAAGGCCAGAACAAAACGAGTACATTTTTGTAGCTTTTTGCCGCAAGACGTCCCATATTGTTTTTTATGACCCAAGTTTCGAACAAAAGCATCCGCGTGCGCGGCGCGCGTGAACACAACCTGAAGAACATCGATGTCGAGATTCCGCGCGATCAACTCGTTGTAATCACTGGATTAAGCGGCTCCGGCAAATCCTCGCTCGCTTTCGACACCATCTACGCCGAGGGGCAGCGGCGCTATGTCGAAAGCCTGTCGGCCTACGCCCGCCAATTCCTTGAAATGATGCAGAAACCGGACGTGGACTCCATCGAAGGCCTCTCGCCCGCCATCTCCATCGAGCAAAAAACAACCTCGCGCAACCCGCGCTCCACCGTCGGCACCGTGACCGAAATCTATGATTATATGCGCCTTTTATTCGCGCGCGTGGGTGTTCCTTACTCGCCCGCCACCGGTCTTCCGATCGAAAGTCAAACCGTGTCGCAGATGGTCGATCGCATCAAGGCGATGCCGGAAGGCACAAAACTGATGCTTCTCGCGCCCATCGTGCGCGGCCGCAAAGGCGAATACCGCAAAGAACTCAACGACTTGCGCAAACAAGGCTTCCAACGTGTCAAGGTCGACGGCACGGTGCACGACATCGAAGACGCTCCCGCGCTGAACAAAAAGATCAAGCACGACATCGCCGTTGTCGTAGACCGCATTGTTGTTAAACCGGATTTAGGCAATCGCCTCGCGGACTCCATCGAAACGACGCTGAAGCTGGCGGATGGCATCTTGTTCGCCGAAAGTGCCTCGACAGGTAAAATAACGATTTTTTCCTCGAAATTCGCGTGTCCCGTTAGCGGTTTCACGATTGATGAAATCGAACCGCGCTTGTTTTCGTTCAACAATCCTTACGGCGCCTGTCCCGCATGCGACGGCCTCGGCGAAAAGCTCTATTTCGACCCGGAACTGGTTATTCCCGACCCGAACCTCAGCATTGCCGATGGCGCAATCGCACCCTGGAAAAGCACTTCCTCCTTTTTCTACACCCAAACCCTGCAGTCATTAGCGCGGCATTACAAAGCCAGCCTGAAAAAGCCCTGGAAGGAATTGGACAAAAAATTCCAGCATGCAGTTCTTTATGGATCCGGCACCACGCCGGTGACCATATCTTTTGAAGACGACGAACGGATTCATCGGATCACCAAGCCCTTCGAAGGCGTCATCCCGAACATGGAGCGCCGATGGCGCGAAACAGATAGCGACTGGATCCGCGAGGAGTTCAGCCGCTTTCAATCTTCCCAGCCTTGCGAAGCTTGCCATGGACAACGCCTGAAGCCGGAAGCGCTCGCCGTCAAAATCGCGGGCAAAAACATTAGCGAAGTCGCTGGCTTTTCAATCAGGGAAGCAAAGGGTTGGTTTGAAAACCTCAACAAACAGCTCACGCCGAAGCAACGTGAAATCGCTGCCCGTATCTTAAAGGAGATCAACGAAAGGTTGGGTTTCCTGAACAACGTGGGTCTTGAATATCTGACGCTTTCCCGCGCGAGCGGCACGCTGTCCGGCGGCGAAAGCCAGCGCATAAGGCTCGCTTCGCAAATCGGCTCGGGCCTAACCGGCGTGCTTTACGTCCTCGATGAGCCCTCGATTGGGCTCCATCAGCGCGATAATTCGCGCCTTTTGGCAACCCTTGAGCGCCTCCGCGACCTCGGGAATACAGTTCTGGTTGTCGAGCATGACGAAGAAGCCATCCGCACGGCTGATTATCTCATCGACATGGGCCCTGGCGCTGGTATGCATGGCGGCGAAATCGTCGCCGCCGGAAAGCCGCAAGAAGTCCTAAAATCCAAAGAAAGCGTTACTGCGCAATACCTCACCGGCAAGCGAAAGATTCCCCTTCCCCTCGTCCGTCGTAATTACAATGGCAAATGGCTGGAGGTCATTGGCGCGCACGAAAACAACCTGAAAAACATCCATGCCCGCTTCCCGCTCGGCACCTTTACATGCGTGACGGGCGTTTCGGGTGGTGGCAAATCGACACTTGTTTGCGAGACCCTTTACAAGGCCTTGGCGCGCCGTCTTAACAACGCGCGTGAACTTCCGGGCGCGCATGAAGCGCTTAAGGGCGTCGAGCACATCGATAAGATCGTCGACATCAATCAAGCCCCTATCGGGCGCACACCACGGTCAAACCCGGCTACCTATACGGGGGCCTTCACGCCCATCCGGGAATGGTTTGCTGGACTGCCGGAATCCAAAGCGCGGGGCTACGGCCCGGGCCGTTTCTCGTTCAACGTTAAGGGTGGACGCTGCGAGGCTTGCGAAGGCGATGGAGTCATCAAGATCGAAATGCATTTTTTGCCGGACGTTTTCGTTACCTGCGATACATGCCACGGCAAGCGCTACAACCGCGAAACACTGGAGGTTACGTATCGGGAAAAAACGATTGCGGACGTTCTTGACATGACCGTCGAAGAAGGCGCGGTTTTCTTTGCTGCTGTGCCATCCATCCGCGACAAGCTAGCCACGTTGGAACGCGTCGGCCTCGGCTACATCAAGCTCGGTCAAGCGGCCACGACGCTTTCCGGAGGTGAAGCTCAGCGCGTCAAACTCGCCAAAGAACTTTCGCGCCGCGCTACGGGCCGCACGTTTTATATTCTCGACGAACCCACAACGGGCTTACACTTTGCTGACGTAGAAAAGCTTCTGGAAGTTCTGCATAAGCTTGTGAATCAGGGTAATACAGTTGTTGTGATTGAACACAATCTGGAAGTTATTAAAACAGCCGATCATATCATTGACCTCGGCCCTGAAGGCGGCGACGGCGGCGGCGAAATCATCGCAACCGGTACGCCGGAAGACATCGCTGCCGTTGCTAAAAGCTATACCGGCCAGTATCTCGCGCGCTATCTTGGCCAGAAGAAAAGTGCAGCTTAATATTACGCCTTACTCGTTTTTTTATCCCTTTATGAAATCAGTGACAGCTTCCCGCAAAGTTTCGGATTCTTTCGCCAACACGCTTGCTGCCTGCACACTGTTTGAGACTTCTTTTGTTGCCGAAGCAACTGTAGCGGACTGACTATTTATCTGAAGGGCAACATCCGTCATATCGCCTCCTGAAATTCCCTAATCTGATTTAGGGCAAGCAGCGATACTTACGGTCAATCGTTAATAATTTTCTAAAAAAATGAAGCGCATAAAGGTTTTCACCAAACCATTCTGAAAGCTAAATAGTTAGTTTTCAGCCAGCCCGTACCTTAACTATAAAACCACTTATTGCTTCACGAAGGCTATCGGATTCTCGGGCCAACTGTTCGGCTGTCAGCAATACCTGGCTTGATGCTGTGCCTGTTTCGTTGGCCGCGTGCGTAATATCTGCAATATTCTTGGATACCACATTCGTATCTTGTGAAGCTTCCTCAATGCTGCGGGAGATTTCTTTGGTGGCCGCGCCTTGTTCCTCGATGGCAGCTGCGATTGTCGTTGATATCTCGCTTAACCTTTTGATGGTCGTCGTAATGCCTTCAATCGTTTTCACGGCATTGACAGTTTGCCCTTGAATATTGGCGATCCGGTTCGTAATGTCTTGCGCGGCGTTCCCAGCCTGATTGGCAAGGTTTTTAACTTCCGTCGCCACGACCGCGAATCCTCTTCCGGCCTCCCCGGCGCGGGCTGCCTCAATGGTCGCATTTAACGCCAGCAAATTCACTTGGTTGGCAATGTCATCGATCAATTTGACAACATTGCCGATATCATCCGCGGCTTTACTGAGATTTTGCATGACAACGCCCGTCGCCTCCGCTTCGGTCGCGCACGTTGTCGCGACATGGGCTGAATCAGCAATCTGGCGGCTTATTTCATCAATAGACACATTCAGCTCTTCCGCCGCCGAAGCAACCATTTGGACATTTACCGAAGCTTGTTGAGCCGCCTTTACTCCCACAGTTGCTTTGTTGCTTGATTCCTTTGCAATAGAAGACATAGAGGCAGCGCTGTTCTGCATTTCAGCGGATGCAGAGGCGACCGTCGCCACAATTCCTTGAACGCTCTGTTCAAATTCGCTCGCAAGTTTACTCATCAACTCGCGACGTTCTGCTTCTGATTTAGCTTTGCTGTTTTCCTGCTCAGCAGTCAAACGTATTTTTTCAATGATATCTTCCTTGAATTGCTGAACAGCCTCGGCAATTTTTCCAATTTCATCGCCGCGTTCCTGGGCCGGAACATCAACTTCTGTTTCTTCTTTCTTCAGTTTTTCCATGACCCCCTGAAGTTCACCAAGGGGCAGTAGCTGACGGCGGATAACAAAATAAATGCCTCCGGATATAACAAAACCGATGAATAGAGAAATTAAAATGCTCTGGCGGACAATGGTGTTGATCATCGCCAAGCGCTCGGCTTTTTTAAGCCCAACGAAAATAATGCCAATAACTTTCCCTTCCTTATCCTTTATCGGATCATAAGCCGTCAAGTATGGCTCGCCCAGAATTTCGGCTTCACCATAAAATAACTTTCCTTTCGCAAAGACTGTATCGTACGCGACACCTTTTGCGAGCTTCGTCCCGACAGCCCTTTGTCCGTCTTTCTTTATGACATTTGTCGTAATACGTTCATCGCCCATGAATATGGTGGATACGCCGCCAACAAGTTTTGTGACGCGATCTACAAAATCATAATCGCCATTTAAAGCATGATCGCCAATATAGAGCTTTCCGTCCTTGACGGAAAATTCCTGCCCATATTGTCCCAGCATCGAACGCGCCACGCTGACGTTGACCGACATTCGCTTTTGTGTTTGCTCCATAAGCGCATCGGTCAATGTCATGACCTGCATATAAACAAGTACGCCGCCTAAAATGAATAAGCCCACAACAGCCATAAGACCAATTTTTGTGGACATAGAAAAATGTTGGGCCCAGCGCAGCATGATCATCTCCCTGCAGCGAGTAAAATCAGCCAAAGCATTGAATCAACAAGATTCAACGACCCTAACCAAACATTGCCTATTATAGGATTGCGGTTAACGCATCGTTAACTCATTCCGCGCAGCTTAATAGTGTATTATTTAAATGACACACAAAGGTTTGCTGATAATACGAAAGTGTAGGTGGGATAGTCGCAGATTATTCCGGTTTAAAAATGATACTGGCGCAATGGGCGCATTGGCCGAATTGACGAACAAGCAACTAACGTTTCGCCTTTTCTAATTGTCTGTACGATTTCGCGCGATGCGCGACCGATTGCGTTCAATAATGCGTTTGCCTTGCTCGGAACGAACAGATGCGCACTTCTTTCACTTTCGATGATAAGCCAGATGGGTAAAATCCTTGCGGGAACTTTTAATAAGGACACGTACTGTATCAAGTCACGTACGGATGAATATTCATCATAGATTGCACTTTCGCCTACGGTAAGAAAACCCGGCCATCCTCAAAATGATAATTGCCCACGCGCATCTCATAGGCTTCTCGGCCCGTCAATATCAGACGATTGACAAGATATCGGCCTGAATCCGGATGACAAGCGACAAACAAACGGTGCCCGTTGCCCATATGAAAGATCGCTGTATCGGATGGTACAATCTCCAAGGGTTTTCTTGACCATTGCACCCGCTTGTTCCAGCACAAGCGTATTCTAAATTTTTCTTCGGTATCAATCTGCCACGGTATACAATTTCCATTTTCCCAGTCCTTGTGTGAGCCATACAACGTATACGGATGCCTGTTGATAGGCGCAACAGGCAGGTGTTAGTCTATCAACCAACAATTTACTTTCAGGATTTTAGACCGTGGCTGAACTGTCTTCGTTAACCAATAAAGCGCTCGAGCGTCTTCGCGGTTTTGCGGACGGTAACGGCCTTTCGCCGGAAGCCATACAGATTATCGAGAGTGACGAGAAAGTTATCACCGTCGAAGGACTGATACGGCTTGAGCCGCAGTTTGATGTTCAAACCCGCACTTATCCCGGCAATGTCAAAGGCAAGGATCGGCTCATGCATCCCGGCCTTGCGGTCATGCAACAGGAAGTCACCGTCCAGCGGGAAAACTTCATGAAATCCAAGGACTGGTTGCCTGCGGCAATCAAGGAACTGGAGACCGCGCCGGGGCATGGTTGGGGAATGCACGAAGCGAAAATCACGTTGGCTGATAAAGAATACGTGCTTGCCGCCACGGAAAATTGCCCCATATGCGGCGGTAGAGGAAACCTTATGTGCACGCAGTGCCAAGGCCGAAGCACGATCATATGTACCTATTGCCACGGACAAAGAGAAGAGAGTTGCTACAATTGCTTCGGACGTGGCGAAGATCCCGTCAATCCTCAACAGCCATGCCCCATTTGCCGTGGCACGCGTTTCGCGCCCTGCCGTTACTGCAAGGCGACTGGCAATCTTCCCTGCCCTGCCTGCGGCGGACACGGCAGCACGCCGTGCGCGGACTGTAAAGGCATGGGACGTTTTACGCAGGAACTTGCCGTCAGCAGCAGGGCGAAAATCAATTTCCAGATCAAGTCAAACCCGAACCTGCCAAGCGGCTTTCTCCGTTCGCTCGACCGTCTTGGCGTGGCCAATCTTCCGAAAAGCCATGCGGACATCGTTCTCAACGTTCCGGATCCGAATAATGAAAAAGATCCCCCGAACACGTTGCCCATAACGGCCACACTGCCTTACGCCGATATAAAGCTGCGGCTGAACGAAAAGACGGTTCAGATAGCCTCTTTTGGCAAGCGCGGGATTCTGTCAGGCGTGCCGCCTTTCCTCGATGAAGCGCTGGCGCCCGCGTTGGAACATCTGGAGCAGGCTGCCAAAGGCATAGCTTCTCTTGATGCCTCGCTTGAAGCGCGCGCGCTTCGTGACGCGTTGAAACTCCAGCTGGATGGCAAACGCCAACCGAATGATCTGCGCCGCCTTTATCCCATCGGCCTGTCGCCAAATACGGCCCAGCGGATCATGTTGCGCATGGAACAGGCTCTTCGCCGCACAACCTTGCATACACGCACATCGGCCGCAATTTTGTGTTTCCTGTTAAGTGCACTGGTGTTTAGCGGCGTGTTGCTAACGTCCGCGCATGCGCAACTCGCCAAAGTCTTTCCGATATCGGTTATGCTGATGATCGATATCCTCCTTCCCGCGCTTGCCGCCGGACTTAGCTGGGCCGCAATCACACACTCCGCCCGCTGGGTCTTGCAGCGCCACTATCCGGGCTTACCGGTTAAGATGAGCCAAAAGATCGGCAAATTGGGCCATGGAACACTCGCCGCTATATTAGCGATTTATGTGCTTCTCTACCTGATTGCATCCGGAAAGTTTTCTTTCTAATTCGCTTGCCCGAATCGGACATTGACAACATGGATAACTTGTTGAAATCTCTTTGTTACTTAAGGTCTTTTTCTTTGTCGTTGCTTTAAGACTTTTGATGCGGAAAAAGACCCGCCCCTTATTTTAAAGGAGAATACGATGCGTAGTTTTGACATACCCGTAAAACCCATTGAAGGCAGCCTTGAACACAGAGTCAGCAAAAAACCCGAAGCCGAGAAAGAAACGGCAAAAATCATTATCGAACTGGATATGAATGCGGGTCTTTCGGCTGGAAAAATTTTCGGCCTTTTGTCCACAACTGGGATTGAAGATGACGTAACCGTCCGTGGCCTTGTCAGCATATGTGAAAGAACAGCGGCTATAGTAACGCTTGTTCCGAAAGCTGGCCTCAGAGCACACGGTAACAACGGCGTTCATACCAACCTCCTGTGCGTCACGGCCTATCCCGAAATGGAACCCTATCTTCTTCATGCGCTTCCAACGGTTCCGGGCGTTAAAAGCGTAAGCACCAAAGAAGCGCTCAAACCGCAACCGGCGTGAGCCTTTTCTTGAATCAAAAAACCCGGATCTTTCGATCCGGGTTTTTTTATTGAACGATGATTGGGTATTACACAAACGCTTTTGTGTAATCCTCCATAAACTTCTTCAGCTTTTCTTCGGTTTCCGGGCTAATCTGTTTTTCGGCGCGTAGCGCGTCAAGAATGGCTTTGCCCTTCCCGCGCATTTCGCGCAGCATGCCTTGCTCGAAACGCGACACGTCATCGACGTTGATCTTGTCGAGATAACCGCGGACTCCCGCGTAAATCGACACGACCTGCTCCTCAACCGGCATTGGCACGTATTGCGGCTGCTTTAGAAGTTCCGTCAAGCGACGGCCGCGCGCCAACAGTTTTTGCGTGGCGGCATCGAGATCGGAAGCGAATTGCGAGAACGCTTCCATTTCACGGAACTGCGCAAGATCGAGCTTAATCGAACCAGCGACCTGCTTCATGGCCTTAACCTGCGCGGCGGAACCGACGCGGCTGACGGAGATGCCGACGTTGATCGCCGGGCGGACGCCTTTATAGAACAGGCTCGTTTCAAGGAAAATCTGGCCGTCGGTGATCGAAATCACGTTGGTCGGAATATAGGCGGTCACGTCGCCCGCCTGTGTCTCGATGACCGGCAACGCCGTCAGCGACCCGCGGCCATTCTTCTCGTTCATTTTCGCCGCGCGCTCCAGCAAGCGCGAGTGCAGATAGAACACATCGCCGGGATAAGCTTCACGGCCGGGAGGGCGGCGGAGCAACAGCGACATTTGGCGATAGGCCACAGCCTGCTTCGACAAGTCGTCGTATACGATCACGGCGTGCTTGCCGTTGTCGCGGAAGAACTCGCCCATCGCGCAGCCGGTGTAGGGGGCGAGGAATTGCAGCGGCGCGGGATCGGAGGCTGTTGCGGCTACAACGATTGAATAATCCATCGCGCCCGCATCTTCCAGAATCTTCACGATCTGCGCGACCGTCGAGCGCTTCTGCCCGATCGCCACATAGATGCAGTACAACTTCTTGGATTCGTCGCCGCTTTCGTTGATCTTTTTCTGGTTGATAAAGGTGTCGATCGCTAGAGCCGTTTTACCTGTCTGGCGGTCACCGATGATCAACTCGCGCTGGCCGCGTCCGATCGGCACCAACGAGTCGATGGCTTTCAGACCTGTCTGCATCGGCTCATTCACCGATTGGCGCGGCACGATGCTGGGCGCCTTCACTTCGACGCGTGACATCTTCACGTTTTTGAGCGGCCCCTTGCCGTCGATCGGGTTGCCGAGACCATCCACCACGCGGCCCAAAAGGCTCATGCCAACCGGCACTTCAACGATCGCGTTTGTGCGCTTGACCATATCGCCTTCGCGGATATTCCGGTCGTCGCCGAAGATCACGACGCCGACGCTGTCGCTTTCAAGATTGAGCGCCATGCCTTTCACGCCGCATTCAAACTCCACCATTTCGCCGGCGCGAACGTTGTCGAGGCCATACACGCGAGCCACGCCGTCGCCGACGGACAGCACCTGCCCGACTTCGGCGATTTCGGCCGACGCGCCTATTTGCGCGATCTGCTGCTTAAGAACGGAAGAAATCTCCGATGCGCGAATATCCATATTACGCTGCCTCCTGTTGCGATTTTAGTTGGCGCTCCAAACGCGCCAGCTTGCCTTTAACCGATGCGTCGATGAGACGCGAACCCAGTTTCACCACCAAGCCGCCGAGCAAGCTGGCATCTTCCTTGATCACAAGGTGAACCTTGCCGCCGGCGATCTTGTCGAGTTGTTTTGAAAGCTGTTCCTGCTGTTCAGACGCCAATGCCTTTGGCGTCGTGACTTCCGCTATGAACTCGCCGCGCCGGGCCGTAAGATCGGCCAAAAAGACTTTGATTGCGTTTTCCAACAAGTTCAAACGGCTGTTGTGCGCGAGCAAAGTTAAAAAGTTTTGCGTCAGTGGGTTCAGCTTGGCCAGCGATGCCACTTTCTTCATAGATTCCACGGCCTGCGCGCGCGTCAAACGCGGGTTGCTCGTGACCTCGCGAAACTCGGCGCTGACCTTCAACAGGACTTGCAGGCTGCCCAAATCGGCAGCGACCGAGTCAAGCTGTTTTTTCTCTTCCGCCAACTCATAAAGGGCCCGAGCATAACGCCGTGCCAAAATGGCGGCATCGCCTGCGATTGCGTTGGTGTTTTTCGACTCAGACATCTTTATTTCCAGTCACTTGCCCGGTTGGGCCAATGGCGTTGACGGGGTGGAGATAGCAGAGGAAAACGCCCGGTGCAACCACTGTTAACGCCTTTTTTTAGGTTGTTCCCAAGGGCCGGATTCTGGGGTATATTTTGTGTGGAAGGCTCCTGCGCGGTTCGACAGGTAGCTAAATCCCCGGGGCCGTAATGAGACCCTCCAGGGAGCCGTCCCTGACCGGAGCCGTGGTTCCGGATATATGGCACCCACCTGCCTTGTGCAGGCCGCGGAGGATCGCACGCCACCGGCCGAGGCGGGGCCTTCCACTTTCCATCCAGAAATTGAATGCGTTACGCCTGTGCTAAATACGCTTTGCCAACGGCAACGGCGTCATCCCCGCTAGGCGAGGATCCATTTTTTTAAGCACCTTTCTGGCTCAAAAATTAACCAAGAATCATATGGGGGTTCTTTCCTCAGATTATTGCGCTATAGTCGCCCATATTTTCACGAACTTATTTCGGAGAAGGAAATGGCTAAACATTACAACCCATCCCTTATACGGCAAATGATGAGAAAAGATTATGCCAACCTTACCCAGCTCGAATGGGAAGGCGCCAGAACTCAGGTTCTTCATTGGGACAGAAAAGGCAACAACGCCATTGTTTATTTTGGTGATCTGTACGATTCGATAACTTTCATTTTGCAATTGAAGAATTGGAATATTTTAGAAAGTTTCGAAGACCGCGTATCGATCCCCGAAGAAAAAACATTTCAAAAACCAGTGCTAGTCACAATCCCGTTGGAAGCTGTTAATTCAAAAGAATTGCAAAATATACTTGATTGGCAGAGGGGACATAAAGCCGATTCAAAATTCCATTATCTCACACGAATAACTTGGGAAGGCGCTTTTACAAAAGAACTTGAATGGGCACGTCAGGGCGACAAAGCCGTTGCGAGATTTGGAGATAGAGAAGACGCCACCATGTTTGTTCATGGCTATCTGGGTTTCTGGAAAGGGATTAAAAAAAGGCATACGGAAGATTCTGTAAAGGATGTAGGAATTATAAGGGAAGACTGTATTTTCATGGATTCGATGGCTGACCAAGTTACCTTCCGATTAGTAAATCCAGAAAAATCCCCTGTATTTAAAAACCCCACAACAGTCGAAATACCGCTGGAGATCTTGAGAATAGAAGGTCTGCGCAATATTGTGGAAGGGCAGAGAAAACAAGCTGAAAAAGCCGCCGCAAAAACCGCCCAACCCTAAGCAATAAGCATTTGGCATTTCACATTCAGGAAACTATGCTGAAATTCCCTGAATGCTGGATGCCGGATGCTCAATGCTTAAAAACCGCTCTTTCTTGAAAATGCACGGTCTCGGGAACGACTTTGTCATTATCGACAATCGCGCCGACGGCTTTATTCCCGATGAACCTCTGCGCCGCATTATTGCCGACCGGCATCGCGGCGTCGGTTGCGACCAGCTCATCATCCTCGGCCCGCCGAGCGTAAAAAACGCTGACATTTTTATGCATATTTACAACCCCGATGGATCGGAAGCCGGCGCTTGCGGTAACGCTACGCGTTGCGTCGCGCGCCTGTTTTTTGAGGAAACAGGCCGAACCGAAGGCGTTGTACAAACAATTTCAGGACTATTAGCTGTAAGTAAAACGCTGGACGGCCTTATCGCCGTCGATTTCGGCCCGCCGCGCCTGAAATGGGACGAAATACCTTTGGCCGAGCAGGCAGATACGCTGAAAGTGCCTATGCGCGTCGATGCTTATACCGACCCCTGCTGCGTCAGCATGGGCAATCCGCACGCCGTTTTCTTCGTGCCGAATGCCGAAGATGTGCCGCTTGGCGATGTCGGGCCAAGGCTTGAAACGCATTCGATGTTCCCCAATCGTTGCAACATTGAGTTCGCGCACATCATCAACCGCCAGCGCATTCGTATGCGCGTATGGGAACGCGGCGCAGGCATCACGCAAGCTTGCGGCTCAGGTTCATGTGCCACGCTTGTGGCCGCCGTACGCCGGGGACTAAGCGACCGCCGCGCGGTTATTGTCCTTGACGGCGGCGAGCTCACCATTGAATGGCGCGAAAGCGATGGCCACGTCATCATGGCGGGCTCAGCCTCGCTCGCGTTTAAAGGAACGCTTGCGGAAGAGATTTTAACCTACTGAAATATCTAACAACTAAGGGGCAACCCCATGCTTCAGACCCTCAAGTCCATTCCGCAAACATTTTTTTCCCGCGCGTTCTATTTCGACCTTATCCATTCCTGGAAAGGCATCGGCGCGGGCTTTGTCGTTCTGCTCGTCCTTTTTGACTTTGCGGTGCCGATGGCCGCCAGTTTTCCTGTGCTTACGGCCGTCCAGCAGGAAACCGAGAGTTTCTTCGGCAAGCTTCCCGACATCAAGATTGAAAGTGGCAAACTGTCGACGAACGCGTCGCCGCTTTACACGGTTGAATTCCGCCTCAAGGATGAAAAGAACGATGAAAAGCTTTTCGCCCTTATGTTCGACATGAACTTCCAGTCCACCAATGTCACCGATCTTTCGAAATACATGAAGGACCGGAAAGTCGATGTTCTGATAACGGCCGATTACTTGGCGGCGCACAAAGCGGACGATGGCATTGAAATTCACAAATTTGACGAAGTGAAAGACAAACCAATTGAAGTGAATCATGAAAAATGGGTTTCGTTTGGCAATACGTTGGCGCAATTTTTTCCGGTCATCTTCGTTTTTGCGCTCATCCCGATTTTTGCAGCGGTCCTTTTCATTATCTTCGTGAAAGCGTTGCTTGTGAAGCTCGCGGCGTTTTTCTTCAAGACAGAACCGGATTTATCCGGCGCGATGCGGCTTGCGGCCGCCGCCGCGATACCGCCGAGTTTGATCCGTCTGGTTTTGATGTTCGTCGGCGAGCAATATCTTCACCGTTTTCACGGCGCGCCAAGTTTCCTGATGTGGGCCGCGCTGGCCATCTTCGGTCTCTGGTGCGCGAGTCAGGGCGGAGAAGGATCGGATATTAAGCGCTCCTCCGCTTGATTACTGTTTTTGAAAAAATACGTGTTGTCTTAGTTGGCTATCAAGAAGTCGATTTTCGGGGGCTTCCCCCTTTCAGCCCCTGCGCCGCGCCTTATCCGCCCCCGCGTGGTTCTTGCGTCGCCCCTGCGCGACAGGTGAGGCTACCAACGCACCAGCGCCGCGCCCCAGGTGAATCCGGCGCCCATGACATCCAGCAGCAAAAGCTGCCCGCACTTAATCACCCCGTCGGCCACGGCCTTAGTTAACGCCAGCGGGATGGATGCCGCCCCCGTGTTGGCATGCTGGTCAATCGTGATAACCACGCGTTCGAGGGGCAGGCTTAACTTATGCCGCGACGTTTCGATAATTCTTAAATTCGCCTGATGCGGCACCAGCCAATCGACAGCTTCCGGCGGCAATTTATTGGCTTCCAGCACCTCGTCCACCACTTCGGCAAGGCGTTGCACCGCTTGCCGGTAGACCTCCCGCCCTTCCATCACCATAAAGCCCGTCGTCGCTGTGCTTCCCGGCCCACCGCTGGTGTAAAGCTTGTCATAAAAGCGCCCGTCGCTATGTAAATGCGTGGAAAGAACGCCTCGATCCGACACGTCCCCCTTCCCCTCCGCCGCCTGCACCACCACCGCGCCCGCGCCATCGCCGAACAGCACGCACGTCGTGCGATCATTCCAATCAATCAGCCGCGACAGCGTCTCCGCGCCGATCACCAGAGCCGTTTTAACCTGACCAAGGCGGATAAAATTATCCGCCATCGTCAGCGCATACACAAAACCGGAACACACCGCCTGCACATCGAAGGCAAAACCGCATGTTGACCCTAAAAGCCCTTGCACACGCGCCGCTGTAGAAGGAAACGTCTTTTCCGGTGTGGTCGTGGCGACGACGATCAGATCGATATCCTTAGCCTCAACATTGGCGTTCGCCAGCGCGGCCTCGGCAGCTTTCAATGCCAACGTGGCCGTCGTCTCGTCCGGTCCCGCGATATGCCTCGCCTTGATGCCTGTACGCTGAACGATCCATTCATCGGACGTATCAACGCCACGTTTAACGAGATCATCGTTCGTGACGCGCTGAGGCGGCAGATAGCTGCCACAGCCTAAGATGACAGAGCGTCGTGTCATGCGTCCCCGTTTTCGAGAAGGGGCTTCTCTTCAGGACCTTCGAGTTTTGCCGGGGGCTCAACACCATAGTGCAACGCGAGCTCATCACGGATGCGATGGTTAAAACCGCGATCGACAAGGTCAAAAGCCACGCCGATGGCGCTGGCAAAACCTTCATGATCCGTCCCACCGTGGCTCTTCACGCACACGCCCTGCAAGCCAAGGAACATTGCGCCATTGTAGCGGCGGGGATCAACGCGCACCTTCAATTTGCGCAACGCGCCACGCGCCAAACAATAACCCAACCTGGCAAACAGCGATGATTTAAACGTCTGAATAAGGAAATGCGAAATGAGCTTGGCCGTTCCCTCGGCGGTTTTTAGCGCGATATTTCCGCTAAATCCATCCGTAACAATGACATCGACCGTCCCAGCCGTAATGTCGTTACCTTCGATAAACCCCTTAAATGAGCCGAAAATCGGGCGCTCGCGCAAAATGCCTGCCGCCGTGCGCACTTCGTCATGGCCTTTCATTTCTTCTACGCCAATGTTCAAGAGGCCGATCGTGGGATCTTGGATGCCAAGAACGGTATGGCAAAAGATCGCGCCCATCATGGCAAATTGAACGAGGTTCTCGGCGTCACATTCCAGATTGGCGCCAAGATCCAGAACGACGCATTCGGCGATCTGGGTCGGGAACAAACCCGCAATGGCAGGCCGGTCAATCCCCGGCATGGTCTTAAGAACGAACTTCGCCATCGCCATCAGGGCACCGGTGTTGCCCGACGAAACGACGCTGGCCGCATCGCCTTTAGCGACGGCGTTAATGGCGAGGCGCATGCTTGAAGCGCGGCCTTGCCGTAACGCCAGTGATGGCTTCAAATCGTTCGGCACAATATCGGGTGCATGGCGGATTTCGCTAATATCCTTAAGTAAAGGATAGCGAGCAACTAGTGGCTTGATGCGTGCTTCGTCGCCAACAAAAATGTAAGCAATTTTCGGATAACGTTCCCGCGCCAGTGCCGCGCCAGCCACCACGACTTCCGGCCCGCCATCGCCGCCCATCGCATCCAAGGCGATGATGGTTTTGTTGGACATGGGCACGGAACCCCGATCCTTGCGTTAACTTACGAGGACGACTTGGCCTTAACGACCGAACGGCCATCATAATGGCCGCAGGCCTTGCACACATGGTGCGGCCGCTTGGTTTCGCCGCAATTGGCGCATTCGACTGAATTAATGGGTTTCAGCGCATGATGCGAACGACGCATGTTGCGCACGGACTTCGATGTTTTTCTCTTAGGTACAGCCATCGTTAACACTCAACTTAATCAGGGACGAAAAATAAGGCGCGACCCTGAACCTCAAGTGTCGCGCGGATCGGTCTTTTTAAAGGTAAAACGCCCGAAAAAGCAAGGGGAAAGCCGGAAAGCCTTACTTTATGGCTTTCTTCTTGAATTCCGCAAGCTTGGCAAAAGGGTTAAGGGATGAATCTGAAGGCTCTGCAGCTGTGGTTTCGATGTTTTCAAGCACAGCCCCCTCTTTCCGGGGATAGGGGTTAATGGCGATAGCCAAGTGCTGGGCTACCAGCTCACCAAGGTCGATAATCCCGTTAACGATGGGTTCCGGCGCTTCGTCTTCGCCTGAATCGACATGCGGCGGCCCGGCCCCTTTATCCAGAAAATGGGCCGGCGCATAAAGAATGTTGATTTCGTCATCAATTTGCGTTTCCAGCGGCTCCAGCGTCACCACGCACTGCTGAACGACCTTGGCCGACAGCTTTCCTGTCACGGCAATCATCTTGCCGTTGCTAGCATGATCGATGTTCAGATTCGCCTCGAGTTTTGGCAAATCAATCAAATCGAACCGCGCCGCCAGCGCTTTCCGCTCGGCCGGACTGGCGATAAGGTACTCTTCAACCCCACCGGCCGAGATTTTATCGACCGGCAGTGGCCGCGAAAGTTCAGGTTCTATATGGGGTGAATGTTTCATAAAGGGCTCTCAACCATAATTCCGCCAAGAAAAGGACGTAGCAAATTCATCCGCTCGGGACAACTATTGACAGATATGGAGCTACGTGGGATTCAAATCACCATGTTTTCATTAACCATCCGCCCCTTTATCCTTGTCAGTTCCCTTCTTCTGGCCTTGGCCGCGTGTGCGCCGACCGTGGCCAATCGCGGTTACCTGCTTGATCCCGACAAGATGGCCGAAGTCAAAGTCGGCACCAGCACGCGTGAAGAAGTCGTTTCCAAGCTAGGTTCGCCGACCCAAATCGGTACATTTGATGAAAATGTCTGGTACTACTACGGCCGCAGCACCGAGCAATATTCCTTCTTCGATCCCGAAGTCGTGAAACAACAAGCCGTTGAATTGCGTTTTAATGACGAAGGCGTTCTTACGGCATTAAACAAGCTCGACCCTGCCGCATCTCAAAACATCGATCCCGTCGACCGCCGCACTCCGACTTACGGTCATGAAACCACATTTGTGGAACAACTGTTCGGCAACCTCGGCCGTCCGGGAACGTTTGGGAAGGAAAAGAAGAAATAAGCAGTCCTTACGATACAACGCTAACTATGCAGGATCTTGCGGCTTCCTGACCTTCTGCGCCTGTGATATCTCGCCAAAACCCGCTGGTCTCGAAGGAAGGCCTTTGGCTTTTGCGGCACATTCGCGCTCGAGCGCTTCAACCAGCCAAGCAAGGTTATTAACAGTATCCAAAACGTCGGCCTGTTTTTTGACGTTTGCAAAATCGCCGGGCGTTATAGATGACGGAAAAACAATTTCGCCCGGCAATTCCTGTTCAAAGTACAAGCGAAAAGCTCTCCGTGATTGTTCACGCGTTAAACTTTTGAATATAACTTTGAAAGTAAAGCGGCGCAGTGAAGCTGTATCGATACCCTCCATTAAGTTCGTCGTGCATCCAAATGGCCCCTTGTGACGCTCCATTCGCGTAAGCATCTCGTTGACGATAGTGATTTCCCAACTTCTTTGCGCCCTGCCTCGCTCAAGAAGAAGGCTATCGGCCTCGTCAAAAATAAGAAACTTTTCTTCATCCGCGGCTCGCTCGAACATCATGCGTATGTTACGCTCGGTCTCGCTTACATACGCGCTTCCGACTGATGAGTATGGCACCAGAAGGGCGTCCATCTGCATCTTGTGCGCAAGATAAAGAAGGTATTCCGATTTTCCGGTACCCGATGGCCCATAGCCGCAGATGCTAAAACGTTTATGTTTTCCTCCGACAATCTTAGCCGCCAAGAGATTTAAATCCTGGTCGGCATTGACGAGAGCAATGTCATAGTTGTCGACAGGACGCGGCGCGGTGAGTTGCGATTCTTCGCCGGTAATACGACTGATGTTTTTCAGGGCAAGATTCAAATCGCCCATGAATGTCTTTTCATCATTCCCTTGGCCGGCCAAACTAGACGTCTCCACAGCCCCCTTGTAGAAAGCCGGCGCCAAAACATGCCTTTCGGCTAATTCCCTGATATTATCTTGCGTTAATTCGCGCCCATAACGTTGGAGCGTACGCAAAATAATTCTTTCCCTCACATCGGCCGGAGGGGTCTTAAGCTCAACAACAAGAGAGAACCGACGCAACAACGCGGGATCAAAACGGTAAATGTTGTTTGTCGTCCACAAACGCGGGGTTTGATTTTGTCCGAGAAGATTGTTGGTCGCCGACTTGCTCATAACAAAAGAAGAAACCCGGGGAGCAAAGAAAAACATCGGCATGCCCCCAAGCAGATCTTCCATTTCATCGAAAAGAGTAAGCGCTCTGCTGCCACGGCAACTTAGTAAATGCTCAACAAGCCTCAGGTTGGCCAGACGCAACTCAGCAGAACCCGGCTCAATGGGAGACTCACTGTCATAACTTTCAGGAGCGCTGTCTTCCTGTTCCTTGGTTCCTATGGGATACAAGGGAAGTCCTATGCGTTTGCTCAAAACCTTGCAAAATTCGGTTTTGCCGGTTCCCGTATCTCCGTAAATAAGAATATTTACGCCTTTCGCGCCGGATGCGAGGGCGCCTTCAATAAGCCTGTTCGCGTAAGAGGCTTCATCGCCAATGTGATAAAAGTCCTCCCATTCCGTTTCCGGAAGTACGGGCTTGCCAATGAGGCGATCCATCAGCAATTCGATATCGTATTCTCCGCGATCGATGCAGTCCAATAATTTAGGGTGAAGAAAATAATGGAGCCGGTCGTCAATGAGATCACCCTCAAAACCACGCGTCGCCGAATAAACAAGCCCTGTACGTAATAATGCTTCTTCAAACCTGAGGCGGTCGCCAATATTCTTTTTCTGCTCGCCTAAAAACCCCGCCAGAATTTCCGGCATTGTTGGCCTGCTTGGCGACTGGAATTCCTCAAAAAAAGCCTCATAACCCTTCCGGGAAGAAAGAAGCAATAGCTTACATATGCGGCGATCAATCTCTTCAAGACCAAAATTTTCAAGCGCATTATTTAGAAATACATATTCTTCCGTTTCCCTTACATTTTCATATTTTTTCTGAACGCGGAGAAAATAGTCTTCCAGTTTGTCGATATCCGCTTTTGTCAGTTTATGGCGACGGCTTTTTTCCTTTTTCTTCTTGCTATCAGAAGCAGCTCCTTTGGCTGTTGATAGTGGATATGAATATTTTAGCTCAAACTCAGTATCCATGCTTTCCGCGACAAGGGCCAAATCACGGATCCATCCGGGTGTTTTTTTCCATGCACGGCACACATTCAAATAACAGGTCGCCAATAATCCCTTTTCATATTTGGAAAGCATAGATCCCTCGAAATTGCGTCATAACAATGATTCTAAACGCTTATCATGCTTTTTTGAGTCGCGGAAACAATCCGCGTGTTAACCATAATCTCTATTGCTCTGTCTTAATTATTGCCTTCAAGAACATTGGCAAATCGGCAAATACAAAATCGACATATGAATGTTTTGCATGACTGAAGCTACGTCCTTGCGTAACCAAAACCGTTGTCATGCCAAGCGTCTTGGCCGGTTTAAGATTGCGAACTGTGTCCTCCACCACAATCGTTTTTGTTGCTTCGACACCCAATCTATCCAGGACGTGGCGATATGGGTCTTCGCTATGAAGCTTAAGACGATATTTAACGTCTTCAATCGCAAAAATCCTCTCGTCTGGGAAAACGTCACGTAATCCGAATTTCTTCAGCATGCCCTGAATCCAGAGACGCACGCTGTGCGAAAGTAACGCAAGCGGAATTTGGCAAGCATGCAGCTGATCGGCTGTTACCTGGCTGGCCTCAATAAAACTATGGTCCAGTTCCTTATGATACGCATCCATCCAATCTTCGACGCGAAGGCCATAATTTTTTTCCAACAGCACATAACTGGACCCATAGGTGAAGTATGATTGCGCCGTGAGGTCCATGGCCTCTTCCATGGTCAGTGGCGCGCCTATCAACAAAGCGGCTCGGGCTGCAACTTCATGGCAATGTTTTTCGAACTCTTCCGTAAACTTGTAAAAAGTTCCGTCGAAGTCGAGGAGCAAAAGATTGGCTTTTTTGGCGATGTTTGTTATATTTTTGTTCATTGGGAGAGTATAATGAAAGCTCTATCTAAGAACTAATATATTAGTTTCCGCCCGTAAAGATGTGCGATCTTTTTTCTGGCTGCGTGTCGGATTATCAGGCATTTCAAGACGAAACCCTTTATTAAATCTATCCTGCCACCATTGGATAGCATCTTGAGTTGGTATCTCAGCAGCTGTAACCGCAGTCTTCCCGGTTTCTTTCAGTAAGGCCGTCACTAAAGCCAACCCCAAGAAATGGCCGCCGCACCTAGGAAACTCGGCACAACCCTTATAACCGACAAACCAATCCTTGTAATCAGCGCCGGTATAGTCATAATCAGGATCGTTGATGATATGTATTGCCTGTTCTTCAAGTCTGGTTAAGCACATGCATTCATCGAATTGCGAAAGGAAATATGGTTTTGTCAATGCGTGCGAAGAATCCACGCCCAACTCAAGTTCAAATCGCGCCGCCATGCCTTCCAACAATAAATCTTCTGCCAAATCTTCATGCCAGCCATGTCTTTTTATCCATACAAGATGATGCGCTTCATGAACGGCAAAATTTCTGAGCCGCAGTCCTAATTCGGGCGTATTAAAATTCGGGTTCATCGGATTAACAAAGAGATCGATGGATGAGGCAAAATATGTATCCGCACCGCCACCAATACCCCACTCACGAAGATCACCAACAGAGGATGCTCTGATATTGACCCTTAACCCGCTAAAATCAGCGTATAATTTTCGTCCAGCAAAGTCTATAGCCTGCCCAAACGTTTCTTCAACATAGGCGCGTTTATCTTCTAGCCATTTAAAGGGATCATCGATCTTTATATTTTCACGGTTGAATTGCATTTTTAAAATGAACCTGCCCTGATAGCTCTGCGTGACTTCCCTATAATACCATACAAGACTGAAAATAATTACGATTGCTTATCTAAAGAACCTCTCAGCAACAGTCTTCAACCTTTACTTAACCCTATTTTTCCCCATTTTTGAAGGTAATGCTGTTTTCATCGATCGCGAAACTCCAATCTCCAACTCCACCGCTTCCAGCCGCCGTATCTCATCGCGCAGACGCGCGGCTTCCTCGAACTCAAGGTCGCCTGCCGCCTGTTTCATGCGCTTTTCAAGATCGCGGATATGGGCGCGCAAGTCTTTGCCGCTCAGCGTCGCCTCCTCGGCCATCCCAGCCGGCACGGTCAGATGATCCCGCTCATAAACCGAGCCTAAAATATCGCCGATGTTTTTCTTGATGCTTTCGGGCGTAATGCCATGCGCCGCGTTATACGCTTGTTGCTTTTCGCGGCGGCGGTTCGTTTCGTCGAGCGCAAACTGCATGCTGCCTGTTACTCTGTCGGCGTAAAGAATGGCCTTGCCATCCACGTTACGCGCGGCGCGGCCTATTGTTTGGATCAATGATGTTTTTGAACGAAGATAGCCTTCCTTATCGGCATCCAAAATCGCCACAAGCCCGCATTCGGGTATATCCAAACCTTCGCGCAAAAGATTAATGCCCACCAGTACGTCATAAACGCCAAGCCGCAGATCGCGGATAATTTCAATGCGTTCCAGCGTTTCCACGTCCGAATGAATATAACGCACCTTTATGCCCGCTTCGGTCATATAGTCGGCCAAGGCCTCAGCCATCTTTTTGGTAAGCGTGGTAACCAGCACGCGCTGGCCGCGCTTTACAACTTCGCGCACTTCGAACAAAAGATCGTCCACCTGCTTTTCCGTTGACCGAACGATAACAGGCGGATCGGTTAAACCCGTGGGGCGCACGACCTGTTCGGTAAACACCCCCTTCACGCGTTCAAGTTCCCAAGGCCCCGGCGTAGCAGAAACATACACCGTTTGCGGGCGCATCTTGTCCCATTCCTCAAACTTGAGTGGCCGGTTGTCGATGCAGGAAGGCAAGCGAAAGCCGTATTTGGCCAATGTTGACTTGCGCGCAAAGTCGCCGCGATACATGCCTTGAAGCTGCGGCACCATCACATGACTTTCATCCACAAAAAGAATAGCGTTCTCGGGCAAATATTCAAAAAGCGTCGGCGGCGGTTCGCCCGGCGCTCGGCCTGTCAGAAAACGCGAATAATTCTCGATGCCGGCACAGCTCCCCGTCGCTAAGACCATTTCAATGTCAAAGTTCGTGCGCTCGCGCAGGCGCTGTTCCTCAAGCAATTTCCCTTCAACTAAAAGCTCGGCCAATCGCGTTTTCAACTCGACTTTGATGTTTTGAACAGCCTGTTCCAACGTTGGTTTTGGGGTGACATAGTGGCTGTTCGCATAAACTTTAACAGCTTCAAGCGATGTTCCTTTCTCGCCCGTCAGCGGGTCAATCTCCACGATTTTTTCAATCTCATCGCCAAAGAGCGTAAAGCGCCATGCGCGGTCTTCTAGGTGCGCCGGAAAAAGTTCGATGGTATCGCCGCGCGCGCGGAAATCGCCTCGGCCAAAACCGACATCGTTGCGGCGGTACTGAAGTTCAACAAACGCCGCCAAAAGCTGCTGACGCGGAACGGTCTGCCCCTTGGCAAGGGTCAGCACCATATCCTGATATGTTTCCACTGAGCCGATGCCGTAAATACACGACACGGAAGCCACCAGTATAACATCATCACGCTCCAATAGAGCGCGCGTCGCCGCATGGCGCATACGATCAATCTGCTCATTGATCATCGCTTCTTTTTCGATGTACGTGTCCGTGCGCGGCACATAGGCTTCCGGCTGGTAATAGTCGTAATAACTCACGAAATATTCGACGGCGTTGTCGGGGAAAAAGCTTTTCATCTCGCCATAAAGCTGCGCCGCCAGCGTTTTGTTGGGCGCAAGGATGATGGCTGGACGTTGTAATGCCTGAATGGTGTGCGCCATTGTGAATGTCTTGCCGGACCCTGTAACGCCCAGCAACACCTGATCCCGCTCACCTTCCTGAAAACGCGCGGTCAGTTCGGCAATGGCCTCCGGCTGATCGCCCGCAGGCTGGAAGTCCGACTTCAGGACGAATTCACGCCCTGCCTCGGGACGAAAATCCGGCTTGATGACATCGGCAAATATAGGAAAAACCATGGGCACTGCCTCCCTAACCCTCAAGGGTTAGATAGCCCCACAACGCCTGAACGACAAGCCAGCAGTCCCCAATAAATGGAAACGGGAAAACAGGTTCTTCTTGCTATCCGAAACAGTACCTGAGCGAAGGAACTTCCGCACCGGGGCTCAATTTTCGTTTTCTGCCATGAAGAACTTCAAGAACGTCCCCCAAAAGACGCTTGTAATCAAACATGGCTCCCCTGCCATTATTGTCTGGTTTTTGGAATGTTCGGACGTCTTTCATCTCCGGATTTTCATTTACAGCCTGCCGCCAGTTAAGCAAGTTTGTGCTCATAAGCATAACCGCCGCGCTGTCTCCGTTGCAGCCACGGGCGATACCAATAATATCATCGCCGAAGTAGCCCATGTTTTGAGGCTCTTCCGTTTCCGGACATATATATTCAGGAAGATGACGATCTGTAAGGACCATATCGATAATGAAACCGCATTCGGCCCATTTTTTCTGAAATTCCCTGAAACTCCTGCACGGAATAACGCCGTAACCTCTTTGACTCAATCGATCTCCGATTTCCATGATAAGAAACTCATCGTCTTCAACAACGCAGATAATTCCTAGATTGCTCATGGCAGCCTCCTTGGAAGTTTCTGCTAAGCACAAAAAATGATTCTTTCAACCCTGCTATAAAAAAAGAAATATTGTTTCTCGCCGGACTTACCAAAATTTGGTTTAGAGATATTCTAAATTATGTAAAAGAGGCTGAAAGAGGGGTTTCCCAATCATTCCTGTGGATAAAAACCCGGTTCAGGGGACTGGCCGCCTGTCCGGCAAAGGGAGTCTCTTTTTGGCGGGCGTAACCTCAATCCCGTTTTTTCTTAAAACCCGGTTGATCCAGTTATCGTCATCAAAGCTGCACAGATTTTTGACGAGATCCGCCTTGCTAAAAACGCCTGCCGCGCCCTCAATTTCAAAGGCATCAAGACAGGCAGTCACAAAGAGCGGCCGTTTGACTCCCTGCTGTCCAAGCCAAAGCGACTCACGAATAAAGGCGGCAACGAACGAACCGCGTTCTGAATAAAGTTTGTGCTGCTTTTCATCCCTTAAAATGACTCCACCCAAAATAACCAGATCTATGGCTTTATCTTCTTTTAAAATCGAGATCGCCTCCCTGGAAGTGGAAGCAAGAACAATATCGTGCCCATAGTCTTCAGATAAAAAATCCCTAAAAAGAAAACGCATGGCTTCGAAGCCATCAACGATAAGGATTCTAGCCATGTCTCCCGTCCCCCTCTAAAAAACCGATTAAGCGGACATGCCGGGCGATTTGTCCCTAAAAAGCGTTTTTTTGCCGGCGGAAGGACTGAACCTCCTTTTAGGCCTGTAAGGAGGCAGCTTATCGACGAGACGAAAAAGTTTTTGAAATTGGACAGGCGAGACTGGTTTAGACGTTATAATCAAACGCGAAAAATCGATTGTATTGCGGTTTTCATCGAACCATGTTCCAAGGCTTCCCGACATCAACAGGATAGGAATCTTGTCGTCTTTTGCTCGGACATGTCCAATAAACTCCCGGGAATCACCGCCTGGATAATAACCGTCCGTCAATATGAACCGGAACAAATGGCCACGCTCATCAAAAGCCCTTTTGGCTTCGTCTCCGTTTTTGCAAGACACAACCGTATATCCGCATTTCTTAAGAAGAAACGATACAAGCTTAGACGTCGTGAGATCATCTTCAACGAGCAATACTTCTTTGCTATTCATGGCATTTCTTATGGCGACAATTATTAACGAAAAAGCATACCATTTATATCATTGTTTTCACGAATAGAAAACTATTCACCAAGGCCATAATTTCCTGCTAAAACAGGAGCATGAATACTTTCGTCCGTTTTGCTCCTTCGCCCACTGGCTTATTGCACATCGGCAATATCCGGGCGGCCTTGTTTAACTTCCTGTTCGCCAAGAGACATGGCGGCAGCTTCATGTTGCGCATGGATGACACGGACCGCGAGCGTTCCACGACGCAATATGCCGAAGCTATTGAGCGCGATCTGCGATGGCTTGGACTGACATGGGATCGATATGCAAGACAGTCCGACCGGCTCGGCCGCTATACGGAGATTCTCGAGCAACTTAAGGCCAAAGGCCGCGTTTATCCTTGCTTCGAAACGCAAGCTGAACTCGACTTAAAGCGAAAGACGCAGTTGAACCGCGGCCTGCCCCCTGTTTATGACCGCGCGGCGCTTAAGCTGACGGACGCTGACCGTAACCGCCTGATCACTGAAGGGCACAAGCCTCACTGGCGTTTCAAACTGAATCATACCGATGTCGTCTGGAACGATGCCATCCAGAAACGCAAAAGCTTTCCGGCTGCCTCGCTTTCCGATCCGGTTCTCGTGCGCGAAGACGGCGTTCCGCTTTATACGTTCTGTTCGGTCGTCGACGATGTTGACTTCGGCATCACACACATCATTCGCGGGGAGGACCATGTGACAAATACGGCTGTGCAAATCCAGATCTGGGAAGCCATCACGGATAAACCCCCGCCGCAGTTCGCGCATTTTCCGCTTCTCGTCAGTTCCACGGGCGTGGAGATGAGCAAGCGCCTTGGCACGCTCAGCATCGCCAGCATGCGGGATGAAATGAAAGTCGAAGCCATGGCGATCGATTCACTGTTGGCCAAATTAGGGACCTCTGATCCCATCGCACCCCGGCTGACGCTTGACGAATTGGCGAGCGAGTTCGATCTGAACAAAATCTCGCGCGCGACGCCGAAATTCGATCTTGAAGAACTCAAGAGCATCAGCGCCAAAATTCTGCACATGACGCCTTTCGAAAATGTGCAGGCACGGCTTAAAATATTGGGATTAAGCGAAGCAACACCTGCGTTTTGGAACGCGGTTCGTCCTAATCTCATTAAGCTCGAGGATGTTGTTTCATGGTGGCAGGTCGCCAATGGCCCCGTCACACCCCAAATAAATGAACAGGCCTATTTGCACGATGCTGCGACTGTTTTACCGGAAACGCCATGGGATAAAAGCACATGGGACGCCTGGACAAACGCTGTCAAAAAGAAAACAGGCCGCAAAGGCAAGGAACTCTTCATGCCGCTTCGGCTTGCACTAACGGGCACAGATCATGGCCCTGAATTGAAAGTTCTGCTGCCTCTCATCGGGCGTGATCGAACCATGGCCAGATTGGAAGGAAAAAAGGCATGAGCCATTTAGATCACGCCGCCGTTCCGCCGCTCAACATAGAGTGCGATGCTCAACTCAGCTTAGCGCTTACTCGTTTTTGCTCGGCTATTACAACCCGTTTTGGCAAAAATATTAAACGTGCCGTTCTGTTTGGTTCATGCGCACGCGACATGATGCACCCCGGAACCGATTGTGACATTGCTATTTTTTTCAAAAAAAATCCTCCTGATTTAAACAAAATATGGCAAGAAAAAACGGCCTTAACTGAAATCATTCTAGATATTCATGATGACACAGGCGTCTTTATTCATTTACTTCCCCTTCATCACATAAAGCCCTCTCGCCGGAACAGCTTTTTAATGAAGGCCTTAAAGAAAGAAGGGATAGATCTCCTATGACAAGTGCAACACTCTATCTCCACAACACCCTTTCGCGGCAGAAGGAAAAGTTTGTGCCGTTGAACCCGCAGCACATCGGCATGTACGTCTGCGGCCCGACGGTTTACGACTTCGCGCATATCGGCAATGCGCGGCCGATGGTCGTGTTCGACATGCTCTATCGCCTTTTGAAGCGCCAATACCCGCGCGTCACGTACGTGCGCAACATCACCGATATTGACGACAAGATCATCGCCAAGTCCAAGGAATCCGGCGAACCGATCAACGTCATCACGGAAAGAACGACGCGCAATTTCCATGAAGACCTGAAAGCGCTGAATACGCTAGAGCCGGATTTCGAACCCCTTTGCACCGGAACCATTCCCGAAATGCTGGCGTTGGTGCAAACGCTTATCGACAAGGGTTTTGCCTATGTTGCTGAAGGTCACGTTCTTTTCAACGTGCCCGCCATGAAGAATTACGGCGAGCTGTCGCGCCAATCGCGGGAAGAGCTTATTGCGGGCGCGCGCGTTGAAGTCGCGCCATATAAAAAGGATCCCGCCGACTTTGTGTTATGGAAGCCAAGCACGCCGGATCAACCCGGCTGGGACAGCCCGTGGGGGCGCGGCCGTCCGGGCTGGCATCTCGAATGCTCGGCCATGTCAAAGAAGCATCTTGGCGTGACGTTCGATATCCACGGCGGCGGGCTCGACCTGATCTTCCCGCATCACGAAAACGAAATCGCGCAAAGCCGTTGTGCGCACGATGGGGCGCCGCTTGCGAAATACTGGGTGCATAACGGCTTCCTGATTGTGAATGGCGAGAAGATGTCGAAATCGCTCGGCAACTTTTTCACGATCCGCGAACTGCTGGCCGATGCCCCCGGCGAGGCCTTGCGGCTCACGCTATTGTCCACGCACTACCGCCAGCCGCTTGATTTCACCCGCGCGGGACTTCAGCAATCGAAAACAACTCTGGACCGTTGGTATGGCGCTTTGGAAAAAGCGAAAGATGTGAAGGCTGATTTAGTAAAGCCGGCACAGGAATTCGAAGACGCTTTGCTCGACGACCTTAATACGCCGCTCGCGATCGCGCACATTCACGAACGGGTCAACGAATTAAACCGAGCCAAAACGCCGGAAGAACAGGCAAAGGCCAAAGCCCTCCTCCTCGCGGCCGGCCATGCGCTCGGTCTGCTGGAAAAGGAACCTACGGCGTGGCTTAAGGGCCAAGCTTTAAGCGGCCCATCGGGTGCGGAAATTGAAGCGCAAATTGCTGCCCGTCTTGCGGCGCGCAAGGCCAAGAATTTTACCGAAGCCGATCGCATCCGCGATGCCCTTGCGGCGCAAGGTGTCATTCTCGAAGACGGGCCTGCAGGCACATCTTGGCGACGGGAATAAACCTGAATTAACCAAACTCAACGCTTTCGCCTGGCCCCCAAATCATGTTAGGATACGGCCATGCGTAACGCTTGTGCCCAACAGAATGTTCTTCCGGCATCCGCCCTTTGGGCGGCGTATGCCGCACTGTGGTCGGCCCTCGCCTTGATTATTGCTAAAATTATTATTCCTGCTTAAGGCAGGAAAACACGCACGCTCCCCATACAATCTGACTTTTTTCCGGCTTAATAAACAAGGCAAGGACTTATTCCATGTCCAAAAGACGCATCTATTTATACGACACAACGCTCCGCGACGGCCTTCAGGGTCGCGGCGTCGACTTAACGTTGGAAGACCGGTTTACGGTCGCGCAGTGGCTAAACAGTTTCGGCATTGCCTATATCGAAGGCGGCTGGCCGGGGTCGAGCCCGAAGGACACGGCCTTTTTCGACCAATGCCCGCCGCTCGACAAAGCGCGGCTCACCGCCTTCGGTATGACCCAACGCGCGCGTCTGGAAGCCAAAAATGACGAGGTTCTAATGGCTGTATTGAACAGCCCTGTTAATACCGTCTGTCTCGTCGGCAAAAACTCGATCGTTCACGTTCTCGACGCATTGGAAATACCACCGGAAGAAAACCTGCAGCTTATCACGGACAGCATCAGACTCAGCGTTTCGCTCGGCAAGGAAGTTTTGTTTGACGCTGAGCACGTCTTCGACGGTTATAAAGCCGATCCCGAATACACGCTCGCTTGTCTGAAAGCCGCGTATGAATCTGGCGCAAGCTGGCTTGTTTTGTGCGACACCAACGGTGGCACCTTGCCGCATGAGATCGATAAAATTGTGCGGGAAATCGCGCAAGCCTTGCCGAAAGCGCGTTTCGGCATCCATTGCCATAACGACACGGGAAACGCCGTCGCCAACAGCCTCATGGCTGTGATGGCCAGCCCCCAAGTGCAAATGATACAAGGGACGTTGAACGGCGTCGGCGAGCGCTGCGGCAACGCCGATCTCGTGACGCTAATTCCGACGCTTGCCCAGAAACTTGGTTACGATACTGGCGTTACGGATGAGAACCTCGTCAATCTTAAATGCCTGAGCCAATCGTTCGACGCGCTGCGTGACGAGGATCCCAATCCTCAAGCGCCCTATGTCGGCGAGAGCGCTTTCACGCATAAAGCTGGTCTACATGTTTCAGCCATACTTAAAAACCCACCCAATTATGAACACACCGAACCGGCATCCGTTGGCAATCGCCGCGCCATTCTCATGTCAGACAAATCAGGGCTATCCAATCTTCGGCACAATTTGAAAGAGCTCGGTATTAATGGCGATATCAACGAAACCGCCATCCTTGCCGCGCTCAAGCAACGCGAATTTGAAGGCTTTTCCTATGATGGCGCTTTAGGCAGTTTTGCGGTTCTGGCCTTGCGCGAGTCAGGCCGTTTACACGACTACTTTAAGATCGCAAGCTTCCACGTTACCGACGGGAAAAAACGAAACGCGCAAGATAGGTTGGAAGGATCCGCCCGCGCCCGCGTCAAGGTGCGTATGGGCAAGAGTTCCATCACGGCACGCGGAAATGGCCTTGGCCCCGTGCATGCGTTAGATTCAGCTTTGCGCAACGCGCTCGTTGAACTTTACCCTGAGCTCGACGGCGTTCACCTGATCGACTATCGCGTACGCATCCTCAACCCCAGCGAAGCTACCGGCGCCAAAACGCGCGTCCGGATCACAAGCCAAAACACGACATCAGGTGTCATATGGGAAACTGTTGGCGTTTCAACCGACATTATTGAGGCCTCTCTGCAAGCGTTGGAGGATTCCTATTTGTTCAAACTGGCGCTCGCCCATGTTGAACAGCGCGCCTTGCCACGGCGCCCCACCCGCGCCCAAAGCCCTCACGGCACGGTACGTCATAACGACGTCTGCGGCGGGGCGTTGATAGCAGCACCGGTTTAAGTTGGATAAGGCCTGCGCGGTATTCTGAATATTTCGGCTGAAGGAAGCACCGGTATTTGAGCCATAGTGAACTTTTGTTCTTTAGCCCAACGTATCGACGATTGTTTTGATTTCTCTTGAATGTTCTTTTTGCGTGCACGGCTGGGCAAAAGAATTGTCTCTGTTTCTGCTGCTTTGCATTTTGCGCTAATTGAAGCCGCCGCGTTTTCAAAATCTGAGTCTCCTAATATCGGAGCAAGTTCTTCCTTCGGTGCTTCCGGTCCAACACGATAAAATCCTTGCGGAATTCCTTCTTCGAGATTGAAAGCTCCGGCCAAAATCGAAACACGACTAAAAACCTGACCGAAGAAAGCATTCTCTAAATTCTTGTTTGGCTTATATTCTGCAGAGCCATTTAAAGCATTAGGGTTTATCGGCTTTCCGTCGACCAAGTCGATTGCAAGATCCCCCGTGTGATAACCAGTTTGAAGTTCAAAAGGAATTCCCCGAAGCTCAAGATCCTGCAAAATACGTCCCAGCAAAGGTGGCTCAAGATCGCCATTGACAACATAGGCATGAAGATTTGAAAGCTCTTTGCACATATTAATGAGTGCTTGAGTGCGCGATGGCTGGCAAATATCGTGCTGACCGTCTTCAAGGCCCCAATCGTCGATATGGGCTAACAGAACGCGTGGAAATTTTTTCCCGTTTTGATTTGGTTTTACCTTATGTGGCTTGCGCCCATAAATGGGGACCTGATTCCCTCCCCACCCTACAAGGGCCAAGGCCACGCACATCACCACCGTTGTACGCATAAAACGGAGATCACGAACAGGCCCACATGTATTTCCGAAACAGGCCTGTGGCACATCGATCACCGCGAACCCTTTATCAGGATTGTCGTCTTTACAATCAAGCCGCGGAAATTTATCAAAATCCATTTTATAATAATCGCTGTCTCTCATAACTTATTTCCATTAAAAATGACATTTCAAATTCGCAACATGCGAAGTATTTTTCAATCTTTATCTATGGTTAATGACGAGATTTTCATTGTAAACTTTTTGAGAAACGCCTTAAAAAAATTACCCCCTGCTCTCTCATCCTGTATCTGCTATGTCAATTCCCCATGCCTCGCCCTACAATCATCCTCGTTCATCCCCAGCTTGTCGAAAACATCGGCATGACGGCGCGCGCCATGGCGAATTGCGCGCTGACGGAATTGCGCATTGTTAAGCCGCGTGACCCGTGGCCGCTTGGCGAAGTCCACCAAAATCGCATGGCCGCCGCGGCTTCCGGTGCCGACGATATCCTGCATAACGCAAAGCTTTTTGAAACCGTCGAGGAAGCCATTGCGGATCTGAATTACATATACGCCACCACGTCACGTTCACATGACATGGTGAATAAGATTTTGACGCCGCGTGCCGCGATCCCGGATATGATGGAACGCACCAAAGCAGGCCAAAAAATTGGCGTGCTTTTCGGGCCCGAACGTACTGGCCTTATTAACGACTACATCGTGCTCGCGAACGCCAAGATCACCATTCCGTTGAATCCCGATTTCATGTCGCTTAACCTTGCGCAAACGGTTTTGCTGATCGGCTATGAATGGTATCAGGCGCAAGATCAAACTGCGCCTGCGCAAACGCATCACGGCAGCAGCCGCCCGGCCACGCGAGAAGAATACCTCAACTTTTATCAGCGTCTTGAATCCGAACTCGACGCCGCGGGGTTTTTCGTGGCCGAAGACATGCGTCCCTACATGACGCGCAGCCTTCAAAACATGCTTCAACGCGCCGAAATGACGGAACAGGAAATACGCACGTGGCACGGGGTTATTTCGGCGCTCATCACCGGACCTAAACGCGGAAAGGACAAAGGCCAATGAAAAAAGTGAACATCAAGGAAGTCGGTCTTGAAGCGGCGTTAAACGGAACCGTTCACAAAAAGATCATGGTACGCGCGGAGGAATCCGGTTCCGGTCTTGCCTTTCTTCAGGAAGCCTATCTTGAGCCGAAGGTGACGTTCGAGCCGCACACGCATCCTGAACTGGTCGAATATTTCTATTTCCTGAAAGGCCAAGGAATCATGCAGGTGGGCGACAAAAAGAAAAATGTGGTTGCCGGCGATTGCGTAACGGTACCGGTAAACCAAGTTCATTGCGTCGAAAACACGGGTGAAGATAGAATGGTCTTCATCGCGGCAGGGGTTAAGGCCACCAAATCATGACAACAACGAACACTGTGAAGATCTTTATTCATAACTGTTCCATAAACCTTCTCGTCGGCGTTCGCGATCACGAAAAAGAAAAACCCCAGCGCGTCATCGTCACGGTCGAAGCCGAAGCTTCTCAAATTCAACCTTATCGTGACGCGGCAAATGCAGATTTGGCAACTGTGATTGACTACAGCCCCCTGCGCGACTTCATCGTTCAAAAGCTTCCGAAACAAGGCCACGTTCCATTGCTTGAGACGATAGCTCAACAGATCATAGGTTTTTGCTTTGCTTCCGATTCTCGCATCCGGCAAGTTCGTGTCAGGCTGGAAAAGCCCGATGTTTGTCCTGAAGCAGAAGGGATTGGTATTGAATTGTTCGCAACACGTCAGGGAGTATCCGCGCCATGAGCTCGAAAGGTGTCGTCCTCATTACCGGCGCGGCCAAGCGCATTGGACGCGTGATTGCCATTGAAGCGGCCAAGGCCGGCTGGGATGTCGCCATTCATTACAACACCTCGCGTACAGACGCCGAAACGCTGGTGGAGGAAATCCGGGCTTTGGGATGCAAAACTTGTCTGGCCAAAGCCGATCTGATGGATGGCCAAGCCGTCGAAGACCTGATCCCCCGTGTGAACAACGCCTGCGGCCCTCTCTCCGCACTTGTGAACAACGCGGCCTTATTCGAACCCGATAAGACCGATCCCGACGGCGTTTGCCACAGGACCATAAACTTCGATGTGCCTTGCCGTTTGTGTGAAATATTCGCCCAGCAATTGCCGCCTGAAAAAGCCGGCGCTGTCGTTAACATGCTGGACAGCACAGACGTCCCGCCTTTTTTCAGCGCGTATGCCGCCAGCAAGAAAAACCTGCATAAAGCCACGCTCGCCATGGCCCGGACCTTGGCGCCTTGGGTGCGCACCAATGGCGTCGCACCGGGACCGACCTGGATGAACCCTCGCGAAACGCGCGAGCATTTTGACCGGATGGTCAAAGCCACGCCGCTGCAAGTTGAGATATCGCCTCAAGCTGTGGCTTCAACTGTTTTATTTCTCATCACAAACCCGGCCATCTCGGGCGAAGTTATTCACGTCGATGGCGGGCAGCATATGGTTAACCCAACCATCAGAACTAACTGATTTGTGCAACTTACTCCCGAAAAAATGTCCAATTAACCAAAAGCGAAGTGCTTGATTGTGCACAGTGGCGTGGAAAAGCTTAAGAAAATCCGTTCTGTCAAGCGCAAAACATGAAATGACAAATTGCCGCCATGAAAATCCAAAAGTTTTTCAAGGCATTGTTCCTTGTTGCCTTTTTTTTAGGCAATGACGACAAAACCCAGCGTTTAGGCTGAGAGTCGATACGCCATTCGACCCTTGCTCACAGAGTTATCCACAAAAACAGGGGAAAAGTTTAATTATACATTAAGACGGCGATGGCCCTTTAATATTTAAGCGTCCAACGGCGGGATTTCCGCGTTGTTGGCAAACCATTTGTTGCTGTTTTTCCGGACTCATTGTCGCTTTGGCGAATATTTCAGGCTTTTCTTTCCAAAGGATATAAAACTTGCGCATATTCTTGATGAGCGCGCTTTCGCTTTCCATGCGTGAGACGATGTTTTTCACGCGCGTTTTTTCGGAAAAGCCGTTGATGACCAGCAAATGGCCATAAAAGGGCTGACGGCCATCACTTGTCCGGATGTCGATGGCGCGTTTGTCGGGATTTGTTAACAAAAGCGTCCGGGCGGCATCAATGCCGAAATTATGGCGGAGAAGCACAAGGGCTTCTCGCGATATCTTGTTCGCGTACCGTTTCCTCTTGTCCCACTGGGTTTCTTCTCTTTCCAGATTTTCGGCAAAGAGAACCGTCGCGACCGTCGTCTTCCGTAAATTGAATATGCGTTCAGCCAGCATTATTTTGGCTGCTTGCCTTTTCCGTTCCAGTTGACGTTTTTCGCCCGGCACCACGCCTTATATTCATTCTCCCTGACTTTCGCCCGGTCATTGTTGTCGAGATAAATGAAAGGCCTCACTTCCCTGTAAACCTGCAAGGCCGCCCGATCGCCGCTAGCCTCCAGAGCCTCGATGCAACGAGCCTCATCCGAGATCGCCATCAACTTTAAAAACGTCGACTTCAGTATCTGCATATGGCCGAAGGCGTTCGTCGTTTTTGACTTTGCGTTCGGATCACAGTCCGACTCCCGCGCCGACAATCCCAACATGATGCCCAGAGGCTGGGCCAGCCACTTTACGGGCGCCTCAACCGGATCGATGTTGTGATCGTGATACGAAGGAATGAACTGGCTCGCGGCTTCGAAGCCCGGCAAGAGGTTGTGTTCGAGGGCCTTCTGAAAAGCCTCAAAAGCCTTTTCTTCGTAAATCGATTTGCCGACAGCTGCCGCGACATTCCGCGGATTGGATAATTCTTTTGCCGCCAGAGCTAAAGTCACAGCCCCGCCGCTAAGAAATTTAATAAATCGTCTCCGGGTTAAATCGGCCATACCAATGCTTCAAAAAATAAATTTCACAATCAAATCAGGTCTATTTTAACGCAAATTGGTTACCTAGCCTTTTATAAAGGCCAACCCTTAAAACACATTAAATATCATTGCGTTAGGTGCCAATTCGGGCCGCTCCCTCGCCTTCTCGGGCAAATGAAGGTACATAAAACCCTACAAAAATGGCGATTGTAAGGCCCTGCGCAGCTCAGGGATATATCAGGCCCAACCGTTCTGCATCATTGCGGCCTGCACGGTGTTCTGCAGCAGGCACGCGATTGTCATGGGCCCGACGCCGCCCGGCACAGGCGTAATGGCGCCCGCGACATTGACGGCTTCGTTAAACGCAACGTCGCCGACAAGCTTGTTTTTGCCTTCGGGTGTAACACCGATCTTGTTCACGCCGACGTCGATTACAACAGCGCCGGGCTTAATCCAGTCGCCCTTGATGAACTCGGGCTTGCCCATGGCGGCGACAAGAATATCCGCCTGACGGCATTCGCCGGGTAAATCGCGCGTTTTGGAATGCGCCATCGTGACGGTGCAATCCGCTTGTAACAGAAGTTGCGCGACCGGCTTGCCGACGATGTTCGAGCGCCCGACAACGAGCGCTTTCTGCCCGCGCAATTCGGGCATAACTTCATAAAGCATCAACATGCAGCCCTGCGGCGTGCAGGGCGTAATGCTCATCAGCCCGGAAGCCAAACGCCCGACATTCACCGGGTGAAACCCGTCCACGTCCTTGATGGGATCGACCGCGTTGGTGATCGTTTTCGCGTTGATATGCGGCGGCAACGGCAGCTGTATCAAAATACCGTTCACCTGCGGGTTCGCGTTAAGCTCGCCGATCATTTCGAGAAGATCTTCTTCCGTCGTCGAGGCTGGAAGGATTTGACCGTACGAACGAAAGCCGACTTCCTCGCAGGCGCGGTTTTTGCTGCGGACATAACTGTGGCTCGCGGGATCGTCGCCGACAAGAATGACAGCAAGGCCGGGCGTAATGCCCCACCACTTTTGCATATCGGCGGCATGTGACGCGATTTCCCGGCGCAGTTTTGCCGCCATGGCCTTGCCGTCGATGATGCGCGCGGTCATGTCTTTAGCCCACAAGGTGACGGAGGAAAGACTGGAGGAATAGGAGCGCGAAGATCAGCACAAGAGGTGAAAGATCGACGCCGCTAACCGGCGGGATGAAGCGGCGGATGGGTCGTAAGGCCGGTTCGGTGATGCGGTAAATGAAATCGCCAAGCCCCTGCACGAAACGGTTGCGCGTGTTGATCACGTCGAAAGCGACGAGCCAGCTTAGAATGGCGCCGATGATCAGAACCCAGATGTAAAGGCCTACCAGAAGATTAAAAATCTCCAGCGCGGCGGCGAACAGGGAATAAATAACGCTCATAAGGCTCCCCTCAAAGGTCGGACAAGCCAAGCTAAAGGGTGACGGCGCTCCTTGCAAGGGAGTCGCCTTAATTATCAAGCCCCTCTCCCCTCGCGGGAGAGGAAGCAAAAACTTGGGTTTACGAAGTAAACCCTTAGTTTTTGCAGGTGAGGGGGTTGGTTTTTCATTTCTCGCCCCAACTTGACAGACCGGAGAGCGGCTACCATAAAGGTGCGCCTTAAGGTACACTAAGCTGTTAAGGGCCTGTAGCTCAGCTGGGAGAGCGCATCGTTCGCAATGATGAGGTCGTCGGTTCGATCCCGATCAGGTCCACCACGCTTCGCCCTTATGGGCTACGCGTGGCGCAGCCACGCAAAGACCGTTAGGGCGTGGCCGTGTCCGGCGTAGCCCTGCGTAGCTCGAAGAGCGTAGCATGGGCGAAGACGGACTGAACGTCATGTGGTACGTTTACATTATCAGAAGCACAGCATTTCCGGATCAGGAATACACCGGCATTACAGAGGATCTGAAACAACGCTTGGCAGATCACAATAAGGGCAAGTCCGCACATACAGCCAAATTCGCCCCGTGGAATGTCGTGTGTTATATCGCTATTCCCGACAAATACAGAGCTCTTCAACTTGAGAAATATTTAAAATCGCACTCAGGGCGAGCCTTTGCAAAAAAAAGGCTAGTGGACTCGCCTGATAAACCGAGTATGCCTTAGAAAACCTAGTGTCCCCCGACTTGTCCACCGTAGCTCGAAAAGCGAAGGTGGAAGCTTTACTTCAATCAAGTACCTTTCTTATAACACTAAGTGTATTCCCCTTTATCCCTTTGAACCAACTGGGCATGTGGGGGCGAGAAACACCATGGATATCTAGTGCAAGACAGCAGACGTCGTGAACTCTGTCAGCACACCATCTGATCTGTTCTGTTGATGGATAATAATCTGGCAAGACCTTCTCCGAAAGTCTAAGATTTTCATGATGAGCTATTTTCTTATGCCTAAAAGAAAAACATATTTTGAGAGTTTTGTTTTTGCCTTCAGATATCCAATCCGCATGCCTCAAAGAAGATAAAAATTTGCGTTTACGAACAGGGGCAGACACTGATCCTCCGGATAACTCACTTATGACTTTTTTTGGGAAGCTCGAGATCTTCCAATAACTTTTTTTCCAAGACAGGAAAGGTATCGTCGGGAATCTCTTTTTCAATGCTATTTAATAAACTAAAAATGGTAAATTGAGTTTTTTTCCATTTTTGTCATACAGCTTGCATTTGTCATACAGCTTGCAGAGGCATAAGATTGCATAGTGTAGGGAAGTTCGCTGAACGTAGAAGAAGAACGGTTGGTATTTCGATGCGTTAATGCTCGTTGCCTTCTGTGATATTACATCGACAACACTCACAGCCTGGTAAACATCCGTCACGTTCCCCAGAATGGGGACGATAATGTTTTCGTATATCTCATTATTATCAGAGATTTTTTTCACACAACCTCCACCCCGTTTTCACGGGGATGACACATGTCTAACTAAACCCCACCCCCAACCCTCACCGGCCTCTCTGCGAATGTGCCAAGGCTGATCATGCGGTCGTAGATCACAAGCGCGCCGGCCACGCCGACGTTGACGCAAAACTTCGCCGGGATTTTTACGACATGCGCGCAGCGCGCCACAAGTTCCGGCGACAGACTGCCTTTTTCCGGCCCCAGCACATACGCCGCGCGCAACGGATGCCGGAAACTCGGTAAATCCACGGCCTCGTCCATCAATTCAACCCCGACGAGCGTGCAGTCTTTCGGCAACTCCATGGCCGCCACGCTTCCATAGTCGTAATAAGGCATATGAATGTCCGCGTGCGACGTGTCGGACGCCTTGATCTCCCCATAATTCACGGACGCGTTGATGGTAAAGAAAAAGCTCGCGCCAAAGGCGTGCGACGTGCGCACAAGGTTGCCTAAATTAAAGCTTTTGCTGATCGACTCGACGCCAACGCCAAAATAACCGCGCATTTTTACCCCTTCTTCACGAATTGAACCTAAGAGAGTATGACATCGTCGTCTATTTAACCTCAGGTCAAACCATGAGCCCGCACGAAGAATTTCAAAACTCGAACGACGGCCAGCGTTTCAACAAAGCCCGTTACAAGCACTGGATCGACGAACACGTCCGCTTCAGCGATCTCGATGCGCTCGGCCACGTCAACAACAATTCCATCGGCGAGTATTTTGAAAACGCCCGCGCGGCCCTTTTCGCCATTCTTACCCCGAACTGGCCGTGGCGGCCAGAAATTTTCGTTCTCGCCCATTCGCGCATCGATTTCCGGCATGAATTGCGTCTGCCCGCCCACGTTCGTATCGGTTCGTGCATCACAACCATCGGCCGCACGTCCATCGGCATCGTCAACGCGCTGTTCCACAACGAGGGACGCGGCCTCGCGTATTGCGAAAACGTCTCCGTCCTTATCGACCAGAAAAAGCGCACGCCCGTCGAACTGCCGACGGAACTGCGCGAACTTCTTCTGCAATTCCGCGACGGCACGCTTGCAGACGCCGCTTGAACTGACCATCGCCGACCTTGGCGCGCAAGGCGACGGCATAGCCCATCACGACGGCAAAACTTTTTTCGTCTATGGCGCTTTGCCCGGCGAACGCGTCCTTGTAGAAATCGCCGATCCTGACGCAAAACAACAGCACCTCGCACCGGTCAAAATCATCTCGCCAAGCCCCGAACGCATCGCGCCGCCCTGCCCTCATTTTCCGCAATGCGGCGGTTGCCGCCTCCAGCATATGGACGCAAAAGCCTCGACCGCATGGAAAGTCCGCCAGCTTGAACACTTGATGAGTAGAGAGGGATTAGCGGCATGCGCGGAATGTCCCCCTCCCCTTGAGGGAGGGGTTAGGGGAGGGGTATGTAAAAAACATTCCGGAAACACAAAAAACATTGGTGAAATTAAAGAAAAATCGTCCTCTCACACGCCCCTCACCTATCCTCCCCCCATAGGGGGAGGAACTCTACCGCTCTTTTTACCCCCCGTCACAACGCCGCTCGCCACACGACGGCGCGCGCGCCTCGGCGCAAAGAACAACAAGGGCGTTGTCACGCTTGGCTTCAACGTGTGGCGCAGCGATCAACTTGTCGACCTCACGGCCTGCGCCGTCCTAACGCCCGAACTCCGCGCCTTCCTGCAAAAGCTTCGCCCCGAACTGGCGCATTGGCTTCCATCCGGTCAAACGTGCGATCTGCAGATCACTTCATTGTCGCAAGGCTTCGATGTTGTGTTGGTGGGTGGACCTGAGCCGGAGCTTGAAGAAAGGGAAAAACTCGCGGCGATTGGGGAAACTTTGAACATCGCGCAATTGTCCTGGCGGCAATGGGACCGCAGCCCGATCGAGCCGATCGCGCTCCGCCAGCCGCTGCATATCACGTTCGGCGCGGTCGATGTGCCTTTTTCGCCCGCTTCGTTTTTGCAAGCGACGGTTACGGGCGAAAAGGCGCTGATTGATTTTGCGCGCAACGCCGTCGGGGAAAGCACGCGTGTGCTCGATCTTTTCTGCGGCCTTGGCGGGTTCGGTCTGTCCTGTGAAAACGCGAAACAGGTTTGCTTTGCCGATCTCGACGGCCCGGCAATTGCGTCTTTGACAAAGGCGGTTAAATACAAGTCGAATTTCAGCGTGCAGGAACGCAACCTGATCCGCGAAGCGTACACCGCCCATGAAGCGAACGCGTTCGGTGCCGTGATTTTCGATCCGCCGCGCGGCGGCGCGAAAGCGCAGGCTACGCATCTCGCGCACAGCGACGTGCCGAACGTCGTGGCGATCAGTTGCGATGTAACCAGCTTCGTCCGCGACGCGAAAATCCTGATCAACGGCGGTTATAAGCTGAAGGCGATCTTGCCCGTCGATCAGTTCCTCTGGTCGACGCATCTCGAACTCGCCGCGCATTTTGTGAGGTAAATAAAACCATTTTCGTCATTCCCGCGACCGCCTCCGCTAAAGCTACGGCGCGTCCGGGTACATAGTCTCGCCGAAGTCCGCAGGACGTAGGCGGAAGGCTGGAATCCAGCGCGCCGCGTCTGCGGCGCTTATAATTCATACGGCTCGTGGATACTTGCTTCTGGATTCCGGCGTACGCCGGAATGACACGCGTGGTGACATCTTAACTATAAATCGAACCGTGATCATCCCCTTCTAAACAGGCACGTAACCCCTACAAACGCGCGACGAACGATCCCGCGGCTCGGACGAGACAGGTTCCCAGCGCACGACGAACAGGCCCGCAGTTGAAAATTCGATCGCTAAAAAACACCCTCCCCGCTTGTCCCCCGAGGCCTTGGCGAAGGGGGATGCGGGAGCGATCAAAGAACTTTTTTTATGGTACGCAACCCCTACAAACGCGCGACGAACGATCCCGCGGCTCGGACGATACAGGTTCCCGGCGCACGACGAACAGGCCCCTAGACCTGCAACAGCAATCCTTTCAGATACGCGCTCTCCGGCAAGTGCGGATGCACCGGATGATCGGGCGCGGCGAAAACCGTGTGCAGAATTTTTCCCGCGCGCCGCGCCTCACTCAAGCCGTGCGCGACTTCTTCCGTGAATGATTCCAAGGACATATTGTGGCTGCACGACGCGATGAACAGCAAACCTTCCGGCTTTGTCACTTGCGCGGCGAGGCGCGCCAGCTTGCGATAACCGCGCGCGCCGCTCGCCAAATCCTTGCGGCTTTTCACGAACGGCGGCGGGTCGGCAATCACAACCTCGAAGTGCGTATCGGTTTTTATAAGCCGTTCTAATTCCTCGAAAACATCGGCGCGGCGCCATTCGCCTTTCGCGCTAAGTTGCGCCCCTGCAGCGGCGCGTTTGGCAAGCTCAAGCGCCGGTTGCGAGGAGTCCACGCCAATCACGCTTTTCGCGCCCATCTTCGCCGCCAGCAAACCAAAACCGCCGGAATGGCAGTATAAATCAATCACTTGTTTGCCCTTTGCGTGGCGCGCGACGAGCGCATGATTGTCGCGCTGATCGAAGTACCAACCCGTTTTCTGCCCGCCGATAAGGTCCGCGAAATACGTCAGCCCGTTCTGATGGACCTCGACAGGCCCTTCAACGCCGCCGCGCAACACCTTGATATAACTATCTAATCCTTCGATCTTTCGCGCGGCGCTGTCATTATGCAGGATCAAACTGACGGGCTGCAAAAGCTCAGTCAGCGCCTCTTCGATCTGAGGCCATAATTTTTCCATCCCTGCGGTATTGAGCTGAATGCTCAAATGCCGCCCGAAACGGTCAATAATAAGTCCCGGCAAATTATCCGCCTCCGCATGAACGAGGCGGTAAAACGGTTCGTCGAGTAATTTTTCACGCAAATTCAACGCGTTCTTTAAACGTCCGAATAGCCATTCCTTATCGATCGCGGCCAGAGGTTCACGCGCGAAAATGCGTCCGGCGATGAGCGTGCGATGGTTAAAACTGCCAACACCAATAAACTGATTATCATGCGCGCGAAAAGCAACAATCGCGCCCGGCTCCAGCGTTTTTGCCGCTGAATCCATGACGATTTCGTTCGAATAAATCCACGGATGCCCGCTAGCGGCCCGTTTATGCCGCCCGGCCTGCAAACGCACGATAGGAAGTTTCACGTATTAACCTTCACTCATCTTTGTTTTTCAACGCAATGGGCTGCGTGAATTGCAACTCGATATCCCACGGGAAATAAATCCACGTGTCCTGACTAACTTCCGTCACGAACGTGTCGACAAGTGGCCTCCCTAATGGTTTCGCGTACACCGTCGCAAAATGCGCTTTTGGCATAATCTTGCGCAGCACCTCAATCGTCCGCCCGGTATCCACCAGATCGTCAATCACCAGCCACCCCTCGCCGTCCCCGACGTTTGCGGGCTCTTTCAGCACACTGGCCTCAGCCGATTGCTGCGGTTTTGTGTCATCCGCCTCATATCCGACGACGGAAACCGTCTCGATAATGCGGACATCCAGCTCCCGTGCCACCACGCATGCAGGCACCATGCCGCCGCGCGTAATCCCCACGATCCCCTTCCAAGGACCCAGCTCAAGTAACCGCCACGCCAAGGCCTTTGAATTCCGATGCATTTCCTCCCAACTGACCGGGAAAAATTTATTAACTTTCGTATCCGTCACGCATACCTCCCGCTAAAAATAACCTTAACATCCCTGCTTATAGCCAACACTGGCCAAGAGGAGCAATCCGGCATTTATTCTTTTGGTTAACGGCGTGGAATCAATAGTCTGATTGTATTTAAGCCGCCTTTCCTGATAATCTAGCCGCCTGATATTTGGAGGAATTTCTTATGCGAGCCATTTTTCGTGACGCTGGCAAGCTTATAATGCGCCACCGCAGTAAAATTATTCAAGGCTTCAAAACTGCTGCCTTTGCGGCACTTGTGCCTGTTGTCCTCGCGGCATGCGCTGGCTCTCCTAGTTATGTAAGACAGTCGAACGCTTATCCGCCGGGCTCTCTAAACGCTTATTATGCAACGAATGAATACGAAGAAAAGCGCTACTATAGCTCATATCAACCCGTAAGATGCTTCGCCATCCCCTTCCTAATCCGCATTTGCGAAGGCGGCGAAGCCTATATTCCTCTGCCGGATGTTTTCATAAACTTTAATGCCACACGTGATAGTTCGGGCGTCCACGCCGACACGTGGAACAGTGACGGATACAGCGGTGAACTGTGGAATTTTGACCCCCGTTAATATTAACGAAGGGAAACATCATGGCAAAGAATTTATATGCGCCAGCCGCCAAAGAAGTCGGCAAAAATCGCAAGGCCAAGCTCCGCAATAGTATTATTTTTGGACTTGCCCTCACCGCTTCGGCAGCACTGACCGGATGCATCAGATATATCGATGACGGTTACTATCCCAATGGTTATTATCAGCCTGAATATTCTGCCCCCTTTTACTACCAAACTCAGCTTCAGACCGAATATTTCTATGACTATAGAAGAGGCGTCATTGTCGAAGAGGTGATAAGTTGCGCTAACGGATACTGTGAAGTAATCGGTTTAAATAAATATCCCTCACGGAATCCGAGGGGCTATTCTGGCTACGTTTTTCTGCCTCACGTGAGAGGCGGCATCTATGTGAATGTCTATGACTGGGAACATAGAGATCACTGGCATAAAATGTGGGGTGACGACCATAGACGCCATCATGACGATGATCGCCGGCGCCGCGAGGAAAGAATAGAACATCCCAAGGACCGCCGAGTTGAACCACGGCCACCACAGCCACAACCAAAGCCGCAGCCAATGCCTTCACCGCCACCCATGCAGCCACAGCCAAAGCCGCAGCCAATGCCTTCACCGCTGCCACCGCAGCCACAGCCAAAGCCGCAGCCAATGCGTTCACCACCACCCATGCAGCCACAGCCAAAACCACATACTAAACATCCTGTGCCTATTCCTAGTGTGCCGCCGCAGAATATTTCCCCTGGCACTGCACCGCAGCACCAAAGTGGGGCCGGACAACAGCACAATCAACACAGGCCTGACCGCCCACCAAAAAGTGGGGCCGGACAACAGCACAATCAACACAGGCCTGACCGCCCACCAACGCAAAAAAAGGGGCCGAATCCTCAGGACAGAGCTCCTAAATAACCTCGTCTTTGTTTCGTTTCATATTTGATGATACGTTTAACGCACAGCTTTAAACGGACCGCCAACCATGGAACCTGAGTCCTTCAATCGCACGCGACAAGCACGACGCCGCAAACGTTTTAAAATCCCCACGCCTGACAATTTGGCGAATGTGGCTCTTTTTTATTTAAGCCGTTTTGCAGCGTCAGAGGAAAGTCTGCGGCGTGTTCTGGAAAATCGCATTCGACGAGCCGCCATGGTTAATGCGGATTTTGCCGCCAATACCGCCACGCAGGAAAAGCTGCGCCACGTCATTGGCTCGATTATTGGGCAACATAGGAAATCCGGCGTTTTGAACGATGCGGCATTTGCCGAAATGAAAGTAAACAGCCTTCGTCGCGCGGGTCGCAGCCAACGGCGCATCGCGCAACAACTTCATAGTAAGGGCGTAGCGCCGGAAATCATTGAAAAAGCGCTTAAGCCGGATGACGACGAAAACGCCGATGTTGCAGAACACAAAGCAGCGTTAGCGTTCGCGCGTCGCCGCACCCTTGGCCCATTCCGTAAAAAAGCAGCTTCTTTCGAGCAATTGCGCAAAGATATGGCAACTATGGCCCGCGCCGGGTTCTCTTATGACATGGCACGGCAGGTTTTAGACGGTGATGGTGATGAATAAGGTTTAAAGATTATCGAACGTCGTCGTCCGCCTCTTCGACTTCGACAACTTCCTCGACATCGACATCGTCGCCAAGTTCGTCGGCATCTTCGATAACCGCGTCATCGGGCTCTTCACCTTCGACAATGGGAAGCTCTTCGATAACTTCAGGCGCTGGCGTAGGCTTACGGTTCTTTTCGTCCACAGTTGTGCGGCCACGGCGGGATTTCATCAGCGTCTCAGGATCAAACACGGCACCGCAGCTCGGGCAAACCGGTGGTTTCTTCTTCATGTCATAATAGCGGGTATTGCAATGCGGACAGATGCGCTTCAAACCCCATTCAGCCTTAGCCACCGTAATACCTCCTGAGCCGTGAATCCGCCCCTAAATTGAAAGGCGCAGTCCTCTGCCATGAAACCCGGCCCATGTCAACGTAGGGTTGAAATTTTTGTGCGAAGACCCTGCTAAAACCCCATTTCATATGGCCTAATTAGCCTGCCCCGCGCTATAAAAGACGCATGGAAAACGCGATTCAGCCCCTCATTTCCGGTCAAACCGGGCCTTTACGCGGCACGGTTACCCCACCGGGGGACAAAAGCATCTCGCACCGAGCCATTATGCTTAGCGGCATAGCCGAGGGAGATACGCTCGTGCGCGGGCTTTTGGAGGGCGAAGACGTGCTTTGTACTGTGTCTGCCCTGCTGGCCTTGGGCGCCCAGATCAAAAAGGAAGGCGACGCCTGGCACATCAAGGGACGTGGATTGGCTAACTTAATCGAACCACGGGCAGTTCTTGATATGGGGAACAGTGGCACCTCAACGCGTTTACTGATGGGCCTTCTTGGCGGACGGCCTTTCAAAAGTTCCTTCACAGGCGACGCTTCATTACGCAAACGCCCGATGAACCGCGTCATTAACCCGCTTAAGCAAATGGGCGCGCATTTCGACAGTCCCGACGGCCGCTTGCCTTTATCTGTGACCGGACCAGAAACACTTACGCCAATCGTTTACTGCTTACCGATGGCATCCGCTCAAGTGAAATCCGCCGTTCTTTTGGCGGGATTAAGCGCAGCCGGAACGACAACAGTAATTGAATCTATCCCGACTCGCGATCACACCGAGCACATGTTGAAGCACTTCGGGGCAAACCTGATCATCGAGCGAATGCCCGACGGCGCAGAATCGATTTCAGTGACAGGCCCCGCCACGTTGAAAGGCCAGAATATCACGGTACCGGGCGATATCAGTTCAGCGGCTTTTCTTATCGTCGCTGCGTTATTGCGCCCCGCTTCCCTGCTGACGCTTCAAAATGTCGGCGTCAACCCGCGCCGCGACGGTCTGATCCGTACGCTCAAGGAAATGGGCGCGGACATCACGCTTAGCAACGAACAAGATGGGTATGGCGAACCCACTGCAGACATTACCGTCCAAATGTCATCCCTGAAAGGCGTCACTGTCCCAGCAGGCCGCGTACCTAGCATGATCGACGAATACCCAATATTGGCTATGGCAGCAGCTTGCGCCGAAGGCACAACGCGCATGTGTGGGCTTGGTGAATTGCGCGTCAAGGAAAGCGACCGCCTGACACTTGTGGCGGAAGGCCTAAAAGCCTGTGGTGCAAAAGTAGAAATCGAAGATGACGACCTTCTTGTGCATGGCACAGGCCGCCCACCGAACGGAGGCGCAACAGTTGAAACCGCAATGGATCATCGCATCGCGATGAGTTTTCTTGTTCTCGGCACGGCAACACCTAAGCCTATTAAAATTGACGATGGCCATATGATCGCGACCAGCTTCCCGGGGTTTGTTGACATGATGAACGGGCTTGGAGCGAGGATAGAGTCCTTATCCTGAAAGCTTCTTTATCCGCTTCGCGGCAGCTTCGTTCCCGCTGCAGCACGTTCGCGCAGGACCTCGCGCCGGAAAGCAAAAAGTTTCGCCGGCCGGCCCCGGTTATCGGACAAATAATCGCCCGTTTCCTCCACGAGCCCTTGGCCTTGCACAAGACGGCGGAAATTTTGCTTGTGCAGCCGCAAGCCTGCCAAGGCTTCCACCGTGCCTTGAAGCTGCAAAAGCGTGAAGCGATCCGGCATCAGCTCAAACACCACGGGACGGTATTTTATTTTCGCACGGAGACGCGCCATGCCCGTTGCCAAAATCCGCCGATGGTCATGCGGCATCTGCTCACCCAGGTTTTCGCCCTTCTTTTTCGCCGCACCGCGCTTTGCTTCCTCGATCAACCCGGCCTCCCATAACATCTCATAACGCTGCAATACGAGTTCTTCATTCCATTTGCGAGGATCTTTCGGAAAATTGATATTAATTCGCTCTTCACGTGCACGGCGTGTCATGGCATCAGGAGCTTCTTTCCTCCAATGATCAAGACCTTGCATGATGAGTGAGGTCACAGGTTGTGGCATGCCCTTGCGATGATCTTCCCACGGAAAGAAATCATACCAGGGCTTGGCTTCGTACAACGCTGCGCGCGTCAGCGCCAGATAACCAATCGACACATAACGTCCGCCAACTGTAGTACGGTCTATATCCGCGAAAGTGTAAAGCTGTTCGATATACCCTAGCTTCAATCCGCTTTGCTCTTCCACCCATGCGCGAAGTGCTTGTTGGAGCGTACGGTGTTCGGTGCCCAATGGTCCGGAAGGAAGCGATATGTCCGGCGTGACCATGACTAACGGCGCTTGATTCGCCACGGACACAACAACAGCCTGCAGCTCAACTGTAACTTTTTGTTGGAGTTTTTGGTTCATAAACCGCCGTATTTATCAGGGCCTTGACTTTCTTTATGCTCAGTATGATCATATTGCCAACGTGCCCGCAAGAGGCACTCTTTTTATTCGCTATTAATGCTCATATGGAGCATAATTATGGATGGTTCCTTCACGTCCGTCAACGAGGCCTTAAACGCAACGGCTTCGCTCTATGATAAAGTCAAAACGATCATCCCGCCCGAGGAATGGGCCACCTTTGCCGCCGACATCCTGGCCATCCAATCCCTGAAAAAACAACGTAATGCCATAGTACTAGCCCACAACTACCAAACGCCGGAGATCTTTTACGGCGTTGCCGACATCACTGGGGACTCCCTCGTCCTTGCCCGTGAAGCCGCCAAGGCCGATGCGGATATGATTGTCGTGGCTGGCGTACACTTCATGGCCGAAACGGCAAAGCTGCTAAATCCTTCCCGCAAGGTGCTTACGCCTGACCCGGCAGCCGGGTGCTCATTGTCAGAATCCATTACAGCTGAAGATGTCCGGGAAATGAAAAGGCAAAATCCGGGGGTGCCTGTCGTCACTTACGTGAACACATCCGCCACCGTGAAAGCGGAATCCGATATTTGCTGCACGTCAGGTAACGCCAAAAAGATTGTTGAATCCCTTGGCGCGGATGCCGTTATCATGTTACCGGACGAATATCTCGCACAAAATGTCAGCGCAGAAACAAAAGTGAAGATCATTCCTTGGGGGGGCCGCTGCGAAGTTCATGAACGTTTTACACCGGAAGAAATCCGTGGATATCGTGAGCAGACCCCGGGCCTTACCATCCTCGCGCATCCCGAGTGTCCGCCGGGTGTTATCGCGGAAGCCGATTTTTCCGGCTCGACTGCGCACATGAGCGAGTGGGTTGCGGCAAATCGTCCTTCTTCCGTCATGCTCGTGACCGAATGTTCGATGAGTGATAACATCGCAGCACAATACCCTGAAATTTCCTTTATACGTCCATGCCAGCTATGCCCTTACATGAAACGCATTACACTCAGGAATATTCGCCATTCCCTCGAAAATCTGACTCACGAAGTCACTATCTCCAGCGACATTGCTATACGCGCGCGGCAATCGGTTGAGCGTATGATCGCGGTGACCTGAGGAGATGAAAACCCAGCCCATCATAATCGGTTCCGGCCTAGCGGGATTAACGGTCGCGCTCACGCTCGCGCCAATACCTGTCACCGTTCTCGTCCGCAAAACGCCAGGCGAGTGGACAAGCAGCAGTTGGGCCCAAGGCGGCATTGCAGCTGCTGTTGGCGAAGGTGACGCGCCGGAAAAACACGCCGCGGATACTATTGCCGCCGGTGCGGGGTTATGCAGTCCTGCGATTGTGCACTTCGTCACCAAGGCCGCACCGGAGGCTATCAAGCAGCTATCTACATGGGGCGTTGTTTTTGATCATGACGAGCACGGAAACCTAAAACTTGGCCTTGAAGGAGCTCATAGCCATCGTCGGATCGTTCATGCGCTGGGCGACAGCACAGGCGCAACCATCATAAAAGCGCTGGTATCCAAAGCGCGATCGACTCCTTCCATTTCATTGATTGAAGGCGCCGAAGCTACTGCTATTACCGCAAATGAGTCCGGCGTGACTGGAATCCGGTTTCTGCGTGACGGTCGTCTTTACCAGCTTGCGACAGACTGCATCGTGCTTGCGACAGGGGGCACGGGCGCGTTGTGGGCTCACACGACGAACCCTCTAGGTTCATGGGGTCATGGATTGGCGCTCGCCGCACGCGCAGGCGCGCAACTACGCGATTTGGAGTTCGTTCAGTTCCATCCGACGGCGATTGATGTCGGCGCTGACCCGATGCCGCTAGCTAGCGAAGCGTTGCGCGGTGAAAGCGCCGTTCTGGTGAACGATTTGGGTGAGAAGTTCATGGCTTCCGCGCCGCGCGCCGAGCTTGAACCGCGCGATATCGTCACGCGCGCCATTTGGGCACAGCTGCGTAAGGAACGTCATGTGTTTCTTGATGCACGGATGATCCCTAATTTTGCCGATCATTTCCCGACTATTTATGGCTATTGCGCTGCTGCAGGTATCGATCCTTCTAAAGAGCCTATCCCCATCCGCCCTGCCGCGCATTATCATATGGGCGGCGTTGCCGTGGATTCAGCCGGACGTTCAACCGTCAGTGGCCTTTGGGTGTGCGGTGAAAGCGCTGCGACCAACCTGCATGGCGCAAACCGTTTGGCAAGCAACTCCTTGCTGGAAGCGGTGGTTTTCGGAAAGCAAATCGCACATCAGATTTCAAACGAACGTCGCGCCGCTACTGGTTCAGTTGCTATTCAGACCATTTTAAATCCTTCGCCTTCCCTCATCAGCAATCCATCAGGCGACGCCGAAGAACGCCAGCTTATTCGCTCGATCATGTCTGCGCATGTGAGCGTGTTGCGTAACAAAGAAGGGCTTGAAAAAGCGATTAACCAATTAATGCCGCTGGCTATGCATAATGATATGGCGCTTGTCGGTCTAATGATTGCGACGGCGGCGTTACGGCGCAAGGAAAGCCGCGGTGCGCATCGCCGCACGGACTATCCGGACACAAACCCATTATGGCAACGGCACGAAACTTTGACGCTAAACGACATCCGGAATGCGCTGGATGGATGCATCGAAATGCCAAAGTCAGCCTGAGGCTTTTATGTCTCTTTTTCCCCTTCCCGATTCAGTTCTGGAGCCCCTTGTAAGAGGAGCGCTTAAGGAGGATTTCGGAAACGTCGGCGACATCACGACTAATGCGATCGTTCCCGAAGAGCACACATGCCACGCGGCACTGGTGACGCGGAAAGATGGTATCGTTGCAGGGCTCGACTTGGCGCGGATCGCTTTTTGGCTTTGCGACCCGAAAGTCCATTTTGACCCCTTGAAAGCCGATGGTAATTCTGTGGAACCTAATGAGATGCTGGCGACAGTCCAGGGACTTTCGCGTGGCATGTTAAAAGCCGAACGTACTGCTTTGAATTTTCTTTGCCATTTAAGCGGTATTGCCACCGAAACTCAGAAGTTGGTTGAAGCCGTAAAGCCCCACAAGACCCGCATCAGCTGCACCCGCAAGACGACCCCCGGCCTTCGCGTAATTGAGAAATACGCCGTACGAGCTGGTGGCGGGGTTAATCATCGTTTCGGGCTTTACGACGCGGTACTTATCAAAGACAACCACGTGGCGATTGCCGGCGGCGTGCGCCCGGCTGCGCTGGCGGCACGCGCTTCAGCAGGTCCTAAAGTCAAAGTCGAACTCGAAGTCGACAACCTCGAACAATTGCGCGAAGCGCTTGAGCTTCCCATCGACGCAATTCTGCTCGATAACATGGCACCCGAAACGCTTAAGGAAGCCGTGAAGATGGTGAATGGCCGTTTCGTTATCGAAGCCTCGGGCGGTGTAACGCTTGCAAATGTTCAAGAAATCGCAGCGGCTGGTGTGGATGTTATTTCCGTTGGCTGGATCACGCATAGCGCACCGATATTGGATATCGGGCTTGATTTTCTGGATGGAAAATAATCCCTACCCTGCCGTATCTTTCAAATAAGCCTCGGCGACTTCTTGCGCCGGACCGTCCATACGCACGCGGCCACGCTCAAGCCATATCGCGCGCGAGCAGGCGGTGTTGATGATTTTCATGTCATGTGTAACCATCACCACAAGCCCTGCGGTCGTGACCAGACTCCGAATGCGCTCGACGGCTTTTTTCTGAAACGCGGCATCCCCCGCGCCGAAAACCTCGTCGATCAACAGAATATCGCCTTCGAGATACGTCGAAATCGAAAAAGCAAGGCGAACGTACATTCCCGAAGAATATGTACGAATGGGCATGTCGATGAATTCGCCTATATCGGCGAACGCAATAATTTCTTCCGCCCGCTTTTCAATCTCTTCCGGTGTGCACCCCATCGCAAGACCACGGTAAGTAATGTTCTCACGCCCTGTCGCATCCGGCTCGAAACCAAGGCCAATGTTGAACAGCGCCTGAATCTTTCCCTGCACCGTCAGACCGCCGCTCGCGATTGGATAAATGCCCGCGATTGAAAGTAACGCAGTGCTTTTTCCTGCGCCGTTCCGCCCAATGATACCCACACGCTCGCCTCGCATGAACGTGAGGCTTACGCCGTCCAGCGCTGTGATATAGGGACGCCGGACACGCGCCTCCAGCGGCTTATGTCCGAAAAGCGAAAACAATCCGACCTTGATACTACCCTTTACGAATGGCCCAATGGGGTAGCGTAAAATGACATTGTCCATCTGCACAAAGCAGCCTTCCGGGTACCGTTCTTCAACGGGCGGGGGCAAATATGTTTCAGCAGACGACACAGTCATTCAGTTCTCAGTAATAGAATATTATCTTCCGCTCATTGCGAACGAGCATCCATAAGGATAGCGCCCACAGTCCAAGCGCCCACACCAGCATGAGCCCGTACGCGCGTAAATCCGGCGGAATGCCATCAAGCACCGGCTGGCGGAATATATCCATCAGCGCCGCAATAGGATTAATCGCTGTCCAGTCACGCAACATCGGTTTGTCGAAAACGTTACGCGGCAAAAAGATCGGCGACATGTACCAGATGATCTGCAAGATCAGGCCGATAAATTGCTGAAAATCGCGGAACTTGATGTTGATAATAGCGCTGATGATCGCCAGCGGCGCGCCAAAAAGCACAAGCACCGCGAAAAAGGGAAACAAGTAAAGCCAATACCACGAGAAACAGCTTGGCTCCAGCAATAACGTGTAGATTGCAAACCCGGCAAACGCCATCGTGAACACAATCGCGCAATAGAGAAGCGCCTTCAGTGGGTAAATAGCCATCGGTAAGCGCACCTGCCGGATATACCCTTCCGCAGTCAGGAAGCAGGCCGCGCCAAAATCCACGCACCCTTTCAGAAAATCCCAAGCGATAATACCGGAGAAAATATAGATCGAGTATTCCGTAAATGTCATGTTAAAGACGAACTTAAGCACACTTGAAATGATGAGGGTCAAAAGCAACGGTTGCAAGGCGACCCACAAAATACCGAGGTAGGAACGGCGAAAGCGCGCGCGCAGATCCGAAAGCGCAAGATGCACCCAAAAATGTCTGTAACGGATAATGTCGCGAATGTAGCCCATGCGAAGATCAAACAACCCGACGGTAAACGTCTTCGTAGCGGAGAATATCATCTTCGTCCAAGTAATCGCCGGACTGCACTTCAATCAAGAATAACGGCACCTTGCCGGGATTCTCAAGACGGTGGGGCGTGCCGAGGGGAATATAAGCGGTCTCATTCGGCCCGATAAGCGATACCTCATTGTTAAGCGTTACTTTGGCTGTGCCACTTACCACCACCCAATGCTCCGCACGGTGATGGTGCAGCTGAAGACTCAATTTGCCGTCCGGCTTGACCATAATGAGCTTGACCTGAAAGCGTTCACCTTCATCCAGTTTTTCATAATAGCCCCATGGCCGCCACACGCGTTCGTGGCTATGTTCTTCATATCTATTTTCTTCGCGAAGACGTTTGACGATATCGCGAACTTCCTCAGTTCGATCCCTGTTGGCCACCAACAAAGCATCGGCTGTTTCGACGATGACCATATTCTCAAGCCCAAGAGCTGCCACCAATCTGTGTTCGCTGCGGATGTAGGAATTCTTTACATCCTGCGTCACCACATCGCCGCAAATGACGTTGTTAGCCTCGTCTTTCTCTCCAAGATTCCAAAGGGCTGTCCAACCGCCAATATCGTTCCAACCAAAATTAACAGGTAAAACACCCGCCTTATCGGTTTTTTCCATAACGGCATAATCCACGGATAACTCCGTCGCTTGCGAAAAACTGTCGCTGTCGAGACGGAGAAAGTCATAGTCGTGCTTTGCCAAATGCAAGGACTTACGGCAGGCCGCCACCATACGTGGATGCAAGCGCTCCAGTTCAGCAAGATAGATATCCGCACGAAACACAAAAATACCCGAGTTCCATAAATAGTTTCCGCTTGCGACATACGTTGCAGCGGATTCAGCATCCGGCTTCTCCTTGAACCGCGCGACGGCATGAGCGAGTGAATCGTCCTTAAAGGATTCGCCTATTTCGATATAACCATAACCGGTGTGTGGCGCGGTTGGCTTGATGCCCAGTGTCATCAACTTGCCTTGATAGGCTAGTATTGCTGCTTGACGTATGGCTGACTGAAAAGCTTCGTTATCTGTAATGAAATGATCAGCAGGCATCGCGACCAAAATAGTCTTTTCCGGATCTTTCGTCCAAATGGCGGGAATAGTGAGAGCCGGCGCTGTACTGCGTCCCATTGGCTCCAAAACAATCAATGAAGGTTTAATTCCCGTTTCGCGCAACTGTTCGGCGATGATGAACCGTTGATCGTTATTGCAGATGATAACGGGTGGAAGCATCTCGGAATCTGGGGGCAAACGCTTTGCTGTCTGCTGCAATAATGTCCCCAAACCGCAAAGTTCCTGCAACTGTTTAGGGTGGCCAGAACGCGACACAGGCCAAAGCCGTGTCCCCGCGCCTCCCGACAGAATGACAGGTATGATTTGCATAGATATAACAACCTCAGAGCCAGAACTTAGACTCTTCCAGCGACTCATCCAATGGATTTCCCAAGCTTGGCTTAACAAAACAGTGATAGATTGAAAACTAGGCTCAAACAACCAAAAAACCATGAATCCGTAAGGGTTAGGCAAAACCGCGATTCGAGAACATTTGTTCTCATTTATCGCTTTGTTGCTGCTAAGTTGCGCCACATCTGCATCTATGTTATGCGCACGCTTACTTTCGTAAAACAGACGATGCCTTACAGGAATACTCCTTATTATTGGTGATGTATGAAACAGAAAACAGCCCTGATAACTGGGGTTACAGGCCAAGATGGCACCTATCTCGCACGTTTTCTTCTCGATAAGGGTTATGCCGTATATGGGACCTTTCGCCGCACAAGCACGCCGAATTTCTGGCGGCTGGACGAACTTGGAATCCGGGACCGCATCACGCTGGCATGCACAGAATTGACCGATCTATCGAGTCTGTTGCACGTCATTGGCGACATCAAACCGGATGAGTTCTATAACTTGGCGGCACAAAGTTTCGTTCCCGCCTCATTTACACAACCAATTTACACAGGCGAAGTCGACGGTTTATCGGTAACGCGCATTTTAGAATCTCTGCGTTTAGCAAGCCCCTCAACCCGTTTCTATCAAGCCTCGACATCCGAAATGTTCGGCAAGGTTCAGAGGATTCCGCAGAACGAAAAAACCCCTTTTTACCCGCGCAGCCCTTATGGTGCGGCCAAGCTTTACGGACATTGGATTTCCATAAATTACCGTGAAGCTTATGACCTCTTCGCCTGCTCCGGCATTTTGTTCAACCATGAATCCCCTCTGCGGGGGCCAGAGTTTGTCACGCGCAAGATCACAATGGGTTTTGCGGCCATCAAAGCAGGAGTCCAGGATCATATTGGCCTTGGCAACCTTGATGCGAAGCGCGACTGGGGATTTGCGGGTGATTATATCCAGGGCATGTGGCTTATGCTGCAGCAAGAGAAAGCTGAAGATTATGTGCTCGCCACCGGCGTGACGACGACAATCCGCTGCTTTGCCGAAATGACGGCTCAAGCCATAGGCGTCGATCTCGTTTGGCAGGGCGAAGGACTTGATGAAACGGGAACTGACCGGAAAACCGGAAAAGTCTGGATTAAAATCAATCCCCAGTTCTATCGTCCCGCAGAAGTCGACCTGCTAGTTGGCGACGCCCAAAAGGCAAAAGACAAACTCGGGTGGAAACCCACGACAAGCCTTGAAAAACTTGTTGAAATGATGGTGCAGGCTGATGTGAAGCGCCAAATTACTTCTTCTGGCACTTGTTCACGTGCTGCGTAATCCACTGTAACGATATCTTGCCATGGAACTGAACGATACCATTCTTATAACAGGCGCCTCCGGGTTGGTCGGCACCAATCTAGTGGCCCATTTGCGCGACACTGGGTTTAAGGGCGTTATTGCGCAAGACATAAACGATTGCGACTTGACGGACCGCAAGGCAACAGCGGCCTATTTTTCAAAAATAAAGCCGACATATGTTTTCCATATGGCGGGCTACGTACGCGGAATCATGGGCAACATGCGCCACCAGGCCGAAGCCTCGCTCAACAACACACTCATCAACACGCATGTGATCGAAGCTAGTTATAACGCTGGGGTAAAAAAAATTGTCGCAATGGGAACGGTCGCGATGTACCCCGACCCGCTGCCAAACAATCCTCTCAGCGAGGAAGATCTTTGGCAAGGCACGCCGCATTTTTCCGAATACGGCTACGCCATGGCCAAGCGCGGCATGCTGGCCCAGCTGCAAGCTTATCATGAGAGCTACAACATCAGTTACGCGCTTGTTCTCAGCACCAATCTTTTCGGTCCGCACGATCGCTTTGATACGGAAACGGGCCACGTTATTCCCTCGCTCATCAAAAAGTTTTATGATGCGAAGCAATCCGGCGGAACCGTTACCGTTTGGGGCGATGGATCCGCACAACGCGACTTCCTTTATGTAAAAGACGCCGCTTGTGCGCTCCACACAATCATGGACAAGGCCGATGGCCCCATCAATATGGCCACAGGTGCGACGCGCAAGATTCGGGACGTGGTTGATATCCTTGCCGCGCATACGGGCCTTCAGGAACGGGTGATTTGGGACGCTTCAAAGCCGAATGGCCAGCTTTTTCGAGCCTATAACGTATCGAAATTGGCCCAAACCGGGTTTGCCTGCCGCATTCCGCTTGAACAGGCGCTCGTGGAAACCTATGAATGGTATGCCAAGAACGTGGCTAACGCTCGTCACTAGAAAATCACTATCTCCTCAGTGCCCCAATGGATATGCAGGAACAACCCGTCGCTGCGACCTTTATTAAGCCAGAAAGCCTGACAGGAACCTTCGGCGTGGTCAGGTTGTGGCCGGGCGTTAAAAACGCCGAAGTGGAAGTGATTGCGCGTCTCAAGCGCGCCGCGCAGATATTAGGGCTGAGTTGCGTTGAAATTTCACCGGAAGGCGAGCGAGTTGACTCACCCGGTGTCAAGGTTACTCAAGAAGAGCTCGACTTTGTTATTCATCTCCACTTTGAAACGCCAAAAACCTACGATATTTTTTCATTCGTCGCGTTATGGAATCCTTTGCGCTATTACTACGAATACCGCGAAGGTGAATATCGGCGTTTTTCGCAAAACCTTTTGTCGCATGACGATTTCCTGAGCTGCGATTCCCCAGGCGCTGATGATCATGTTCGACGGATGATCGGAAACGATCCTTGCCGTTTGCCGCCGTCTTTCACCATATTCCATTCGCTGGCGGAACCCATCCTGCCTCCGTCACTTGGCGATATGAAGCTTTTCTATGTCGGCATAAACTGGGAACGGCTGAGGGGCGAAAAGTCGCGCAATCAGGAACTGCTCGATTTGCTCGACAAATCGGGACGTTTGCGCATTTACGGCCCCCACCGGTTTTTAGGGGTTGATGTCTGGAGCGGCTACAAAAGTTATGTCGGCGAGATTCCGTTTGATGGCGTTTCCATAGTCAAGGAAATTGCTGCGGCAGGCATTAGCCTTGTCCTGTCATCTGAAGCACATAAGGAATCCGGCCTTATGTCGAACCGCCTGTTTGAAAGCCTGGCCGCCGGTGCTATTATCATCTGCGACGAGAATACGTTTGCGCGCAAACATTTTGGCGACACTCTTTTTTATATTGATGCCACGGACAGTGCCGAAATAACGCACCAAAAAATCCGTGAACATTTGCGTTGGATAGAAACGCACAAGGAAGAAGCTGTAAAACTCGCCCGGAAAGCCCAAGCCATCTTCCTGAAAAATTTCACGCTCGACCGCAGTCTCGCGCAAATCTACCGCCAATTCCCGGCACGCAAGGCTGCATTAACCAAGCCATATATAACAACCTCTTCGCCACCCATAACACTGTTTTTGCTTGCCCCAACCTACGACAAGAAAGTTCTGCAGCGGCACATCGATAGCGCCACAACCCAGTCCTACCCGAACCTGAATTGTGTCTTCCTTGTTGACTCAGGAGTGGAGAAAAAGTTTAGTAAACAGATATTAAAGCAAATCCAGATGAGCGGCCTCTCCTTTGAGATCCGTCCCGTCAACTTGTGTGGCCGCGATAAAGAAGGAAACATTAAGGGTGTCAATAAATTAGGAAACATTATTTACGAACAGCTTCAAACGCTTGCGAATGATTCTTTGTGCTGTTTCGTCAACGCAAACGAAGCCCTTTTCAGTGACCATATCCAAACGCTTGTTCACGCCCTCACGACAACACCTGAGGCCAGTTCTGCCTATGCCAACGCGGCAATCAGGTCTGAAGAAAAGAAAACCGTTGAATACAGAGTCCAGAGCGAAGTCGCACCCTTTGAACCCTCGCCTTTTGCACCATTTGGTATGGCGCGCTTTCTCATACGCAAGCCAGCGGATTATGAACCTTTGCGCACCATCCTTCCTTACCTCAATGAGAAAGCCCTCGCGCCACTCGTTATCCTAACAAACCCCATCCCATCAAATCGAACGACCGTACTGTCAGCCGTTGAATCCTCACCGCAAAAAGATGCCAACTTTGAAAACGAAATCATTCAAGATTTTCTGCCTCCGACTCTTCTTGAAAAATACGCCTCGCTCTCTTTAGGGAAACAGAGCGGCTCCTTTATCGATCCACTGTGTATTGAAGAGTTGCCAACGGCCAAAAGAATAGCCATTGTGCGCGCACTGTTTATGGCTCTTCCCATGCCATCCTTTATTCGGAAATTAGCTTTTTGGTTTTACAGGTTATTAAGAAAGTCCGCCTGAAAAGTTATCCTTTTAGGGAAAGGCGTTGACATATGAGGGACAATCGTCGTTCGTCCCCCAACGGCTGTTCCGCTTGAGCGGCTTTAACCCATAACTTTGTCAACGGCAGCGCCAACATCTCGCTGCGCAAAACAAACTCGAGTTTTAATTGTTTCTCAACAGGCACTTCTGCAGTAGCAAGAACGGCCTCGCCAATACCAATGGTTATTTTCTGGTTTTTACATCCCGCATGAGTCGCAACGACCATTTCAATGGCAATAGATCGCCGTTGAATAAAAGGCAAAAAGAGCCACGCTTTTATGCCCTCGATCCACCTGTATGTGGCATCGCCAGCTTCTTCGCAATAACTCCATCCCTGTCTGAAATAACGATTGTCTCTAAAATCCAGATCTTCTGCCATTTCTGTTTCGCCAAAAGGTTTGCCTAGAATTTCATGGAATAAAATCTGCGCTTTATCAGTATAAATATTGGCGATTTCATCCGGCGCAGCAAAGGGCTGGTCGTAATATCCTTCGGCACCGCGCCCGATCCAATGATGTAATTTTCCCTCAAGATAAGAAATGAGCCAGTCCCGCTTTGCGAAATACGTCGCGGGAATGCAATAATGAAATATCAGCCAAGCAGCCTCAGCACGTCTATCAGGCGGGCCTGTTTCCAATATCCTTCCAACAGAAGCGGCTTCATCGGCATCCGCCAAAGCATTCAACTGACTCTTGCCAAGCGCCACAATAGATTTTCCATAAACAGCAGCATGCCATCCGACGGTGGAACTAATGCTCACCACGGCATCGGCGTGGCAAAGCAAGTGCTGCGATATGCCCTCTTGGCCAACAAATTCCGGATAATGTATGAAATTAGGAAAACGTCCTTTAAGCCATGCAATCTCGCCAGGTCGCAACTTGTTGGCATAGTCAGGGTGCTGACCCAAAAGCACAGCGCAATCGGGTGGCGCGTTTTCCAACACATCAAGTAAAAGATGCATTTGCGATCGATAGTTACATGTGCCGTCAAATGAATAATGCCCACTCACTTGGGTCGTAACGAGTATAGATTTCCGGAAAGAAGCCAACTCTTCAATCAAGGAAGGAAATGGCTCAATAATTTTAAAAAGAGACAGGAAGGTTTCACGCAATTTATCAACCAAATTATGCGCCGATCGATCCGTATTTGTACCATTGTATCGCGCAGGCCAAGCCCACTGATGAAGGCCGCAAGGATCGAGAAAATAGGTCATCGGATAAGGCGACCGCGTGAAGATTCCCGACTCCCTGTGCAGAATAAGCGCATCAGGGAAAAGTTGACGAAGAAACGGCGAAGGTACCCAAGTAATAATTATATCAGGTTTAAAATCGCGCAAGACTTCTGAAATGGCCCTTTGTCTTCTGTGGTTTTCCTTAATGGCTATTTGTTCATGGAGGTCACCCGGATTTTTCGCCGCGTTTCCTTCCAAAACATTCAAGTATTTATAGAACAAAGTGTTGATATCCTCATGCGGGTCATCAAGTAAAGCAATCCATGCCTTTTCATCGACCAGCACCAAATCCTCTTTAGCTACGCCTTGCCGCACCGCCCAATCGCTAAAGTGCGTGTTCAATAGCACCCGGCAGGGCCATCCCCCATTTTTCAGGGTTTGATACATCGGCGCATCAAGCGTTATATGCGGTAAACGCCACATAAAGCGGTGACCATCTGTCACCGGATCTTCGTAAAAGAGAACGCAAGGGGGCGAAGGCATGATATTTAAACGCCTAAACTGTCTTCCGTTTCCGATTCTTCCGTCCAGACATTTCCGGAGCGCACAATTGAATCAATAATAAACAGCGGTCGCTGTTTGGTTTCCATATAAAGACGGCCAAGATATTCGCCAAAAACGCCAAGACTGATGAGCTGCACACTGCCAATCACCAGCACAACGACCATAAGGGATGTCCAGCCCTGCACCACTTCGCCGGAAAGCCATGAGTTCAAGGCATAAAACAACATCACAAGTCCAACCACCCCGACAGCAGCCCCGACATATGAAGCGATGCGCATCGGTACGATTGAAAACCCCGTCACCGCATCCATAGCAAAACGGAACATCTTTCGAAATGGATATTTTGTGCTTCCAGAAAACCGCGCCTGTCTTTCGTAAGTTATAGGCACTTGTTTCAGGCCGATCCAACTCACCATGCCGCGAATAAAGCGGTTTCGTTCAGGCATTTTGTTGAGAATATCCACAGCCCGCCGACTCATGAGTCGGAAATCACCTGTATCCGGCGGAATATTGATATCGATCAATGCGCCCAATAATCTGTAAAACAGGGAAGCAGTTGCAAGTTTAAACCATGTCTCACCTTGCCGCCCTTGCCGTTGACCATAAACGACATCAGCGCCCCGTTCCATTAGCTGCATCATTTTGCTGAGCAGTTCGGGCGGATCCTGCAAATCGGCATCCATAATCAGCACGCGTGCGCCGCTTGAAAGGATAAGTCCGGCACTTAAGGCTAACTGGTGGCCATGATTGCGCGACAAATTAACGGCAATTACATGCTTATCCTGTTCCGTCAGGAGACACATCTGGGTCCAAGTATTATCTTTCGAGCCATCGTTAACGAGAATAATTTCAAAATCTTCCCCAACGCATTCCCGGCAAGCCGCCGAAACGCGTCGCCACAACTCTTGCACACCATCCGCTTCGTTGTAGCAGGGAATGACTACCGAAACCGCACGAGGGGCATCGTTTTTCATCTTTCGGACAGTATTCTTACGGGAAAACATGGGTGGCTCATGCTCAGGATTGGAATCTAATGATTGGGGAAATGCGAGAATTTGTCCAGAGTCGATAAAAAACGCACCGGATACGAATATCCGGTGCGTTGAAAAGATAAAATGGGGATAAGATCCCTGTTTTATGCGGCCTGTTTCAGATTAACGGCCGATGTTTTTCCCTTGTTCGTTGCCAGCTCATAGCTGATTTTCTGACCTTCATTGAGCGTGCTCCATCCCGCTTGCTCAACGGCGCTGATGTGAACAAACACATCGCCGCCGCCGGCGTCCGGTTGAATAAAGCCATAGCCCTTGGCGGGGTTAAACCATTTCACAGTACCTGTAGCCATTAGTGTCTTCCTTCTTCTCAGTTGTAGTGAACGCCATCCTTTAGGGGGATAGCGATGAGTCTTCCCCGCCGCGACAATCGCGGCAACTCCTAAGAAAGGTCAGAGAAAACGACCAGGAATAAGATGATTGTATCGTGGCATCGCACAGATGCTATCGCCAACGCCGTCAAACCAATAATCCTTGGCGATCTCTGGCTCCCTAAGAGCCGCAGTCGAACTCCGGGCTGACGATGCGCTGCATTTCGTGACGAAGTCAAGTTGTGTTTATTTCCTTCCTTTTTTTGGTTTTGTAACTTCTTCAGGTTTGTCCTATGCGAGAAAAATTAGAACGGATGAGATGTTAACATAAATAAATTGAATGATTATTACTCGTTAACCATATAAGCGGCTGAAACAAAAGAATCTCCAGCGGCAATACGTTTCCGCTCTTAACTCCATGAAAGTAAAAATAAATCTGGAAAAAACATACCATTCAGGGTAAAAATGACCCAATAGATTAACAAAAAGTTAATGTGCGCTGCGAAAAGCCCCTAATTACGGAAGCGAAACCATGATGCAAATTTCTAGAATGAAGTCCGCCCTTTCCGTTTGTCTTTTTGCGCTCTTTGCGCTGCTGGCTTTTATCACCCCGGCAAACGCAATCTATGATGCGCACATTTGCACTATCACAGGCGCTGCAATTACGGATGTACCTAAGTGCGTTGCTGAAAGTGGCGCGGTTCGTTACTCCACTTATTGGGGCGCACGCAGTACTAATAATCTCATTTATGAAAATCCGGGTTATCCAATCGATGCCCATGGCGTTTGCCGCTTTATCGACAACAAAATGGCCCAACCTCGTGGTGGTACCGTTCAAGGTTATTTCATTCCATTCAAAACTCTGACCGAATGGCAGTCTTTTATCGGCACATTCAATGTAGGAAATAATCAACCAATCTACGCCATTCCTTGCGCACGTCCTGTCAATGGTTTTGATACGGGATATAAATCGACAGCGTATGACAACGATCCCGCAAAACCCGTAATCCTCGACATCACGGACTATGGACATCCTGAGATAGAAACCACAAAACCCCTGCGTTCGTTCCCTGCATCGACATTCCCGGCCGACAAGACACAACGCATTACGAAAACCTTCGAACACAATCGCAAGGACTGCAACATTTTCAACGAATGCAACACGGCGACATGGATTGAAAAGTTTATGTTCTCATGTACTGCTTATAAAAATGAAGCCGGTATTGCAGCCAAAATGGACGGCGCGCAATGGAAATGCCAGGCCGAACACGACAACCCGGCTCCGCCTGTCAATCCGCCGCCGATCAAGTCATGCGGCGATCATCCGAATGGATCGGTCTATTTCCTCGACACTGGCACCGACAGCCGTCCGGCCAATGTTCCGGAAGAGTGCGAATATGGTGTCGGCACGCGCCGTTTAATCTGGACGATCCAGACTGAATACAAGTGCGAGAATGGCGTCCAAAAAGCGACCGGCAACACAAGGAACGTGAACGAACGTTGGGAAGGCGAATGCGCACCCAAACCGCCGGAAACATGTATTTTCCGGGATGGCACAGGAGAGTTGTTCGTGCGTTTAAAATCGCAATGTTGTATTGTGCCAACCAACTTGCAGATATGCAACGCGATCCCTCCCAACCTTCCGGCCACGCTTGCCGCTGACGAAACGTTGACGCTTACTGGTGGTTACAGCAAAAACGACGTGTACGCTTGTAACGTCGTTGACCACATTGACTGCGCAATGCAAGTGCTTGGATTGGCTAAAGCGAAGGTTAATGGATCGATCTGCGAACAGATCGTTACCACCACTAAGTCAAGTACCGTTAGGGATGTTTATGGCTTCGTCACAGTCAGTTCGACTGGTGTTTGCACACCGGCCAAGTGTGGCGACCATGACAGTGGTTCGACCTATTGGAAGAGCATGGGCAATTCCACGGAGTCTCGCGCGGCCACCGTTCACGAATGTGCGAATGGCGGCACGGTCACGATGACTTACGATAATCAGGCTGAATACCTCTGCACCGATGGCACTGAAACCGTAACGGGCAACACGAAAAAGGTTCTCGTAAATACCAACATTCAATGCAATCCATTGAATTGTGGCGATCATGCCCACGGCACCAAGTATTGGGAAAACGTTGGGAGCACCTATACCGAAACGCGAGCTCCAACCGCTCAGGAGTGCCAATATGGCGGCACAGTAACGGAGACGAAGCAAAATCAGGCTGAGTATCAATGCAATAACGGCACGACATCGGCCACGGGCCAGACGCGTGTGCTTATCGTAAGCACGCAGATTCAATGTAACCCGGCGTCTTGCGACGGCCATCCGAGCGGCAGCACCTACTGGAAGCCAGCAACAGATAAAATCACGACACGCGCTGCAACGGTTGAGGAATGTACTGCAGGAGGTACGGTCACGATAACAAAGCACCGCGAGGCTAAATATCTCTGTACCGATGGCGTTGAAACACGCACGGGCAATTTCCGGATAACAGGCATTGACACAACGAAGGTCTGCAACCCGGCCATGTGCGGCGAACATCCAAACGGCTCAGTATACTGGCTGCCTGCCGGAACGCGTACACGTGGCGAGCAGGCAACGCCTGCGCAGTGTTCCTATGGCGGCACAGATACCATCACGGAAACGCTAGAAGCTGAGTATCTATGCACCGATGGCGTACAGTCGCCGACCGGCAACATTCGCGTTGTCAGTGTCACGCATAGCCTGAAATGTAACCCGCCAGCCACCTGCGGTGACCATCCCCATGGCTCCCAGTATTGGCTTTACATCGGGCCACAAACACATTCACGTTATGCCACAACGGATGAATGCCTGTACGGAGGCACGACAACGATCAATTACTCCATCTATGGCTTATACTCGTGTGACAATGGCTCTCAATACGACACGGGCCAGAGAAATACCGTCGAAACAGGCCGCTCGTATAACTGCAATTCGCCTCCGGCTCCACCACCCGGCCCTGACGGCGGCGGTGACGGCGGCGGCGACGGCGGCGGCGACGGTGGCGGCGACGGTGGCGGCGGTTAGTATCTATAAAACTGCCTAAGGCAATAAACGAGGCCTCCCGAGACTCAAAAGGTCAACGGAGGCCTCAGTTTTTTTAGATCGCGGAATATAGTGCCAATCACCGAAATTCGCTGTAATATAAACTTTATATAAGCATATCCAAACGTTCGCTAAAAAAGCCATAACAAGTTAACATTTTCTAGCCCTTTATTTACTAATATCATTATATCCGTTATTTTTTTTGGTCCATTCACTCATTGAATCACCACACCATACAAAGGAACGGATCGTGAAAAAGATTCTTCTGGCTGGCATCGCCGTTACGGCTATCGCAGTGGCCGGCACGACGTGAACTAAAAGTTTGACCCCTGCACTTGGTTCGGTAAATAAGCTGAGTTTTCAGACAAACAATTCAATTACTTTCGCGCCTCTTTTCTCAGGCGTTAACTGTTGCGGCCTGAAACAATTCTCAAGCTGCTCAGCAAACCTTTGAATGCCTTCAAGCACGCTTTCGTTGCGGCGTTTGTTAGCGCCCAACACCGATAACTTATGATCCAACTCGCGGATGGCCGGCGGCAGACCAAACATCAAGGCCGTGGGCAACCCCCTCTGATCAGATGAATCCCATGTTCTACGCAATCTGTCTTTCATGCGCGGCCTTACAATAGAGCACGTTTTGCCGCGATTTTCCGGCACATCAGTCTCGCCATTGTCATAAATCAGGCTGGTTAGATGCGGGTGAAACGCAAGAAGCGCTGTAAAGTCCTTTTGCTGCAAGGCTTTTGCATATTTATTACATTCGTCGTCATACAGATCCTTAGTTTCTTGGCTCGCTTCTTCGCAACACCGCACTTTTTGCGCATGATAGGTGGCGATGGCGCGTACCGATGTTGGTAAGTCCCCAACCACGCCGATAACATCTTCACCAAAAGCGCCTTGATCAAACGCGCGCCGGACTTTCAGATAACCCAAAAAAATGGCGTTAACGTCGTCCAGACTAAAATCAAAGGAGTTGATTTGGGAGTCGCCGTGCCGCAGGATATCTTGCGCTTCAAGGAAAAGTCGAACAGCGAAGTGCAGATTTGTCTGCTGATAAGGCGCAGGTAGGGTCGGAATTTCCGCAGGCAACCGACTGAGCGCCTCTGGAGCCTTGGCTACAAAAAACTCGCGAATTTTATCGGGCGTCATGAAAATACTTTTCTGATAAAAAAATAAAAACGCTTCGCAATATCGTAGGATTTTACTTAATCCATAAAGCAAGAACAAGAGGTTAGGACTTGTCCCCTTTACCCTGTATATGTTAACTTTTTAACTATAAAACTGAAATGAAACTACCCCCATGACACACTTTCGACCCTTGCGCGTTGCCGCGCTCGTTGACCTGCCACGCTCCAAACTATCAGGCGGACATGTACGGGGATGGGAGTACCGTGCCAAAGCCGTGGCCGCATCCGATATGCCTCTCGATCTGACCGTCTATTTTTCCGGCCCTGAAAACACAGAAGTTCTGGCTCCGCATGTTCGCCTGCGCCAACTACCGCCGGTATTCAGCACAAAACACCTAACCTTTATGCCCTACGTGCCCGATCACACGGATCTAGCTCCCTATCATCCTGCGCTGGCGAAAGAACTGCCCGCGTTCGATATCATCCATACGACCGATGCCTATTTCGCTTTTGCCCGTACGGCTGAGCGTGTTGCCCAAAAAAAGAAGATACCGCTCGTGACTTCGTTTCATACCGACACGCCGTCTTATTCGCGCGTTTTCACGCGGAAGATGATCGAAAGCCTTTTCGGGAAAAAAGGGCTTGGGCGCTTTTTAAACGAAACCTGCCGGCTTCCGGAAAAAGAAGAGCAGAGCAAACTGAAACGCCTGCGCAAACACCTTGCCTGCTGCCGCGAAGCGCTTGTGATCCGGCCAGAAGACCGCGCGCTTGTCGAGAAAATTCTCGGCCCTGAACATGCGCATTCCATGCGGACCGTTGTTGATAAACAGAGGTTCAACCCGAACCGGGCCGATCGCGCCCGCATTGAGAGCGAATTCAAAGTCCCACCCGGTCGTTTTCTAGTTCTATTTGTGGGACGCCTGGACGAAGGCAAAAACATTTACACGCTGATTGAGGCCATGGAAAAACTCATCGGACGCAATATGCCGGTTCACCTTATCGCCGCAGGTGTCGGGCCTGCGGATAAGAATCTGACAAAAAGTCTTGGCGATCATGTCTCGGTTCCCGGCTTTGTCGAGCCGGACATGTTGGGATGCATAATGGCAAGCGGCGATGTTCTGGCTCTCGTATCGGAGATCGAAATACGAAGCCTTATAGTCACAGAGGCTTTAGCTTCGGGCATGCCCGTTGCCGTATCGGCCAAAAGCGGCATCGCGGATTTAATTCCTGAAGCGCGCGAAGGACTCCGCATCGTCACCGGCGGCGCAGACGCGTGGGCTGAAGCCTTAGGCGAACTCGCCGCCAATCCCGCTCAGCGGGCTACCATGCGGCAAGCCGCCGCGCGCTACGCTCAATCCCACATCGCCATCTGGGAAGAAATAATGCGCGATGAGTTTTTGAAGGTTTGGCAGAAAGCGGCGGGAAAGTAATAAAGTTCTTTCCTGCCCCTCACTCCAACGCCTTCAAATCTTCCGCCGCAGCGGAAAGCTTACGTGTGCGGGTACAACGGTTTGTTTGTAGTTTTCCCTCGTAGGTCGATGCATAAACAATATATTTTTCACCAACATCGAACTCAATGCCGCAGGAAGGCCCGGCAGGATCGGCATATATCTTTATGCTGGTCACGCCATTCGCCACGCCCTTGAATGCCTTTGTTATTTCGAACGTCGTCACATACTGCCAATCTTCCGCCTTTGAAATGCGTTTTACCTCCCCGGCGAACACAACCTCCCTCTTTTTCATCTCTTCAACTGGAGTTCCCGGTGTCACACAACTGCATGCCAAAGCCGTATTGGGAATAAACAAGAAAACCATACCTATGCCTAAGGCAGCGCGCATCAGCATGATTGTCCTCCTTCTACCTTAATATTATAACAGAACACACAATCTTCATCAAAAACAAGCCATTTGTGTGTTTTGTTTTGAATTAACCCCTCGCCCGCCTTAGGATGCGGAACGCGCTTTGATACCCTAACGCGAGCCTAAAATGATCATCCGACCCGAAAAGAAAGACGAGTTTAGCCTCATCTATGATCTTGTCCATACAGCTTTTGAAACGGCGAAAGTCAAAGACGGCAAAGAGCAGGACTATGTTAACCATCTGCGCTCAGGCGGCGGATACATACCGGAGCTCGCGCTCGTCGCGGAAGAAGCCGGGCATCTCATCGGCCATATTATGCTCTCAAAGATACCGGTCATCGACGGCGACCAGAAGCATGACATTCTTTTGCTTGCACCGGTTTGCATTGTTCTTGATCGCCGGAACAAAGGTTTTGGCGCGCAACTGATTGAGGAATGTTTTCGACGGGCGCGCGGCATGAACTTCGGTGCGGTGCTTGTCGTGGGTGACCCATCATATTATGTGCGGTTTGGCTTTAAGACCTCTACAGATTTTGGGATAAAAAATACGAATGGCTTTCCGGATCAATATATCATGGCGCTTGAGCTTCGGCCCGGCGGCCTTAACAATATTCGCGGAGAAGTAACATTTTAAGACTTCGGGAATGGCGTCTATCCCCTTGTATTAAAATATATATTTACGCTTCACGCCAAATTAAATAGCTTGCGGTAACATAAGCCCATTCGTTGAAAGATAAAAATGGCCACGCTTTCATTTCAAGATCTCGCATTGCCGTGTGGATTTATAAGATGGATTCATTCAACGCATAAAACTCATCTTACCGGCATTCTTGAAAAAGGATTTCAAAGCCCTCAGCTCATTCTTTCTAGCGCGGCTACGCCTTCCTCAACAACCACGCAATTTGTTGAACAACTTGAAAAATATTTCTCGCCTGAGGAAGACGAACGTTTTCGTCTCGGCCCCGACCGGCCAAACATCGCTCTGATTATCGACTTGCCGAACGACATTTCAAGACGCCTCGACAGCATGTTTTCAATAAAACCGGACCCGCCGGAAGATAAAACGATGGCCTTCAATCAAGGCGAGACAGGTTTTTATATTCCGCCGTGTTTTATCAAAGCGGTTTGTCACGGCGACCGCAGCCTTGAGATCTTTAAAGGCCCGACGGATGCGGACATTCAGGCTTACCGTCAAATGATCGCGGCGGCGCAAAATCAAAAACCCGACGTGACCAAACCTTCAAGGCCGATCGACATACCAAAACCCACCGCCGAAGGCCCGGACGTTTGGTAGCGACAGCTACCCGAACAAATGCCGGATCGCCACGAGCATGCTGTACAGTATGGAAGAGCCGACCAGCAAGTTAAAGAAAAGCCCGCCGATGCCGAGCGCAAAACCCGTCATCATGAAAAAACCGTCGCGTTCGATCAGCCCAAGGGACAGAATAGCGATAGGAATGGCCATAACAAGATTCCCGAACGGTATCGGGAGAACCATCACAGTGGCGAGCACAAAGATAATAAGGCCAATCAGCCGCACACCGCGTCGGCGTGTCAAAACAGGCAAGCGGGGACGAATAAATTTGTGAAACCCGCCGTAACGTTTTTCCACCTGATCGCAGAAATAAAGCATTTCCTTTTTGCCAATTCCACGTTCGCGCAGGAAAGGCGGGATCCACGGGCGTTCCAGGCCGAAGGTCATCTGAATCGCGACAAGCGCAAGCGGCAGGCCGAAAATGATTGACAAAAGCGGCAAAGGCAAAGGAATAAGGTTCGGCAGATTAAGCGCCACCATCAAAAGCCCGTAGCCGCGACGCCCGAGGCCTTTTGAAAAAGCATCGATGCTGATTTTTTCGCCCGGCGCAGCCTCGGCAATCCCACGCAACGTGTCGAGAACCGTTTTCGGCTTGCCGTTGTTATCGGTTCTATTCATCTGCATTCCAACTTACAGCGACCATGCCTTTGTTTGAATGAAAAAAACGGAACAAGCAAGAACATTAAGAAAAAGGCTTATTGTTTCTGCCGCCCCTCCTCGCTAATCTCAATTGTGCTAAGGCTCTCGACTTTCGATTGCCCTGAATTTTTGTTGGTCGTAGAACAAGCGATGCTTATCCCCGCAACAACAGCCGAACTTGTCCAAGCCGCGCAAAACGGTGACGAGCGTGCGGTTGAAATACTTCTGAGGGATTTTTACCCGTCCCTGTTCAACCTCGCCTTGCGCCTGCTCGCCTTTAACCGCGCGGCGGCGGAAGACGTGGCGCAGGAAACATGCATTCATATCGTCAAAGCGCTCGTCCGCTATCGTGGTGAAGCTTCCTTTAAGACATGGGCGCTGCGGATCGCCATGAACTGCGCGCGGGATTACCATCGGACGAACAAAAAATACGCGCTGCAGGAGCCGCTTAATGAAAACCTGTCCTCGGCCCAAAATCCTGCCGGGGAAGATCTCGTTTTCCAGCGTCAAATATGGAGGGAGATTAGCGTGCTGCCCGACAAGTACCGTGAAGTTTGCATCTTGTTGTGGGCGGAAGGCTACACGCAGGCCGAGGCGGCGAGAATTCTGGATTGTGCTGAGAAAACAATCGAATGGCGCGTTCAGGAGATCAAAAAACGCCTTCAAAAACGTTTGAAGGGAGGCCGTTCATGAGCCAAGAACCTATGGACGAAAACAAGATCAAGGCGGCCCTGCGGCAACAAACCGTTAACCATGATCCGGCCAAAGAGGATCAAGCCATTAAGGCTGCCCTTATGGTTTATAAAAAAGAAATTCAGAAACGTAATGAAAAAAAACGGAAAAGTTTCAGGGGTTTTGGGGACCTGCTGCGTCAATTTTTCGAGACGCCAAACAACCAGGGGGTTCCTATGTCAAAGAAATGGGCTTTTGCCGTACCTACGCTGGCCGCAGTTGCCGTTATGCTCTGGGCCGGTGCCTTTTTTGGTCCTGACTTTTATGTTCGCACCACAGGCCGTGAAGTACCCGAAAACATCCACGTTGTTCAGCCGCCTGAAGTAACGACTCTTCCACCGGCTGCGCCCGCAAGACCCGAAGCAGCGCCTGTGGTCCCACAACGGCCCGTGCCAGCGCCTCAAAAGTTGGCTGATAACAGGGTGGACGCCGAACTAAAACAGCTCGCAGCGCCATCGTTCAGCAGTGAAGCTTCTAAATCGTCCGTTGGTGGGGCCAAGGCTGGTGGCGCTCCCCTTGCCATGCTCCGCGAACAGGCCATGCCTGCGGATAGTATGGCGATAGGTAAAATTGTGGGTGGATATATAGACATTACCATCCCGCCGCATTTCCCCGGAAACGAACGTTTCAGCAACGCGACCGAGCAATCCGTGAAACAGGTTGCGCAGGAACCGGTTTCGACTTTCTCGATGGATGTGGACACCGCGTCCTACACTTTTGTCCGCAAGATGCTGAACATGGGACAACTGCCGCCGCCGGATGCCGTGCGCGTGGAGGAAATGATCAATTACTTCACCTATAAGTACAAAGCGCCAGAGAACAAGGACGAGCCTTTTGCGGCAACCGTGGCTGTCTATCCCTGCCCGTGGAACAGCGACGCCAAATTGCTTCATGTCGGCGTCAAGGCCTATCAGGTTCCGGCCAAATCACGCCCCAAGGCGAACATCGTCTTCCTTATGGATGTGTCGGGTTCGATGTCTCCGGCCAACCGCTTGCCGATGCTGAAAAATGCGATGGCGAGTTTTGTGGACAGCCTGCGCGACGATGACCGCATCAGCATCGTAACCTACGCAAGCCAGTCCGGCGTTGCCCTTGACCCCACATCGGTACGCGAAAAGGATAAAATCAAGCAGGCTTTGGCTTCTCTTGGCGCTGGCGGCAGTACGGCAGGCGGCGCGGGACTCCGCACGGCCTATGAACTGGCCGAACGGAACTTCGATAAGGAAAGCACGAACCGCGTTATTCTCGCGACCGACGGCGACTTTAACGTCGGCGTGTCGGACCCGAACGAGCTGCAGAAGTTCATTGAGGAAAAGCGGGAAAAAGGTATTTATCTGACAATCCTCGGCGTCGGGGAAGGCAATCTGAACGACAATCTGATGCAGCGTCTGGCGCAATATGGCAACGGCACGGCCGCGTATCTGGACAGCCTGAACGAAGCGCGCAAAGTGCTCGGCGATCAGGTTGACGGCGCGCTAGTGCCCGTCGCCAATGATGCGAAAGTGCAGATTGAGTTCAACCCTGCGCGTGTTGCCGAATACCGTTTGATTGGTTATGAGACCCGCAATCTGCGCCGCGAAGACTTTAACAACGATAAGGTTGACGCGGGCGATGTGGGCTCGGGCCAGACGGTAACGGCTATCTTTGAAATCACGCCAACGGACAGCAAAGCCCGTCAGGTCGATCCGCTACGCTATGAGCAACCGAAAAAAGCCGAAGACAGCGCCGTGAAGACTGACAGCAAGGAATACGCGTTCCTGAAAATTCGCTATAAGCTGCCCGGCTCCTCAACCAGTAAGCTGATGACGCAACCCATCGGCACGGCGCAGGAAGTGCGTGACGCGAAAGAGCTGAACGCCGACCTGCGCTTTGCCTCGGCCGTGGCGGGCTTTGGGCAGTTGCTGCGCAACAGCACGATGCTCAAGAACTTCGGCTATGAAGATGTGATCAAGATGGCCGAGACGTCCTTGGGCGACGACACGAACGGCGCGCGCCATGAGTTCCTGACGCTCGCCCGCGCGGCTAAAACCGCCGCCGAATTGCGCGGCATGCCGCCACAACCACCCACGGACAGCGACCCGCCGGTTTTATACAGGGTGCAGTAAGGCCTGTGGTTATGGGAAAAATGGTCATGCCAGCGTAGGCTGGCATGACCGTTTTTCCAGTGTATACTCCGGATAAATGGGGCGTCCCGGAATGCGCCTAAGGATTTCGGAGGTGAGAATGACCATCCTTGGAAAATTATTAAGACCCATATTTATTCTTGCGAGCCTGATCCTTTCGGGTTGCGCCTTCTTTGACCAAGGTCCGACAGGAAATCCAGCCGTTCCCCAGCCCACCAAAGACGTCGATATTCAAAAATATCTTGGACGCTGGTATGAGATTGCGCGCTACGAAGCGAGCTTTCAGCGCGAATGTGAAGCCGTCACGGCTGATTACAGCTTGCGGACTGATGGCAAGATCAAAGTCGTCAATTCTTGCCGGAGAGCAACCCTTGACGCCCCTCTGGAGTCTGTAGAAGGCCAGGCTTATGTTGTCGAGGGAAGCCGAAACGCCAAATTACGCGTGAGTTTCTTCTGGCCTTTTTACGGAAACTATTGGGTTCTTGATCGCGGCGAAAATTACGATTGGGCTATCGTGGGCGAACCGTCCGGACGTTATCTTTGGCTTCTCTTCAGAACGCCGCATCCGTCTGAGGAACTGCAGCAAGCCGTCAAATCTCGCGCCGCAAACATGGGTTATGACCTGAGTTTATTGAGAATGACAAAGCAATAAGTTCAAAGGCATGAAATTCCTGACGCTCATCCGCGCGGCCACCCCCCCCCGCCGAACTGCGTAGCATGCGGCGCTTCTCTTCCGCTCCCTCGCCCAAGACAATACGGAAAGTGAGATTGGGGAGAAGGTGGGAGGTTTAGATCTACCATTTAAAAAGGGCCCATTAGGGCCCTTTTTTAATTGGCGGAAGGGACGTGACTCGGAGAGAACATGCTCCTTGTTATCTTGTTGATTATGCTATGACTTTTGTTTTGGCCGTTTTTGTATCTATTTGAAAACATTGATTACGGACGCTAGATCATCGTGGCGAAACTTGCGCTGTAAGTCTGTTCCAGAAATTTTTCCCTTGGATTATTGCTCCTTCACGCCACCTGTTATCATCGATTGGAGCAAATTTCTCCCTCGTCCGTTGAATGATCTTAGCGGAAGCGTGATGGCGATCGTTATAGCGTACCTTCAGTGCATTACGCGTAATCATGGCATGGAGAACATCAAGGCCTTCGATGCAAAATTCGGAAGTACCAACTTCGATAGCGATAGGCGTCACGATACAATTTTCTGGAAGATTTAACCGAGTCCAATAATCAACAATATCGCCACTTAATTTTGCGAAGGACGGCTGCGTAAGACTAACGCTCTCAGAATCGCCCAATAACTTGGCCCGTTCATGCAGAGGGCTTCCCGCATTTGTGCTAACAAGAATTTGCATTTTACCGCGTGGCCCGTCGCCAGTATGGAGATCAACATGCCAAACATTCTGGAGATTGGGTGCAATTACATGGTTTTTGACGATAGACTGCCAAGTTCTCCTCGACCACGAGGCATGATTTCCTCCGTAGTATAATCCGTCTGGAAAGTCGTACTGACCCCCAGCGAGTGCCTGTTTGAATTCGGAAATGCTGTGCGTGACGAGACCAAAAGTCAGAAGTTTTCTCCATGCATCGGCAAGCGCAAAAGGATTTAGCCGTGTCGGAGAAAAAGCATTTGCTAAAAGGCGATAGCTTTTAGACGTTTCAGGTTTGTTATCAAAATCAACAAAGTTTCGATTTACGTCAATGTTTTCTTGATCGTTTCTAAGTCCATGAGCGGCCCCAAAGGGATTGAGCGCGTGAACAAAAACAAAGCGGACATTTTTATCCGTTGAACAAATCTCTTGAGCAGCACCAAGCCAACGGCATTGCAACATCGAACCAAGAGGCAGTTCAACGCCATGTACGCCAGAAGAAACAACGACAACATTCTCTGCTTCGGTGAGACCAAGGACGGCAACGTCAGTGGCCAGTTTTTCATTCAGCGGCCCCGCAAACCCTTGGAGGGCATAGGTTGAGAGAGCTACATTCCTGTGGTTCGCTGCATCGATAAAAGACCCCCTACAAATATCGTAAGTCATTATGCCCCTCTCCACGGAAAATTCTTTATCGCCTTATTACCATCAGACTAATTGGTTGCATGCAGAAAATTATGGTTAAGAAGATTTGTGTCTCATCCGCAAACCACATTTTTTCACGAAAAACGTCCTAAGCGCTTGGCGGATATGCGACTGGACTTTTCTCTGAAAGTCCAGTTGCGGTAGAGAGAAACGACCAAGAGAGAGCGAAAAGTTGGCGTTTTTGGGGAAATTCGTGGCGCGTGGAGTCCAGTTACAAATATCAACAATGGCGCAAAGTCTGGCGTTTTTGAGCTGCGATTACAAAACAGAGAATCCGGTTTTGTAACAAGTAATGGCGGAAGGGATGAGATTCGAACTCACGATAGGGCTCAACACCCTATACCCGCTTTCCAGGCGAGCGCCTTCAACCACTCGGCCACCCTTCCGTCGTCTTTGACAGCGGAGAGTGATAACAGGCTTTCGAGCTCAAAAAAAGCCCTGAATAACGTGCCATAAAAGGCTCAAATCCTCTGGTCGGCTAAGGCTATGATCGCCGTCCTTAATCAGCGTAACGCGCACAGAAGGCGCCGTTAACCGTTCCGCAATTTTTAAGGCATGTTGCCAAGGCACGTCCCTGTCCATCTGCCCTTGCAGCAAATGCGCGGGCCCCCGCAACACCAATGGCTCCCTCAAAACAAGCCGCCCCCGCGCCTCGTCGATCAGTTTCTTCGTCATCGGCGCGCGGCGATCCGGCGGCGCTTCGTCATCATAAATCGCGCCTTCGCGTTCGAGCTGTTCGCGTTGAACCGGAGTCAGTGTCGGCACTATAAGTTCCTCGGTAAAATCCGGCGCGGCGGCGATGCCGATAAAGCCCGCCACGCGTTCGGGCCGCGCGCGCGCCAAAAGCAAGCCAATCCACCCGCCCATCGACGAGCCGATCACAAGCTGGGGCCCTTCGGTCAAACGATCAAATACGGTTAACGCATCGTCGAACCAGTCACCGATCGTACCGTCCTCGAACCGGCCGCTGGACTGGCCGTGGCCGCGGTAATCGAAGCGCAAATAGCCCCGATTCGCCGTCCTGCATTCCTGATTGAGAAACTTGGCTTTGCTACCCGTCATATCGGACGCAAAACCGCCCAAAAACAGGATATCCGGGGCCTTTTTCGAATTTTTATCCACTGCGCCACGGCACTGTTGATAGGCAAGCCGCCGATCCGGTAGAGTAAGAAAACATGTTTCACTGTCCATAATTTTTAACACCTCTCAAGGTTTGTATGTCGTCGAGCCCACAGCAATCTAGCAGGAAAAACCCCGGCCACAACACCGCTCCCCAAGGCACAACGGCACCGCGAGCCCCCCGCACGACGGTCTTGCATCTTGCTCCTGATCTTGAAATCAGCCCGGAATCCCGCGAAGTGGTCGATCTCGCAATCCAAACGCACCGCGCCGGATGGCGGCCCATCGTGGCCTCGGCGGGCGGCCCGCTCGTTCTGGAAGCCGAACGCGCGGCCGTGCGTCACACGCGCATGCCGCTGAACAAGCGCCATTTTATCGCGCACTGGCGGACGCGCATGCATCTCGAGGCGCTTGTCCAGCGCGAACGCCCCACCATGATCCACGCGCACGGCATCGAAACGCTAAGCGCCGCATATAGCGTCGCTTCGCGTAGGCGCATCCCGCTTCTCATTGACCTGACGGATCCCCTTCCCGTCACCAAAACGAACAAAAAACTTTTGCAAAGCGCCGTGGCGCATGTTGCGCGTTTTCGCGTGCCCTCGGATTTTATGGTGCGGCATCTGCGTGACGACTTCGATCTGACGACCGATTATCTATATCGTATCGCGCCAGGTGTCGACATGTTCTGGTACGACGCGCAGCGCGTCACGCCGGAAAGGCTCCACGCGCTCAGCCAGCTGTGGCGTTTACCTGAGCAAGCCACCGTCATCATCATGGCGACGCCGTTGGCGCCCGGCTATGGCCATAAACAGCTGCTCGAAGCCCTGATGCAAATCAAACGCAACGATGTGTTCGTCGTGATGGTGGGCACGGATCGCGTGGCGCCGGGTACGCGCGCGGAGATTGAGCGTTTGGTAACGTCGTCCGGCCTTGAAGGCAAAGTCGTGATGCCGGAACTTTGCACGGATTGGCCGGCGGCTTGCTGGCTTGCGACGATTGTCGTTGCCGTCAACACACTACCGCGTGGGCAAGCCATTGAACTGCTGGCCGCGCAAGCCATCGGGCGTCCTGTGATTGTGACAGATTGCGGGGCAAACGCGGAAATGGTCCAAAGCGGAGAAACGGCATGGGTCGTTGCGCTGGATAACATCGAGGCCCTGCGCGGCGCGTTGGCCGAAGCGACCCAAATGACGGAGATGCAACGCATCGATCTCGCGCAACGAACGCGCGGATTCGTGAACACGCTTTTCCCGCATGACCTCTGGCGGGATTCGATGTTCGACCTTTACGAAGCCATGCTGTCGTGCCCGATGCTCACGCCGCAAAAAGCGGCGTGACAAGCGATGCCGAAAACCCGCTGTAAAACTCGCGCCTCCCCGAACCCCGAAGCCGAATGGTTTGGTGCCGCACGCGTTTCGCCGAAAGAAAAAACCGCGCGGGTGCATAAAGTCTTTGAATCCGTCGCCGAAAATTACGATCTGATGAACGATTTGATGTCCGGCGGCCTTCATCGGCTTTGGAAAGACCGCTTGGTCAGACTCATGTGTCCCAAAGCCGGGCAAACCATTCTGGATGTCGCGGGCGGCACGGGCGATATCGCGCTCCGCTGTCTGTCGCGCACAAACGGTAAGGCCCGTATCATTGTCTGCGACATCAACCTCGCGATGCTGAAAGTCGGGCAGGACAAAGCAATTGATCACGGATGGCTGCAAGGCATAAAATGGATCACCGCCGACGCCGAATCTCTGCCCTTCCCGGACCGCTGCGCCGATACCGTCTGCATCGCCTTCGGCCTGCGTAACGTGACGCGCATTGACACCGCGTTAGCCGAGTTCGCGCGTGTGCTTAAACCCGGCGGCCGCTTTTTCTGCCTTGAGTTCACGCCCGGTGTCGCGCCATGGCTTAAAGAATTATATGGACTTTATTGCTCGACCGTTTTGCCGTGGCTTGGCGAGGTTGTCGCCGAAGACCGCAACGCCTACCAATACCTCGCCGAAAGCATTCAAAAATTTCCTTCCCAGCCGCAACTCGCCCGCCGCATGGAAAAAGCCGGGCTGGAACAGGTTAAATGGGAAAATCTGACCGGCGGCATCGCGGTCATCCATTCAGGGTGGAGATTATAAAGGGCCATTACCTCTACCCCGATAGGGAGAGAGGATAAATTCCTTGTATCCCTGAATGCTAATCCCTGAAAGCTTAGTTTCAGTCGTCCGATGTGCCCTCAATGCCGTTCAGGCGGTCGCGGAGCTGCTTGCCCGTCTTGAAGAACGGCACACACTTTTCGGCGACTTTAACGGTTTCGCCCGTGCGGGGATTTCGGCCTATGCGCGCTTCGCGGCGCTTGATCGAGAAGGCGCCAAAGCCGCGTAACTCCACGCGATTGCCGCGCGCCAGAGCGTTCGATACCTCGTCAAAAACCGTGTTGACGATACGTTCAATATCCCTTTGCAATAAATGCGGATATTTCTCCGCCAAGCGTAGGATAAGATCAGATTTTGTCATCGGGCGCTCTCCGCCAGCCAGTGGAAGGAATCGACTAAGGTTCAACCCTGCCAAAGCCTTAGCCGAGAGTCAAGCAACGCCTTTGGTAACCCCTTGGGGCGCAAAGCGTTTTCGGCCCCCCCCCCCCCTGAGTCCCCTAAAAAGAGGCTAAAGTCGGGGCTACGGCATCAAATGATGCTGCCTTTTTGAATATTGAATATTCTTCGCGGATTCGGGGCAAAAGTGCGCATAGGCCCTGAGCGTCAACTCACCGATTTCGCGGGTCAAATCCGATGTAATCGCTGGGCTCTCAAGCGCTTTTGCCAGCCCCTCAAAAATTCGTTGGTGCGATTTTTGGGTCATGACCCAATACAACGAATGAATCTTTTTCGTTTTTAAATCCATATCATTCCACACTTGGCCGCCGAATATCAGCCTCACCTTATGTGGAATTTCTTCGGAGAGCACATGATCCAACGTACATGCTTTCTGGACGGACGAAAGAGCGCGGATTTGAAGTTCTTGTGTGCTCCTTACGACTTTTTATAGGCAGGTTGGGCCTTTCCTTTCAAACCGGCCTCGGTTCCTGTCGCAATCCAGTACCTGTAGGGAACCATATCCAGAAACGCAGCAAGGGCCCGGCTGTAAATACGATTTGTAACGTTCTCCGCGTCGCCGCCTAAATCCAAGTAAGTCTTGTTTGCCCAAGCATCAGCATATAATTCGCCGCAATAGGAAGTCTTCGTCGATTTCTTTTTATCTTTGCTGACGGGAAAATAGCTGACGGCGTGTCCGCCTTCATGCAAAGCGTTAAGCGAAGGCAGTTTTGGCATGTTTCTTTCGACGCGAAGCCCGGAATGTAAAAACCAATAACTTCTATTTTTCAAAAAGAGGGGCGGAGGCAGAATCAAAGCTCTACGCACAAGTTTTTTCTGGTTTGGCTGAACTAGAGTTTCGGCCCCGAACAGGGAAAACGTAACGGATATAAACGGGCTATGGCCTACACAGCGCTTACTATAAACCATCGACGAAGCATACATTGTAGACGATAGAAACGAAGCATTGGACTCGCCGATAAACTTAAAACGTTTGTCGGTTTTTACCATTTCCAAGATGACGTTTTTGCGCGCTTCAAGTGTTTTCCTGGATAGACAGCTTCTCAAAAATTCCCTTTCGCCGGGAAGTTTCTCACGGTCGATCAAAAGGACCGGGCGGCCAACCAATTCCTCCAGTTTTTTCTGATCAATAACAATATCGCGTATCAAAATAACGACCTCTATAAATGACTTCGCAAAGATAGCAGACACACTTGAAAGCATTAACTACAAAACATGGTTAACAACAGCTCATGTATAAATCTTAATGCCATTATTAACGATGCTTGGTTCGCTTACATCCCCTCTCTGAAGCGGCTCTGATACGGCCCTGAACCCGCTTTGAACTTGCTCTGAGGATGCTTTGATCCTGCTTCAAGATGGTTCTGATACCGCTGTGATCCTTCTCAGAACCCGCTTTGACCCCGCCTGCGCCTTTGCTTAACCCCCTAAAAAACCTATAAAAAAAACCGCCGGAAGCCTTGCGGCCCCGGCGGTTTTAATGCCTTTCAAGGCGCTTTTAAGGCCTCTTTTACTCCGCTTCTTTCTTCTGTTTTGCGCGCTTGATGGCGGCTCCCAGAATATCGCCAAGGCTCGCGCCGGAGTCGGATGAGCCATATTCGGCCATCGCCTGCTTCTCCTCATCCACCTCGCGCGCCTTGATCGACAGCGTAACCTTGTGGGCCGCCTTGTCGATGTTGTTGATCTTGGCATCGACTTTTTCGCCAACGGCGAACCTGTCAGGCCGCTGTTCCGAGCGATCGCGCGCGAGATCGTTGCGCTTGATGAAGCCGGTGAACCCCCCTGACTGCTCGCCAAGATTAACCTCGATACCGCCGTCGGTAATCGCGCTGACCGTGCAGGTCACCACGTCGCCCTTCTTGAAGTTCACGACAACACTCTCGAACGGATCGGCCGTCAGTTGCTTGATGCCAAGGCTGACGCGTTCTTTCTCAACATCGATATCGAGAATTTTCACTGTAACCGACTGCCCTTTCTGATAGGCCGTGATGGCTTCTTCGCCCGGCTTGTCCCATGCGATGTCGGACATATGCACCATACCATCTATATCGCCTGGCATGCCGACAAACAGACCAAACTCGGTAATGTTGCGGATTTCACCGGACAACGTTGCGCCGATCTGGTGATTGGCGCGGAATTGTTCCCATGGATTTTCGACGCACTGCTTGATGCCGAGACTGATACGGCGCTTGGCCATATCGACGTCGAGCACCATAACCTCGACTTCCTGCGAACTGGAAACGATCTTGCCCGGATGGACGTTCTTCTTCGTCCACGACATTTCGGACACGTGCACAAGGCCTTCGATGCCCGGTTCCAGTTCCACGAAAGCGCCGTAGTCGGTAATGTTCGTGACGCGTCCCTTAAGCTTCGTGTTCGCCGGATAACGGGCGACAACGCCTTCCCACGGATCGGACTCAAGCTGCTTCATGCCGAGGCTGATGCGCTGGGTTTCCGCGTTGAAACGGATCACCTGCACCGTGACCTGCTGGCCTATTTGCAGAACTTCGGATGGGTGATTGACGCGCTTCCACGCAATATCCGTCACGTGCAGAAGGCCGTCTACGCCACCAAGATCGACGAACGCGCCGTAATCGGTGATGTTCTTAACAACACCCTGCAGCACTTGGCCTTCCTTGAGGTTCGCCACTAGTTCGGTGCGCGCTTCGGCACGGCTTTCTTCAAGCACAGCGCGGCGCGACACGACGATGTTCCCGCGTGCGCGGTCCATCTTCAGGATTTGGAACGGTTGCGGCGTGCCCATCAGCGGCGTGATGTCGCGGACAGGACGAATATCCACTTGACTGCCCGGCAAGAAGGCCACGGCGCCATTGAGATCGACCGTAAAGCCGCCTTTGACGCGCCCAAAAATCACGCCCGTAACGCGTTCCGTCGCGGCGAATGATTTTTCCAGAACGGTCCAGCTTTCTTCGCGCTTGGCTTTTTCGCGCGACAGCGAAGCTTCGCCATTACGGTCTTCCATGCGTTCCAGATAAACTTCGACGATATCGCCGGCCTTGATTTCGGGTGCCTGGCCCGGAAACGCGAATTCTTTCAGCGGAACGCGGCCTTCGGACTTCAGACCAACGTCGATAACCGCAAAATCGTTTTCGATGGCAACGACTTTACCTTTGATGACGCTGCCTTCCATGCTTCCGCCTTTGCCGAATGAACCTTCAAGCAAAGCGGCAAAGCTTTCGCCGGAATGCGGCGCGGAAACGGGCATGTGTTCGCGCAAGATGCGCTTCTTTGATGCTGATTTAGCCATGTTGGATTTTCTCTCTCAATGCAACTGCAACCACTCCCCTTGCGAGAGAGGAAGCAAAATCTTGGCCTTACATCGTAACGCCTTAGATTTTGCAGGTGAGGGGTCAACTCTTTCTAACCCCTCCCCGAAATCGCTTTGCGATTTCGACCCTCCCTCAAGGGAAGGATGGTCATTACAGTTTGTCGCAGGTTCTTCCTGCCGCTTTCGCTTTGGCCCGTATGAGCCGTTAGTGTTACGAACCGGTTGATGACTGAGGGCTGAAAGCAAAGCCCGATGATCATGAATAGCCAATCCGTCGCCGGCACCTTGCCGGCTTTGCGCTCAATGTCAGTTGAGCTTGCTCTTAACGATCGCCAGCGCTGCAGCAAAAGCCTCAACAATGGTCAAGCCTGTCGTATCAAGCCTGACAGCATCCTCGGCCGGTTTTGCCGGAACAACGGCCCGCGTCTGGTCGCGCTCATCACGCGCCTGCATATCCGCAAGAACCGCGGCTTCAGTAACATTTTCGCCCCTTTGCCGCAACTCTTTATACCGCCGGTTGGCCCGCACAACAGGGTCGGCAACAACATAAATCTTAACTTGCGCGTTGGGAGCCACAACGGTGCCAATATCGCGCCCATCCAGCACCGCCCCCTTTTTGCCCCCCGGGGGGTGCAAAGCAAAATTTTGCTGAAATTCCAATAAGGAAGCCCTGACTCCAGCGATAGCGCTTGCTTTCGAAGCTGCTTGCGAAACAGCATCCGTCCGCAAGGCCGGATCGTCCGCAAGATCCATAATCGTCGCCGGATCAAGGGATCTAGCCGCTTTTTCAGCGGCCACTGGGTCCGCCGGTTCTCCCCCGGCGCGCAAAACAGCAAGACCGGTGGCCCGGTAAAGCAGCCCGGTATCCAGATGCGCGAAATCCAGATGCGCTGCCAGCATACGCGCGAGCGTGCCCTTACCGCTAGCCGACGGGCCATCAATGGCAATGACAAAAGATGAAGAAGGTATAGCCGCCATACCGCCTTTATAGGGCTGCCGCCAAAAAGGACAAGCGGGGAAATTCGGAAACTAAATATCCGTTATGTCCGGCTCCAGCACACGGATCGTTTGCACCATCATATCAACGATGTGCAGCTCGAATTGAAGACCCACGCCTGTACCCTGTAAATAGTCTTCGCGCTTCCACCCTTCGTATTCAGGATATGGCACCGGAACATTCCCTATAAAAAGATCGTCAAAATTAGCCCCTGCCGATTTCAGGTTCACAAAGCTTGGTGAGCTGTTGTTGTAACCCGTGCCGAGACACAAAACCGCAATTTTATTTTTCGCCTCTTTTTTTTAGCGCCGCATGTATCCTGTTAACCGCGTCCATTTGCAGCTTGGACGCCTCGTAAGGAACATGCATGAAAAACGAGCCGTTTTTTCTTCCTGAAAAACTTTGTAAAAATTATCGACACGGCGCCGATAACGTTCTTTGAGTTTGCTGAAATTGTTTTCTCGCCAGCTTTCCCCTTTTTCGTGATTCCACCAGATCTTCAATTCCCGGCGGAAACAGGATTCCTTTGCCTGATCGTAATAAAGGAAACGATCGTCAAGATATTCCGCAAAGCGAGTCTCCAACAATTGCATCACGGAAGAAAGGCGGGCCACGCAAAGATCAAAGGGATAGCTGCGCTCGCCTAATGCGCGCGGCCTCTTAAAGCCCTATTTCGTCGGTATCGGCGCGGCAGGCAGGTCTCGCCCAGAGGGACAATATTAAGCCGCTCATGTACCTGTTTCTGCAGAAGCATTTATAAACGGAATTCGCCTATATAAAGAAGATAATACATCCAATATAAAGTCTCTTTGTTAACGCCCTCCGCCAAGCGCTGCTGAATCATTTTTTTCATGTCGGCGATATCGACCTTCGAAAAAACCATTTGATGAATGGCGAAATAATGCGCGTAAAATATATTAAAGGCATACGGACGCGGCGGTTTTTTCAATTCGCTTTCAGGAAGGTCGTGAAAACTTAAAATAATTTCTGGGGAATTTTCCACGCGCTCATAAAGCCGCTCAATCCGCGCCAAAAGTCCATGAATATCGGCAATAACGCTGGTGGGCTCGGCTATTGGGCATAGGTTTTCCGCAGTTGTCATTACAATGAAAATGGCAGGGACAGAAACCTCGCCTAACACGGGTCTGCATTATCAAGCAAATCTGTCAATCGAAGCTTTGGCCTTTTATCTGACTATATAGTGTCGGCCTTTTTTCGGGTGCAGCGGCTTTTCTTTCTAAAGCCACCCTTGCTTATCGGCGCCTTGTTTATTAGGCCACAAAACGGACTAAATTACGAAGCTTTCTTTTGGGCTTGCGCCTTTTGGATCTGCTTACGCGCTTTCAGCGCCTCGTCGGAAAGACGGCTGGGGCGCGTGCTCAGCAGCCATGCATCGATACCGCCGTTATGCTCGACCGTACGGATGCCATTCGCCGTCAGGCGCAACTTGATCCGCTTGCCGAGAATTTCGGATGGAAACGAGCAAACTTGCAAGTTCGGCTGCCAACGACGGCGCGTTTTATTATTGGCATGGCTGACCTTATTGCCGAAATGCGGCTTCTTGCCGGTCACATTGCATACACGAGCCATTTTTACCTCCACGGCACATCGCCGGGCCTTAGTGTGAGTGGTTTTTGTGAAGAACAGCTGGGTTCTTAACGTCCAAGCCGGGTTTTATAGGCAGCAGCTCCGCCGTAAGTCAAGGAATTCAACGGTTTTCATCCTTCGGTTTTAACAGCTGTCAGAAGATAGTTAACGCTCAGATTTTCTTTGCTTTTTTCGAATTTTCCGGTCAGCGGACTATACAGTATGCCCGTTAAATCGGTGGCCGTAATACCCAATACAGCCAGCATTCGCACCAGTTTCGAAGGCCGGATAAACTTTTCCCAGTCATGCGTGCCAACGGGCACCCACCTAAGAATGAACTCCGCCATGATAACGCCCATCAGGAAACTGCGCATTGTTCGGTTCAGCGTCGCCATAATCAGTAGGCCCTTCGGTTTAACAAGGGCGGCGAGTGACTTCAGAAACAGTTCCCGCGACGCGACATGCTCAATAACCTCCATGGCGATAACCGCATCGTAGTATTGCCTTTTTTTGGCAAGTGCCTCCACGCCGCCTTCAACATAATGAATCCGAATTCCCTCTTGCTTAGCGTGACGCTTTGCCTCGGCCAAAACTTCTGGCGATGCGTCCATACCTGTTACATCCGCACCCATCTTTGCAAGTGCTTCCGACATAAGACCGCCGCCGCAACCGATATCTAAAATTTTCAATCCTTGCAGGACGTTAGTTGCGGTCCATTTGCGGTTAAAGTGCGTACAAACTTGATCTCTTACATACTCAACACGAAGCGGGTTCATCTTGTGCAGAGCACGAAAGGCCCCATCCAACTCCCACCAGCTTTCGGCTTGGGAAGAAAAACGGGCAATCTCATCCTCGGCAATGCTTGTGTCAGAGTTTCGGTTCATGGGCTCAAACCTTGTGGATGAAATAAAAATCCAAAACTTGAGTGTTGGCGAAATGCATTATTACGCATAGCATGAGAAGTTCATTCGGTTAACATTTAAAAAAGGCTCGCAAAATTTTCGGCCCTTCCGTCAGCAAGGATACACTGTGTTATGGCGCTTCTCGTTGTAAAGTTCGGCGGCACATCCGTTGGAGATATCGAACGCATTAAAAACGCTGCCAGCAAAGTCGCTGCTGAAGTCAAGCTGGGCAATAAAATTGCTGTTGTCGTTTCGGCAATGTCTGGTGTTACGGACCAGCTCATCAACTACTGTCACAGCATATCGTCAACGCCAAGCCCACGTGAACATGACGCCGTTGTCGCGACTGGCGAACAAATCACGTCAGGTCTGATGGCTCTTGCGCTGCAACAACGCGGCTTGAATGCGCGGTCCTGGCAAGGCTGGCAGGTTCCCTTGCGCACGGATTCATCTCATAATAAAGCGCGCATCATTGACATCAATGCGGCTTCGCTGCGCCGGCATATCGATAACGGCGAAGTGGCGGTGCTCGCGGGATTTCAAGGCGTAACGGATGATGGCAGTATTACTACATTAGGACGCGGTGGATCTGACACATCGGCTGTAGCCCTCGCCGCCGCCCTCAAAGCGGATCGTTGTGATATATATACGGATGTCGACGGTGTCTACACATCTGACCCACGCATCGTGAGCAAAGCGCGGAAACTTGAACGCGTATCGTACGAAGAAATGCTTGAACTGGCCTCTCTTGGCGCAAAAGTGTTGCAGACCCGGTCTGTTGAAATGGCGTTGCGTTATCGCGTACCGGTTCAAGTCCTATCGACATTCAATAACGCCATCGGCACTGAGCTGCCGGGAACCCTAGTGACAGACGAGGAACAGAACATGGAACAGAAGACCGTAACCGGTGTCGCTCATTCGTTGAATGAAGCGAAGATCACGCTTATCAGCGTCGCGGATCGCCCCGGCGTCGCGGCTGTCGTCTTCGGGGCTTTGGCACGAGCAGGAATTAACGTCGATATGATCGTCCAGAGCTCTTCCGACGATGGTGAAACAACCGATATTACTTTTACCGTCGGCCGCGGAGACGTGGATCGCGCTTTGCAAATAATGGAAGACGAGCGCAAAACGGTTGGCTTCACGAATATCCTAACGGACAAAACCGTGGTCAAAATTTCGCTGGTCGGATTGGGGATGCGCAGCCATCCGGGCGTTGCAGCCATGATGTTCAAGACTCTCGCCGACAAGAAGATCAACATTCAGGCGATTGAAACATCTGAAATCAGCATCAGCGTGCTAATCGCCGAAGAGTATTTGGAGCTAGCGCTTCGCGCCCTCCACGCGGCGTATGATCTCGACGTAAAATAAGGCTGGCTAACCATATGCCAACAGTCCTGATTACGGGTGCCAATCGCGGAATCGGACTGGAGTTTGTGCGACAATACGCGGTAGAAGGATGGCAAGTCATCGCGACGTGCCGTGTGCCGCCGAGAGCCGACGCGCTCAACAAGCTGGCGCAAAAGAGCGAATTCATTCAAATCGAAACGCTTGACGTCAGTGACGGTAGCAGTATCGCCACCCTCGCCCAAAAACTTCGTGACACCGCCATTGATATTCTCATCAACAACGCGGGAATCCTGTCCGGTGTCGCTGAATCCCCTTATGTTGGTTTTGATGACGAAAGTCAGATTTTGGGGACAATCAATTCAGAGGCTTGGCAGAAGGTGCTCCACATAAACACCGTTGCACCTCTTATGGTTACTCAGGCTTTCCTGTCCCACGTCCGGCGTGGCAAGAATCGCAAGATCATCATGATTTCCAGTGAAGCGGGTTCCATCGAACGCGGCCATTCTGGCCTTATTGCCTATCGTTCGAGCAAAGCCGCCCTCAATTCCGCTATGCGTAATATAGCATTTACTCTCCAGCCTGAAAAAATTATGGTAGCAGGCCTTCACCCTGGCTGGGCACAAACCGATATGGGCGGCAGGCAAGCTGCTGTAACGATCGCAGAAAGCGTTCACGGCTTACGGAAAGTTATTGATGGCTTAACGATAGAACAGACAGGCTGTTTCTTGGATTATACAGGCAGAACGATAGCATGGTAAATATTTCCCCCCGTTTAGAGCAGCTTATGCAGCGCGGTACCGATTTCCTCGGCACCTCTCTTGCCATCATGGGCGGTGCGATGACCTGGATTAGCGAACGTAACCTTGTTGCAGCTATATCGAATGGCGGTGGGTTCGGCGTCCTTGCCTGCGGTTCCATGTCACCAGAGCAGCTTCGTCAGGAAATACAAGGAACGCGCGCGCTTACAAACAAGCCTTTCGGCGTCAACCTGATCACACTTCACCCCCAGCTTGACCCGCTTATCCAGGTCTGCCTTGACGAAAAAGTCAGCCATATCGTGCTTGCCGGGGGGCTTCCTTCCGCGCCAGCTGTCAAAAAAGCGAAAGACGGTGGCGCTAAACTTATATGCTTTGCGCCCGCCATCGCTATTGGCAAGCGCTTGGTCCGCATGGGCGCCGACGCTCTTGTTATTGAAGGCATGGAAGCGGGTGGCCATACCGGTCCTGTCAGCACCTCTGTGCTTGCACAAGAAATACTGCCTGCAATCACTGATACGCCTATCTTCGTGGCCGGCGGAATCGGACGTGGCGAAGCTATCCTGTCCTATCTGGAAATGGGAGCCGCTGGCGTTCAGCTAGGCACACGCTTTGTCTGCGCCAGCGAATGCGTGGCTCACCCAAACTTCAAACATGCCTTCATCCATGCGGCCGCGCGGGATGCCATATTGTCTATCCAAATCGATCCACGTTTTCCGGTCATTCCTGTGAGAGCCCTCGCCAACAGGGGATCCCGCCTTTTCCTCGAGAAGCAACGTGAAGTTATCTCGCGTTTTGACCGGGGAGAATTATCAAAGGAAGATGCGCAGCTGGAAATTGAGCATTTTTGGGCCGGCGCATTACGTCGAGCGGTGATTGAAGGAGACGTGGAAACCGGCTCGGTTATGGCAGGACAAAGCGTTGGCATGGTAACGGAAGAAAAACCGACAGCCGCAATTATTGAAGAGATGATCGCGCAAGCCGAACAAGCCTTGGAACAGCGCGCCTGAGTTTCAGTCCTTGCACAGCCGAATAATGATATTGATGCGTTTAATTTTTCGTCCACCGAATGTACGGGGTATGCGGGTTATGCGCACGAATTTTGCGGGAAAGTCCTGAACCTTGCCCGTCTTCTCATCATAAATGTGGTAGTGCGTGTCGATATTATTGTCAAAATAACTACGGCTTTTTCCAACGACAATTTCTCGTAATAGCCCTGCGCCCGTAAACTCACGCAGCGTATTATAAACCGTCGCGAGCGATACAGGAATGCGTTTTTTCCTTGCTGCCGCGTAAATCTCTTCGGCTGTCACATGTTTTTTCATGCCGTCAAAGAGAAGGGAAGCAAGAGCAACCCTTTGCCGGGTCGGGTGAACATCGGCATCGAGCAAAAGACAAAAAATACTGTCTTTGGTGATTTTTTTCTTCATGTTATTCTTATTAACTATTTTAAATTAAAAAGGAAGTTGTTTTATTGACCATCGAATCAACGTACCAGTGCAATCTCACAATGTCTTTTTCCCGCCCGACAGTTATTTTTGGAGGCAGTGGCTTTTTAGGTCATGCCCTTATGGCGCGTTTGGCCCAGCAAGGACGCATAATAAGAGTCCCCACACGTAATATGGACAAGGCGCGTTCGCTTAAGATTTCAGGATATGGCGGACAAATTGTACCTTTTTTAAACGCGCCGTGCAGTGATGCCTCCGTCGCGCATGCCGTTGCCAATGCCGATACGGTTATTAACCTTATTGGTGTTCTAAATGAAAGCAGAGGTAATTTTTACCAAAATATCCACGTTGAAATTCCAGCCCGTATCGCACGCATTGCCAAACAACAAGGTGTTAAAAACTTTATTCACGTCTCGTTCCTCGGCGCGAACAACCGGGCGAAATCAAAGCTTGCCCGGAGCAAGGCGGCAGGAGAAAAAGCCGTACTTGCTTTTTTCCCCGAAGCTACCATCTTCCGACCAAGCATAATCTTCGGTCCTCAAGACAGACTTTTCAATCGTCTTGCTGCGCGGGCACGATTTTTACCTGCGTTTCCGGTCATCGGCGGCGGACAAACCCGTTTTCAGCCTGTATATGTTGGCGATGTCGCACAAGCGATTATAATGGCTCTGCAAAAACCCAATAAGGCTCAAGGTAAAGTCTTCGAACTGGGAGGTCCAGACATCCTCAGCGTCCGCGAAATACTTCAAACTCTTTTTCGTGAAACGAAACACCCACGTCCACTAGTTAACATTCCCTTGGAGCTGGCAAAAGCACTGGCTCCCATTCTTGGGCTTTTGCCAAATCCCCTTTTGACGGCCGATTTGCTCAATCTTCTGGCGGAAGATAACATTGTCTGCGACACGACAGCCCTTACCTTCCGCGACCTTGGCCTTACCCCCACACCAGTGAAACAGATCCTGCCAACGTATCTTTATGGTCCTCCGGACCTTGAGGAACAGGGTACAGTTGATTGACTGATGGGAGGGACCTAACTCTTTAACAAGAAATGAAGATTGAAGGGCTAATGCCCGGTTTGGTCTTGCTTTTTTGATTTTCCTTATGTTTTTCCTTATTTATTTGTCTTAACCTATTGAACCACTTGCATTATCTTTACCGAATTGCAAGGATCGGGCAAAGGTTCCTTAAGCAATACAAGGCTATATAGAACGAATGTATATTGGCATCGATCTAGGCACATCCAACAGCGTTATAGCTGGCCTTATTGACGGCGAAGCACGAGTCTTCCGGCCAGCTGATGGTGGCGAGGTATTGCCTTCGGTTATTTTCGTCGACAAACGCGGACACCGCCTATATGGCCGACGGGCTTATGATCAGGGGCTTATTGCCCCGGAAAACGTCGCCGGAGGCTTTAAGCGCCTCATGGGTTCGTCCACGCCAATCGAAGTTAAAGGCGCTGGCCTGACGCTTACGCCCGAAGAATGCGCCGCTGAAATCATCCGCCAGCTTCTTGGCCAAGCCTCCACCGAAACCGGAGAAGAAGAATTTTCCGGCGCGATCATCACTGTTCCGGCCGCTTTCAACCAGATGCAATCCGAAGCCACTTTGCGTGCCGCAAAGTTGGCCGGGCTTGAAAACGTCGATTTGCTTCAGGAACCCATCGCCGCAGCCTTGGCATCAATGGCCGGCGCTAAACGCTCGGGTCAGTTCCTGATTTATGATTTGGGTGGCGGCACATTTGACGTTGCGCTCGCCGAAGCCATCAATGGCGAAGTCAGCATCACCGCTCAGCAAGGCATCAACATGCTTGGCGGCCGTGATTTCGACCGCAAGATCGTCCAAGAAATCATCCGTCCTTGGCTTGTCGCCAATTTTGACTTACCGGACAACTTTATGCGCGATCCGGCTTATCGCCGGTTGATCCGCATTGCGCATTTCGCCGCGGAAAAAGCGAAAATAGACCTATCGACGTTGGAGGAAGCTTCCATTTTCGCTTCCGACGACGAAGTACGCATGACGGACCAAAGCGAAACGGAAATTTTCCTCGATGCGCCCATCACGCGGGCCCAGTTCGAAGAGCTCATCCGCGAACCGGTCATGCAAACGATCAATCTCATTCGAAACATGCTGGAAGAACATAATATCAGCCGGGAAGATATTGACCGGATTGTGTTCATCGGCGGCCCCAGCCGTACGCCCCTCATCCGCCAGATGGTATCCGATGAACTCGGGATCACGGCCGATCTGAAAACGGACCCGATGACGGCCGTGGCCACGGGCGCGGCCTATTACTGCGAGAGCCGCCGTTGGGATCTTATCGGTATGGGGCCCGACACGGTGGGCGGCAGTGTGCCAAAGCCCGTTCAGGTCACAACCCCGGCACCAGACGAACCAGCCTTAACCTTCGATTACGCCCAGCGCACCGCAGATGAAAAAACGGTTATTACGCTACGTTTAGCCAAGCCGCTTGATGTGCAACGTCAACTTCGCATGATGTCGGGCGACTGGGACTCCGGCGTTCTTCCGTTGACCGATGGCTTAACTATCATGGTGCCGTTGAAAGCGATGGGACCAAATCGTTTCGACGTTCAGGTATTGGACGAAATCGGCACACACCTGCCCCGGCACGACCATGCGCTGACCATTACCCGGGTCGTCGCCACGCCAGGAAGCATCCCGGCCGCGCAAACTATAGCTGTAAAGGCGCTGGAACATGCCGACGCGGATGAAAACATTCTTCTCCCGCTCATCGAAAAAGGCACGCCATTACCGGCCAATGGCCAAACCCAATTCAAAAGCGGCCGCGACCTGAAATCTGGCGGCGTTGGCTCAATAAGCTTTGAGCTGTTTCAGGTGGAATATCCTGAGCGTATCGACCTGAATCTTTGCGTCGGTCTGTTCCGCATCGAGGGGAGCGATTTGCCCTCCGGCCATGTCATTCGCGCCGGCGATCCGATTATTTTTGACTGGCGCATGAGCGATGGCGGCATCTTGCAGGCGACCGTCAAACTCCCTGCGAACGCTCTGGAACTGCGCGTACCTCGTTTCTATGCGCCGCAGGCAGGCCAACTGACCTTCGACGAAGCCAGCGGCACGCCCTTGGCGCGCGTTGTTCTCACGCGCGGGACCGAAGAATGGGGCGATTTAGCTGCAGCGCTTGGCCCCGATGGCGGACCGGAAGTTCAGCTTCTCAAGGTGCGCCTTGATGAACAGCGCGAAATGCTGGATGACGCGGCCGGCGACGCCGACACTATTCGCCGCGTCATGGAAGAAGCCCGATTTATCCGTCAGGACATCGTCCGCCTCGGCAAGAAATACAGCAACCCGATGCTGCAACGGCGTCTCGGCAAAATGATCGCCGTTTTCAACCGCGTCGTTCGTGCGCAAGCCAAACCGGACGAAAACAAGCGTTACGACGACTATGCTCAAAAGGTGCAAAAGATCATCGACGAAGGCAGCCAAGGCGACACAGACAAGGCGGCGTTCTTCCTGAACGAAATGCGCACTTTGTTCTTCAGCATCGCCTGGCGAGACCCGGATTATGTCCTGACATGGTTCCGCCGTCTTTCGAAGGAGCCTTTCCTTTTCCCGGATCAGAACGAGTTCCGGCTGATGGTTGCCGAAGGCGAAAAGCATCGCGCGGAGGGCGATAATGACGGCTTGCGTCAATTGGTTGTTCGTATGCTGGACTCCCGGGTTGCTCTTGGGGCCAGTGATATTGCCAGCGAATTGGCGACGATTGTGAAGACCTGATGACATCAGCCCAACAATTAGCTAGTTTCCCCCGCACGGCATAAGGACCCTTAGGGAGTTTACAGTAATGATTGACTTGGATTTTAAAGCGCTCAGCCCTGATGAAGCCCGCGATTTTCTGGCAACGATCTCCACAGATATATCGCCGGTAACCTTGCCTGCCGATAAAACGCTCGTGCAAGTGGCTTCTCTTCCCTTTTATGAGGATTATAAGTTTTACGCGCTGACGGACATGTCGCTGCCGCCGCCGAACGTGCGCTATCTTTTGTACAAGCCCGGCGATGTGAGCGTAATGAACTGGACGAACGAGCCGATTTACAGCATCAACGAACGCGCGCCGATCAAGCTGGATAAAAAAACGCTTGTCCCATACGCCAAGTTTTTCTTCCATTACGTGCGCGGCCAGCTGGGCCGTTTCATCATCGTGGAAAAGCCCGAAGAGGTCGTCTGGCTGCCGAAAGCCAACGCCAAGGAAAAAGCCGATGTCGCCGCCAAGCTTATGCCGGTGACCTATAAGGGCATTGGCCGTGATAACCTCTTCACGCTCACCTGCACGGTCGTCTTCAAGAACGCGCTGTTCAAGACCGACATCAAGGTCGCGCCCTATGAAATGGATGTGTATGACCCGGAAGCAGGCGCGCCGGAACATTTCACCATCGGCCAGATGAAGCTCACGAACGAAGAGCTTTTGCTCGAGGAACTCAACGTTCCCATCGATCCCCCGCCGGGTGAGTTTGGTTAATAAACCAATTTATTCTTTCCTTCCGGTTGCTTGCGGCATGGCGCTTTTGTGCCACGTTTTCGTGTGATATATTTCTTCAATATTTCAAGAAGGCATATAGAGAGGAATAAAATGTTTGCCAGCGAAGGCGAAAACGATTTTGCGAACGCGACGCCGACCGAGCTTATTGAGGAAATCCTCAAAAAAGCCAAAACGAAGGCGGTTTATGATCCGGCCGACCCGCTGTTAAGCCTGCTCCGCGAGCGGTTTACGGAAATGCTGCTGGTGCGCGGCAAGGAACCAACGCCGCTGCAGGATTTGACGGAAGCCATCCATGTCTTTTTAGGCGAAGCCGGAAATGATGAGCGCGTAAGCGCGAAAAGCCGAAGCAGGGTTAGCTATATGCTGGGCGCTTTTATCGAAATATCCACGCTCTTCCGCCAAGCCCGCCTGACCGAACTGCTGAAAAACGAGCCGCACGCGTTGGTCAGAATGCTCAACCGGACACGCAACCATCGGCTTAAAGAAACGTTTCAAGCTATCTTGGTTAAAGGGACGTTCGATCTGTCCGCTCAGGAAATTGAAAACATTTTCGGCCCCACCTTTTCCGAGGAACGCGCCATGAAGTTTGTGGGGCGCCTGGTGCAAAGCGGCCTTATTAAAATGACGCCGCCATGCCGCTATGAAGTCACGGCGCTTGGCGAAATGGTCGCGCGTTTTGACAACGATCTGAAAAAACTTTTGCCTAAGCCGCGCGGTCCTCAAACAACGCCGCGAGCTGGCCGGTCATCGTGCCGCCGAGCTGCTCCACGTCCGAAATAGTCACGGCGCGGCGGTAATAGCGCGTCACGTCGTGGCCGATGCCGATGGCCACAAGTTCCACGTCGGACTTTTTCTCGATCCACGCGATCACGGCCCGCAGATGCTGTTCGAGATAATGGCTTGAATTGACGGAAAGCGTGGAGTCATCCACCGGCGCGCCGTCGGAAATCACCATCAATATCCTTCGCTGTTCGGGCCGCGCCAGAAGCCGCGCATGCGCCCAGAGCAGCGCCTCGCCGTCGATATTTTCCTTCAGCAACCCTTCGCGCAGCATCAGACCCAGGTTCTTCCGCGCACGGCGCCACGGCGCGTCCGCCGCCTTGTAAATAATGTGCCGCAAATCGTTGAGCCGTCCGGGCTGGGCCGGTTTTCGCGCCTTCACCCACGCCTCGCGCGACGAGCCGCCTTTCCACGCGCGCGTCGTGAAGCCGAGGATCTCCACCTTCACGCCGCAACGTTCCAGCGTTCGCGCCAGAATATCGGCACTGATAGCCGCCAGCGTAATCGGCCGCCCGCGCATGGAGCCGGAATTGTCGAGGAGCAGGGTCACGACCGTATCGCGGAACTCGGTCTCTTTCTCAATCTTGAACGACAGCGGCTGCATGGGATTGACGATAATCCGCGCAAGCCGTCCCGCGTCGAGCAACCCTTCTTCCTGATCGAATTCCCACGCCCGCACCTGCTGCGCCATCAGGCGGCGCTGCAAACGGTTCGCAAGGCGCACAATCACGCTTTGCAGGGGGCGCAATTGCTTGTCCAAAAGCGCGCGCAGGCGCGCGAGTTCCATCGGCTGGCAAAGGTTTTCCGCGAGGATCGTTTCGTCAAACTCTGTCGTAAAGGCCCGGTAATTCGTGCGCGGGCCCATTTTGAACTTCCATTCTTCGACCGCGCCGCCGGGACTGTCCGCGTCATCGCCCTCGTCGCGCTGGCCCGTATCGTTCTGGCCGAGCATGCCCGTCGCGGTTTCCTGATCTTCCTCTGTGTCATCCTCGGCAATACCGGCCTTGGCTTTCGTCTCCGCTTTTTCTTCCTTGGCCTCGGCAGGTTCGGATTGCGCTTCCAAAGGCGCTTGCTTCTCCTTGGCCGGATCGGAAACCGCATCAAGCTCCAGCGCCGCAATCAACCGCCGCGCTTCTTCGCCGAACGCTTGCTGATCATCAAGAAAAGAACACAGTGCCGCCAGCGAAGGCCCTGCTTTTCCTTCGATGACTGAACGCCACAAGTTCACGGCCCTTGCGCCGGATTCAGGAACCGGCAAACCGCTCAACATCTCGCGCGCCAAAAGCCCCAGCGCCTCGGCCAAAGGCACATCCGTTTTATCCGCCGCTTCCGCAAAATGTTGTTGCTTGCACCGCGCCTCGACGAACGACGCGATATTGTGCCCGATGCCCGTCATCCGCCGCGCGCCCCGCGCTTCGCAACGCGCCTGTTCCAGCGCTTCGAAAAGCGCGCGCGGACCGAAATCCGCCGGAGCCTGTTGATTGAAAAGAACCGGATCGTGATAACGCAAGCGCAGCGCCGCCGCATCCGCCGCGCCTCTTACCAATTTAACATCATCTGCAGGCAGTTCGACGTTTGGTAACGGAACTTTTACGCGCTTGCCCTCAATGCCGGAAACCTCGCCGGTAAAAGCGACTTCCAGCTCCGCTTGATGGCCGATCGCTTTGATCGCAATCGCCGTCGCGCGTTTGAAGGTTTCAACTGGTTGTTCGTCGGTAATCATCCCTGAATGCTGAATGCCGAATGCTGAATGCCTATTTCCTCCCCCATACACCGCTGATAAAACTCCGCGATGGGAGCGCGTTCGGCCTCGTCGCAACGGTTGAGAAAGCTCAGGCGGAACGCCGTGCCGATGTCGCCGAAGATCTTCGCGTTCTCGGCCCACGTGATGACGGTGCGCGGCGACATGACGGTGGAAATATCGCCGTTCATAAAGCTTTGCCGTGTCAGGTTCGCGAGCGCCACCATCGCCTGCACCTGCTTGCGCCCCTCGTCCGTCGCGAACGACGGCACCTTGGCAAGCACAATCGCTTCTTCCTCTTCCTCGGGCAGATAATTGAGCGTCGCCACAATATTCCAGCGGTCGAGCTGCCCCTGATTGATCTGTTGCGTGCCGTGATAAAGCCCGGTCGTGTCGCCGAGCCCCACTGTGTTCGCCGTCGCGAACAGACGAAACGCCGGGTGCGGCCGGATGACGCGGTTCTGGTCGAGCAGCGTGAGCTTGCCTTCCACTTCCAGCACGCGCTGGATCACGAACATCACGTCGGGCCGCCCCGCGTCGTATTCATCGAAAACAAGCGCCGTCGCGTGTTGCAATGCCCAGGGCAAAATGCCTTCCCGGTATTCCGTCACCTGCAAGCCGTCGCGTAACACAATCGCATCCTTGCCGATGAGATCGATGCGGCTGATGTGGCTGTCGAGATTGATGCGAATGCACGGCCAGTTGAGCCGCGCCGCGACTTGTTCGATGTGCGTGGACTTGCCCGTGCCGTGATAGCCCTGAATGATCACGCGACGGTTGTGCGCAAAGCCCGCGAGGATCGCCAGCGTCGTGTCGTGATCGAAGCGGTACGCCGTATCGACGTTCGGCACATGCTCGCCCGCCTGCGAAAACGCGGGCGCTTGCATGTCCGTATCCAATCCAAAAACTTTACGCACGGATACTTTCGTATCCGGCATCCCGGTCTCGTCATAAGGCTCGTGCTTGAACATGGTGGTCAGTTTGGTCATAGGTTTTCTTGTTGGTCTTGCCCCGGCGCGAAAATATCAGAAAGCGAAAAGTTTGGTATGGAATCCTTTTAACGGTTCTTTCACTTCAAACCGAAATTCCAACCCAATCCAGCATGTTAACGCTGAAACAAGTTCAAACCCAACACCCGCGTTAATAATCTATAAGCCATTGAAATTCCTAATTAGTTTCTCTTTTTCCTTGTAAAGTTAAACATCGGAAAAGCGATTTTATCTGCGCGCGATTGTGACGTTCTTCTTATGCTTGGCCTATTATTATACGGAATGATCTCACCCCTTCCCCTCCCCATAAATCATCTTCAACAGCGTAAAGGCCTGATTGATGCATTTGATTTTGGCTTCGGCAGCGGGGCTGCCGTTGTTAGCGTCGGGGTGGTGGCGTTTCACTAGTTTGCGGTATTGTCTCTTGATCGCGGCGAACGTCACGGGCGGTTGCAAATCCAGCGCGGTGAGCGCGTCCTTTTCGCCCACAGGGGCATGCGCCGCCTTGCCCGGCTCAGGCTCCTCGCCAAAACCATCGGCGCTGAAAAAGGCGCGTTTGACCTTGTCGCGCAATTCCTGCTCGCGCTTCTGCCATTCGCCGAGCGGCCAGGTAGGCCGCTCCCACACCGTCGCATTCCGGATATGCTTCTCGATATCCTCAATCGACAGGCCGGCGAGGAAGTCCCAATTCTCGTTATATTCGCGAGCGTGGTCCTGGCAGAACCAATAATACTCGTTCAGCCGCTCACGGCTGCGGGGCGCGCGGTAGTCCCCCGCCTCGGCGCAGCCCGGAAAGTCGCATCCCCGCCGCTTGGCGGGGCGGTTGAGGGTCGCGAGGAACATTTCCTGCGCGCGGGATGAACGGCGTGGACGCATAACCTCCCTGTTTACCATGCCCGCGTGGCGGAGGGGGAGAAAAAGAAAGCTGAATTAAGGTACGCAAACGCGTTTTCGGGTTTCGAACAGGCCCGTTGCCCGGACGAGACAGGTACGCTGTCCGGACTGATTGGGTACACCGCGGGACAAAATCCTTCCATACAAGGCGTGTATTGATTGGGGATTACATCATCAAAAAAATGAAGGCATGAATCCGAATCAACATTTCAATCACTTTAGCGTTCCGTCCGAAACGTTGGAATACTACCTTAGGTTGATTTGTTTCGGCGCATATATATACATTTGTATGTTAATATGCGAGAGTATGTATATGTTCTATAATAATAATATTCCATCCTTGAACTTTTCACTTGATATACTAATGCGTGTATATCATATTCTCAACCCCACCTTGCATACATCCATAACCCACACGCATATGGAGAGTACCATGCATCCCTCCCTAGCTCACAAGCCCGAATCCGCCCCTTCCCTCCCCCGCAGCTCCCTCGTCAGCCGCAACGTCACCGTCAACACGCACCGGACAAGTGTTCGGCTTGAGCCAGATATGTGGAACGGCCTGCGCGAAATATGCCGCCGCGAACATATGTCTATGCATAACATTTGTTCGATGGTTGCCGAGCGCAAGGCGCCCAATACGTCACTTACTGCCGCCATTCGCGTTTTTGTTATGGCCTATTTTCGGGCCGCCGCCACCGAAGACGGCCATGTTAAAGCAGGGCATGGGCCTGGGGGGATTTTTATGACGGGGAGAAACCTTTGACCACATAACTGGAGTCAAAAAAAAGAGAAACCAATCATTACGAATCTGAGATCCGTTCTCCGTTTCTTAAAAAAAACTCTTGAAATAGTATGAGACCGAATCCTATGTCTTAAATTAAAAAAAAATTAACCAATACATGGACACTATATGCCGCCTTTGAGTGCACGAACAGCAAGTTCGGAATTATTTTACCTAACATAGGAGAAGAAAGTCACGAAGTCAGCATGGATCGCCATTGTTCTCATCACCGTTAGTTTGTGCTCAGGCGGCGCAGCGGCTGAGGAGAGGGCCACAAAACAGGAAGCCGAAACCGTCGTTAAAAAGGCCGCGGCCTTCATAAAAGAGAACGGAACCGAAAAAGGTTATGCCGAGGTTAACAACAAGGTCGGCCCTTTCACGAATAAAGACCTTTATGTGGTCGTATATGACATGGAGGGAAAGTGTCTGGCTCATGGCTTTAATCCGAAGCTGATCGGAAAAGACTTGATTAGGTTGACGGATGTCGACGGAAAAGCATACGTCAAGGAACGGGTCGAATTAGGTAAAACGAAGGGCTCTTTCTGGCATGATTATAAGTTCACAAATCCGGTCACCAAGCAGGTTGAATCCAAAGAAACCTATTGTGAGAAGCTTAACGAAACGCTTGTCTGCGCGGGTATCTATAAACAATGAAGCTAGTAAAACGGTGATGCGGCGAACTACTTTCTGCAACAAACGGAGTGTCAAATGACGAAATTCAAAAGATTGTCTTGCTTAGCGATTGTGGCAATTATCGGAATCGCTCTTTCCACCCCTGTTTTCGCCAGTGCGGAGCGCGGCACAAAAGAAGAAGCAAAAGCCCTGGTTGAAAAGGCTGCGGCTTTTTACAAAGCCAATGGAAAAGAAAAAGCGATCGAGGAATTCAACAAACCCGAAGGACAGTTTGTCGATCGTGACCTGTATCTCTTTGCAATGGACCTGAATGGCATCCGTCTTGCGCATGCCAAAAACCAGAAACTGGTCGGCAAATCGATCCTTGAAATCAAGGATGTCGACGATAAGCCATACGGCCAGGAAATTATGAAGCTTGCGAAAACAAAGGGATCAGGTTGGGTCGACTACAAGTTCACCGATCCTTTGACCAAAAAAATTGCCGAGAAAACATCTTATGGTCTTCTCGTGGACGATATTGTAATCGCCGCTGGCGCTTACAAGCAATAACCCCCTCACAACCGGCTGCAGGCATTCCAACCGCCTGCAGCCTCAAGAGGTTTTTATGTCTATCTTTTCCCGCATCGGCTTACGCTGGAAGATTATTGTTTCGCCTCTTCTGGCCATTCTTTTCATGTTGGGTCTTTCCTTTATAGGCTGGCGTGCGCTTCACAGCCAGCAGCAGGCCATGTCGTCTATAGTCGAAGTGAGTCTTAAAAGGGAGCAAAGCCTTTCGAATCTCCTGACGGCCCTCAAAGACGCCGATGCAAGCTTGTTGAACAGCCTTTCATTGGTCATTGCCGGCGCTAAAGGAGAGAAGATAGAGAAGGCGCTCGCCGAAACCAGCCTAAAGATGAAAAGCCTGGAGACAGAGCAAAACGACCTTGACCGCTCAATAGGCCTTAATGACCCGGATAGGCCTCTATTTGACAAAGCTAAAAAACAACTGGCGACTTATACAAAGTCGATAAATGACGTTATAGAGATGATTGACGTCGACCAGAACGCTGCCCTGATGATGAAAATTTCCAATAGCGACCTCTATCAGGGGGCCCTTAGCCAACTCAACGCGCTCGCCGTGAAGGGGAGCGCCGCCGTCCAAGAAGTTTATAGCCAATCAAAAGAACAGGCAAGCAGCACACAAAAAACATTTCTCCTTTTCGTAAGCTTGGCGCTCGGGGCTTCGTTGCTAGTGGCTGGCCTTTTGTCAGCCGCCATCATCAGGTCTCTTCTGGGAATTGCGGACGCCATGACTGAGTTGGCTAAAGGCAATAAGACGGTTGCCGTCCCCGGACTTGAAAATAGCGATGAAGTCGGCAACATGGCGCGCTCTGTCGAAGTGTTCAAGCAAAACGCCATTAAAATGGACGCTCTGCAAGCGGAACAGGAAGAAACCAAGAAACGCGCCGCCGAGGAACGCCGCGCCGCGATGCTTAAAATGGCCGACGAGTTTGAGCGGAGCGTTAAAAATGTCGTTGTCGCCGTTTCGACGTCGGCCAGCGAAATGCAAACAAACGCCCAGTCCATGGCGGCCATAGCCGAACAAACGAGCCGTCAGTCAACCGCCGTCGCCTCAGCAGCCGAAGAAGCTTCCTCCAACGTTAACACTGTCGCCGCGGCTGCCGAAGAACTGAACGCGTCAATTGGTGAAATTAACCGGCAAATTGGCGACTCGGTAAAAGTCGCCGGCACCTGTGTTGAAGAGGCCGGAAAAACCGCCGAAGTCGTCCAGAATCTTAATGCCTCAGCTGAAAACATCGGAAATGTCGTGAAGTTGATTGAAGATATTGCCAGCCAAGTCAACCTGCTTGCCCTGAACGCCACCATCGAGGCGGCGCGTGCCGGCGAAGCCGGCAGGGGATTTGCGGTTGTCGCTAACGAAGTCAAGAATCTGGCTAATCAGGCCGCTAATGCGGCCGGAGATATTACAAAACAGATTGCCGACGTTCAGGAACAGACGGGCAAAGCCGTATCGGCCATTGGAAATATTACGCTAACTATCCAGCGGGTTAGCGAAATATCCACCATGATTGCCTCGGCGGTCGATGAGCAGGGCGCATCCACGCAAGAAATCGCCCGCAATGTTCAACAAGCTTCGCAAGGCAACAGCGAGGTAACACGCAACATCTGCGAGGTGACGCGGGCGGCTACCGAAACGGGTCAGGCGTCAAATCAAGTACTTAATGCCGCCAGTCAGTTGACGAGGGAATCCGAGACCCTGAATCGTGTTGTGGATGCCTTTATCGCTAAAATAAGAAGCTCCTAAGGGCGAAGGCGGCTGTCTTAGGGATGAATTTATTAGTGAATTATAAATTATTTTCATAAAACGAACCAAATTTCTTCACCTGCATCAAGATTTTTCCCTTTGCCTACTTTCTGTTTTGCAAAAAAACAACACAGAAAAACGAATCGCTTTCTTTTCTACCCAAAACCTTTTTTGGGGGTCTTTTTAGCTTGTTTGCGCACAAAAACCCAACTAGTCATTAGTTTAACTTTCCTTCCTTGATTCCCCATCCTCTGGAGACACTCATGATTAAAAACGTAAAAACCCTATTACTGGCTTCAACTGCTTTAAGCCTAATGTTGGTTGGGCCTGCTTACGCCGCTGACGATACAGCCCAAACCTTGAAGTCGCTCCAGAAACAGGTTGAAACCCTGCAGAAGCAGCTGGGCGAGCTTCAAAAAAAGCAAAAAGCTTCAGAAAAAGCCCAAGCTGAGACCGCAGCAACAGTTGCAGCCTCTCAACCAAAGAACGTTCCTGATGGAATTCAGAAAGAAGTTCTGCCGGGCGTTAAGGTTACGTTGGGCGGTTACGTTGAAACAGATGCTTTGTGGCGTGAAAAGAACCAGTCGAACGACACGACATCCAACCTCAATGCAAGCATCCCCTTCGATAACGTTGCCAACGCACATCAGTCAGAGTTCCGTGGCACAGCACGTCCCAGCCGTCTCTCCTTGCTGGCTGAAGGCAATGTTGACAAGGACTTCAAGCTTGGCGCCTTCATCGAAAGTGATTTCATGGGGTCAGGAACAACATCGAACTCCGTCCAAACGAACAGCTATGTGCCGCGTCTTCGCCATGCGTATACAACGGTTGATCGCAACGATTGGGGCTTCCATTTTGTGGCGGGGCAAACATTCAGCCTCCTCACCTTGAACAAGGAAGGCATTAAAGTACGGAATGAAGCTCTTCCGATGACGATCGATTCAGCCCTCTTGCCCGGTGTAAACTATGCGCGCGGGCCTCAGGTTCGTATCGTAAAAGAACTCATGGAAAAAAAGGTTAACCTTGGTCTTTCGGCCGAAAGCCCACAGGTTACCTTTGGTGGCATTCAGCAACCAACAGCTCTGCAGTCGGCATCTCAAACCGGCGGTTCTTCTTTGAACACGAGCACAAGCTACTCGACGGATATCGCGCCTGATATCATCGCCAAGGTTGCTGTGGATCCCGGTTTTGGGCATTACGAACTGTTCGGGATTACGCGCTTCTTCCACAACAACCTGGTCACCAGCTTCAGGAACAAATATGAAGTTGGTTATGGCATGGGTGGTGGCGCATATATTCCGGTCATTGCCAAGATGCTTGATGTGCAAGGCACCTTTATGGTTGGTGAAGGCATTGGCCGTTATGGACCTGTGCAATTCCCCGACTTTGCCTTCGGCACAGACGGAAACATCAAGCCCGTCACCAAGTACTCGGCTATGGTTGGCGTGATTGGCCGTCCTACACCGACATGGGACTTGTATGTCTATGCCGGGATGGAACATGCTGAACGGGTAAACGAGCCCGGCACGTTTACCATCGGCGCTGTGAACTATAACTACGGCTATGGCTCTAACTCGGCGACAAGCTTGAGCAACGCTGGCTGTTATACCCATGGCGGCACATGCGCGGCCCAGACCAAAACAGTATGGGGCGTAACACCTGGACTCTGGAAACAGCTTTATAAGGGTGATTACGGCAACATAAAGGTTGGTGCTCAGTACTCGTTTACACATCGTCAAGCCTTTGATGATGCTGCCGGTCTTGAGCCAAGTGCAAACGAAAACATGGTGTTTACGGCGTTCCGTTACTCGCCGTTCTAAAACCTGAAGTGTAGTCGAGAGGCATGTCATCAAAATGACATGCCTCTTTTTTTTCCCATGTGTTATAACTAGTCCAGTTCTATCAAGTGCCGTCCCGACAACAAACACCAAACGACAAGGAGTTGACCTATGAGAAAAGTATTATGCCTATCGGCTCTGGTTCTTCTTACATTCCTTCCGACAGCAGCCTTTGCGGAAACCGTGTCCATCCACGGCTCAACTGTTTTTATTGCGTCTTTGATTGATCCGAACAAAGCCGCTATCGAAAAAGAAACAGGCCTAACTCTCGATGTCGTCGGCAACAGCGCGGGCACTGGCGTTGTCGAGCTTGTCCAAGGGAAAGCTGATGTCGCTATGATTGCAAGCAGCCTCAAGGACCTCGTGGACAAAACAAACGCCAAAAAACCGGGCACTGTCGATATAAACACTCTTAAGGCGCATGAAATGGGAAAAACGCGCATCGTTTTTGCCGCTTCTAACGCCATCCCCATCAAAGAGCTGACACGAGCGCAAATCAGCGATATCCTGAGAGGTAAAATTGTCAATTGGAAGGAAGTCGGTGGCCCAGATCAAGAGATTATCGTCATTACAGGGATCCCCTCGACGGGTCTTCGCGTAGCGATTGAAAAGGCCTTTATCGGGGGTGAATCCATCAGCGCCAAAAAACGCGAAGTGAGCAACACTTCAACAATCGTAAAGGTTACAGGTCAACTGCCTGAAGCTCTTGGTCTTATGACAGTGGATATGCTCCATTCGTCAGTACATGAGATCAAACTCGACAAGCCTGAGGAAATTAACCTTTTCTACGTCACAAAAGGAGACCCATCACCTGCGGCGCAGAAGCTCATTGATGCGACGAAAAAGTTCGTAAAATAGCCAGCCTCTAAGGCTTAGAGGGTCACAAAAGACAATCAAGATCAAACTTTTAACAAAAAAGTAATCAAAAGGCGTGCATCAATTGATACACGCCTTTTGGCCTTTCTTGAACCTTTATAAATACACTTCTAACTCCTCAGGGGGGGGTGCCCATGTCCAAAATCCATTTCCGGATTTCGACCAAGCTCTACTTAATCGTAGCCTTGGGATTAATCGGTTCTTTCATGCCAATCGTGGCCGCTTATACGGGGTCTCAAAAAATGACCCGCGCCGGTGTCGCTGTCTATGAAGTTGGAATGACCGGCGTAGAGCGGGCCTCAAAGTATATGCTTGAATTTGAAAAAGCACGTGGTCAGCTGATCAATATTGGCAGTGAAATGGATCTCGAAAAACAAAAATTTTTGAATCAGAATTACACAGATATTCTAAATAAAATGAGGCTTGACTTGAAAGAAAGCGCTTTAGATGGAAAATTAGGCGCTGAAGAAGCGAGGCTAATCGAAAAATCTATTAATGAATTCGATCAGATAGGAAAAAAGATTGTCGAGCTTGCAGCCAGTTTTGCTCAAGAACAAATTGGTAAAATTGTCAACGGCGATTTTGCAACGAAAGATTCAGCAACACGCAAGGCCATTGAGTCTTATGCGGATGTTCAAAAACGTCAAGCGGAAGATAGCGTTTCCGAACTAAAAAGCGCCAGTAAAACGATGATGGTGATCATACTAATTTTAGGCTGTTTTGCTGCCGGTATGATTGCTGCCGTAGGCATAACATTGGCGCGCGGCATTGCGCGACGCATTAATGGTCTAACAAACGCAATGACTGCACTTGTAAACGACAAGCTCGATACGAATGTGCCCGACGTTATGGAGTCTGATGAGATTGCCGATATGGCCCGTGCCGTCGAAGTCTTCAAGAATAACGCCATCGAGCGTAAACGCCTGCAAAAGAAAAACGATGACGAAACGTCAGGCCGCATGGCTCGAGCGCAACGCATGGCTGAACATGTGAAGAATTTCCAGACTAACATCCGCACCGTTACTGAAACGCTCGACCAAGCGGCCAATGAACTTGAAGAAACGGCCAATGTTCTGACCAATGCGGCGGATTCAGCTAGCAATAAATCTTCGGCAGCGACTGCTTCAGCAGAAACATCCAGCCAAAACGTTAATCTTGTGGCCGCAGCAGGTGAAGAGCTTGCAGCTTCAATCAATGAAATTAAGGCACAAATTGAACACTCACGTGCCATTACTGTTTCAGCCTCACAGCAAGCTAATGCCGCAGTTAGTCTTGTTGAAAATGTTGATGCGACAAGCGTCGAAGTGGCAAAGGTGCTTGATCTCATCGCGGAAATTTCACAAAGAACGAATTTGCTGGCTTTAAATGCCACAATTGAATCCGCGCGTGCTGGCGAGGCCGGAAAGGGTTTTGCCGTTGTCGCTCATGAAGTCAAACAGCTTGCCAATCAGACAAACAAAGCAGCCAGTGAGGTTTCATCAAAAATATCGGACATGCGCGAACGCATCATGTCATCGGTTGAATCCATCCACTCGATTAACAAGACAATTCAAGAGGTTGACCACTCATCCTCGGCAATATCTTCTTCGGTTGATCAACAACATCATGCATCGGCAGAAATCGGCCATAGTGCTGTCCAAGCAGCCAAGCATACCGAAGATGTTAACCAGTCAATTAAAGACCTTTTGGAATCTTCCGCGACCGTTCAAGATAGTTCAGCGCGCGTTCATACAGCTGCTAAAACGCTAACTGCGCAAATTCAGAACATGAAGGATATTATTGGCGGCTTTCTATCTGCGGTAGCCGCTGACGGATAATAAATTTGCTTTTATTCATGGTGACCTCGGCGGGATTCGAACCCGCGACCCCCTGATTAAAAGTCAGATGCTCTACCGGCTGAGCTACGAGGTCTTATCCGGATGATGGGAAACAGAGACTGGTATCAGATATTGGCCCGCACTGCAAATATCATATAATTTTGGGCTTTTCGTTGCTTTTTCCCGTCTCTAAATGGTTAATCCCTCACTTCGGGGGCTACCCGTCGGCGGCCATCTGCTGCAGCAAAGCGCTGTTTTAGTTTCTTGACCACATAGGCGCTGACAAACGGGTGCACATCGCCCCCAAGACATGCGATTTCCTTGACCATGCGTGAAGAAATGAACTGGTGCCTGTCCGAGGCCATAAGAAAGACGGTTTCGACCTCGTTATTCATGCGATGATTCATCGCCGCCATCTGAATTTCATACTCAAAGTCTGAAACAGCGCGAAGACCGCGTATGAGAACACTTGCGCCAATATCAAGGGCAAAATGCATCAGCAGTTTATCAAATGGCATGACCTCTATTTTCATGCCGCGTTTGATAAGCGGCGCTACTTCATGCTCCACCATACGCAAGCGCGTTTTGCAATCAAACAGGGGGCCTTTCCCTGCATTTTTTGCGACACCAATGACAAGCCGATCAACCACTTTGACAGCGCGATAGATAATCTCCAAGTGCCCCAACGTGATCGGGTCAAATGTGCCGGGGTAAAGGCCGGTGCGTTGAAACTTTGTTATTTTAGCCATAACGATAATCTGTTATCAGAAATAAATTAGCGGGGCGTTAATAAAGGCTATCTTTCAGATATTTAAGGATTTGTTGTACCGTTGCCTTCCTCTTCCTGATCCTCAAGTGCAGCAACAGAAACAACTTTTTCCAGTTCATCCACGCGGAAAACCGTCACACCCTGTGTTCGGCGACCGGCCACACGAATATCCGAAACAGGCATGCGGATAATCTGGCCGCCGTCAGTAACAAGCATAATTTCCTGCCCATCTTTAACGCGGAATGTCGCAACAATAGGCCCATTACGATCGGACATTTCCATATTCCAGATGCCCTGCCCGCCCCGCCCGGCGATCCGGTATTCGTATGCCGATGTGCGCTTACCAAAACCGCGTTCGGATACGGTCAAAAGGAATTCTTCCTGCCCCGCCAATTCATCAAAGCGTTCCTGAGATAACGTCAAGTCCGTTGACATGTCTTCGTCATCGCTGCCGTTTGAACCGTTCGCTTCGTCGCCATTATCGCCATTGGCCGCCCGGCGCAATGCATTCGCCTGCCGGATGTAAGCCACGCGCTCTTCAGCTTTCGCTTCAACATGTTTAAGAATAGACATGGAAATGACGACGTCGCCTTCCGCTAGCTTGATGCCGCGCACTCCCATCGATGTGCGGCCCGAAAACACTCGCACATCGCCAACCGCAAAACGTATAGCTTTGCCTTGATGCGAAGCCAGAAGAATGTCGTCATTCTCTGTACACGTGCGCACATCGATAAGATGATCGCTCTCTTCCAGCTTCATGGCGATGATACCGCTTGGGCGGATATTGCTGAAATCCGACAGGTTGTTGCGCCGCACAGTGCCAGCGGAAGTCGCAAACACAACGTTCAGCTTATCCCATGATGCTTCGTCCTCAGGGAGATGCATGACTGTCGTAATGGTTTCCCCCTGCTCCAGCGGCAAAAGGTTCACCAAGGCCTTGCCGCGCGCCTGCGGGTTACCCAGAGGCAGTTTATAGACTTTGAGTTTGTAAACACGGCCCAGCGACGAGAAAAACAGCATAGGCGTGTGCGTGGAAGCCACGAAGATGTCGTTAACGAAATCCTCATCTTTCGTGCTCATGCCTGTCCGGCCTTTGCCGCCGCGCTTTTGCGCCCGATAGGTCGACAACGGCACGCGTTTCACATACCCCGCATGGCTAACCGTCACGACCATGTCTTCTCGCTGAATCAGGTCTTCGATATCGGCCTCGAATTCCTGTTCTTCAATGGTCGTTTTGCGAGGTGTTGCGAATTTTTCCCGAATGGCCAGCAGTTCATCCGTCATGATTTGGAAAATACGCGAACGGTTCGCAAGAATATCCAGATAATCCTTGATTTGAGCCACAACGCCTTGCAAGTCTTCACCAATCTTCTCACGTTCAAGCCCAGTCAGACGATGTAAACGTAAATCCAATATGGCCTTGGCTTGCGTTTCGCTCATTTTATAGGTGCCGTCTTTTACGGCACCCTCTTCGTCCACAAGAGCGATTAAGGGGGCAACATCACGCGCTGGCCACGCACGAGCCATCAATTCTTGCCGCGCGGTAGAAGGATCGGAAGCTTTACGAATGAGTGTGATTACTTCATCGATATTGGCAACTGCCACAGCAAGTCCGACTAAAATATGGGCCCTATCACGCGCTTGACCAAGCTCGTGTTCAGTTCTCCGCGTGATGACTCTTTCACGGAAATCGACAAAAGCAGAAATAACGCTATACAAGTTCATCAATTCTGGACGTCCGCCATTTAACGCCAACATGTTGACGCCAAAACTGGTCTGCAGAGGCGTATGCTTGAAAAGCTGGTTCAAGACAATGTCGGCCATCGCGTCGCGCTTTAGCTCGATGACAATACGCACACCATCGCGATCTGATTCATCGCGCAGGTCAGAAATACCGTCGATAATCTTCTCCTGCACGCATTCAGCAATGCGCTCAATCAGGCGTACCTTATTGATTTGATAGGGAATTTCCGTGACGATAATCGCCTGCCGGTCTTTGCGAATTTCCTCAATTTCAGTGCGCGCACGAATGGAAATGCTACCGCGGCCCAAATGAAAAGCCGCGCGGCAACCCGAATGCCCCATGATAATGCCGCCGGTCGGAAAGTCCGGTCCGGGAATAATCTCGATAAGCTCATCGACGGAAATGGCGGGATTTTTGATATAAGCTACACAGGCATCAATCACCTCACCCAGATTATGAGGCGCTATATTTGTCGCCATGCCAACCGCAATGCCGCCTGCGCCATTCACCAGCAGGTTAGGGAAACGCGCGGGAAGAACGACAGGTTCTACCGTAATTTCATCATAGTTTGGCTGGAAATCGACCGTCTCCTTATCGATATCCTCCAGTAATGTCTCGGCCGACTTCGCCAGACGCGCCTCGGTGTAACGCATGGCCGCGGGCGGATCGCCGTCCATTGAACCGAAATTGCCTTGCCCATCGATAAGCGTGAGGCGCATGGAAAAATCCTGCGCCATACGTACCATTGCATCATAAATCGCGGCGTCTCCGTGCGGGTGATATTTACCCATGACATCGCCAACGATGCGCGCTGATTTTTTATATGGTTTTGTGCTGTCGTACCCGCCCTCTTTCATCGCGTACAGAATGCGGCGGTGCACAGGCTTAAGCCCATCGCGCACATCGGGAAGCGCGCGCGAAACGATTACGCTCATCGCGTAATCGAGGTAAGAACGCCGCATCTCGTCTTCAATCATAACCGGTGAAATGTCGGATGGTGGCGTGTTTAATGTCATCGTATTGGTCAAGGTAATGCCTGTTTTTCACTCAGAATGGATGGACTAAATCAGGCTAAAAAACTAGCACTTGCCGGGGCAAAGAACAAAGGAAAAATGCCATAATTATTATTATATTACAATAGGTTATAAGCACTTCAAGGCTCACGGAACGCGGGGCTGTCTTTACGTCGTCTTTTATTCTGTTTATTGTCCCCCGTTCTTCATTACTATCACTTTTTTTAGCGGTGCTTTTGTGAATGGAGTTCATCAGTTATTCCAGCGCGTGAAAGAAATTACGATAAGGAACCAGGCATTATCCGTTTAAGAGACGCTATTCCTTACCGTGTTTCTCTCCCCCAATAGTTAATTTTAACCGGATTTCAACGCTTTTGTTGCTAGATATTAATCAATTAAGACTTTTTTTCTTCAAACTAAACATCATTGAATAGCCCTCAGCCGGGGAAAGTCGTGACAATCTTGTTTGAAAAAATGAAAAGCGTCCACTTTGCGGCGCTGTTTTTATTGATGCTCGGCGCTTGCAGCAATCTCAGCCCGACAGAACAACGCGTATTATCAGGAGGATCTATAGGTTCGGCCGTTGGTATAGGCATCATCGTTGCAACGGGCGGCTGCATACCTTGCGGCGGTTCCGTCGGCAGCCTTGTCGGTTCCGGCGTTGGTTACCTCTATGACCGCCAGGTGAGAGACGAGGACAAAAAAACACCCACACAAGATTCTGTAACGCCGCATTAACAAAACAATAACCATTTTGGATTCACTTTGACGCCGGAAGACGGAGCGAAAGGAAAAAAAGATGACCTCGACGATTACAAAAACAGCCCGCGCGGGCCTCATTGCGTTATGTCTCTTGTCCCTGAGCGCCTGTGGCACGCTCACAGAAACACAGCAACGTGTGGCTTCAGGCGCGGCTATTGGCGCGGCCGCAGGCACGGTCGGGACAGTTATTATGGGTGGTTGCATTGCTTGCGGAACCGTTATTGGCGGCGCGGTTGGCGCTGGTGCTGGTTACGTTATTGATCAGGTGCAAAAGTAGCTGGAAATCGAATTGCTTTCATGTAAACTAGGCTCCTGAAGAAGGTTATTAGGGAGCTTATTATGCCTCGTCCTACGTTTCCATTGTTGCGCACTGTTCTAGTTTTTGCGTGCCTCGTTGCCGTCAGCGGCTGTGCTCATAAAGATCTGACCACAACCCGCAACATCGGGATTGGCGGCGCCTCCGGCGCAGCAATCGGCACGGTCGCAACTATTGTTACGGGTGGTTGTATTCCTTGCGCGGCGGCTATCGGATTAGGCGCAGGTGCAGCCGCTGGTTTTATATATGACCGGCTTGATAACCGGACTCTTGGGCGTTAATCCATCTTTTTTGATTGAAATAAATAACTTACGGCACTGCCATAGTGGCCTGTTAATGCCGATATAATGCCCAATATTCCTGCTGTCATTACAATTGCCGCACCTGCAGGCATCTTTCCATAATACGATGTCAATAAACCAATAACGGAAGCAGTAATAGCTATTAAAATGCTAAGTAGCATTGCCATGTCGATATTTCGCGTCCAGAAACGCGCGGCAATGGCGGGCAAAATCATCAACCCTAACGCCAACAGTGTGCCCAGCGCCTGAAATGCAGCTACCAGATTTATCATAAGAAGACTAAAGAAAACAAATCGTACCCACATACTCTTTCGTGCCACAGATTCCATGAACACGGGATCAAAGCACTCGATCACCAGCCGCCGGTAAAGAACCGCTAAAACGCCAAGTGATAGACAAGATGCGCCTGTAATCAGAATTAATGATTCCGCGTCAATCGCTAAGATATTACCGAACAATAGATGTAATAGATCGACGCTGTTTCCTTTAAGTGAAACAAGCGTTACTCCTCCTGCAAGAGACAAAAGATAAAGTAACGTAAAAGCAGCATCTTCTTTTAACTGTGTATAGCGGGTAAGGAAAGCTACCATTAAAGCCATTACAATACCTGTTACCAAACCGCCGATAGCCATAGGCCATACTGAGAGACCCGTTAGCAAAAATGCAATCGCAACACCAGGTAAAATAGCATGTGCCATCGCATCGCCGAGGAGTGTCATGCGCCGCAGGGTCATAAAAACGCCTAATGGCGCGCTACCGAGCGCTAAAATGACACATGCGGCTAACGCGCGTTTCATGAACGCGTACTGCACAAAAGGATCAATAAGCAATTCAATGATGGCCATGACTGTGATCATGTTCATGCGATAAGGGACGTGAGCCTGCGGGACCGAGCAATTCCGCCATATCCAGATCGAAGGAAAGAAGCTTTTGTTCAAATAACTCATGCGTATGACCACGCCCAAGACACTTGCCGGATAAAACAAAAGATTCCGGGAAATACTTCCGGATCAACAGTAAGTCATGAAGAACACAGACAATCATTCGCCCTTCCCGGTGCCAATCAAGCATAATCTTGATCAGCCTTGCGGTGGTTGCCGCATCGACGGCCGTAAATGGCTCATCAAGGAGAATAACACGCGCGTCCTGTACGATGAGGCGCGCAAAAAGCATACGCTGGAATTCCCCACCGGACAGACCGTTGATCTGCCTTTTTTCAAAACCACCGAGCCCTACGGCCTCTAGAGCCGTTTTGGCGCGTTCTTTCATTGCAGCCGTGATGGCCCCAAAACCACGGGTATCCGGCCAAAAACCCGTGCAGACGGCTTGCATAACGTTGATGGGAAAATCGCGCTGGATTGCGCTAGTCTGGGGCAAATAAGCTGTCCGGCGCATGCATGTTTTACAAACCGTCACCTGACCCTGCGTTGGTTTGATAGCTCCCGCGATCACTTTTAAAAGCGTGCTTTTTCCAGCGCCATTAGGCCCGGCAACGGCCGTTAATGAGCCCGCATCAAAAGTTCCGCTCACGTCTTGCAACGCCATGTGGCGGCCATAACGGACTGAAACATTGTCGAGAGTCACGAGAGCCGACATCCCCACCTCACACCGACAGGGCCCAGAGTGAAATCAGGACGGCACACACACCTAACAATAAAGCCAGTATCAGACGCTGAAATAAACTCATGTTAAACATATGCGTAGTTCTTTCTTCCGGTACGATTTTAACGTGTTATAATATCTTGAGGAGTGTCTTGTCATGAAGAAACTTTTGCTTGTTATTGTCCTTGTTTTTCTGACTTTTTCGCACGCTATATACGCTGCCGAAAAACCACTTGGGGTCGTGGCGAGTTTTAGCCTTTTGGGAGATATGGCAAAGGAAATCGGCGGTGACCCAGTAAATGTCATTACCCTTGTTGGCCCAGACACCGATGCGCATACCTATCAGCCTACACCACAGGATATTAAGGCCGTAGCCGCGGCGGATATTATCATTATTAATGGCCTTGGCTTTGAGGGCTGGTTGAACCGGATTATCGGCGCGTCCGGTACTAAGGCAAAACTATTGGTAGCCTCGGCCGGCGTGAAACCGCGCTTTCTGGATGCCGACAGCGAACATCCGGTAGCAGATCCCCACGCATGGCAAAATCTGGCCTTTGGACAGATTTACGCGCGTAATATTGCGGGAGGATTGATGGCGGCCCATCCCGCTAAAGCAGGAGAAATTCGCCAACGCGCGAAGGCCTATATTGCCAAAATAGCCGAAACGGATAAATGGGTGCGCCAACAACTCTCAAACATTCCCGAAACAAAGCGCAAAGTTATTACAAACCACGAATCTTTCGGTTATTTTGGCGACGCTTACGGCATAACTTTTCTGGCTCCGGTCGGCGGCATGAATGAAGGGGCCGAACCTTCGGCCGCGGTTGTCGGGCGTCTTATCGATCAGATAAAAACGGAAGGCATCCGGCGCGTCTTTATCGAGAATATGAGCAATCCGCGATTGATTGAGCAAATCGCCAAAGAGTCGGGCGCATCGCTCGGCGGAACGCTCTATTCGGACTCTCTATCGCCGCCGGATGGCCCCGCCCCAACCTACCTCGCGCTGTTCCGGAACAATGTCCCAAAACTGCGCGAGAGCATGGCGGAAAATCGTTAAGCCCGTCTTATAATAGGGCTGGAGCTTTCACCGACGTCACTGGCGCAAGCGAAGGGCGCTGAAGCGTGTATTTGCCGGGCGGGAACTCAAGAACCCAAGCATCCTTCACACCATTCACAGTCCTAATTTTCTTTAGCAGCTCATCGCTAATTCTGGTCTCTGTGCTGAGAAGAATTATATTCTCTGTCTTGTCCGCCGTGCTTTTACCGATAAGCGAATCCATATTGATTTTTGCATTGCCAATCAGAGTCGTAACCGCTCCGAATACGCCAGGGACGTTCGCATTGCGGACGCATAGCATATAAGATTTCAGGGAACTGTCGAGTATGACATCGTTGACCTTCAGCAACCTCGGCTTGCCATCCGCATTATACCCGGCAATTTCAAGTTTACATTCTTTCATTTCAAGTTCGATCCGCATTAAGGCATGATCTTCGGGCTCACGCTTACTGTTCAGGGTTTCAATTTCAATTTTGTTTTTCTTCGCGAGATCGGCCACATTTAACATACTTGCGTCCGGGTAATCCTCACGAAGAAGCTCAGTCAACATGATGTTGGCAAGCGGTTCCGTCCTGTCGATCGTTACGCCACCTTCAAAGACTATCCCAATACGATTTAAATCGCCTTTTTTGACCTGCCGCGCAAAACCGGCAAGTTGCCCGCCGAGTTCGATATAAGGAGCAAACATCTCAACATCATCAACGGTCAGAGAGCCCTTCACATTCACCGCATTACGCACAATGCCGAGCTCAAATAAATCCTTAATCTGCCAGGCCGTTTCCTGAACAACGCGGCGTTGCGCCTCAACGGTAGAGGCGCCAATATGCGGACTAAGTAAAACCTTGTTATTTCCAATAAGGGGACATTCAACCTTGTTCCGAACGCCTTTTTTCGGCTCCTTCTCAAGCACATCGAGCGCCGCACCACGCACATGCCCGCTTAAAAGCGCTTCCAACAATGCCTCTTCATCAATCAATCCACCCCGCGCGCAATTGATGATAAAAACACCCGGTTTGCATTCGGCAATTTCCTCTCTACCTAGAATATGTTTTTCGCTTTTAGGTATATGCAAAGAAACGGCATCGGCTCTTGCCAATAGCTCTTCAAATGTAACTTTATCAACTTTCAATTTCTTGGCCAGTTCAGGCGTGAGCATCGGATCATCGGCAATGACCTTCATCCCCATAGCTTGCGCAATAGCGGCTACTTTGCGTCCAATTCTTCCAAAACCCTTAAGACCAAGAACCTTCCCCTTAAGTTCCATGCCTTGGCTAAATTCTTTCTTGGGAAACGCTCCCCCATGCATAGCCGCATTGGCGGCAGGAAGGTTGCGCGCCAAATTGATCAAATGACCAATTGTCAATTCGGCCACGGAATCGGAATTGCCGTTTGGCACGTTCATAACAATAATTTTTTCGTGATCTGGCCTTGTCGCATTGATCCGTTCGATCATGTCACCATTAATGTTGTCGGTACCGGAACCGGCGCGGCCAATAATGCGTAAGTTCGGAGATTTCAACAGATCCGCTTCAAGCACCGGCTCGGAACGAACAATCAAGGCTTGAGCACCGGCGCGGAATTGTTCGCGAGCTGCTTCATTCATTTCAGTCGTTTTTGCAACAATGTAGTCCGGTTCACGCAAGACAACCGTAACGTTGTCTTTATTGACCGTCTCCTCGATAAGAACATTAAAAGTCATAATACGACTCCAAACTTGCGGTTTAAATTAACGGATTGGGGAATGGGTGTGGCGCGTGCGTATGTGGTCCCTTACGGACCCGAGCCGCAACCGCACGAAGAGGAGCGCCAGCCGAGAACGCTGACGCTAAGACCGCCTGAGGAGAGGCGGAAGCAGCGGATTGCTGCGAATATGCTGGCTTCAGAGATCAATTGTCTTTCCTAACTTTCTTCTTGTGCAGTCCAAAAACGACTGAACTCTGCCAACGTAAGTGATTCCGAACGGACAAGTCAACCTTGCGTTATTAATTTCGCGCAAGTTTTTCGCACCTGTGACATTAACCATAAAACGTCCTTGTATAATCGACTTGCCCGTTTTTGGTATTAGTACGCTCAAACACGCAGCTCAGTGTTTGACTCTCCTTGCCGCGTTACCAACGCCGGACGATGCGAAATTCCCATCTCCCGGCAGCACCGAAGAAAAGCCCAATCAATCCATTTGGTAAGCCGCGCAACATCTGTTGCTTCGACGGTCGGACCGCACCAGATGCGTAACCCGGCAGGCGCTGTTTTATAGGCATTAAAGTCATAACCAGCCTTATGCGCTTCAACGATTCCCACCAATTTTTTGCATAAGGCAGCTTTTTCCTCCTCTCTCCACTCCGGGAAATAATCCTCGTTCAGTTTGAGGCATACGGAAGACGGCGAACGGATGGTTGGATCGTTAACCAGAAAATCGATCCACGGCGTACGCTCAACCCATGCGGATAATGCTTGAAAATTCTTTTGCGTCCGCTGATGCATAACTTCAAGAACCGCCGCTTTATCGTTAACAACGCCCCTTTTCTTAAGCCTTTCAGTTTCTTTTATCATCCAGTTCAGCGAAGCGCGCGCATCTTCAACACACATCATGGAAATCGTGTTGATGGTGTTTCCCTTTGCAATTTCCTCATTAAATTGACCGTCTTTCTTGAGTTCAAAAATAACGGGAATGGGCCTGTTATCCGGCGTATATGTGTTGAGCCGCTTGATGGCCCGCGGCGAAAGAATGAGCATGCCAAATCCCGCCTCGCCACCCATGCCTTTCTGCCAGCTATAGGTTACAACATCGTATCTGTCCCATGATTGCATAGGGATTGCAAAAACGGCGGAAGTCGCGTCACTAAATGTCAGCCCGGCGCGCTTTTCGGGGATCCAGTCGCCGCGCGGTGCCATGACGCCGGACGTCGTACCGTTTTCCGTAATAACGACATCATGATCAAAGTGAATCGGGCTTAAATCCGGCAAGACCCCATAACGTGGCTCTAAGAGTGTCATGCCTGGGATACGAAGCTTTTCGCGGACATCCTTAAGCCACTTCTTCCCAAAAGCCTCCCACGCGCACACGTCGGCAGGGCGTTCGCCAAGCATGTTCCACAGCGCGGCTTCAAATGCGCCCGTGTCCGACGCGGGCATAATGCAAATTCTGTAATCATCCGGCAAACCAAGGATATTTCTTGTTTTATTAAGAAGATCCTGAATGGCCTCCTTGCTCGGTTTTGAGCGGTGGGAGCGTCCCAATAAAATTTGCTTTAACAATCTCAAATTATAGCCAGGGGGCTTGGCACAAGGCCCACTGGAAAATTTTGGGTTTCGTGGGCGTAGCCAAGGACGGCGAAGCAGTTCCTTTGCATAACGAATAAAATCGTTCATGACATGACTCCCTGTCGAGAGAAAAATTTAAATTTTATGATGAGAGTAACGCGCGCGTATATGGTCCCTTAGGGACCCGAACCGCAACCAAGGCCCAGCAAACGCCCGCCGCAGAAGGCGGAAAAATAGCGGAAAACCGCGAAAATATGGGCATCTGCGTTTAGCATTTACACAAGTTTTTCTATCGTCAACTGACGATAGAGTAACGGAAACGCGAAAGCGAAGTCAATAATATTTGAAAAAAATTCACGCCGCTTCAGTTTTAATGACGCGCGAAATTTCATTAACTAATGATTGAACCAACTTCGCATCGTCACCCTCCGCCATCACGCGTACCAAAGGTTCAGTCCCTGATTTACGGATTAACAAACGGCCTTTCCCGTTCAGTTTTTTTTCAGCTTTTGCGATAACTTCCTGGACCTTTTTGCTCTTTAACACGCTCCCATCTACTTTCACGTTATTAAGGATTTGCGGTAGCGGTTCAAACAAACGGCATGCCTTGCTCGCTGGTTTGTTATGTCCCCGGATTACGGCAAGAATTTGCAACGCCGCAATCAAGGCATCGCCGGTCGTGCTATAATCGCTAAGCACAATATGGCCCGATTGCTCGCCGCCAACGTTAAAACCGCCTTCACGCATCGCCTCGACAACATAACGGTCGCCAACCGCGGCGCGCTTAAGTGTGATTTTCTGTTTCTTGAAATAGCGCTCAAGACCGAGGTTCGACATCACCGTGGCCACGACCGTGTTGTTTTTCAGCCTTCCGGCTTTCGCCCAAGCTTGCCCGATCAGCGCCATAAGCTGGTCACCGTCGATAATTTGGCCTTTCTCGTCCGCCATGATCAGGCGATCCGCGTCGCCATCAAGCGCAAGCCCCACATCCGCCTGATGAAGCAAAACAGCTTCTTGCATCAAGCTTGTGCTTGTCGCGCCGCATTTATGATTGATGTTCCGCCCATCTGGCTGCACAGCGACAGGCACAACTTCCGCGCCCAGCTCCCACAAAATTGCGGGCGCAACCTTGTACGCCGCGCCATTCGCACAATCGACAACGATCTTCAACCCGTCAAGGCGCAACCCATTCGGCGATGTGCCTTTGACATACTCAACATAACGACCGATCGCGTCGTCAAGCCGACTGGCGCGGCCCAGTTCGCATCCGGAGATTGGGCTGTTGCCATTGCTCTTCGCCATCATTACTTCAATCCGCTCCTCAAACTTGTCCGAAAGCTTGTAGCCATCCGGCCCGAAGAGCTTGATGCCATTATCTTCATACGGATTATGGGAGGCGGAAATCATGACACCCAAATCGGCGCGCAAGCTGCGCGTCAGCATGGCGACCGCCGGCGTCGGCAGCGGACCAAGCAAAATCACATCCATGCCTTCGGCAATAAAACCCGCCGTCAGCGCGGGCTCAATTAAATATCCCGACAGGCGCGTATCCTTGCCGATCACCACACGATGCCGGTAATCGCCGCGCCGGAACAGCTTGGCTGCTGCCATAGCGACGTTCAGCGCTGTCGTCGCTGTCATGGGCTCTTGATTGGCGCGGCCGCGAATGCCGTCGGTCCCAAAAAGCTTGCGTTTTACAGGCATCTAATGTTCCTTCTTTTTCTCTTCCGTCAAAACCACTTCATATAACAGGTAGTCTTTGTCGAACGGGATCTCAACGCGTTTAAGCCAAGCTGGCGCTTTATCGTGAAGAAGACGCTCAATCATCGTTGGATGATCCTTGTCGCTTAGCATATGCAGCTTGCCATCGCTATCGGTTTTCAAATCAGCATAAAATCGCGTAGTTTCGTTGACGCCTGTATAAAAGGCCGAGATTTTCCGGCAAAGCAAGACCAAATCGACACCACGCCGTCGCGCAATACCTTCGGCCTGGTCGTTTAAACGGGCGTTAAAGAAATCAAAACTATCCCGGTTGCTCTTCACGTTGTAGGGCGCAGAAAGAACTATGTGTTGCGTCCGGAAAAGAATTGTTGGTCCGTCGTTCATGGAACTTAAAATGACACGCGGTCTCTTTCCATAACCCTCCGGATCGTTCAGCACCGCGAGTGCCAAATCAATGGAACAGACCGGCTTGCCGCGCGACGCCGGAAACAAAAGAATATCCGGATATAGCGGTTTGCTTGCGGCCATGCCCGGCAAAAGCACAATCGGAATAAGACCCAAAATTGAGAAAGCCAAAATCTCCGCCCAAAAACGCGCGCGGCCCTCACAATATCGGGCAATGATATCCCACAACCTCCAAACGAACCACGTCACGGGCACAAGCATGAGTAATTGCATGTGCGTGCTAACCCTTGCCTGCCAGAAAAGAGAAAGAAGCAAGAAAACCAAAAGATAGGCGCCGAGCAAAAGCCATGACAATCGGCGATGGGTTTTATTTTTCAAGACATTCCAGGCCACGACTCCCAGTCCGGCGAAGGGCAAAAACAAAAGCTGTAAAAACGCGACCGTGGCATGTCCAAAACTGGATGCATCGCTAAACGAACCCCGAAAAAAGCCCGCAAGAGGCTGAGCCTCCGTCACATGGCCCAAAACCATGGGCGCGCTTAACAATTCGAAGTTCGCGTAAGGTCCTGCAAGCGCATTTGGGACTATTAAGAAAAACAACGCGCCATCCATAAAGCCCAGCGCGGCAAAAAGCGCTAAACGCAATTCGCGCTTTACCACATATCGCCCGCCGAACCATGTCAGGATCAACGTAGCGCCCAACAAAACGGCAAAAAGGACATAAGCCCCTGAAAACCAGGTTATTTCCAGTCGCTCCCATTCGCCCCAAGGCCGGGCCAAAGGCAGCACTGCTATAGCCGATAGAGCTAGAACCCCGCCGAACAAAGCCGCGCGTGAAAGCAAGATTCCACCGCGCCAGGCAGCCATCACGCCTAAAATTATTCCGAACAAAGTGAGGCCCGGGAAAACCTCACCGCCAATCCAAAGACCTGCCGCAAAGCTTAGCGCGGCGGCAATGGCCGGTTCCCAACGCCTTGGGCAATGAACAAGATAAATAAGAGAGATAAAACCAAAACCGTTAATGGCTATCTGATAAGCATGATGATCGACACGCCCCGGCGAAAAATTAAAAAGAACGGACGACGCGAAAATCACCATCACAGCCGCAAGGTTGATGCGCGCGCGCGGCACAAAAGGTCGCATCATCGACGTAACCAAAGGCAACAAAATCAGGCCAAGCAGCACGATAGGCACGACAAATGCCGCCGCCATAAATCCGGCCCGGAGACCAAATAACGGCTTCAACAGCAACGCCACAGCCGCCAATGGCAAGTCCACAAGGCGCGACCAGTGAATGACCGTGCCGTCGCCGGGACTAAGGCGCGGTTGGCCAAGATCGTACCATCCCTGCCCTGCCAGCCAGTTCATAACCTGCGTGAGGCGGGTGTAATCATCCGTGTCGGACAGAGCAAAATGACGCAGAAGGCTTTGCGGGCTGAGAATAAAAAGCAAAACAAGCGTCGCAAAAACCGCGAGCGGCAAAAGCGGATACGGCGGCGCGAAAACCTGACGTCTAAGATTGGCCACAAAAGTCATGCAGAAAAACAACCGCAAAAACAGTGAATCTGGCTCGACTTCTCAGCTTAACCATTTTGACCAGACGGCGATATGGTTAAAAGCATAATACTTTCCATTACCGGTCTTCGTATGATATTCAGAATATGAAGGAGATATTTCAAATGACTGTTTATAATAAAAAGCTGTGTTTTCTGGCTAAATTTCGCCTCCGGGAAGAGCCCCATATATACCTGCCCGGAAATCTGACGATTGATGACATCAACGAATGCGATTCCAAAACGGCCTATGCTCTCGCAGCACTGGAAGTCCTACGATTTCTCCCGAACCAAGAGCTATTAGGCTTTAGGCTTACACCAAAGGCTTCTCCTGAAGACAACCATGGTCCCCTCCAAACCTTTTTTTATTTTTCGCGCACACGCCTCTCCGTTTTCTCACGACAGACACTAAGCCAAACCCTTGTTCTCATTGGCCGGCGAAATAAGGAAACATACGGTTTCGTAAAAAAACTTATTAGAACCGCGCAAGAAAACAATGTCAGCCATCTTTTCAGAATTGGGCCAACGCATTTTGCCCCCTTGGACGAATGGGACTACGTCATTAACCCCAAAACATATGAAGTCTTCTGGCCAAAGAACACGATCGCCAACTTACAAATCCTGAAACCAAAAGCGCACCAACTATAGAAAAAGACAGGATAATCATAATGCAAAAGGCGCTAAAAAACCGGTATTCCGGCTCGCCGACATTGTTCTTGTCAGCGCCTGTCTTGGCGCCGTGGGTCTCCTTCACATCGTTTCCAGAACCGTTGCCAAACCGCAGGTTTACCAGGATTTGGATAAACTGCATGCCGATCCCGCGCTTCAGTCCCACGGCCAAACCATACGCTCCAGCCTCGACGGCACACCCTATATCATCCGGGTTATCGAAACGTCGGACGGCCAAAAGTGCTTGTTCGCGGACAAGGAGAACCCGGAACGCAGAGACCGTATTCTTTGGTCTTGCGTCAACAAGAAACCGTCGCCCTGATCAATTTTTTTAAACCACAACGGTTTGCGTCGACGGCCCGACAGGCGCATCACCTGAAGCTGTCGAGGGAACCGAACCCCGCTTGTCTGCCCGATCGGCGGTCGGTTTCGCAACCGGCGTTTCAGCGTTGTCCTTCCGGGACAACTCCTCGCCCCGCAACAGCGCCGCCACCTCGTCGCCGCTCAATGTCTCGAACTCCAACAGCGCCTTGGCGATTTTATGCAGATCGTTCAAGCGCGCGTTCAGGATTCGGCGCGCGGTGTTTTCGGCCTCTTCAATCAAACGGCGGACTTCGCTGTCGATGATCTGCGCCGTGGCCTCGGAAACGTTTTGCTGTTGCGCGATGGAATGACCGAGGAAAATTTCCTGTTCATTCGCGTTATATCGCACACGGCCCAGCTTGTCCGACATGCCGAATTCCATGATCATGCGCCGTGCAACCTGAGTGGCTTGCTGAATGTCGCTGCCTGCGCCGGTCGTGACGTTCTCTTTGCCAAAAATAATTTCTTCCGCTACGCGCCCGCCGAACATCATGGCCAGGCGCGATTCAAGCTCGACTTTGGTCTGGCTGTATTTGTCGCGCTCCGGCAAGTTCATGGTGATGCCCAGCGCGCGGCCGCGCGGAATAATCGTCACTTTATGCAGCGGATCGCTCTGCGGCACATTAAGACCGACCAGCGCATGCCCTGCTTCGTGATAAGCCGTCAGCTTGCGCTCCAACTCTGTCATAACCATTGAGCGGCGTTCGGCGCCCATCATGACCTTATCCTTCGCCGCCTCAAGATCCTGCATGTCCACGCTGGTCTTGTTATAGCGCGCTGCGAGCAAAGCCGCCTCGTTAACAAGGTTCGCCAAATCCGCGCCCGAAAAGCCCGGCGTGCCACGCGCGATGACTTTCGGATCGACATTCGGCGCCAACGGTACTTTACGCATATGCACGCGAAGAATTTTTTCGCGCCCAAGAATGTCGGGGTTCGGCACGACGACTTGACGGTCAAATCGCCCGGGCCGCAACAGCGCGGGATCAAGCACGTCAGGCCGGTTCGTGGCCGCGATCAGGATTACCCCTTCGTTCGCGTCAAAACCATCCATCTCGACCAGTAACTGATTCAACGTCTGCTCGCGTTCGTCATTGCCGCCGCCAAGCCCGGCGCCGCGATGCCGCCCAACCGCATCGATTTCGTCGATGAAGATGATGCAGGGCGCGTTCTTCTTGCCCTGCTCGAACATGTCGCGCACACGGCTTGCGCCCACGCCCACGAACATTTCAACGAAATCGGAGCCCGAAATCGTAAAGAATGGCACATTCGCTTCCCCCGCCACCGCGCGCGCGATCAGCGTTTTACCGGTCCCCGGGGGCCCGACAAGCAGCAGGCCTTTCGGAATCTTGCCACCCAGTTTCTGGAACTTTTGGGGGTCGCGCAAAAACTCGACGACTTCCTGCAGCTCCTGCTTAGCCTCGTCCACACCGGCCACATCGTCAAAAGTAACTTTGCCCGTTTTTTCGGTCAGCAACCGCGCGCGGCTCCGGCCAAAACCCATGGCCTTGCCGCCACCGCCGCCTTGCATCTGGCGCATAAAGAAAATGTACACGCTCACCAGCAAGATAAACGGGAACCATGACAGAATAACGCCCCAGAACGTTGGCTCGCCGGGATTGTCGGGCTGTACGTTGATCTTGACCTTCTTGGCCATAAGTTTGTCGACAACGCCGGCTTCGTTCGGCAGGTAGGTCACAAAAGGCGTGCCTCCGTCGTTAAGATGGCCTGTCACGACGTTCCCTTTTATAGTGACATCGGCAATCTTGCTCTCCTCGACATTCATCATGAAGTCGCTGAAAGGCATGGCCGTCTGCATCTGCAAGGCTGTCGACCCCTGAAACATGTTCCACAGGGCCGCTAGCAAGAGGCCGATAACGATCAGCAGCGCAATGTTTTTTCCAAAGTTATTCAAGGTGTTCTGCCTTTCCAATGGGCACAGGGACGGCCCACACCGATACAGTCCCCATCGCGGGGCCTCCTAAAGATATAGTAAAGCTTGACCGGATTGCAACCGCAAGCGGCGTTCATTGGAAAACAAATCCAATGGCTAAAGAGCTGACAAAAAAGCCGTTTTTCAGCTTTACTTTGGCGCGGGCGCGTAAGCCTGCAACATTTTCCGCACGTCGGGATCCAGTTCTCTCTGAAGGCGCGGGTATTCCACAATCTGTTGAGCCATAACGCGCCAGTTTTCGATGGCAAGAGCGGCACCATTCAGGCCCGGCTTTTCTTTGACCGCACGGATAGCTCCATTCACCTCGTCCTTCGTAAAGGAAAAAAGAAGACGAAGAGACGCGTTAAGCCTATTCTTGTATTTGGGCCAATGCTCCCCAATATTCAGGTCGCAATTGGAGAGAAGTTTTTCCGGCAATATAGACACATAATCCGGATGCTGATTGAACAAAACAGTAGGCATGTTTTGCTTGTTGACGACAAAAACATCGATATTCGGAAGCCCATCTCTGACTTCATAAAACAGGGCCGGATGCGCGCGCTCCTTTAAGGCCATTTCGCGCGCCACGGCGCCAAGCAAGCGGCAATACTGATAGTCGAAAAGAAAACCATCCTGATAGGCCGCATCGACAAGCTTATCGAAGACAACGGGGCCTAAATCCGGCTTTTCCCTGATAGCCAGCACCAAGAGGCGCTCCACGGATTCCATTCTTTTCACGGGTTCATTTTTAAAATAGGCGAGAAGATCGACCGCGTTCGCTGCTGTAAAAAGACCTTTTTCTTCCGCGTATTTTAAAATAAAGCCTGCAAAATGATCCATCATTATGTTGTGGGGAACAACCGACAACTTTTCTTTAAGAAGCTCAAGCCAAGCCGCCTCATAAGCTTGAATAAGAGCGGGGCGTGTATTCTTACTGAATGCCGTTTCCATCTATCGTCTCACCAAAAATAGTTGTTTAGATTAATTCTATCCCAGACTGCCAAAAACGTTTTTGGCCTGCAAGAAAAAATCGAAAAATAATATCAAAAACGCGAAGCAACCTCAGCCCGCGCCATAGGTGTGGATAAATGCTCAAAGAAATCCGGGATTATGGTTAAAGCCGCGCCTTCCCAAAGCGCCGGCAAAACGGCGCGGGCGCGGCCCTGCGGCACTTTATGGCGCAAGCCGTGGGCCAGTTCATCAATGAACGCATGCGTTTGCGCGCCCAGCGCGCGCACGACAAGATTTTTCTTTTCGCATTCTTTCGCCAGCGTAACCTGCCAGCGGCCGTCCCACAAAATGGTTTCACCGGGTTTAATGGGTTTTTCCTCCGTAACCGCCGCCGGTTCGCGGATAATCGTCGCCGCCGTCGCGCCTTTCGTAATCACGCAGCCATGAAGCGTGCGCGCGCTCATGGGCTTGTCGTTCCGCAACGCCTCCAGCAAGGGCATCAGCGTCGCGCGTTCAGGCGGATATTCTGCCGCATGAACAACCTGCAAGCAGGCCGCCAACGCGCGCAGAGCCACGGCCCGTGGCGCGGAATGCAACTGCTCGAGATTGAAGCGGATCACGCCGGTTAAATCCATGCTTACCGCCACACGCAATAAAGCCCGCGTGTAATGTTCGAGCGCGTCTTTCGCTTCGGACGCGCGATCGCCGAGATCGATCAGGCGCTCGGGCGTAAAGCCTTCCTCGGCCAACATCGATTGCACGCGGCGCAAGCGCCCCCGCGCATATTTTATGGCGCCATTGCTGGGGTCCGTGGCATACCCGACCTTGTTCGCAACACACGTCGCCAGTAAACGCTTTTTCGACACATCCAACAACGGCCGCAAAAGACGCACGCCATCGACCGTGCTTTCACGCGGCATGCCGGCAAGGCCGTCCAGCCCGCTTCCTTTCGCGAAACGCATCAGAATCGTTTCGGCCTGATCCTCAAGCTGGTGCGCGAACAATAAATCCCGAATGTCGTATTGCTTGCAGGCCTTGATCAAAAGGCTGTAACGCGCCTTGCGCGCTTCGACATGCACGCGCGTCGTGACCGGTGGATGATCCCAGCCCAGAATTTCCGCGCGATAGCCCATGGCTTCCAGCCGCTGTTTCGTCTGCTTTGCTTCCGCGCCGGATTCCGGCCGCAAGCGATGGTCGACGATAAACGCCATCGGGTACCAACGGCGGGCGGCAATCACGCTCCACGCCAACGCCATGCTGTCCGGCCCGCCGGAGATAGCCAGCGCCACGCGCCCGCCATCGGCCAGCGCAAACGGTTTCATTAGCCACGCGAATTCCTCAGGCGACAGCGGCCTTTCGTCGTCCAAAGACCCTTGGACGATTGTTGCGATTGGCTTGCGTTGCGGCTCGGCGCTCATCTTGCCCTGCACAAAATTTCGACATAAATTCATATAACATAAATCGGGAACTTTAACGCTATTTTTCCCTCGATCGGGCGGTTTGCCATAAGTCTTGATGAAGAAGACACAACTTTGCACCCCCAACATAGCTCCGGAATCGTGGCGGCTGCCTTTGTGCTGGCGCTGGGGCTTGGCGTGGGCGGCTTTTTCTTTGGCCAAGCGTTCCAAACGGGGCTTTCACGCCTGCATACGCCGCATACCGTCTCGGTCAAAGGGCTTTCCGAACGGCCCGTGAAGGCGGACCTTGCCCTGTGGCCCCTGCGCTTTGTGGCTTCGGGCAACGAACTCGCGCCCGTGCAGGCCAAGATTGATTCCGACCTGAAAGCCGTCACGGATTTCCTGAAAGCGCAAGGCCTGAAGGATGACGAGGTCACCGTCGGGCGCACGGATGTCGTGGATCTTATGGCGCGCGAATACCGCAGCGACAACGTCAAGGACACGCGCTTTATCCTCTACGCCAACATCATGATCCGTTCAAACAATGTCGATCTCGTGCATACGATCAGCCGCAAGGTAAGCGATCTTGTCAAAACGGGCGTGATTTTCACGACCGAAGGCGTCGGCTCGCCCGCGTCGTTGTCGCCCTATTACCTGTTTACGAAATTGAACGACGTAAAGCTTGAAATGCTGTCGGAAGCCACGCGCAACGCGCGCGCGGCGGCGGAACAGTTCGCGAGAGACGCGAACGTGCCGCTAGGCGGCCTCGTGCAAGCCAACCAAGGCGTCTTCAGCATCCTGCCCGGCGACCAAACCCCCAACGCGAGCGAGGAATCCCAAATCAACAAAACCGTCCGCGTCGTTTCAACGGTGGAATTCGCGCTCGCGAATTGATAGTTTCGCCGAATCGAAAATATTAGAATCGTTCAAAATAGGAGCTAATCCTTATGCCCAATACCGACATGCTCGTTTACGAGCGCATCCGGCACTATCGCAACGGCGGCGAACTGGTTCATGACTCTATAGACTCGCATTTGGTCCATGATGAGGTCACAAAACGCCGCTTGAAAAAGGAGCATCCGGACATTTACGCCAAGCTCATGAGCTGCCGTAATTCGCGCGGCCACATCCGGATTAGCACCCTCCGCCACCCCTACAAGATCGCCTAAAAACGGACGCATTACAGGCACGCAACCCATACAAACGCGCGACGAACGGTCCCGCTGCCCGGACGAGACAGGTACGCGGCTCGGAAGGAATGGGAACGCGGTAATAAATCGGGGCTGAATTTTGCGAACCTGCAGGGTCGTAATTAACCTTGTTTACGCGGACTCGGCTTCGCCGTTCTTCACTTCCGGCGGGGCCACGACGTAATCGGGCCGCTCGGCGATACGGGCCTTCTTGCCACGCAAGCCGCGCAGGTAATAGAGCTTCGCACGGCGGACGGCGCCCCGGCGGACAAGCTCGATGGAATCCAGACGGGGGCTGTAAAGCGGGAAAATACGCTCGACGCCTTCGCCATAGCTGATCTTGCGTACGGTAAAAGACGAGTTGATGCCGTCGTTTTTGCGGCCGATGCAAACGCCTTCGTACGCCTGAATGCGCTCGCGCGAGCCTTCGATAACCTTTACGTTAACGCGGACGGTATCGCCCGGTTCGAAAGTGGGGATATTGGCGTTCAGCTTCGCGATCTGCTGCTGATTAAACTTTTCTAATACGTTCATGGTCTTATCTCCTGAAGCGGGGCGTTATACATGGCTTTCCCCGGTAACTCAACCCTTCTGGCGCCGGGCCCATAAATCGGGCCGTCTTTCCCTTGTAATCCTTTCAGATTCCGCCTGCCGCCACATTTTAACCTTTTCATGATGCCCGGAAATGAGCACTTCCGGAACTTTCCGGTCCTTCCATTCGGCCGGGCGCGTATAATGAGGATATTCCAGCAAACCGGCTGAAAAGCTCTCCTCCGCCGTCGTGGCGTCATTCCCGACCACGCCCGGCAACAGCCTTACGCAGGCCTCCATAAGCGTCATGGCGGCCACCTCGCCGCCCGCCAGCACAAAGTCTCCGAGGCTTATTTCCTCAAGCGCCTGCGCCTCGATCACGCGCTGATCCACGCCCTCATACCGCCCGCAAAGCAGCAGGATCGAGCCCGCAGCGGCAAGTTCGTTAACCAACCCCTGATCCAGAACGCGCCCGCGGGGCGAAAGGTAGATGCGGCGCGCGGCGCGGCCGAATTTCGCCGCCGCCCCGCGAAGCGCCGCGTCCACCACATCCGGTTTCATCACCATGCCCGCGCCGCCGCCGTAGGGTGTATCGTCCACAGTGCGGTGCTTGTCGGTCGCGAATTCGCGGATATCCAGAACCTCAAGCCGCCAAAGCCCGTCGGCCAGCGCCTTGCCGGCCAAACTCGCACCCAGAGGGCCGGGAAACATCTCCGGAAAGATGGTCAGGACCTGACTCGTCCAAACTGTCGGCGCCTCGTTTGTCATCAGAAGGGCATCGTCCGAAGGATCATAAGAAACGGAAAAATCATGATAAGCACAATGACCCAAATGCCCAACGCCGTCATCTGCGCCGGAAAATTGCGTATCCAGTAAAAGAATACCCTTCCCACCATAAACAACAAGAATAGCCCAATCGCAATGAATACGATTGCCCCACCGATACGCACGACATTATTGGTGACTTCGTCTATCAACAGCAAAAGGCCATATTCGACCAGTAAGGCCAACGCGCAGATGCCTATTTGCTTCCAGTATTTTTTGATCATGGCCTCTTTCCTTTCCGGGATTTCTTCGGTTTTTTAGGCTTATGCGCGAAAGCTTTCCACGCGGCCGAGAGGATACCGCCCCAGCCAATAAAAAGAAACAGGGTAAGGCTCGTGTCGCGGAGCGCTATGGCGTTCGGCCCCCGCATAACCAAGGCCAAGGCAAACAGAAAAGCACAACAAATCAGGCCCGTCACAAGCCAGCGCCATACGGAGTGAAACCCCATAAACAGGCGCGCCGCGAGCCATTCGTTCTTCATATAATGCGTGTGAATGGCGAGGTAGTATAAAAGGCCAAGCCCAATGAGAATCCCGGTTTCAATCACCATAATCGGGGCGGTAAAAACCGTGAAGTTCGTTATTGTGGCAACGTTGCCAACCATTTCCATGGCACTTTAGCTCTTCTTTTTCTTCGCCTTCGGCTTTTCTTCTTCAACCCACCCATTAGGCACAAATACTGTCAAATGCCCTTTGGCCACATCGACGCGCGGCACATAAATATCCGTAAACGGCAACATGAAACTCTTCCCCTTCACGGGCTGGATTTCGAGAAACGTCCCGGCGCCGTAGTTATGGACCGCTATAACCGAGCCAACGTCTTTTTTGTCTTCGGTTTGGGCCTTGAGGCCAACCAAATCGGCTTCATAGTATTCATGCCTTTTAACAGGCGGCAAAGCCTCCCGCGCGACAAACAAACGCAGGCCGCGCAGGGATTCGGCATGATCGCGATCCGTAACGCCCTTCAAAGACGCAATGAAATACCCCTTCATCACAACCTTTTGACGCAGCGCAAACTCCTGCTGCCCCGTTTCATCCAGCAACGGCTTGTACTTAAAAATCGAATCCGGATCAGCCGTAAAACTGCGCAGGCGTACCTCGCCGCGCACCCCGTGCGCACCGAGAATAACGCCGACGCAGATTAGCCGGTCCTTATTCATCCTTCAGCAGCTTATTCCGCCGCCGGCGCTTCTACTGACACAGCCGGAGCAGCCGTGCCTTCTGTTGCTGCTTTCATCCGCTCTTGCGTCTTCGCGCGCGGCGCCGATTTCTTCGGCGTTACGCGAATAACCGGCTTCGTGCCAAGGCCGGCTTCATGCAGGAAGCGGGCAATGCGGTCACTGGGCTTCGCGCCAACACCGAGCCAATATTTTACCCGCTCGGTCACGAGCTTCACGCGTTCCGGGTTTTCGCGCGCCAACATGGGGTTATATGACCCGATTTTTTCAATAAACCGGCCATCGCGCGGACAACGGCTGTCCGCCACCACAATGTGATAATAGGGCCGCTTTTTTGCGCCGTGGCGCGTCATACGTAGTGCTAACATTTTCTCTTTCTCCTTCTCTTATTAAATTAAAAAGCATTCAGGGGTCAGGGATCAGCATTCAGAATTCAAAAAAATCCCTAGTCCCTGAATGCTGACCCCTGATCCCTACCTTCCCATCCCCGTCATATCCCCGCCGAACATCTTCGGCATCATGCCGCGCATAAAGCCGCCTTTGCCCAGCTTCTGCAGTTGCTTCATCATTTTCTGCATTTCGAGGAATTGCTTGATCAGCCGGTTCACCGCCGCCACATCGACGCCAGCGCCTTGCGCGATTCGGCGTTTGCGCGAAGCGCCAAGTAAATCGACATTCTTACGCTCGGCTGGCGTCATGGATTGAATGATGGCTGCCTGACGTTTGATGATCTTGTCATCGATGTTCGCGTTTTTCAGTTGATCCTTGAGCTTCGCGATCCCCGGCAAAAGACCCATCATGCCGCCGAGACCGCCCATTTTGCGCATTTGCTGAAGTTGCTTGGCAAGATCCTCGAAATCAAACTTTTTGCCGGTGAGAAATTTCTCGGCCATTTCTTGCGCAACGTCATGATCGACGGTCGCGGCCGCTTTCTCCACCAGCGAAACCACATCTCCCATGCCGAGGATACGGCTTGCGAGGCGGTCGGGGTGATAAACTTCCAGAGCGTCCGTCTTTTCGCCAACGCCGAGGAACTTGATGGGTTTGCCCGTAACCGCGCGCATGGACAACGCCGCGCCGCCGCGCGCATCGCCGTCGATACGCGTTAAAACAATGCCCGAAATCCCGACTTTCTGTTCAAAATTCGTAGCCGTGTTAACGGCGTCCTGCCCCGTCATGGCATCCACGACAAGCAAGCTTTCCTGCGGATGGGCAACGTCGCGAACGTCTGCCGCTTCGGTCATAAGCTCTTCGTCGATAGCCAGCCGTCCCGCGGTATCAAGGATGACGACGTCATAGCCTTCCTTTTTGGCGACGCTGAGCGCGCGCAACGTGATCGCAACGGGGTTTTCCCCGGACACTATAGGTACGCAAGCCACGCCGATCTGGCCCGCAAGCACGGCCAACTGTTCCTGCGCGGCTGGACGGCGAACATCGAGCGAAGCTAGTAAGACCTTCTTTCGCTCCTTTTCCGCCAGATACTTAGCCAGTTTTGCTGAAGTTGTTGTTTTACCTGAACCTTGCAACCCCAGCATTATGATGACCGCTGGCGGCACCACATTCAGATTCAACCCCTCCGCCGTCGTTCCGAGCAACTCGACCAGATTGTCGTGGACGATTTTGATGACCTGCTGTCCGGGCGTAACCGAGCGGGTCACTTCCTGCCCAACGGCGCGTTCCTTAACCTTAGCGATGAAATCCTTGACGACTGGCAGCGCCACGTCAGCCTCAAGCAGCGCAATACGCACTTCGCGCATAGCCTCGGTTACGTCAGCCTCGGTCAGGTTCCCGCGACGCGTAAGACGGTCTAAAATACTGTTCAGTTTGCTGCTTAAACTATCAAACAATCCAAACCTCGTTAACGCAAACGCTTTTGGGCCAGTGCTCGCAACGCGGGGACTGGCCTTGTCTTTCAGCCGTATTCACTCTGGCTGGAATGACAGCTTATTAGCCTACCCGGCTCTCCTAAGTCAAATATCTCTTTGAATAACCCCTTATATTCGTTAAAAAGGCTTCCAATTCATGGCCATGATAGAAAAACGATGGATTTAATTCCCTCTTCCGAAATGCCTGCCCCATGACCTTCCTCGATATCCTCATCAACTACCACATGGCTTTTCTGCAGGGCTTGTTTGTAACCCTGCAACTATGCCTCGTGATCTGGTCGGCGGGACTGGTGGGCGGGATCATGCTGGGTGTCGTCGGCGCGAATTATCCCAAAAGCTGGGGCCATTTCACGCACGCAATGTCGTTCGGCTTTTCCGCCATTCCGACTCTGGTGGTTCTGTTCTGGCTTCACTACCCGGCCCAGGCCGTTTTTAACGTCGTTATCGACCCGTTCTATACGGCTGCGTTCACGCTTGCGCTTGTCAACATCTTCGGGGTTGGCGAAATCGTGCGTCAGGCCGTCATGGATTTTCCCCAGCAATACATCACGGCGGGGCGCGTCTGCGGCATGACGTCGCCCAGCATCGTCAAGCACATCCAGCTGCCTATTCTCTTCCGCCAGCTGCTGCCGAGCCTGCTTATCCTTCAGGTCGGCATGCTGCATGCCACGCTGTTCGCCAGCCTGATATCGGTGGAGGAAATCTTCCGCGTGGCCCAGCGCATCAACAGCACGATTTACCGCCCGATTGAAATTTACACGGCGTTGGCGCTGTTTTTCCTTTTGGTCTGCCTGCCGATCAACCTGTTGGCGGCGTATCTCAAAAAGCGCTACACGCGCGACTTTTCGGAGCGCTGAGCATGCTTGAATCGCGCGATTTGACCTTCGGCTACACGGAAAAACCTCTCCTCAAGAATATCAATCTTGCGATTCAGCCGGGCGGCATAACGGTGCTTATCGGGCCGAGCGGCACGGGCAAAACGACGCTTCTTCGTTGCCTCGCGCTTCTGGAACCGCCCCAGCAAGGCACGATACGCGTGGACGACGAAATGTTCTCTTATCCATGGCCGGAAGACAAGCCGTTCACCCCGCCGTGGCCCAAACTCACGGCCGTTTTTCAGCAGCTTTTTCTTTGGCCCCACCTCACCTTGCGCGAAAACATCATGCTGCCCGTACGTTTGCGCAATGGCACCGATAACGCGACAAAACTCGACGCGCTGATTGAAGCTTTCGACATGAAAGACTTTATCAACCGCTACCCGAACGAAGCCTCGCTGGGCCAGAGGCAGCGCGTCGCGCTGGCGCGCGCACTTATGCTGGAGCCGCGCTATCTGCTTCTGGATGAAATCACTTCGGCGCTCGATGTGGAGCAGATCGCGAAAATACTCAGCTATTTAAAGCAACTGCGCGGGCAGAACATCGGCATTTTCATCATCACCCACTTGCTCGGCTTCGCGCGTCATGCAGCGGATCAAGTGCTTTTCATGGATGACGGCACGATTGCCGAAAGCGGCGGCCCCGAAATCCTCAAAGGCCCGAAAACCGAGCGTCTTTACCAATTCCTCTCCGTCATCGCGGCGGCGAGTTAATGCGTTTTCACTGCCGCTAAAAATTGTTCCGCTTTCGTTTGAATTTCTTTGGACGAAAGTTCCGGCGCAAAAACTGCTGAGGCTACGCCAAACCCGTCCGCGCCTGCCTGCCGATAGGCCTGCACTTTCTCGGCATTCACACCGCCACTTATGATTATCGGCGTTTCCTTAGGCAACACCGTTCGCCATAGTATAATTGTAGAGGGAAGCAATTCCGTGCCCGGAAAAGCCTTCAGAGCCGTCGCACCGGACTTAATTGCCGCAAACGCTTCCGTCGGTGTTGCAACGCCGGGTATGCTGGCAAGGCCCTTTTGGCGTGTGGCGGCAATAACCTCCGCGTCCATGTTGGGCGAGAAAACAAAACACGCGTCTGTGTCCACTGCACGTTTAACATCTTGGACCGATAAAACCGTGCCTGCTCCTATGAGAGCGCGTGTTCCAAGATTTTTAGTCAGGATTTTTAACGTCGGCAAAGCTTCGCGTCCGTTTAGCGGAACTTCGAAAATCGTCAAGCCCGCCCCAATAAGGGCCTCGCCAACATCAAGCGCCGCTTCGGGCAATAAGTGCCGAAGCACGACGATGACGGGACACTTGATCAGAGCTTCTTTGAAAGTATTGTTCATTTTCTTCTCCGCATAACCGTTTTTACCTTACTAATACCATGCCTGATAACAAAATTACGCAAGAGGCTTGCCTTTTCCTTCCCATTTCCCTAAAAAGAGCCCCTGTTCCGTGAGGCGCCCGGCGCCCGGAACCGGCATTCAGCTTGGCATATTGGTTAAGAAAGAAGCGGTAGAAAATGAAGAAAGACGCGCACCCTGACTATCATGAAATCACTGTCGTCATGACGGATGGAACCGAGTTCAAAACCCGCAGCACATACGGCAAGCCAGGCGACCGTTTACAGCTCGATGTGGACCCGAAAACGCACCCGGCATGGACCGGCATGCACCGCATGGTGGATCGCGGCGGCCAGCTGGCGAAGTTCAACAAGCGTTTTGCAGGCCTATCAGGCAAGAAAGAAACAGCGGCCGCAGCTCCTGCTGCAAGCGGCGACAAGATCAAGTTGACCACGACGGTTAAGAACTCGAAGAAGAAAGCCTGATTGAAAAGTTAGTAGTACTCTGGCCCATCGTCACTGATGAGACGAACGCCTTGAATCATCCCGAAATTCGGCACTTCGCCCGCCGCCAACTTTGCCCGGACCATATTATCAAGGCGTAAAATACGGCCATAAAGCGCGTGCGTGCGTTGCAGAAGGCTGCGCAGACCCGGCGGCAATTCCGCGAGATCAGAGCCGAAATCGCTTTCACACTCCTCCCCGCCGCCAAGGATGTATTGCGGCGAGGCGAATTGCTCCGGCGAGATTTCGCCCGATAAAAGCGCTTTCATGCCCAAAAGCCACGTCATAATCTGGATCAGGCGAGCCGATACCCGCGTGTGCTGGTAACCGACCTGCAAACACTGCGGCAAATCGAACTCGCGCCGATCCGATTGTTCATGATAGGCAATGTAGTTGCGCGCCTCGACCGTCAGCGCGACACCTTCGTCAAACGTACGATCGAGCAACGTTGCGTGTTTGCCCATGTTTTAGTCCCCCGGGTTCGAAATGATACCACCCCTCCAGGAACAGGCTTACAACATAGACTTTTAAGATCCCGTGAATCGAAGCTTAACGAGGCCTTAAAAACCGTTGTTTCCTGCGAAAACAACGGTTATTGTCCGGCCTCCTTGACGCTTTTTGGCAGGATGTTAAGAAAGTCCGGCAAAAGATTGTTGCGCACTGGGGCGTAGCCAAGCGGTAAGGCAGCGGATTTTGATTCCGCCATTCGGAGGTTCGATCCCTCCCGCCCCAACCATATATTTTCGTTAACGACCTCGGCGAAAGCCGAGTGAGTTTATGAAAATAGTACCCCCGACTTGATCCGGGGCCCAATTTTCACCTACGTGCCTGTTCGTCGCGCACAGCGTACCTGTCTCGTCCGGGCAGATGGACCGTTCGTCGTGCGTTTGTGGGGGTTGCGTACCGTAAAAAAACATCCTTCAACCCCTCCCCGAAATCGTTAAAAACGATTTCGACCCTCCCGCAAAGGAAGGGTGATTTTTAGGTATCAATGTTCACTTACGTACCCAATCGTCGCGCACAGCGTACCTATCTCGTCCGGGCAGCGCACCTGTCTCGTCCGAGCCGCGGGACCGTTCGTCGTGCGTTTATGGGGGTTGTGTGCCTGTTCAATACGCTGTTGTTCCATTTTTCGAGTTTCAAGGATGAAAAATAGGCCTAATTTTCCCAGCGGGTAAAAGATGCCTGTTTTGTGCCCGCGCGGTTTATTAATTAGCCCAATCATATCAACGTATTGCGCTACTTTCGCGCATGGCACGCCTGTTGCTTGGATTAGCGCTGGATACGTACGCCCGCGTTTTTGCCGAGGACCCCATGCAAATGCTTTTGAAAATTAAGAATTACCTGCCCGAGCGGTACACGCGCCTGCCGGTCGTGAGCGCGGGGCTCATTCTGTTGCTTGTGATTGTTTCGATTATCATCGGCTCGCGCAGTTTTTTCGCACTCTTCAGCATCGAAGGCTTGCTGATTGTTGGCGGCGGTGTCATCGCGTCCGCGTTCATGAGCTTCGAAAAAGAAGACGTGCGCAAAGCGCTTGAAGCCATCCGGCAAATGTTCGACGAGCCGAAGAAAAAACAGGATAACTTACAAAGCGACGTCGCAGCTATCATCTATTGCGCGCGCCTAATCCGCGAAAAGGGTATGCGCAATCTTGAATCCGTTTTGCAGAAAAGCGGCGTGAGCGATCCTTTTGTCCGTTACGGCTTTAATATGGTGGTGAGCGAATACTCGTCGCAGGAAGTGCGTTCGATGATGGAAACCGCCGCCGACGCCTGTTACGAGCGCGACCATATGCCCGTCGATGTCCTGCACGCGATGGCAAGCCACGCGCCCGCGTTCGGCATGGTGGGCACGCTGGTCGGCATGATCGCCATGCTGTGCAGCCTGAACGGCGATGTGTCGAATATCGGCTCGAGCCTCGCCGTCGCGTTTTTGTCCACGCTTTATGGCGTTCTGTCCGCGCGGATGCTGTTCATTCCGGCGGCATCCAAGCTGCGGCAGGAAGTGGAGGCCAAGCGCTTCCGCAATTACCTAATTATGGAAGGGCTTGTCATGCTCGTGGACAACAAGGCGCCGATGTTCATCCAGGACCGCCTGAACAGTTTCCTGAAACCGGAATTGCGCGATTACTTCAACGTCATCAAGGTCGAGGCGCCCGCGCGGCCGCGCCCGACACTGGCCCGCGCCGCATGAAATACCACTGGCAGAAAAAACGCGAACGCATCAGCCACGCCGACGACTGGCTGATGACGTACGCCGATATGATCACGCTTTTGCTGTGCTTTTTCGCCGTTTTTTTGACCGTCTCGATGCCGAAGAAAGACATCCCGCCTGTCGCAGAACCGCCGCCGCCCGCGCAAATCGCGCAAGCGGAACTGAAACCCGAAACGCCTGAGAGTTTAGAAGTCGAAGTGAAGCAAGCCACGGAAATCAAGTTTGAAATTCCGGAAGAAGCGCCACTGCCCGAAACGCAAAGCGTCGATCCACGGGATCAAACCCCGTCGGTTGAAATCAAGCCTGAAACCAAGCCTGAAACGCCGCCTGCGCCGCCGCCCGAAATCGCCAACAATCCGAAGGCGCAAAACACCGCCGAGTTCGAGAAGAAAGGCGACCGGATCACGACGCTTGAGATGGACAGCGCCGCGTTTTTCGACAGCGGCTCGGCTGTGCTCAGCGACAACGGCAAAACGATCCTCGCGGATGTCGCCAGGAAAATACAGGCGGATGAGTTCAAGGATTATCAGGTGACCGTCGAAGGCCACACGGATGATGCGCCTATCAAAACACCGTTGTTCCCGTCGAACTGGGAGCTTTCAACGGCACGGGCTTCGGCGGTCGTTCATTTCTTTCTTGAGTCCGGCATTTCCGCGCAAAAGCTGCGCGCCGCCGGTTATGCCGACACCTTCCCCAAAGCGCCGAACCGCGACGCGAACGGCAACGCTATCCCCGGCAATCAAGCCCAAAACCGGCGAGTGGTGATAAAGTTGGAGAGGATTGAGCGGGGGTAGGGTTGTACATTCAGACGTTTATGCCAAAATTATGAATTATCTCTACCTTGATCTATAGCCTCTAACAATTTTACTGCTCGATTATGATCAAGACTGGATGGGTTTGTGTTTTCAATTATATTTTTTATCCGGCGTTCAATCTCGTCAGCATCGCCGATAAAATTAATTAGCTCTCGCCTATTGAGAGGACGGTGAACGCCATCACTACTACTCTCTGACCAGCTGCGGATGTGTGGAAGAAATTCTAATAGACCCGTGTCCGTCTCAACCCTATCGCTTGCCCAGCGCTTAACTTCTTTCTCTCCCCCGCCTTGCGACCACGCATAAAGAACACCAAGAAGTTCTGGGGACTTAACGAGATTATCCGAGGACTCCCTTTTATAGCGCTTCAACATTTCTTTGCGAACGCTATCAAATTTTTCTGACGATAGAAGTCTTTCTGATTCCGGCTTTTCTTTGCGCCCAAAATAGCCATGGCTGAAAATCTCATCTCTGAATACATTTGAAAGCCAGCCAATGGCACGTCCCTGGGAAAAAGCTTTCTCGAGAGTTATTGAAATTTCATTTGGAAAACGTTTTCTAAATACTGAAAGAAGAGCGTTTGCCAAATTCCATACCCTATACCTGCCCCAAATTTGTGGCTCCGTTTCTCTAACTGCATCGTCCAATTCATCTGAAAAAATTTCTATAATTCCACTTGCAGCTTTTGGAAGCACTCTCTCGTTCCATGATAAAATTTTATCGATCAGAACTTCTGCTGCAGTCCCGCCTTGGGGGCGCACTATTTTAACTTGCTCTAAAAAAGTTTTTCTTGCTTTTTCTGGACTGTCTTGCGCGTCATCTAAAAATACCCTAACCCTCTCATCCGGCACACTTCCCGCCGGTTCTGAGAAAGCAAAGTAATTTCTATAATGCTCTGGACTGGCCAATCTTTGTTCCGCAAGATATTCTCGAATACGCTCGCGATTAAATCCATCGAAAACTTTTAGCAGCCTGCTATCATCCCCGAGATACTGATTTTTTAATGTCGGCAATATTTCATCAAGATAAGAAACGACATTTTGAATGTCTGTCCATTCATTTTTTAATAATTCTTCAAGTCTCGAACTGAATTTTTCCGCTGGGGAAATGGTTGCTCCATAATACTTAGCTGCCAACTCAACAAGATACTCCTCAACCCAATTATAAATCTCCACATTCCCAAGACGAACCAACTGCAACCATACCATATCTGAAATGTCGATCCGTTTCATAACAGGTACAGCATGCAATCGAAGAGCATTTAATGTCCTGACAACATCCCGTGGAGTACCAAGGTAACGTCCTCCAAAAATATCAATTACTACTGACAACCTTTTTTGAACATCAAATAACCTTTCCCTATCTGCTTTCCTCAATATATCATCGAAGAGAATATTCACCTCCTCTTCAAACCAACGTCTCAAATCGAAAGCTTCAGGCCTTGGAACCTTAAAACTGACCTGAACAAGCTTTTCTAGAAAAGCGTTCCCGTCAGGCACACGAAGTGCCTTAGTCACTGTATCCGCAATAATTCTTGGATCATACGACAACACATAAATGACGTTCGGAAAATCAGCGACAGCACGGATAAGCCTTAGCACTTCAACAACTTCTCTTGGCTCTAAACGATCCAAGTCATCAATAAAAACAACAATTTTCCGCGAAAGATTTTGGAGACCTCCAACGACATCGGCCTTCAGTTCACTCAGCGCGGGAATATCTTGTGAATCAAGACATATGTCCGCTCCCACCTTTTGAGCGTTTTCTCCCGTGCTTTCTATCGCCTTTCCAACCAGTCCTGCTAGGGGTATCCCAAAATCGCCAAAAGCTTTTACAACTTTTCCGGTATATCCAACATATCGGCCAAATCGCTTAAGTTTTTGTCCCAATTGTTTTGCTTTTTTAATTTCTTCAGCTCTATTAACTACATCGTATTTCCCTATATTGTTAACAGCAGAAAATATCTCGTCAAATAATGAACGAATCAGCTCGTCCCTCTCTCCCACAAGCCAAGGAGAAAAATTGACACACTCGGGAGCGTTGCTACGATACCTTTTCAACACATCCTTCGTCAGGTTGATCAAAGAAGACTTCCCCGATCCCCATTTTCCTTCAATTCCAAAAACGAGTCCTTTAACAGCGCGTTGCCTAACAATTGACGACGCCAAATGCCGTGCGATAGATGTGTAGCCAAGGCGATCATCCTTCTTTTTCTCAATTGGCCGATCATCATACAGAATATTTTGGTTAGTCATTCTCGACCCTTGTTCTGCTTAATGAATTATTGTGAACAGCCAGCAGAATACCTTTGACTGATTTGGGTTACAAGAAAAATGTTCTTTGTTTGTTCTGTATGCGATGGTGTTGAGGGGGCTCAAAATATTGCCCACTTACCCCGGATCAATTCCGTGGCAGACTGCCACATTCATGACTCCAGAGTCGCTTAGACACGCGACGTTTGAGCCATACAGCCTGCGGACGCAGGCCACTGGATCCCCGTTTTCACGGGGATGACGTAAGCTTTTATTTATGGGGTTCTGCCCTAAATCTCCTCCGCCACCATGTCGATAGCGCCGCAGGGGCATTCGGCGACGCAAAGCCCGCAGCCTTTGCAGTAATCGTAATTGAATTCGAACTTCTTGCCGTCGCCGAGCTTCTTCACGGCGCTGTCGGGGCAGACGGCGTAGCAGTTGTCGCATTCAAAGCAATTGCCGCAGGAGAGGCAGCGTTGCGCTTCGTAAAGAGCCACTTCCTCGGAAAGGCCACCCTGCACCTCGTCAAACGACGACTTGCGGCGCTTGACCTCGATCATCGGCCTTTCGGTGCGCGGCGCGCCCGCGTAATACCACTTATTCAGCCGTTCGGACGTCGCCAGTTCGGGCTTTTCGGAAACAACTTTCCTCCCGCTAAGCCCCGCGTCGATATGCCGCGCGGCCTTCTTGCCATGGCCGACGCCTGTCGTCGCCGTGCGCACATTCGACACCATGTCGCCGCCCGCGAAAATCCCCGCATGACCGGTCATCATCGCGGCGTTCACCTTTACCATCCCGCTTTCGACCTTGAACGAGGCATCCCCGGCCAAAAGCGAAAGATCGGCGTCCTGCCCCAGCGCGAGCACGATGGAATCCGCTTCCATCGTCTCAAACGCGCCGCCCGGTTGCGGATAGCCCTTGTCGTCGAGAACCATTTTTTCGCACGTGATCGTTTTGCCTTCGACCTTCTTGATCGTGGAAAGATATTTGATGACGACGTTTTCCTGCAGCGCTTCTTCGATTTCAAAATCGTTCGCCGGCATTTTCTCGCGGTTGCGGCGGTAAACGATCGTGACTTCCTTTGCGCCAAGGCGCACAGCCGTGCGCGCCACATCAATAGCCGTGTTGCCACCGCCGTAAACGGCGACACTCTTGCCCAATTTTGGCTTGGCTCCGGTTTCCATATCACGCAACACCGAAACCGCGTCGAGGACTTTTGTTTTGCCGGCAGTCGGGAAAGAGGTCGTTTTCGCGATGTGCGCGCCAACGGCCATGAACACGGCATCAAATTTGCCTTCTTTCATGGCGGCCGATACGTCTGTCACTTTCGCGTTCAATTCCAGCTTAACGCCGAGGTCAAGGATGCGCTTCACTTCGGCATCCAGAATGTCGCGGGGCAAGCGGTACGAGGGAATGCCGTAACGCATCATCCCGCCCGCCGCCGGGCTGACTTCCTTGATCGTCACGTCATGGCCGGCAAGCGCCAATTGATAGGCTGCTGACAATCCGGCAGGCCCCGCGCCAACAACCAGCACGTGCTTGCCCGATTTTTTGGATGGCTTTTCAAAAGCCCAGCCAAGACGCAAGGCTTCGTCGCCCAAAAAGCGCTCGACTGAATTAATGCCGACCGCAGAGTCAATATCCTTGCGGTTACAGGCGTTCTCGCAAGGATGATAACAGATGCGGCCCATCGTCGCGGGCAGTGGGTTGTTCTTCACCAGCTCGCGCCATGCGCCTTCGTAATCGCCTTCCTGCGCCAGCGAAAGCCATGCTTGAATGTTTTCTCCCGCAGGACATGCCTTATTACAAGGGGGCAGACGCTTCACATAAACGGGCTTTCTTGTCCGCCATGAGCCTGTCTTGTTGACGATAGAGGTTCCGGGATCAACGGTAATGGCAAATGGTTTTGTTAGCATGTCCCCTCGCTACCCAGCAGATTAAAACGGCGAATATTGGCATCGGCCATCGCTTGCAGCTGCCCAATTCTTTCATCCGACGGCTGGCCCTTCTTGAAAAGATGCGCAAAACGCCGTTGCGGTTTCAAATATTCATCGACCGGCACGCGGCAACGGATCGGCTTGGACGACGTCACTTCGCCGTACTCGGCTTCGAACAGCGGGAAGAGCCCGCTTTCCACCGCCAGCCGCGCCATGCGGACCGTATCGTGCGACGCGGAACCCCAGCCAAGCGGACAGGGCACCAGCACGTGAATGTAACGCGCGCCCTTAATGCTCATGGCCTTCGTAACCTTGGCTTCCAGATCGCGCAAGTCACAGATCGTCGCCGTCGCGACATACGGTATGCCGTGCGCCATGGCAATTAACGGCACGTTCTTGCCCGTGCCGAAAAGATTGCCCGGCTTTTCGCCGACCGGTGGCGTAGTTGCCGTGCGCGCGCCGACCGGCGTTGCACTCGAACGTTGCACGCCCGTGTTCATATACGCCTGATTGTCGTAGCAGACGTAAAGCACATCATCGTTGCGCTCGAACATGCCCGAAAGGCATCCGAAGCCGATGTCCGTCGTGCCGCCGTCGCCGCCTTGCGCCATGGTGCGAATTTCCTTCTTGCCTTTGACGCGCATCGCCGCCGCGACGCCCGCGGCTACGGCCGCCGTGTTGCCGAACAGCGAGTGCAGCCATGGCACATTCCATGAGCTTTCGGGATAAGGCGTCGTGAAGATTTCAAGGCATCCGGTCGCATTCACCACGACCAGCTGGTCGTTGGCCGCGCGCATCGCGGCATCCACCGTTGCCCGCGCGCCCAGCGCCTCGCCGCATCCCTGACATGCGCGGTGGCCACAAACCAGGGTGTTGGGGCGTTTCATGTCCGCTTGCACCGTGCGTTCGGACGGATCTGAAAGCCGGTTGCCAGCTGTGTAAACTTCTTTATTCAGGGCGGTTTTCTTTTTCGTCATCGGATTGACCCCTAGGCTACGTCTTTAAGCTTGTCTTCAGCAACATCGTCGTTTTCCCATCGCGCCATCATGCGCGCGAGTTCCGGATCCACGACTTTCGTTTTCAAATCGAGGAAGTGAAGATCGCCGGGTTCTCTCTCATCCATATGGGCAAGATATTCGAAAAGCGACTTTTTCAGGATAGGCCGCCCGCCTAGGCCCGCGATCACGTTGTACATGGGCACGGGCGCTTCCAGCGAAAGACGAATTTGCGGCAAAAGATAGCCACCCTGCCCCGCGCCAATAGCTTTCTCCAGCACGATGATGCGTTTGGCCTTGTTCAAGGCTTTACGAACGGCTTGTTCCGGGAAAGGCCGGAACGCGCAGATCGACAGAACGCCGATCTTCTCGCCTTTCTCGCGCAACACATCCACAACGTCCTTCAGCGTACCAACGACCGAGCCCATCGCGACAATGGCGGTTTCGGCGTCATCAAGACGATAGGAACGAACAAGTCCGCCCGCCACGCGGCCAAAGATTTCCTCGAATTCAGCAAAAATTTCAGGGATGAAATCGAGCGCCTTAAGCTGCTTGTGGTGCTCAAGATAACGGACTTCCGTGAACGCGTCCGGCCCGACCGTCGCGCCCATTGAAACCGGATCTTTCGGATCGAGCCACTGGATCGGCTCAAACGGCGGCAGGAATTTGTCAACCAATTTCTGGTCGGGAACATCAATGCCCTCATAGGCGTGCGTCAGGATAAAGCCGTCGACGCACACCATAACCGGCGCGCTCAACTTCTCGGCGAGCTTGAACGCCTGAATGTGAAGATCGACTGCTTCCTGATTGCTTTCCGCGAAAAGCTGGATCCATCCGGTGTCACGCGCGCACATCGCGTCCGCGTGATCGTTCCAGATGTTCAGCGGCGCACCGACCGAGCGGTTGCCCAGCGTCATGACAATCGGCAAGCCCATGCCCGACGCGTTGTAAACCGCCTCGATCATGAACAGTAGGCCTTGGCTTGACGTTGCGGTGTAGGCGCGCGCGCCGGCCGCCGACGCGCCAATGGCAACCGACATGGCCGCGAATTCGGATTCGACGTTGATGTATTCGCAGCCCTTCAGATGGCCGCTTTTCACCAGTTCGCCCAAGCCTTCCACAATGTGGGTTTGCGGCGTGATGGGATAGGCACAAATGACTTCCGGCCGGCATAACGCCACGGCCTCGGCAACGCCTTTTGAGCCTTCGATTTGTTTCAGCATGCGCGCTTCTCCTTTTTCCTGGAAGCAACCGTTTCAAAGGCTGCCGTCGCCGCCGCGATATTCGCGCCGCTGACGGCGCCCGGCAGCGTTTCGGCAATGGCCGCCGCGACGGAATCCATTTTGATAATCCCTGTCAAAGCCGCCAAAGCGCCCAGCATCGCCGCGTTCGGCAATGGCCGCTTGACGTGTTCCATCGCAATCTCGGTCGCCGGGACAGTGACGACGTGACCCGGCGGAAGTTTCTTGACCAGATCATCGACGCCCAGCTCATGAAGATTGCGGCTACTGTTGATCAACACCACGCCATTCTCGGACAAACCACTGAACAAATCCGGCGTTTGCAAAAGCGTCGGGTCCTGAATGATCAACGCGTCAGGTTCAAGGACAGGTTCGCGCGAACGGATCTCATGATCGGAAATCCGGCAGAAAGACATCACGGGCGCGCCCATGCGTTCGGAACCGAAACTCGGAAAAGCTTGCGCGTGTTTGCGTTCAAGAAAAGCCGCGATCGATAACATCTCAGCGGCAGTGACAACACCTTGGCCTCCGCGGCCATGAAAACGGGCCTGGAACATGCTTGTGGCGCCTCCTTATTTTTCAGATTATTTCGCGTTGTTTATAAAAGATCGTCGCTTCCTTACGCCATATCACTGCAATAAAAAAGCAGATTTTGCTGCGTTGGAGCATTTTTTGTGCACCGCACAACAATTTTTATGAACTTTTTGGCGCAGATTGAATCCCACTTTCTTTTTCAGGGAATATCTTGCCTATGAGCGCAAAATGTGTGCAGCGCAACACGATTTGATTCTCGCTTTTCATGCCTTACGTGCGGCGTTTTGTCACAAAAACATACCGCGAATAGAACCAGCTCAAGCCAAGCAAGCTGAGGCCAAGGCCGAAGAAGGAAAACACCCGCCACAAACCTGCGAGTTGCGCCGCGTCCCACAGAAAAACCTTGCCGATCGTCAACAGCATGATGATCAGTGACGCGACGCGCATCATCCGGTCACGCCGCACGGTCCCAAAGAACAAAACACCGATGCCGAAAATCAACCACACGACCGAATACACGTAAAATTCCGCGTCAGTAGTTATGCGCCCGTCAAGAAACGCGCCTTGGAAAAACTGGCGCACTTCCAAGGACACCAGCGCAAACGCCAGCACCAGCATCAGGCCATAACCCTTGCGGCTCCAATTCTCCAGATCAAGACGCGCCAGCTCATCGTTAGCGAGACCCACCCACGCAATCGGCAAGCCATAGGTCAGCAGCAATGCATTCAGGATCGGCCATGCCCCCACGTTTTGCCCGGACGACCAAAGCGGGTTGTACGCAATGAAATCGAAATAGCCGATGCGGAAAACCGCGATAGCTGTCAGAATAATCCCCCCCGCCGAGACGGCGCCGCGGGCAAATTTCCGCCCAATCCACAAGCACGCGAGACCATAAACAAACAACACAGTCGTGATCGCACCACGCTCGACAAACCCAGCTTTGACGAAAAGGACGTCCTGACTTGTATGGAACGCATGGCGCATCAGGTAATAGCCCATGACGCCCGCCAATGCGATAGCCGCAATTTCAAACGCGCTGACAAGGTGGCCATCTTTCTGTTTGCGCAGCAGATAGCTGCTTCCGATAAAGAATGCCGCCGGCACGCCAAGCTGGAAAAGCGGCCAATTCACAATTGGCACGCCTTCCTGCAAATGCAACCGCGCTTCGACGAGGCTATAAGCCGCAAGTTGCACGAGCAGCACAATTTGCGGAACCAGAAGGAAACCAAAGACGCATCCGAGAATGCCCGCAATGGAACGCAAAGCTTTAATGTTGACGCGCGTGTTGATCCACGCCAGCGCCAGCGTTTCGCCCGCGAAAGCGACGGACAAAAACTCGCGCTTCATTTCGACGCTCAGGCCGATGGAGAGAAAAGCCGTGGCAACCCCGGCATATATCGCGAGCAAATGTTGCTTTTGGGGATGGTCGGACGGCACATCCTGGATAATGCGCTGCAAGGCGAATGTGCTGAGCGCCGCAAAGATAAACGCCAGAAACCCCCAGAACATCGGCAGTGAATTCGTCAACGCCGCGTCATGCAATTCAAAATACCCGAGCAAATAATAGCCGAGACTGGCTGCGCCCGTGAGACCCGCCCAGATCAGCGGCTTTTGGCTGCGGGACTGAAGCTCGTAACCGCTCACAATATACAACGCGGCGAACGCGGAAAGGATAAGCGCCAGTTCCTGCGGCACGGCCCCGTGCCAAGCCGCAATCATGATGCCGTTCACGGCCATGGAAAGCCACGGTACAAGGCCATAGCGGACATGGTCAAAAAACGCCAAGCCGATGCCGGCGACGGCCAGCAGGCCAAACAGGCCCCAATCCGTAAACGTAAAGCCACCGTACGAGGCAACAAGGCCCATCAGAACGATCGCGCCGCCTAACGAAATGCAGTTGAGCGTCGAAGGAACGTATTCGAATTGACTTTCTTTATCTTTCTCCTGCGACATGCTCACCACCGTGATGCTTGTCGCGATCAAGAACAGGCCGAGGTAAAGCGTATCGCTTGGCACAAAGTTGCCGCCGAACAGCCAGATCAGAACCCAGATAAAAGCGAAAAGGGTTGCCGGAATGGAGAGAAACCACCATCCCTGTTTGCGGATGAACACCATCATCCCCGCCAGTACGACATAAAGATAAAGGAAAAGAAGCGGCGCTTGGGGATCGTTCGAGCCCACCATCGCAGGCGTCATAAAACCGCCAAGTAGGCCCATGACCGCGATAGGCGGCCCATGCCGCAAGGAGAGCAGCACGGCAGCCACCGTAATAACGGCCATGCCCGCGAAACCCACAAGCTGCGGCACTAAATGATAAAGGCTCGTCGCGGCGAAAAGGCATACGTAAAGATCGGCAATGCCCGCGCCAGACAACGCCTGCGCGATGCGCATGCCGTTAGCGACTTGCGTCTTCTCCCGCACCCAGCTTCCTGCGCCAAGCAACGCAAGACCGAATACAATGCCAAGCACTACGCGCACGGCCGGGCTAAGCAAGCCCATCTCTATGGAGTACTTGACCATGAAAAACCCGGCCAAGGCCAACGCAATACCACCCAGCCACACAAACATCTTGCCGCCGAATTGCTGTTCGAAACCACGGTCTTCCTGTTCAGGACTTTTCTTCGTTTCGGGTTTTTGCCGTTTCCGGGAAATTTCATAACTCTTGGGCGCTTTTTCTTCTTCAACCGAAGAAAGCCAAGGATCTTCTTCGACATGAATTGCTTTTGTTGGGGGTTTAGCCTTTTCAGCCGCTGCTGCTTTTTCTTCTTTTCGTTTTTCCTCAACCGAGGGCGCTTCCACGCGAAAATCTTTTCGCTGCTTCGCATCCGTTTGCTCAATCCAGTTCTGGATACGATTAATGTCTTCGCTCAATTCGCGAATGCGCGAGCGGTTTATCCACGGCATAATCAGGCTGGAAAAAACAAGAAGAAACAGAATTCCGCCGATTACAAACCACATAGGTCTCTCCTTTTTCCTGCATTAAAGCCGGAACACTTCCGTTACTGGCTTTTCGCCTGCCGTCCCCATTACAGACAGTTTACCCGCCGCCGCGTCAGCCATCATCACAAGTCGCGTGTGTGAATTCGCAATCGGTTTTTTGAACCATCTAAAGTCGTCCTTAATCTCATCGACGGACAACCTATTCGCCAACCGCATACGGCCTTGACTGTCGATCGGGCGCGCGCGCCAGCCATAGCCTATTTCATTAAAACGCGACTCAAAATGATTTGCTGCGCACACACGTCCATTCCGAATTTCACGGATTTCAGCGTCCTTTTCCGTGCGCTCGATCACGCAGCCCTCGCCCGCCTTCGTGCCTGTCAGGACAAACGTGACGGGAAGCGCGATTTCTTCCTTCTTCAGCATTCTTTTCGCTTCCTGATAATCGGCAGCGGTTTCAAAAACCTTTCGCAAAAGATGCGAAGGCGGAAGTCCCGCGGCTTCGCGCATGTTCAAGCGATTTTTCCACCAATCAAGGACAAACGGCTTGTTGTGCCGCCGCATAGGCGCTTGATTGATGGCTGCCGCAAAACGGCCGGGTGCCATGGCGTTGTAAATGCCGCTCATGCCCGGCCATGTGACGTTATAGAAATCGCCTGCCTGACCTGTTTGATGGGCCACAACCGTATTCTCACCCAAAGCGGGAAAAGCCCAGTCAAGCACGCGGGTCAGAACAACGCTTTCACCTTTATTATAAGCGCCGCTGGTGCAGCCCCATTCATAACAAAGGTTGAGCGCATAAACGCCACGTATGCGGAGAATGTTTACGTATTGATCAATTTCATCGTTGTATGGATTGCCGGTTTTAATAAGCCATTTTTTTGAATAATGATCGCCGAGCGGAAGAATGACAACGCTCAAAGCTTTTGAAAGCAGTCCGACCGTGTCATGGCTGGCGTTGATAAGCGCCCGCGCCTGATCGACATGATTTTCCACCAAATGAACCGGCGACGTCTGGCGAATGTCGATATAGGGAATGGTTCGCATGAAGCCTCAGTTTACCGGAGTCGACTGGGGATTTGCCAGCGCCATTTTCTGCGCCTGCACATAATCGACCTTGCCTGTGCCAAGCAGAGGCAGCGCATCAAGCTTGATCAGGCGCCGTGGCAACGAAATCTCCGGTAACCCGCGCTGGCGAAAAGTGTCGTGCAAAACTTCAAGCGTCGCGTCTTGTTTTTCTGTCAAAAGCACCAGCGCCTCGCCCTTTTTCTCATCCGGCACGTTGACAACGGCATGATTGTTCTCCGGCCACAAGGCGTTAATAACTTCCTCCACGGCCGTGAGCGAAACCATCTCGCCCCCGACTTTGGCGAACCTTTTCACGCGGCCAAGAATGGTCACGTAGCCTTCGGCATCGACGCTCACGATGTCGCCCGTGTCATACCAGCCATCGGCAAGCGATTGCAGGACGCCGGGCTTGTCGTCTTTCATATAACCGAGCATCACATTCGGGCCTTTGACAAAAAGCCTCCGGCCATTTTCGATGCCCGGAACGGATTCAAGGAGCGTTTCGATGCCGGGCAGGAAACGCCCAACCGTTCCGGCGCGATGATGCATGGCCGTGTTGACGCAGAGAACGGGCGATGTTTCCGTCGCGCCATAACCTTCGAAAATGGCCACGCCGAATTTTTCGAACCATACGCGTCTCGTTTCTTCTTTCAGTTTTTCCGCACCGGCGAAAACATATCGCAACGAATAAAAATCGTAAGGATTGGCAAACCGGGCATAACCCGCAAGAAACGTGTCTGTGCCGAACAAAATGGTCGCGTTCGTATCGTAGATAAGCTCCGGTACGACGCGATAATGCAGCGGCGTCGGATAAAAGAACACCTTGATGCCCGACAGCATCGGCAGAAGCGTCCCGCCCATGAGCCCGAACGCGTGAAACATTGGCAAGCAGTTAAAGACAATGTCTTGCGGCCCGAAGTCGATGCGGCTCGCCAACTGGTAGCGGTTCGCGATGAAATTCTTATGGCTCAACACGACGCCCTTGGGCGTGCCCTCGGAACCGGAGGTAAAAAGAATGACAGCCGGATCGTCGGGCTTTGTTTTGTTGATAAATGGAAAGACCAGTTCAGGCATCCAGCCCACAGCCAAACCATAAAGCTTATCGACAAGACCGGCTCCGCTTATCATTTCCTCGAGATATAAAACCCGGATATTGCGGGCTTTCAGAGATTCAATAACGGCTCCCAGTTTCGCCATCTCGACAAACTCTTTCGACGTGATAACGGTCTTAATTTCCGTCCTTGCGCATGCGCCCTGAATTTGGGTTGCACCCATCGTGAAATTGAGCATCGCGGCGACGCGCCCAAGCGCCAGAACAGCAAAAAATGTCATGGCTGTGCCGACGGAATTCGGCAGCAGAACGCCAATGCGTCTCTCGTCCTTGGCAGTTTTCTGGCGGGTCAGTTCCGCCAAAACAAACGTGCGCGCGATAAATGCCCTGAAGCTGACCGGTTTGCGCCGCATATCCTCGGCGATCACGTGGCTGCCGCCGTGGATGCGCCGCGCTTCCAGCAACCCCCTGACCAAAGTCGTGTCCACCGGGCTGCTTTCAAACATCATCTCCGACATAAGATCATATAACTGCGCACTGGCCAGCTGGCGGCGACGGCGGCCCCGCACGTCTTCAGGCAGATGAAACTTGCGCGGCGGCATGAATGTCAGCGTCACTTTGGGAAACCAGCGAATGCGCACTTTGCCCTTCAGGCGCGAGAACGGCGTGTATTGAGCGCCTTCGATACGCACGGGTAAAATCATCGCGCCGGTTTTGTCCGCGATCATGCCGGGGCCTTCGTAGACTTTCATCATCGACCCAGTCATCGTCAGGCGGCCCTCGGGGAAAATCATGCACTTCTGTCCCTGCTTGATTTTGTCGATCAGCGTTTTAGTCGCCATCGGGTTGGTCGGATCGACCGGAAAGATGTCGACCAGCTTGAGCAACGGCTTGACCCACCAACGCTGCGCCGTGAACGTGTTGACGGCAAAGCCGACGCGGCCCGGCAGGAACGAAGCGAAAATCGGCGCATCCAGAAAAGCGGTGTGGTTCGCGATAACAAGAACGCGATCGCCCGCTTTTTTCCAGTTCTCAATGCCCTCCACCTCCACGCGGTAAAGCAGCTTGAGGAACGCGCCGATCAACGAAAACGGCAACAGTTTGCACACATATATGGCGACAAACGCGTTCATCACCGCGACGGTGAGGAAAATCTCCGGGATCGTCATCCCGAGCTTGATGAGCCCGACAGCCAACGCCGCCGCAGCAACCATGAACAGCGAATTCATCAAGTTGTTGCTGGCGATGGCCCTCGCGCCATGGTCATGATCGGCCCTTATCTGCAACAGCGCGTAAAGCGGCACGATAAAAATGCCGCCGCAGATTGAAAGACCCAATAAATCAATAAGAATGTGCTGGCCGAAAGGTTGTTGCAGGAAAGCCCATACCCCAAGCAAAGAGCGATCGGCCGGAGGCGCGGCATGGCGGCTGACCAGATAAAGATCGATCGCAAACAGCGTCATGCCAAGTCCGCCAAGCGGCACATGCGTCGCGCGCACCATGCCTTTGATCAGCTTCGCGCACAGAAGCGAACCGATGGCGATGCCGACTGAAAACGCGACAAGGAACAACGTCACCACATGTTCGTCCGCATGCAGCACGTCTTTCACGAACGGCGAAAATTGCGCGAGATAAAGCGCGCCGACAAACCAGAACCACGAAATGCCGAGGATGCACAAAAACTCGTCGTGCCGCTTGCGGCTGTAACCGAGCATGTTGATCGTTTCGCGCCACGGGTTAAGCGCCACCTTCATATCCGGCAATGGCGCGGGCGCGGCGGGAATGCCCCGGCTGCTGAGATAACCGAACGCCGCCAGCATAAACATGATCAGGCCGACGGCCTCGCTTCCCCAATTTGTGAGGATTAGAACGCCGCCCAATATCGTGCCGCCAAGAATGGCAAGAAAAGTTCCCGCATCGATGTACCCATTGCCCGCAATCAACTCCTCTTCCTTCAGATGCTGCGGCAGGATGGCGTATTTGACGGGGCCGAAAAACGCCGAGTGCGTTCCGAAACCGAAAAGCGTCACAAAAAGAAGCGTCAGGTTATTGAGATAAAGCGCCGCCCCACCGATAGCGGTTAGCGCGATTTCAGCCAGCTTGACCCACCGGGCCACGCGCGCCCGGTCGATTTTGTCGGCAATTTGCCCGGATAAGTAGGACAACAAAAGGGTTGGAAGGGTGAAAAGCCCGAACGCCAGATTGACGAGTTGCGCTGAATAAACAGGATCATTTACCGAAATTTTGTAAGTGACAAGAATAACCATCGCGTTCTTGAACAGGTTGTCGTTGAACGCGCCTAGAAATTGAGTGATGAATAAAGGCAAAAATCTATTCGAACTAAACATCGCGCCCATAACGATCCCTTTCCACTTGACAATGGGATTATTATACTCCATAATTGAACAATGTTCAATATAATTCTGAACACCGTTCATTAATGCGGGTTAACCATGGCGCGCCGCAAGGATCATGCACCGGAGGAATTGAGGGGGCTCATACGCGTCGCCGCCCAGAAAATCATATATACCAAGGGGTTGGATGCGCTTACGGCCCGGAATCTGGCCCAAAAGGTGGGCTATACCCCCGGCACGATTTACAACTTTTACCGCGACATGGACGCGCTAGTGACCGAGGTCAATTTTATCACGCTGGATCGGCTTGAACAGGCTTGCCGCGAACGCATTGATGGCCTACCCCCCACCTTCGAGAAAGTGAAAGCCCTCGCCTACGCCTATGCCGATTTCGCGCACGATAATGTGCGCGCATGGGAAGCCATATTCATGCACTCGCGCCAGCTGACTTCCCCGTCGCGTCTTCCAAAATCCTATCAAAAAAAGTTAGCTGATCTTTTTTATGTCATTGAAAACGTTTTAACCGAATGCCTAAAAATTTCTTCTGCGGACGCACACAAAGCCGCGCGTTTGTTGTGGGCCTGTCTTCACGGCATTACGGTGCTTACTCTTGATGGCCGTTTGCGTCTGATTGGCGTTGAAAAACCGCATCTTATTATCGATGACCTCCTCGAAAAATATTTCGCGACGTACAGAGAGGCAAAATAACAACAATCAAAAACCATTAATGATCATTTAAATATTCCTCTTTTCGCGCAATATTATTATTAGCGTGCCTTCTTCTTTAGTCAAAAGTCGGACGAAAGTAACCGGCCCCCGATGAGTGGTCCGGGGTGAATGTTAGTGCAAAGGGCTCCTTTCTGGCAAGAGCGGCGTGGGCGGCGGAGCTGGTCGGGGTTGCGCAGCCGACCACGCTTGCCAGTGCGTTTCTCGCCGATATAGCTTTCGTCGCACTCTACATTACCGGACAGCGGGATTTCTCCGTCAACATCGGCCATATGCTTACGGATTTCATGGCCCATACGCCATGCTGCCTTATAGGTTAGGCCAGTCGGGTCCACCCGCTCCACCGGATTCCCATCCACATAAACATACGGATTAATCCCGCCATTTAACCCTATCGGATCGGGCTGGGTGTAGCGCCCGGCGGCCGGATCATAGTCGCGGAAGCCATTATCATTTAGGCCCGTCATCACCCACACGCTTTCCATGATCGCGAGAAGAAGCGCGAGCCCAATCGTCAAAGGCACGAAAAGAAAATGATAAAGCGCCGTAGCGCCGAACTGCAGCCGCGAGAGGGTAACGACATCCAGCGTCATTTTCAAACCTCACCGTTGATTGAAAAAGTGGTTGCGCATGAGGGGTGCATCGACAAGCAAACGTTGGCTCGAGCCGAACAGAAAATAAGCCGCCAGCCCGATCAGCAAAATCTTGATTGCCAAAATGGCCGCAATCTCGCACCCCAGCCGCCGACGCGGCTATCGGGGAGGGAAAAGCGTTTTTTCCTCGCATGAATTCATGAAAAAACCGGGTGGAAACCACAAAGCGCCGAACGTTGCCATGCGTTTTAAGGTTAAGCGGGCGTTCCCTCAACTTAACGCTTTGTCATGGACTGTCCGCCCGGAATTTGGCATTTTATTTGGAACACCTGCCTAAAAACACAGTTAGCCATGTCCCCGTAGCTCAGCAGGATAGAGCATCGGTTTCCTAAAGTGCCCAAGTACGTTTCTGCAATTCTCAAATAGCCTCAAAATCCCAGGTTTTGAGCCAATAATTCAACATTCACGTTTCTGGCCGTCTCCCCAAAAATCACTCCGTTTCGGAACTTTGGGGAGCAGTTTGGGGAGCAGAAATCGTCTTCTTCTCAATTCTCCCCAGTCCATACCCAGCGTGAATCATTGTTACAGCTATATGGGGAAATTTCGAATTCGCCATCGGCATTGCGCATCGTGAGATAGTCAATATCGAGATTAAGCCCCATATATATCATTTTGTCTTTTCGAGCATCGTCAACCATAAGCGCTCCCGACCGGGCATGATCATCTAAACTGCCCCAAAAAATATCGGGTTTCTGCTCTTGGCCACAATGCGGGCAAACCACAAGATATCGTTTACCAAGTTTTCCTATGCGGGTTCGGGGTATGTTATTGTATAAAACTGGCGCCGAGAGCTTGGGAACAAGCTGTTTCATAAGGTCATCTGAGATTTGAAGAAAGTTAATGTAAGTATGATATTGCCAAGCGTTTGATGACCAATCATTTACATTACCAACAGGTAAAACAATACCAGAAAACCGATAAATACGTTGCTCACAAGCTTGACACTTATCTTTTAGAAACTCTATTCCACATGTGTTTGTTGTATTATCCCATCCTACAAATTTGAAATCGCCGGGCAATTTCCCTAAAAACCCTTCAATTGATAATTCTAAATCACCATCCACAAGAGAAACGTTGTTATCGTTACCCCAACGAACCTCCATGTAGAGGGGGTGGACAGCATGCACGTTTTCATAAATAGCCATATGATTTTCTGTTTTCTCGTCAGGTCGGACAATAAGCACAACAATTTTGTTCTGTAATATTTTTGTTTGAATAAACGTTCGCAGAATCTCAAAGTCGTTTTCTTCGATCACTCTGTCAGTAACACAGCTTATAATCACTGGCTGTTGTTCGTTTTGCGTTCTTATCTCTGCAGCCCAAGCAGGGCAGCCCTCTGGTAATTGCTTCCATTTTAACCCCGCCCAAACTTTAGAAACACGTTTGGCCAAATCTCGGCACATGTAGGTGCCTGATGTTCTGTTAAAGACGTGGGTAAAACCCTTATAGGATAAATTGATCCCAATTATAGGGAGTGGTTTTTCCGTTTTCGCCAAATCGATTAAAATCTTGTCAACGCCATAGTCTGACAAGAGAGATAGATCGAAAGACCAAGCCTTTTCGTTTCTTTCCTCGGCAAACGCTGAGGCCTCATTTAGGTGTTTCCGGCACTGGGTCTCATCCCAGCCATTCACAAGAGCCATGTGTGCTAAGGTCTGCTTAAGATTACCCCGAATGTTTGCAAGACCAGCATGTTTGATTGAATGGCAAGTTGGACAGAGAGCAGCAAGACGTAGAAGTTTTTGAATACCTCTTTGAGGATTAGCTGGGTCGGGTAGATATTGCCATTGTTCATTGCATTCCACGGGCCATTTAGGACCTCTGCCACCGCAGACCTGACAACGATAACCCGCGCGTTTATAGGTTTCCTTGCGGATGCGATCCCACTGTTCTTTGGGCAACAGTGACCGCAGGTTTAAAAACCATGTACTTTCCGGAACCAGATCACAGGTTATATGAGGTGGAACGGCCCCAGAGCGATACATCCGCGGCAACCATTTATTAAACGGCTGTCTGTTCGAATTAATATCAATCCACCAGCCTCTGCTTTCTTCATCCCAAAGCGCCCCCAGTTTATTGGCTGCCGAGGAATCTTTGGAGGGCACATTCAAATAGATTCTAGGCGCATCCATTAAACATAATCCTTTTGACTTATAGTCAGCAGATTATCCTTTATCTCATTTCAAAACATGCAAATTTTGAGCAATTAGCCCGGATAAGGTTGCGCTAGGTTTAACTAGATCGTGGGGGATCAAAACATAATGCCAGGGCTTGCCTTCATGTTTTAGTTCATGCTCAGTGGCATATTCGCACCATTTTGTGGCAGCTCGTGCTTTCTGTTGAACTTCATCGATAGTAATTTCATCAGCGCGTTTTGTTTCAAATAGATACTTTTCAGCCGTTGTTTCGACAATAAAATCAGGTAGGTATCCATCGTTATCATTATAATAAATCTTGATATCGTGTTGAGAAGGTTTGAGCCATTTCAAAACCTCCTTGCTGTCCTCAAACAAAATCGCCATTTGACGCTCAGTGTCTGAATCGAATTTCTGCTGTGGATATACGCATTTTGAAAAACCTTCAAAGACCATTCCACGAATATCAAGAACGTTACTAAGGGTTTGTCGGAAATTCCGGATGTTTTCGCCAAAATCATAAGTGACAGATCCAGCTTTGGGGCGATGAAACCCGGAAGGCACAGAGGCTTTAAAGTCAGAGTAACCGAGCTTTATATGCTCATTCATTTGGCTGTGAATGAGTTCAGCCAGTTTTGTCCGGTAAAATTGCACAACATTTTTTATCTTTATATCATCCATTGAAAGATATGAGCCGATAAATCCGACCATTTGCCCTGCGAGCTTGTAAAGCAAGTCAGCATGATCGTCATAGTTGATGTCATTGAAGTCTATAAGAACGGAAACGATGTAGTCTTCAAGGCGAGATTCTTCGTGAATGGCTTCGCCCTTGGCCATCTGTTCGCGTTCGGATGTGCGTAGGTGTTGAATGAGAATATTGTCATCAACTGGCTGTAATCTGGGTAAGTCCGTTGTGTTAAGATCAAAATCTTTGAACTCATAGCTATCTGCCCCAATAGGGGTAACCGTTATGCGCGGAATATCGATAGTGTTTTTCACATAAGCAGTAATAACTTTACGGGCAATAGCGCCTACGTTTGGTTTGTCGGTCACTACGTCAAGTGTTCCCTGGGCAGGAGAGGCCAACTCAATGACGCGCTCGACGATCTTTTTTTGGATTTCTTGTTCCTCTAGCTTGCGTGAGCTTGGCAGCCGCTCCATTTCCTTAATCACGTCGAAAACAGCCTTGGCAATAGGACGTTCTGTTTCCGTGAATAAAGGCTGCTGTCCACCCGGTTCCGCAAACCCCATAACAGCACGCTCTATATTGGATTGTATTTCAAGCACTTGTTTTGGCTTTGCTGAAACATCTTTGCCGATGACAATGCCCGTGCGAATGATCGAGTTTTGTTCATTGGCTTCGCGAATGATCTCGTCAAACCGGTCGTGTGCAACGATGGTTAAGCGATCAACGGCAGCAACGCCCGTGCGTTTGCCGTAAGGTAAACGAAGGCCACGACCAATGGACTGCTCAACAAGGGTACGTGAATTGGCTGCGCGTAAGGGAACAATGGTGTAAAGGTTGGTGACATCCCAACCTTCCTTTAACATATTGACATGTATAACAATTTCGGTGGGTTCGTTGGGATCTTCGACAGCCAATAATCGTTGTACCGTTTCGTCTTTCTCTTCGCCGCGCTGGGCTGAGTGAACGGTAATGACACGATCTTTGTAACGCCCCCCATAAAAGGTATCAGCTTTGATGCGTTGCATTAAACTTTCGGCGTGTGTCGTATCTTGTGCAACGACAAGAATAAATGGTTTCACGTAAGGCCGATTGTTATTGTCGGCATAGACTTTCAACTCCGCCTTTACGTTCTCATGAATGCAAATGGCGTCTTCAAGTTTAATTTTTTCGAGTTCATCTTCGGAAAAATTGGCTGCTTTAAAGTTCTCTCGCGTGGCGACGGCGGGTTCTTTGACATAGCCGTCTTCCATCGCCTTATAAAGCGGATAGCTGTAAATGACGTTTTTGAATGGGGTGGCGTGTGCTCCGTTTTCGATTTGCGGCGTCGCTGTCAATTCAAGCCCGATAACGGGGTTGAGCTCGTTTAATGCCCGAATGCCCGCTGAGGCCCGATAACGATGAGATTCGTCCATCAGCAAAACAAGATCATCGAGCTTGGATAGATATTCGAAATAGCTTTCACCAAGGTATTCCGAAAGACGCTTAATGCGAGGCGATGCACCACCGCGCGTTTCTGTATTGATCTTTGATATGTTGAAAATGTTGATATGAATGTTATCGGCTTGGCCTAAAAGATCGGTTCCGCGGATGCCGCGGCCGCTTTCGTAATTGTCGCCTGTAATTATTTCGGGAGGCGTGATGGCAAGTTCGGCAATGCCCTGGAAAACGTATTTCGGCGTGTTCGGCGTAAAATCGGCGATCAGCTTATTGTAGATTGTGAGGTTGGGGGCCAAAACGAAAAAGTGTTTCATATTATGGGCTAGGTGCAGATAGGCGATAAAAGCGCCCATAAGACGCGTTTTGCCGACACCTGTGGCTAGTGCAAAGCAGAGTGAAGGAAACTCACGTTCAAAATCCTCAACCGTCGAAAACTCGGATTTGATCGTCTCCAACGCAGCAGCAACATCACGGTCTTTATCGAGAGAAATAATCTCTGTCACTCGTGCAAGGATTTCGAGCGAATCTTTCTGCGGAGTTCTTAGAGAAAGACGATTGGCGATGGAGTTGACATGGCGGTTCATGAAGCTATCCGATGTTAAGGTATTCGAGTTTCTTGTTTTCAAAGACAGTGCTTGCCTGCTGAATTTTGTTTGGGAGTTCCTTTTTGGCGCCTCTTCCAATACACTCGTCGAGAGTCCGATCAATAATGATCGATCGTAAGGCAACTAATGCTCTCATAAGGTCTTTGTCGTAAGGCAACAAAGTATTAAGAATCCTGATCCCTTCTAAGCATGGAGTTCGCAATGTTTCGTATTCTTCTTTTCTAACCATTTTTAAAATTCGTAATAGACTTACAACTTTGTCTATTTTTTCAAATGAATCCATCAATTGAATTGACTGAGCAATTTTTACAGATTTTTGGGTCTCTATCGCTGCTTTTTCTGCAGAAAGTGCAGATTTTTCTGCAGCATTCGCAGAACGACTTGAATCTTGGCGAGCTGCAAAAGCTACTAAAAGACCAATGACGGATATTGCTAAAGCAAAATAATCACCCATCCGCATCTCCAAACAAAGAAGGTTCGGAGGATTTGGCTTTTGCCTTAGCCTTGGCTTTCAGCTTGCGAGGCGTGGGGATGTCGACTTGTTCTTCCTCGGCCATGGGGAGGTTTTGGACGTTGAGGCTATAGTCGTCGTGGCCCCATTCGCATTTGGAGAGGACAGCGCGGGGAATTTTCTTGAGCGTCAGATTGTCGAAGGCATCGGCCTTGCCGCGAAAGGCCGAGCAGCAAACCAAAAGGCTCCGCTCATCCCCAACTTCACCGGACAAAGCGGCAAGCTGGGCCTGATCCAGCGTTTGGGTGGTGACATAAATAAAATCGGTCTCGGTCGAATGGCCGTGTTGCCAGTAAACCGTCTCGCTGGGCGCATAGGTAAAGCCCATGAGCTTGCACATGGCCTGCGCCAGCATAGCAGGGTTATAGGTCTTGTTGATGACCGGCTGGCCGTATTTGTCGAGTGCGATAAGCGAAGGAGCCAGCGAGTAGTACCGAAACCCGCCGCCTCCTTTCCAGCCCGTAGCCTCGGTAACTCCGCCCTTGTCCTCGCCATCGATGACCTTTTTCAGGCGCGGAATGATGTGCGTATGGCAGTGCTCGCCAAGCTCGACCATGATCCATCTCCGGCCCATTTTGTGCGCCACAGCGCCAGTTGTTCCGGAGCCCGCAAAAGAGTCAAGAACAAGATCGTCGGGATTTGTGGCTATGTGAAATACTGTGTGTATTAATCGCTCTGGTTTTGGTGTTGAAAAAACATCCCGTCCAAAAAGGGATAACATTTCTTTCATCGCATCCTGATTATGACCTGCCAATGTATACTTCCATAACGACATTGGCATCATGCCTTGATTAATATCTGAGAAGAAGTTTTTCAATGCAGGAACATTGTTTGTGCCTTTTGTTCCCCACCAAATTCTATTTTCTTTTTCATTCTTTTGATGAACATCTCGTGACATAGCCCAAACTCGTGTTTTGTTTGGCCATATCTCTTTTTTAGTATGGGGTTGTATAATGGGATAATAGAGATTAGGGCGTTCATCAGCAGAATACCGACAAGTGTAGTCCATGGCTTTCCAAGGGCCACGAGGATCATTATCTGGATTTTTGTATCGACCGGACTGATCCTCCGTTAAAGGCAACAAATTACGTCGAAATGCCGAAGTTTTTCTATAAACTAGAATGTGGTCGTGCACATATCTAAAGTCTTTCGTATCTGGTGGCGGGGAATATCGCTTTTCCCAAGCAATATCACATAAAAAGTTCGTTCGCCCTAGCACATCATCACAAAGCACTTTGAGGTAATGGCATTCGTTGTCATCAATGGTGATCCAGATTGAGCCATCTTCGGAAAGTAGGTTGCGCAGGATTTCGAGACGATCCCGCATAAGGCCTAGCCAAATGGAATGCTCAAGCCCATCGTCATAATGCGTGAAGGCCGAACCGGTATTATAGGGCGGGTCAATAAAAACGCATTTGACCTTGCCTGCATATTCTTGTTCCAACGCCTTAAGCGCGAGTAGATTGTCGCCAAAAATCAGCCTGTTATCGAAAATGTCATGATCCGTGACAAGCTTCGCGGCATGATAAGATTTGCTGTCATCTTCCAGCAAAATCCGAGGCTCCAGCCTCGGCCTTTGATCCTTCCCAATCCACGTCAGTTCAAGTTTTTGCTTTTTGGTCATGCTACCGCGTCCTGCAATTTATCAGATGCTTCATTCAAATTCAGTTCTTCCTTGGCCCAAAATCCGTTAAATATATGAGTGAATATTGCCTCAAATTCATTCATATTCTTTCCACCAATTGTGAAAACATCCGCCAAATCTAATGCAGCCTTTTGATCGTTCATCTTTTCGCGAAAAGACACCGCTTTGGCAATTTTATCCCGCCCTATAATAGTTGGGTAGTAATCCTCCAGGCATCCTTTCTCAAATAGAATTACGTCGTAAGTTCGCAAGACATCCAACAAATCCCTCTTTTTCCCAAGAACCCTTTGATCGGATTTCAACACATTCAGTCTGGCAGCGTTCTTCCCAAGTTTTTGGTCAATTCTGTTAAGCAAATTTAGGTCATTTTCCAAGAGATCCTTCTTCTCCTTGATCTTATTAACAAGCAGAACGAGGTTCGCTCCATCTTCTCTCCATGTGTTCTTTGTTTCCTCAGCATTAGGAAGCCGCATGTCATCCGTGATGAAACTATCCACCAACCGGAGAATATCTTGTCTGATTTCGTGCGCGGATGAATTGGGCGGGAGCTTGAGCTTGTCGAAATCATGGAGAATAATATCCAGGTCGGCCAATATGACTGATTTGACTTTGAACCGGTCAAAAAATTCACGGAACTTTTGAAAGTTTCCCTTACCCCCAACCTTAATGAGACAAGTTCGTCCCTTTTCAAAATCCCAGTCAGGATTTAAGAGCCGCGACAGGTGTTTCGTGACCGTAACATCGCTATCCCCTTCTACCAACAAAACCGTGTCTGCAAAAAATGCAGCACTATTGTTCTCATAGCATAAAATCTGAAAAGCATCTTTTGGGGATATTTCTTTATCTAAATCAACAGACACGATTTCGGTAAAGGGTGGCGTAGAATCCTCACCACTCGACTTGTACAATTTTGCAAAACTTTTTGTTGTGTTGGCTGAAAAAAATAGTGGGGAGTGCGTACACACAACTATCTGCGAGGTTTTTGAAACATCTTCTAATGAGGCAAAGAGCACCTGTTGTGCTTTTGGATGAAGGTATAATTCCGGTTCCTCAAAGAGGATGATGTGACCGGATGTCCGCAGGGGCTCACCTGCTTCAGTCCTTGCACGCGACAAATTTGCATAAGTCCTAAACAGAGAAAAAACAACGGAGCGTTTTAGCCCATCTCCTTTTGTTTCAATATCGCCATCAACCCCTTCGTTTATTTTTAACGTTGCAGACTGCAACACCTTTGTCAGATCTGGCGGGGGAATGCTTATAGCCACTTTTGCTTCCGGAAAATGTTCGGATAAGTTTTTCCCAATTTCCTGTTCCAATTTTATAATCTGTTCGAAGCGATTGTCCGTTTTCGTTCCATTCTCCCCAACAAAGACATTCAGCTTTTCATTTAGCTTTGTCAGCGTTTCTCTAAACTTGTCCATATCTCCCGTCGAGCTGATCGACTCAAAAAGCATTCCTAGGAGCTTGCCAAAAACCGATCTCTCTGTTGTTTTCATGTCGTCTGAAATATCTTTGACAGCCTCAATATAAATTGGATCGGGCAGTAGCGCTTTAACGCTTGCATCAAGTCCTGTTGGCAACGGACAGAAATCATCTTCTTGCCATGCGTCCTCAGGCAGCGTCTTTACGAAAGCGTCGATGGCTTCTTTGATCTTTCCGATGGTTAATGACTCAGCTGCATCTATATAGGGTTTAGCTTCAGGATATTGATTGAGCGCACCCGTTTTAAGCTCGGCTCCTTTTTTCCCTTTAAGAAATTCTGAGATGGATTTTTCATCCCATCTTTGATCCTTGGGAACTTTTTTAGTGCAGGTCATTTTGGGCTTGTCGCCCAAGGGAAACTTTACAGTTAATTTGATTTCATTATTAGTGACAAGGTTAGAAATCCGCTCTCTATGCTGCTCGTCTTGTACGAGAGATAAATCATCCTGAGAAACACTTATTACTGCAGAAATAATTATCGGAAGCGACCTGTCATAGCAGTCCTCTTCTGTGATTTTTTGCTGCTTCAAAAAAAGAACAAGCGACTTCATAATGGTCGACTTGCCGGAATTGTTCTCCCCTATGACGCAGCTAAATGGAGACAAGTCAAACGGCACATTTTTCAGTGCTCTGAAGTTCTGAACATGGAGGTGCTTAATCATAGCCATGTGCTATCTCCATCTGCTTGCGCGTTATTCATCTCACCCTCCACCCCACGCAAAACAGCGCTTCAACCTCGCGCCTGCTGTCCTGCAGTTGCCGTTCTAGTTGATTAATAAGCTCCTCGCGCCTTGCGTCAACTTTGTCCTGGCTGGTGAAAAGCTCATGGCGCTTTTGCGAGCGGCGCTTTTCAAGGGCGGCCTTTTGTTTTTGAAACGCCAGCTTTTCCGCCAGACTTATCAATTGCTTGGACTGCCGGTCAGCCTCGCGTATGTCTCGGTCGAGTTGCTTGAGTTCAAGCTCCAGCCCCGTTTTCAGGTCTTCCGCCCAGCGGTCGAGCTTGTCCAGTTCTTCTTCGAAGTATCGGTGATTGCTTTGTTCCGATTCAGCCAAAAGTGCTTTAACACGCGCCTGTTTTGCGTTCTCAACCGCCGTTGCATAAGGGCATGGTTTGAAGTTTTCTGTTTCTCGCGCCGAAAGCAGAAACAGTTTTTCCCCAAACTCGGGTGGCAACAAGGCACCATTGGCATCGCATACGGTAAACATTAACGTTTCGACTTCCTCAAATGTCTGGATTGTCAGTTTATCAAGCCATAGCCAACCGTGCGCACCCCTGCGCTCCTCCAAAAGCGCGATTTTATGAGGATGAGAGTCAAGTTCGAAAATAAGAGACGCAGGCTCCACGCTTAGCTCTAATCCGCGTTTTATGACGCTTTCCCCCATGACATCCGACATGCGGTAGGGATAGCCTGTGAGCGACGGATGGCCTTCTGCCACTTTTATATTCGGCGGAGGCCCTTCGGGCGCGTTAAGCTTGGTTTCAAGATAGTGATAGATGGGGATATGATCGCTATCTTCCGGCCTTTCGCCATGCCGTATAAAGTCGGCGTCATTGCCAAAGATTAGCTTTTCGTCGTTGAAAAAATATGTTCCGTCATAAATAAACTTCGTCAGTTGCCAAAAATGATGCGTGACGGTGTCAAGGTGCTGCTTTGTCGCTTCAATACTGAATTTCAAGCGACTGACTACCTCCTCGTCAAAATGCTCAAAAAGAACTTGCCGCGTTTCGGCAATACGAGCCTGTATGGGTTCTTCCATTTCGGCCTGAAGTGCGGCAAAAGCGGCTTCGATCTCTTCAGGCCTGCGACAGGATTCAAATATTTCTAAAACTCGCTTTTCAAAATCGATGCCGGATTCAACGCGGCCCAAAATCTCATCCGATACACCAAAAACACCGTCAAAAAGCAAAAACTTTTCCTTCAAAAGCTCATAAATTCGGCGGTCAGCCAGATTTTCTTCATTCAAAAAGTTGATGACCACAACATCATGTTTTTGGCCATAGCGATGGCAACGACCAATTCGCTGTTCAATGCGCTGGGGGTTCCATGGCAGATCATAATTGACGATAAGGGAGCAAAATTGAAGATTGATACCCTCAGCGGCAGCTTCTGTCGCTATCATGACCTCTGCATGATCACGGAAGAAATCGACCAGCGCCATGCGCACATCGACGTTTGCCGATCCGGAAATGCGCCCTGTTGTGCGGTTTTTCTCCAACCACAATGCATATATATCTTTTGATAATTCGTCGGCGTTTTGGCCGTTAAAGGTGACGACTTTTCCGCGATAGCCATTTTCTTCCAAATACTCCTTTAAGTAACGCTGTGTACGGCTGGATTCAGTAAACACCAGCGCTTTTCTCGGGCCGCTTAACTCTTGCATGCGGGAGAAACCCGTTTGAAGCGATGTAAGAAGGGCTTGCGCCTTTGTTTCTATCTTGATGGATTGAGCAAGGCTGATAAAGCCATCAATCTGCTCAATTTCGTAGTCCAGCTTTATCAGATCGATGTCACGTTCTTTCGACGATGGCCTACTTACCTGTTCCTCTTCTTCTGCCGCTTCAGCATACTCAAGATCAATGTCCTGTTCGGCAACAAAAGCGCCACGAAGATTAAGTTTTTCCTCTTTACGGGTTTCCCGCATTTTTTCCAGCCGGCTTTTAACCGTTCTCAAAGTGCCGACCAATGCATATGCGGATGAGGCTAAAAGCTTGCGTATAATCAAAACGACAAGTTTGCGTTGCGCTGTTGGAATAGCATAGGTGTCTTGTTGCAGCAGAAAATCCGATACCTCGTCGTAGAGTTTTTTCTCTTGAGAATTGTGTTTAAAGGGCTGTGTAATGGCTTCGCGTTTTGTATAACGAATATATTCCAAAACTTGCCGCCTAAGCGTGCGTTGAACGAACGGGGCAAGCCTTGTTTTCAGGTCATCTATATTGGGGGTGTTGTTCACATAAGTGGATTTAAAAGTATCAAGACCACCAAAAATTCTATCGTCAATCAATGAGGCAAGCCCGAAAAGTTCCAGCAAAGAATTTTGTAACGGCGTAGCTGTTAAAAGTACCTTTTTATGATCGGCCAAAGCGGCCTGAATTATTCGGCCCATTTTGTTGTCATTGCGGTACAGATTCCGCAACTTATGGGCTTCGTCGATAACCACCAGATTCCATGATTTAGCTTTCAATTCTTCCGCATAACGGCTCGCGAATTGGAAAGAAATGATTATGACGCCCTTAAAGTCAAAAGGATCAATTCCTTCATCAAGTTTTTCGTTATAGCTGCTGCTTTCAAGAACCAAGTACGGTAGATTAAACTTTTCCTGTAATTCTATTGACCATTGACGACGCAGAACAGCCGGGCAGATGACCAGCAATCTCCGCTTATGTTCGGCCCAATATTGACAAAGCAAAATACCTGCTTCGATGGTTTTACCAAGCCCCACCTCATCAGCCAGCATAACGCCCTTTGAAAGAGGTGATCGCAAAGCAAAAAGAGCCGCCTCTATCTGGTGAGGATTTAAATCAACGGCTGCATCGAATAATGATGTCGTTAGCCGATCAACAACTGATGCCGATCTTTTGATGGCAAGTTCATGCGCATAGTACTTGGCATGGCAAGGAGTAATGGCTTTCCCCATCATCCCCGTTTCTTCGACGTTTCTTTGAGCACTAACCTTCATTCTTCCCGTATACACCTTTTCCAAAATTAGAGAGAATCAAGTCTATATCGGCTGTGTTTTATTGTCTTAGCCGGAAAGGACGTTTAATTAAAAAATCAACATTTATAATGAGTTAGATGCCTAAAATTTATCCCAACTGCCTAATCCCATCCAACAACACCCGCGTTGCGCGGCAATCGTCCTCGTTATACTCCAGTATGCGGGCTTTAATGGTGGGGTCTTTCGTCTTTACCCAACGGTCATACCACTCGATTGAGGCAGCTCCTGAAGGATGAGTATCACGCCAGTTAAAGCCGAGATAACGGGCCAGCGTTTTAATGGAATGATCTTTCGTTGGCCACTCAGTATATTTTTTCACCACATCGTAATAAAGATCGATAGCCTTGGCTGGATTAAAAACGTCTTCGATCTCATCAGGTGGACACACGGTTGGGTACTTTCCACACAACTTGCGATATAGTGTTCGTTCATATTTTGAGTAGTAATAAATGATCGAACCACGGTTGTTCTGGATATAATCCCAAGCACCCTTAAAGGCCCTTTCTTCAGCCTCAGGGGTTGGATCGTCGGCATAGAAGAAAATGAATTTTTCGGTCGTGTTATCACCACTCATTCTTTCAACAAACCCATGCAGGTAGCAAACATCGCGCATAGGATCGACTTCGATATCAAAGAAAATTTCTTTATCACTTATGGGCAAGTCGATGGCTTGTCGCAGATAAGGCCTGGCTTCCTTTGTGCAAAGAAGTTGGGCGCGTTCTTTCAATTTTTGAAGCGTGTCAGGGCCGATGCCTTTGAAAACTGTTCCGCCTCTTCGGATAAATGAAGTTATGTCGACCTGAGCCAATTCAGTAATTGTTCCAATATGTTTGAGAAGAACATCACGTTTTGCGCGACCAAGTTCAGGAATAAGGGTTAGATCATTTTTCTCAACCAATTGCTCCTGGCACAAGGCATACCAAACGCAGTTTTTGCAGATGCCGGAGCTATAGGCGGGAAGAGTTTCGATTGAGTTTCCTGCTATTTGACGCGCTTTTTCAAGGGTTTCCAGATAATAATCCCAATGATTTTCCAGATGCTTCTGGCTGGTGGCCATAAGGAAGTCATAAGCAACTTCTTCGCCATGAACATCCCATATAAAAGCCCTAAGACCAGCAGATTTGCCAAGTTTTGCAAGCACGTTTGTGTACAGCGCCAATTGAACGGCATAATGCTTTTTCAATTTTCTATTGTCTTCATTACCTTCTTCGCCCGCACCGGACTTAATGTCCCCTGCGATATAGCCCGATCCCTCCTTTCGAAGCAGATCAGGTTCCCCGAGAAGATCGTCATGAGAAATGCGGCCATTGTATATTAGTGGTGCCCCGGCATTCATGGCTTCAAGTGTTCGGCGTTCCTTTTCTTGTTTTTTATAGGGTGAAAGGTCGAGAAAAGGCAGAGACAAGCCGTCAATGACTTCTTTTTCATACAATGATCCCTTCTCCCATAAGAGTTGAACGAAGGGGCTGATCTCATCGCGCCGTGAATAATCGCCGAACAAATCCATCGTGACCCTGTGCGGACACTGCACAAGGTCGTAGAGCATGGAGGCAGTAATTTGGTTCTTTTCGCTCATAACCGTTGAATCCAAAAGCAATATAAAGCTTAAGACCATGATAGTAGCAAAATACGGCCTTCTCCATAATTTGTTTGCTATATAGGGCTAACTTGGCTGCGCGCGGAGAAACACGGTGATGAACATCAAATTGATCGCATCCGGTTCCCGGCCTTGGGAACGGTGGACGAGACATTGGGGACTGTCTTTCCTTATCGATGACAGCATCCTTTTTGACACGTTTGCCAATTATTGTGTTCTTAGCAAAAAATTGCGGCGTGCCAATGTCGATCTTGCGAGCATTCAAGCCGTAGTTATCTCTCATGAACACTGGGATCACATCGGCGGATTATGGAGATTACTCGAACAGCGGCAAGGTCTGGAAGTTTATCTTCCTGCACATGCACAAGAAGGAATAAAAACCCGCGTTCGCTCATATGGCGGTAAAGTCATTGATGCCTCAGGCGTAAAAACGCTTAAAACAGACGTTTATGTTACTGACGAGATTATGGAAAACTCTAACTGCAAGACCGTGCCTGAACAAGTTCTCGTCTTGAAATCAAGCAAGGGATTGGTCGTGATCGTGGGTTGTTCCCATCCGGGTATTTTGGCAATAGTCCAAAAAGCAAAACAGATTTTTTACATGCCCGTTTATGGCGTTGTCGGTGGATTTCACCTCATGCACACCTCGCTCAATGACGTTCGGCTCTGCGCCAACAAACTCAAAGAAGAAGGCGTGATCATGGTTGCGCCAACGCACTGCACGGGATGGCGGGCGAAAAGGGTTTTTAAAGATGTTTTTCGCAGAGGCTTTGTTTCTTTGCGTGAAGGACAATTATTGTGAGGCGTTATTTGTTTGCAGAGGTCTGTAGACTGTATTTGGCGTTGATGGCGGAAGGAGTCCTGCAGCGCAAAAAGTGGATAAAGGAAGATTGTTTTTCACTTTTTTGTCGATTGGGCGTGATAGCGGTCGTTAAAAACAGCTTCAACCTTTTTAAGAACCTCATCAGGAGTCTGTCCTTCAAAATCAAGAAAAGAGAAGTAATCGTCTATTATATAAAATTCATGGTCTCCTTGATCTCCGGCGGGAACCCCCTTGGCTTGTGGAAAAGTTGGTTGAATCCGGAACGTTTCACGACGGTAGACACGCGCATAATAATGATCAGCATTATCGCGCTGCAAAACTTCTACCCGAAATTTAAGTTCTTCAGCTTTCTGATCAGCTAAAGGAATAGGATCAAACTCAACAATTTTGACGACACTCGATGTCCGGAAAACCATGAAAACCTCACATTTTATCGAGCGGGGGCCAAGACTGTTTATCCAAGGTCTGGTTTCTTTCCTATTTTCTTGATCCAGATACCACAAGGGGCGAAGGGTGCGTGTTCAGGGATTTTTTTATCAAATGCCTTTGATGCTTCTATGGCATCTTTTTCATTATCAATGATCCCCCAAGAATTCAATTTCAAGGAACCCTTCTTCAAAATTTGGACTATTTCGTATTCATCCCAGTTAAAACTATAGAAAATACTTGATGTGGTGGAAGGGTCAACGACATCAAAGCCACAAAATTCAAAAGATTCTCCGAATGATATTGTTTCCATTGGTATGAGCTTGAGGCCAAATGTGGGGGCTAATTTTTTTGCAAACTCAGTTGGTAAGTCAAAGGCCACTAATACTTTTTCTCGTTCTGGTTGGCACCCTTCTGGTTTAACTGGAATATTATCAAGTAAATCAAAACCGTTGTGTTCGCCAGGTTCGTCGTAGTTCACTAAGCTTGGCCAGACAAGGGGGTCAATTGTTAAACGAATACTAGGTTTATCATACCACGTTCCTAAATAAGGGATTTCCGAGCGATCCTGTTGATCTATCGATGGTTTGACACGCACATCAAAACCGATGATACTTTTTTCATAACCTTCTGTAAGAAAGTCGGTTGACCAAGCCATAATTTCAACTCCTATTTTTGTGAAAAACTAGGATAGGAAGAACAAGGGAGCATATCCGCTGGTGGTGTTGGAAAAACGCCCACGCCAATTTTTCCTCCTAATTTGCGCCAATAACATTCATTATTAGGCTGTCTGCGTTGCATCTGCCAAACGGGATAATGATCTTGCAATGAGCCGTGAGGATGTGTGTCATGAACTTCACCCACACACTTTGTCCCTTCCGGCGGATCACAAGGAGCTGGTTCGTCTTTTTCACACATCTCCCCGATTTTCTGGCCTGCCTTATTATAGAGGCCTTGCGCTTGTTGGGACATCCAAGCAACCCCGCCAATCACAGGCCCTATACATAAAGGATCCGCCAAACACAATGCAATTGGAATTGGCAAGGCTATCTCTCCTGTCGGATCAATATTCTCCACCGGACTCCCCCCCACATAAACATACGGATTTATCCCGCCATTTAACCCAATCGGATCGGGCTGAGTGTAGCGCCCGGCGGCCGGGTCGTAGTTGCGGAAGCCGTTGTCGTAGAGGCCCGACATCTTGTTCGCGAGCTGCCCCGGCAGACGGAAGTCAAAGGTAAAGGCGGGCTTGCTGCCCGGCTTTGAATTGGGCTCGCCATTGCCGAACGGGTCGCGGGTCCATTTCCACACCACGTTTTCCGCCGTATCCTCAACCGCCTTCGGCGCGCCGAGGTGATCCGGAACGATGTGGTACAGGTTGCCGTTCTTGACGACGCCAACCGGCATGCCGTTCAGGTAGACGATTTCCTGCAGCGCCTTGCCCGTCTTGTTATAAACGCCGATTTCCTGCCCCGCTTCGTCGAACATAAATAGGTTCGTCCCGCCCGGCACGCCCGCGCCGGTCTTCTTCACGCGTTCACCGCGGCCATTATAGATGACCTGCGTCGAATACGCGCCGTCGGTCACCTTCGTCATCTTGTTGTTCGCGCCGTAAGTCATCGTGCGCCCGTCGTTCAACAGGTTCCCCGCCGCGTCGTACAGATGGACTTGCGAGCCGCTACCGTCGTTACGGCTGATGATACGATTGCTGTCCGCCGCGATCTCATACGCGACGTTTTTGCCGTTGCTCACGTTCTCCGCGAGGCGGTTGTTGTTCGCGTCCAGCACATAGCTCTGGGTCAGGTTGCCTTTGGCGTACTGCGTCAGGCGGGTGAGCTTGTCATAGTCGAAGGTCTGCGTCAGGTCGTTCGAGCTCGCGATAGACCGGATGCGGTTCGCGTCGTCGCGGGTAAGCGTCGTCAATTCGTCGAGTTTCGTGTCGGCATGGCCCAAGGTATACTGTTGGGCTAAAAGGCCATTCGAATCGAACACACGGTTAAACGTCAACGGCCCGTTGCCATAAACCCATCGTGAGATCGGGCCAAACGGTTGATGGTCCGATATCTGCACAAGCGGTGTGGTGTCGACGTCGATCTCACTGATTTTTCCGGATTTCCAGTCGTAACCGTATGAGAGTTTGCGGCCGGAAGGGTATGTTGTGGCCGCAAGTTTACCGGTCGGCCAATAGCTATATGCCGTGGTTAGCGTAACCGCGCCGGTTTTTTGGGTCTTTTTCGTGGGGCGGCCATATTGGTTGTATTCCCATGTGGTGGTGCCGCTCTGGTCCGTCATCTTGGTCAGGCGGCCAATGCCGTTCGCGCCCTGATCGTATTCATACGTGATGGTTTTGCGGTCCGCAAAGCGCGTCTTGGTGACGCGGTTGAGTAAATCATAAGTGTACGTGGTCTTTTTGCCGCGCGCGTCGGTGGCGCTCGTCACGTTCCCGGCCTTGTCATACGTTCTCTTGGTCAGGCCGCTGTCCGGGCTGGCCACGGACGTGTTGTTGCGCATGCCGTCGTAGGTATAGTTTGTCTGGAGCCCACGCGGGTCGGTCAAACTTACGGGCAGATCGTCGGCGTTGTAGGTCATCTTCGTGACGCCGCCCATCGGATTTGTGACCTGCACAAGGCGGTTGAGCCCGTCAAAGGCGCTTTGCGCCGTGTTGCCGAGGGGATCGGTCACCGACGTTTGGTTGCCGTTCGCGTCATAGCCATAGGTTGTCGTCTGGCCCTGCGCGCCGATCTCCTTCGACAGGCGGTTCAACTCGTCATAGACCATCGCGCGCGTGCGGTGCAGGGCGTTGGACGGGTCAAAGACATCTTCCTGCACGCGGTTGCCCATTTCATCCAGCGTATAGTCGATGTGGTTGCCCGCCTTATCCGTGATCCGGATAAGCCGGTGCGCCGCGTCATAACCGTAATCAAGAGAAGTGCCGTCCGGCATCGTGACTTTCGTCAGGTTGCCCACGGCGTCGTGGTCATAGGTCGTTTTTTCCGTCCCAACCGTGCGCGAGGACATCCGGTCGCGCGCGTCATACGTCATCTTTGTCTCAAGGCCGTTGGGGTCTTGTATGGTAAGTGGTCGTCCTGCGCCATCATAACTCGTGATCTGCGTGGCGTGGCCGAGCGCGTTGGCAACCTTCACCAGATTGCTTTGGCCGTCATAGTCATAGCGCGTGATGTCGCCGCGCGGGCCGGTCTCGGTCAGTATCTGGCTGTTGGCGTTATACGTGTATTCCCATGTGCTGGTCTTGGTGCCCGCCTTGACGGTTTTGGTTTGCAGATTGCCCTTCGCGTCATAGACCATGGTCGTGACGCGGCCCGGCTCGGTAATCTTTGTGGGCAGGTTGAACGTGCCGTGCCATTCGGTTGTGATCGTGCGGGCGAGAGGTGTGCCGTAAGCCTCTGTACGCGATGTTTCCAGTTTTCGTGCGTTGTACTTAAACTTCGTAACATTGCCATTATAATCCGTATAGCTCTCGATCAATCCTGTTTTCGGATAATAGGTATAACTGGCGTTCCCGCCGCAAGTGGTACAACCCTTATTGGTTGTTTCTGTTGGTTTTAAGAGCCCAAATAAATTAGTGAAGGTATAACTATGCTGATAGCCTCGTGCGTCGGTTACGTCTGATTTTTTATCACCGAACGTAATGTATGTTTTATTCACACCCCCCGCGTGTTCTGTGGTGGTTGCGCGTCCCCGCGCATCATATGTGTAAGTGGCAAAACGCTCGCCATTTTCGTCCGTAATGCCAGTTAATGCGTGTGGAAAACGGGAGTTTTCATAAAGATATTGACGTACGCTTCCATCCGGATATGTAACCAAACTCAGATTGTTTTTATTGTCATATGAATAAGTCGTTATGTGACCATCGGGATCAGTAAATGAAGAAACCCTCATCAAAATATCATCATAGCTAAACTTAAGTGTATGGCCAAAGGGGCCAGTTACTGAATCAATGCGATGGCTGGAATATTCATTATATTTGACGGTAGTAACAAGCCCATTTCGGGTCGTAATGGAAAGCAGCCGACCATCATCAGAATAAATCTCGGTGTTATCGTCCGGGGTGATCAGTTTCCAGCCACCGCCCTCAATAGTGCTAAGTTTGCTTGTGACGTCCGGCGTGGAGTTCCATACCCCGGAAGAAAGCTTATATGTATCGACACGGCCATCAGCCCGTGTAACCCTGACTGTTGAGAAACTGGTCTTCTTGATTGAACGGTTCCATGTACTTGTCCATTTAGAACCAAAATCCGTACTCCAAGTGCTGGCGCTGTTGTAAAAGCGTTGCAATGAAAGATAGGTGTTTGCAGCACCCATAAAATCTGTTTCTTTTTGAAATTTATTGCCTGTCGCGGCATTGATTGGATTGCCTTCACAAAGGCTTGGTTTGCCATTTTCACATCCGCAGTTACCGTCGTTATTAGGTGATGCAGTATTAAAAATATCCTCAAGTGAAGCAATAAAGCCCCGCGTTATACCCATAGTTGGATCATCGTAAGTCCCTACAATTTTACCATTATTATTAATGGCTTTGATAAATTGTCTATCAACGTTAGCGGGATCTATATCTGGAATAGGCACGTAAACATTCGTGTTGCTGTCGTAGAAAAAGAAGTGATATGCAATATTATCGTCTGGACTATAATATGCTCCGACAACTTGCCCGTTGTCATTAATGGAAACAGCATATGTATATCCGATATGATACGGATCAAGGCCAAGAGGATAATCAATATTAATATATTCATCAGACTCTATATTGTACAAAAAACCGTGAGGAAGTCGGTCATTGTCATACCAGTTTCCAACGATTTGCCCTGTATTATTGATTTTAGAAGGGACAGTTCCGTGAGTTGCGTCGGGATATGCAATTGAAAGCCATTCGCTCTTATTGTAATAGAAGCCACAACTTTGCGATAAATTGCAGAGATAACTTCCTACAATTTCTCCTGAGTTATTTATGCCATTAAGATTGGTTAAATCCGTTCCTGGATAGTACAGAGTAATCCATCCGCCGTTATCATAAAAAAAAGGACGGAAATGATCGCCGTGACCGGTCAGGTAACTTCCAATAATTTGTCCATTATCATTAATATCTCCACCTAAAACCATGTACGGAAGATAATCTATGCCGGGGTATTTGAAATCTAGAATGCTCCAAATCCCATTATTGAGAATTAAAGTGTCTCCATTATCCGTACACAAAATCTGATCATTGTTATTGATCGCCGCTACCTCAGTTCCAAAGAGCGTATCTGGGTAATTAAAAGTGGTATAATAATCTTCCGCATCAGCTGTTGACGGCGTAATTCCCATCACGCCAGCTAAAGCAATCGAGCTTGCCGCGCAGACAAGAAACGCGGCGCGTTTCCAGTCATCATTGACAGCTTCAATCGTTGTCTTGACTGCGTTCACGACCGCATGGCCTGCCTTGCGTGCACACGCGGCAAGTTTGCTTTCTTTCCATTTTTGCCATAGAGACATTTTTGAATCTTGGGACATCATGTGAGCGTCTCCTCAAAAAGCAGCGCCGTGAAAAAAGTTTGTTCGATCAATAATAGGGAGGAGGCTAGCATCTTACTACTTGAAATAATAGTATTTTTAAAAACATGGGTTGCCCATTATTAGTAATTTCTAGGTTAATGGGTTAACCCTATCCAATTGCTTTGATATAACAAGGGCGAACCTTAAGAAGACATTTGCCCGGACGAAGAGACGGCCCCTGCTGTGTCGCTTCTGCCATGCGCGATTTCCTCCTCCAATAAATGCAGAACCTCATCCGCAATCATTTCATCCGGCGCATAAGCGCGGAAGCGTTGTAGAAGCCGCGCGTAAATCCGGAAAAGTATTTCCTTGTCGGCCATTAGGTTTGTCATTTGGCCGAAAAGGAGTTTGTCTTCCTTTAACTGTTCAATTTTTTGGTCGATCTCCGTCACGTCGCTATCGTCCATGAACAAATCGGGATGGCTTGCTTTGCAGAAGGCCTCGATTAATGAGGCCATAGCGCGAGCCTGCTTGGCGTTGTTGTCTTTGGACTTTTTGCCCTTCATCACGACAGCCAGAAAGCCAAGGGAAGTGAACAGTATCCGAAAATCGTCGCGCGTCATGGATCGTCCCGATTAGTTGTCAGATGTCCATTGGTGCAAATCAGGTTAATGACGGCTACGTTTGTATTTAGGTATTTTTGCCATTTGCGTTGGCGTTTTTTGTTATTTAGGGGAAAGATAATCGATATTGCCAATCTTACTGGCAATTTTCTTCAGTGTTAGGCGCGAACGCAGCGTTGATTGTCAGTCGGGGCATTACGCAAAGGATTGGAGGACATCCATAAGGCGTTAAAGTGATTACGGTAGGACTGTGCAAGGCTGAATGACTTAATGACGACAAACCGGAAATCCTGAAGGCCTTCCGGAAGCACGAGCGCGTGTTTGTCCCCGTAAACATAGTAAGGAACTGGGCTAACGGTATGTTTTGGCAACGTACGAAGCTGGCATTTAGTTAGCAGGGAAAGCGGCTCGGCAATTTCGGTGAAAATGCATTTGACACAGGCCAAAGCGCTCAATTCGTCTAAACGGCTAAGATTGAGACCCTCAATCATGCCTAATGAACCGGCCATCAGCTTTTGTGATCCAAAGATAGCGGCTATTTCGGCGCCTTTAGTCTTGATTGTTTGCAGCAGGTCTTCAAAAAAGATATCGCAGCTATCAGGCCCCTGAATGACTTTGATGTCTTCCGACCGGCGACGGATGCCCTCGGCCTCAGTGAACTCAAGCCCGGCGTTTTCGACGGCCTGGCGGATGACTTCGACCGTCGTGCCACGCGGCGACATGAACCCCATCTCCAGATTGCGAATGGTATTAATGGAAAGGCCGGTCAGACGCGCCATATCCTCCCGAGACCAATCCAGGATGGCCCGTGCCGCTTTAATCTGACCTGCGTGAATCTGATACATCGTCAATAATCTGGCTAAAAATTAGTTTATGACCCCGTCAAAACGAAGGTCGAGAAGAAAGCGCATAGCTTCATCATACTGTGCAGGAGGAAGGGCTTTTATGTCCGCCACTCCAAAGACTGATTTAAATGCAGCGTGAATCTTTTCTTCGTTCATATTCTGCGCATAGGCGACATAAGCCACGAGCGACGTTACGGCATTAAATTCATTTTGATTAAGCATTGCGACGTTTCTCCGGATTTGCATTCTTGCGATTGTTTTGGACAGCCTCTTCAATATTTTTCTTTAAAATGGCCAAGGCATCTTGTGTGCGCAGCGCACGTGCCAAACGGGCTTCGGGGTCTGCGTTTTCGTATTGGGGCTTAAGACCGGCGGCTCTTTCAATTTCGGCCAGACAATGCCAAGCGCCTACCTCGCCCAATTTTTTATAAAGCTCATTGAAATTCAATGGCATAGTCAAATTCTCACGCTCATAAACAGCCAAAATATATTCCCATTATCGGGAAAATCAGGGTGAAAGCAATTAAAAACATGCATATTGCAGAAATAAATTATGCATTAACTATATTCTTACGATTGACAACATACTAATGACCAATTATAAGCATGTTATTACCATTAATTGCAATTAACCATGTATAAGATAATCATGCGTATCATTAGCCGCACCTATCGAACTCAAAAATCTGCGTTGTGCAAGGATATAACATGTCCATAGGTCGTCAAATCCGAGCTGGTCGAGGATTATTAAGGTGGTCCGGTGCTGTTTTAGCCGAAAAGGCTGGATTAACGCGCGACACAATTAACAAGATCGAAGACGATGCCGTCCAACCGCGTGAAGGCACAATTAAAGACATAATACGCGTTTTTGACGAAAATGGCGTTGAGTTCACCGACAACTTTGGTGTTCGTTTGAAACCGCAAGGAGTAGAAGTCCTTGTCGGGCATGAAGGACTTTGTCGGTTTTTTGATGGCGTCTATGAATATTCCAGTAAACATGGCGGTACAATTCTTCAAACTGGGGTTGACGAAGATATTTTTTCTGAACATCTCGGCGATTATTCCCCGATCTATATTAAAAAAATGACCAAACTCGTTGAAGAACGCAAAGACATAAAGGTTCAAGCCCTAATTCGAGAAGGGGACACAAACGTAATCTGCTCGGAATATGCCGAATATCGCTGGCTTTCAAAGGAAATGTTCGACCCTGTTCCTTTCTATGTTTATGGTGATTGCTTGGCCATTATTTCTTTTCAAACAATTCCGTCGCCAACCATTGTATTGCATAAAATTCCAGCTATCACGCAAGCATATAAAAAACAATTTGAAGCTCTTTGGAAAATGTCTAAACCGATTAAACAGAAAAAGTAGCGATGTTAAAATTTCATGAGATATTTCGTCCGTCTATACCGGACAGTTATTTTGAACAGGCCGTGGATTTGTGGCTTGGGTTTGATGCTGGACATTTGGGAAGCCAAATGTATCAGGACCATAAAGCTATGATGGGACAAAGGCCCATGTCTGGGGTTTTAACTTGGGAAAATTATGCAAAACACGGCACTTTTCCAAACATTAATAAGGACGCTCTTCTTTCCGGTATAAAATATATTTTCGATCCGAACTGTATGAATCTGCCTCTTATTGAATTTGGTCCCGGCTCAATGGAGGATGCGAGCTTATTAGTTAAGACCTTTCAACCAAAAGAATACATTCCAGTGGATTATAGTGTTGGCGTTATCAAACAAGCTATGGATATGGCTTCATTAGAGAAAAATTGTTTAATTAGACCTGCAGTCTTGGATTTTTTCGCAGAAGACAACAGCCCTTTGATTGATTCTCCGGCATTAGGCATTCTTTTGGGAGTAACAATCAGTAATATACCTGGTCCGATCCCCGAAGCCCCCCCAAGCCAAGCTCTTATTAAGGCATTTCAAAATATTACCTGTACTATGCCAGCTGGGGGGTTTTTCTTGGTCTCAATGGATACTTGCCAAGACGAAAAGCTGATCAAATCATACTACAATGAACCTTGGCACAGGCTTTTTGGCGTAAATCATATTTATCGAATGGCCGAAGAATTACCCATGCATAATTTTGATCCCGATGGGTTTGAATATTACCCCGTCTGGCATGAGAATTGCGGACTTCTGGCACATACTGTCCGCGCCATGAAAGATCAAATTTTTGAAATGGGTAAAAATAAGGAAATTGCCATATCAGTTAAAGAAGGCGATGTTTTTCATTACAACAATTCTTTTAAATATAACCCTGAGTTTTTTGAAGATTGCGCCGAAAAGGCTGGGCTTAAGATAATTCGTCATTGGCAGGGAGAAAGCACTATACGCCTATATTTATTCAGCTTTTCCCCGAAAGAAACAAAATAATTTATTACCCCTCTTGCATATTAATCGCTTTAACAAGCAACCTCGCCAGCCCCCGCGTTTGCTTAAGGTTCAAATTTAATTCAAGCGCAGCACGGAATAGGAACGTTGTCCATAAGCCCATTTGTTTTTTTGTGGGCTTAATTCTGGCTTTGTCGCAGGCCTCGATGAGAAAACCCACGATAGAGTCAACAAGAACAGGGTCAGCGCTTGCCTTGTTTATACCTTTGACGGGAAGATCGACGATTTCGTCGGCGGAAACGTCGAGTGCAGCACAAACTCTCAAGAGCCATTCCACGGTAAGTTTGCGATTGCCGGTTTCCAGACGGCAAATTTGCTGTTCGGTCGTACCGATTTTTTCGGCGAGTTCTTTAGCTGTCCAGTTATGACGTTCACGGATATGCCGGATTCTGTTTTTTAATGGCATTTTTCTATGTCCTTATAAAAATATTAGCATGTTAACTCATTAATTATCTCACTAACCATATTAGCAAGCAATGCTTACCATGCGAGTAAAACCAATTTCAAGCAACTAATTGCCAATAATCTACAATCACAAAATAATAGCAATATTATGTCCGCATGAAACTATTTATCGTTGTTGTTTTAACTATCCGTTCTGGTTAGCAGTAATAATGCAACGCGTTTTTGCCGCTTTTTGGCAGGTTGAACTGGTTCCGGTTTTAACCATAGAGCAAAAACCGCCGAGCCCTTTTCTTTAAGACACGACAATATGAAGGCAGAGAAACACGCATTAAGCGTGAACGATAAAACACGCACTTATTCAGGAGGATTATCAGGGTTAATTTTTAAGGGATATGAGGAGTGTCATGGCAAGAAAGCGTCAGAACAGAAAGAAGCTTATACCCATAGTTCATATTACCGAATGCGCAACGCCGGAGCGTTGTCAAAAGCCTGGCGGGGTCATAACCGAGGTTATTGCCCGTGATGTTTCCGGCAAAGCTCTGATGAAACGCCAACGTGTACGCGTTGAATGTATGCTGGATTATTATTATTACGCATCCCGCCTTAATGAAGCGCAATACAAGGCAGGTCTTAAATTCCGGGAATTCTATCTGCGCATTCGCTTTGACAAGAATTGTCTGTCCAGCCGTAAGGCTTTCGTAAAAGAAGCAGGGTTGTTTAATCCGGATGGTAAAATGCTGGATCGCCTGGAATACCTGCGTTTGCTTGACGGGGCGCATAAGCAGCTTTCGCCGGAACAATGGGAGGTTATCCGTAAAGTTTGTGGTTATGACGAATATGCCGGTAATTACGCAAAACTGAAAACGTTTCGCCGCGGACTGGACATTCTGGTGACCTACTGGGGCTATGGATGATGTTCATTTGCGCAATAAAAGTATCTTGAGACGATCTGAGACAACATGAGACGTTGTGAGACTATGTGATACAGTGTGAGTTAATGTGAAATGGTGTGAGACTTTGTGAGACAGAAATAAAATTTTTATTTTGCGTTTCGCGTTTTTTTCTTGACTTTAGGTCGCATCCGCGCATATAATTCTATCATAATTGCGAAAACGTGTAAGAAGAAATAAATGAAACCAGCCGCACCAAATCCGGGCGGTTTTTTTAATGCCGAAATTCAAGACACATTAAAGGAAACGTCTTGAACAGCGCGTCTTCATTTTAAGACGCGAAACTTTTCCCAACCAACCGTCAAGCGATAACGATCCTGCACAGGCTTAACCGCGCTGGCGGCGCAATTGCGCCGATGTCACCAGCGCGTGGTTAGGCCTGCGTCGGGTTGCTACTTCGCCTGGCCTTACAAAGGAGCCATTTCATGAAACATATGCTTCTACCGGCAGCGGTTTTTTCTGCCGTTGCGCTGCTTAGTTGTCCGGCCTTCGGACAGCAGGGCGGCATACAAATGCTGCCGCCGACCCCTCTGGGCTCGAACACGGTCTGCCCCAGCGGTACGCAGCAAATCCTTTCCTATAGCGGCACGCCCGTTGGCGGAGCGCAGGGCGGGATCAACTGTGTCCCCATCCAGACGGACGCTTACGGCAACATGGCCGCCAGCGGCTTCATTCAAGTCGGCAATACCAACGTGGCGTGTGCTGCAGGACGTGCCGGGGCCATCCGGTTCAATGCGGCCACTTATACCTTCGAAGGATGCAACGGCACGAACTGGCAAGCCCTTGGCGGCGGCACAACCCTGGTTGTCGGCGGTTGTCTGACCGATTGGGCGGGATGTCCGGCAGGCTATCGTGTCACGTCGTATTTTAGCCCCGGCACCTACAACTGTTGCGACAAGTGCGGCAATCCGTCCTGGAAATACACGGTGTGTTCGCAATGAGCACCGCGCTTAAACCCCAAGGCTTGGCCGCGATAGGCGTTCTTGCCTTGTTGCTGGCGGCTTCCCCTGCGTCTTCGCGGGAAGCTCCGGTTGCTCCGAAACGGTTAGCGACGATTGCCGACTGCCCGCCCGGCTACACGCTTGGCGTCCGGGACTTGGCCGAACCGCAACCGCTCGCACGACCTCCGGTGAACGAGTTCGAGGAACAGCCCCGCGACGAGCACATGGACGCGAATAACGCGCCCCGGCAGTTCATCACGGGATGCGTTCCGCCGCCGAACCAGACGCCGCAACCAAGATATTAACTCCAACACACCGAGGACATCATGAAAACCTACGCTGTCGAGGTCATCGACCTCGCCTTGAGCCAGTCCATTGAGCGCTACATGGAAATGAAGCCGGACGAAATTTACGACGCCATCGTCTCCGAATGGACGGAGCAGATCGCTGTCTTGCTTATCGGCTTTTTCTTCAAGACCGGTTGTGGACGCTGCACCTGCCTGCCGGATATCGTGCCCGTCAAAAGAGACGAGCATGACAGCCACTTTTACGTGGCGTTTTGCAACTGCCACCTCAGAACACCTTTTGGAGGCCACTAATGGGAAAAGCATCATCCTTTCCGCTTGCCGCTGAAAAGATCGGCCTTGAATGGCCCATCGAAGAAGGCGGCATTGGCATCACCGCTAGGACAGACGAAACAGGCCAGCCCTATATCGGGCTTTATCCTTTAGACCCGACCGGCCAACCCGCCGGAGAGTGCTGCGAGTTCCCACGCTCGCGACTTATGATCGACGTTGTGGCAGGCTACAGGAGGGGACAAGCTATCGTTGTTTATCTTCACGCCGATGTGACGGAACGCGGCCTGGACATGCGGGTCATTATGCCCGTGTACATGGCACGCCGAGGCTATCCCCACCGTCTTTCGGCCAGCTGGGAAGGCGTCTCATTACAGCTTTATGAAGACCCGGCCAAAGACTGCGGAACCGTTATCGTCTGGCCTTTTGAAGAAAAGCGATGAAGCGACCGATTTTGAGGTATGACCATGTCCACTTTAAAGCCTCCTAGTGACAATTTTTTTCTTAAAAGCTTTGCGCAAGTTGAGACTTCGCTAGTGGCACCGCCACTAGTGAAGTCGTGCGGGCTAAAGCCCAAGAGGAAGAGAGCTATTGTTAGTGTCGAGTTTACGGAGCAGGAACGGGCAACTATTCGCGAAAAAGCCAAAATGGCTCACCTGTCAGTCAATGCCTATATCAAGACTTCAACTTTAGGCTCGGATTATAAACCGCCGCTTGATGACGCGGCACGCAAACTTTTACTTTCGCTTAACCGGGAACTAACGGCTCAGGGCCGGAACTTGAACCAGATCGCCAAGCACCTAAACAGCGGCACTGCAACCCCGGATCAGGGTGTCGCTATGCTCGATTGCATACGCGTGCCACTCGCACGGGCACTGTATGCCGTCAAGAACGCGCTGGTTCAGGGTGCGCCGCAGCCTTGATTATCAAAAGCCATATTCGGGGCGGTTATCGTTCTGCTGCCGCATATCTGCGAACACAGGGGAAAAACGAGAAAATACGTACGGTCGAGATTAGTAACACGGACGCCAGAGACCTTGATGGGGCCTTCCACCACATGTGGGTATTGGCCGATGGCTCGAAAGCCAAGAAGCCGCTGCACCATATCAGCATCAACCCATACAAGGACGAACGCTTAACGGACGAACAGGTGCTTAAAATCGTCGCGAGGTGCGAAGAAAAGTATGGCTACAAGCCCCATGATCACCAGCGCGTCATTGTTGAGCACATCAGAGACGGGCGGCAGCACTTCCACGTCATCTGGAACCGCGTGAGCCTGACGACAGGCCGTGCCGTATGGCCAGGGCTTCACTGGAACAAGTCGAAACAGGCCGCGCGGGAGATGGAAAAGGAGCTTGGCCTTAAAAGGCCAACGCCAAAGCGTGCAAAAAGAATACGTGGTTATAGAGTACTGACTGGGGTCTCCAAATACTTCAGCCAATCGAACAACCATTGCTGCATACGGGGGGCAAAAACGCTCAGGAAACCCCGAAAGGCGACAACAAAAGCCAGAAGAAGCCCGGCACCAACCAAGCTTAAACCCAACACGAGAAAATGGCCGGAGGCCGCCATTTTGGATTGGGAGCTTTGGGGTCACCTGAACCCGCCGCGCTTCTTTGCGAAATGGCCGGAACTGGCTCCGGATGGGTTTAACCCGATGGCGATGCCACCTCTACACTAAACGAGATTACAGGCCGAAAGGCCGGTAATGCTGTCCCACATGACGTGGCGCGGCTTTTTTTATGACTTAATCAAGGAGAACATTAATGGCAACGAACAGAAACCTGAAACTTGGCCGCTTTGTGATCGACGAGGACGGCAATTTACACGGCAACATTGGCGGGCTTGGCCTCGGCGTCATCGACGTGGTTACGGAAGAAGCTAAAAGCCAGGACGGCAAGACGTACATGAAGCTGATTGCCGATCCGCTTCGCGCCCCTTACGAGATCGGCGCGGCGTTCCCGAAAAAGAAAGACGGACTGGATTACTTCTCCGTCAGTCTTGAATCGCCACTCCTGCCAGCCCCGATCAGCGCGGCTCTTTTCCCCGAAAGAGGCAATGAAGGCGCGTTCAACCTCGTCTGGAGCCGACCGGAAGCGCCGAAGCCTGCCGCCGAGGTGACAGTCACCACCGGGCAAGGCCAGCGCCATAAGACCAAAGGCATAACCCCATAACTCCCCCAACCCCGCAAGGCACGTCCTTGCGGGGCTTTTTATACCGGAGACATATCATGGAAGAGCAGATTGAAGCCTATCGCGTGTCCGAGTTTTGCAAACGCTATGTGATTTCAAAAGCGAGTTTTTATCGCGAGATAGCCGCCCAGCGTCTTCACATCATTAAGCGCGGTAGGACCACCCTTGTCACACGGACCGAAGCCGAACGCTGGTTTGAAGCGTTGTGTCAAGATCAGACGTAATTGCCGGTCTAACAACATCATAAATGACATTTTATTAAATTGTTTTAGTGAGGCACTCATGCGTCGCTCAGGCACTATTCGCCAACGCTCGGACGGACGTTTTCAAATCCGATACAGCCTTGGAACTAATCTTGCTACGGGAAGGCGGAAAAGGTTAAGCATAACAATCAAAGGCTCCTATAAAGACGCGGAACGCGAACTGCGTAGGCTGCTCCATTCTGTAGATACCGGCGATTATGTAGAGCCAACGAAAATTACGGTTAAGCAATTTCTAACCGAATGGCTAAACACCATCCGGTCGCAGATAAGCCCGAAAACACACGAGAGATACACCCAAGTTGTTGACCTCTATCTCATTCCAACCTTCGGAGGTTGCCTTCTTGCCAAACTTAGTCCTTCACTGATCCAGAATACTTACAACACATGGGAAACCTCTGGACGGCAAGACAACAAGACCGGGGGGTTGGCCCCTCGCACGCGTCTTCACATCCACCGAATATTTAAATCTGCCATAAAGTACGCTGTGCAGATGCAACTTATCGCTCGCAATCCAGCGGACGCCATTAAACCTCCGCGGGCGAAGAAAGCTTCTATTACGACCTTAACAATTGAACAATCCGCTGTATTGCTTGAGGCAATACGGAACACGCATCTTTACTGGCCTGTGTTGCTGGCGTTGACAACCGGAATGCGCCGCGGGGAAATTCTTGCTCTACGTTGGAAAAACGTGGATTTTGATAAGAATACTATCCGCATAGTTGAAAGCCTAGAGCAGACCAAAAAGGGCTTAAGATTTAAGGCTCCAAAAACGGAAAGAACCAGAGCCGTTATTCTCCCGGATTATGCGGTTGAGGAATTATCCAGATGGAAAGTATGCCAGACAAAAGAAATGGCCGAATTAAAAATCAAACGAACCTCGGAAACGCTTGTATGCGCCGGATATGATGGAAAGCCTTTATGGCCCACTTCTCTTACGCATGAATTTATAAAAGCGATTAAAAAATTGCCGCACTTGCCAAAGATCAGATTTCATGATTTGCGGCACTCTCATGCCACACAACTTTTAACCGCAGGCATTCATCCGAAGATCGCCCAGGAACGTCTTGGGCACAGCACAATCACAACGACCCTTGATCTTTATTCTCACGTCACAACCACAATGCAAAATGACGCCGCTTCAGAACTGGACAGAGCCTTTCGATCAGCTATAAAAAGATTTGGGTTTCAGGGGCCAAAACTTGGTTCATGAATCAATTTGGGGAGCAGTTTGGGGAGCAGTTACGAATTTACTTTCCCCACCCCCATTCTAACTATATGATTTACCTACAAAGTCCCCGTAGCTCAGCAGGATAGAGCATCGGTTTCCTAAACCGGGGGTCGGAGGTTCGAATCCTCTCGGGGACGCCATTAGATTTTCTTGGCGAATAAAGTGAGCCTTAGAAAATCTTATGCCCGCCGAATCTTTAGCGTAGGCGAGCTATCCGCGGACGCATAAAACAAAAGAGTCATGGCACCGTGAGAAAGACCTCACGCACGTGCGCCTTTATATTTAATAAAGCCCCCATTATAAACATCACCACCAACCAACGGGATAATCAGACGATCATGGAGTCTCGGCCGCAAGAATGAATATAGAACAAAAGTTTTTGGACTCGGCAAATCGTCCTACTGGTTTTGATTATATGCGCCTGATCCTGGCCTGTTCGGTCATAGGCATGCACAGTGTGCGCACCTCCTATGGCATCGATATCGATAGTGCTTTATGGGACACGCCACTGCGTCCATATTTGAAATTGATCCTTCCCATGTTTTTTGCCCTCAGCGGGTTTCTTGTTGCGGGAAGCCTGGAAAGAACCCGGACATTAGGGATCTTCCTGGGGCTGCGCTTCCTCCGCATTTATCCTGCCCTTATCGTCGAAGTTTTGTTATCGGCCTATTTTTTGGGTGCTATCTACACAACACTTCCATTAGCCGACTATTTTAAGGATCCAGGATTCTTTCAGTATTTAACCAACGTCACGGGCATAATTCATTACTTTCTTCCCGGCGTTTTTAAATACAATCCCGATGCGGGCAATGTAAACCTTCAGCTATGGACCGTTCCCTATGAGCTGAAATGTTACATTCTTTTAGGCTTTCTCGCTTTGATCGGCATAAAAAAATGGCGAGCGCTTGCCCCACTGGCCTCATTCGCCCTGATCTTCTTCATGATGATAACCGGTTATATAGAAACGGGCAGTCCGTGGGGGAATATCGGCAATACAAACGTTCCGGGGCTGGTGTTGTTGAGTTGCTTCCTCTTCGGTGTTTCGATTTATCTCTACCGAGACCGGTTGCCTTACAGCCAGCCAATTTTTATATTTTGCCTTCTTTCATCGGTTGGTCTCTATTTCATCAGGGGGCTAGGGGACGAGATAACTCCGCCCATGGTTGCTTATATCACGGTATATCTGGGTCTTTTATCGCCACGAAAAATCCATCTTTTACAAGGCGCTGATTATTCTTATGGAATGTTTTTATATGGCTACCCGATTCAGCAGGCGTTTTCCGCTCTCGGCAATTGGACTCACCACTGGTATCTCAACATTGCCGTATGCCTGCCGTTAGCCGCACTTTTTGCGGCACTGTCATGGCATTTAATAGAAAAACCGGTTCTCGCTTTAAAACCCGGATTAATGAATCTCGAAAAGGCTTATCTATCATGGAAAACCAAACGATCAGGCCAGATATCTTAGGATAAAGCCACTTTCTCGTACTTAGATTCATCCTCTCAATTTATTATGGGAATAACTTCGCAAAAACTACATGCTCACTTGCAAAATAATAACGACTGAAGCCGAAGCGTATGGGCTGGCTGAAGACCGGGACAGGCTTCACGAACTGCCGGGCCGCAACCAAATCGCAAGTTTCGCGTTTTTCCGCGCATGGTGGAAAACCGTGCGCCGGGGAGATGCGGAACGCCGTGGTTTACAAAAAGCCCGGGTCGGTTGGGATGAACATAAAAAAGCTTTTGACTCAGCAAAAACCGTAATAAACAGATTGCAGGCTGCATACCTGAGCCGGCACACAACAATGTTAGGGAAGCAAATGCGAAAGACTATTTTTAAAACAATCAGTTACGCCATAATGCATATGAGCATTGCCATCTTGATCGCTTATATTCTAAGCGGCAGTTGGAAAGTGGCGCTTGCCATCGGACTGCTTGAGCCGTGCTTTCAAACCGTCGGTTTTTTCTTTCACGAGCGGCTGTGGCACCGGCTTGAAAACAAACAGTCCCGACCGCACTATCATGACAGCGTCATTGACAGCGTCTCCCCCGCCTCGCCCATAATTGAGGACATGCTGAACCGCAAGGGTTAAGCTACTTCCCTAACGCCCCTTCGAGATCCATCGCGTGTTCCTGCTCAACGGCGAGGATGCTGCGCAGCTGATGCGCGAGATGATAGAGGTTCAGTTCCTCGGCCTGTTTGATGCGCGTGATGTAGCGGTTGATGGCGTCGTTTTCACCGGCAAGGTCCTGCTTCAGCATCGTCTCGTTGTTCCGCGATATTTTCGGCGGCGGCATATCGATGGTCGGAATTCCGCCGAGGTAATCGATCTGGGCCGCGAGGATCGTGGCGTGCGCCAGTTCTTCCTGCGCGTGAACGACAAGCTCTTTCTGGATGGATTGATATTTCGCGCCTTTGAGCACGCCCTGATGCTGTGTGTACTGGATGCACGCCGTGTATTCCAGCGACAGATCCCGGTTCAATAAGTCGATGAGTTGTTTCTTCGTCAGAGGCCCTTCTTTCGCCTCGGGCATTTTTTTCTTTGGAGCCGCCATATAATCCTCCTTGGGTTTCCGTTTCGTTGACCCTCTCAGTTTAGAAAAGTTTTCCGGACAAGGCCAGACCGGGCTGCCCGGCGCGTGAGATCGGGATGTTTTGAAACTTGCTGTAATCCTGCTTTGAACATGCCTGAAGCTGTTCTGAACCCATCCTGAACACGCTCTGAACACGCCTTGACCTGGTTTTAAACACGCTCCGGTCTCGTCAAAAAGCGTTTCCGAACAAGCTGTTAACCCCTTGCGAAGCGGCCAAAAGGCCCTCTTTTACCGCGTTCAAGGCGTTTTTAGTCCTCACATCCCAACCATGCCGCCATACGGGCGCGTAAAAGGTCTGGATTGCCGCGTATTTCCACGATTTTCACGCGGCCGGCAGCGCCCGTTTTGATATCCAGATCCGCCTTCTTAAGCCCCAGCCCCTCGGCCAGCATAGCCAAAATGGCCTTGTTGGCCTTGCCGTCCTCGGGGTGGGCGGCCACTGCGATCTCAACGGCGCACTGTCCCTCGCCCACATTGACAAGGCGCGGGCGGCCCGTCTTCCGCGCGCCCGGCTTGGCCTTCACCACGAGTCGCACGCCTTTATCAAACGGCGTCAGAACACCCTGTAAACCGCTCATTTTCCTGCTCGCTTTCTGCGTGAATATTCGGCGCAATTTAGGATCATTGTCAATGCATTGCCTCAGTGCTTTAACCCTCTACCCTCACGCGCCCGATTGGAGTAGAATAGCGTTACCCCTTGGCAATCCTTCAGCATAAGGAGGTGTGGCGATGTTGTTCCAGAGCGTGCTCAAACACATGATCCACGACGGTACGCTGCGCCTTCAGACGCCTGGTGGCCGCATTTATACCTACGGCAACGGTCTTCCGCCCCGCTCCACTATCAAGCTTCACCGGCGCATTCTCGTGTGGACTCTCGCGTTTAATCCGCAGCTAACCGTTGCTGAAGCGTACATTAATGGCTCTCTAACCATTGAAGAAGGCAGCTTACGCGACTTCCTTCACGTCGTTTTTCTGAACCTGTCGCGCCTTGACCGGCACCCTCTAGTGCATTGGTTTGACAGGCTCTTTTATCACACGCGTCGCCTGAAACAGTTCAATCCGATCCCCCGCGCGCGTCACAATGCATCTTTTCACTATGATTTATCAACAGAGCTTTACGATCTTTTCCTCGACGCCGATCGGCAATACTCCTGCGGCTATTTCTCAAGCCCCCTTGTCGGCCTCGAGCAGGCCCAACACGACAAAAAACGCCACATCGCCGCAAAACTTTTCCTTAATCAGCCCGGCCTCAGGGTTCTCGATATCGGCTCAGGCTGGGGCGGATTAAGCCTTTATTTGGCGCGCGAAGCGTTCTGTAACGTTACTGGCATAACGCTCAGCGCCGAACAGCACAAACTCAGCCAACAGCGCGTTCAGTTCGCAGGCCTCAGCAAAGTCTGCCGCTTCGAACTGCGCGATTACCGGAAAGAAAAAGGCCCTTACGACCGTATTGTTTCCGTCGGCATGTTCGAGCATGTCGGCAAGAAAAATTACGACGAGTTTTTTGCGAACATCCGCCGCCTACTGACAAATGACGGCGTGTGTTTACTCCACTCCATTGGCCGTTTTGGGGAAAGCATGGCCATCAACCCGTTCATGCGGAAACACATTTTCCCCGGTGCGGATCTTCCATCCCTCTCTGAAGTGCTGCAAGCCGTCGAACGATCGGGACTTTTCGTCACGGACATCGAAATCCTGCGCTTGCATTACGCGGAAACGCTGAAACACTGGAACAAGCGTTTTCAGGCACGCCGCCACGAGGCCGCCCAGATTTATGACGAGCATTTTTGCCGGAAATGGGAGTTTTATCTGATCGGTTGCGAATTAAGCTTCCGCGCGGGAATTCTAATGGTTTTCCAGCTTCAATTAGCCAAAAAACTCGGCACGCTGCCCATCACGCGGAATTATATGATGGATAAAGATGAACGCGCGGCCCATGTCCCTGATCCTCTGGCGTCGAAAATACGCGCGCGCGCCTAGAGTCTCCAAAAAAAGAACCCCACCGGACATTCTGTCCGGTGGGGCGCAATAAACTGGACTTAATCGTGACGTTTCAGTTTACGGTTTTATTTTTTCTCCGGCGTATTGATCGTCAGGCTATTCTTGACCGACTTCACGCCTTCGACCTTTTTTGTCAGCGCCAAGGCTTTTTCCTCTTCGGCCTTCGTATTTACCTTACCAGTTAGTTGAACCTCGCCTTTCATTGTTTCAACCTTAATTTCCAATCCCTTCAGTTCCGAATCAGCGGCGAAAGCTTCTTTCACCTTCGCTGTGATTCCGGCGTCATCCAAGGTTTTAACAGCCATTTCTTTAGCGGCTGGAGGAGCGACCATCGGGCTCGGCGCGGCAGGCGACGTGCCGCCCTGCGCAAAAGCCGGAGCCGCCGCCAGCGTCGTAACGAACGCCGATACAGCTAAAAGGTTGTTTATCCTCTTCGTCTTAATCATTAATGCCTCCATGAGGGCTAGGGTTTCAGAGTAAGAGGTAGGGTAATCTCGGGGTCGGGCAAAAACGGGGCGTAAGCGCGATGTTGTTTTGACATTATCGCGTCAAATTCAAGGCAGCTTATAATGGGTTTCCCAAGCCATTCACTTTCTATAAACTAAGCTTTATGCAAGATTTACAGCCTTTCCTTTTTATCGCCGTTTTTATAGCCGGAACACTTTTGGGCGGTTTTGTGGCATGGCTCATATTCCGGGCACGCTTGGCAGCCCAGGAACAAATGGTCAACACCTTTAAGGCGCTGGCTGCCGACACGCTTCACCAGAACAGCGCGGCCTTCCTGCAACTTGCCGAAGGAAAACTGCAACAGCGCGAACAGGCCGCGCAGGCCACGCTGGATAAAAAAACCGTAGCCATCGATGAGATGGTAAAACCCGTCAAGGAAACGTTGCAGCGCATGGATGCGCAGTTGCAAGCATTGGAAGTGAAGCGCGAAGGCGCTTACCGTGAATTGGCCGAAATGGTTACGGCCTCACGCGAAACTCAACTCCAGCTCCGCAACGAGACCAGCCAGCTTCTGCAAGCTCTCCGCGTTCCCACCGCACGAGGTCGCTGGGGCGAAATCCAGCTTCAACGCATTTTGGAAATGACCGGCATGTCGTCGCACGCGCGCGATTTCCGTACACAGGTTATTGTCAAAGGCGATGATGGTTCAATTCGGCCTGATGCCGTTGTCGATTTACCAGGTAACCGCTGCGTCATTATCGACAGCAAAGTGCCTTTGACGGCCTATCTGGATTCCGTCCAAACCGCCAACGATGCTGACCGCCAAAACGCCTTGAAATTACATGCCCGACAAGTGAAAGATCATATCAAGCGCCTTGGTGATAAAGCTTATTGGGATCAATTTGAAACGCCGGAGTTTGTCGTCCTTTTCATGCCCGGCGAGCATTTTTTGACCGCTGCGCTGGATGGTGACCCCGACCTTATGGAGTACAGTTCCGCGCAGCAAGTCGTCCTAGCCACGCCTATGACGCTTATCGCTTTACTACGCACGGTGGCTTACGGCTGGCGCCAAGAATCTTTGCGCAAGAACGTCCATCAAATTGCCGAGCTTGGCCGTAGGTTACATAGCGCGGTTGCCGCTTTCGCCAAACATATGGGAACGCTTGGGAATAAACTGGACGGAGCGATTGCTTCTTACAACAGTGCCGCAAGCTCACTGGAAAGAAATGTAATAAGTAAAGCCCGGCAACTCAGCGACTTTGGCGCAGCAACGCCGGAAGAAGAGCTGCCTTCGCTGGAGCCCATTGAGCGCCAGCCACGGGGTTTATCTATTGTAGCACCCGGCAAAGAACCAAATGAAGACGCGGCCTGAATTATCCCATAGGAATAATAACCAGCCCTTTATTGCGTTTTAACGACAACTCATAGCGGTGCGGCCGAAGCTTACGAAGAAACGTGTTAGCGGAGATGCATCGGCCTGCAATAATGAGTTTGTCATCGCGCTTTGCTGCTTTGGCAAGGGCATCATCCGGTTTTTTCGGAAGCTTCAAATCTCTTGGCACCAGAAAGAATGCCACAAAAGTATACGCTGTATTCGATCCAAGATGTTGCGCGGGATAATACCAATGAATAACCTCATCATACCGCAAGGGCCCGTCTTCACCTCTCTTTATGAGAGATGGGGCCTGTGGAGCGAATTTTTCACTCCATGTCCCGTCAGAGTTCATACGCGCGCAATGATAGTCCTTTCCCGGGCAAAGGAAGAGGGCTATTGGATATGAACCGGATTTTATCTCTAATTTCCGGCCAGTATGCTCCAATCCGTCCGTTATACAAAAATCAACGACTTTATGAAGCGTATTCTTTGTTAATTCATTTCCGCTTAACGCTCCGGGATTGGAATGGCCTGTCGCCTGAACTTGGGCAAAATAAATGTCGCCTATGACGTATTGCCAGCAGTTCGCAAATTCTACTAGAACTGGGTCCTTACCCCATAAATCCGGATTAAACGGAAGCGCATCGTTTGTTAAATATGAACTCATGAATATAACGTGTTAAAAAGATTGCCCCTGAGACCGCCTTTACTTATAGCAGGCAACAAGTGAAACTATTTCCCTTTTTTCAACCATCCTTTATAAAGGATTTAAGAATTAACCGCTAAGATTAACCATACCATGACCCTGTTACGCCTTCGCACCATCCCTGACCCCGTATTGCGTGAGAAAGCCTCACCGGTAAAAGCCGTCGACAAGCCTGTCGTCAAGCTCATGGAAGATATGCTGGAGACCATGTACGCGGATAATGGCATCGGCCTTGCCGCCAATCAGGTCGGCATTCTGGAGCGTGTTATTACCGTCGATATTTCCGAAGAACGCAACGGCACCAAGGCACTTTTGATGGCGAACCCGGAAATTACCTGGAAATCTGAAGAGCCTTTCGTCTACCGCGAAGGTTGTCTTTCCGTTCCCGAACAATACGCTGAAGTGACACGTCCCCGAGCCATCCGCGTGTCTTATTTGGATAAAAACAACAAAAAGCAGGAGCTTGAGGCTGAATGTCTTTTAAGCATCTGCATCCAACATGAAATTGACCACTTGAACGGCGTTTTATTTATCGACTACTTGTCACCGCTCAAACGTCGAATGTTGACGCGCAAGGTCGAAAAGGCGCAAAAGCAAAAAGATAACGAAAACGGGAAAGTCCTATAGCCTTATGCCCCCGCTTCGCCTCGTCTTCATGGGAACGCCGGATTTCGCGGTTCCGGCCCTGCGCATTTTGCATCAGGCAGGCCATCATATTGTCTCGGTTTATTGCCAGCCGCCCAAACCCGCCGGACGCGGCAACCACGTGCAAAAAGCTCCCGTTCATATGGCCGCCGAGGAACTCGGTCTTCCGGTGCGCACGCCTAAAACGCTGCGCAACAAGGCCGAACAACAGCAACTTGCCGAACTCAAACCCGATGCGCTTGTCGTAGCCGCCTATGGGCTTATCTTGCCCCAAGCCGTTTTGGATATGCCTCGATTTGGAGGAATTGTCATACATCCTTCGCTTTTGCCGCGCTGGCGGGGAACGGCCCCCGTTCAACATGCCTTGTTGGCGGGGGATACCGAAACCGGCGTAACCATCATGCAAATGGACGCCGGTATTGATACGGGCCCTCTATTGCTTAAGAAAACAGTTCCTATAGAACCGGCAACAACCTCTGTGGCTTTTTATCCTCAGCTGTTTACGCTGGGCGGGCAAATGACTTTGCAAGCTCTTGAAGGACTCGCTGATGGCAGCCTTAAGCCCGAGCCTCAATCACAAGAGGGCGTGACCTATGCCCCCAAACTGACTCGCGCCGATGGCCTCATCGACTGGCGGCAAACAGCCGTAACCATTGAGCGTCAAATTCGGGCGCTCACCCCTTGGCCGGGCACTTTTTTCAACCTTGAAAATGAACAGATTAAAGTCCTTAAAGCTGCAATCGTTCCCGGCCAAAAGGCTGTTCCCGGCACACTGTTGGATGATCAATTTACCGTCACGTGCGGTCAACAAGCGCTGCAACTGGTAACTGTGCAAAGGGCAGGCAAAAACGCCACCGATGGGGCCGCTCTCCTGCGGGGCTTGCGCCTGCCAATAGGCCATGTTTTCTCATGACACGCTGGAAGATCACGCTTGAATACGAAGGCTCCGGATTCTGCGGTTGGCAACGCCAAGCACATGATTTATCGGTCCAACAGGTCGTAGAAGAGGCTATTCAAAAGTTTTCAGGAGAAACCGTTAACCTTTTTGCGGCGGGGCGCACAGACGCAGGCGTACACGCGCGAGGCCAAGTTGCACACTTTGATCTTGTCAAAAACACCGACGCCGACACAGTACGTGACGCGGTAAATTTTTACGTTAAGCCACATCGTGTTGCTATCCGTTTGGCTGAGTGCGTAAATGAAGATTTCCATGCGCGTTTTAGCGCTCTTTCGCGAACTTATCGCTATCATATTCTCAACCGCCGCGCTCCACCGGTGCTTTTGGCCGAACAGGCATGGCATGTTCCGAAACCGCTCAAGCTAGAACCGATGCGTGAAGCGGCTAAAATGCTGATCGGTAAACACGACTTTTCAACCTTCCGTGCTGCGAATTGCCAATCGAACGCGCCTATTAAAACGCTTGATTTTCTTGGTATCGTTCAGGAAGGCGAGCTCTTCACCATCACGACGCGGGCAAAATCCTTCCTTTATCACCAAGTGCGCAATATGACGGGCACGCTCGTTTTGGTGGGGACAGGACAATGGAGCCTTGCCGATTTCACGGCCGCTTTTGCCGCCGCGGACCGCACAAAAGGCGGGCCCACAGCGCCCGCGCAAGGTTTATGTTTCTGGGAAGTTGAATACCCGGCGACGTAAAATTCAGGTTGGTTTTTTTCTGAATTTATCGAGGCTAATAACCTCACCACGTTTTTCTTCCTTAGCTGTTTCGCCATCGGCCACTTTGGCTTTAGCGCTGGACCGTCCAGATTTAGGCCCAGCTTCTTCGTCCGCAACGTCATCACTAACGGACTGAAACTGTAAAGCAAAGTTCACCGAAGGATCGGCAAACGTCGTAATGGCCGAAAAAGGAATGCCAAGCCGTTCACGCACATTCTTAAAGCTGAGCGACACGCTGAAGCCTTGTTTGTCTACCTTCAGGTTATAATATTGGTGTTGAAGGACGATCGTCATCTCTTCCGGATACTGCTCACGTAAATAGTCTGGAATCTCAACGCCCGGATCGCGCGTCAAAAAGGTGATGTAAAAATGATGCTCGCCGGGCAGCCCATCTTTCGCGACTTTGGTCATGGTTTGATACACAACCTCGCGCAGAGCAGTTTCAATCATCAAATCATAACGCAATAGATCTTCGGCCATAGGAGCATTCAGGGGTCAGAGATAGCCTTCAGGGAATTCTTCTATAACTTAACCACAGCTCATGAAACAACGAAAGTCCGAATTCAGGAGTCCCCGAATACAGGTCATAAGATGCCCACGGTGAAAAGTGGGGAGCTTCTGTTGCCCGGTGCCCCCCGAACCGCGTACTTGCGTACTACCTTTTAGCCGCTAGGCGGCGATTAGGCAGCGATCGCAAATTCAGTGGCAACGTTATCGTTGGCACTTAGTGAATTGACCCGATAACGGCGGAATCATGCCGGGCAAAAACCTTGTCTTTATTGCGCACGTCGATCCTGTTTCGCCCCCACAACAAAAGCCCGTATAAGTTTCTTTACATCCGGCTTCTGGTGGTGGAGGCGCCGGGTACCGCCCCCGGGTCCGTAGCGCCTATGCCACAAGGCGTTTATCGCCATAGCTGGCAAGCCAGCTCTTTATATATAGCACGGAATACTTAAAGAAAAAGGTGAAGAAAATAATTTCCTTTTAAAACATGGGATTGTGTCCCTTTATTCAACCCCCAAATGACTTGATCTCGGCGCATTTTCATGGCGAGGTGGTTGGAGTATTTCATCATTAAAGGATTGCCTATGACCCATGAGATATTTGTCGTCGACGACCAGCACCCGGAAGACTTGGCTATGCTTCAAGCGCTTTACTCGCGCAGCCCGGCCAGCGTCATCACACACCTTGAAAAGCTCAAGGAAACGGGTAGCGGCAAGTTCATGGACCAATTTTATGTGGGCTATGGCCATGCATCAATCGGCGATTGTGGCGTGACAACATGCTTTATCGAGCAAGTCTCGATGCTTGTCGCCAAAGCCGTGCAGGACAATCCTCTTTACAGCGGTCAGGAAGCCTCGACACGTTATCTCAGCTATTCACAACAGGCGATCGTCGATCCTTACGCGCACCCCACCAGCACAGCAATTCAGAACCGCTGGATGGCCATTTACAATGAAACATTGCAACGTTTACTGATCGGCCTTCAGGAGAAATATCCTTTTGATCCCGTCGAATACAAAAATGAAAAAATTTGGCAAAATACGCTCAAGGCTCGAGCCTTTGACATTGCGCGAAGCCTGCTGCCCATCGGCACAACGACTCTGCTGAGCTGGACAACGTCCCTCCGTCAGGCGCGCGACAACCTGCGCCGCCTCAAGCATCATCCTCTGGCGGAAGTGCGAAACGTCGCGCAATCAATCCATTCCAAGTTACTGGAACGCTATCCGCACAGCTTCCGAAGCGACGACATGAAAACGGACGATGGGACTCCTGCGAATCTATACGCGGCAAAATTCACGGAACAAAACAGCTTCTTCTCTGTAGATGATGCTATCAAGCGTTTTAAACTGAAAGCCACAGAAATGAAGCAGCTTATCTCTGGTGAACTTGTTGTTCGCCGCGATGCCATAGATTTGCAAGGCCTTCTCTTTTTTGAAAGAGAAACACTGGCATCTCGTCCCTCGGCTACCCCGCTGCCTTGGCGGCTGGAAGCATACGGATGTTATAATTTCCTGTTTCTGCTCGATTTCGGGTCTTTCCGCGACATCCAACGCCACCGCAACGGCGTTTGCCGGATGCCTCTTATCGACGGACGTTTCGGGTTACATCCATGGTATCTCATCCAAATGAAAACGCTGTTGTCCGCCTCTGATTTCGCGGCACTCGAAAGAAACGTTGCGGGGCAGTTTGAACACATTCTCAACCTCAGCAAAGAAGGTATTGAAACTTCACCTCTCTACAGTCAGTATCTCTATCCTATGGGCGCGCAGGGGCTTGTTCACGTGGCCTATTCGGTTCCCGAGACAGTTTATGTTGGTGAACTGCGATCGTCGAAAACCGTGCATCCCTCATTGCGGCCTATTGCACAGAAAATGCTTCGCGTTCTTGAAAACGATCTCCCGGGGATCGCTTTGCACGGAGATGTGGATGAGGAATGCTGGACAGCCAAACGCGGCGAACAGACGATATCTGTCAAAGCTTGTTAAATTATTAGTGTCCAAAGGCGTCGGAGACCTGCTGGTAAAGGCCTCTTAAATTGATTCCCACAAAAGGCAAAACGGCAGCAATAGCCAGAACAATAAACGCGCTGATTAAACCATACTCAATCGCGGTCGCGCCCCGTTCGTTGCGAAGAAAACATAATGCTTTTTGAAGCATGCCAAACCCCGTATCGACTATTATGCTGCCGCAGGACTAAATTCGCAATTAACTATTACGATAATTTTAAACAGGTTTAATTGGATTTAGGAAACAAAATGGTGTTGTTCCCGCGCTTTTAGGAATTTAAGTCCCGGATTTTCCTCAATTGTACGGTTCAGGTGCCACGCATTACGTGCCAAGAACACCAAAGCGCCATCATGATCTTCGGCCAAATTGTTCCGATTCGTGTCAGTGAATTTTTTCAGAATGGCAGGATCGGAAGCGTCAATCCACCGCGCAGCCTCTAGGCCTGCGCCTTCAAAATGCGCCGGTAACCCATATTCAGCCTCCATGCGAGCGGCAAGGATTTCGAACTGCAGTGCCCCGACAACGCCAACGATCCATTCCGCGCCCGTCAGAGGCTTAAAAACTTGGCTAGCCCCCTCTTCCGCAAAATGTTCAAGCGCTCGGCGCATATGCTTGACCTTCATGGGGTCGCCGATATGCACGCGCTGAAGCAATTCCGGCGCAAAGCTTGGCACGCCTACGAAATTGATTGCCTCGCCCTCTGTTAAAGTATCACCGATACGCAGCGTGCCGTGATTAGGAATGCCCATAATGTCGCCAGAAAACGCATCTTCGGCAAGCTCCCGGTCGCGGGCCAAAAACAGCACGGCATTATTAATAGCCATCATCTTACCGCTGCGCCCATGAAATAACTTCATCCCACGGCGGAAATGCCCGGAACACAAACGCACAAAAGCGATCCGGTCACGGTGATTTGGGTCCATGTTCGCCTGAACTTTGAACACGAACCCCGTGACCTTATTTTCTTCCGGCTCGACTATGCGTTTGTCGGCTTTTTGTGAGCGTGGTGAAGGCGCATGTTCTGCCAGCCCCAAAAGCAGCTCGCGTACGCCAAAATTATTGATGGCGCTGCCGAAATAAACGGGTGTTAGGTGCCCTTCGCGATAAGCTTGCAAACTAAATGGCTTGCAAAGCCCACGCACCATCTCGACTTCCTCGCGGAGCTTGGCTGCATCTTCCTTACCCAACAATTCCTCAAGTTTCGAATCGTTAAGGCCATCGCAAGCCATGCCCTCGCTCGCCCAGTCACCCTGCGTACGATCCATTAAAATCAACCGGTCACGGATCAGATCATAACATCCTTTGAAATCGCGTCCCATACCGATGGGCCAGCTTGCTGGCGTAACATCAAGCGCCAGTGTTTGCTCGATCTCGCTCATGAGATCGAACGGGTCACGCGCTTCCCGGTCCATTTTATTAATAAATGTTATGATCGGCACGTCGCGCAAACGGCACACTTCAAACAATTTCCGTGTCTGGCTTTCAATACCCTTGGCGGCATCGATCACCATCACAGCGCTGTCCACAGCCGTTAGCGTCCGGTAGGTATCTTCAGAGAAATCCTCGTGCCCGGGCGTATCCACCAGATTAAAGCTGCGTTCCGCGTAATCGAAACTCATGACAGAAGCGGTGACCGAAATGCCGCGTTCGCGCTCCACTTTCATCCAGTCGGAACGTGCGCGCCGCTGTTCGCCCCGTGCCTTCACGGCACCGGCCATCTGGATCGCGCCGCCGAAAAGAAGCAGCTTTTCGGTCAACGTCGTCTTGCCCGCGTCGGGGTGTGCGATGATCGCAAAAGTGCGGCGCCGCGATACGGCTATGTTCATTTCTTGGTGAGCCATGGGGAAACGTTGATAGCAGATCCAAACATAGAATGTCAGAAATTAATCCCGGTCGCCCTCCCGTTGAAAAATTGGGTGTTGCGGCATTGGCTCAGGACGCACGATAACCATCTCCTCACGCCCGAAATCATAGTTTGGATGCAAACGGTCAAAAACATCCGCGTCTGTCTCCAGCACAGGGGGCACTTCTGGTATCATATCCTCGCCACGGGCAATGTCGCTCGGGACGGCGGGGCGTTTCGTAATGTTCCATCCGCCTTTGGCATACATATCGCCCGGCCGATCCGTCTCTGCAGTCGCCGGAAAAGTTACCAAAAAAAACATCAAAAAAGCTAAAGCTGTTGTCCTGGTTTTCATTTATTTATGCCTTAAATTTACCCGTTTATTTCTGTCTCACTGACAACCTTATTACGGCCTGTTTGCTTGGCTTTGTAAAGGGCCTCGTCTGCACGCTTGAGAAGAGCTTCAGGCGTATCACCACCTTCAAAATCCAGCGTTGCTATCCCGATGCTGATCGTCACGGACAGCGGCTTGTCATGGCCAGGCATGAAAAAAGGAATGTTGGCAATGGCCGCGCGAAGACGTTCGCCAACGGCCAAGGCTGTCTTAAGTTCACTTTCGGGCATAATGGCGACAAATTCCTCACCACCGACACGCACGACAAGGTCAAGCGGCCGTAGACTCTGTATTACGCGGCTCACGACCTCTTTCAGAATAACATCACCTATAGGATGGCCATATGTGTCGTTAATGCTTTTGAAGAAATCGATGTCAAAGAACAAAACGGACATGCAATGCTTGTCCGTCAGGAAACGGGCCATCATCTTTGGCAGATGCGCGTCGAGATAACGGCGGTTAAATGCGCCCGTCAGCGGATCAACGAGCGCCAAGGCTAAGCTTTTTTCATAATTCTGGCGCAAGCGGTCGTAATGGTGCTTCTGTTTTAGCTGCGTGCGCACGCGAGCGATCAACTCGCTTCCTTCCAGTGGCCGTAAAAGATAATCGTTTGCCCCCAGGTCTAACCCTTTAGCAACGAAGTCGATTTCACCCTCGTTTGCCATAAGGAGGATAGGCAGTGTTCGCGTGTTATCGCGCGCGCGCAATTGGCCGCAAAGAAGCAAGCCATCTTCGTTCATCAAATCGATGCTCGTCATGACTAAATCATAAGCGCCTGTTTGTGCTTCATCAATGGCCGCTGTTACAGAATTAATATGCACAACACGAAGACTAATGGATTGCAGGACACGTTCAATCGTACGGCGATCCTCCGGATTATCTTCTAAAAGTAGCACGAGCTCGCCGGAAACAGGCTTATCTTCGGTTTCGGAAGGCAAGGCAAACTGCGCAGCCGTCGCTTCTCGACGCCGCCATTCGTCCATCATCATCTTAAGGCGCAAGAGTGAACGCACGCGCGCCATTAAGGCAATATCGTTAATAGGTTTAGTCAAAAAATCGTCGGCACCGGCTTCAAGACCATGTACGCGGTCGCTTCTATCTGAAAGGGCTGTAACCATCACGACGGGAATATGCGCCGTTTTGGGGTTTGCCTTCAGCATTTTACAAACCTCAAAACCGTCCAGTTCCGGCATCATAACGTCCAGAAGGATCAGGTCTGGCTGATCGGCTTCCGCCATCTTAAGGGCTTGAAAACCATTATCGGTAGTGCTGACAAAATAATAATCGCGGGTAAGTTTCGCCGCCAGCAACTTCACGTTAAGGGCATTGTCGTCAACAACAAGCAAACGCGCCGACATAACTTACTCTCATATCATGGGGTCCGCTTCAAGGAAGCGTTTAATCGTACCGACAAAACCCCCAACGGAAATCGGTTTAGCCAGATAAGCGTTACAACCGGCGGCGCGTATTTTTTCTTCGTCGCCCTTCATGGCAAAGGCCGTGACGGCTACAATAGGGGTGTCCTTAAGTTCTGGATCGCGACGGATCCACTTTGTAACTTCAAGACCGGATACTTCTGGCAACTGAATATCCATAATAATCAGGTGTGGCTTGTTTTTATGTGCGAGGTCAACCACAGACATGCCGTCGCTTGTGGTAATCGTGGTATAGCCTTGGGCTTCCAACAGATCGTGAAAGAGCTTCATGTTGAGCTCGTTATCCTCAACGATCAAAATGCATTTTTTATGCGAGTAAGACATGGTGTCACTAAAACAAGAGAAACGCTATCTATCTAACAGGAAAAACCTTAGCATTTTCTTAAGCTTAGGAGAACAGAATGATAGGGGTTATCTAGATTGTATCTTGCTGATATTAATGCTTTTTTAAGACAAAAAAGTGGTGGCCGTTTCCAGCTATGGCTCGGGAAAACCCCATCCCTCAATGGGTACGTAAACGTGAAAACGGGCTTCGAATGAACCCGTTGCCCGGACGAAACAGGTACGCGGCGCACGACGAATGGGTACGTTCAGCGCGGCATCAAGGTCGAAGAACACGTGCCGTCGCCGAACAGCATCGCCTGCCCACAATATGATCCAAATAAAGCGACCGGATCGTAATCCGCGTTCGGTATAAGCGCGAATGTATGTGATCTTTCAGCGGTTTCGCCAAAACTCATGCGCAGATAACGCTCATAATTCCGTCCACGCGTCAGGCGATCTTTACCTTGAATGGACGCTGCACAGCCGCGCTCAATATACATATCGGTGCGAATTTTTTCACTCAACAAGTACATAACCCGGCGCTCCGGATAACGTAACCGCATCGCATTGGGTCCGCTGCGCCGTGCGTACGGGACCAAATTGTTCAATCCATACGGATAGTCATTGATGTCAGGGCACTGATTTGCATCCGGAATCGCAAAATTTGATCCCACCGCAACAGGACGCAACCTGGTCAGATAAAGATAGGCTGACGGGTTTGCGACAAGAAACCGGACCGGCAAGCCTTGTGCCGCTAACAAATCTGGTGCTTGCCCTGCTGCAGCGTAACGCTGAATAAAATCACCGCCCATGCCATGGCCTGCAATGACGATTTGCTGTAACTGAGGAAAAGTTTGCTGATCGGCAAGAAATAAAAGCATTAAATCTATGGCTGTGAACGAACTGACGCCTCTTTGGCGTCCTTGAACTATGGAATCACCCCCGATATGCCAGCCACTACCTCCCCCACTCGAAACACCACCGATTGGCCAACGGGCGATCGCTTTGCCCTCATCTGGCAAATGATCAGCAAAACGCGTTATGTCGATCTGTAACGGAAATTGGGGCGCCAAAATAAGCGTTGTGCCATAATCATTGCCGGCTAGCGTTGTCAGTATGGCCACACCCTCGCTTGGGTTCCGCGCAAGGTCATGGATAAAGATAATCGCTCGCGTAATCGCGCTATGATCCGCTGTTAATTCACGGTTACTGGCATAAGGTAACCATAGGAGATCCGTGCCATCCGGTGCATTAAGAGGTAACAAGGGGGAAAAACCCGTCGCCAAAACAGCAGCAGGCACTTTAATTGTATCGGGTTGTTGAGCCGGAGGTTCTGAAGCTTGAGCATGTGCCGAGGGCGTCTCTAGTGAAGGTATAGGTATATCTTTATCACTTATTTTATCGTTGTTTTTATCATTCAAAGACAAGGTTGGTGGCTCAACAAGCGCTTTAGATTTTGGCGTAGGCGACCTAAATACCGGATCGTTAATTTGGGGCACATAGGGCGACGGATAAACAAGATACGGTGCGGGGGGTGCTGTTTCAGCGGGGGTTACCGGGGGTTTAATTATCAGTTTTGTTTGTGTTGCTTCCTTTTTCTCGTTTTCCTTTACCTCTTTTTTGTCAGCTTCAGACGAAGAATCGCCCGAAAATATGTCGAACAGATCCCAGCCTTTTTTCGAAGACGTTTCGAGCCGTTCAACCTCCGGTTTGGCCAAAACAGGATTTCCTAAGACAAAGAAAAATAACAGAAAGGCCCAAAAGACGCCTTGAATTTCCAACTTTTTTTCCATCCGCATCATATTAACCGGGACTCCTGTAAATGCCCGACAAGCTATCACCATATCCCTGAAAAAGCGATGGGCTGGTCTTGGCGCTAATATGGTTAAAATTCTGCAGAATTATTAGCTTGTTTATTAAAGGACAACTTGTTGAGCATTTAAAAGTTGGCTTACAATTCAAAACATTCAAAGGATTATGTTGCGATGCCGATTCCTGAATACAACATTCCAAATCCGAAGGGGCCTTTCGGCTCGCGCATTTTAATTCTGGCCGCGCATCCGGACGACGAGATCGTCGCATGCGCCGCCGCCATTGGTCGCGCACAACAGCAAGGATCAACGATATTCGTGCATTATCTGACCCATGGCTGTGTCGCGCGCAAAACGTTGTGGCGATGGCAGCGGAAGCATTACAATGCATATGTTGAGCGTCGTTTGAGCGAAGCGGCAAAGGCCGCACGCTTTCTGAATTTAACACCAACAGGTAACGTTCCAAAGCGCGCAGCACGGCACTTGTGGCGCGAATTATCCAAGGTTGACAGCGAGTTGCGGCAACTTGTCACGTCGTTTCAGATCGACCAACTTTGGGTGCCGGCTTATGAAGGCGGAAATGCCGATCATGACGCCTTGAACGCGTTGGCGAGTAAATATGCATCAAGATATCGTGTGTTGGAATTCGCTGAATACAACTTCTATGAAAAAAGAGCGCGGTCGCATCTTTTCCCGTTTCCGAATGGCACGGAAGAGACGATTACACTGACGCCGCAGGAGCAGGAAAACAAGCGCATGGCGCTCGAAATCTATCAGTCGGAAAAAAGGAACCTGAATTATGTAAAGACAGAACATGAATGTTTTCGGGCACTTACGACGTATAACTACAGCCTCCCGCCGCATCCGGGAAAGTTGTGGTACACGCGTTTCCAGTGGGTGCCCTTCCGTCATCCGCGCATCGATTTTACGAAGCCTGAAGAGGTCTCTATCGCCATCCGAAAGTTCCTCGCGTGAACTTGATGTCGCGCAGTGTACCCATTCGCCCCGCGCCGCGGACCTGTCTCGTCCGAGCAACGGGCTCGTTCGAACCCTGTTTGTACAGGTTGCGTGCCCGATTTTCGCCGCCTGTCACAGCGCCGGGCGCGCTAAAATTAACCATCCTGATTAGATGAAGCGCATTCCCTTCCCGGCTATCATGGGTCATCTGTTTTATGTCACGCTTACAGGAAAGGTCATTCGATGGAAGAAGAAGAATTGCATGAAATCGGCTCGTTGAAAATCAAGATTGTGACGGGAATCCTGCGCACACGGACCGAAGACGCGTTTGTTTTGCCGATGCACCTTGATGGCTGTCCCGAAATTTTTGTTTTTGAACAGACTCCCTTTATCGAACGAATTCCGCGCGATCCGGTTCAACACTGGAAGCCCAAAGAAATCGTGGAAGAGCTTTGCCGCCTTAGAAAAAAAGATTTTCCCGTTTCGTATGCTTTTGTCGGGCAAAAACCTGCCGATGACGCTCCCTTTCCTGTCTATTCGGCTTGTGTCATAAAATATATCGGCGCTAATGTTATTCGTGACGCCGTTTTCAATGTGCTTTCGGCTGTAAAAGACACAGGCTTGAATAGCGTCGCCTTTCCTGTTCTCGGCATACATCACCTAAGCAATCTTTCAATCCGTCAGGCTATCGGCGCAATGCGAAACGGTCTTATTCTTTTCGCCGAGAAAAATACAAAGTCGCCAACCCCTACGATTTCTATTGTCGCGGATAAAACATTCCTCCCGCATTATGACGCCGTTCTTCGTGTCTTAAAGGAAGTCTTTAAGTTCGACCATCGGGCTGGTCGGCATGTTTATGCGGATTCTAGGCGAACCTCTTCGGTCCCACGAGGCAAAACCTTTGTCTTTAAGGACAGACCCGAATACATCCACGTCGGCCCTGCAAAAAGAAGGCGGCATCACAGGCCATTCAGCGCACCACAGTTTTAGTCTGAACCAGTTATTGTTACTTCTACCTCGCCCATGGCGGCGGGCCTTGGCCGGAGGCATTAGTTGTTCCTTCAGGCTGTCCGAACCGGCTCACACCCCCACGCCAATCGAGCAGATAACTGACGGGCGGAAACAGCTCGACGGAAGCGGCAAACAAAAACGCACTCAGCAACAATGCGGCCAAAAGTTCCAGCCTGATTTTTACGCTCGATGCGGCCGTGCGCGTTCTCAAGCGCTGCCGGATATAATTCAACAGAGGCTTCCGGTTCATCCAGATGTGAAACAGGGCGGCAATAAGAAACAGAAGGCCAAAAGCGATGTGAACGTTTTGCCAGTCCCGCTTATCAAGCCACAAGGCCGTCCAGCCGATTTCCTGCGCAACCCTGCCGCCGGGCGCGACATAGAGTATCACCCCGCTTACCGCCAGAACAGCAAAGCCCAACACCATCAACAAGGCCGTAAACGCACGGCCACGGAAGAAAAACCGGTTCATGATTGCTCCCCTCTATCAGAAAATTTTATTTTAGTTATAAATGAGGCAATATTTTAGCGGCTCACTATTGAAGAGCTTTCTTCCTCAACAACCACCTTCCCTCCTGCACCTGCCACGCAATAAGGCCCGGCACGTAGAGGAGCAAATCGCGGCAGCGGCGAATGACGGCCAGCGCCGCAGCGATTTCCGGCGTCAGCCCAAGAAGGTGACCGAAGAGCAAAAATCCCGCCTCCTGCACGCCGAGCGCGCCCGGCACGAAGAACGCCGCCGCCCATGTCGCCTGAATAAGCGCCTCGATCATCACGCATTCGAGTAACGGCAGAGGGTGGCCGAGATAATAAAGCGCCAGCCAGATCTCGACGCTGCACGCAAGCCATGAAAGAAATTGCATCACGCCGCAAAATATGGCGCGGCCATAACGCCGGTACATCGTATGCACGGCCTGATCCAAGCGCGTGGTGTTGCCCGCGAAGTTTTTCCACTTGTCGCGGAACATCAACGTAAACAGCTTATGCACGAGGCCGAAAAAGCCCACACGCTGCACAAATACCAGCGCGCCGATAAGCGCCGCCGTAAGCAGCATCCCGAACGTAAGCTGTACGGTTACGTTGCTGTCGCTCACACGCAGGACAAACAAAACAACGCCGATCAGCACAAAAACAAATTGCGCGATAATGGATGTCGTGATTTCCACGACGGTGCTCGCGATGGCCGTGGCTTTCCGCATGCCATGCTTCATCATCACGCGCACAGACAAAACCTCGCCGCCAATGCGTGCTACCGGCATCAGGTTGTTGACGGACACGCGCAGCCACAGCACATAAAAAAAGAACATTTGGCCAAAGCGTTTCCGGTTTGCCGAGCCAGGGCGCCCCGGCACCAAGGCCTGCCAGCCTATAACGCACAAATACATCGGCACAAGATGATAAAGGCTCGTCCAGACGATGCCCCAGCCCGCTTGCTCAAGGGCTTGTAAAACCTGTTCATAGCCGCTCCAGACAATCACGCCCGTCGCCAGCGCCAAACCCAATATGCCGATGATAGAGGCCACACGGATCATGAAACGGCCCGTAAAATTTCGACGACCGTTTGCGCGACGCGCGGGTCGCCGGAAGCCAACACTTCGCCTTTCGAATGCATGCCCAAGGGCTGGCCATGCCAATCCGTCACCTTGCCGCCCGCGCCCGTCACAACAGGCACAAGCGCGGCGAAATCGTGCAACTTGAGGCCTGTTTCAACGATGAGATCCACAAATCCGGAAGCCAGCAAACCGTACACATAGCAATCGCCGCCCATGCTGGTTGTTTTGCACACGCGCGCGATGTTCCGGAAAGGCTCCATGCCTTTTTCCGTTTCAAAAGACGTGTTCGGCGAAAGGTTTACTACAGCCTGTTCCAAGGAAGGGCACGAACGTACTCGGCACTCCTTGCCGTTCAATTGCGTCGGATGCCCTAAGGCGCCAATCCATCGTTCGCGTAAAACAGGCTGGTCGATTATGCCGAGAACGGGCTCGCCCTCGCGCATCAGGGCGATCAGCGTCCCGAAAACCGGCTTGCCTGTCACAAAAGCGCGCGTGCCGTCGATGGGGTCGATAACCCAAACGTATTCCGCGTCCATGCGTTCCTTGCCGAACTCCTCGCCCCAAATGCCATCGTTGGGTCTTTCCTTAGCTAAAAGAGCCCGGATTGCTTGTTCCGCCTCGCGGTCGGCGATAGTCACCGGCGACAAATCCCCCTTGCCTTCCACGTTTATCGAGGCGCGGAAATACCGGCGAATGACCTCGCCGCTGGCCTCGGCCAAACGGTGCGCCAGAGCGATGAATTCGGGCAGGCATTTTGTAGGGAACATTGATTTGTACTTCTCCTTGAGGCCGCAGCTTATCCTCGGCACGACAGGAAAGAAAGAGGCGAGGACAAGTACACAATCGACAAAGTGTAATCAAGCGCGGCTGGATTCCCCCTCCCCTTGCGGGAAGCGACAGGGAGGGGTATTTAAAAAAACTCACCCCTCACCTGCGAAAACTAAGCCGTTACTTCGTAACGACAAGTTTTCGCTTCCTCTCCCTCAAGGGGAGAAAAAATTTCTTCTAAAACTTGACACTTTCGCGAAAATAGAGCACCCAAGCAGCCATGAAAAAACGCATTGCCTTTCAAGGCGCCACGGGCGCCTATTCCGACCTCGCCTGCCGCGCGGCCGCGCCGGATCATGAACCTTTACCGTGTCTTTCATTTGAAGACGTTTTCGCGGCGGTTAACGAAGGCAAGGCTGAATTGGCCATGCTGCCGATTGAAAATTCAGTCGCAGGCCGCGTCGCCGACATGCATCATCTGTTGCCCGAAGGCGGGCTGTATATTATCGGCGAGTATTATCAACCCGTCATTCATCACCTTCTGGCCATTCCGGGCGCACGGCTCGAAAACATCAAGCAGGCTCATGCGCACGTTCAGTCACTGGCGCAATGCCGCCGCTGGCTCCGTTCACGTAACATTCTGCCCGTCATCAACGCCGACAACGCGGCGGCCGCGGCCGAAGTGGCGAAGATGGGCGACAAATCCATCGCCGCCATTGCCTCCGAACTTGCCGGCAAGCTCTACGGCTTGCAAAGTCTTGCGGAAGACATTGCGGATTTGCGCAACAACACGACACGCTTTTTGATCTTATCCAAAAGGGCAAAAAATCCGGCCCCGAACACGGGACCTGCCGTTACCACTATGGTGTTCCGCGTGCGCAGCGTTCCCGCGGCGCTTTACAAGGCGCTGGGGGGCTTTGCGACGAACGGCATCAACATCACCAAGCTGGAAAGTTACCTGATCGACGGCAAGTTTACGGCGGCCCAGTTCTACCTGGATGTCGAAGGCCATCCGGAAGAAACAGCACTCAGGCGCGCGCTGGAGGAACTGGCGTTTTTTGCGCATGAGGTAAAGATCCTCGGCGTCTATCCTGCGCATCCGTTTCGCTCCGCGCCCTAACATTAAAACGCCCTAAAAACGGTCTTTTTATTGTTGGCTTGGCCTGCCTCGTTTTTAGCTCTAAATTGGCGCTTCTTGAGCCGGAAACGTTAAGAGGCGCGTTATGAAAAATGCCCAACGAGGGTACTATGGACAATTCGGCGGGATGTTCATTCCCGAGATTCTCCATACGAATTTTGAAGAGCTGATCCGCCATTTTTATGAGACGAAGAACGATCCGCGCTTTTGGGCCGAGTATGAATCGCTTATGGGCTCGTATTCCTGCCGCCCAACACCGTTAACGTATGCCAAAAACCTTTCGGAGCTTCTGGGCGGCGCGCAGATTTACATCAAGCGCGAAGACCTGAACCACACAGGCGCGCATAAAATCAACAACGTCATGGGCCAGGGACTGCTTACCCAACGCATGGGCAAGAAGCGGGTCATCGCCGAAACGGGCGCGGGACAGCATGGCGTCGCCACGGCGACGATGGCGGCCAAGTTCGGGTTCGAATGCGAAATCTACATGGGTGAAGTCGACGTCAAACGGCAGCGGCCGAACGTCTTTTGGATGGAAAAACTGGGCGCGAAGGTCAACGTCGTCAAGGAAGGCACCAAGACGCTGAAAGACGCCATCAACGCCGCCTTCCGCGACTGGATCTACAGCATGGATACGACGCATTATGTTTTGGGTACAGCCTGCGGGCCCCACCCGTTTCCTGAAATGGTGTCGTGGTTCCAATCCATCGTCGGCAAGGAAGCCCGCAAACAAATCCTCGACGTGACCGGAAAATTGCCGAACCGCGTCTATGCCTGCGTCGGCGGCGGTTCGAACGCCATGGGTATTTTTTCAGGTTTCTTCGATGATCCAGGCGTAGAGCTTGTGGGCGTAGAGGCCGGCGGCCTCGGACTGGATTCAGGCAAGCACGCAACCCGCCTGATTTCCAAGGAAGGAAGGCCCGGCGTCGCGCAAGGCATGAAGACGATGTTCGTGCAGGATGCCGAAGGGCAAATGCACGAGACGCACTCCATCTCGGCGGGGCTCGATTATATCGGCGTTTCACCCATTCTTGCGGATTTGAACGAAAAGAAAAAAGTCCGTTTTGAAGCCGCAACCGACGACGAAGTCGTCAAGGCCGTCGAGATGACCATCCGTAAGGAGGGCATTATCTCGGCGCTGGAATCCGCGCACGCGTTCGCGCAAGCCATCAAGGAAGCGCCGCGGATGAAAAAAGACGAGATCATCCTCGTCAACCAGTCCGGGCGCGGCGACAAAGACATTTTCATCATCGCCGACGCGCTTAAGGACGAGGAATGGGAGAAGTTCATTATCGAAAAAGGAGAGGCGTATCGTGCTCGAAGATAACATTCGCCAACTGCGCCAGAAAAAGGGCCTTTTGCTGATGCCTCACCTTGTGCTGGGTGCGCCTTCCTTTGAGGAAAACCGGAAACTGATTGGGGAGATGATCGCGGCTGGGGCCGAAATTATTGAGATGCAAATCCCGTTTTCCGAGCCCATGGCCGATGGACCTGTTATCCTGAAAGCCAACGACGAGGCGCTCAAGAAGGGCACGACTGTAGCCGGATGCCTCGATTTCGCCCAGAAAATCTGCGCCGAGCATCCGGGCACCGTCTTCATCTTCATGACGTATTTCAACGTCCTCTATTCCTATGGCGTGGAAAAATTCATCGCGAAAGCAAAGACCATCGGCATTCAGGGTCTGATCATACCGGACTTGCCGCCGGAAGAAGGGCAAGATTATATCGACGCGTGCCATAAGGAAGGCGTCGCGCCGATCTTCCTCTTCACGCCGACAAGCACCGTCGAACGGTTGAAGGAAGTCGCCGAATTTTGCAAAGGGATGGTCTACTGCGTCGGGCGCAAGGGTGTCACAGGTCTCAAAACGCAAGTCGACGATACGCTGAACACGCTCATCAAAAAATTCCGGAGCGTCACGAAACTGCCGCTTGCTTTGGGTTTCGGAATACAGAACAAGGAGGATATCGCCGCCCTCAGCAGCGCGGTCGATATTGCCGTCATCGGCACAAAAATCCTCTTGATCCATCAAGAACAGGGGGTCGAGGCCGTTGGCCAGTTTCTACGTTCCCTGCGCAAATAACGTTAAAATCCAGCCTTTCGCCCATAAGAAAAGAGCTTGGGGTCGCCCCCAAGCTCTTTCCTTTTTCTACGGACAAGCCGATTAGGCTGTCGCCGAGCCTTTCAGCTTCGACAGCGCGCGGATCTTCACGCGAACGCTGGCGGGCTTTGCCGCAGCTTCCATCATTTCGCCGGTGGCAGGGTTGCGGATCAATGTGCCAGCTTTGCGGGCAGGAACCTTGCGCAATGTAACCTTGAGAATACCCGGCAACACAAATTGGCCTATACCCTTCGGATGAACGGAACCCAGCATGACACTTTCCAACGTGCCAAGAACGCCTGCGGCGGTCTTGCGCGGAATGTCATTCTGCTCGGCGATCAAACCAATGAGGCCTGACTTTGTCAGGGTCTCTCTCACCGGGCGAATGACGGCATCCGATTTGGTTTTCTTTTTAGCCATAACTTTCTCCTTCTGTTGAACGGATTACTGAAAACGGTAGGGGCAAAGCCCCGTCAGCACCCACGTGTTATTTGCCGCTAATCATGCGTCATGTAAATAGAATCGTACAGCCCGAATTTAATAAAACCCCGAAATTTATTGGGGGCTGGCATTGCGGCCGGTTTCATAAATGATAAAAAATTTTGACACTTATTTACACCAAGAACTATCCACAAACATTCTTGCTTTCGTCGATTTTAAATAACTATATCCTTTTCAAAGAGTTAGGAGAGTTTGCGGAAGCGTCAAAAGAGCGTGTTTTCCGGTGTTTTTGAAACGTTTCTTATATGAAGGGATCATGGGCCCATTGCAGCAGAGCTTGGCGCTGGCGCGGGCGGCACCCGAGGTCCATAGGCGCACAATGGTTCTTGACTTGTGCCGCATGTCGTGCAAATGCGCGCCACCTTTTGATTTGCCATGAATCAATTTCCGGCAAACGACGACCCAAAAAATAGCGATAATACCACTGAAACCAGCCGCGCGGATCGGGACCAATAATCCATCCTTTTGCGCGCCAAACACTTAAAGGCTGACGGCTTTTGACATGAAAGCAGTTAAGCGATGGATCCGGAACATCGCTGATGCGAGCCTTGGTGAACCAGTCTTCTGGCATCTCGGGGCGGCAATCGTTACAGTACTTGCCTTCAAAGACACCTAACGCCAGCATTTTTTTCGGTGTGAACACCGGCTTGAAGTTCGGCGCAAAGTTTTTCCCGGCTGGAACAACAATCTTGTACGAATAACCGGTTTGCATCCGGTCATAAACCGAAATGATTGTGCCAACTTTGTAAGACATGAGTTATTATGTCCAAACTTGAAGAATAACGCAGCCGATTCGGCTTGTCTTAAACATCCCATTTAATTAATCATTAACCGCACACCAACTAGGATGAACTGTTTTTCCTCAATGGCCTCTGTCTATCTTCCCTCAAAGGAGGACATAATGCGCCTGTCTCACTTCATCTCCGCCGCACAACAATTGTTTCGTCCTTTTTTGTTTGGCGGACTTATTGTTTTATCGTGCACGAGCACAGCCCACGCGGACATCGCTTCAACGCCAACAGAACTCGGCACTTTGGGCGGCGGATGGTCTCTGGCGACTTCCGTAACGAATAACGGCGAAGTAACGGGTCAATCCGTTTTAAGCAACAACACCACCTCTCATGCTTTCTTTTGGACGCAGTCGGGCGGCATGACCGATCTCGGCACGCTCGGCACGGGCAATTCGCTCGGTTACGCCATTTCAACCGATGGCAGCACGGTCGTCGGAAGCAGCAATTATTCCGGCGGCGTTGGCACGCATGCTTTCCGCTGGACGCAGGCGGGCGGTATGGTCGATCTCGGCACGTTTGGCGGAGTCGAATCCCAAGCCTACGGCGTTTCAAGCGATGGCAGCGTTATAACGGGCTATGCTTCCACAGCGGGCGAGGCCGCCTATCATGCTTTCCGCTGGACGCAGGCGGGCGGCATGGTCGATCTTGGCACGCTTGGTGGCACTAATTCCTATGCGGAAGGGATCTCCGGCGACGGCGGCGTCGTAGCTGGTTCTTCCGACATTACCGGCGATGCGGCGATGCATGCCTACCGCTGGACACAAGCGGGCGGCATGGTCGATCTTGGCACGCTTGGTGGCACTAATTCCTATGCGGAAGGGATCTCCGGCGACGGCGGCACAGTGATTGGCCACTCGCAAACCACCGGCAATGCGGAAACGCATGCGATGCTCTGGACACAAGCGGCAGGGATGGCCGATCTCGGCACGCTGGGTGGCAATTTTTCGGAATCGCTTGGCGTCAATTCCGACGGGAGCATCGTGGTGGGCATGTCCAAAATAACCGGAAACGCTATCACTCATGCTTTCCGCTGGACGCAAGCGGGTGGCTTGCAAGACTTTAATACGTTGCTCAGCGATGCTGGAATTGATATGACGGGTATCGTTCTGAAATATGCCAGAGGCATTTCCCCGAACGGCAAATACATCGTCGGCGAAGGTTCCTTTCCGGGTTATAGCACTGAAGCCTTTTTGGCCTGCTATGATTTGGAGAATAATTGCGTCGGCTTGACGACCAACGCCGCGCAAGAAGCATCGGCGCAACAACTCGCCGCAAACCAACAAACAAGCCAGATTCAGCGCCGCAGTCTCAGCAACGCGCTCCTTGGCGCGACACGTGCCATAACGCCCAAAAATTACACGTTCGCCGGCGGACAGTTCGGCAGCGCGCACGGCCTATGGGGGGGACAATATACCCATAGCGGCATCACGCTTTTGGGCGGTTTTGCTTACGGTACCCAGGACACGCCGAACGTGGATCAAAAGCCGTCCCCCACCATTGCTCTTGGTCTTCGATATACGCTTAAGGATTTCGGAAAGTTTCATCCTTATGCGGAAGCGGGCGGCTGGGTAACGCCGAATGAAAAACTTACCTTAACACGCTCATATATGAACGGGGCCGACGCAGCAACGGGCATAGGCGATACGAAAGCCCTTGAATGGTCGGGTTATGGAAAGTTGGGCTTGGCTTATGATCTGACCGAAGCTGATCAACTCAACGCTTGGGCCGATGTTGGGCGCCAGTACATGTATTTTGACGGTTATAGCGAAACAACCGGAGCCTCAAATCCTTTCCCGGCTGTCGTGGATGCCGGAACATCCCGAATGAATGTTGTGCGAGGTGGTCTCGGATATAACCATGGTTTTTCGAAAAGCTTTAACTTTGGAATCTCCGCCGCCGTTGCCCACTCCTTTGACCCAAAGACAAATATGAATCTCGCCGTATCCGGCGTTGGGACAATGACCCCAACGGCCAAATCCTACACATGGGGTGAGTTCGGTTATCTGGCGGACATAGGCCTAACCGAGCAATTATCGCTCAATCTCTTTGGCAGTGTTACGGCTGGAGGAAATGACATCGGCGTAACGCCCCATGGTGGCGCAGGATTCAGTTATAAGTTTTGACCGTTGGTATGAACGGGTGAAGCTTTCAAGTATTGGCAAGATGGTCTTTGCCGTTTCATTAGAAACATCACGCAGCGATTAATATCAATTACCGAATCATCTAACCTATTGAAAAACCAAAAAAATATATGTTTTATTCTCAGTTAAGTATGTCCAGATTGTTTAATTAAAATTTAACTCAGAGCTTATAAGAGTATTTCCGCTATAGCGTTGTAGCGTTGTAGCGTTGTTATACTACGTTACCATCACAATAGCACTCAGTTTACTACGCACTTCCACCACTTATCTACGCAGGAGGAGTCTAATGAAGAAGTATCTAATTGCGGTTCTGGCCTTATTCTTGATTGTTCCGTTCCTAGCCACACCATCGCATGCCGCTGAAAACCCCAAGGTTAAAGCAGCGATGACCGCGTTGAAGGATGTGACTGCCGCTCTTGGCAAGCCGAAGCTAGACGGTGAAAACCTGATGTTTGGCACGACCAAGGTCAACGGGAACTACACTGTAGTTGATGCCATTAAGACCAAGCATGAAGGCACAGCCACCTTGTTTGGTAAAAAAGGCGACAACTTCGTGCGTGTCAGCACGAACGTTATGAAAGACGGTCAACGTGCTGTTGGCTCAGCGCTTGATCCTTCAGGTCCTGCTTATGCCGCGGTCAAAAAAGGCGAGGCCTACTATGGCATCGTTGACATTCTCGGCAAGATGTATGACACAGGCTATGAGCCTATTAAGGCTGAAGACGGCGCTATCATTGGCGTTTACTACGTGGGATACCTCATGGAGTAATTCAATTCTCCGGCGGCATGAAAAGCTTCATGCCGCCAGGCTTCCCTATGGAAGGTCTCGTAATTAACGATAAAAACTGGAGACATTGAGATGATCAGGCTAAATCTTTCCGTCGCGCGCAAGATTACGCTGGGTATATTCACTATCATCGCGGTTGTAATTCTTTTATCTGTTGTGGCTGGATATTCCCTATCGTCAACTGTAACGACGTTCTCGTCTCTTATTGAGAACGAAACAGCCATGCTGCAGCACGTTAACGTTGCTAAAATTGCCTTGTTGCAGGCCCGACGCAACGAAAAGGATTCGCTTATTTTTGACGATCAGTCTTTGATTAAAACCGTTATCGATTTTGCGGATAAATTCATCGCCGAAGGCAAAACAATCACGACCCTTGCCGCAAACACCCAAGACTCTGCCCTGATCGAAACCGTCGGCAAATTCACAAAATTCGCCGATGAGTACAAACGGCTTTTCTTGATCTCTTCCCAGACAAACGTCGGTCAAGAGCGCATGATGTCTCTTATCCCGGTCCGCAAGGCCGCGAATCAAACCGAAAAGCAGCTCGACTCGCTTATTGAACAGGGCGAGAAGCGCATTAGCGAAGTCAAGGATTCAACCTTGCAGCGCTCATCCCAACTGCAAATGATTGTTTCCGGCGCCGGGTTCATTGTGCTCGTGCTGGGCGTACTCTTTGCTATCGTTTTAATTTCATCTATCGTTCGCCCGCTTCGAAAACTGCAGGACAGGATGGTTACTCTGGCCAAAGGCGCTTTCGATGATGAAGTGCCCTTCCTGACTCGCGCTGACGAAATCGGCGCGATGGCCAAAGCCGTTCAGGTATTCAAAGATAACGGCATTGAAAACCAACGATTGGTCCAGCAGCAGGAAACGGAACGGCAGAAAGCTGAACAGGACAAGAAAAAGGCCCTTGATACTCTGGCCAACCAGTTTGAATTGTCCGTCAAAGGCGTGGTGGAATCCGTCATCACGTCGTCGGCGCAAATGCAGCAAGCCGCGCATACGTTGTCATCAAACGCCAAGCAGACAACGCAACAGTCGAGCGCAGTAGCGGTCAATTCGGAACAAGCCACGACAAACGTGCAAACTGTCGCCTCGGCGGCCGAAGAACTTTCCGCCTCCATCGTCGAGATGTCACGGCAGGTTTCCGAGTCCAAGAACGTATCGCAAAACGCGGTGAACAGCGCGGCCAAAACCGATAAGCTGGTCGCTGGCTTGGCCGAAGCCGTCGGTAAAATAGGCGAAGTTGTTAGCCTCATCACGGATATTGCGGCGCAGACCAACCTGCTGGCTCTGAACGCGACCATTGAGGCGGCACGCGCGGGCGATGCGGGCAAAGGATTTGCCGTTGTCGCCAACGAAGTGAAAAACCTCGCGGGCCAGACAGCGCGGGCGACCGATGAAATCGGGAAGCACATTTTAGCCGTTCAGTCCGCGACGCAAGACGCGGTTACCGCGATCGGCGAAATCACGAACACGATCAATCACATCAACGGGATCAATTCGACGATTGCCTCCGCCGTGGAACAACAAAAGAATGCGACAAATGAAATTGCCCGCAACGTGCAAGAGGCTTCCAGCCGGTCACGCGAAGTTTCGTCGAACATGGCGGACGTCTCCAGAGCGGCGGAAGAAACAACCACGGCATCCGAGCGGGTGCTCGGCGCGGCAAATGAATTGGCACGGCAGGGTGAGGTGCTGAAAGGCGAAGTTGAAAAAACGAAAGCGATGGTTACCGTGTTATCTAAGAGTAGTTAGTAGAAACTGGTTCAGGGGGCGAGAGCAAAATCTCTCGTCCTTTTACCTAGGAAAGCCCCCGTTTGGGGGCTTTTTGTTTGAAGGCAAGGCAATCATCATTTCAAGACCATTGTTTGCCTCACTTTATCAGGCAATAATTTTTAACGGCTTTCCGCACCCGCTTAAGCCCCTTTTGTATCCAAAAATAGCCGTATTCCTTGACATATCCGGGTATAGATGCCGGTCGCTCGTTTTCCGGCAAACTGTTTGCAACTTCCGCAAGCGCCCTCTTGCACTCATCCTGCAGGCGCCCGAAATTATAGTTATCCCTCAGGTCTTGTTGCTCCCCATCTTTCACAAACGTTATGCACGTGCTTAGCGGGATTTTGCCCTGGAATTCCACATCGGCAAACATGAACTCTTGTATGTGGGGGTAGAAAAAATATGTGAACTTGTAGGTTCTTTGACTCGCAGGATCATAGACGACCGTGAAGTATTTTTCTTCGTCTCGCAAATGACCACAGAATGCTTTCGTTTCATCTCCTCCTTTGGCCTTTAATTCGGAATAAAATAGATGGGCAATGCCGCCGACCCATTTATAAGGAAAGCCGTTCTCGGAAAGCCATTTTTCTTCGTCGGCCGCATGTTCTATGTCCTTGAAAACCTTGGAATATGTTTCCCATGAATAATCATTCTCCATTTTAAATTCTCCTCTTATTAAATAATTAAAGGTTATATGATAAGTATAATATTGCCCTATAATAAGCATGTCAATAATGATAATACTTTCATATAGTCTTTTTTAGTTAAATCATATAACCTATTGGAATCATGTCGCTTACGCTTGAACAAATCCGCGCCGCGCGCGCGCTCATTGGCTGGAAGCAAAGCGAGGTTGCTAAGGCAGCCTGCCTTTCGTTGAAAGCCTTGAACAACATTGAACGCGGGATCGTAACGCCACGCGCGGACACGCTGCAAAGGCTGACAACTGTATTTGAAGATCGCGGTGTTGAGTTCCTCCCGGAAAATGGCGTGCGCCTCCGCGGTGATCGCATGGAAATTTACAAGTTCGAAGGAGCTGATGCCCTCGCACGTTTTCTGAACGATGCCGTTAATACCCTCAAAGGCGGGGGGGAAACTCTTGTGTCCGCCGTGGACGAACGCTTGTTCGTTCACCATGCCGGTGATGCTTATGCGGATTATTTTAAAATGATCCAGAAACGCGGCATCCGGGAGAGAATTCTTGTGCCCTATGGTGACAAGTTTTTTATCGCACCTCGCGAATCTTATCGTTGGCTTCCCAAACAGGAAGCCGACCTTGCGCCCTACATCATTTATCGCGACAAGATGGCCGTTATTTCCTGGGGACCGCCTTTATGCGTCGTGGTCGTCCGCAATGCGGCTGTCGCGGAAACATTCCGCCGCCAATTCGAGGCCCGATGGAAAAAGGCAACCGTGCCCCAAAATCGAGACAGAGCAAAAACGTGTGATGTTTGAATAGACTTGGTAGCAGCGGAGGGATTTGAACCCCCGACCAAGGGATTATGATTCCCCTGCTCTACCGCTGAGCTACGCTGCCACCGCGAGAGGGCCACAAATAGGCAGATAAAAGCCTTAAGTCAAGGTTTTGGCGTCTCTGCTGTCGCACATCAAAAAAACAAGGAAACAAGCCATTTTTTAGGGATCTGCGCCGGGAGCCCGAAAAGTAAAGGGTCGATTGCCAAACCCCTAACCCCCAACTCCAACCTTCTCGTGATGCTCTTCAATCCACCCGCCGCCCAGAAGGCGCGAACCCTGATAAACCACTCCGGCCTGCCCCGGCGCGACGCCATAAATGGGCTCAGGAAAGAAAATATATGCGCCGCTGCTTCCGGTGCGGAAAAAGCGTCCGGACGTTAGCGGCTGGGTTGAACGCAAGCGTACGGTCACCTCAATGCCTTCCTCGGGTACAACGTCGCCAAGCCAGTTGATATGGTGGAGGTGAACTTCCTTCTGCGCCAAAGCTTCGCGCGGACCGACAATGACCCTCTGCCGCTCTGCATCAAGCCGAATGACATAAAGAGGCTCGTTATCGTCGCCTTCCCGGTTATGAACGTTCAGGCCGCGCCGCTGTCCTACCGTAAAGTGAACAATGCCTTCATGCCGGCCCAGCACATTGCCCTGCAGGTCCACTATCTCGCCGGTCTCGATGGCGCCAGGGCGAAGTTTACTTACCACCTTGGCGTAATCGCCGTTCGGCGCAAAGCAAACGTCCTGACTGTCCTCTTTTTCCGCTATGGAAAGCTTAAAGTGTTTGGCCAGCGCACGTGTTTCCTTTTTTGTCTTATCGCCAAGCGGAAAGCGGAGAAAACTAAGCTGGTCTTTCGTCGTCGCGAAAAGGAAATAGCTCTGATCGCGCGTGTCGTCCACAGCGCGGTGCAACTCAAGCCCCAACGGCCCCTCCGCGCGGCGCACATAATGCCCCGTGGCCAGCGCGTCCGCCCCCATGTCACGGGCCGTCACGATCAAATCGCCGAATTTCACGTCCTGATTGCATAAAACACAGGGCACAGGTGTCTTGCCGCGCAGATAGCTCTCGACAAATTCCTCAACCACTTTTTTGGAAAACTTTTTCTCAAAGTCGAGGACATAATGCGTAATGCCGAGGCTGTCCGCCACGCGTTGAGCGTCGTAAATGTCCTGCCCTGCACAGCACACGCCTTCTTCGCCTTGCGCCGCCGCGCCCGGGCGAAGCTGTAACGTGACGCCGATCACATCATAGCCCTCGCTCTTTAAAAGCGCGGCGGTCACCGAACTATCCACTCCGCCCGACATCGCGACAACGACGCGCGTTTTCTCGGGTGCCTTGTCAATGCCGAGCGTGTTCATGCATTTCTCAGGCGATCTGGCTGCGGAGCATCCAAAGAGTCTTCTCATGATCGGTCAAGCGATCGACCATCAGCCCCTCGGTTGCAAGATCGTCAATGCTATCGGCAAAATCGGCCGCTGCGATTAACCGTTCGCGTAATTGTTCATGCGAACGGACTAAATCGGCCAGCGCAGCCTTCGCGGTCATAGGCTTTGGCCCCGCTTCCTTGATGACCGTGTTTTTCAAAAAAGAGGCCATGCTTCCTTCAGGCATGTGACCGAGAACACGGATACGTTCCGCAATCACGTCCGCGGCCTCAAGCAAGGCCTCGTATTGCTCACCAAGAAAAGCGTGAACCCCCGCGAACGCAGGCCCGCGTACGTTCCAGTGATAACCGTGCGTCTTGACAAGAAGAACGTACGTATCGCTAAGTACCATCTCAAGGTGCTGCGCCATGGCGGCTTTCTTATCCTGCTTTTTGGGTTTTGCTTTGTTCATAACAAGTCTCCTTTCTTTTCTTTTGCCACATCCGCTTATGGGCTCAAGCGAGCATAAGGAACATTAGAATAACTTCAACTCTTACCCATTGGGCTGTAAAGCTGATAGGGCGGATTCGAAGATATTATACGCCTGATAATGCCCAAAAACCAACAGCCCTGAAGCCGGAATCAAGGCGAAAAAGGAGCTATTTTCAGCCCGAAGTCATTCCCTTGACCGGCTGAAGCCTACGACAGCTTTCATGGCGTCTAATCTCGTCGGCCATAATTTCGAGAGACCGGTAAATCCCTGATTCCGGCACGCTGGAAAACGCGTAGCGCAGCACTTCCGTGCCACCAAAACGCGGGTGGTTGTTTTCGCAACCGGCAATAACGCCAACGTTTCTTTCCAATAACTTCTCAAAAACAGCCGCCGCGGCACGAACCTTAAAACTGCAAAAATAGCCCGAGTTAAACGGCAGCAACGGCATCGTTTTCGCGAATATTGGATCCGAAGTCATCGCATCTTTTATCGCTGTGGCCCGCCGCGCCATAACAGCGTTAATCTCTTTTTTGTTCTGCATGAACATGTCCGAGAGATAAACCTGTTCCACCATCTCTTGGCTTAAGACACACGGCATTGAGATGATCGCTCGCGTCACGCCTGCCAGCTTCTGGTTTAGCGTGTTAATGGTTTTAGGATTCATCCCGTAGGGGAGGACGAAAAGCGCACCGACACGCAGCCCCCAGACATTGGCTTCTTTCGTGGGCCCCTTCGCCCCCAAAACAAGCGCCTGTGGATGCACGTCTACCAGATAGGACATAATCGTCTTCTGCGTCGCATTGTCATAGGAAAAGCCGTAATAAGCTTCATCCGTAATGACGACGGTGTGCATCTTCCGGTTCGCCCGCATTACATCCCAGATTGTTGTGCGCAGTTGTTGGCCTTCTTCGTCCGTCAGGTTGTAACCAGTCGGGTTGTTCGGAAAATTGAGATAGACGACGACTTTCCTGAACCCGCTTTTATGCGCGGATTCCATGGCTTCGGCGAGGCCTTCAAAATTAAAACCGGTCCTTGCCTTGTTAAAGAACGGATAGGTTATAAGCGTCGCGCCAAAAACGTCTTGAAACTGAAGTTGGATATTTTCCCAAAAGAAACTGTGCGCGACGACTGCCGTTTCATGGTCGATAAACAAGGCCGCTACATCGCTAAGCGCTTGCGTCAGGCCATGGGTGATAACCGGCAGACCCAGCCTCTCGATTCGCGCATCCTTGCGTAAAATTTCGCGAAGCGAGTCCAACCCAGCGCTCGGTCCATAAACGATGCCCTTGGAAAGCGGAATCTCCATGGCCTCGAAAAGCTCACGTGTCTTCTGGTAAACCAGCGGCTGTCCATTATCATCAAGCGTCGTCCCGATGGTCGCATTATAAAACTTTTCGCCGTTTTGCACGGCTCTTGTTGCCGCGTCCCCTGCCTTCTTGGCTTGCGCCAGTATGCCGTCACTCGGGAAATACGCGCGGAATCCCGCTGGCGCAAGCATGTCGAGGATTTCCGGGTTATGCATATGAAGCATGCCGTTTAATTGACCGGCCTGTTTTGTGGGATTGGGTTTAATGACATAAATGCTCACAGCAGTATCTCCTTTTTCGTGAAAATGATTCCTTGGCAATCCTTCTCCTTTTAACGTCTTCGGATAGCATGTCAAAACCGTAGATGAAGGGTCTTAGGTCAAAAAAACCAGATGTTGCTTATTCCGCCCTTAAACGCGGGTTCCCCCCCACCCCAAGGCTCGCTCTCCGCCGCGTGCGGCAGCCCGCTAGCTCCTCCTCCGGGCCCCATGCATGCCGGGTATCCGCCTCTACGCCACAGCACACGCTATCCCGGACCCAAACCACTCCGCCACGGCTCCATCCCCTTCTGATTCAACGCTTTTTAGGTCTCTTCAGCCGCTTCACCGCGCGTTGGATACGGCTGCAGGCCTCTTTCAAGGCCTCGGTCGACGTGGCGTACGAGATGCGGAAATAAGGGCTCATGCCAAAGGCCGACCCCGGCACGGCCGCAACCCCTTCGCTCTTCAGGAAATACGTCACGACATCATCGTCTGTTTTAAGTACGTGGCCTTCAGGTGTCTTCTGCCCGATCAATCCAGCGCAACCCGGATAAACGTAAAACGCGCCTTCGGGCTTCAGGCAGGTCAATCCCGGAATCGCATTAAGCATCTTCACGACCATATCGCGGCGTTGTTTGAAGACTTTGCGTTGTTTTTGCATGAAGTCTTTCGGCCCGTTGAGCCCCTCAAGTGCCGCCGCTTGACTGATCGAGCACGGGTTGCTGGTCGAATGGCCCTGAATCTCGCTCATTTTCTTGATGAGCAGCTCGGGTCCACCGGCATAGCCGATGCGCCACCCTGTCATGTTATAGGCTTTTGACACGCCATTCACGGTTAACGTGCGCTCGTAAAGATAGGGCGCGACTTTAGCGATCGTAGTGAACTTGAACGTGTCATACACGATATGCTCGTACATATCGTCGCTCATAATCCATACCTGCGGATGGCGCTTCAGGACGCCTGCTAGCGCTTTTAACTCCGCTTCCGTATAAGCCGCACCGCTTGGGTTGCTGGGCGAATTCAAAATCAACCATTTAGTCTTTTTCGTGATGGCTTTCTCCAAATCCTTCGGCAGCAGCTTGAATCCATTCTCGGCCTTTCCCTCGACAAAAACAGGCTTGCCGTCAGCAAGGTTCACAATATCGGGGTAGGAAACCCAATAGGGGACCGGGATAATCACTTCGTCACCCTTGCTGAGCGTCGCAACAAGGGCATTAAAAATCACCTGCTTGCCGCCAGCGCCGACGCTGATCTGGCTGGGCTTATAATCTAGGCCGTTTTCACGCTTAAACTTGGCGCATATAGCCTTTTTAAGATCGGGGGTACCGTCGACGGCCGTATACTTCGTAAAACCGCCTTGAATGGCCTTGTTTGCCGCCTTTTTGATGTGTTCGGGCGTATCGAAATCGGGCTCGCCGGCAGCCAAACCGATCACATTCTGCCCTGCGGCCTTCATTTCTAAAGCCAGTTTAGTGATGGCAAGCGTCGGTGAAGGTTTTACTTTCTTCAGTCGGATGGCAAAAAAATTCTGTTGGTTCGTCATGGCATTCTCCCCGAAAGATTTTTTGATTTATTTGTGGTTGTTGGATCACATTAAACAAGGATTTCGAGTCGCGGGGCAAAAAAACAACACGCCTCTGTATCTCCTTACAACCAAAAATTTTTAAATCAACGGAAAGAATTTAAATACAAAAACCATTAAAATTAAATGGTTGTTTATTTTTATGCTCTTTTACAGGTCATTAAACATGCGCTTATAGTTTACATAATAACTACTCACAGATTCTTGTCTCTGGACTTCCTCCCCACCTTTGCCAGAATCTTAAAATGAAAGGACAAGGACATGACAAACATGCTCGCCCGTTTAAAAATAATTGTGCGTATTTATTTGCTGATTTTCGTTGCGACGATCGGCATTGTTTCCGTTGTCCTTATCAGCGGAAAGGAAATCCAGAGCGCCCTTTACGAAGCGAAAGCAACGCAGACAGAAACTCTCGTCGCATGAACGCACTCTCTTATAGCTAGCTATGTCGAGCGCGCAAAGAAAGGAGAGCTAACCGAGGACGAGGCCAAAAAGCAGGCTCTGAAGGCTGTATCGGGACTCCGTTATGACAAAACAAACTATTTCTGGGTCAATGACTGGGACGGCATAATGCTTTACCATCCTACCGAAAAGCTGGTGAACACGAATATTCTGGACATGAAAGATGCCCAAGGAAAAAGGCTTTTCGCGGACATGATTGTTCTTGTGAAAAAAGAAGGCGCCTCAATTTACGACTACTACTGGAAAGACACAGATGGAATAACAAAACCCAAAATTTCTTATGTCCAAGGCGTACCGGAATGGAAATGGTTAGTTGGCAGCGGGTTATATGTAGACAGCATTGAGAAAACGGTTTGGGAGGCACAGAAAAGCCTAGGTATAGCCGCTGGTCTTCTGTTGATGATCGCTATGATCATCGCTTCTTTCATTGGACGCAGCATCTCGAAACCCATCCAAGTTCTGAACGGCGCCATGCAGCAGTTGGCGGGCGGCGATACGACAGGCCACATCGGCATGGATGAACGCCGCGACGAAATTGGCGACATGGCCAAAACCGTCAAAGTCTTCCAGGAGAACGCGCGGCAGGTCGAGAAACTTAAGGCCGAACAGGTAGAAATGGAACGTCGTGCAGCTCTTGAAAAGAAACAAGCAATGGAAAAAATGGCCAACGAGTTCGAGCAAAGTATCGGCCAAATTGTGAACGTCGTTGCCTCGGCGGCAACTCAACTACAGGCCAACGCCAAACATTTGTCGGACATAGCCGACCAAACAAGCCGTCAATCCGCTACTGTAGCAGCTGCAACTGAAGAAGCCTCTTCGAGCGTCAGCACTGTTGCATCCGCGACCGAAGAGCTGTCTGCGTCGATTGGTGAGATCAACCGACAGGTTGTTGAATCTTCCCGAACAGCTCAAGAAGCTGTGGATGAGGTCAAGAAAACGGACGCAACTGTGTCAACCTTGTCGGAAGCCGCAGCACAGATCGGCGACGTAGTGAAGCTCATTCAGGACATCGCGGAGCAAACCAACTTGCTGGCGCTGAACGCAACGATTGAGGCGGCTCGAGCAGGCGAAGCAGGCAAGGGTTTTGCCGTTGTGGCCAGCGAAGTAAAGAATCTGGCCACGCAGACGGCCCGGGCGACCGAAGAAATATCAAGAAAGATTGTCACAGTTCAGGGCGTATCGAATGAATCCGTCTCCGCGATCCGCAGCATCGGTAAAACCATCGAACAAATCAGTGAAATCACAGGAGCGATTGCCAGCGCAATCCATGAGCAAGCGGCAGCAACGAAGGAAATTTCGAATAATGTTCAACAGGCCTCAGCGGGAACTAACGAAGTGTCAAGTAATATCACGAAGGTGACACACGCTGCTTCTGAATCCCGCAGTGCCTCCGACGAGGTGCTGCAGGCTTCCGGGGAACTGTCAAAACAGTCTGAACGCCTTCGTTCCGAAATCCAAACGTTCCTAGCGAAGCTTAGACAAGGCTAAACCGGGTTAACACATCGTTAAAGTGTGGTCTCACACTGTTCCTTAAATGAGATTCTTTCCATTCGAGGCGGTCTTTTATTATCTAAAAATTTATTTAGTCTTCTCTTTATGCCCTTCCAAAAAGGGTAATACCTTTCTAATATCTCTTTGATTCGCTGTTTTCTCACTCAGGCACATCCCATGAAAGAAACACTAACTGAAACCATCGGCATCGTAGGTGCGGGCCGGATGGGGAGTGGTATTGCACAGGTTTGTGCTCAGGCCGGGCTAAACGTTATTCTTGTTGATGCCCGATTAAAATCGCTAACAAATGCTTTGGAACTCATCGGAGATAATCTCGATAAGCTGATTACTGAAGGAAAGCTAGGCCTAGAACAGAAAGGCACTGTTTTACAACGAATTACGTCTGGAACAGATTTCTCATTATTGAAAAAATGCAGCCTTTGTATTGAAGCTGTCCTCGAAAACGCTGGGATCAAGGGATCCATACACTATAAAATCCGGAATAAAGCCGGTGTCGACGTTGTCATCATAACTAATACTGTCGGCCTTTCTATCGCTCGTTTTGCCAGCCGCATTATTGCACCAGATAAGTTCCTTGGCATGGTCTTTGGGTTCCCGCCTCAAACTGCTAATGAAGTCAAGCTTATCAGGGGACCTCAAACTTCACCTGCGACAATGGCTTTGGCCACACGTATTTTTCAAACTATTGGTAAAAAAGTAACAGTAATTCAAGACCATCCCGCCCCTACACGCATACCTTTACGCGATCGGATAAGGGCCCTAGCCGTTATTCTGGTTGCTTCGCCTGTGGTTATTGGCATTGCCACTTTTATGGGTCTTTCTTCGGAGAACATGCATACGATTGCAGGCGTTTGTGTTGCTATTGATTTACTGGCGGCTGCTACCCTTATATACGAACTCGAAACAAGATTAACACGCTTGCGCTTTTTGACCCGTGCCATGACAAGCCTCGCCGCAGACGACTTAACCGTAACTATTCCGGACACCGATAAACAAGACGAGTTCGGCGATATGTCGAGACTTGTAGAGATATTTAAAATGATTACCGTGTCCTTGGACCGCCTTGCTGACGAAGAAGTCAGCAAAACACGCGCGGCCATTGAAAAAAAACAAATACTAGAAAAATTGGCGCATGACTTTGAGCAAAATGCCAGTCAAATTGTTGATTTTGTGGCCTCCGCCGCATCAGAATTACAAGCTAACGCTAAAAATCTTTCGTCTATAGCCGATCAAACAAACCGACAATCCTCCTCTCTTGCCACAACTATTGAAGGGGCTTCGTCAAGCGTTCAGTCCGTTACTTCATCGGCTGAAGAACTGTCGGCTTCAATTAATGAAATCAGTCGACAAGTTGTCGAATCTTCCCGCATCGCTCAACACGCTGTTGCGGAAGTCAAAAAAACAGACGCTACTGTCTTAACCTTGTCAGAGTCTGCAACACAAATCGGCGATGTTGTTAAACTTATTCAGGACATCGCTGAACAAACCAATCTTCTCGCCCTTAACGCAACGATAGAAGCCGCACGCGCCGGTGAAGCTGGAAAAGGTTTTGCTGTCGTGGCCGGAGAAGTTAAAAACCTTGCCAACCAGACAGCTCACGCGACTGAGGAAATTTCAAAAAAAATTATTACCGTTCAGACCGCCTCAAATGAAGCAGTCAACGCCATCCGCAGCATTGGCTCTACCATCGATCAAATTAACAATATTACAAATCTTATCTCTAATGCAGTTCAGCAACAAACAACGGCAACAAAAGAGATTTCAACCAATGTCCAGCAAGCTTCAGTCGGAACGAATGAAGTTTCTCAAAACGTAGTGAGCTTCACTCGGGGGGCCGCTGAATCGCAAGGCGCAGCCAGTCAGGTATTACAAGCCTCAAATAATCTATCGGAACAGGCCAATCATTTGCGTGTGGAAATTCAAAATTTCCTTAACCGTGTCAAACAAGGATAACTTTTAGGTTTTTTTTCGTCGCCTTAATTCAGTCCAATACTCTAAACGTTTTTTTATCTCGCGCTCAAACCCGCGCTCGACGGGACGATAAAACTCCTGCCGGGACATGCCCTCAGGAAAGTAGCTCTGCCCCGAAAAAGCATCGGCGTCATCATGATCGTAAGCATATCCTTCTCCGTACCCCATTTCTTGCATTAGGCGCGTTGGAGCATTCAGAATATGTTTTGGAGGCATGAGAGATCCTTTCTGTTTCGCTGTCGCCATGGCAGCTCCTAGCGCCATATATGCCGCATTGGACTTTGGAGCCGTGGCCAAGTAAATGACGGCCTCAGCCAAAGCCAGTTCACCTTCGGGACTCCCCATCCGTTCATATGCTTCCCATGCGGCCAACGCTATTGGCAGGGCCTGCGGATCGGCTAGCCCAACATCTTCACTGGCAAAGCGCGTAATACGTCTTGCAATATATCTCGGGTCTTCGCCCCCAGCTAACATACGAGCCAACCAATAAAGTGCGGCATTGCAGTCAGATCCTCGTAATGATTTATGTAGTGCACTAATAAGATTGTAATGGCTTTCTTGCGCTTTGTCATAGAGCGGCTGACGATGTTGAACAAATTCCGCGAGAGATGTGGAGCCCATTGGTTCTAAAGATGAACGAGCAAACAACTCTTCCGCCATTACTAACAAATAACGGCCATCACCATCCGCCATGGCCTTAAGGGCTGTTCGCGCATCAGTTGTTAAAGGAAGCTTTCGGTTCTCCAGAACTTCCGCACGCTCAAGCATTTGTTCCAACGCCATATCATCCAAACGGTTCAGAACAAGAACCTGACAACGTGACAACAATGCTCCATTCAGCTCAAACGACGGGTTTTCAGTCGTCGCCCCAACTAAAATAACCGTTCCATCTTCTACATATGGCAGCAATACGTCCTGCTGGGCACGATTGAAACGATGAACTTCATCAATGAAAAGCAAAGTGCCCTGCCCCATATCCCGACGGTTATGGGCTACATCAAAAATCTTTCTTAATTCCGCCACGCCGGACGCCGTTGCCGACACCGGATCAAAATAAAGGCCTACAGCATCGGCTAAAAGTCGCGCTATAGTCGTTTTACCACAGCCGGGCGGCCCCCAGAGAATGAGGGAAGCCAATCGTTTTGCCGCCACCATACGGCCGATAAGAGCTTCAGGACTTAGCAAGTGATCTTGTCCCACGACCTCTTCTAATTTATTCGGCCTTAAACGATCAGCCAAAGGCCTTGCTAGAGCCGAGCTAAAAAGCGAAAAAACAGGATTACTCACCGTCCAACCATAAAATTAATGACGTTATCGCCACGACGTATAGTAACACGCCAGCCGTTAATATCCGAACCCTTCAGGGCGCTCATCACTTCGCGCACAGTTGCCGTTTCAGTATTGTTGATCTTCAGTACAATATCGCCCGGTTGAATCCCTACGCCCGCCGCAGGCGCATCATTAGCAATCAACTTTAATACAATAACGCCACGTTCAACGCCTCGGATGCCATATTCTTCATTGACGGCGGGAGATAGGTTGGCAATCACCGCCCCGGCTAACGGATTCCGGCCTTTTACGGTCGTTTCATCACGCGGCGGATCTTCGGGAGGGGCGATTAATTTTATTGAAACCTTTTCGCTCTTTCCCCCGCGCTGTACATCTAGCACGGCATCCGACCCAACAGCCAGAGTCGCAATGCGATAGCGAAAAGCTGCGGGGTCTTCGATAGACTTACCATTAACGCCAACAATAACATCGCCAGCCTTCAAGCCAGCTTTCTTTGCGGGACTGGCTTGATGAATCTCATTAATGAGCATCCCGGAAGGACGAGCAAGATTGAGCGATGTGGCAACTTCTGCCGTCACATCTTGTCCGTTGATACCAATCCACGGGCGGACCACGCTTTTTTTACCCGACGATACAGCAGCAATAATCGTGCGAACCATGTTGGATGGAATTGCAAAACCGATGCCCATATTCCCGCCATCACGAGAGTAAATAGCTGAATTGATGCCGACAAGCTTGCCGTCCATTGACACAAGCGCCCCCCCTGAATTACCGGGGTTAATCGCCGCGTCTGTTTGGATAAAATAATTCAGATCATTGATATCCAGAGATGTTCGCGCCAAAGCTGAAACAATACCATTTGTCACCGTTTGACCAACACCAAAAGGATTTCCAATAGCCAGCACAAGATCTCCAACTTCTATTTCATCTGAATCCTTAAGTTGAAGAAAAGGCAAGGATTCGCCCTTTGTATCAATATGGAGAACAGCTAAATCAGAGCGATCATCCGTAGTCACTAGCGTCGCTTCAAACTCCCTGCGATCAGAAAGAACGACCGTAATCTGATCTGCACCGGCGATGACGTGGTTACTTGTCACAATCAATCCATCGGAGCGCACAATAACACCCGATCCCAAAGATTGCTCAAGCCTCTTGCGCGATAGCCCTTGCGGCAATGATTTGCCAAAAAAATGTTGAAAAAATGGATCATCAAGAAATGGCGAAACCACCCGTTGTTGCACCACTTTACGCGTATAAATATTAACAACCGCAGGAGCTGCATTTTTCACAACAGGTGCATAACTAAGCTTGGCCTGATTTGTTGAAGACGGAGGAACCTTAATATTTTCAGCTCGACCATCACTCAAGAAAAGCGACACAATCACCATGACGACAAAAGCAAAGATTGATGTTTTCTTCATAGCTTCTTCCCAAATCCCTGATTGTTCCTAATGCTACAGTTTTACATAGAACTTTTGAGCCGAAAAAGAAGTAAAATTCTTGTTTTTCGCCCGACCGCCTTCGATTCCTGATTGTAAATTAGCTCTACATTGTGCAATTTCGAACGAGAATAAGGCTTTTTTCGTCTTCAACCCTATTCTAGGGGCCCGTTAGAAAGTTTCAAAACCCAAGGAAACCCAGTTAAAATGTCCGAAAATAATGACCTTCAACAGCGCTTAGATGAACTCGCCCAAGAACGCGATTATATGGCCCAACAGATCCATGATTTGCGCAGCGCCGCACATTTGCAAGGCGTTCGTTCTCACGCGATTGGCGTTCGATTATCAGCTTGCCGTTCCTTCCTAACACGCTTTAAGCCTCGGATCAAATCACGCCCCATATTTGTAGGAACCTATGGTTTTTCCGATAATATTAAATACGCTTACCTGTTTTACCTTCATCGTTATGGACCGGATTCAGCTTCCTATCTAACCTATGATCCCATGCAGCATAAAGCCTTAAAGGAGCATGGTTTTAATAGCATTCTATGGCAAGGACTTGAGAGCGGCGACGCTATAAACGCTGTATTATCGGCGAGCGCTATCGTAACGGGTTCTGCTCTCTTGCCTCATACAGGTTATGGCGCGGAGTTTTCGGCCTTTGCTAGCGGTAAAGCATGGATAAACGTTTGGCATGGCGTTCCCATTAAGAAGATAGGCCGTCATTATCGCGTCCATGACAAAGTTATCCAGACTAACCTTCTTATTGATAGTTTTAGGCCTTGGCATTTTCTCGTCCCTTCGAAAAGCACCCTACCCCCCTTTGAAGACTCTTATCTAAATGCAAATTTCTTAATTGCCCGTTATCCACGCAATCTATCCTGGTATTATCCTGATTTGCGGGGCGTTGAAATCAACACTGATTTAACGGCTATGGCCCAGCTTAGGCTCGATAAGGCGGACGGCCATTTATGCCTCGTTTTCACCCCGACCTTCCGGGATAACCAAACCAATCTTGTTGAACATTATAAACTCGACCATCTCAATGAAGCTCTAGGCCGAGCCAACATCAAGCTCTACGTCAAATTTCACCATTTAGATATGGCGTCCGTTTTTTCGCCAAAAACTAAATTATCTCATATACGGAGCATAGGTTCCTATACGGATATCTATCCTCTACTTCCAAAATTTGATGCTCTCATTACTGATGTAAGTTCCATTCTTTATGACTATGCTCTTTTGAATAAACCTATCTTTCTATCTACCCCAAATGACACTGAAAGTATCCAATCGTTACGGGGGGCTGATACCACAAAAACTTTAGCGCGAGGGCTAGTGAATTATCCGGCTTTATCGGAACTTATTGATCATCTTCATCAAAACTGTGACAAAACCATGTCAGAAGCCTTGGAAAAAACGCGTGCTGTACGCAATCGCGTCTATGACCATTCGTCGTTAAAAACCAAGGATCGTGTTAGCCCATGGATTTACAATATCGCCCGCAAGGCGGGCTCTTGGTAAATAGCATCATTAATATTAATAATTCTTATTCGCTGCCCGTCCTTTTAAATAGCGTTTTGTCTACGGAAATAATGCTTTGGAGCACTTCACGAAGCAGTGTTGATGATGTCTCTTTCGTATAGGGCAGATAAATAATCTTAACGTTGGTAGAAGAAAATTTTTTCTCGATTTCCTTCCATTGGGGAGTTCCTTTCCAATCATCCCCAACAAACATTATATCAAAATTCAATCTATTCCACGCTTCGAATTTATCCATGTCTGTTTGAGGAACAACTTCATCAACGTATTTTAGGCTCTTAATAATTTCTAATCTTTCTTGAAAAGGAATAACGGCACGCTTGCCTTTATATGAGACAAGTTCATCCGTTGTTACGCCCACGATTAGCTTATCGCATCGCTCTTTGGCATTTCGCAAAAGGTTCAGATGCCCAATATGAAAGAGATCAAAAACGCCTGTTGTATAACCAACAATCATGTCCTTTCCCTTTCATGAAAGAGCATAGATATCAACCTTCAGCTACGCTTAATTACCAACCTGGTGAATCAGATTGATACAAAATATCAAGACAAGGTATAATCAATAATTTATTAACGGCTTTTACAGCGAGGAAGGCAGTTTTTAAGCTTTTCCCGGCAATCCGCCTTAATTCCAAAAAGCCCGGGAGCAGGCTCTGGCCCGACATTGCGCTGTACAGAAGCGGCATCCCCACAACGAGAGTACTCTTCATTACAACTGCGCGCACAGGCTTCACGATCATTTTCGATCGTCGTAACCGTGCCGCTTCGGTTCGTATAAGTATCAGATTGTGAACGGCCCGAAACACATCCTCCCAACGCAACAGCCAAAATAAAACCCCAGACGAGTAAAGAGGCTGTAGCGCAGTATCTCATTCGGACACCTTTCCGGCTTCTGTTTCGGAAACTTCTTTCTTCTCGAGCAAAGGCCCGCTTTCTTTCCCCTTGGCTTCGGGATCACGATCAATAAATTCGATGATCGCCATTGATGCCGCATCGCCATACCGCACACCAGCCTTCAGAACGCGCGTATAGCCTCCGCCCCGCTTTTGATAACGCGCGGCAAGCACACTAAATAGTTTAGCTACCATTTCATTGTCGCGTAATATGGCAAACGCCCGACGACGATTGGCTAACCCACCTTTTTTGCCAAGTGTTATGAGACGCTCAACAATCGGGCGAAGTTCTTTCGCCTTGGATAAAGTTGTACGGATTTGCTCATGCTTGATAAGCGCTGCAGCCATATTGGCAAACATCGCTTGACGATGACTTGTTGTAACACCGAGTTTACGGCCGGCTACTTTATGACGCATAACGACGTTCTCCTTTATGGCTTGGCCCTGTGCTCTCGCTTGAAATGGCGCTCGTTCAGGGACCGATTGCTTTCATAACCACGCCTAAAGGGAGTTCCTTGCAGAACGTGATTTTAGTTAAAACTTCAGAACGGCTCCTCCAGCTTTTTCGCCAGATCTTCAATATTTTCGGGAGGCCAGTTGGGAATTTGCATGCCGAGGCTAAGCCCCATCTGCGCCAATACTTCTTTGATTTCATTGAGACTTTTACGGCCAAAGTTCGGCGTACGAAGCATTTCCGATTCGCTCTTCTGCACCAGATCGCCAATGTAAACAATATTATCGTTTTTAAGACAGTTGGCCGAACGCACGGACAGTTCTAGTTCATCCACCTTGCGGAGCAGATTGCGGTTAAAGGGCAGATCGCCAACTGCCGTTTCCTGGGTTGAAACAGGGCGCGGTTCTTCAAAGTTAATGAAGAGCTGCAGTTGATCTTGCAAAATGCGCGCTGCAACGGCAACCGCGTCTTCTGGAGTAATGGAGCCGTCCGTTTCAACAGTCAGCGAGAGTTTGTCGTAATCGGTCACCTGACCGACACGGCTATTTTCGACCTTATAAGCAACCTTGCGAACAGGGCTGAAAAGCGCATCAACCGGAATAAGGCCAATGGGCGTGTCTTCCTTACGTAGGGCCGATGCCGGAATATACCCCTTGCCCGTATCAATCGTCATTTCCATGGCAACGCTCGCGCCGCGATCAAGGTTGCAAATAACAAGGTCCGGACTCATGATCTCAATATCTGAGCTTGCTTCAATTTGTCTCGCATGAACTTCGCCAGGCCCTTCGGCACGAAGACGGATTTTGCGAGGACCTTCGGTATGCATGCGTAGCGCCAACGTCTTCACATTAAGAATGATATCTGTAACATCCTCACGGACGCCTGGAACGGAGGAAAATTCATGAAGAACACCTTCAATCTGGATAGAGGTGACCGCAGCCCCCTGCAGTGAAGATAACAAAATACGCCGCAGCGCATTGCCTAACGTCATGCCAAAACCACGTTCGAGCGGCTCAACAATAATTGTCGCTAACCGCTTCGAGTCCTCCGAAGCATGGACCTGCTTGTTGGCCTGAATGAGCGCTTTCCAATTTTTCTGCAACACGGATCGACCTCACTGGTTCGAGAAAAAACGCGGCCCTGCCGCATGAATTATTAAACGCGGCGCTTTTTGCGTGGACGAACGCCGTTATGGGGAATGGGGGTCACATCACGGATTGATGTGATCACAAAACCAACCGCTTGCAACGCACGCAGGGCCGATTCACGTCCTGAACCCGGCCCCTTAACCTCAACTTCAATAGTGCGCATACCATGTTCCATCGCTTTCCGCCCGGCGTCTTCAGCTGCCATCTGCGCCGCATAGGGCGTGGATTTACGCGATCCCTTGAAGCCCGCCAACCCGGCTGACGACCAAGCAATGGTGTTGCCTTGCGCATCGGCAATTGTCACGACCGTATTGTTAAAGCTGGCATTTACGTGCGCAACCCCATTAACAATATTCTTTCGCTCACGGCGACGGGGGCGAGCGCCTGCAGCTTTGGTGCTTTTTTGTTCGGTTGTTTTGGTGGCAGTGGCCATGGTTACTTTTTCCTATATGCCGTTAAGTCTTTATTTTTTTACTTCCTGATTCGGTCGGAAATAAAGCACTTCTCCTGATCTGCTTTACGTGTCAGCAAAACTCTTTATTTCTTCGTCGCTATTTTTTTGCCTGCGATTGGTTTCGCCGGCCCCTTACGCGTACGCGCGTTTGTGTGGGTTCTTTGGCCGCGTACTGGCAGCCCTTTACGGTGCCGCAACCCGCGATAACAGCCCAAATCCATAAGCCGCTTGATATTCATGGAAATATCACGACGTAAATCGCCTTCAACCTTATAGTTTTTATCGATGTCTTCGCGAATGCGGAGCAATTCGGATTCCGTCAACTGGTTAACACGCTTTTCTGGGGCAATACCAACTCGCTCACAAATCTCCAGTGAGTTTGTCGGCCCTATTCCATAAATATAACGCAAAGCAATATGTAACGGTTTACCAGCTGGAATGTTGACGCCTGCAATACGAGCCACGAGCTTCTCCTTTTATATCTATGTCTCCCCGCATCGCGCCAACACGAGCGCCACCCGATCTCCCTTTTGCAAGGCGTCGTGGCTCTTTCCTTTTATGTCTCGAGGACTTGCCAATAATATTAAGGCTCAAGTCATCAAAAAGACGCAAACAGGGGCTCAGCCCCCCCACACGGAGCCGAGGGGCGCAGTATAGGCAAGGGTTTCAATGAGTCAAGGGCAAGAGCTCAGGATTCTTAGTCTCTTTTTTGCTTTATTTTCAATATTATAGGGTTTGAATCTAGCATGTCCTCATAACATCACTCTAAATACTCGCTGTCATTTATACCCTTTTAGGACTTCCGATTTGCTCGATGTCAAGGCAGTAGGGCAACCGAATATCAAAGCTGGTCCCTTTATATAGTTCCGAAATGACGCGGATAGTTCCACCTAGTTTACGAATTTCGCGTTCGATCGCTTCCATACCAACACCATGCCCTGAAATGGTTGTAAGCTTGTCGCTCGTTGTGAATCCCCAAGTAAAAATGCGTTGAATAATAGCTTGATCGTCTTCAAATCTCCACGCACCATCTGGATCAAGCGTTGCTAGTTTTGCACGTATACGTGATGGATCAACACCATTTCCATCGTCGCTAATAATGATCTGCAGATCTTCTCCAGAACCATCAGCGCTTAAAATTACATCTGTCCATATTGTAACCAGACCAGCCGGATCTTTACCGCGTGCCATACGTGTAACAGGGGATTCAATACCATGATCCATAATATTTCGGCATAAATGTGTGAGTAAAAACAAGAATTCTTGAATAGGTTGCGTTAAAACACGGGGATTGCTTCCATCAAAATAAATGGGCTTGATCTGTTTGTCCATGATACTGGCCAGTTCCTGTAGTTCCCGCTCAAAGGAATGGAAACATTCACGGATAGGAACTGCCGCAATCGTTCGAAGATAAAGTCTTATAAGAGCAGGGTCTGCTTTTGTTGACTGCATCTCCTGAGCAAACTTATATAGATCTGTCTCTTCGATTTCTCGAATATTGCCGCGCCATTCATATTCTTTGCCAATAACGGCCCCAATTTCATCAGATACACGCTCTAATGATGCAGCAATTTTTTGACGGCCTATTTGTACTTCTCGGAAATACATTTCCTCATTTAAAATAGTGGGAGCGCGCAAATCATTTTCGACGGCGTGAATTACTTCTGCCAATTCAAGTAGATTAAATTGTTTCACTGTCGCTTTAAGCGTGTGTAGCTGTCGCAATAACGGTGCATTGTCCTTTTGCTCTAAACCAGGACCTGCCGCAGAACCCAAAAATGCCCGCACATGTGCTATTGTTGCGTAGAATTTATTGCGCTCTTTGAAAATGCGACAAATCATTTCGGCAAAATTTTGCTGATGCTTTGCCACCTCACGCGCAGCAAATTCCTCTGTTAAATCTGTAGCAATAACTACTACGCTTATCAGCGGCCCTTCTTTTGTATAAATCGGCCGGTAAACAAGGTTTATTCGCCGTTTCTGGCTATGTGGAAAATATTGAGGTAAAAATTTTATGACATCATCGAAGCCAAGTGCATGGTCGGGCTGAAATAAAATATCCAACCAATCTTTAAAATCTACCTTCTGATCCTCAGGTATCAGCAGAACATCAACGATATTCTTTCCAGCCGGGACTGTTTCCAACAAATCCAGACAAGCCTGTGAATACACATTGCCACAATTGCCGTTACGATCAAAAACAAGAAAACCTTGCCCTAGACTGTTCACCAAAACTTCGGTTAATCGTGATTGGTTAGTTACATGCTTGTGCACACGATAATTCATAAAATAAAGACCGCCAATACCGACAAATGCGGCGATTGTCATAACGCCAAAAGCTATGGGGTGTTTCACGGGCGCCAGGCCAAATATTGGAAGCGCCACAGCTACCAATAACATGACAACAATGGCCGTCATGCCCGCCAAAGATGTATGAACAATATCGACCTGATAAACGGCCTCCGTCAGCACAGCTTCGCTAACCGCCGTCCTGAGCGGCAAAGGATCAAAGTGTGAAGAAGCGTTGGACATGTCAGCCCGTTTTATTTTCCTAATTCAGGTTGTTATCGTTCTGCGCATAGAGAGCAATATGTACCTGAAACAATTGCCCTTCGAGGTAAAAAGGAATAATCATGTATTTACCCCGATGGAATTGGCTCACGAAGTGGCCACGTCCTGTCACAACACTTGGAATGCCCAGCTTTAGTCCATATCCTCTTTTATTTAGCTCTGTCTTTATTTGACCAAAGATCATATTTGTTATTTCGCCAACAGCATCGACTGTCATTTCGTGGGTAACAGATATTGAGTGGCCAACAATTTGCGGCAAGATATCGCGAATCGTTTCAAACGTCAGACATAAAGTCATGGTGCCTTCCAGCTGCTGTTGGACCATACCAATGACCCCTGAGACATCGCCGACAAGCGAAACCATGCCTTCTCCAATTTCATAGTCACCAGGCGTAACACTAACCGCAAATGTGGTTTGCATGGCACTGCAAACTGCTGATGTGATTTCTTTTGACAGTTGTTCATCCAACGTCAGGTGTTGAGTTACTTGCGCCATTCTTGTTCCCCTTATTTCACAACCAAGACTTCGCTTGCGAAAAACGCAAACGTGTCATGAGCCTACTCTCGCTTCTTGCTCTGCGTCGAAGAATTAGCGGTTTACCGTTTCTTCGGTTCTTTGGCGTTTGCGCTTGATCCATTCGTAGATTTCAAACAGTTTTTTACTGAGATCCCCCGGCGAAACTGGTTTGATAATATAGGATGTTGCGCCAGCCTTAATAGCTTTCATGATATTTTGCTGCTCGGATTCAGCCGTCAGCATAACGAAAGCGGTATCGGCATATTCTGGCCTAGTACGAAAATAGTTAAGAACCTCAATGCCGGACACAGTCGGCATATTCCAATCAAGAAAAACAATATCGTATGATTGTCTTGCTTCACGTGCTTTCTGAATCAGGTCGATCGCTTCGTTGCCATCGGCTGCTGTTTGGATATTGGTGATTTTCGCTTCTTGCAGCGTGTTGCGAACGAACTGCCTGACCAAAAAATGATCGTCAGCAATCAGGATCTTGAGTTGCGCCAATTGACTCACGTTGCCCTCCCCTTCCGATGCTCCACAAAAGGCCCCGCACATCTCCTTATCGATGAGGACAACATGTCGCCTTTCGTTGCCGGGTCGCTTTCGCGTTATCACAACCCGTTCTTGCCGTACTTTTGCTTCGCTTGAATAAGCAAGCGCCCATAACTCGAATCGGTACCCGAACCCCTTGAACCATAAGGGTAAACTTCTATCTTATCCTATCGCATAAAAGTCTTGCCGTATGGTTAAGACAACACTGTTTCGGGTCCAACCCAAAAAGAAAGCGGGCTAACCCAACCCATGGAAAAAGCTAGTTTTTTTAGCAGAAGCTCGTTTGTCACAGGAAACCTGACAGTAAAGAACCGTTTCAATCAGGTAAAACCAAGAACCCTTTCAAGCGCTTTAAACACATCTTCCATAGCCGTCATGCCGTTCACTGACTTCAAGACGCCGCGATTCTTGTAATAAGGAAGGATCGGCGCTGTTTGGTCCTTAAAGGCTTTCAGCCGCGCTTTCATGGTTCCAGCATTATCGTCCGTCCGACGCGTAAATTCACTACCACCGCATTGATCGCAAATATACGGTTTTTTCGTTGGTTTAAATTTGTCGTGGTAGCCTTGACCACACTTTGAACAGGTGAAACGACCAGCAACGCGTTCGATGAGTTTCTCTTCATCAACTTCAAGTTCAATTACCGCATCAAGGCTCTTCTTTTTTTCCGCCAGCATTTCGTCCAACGCCTCGGCTTGAGGAACCGTGCGCGGAAATCCATCCAGAATAAAACCTTTGGCGCAATCTGACTGTTCGATGCGTTCTTCGATCATCTTGATCATGAAATCATCTGGCACCAGATTTCCGGCATCCATTATTTTCTTAGCCTGTTGCCCCAATGGTTCGCCACGTTTAATGGCCTCGCGTAACATATCACCTGTCGAAAGCTGTATCAGGCCGTATTTCTCTTCGAGCTGACGGGCCTGCGTGCCTTTGCCTGCCCCCGGCGCGCCAAGAAGAATAATGTTCATAGGTGTTATCCTCTTTTGAGGGAAAAGACGTCTAGCGTAATTTAGACTTTTTTATTAGTCCCTCATACTGATGCGCGATCAAGTGAGATTGAATACGCGAGATTGTATCGATCGTCACGCTAACCACAATGAGCAACGATGTGCCACCAAGATAGAAAGGAATTTGGGGCGCCTGCTTCAAGAGGTATTCCGGAAGCAAACAAACCACAACCAAATAAAACGCGCCGAGCACTGTCAGGCGTGTCAGGACATAATCGAAATAGTCCGCCGTGTTTTTGCCGGGACGGATGCCAGGCACAAAACCACCGTATTTCTTGAGATTATCCGCGGTTTCCACTGGGTTAAACACCACCGCCGTATAGAAGAACGCAAAGAAGGTAATCAGCGCCGCATAAAGCAGCATAAACAACGGCTTGCCGTGCCCCAGTTCCACGACCAGATCCGCAAGAAAACCGCCTTTTTGCTGCACGTCGGTGAAGCTGGCCAACGTCAGCGGAAATAGCAAAAGCGAGCTTGCAAAAATCGGCGGGATAACGCCTGAAGTGTTAAGCTTCAGCGGCAGATGTGAGGCCTCGCCACCATACACTTTGTTGCCGACCTGACGCTTCGGATAATTGACGAGAATGCGACGTTGCGCGCGTTCAAAGAACACGCAAGCGGCCAGTACACCAATAACCAGAACTGTCAGGAAGAGAACAAACCATGGCGATAATGCGCCTGTCCGACCAAGTTCGAGCGTTTGCGCAACGGAATGCAATAAGTTGGCGACGATACCGGAGTAGATGATCAGCGACGTGCCATTCCCGATCCCGCGCGCCGTAATCTGTTCGCCGAGCCACATCAAAAACACCGTCCCTCCCGTCAGCGTGACCATCGTGCTGAAACGGAAAAAGAAGCCCGGAATGATAACGGCGGAACCTGCGGACCCCATCATGTTTTCCAAGCCGACAGCCAACGCAAGAGACTGCACAACGGCAAAAACAACTGTGAGATACCGTGAATATTGGTTCAGGCGGATCTGTCCCGATTGACCTTCTTTTTTCAGCGCTTCGAAGCTGGGCACGATGGCCGAGAGCAATTGCACGATAATGGACGCGGTGATGTAGGGCATAACGCCGAGCGCAAAGACCGTCATACGCATCAAAGCGCCGCCGGCAAACATGTCGAACATGCCCAGAATGCCACCGCCGTGCCGGCTGAAAACCTCGCCAAGGGTCACGGGATCGATGCCGGGCACGGGGATATAGGTGCCGAGACGGAAGATGATCAACGCGCCAAGGGTGAACCAAATGCGGCTTTTAAGCTCGGTGGCTTTACTAAAAGCGGACAGGTTAATGCTGGCGGCAAGCGTTTCTGCGGGTGAGGCCATTAGGAGAATCTCGCGGGTAGTCGGGGTTAAAAATTAGAGATGATATAGGGTATACGGTCCTGAAAAACAAGGTTTGGAGCGTCCTTATCGCGTGTTAAAGCAACCAAAACAAGTTGTTAAGCCTAGCAAAAAACGTATTTCAGCGCGGGTCAAAAGCAGGTTTAGAACGGTCTCAAAGCGGGATCAGGGCACAATAGGAATATTATTTTATAATATGATTAATATCTTTGGCATCGCGGTCCCCACGTGTTATTGACAATGCCATGGCGGATTGCGCCCAAAGCGCCCCCACTCCTTCTCCAACTCTTAAATGGATGATTCCCATGACCGGCAAAAAATCCGGCGCCGCGACGGCTGCGCGGGCGCAAAAAACCGAAGAACGTACATTCCCCGCCAATCTTCACCCTCAATCGGTTCGCAGCAACCTTCGCGCGGCGCTGCTTGAAATCGTTTTCGACAAAGAGTTAAACGCAGACGACCGTCTTCAGGCCGCTGGCCTCCTCATGAATATGGTTACCAAGCGAAAAGCTATCACGTGGTGACGACACGTCGCGACGGCTATTGTGTCTTCGGGCAGGACGGTTCCGCCAAAAAAGAGCCGGATTTATGAACCGATCTGGATCGTTGACTCGAGCCTTTTTCCTTCTCATTATTCAGGCTTCTGTTCGGCTAATATTTGAAGGAATCATAATATGACCGGATTTCCCCATTCCCGCATTGATCATCTAAAGCGACTTATTGCCCGCAACGGCGCTTTGAACATCCTCGTTTTCGACTTCGACGGCACGTTGCGCGACGGACTGGCTGAAAAGACGTTCGCGTTCGCCTATGCGGCCAAGGTTACTTTCAATATGCTTCGGGAAAGCGGCGATCTTTCCGCTGAAGAGTTGACCCTAATAAACAAACCTTACACCGAAGACGATATGAAGGCCTATGCCGGGCGCCCACCCGATGAAATCGCAAAAATACATTGGGTCAATAGCCAGACTTTTGGTGATCTTTACAAAAAAGTTTGGGATGGCATCTACGCCATCTATAGAGCCAACCGCGATCCGAACACGTCGAACATCATCGTTCCCGACGCCGTTAAAACGGATTTTCTGGACGCGGAAGTTCAGCACATCGTCCGGAACATGCCCCGTTCCCAATGGTTCCCCGGCGTCGAAGATATGGCGATCAAGGCCAGCGAGCACGCTTATATGGCCGTTCTGTCCAACACGCCGACCCTTGAAGGCCTCGTGGGCGAAGTTATGAGCGGCGCCTGCGGCGCGTCTTTCGATCACATTTACTCCGGCGCCGTGTTGAGCAAGGAATACGGCAAGCCAAACGCGCCCGCTCTTTTGCATATCGTCGCGAAAGCCGTGGCCCGTCTTTACAACCCCGGCCTTGCCGACCGTCTTGCGGACGACCCGCTTAACGGCGATCCTGAAGAAACGATTCAAAAAAACCTCAGCGCCATGAAAGAGGCCTGGCAAATTGTTCGAAACCTCGATCTGCGCGTGAATGTGGCCATCGCCGGCGATGCCGATGCCGATATGGCCGCCGGAATGAATGCAAGAAACGTTTTGGAGGAAGAACGGCTTCTTTGGCCGCGCCATGTCCGGATCGACCGCGTTCCCGTTTTATACGGTTGGCAAGGACCGGATAAACTCATGCCGTTTTCGCCGCGTTACGTCATTCACACGCCCAACGCATTGGCCCAATGGACGGCGCTTTGGGTTCAACAAAGCGTTCCCGTGAACCCGGACTTGCAGAAAAAACTGAAGTTCTTTGCGCCCTCGGCAACGGACAAGCCCGCCGCGGCTTCCACCTGTACGTTGAATTAATGCGCTTAAAGCACGACTTTCCGGGGCGAGACGGAGCAAAGCGAGTGCGATCGCGGGGATGACGCTATTTTTTTGTGAGTACAGACTCTAATGAAAAGCAGCTTTTTTTTGTTTAGTATTTCTTCCTGCTCCGGAATCCAAAACGGGACGCGCCGGTTCAGACACATACTGTTCGGTTATAGCAGTAAAATTTTCTGCCAGACGTTTTAATATTGGCGCAAAGTCAAAAGAAGCCCCCTTTTTGAGTTTAGGGTAAGGTGCGCGCTCAAAGATATCGTCAAAATAAGGTATCCCCGAAAGGTCTTTAATCTTTCGCGCGCTATAAAATTTCTCTTGCCCCGCCTTCATCTCCCGCAGCCGAAATTGACGATCAAAGTCCAGTCGTTCTGCCCATAAAGCATCTCCAGTATCGCTTGTGCATAACCAGTCATAAACAAGACCACCTCGGCCTATAAAAACGGCGCCAATCTGATCATATTCCCTCGGCGGTATATACTTCCCAAACCTGAAATCCGCCTCCTCCTTCCTAGGCAATTTATAAATCCCCAAAAAAGTGCCTCCGGGCAATTGATGCAATTCAAGACTCATGTCGATATCTCCTGTCGCAAAAGCGTTCGATATTCAAACAGACTATATAAATTTACAAATATAAGCAATTTGCCGAGACTTTGTACAAGATTATGGTTAACAACTGACGGCTTGAATGATAGTGATTGTTTTCCCGCCTCTTTTTTCGCGCTCGGTTTCGTCATCATTTCGAAACTCTGTTTCCTTCTTGCGTCATGCAAGCTCCCGCCTACCCGAGGACAGGCTCCGGCTGGAATCTCATTTCTAAAACAAAATGGGATTCCCGCCTTCGCGGGAATGACGCCGGTTCTATTTAGTCGGGTTATGCTCGAGTGACATTTTACATTTTTTGAGCAGGAAGGAAATTTTCGCATAAAAAAAACGCCGCCAAATTGGCGGCGTTTTTGATTATAATTTCATCAGGAAATCAGGCCGCTTTGGGCTCTTTTTTCTTCGCGGTGACGGTGACTTTGCCGCCCGCTTTTTCGACGGCGGCGATGGCGGAAGCGGACGCGCCGGAGACCGTCACTTCAATCTTCGCCTTGACGGCGCCTTTGCCCAAAAGACGCACGCCGTCTTTCGCGCGTGACGCAACCCCGGCTTCCATCAGCATCATTTCCGTAATCAGCTTCTTAGAGTCAAGACGACCCGCATCGATGGCTTTCTGAAGGCGATCCAGATTCACTTCGGCATAATCCTTCGGGAACATGGTCTTAAAACCGCGTTTTGGAATACGCCGGTGCAACGGCATCTGGCCGCCTTCGAAGCCGCGAATGGAAACGCCCGTGCGGGCCTTCTGGCCTTTCACGCCACGGCCACAGGTCTTGCCCTTGCCGGATCCAATACCGCGACCAAGAGCTTTCGATTTTTTCCGTGCGCCCGGATTATCGCGCATATCATTGAGTTTCATTTTTATTCTCCTTCAACCTTCACCAGATGCCGCACTTTGCGGATCATGCCGCGTACAGCAGGCGTATCTTCAAGCGCGCGCCGCGCGCGGGGCTTGCCGAGGCCAAGGCCCTTCAGCGTTTCGCGCATGCCCGGCTTGACGCAGGTGACGCTGCCGGTCTGAATGACGGTGATTGTCTTCCCCGCCGCTTTTTTCGTGCTCGCTTTCGTCGCCATCCTTACACCCTGTCAAAACGAATTGTTTTTTATGCTTCCTTCGTCGCTTCGCCGTGTTCAACCTGCTTACGGCCCAGAATGTCGCTGACTTTCTTGCCGCGGCGCATGGCCACCGAACGAGGGCTTGCCACCTGATCCAGCGCCGCGAACGTCGCCTTGATCATGTTGTGCGGGTTGGAAGTGCCAACCGACTTGGCCACCACGTCTTGAATGCCCAGCGCTTCAAACACGGCGCGCATCGGACCGCCCGCGATGATGCCGGTACCAGCCGGCGCTGCGCGAAGAACAACGCGGCCCGCGCCATAAGTGCCTTTTACGTCGTGGTGCAGCGTGCGGCCTTCGCGCAGCGGAATACGGCGCATCTTGCGCTTTGCGGCATCCGTCGCTTTCTTGATCGCTTCCGGCACCTCGCGCGCCTTGCCCGTGCCAATCCCGACGCGACCCTTACCATCGCCGATAACGACGAGCGCCGCCATGGCAAAGCGCTTGCCGCCTTTTACCACCTTGGCCACGCGATTGATGCCAACCAGTTTTTCGATCAGATCGCTGCCTTCGCGATCTTCCTTGTTCTCGCTGGATTCGGACTTTTTCGGCTTCCGCATACTGGGTTTACTCCTTCAGCAAACTTTAGAAATCGAGACCGGCTTCACGCGCGGCTTCGGCCAGCGCCTTGATCCGGCCGTGATACACATAACCGCCCTTGTCGAACACAACCTGCGCAACGCCCGCCTTTTTGGCGCGTTCGGCGACGAGCTTGCCGACGGCCATGGCGGCGTCCTTGTTCGCGCCCGTCTTCAGCTTTTTCTTCAAGTCCTTGTCGAGGCTTGAAGCCATCGCCAGCGTCTTTCCAGCCGCGTCGTCAATGACCTGGGCATAGATATTCGTCCCCGAACGATGCACCGTAAGGCGCGCGCGGCCAATGGCTTTGCGCTTAATCTGGTAGCGCGTGCGCTTCTGGCGGCGTAAATGTAATTCTTTGGCGGTTTTCATATTTGTGCCCTCTTATTTCTTCTTGCCCTCTTTACGGCGGATACGTTCGCCAGCGTACTTAATGCCCTTGCCTTTGTAGGGCTCCGGTTTCTTCAACGTCCGGATTTCAGCTGCGACCTGTCCGACTTTCTGAATATCATGACCCGTAATGGAAATCAGGGTCGGCTTTTCAGCCTTGATCGCGATCCCTTCGGGAATGTGATACTTGACTTCGTGACTAAACCCGATTTGGAGCACCAGATCCTTTCCCTGCATGGCCGCGCGGAAACCGACGCCCTCGATCTCAAGCGTTTGCTTGAATCCCTCGGTCACGCCCTTGACCATGTTCTGGATATTGTTGCGGGCCGTGCCCCACATCATGCGCGCGCGCTGCGTGTCGTGCGTCGGGGCAATCGTTACCTTGCCGTCCGCAACCTTGACTTCGACTTCCGGCGGAAGCGTCAGGCTGAGCGTGCCCAGCTTGCCTTTCACCGACACGGCATGGCCCTTGACCTCGGCGGTGACGCCTTGAGGCAGAGCAACCGGATGTTTACCTACGCGTGACATGACAATTCCTCATAAAACTTATCAGAAAACCCGGCATAAAATTTCGCCGCCGACGTTTTGCGCGCGCGCTTCGTTGTCCGAAAGCACGCCGCGGGGCGTCGACAGGATCGAAATGCCCAAACCGTTGAACACGCGGCCAAAATCCTTGATGCCGGCGTACACGCGACGGCCCGGCGTCGACACGCGGTCGATCTTGCGGATGACGCCTGCGCCGTCGTGGTACTTCAGCTCGATTTGCAGGACGGGCTGATTTTTACCCTGCTGCACTTCCGTGAAACCTCGGATGTAGCCTTCGCGTTGCAAAACGTCCAGAACGCGTTTGCGGAACGTTGACGACGGGCAATCGACGACAGCCATATTGGTCATCTGGCCGTTGCGTATCCGTGTCAGCATATCGCCTAATGGATCTGTGAGGGACATACGATAATCCTCCTTACCAACTCGACTTGATCACGCCCGGAACCTGGCCCGACGCGGCCAATTCACGGAGCGCAATGCGCGACAGTTTAAATTTACGATAGTAGGCGCGGGGCCGGCCGCTGAGTTCGCAGCGGTTGCGGATGCGCGTTTTGCTTGAATTCCGGGGCAGCTTCGCCAGCTTCATGACGGCGGCAAAACGCTCTTCCATCGGCGTTTCCTTGTTCATGACAAGCGCCTTGAGCTTTTTGCGCGAAGCTTCCTTTTGCTTCGCCATACGCTTGCGGCGGTTGTTCTTTTCAATCATCGACTTCTTGGCCATTGGTCTTTTTCTCCTTAGCCCTGAAACGGCATGTTAAAACCGCGCAACAGTTCCCGCGCTTCGTTGTCGGTGCGGGCCGTTGTGCAAATGATGATGTCCATGCCCCGGATTTCGTCGATCTTGTCGTAATCGATTTCCGGGAACACGATCTGTTCCTTGAGGCCGAACGCGTAGTTGCCGCGCCCGTCAAAGCTCTTCGGCGACACGCCGCGAAAGTCGCGGACTCTTGGCATGGCGACGTTGATGAGACGGTCAAGAAACTCGTACATCTTTTCGCGGCGCAACGTCACCTTGCAGCCGATGCCAAGACCGCCGCGCAGCTTGAACGTGGCAATGGCCTTGCGCGCCTTGGTGATGACGGGCTTTTGCCCGGCAATCAACGCCAGCTGTTCCGCCGCGTTTTTCGTCTTCTTGCTGTCGTTGACCGCTTCGCCAACGCCCATGTTGATGACGATTTTTTCCAGCTTCGGAACCTGCAAGCGGTTCGTGTAGCCGAACTTTTTCATCAGCTCGGGCATAAGAACCTCGCGGTACTGCTGCTCAAGACGCGGTGTGTATTTATCTTTGGTTTTGGCCGTCATTTCACTCACTCTCGCTTATCTAGGATCATTCATTTGACGACAACAATTGCGTTTATACTTGTAACGGGCATAAACACTCACTCCAAGCGCAGCAAGCGATGCTGCCCCTACCGCGCCGCAGATATATGGAGTAGCCTGCAAGAAGAGATCATTACGTCGCAGAACCTCAGAGGCTATCGTTCCAACACAAATTGCGGCAGCAACCAGTCCAAACGCATACAATCTAGCTTGTGATTTAGTCATCATCTGTAAACCTCACTCAATCACTTCGCCGGAACGCTTGGCGAAACGCACCTTGCGGTCCTTGATCATTTTGAAACCCACGCGGGTCGCCTTATTGTCCTTCGGATCAGCCAGCGCGACGTTCGACACATGGATCGGCGCCTCGATTTGACGGCGGCCGCCCTGCGGATCGCCTTGCGACGGCTTTACGTGCTTCATGATGCGGTTCACGCCGACCACCAGCACGCGGTTGTCCTTCGGGAACACGGCCTTGACCATGCCGGTCTTGCCCTTGTCCTTGCCCGTCGTGACGATCACGGTATCGTTCTTTTTGATTTTGAGTTTCATAGCGTACATTCCTTACGATACAGTTCGGCTGTAATCACCGGCCCGTCATAACACTTCGCAGCTTTCATCCATGCCGGGCCAAAACGTTCAAGGTTCGTTTCCGTAAAACGAACGCCATGCCGTTCAGCTATACCCATAACGGCCTGCATAGCCTTTCCTGTTTCTTCCGCATCCGACACTTCGCATACAACCCGACCTACTCCCCTATACTGGAATTCATTCGGGTTGACAGGCTCTCGCTTCGGTCTCAGGCCCATGCTCGTCAAGTTCGCCAGGAATTCTTCCGTGATCGTTTTTATCTCTCTTTCAACTCCACAATAGGGCTGTTTCCATACCTTGATTCGTAATTTGGCCATCACAGCACCTCTTCCGCCAAAGAGATAATTTTCATGAACCCGAGGTTGCGCAGCTCGCGCGTCACCGGCCCAAAGATGCGGGTGCCGATGGGCTCCTTGTCCTTGTTGATCAGCACGGCGGCGTTCGTGTCGAAGCGGATCAGGCTGCCGTCGTCGCGTTTCAGGCCGAACTTTTGGCGCACGATCACGGCCTTATGGATATCGCCCTTTTTCACGCGGCCGCGCGGAATGGCGTCGCGGATCGACACCACGATGATGTCGCCGATCCCGGCCGTCTTGCGCTTCGAGCCCCCGAGGACCTTGACGCACAACACCTGCTTCGCGCCGCTGTTGTCCGCCACATCAAGGACAGATTCCATTTGAATCATGGTTTTACCCTTACCCTTTTATCAACTGCACCAGTCTGCCGACCCCGTTGTCCTTCGTTGGACCGTGATTGGCAGGAGGCTTTACCCCCTGAAACTCAACCTGCGCTGCCACGCCATCGACCTTTTTAATCATGCGCCTTATGTTCTGAAGCATTTTGTTAAGCTGTTCAGGATCCGGCGGTAAAAACAGCATTGCGGAATTTTTAAATGTCACAAATTTCAAACCAGCTTGCTCAAAAGCTTTTGTCAGGCACGACGCAAGACCGGGCTGATGTTTTGCTAAATCAATCGATGCAAATTTATACATTCTCTCAAGCCTCCTTCTTCTTCGCTTGGCCGTTATCTTCCATAACCATCCAGCGCTTGCGCTTGCTGATCGGCGCGCATTCGATAATCGACACGGCGTCGCCAACCTTCAGCCGGTTCTGCTCGTCATGCGCCGCGTACTTTTTCGCGCGGCGAACATACTTTTTATAAATCGGGTGCATCACGCGGCGTTCCACAAGGACCGTGACCGTTTTGTCACCCTTGTCGCTCACCACTGTACCCTGCAACACACGACGCGGCATTTTATCCTCTCATCCTTCCTGGGCCGCTTAACCGGCGGCCTTACGTTGACGTTCGCCGATCACGGTCATGATCTTGGCGATTTCCTTGCGCACTGCCGTCACGCGCGCGGTATTCGCGAGCTGGCCGGTCGCTTTTTGAAAGCGCAGGTTAAACTGCTCCTTGCGCAGCTCAATGAGCCGCGTCTCAAGCTCTTTCTCGGTCTTCGTCCGCACATCGGCGGTTTTCACAGTGTTCTTTCCCATCTTTCAAACCCCTTCACGCCGCTTCGCGCTGGACGAACTTGGTCTTGATTGGCAACTTCGCCGCGGCTAATCCGAATGCTTCTTTGGCCGTCGCCACCGACACGCCGTCCAGTTCAAACATGATACGGCCAGGATGCACACGGCATGCCCAGAACTCCGGCGAGCCCTTGCCCGAACCCATCCGGACTTCGGCGGGCTTGCGCGACACCGGCACATCCGGAAACACGAGAATCCACAGGCGTCCCTGACGCTTGATCGCGCGGGTAATCGCGCGGCGCGCGGCTTCGATCTGGCGCGCGGTAACGCGTTCCGGCTCCAAAGCCTTCAGGCCGAAAGCGCCGTAGCTTAAACGCGTGCCCCCCTTGGCCGCGCCGTGAATGCGCCCCTTATGCGCTTTGCGGTATTTCGTTTTCTTAGGCTGTAACATGTTTAGTGTCCCTTAAATCTCACGTGCGTACCGGCGCGCCTTCAAGCGCCTTCTTTTCCTGCGCCATCGGGTCGTGATCGAGGATTTCGCCTTTAAAGATCCAGACCTTCACGCCGCAAGTTCCCATTGTGGTGAACGCCGTCGCTACCCCGTAATCAACATCGGCGCGCAACGTGTGCAACGGCACGCGGCCTTCGCGGTACCATTCCATGCGCGCGATTTCCGCGCCGCCCAGACGGCCGCTGCAATTAATACGAATGCCCAAGGCGCCTAAACGCATGGCCGATTGCACCGCCCGCTTCATGGCGCGGCGGAAAGCCACACGGCGCTCCAGCTGGTTGGCGATGTTTTCGGCCACGAGCTTCGCGTCGATTTCCGGCTTGCGGATCTCGACGATGTTCAGGCTCACTTCCGCACTGGTCATCTTCGCCAGATCGACGCGGAGCTTTTCGATGTCGGCGCCTTTCTTGCCAATAACGACGCCCGGACGCGCTGAGTGAATGGTGACACGCGCCTTGCCTGTCGGGCGTTCGACGATAATCTTCGCCACGCCAGCCTGCTGGCCCAGCTTCTCGGACAGGAACTTGCGGATTTTCAAATCCTCATGCAACAGCTCGCCGTATCCCTTGGATGCGAACCACCGGCTGTCCCACGTCCGGTTAACGCCCAGACGCATGCCGATCGGATTAGTTTTTTGCCCCATGCTTATGCCCCTGCGCCGGCCTTTGCCGCGCCTTTCGTGGTTGTCTTTTTGGCTGTTCCCTTGGCCTTGGGCGCCGCTTTCGGCGCCGCCTTTTTCTTCGGCGTTTCCTTAGCCTCCGGTTTTGCCGGTTCAACTTTTTCCTTCTTGTCCTGCTTGCCTTCGCGCTCGCGCACGATGATCGTCAAATTGCTGTACGGCTTTTCGATGCCCGCGCTTTTGCCGCGGCCGCGCGCATGAAAGCGCTTCATCACGAAAGCGCGGCCCACCCAAGCTTCGGCGACATAAAGCTTGTCAACGTCCAGCCCATGGTTGTTTTCCGCGTTCGCCACGGCCGACTGCAGCACCTTCTTTACTTCCTCGGCGATCCGGCGCTTTTCGAACGTCAGCTGCGTCAGTGCCGCTGCCGCGCCCTTGCCCCGGATGCTGGCCGCAACGAGATTCAATTTGCGCGCGCTCGAACGCACCGAGGAGGCTTTCGCCATCGCGGCATCTTTTGGCAACCGTCTTTCGGACTTTGGCTTACCCATAACGCTTGTTCTCCTTAACCCTTACCCGCCGGAGCGGCAGCCTTTTCGGCCTTCTTGTCAGCCGCCGTATGGCCCTTAAAAAACCGTGTCGGCGCAAACTCGCCAAACTTATGGCCGATCATGTTCTCGGTCACGGAAACCGGCAGAAACTTATTGCCGTTGTACACGCCGAATGTTAGGCCGACGAACTGCGGCAGAATGGTCGACCGGCGCGACCATGTCTTGATGATGTCGTGACGGCCCGAAGCGCGCGCCTTCTCCGACTTCTTCAGAAGATACCCGTCTACAAACGGGCCTTTCCAGACTGAACGTGTCATGTGCTATCCCTCGTTAAGCCGCTTGCTTGTCACGACGCTTGTTCGCGCGGCGGACAATGAAATGATTGGTGCGCTTGTTGTTGCGCGTCTTGGTGCCCTTGGTGCCCTTGCCCCATGGCGTCACCGGATGACGTCCGCCCGATGAACGGCCTTCGCCACCGCCGTGCGGGTGATCGATCGGGTTCATGACAACGCCGCGCACCGTCGGACGGATGCCCATCCAGCGCTTGCGGCCGGCCTTGCCGAGCTTCACGTTCAAATGTTCCGCGTTCGACACCGCGCCGATGGACGCCATGCAGTCCTGCGGCACCATGCGCAATTCGCCCGAGCTGAGCTTCAGCAGCGCGTGCCCGGAGTCACGACCGACGATCTGCACGTACGTGCCTGCGGAACGGGCCATCTGGCCACCCTTGCCGGGACGCATCTCGACGTTGTGAACAATCGTGCCAACCGGAATGTTTCGCAGCATCATCGCGTTGCCAGGTTTCACGTCAACCTTGTCGCCCGCGACGACCTTGTCGCCCTTTTGCAAACGTTGCGGCGCGAGGATGTAGGACTGTGTGCCGTCGGCATAGGTAATCAGCGCGAGATAAGCCGTGCGGTTTGGATCGTACTCCAAACGCTCAACCGTCGCCGTCATGCCGAACTTGCGGCGCTTGAAATCGACCAAGCGATAACGCTTCGCATGCCCGCCGCCAATGTGGCGCGTGGTAATGCGGCCCTTGTTGTTGCGGCCGCCCGTTTTGCGCAAACCTTCGGTCAGCGTCTTGACAGGCTTGCCCTTCCACAGTTCCGAGCGGTCCGTGCGCACAACCTGCCGGAGGCCGGGAGTTACGGGTTTATATGTCTTCAGTGCCATGATCTTTTTCCTTAAACCTTAAATGCCTGTCGTCACGTCGATCTTGTTGCCTTCGGCCAGCGTCACCACCGCAAGCTTCACGTCGCTGCGCTGTCCCTTGCGGCCGCGGAAAACTTTCGTCTTGCCTTTGCGGTTCAGCGTGTTGACGGCCACCACCTTGACCTTGAACAGACTTTCCACCGCCGTTTTAATAACCGGCTTTGTTGCGTTACGCGCCACGCGAAACGTTACCTGATTAAAGCCGGAGTTGTTCGTCGCCTTTTCCGTAATCACGGGCGCGAGAACCACTTGATAGTGCTCCGGCAGCAGCTTTGTTTCCGTATCTTTTTTCGTCTTGCTCATTTCAGCCTCTCTTGCAGCTGCTCGACCGCGTTTTTGGTCAGCACCAGCACGTCGCGGCGCAGAATGTCGTAAACGTTCGCGCCCTGCTCCGGCAGCACGTCGATTTCCGGAATGTTGCGTACGGCCTTGGCGAAGTTGGGATCGAGGTTCGCGCCATCGATAATCAGCGCCGAAAAAAGGCCCATTTTTTCAAGTTTTTGGGCTAATTTCTTCGTCTTGTGTTCCTTCAGCTTCGCCTCGTCGAGCACGATCAGCTTGCCGTCCTTCTGCTTGGTCGCAAGCGCCATGCACAGCGCCGTCTGACGAACCTTTTTCGGCAGCGCGTGTTCATGACTACGCACGACCGGTCCAAAAATCACCGCGCCCTTGCGGAATTGCGGCGAACGCAGACTGCCCTGGCGCGCATGGCCGGTGCCCTTCTGGGCCCACGGCTTTTTCGTCGTGCCACTGATCTGGCTGATGCCCTTCGTTGCATGCGTTCCGGCACGGCGTTTGGCCAACTGCCAGTTCACGGCGCGCGTCAGAATATCGCGGCGAGGTTCGAGCGCAAAAATCGCATCCATCAGTTCAATCGAACCGACGTCCTTGTTATCGAGGTTTTTAACGGTTGCTTTCATGTTCCTATCCTCATGCCGCGTGATCGCCCGTGGCTTCCGGCGCTTTCGACTTCAACCCCGCCGGCAACGGAACTTCTTTCGGCATTTTGCGCTTCACCGCGTCGCGGATTTGCACATAAGCGCCTTTCGCCCCCGGGACGGCGCCCATAACCAAAATTAAATCCTGTTCAGCGTCGACCGCCACAACCTTCAGGTTCAGCGTTGTGACACGGCGATCGCCCATGTGGCCGGCCATCTTCTTGCCCTTGAACACGCGGCCGGGATCCTGACGCTGACCCGTCGAACCGTGGCTGCGGTGCGAGATCGAAACGCCGTGAGTCGCACGCAAACCCTTGAAGTTATAACGCTTCATGACGCCCGCAAAGCCTTTGCCGATGCTGGTGGCCGTCACATCCACGAACTGGCCAGGCACAAAGTGCGCCGCCGACAATTCCGCGCCGACATCAAGGATAGCGTTCTCGCTCACGCGAAACTCAACCAGCTTTTTCTTCGGCTCCATCTTGACCGTCTTGGCGTAATGGCCGCGTATCGCTTTCGACACGTTCTTGACCTTCGCCTTGCCCACGCCGAGCTGCACGGCCACGTAGCCGTCCTTATCCTTCGTGCGCACGCCCGTGACGAGGCACTTGTCCAGTTGCAGCACCGTCACCGGCACATGCTGGCCCGCTTCGTTGAACACGCGCGTCATGCCAAGCTTGGTCGCCAGCAGTCCCGTTCGTTTCGTCGCGCTTTTTGTCATCTTACCCGTCTCTTTTTTCTGTCTTCCGTCTTCTGATTTCTTCTTTCCGTCACACCCTGATCTCAACATCGACGCCGGCCGCCAGGTCGATCTTCGACAGCGCGTCGATGGTCTGCGGCGTCGGCTCCAGAATATCCAGCAAGCGGCGATGCGTGCGGACTTCGTACTGGTCGCGCGACTTTTTATCCACGTGCGGACCGCGGTTCACCGTGAACACCTCCCGCCACGTCGGCAGGGGGATAGGGCCGCGCACCCGCGCGCCCGTGCGCTTGGCCGTGCTTATGATCTCGCTCACCGACTGATCGAGCATCCGGTGATCAAACGCCTTAAGGCGTATGCGTATCGTTTGCGTGTCCATTCTTTACTCCAAAGTAACTTCATCTGGATCCCGGCTTTCCCCCCTACGCTACTCCGTAGCTTCGGGGGACTTAGTGCTAAACCCTACGTAGCTTTAGCGAAGAAGGGTCGCCGGGATGACGTTTAGGGAAGGCCGGGAGCCAATCCTGGCCCCCGATCCATGATCCCCAATCCCTTACTCTATAATCTTCTCCACCACGCCGGCGCCGACGGTGCGGCCACCTTCACGGATAGCGAAGCGCAAGCCCTCATCCATCGCGATCGGCACAATCAACTTCACTTCGATCGAAATGTTGTCGCCAGGCATCACCATTTCCGTGCCTTGCGGCAGGACCACTTCGCCGGTCACGTCCGTCGTGCGGAAGTAGAACTGCGGGCGATAGTTGGCAAAAAACGGCGTGTGACGGCCACCTTCGTCCTTGGTGAGAATGTAGCACTTCGCGTTGAAACGCGTGTGCGGCGTGATCGTGCCGGGCTTCGCCAAGACTTGGCCGCGCTCGACTTCTTCACGCTTCGTGCCACGGAGTAGCGCGCCGATGTTGTCGCCGGCTTCACCCTGATCGAGCAGCTTGCGGAACATTTCAACGCCCGTCACGACTGTCTTTGTCGTAGGACGCAGGCCGACGATTTCGACTTCTTCGTTGACCTTGATGACGCCGCGTTCGACACGGCCCGTGACGACGGTGCCACGGCCAGAGATCGAGAACACGTCTTCGATCGGCATAAGGAACGGCTTGTCTTTCGGACGGTCAGGCTGCGGAACGAACGCGTCGACCGCTTCCATTAGCTTCAGGATCGACTTCTCGCCCATTTCCGGATCCTTGTCCTCAAGCGCGACGAGCGCCGAGCCGCGGATGATCGGCGTCTTGTCGCCGGGGAACTGGTACTTCGTCAGCAGATCGCGGATTTCCATTTCGACCAGATCGGCCAGCTCGGGATCGGCCATGTCCATCTTGTTCATGTAGACGACGATGGCGGGGACGCCGACCTGACGGGCGAGCAGGATATGCTCGCGTGTTTGCGGCATCGGGCCGTCCGCGGCGGACACGACCAGGATCGCGCCATCCATCTGGGCCGCACCGGTGATCATGTTCTTCACGTAGTCCGCGTGGCCGGGGCAGTCGACGTGCGCGTAGTGACGCTTCGCCGTTTCGTATTCAACGTGCGCCGTCGAAATCGTGATGCCGCGGGCTTTTTCTTCCGGGGCCTTGTCGATCTGATCGTAGGCCGTAAACGTGGCGCCGCCCGTCTTGGCCAATACTTTCGTGATCGCTGCCGTTAGCGTGGTCTTGCCATGGTCGACGTGACCGATAGTGCCGACGTTGCAGTGCGGCTTTGTACGTTCAAATTTTGCCTTCGCCATGTTTCTCTCCGTTCGTTGAAGGACTGGTTACTAAGTTAACTGGTTCCTCATACTTTCTACTGCTGCTGATCTCTCGACTACGGGGGTTTGCGCTTCATCTCGTCCTCTGATAGCAATATTTCCTGTGTGAGAACGAATAAACGTAACTACTCCATAGTTCCTATTGGTCAATTCCTGAGTCATTAAGCGGGCCATCTCTACAAGATCCTTTTTATTGAGCGACACCCCAAATCCTAATGCAAAAGACGCTCCCAAACTGATGATAAGTTCCTCTTCCGGAGTGCCTGCCATGTGACCTTCCAACGTAAGACTCACAGGAAAAACATTCTCCGGTGTAGCTTTTAAAAGCTTCTGCAATTCCTTTTTCTGCCTGCGTCTAGCTCTCCCCCTCATCGCCCTACCCCGCCAGCTTCGTCTTGACTTCGGTCGCGATATTCGACGGCACCTGCTCGTAGTGATCAAACTCCATCGTGAAGAGCGCGCGGCCCTGCGTCATGGAGCGCAACCGGTTCACATAACCGAACATTGTCGCGAGCGGCACCATCGCATCCACCACGGAAGCGTTGCCGCGTTGGTTCATGCCCAAAATCTGGCCGCGGCGGCTGTTCAGGTCGCCGATCACGTCGCCCATATGCTGTTCCGGCGTCACGACTTCGACTTTCATCACTGGCTCAAGCAATACGGGGCCCGCTTTCTGCATACCTTCCTTGAAGGCCGCTCTAGCTGCGATTTCAAACGCCAGCGCCGACGAGTCCACGTCGTGGTACGCGCCGTCGATTAGCCTTGCATGAAAATCGATGGTCGGAAATCCCGCAAACACGCCGTTTTCCAGCGAGCCCTCGAGGCCCTTTTCAACACCCGGAATATATTCCTTCGGCACCGAACCGCCGACGATTTTGCTTTCGAACACATAGCCGCTGCCGGGTGGCAAAGGTTCAAACTCGATAATGACGCGCGCGAACTGACCTGCGCCGCCGGACTGTTTCTTGTGCGTGTAGTCGACGACCGACTTGCGCGTGATGGTTTCGCGGTAGGCCACCTGCGGATCGCCCACGACAACCTCGACGTTGTAGGGCGCACGGCGGAGGATATCGACCTTGACTTCAAGGTGCAGTTCGCCCATGCCCTTGATAACCGTCTGTCCCGTCTCCTGATTCGTAGCCAAACGGAACGAGGGGTCTTCCTGCACGAGGCGCAGCAGCGCGTTCGTCATCTTGTCCTGATCGGCCTTCGCTTTCGGCTCGATGGCCATTTCGATGACCGGATCGGGGAACTCCATGCGCTCCAGCACGATCGGCTTGCCTGAATCGCACAGCGTGTCGCCCGTCTTGGTGTCCTTGAGGGCCGCCAGCGCGACAATATCGCCCGCACAGGCTTCCTTGATTTCTTCGCGCGTGTTGGCGTGCATCAAAAGCATGCGCCCGATGCGCTCCTTGTTGCCGCTGATGGAATTGAGCACATAGCTGCCCGCCTGAATCTTGCCCGAATAGACGCGCGTGAACGTCAGCGAGCCGACGAACGGGTCGGTCATGATCTTGAACGCCAGCGCGGCCATGGGCTCTTCGTCGGAAGGCTTGCGCTCCATCGGTTCATGCGTATCGACATTAAAGCCGTGCGTCGCGCCGATATCGATCGGCGAAGGCAAATAATCCACCACCGCATCCAGCATAGGCTGAACGCCTTTGTTCTTGAACACCGAGCCGCACAAGACCGGTACGAATTTCTGCGAAATCGTGCCTTTGCGGATGCACTTGTCGAGGACGTCCAGCGACGGTTCCGTTCCGTTCAGATAGGCTTCCATCGCGGCGTCGTCCATTTCCACGGCCGTTTCCACCAGCGCATGGCGGTACGTTGCGGCTTTTTCCTTCAGATCGGCAGGAATTTCCTCGTCGTGAAACTTTGCGCCCAGCGCCTCGTCTTCCCAGACCACCGCCTTCATGCGGCGCAAATCGACGATGCCTTTAAACTCGCTCTCGGAGCCGATGGGCAAATTGAGAACCAGCGTGTTGGCGCCCAGACGATCCTTCAGCATATCCACGCAGCGATAGAAATTGGCGCCGGTGCGGTCCATCTTGTTGACGAACACCATGCGCGGCACGCGGTACTTGTCGCCCTGACGCCAGACGGTTTCGGTCTGAGGCTCGACGCCCGCGACGGCATCGAGCACCGTGACGGCACCGTCGAGAACGCGCAAGCTGCGCTCCACCTCGATCGTAAAGTCGACGTGGCCCGGCGTGTCGATGATGTTGATGCGATGATCGCGCCAGAACGTCGTCGTCGCGGCGGAGGTGATTGTAATGCCGCGCTCCTGCTCCTGCTCCATCCAGTCCATCTGCGCGGTGCCTTCGTGCACTTCGCCGATTTTGTAGGACTTGCCCGTGTAATACAGGATGCGTTCGGTCGTCGTCGTCTTGCCCGCGTCAATGTGGGCCATGATGCCGATGTTGCGATAACGTTCGATGGGGGTGTTACGGGGCATAGGGTTCTCGTCTCGTTACCAGCGATAATGTGAGAAGGCCTTGTTGGCTTCGGCCATGCGGTGAGTATCTTCGCGTTTCTTGACAGATGCGCCATTCTCGTTGCTGGCGGCTAAAATCTCGGCAGCCAAACGATCAACCATCGTCGTTTCGGAGCGCGCGCGGGCCGCCGCGATAATCCAGCGCATCGCCAGCGCAATGCCGCGATCCGGCCGGACTTCAACGGGCACCTGATACGTGGCGCCGCCGACACGGCGGGAACGCACTTCGAGGTGCGGGCGGACCTTGTCCAGCGCCTGCTTGAACACGTCGAGCGAGCTGTTTTTGGACTTGGTCTGAATTTTTTCCAGCGCGCCGTAAACGATGCGTTCGGCAACGGACTTTTTACCCTGAACCATCAGGACGTTCATGAATTTCGTGATGAGAATTTCCCCGAATTTCGGATCCGGCAGAACTTCTCTTTTCTCAGCGCGACGACGACGTGCCATATCTAGGTCCCCTTATTTCGGCCGCTTGGCGCCGTACAACGAGCGACGCTTTTTGCGGTCCTTCACGCCCTGCGTATCGAGCGTACCGCGAATGATGTGATATCGAACGCCCGGCAAGTCCTTCACACGGCCACCGCGGATCATGACGACGCTGTGCTCTTGCAGATTGTGGCCTTCGCCCGGAATGTAGCTGATGACTTCGTGACCATTGGTCAGGCGTACGCGCGCAACTTTGCGCAGGGCCGAGTTCGGCTTTTTCGGCGTCGTGGTGTAGACGCGCGTGCAGACGCCGCGCTTTTGCGGGCATTCTTGCAGCGCCGGAACTTTGTCCCGCGCCTTGAGCGGCTTGCGCTTCTTGCGCACCAGCTGATTAATCGTAGGCATTCGTTCTCCGTTTCTCATAACCGTATTCAAACAACGTAAACGCCACGCCAGAGCGCGAATTTCGCCTCCGTGTGGACTTTCACTTACACCGCGCGACCCTGCTGAAATTTCTCAGCCGTTACGTCGACACTGGCTATGGTGCTTTTGCGACATCCGGAACCTCGTTTAGACTGCATGAAATACGGGTCTACCACCGGCTCCGAAAAGGCAGGCGCATCAATAGGAGACTTTGAGGGGGCGCGTCAAGCGGAGATTCGAGACCTCATGCCTGCCATTAACGGGGCACAGCAAAATCAGTTTGGTTAACGCGCGCGCAAGTGGAAATGACTAATTGGCGCTTAATTTCGCACAATTTCCGATTCCCACCCCTCGGCTCTCCCGTACCGCCACTTTTCCGCCCCTCTGCGCCGCCCCCACGCTGAATACGATTTAACCCCCGTAAAAAACAGGTTCAAAAGGCCTTTAAAACGGACCATACTCGATCAAAAAAATGGGAGAACGATGAAAAAAGCCAGCTTTAAAGACACCCGGCTTTATGTGCCGGACGCACTCAGCGCAGGCGCACATGTTACTCTTTCGCGCACGCAAACTCACTATATCCTGCATGTTATGCGCCTGAAAACCGGCGATTTTGTGTGTTTGTTCAATGGACGTGATGGTGAATGGCATGCCACGATCGCCATGAACATAAGCCGCGAAGTCGAAGTTATGGTTAACGAGCTTCTGCGCCCGCAAAGAGCAAAGCCTGATCTATGGCTTTGCTGCGCGCCCATCAAACGCGCGTATTTCGACTACATGATCATGAAAGCGACTGAACTCGGCGTCGCGCATATCCAGCCCGTTTTAACCAGCCGCACACAGGTGCGCGAAGTAAACATCGACCGCTGCCATGCCATAAGCATTGAAGCTGCTGAACAGTCAGAACGCCTAACGCTTCCCGATATCCGGCAAGCCGTGACACTTGATTCCCTTGTACAAAATTGGCCTCAAGACCGCTTACCCGTCATTTGTGCGGAGATTGGTGAAGCCAGATCTGTCTATAAGGCCTTACAAAGTATCGATGCCAAAAAGGGCCAAAAAGCCGCGATTATTACGGGACCTGAAGGCGGCTTTGCCCCTGAAGAACTTGAGAAATTACGCCGCCTGCCGCATGCCCTGCCGATCCGCCTTGGCCCCCGTATTTTGCGGGCCGATACGGCCGCCTTGGCCGCTTTGGCATGCTGGCAGGCCATTTGCGGTAAATGGAAGGATTTTTAACCAATATTCCTTAAACTTTAAGGCATGGCCAACAAACCGCCAGACAGCAATTTTCTTCTGATTTCGCGCGATGTTGACGATCGCAAGCGGATCAAAGGCGAGCCGCCGGAAAATGTCCATCCTTCCCTGACCGACGAAGAACTGGCCGAAGGACGTTTTGAAATTTTACCCTCAACAGCGATCAAGGAAGAAGCCGTTAAGCACAAGAAAAAAAAGAAGAAAAAAGAGGAGGACGACGACGAGGATAACCCTAGCACAACGCGCGTCACGTCGGAAAATTACAAGCAAATGTATCTCGAACGGCAGTCAGAGGAACGCGAAAAGCCCGAAGACCAGAAAGCTAAAGAGCTCGAAAAAGAATTGCAAAAACAAAGGGATGAAGCCGCCAAGAGTTCTATCGAAAAGAAACTTGCGGACGAACAGCGTTTCCGCGCGCGCGAATTGCAGAACCAAATTGCATGGTGGCAGCAGCAATCGGGCCTCGGGCAGTACGATGAGGCGACGATTAACGGCACCATCGAGACCCTGCAACGCGAGTTGGCGGGTATTCCTGCGGTGTATTGGTAAAAGTCCTGACCCTTGTCCAAAAATTTTTGGAAAAACCGAACCTGTAGGGCCGCAAAAACAGGCGTCTATTTATTAACGCGTGCCCGTTCAACACGCACGGGGAACCTGTCCCGTCCGAGCAGCGGGCGCATTCGAACCCCGTTTGTATAGGTTGCGTACTTATATAATAGAGTAAATTTTCAGCCCTCGCGCATTGCCGCGCCGCCGACGGTCATTTGCTCAAGCCGCATGGTCGGCTGGCCGACGCCGACAGGAACGGTTTGGCCGTTTTTACCGCAACTGCCGATGCCGCCGTCGAGCGCGCTGTCGTTGCCGACCATCGTGATACGCTTCAACACATCGAAACCGGTGCCGACAAGCGACGCTCCCTTGAGCGGACGGCCGATCTTGCCATTTTCGATTTCATACGCTTCCGTCGCGCTGAACACGAATTTGCCGGACGTGATGTCTACCTGGCCGCCGCCGAAATCAGCTGCATAAATTCCTTTCTTCACGGATGCTATGATTTCTTCCTTCGTATGCGAACCGGAACGCATGAGCGTGTTCGTCATGCGCGGGTACGGTTGGCACGCGAAACTTTCGCGCCGCCCATTGCCGGTGGGTTTCACGCCCATCAAGCGCGCGTTGAGGCGATCCTGCATGTAACCGACCAAAACACCGTCGTCGATTAGCGTCGTGCATTGCGACGGCGTACCTTCGTCGTCGATGGTCAACGAGCCGCGGCGCTTATCGATCGTGCCGTCGTCAACAATCGTTATGCCTTTCGCGGCGATTTGTTGGCCCATGAGACCGGAAAAGACGGATGTCTTCTTGCGATTGAAATCGCCTTCAAGCCCGTGGCCGATCGCTTCGTGTAAAAGCACCGCCGGCCAGCCGGGGCCAAGCACCACCGTCATTTCGCCCGCCGGCGAATCCACAGAATCCAGATTCACAAGCGCTTTGCGCAGCGCTTCGTCAGCCAGCCGTTTCCATTCGGAAGGCTCGAAAGTGCGCGTATAGGCCAACCGCCCGCCGCCGCCCGTCGATCCTGATTCCAGCCGGTCGCCCTGGCGCGTGACCACCGCCACATTCAGGCGCACCAAGGGCCGGATATCCGCTGCCCGCCAACCGCCCGCGCCGATGATCTGGACGGCCTGCCAGCTTGCCCCCAACGAGACGCTTACCTGATGAACGCGGGAATCTTTCGCGCGAATGTAGGCATCAACTTCTTGCAGAAGACGAACCTTGTCCTCGAAGCTCTTGCCCGGCAAAGGATTTTCGTCGTCGTACAAATGGCGGTTCGTGCCTTGCGGCGGCAACGCCAACGTGCCCGCGTAGCCGCCCTTGACGGCCTTCACCGCCATAGCCGCGCGCCGGATGGCCGCCTCGTCCAGATTGACGGCATGGGCATAGCCCACGGTCTCTCCCACGACGGTTCGAAGGCCAAAGCCTTGGGTCGTGTCGAAACTCGCGTTGCGTAACTTGCCATCGTCCCAGACCATGCTCTCGGACTGGCAGTATTCCAGATACAGCTCGCCGTCGTCCGCGCCCGCAAGCGTGTCCTGCACAATGCGCTCGACTGCCGTGCGGTCCATGCCGGTTTGATCGAAAAACAGTTTATCGGTTTGGGAAAGAAAAGGCACGGATCAATTCCTCTATCATTAGATGGCTGTATTACACGAAATGATTAAAAAAGAAAAACCAAACAGATTTTCAGTGGTTGTTCAGTTATCATCAGGATTTCTTGTTCCACTCGCAATTAAACCTCGGGAATAAACTTCGGGGAAACGGTCAATCTTGGCAAGCTCCTGAGCAGCGGCCAATGACATGGCGTGTATCATTTCAATGCAAACTTGATGAAAGGCCTGAACGTCAGGGTTTGTTCGCCAAATCGGCTCGTGGTGAGCAATGCGATTACGCACAATCCGGATTTGGTGGAGCTTGGGGGCTATATATTTTCTGGTGCGAAGCGTGCGCGGCATGTTGGGAAATACTATCGCCAGAGCCCTATCACGTTGCCAAAGGATCGGATCATAACGGTTGTGAAAAAGCGCAGACCAAAAGCCGAATCCAAGCTTCGCAACAATATCGTCGTTCTTTGCGGAGCATCCTTTCCTGCGCTGGGTTTCGTCTTTGTTTTTCTCTATTAGTTCAAGGTCGCTTTCGTTTAGTCCCAAGGCTTTGGGCACATTAAGCAACCAGTCTTTGCCATACAGGGCCGTAATCGCCCGATCCAGCCCATTACGCAACCCTATTTCAAAGTAATTCAGAGAAGGAAGAAGGGCTTCAGCTAGCTGCACATTCCACTGATAGCGGGCAAAACCCTGCTCCGTCGTTTCACCCGGCTGTTGGTACTTGGCCAATCGGCTTGTGGAGAAAAATAGTTGCAGCTCAGGGGTCATCAATCTTTGTCCCCTTTGCGTAGGAAGTTAGCTGGAACATAGTCTTGATCCATGGGGCGTTTGACCCAAACATCGCGCCAAGCGTCTCGCGCATTTCCAGCAACCTTGAATGCAAACTGATTTGGGCTCAAGGATTCGCCTTTATAAACAAGGCAATCGCCCTCAACCTTAGCATATTCGAAAGCCCCTCCCTTTTTCTTCATGCGAAGTAATGTGCCTTGAACAAGAAACACATTCTTCCACATATATCCCCGTGAATCTGGGCCAACGATTGTTTCTCGCATTAAGTCTTCTTTTTTCCAGGAGGCATTATCAATCCAATATTCAACAGCGTCTTCGATGACCACAACGGGATCTCTTGAGCTGCCTTGCTCACGCAGAAAAGCAGCTAGCTGAAGGAAGCTTTCTGTGGGAAATGGGATGCTGATGTATGACATGTACCGCTCCATAATTCAGTGTGTTTTAAACACAAAACTACAATTATGCCTATTTTTGTTGAAAGTCAAGGTGTTTTTTAGGCCTATTTAGACGCGGTTATGGCTAATTAACCGCTGTTATGATATAAGGAGTGTGGATGCCCCGGATTTCCTTCCCCTGCCGTAAGGTAGTGATCAGGTGCCGGGGTTTTTCTTTTCCTGATTAAAGCCACCCCGCTTTTCTCATCCCCCACCCAAAACATCCTTCACCTTCCCTGCGAGTTGCTTGAGCGTGAAGGGTTTGCCGAGGAAGTGGATTGTTTCGCCGGACGTGAATTGTTCGCGCAGGCGGTCCTCGGTGTAACCGGAAACAAAGATGACTTTCATGTTCGGCCAGCGTTCGCGGATGTGTTTGTAGAGCGTCGGGCCATCCATTTGCGGCATGACCACATCCGTTACAATAAGATCGATTTTCGCGCCTTCCTTGTCGAGCACGCCGAGCGCCTCGTCGCCGCTCCGCGCCTCAAAGACGTTGTAGCCTTTGTTCCGCAGCGCGCGCGCCGAGAACACACGCACGGCATCTTCGTCTTCAACGAGAAGGATTGTGCCCGCGCCCGTAAGATCGGGACCCGGCTTGTCTTCACGCGCCTGCTCGGCCGCTTGCGTTTCCTCCGCCTTTTCCTTTTCGCCAAGCGCGGGAATATAAACGCTAAACGCCGTGCCGTGACCTACGCGGCTTTCGACGCTGATAAAACCGCCCGTCTGCCGCACAATGCCGTACACCGTCGCAAGACCGAGACCTGTGCCGGAGCCGACTTCTTTCGTCGAGAAGAAAGGCTCAAAAATGCGTTGCAGATTTTCGCGCGGAATGCCGACGCCCGTATCGGCCACCTCGATTACGACATAGTTGCCGGGTGGCATTTCGTCCTGTCCACGAACAACCGGTTCTTTTTGAATCAGATTGCGCGTCTGGATCGTGACGCTGCCGCCATTCGGCATCGCGTCGCGCGCGTTGACAACCAAATTGATGATGACCTGTTCAAGTTGTCCTTGATCGACTTTCACAAGGCCGAGATCGCGGCCATGCACCATTTCCAGCTTGATCTGCGCGCCAATCAGGCGACGCAATAGGTTCGCAAGTTCCGATAAAACATCAGCAAGATTCAACACTTTCGGCTGCAACGTTTGCTGGCGCGAGAACGCCAGCAGCTGGCGCACCAGATTAGCCGCGCGGTTGCCGTTCTGCTTGATCTGCATAATGTCGGAGAAACTTTGATCGCCGGGTTTGTGGCGCTGAAGAAGCAAATCACAGAAACCGATCATCGCGGTAAGCAAGTTATTGAAGTCGTGCGCCACGCCACCGGCAAGCTGGCCGATGGCCTGCATTTTCTGGGATTGGGCGAATTGCGTTTCCAGCCGCTTTTGTTCGGTGGCATCGATGAAATAGAGCATCAGGCCTTGATCGGAATCGGCTTCGCCCCTGTCGCTTTTACCGAAACGTCGCGCGAAGACATGCGCGATCGCTTTGCGTCCGGCTTCGAGGTGAACTTCAAGCGGTTTAGCGAGATCCGATCCTTCCAGCACTTCCTGTAATTGCGCCATTGTGGTCTGACGTTCGGACTGGGCAAGCAAATCCTTGATGGGTGCTTTGATCAAGGATTCACGCGGGCGGCGCACAATGCCGTTGAAGGCCTGATTGCATTCTATAATGACAAACTTTGCATCCAACAGCACGACGCCGATAGGCGCTTCAGCGAACAGACGCTGGAAGCGGTATTCCGATACCGAGAGCGCCATTTGCCATTGTTTTTCCGGCGACAGATCGCGCACAATAGAGCGCGTGCGAATTGTTTTTCCATCGTCGCCCGCCACAACGGTTTGCGTAATTTCAACCGGAAAGACTTGGCCGTCACGGCGGCGAAGCATTACTTCGCCGCGCTTTTCGCCTTGGGCACCATCCGTTAACGCATAAGCCGCAATGCCCACCGGTGGATCTTTCATGACGTCGTGCAAGCGCACATCGCCTTTGATCAATTCATCCGGCGTGACCTGCAGCCATTCAGCCAGCGTGTTGTTTATGAACTTGAACCGCCCGTGGCGATCTGCGGAATAAATGCCGACCGGCGCGTGCGCCATGAAGTCGAGCAATTTATTCTGCTCGTCACGCATCGCTTTTTCCATGCGGCGGCGTTCACTGATGTCTTCAAAACGCCAATGATAGCAGCGGTTGCCGCCGTCAATCGGTCGCGCGACAATGCGCCGCCATTCAATAATCCGGTTGCCGCGCATCACGGGCAGATCGCCCAGCACGGATTGCCCCTTATAAAGATTTTCCTGAAGCTGCTTAAATTTCGCAGCTCCCTCCGGCGCCGCGCCGAAGCGCATAGCCAGCGCCTGCAGCGCGCTTTGCGCGCCGAGGTCAATCCAGCCGCGAAAGGCGCGGTTCGCCAGCACAACCGCGCCCGAAGTATCGGTTATAAGCTGTGGCGTCAGCATGCTGTGGAAGGCTTCGCGTAAAAGGCCTTCTTCCGCCGCGCCGTGATGCATATGACGCAACTGCCACCAGCTTCCGCCCGCGGTGCCGAACAAAATAAGGGCGGCCACCAGACTGATGGCCACGCTTGCGGTGCTGCTGGCTACAAACGGCGCCAGGATTGCAACCAGCCCCGCGCCCGTCATGACGCCGAGACTGCGCAGCATCCACCGCCGCCATATCTTTTCACCAGCCGCGTTAAACGGAACCACAGGGAAGAAAAATCTTCTGAGGTTAAATTTCTTTCGCGGTTCTGAAATTTCTGACGTCACGTCCGGTCCTGCCATCAAAAAAAGACAAGCTGAATATAAGGGCAACAAGAGCCGTCCCTGAGCGATTTAAACGAATCGCAGACTTACGGCCTGTTTTAGTGATGCATGAGAATGGTGTTTAAGAGGTTAACGAATCCATTGTTCAACGCGAATCGGGTGGAATTAACCAAACCTTTTAGCGGAGATTCTCGCAGTGCAGTTTTCCCCACATGCCGGGGCCATTGAATAAATCAGGATCAGGTCTATTCGCCAAAACGCTGCTGATTGGCGAATCGGGTGTAAATTCGGGTTGCAGATGATCAAAGATTTTAATCACTAAATAATCACCGGGTTTCCTTATAAATCTTATTTCAATGTTATAACCGTCCTTTTCTTTCATAAGATCTTGAACGGCTTTGTCATCAAAAACGTTTTTCTCGCGCGCAAGTTGTCGCGCTGTAAAGACTTTTTCTAGCGCGGTGGGACCGAGAACCGGATAAAACAAAAGCTGTGGCGTTACACCAAAGGATTTTATCCGTCCACCATACTGACGAGACGCTTCCAAGAAAGCGTTTTGAATATTGTTAAAAACATCTCTCACTTTTTCAGGCTTTTTCTTTGCATGTCTTTGATCGATCGAACGCCAAAATGTGTCGGCGAATGCTGCATAAACATGATCACGATCCGCCGATCCCGGTCGGCCTTTTTTTAACATTTTTCCCGATTCAGAGGCTTGCCATTCCGTCAGGGCTGAACAAGCGATGACGGATTGGGCATCACTTTTTTTGCTTGCATTACCAGCTTGAACCAATGCCGGATGAGCTATGGCCCACAAAGCCAAAACTGAAGAAATAATTCTGGTTACTGTTTTCATGATAATTCACCTTCAAAAAATAGTCCCGACGCCATAAGCGTCAATAAACCGGCTTAATACTTTCACAAAGTTTATTTATGCCGGAACGTAATCCGGCCTTTGGTTAAATCGTACGGGGTCATTTCGACGTTAACCTTATCACCCGCAAGAACGCGTATGCGGTTCTTGCGCATCTTGCCCGACGTGTGGGCCAGCACTTCGTGCCCGTTGTCCAGCTTCACCCGAAACATGGCGTTCGGCAAAAGCTCGGTCACGGTGCCTTCAAACTCAAGCAGGTCTTCTTTAGCCATAAATCCGCTTTCTCACGTTAGATGCGCGGGAAAATGGCCCTTTTCCGGCTTTTCGTCAAGTTCTATGACAGGGTTGATGCCGGGTGGGCCAAGGTTCCCCGAAATCCTTAATGCGCAACTGCCATTTGCCGAGTTTTAACCTTACCTGCGCGCCGCCCGCGAAAATAAACTGAAGACTATCCGGCTCCAACGTCAGCGTCAGCAATTCAAGCATCCGGTCGCACTCGGCTTTGTCGAAACCTTGCCTCTGCACGCTCTCAACGCCTTCGACTTCCAGCGCGCAGAAAACGCGTTCAAAACATTCACAGTCCGTTTTTTCGGCTTCCGGCGCATCCACGCAATCCCACCGGAAACGGTGAACGACCATGATGAATGTTTTTTCGTCCGCCTTGTACGTCATGTCGCAGACCGGCGCGATAGCGTCCTGGAGCACAGCCGCGATCACCTGAACGTCTTCCGCATCCTGCGCGCGGAGTTTAAGTGGCGGTTCGGTCATGTGTTGCCCCTTATACGTTCGATATCCGCGCCGCACGCGTTCAGTTTTTCTTCGAGGCGCTCATAGCCGCGATCGAGATGATAGATACGGTTAAGGGTAGTTTCGCCTTCGGCCGCCAATGCCGCCAGCGCCAACGACACCGACGCGCGAAGATCTGTCGCCATAACCGGTGCGCCTTTCAGTTTCGGCACGCCGCGCACCATGGCCGAAGAACCATGAACGCTAATATCCGCGCCCATGCGCGATAATTCTGGCACATGCATAAAGCGGTTTTCGAAAATCGTTTCCGTGATCATTGAAGCGCCTTCCGCCACGCACATCAGCGCCATGACCTGCGCTTGTAAATCCGTGGGGAAGCCGGGATAAGGTTCCGTCGTAATGTCGACGCCTTGAAGCGCGCCGTTCGTGCGATGCGCGCGCACGCCTTGCGGCGTCGCCTCGACCGTCACGCCCGCATCCGCCAAAATACGGCTCATAGCCCGTAAATGGTCGATCTGCGCCCCGATTAGCTCCATATCGCCGTTTGTTATCGCCGCCGCCATCGCAAACGTCCCGGCTTCAATGCGGTCCGCGACGACCGTGTGCCGAGCCCCATGAAGGCGGTCCTTGCCTGCGACACGCAGTTTATCCGTGCCGATGCCTTCAATCTCGGCCCCCATCGCGACAAGGCAATAAGCAAGATCACTGACTTCCGGCTCACGCGCCGCATTGATGATGGTTGTTTCACCCTTCGCCAGCGTGGCCGCCATAAGAATGTTTTCGGTTCCCGTGACCGTCACCATCGGAAAAACAATCTCCGCGCCGTGCAAGCCTTCCGGCGCGCACGCGTTCATGTAACCGCCATCGATTGTGATCCTTGCGCCCATGCTTTCCAGCGCCGCAATATGCAAATCGACCGGGCGCGTACCTATCGCGCATCCGCCGGGCAACGACACGCGCGCTTCCCGGCAACGGGCCGCCAGCGGCCCCAACACCAGCACGCTCGCGCGCATCTTGCGCACCAGCGCGTATGGCGCTTCGGTGTTCGTGATCTTGCGCGCACGAAGTTCAACCGTGCGCCCCGTCGGCCCGGCATGTTCTGCATGTCCGTTAATGCCCAGTTCAACGCCATGCTGGCCGAGCAAATTAGCCATCGTTGTGATATCCGCAAGTTGCGGCACGTTGCTGAGCGTCAACGTTTCATCCGTCAATAAACTGGCCGTCAACAGCGGTAGCGCCGCGTTCTTCGCCCCGCTTATATGGATCTTTCCCTTGAGCGGCTTGCCGCCGCGAATGCGCATTTTGTCCATTCCCTAAATCCCCGGCTGCATCATACCTATCTTGCAAGACCGCATAAAAGAATTTCTTCATTCACCCTATTTTCACATAGAACCGTCCGTTTTTGCCGTCCGCTCCTGCTTTTGCGTCTTGCGGCGACGCAAGTTTTCACGAAGAGCGGCCGCACGGCGCTCTTCGCGCCGAGAAAACTTTGAAGACGGCGGATTTTTTGCCATAGTCCCATTTTCTCCCTTGACCTCTGTACCCTATGAAACCTTACCGGACAATACCGATCAAAGAATGCGGCGAACCTATGGCACCGATTCCGCGAGATCGTTTCGCTTTTTTCGAGCCTCACCCCTATCTTAGCGTCGGCGCTCCATACGGGAACGCCTCGCCCTGGATGTTGCGGCAAGGTGTGCTGAAGGCGCTCGACAACGCCGCCAGCCAGCTTGCGCTTGAACGGCCGGGCTGGAAAATCAAGCTTTTCGATGCCTACCGCCCGAATGCCGTGCAAGCTTTCATGGTCGATCGCGCGTTTGCTTCGCAAGCTCAAGTTGCAGGCCTTGACCCCGCGCATCTCACGGCCAGTGAACGAGAAGATCTCCATAAAAAGGTTTTTCGCTTGTGGGGCATTCCTAGCGACGATCCGGCCACGCCGCCGCCCCACAGCACGGGCGGTGCCGTGGATTGTACCTTGACGGACGAAAAAGAAAATGAAGTCAATATGGGTTCGCCAATTGACGAAAATTCCGAACGTTCATTCCCGGACTTTTTCGCGACTTCAAGCGATGCTTCCAGCCGCCAAGCGCACGCGAACCGTGTTTTTCTCAATGATCTTATGCGTGCCCAAGGATTTCAGCGCGTCACCACGGAATGGTGGCATTTTTCTCTGGGCGACCAATTATGGGCCTGGCGCGAGCGCGAAGAGCGCCGCGTGATAGACATTGTCGCGAGATACGGACGCGTTTGATTTTATCGCGCCTGGCGGACTTCGCGGACTTCGGGAATAAAGTACTTGAGAATATTTTCGACACCCGCTTTAAGCGTCGCTGTTGCGCTCGGGCATCCAGCGCATGCGCCTTTTAGCTTGAGATAAACGATGCCGTCCTCATAATTTTCGAACGTGATATCGCCGCCGTCCTGCGCCACGGCAGGACGAATACGCTGATCCAAAAGCTCGCAAATCTGCCGTACAATAACGTCATCATCCTCACGCGCCGTTTCTTCGGATTCATCTGCAATAAACGCCGGTTTTCCGGAGGTGAAGTGCTCCATGATCGCCGCCAAAAGAGCCGGTTTCATCGATGGCCAATCCGTGCTTTCAACGCGCGTAACGGTGATGAAATCCCGGCCTAAAAATACGCTCTTTACGCCATCGATAGCGAATAGCGCTTGCGCTAAAGGCGACTTTTTCGCCGCAGCGGGATTCGCAAAATCCACTGGCGGCCGCGCGCCGAGCACATCGCATCCGGGCATAAACTTCATGGTCGCCGGATTCGGCGTGTCTTCCGTCTGAATGAACATGGGAACTCCCTTTCTTTATAGCTATTCTAAACAGACGTTTTGTCCGGCGGCAACTGATATGTATCCGGCACAATCACCAGCGGTATCTTCAGCGCGCGGATGCCTTTGACTCCTGTCAAATAGCTGATAAGAGGGCCTGGCCCCGCTTCCCCTGTCTGCGCGGCCAGAACCAGAACCGAAATATCCGGCTGTTCATCAAGCAAACGCAGCAGTTGCGACCGGATATCGCCCTTACGAATGAACAGAAGCGGTTTGACGCCAGAGGAATTTTCCACCTGTTCTTCATATTCTTTTAATTTCAACTCAGCTCGCGCCAAAGCATCTTCCGTTAACGCTTCGTCCACGCCAGCCCATGGCTGAATTTCCGAGGGTTTAACAACATACAGCAAGGCGACGCGGCAGTTTTGCGTTTGCCGCGCGTGCCAAGAGGCGTAGCGCAAAGCAATCTGCATTTCCTTGCTTTCGTCCACAATGACCAAAAAAGTGCGGATTGGCTGATTTTCGTTCATGACGACCGCCTGAAAACAAAGGCTCCGGCCCCGCCAAGCAACAACGAAAGGCCTAAGGCCATAAAAGCATAGGTAAAGGGACGATCATAGGCGAGATGATAAATCGACGCCTGGATGCCCACCGGCGCAACGGTAAATGAAGACGTTTGCTCAGCGATCACCCTTTTGTCTTTCAACAGATAAATACGCGCGACATATGTGCCAATTGGCATGGTGGCTGGCAAATCGAAGTCCGCACGGAAAAGGCTCTCGCCCGTTATGATCACACCGGACGGTTTTTCCTGAAAAAGACCTTGTGATTTTCTTAGATTCAACAACGCCTCTCTGTGAGAAAATTCCGGCGGCATTTCTTTATCTTCAAATGGCAAGCTCAGCCGGGACAGCCTCAGCCCATAACGCCCTATGCTTTCCGAACCGGCAATGGCTTCAATAGGTTTTGATGCCGCTATAGCATAATAGCCTGGCACAGGGGAAAAAATAACCGGATCGCTGTTGACCCAAATCCCCTTTGTTTTCACCTTACGACGCAATATTGCCCTAGATGCAGGCCCCTCGACAATAACCATCACATCGGCAGGCACTTTCAATGCGCCAAAGATCAACATTTTCGTCCCGTGAAATCCAACGGTAACAGCAACGAAATTTGACGACACATCTGCGACGACTTTTTCTGCACGCGCCGTAAACGGCATCAGAAAAAGGCCAGCAATCAGAACGGTCAGAAATCTTTTCATGTCAGTTGATTCACTTCGATAGAAAAAGGGTGCTCCGGCGTCATCGCCATATCAATAACGAGCTTTATCGCGACAGCTAGTATCAACAACGCCAAAAGAAAACGGGCTAAGTCCGGTTTCATACGCACGGCCATTCGCGTGCCGGAAGGAACGCCGATTACGCTTCCCGCCAGCAGCGTCATCGCCAACACAACATCAACGCTTTGATTAAGCACCGCCTGAAGAATCGTCGCAAAGGCCGTCGTAAAAATAATCTGGAATAACGACGTGCCGCTCACCAACTGGGGCGGCATGCGCAAAACATAAAGCATTGCCGGGATAAGAACAAAACCTCCGCCGATACCAAGCAAAGCCACCATCAAACCGCCTAAAAAACCTATAGCGGCCGGCACAAGAAAAGAAACGCGCAGTCGCGAAGCCGGAAAATCGAGCGCCGTACGGCTGTCGCTTCCCCACAACCTCACAAGGTCTTTTTGTAGGGAGTCTTTCCCGCTTTTTTTGGTTTTCTTAAAATAACGCCGGTAAGAACGGCGCAACAAGACGGCGCCGCTTTCGACAAACATGCTTAAGCCGATGAACCCCAGAATGGCGCTATAACCGATCGTAATGACAAGATTGATTTGACCGATGTACTGCAACCATTTAAACAGCACGACGCCAAAGGCTGTGCCTGTGAAGCTGCCGATCATCATGACAAGACCCATGCGGACGTCGATATTCTGGTGCTTCCAGTGCGCCAAGGCGCCCGCCAAGCTGGTGCCAACAAGTTGATTGGCTTGTGTGCCAACCGAAACCGAAGGCGGCACGCCTATGAACATAAGAAGAGGAGTCAGCAAGAACCCGCCACCAACGCCGAAAAGCCCCGACAAAAATCCACCGGCGGCGCCAAGCAGAAGCACCAATAAAACGTTTATCGGCATCTCCGCGATAGGAAGATAAATATCCATGGCGTCTTCATACCCGATATGGCAGGGGAAGAATAGAGGCGCACTCTTTTATCGAAGAATGCCTAGCTCGACCACAAAATGCTGGGCTTGTGTCGCAAAAGGCCCAAAAGAACTTTCGTCGGTTCCCGTTAGCCACGCCTGGACGCCAAGATCCTCAATTTCCTCGAACAACGCCCCACGCCTTGCTTCATCGAGATGCGCCGTAATGTCATCGAGCAATAACAGGGGGGGCATACCCCTCATCACGGCCAGAATACGCATATAAGCCAACATTATAGAAATAAGAAGAGCTTTTTGTTCTCCTGTTGAACAATGATCGGCCGAGACCTGACGCGTTGCATGAACAACAATGAGATCACTACGATGCGGGCCAATGGCACATACATCTTTCTGCCTGTCTTCTTCCCGTGTGCGCGCAAATGCAGTCCGCAACATGTCTTCAACGAGCAAGGCAGGATATTTTTGCAGTAACTCTTCGGCCAATCCCTGCAGAGTTAAATCGGCCTGGGGAAATGCGCCCGTAGCAGAAGCCATGACGGTCTGCAGTTGCTGCAAAAGCTGCAACCGCGCTGCTGTAATGGCAACACCCGTCTGCGCCATCTCATCCTCAAGGGCATCGAACCACGATGGGTCGGCTATGCAATCGCGTAAAAGGCGCAAACGCTCGCGCAAGGCTTTCTCGTAACGGTGAACGCGCCCGGCGTGCGCAGGATCGAAACTGTAAACCAAACGATCAAGCAACCGCCGCCGCACCGATGGACCTCCAACAAGTATACGATCCATCTCCGGCGTTACCCATGCCATCGCTACATGGGCGGCAAGCTCCTGCTGGCTTTTTACTGTCTTGCCGTCAATATGAACAACGCGGCGATCAACTTTCGTGTTTTCAGGATCGCGCCCTGTTCCTATTTTCACGGGCCCTATAGAAGTCATCAGTTCCGTCGCAACGGCCCACGGCGCGGATTCCTGATGATGCTGCAAGTCCGCCAATTGCGCGCGCCGCAAACCGCGCCCCGGCACAAGAAGGCTCAACGCCTCAAGAAGATTGGTCTTGCCGCTCCCATTCGCCCCCGTCAGGACAACCGGAACGGGCTCAAGCACAAGATGCACATTACGGTAATTGCGGAAATTATTGAGCGAGACCCGATGAACGGCCAACGCCGCCACTGCGGGCGGTGCGGTCTTTGGCTGAAGGCTTAAAGCTGTTTCTCGGCTCCTCATACGCGCATCGGCATCAGCACATAAAGCGCGCTGGGATCGGCTACATCCTGAACAATGGCTGGAGCCGCCGCATCCGCCAACGTAAAGCGCGCGCCATCGCCCTCGATTTGTTGCAGAATGTCGAGTAGATAACGAGCGTTGAAACCGATTTCAAGCGGCGCCCCATCGTAACTGACTTCGATTTCTTCAACCGCACTGCCCGCCTCAGGCGAATTGGCCGTAAGCGTCATCTGCCCCTGCCCCAGATTCAATTTTACCGCTCGCGATTTCTCGGACGAGATTGTCGCGACACGATCCACTGCCGCGGCAAACTCCCGCGCCCGCGCGTCCAAGATTCTGTCATTGCCAGACGGAATGACACGTTCATAGTCCGGAAAAGTGCCATCAATCAGTTTGGACGTGATCACGACACTGTCAAAGGTAAAGCGAACCTTGGCTTCGGAAAGAGCCACCTCAACCGTATCCGCTGCTTCGTCGATCAACTTGCCTACTTCGTTGACGGTTTTGCGCGGCACGATAACGCCCGGTAGTCCTTTGGCGCCGCGCGGCGCGGCCATTTCAACGCGCGCCAGCCGATGGCCGTCCGTGGCCACAGCGCGAAGCACATCGACGTTTTTCGCCTTTGTGGCGTGCAGATAAATGCCGTTCAGGTAATATCGCGTTTCTTCCGTCGAGATAGCGAAGCGCGTGCGATCAATCAGCGTGCGAAGATCTTCGGCTGTCAGGTTGAATTTATGTTTCAGGTCGCCTTCCGGCATTTTGGGAAAGTCTTCAACGGGCAAACACCCCAACTTGAATTGCGAACGTCCCGAAGCCAAAGTCAATTGCCCACCACTTCCTGCGCTGAGTTCGATTTGCGCGCCTTCCGGTAACTTGCGCACGATTTCATAGAGCATGTGCGCGGGCGCTGTGACAGCTCCTGTTTTTCCAACTTCACCTTTGACGATTTCGTTGATTTCAATTTCCATATCGGTGGCGACAAGCGACACGCCTTCGTCCGTCGCGCGGATCAGGACGTTTGCCAAAATAGGGATCGTGTTGCGGCGTTCCACAACGCTTTGCACATGGCTAAGGCTTTTCAGAAGGGCAGCGCGTTCGAGAGTCAGTTTCATGATCGGAGCCTTGGAATCGTTATGTTTTAAGGAAATAGCAGAGAAAAAGAGACCCGGCTAGGGTTAAAGGTTGGGGCAAAAACAAGCTCACAGGAAACCACATTAAGGGCCCTGTTGCGGCTTAAAATCCTTAGTCTTTATCCCTTCCGGAACATATCCTTAATGCCGCGGATGGCCTGGCGCGTGCGTTCCTCGTTCTCGATCATCGCAAAACGCACGTAGTCGTCGCCATAATCGCCGAACCCGATGCCGGGCGAAACGGAGACCTTGGCTTCCGCCATCAGCTTTTTGGTGAATTCCAACGAGCCAAGTTTCGCGTAAGCCTCTGGAATCTTTGCCCAGACGTACATTGTTGCCTTTGGTTTTTCGACCATCCAACCCGCCTCATGAAGGCCTTTAACGAGAACGTCGCGGCGCTTTTCGTACCTGTTGCAGATCTCAGTCACGCAGTCCTGGGGTCCTTCAAGGGCCGCAATAGAGGCCACCTGAATGGGCGTGAAGGTGCCATAGTCGTTATAGCCTTTAATGCGCTCCAGCGCGTTTGTGAGCGTCTTGTTGCCCACCATAAAGCCCATGCGCCAGCCCGCCATGTTATAGCTTTTGCTGAGCGTGAAGAACTCGACCGCAAAATCCTTCGCGCCCGGAACCTGCAGAATGCTGGGACATTTCCAGCCATCGAAACAAATGTCGGCATAAGCGATATCGTGCACGACGTAGATGCCGTATTCGCGCGCCAGCCCGATTATTCGCTCGAAAAAATCAAGCTCAACACACTGCGCCGTGGGATTGGAAGGAAAGTTAATAATGAGCATTTTCGGCTTCGGAATGCGGCTCCGGATGGCCTTTTCGAGCTCCCGGAAAAAGTCGATACCAGGCCCGATCGGCACGCGCTGGATGTCTGCGCCCGCAATAACGGGCCCGTAAATATGGATGGGATAGCTGGGGTCCGGCACCAGCACGCAATCGCCGCGATCAAGCGTCGCGAGCATAAGATGCGCAATGCCTTCCTTGGAACCGATGGTCGCGATAGCCTCGGTTTCCGGGTCCAAATCGACGTCGTAGCGCGCCTTGTACCAGTTGCAAATCGCGCGGCGCAGACGCAAAATGCCCTTGGACATCGAGTAGCCATGCGTATCGCCGCGCTGCGCGGTCTCGATCAGCTTGGCTACGATGTGCGGCGGCGTAGGGCCATCCGGGTTGCCCATGCCGAAGTCGATGATGTCTTCGCCCCGGCGCCGCGCAGCCATCTTGAGGCCACCGGTGATGCTGAAGATGTAGGGCGGAAGGCGTTGGATGCGGGAGAATTCCGTCGGAAGCGACGGGGAAGGCTGGTTGCCGTGCATGGGCAATCCTTTCTAACGTAAGCGCCTGGAACCGTCCAAGCGACGTGCCTCGCGGTGCTGCGAGGCCCAAAAGGAATAGCGGCAAACGCCGGGCCATGCAAGGGCGGAGCACGGGTGGAGAAGTGGCGGAACGGAAGCGAAACAGCGATCGCGCAGGAGTGGGGTGGGGGCAAAGCCCGAAAAGCGCGATTTAAACGGACTCTAGCACAATTCAGATATTGGTTAACATAATCACTATTTTCCTCGCAACCGTCCTTTTTCTGTTCCGAAATTGTATTGCCCCGCCCCACCGTTTGGACAATGCTTGATCCATATTAGCCCTTCACCATTTGAGGCGATCATGAACGATTTTACGGATCAGATTACAAAACTCGATAACGGAGTCACGATTGTCACAAGGCATATGCCTCAATCACGACGCGTCGCCTTTCAAGTCGTCGTTCAGGCCGGCAATGAATTTGAACGGAAAGACCAACACGGTTACGCGCATTTTGTCGAACATGTCTTACCCACCCAAACGCGTAAGTATTCATCAAAACATGAAATTTATGGAGCTTTTGATAGTCTGGGGTTCAACAAATTTAATCTGGCAACAAACTATCACTTTATGCTTTGCCCCTATGGTAATAGTATGGGGGATATTTATTACTGTTCTTCTTCAGTTTTTCCCGATGCCTTAGAAATTGTTTTAAATGTCATCGGTCATCCCCTTTTTCCCCCGGAAGGTGTCGAAGGGGAACGCCGCCGAATTCTTGAAGAGATTGCAACCGCGAAAAAAGATATTTTCAGAAGAAATCGTCTTCATTGGCTTGCTACTTTTCTTCCTGATACTTGTTTTGCGAGAAATGTCCTTGGCAATGAAGAAACCGTTTCATCGGCTCAAGCTGAGGGATTAAAAACGTTTTGGGAAAGAAACTATGTCGGGAATAAAATTTTCATTTTTGCTTCCGGTAATATGGATCCCGACAAAACTGTAAAACAAGCTGAATCTTTCCTTGGGCATCTTCCTGAAGGAGTAGAGCATGTTCCGTCTATACTAACGCCAAAGCTTTCTGAAGTAAGAATCCCTGATAACGACACGGAACAAATCCAGATGGAACTAATGTGGCCAGGGGCACACGAGTCTTCCCCTCAGATACCAAATCTAATTCTAACAACTGTAGTTTTGAATGAGACGTTAGATTCCGAATTATTAAACAAAAAACAACTGGTCTATTCTATCCGTGCGTGCTTAGGAAATTATAGAAACGCCGGAACTTTATCTATTGAGGGAAATTTTCATTGGAACAAACAAGACAAGATTTTAGAATCTATTCAAGAATGCCTTGCTATATTAGCCCACAATCCACCTCAAGACATTATTAATACATTTAAAAAAAGAAATAAGGTTTTTTGGGATGCATACGAACCGTCGACTACAGAGCAGGCCGAGCGTTTAAGGAATGAATATTTTACTCACAGAAAGCTGTTATCCGATCAAGAAAATTTGGACCTTTATATGAAACCAACGGCTGAAGATGTAATGGCTATGGCTCGGAGTATTCTTCTTAAAACGCCGGTTTCTCTTTTCATTAACGGCCCGGTTGACCGTTTCCCTTCGCGCGAGGAAGTTGATTTTCGCATAAGGAAATCCGGCGGCGTCGCCTCTAATACCCCGTCGCGATCCGCTCAACCAGTTCCTTGACGGTGGGGATGAAGCCGTTCGCGTAGAACGGATCGCTCGCAAAGCGGTAGGCGTTGTGGCCCGCGAACATAAGGTGCTGTTCGACGTCCTCACCGTGCGCAATGCCTTGCAGCGTTTTCTGGATGCAGAAAGAACGCGGATCCGGCATGCGGCCCGTTGTGCCCGCCTCGTTCTGCGCCCAATTGGAAAAATGGCACGCGGACAAACAGCCCGTGCAGGCAATTTGGTCATTCAGGATTGCCCGCGCACGCTCCGGTGTCACGAAGATGAGCGTATTGTCCGGCGTGCGTATAGGATTTTTATACCCTTCGCCCACCCACTCTTTCGCGCGCGCCAAATCGCCTGGCGTTAGAAAAACGGGCTTGCCGACCTTGCTGACCTGAAACGGTGCGGTGTGGTCACCGAGTGGTTCAACAGCATAGGCAATCTGGCGTTCAGAGCGTTCATACAATTCTTCGAGAAACTTGTTGCGAATGGCGGAAGAGTAAAAACCGGTCGGCGAAAAACGGTTGAGCGCAATGTCGCCTTTTTTGAGGGAAAGAAGTATGTCCTTCCACATGTTCACAACGGGGCTTTCTCGGGTCAGAATAGGCCGTGTGCCGAATTGAAATGCAATGGGCCCAAGTTCCGGATTATCGATCCAGTCTTCCCACTCGGAAAGCCACCAGACGCCGCCCGCCATGACGATCGGCACATCGTCCAGCCCGTGTTCGCGCATGAACTGGCGCAAAGCGCGCACGCGTTCATAGGGGCGCTCGGGCTTCAGGGGATCTTCGCTGTTCGACAGGCCGTTGTGGCCGCCCGCAAGCCACGGATCTTCGTAAACTACCGCGCCGAGCCAATCGCGAAATTTGTGGAAAGCGCGCAGCCACAGCGCCCGGAAAGCCCGCGCCGACGACACAATCGGGTAATAATAGACGCCATAACGCGCACCGATTTCCGCCACCCGGTAAGGCATGCCTGCGCCGCACGTAACGCCGTGAATCATGTCCTTCGCTTTATCGAGAATATTGTGAAGAATGTGTTCGGTCGCCGCCGCTTCCCAAAGGACGTTCATATGGATGCGGCCCTTGCCGCCCGCCATCTCGAAAGCTTTTTTGGCTTGCGCGATGCCGCCCTTAATCGCGTAAGCGATCAGCTCTTCATGCCGTTCGCGGCGTGTTTTGCCTTTGTACGTTTGGAGAATAACGTTGCCGTCAGCGTCATAGCTGTCGGCGTTCACGGCTGACAAAGTGCCGACGCCGCCCGCCGCCGCCCAAGCGCCCGCGCTTTCGCCGTTGGAGACGGAGATGCCCTTACCGCCCTCGATCAGAGGCAGAACTTCGCATCCGGAAAGACGCAGCGCATTAAGGGATTTCACTCTTTTTCCTTTCAAGCTCGGTCGCGCCGCGTCTTTTAAATTTTTTCCATTACTTCGCGCGGATTGTCAGAAATAACCGCTTTGACGCCCCAACCAAGCAGCTCCTTCGCTCGCGTCGGATCATCAATTGTATAAGCAATTATCGTCTTTTGTTTTTCCAATATTTTCTGGATGCGTTCAAGCGTAATAAAATCGTCTCTCAAGGCTATCAGGCTGGCCTGGGCTCTTTCCATCCGCGTTTTCCAGTCCTCACACCATGCCGCAAGCAGGAGCAGACGCGGCCAATGTGGTAAAAGCTGTTTGGCCGTCACAAGGCTTTCAATATCGAAACTGGAAATAATCGGCAGCCTGTCGCCTTCCGGCCAAAGCTTGGCCATTTCAATCAGCGTGACCATCGTCGTCGCCTGCGCGCGCCGGGGACATGGCTTAAGCTCGACAATAACGTTCAGCCCGCTTTCAAGAACCATTTGCAGGACGTCCGTAAGGCGGGGGATCTTTTCACCGGCGAACTGCGGATCGAACCAGCTTCCGCAATCCAGCATCTGGATCATCTTCCACGACGCGTCCGAGACAAAACCCGTCGCGTCCGTCGTGCGGTCGAGCGTGTCGTCGTGCATAAGGATCGGCACCCCATCCATGGTCAGCTTGGCATCAACCTCAACCCATCCGAGGCCTTGTTCTTTCGCCAACCTTAACGCCGATAATGTATTTTCCGGCGCGACCTTCCGCGCGCCGCGGTGCGCAATAACAGGGGGACTGAAAGCCACGTTTAGGGTCATGAATTATTTTTGAATCCCGGGATTTCAAGAGGCTTAAACTTTCAGCATTTTTTTGTCAAAAATGCCAATGCTTTTATAGCCGAAGACAAAAACCCTGACCTTTTTAGGGTTTCCATAACATCATAGACATCCAGACTTGATTCCCTTGGGTGTCGGGCAAAAAGGAATCGGGCCCTGTGTCAAAACACAAGGCCCGCGCCTTTATCACACAGGCTGTTTCTGTGAAAGGTCTTCGCCCGTCTTCTGGTCGACGGCCTTCATCGACAACTTGACCTTGCCGCGGTCGTCCACGCCAAGCACCTTGACGCGGACTTCGTCACCGACATTCAGCACATCCGACACCTTGCCGATACGTTGCGGGCTGATTTCGGAGATATGCACAAGACCATCTTTCGCGCCCAAAAAGTTCACGAAAGCCCCGAAATCGACGATTTTCACGACCTTGCCGGGGTAAATCTGGCCGACTTCAGGCTCCGCCACAATGCCCTTGATCCAGGCAATCGCGGCATCCGCGGCTTTCTGATCGACCGCAGCCACCTTAATGGTACCGTCGTCCTCGATGTCGACCTTCGCGCCCGTCGTTTCGCAGATTTCGCGAATGACCTTGCCGCCTGAGCCGATGACTTCGCGGATCTTGTCTTTCGGGATCGTGATCGTCGTGATGCGCGGCGCGTTTTCGCTGACGCCTTCGCGCGCGCCGGTCAACGCTTTCGCCATTTCGCCGAGAATGTGCATGCGCCCCTCCTTGGCCTGCGCTAAGGCGATCTTCATTATCTCTTCGGTGATGGACGTGATCTTGATATCCATCTGAAGCGAGGTCACGCCGTTGGCGCTTCCCGCCACCTTAAAGTCCATATCACCAAGATGGTCTTCATCACCCAGAATGTCTGACAGAACCGCATAGCCCCGATCTTCCTTGATCAAGCCCATGGCGATGCCCGCCACCGGCCGCGGCAACGGAACGCCCGAATCCATCAGAGATAACGATGAACCGCACACGGTCGCCATGGAGGACGAGCCGTTGGACTCCGTAACTTCCGACACCACGCGGATCGTATACGGGAAGGACTCCTTCGCCGGCAACAGTGGATGGACCGCGCGCCAGGCCAGCTTGCCGTGGCCAATTTCGCGGCGGCCCGGGCTGCCCATGCGTCCCGTTTCCCCCACAGCGTACGGCGGGAAGTTATAATGCAGCATAAAGTGCTCGCGGTATTCGCCCGCCAACGCGTCGACGATTTGCTCATCTTGCCCGGTGCCGAGCGTCGTGACAACCAACGCCTGGGTTTCGCCGCGCGTGAACAGCGCCGAACCGTGCGCCCGCGGCAGAACGCCAACTTCGGCGATGATCGGACGGATCGTTTTCGTGTCGCGGCCATCAATGCGACGGCCCGTATCGAGGATCATCGCGCGCACGTGGTCGTATTTCATTTGCTCGATGCACTCGATGACCTCCTCCGGCAAGTTTCCTTCCACCGGAATGGCCTCAAGCGCTTTTTCCTTCAGCGCATCCAATTTAGCGTAGCGGTTTTGCTTGACGGTTTCATTATAAGCCGCCTTCAAATCCGCGCCAATCAAGCCTTTCAGCTTCGCCATTAACGCCGCCTTATCATACGCAGGCGGTGGCAATTCGCGCGGGTCCTTCGCGGCCATTTCGGCAAGGCTGATGATCAAGTCGATCACCGGCTGGAAGTTCTTGTGACCAAACATCACCGCGCCCAGCATAATGTCTTCGGACAATTCCTTGGCTTCGGACTCCACCATCAAGACGCCTTCCTGCGTGCCCGCGACGACGAGATCCATTTCGCTCGCTGCCGCTTCAGCCAACGTTGGGTTCAGGATGTACTGGCCGTCCTTGTAGCCCACACGCGCCGCGCCAATGGGGCCGAGAAACGGAATGCCCGAGATCGTCAGCGCCGCCGAACAACCGACCAACGCGACGATGTCCGGGCTGTTTTCCAGATCGTGGCTCAGCACCGTTGAGATCACCTGCGTGTCGCAAAGATAACCTTCGGGGAACAACGGCCGGATCGGACGATCGATCAAACGGCTCGTGAGCGTTTCGGATTCCGACGGGCGTCCTTCGCGCCGGAAAAAGCCGCCTGGAATTTTACCAGCGGCAAAGGTCTTTTCCTGATAATTGACCGTTAGCGGGAAAAAATCCTGCCCGGGCTTGGGTTTCTTTTCCGCGACAACCGTGCAGAGCACCGTCGTGCCGCCCAAGGTCGCCAACACGGCGCCATCCGCCTGCCGCGCGATCTTTCCTGTTTCCAGAACCAGCTTTCGGCCAGCCCAATCCATTTCTTTCCGATAAACCGTAAACATTTCCGTCTTTCCTTTTCTTTGTTTGACGTCCCGCCAACTCCCTATGAATTGGCGGCCTTCTTCATTCCGCTATGCGCTTCATGAAACCTATGCGTTGATGCCCGGGTATAAAATTGTCGAGTTCAACGAATTTCCTATAACCCAGCTTTTCATAAAAACCGGGTGCTTCATAATCTTGCGTCCAAAGATAAGCCGAATGGCAACCGCGGCGTTGCGCCTCAGCTTCGGCTTCTTCCATCAACCGGCGGCCAACCCCTTTTCCGCGCGCCCGACTGTCAACCCAAACCAGATCGATGTACGCCCACCCCGGGTGCACATAGACATAGGCACCGCCTTGTAGTTTCCCACCGTCATCCTTTTTGGTTATGGCATACGTTTTCGCATAACGATCAACGTTCGGCGCATCGGTAGGACGCACGGCAAGAACAGCGCCGCGCAACTGGTCATAAAGATCGGCAGACGGATTGTCCTGGATCATCATGCCTTGGCTTCTTTCCGGGGTTCGACCAGCTTTTTCATAAAGCCAAGGCGCTCGTGGCCATCCGGCAGATCGCTCATAGTGACAAACTGCCGGTAGCCAAGTTTTTCGTAAAAAGCCGGGCTTTGAAAACTGAGCGTATAGAGATAGGCCGAATGGCAGCCGCGTTTGATAGCTTCTTCTTCCGCCGCTTTCAGGAGCTGTGTGCCTAGGCCTTGCCGCTGAAAGGCCGGCTCGACCCACAAAAGCGTCACGCGCAGCCAGTTCCAGTTCGTTTTCCCGGTAAGGCCTGCGATGATTTTGCCGTCACCGTCGCGCTTCAGGATCGCCAGATCACGCTCGTCGCCCGGCAATACACCTTTGCCATCCCGGTAGGCGCTAACCGCTTTTTCAATCGCAGCCAAGTCACTTGAGCTGATGGTATCGGTAATTTCGAATTCACTCATATCGGCCACAAACCAACAAATCTTTCCGCCCGGCCATCCGGCGCGTTTTATTTACGCAAGCCCAACGTTGCGATCAGTTTCTCGTACTCCGCTGGGTTGACTTTTTTCAGGTAGTTCAAAAGACGGCGGCGATTGCCCACCATTTTCAGCAGTCCGCGGCGCGAATGGTGATCCTTCTTATGCGTTGCAAAGTGTTCCGTCAGATCATTGATCCGCTGGGTCAACAAAGCAATCTGGACTTCGGGTGAGCCGGTGTCGCCTTTCCGGCGAGCGTGTTTTTGAATAAGCGCTTGCTTCTTCTGCGCGGCAGTCGTCGACATCGTAATCTCCTTATCTATCTAAAAGTGAAAACCGCGCACAACGTGGAACGCTCCGGCCTTCGGCTCCACAAGAGCCACAGGTACCCCCTGATATTCAGCCAAGATAACCGGCGATTGCATCAAATCGATATGCTGGGGCCGGATCAACAGGCTTTGGCCGGCGCGCAAACGTTGCGCCTCACTGGCGGTCAGCTGCAAGCCCGGGATGTCGTCCAGTGCCGCTCCAATCGCCAGCAATGCCGTTAAGGCGGCCCCCTTATGCGATAATTCCTCCAGCATTTCCAGCGAAATCGCCCGGGCCAACGTGAAAGGGCCCACCCGCGTCCGGCGCAAGGCGCTGATATGGCCGTAAGTTCCAAGGCTTATAGCCATATCCCTGCCCAGCGCCCGGACATACATGCCCTTGCCGCAAGTCACATTAAAATGCGCATGATCTGCATCCGGAAGCCCTGCAAGCTCCAGCCCCTTAACCATGACAGGGCGAGACGCAAGTGACGGCGTTGATCCCTGTCGCGCCATGTCGTAGGCGCGTTGGCCATCCAGCTTGATCGCCGAAAAGGACGGCGGCACCTGATGAATGAGGCCAGTGAAGGCGGGTAGAATTTTGCGTATTGCGGCTTCGTCTGGCCGTACCGCGCTGGTTGCCATGACCTTGCCTTCAGCATCATCGGTCGTGCGCTGCTCGCCCCAGCGTATTGTGAACGTATATTCTTTATCGCCGTCCATAACATAGGGAATGACCTTGGTCGCTTCGCCGAACGCGAGCGGTAAAATGCCCGTCGCCAACGGATCAAGCGTTCCGGCATGCCCGGCCTTCTTGCCTCCGAGCAAACGGCGCGCCTTGCCCAGCGCTTGCGTAGACGTCAGACTCAACGGTTTGTCGAGCACAAGCCAGCCATGCACGCGCGTGCCTTTATTTCCGGTCGGGATCGACAAGGTCTTTAGCCACGCTTGGCGTGTTCAGCAGAGTTTCGATTTTTTGGGCATAATCGAAACTGTCATCCGTCCGGAAGTTCAGCTTAGGCACATAGCGCAGCTTGACCTTTTGCGCGATCTCGTGACGGAAAAAGCCGATGATGTCGTTCAACACACGTGCCGTTTCCGCCGCCCTTTGTCCACCAAGCGGCATAACGAAGGCCGTTGCGTTTTGAAGATCGGGACTGATCTGAACTTCCGTTACCGTCACCAATGGCGCCGAGAAATCCTTTGGCCACGGCACATCGCCGCGCTGAAACACTTCAGCCAGCGCATGCCGTATGGCCTCACCCACACGAAGTTGACGTTGCGAACGCATGGTGTCCTGCCTCTTTTATCCGTGATTATAGGGTAGCATTAAGCGCGAAAAAGCATAACAACATTGTTTTTCGTCCGACAAATCAAGCCGGCTTGAGCCGCCGAGCCCGAAGAGAACGGAACGTCCGGTTTTCGTTTGCGCCAATTTCGATAGGATATTGGGGTCTTTCCTGATCTGTTTCTGCCAAAAGAGGATTTCTTCCTTCGATGCGCGATGCGCACGCGACCAATCGGGTTCAACGGGCTTATAGCACCGAAAGCCTATGGAAAGCCAAAAACTACCGCCATCCAAAATATGCGGGGTAGTTTGAACCTCCCGCATGCCCATCTTTACGGCATATAACACCGTCCGGCGCACTAACTCACGGCCAATATTTTTTGTAGGAACCGCAGTGCCTTTTCTTAAATATGACCGTAGATACGAGCGTACATGGCCTATTTTGATATATTTATCGACAAATGAAGGTGTAACGCGAATATCCCCAAAATAGGTGTTCTGGTGAGAAAGTTTAAACTCAAAGATAGGGTAGACGGGATTGATCTCTTCCGCGTTAGGCTTTTCAACTTCATAAGACGGCGATGAAACAAAGGGAAGCCATTGGCCATCGGTGAGATGGTGGTGAAAATCGTGAATAAAAAACAATATTTGTCTCGCTTCCATATTATCAATTCCCTTCAAAATACGTATGAAACTTTATTCATGGTTATAGGGCAGCTTTAATCGACCGAACGCGTAACGGCATTGCCTCCCGTTGTTAAAATCCAGTACGCCTTTGCTTCCTTGCCAATATAGAGCTTCGCGCCCATATCGGGTTCGCGCCAGTTCTCGAATGGTATCAGCCGACTGTTCCAAACGCGCTTTCCATGCGGCAATTTCTTCTTTCGATACATTGGTAACTTGCGACCAATCAGGTTTAATCTTTGACCAGTCTACTGTCAGTTGATCTTCGGGCCCAAAACCAATGTTGAGCCAAAAAGAACTGGCCCCATTCAAGCAATGAGACGTCGTAACTTTTTGGCAGCCCATTTCCCTAGCGCGCAAGACAAGCCGCCGCACCACCTCGCGGCCAACGCCACGGACATTTATTTGATCGCGCACATGATCGTAGCACGATTGAAGGTGCGTGATGCGAATATGTCCTTCTTGAAAACAAGGGATAACCTGCACATGACCGAAAGGAATGGCCTCTTGGCTATGATCCGGTTTTCGCATAAGTGTAAAAACGCAGTAACGTTTGTCCGAGCTGGGAAAATAGGCGAAAGGCTTTCGCACTAAATATCGCGTTGACGAGACAAAAGGGAGCCAACGATCACTGGCCAAATAATGGGCCATGTCGTCTATGTATTGCGAAAGGTCCATAGGTTCCCCCATCAAATTCCGCTTGAATGAATTATTACAACTGCCTTGCCACCTCTTCCATCTCGAAACATTCGATCACGTCGCCCTCGGCGATGTTATCATAGTTTTCGAACGCCATGCCACACTCGAATCCTTCGCGGACTTCCTTCACTTCGTCCTTAATGCGCTTCAGTGTTTTCAGCGACCCCTCATGAATGACGACGTTGTCGCGCAATAGGCGAACCTTTGCGCCCCGTTTGACGATGCCGTCCGTCACCTTGCACCCTGCAACCTTGCCAACTTTGGAAATGTTGAAGACTTGCAGGATCTGCGCATGACCGAGGAACCGCTCGCGCAGGTCGGGCGCCAACATGCCAGTCAGCGCGAGTTTGACGTCGTCGATCACATTGTAAATTATTGAATAATAACGGATTTCCACCGCATCGCGCTTGGCCATTTCACGGGCTTGCGGGTTGGCGCGAACGTTGAAACCGATGATCATGCCTTTCGACGCGTTCGCCAGCGTGACGTCCGATTCCGTGATTGCCCCCACGGCCGCGTCAAGCACACGTACTTTCACCTCTTCGTTATCGGCAGAGAGTTTTACAAGCGCTGTCTTCAACGCTTCGACCGAACCATGCACGTCGCCCTTGATGAGCACGGCAAATTCTTTCGCGGAACCGGCTTTGATGTTCTCCAGCATCTGCTCAAGTGAACCGCGTTGATTGGCCGCGGCCGCAAGTGTGCGGCGGCGGCGTTGGCGAAATTCGCTGATTTCGCGCGCCTTGGCTTCCGTCGGCACAACCATTAATTCATCGCCCGCCACAGGCGTGCTGTTGAGACCGACAACTTCGACCGGCATGGCCGGCCCGGCTTGCGCGACGTTATCACCGCGGTCATTGATGAGCGCACGCACGCGACCCCACTCGCTGCCCGCCACGAAAATATCGCCAACTTTCAGCGTGCCATACTGAACCAGAACAGTCGCAACCGAGCCGCGCCCTTTTTCGAGCCGCGCTTCGACCACTGCGCCTTGCGCCGGACGCTCGGGATTGGCTTTCAGATCCAGCATTTCCGCCTGCAAAAGAATCGCTTCAAGAAGCTTGTCGAGCCCCATGCGTGTCTTTGCGGAAATTTCGACCGAGAGCGTTTCGCCCCCCATCTCTTCGACCTGAATGTCGTGCTGCAAAAGTTCCTGGCGCACGCGCGAGGGATTGGCTGCGGGAAGATCACATTTGTTAATTGCCACGACGATCGGCACGTTCGCCGCTTTCGCATGGCGTATGGCTTCGATTGTTTGCGGCATGATGCCATCGTCCGCCGCTACAACCAGAATGACAATATCCGTAACGTTTGCGCCGCGCGCGCGCATTTCAGTAAACGCGGCGTGGCCCGGCGTGTCAATAAACGTGATGCGGTCAAAACCGTGCATGGTTTGCGGCAACACGACCTGATACGCGCCGATATGCTGCGTAATGCCGCCCGCTTCTCCCGCAACTACGTTCGTCTTGCGCAAGGCGTCGAGAAGAGATGTTTTGCCATGATCGACATGCCCCATGACCGTAACCACCGAGGGACGCGGCTTAAGACTTTCCGGCGCATCTTCCATCGCGGAAATGCTGGTTTCGACATCGGCTTCGGTCACGCGTTTGACGCGGTGCCCAAACTCGGAAGCCACAAGCTCGGCCGTGTCGGCATCGATGCTTTGCGTGATCGTTGCCATGACGCCAAGTTTCATCAGAGTCTTGATGACATCCGCGCCGCGTTCGGCCATGCGGTTCGCCAGTTCCTGAACCGTGATGACTTCCGGAATGGTGACGTCGCGCGTGACCTTGACCTGTTCCTGCTGCTGCATGGCCTGACGTTTTTCGCGCTCGATGCGGCGGCGCATAGAAGCCACGCTGCGTTGACGCACACCCTCTTCGTCCGATAAAGCTTGTGTCACCGTCATCTTGCCGCCACGGCGGCGCTCGGCCCCCATACCACGGCGCGGCGCGGGAGCGCCCCGGCCGCCACGGCCACGGCGGCCGCCTTCTTCTTCGTCATCGCCAATGACGCCGCGTTTGGCGAGCGATACCGTCTTTACAGACGCCATTTCGCCCACGCGGGTTGCAGCCCTCATCCGGTCGCCTGTCGCGCTTCCAGCGCCCCGGCCTTGCGCGCGCCGTTCATCTTCCAGCTTGCGCCTTTCGCTTTCCGTTTTTTCCTGATCCTGAATGCTGCGCAATTCTTCAAGTTCGCGTTGGCGCAACCGCTCACGCGCTGTAAGCGGCGCGGCGCTCTCGGCCACCGTCGTTGCCTCTTCTTCCGTTAATTCAGCACCTGTGGTTTCCTGAACCGTGCTGCGGCGCAATTCGTTCTCCAGAACAGCGCCGCGCAACGCGCGCAGGCGCGCGTCGCGTTCTTCTTGCGTTAGTTGGCGGATTGTGGCGCTTGTCGCTCGGCCACGTTCATTAACGCTGACGGATGTGCCGGGCTCGGGCCCGCGCATCATTTGTTGAGCTGCCTTGCCTTCAGTCGATGAAGAACTATCGGTGCGCTTGCGCTTGACCTCGACAGCCACCGTTTTAGAACGTCCATGCGAGAAGCTCTGGCGCACGGAACCCGTCGCGCCGCTTGTGTCGGCGCTTACGGGCTTTTTCAGCTCCAGCTTGGGTTTTGCCCCAAGACTTAATACTTTCTTTTTTGGCTCTTCTTCGGTCATGATCGTTCACAATCTACTGATTTAACAGTTTCACTCCTAATGTTTCGCCAACGGAATATTTCAACCCGCAGCTTTTCCGTAAGCGTATTCGGTTTCAAGCCTAGCGCCACCAGCTGTTCGCGTCCCAATGCTTCGCCCAATTGCGCGCGCGTAAAACCACTGTTCACGATTGCGGCACGGTTGAGTTTTTTGCGGATATCATGTCCGGCGTCCGCGGCCATCAGGACACAAGCGAGCTCGCCTGCCTTCAGTGCCTCCTCAACCTGCGGTTGTCCCATAACGACGAGGCCGGCCCCGCGCGCCAGCCCCAAAAGGTCAAGACAGCGTTTGGCAAGCAACCCTTCGACCTGATGAACAAGATCGGGACTGATGAGGGCGTTGGATTTTGCCGCACGCGCAAACAACTTTTTGGTGACAGCCCCCTCTAGGGCCGCACGCGAGGCGCTTACCCACATACCTCGCCCCGGCAATTTCGCGGCAAGATCGGGAACGACGTTATGCTGGGGGTCGAGAACGAAGCGGATCAGTTCATGTTTCGGTTTCACTTCACCCGTAACGAAACAACGGCGCATCGCCGAAGCCGGCCGCGCCGCCGCCAACGTCTCCGCCTCTAGCGCAGGCTCGGGCGAGGACGTTTCGTCGCAAGTGGTGGTGAGAACCATGACCATATGTCCGTTCGTACCTCATTGTTGCGGCTGATCGGAAGCCGGGGTTTCTTCCCCAGCAAACCAGTGGGCCCGCGCCGCCATGATAATGTCATTGGCTTTGCTTTCGCCCAGTTGATCCGTGCCGATGATCTCGCGCAACTCGTCACTGGCAAGGTCGGCCACATCGTCAAGCGTCTTGATGCTCTTCTCGCCCAGCTTGACAGCCATCTCGACCGTCAGGTTCGGCAAAGCGATCACTTCCTCGGTCACGCCAAGCTCACGGCATTTCGCTTGCAGTTTGGCGGCTGTTTCCGCCAGCCAAGCTCGCGCGCGCTGTTGCAGCTCGCTTGCCACTTCGATGTCGAATCCTTCGATTTCCGCAAGTTCGTCCGCCGGCGTGTCGGCAATCTGTTCGACGCGTGTGAATCCTTCGCTGACCAGCAGATGCGCGATGACGTCATCGACAGCGAGCGCTTCAAGGAACAGCGTCGTGCGCGTATGCAGTTCAGCCTGACGGCGTTCGGACTCTTCTTTTTCGGTCAAAATGTCGATGTCCCAACCTGTCAACATCGAAGCCAAACGCACGTTCTGACCGCGGCGGCCGATAGCAAGCGATAATTGTTCGTCCGGCACAACGACGTCCATACGATGGCTGTCTTCGTCCAGAACGACTTTCGCCACTTCAGCCGGCGCCAGCGCGTTGACAACAAACGTGGCGGGGTCCGAAGACCATGGAATTATGTCGATCTTTTCGCCCTGCAGTTCACCCACAACGGCCTGCACGCGGCTGCCGCGCATGCCGACGCACGCGCCGACCGGATCAATCGAGCTATCGTTCGATAGAACAGCAATTTTCGCGCGGCTTCCCGGATCACGGGCCACCGACTTGATTTCGATGATGCCGTCATAAATTTCCGGCACTTCCTGAGCGAACAGCTTGGCCATAAACAACGGATGCGTCCGCGAAAGGAAGATCTGGGGCCCGCGCTGTTCCTCGCGCACGTCGTAGATGTAGGCGCGCACGCGATCGCCATTCTTGAAATGCTCGCGCGGCAGCGTTTCGTCGCGGCGCAAAACCGCTTCGGCGCGGCCAAGTTCCACCGTGACATTGCCGTATTCAATGCGCTTGACGATGCCGCTGACGATTTCGCCCACCCGATCCTGATATTCGAGGAATTGCCGGCGGCGCTCCGCTTCGCGGACTTTTTGCACGATGACCTGCTTGGCCGTTTGCGCCGCAATTCGGCCCAAATCGATCGGCGGCAAGTCGTCTATAATGTAATCGCCCACGGCTGCGTCCGGTTTTGTTTTCTTCGCGGCTTTCAGCGTAATTTGCGTAAACTCATTCTCCACAGGATCGGCAACTTGCAGAAAACGCTGCAGATGCACTTCGCCTGTGCGCCGGTCAATCTCTGCGCGGATATCATGCTCATACCCGTATTTGGCGCGTCCAGCTTTCTGGATGGCCTGTTCCATCGCCATCAATACTTCATCCCGCTCGATGTTTTTTTCGCGCGCCACGGCATCGGCTACATGTAACAACTCCATATCCCAACCTCGTCCTTTTTTCCTGATATTCCGTTTTAGGGGCTCTTGGCCTTGTTTTCCGGCATCGGCACTACCACGGGCGCTGTGACAAGCCGCGCTTCCGTAATGCGCTTCACCGGAACTTTTACAGACCCTTTCGCTGTGCTGAGTTCAAGCTCAGCTTCCGGCTCGCGGCCCTTCACGCGCATGATGCGGCCTTGAAAACGCTGGCGGTCGCCCGAAGGCATCCGCAAATCCACCGTCGCCATATGGCCCTTAAAGCGCTCAAAGTCCTCAATCCGCACCAACGGCCTGTCCAGACCAGGGGAGCTAACTTCCAGCGTGCAATTGTCGGCCAGGTATTTTTCCTGCTCGATCCGCACGCCGACAGTTCTGCTAATTGCCACGCAATCTTGAACCGTCATCGGCTTGCCGTCTGTCCGCTCCGCTATGACCTGCAGCGTTTGGTAACGACCGCCGCCGGTCAATTTGATGCGCACCAAGTTGTAACCCAAAGCTGACAGCGGGGGCGAAAGCAGTCCCGTCAAAGAAGTCTCTATCGAATGCACTTCTGCCATCTCTCTCTGGCTTACCTCTGCAACGCGATCGGCCAACAAAAAAAGGCGGGCTTTTGGCCCACCCCGTCAACCTACCGGATTAGGGTGGATAATAGCGTCCTTCCCCCGCAAATCAAGGCTTTTTCTGCGTTTGAGTCAATCTGACTCTGGTTTTGAGAGAATCTCTTTATAAGAAAAAAATTTTATTATCATTATAAGTCAAGGGGTTAGAAAAGGATTGGTTTCAGCCTGCAAAGAAAAAAGTGAATTATACGTCCCAGCACCTTTCGAACGGCATCCTGAACCTTATATCCGGCGCATCTCGGTCAGAAAGCGATCAACTTCGGCGCGCATGGTTTCAGATTGCTGCGACAATTCCCGCGCTGCGTTCAATACATCTGTCGCAGAACGCCCCGTCTCGCGGGTTGCGGTGCTTTGTTCCTCGATTGCCGAGGCAATGGAGGTCGTAACAACATTAATACGGCTCATCATCTGCGCCAGTGTTTCAATGCTCATCGCAGCATCGGTTGCCTCGCTTTGCATTTGCCCTATCTGTTGACCAATTTCTTCCGTAGCTTTGGAGGTTTGATTAGCCAAAGTTTTCACTTCTCCCGCCACAACCGCAAACCCTTTCCCCATATCACCCGCGCGCGCCGCTTCAATCGTTGCATTCAAGGCAAGAAGATTGGTCTGGCCCGCTACGTTGTTGATGAGATCAATCACCGTCCCAACGTCTTTGCTTTTCTTAGCCAAAGATGCCGTTGTTTTATTGGCCTTCTCCGCCTGGGCCGCGCCGCTTGTTGCCACTTGCGTGGATTCGGAAACCTGTTTGCTGATTTCCGTAATGGCTGCCGTTAACTGCTCCGAAGCCGAAGATAGATTTTCCGCCGTGGCCTGCATCTCCGTTGCCGCCGACGACACCGCATTAACAACGCCTTTAACGCTGTTTTCAAAAGCATCAGCCATTTTGTGGACCGTTGCGCGCTGTTGCTTTTCCGCTTCTGCCTTCAGGGCCTCTTGCTCCGCACGTAAACGGTCTGCTTCAATCATGCTTTCCTTAAATACTTGAACTGTATTAGCCATCTGACCAATCTCATCAGCCCTGCCTACGCACGGAATTTCGGTTTCCTTATCCCCATTAGCAAGCCGCTGCATCGCCCCGCACATCCGGACCACCGGTCTCGCAATTCCACGACCGATCAGCCACGAAAAAGCGCCGCCCAGCAATAGTCCCCCGAAAGAAAAAACCATGATAAAGAAACTTATCTTTCCGATAAGTTCTGATATTCTTTTCTTAACGGCGTCCTGATCTGTTTTACAGCCTTCATTAATCGCCGTGACATCATCCACGATAACTTCGCCAACCTTCACCATATTATTGAATTGGGCCGTAAGTTCGCGTTCGTTTTTTACCGCTCTCTGGTAGGCTTCCTGATAACTCTTCACAAGAGCGCTAATGCCTTCATAGTTTGCTCGAAAGGACGTTCCTTTAACAGCTACCTCTAGCTCGGTCATCGCCTGTCTCAGTCTTTCAAGCGCCTTCAAGGATTCTGCTTCCGCTTTCTCGTCATGCCGTTCGAGCTGCCTGTTCACCCGGAGACGCACAAGCATCACTTGCTCCAAACCTGTTCCGGCCACAGCGGCCAAGTCATAAGATCCGTTTTTTTCAGCCGCACCTTTAAGGTTTTCGAAATCGATACGCATTTGTTTACCCATCGGATCAAGTAGTTCGCGCTCAATTTTATCTCTGTCCTTTCTTATCTCGATAGCGAGTTGAAATAATTTGTCGTAAGAATCAACTTGTTTAGAAAGGTTTTCCATGCGTCGACGTCTTTCAGAATTTTTAACAATATCCAGCCCCAAATCGACTGTTTGACGCAAAGCATCAAGATGTTCTTGCGCACGTTTAATATTCTCTTCCGACCCTAGCAGCAGATATTCCCGCACATAACGGCGAACATTGAGCAAATTCCGATCACTATCTTTTGCTATGCTGGCAACAAATACCCGTTGGTCAAATTCTTCAAAACCAGAAGTTACTCTGCTTAAAGCAAAATAGGCAGAGCCTGATACAATTCCCAAAATAATAAGGATGCTAATAAAGCCAAAACTGATTTTATAGCCTATCCTGAGGTCATCAAAAAACGCCGCGATCCCATGTAGTTTGCTTGATGCTGCGAGCGGCTTTATTGTCGGATAATTAAACATACGCTTTTCTCCAGTTGGACACGCTTGGTTAGCGCCTTTATCTGAAGATAATTCGGTTATAAATTCCTTGCCAAAGATCATGCATGTGTATGCGTTTTGGTAATAGATTGGTTATATACGAAGGAGGCTGTGCGTGCGTGCTAACGTAAGCACATATACATTCATTACACCGCTTGCTTTGAAAGCCCGGGCGCATTCGTTTACTGTCGCTCCGGTCGTCAGCACGTCGTCGACCAATACAATATTTTTCCCTTTAAGCTCTTTAGTCTTCTTTAAATTAACGCGGAAAGCTTTGGCGACGTTCTTTTGCCTTTGTTCACGGTTCATCCGGCCTTGTATCGGTGTCGCTCGAACACGTAACAGCCCGTCAACAATAACTGGCTTACGAGAGAGCCGGCCCAGTTCTTGCGCGAGCAAGGCCGCTTGATTGAAACGCCGCCTAAAAAGCCGCCAGCGATGTAAGGGTACCGGAACGAGAAAATCCGCTTCAGTCAGAAATTCCGCCCCAGCGCGCTGCATCCACATGGCCATTGCCGGCACAGGATGAAGCCGGTCGTTATGCTTAAAGCCCAAAACCAAACGCTTGCTTGCGTCATCATAAATCATGGCGCTGCGGGCCTTGGCATATTCAGGGGGATGCGCAAGGCACTCGCCGCATTGCGTTCCTTCATCAACAGAAAATTCGAATGGCGCCCCACAAACGGCGCAACACGGTGCGGTGATAAAACGGATTTTCTTCCAACATTCAGAACATAATGACTGATTGCAGCCCACGGGCTCATAACAAACAAGGCATAAAGGCGGAAGCAGCACGTTTAAAAGAGGTGCAAGCCAACGGCTTATGCTTGATATTGAAGATGGTGTCTTGGCCGCGTCAGACATGAGCCCGGAACAACAAAGAGGGACAATGAAAATATCCTTATTTCCGTTTATACACCAGATAAACAGGCTGGCGGCCTGCCGCGATTCCCTTTTGCTCGTACCGCGTCACGACCCAGCCCGTCGGCGGCGTTTGACCGTTATAAATGCATGAAAACACGGGGTGTTCCGAGGCCCTTGCCCGCATCCACTCCCCCAGCAGAGCAACATCCGTTGCAAGCCGCAATTCGCCGCCGGGTTTAAGCACCCTTGCTAAACGGTCCAAATTTTCCGGGTTGATAAAACGCCGCTCGATGTGCCGCTTTTTGGGCCATGGGTCTGGATACAAAACAAAACAGCGGTCAAGACATGCGTCCGGCAAAGCATCCATTAATAACCGAGCATCGTCTGGAAAAATGAGAATATTCGCAAGCTTCCGTTTGTCGATATGATCGAGAAGACTTGCGATGCCGTTAATGAAAGGTTCGCAACCGATGAATCCCGCCTCCGGATGTTTTTCGGCCTGCATTGCCAAATGTTCGCCGCCGCCAAAACCGACTTCGAGGCATAGCATATGCGGTTTATTTCCAAACAAGCCTACGGGATCAAGCCGTTCCAAACCCATTAAATCAATTTGAATCTGGGGCAGTAAATCACGCATCAGCGCGCTTTTACGCGCGTGCAACGGCCGCCCTTTTCGGCGGCCATAGAAACGGGGGAAAGAATTAGATGAGGTCTGCAACTTAAAGATTAAACGCCCGCTTCAATTCCGGCACCAGATCGAGGCGTTCCCAGGAGAAGTGACCGTCGTCTTCGGGCATGCGTCCAAAATGCCCGAAAGAAGATGTTTTTTTGTAGATCGGACGGTTGAGACCGAGTTGTTCCCGTATTGCGCGAGGCGTTAACTTTACGGTTTGACGCAAAATGTCGACCAATTTGCTGTCATCGACCTTGTTCGTGCCGTGCGTAGACGCATAAACAGCCAAAGGCTCGGAGATGCCGATCGCGTAGGCCAGTTGGATCGTGCAGCGATCCGCAATCCCCGCCGCGACGACGTTTTTCGCCATATAGCGCGCCATATAAGCCGCCGAGCGATCCACCTTCGACGGATCTTTGCCCGAAAAAGCCCCGCCACCATGCGGCGCCGCGCCGCCATACGTATCGACGATGATCTTTCGTCCCGTCACGCCCGTGTCGCCGTCCGGCCCGCCGATCACAAAGCGGCCCGTCGGGTTGACGTAGAAATGTTCTTCTTCGCACATCCAGCCTTCCGGAAGGGCTTTTAGAACATAAGGACGGACGAGCTCGCGCACTTCGGCCTGATCGATTTTCTCGTCATGCTGGGTCGAGACAACCACACGCGCCGCGCGAACCGGCTTGCCGTCCACATATTCAAGAGTCACCTGGCTTTTCGCGTCCGGCCCAAGCAAGGGAAGTTTGCCGGCATGGCGATCGACAGAAATGAGCCGCAGGATGTCATGCGAACAGGAAATCGTCGCCGGCATATACATCGGCGTCTCGTTGCAGGCGTAGCCGAACATGATGCCCTGATCGCCCGCGCCCTCATCCTTGTTTTCGCAACTGTCAACGCCCAACGCAATATCCGTCGACTGGGCGTGAATATAAATCTGCACATCGGCCCATTGCCAGTGAAATCCTTTTTGCGCATACCCGATTTCGCGCACCGCTTCGCGGGCCGCGTGCTCCATCTCATGCGCCATAATGTTGTCCGGCCCCCGGATTTCGCCCGCCAGCACAATGCGGTTCGTCGTGGCCAACGCTTCCACGGCCACGCGGCTGTGTGGATCCTCGCGCATGAATAAATCGACAATCGCGTCCGAAATGCGGTCGCAAACCTTGTCGGGATGGCCTTCGCCAACGGATTCGGAAGTAAATAAATAGGTGCTTTTCTTAGGGCTCATTGTCGGTCTCTTTATGTGGATGGATTGGAAAGGTTGGCTAAATCAGCATGAAACGGCACGCGGTTCAAGACCCAAAGTCGAAAGCCCTCGAAAGCCCGTAACTTTCGATCAAGAATCCGCCATTGTCTTGATAAGCTCATAAATCTTGCGGCGTTGCTTGGAATCCGTGATGCGGTAATACGCCCTTATAAGCTCAAGCGTTTCGCGCCGATGCAGGAGTTCGCTTTCGCCTGAGCTTGGCATACCTTCCAGCGACGCCTGCCCGCTTTCACCAAAACCCAGCTTGAGCTCCGGCTCCGTTATCTCTTTTGGAATTTCCTCAAAAAAGTAAGCGACGGAGACATCCAGCAATTTCGCCATTTGATAGAGACGACTCGCGCCCATGCGGTTGGTGCCGTGTTCGTATTTTTGAATCTGCTGAAACGTCAGGCCGCTGGCTTTGCCGAGCTGTTCCTGACTGAGCCCGAGAAGATTGCGCCGTAAACGCAACCGCGCGCCGACATGCACATCGATGGGATCGGGATTTTCCGCACGGTTCCGTGCGCTTTGCGACGAGGACGACATGATGAACGAACCTCGAAAATGAATGCGTTGGCATGGCCTTGCGGCGTGTATAATTGATACGTCTTTCGCGCCCCGGTTGCAATGCGTTCGTTACTTTTTGGCTCTAATCCTGAGAAAAACAGCCATCGCGAGGAAGAGCCCGCCGAGCCCCCAGAGCAGTTCCCAGCCAAAGCGCTGGAACAGGGTTTTTTCGCCAAGCGCCTGCGGCAAATCGCTGTCGACGAAGGCGGCTTTCTCCCAGCCCAGTTCCGCCTTCGGCCGGCCATAAGAATCCACCACCGCCACGACGCCCTTGTTCGCCACGCGCACGAGCGGCATGCCCTCTTCGATCGCCCGCGTGCGCGCAATCATAAAGTGCTGATAGGGTCCGATTGTGTGCTCGTACCAAGCATCGTTCGTGAGGTTCAGCAGGAATTGCGGCGGATCGCTTTCGTCGATGACGTCGCCCGGAAAAATAACTTCATAGCAAATGAGCGGACTGAACGGCGGCAGTCCCGCGACGCGCACCGTGCGCGGCCCCTCGCCCGCCGTGAAACCGGAGCCGATCGCGACAAGCGTGCGAATGGGCAAGAGAGAACCGAACGGAATGTATTCGCCGAACGGGACAAGGTGAAACTTGTCATAACCCGCGACGACGTTCGCGCGGTTATCCAGCGCAATAAGCGAATTGTAATAAGCCAGATCGAAATTCGCATCCGGCCCGCGCCGCACCACGCCCGTGATGAGATGCGATCCCGGCGGCATGCGCGCCGCGATCTCTTTCCGTTTTTCGTTTGCTTCCGTCAGGTAATAGCCTGTCGCCGTCTCGGGCCACACGAAATGCGTGACCGTTTTTCCGGCAGGCGCGAAGGTGGTATCCAGCAGGTCCTGAAAGTTCTTTTCGCGTTCGGATTCCCTCCATTTTAAAGACTGTTCGACATTTGTCTGTACAAGGCGCAGGCGCACATCCGCCACCACTGCATCGGATGCATGAGCGAGCCGCCAGCTTCCCCAACCTGCCGCCGCACCCAACAAAACCAAGCTAAAAACAAATACAGGAACGCTGAAACGATTGCGCATCGGCACAAAAAGCGCGGCGGGCAACACGACGAGCGCGAGCGTGAGGAGAGTCAGGCCATAGATGCCGATGACGCTCGTGATCTGCATCACGGGCAGCACGTCGCCCCAGACATAGCCCATGATGTCCCACGGAAAGCCCGTCATCAAATGGCCGCGCGCAAAATCCGCAAGAAACCATGTAAGCGCGAGAATCAAAAGACCGTCGAGGCGTTGCAGGCCCCAGCGTTTCGCCACAAGCACCGCCGCGCCGTAATAGAACGCGAACATTGCCGGAAGGCCGGTGAGCGACAGAGGCACCGCCCACCAGAACGATTTGATGTCGACAAGCATCGAGCCCGTGATCCAATAAAGACTGATGACAAGCAACGCGAACGAAAAACACCAGCCCACGAAAAACGCCTGTCGCAGTTTCGTCGTGCCCTGAAGCAAAAACACGAGCGCGGGAAAACAAAACCACAGCGTCGCAATAGCGTTGAACGGCGGAAACGCGAGCGCCGCAAGCGCACCGTAAAGAAGCGCGGACATGTAACGCGATTTGCCTTCACGGTGGCGGAGATGATCAGCCCAGATTGAGAAAGCGGAGAGCATAATTCGGGGTTAGGGGCTGGAGGTTCGGGGTTGGGGATCGGAGAAATTAATATTGGCGGATGAAATAACCGGCAAAAAGATATACAACCGATGGTTGGTGAAAAACAGCAGTTTTTGAGGGCGTTTTAGGCCCCTACAGGTCCTTAAATGAGGTGCATTTTTGATACCTATAGGTGCGAATTTTGGTGAAAAACACAACCTGCAGGGTCGCAAAACAGGGCAAAAACAGGCTTGCGAACAGCGTTCGTCGCGACTTGGGAACCTATTCCGTCCGGGTTACGGGACCGTTCGGAGCGGAAAAAAGGGAGTTGGGGAACTGATTAGGCAAGTAAACGTCATCCCCGTGCAAACGGGGATCCAGCGGCGAGTGTCCACGAGCCGTATAACTTATGCGTCGCGCAGACGCGCGACACTGGATTCCCGCTTTCGCGGGAATGACGCTGAGGAGTTTATAAGCCCTCAATTTCCCTTGAACGTTCTCTAATCTTTCTTCTTCCATAGTCCTTTATAAGCTCTTCCAAAAATTTATGATCTCTAACAATTCTGGATTTGAAGTGAACATGGTCTTTATTTATTTTCCCATCAGTAACGAGCTCTCCTCCTAATATTTGCAAAGGAAAGGTTCCATATCCATCAAATAGCTTTGCTTCGGCAGGACTAATGTTAGATTTTATAAAAACAGAAATAACTTCCTTTCTTTAAGGATGTAAATTTCTCAATCCATTTACCCAATTCAGTTTCATTATCTATTCGTTCATTTTGATGTGAAATAAGTTGAGCCCTATATTCAGCAAGCTGTTCAAGCACATCTTGATTAACATTAAATTGTTTCAATCTATCCCTATCTAAACGCAATTTATGCCATGCTAAAAACTGCGCAACAAAAATGCCCCCGATAATTAAAGCCATCCAAAGCCAATCAGGTATCAATAATTGAAAAACACTTTGCAAGGCCCCGGCAACGCCAAGTATTACACTTACAATTACCACCCATAGATGTTTTATCAGAGCTTTTGGGTAGGCTTTTAGAGATTCATGATATTTCTGAGTTTTTGACATGCATTACTTAGAGTAATGCGATTTATCCAAAAAGAAAGACAATATTATACCCCTCACCTGCAAAAACTAAGGATTTACGATGTAAACCCAAGTTTTTGCTTCCTCTCCCGCAAGGGGAGAGGGACTGTTTAGCTTCGCACCTCTCCATGCCCATGCACGACGTATTTGTAGGTCGTGAGTTGTTCGAGGCCGACGGGGCCGCGCGCATGTAATCTTCCCGTCGCGATGCCGATTTCCGCGCCCATGCCGAACTCGCCGCCGTCCGCGAATTGCGTCGAGGCGTTGTGCAACACGATGGCGCTGTCAATTTCTTTCAGAAAATAGGCCGCCGCTGCCGCATCTTCCGTGATGATGCTTTCCGTATGGTGCGAGCCGTAATGTTCGATGTGCGTCACGGCGTCTTTCACGCCGTCCACCAGTTTCACCGCGATGATCGCGTCGAGATATTCGGTGTACCAGTCGTCTTCCGTCGCCGGCTTCACACGCGCATCGGCTTCCATCGCCGCCTTGTCGCCGCGCACTTCGCACCCGGCCTCGAGCAGCATGAGCACCAGCGGCTTGAGGTGCGTCGAGGCGCATTTTCGGTCGACGAGCAGCGACTCCGCCGCGCCGCAAATGCCCGTGCGCCTCATTTTGGCGTTCAGCGTCACGCGTTTCGCCATCTCAAGGTTCGCCGCGCCATCCACGTACACATGACAGTTACCATCGAGATGCGCGAGCACCGGAATATGGCTCTCCTCCTGCACGCGCGCGATGAGCGACTTGCCGCCGCGCGGGATGATGACATCGACATATTCGCTCAAGCGCAGCAGCTCGCCCACCGCCGCGCGATCCGGCGTCGGCACCAGTTGAACGGCCGCCGAAGGCAAGCCCGCCGTGCGCAGCGCCTTGCTGAGCGCGTTCGCAATGGCTTTCGAGCTTTGGAAACTTTCAGAGCCCGGGCGCAGAATGCAGACATTGCCGGACTTCAGGCACAGCGCCGCCGCGTCCGCCGTGACGTTCGGGCGGCTTTCATAAATGACGCCGATGACGCCCAGCGGCACGCGCACCCGCGTGATGCGAAGCCCGCTCGGCACCGTCCAGTCCGCGATGCATTCGCCCACCGGGTCGGGTAGTTTGACGATTGTCTCCAGCGCTTTCGCCATGCCTTCCACGCGCGACGGATCGAGTTTTAAACGGTCAATCTGCGCGGCGGAGAGCTTGCGCTTCGCGGCGTCGTCAAGATCGCGCCGGTTGGCCGCGAGAATGTCCGGCGTTTGCGCGCGCAATTCCTTTGCGGCCTCCAGAAGCGCACGGTTCTTCGCGTCCGTCGCGGCGGTTTTCATCGTGCACGCCGCGCTCCGCGCCACTTGTCCCAATTTTTCCATCATGGCAATACCCTATAAACTTTAGCACAATTCAGCCCCCCCTCCCCCTGAGGGAGGGGTTAGGGGAGGGGTATGTAAAATATTGACCCCTCACCTGCGAAAACTAGGGTCTTACGATGTAAGCCCAAGTTTTCGCTTCCTCTCCCTCAAGGGGAGAGGGGCATTTTTTCATCCCGCCTTCTACAAACCCTCACACCAACGCCAGATCGTCGCGGTGGATGATTTCTTCGCGTTCGCCGTAGCCGATCAGTTTTTCAAAATCGCGGCTTTGGCGGCCCTTGATCTTTTGCGCTTCCGCGCTGCTGTAGGCGATCAGGCCACGCGCGATTTCCGCGCCTTTGGGCCCAAGCACGCGCACGGGATCGCCACGCTCGAACGTTCCCTTCACATCCGTGACGCCCGCCGCCAGCAGGCTTTTGCCTTGCTGCAAGGCTTTGACCGCGCCTGCGTCGATGGCAAGGCTGCCGCGCGGTTTCAACGCGCCCGCAATCCACACCTTGCGCGCGGCCGCCGGCGTGTAGGACGGGATGAACCACGTGCACCGGGCGCTGTCCAACAGGCCTTTTAGGGGATGCAGCACCTCGCCTTTCGTGATCGCCATCGCGCATCCGGCGTTCATCGCCACGCGCGCGGCTTCGATTTTCGTGCGCATGCCGCCGCTGCCCAAGCCAGAGACGGGATCGCCGCCCATCGCTTCGATTTCCGGCGTTATGGCCGAGACAGACGGGATGAACTTCGCCTTGGGATCGATTGACGGATCGGCCGTGTAAAGGCCGTCGATGTCCGACAGCAGCACAAGGCAATCGGCCTCGATCATCGCCGCCACGCGCGCGGCCAGCCGGTCGTTGTCGCCATAGCGGATTTCCGCCGTCGCCACCGTGTCGTTTTCGTTGATGACCGGAATGACGCCCATTTCAAGCAGACGGCGCAGCGTCGCGCGCACGTTGAGATAGGATTGCCGTTCTTCCGTATCGTTGAACGTGAGCAGCACCTGCGCCACGCTGATGTTGTTTTTCGCCAGCGCTTCCTGGTATGCATGCGCGAGACGGATTTGGCCGCACGCGGCCGCCGCCTGTTTCTCTTCAAGGTGCAATGTTTTCTTCGCGAGCTTGAGCACGCGCCGCCCCAGCGCGATCGCGCCCGACGACACCAGCACCACTTCCTTCCCGCGCGCACGGCATGCCGCGACATCTTCAACCAGCGCTTCAAGCCAAGGTTGCCGGATCTCGTTGCGTTTGCTGTCCACCAGCAACGCCGAGCCGATTTTCACGACGACGCGTTTCGCCGCCGCGAGCGGATTGACGGTGTCGGGCTGTGTTGTTCGGGTCTTACGCATGGGCGGGAGAGTAGACGAAAAAGGATTGATTAGCCACGTTTTTAGCGCGTTACCGGGGATGGCCTTCGTCGTCCGCGCGGCGCTTCAGGCCGCGGATGCGCATCCGCTTGATGCGGCTTTGATCAGTTTCCAGAACCTCGAACGTAATGCCGCCGGGGCCCGCAACCGTTTCGCCGATAAGCGGCACATGCCCTGCCAAATGAAAGACATACCCACTAACCGTATTGAGGGTTTCGCGTTCGGTCGCGGTTAGCAACGGCCCGATCCGGTTTTCGAAGATCTCGATGGACAGCCGTCCGTCGATAAGCAGCGTGCCGTCCGGCCGCGCAATGATAGGCGCCGTCGCGGGGTCGTCATGCTCATCCTCGATCTCGCCGACGACTTCTTCCACCAAGTCTTCGATCGTCACAAGACCGTCGATCCCGCCGAACTCGTCCACCACCAGCGCCATATGCTGGCGCGATTGGCGCATCTGCAAGAGGAGTTTGGACGCCGGCATTGACGGCGCGACAAAAAGGACAGGACGCAGCAAATCGCGGATCGTGCACGGCTTCTGGAACGCGAGGCGCGCCAGAACGTCTTTCATGTGCACCATGCCGATCGCCTCATCCAGCGTGTCGCGATAGACGGGAATGCGGCTGTGCGCATGCTCCGCCATGAGCGCGATCAGCGCGTTCAGTTCGCTGCCGACATCCACGGCGACAATGTCCGCACGCGGCACCATGCAATCGCCCACCGTGCGCTCGCGCAGCTTGAGAATATTGTCGAGCAGCATGCGCTCCGCCGTCGGCACGGCGCCCGGCGCGGCGGATTCCTCGATCAATTCCTCCACCGCTTCGCGCAGCGCCACTTCCTCCGCCGTGCCTTTCCAGCGGCTGCGCACCTGCCACCACAGCTCGCGCCACCAGCAACGCAGTTCACAAGGGAAAGAACGTTTTTCTTGGCTGTTGTTCATGCTTTAGTCGATGGGTTCGTAAGGATCCGGAAGTTTCAGAGCGGCCATGATCTCTTTTTCCAGCCGCTCCATTTTCGCCGCCGCGGCGTTCGTATCGTGATTATAGCCGAAAAGATGCAAAAGGCCATGGATCAACAAATGAGTCACATGATTTTTCAGAATTTTGCGCTCTTTCCGGGCTTCGTTGGCTGTAAAGCGATAAGAGATTGCAATGTCGCCCATATAAATCACGCCTTTTTGCCGCGCCCGTCCCGCCAGGTGCTGGCGCGTAAAGGCCGGAAAGGATAGCACGTTCGTGGGCCTGTTCTTGCCCCGGAAATCATGGTTCAGGCGCCGCACAGCGTCATCAGACGTCAGCAGCAGCGTTGCCGACGACCGCGCCGCCATCTTTTGAAATTTTTCTGGAAGCATCGTCGTTGTCACCACGGCGGCTTTTTGCAGGCGCGCGTTCAGGCCATGTACGCGCCGCCATGAATCCACGGCGGTTTCAATGTGAAGATGAAAATGTTTTTTGCGAGTCATGTCCGGCAGAGACTATTATAACAACTTTAGCCGAGAGATGATACCAAGGAGCGGCCCGAAGGGCCATAAGTCAGATTGATCCTGTTAAAAACATAGTTCCGTTGCCTGTCGTCGGCAAAATCCACGACGCCGCGGCCAGTGTGCTTATATAACACACGGCGGCCAACTTCCGTTTGCGCCAGATCCCAGACCGCTTCCGGCGAATCTTGCAACCGCCTTTTCCAAATCTCGACTTCATCTTTCGGCGCCCTAGTCGCCGATAACCAGTTCGCGTTCACGTATCGAACGCTGCGAAAACCGAGGCCCAGCCAAAAGCTTGCCGCTCCAGGTCTAAAGGTGGATGTTTCAATTATTTGGATATTTCTTTCGTAAGCGAATTTTACCGTGCGCCGCACAAGCTCGCGCCCAACATTCTTAGCCGCAACCAAACCGCGAGCCTTAAAGTGACATGTGCAAATGCTGTTTATATATAACTGGTTTTCTTCGTATTTGGGAATGACCGTCAGGTTGCCGAACCGGATTCCATTTGAAGAAAAACAAAATTTGCTCGACGGACAATCAAGTTCGATCCGCATGACATCCGGCTTTTCGACTTCGTAGACCGGACGGCAATCAAAAGGAAGTTGGTGCGGATCGCTTAATACATCGCCAAAATCGTTGACGAACGCTCGAATTTCCCTGCGTGAAAGCATGGCGTTAAATAAACCGTTTACCTTAACAAAATTAAAAATAGCTTGGTCTTACGATAAAGATCCGTTTCAACTCTGTCCAGAAGGCTATTTACTTTCATAATTTGAGTTTATTCATTCGCCTTAACACTAGCTTTATGCCTTTGCTTTGACTACGATGCCCGCCATGAACTGGTTAACCAATTTCGTTCGGCCGAAAATCCGCGCGCTGGTCAGCACTCAAAAGGAAATTCCCGACAATCTTTGGGAAAAGTGCCCCGGTTGCAGCGCCATGCTCTTCAAGCGCGAGCTCGACGAGCAGGCCAACGTGTGCCGCTATTGCGGCTTCCACCTGAAGTTGGAGCTGAAAAAGCGTCTCGCCATGCTCTTCGACAATGGCGAATACGGGCATGTCGATATTCCCCGCGTGAGCCCCGATCCTCTCAAGTTCCGGGACCAGAAACGCTATATCGACCGCCTGAAGGAAGCTCAGCACAAGACAGGCCGCCAAGACGCCCTTGTCGTCGCGGAAGGCAAGATGGGCGGTTGCCATACCGTCATCGCCCTTTTCGATTTCGTCTTCATGGGTGGTTCCATGGGCATGGCTGTGGGCGAAGGATTGATCGCCGCCTCCCGCCAAGCCGTCGCGCGTAACGCGCCACTGATCGTTCTGCCCGCCTCGGGCGGTGCGCGGATGCAGGAGGGCATCTTGTCGTTGATGCAAATGCCCCGCACGATCATCGCTGCGCGCGAAGTCAAGGAAGCCGGATTGCCTTACATCGTCGTCTTCACCGATCCGACAACCGGCGGCGTAACGGCCTCTTTTGCCATGGTAGGCGATATCCATATTGCCGAGAAAGGCGCACAAATCGGCTTTGCCGGCGCACGCGTGATCGAGAACACGATCCGCGAAACCTTGCCGCCCGGCTTCCAGCGTTCCGAGTACCTGCTTGAGCATGGCATGGTCGATATTGTCGTCACGCGGCAGGAATTGCGCGACACGCTTATTCGTGTCATCGGGCTCTTGCGCAAGGGCCCGAAAGCCAAGGCGCGGCGCCTGATAGGCCCTGTACCGCATGGCGCGCGGGATTTTCCCCCGCGACGCAAATAACCGCCCCCACGTGTGAGCCCCTTCAGCCATGGACAATTCGGCGGTTATTCTCGAACGGTTCCGACGCGCACGCAGCACAGATATCGACTTAACCTTGCGCACCCCATATTTCGAGTTGCTCACGACGCTTGGCAATCCGCACAAAAAGCTGCCGCCTGTCATTCATGTGGCCGGAACAAACGGCAAAGGTTCGACCTGCGCTTTTTTACGCGCAATGGTGGAAGCGGCAGGCTATCGCGCACATGTTTACACATCGCCACATCTTGTGTCGTTCCATGAGCGCATACGTATTGCCGGCGAATTAATAAAAGAAGACGAACTCGTAGCCATTCTTCAGGAAATCGAACAATTGGCCGAGCCCGGCAGCATCACGTATTTCGAAGCGGCGACAGCGGCGGCTTTTGTGGCGTTCACCCGTCACCCGGCTGACGCGACCATTCTGGAAGTCGGCCTCGGCGGCCGCCTAGACGCCACGAACATCGTGCCCAAACCTTTTGCAACTGTTATTGCACGGCTATCGTTCGATCATCGCGAATATCTCGGCCATACGATGACGGCCATTGCCCATGAAAAAGCAGGCATCCTGCGTCCGAACACGCCCTGCTTCACCGCGCCGCAGCCATCTTATGAAGCTTTGACGGCGTTACAAAACGCCGCCGCGAAAAAACAAGCTCCCCTGCTTATCGGCGGCAAGGATTGGCGCGTCGATCAAATCGGTGATCAGGAATTCCTGTTTGAAAGCTCCAAGCGATCCTTGACGATGCCTTTGCCAGCGCTTACGGGACATCATCAATTATGGAACGCAGGCCTTGCCATTGCCACGCTAGCGGCCGCGCCGTTTGAGATTTCCGATCCCGCCATACGCGATGCGATGCCGCGCGTCGAATGGCCCGCACGTTTGCAGCGTTTACAACACGGCACACTTTTTTCTCTTTTGCCAACCGGCTGGGAATTGTGGCTCGACGGCGGGCACAATGATTCCGCAGGCGAAGTTCTCGCCCAGCAAATTGAGCTTTGGCGGCACGAAGATGAACCTCATCCCCGCCCCTTACATATTATTCTTGGCATGTTGAACACCAAGGTGCCGCACGAGTTCCTGACGCCGATGAAGCCCTATATCTATCGGATGCGCACGGTCTCCATCGACAATGAACCACTCAGCCGCACGGCGGATGAGCTGGCTTTGCTGGCCAAGGAAACGGGTATTCCGAATGTCCTGCCATCCGTTTCCATTCGCGAGGCCATTACAGCGCTAACATCGAACAATAAACTTGCGGGACGTTTGTTGATTTGCGGCTCGCTTTATCTTGCCGGAAATATGCTGAAGCAGAATAACGGAAAAATTCAGTAGACATAAAAAACCACCGGGGAGCTTTCGCCCTTCACGGTGGTTTTTTGTTTACAAACAGATACTGTTTACTTGCCAACCGGCGCAGCTTCAGGAACAGGGGCAGTGACAGGTGCGGGAGTAACCGCAGGTGATGTACCAGCCTTCTTTCCATGTCTCTTATGCTTTTTATGCTTCTTGACATGTTTTTTTACGGGCGCAGCCGTTGCGTCCGTCGCAGGAGCCGTAACGGCTGTGTCAGGCGTCGGCGCAGGCGGAACGGCTTCTTGAGCCAGTGCCGGGCCAACCGCCAAGGCGGCAACGGCAAGTGCCGCAGCCAAAAGTTTCATTGAACGCATCTTGGAGTCCCTTTCCATGGAAGTTTACTGTTGACCCAAATGGGCCACTAAGAAAGAAAAACAGGCAAGCATGGCAAAATAAAGGCGTCAATAATTAGTTAGCTTGATCCAACCTGTTCTACCCCATACTAGTTCCTCAAAAACCACAGTTTTAGCCCTGCATCGCGCTCGTGCCATTTCCTTCTCTTTTGTGACATATTGAGGCTTGGCTTTGCCTTATTCTCGCTTTATAAAGTGATGCAGAATCACTCACCCTCACCCCATCTGTCTTCGTCCTGGAGAGTTTGATGTTAAGAAAACTACGCCGTGCGGCTCATATAAGTATCCTTCCCTTTTTGTTTGGCCTTGTCTTATTAGGCCCCAATCCCGCCGGAGCCACCGAAAAAGCTTCTGCGCTGAAAGCCCAAGTTTCCGGCGAGAACGCGCTGAGCACGCCTCAAGGCCAGTTCATTCAAAACCTTGGCGACAAGGCTATTGCCGTTCTTGCCGACAAGGCCCTTTCGCCAGAAGAACGCAACCAGAGGTTCCGCCAGATGCTTCGGGATTCCTTTGATCTTATGACAATTGGCCGTTTTGTGATCGGCCGCAACTGGAACGCCGCGAGCCCAGACCAACAGAAAGAGTATATGCGCTTGTTCGAAGAATTGGTCGTCAAGACCTATTCCGACCGCTTTGCTTTGTATACAGGCGAAGGATTTAAGGTTCGGGCCGTCCGTCCGGAAGGTGATAAGGACTTTATCGTCAACAGCGACATCTCCCACCCTGATAGCACTCCTCCAACAACGGTTGATTGGCGTCTCCGGCTGAAAAACGACAAGCTGGGCATTATTGATGTCGTCGTGGAAGGCGTTAGCATGAGCGTCACGCAGCGGCAGGAATATGCTTCGGTCCTCGAGCGTAACGGCGGGAATATTGATGCCTTGCTCGTGATGATGCGCGAGCGGATCAAGGCGCCTCCAGCAGCCAAAACCGCCAAAAGCTAGCTAACACTGGACCTAAAATACGGGGTTGACGTTACATATTCCGCCCCTTTGAATGCCGGACATCATCAAGGCAACATACGGTTGCCTTTTAGTGGCTTTTGGTAGCAATGCGTTTTTACCGTTTTTTAACTGATGTCGGCGCGCCCGTCATCTCCGCTTATCTGCGATGCCGGTTGTCACGCGGGCGCGAAGATGCTTCCAGATTCAACGAACGGCTCGGCGTCCCGTCAAAAAATCGCCCCCCCGGCAAGCTGATTTGGTGTCACGCGGCCAGTGTTGGCGAAGCGATGTCTGTCCTGAGCCTTGTTAAGGTATTGAAAGAGCATTACCCGGACCAGCATATCCTTTTGACGACCGGCACAGTGACCTCGGCCCAGATGCTCATCGGTTTTCTGCCTCCGGACGTCATTCACCAATATGTGCCCGTCGACCGATGGCCCTATGTCACGCGTTTCATGGATCACTGGCGGCCCGATCGCGTGCTTTGGGTTGAATCCGAGGTATGGCCAAATCTTCTGACGGTTATTCGCGAACGTAGAGTTCCCTCCGCGTTATTAAATGGCCGCATGTCTGAAAGATCATTTGCGCAGTGGTCGTGGGCCAAAGGCTGGGCGCGGGATTTGTTGAGCGCGTTTTCACTTACACTCGTGCAGACAGAAGAGGATCGAGGACGTTTTTCCGCGCTTGGCGCACGAGATGTCCATTGCATCGGTAATCTGAAGTTTGCCGCTGAACCGCTTCCTTTCGACGAAGAAGCGCTGGAACGACTTAAGGCGCAGGTGCGTTCGCGCAAGGTCTGGCTCATGGCCTCGACCCACGAAGGCGAAGACGAGATCGCGCTGAATGTTCACATGAAGCTGCGCGACCGTTGGCCGGATTTGCTAACCATCATTGTGCCGCGTCATCCCAAACGCGGCGAAGCCATTGCCGATCTGATTGCGAAAACCGGCTCATCCTTTGCGCAACGCTCCAAGGGGGAAGCACCCGAGACCTCCACACCTATCTATCTTGCCGATACGATGGGCGAACTGGGTCTTTTCTATCGCCTCTCGCCCATAACGTGCATCGGCGGTTCATTCACGTGGGGTGGCCACAACCCCATAGAGCCCGCGCAACTGGGCAGCGCCATGATCTTCGGGCCACGCATGACGAACTTTGACCAAATCGCGCGCGAACTTATTGTCGCAAAGGCCGCTCTTCAGGTTCAAACGCCCGAAGTCCTGACGGCGACTGTAGCAAGACTGCTCGGCGCGCCGGATTCCATTCGCGCTCTGGCCGAAATTGCGCGCGCATTCGCAGAAAAAAAATGCCATGTTCTGGATGACGTGCTAAAATTGCTGGGCCCGTGGTTTGCGGAGAAAAAGCCGTGAAAGCGCCCGGTTTCTGGTATCAGCCTTTTGGCGTAAAAGCTGCGCTGCTGGCGCCGTTCGGGCAGTTTTACCGCGCAGGCGGCATGATCCGACGCGCCGCCGCGGCAACCCCCTATCTTGCCAAAGCCCCCGTCATTTGCATCGGCAATGTTATGGCCGGAGGATCCGGCAAAACGCCCGTGGCACTGACGCTGGCGCGGCTATTGACAGCGCAAGGCGCCAAGCCCGTCTTCGTGACGCGCGGTTATGGTGGCCAGAACAAAGGGCCTCTGCGCGTCGACCTCAACCGCCATACCGCTACCGAAGTCGGCGATGAGCCTTTGTTGCTCGCCCGCGTCGCGCCATGCTGGATCGGATGCAATCGTGCGGCCGCACTCCGCGAAGCGGAAAAGGAAGCCACACATATTCTTCTGGATGATGGCCTTCAAAACCCGACGATTGTCAAAACGACCAGTTTTCTCGTCATTGATGGCAGCGTGGGTCTTGGCAATGGCCAGATCATCCCCGCCGGGCCGTTGCGCGAAACGCTGGGCGATGCGCTTAAACGCGTGAATGCCGCAGTCATAATTGGCGAGGACGCGCAAAACCTGACGCCGCGTCTAAATCGTCTTGTTTTCCGCGCTCAACTTGAGCCGCGCCTGTCCGACGATTTCCCGCGCGACAAGGAGTTTTTCGCTTTCGCCGGCATTGGTCGGCCGGAAAAGTTTTATGCATCGTGTCGCGAGGCCGGTTTGAATATTGTCAGTACGCTCGATTTTCCGGATCACTATATGTTCACGCAAAAAGACCTGAGCGCGTTCGCGGAACACGCGCGCGTGCGTAAATTACAACTTATCACGACCGAGAAAGATTGGGTGCGTCTGCCCCCGGATTTCCGCCCGAAGGTTGCCGTGTTTCCGGTCGAGCTGGTGTTTGAGGATGAGAAGGGGTTGATGGAAAACCTTCCGACGCAACATCCAAATAATTAGCTAAGCTCTCCCATCTTGTTTTAGGAAAAGCATTGTATTCCGGCCTCAAATTTTCATAACGCAGCGTCCCCGCCTTAATCAGTTTGGAAAAAATTTCCGGGGTATATTTATTCCTCCTAAGAACCTTTCGGATAGAAGCTATTTTCCTTTTGCTACGTGGAAGGATTGTAAAAACCTGAACGCCGATTTTTATAGCACTATCAGCCGATGTCGGATCCTTGGAATTTTCAAGAACTCTAACCGGATATTTACTCACATATTCTCCAGCTTTTTGAAAAGGCTTTGGCGTTTGATCGTCTATGAGTTGATCAAAGGAAAAAACCCCGCCAAATCCTTCCGATGAAACTTTTTGCAAAACGCCGGGGGTCTTTTGCGCTTCTTCAAACGCATCAAGCGTGGGGTTTTCATGAGGATCAAGAATAACAAAGACACGAACTGAGCCGTTATCGTACTGAATACCTATTGAAGATTTGCTGGTATCCTTAAAGGCAGCATATGCAATCGCATGTGTTTTGTCGGCTGTCGCAAAGACAAAACTGCCCTTGTCGCCACAGGAAGTTGTCAATTCTTCGTGGCTCGGTTGGATATAATCCCCAACCTCAACTCGATATCGAGAGGCAATACCCCGATACAAAAATTCAGGTAGATGGTATAAATAATAAACAACTGTCATGCGGCAATTTTATTTTGTTTTTCTGCAACTAATAAGAAATAATTATGGTTAATTGCGCTCATTTTTCCCTAATCCTCCACCACCGCTTTGCGCGAACCGTCGTGAAGTTCGATTTTCACGCGGTCGCCGCGTTTCATGCGGGCGGCTTGGGTAATCAAATGGCCCGCCGCGTCGTAAACGAGTCCATAGCCCCGTCCCATTACTGCACGGGGTGAAAGCGCTTCCAGCATCGCCGCAACGCGTTCCAGCCTTTTCTCGGTTTGATGCAAACGTTCGCGGCCCGCCGCTTGCAGGCGATGCGCCTGATGCTGAAAGCGCTGGATGGCGAGATTGAGCAAATCGCGCGGATGCCGAAGCTTGGCTCCCGCCTCGAGAAGCCGGCCCAAACGCCGCTCAAAATAACTTTGCCAGGCCAGCGTTAAACGCTCGGCGCGTTCGTCCAGACGTTGCGCCAACGGCTCCAGCACGCGCATCGGGTCGCCCAGCGCGCGGTTAAGCAAGCTGAGCTTTTCCTTGCGTTCGCGCAGCATCCTTAACATCGCACCATCCAGCCGCGCGCCATCGTCCAGCACCTGCGCCAACAGATTTTCGCGTACCGGCACCGCCATTTCAGCCGCCGCCGTCGGTGTCGGCGCGCGAACGTCCGCCGCGTAATCGATAAGTGTTGTATCCGTTTCATGGCCAACGGCGGAGATCACCGGAATATGGCTTTCCGCCACCGCGCGTACGACGCTTTCCTCGTTAAACGGCATCAGGTCTTCAAGCGACCCGCCGCCGCGTGCGACGATCAGAATATCGGGGCGCGGCACGGGACCTGTCTCAGGCAACGCGTTAAAACCCTTGATAGCGGCCGTGATTTGTTCCGCCGCGCCTTCGCCCTGAACAGCCACCGGCCACACCAGAACGCGGCGCGGAAAACGATCCTCAAGGCGATGGAGAATATCGCGTATCACCGCGCCGGTGGGCGACGTGACCACACCGATGACCTCCGGGATATAAGGCAGGAGCTGTTTGCGTGACGCATCGAACAGGCCTTCGGCCGCGAGTTTTTGCCGCCGTTCCTCCAGCATCTTTAACAGCGCGCCCTTGCCCGCCAGAGCCATGTTTTCGACGATGAGCTGGTATTTCGATTGCCCTGCATAAGTCGTCAGGCGGCCCGTGCAAACGACATCCATGCCCGTTTCAGGCTTCAGGCCAAGCTTGCCGACTTGCCCCCGCCAGCACACAGCCGCCAGCACCGCCCCTTCATCCTTGAGCGACAGATACAAATGGCCGCTGGAGTGCAGTTTGCACTCGCCGATTTCACCGCGCACACGCACAAGGCCGAATGTGTCCTCCACCACTCGCTTAACCTGCCGCGAGAGGTCGCTGACCGTGTATTCGGGTACGTTACTTTTGGGACTGGCTATATTTGTTGATTCTTGAGTTTTAGGCGGCAAGGCTAGTTGTGAAGAAGAAGCCGACGGCGGCAAAGATGAAGCAATAGACTTTTCCTCCCGACTCACCGGCAGATTGAGCTGGGAATAATCCTTAAAGGGTTGCGAAGGTTTACGTGGCATGGTGAAATCCTAGTCCATACGTCATTCCCGCGAAAGCGGGAATCCAGTGGAGCGTGTCTACGCGACGCATGACTCATACGGCCTGCAGACGCAGGCCGCTGGATTCCCGTTTACACGGGGATGACACCAGCAATAAAACGGGGGCAGCCTTGCCAAATCATAGAGAAGATGTGCCAATGAAAAAAGGCGACAATGAGGGAAAAATTCAGCCTTATACGCAAGAAATGCGCCTCCACGCCCAAGAGGTGTTAAGATTAAACCAGCTTCACCGAGCCTTTGGCAACGGCTATCCCTTTCCAATGGAGCCAGATAAAAAAGTCACCCCATTAAAGCGATTTCTTAGAAGCATAGGACTATAAGCGCGTGTTTTTTCTCTTTTGCCCTCTCTTTAAAAGGTTCCGATGAAAAAAGGGCTTCTCGTTTTTGCCTCCCTTGCCCTCGCCTCGTGCATCGCGGTGGAAGATCCCGGTGTATATTGGGACAAAGCCGGTGTGGACGCGGAACTTGTCGGCAAGTGGAAGCCCCTCACGCTTCAGGAAGATGAAGTTAAGGTCGACGAAGTGCGCATTATCGACAAGAGTAAGGACATAGTGGTCGAGGAGTACATGGGCGGCAAGAAGGTCGACGATTCAAAATCGAATGTAGACAACCAGCAATCGCCGCTTCGTACGCTGCAGGTCGGGCCGCACCGTTTTATTTTGGAAAAAAGCACCAAAGACCCTTCGATGGTCATGTTCCGCTACACGATCAGCCAGAATAAGCTCACGGTGTACAACGATATTCCCGAAACCATTCAAGTCTTCCTTAAGAAAAATTTTCCCCAAGCCAAAGACATTGTTGTGAAATCATATGGCGAAAGCCTGAACGAAGGCGATGAATCGGGCGAAAAATACACGCAAATTATTCATTTTACGGACGATGTTTTCCGCATTCTTTCCCAAATTCCGGAAGATGAATCCTACTGGAAAGAAAGCAGCAGATATGAAAGGATCCCCTAAAATACGGAGGCAAACATGAAGGTACTTGTTGTCGGTTCCGGTGGTCGTGAGCACACGCTGTGCTGGTCTTTTGCAAAATCACCTTTGTGCAGCAAATTGTATTGTGCGCCGGGCAATCCGGGCATCGGACAGGTTGCTGAATGCTTGCCCATCGCTACGGACAAAACGGACGACCTCGTCGCCGCCTGCAAGAAATACAGCATCGATTTCGTGATGATCGGCCCCGAAGTGCCGCTTGTCCTTGGGCTTGCCGATAAATTGCGTGAGGCCGGCATCGTATGCTTTGGCCCCAGCAAGACGGCTGCGCAGCTTGAAGGTTCGAAAGGCTTTTTGAAGGACATGTGCGCCCGCGCGGGCATTCCTACTGCCGCCTATAAGCGTTTCAACACCCCGGACGACGCGAAAGCTTATGTAAAAGCGCAAGGCGCGCCGATTGTCGTGAAGGCCGACGGTCTTGCGGCCGGCAAAGGCGTGACGGTCGCGCAGTCGGTTGAAGAAGCCTGCAAAGCTATCGACGACGCAATGGTAAAGAAGGTTTTTGGCGATTCCGGCAACGAGGTCGTGGTCGAGGAATGCCTGATCGGCGAGGAAGCGAGCTTTTTCGCCCTTTGCGACGGCACGAACGCGATTTCCTTCGCCACGGCGCAGGATCACAAGGCCGTTTACGACGGCGACAAGGGCCCGAACACGGGCGGCATGGGCGCGTATTCGCCCGCGCCCATCGTGGACGAGGCCATGCACGACCGCGTCATGAACGAGATCATCTACCCCACCATGAAAACGATGAAGGAAATGGGCACGCCTTTCACTGGCGTTCTCTACGCAGGCCTCATGCTTACGAAGCAAGGCCCGAAGCTCATTGAATACAACGTGCGCTTCGGCGATCCCGAGACGCAGTGCATGCTGCCGCGCCTGAAATCCGACTTGCTTGAGGTTCTTTACGCGGCGGGCAAGGGCAAGCTCCCCGATGCGCCGCTTAAATGGCACGACTACGCGGCGCTTTGCGTCGTCGTGGCGGCGGAGGGCTATCCGGGATCGTACAAAAAAGGCACCGTGATCAAAGGCATCGACCGCGCGGACAAGATTGGCAACGCCGTCGTGTTCCACGCCGGAACGGCGCTGAACGACAAGGGCGAAACAGTCGCCAACGGCGGCCGCGTGCTTGGCGTGACCGGTTGGGCGCCGACGATCACGGAAGCGCAAGCGAAAGCTTATCAAGCCGTGGACATGATCGACTGGCCGGACGGCTTCTGCCGCCGCGACATAGGCTGGCGCGCCGTTAAACGCGATAAGGCGGCTTAACGCTTCGTTTCAAAAAACCGTTTCAGCAACTCCCCCGCCCTTTGCTCCTCAACCCCGCCGATAACCTCCGGCGCGTGGTGGCAAGTGGGCTGGCTGAAAAACCGGGGCCCATGTTCGATGGCCCCGCCCTTCGGGTCGTAGGCCCCGAAAATCACCCGGCGCAGGCGCGCGAAGCTGATCGCCGCCGCGCACATCGCGCAAGGCTCGAGCGTCACGTACAGATCGCAATCCGGCAGGCGGGGCTCCTTGCGCAAGGCCGTGGCGGCCCGGATGGCCAGCATCTCGGCGTGCGCGGTCGGGTCCGCAAGCTGCTCCGTACGGTTCCCTTCCCGGGCTAAAACCTCGCCTTCAAGGGTCACTAGAACGGCCCCCACGGGTACCTCGCCGCGCCTGGCGGCGGCCTCGGCTTCCTCAAGCGCTAACTGCATAAAATCAACCATGGGCAAAACCTGTCGGTTCCTCTACATTCCCCTAACATGATCGAAAACAAGGAAAAAAGCGAGAGGGGCGAACGCATAGCCAAAAGGCTGGCCCGGGCCGGGGTGGCCTCGCGCCGCGAGGTCGAGCGCATGATAGCCTCAGGCCGCGTGGCCGTGGACGGCAGGGTCCTGACCTCCCCCGCCCTCAACGTGACGCCCAAAAACAAAATTACCGTGGACGGCAAACTTATCGGCCAAACCGAAGAGCCGCGCATGTGGCGCTTTCACAAGAGCCCCGGCACGCTGACCACCAACCGCGACCCGAAGGGCCGCCCGACGATCTTCGAAAAGCTCCCGCCGGAGCTGCCGCGCGTGGTGACCGTGGGGCGTCTGGATTACAACACCGAAGGCTTGCTGTTGCTTACCAACGACGGCGAGTTGGCGCGGCATCTGGAGTTGCCGCAAAACGCATGGCTCCGCCATTACCGCGTGCGCGTTTATGGCTATGCCGATCCCGCCAAACTGAAAGCTCTAGCGAAGGGCGTTACGATCGACGGCGTGCGTTATGAGCCCATCAAGGTCGAGATCGAACAGGAAAAGAAGGAAGGGGCGAACGTCTGGCTGACGGTTAGCCTGCGCGAAGGCAAGAACCGCGAAATACGCAAGGTCATGGAACATCTGGGCTTGCAGGTGACCCGCCTCATTCGTGTGGCGTTCGGGCCGTTTCAGCTCGGCAAATTGCCGCGTGGCGGCATCGAGGAAATCCCGCGCCGCGTGCTGCGGGAGTCATTGGGAAAGTTTTTCGATCAGAGTCATTGTTCAGGTAAAGCGAACAAGTCCCCCTCCCCTCTTGTCCGGCGAAGCCCAAAGGGCGAAGACGGATGCGGGAGGGGTTAGCCCGCCTCCGCTAAAGCTCCGGCGCGGTCCTTCTGATAGGTCGCGCCGAAGCTGCGACCTGTCCCCCGAAGCGCGTAGCGCGAAGGGGGAAGCAGCGAAGGCGGAGGGAGGGGTATGTAAAGTTGACCCCTCACCAAGCTTGGCTAAACTCACGATACTTTGCATCGCTCGCTAAGCCAAGCTATCCTCTCCCTCAAGGGGAGAGGATTAATATAAACATGCGCATCATTGCCGGAAAATTGTCGAGCCGAAAACTCAGCGCGCCATCGGGACGCACGACACGGCCGATGACGGACCGCGTACGCGGCGCAGTTTTCAATATCATCGCGCATCACGATTGGGGCGCTCTAATTGGGAAACCTTTAGACGGAACTAATGTTTTGGATGCTTTTTGCGGCACAGGAGCATTGGCATTCGAAGCGCTTTCGCGCGGCGCGGCGCAGGCCTTTATGTTCGACAAAGACCGCGAGGCCTTGCGTACGGCTAAAACCAACGCCGAAGCTTTGGACGTTATGGATTCTTGCCGGATTATGCCCGTCGATACGCTGACGCCGCCACGCGCCATTGAGCCTTGCCAGCTCGTTTTCCTTGCCCCGCCTTACCGGAAGGGCTTAATACCACCGGCTTTGGCGGCGTTGGACAAGACCGGGTGGATTGCGCCGAACGCCTTGATCATGGCCGAGACGGCAAAAACGGAGACGTTGTCCCTTCCGGAGAAATTCAACGTCATTCTCTCGCGCCGTTATGGCGATACGGCGGTGTGTTTTATATCAAAATCAAATTAACGCCGGTCAAACAGTTTTTGCAGATCGGTAAGCTTCAATTCCACATAAGTCGGGCGGCCGTGACTGCATTGGCCGCTGTTCGGCGTTTCTTCCATCTGGCGCAATAGAGCGTTCATTTCGCCTAAATTTAAAACACGTCCCGCGCGCACCGAGCCATGGCATGCCAGCGTTGCGCAAACATGCTCGAGCTTGTCCTGAACAGCTCGGGAATCGTCGTATTCGGCCAGTTCTTCGGCCAGATCCTTAAGCAACGCCTTCATATCAACCTTATCCAGAAGCGCCGGAACCTCCCGGACAAGCACGGCACCGGCGCCAAATGTTTCGATGACAAGGCCCGCCGTCGCCAAAGGTACCGCACAGGCTAGCAGGCGTTGAGCTGCGTCTTCTTCCATATCAACCACTTCCGGAATGAGCAGAATCTGGCGTTTGATGTTGCCGTTTGCCAGAGCTTGTTTCATTTTCTCGTACACAAGCCGTTCGTGCGCCGCGTGTTGATCGACGATGACCACACTGTCCGGCGTTTGCGCGACGATGAACGTGCCGTGCACCTGCGCCACGGCCGCGCCGAGCCGTCCAACACGTTCCGGCTGAATAGCAGGTTCAACCGCGCGGGCGCTTGGCGTCATTTCAGGCATAAGCGGTAATGAGGCATAGCGATCGGCAAAGCCAGATGATGGCGAAGACATTTGCGGCTCCGGCTGCATCATGTCCAGCGCGCGCGGCGCCAAGGCGCTAGTCGTGAACGAGGCCATTTTTTCCAGCGCTTGCCGGATCGCCGTTACGACAAGCCCGCGCAGGCGGTTCGTATCGCGAAAACGCACCTCGGCTTTCGTGGGATGGACATTTACGTCTACGTCGCGCGGCGGCAGCGCAAGAAACAGAACGACGGCCGGATGCCGCCCGCCGGACAACAAATCCCCGTAAGCGCCGCGCACAGCGGCCAGCAAAACCTTATCCCGCACGGGCCGGTTGTTGACGAAAAGATATTGTTCCCTCGTTGTGGGCCGGTGCCACGACGGCAGCGCGGCATAGCCCGTGATGCGCCAATTGTCACGCGCAAGATCGACACCGACAGCATTGGCCATAAAATCAGTTCCGAGTACAGCTTTCAAACGCTCGGAAAAAACATCACATACCCCTCCCGTAACTCCTCCCTCAAAGGGAGGGGAATTTATTACGGCATAACGCACCGGACGGCGGTCATCTTCCTGCCAAATGAATTCAACTTCGGGATAAGCCATGGCAAGGCGTTTAACTGCCTCGCGCGCCGCTTCTGTTTCCGTGCGCGGGGACTTCAGGAATTTGAGGCGCGCGGGCGTTGCGAAAAAAAGATCGCGGACTTCAACCTGCGTTCCTTCGGTCAATGATGCCGGCCGAGGCGGTTTGACATTGCCTCCCTCGACATCAATTTGCCACGCTTGGTTATCGTCTTTTTTTCGGCTCGCGATGGAAAGGCGCGAAACCGCACCGATGGAAGGCAACGCCTCGCCCCGAAAACCGAAACTGTGGATATTCCATAAATCTTCATCGGGAAGTTTCGATGTCGCGTGGCGTTCGATCGCCAGCAACAGATCGTCCTTCGTCATCCCGTGACCGTTGTCTATCACACGGATAAGGGATTGGCCGCCTTCGCGTACTTCGATCTCAACGCGCGTCGCGCCCGCATCAAGCGCGTTTTCCACCAGCTCCTTGACGGCCGCCGCCGGGCGCTCGATCACCTCACCGGCGGCGATGCGGTTTACAAGGGATTCGGGAAGACGGCGAATGGTCATAGGGGAAGCATAGCCAGCCGACGGGCTTCCACCAACCCCCTTCCCATGGCTATTTTCCGGGGCTTTTTAATACTTCCTGCTGCCCGGGACTTAGCCGGACGCCCAGCAGTTTCGCCCCTCTCAAGTCGGCCCCAGTCAGGTCGCATCCTAACAGATTGGCCGACGTCAGGTCGGCGTTTTGCAGATTGATGTCGCGCAGACTTGCGCCCGAGAAATTGGCGAATTTCAACGACGCACCCGAAAAGTCGGTTGCAAGCTCGCGGCCGCCACTCAAAGACAAAGGATGAAGCTGCGCCCCTTGTAAACGAGCGTTATTCATCAAAGCGCCCTTGAAGTTGCTGCCGCGCAAATCCGCCGCCATGAAATTGGCATGGCGCAAATCAGCCCCGCTTAAATCCGCCACTTGAAGCTGCGCGTCGGAAAAATCCATTCCGTACAGCATAGCCGCATGACCGCGCATCATCGTCAACTGCATCCTTGCCAACGACGTCGCGTGACGCAAATCATAACCGCTTATATCGAACCGGGCGCCGTCTTTCCCTTCGCTGCCGATCCATGCTTCATGCCGCCGCAACATTTCGTTAAGCGGCATGGGAAGGTCCTTAAGCGTCGGACCTATAGGTTTGTCGGTGATCGCCCCCGTCATATCGGCATCGGCCAAATTGGCGAGGTTTGTGGTAATATTAACGAGTATGGCGTTGCGGAAATTCGCCTGCCGCATATCGCACATGCTGATATCCGCGTTTTCCAGATTGGCCCCTGAAAAATTGGCGCCCTGCAAACTTGCGCGCATTATTTTGACGCCACACATGGTGCTATCGCTAAAATCGCTATTGATAGCGACCGCGCCGGAAAGACGCGCCAGAGTCAAATTCGCGCCGCTCAAATCGGCCCCGGCGTTATCGGAAGTCGGCGGTATTTCTTTGCCGAAAGCCATAATGCTTGACCCATCTTTCCCGGTAATGGCCCCTTCGCGCAAATCAACACCAGTCATGTCCGCGTTAATGAGCGTCGTGCCCCGCAGACATGCGCCCCGCATGTCCGCCCGGACAAGACTTGCGTTCTGCAAATTCGCCTGCCGCAAATCGGCGCTGAACAATATGGAATAATCCAGTTTGGCATCGCGCAAATCGGCCTGGCAAAGAACGGAGCCTGTAAAGTCGGCGTGCGAAACATCCTGACCGGCAAGCGAAACCCCTGTCAGATCCCGACGCGAGAGAATAGCCCGCGCCCCACCCATGCGCGCAGCTAAAAACATCCCGTGCTTGCGAATAATGGAAGCAAGCTCTTTTTGATCTATTTGGACAAGTTTCGGGCCTTCGGTCATCGTTTATTCACTGTAAAAAATGAATTGATGGCGCTTGGCTTAAGCGAAAGACAATTCCGCCCCGTGAGCTCCCAAAGATAGGCGAGCGGAAGCTCCGATTGGAAGGGTTGTAATATAGTTACCGTGGCCGCACGGAAAGTTAAAGCCTAAAGGTATATTCGAGGGAACGTGTTCTTCGACAATTTGTTGAAGAGTGCGCCCATAAGGCTTTTCACCCTCCCGAGCGTAACCGGTTTCACTGTCGGCAATATCCACCATCTCGCCTACCAAAACCGCGCGAACATCGTCGAATTTTCCTGCCATGCGAAATTGATTGAGCTTACGGTCAATTTTGTAAAGCGCTTCTTCGACATCCTCAATAAACAGGATCGCGTTCTTGCCTGACCAGTCATAAGGCGTGCCGATCAGGTTTTGTAATAAAGATATATTACCGCCCGCCAAAACGCCTTCGGCCTTTCCGGCGCGCGCGCATTCCACCTCCGGGTAACGAAGTGTCGCCGCTCCTTTTTCTTTGCCGACAACGGCAAACAAATCCGAAACGGTGCGCGGATCATTCTTCGGTTGCGCAAAATTCCACCCTAAAGGACCATGATAGGTCACAAAACCGCAACGTTGCGTAATTACCTGAAGCACTAATGTGATGTCGGAAAAACCGATAAAAGGCTTTGGGTGGATTTTAATGAGTTCGTAATCCAACAGATCCAAAACGCGTAACGACCCTGTTCCGCCACGCACGCATAAAACAGCATCAATAGCAGCGTCCACGAACATGTCATGAATCGCTTCAGCCCGAGCTTTATCACTGCCCGCGAGCTGTCCATCCTGCATATAGTTTTGTTTATGGACAACAACACGATACCCGCGGCTTTCGAAAAAAGCCTTGGGTTTATCGATCCACGCTTGCTCCGGCCAACGCCCAGGTGAAACAAAGCCTATCGTGCCGCCGGGTTTAAGTGGCGGCGGGAAAACTGGGTTCATACAGCTTCTCCTTTTGCCCCCCCATGGGCCGCCGACCATTCCTCCGGTCCGTTAAGGTATTTCTCGACTTCGTTCATCGTTTGGGGCTCAAAATATCCAGAAGCCCGTGCGACTTTCAGCATATCCCACCATGTGCAGAGCGCATGCAAGCTAAGGCCCGCTTCGTCGATCGTTTTGCGGATGTTTTTGAAAATGCCGTAGTGAAAGACCACAAAGGTGTGATCGACGACCGCCCCCGCTTCACGTAGCGCTTTGGCAAACTTGACCTTGCTTTTCCCGTCAGACGTCAAATCCTCGACAAGCAAAACGCGCGAACCTTCGTGAAAATCACCCTCGATTTGCGCCATACGTCCGAAACCCTTCGCCTGCTTGCGCACATAAAGCATCGGCAGATCCAACGCTTCGGCCAGCCATGCCGCATAGGCGATACCGGCTGTTTCGCCGCCCGCAACGGCGTCAAAGCATTCATATCCCGCCCGATCGCGCAAAATCTCTTGCGCCATGTCGATAATCGCGCGACGCGCGCGAGGAAATGCAATGACTTTGCGGCAGTCGATATAAACGGGACTTGCCCACCCAGACGTAAAAATAAACGGTTCTTCGGCGTTAAAGGCGACGGCCTTGATTTCAAGAAGGATACGCGCCGTGCGTTCGGCAAAAGCTGCAGGGGGATCAATAACGGGCATGGTTTCCTGTATAAATGTTCCAGTTTTTTCAAAATAGCAGGTCTGGCCCTTCAATTAAAGCAGCAAAATGAATAGAAGCACTTCATAACAAAACCGCTTCTTCCGTTAGGAAAAGCGGTTTAATTGATTAAGGACTAGGGTTTATATCAGGCAAAGAAGTCAAAAATATTTGTTGTTTCTTCACTGCCATCAATAAAACTTGCCATCGTGAGTGCGGTAGAGCCGCCATATGTGCCGTTATAGACTTCGTTCATAATCGTATCGGCATAAGCAATCGTTTTATAGAGCGTCCCATAAGTCATGCCCGATGTTACAGAAATGCTGTAGGTAAGATCTTTCGATTTACTAACCCCGGAGTCATAGGACACCTTCAGCATGTAGGTTTTGTTCTTCAGATCAAGCAAACCGTTTTGCAGCTTGAAAAAGTTCTCTCTCATGTCCACGTTCATGCCGCTGCTATCGGCTAGAAGGCGTGAACCTGACGCATCGTAAAACTGGATACGAACACCTGTATTGATGGTTGCGGACAACTTCAGGGAATCGCCCTTGCGGAATGAAAAAGTGAAATAATCCGTTGAAGCTTGCTGGGTTATGGTTCCTTTGACCTGAAGTTTGGTTTTGTTTTCGTCAAGGTAACCAATATGAGACGCGTCAGCGGCGGTTCCATTGCAGACGCATGTTACGGATTGTGTATAGAGTGCGACAGCTGATGTCATAGGCTTTCCTTACTTCCAGTCAGCTCCCAACTGACTTAGCCCCTTTTATCATTCTAGTTCGAGGGATATTAACAAGAGTTTAATGAATTGATTCTACTGCGTTTTGTATACGCATTCCTTTAACATTTCGCGCCAAAATTCCTTTGTTTTACGCCAGCCAAACATAACACCATGCAGCACGGCTATCGTCAAAAACATAAAGAAACCCGCATAAAGCACATCGCTTAAGAAATGCGCGCCGATGATAAGGCGCGCGACAGCAAATAAACTGCCAACCCTCAAAGCGTTCCAAAACACCCGGCGGCGATGCCGCGGAGGAACAACATACGCATAACTTGGCAGATAAAAGCCAAATGACGCATCACCGGAAATAAAGGAACAATTTTTTTCGCATTCCTTGCGCATATAAAAGGCCGGCGAGAACTGCGCCGTGCCGCCAAACTCAATAACATCGCGCGGACGCGCCCGGCCCCAATTATCCTTGAACACAAGATTAGCCACCAGGCCGGGGCCTAGAAGAAGGCCGAGGAAAAGAAACAACCAAGCCTTGCTGGACAGTTTTAGCAATGGGCGTCGTCGCGATGCTGTAACAAGAGCAGCCACAACAAGAAGGACACCCAAAACTCGTGAGCCATAACGGGCCAGCCATGCGAGCACGTTGAAGGGTAAAAACTCGCGCCAAACGAACCCTTCTTTAGGCTCATAGAAGAGCGCTGACACGGCCAGATCAATGTGCGGCCATATCACCAGTGATGTAAGGCTTATGACAACAACGGTTGTTATAGCGAGGAAAGAAGGACTCACTACAACTGCTCGCTTGCGCGCCATCATTGACCCATCACGAGCAGCAACACTTGCCAATGTAACATGATTTAAATATAGACGCGGCAATCACCCCTCCGGCAATGGCTTCAGCAAGCGAACCGACAAACCATACCGTTGCCATATCAACGGGGATTGGCATGACCGAATAAGAGCCGAAGCCCATGGGGAGTCCCGCCGCAATCCCAAACAGAAAGCCGAACTTAAATCCAGCCGCAATCGACTTGGGCAAACCCATTGCGGCATAAAGCCCGACAAAGGCCAGCGCCGCCACAAATACAACGCCATACATTAGCGCCATTTTCATTTCCAGCATAGGTCGCCATAGCGATGCTGTCTCCTCATAAGCCGCCTTCAAGATGACCCCATGAATAAGAAAATCCATCGCAGACCAGGCAATGAAAACCGCAACAACCGCTAACAAGTATCTTTTTGCCATAGGCTCCTCCTTTCCGTTTCACGTCATGCCCGTGCCCGGTTTACCAGTCGCCCAAAGCGTCAAGAAATTTAAAGGACGGCTAGCCCAGAACCTTATAACCACGCCCGCTCAGGCAGTTCCTGATAATTTGTTTTTGACGCTCAGCACCGCTCAGTCCGCCATAGCCCGCGCCACCAATACCTCCAACCGCTGCACCTGTCGCCGCCCCCATCGCGGCGTCACCTGCAATCGCGCCTGTCGCCGCGCCTAAGGCCGCTCCGCCTAAAGCTCCAATAAGCAAGTCCGTACCAGCATCTTTTAGCGGATCGACTTGCTCGGCATACTGCCGGCAAGCAGCCAAATCTTGTTGGTATCTCATCTGATCGACGTTCTGCAAATCGACGATCGGTTGATAGCTGTGGGCACAGCCAGCCAACAACGCCAACGCCACAATGCTCATTTTCGCAACTGACCGATAAGGCATGAAATCCTCCCTGGGTTTGTCCACATAATTTCCGTATCGATTCTAGCTTGGGGCACTGCCCATGGCAAGGTTAAGCGCGGCAACGCACCGGGGCCATCTTAGGAAGACGCCCCGTATATAAAGGGTTAGTTTTTCGCTGTTGGAGCTGGGGATTCGGGCGAATCGGAAATCGGTTTGGCACCGTCTGTTTGCGCGGTTCCAGCCATATTGCCCCGATTGTTCAAAGACCCGGTTACACTGTTGAGAAAATCAAGTTTCTGCGTGAGACCAAGTTCCGTCACAGCAGCTTGCAACGCGAAAAGCGTCTCTCTGTCTTTTTCTATCGCGGCTAACTGTTGTCTCTTATAAGCCGTAAGAGCGGCACATACTTCAGGATTTCGTGGCGTCGTTACTGTTGCAGCTTTTGGCGTTGTTGCATTTTTCGACGCCAATTTCGGGAAAGTTGTTTTTGCGATCAGGGCGGAACGCTGTTTTGTAGCAGGCTTTCCCGGTATGGGCGTAATTTGGCTGTTTGGCAAACCGGCGAGCCGAACGTTCAGTTGAGAACGTTCCCTCTCCAACGTATCAGCCTCGTCCGGATTTAAACTCGACGTCGTCGCATCTTCCCACATACTTTCCGGTAAATTTCCTAATTCTCCTTCGGTTCCGGTTATGTCTGTCGCGGACGGATAAATAGCGCTGACACGTGTTGAACCCGTGTCGCCAAGTCCGGGCATAACCGGAAGATTAAGCGCGCGGTCAGGCTGAGCCAGCAATTGTTCAGGATTTTCGTCCTCGGTCGAGCTAATCTGAATATCGTAGTTCTGGATCAAATTCGGCATGAGCGGTAAATTCAACGGACGGCTCATCTGGACAGTTTGCGTTGCAGGAGATGACGTTGTTTCACCATCAGGAGGCGCTTCAGTTGTCGCGATTGCAGTTTCCTCCAGAGAGATTTCTTCGCCACCAAACCGTTTCATTTTATCGGCATACCGTTCAAACGACATCCAGCCGCTTGACTCAAACTCAAACATTTCTTCGTTTTCTACATAACCTCTCTGGACTCCCGGGGCGAGCGGTATCCCCGGTAAGTTTAAAGACCTTGCCAACGGCGCTATTGGTACTTGCGTCGATTGATTTGTCGCTGGATCTTCGGGTTTTGCAGCAAGTGCTTCTACTTCGATCATTTCCTGGGAATCTTGCTGGCTTTCAGCTGTGTAATCATTAAGCGCCTGCCAGCCAGAAGGATCGACTTCAAAAAAACTGTATTGTTCAAGCGGCGTCCAATTGACGGGCTCAACTTCAGGCAATCCGGCATCTGCCGCTACCGCACGTAAAGCTAACCCCAGCAGAATTCCCCCACCCAGCAACAAACCGCCCGCCGCCCGCCTAATGCTTGTTCGGGCGTCCGGATAAATGGCCAAAGCGTGGCTTTTCTCCAATAAAAACATAGGCCCTTGACAGGTGTTAATGAGCTTTCACCCTTTATTTTAGCCCTCGAGAGCTAATAAATTCTGAAGGAAAAACAGGTTAACGCGTTATCTAATATGCTCTAACCCTTTGGTTGATAAGGCTTGTTTCGAACGCCTTTTGGCGCTGCGGTAGAAAACGAATTGTTTTTTCCTTGTTTTCTTGGCGTTTTGTTCGATTTCACATTGTTTGAAGCTATAAATTTAGCTAGATTTTTGGGCAGTTCAGTAATGTTCAATAGAGTGAGGGCAGTACGTGTCACCAAGTGAGACCCCGCCTCCGGGTGAAGGAGAGCAAGTCGAAGCCGTCGTTAAGTGGTTCAACCTCACGAAGGGATTCGGGTTTGTAGCGCCTCTGGATAATTCACCAGATGCTTTTATGCACGTGTCAGTCCTAAACCGTGCAGGCTTACAACAAGTAGCCGAGGGAACGAAGCTTATGGTCCAGATCGGCCATGGGCCCAAAGGTCGGCAAGTGCTGCAGATCGTGCATCTGCTGGGCATGACGGAAGTGCCAACCGCAACACCCCATCATCAAACACCAACAGGACCCACCGAAGAACTAACCGGAACCGTCAAGTGGTTTAAGGCCGATAAGGGCTTTGGTTTTGTGGCTCCCGACGATGGTGGTAAGGACATCTTTGTACACAAGAGCGCCGTGATGCGCCTCGGTATGACACAACTCGAGTCTGGTCAACGCCTCAAGATGACTGTTCACACTGCCGCTAAAGGCCGTGAAGCCATTGCGATTGAGTTGATCGCTTAACAACGAGAAACAGCCTTTTCCCTAGCGTATTTCAATGCGCCGACGGTTTTGGGTGACATTTAAAATTGTGCCTGCTGGATCTCTCAAGGTCACAGAAGGCAGGTAATAAAGGCCCTTCCGGACAGCTTTCACGAGATAAAACACCTGCCAGTCATGCGCTGGCCGCAACAAAAAACCAATTTCATCTGCAAGAGTTGACGTGTTTTCGACAAAAGATGGTGGCTTTGGCAACCACGGCCATGCCGCAGCAAAGGACGCAGCTTCTTCCTGTGCTACAGCCAGCGGCTGAAGTCCCACATGGAGGGCTTGGGTAATAAATCGTGTTTCGTTTCTTTTGCCGGTTCCGCGAAGTGAAACAATATAAACCTGTCCATGCACCAATGGATCGTCTTCAGCAAGCGCCTTGCCGTCCAATTGGTAGATTTCACGTTGAACTGTAACCGTCGCTTCTTCTTTCTTTTCGGCATTTTGTTTGTTGCGTACTTCCTGAACCTGTAGAGCATACAGGTTGTCATCCGAAGGATTGTTCAACGTTAGCGCCGCCCCCTTTTCCGGTAACGAAAGATGGTAAATAGCCTCCTTCTTCTGCACAGCTTTGTTGATGCCAAATGAGAACGATCCTGCGCGTTGCATATATGATTTTAGTCCCAACAAGAACGATCCTGCCATTCCCGGATTAGCAGGAAGATCTGCGGTTGCTGCTTTTTCAAACTCGACTTTGATGTCTCTCGGATTTAATTGCGTATTTGCCATCAAAGCTTCAAAAAGCGGACTTGTTTCAACGGCCTTAGTTTCAATAAGCGTAGTTAGAAGCGGCAAAGCCTGATGTAACCAATACCGGGCAGCCTCTTCATCTTTGCTTTGCGCCAAAGCTAAAGCAATTTGACCCGCGGCAACCGGGCCCAACTTTTTATCACGGCTTGTATCGGCAAAATAACGAAGAGCGGAAAGGTCAACTTGACCAGCCGATGACAAAGCTAAAAAACATGACGCACGCAAGGATCGTTCTGTTTCCTCGAACCAAGTATTTTCCAGGCGGCGTTGGAGCCACTTAGCTGCCATCCGCGCGGGAAAAGAAGCCTCGTCGCGCAGAGCATTTAAGGCAGCCGCTGTACTGCTAAGGTCGCTTTCTTTTTGAGACAGAGCCGAAGAAAAACCACCATCGTCATTTTGCCGTTGTTGTAATTGCCTTAGCCGCATTTCCCGTGCCTGTTGCAACCGCATTTCCCCCATAAGTCCAAAGGTGACTATTTCATTTTTCCAGACACGCGTGACGATCAGCCAACGCGCCAGATCTTCGGTTGAAACGGTCTCCGTCGACAGTAAAACCTGCAACGAATTCCAAACCTCCGTGAGTGGCACAGGTCCAACAAGGGCAAAGGATTTATCGCCGCGTGCAACGGGATTAAGCGGAAGGTTCACGGCTTGTTTTGGCTCAAGTTTATAAGGTGTCAAGTAACGCGGTGCGCGTGGATCGTTTCGTACAGATATTGGCCAACTGTGACTTAACTTGAAATTATTGGGGCCAGCCATGTCGAAATGGATAAGCCCTTCAACCTCTCGTATCGGCGCTAAATCAATGGATAATACACGCCCTTGATTGCGTTTTAACGTTACGGTTCCTTTCACCATATCATTTGGATTAATGCCTTTAGGCAACCTGAAAACATAGTTATAGCTGCCGTCAGCAATGCCTTTGTTTTCAAGACCAAGAGTCAGAGATACACGGTCGCCTATTGTTAAAGGACCCGGAACATCCGGAGCCACAATCAGAGCCGGCTGTACAGGCAAGGACACTGTCTTCGCAGCATACTGATCATCGTTCCAAGCCGATAACGCCAATTTTAACGATCCTGAGAACTCGGGCAGACCAAAATGTAATTGAGCGCGGCCATCTGTATCGATGGGCACGGCCGTAGATGTCACGCTGGACAGATTAGTCGTACCATCAATATGAACAGGCGTTGCCACGGCAGTAACGAAGGTAGCCTTTTGTTTCGCAATTTTCTGGACACTAACAGGAAGAGAAAAGCGTGTACCTGTCAAAATAGACAAAGGCTGTTTTACGCTCAGCTCGAGTTCTTGCTGGGTATGTCGCAATGGCAATGTCAGCCGGGAAACAGCTTGGTCGCCGTCAGCAAAGAAGGCATGAGCACGAATCTGCACTTCCTTACCCCATTCCTCGGATGGCACAACAGTAATCACGTTTTCGCCCTTAGGCATAAAACGATGAATGGTCTGGCGGATAAGGTTATCACCGATCACTATATTAATAATACCGGGCTCATTCAGTTTGATTTTTAAACGGTTATCGCGCTTGGGCTCCAAAAGTGGCTGCTGGGAGGCAAGATACAATATATTATTATTACTTACATTATTTACCGATAGGGCACTTAATCCAGCGTCGAAGCCATACTGGCTCAAAACAACACCATCGTTCGTTGTGATTTCCAACACATAATGCCCAGCAGTCACTGGCCAACGAATAATGTTTTCTCCATTTGCTGCAAGTGATATGCGCCCACCGCCGATGCGACGATGCCTGGGAAGAGGTTTGTAATCCCAATATCCTTCGGCAGGAAACCACTTAAAACTCCGGCCTTCTTCGTAAATCTGGAAGTACAGATCATTCCATGCACGGCGTTTACCATCAGGATCAATGGCCATAATATCAAAAGTAGCAATGTTATTTTCAGCAAAAGGGCGGTTGCCTTGAAGTGCCCGAATGCCGACCCAACCCGAAGACGGTCTTACAGGAACAGATACCGTGACCGGATCAGCTGCGCCATCGAGATTGACCAAAAAAGTAATCGCACGGGCGGCTTCCCGGCTTCCTTCAAGAGGTATATGCAGATGCACCAACGCCGTACCTTCAGCCGAAGTAATGAATTTAACTGTTCGCGTCTTGTCGTAATTCGATGTCGTTCCAAAATGATAATTTTTCTGGCCCGGAAATTCGGGCAAACTCTGACGTGCCTCGACATATCCCGTATGCCACGCTAGAGGCTTTGCAGCCCCGTTCGTAGCTTTGACAGTTAGGGCGATTGTGCCATCCGGTTCGATCAGTGAACGATCGGCAAAGGCTTCAAGTTTCGTTTCTCCCGTCTTTGTCATTATTCGTACTTTGGATTGAGCAAGCGTAGATCCTGCCGACGATTGCCAAAGAAGGGTCCATTCGCCCGTTGAGCGCACATAAGGCAAGGAAACAGAAAGTGTGATAACCCCTTGCTTATCCCCAGGAACCTGTTGCTCGCTATAAAAGCTATGATCCGGCCGTAACAGTTTTAACGTGCTGTTACCGATTTTTTGGGCTCGACCATTTTCATCCCTTGCAAACAAAGTCACGGTTGCAGTGGACCCGGCTTGATAAGCTTTGCGGTCTGTTGTCATTAAAGCGACATGGCCTAACGGTACAAACGCTCCATCGCTTAAACGCGCAAGATCCAGAAGGCCCACATTCCCTTGCGCCGCCAGTCCTGTAACCAAGGCTGCAACTGTTTCGCGATCCTTTTCCGGAACCAACCGTGCTATGCCTTCCGTATTGCTTTTTCCCTCGGCCAATAGGGTACCGTCTCTGGCCAAAAGCTGAAGATCGACTTCAGGCTCCGGGCGCATAGTTGCAGCGTTAAACGCAAACACATAAATGCCATCGGCACTAGTTACAGCCGTTAGCTTTAAGTCAGAAACCAGAAACCATAAGCCCGCAAAAAGCCCAGGTATTGCCCCCTCTGCCTTAGGCGCCGCGGCCAGAAAATAAAGGCCCGGCACAAGATCGTTATTCGAAGGAAGCGGCACATCGATGTTTTGCTCGATGTTGGGATTAGCGCTAAAAACAAGTTCGCTTTGCCAAATCTGCTGGCCGTTATGACTGGCAAAATATTGGCTTTCTGTTGGTGCAAGATTTAGTTGTTTGAATTGCTCCCACGCCGCCGGGAATTGTTTTCGCTCTCCAATTCGATAAAGCGTTAGGCGCGTCGCTGCCACGTTAATGGCCTTCAGGCCTATCTGCGGGTTTTTTGCGGCTTTAACAACCCTGTCTTTCTCTGAAGCCTTAATATAGCGCGGCATAATTTCGTTCGTACCGACCGTTACGAATGACAAAAACGGTTTGCGGTCCGGTACAAGGAATGAAATATTCACTCCATCGTCCAGCGGTTCGCCTTTATCATCGACAATATCGTCAGCTACCAAATGATAACGATGGCGGTGTTTTAGCTGTTGGACGCAAATTTCTGAAGACGTCAGGCTCAGGTCTTGGGGATCAATGGCCGTTTTAACGCCATCTCTTTCCAATCGTATGGTTTCAGCAATATTCGCACGGTCTTCAATTGCAATTTGACGGTTAAATGTCATACATACTTCAGCGCGCGGCGCTTCCACATGAACGGCATGACCAGTCATGCGGAAAGATTCCGTCTCAACCGCCTTGACTGAAAGCGGAAGCAATAGAAGAAGAAAAAGTAAAAGATTGCGCATAGAAAACAAGCTTATAACCATACACCCGGCCAAGACCTATACCCCTCTTCCCAGCCGCTAAAGGTAGAATGAGTAAGGACAATCATATTGTCAAACTCATGGCAGAAAAGCACGCTGAATAGGAAAAGGCCAAATAAAAAAGCCCCGGGATAGTCCCGGGGCTTTTTACTTTTAGGGTTCCAGCCAATCCTATAAAAGCTGGCCGAAAAGCAACTTAGTACAACTTGTACGACACGCCAGCTCTGAAGATATTACCTCTGTTCTTGGCATAAACGTCTGTATTGCCATCAACCGTGTAGTGTTCCGAACCATACTCATAATACAGGTATTCAAGCTTCGCGCTCACGCGGTTCATAATCGCAAATTCGCTACCGCCACCCATGGTCCAACCGAATAATTCCTTAGTCGTCCCTGCTGTTACGCCTGTAGTTGTAAGCGTCGTTTTCACATCGACGTGGCTTTGCGCCATACCCACCGTGAAACAGGGAAGAAAGTGAGGAATAAAAGGAACGATATTATCGACCGCTTATCCCCCACGCACGCGCAACGTACCAAATGCATCGATTTCGGACTTGCAACGGTATGAAGGGTTTGTGTTTAGGATTATACAGTAAACTAAAAAGCGCTTGAGCTAAGGTCTGGTGATGGGCTGCTTTACGTATGATAATCCGCATTTATTTTCACGTAGTCATAACTAAAATCGCAAGTCCATACGGTGGCTGATGCCCCTGCGGATTCATGAAAATCGATGATAATTTGAACTTCCTTAGCCTTCATTTTTTCGGACACAGTTGCGGCGTTAAAATCCGTCGGCGCGCCTTGCGCATAAACTTTCGTGCCCGCAAGCGTAACCTCCACTTTCGCCGGATCAAAAACGACACCGCTCCGGCCCGCGGCCGCCAGAATGCGGCCCCAATTAGGGTCATTACCGAAAAGCGCGGTCTTCACTAAAGGCGAGTTCGCAATGGTCTTCGCCACCCGCTCCGGCGACAAAATATTTTTAACGATCACTTCGACCATTTTTGTCGCGCCCTCCCCATCGCGCACAACCTCTTTTGCCAGATACAGACAAACGTATTGAAGCGCTTCGTCGAATTGTTGAGCTTCCTGACTTTTAATTTCTGTTATGGGCTGATTTTTCGCCATGCCGTTCGCAAGCAAAAGACACATGTCGTTTGTGCTGGTGTCTCCATCGACGGTGATTGCATTGAAACTCGTCGCAACCGCTCTAGTCAGCAACGATTTCAACACCGGAGCCGCAACAGCCACATCGGTCGTGATAAATGACAGCATAGTCGCCATGTTCGGCTCGATCATGCCCGAGCCTTTGGCGATGCCGCCCATGCGCGCCGGAACGCCGCCAATGTCGAACTCGACCGCGATTTCCTTGGGAAAAGTGTCCGTTGTCATAATAGCCTGAGCAACATCGCTGCCATCGCCGTCATGCAAACGCAAAACCGCGTCAGCGATCCCTTTTTCGACCTTATCCATCGGCAAATAATGGCCAATTATGCCTGTGCTTGCGCTTAAAACCTGCTTTTCCTGTATGCCGAGCGCTTCCTCCACAAGGCCCGTGATGCGTTTGACATCGGCCATACCTCGTTCGCCATTGCATGCGTTCGCGTTGCCCGAATTCACAATAATCGCGCGCGCAACGCCACCCCGAATGTAATCCTGATTGCATAAAACACACGGCGCTTTCACGACATTGGTCGTGAAAACGCCCGCCGCCGCCGCATCAACTTCCGATAAGATCAACGCAAGATCGCTGCGTCCTTTCTGCTGCTTAATGCCACAGGAAACGCCGGAGCCCTTGAAGCCTTTTGGCGCGACAATGCCACCGGAAATTTTTTTTATCTGTAGGAACATGTTAAACCTCTTTGCCTAACATTACTGCGAATAAGTTCGAGTTTTGGATATAAAATAACAAAGGTCAACATATCTGTTAAAAAATAAATAGAGAAGCATGCTTTACTTTTTTGAAATTATTCGTCATATGCTCTGCTTCAAATTTTCTGCCCCGCTCAACATAAATCGCTACATGAGCTATCAGTCAAAAAAAGCAGCTTATGAAATTTGCTTCCGGCATATAGCGGCCAATCTCAAGGACGCAGAGCACGAGGGCACACACCCCCATGTGCATCCGCACGATCCCTTTGGGTGGGATCACAATCTCGCACATCCGTATTTTAAGATGCATGTTTTATAAGTTTTTCAGGCTCTCTCAAAATACTTTTTCTGCCAAAGGCTGCGTCGGCTTTTGAACATCGATAAGACCGAAAGAGCAAACGTGTGTTTCAGCCGGGCTCCAATGCCTTTCGGCAAAATCTTTCGCTTTCTTAAAAGGAGTATAGCTTTTAATGCCTTTCGCAAGCGTAACGTGCGGTTTCCATAATGCCAGGTCGTTATAGGCAGATACGATGGTTGACTGCGTATAAGCTGTGCGGCAATGTTCGTAACTATCCTTCAGCTTCTCCGACATCACGGGCTCGACAAACACCACATGTCGCCGCCCCTGAAAATGCCCAATCCCGCCAAGTTTGATCGGAAAACTTTCAAGTTTATCAGCAAGCGGTTTAAACCGTATCAACACGCTTGAATGGTCATCATCGTCAAAAATAAGCATGGTTAGATGCGGCCTCATTTTGCCATCAACCCCAGGCAGACTGTGGACTTGGCGGGTTAAGTCCCGGCGTATGTTTTGCAGCGCCTTTTCCGCTTTTTCATCGAAAGTTAAATATAGGCCATAGCGCATAAACGACTGTCTCCCTAGGGCAAAATACTGTATAATTAAGGCGCTGGAAATACAGTTGCCCTCTTCTCTTCGATTGAACGGAACAAACAATGGAGGGGCCCGTGAAAACGACCGCAAAACCGGCTTCAGGCCATGATATCCGACGCGTCCTCGGCCCTGTCGATGATGAAGTTGTTGTTGCTGTGCGCGGCACCGGAGCGAGCCTTGTGGAAGTCGCGCAAGCCTTCGAATGGCTGAATGCTGATGACTTTATGAGCCACAGTCTGCATCATACTATGAATCCGAAAATCCGGCAGGTCTACGAAATCTTGCATGCCGATCGCGACCGAATTGGAATGGAAGATAGATCGCATTAATTACGAATAAACCCGTGAGCCCCATCGGTATGTACGCTTTTGGGCCCAAGTTTTTTGCATCTTTATTCACGAGAAAATCGCGTTTTTTCAAACAGCCCTATCATAGCTCTCCATGCCGTCACAGGCGGGGCCGGATTCGTCGTCGGGCTCGTTGCGTTCGCACGATGTCCGTTCGTGCGCTTGCATCAATGAACATCTACAATCGAAATATCCCAGATAAATGTCGCCTTCTGCGGCATTGAGATCCCGGAGGGACGCAATGTTGTTGTTTTCGGGTATGCCCAAAGCCTTTATGGAAAAACCGGCGATGTTCTTGGCATCCTTGGCCTTTTGGGGTGCCTCGGCCTTGTTTCGTTAGCCCTTTTCAGGCGTTGGGGTAACGTTGTTTAGATCTTTACCGGGAATATAGTTTCTAATCGTTGGATATACGCTTTCAAGAAAAGTCTGTAATCTTTTTTCTCCGTCTTCTTCTGTTTCGCTATTCAGTAAAGACGTCGTTAAACGCACAAGCGCACCATCCGTTCTGTGCATGATGATCGAATCCAGAAATAGATATAATTTCGCGTGAAACTGATCATTAATGATCCGTCCGCGCTGATCGAGCCAATAATAGACAACAGCTGTTTCCCGATCTTTACGAATAATCATGCGCGTCACGGGGATTGTTGTGTTTGTTAGCTTTACTTCTGCTGCATGACGACTTGCAACTTCCCACCCTTCTCCCAGAATGCAGTTAAGAGGAATGTGAATATTTGACCTTATGCGCTGGCTTTCATAGTACACGATATAAAAATTCACGGGTGAGCTTATCCCTTCTTTCGAATAATCAGCCAACCAATAATCGCTTAAATCTAGTGTTTTTAATTTATCAGGAGAAAGTGAAGCCGGTTTTCCATGCCAGCCTTCAAGGTTTCGTGGGAACAAAGCAAAATTAGGCGCCGGGGGAACAATTTCGTCCCGGTTTTTTACAGGTCCGAAGGAAAGGAAAATCGCAAAGCCTGCACAGAGAAGAAAGCCAGCCACAGCAGGCGGAGCCAATGCTGGCCTCTCCCTGAATAATGGACCGCGAGCCAAGCCAAGATATTCATAGCGAAAACGGCCTTTTGGGCCTATGCGCATCAGGATCCATGTTTCACACAAAAGTAAGACAACACAGACAAGAAAGACAACATACCCTTCAAAAATATGGATAAACCCCTCCGCCATAGCAGAACCCCACCGATCAACAGTGAGGCCGATGATTGCAATGCGCAATGAATTCATGCCGATGGTTAAGGGAATAAAGGAAAGAAAAATAAAAATGCGCTTCCACATTTTATCGTCAAGCAGAAAGGCCACAAGAAAACCGAAGCTCATCAGCGGGAAAAGATAACGCAACCCGTTACACGCCTCCACCACCTGCAGTTTCATGCTGCCAAGATCAATCACGTTGCCATTTTGAAAAACGGATATATCAAATAACTGCAAAATCTTGACCCCTAAGGTCGTGGAAATAAGCTGCATCTCAATTGAGAGAATCCCGAAGAAAAAGTGCGGCAGCGGCGCCGCGAAAAAGAGATAAACAAACGCTGGAGCCAAGGTAATAGTAACTCTTTTTCCGAAAAAGGTTAATGTCAGGCCGACAAGCATAAACACAAAACTGTAAATCGAAAGAGCTTCAAACGCGGAGAATTGCGAAAAGATTGAAAACAGAAAACTGACGGCCAAAAACCAAAGCCCATGCCACGATGGAACCGCGATAGGCCTGACCTCCGTTAATCGGTGCCAGCCGATTAAAACAGCAATAAAGGGAACGATATAGCCATGGCTATATTCTTCTTTTCCCCAATAGCTGGGCAGGACAAAAAGTGCGCCCTTTGACGAAAGCACAAGACAAAACAGCGAAAATAAAAATAGCGCTACGAATTTGATGTTGTAATTATGGGATATCGGGGATGCTGACATATTGGGCGTTGCCTAAGATCCGACTTTCAAGGTAAACCACTAAAAAGAACGAATAATTATAGCGGCTAGCTCTATCGGCGCAAACGGGAAAAACAGGGACCTAGAAAGAATGCAGGCTAAAGACGAGCTTCCAATCAGCCATGTAGGCGGCCTGCCAATAGGCGCCCTGACAAAGGCTGAATGGGCCGAATATATGATGCGCCACTGTCTTGAGACCAGGCATGACGCGGAGCGAATTCCCATTGTTGGTTTTTCGGTTAATGGTCAAGTGCTGGCACGTTACGCCAGAGACCCGAGCTATGCCAAGTTGATTGAGACAGCGGACAATCTTGACGCTGACGGACAGCCTTTGGTTTTCGCTAGCCGTTGCCTTTTAAGGCATCCATTACCCGAACGAGTTGCAACGACGGATTTTTTTCACACGGCCGCAGCTTATGCTGAAAAATGCGGCGTGCGCTTTTTTCTTCTCGGCGCTAATGAAAAAAATATTGCAACAGCGATCGCAGCCATACGCGAACGTTATCCCCGGCTGTCCATCGCCGGTTATAGGAATGGCTATTTTAACCGGAATGAAGAAGCGGCTGTCATTAAAGCAATTGTTGCGGCCGGGACTGATGTTTTGTGGGTCGGCCTCGGCACGCCATTGCAGGAGGAATTTGCCATTCGGAATAAGGTTGCGCTTAAAGGGGTGGGGTGGGTAAAGACGTGCGGTGGTTTGTTCGACTATTTTTCACCGGAAATCAAACGCGCGCCGAAATGGGTGCAATCGATAGGACTTGAATGGCTCTTTCGCACTATTCAAGAGCCCCGCAAGTATTTCTGGCGTTATCTGGCCACCAACCCTATTGCCCTCTATCTTCTGCTGACAAAGACAAGGGGAAGAGGATGCCCACGACAATGATTAAAGGATACTTCGATCGATTTTTTATTCCTCTTTACCTTGCCGGCTCGACTGGACTGTTCGCAGTGCTGTTTGTGCCTATAGATTCTGGAATAGTTGAGCAAGGCAGCACCCCTTTATTCATATTAACCTGGTCTGTTTTTTATTCTCTAACTTTCATGGCCTTGCTCTGGCATAAAGTCTTTTTTACTCGCAGCGATCTTTTCGTATTGCTTATTCCATTATATTTTCTCGCCTCCAGTCTATGGTCGCTACAACCAGAGAAAACTTTTGCTTACTCCTCCGCTCTTTTATGTAACGCTTTGTTCGCAATTTATCTCTGTCATCGCGTACACACTGAGCATTTACCATACATCATCATGTGGCTAATAATTGGGTTATGCTTTCTTGGTCTGCTGGCCAATTTAGCGGGGTTAGATGCTACTTATTACTATGACACACATCATCGGGCGACAATTATTGGCACAACGCCAATAAGGGGTTTCTTTTACCATAAAATCTCTGCCGGTTTTTTTTCAGGGTTAGCCGCTGTTCTAAGTCTTGCCCTTCTTAAGAGCTATCAACGGTTTATTGTTTTTTTTCTTTTGGTTTTATTTAATCTTCTGACTGGATCAATCGCAGGTTTTGTGTTGCTTACAAGCAGTTTAGTGCTTTATGTAACAATCAAATTGGCGTTACATCTGCAAGTATCTAGATTCTGGTTTTTAATTGCCATTTTTGTTTTTTTTGTGCTTGTTGTGATTTTCTTCAATTCTGTAGGGGGGTATTTTTTATCCCTTCTACATCGCGACCCAACTTTAACTGGCCGTACGCTCCTTTGGGAGTTGGGACTAAAAGCGTCACAAGAAAAAGCTTTTCTTGGTTGGGGCTATTTTGGATATAATGGCACAAAAATAGCACAAATGGCTGCTCTCGCCTTTCCGGAATTTAACAATTACATCGCACCACATTTTCATAACAGTTATATTCAATATTTGGTTGAAGCTGGGTGGATTTTTGGGGGTCTATTTATTGGGCTTTATTTTTATGTGCTTGCCGGGTGGTATAAAATTTCTCTGTCTACACGCTCTACAGCAGATATAGGCTTCGTTTGCGGTTTATTTTATATAATTGTCAGTGGCTTTATCATTCACACATTATTTCGATACAATGATTTATCTCTAATTATCTTTCTTTATGCCCTTAAAGCACTTGAATCTCAACGTTATAAAAAAAATCACCCTTCACTAAATAAGCCAAAAAAGAAAGCGCACCTGCAATTTCCCCAACAACGCACAGAAACTGCTCAACTCCAAAGAAGGAAGCCAAAAACTTGACCTGTGCTGTGAAAAATAAAGCTGAATGCTTTTTCAGTCCAAATACCCAATTCGAAAATGTGGGGGATGCCCTCATCAATCGTGAAATGATTAAACTGGCGGCAACATATGGGCGCGTTCATCTTAACTTGTCACGCTGCCCACATATTTTTGCTGAGACTCTCAACGTTGATCACGTCGGTTTGCACTACAGCAGTTTCATGGGCCTCCTGATACACATGCTGTCCTTATCGTTCAAGGGGCACTGTTGTTACTACTTTCTTAGCCCGGGCGGTTACGTTGGAGAGATAAAACTATGTGATATCCCCAGCAAGATACTCAATTCGCTTGTTTTAGTTCTCATGTGGTTGTTCAAAATACGCGTTTGCCTGGTTGGTGTATCGTATGAACGACTTGGGTTAAGGGCCCGCATGGTTCAAAAGCTAAGATCTCATTTCTTTTATTGTCACTTTGTTCGTGATGAATTGTCAAAACATTATGCACAATATTACAAGTTTAAGCTGGATGGTATAGTGCCTGATTTGGCCTTCAACATTTTTTCTGGAACCCCTTTAGAAAAGGGGCCGATTCCTCCACGTCGAGTTGCCTTGTCATTTCGCACAGATCAATATCCCGCTCAGATAGAACATATACAAAAAACTGTTATAGAACTTGTTGATCTACTGCCGCCTGAAACGGATTATATTTTTGTTGTTCAGGTTGAACGTGATCAGAAAAATATGGAATATTTGAAAGACTCAGTAGAACAGCGTTTAGGCCGGTCAATAACTCTCACTATTGCCCATAAAAGCATCGAGAATTGTCTAGCTTCTTACGCTGGTTGTGATTTGGTTATCTCAAACCGTTTACATGCTTTGCTAATAGGAGCCAGCCAAACAGGTCATATGGTTGCCATCATTTATAATGACAAAAACAGAAAAATTGAAGGCATAATGGCAGAGCTGAACTTACAGGGGGCAATCGTTCAAACTAGCGCACCATCCTCAAAAGAGCTTGGGGCCATTATTCACCGAGCTATGTCACTTCCTGTTCAAGGATTTCAACAGCGACAGAAGTTGCATGAGGCAATACGAACACTGCTACAAACAAATTAGGTTCGCAAGAAAACACATGATAGATAATGTTGCACCCTTCGTTCCCCAATTTTCTATTGTCATCCCTGTCCACAACAGGGCCGATAAAATCTTGCCCACGCTGAATTCTGTACGCAATCAAACCCTGCAGGACTTTGAATGTATTATCGTCGATGACGGTTCAACTGATGCGGCCGTCCTCAAGGAATTAATAGAACGCTTGGAAGACAAGCGCTTTAAATACATTTGGCAAGAAAACGGGGGCGGCGGGGCGGCGCGTAACGCAGGGATATTGGCGGCTTGTGGGCGTTACATAGCCTTCCTCGATTCCGATGATCTTTTTCTCCCTACGAAGTTGGAAGTATACAAAAAATATCTGTCCGTCGATCCTTTGCGCGCCCTTTATTCTTTTATGTATGTCGACCGAGGCGTCGACCGCTTGTGGATAAGGCCTGATCGCGCCATTCGTCCCGATGAAGACATGGGCGAATACCTGTTTGTCTATAACCAGTTCATTCAGACCTCAACCATCGCCCTTGCCCGCGAAACGGCTGTCGCAACGTTGTTCAATCCAGACCTGCGCAAGGGGCAAGACCTTGATTTTTGCCTGCGGCTGCATCAACGGGGCGTTCGTTTTGATATGGTACCTGAACCATTGACCGTGTGGGTCGATCAGACTGAGTCGGGCCGCGCATCGCGCACCAAAGGATATGAGGCCCCCTTGGCGTGGCTTGAAAAATCGCGAAAAATGCTTACACCCCGCGCCGAGGCAGGCTACCGCGCAACGGTGCTTTTTTATTACATGGCCAAGCACAAGCCTTTTCGTGCTCTGCTTGATCTTTGGCGTGGTGGTTTAGCTGGCGTTCCCTTACGGATATTAGCGCGACAATTTTTACGTGGCTTTTTGCCTAAAGGAGTTTACCGATTGCTGGTTGATCAATTTGTGTCTATTTCCGGCAGAAAACCATAGTGACGAGACTAAAAAATATTATTCTCTGCCAAACACTCAAGCCCCAGCTTAGTCAGTCAAATTTAATCCAAGTGCAATGGCTGCATTCGTATCTAGAAACCCCTGCTTATCAAAAAGCCCAAAATTTCCGTTATAAGACCATATGGCCCACGGAATATTGTTAGCTTCCAGAATTTCTCTCACGTCTTTTAGCCAGCGGATGCGCGAATCCGTACCAACAAAAGGTCGATAAACCCCGAATTCAAGACAAATTAGTTTTGTTTTCGTTCGGCGGCTCCATGTAATGACGCTTTCCAATAAACCGGAAAGTTTTTCTTTATTCCACCCTTCGTCTATATATTTTTGCATTTTGTCATAGTTTGGGGGGTCATTCTTCTCCAACAAAGACGGATATAATATTCGATCTGTTTTTTCTCTAATGTCTGGCGGAGGATTTACCCAATGGGCATTATGATGGGTAAAGAAAAATGGTTTATAGAAATGAAAGTCATAAATGATATTCTGGTCGACATAAGGTTTTTTCTTTTCAAGCTCTTCAAACATGTTCATTCTATCCGATACGATAAATGTGTATTCAGGATATAAGGGACGCAGTCTGGAAATAAGATCGGCCTGCAATCCCCACCAATTATGAATTTTACGAGATGGCTCATTAAATAAATTGAGATAAATTCTATCCTCCGGCAAGCCGATAATTGCGGGCCTTAGCGTTTTCCAATAGTTTTCTAACCGCACTAATAAAAGGTCAGAGCTTTCTGTTTCTGTTATTTCTTTAAAGTCTTTGGAAGGATGAAAATCCAGCACAACATTAAGCCCACTTTTGAGAAGGTCAACAATGTCACAACGTAACTCTGTTATTTTCTTTTCCTGAGCATCCTTGTCTTCGATTGCAAGCATATGTTGCGAGACTGGCAAACGCACAAAGTCAAACCCAAGTTTTCTAATCCTTTGGAAATCCTCCCTCGTGAAATCATTTCTATAATCATCCCACCACCATCCCGACAAATTCACGCCGCGTTTCAGTGTTTTTTCTTGCCCTGCTTGTTGAAATAAATCAGGCCTATACATGCATTCATCGTTCGCCGCGGCGCCTTGGGCGGGTAAAAGAAGCGCGAACAAAAGAACAATGAGGCGTTTATTCATTGAGGCTCCAAAACAAGTCCGTTTTCCGGCTTCTTCCCACACTTCTCCTCACAAAAGCTGTACTGCATGCCTTCGCGCAGACAGGCGGCGGTGCACTTGTAATCTTTGCGGGCGGTCGCCGTTTCTTTGGGTTTTGGCGCAGGAACCTTCAGGGCCGGAACCGGGACATCAAATTGCTTGTTCGGATTGCTTAGGGCGCTTCCGCGCACAACGGGAACAGACGGGGTTGCGCCTTCATACGCGCATTCTTTCAAGCACAGGGCTCTATTGTTGCTCTTGTTGACGCATTTATTCAGGCAACGATAATCCGTGTCCGCGAAAGCAACGTGCGCCGTCAAGGTTGAGATCAACCATACAATCAGGAATACGACGCCATTTTTCTTCATGCTGCGGCAACGCCGGATGTCTGGCGGATTTCGGCCAAAATGCCAAAAAGCGCACCCAGCAACCGTTCCTCCGTCACGCCTTCAAGAACCTCGCGAAAAGCGCTAAGCCCGCCTTGTTTGCGGTCTCTAACAACTTCCGCCACCGTCTTGAAGCTCACCTGTCTTTCATCCTCGGAAAAACTGTAAACCATCGCCTGGTCACACAGCAGGTTGATCAGGCGCGGCACGCCGCCCGTAAAATAATGCACGGCCGCGCAGGCGGTATCGTCGAAGAGCGTGGGCGCGCCGCCAACGACAGCCAAACGATGGCGAATATACCCCGCCGTCTCCTTCGGCATAAGCGGCCCCAAATGGCAATGCACGGAAATCCGCTGGGCGAACTGGCGCAATTCATGGCGCTTCAGCATTTCAAGCAGTTCCGGCTGGCCGACGAGAATGATCTGCAGAAGCTGGTCCCTCTCGTTGTTGACGTTGGACAGCATGCGCAATTCCTCAAGCATCGCCGCGTCAAGGTTCTGCGCCTCGTCGATGATAATTACGCATCGCTTGCCCTTTGCGTACTGGCTGACGAGGAAGTCGACAAACCCGTTGTACAGTTTGATCGGGTCCTGCTCGCCGCTCTTGAAATCGAACGCCTGAACAATCCACCCCAGCAACGTCCCGAACGCCCGGTTCGTGTTGGTGATAACGCCAAGAGTCAGATCCGGCCCCGCGTTGCGAAGAAAGCGGCGGATAAGCGTCGTCTTGCCGGCCCCGACATCGCCCGTAACGGCAACAAAACCCGCCTGCGTAACGACCGCATAGTCGAGCAGGTTGAGCACCCGCCGGTGGCGCTGACTGAAATACAGAAAATTGGCGTCCGGCAGTAAGGAAAATGGCTTGCCCGAAAGGCCGTAAAAGTGCTCGTACATAATTCTTCCCTGTGGGACTATCCGGCCATAGCGTACCAGCCGCCGTTTAAAGCTGCAATGGAAAGCCTTCACTTTATTGTTTAAAATGACAGGCCAACCACTAAATATTGTTGATAAAATAGGAGTTAGCGCTTTTCAAAAATTGTTTTGCCCCCTATACTCCGTCCGCCGTCATTAACTCCCCGAAACGAAGGTCCCTCCTGAGGTCAGTATGAAAAACGTTTTGAAATTCCTCGTCCTATTGTCGGTTCTGCTCTCCCCTTCATTTCCCGCAACCGCGGCTGAAAACAGCGACTATACGATCTGCGCCGGGGACGTTCTTCAGGTTACCGTGTGGAAGGAAGAAGGACTGGACCGCGAGGTGTTGGTTCTGCCTGACGGCACCATGACCTTTCCCCTGATCGGCACGTTCAAGGTCGAAGGCATGACCCCGACCGATGTTCAATCGACGGTAAAGGATAAACTCAGGGGTCTGATCCCGGACGCTTCCGTAACCGTGTCCATCAAAGCGCCACTCGGCCACACGGTCAGTGTTCTTGGCCAAGTCGCGAAGCCGGGCGAAATCGTCATGGCGCGCCGCATGACCGTCACGCAGGCCTTGAGCCAGGCGGGCGGTCTCACCCCCTTCGCCAGCGAAAGCAGCATCCTCGTCCTACATCATGGCAGCGAGGGCGATACCTCCACGCCCGTCCCTTACAAAGATATCATCCGCGGCGAGAATCTGGACAAGGATATCGTGCTGAAACCCGGCGATGTTGTGATGGTGCCAACGTCGAACCTGTTCTGATACATGCCCTCCTTTTCTCCAGTGTCCGCACGCAACCGTCCACGGGCCCTGCACATTGGGCTTTGCCTGCTGTGCATGGCCGCGCCCTTTGGCGGTGCAGCACGGGCCTCCAACCTGACGTTGGACCCCTCTCTATCTGAGACTGGCACTTGGGACTCTAATCCGCTAATGTTACGCAATAACGCAAAGGCTCTCTATGGATCCTCGACAACCCCAAGGCTCGTCCTTACTGACAAAGCGCCTGCGTGCGAAGCCAGCGCCGACTTGTCAGCCAGCTATAACGTATTCAATCAATCGTCTTTCGACTCCACGGACCTTCACGGGAAATTCGCCCTCTTGTTCGAGAACGAACGGTGGGGCGCGGGCGTCCAACAACAATCCGACTTCGACACCACCCGCACCAGCGAAATAACGTATTTCGGCAGCAACGTCGGGTCCGTCCGGCATTTGGGGCTAAGCTTGTCGCCGCAAGTTTCGTTCAAGCCGACGCCGCTCGACACATTAGCGCTTGCGGGCGCCGTTTCAGCTTCGCGTTACGAAAGCACGCTCTTCACGAACTATTACGTGTTCACGGCAAGCCCGTCATGGACACACACGATCTCGGCAAGGCAAGCCGCCATTTTATCGGCACAAGTCCAGCGCTTCCAAACGGCGCGATCGTCGAAGGCCAAGGTTGATAGTGTCGGGCCTTCGCTCGGATGGTCAGCTAAGTTGTCGCCATACATGATTGCCAAGGTGTCTGCCGGAACGCAGGCCTCGCGGCAGAAAAAAACGGACGGCACCACAACGCCGTGGACATGGGATTATACCTTCACAAGTGACGTCACTTACAAAGATGAGCAAAATTCGTTCAGTTTCCAGGCAACACGCGCCCAACAGCCGTACGGCAACGGCACAGAACGGTTACTGACTACTCTCTCGGTCACCGGGACGCACGCCATCAACGAAAATCTTTCAGTCAATGCGTCCGTGAGCTACCAGTTTGCGGAAAATCCGGACAACACCGCCACGCAGCTCAAAAACATCCTTAAAGCGGGCGGCGGCATCGCTTATAAAGCGATGGAAAATGTAGAAATCTCAAGCTCTTACCAATTCAAGAATGAAGCCTTGACCAACGAAGATGAAACTGCGAAAGGAAGCCTCTTCACCGTGGGTTTGGTATACCGCCCCGGCAGAGAAATCGAACCATGGTAGAAGCAAGCTGGACCTTGGCGACCGCTTTAAGCGACGCCGGACAATCTTATTTCCAGCTTAACAGGGGTGATAGATGGACGAGCTTGCTTTAGCCGACTATTTCTCGATTTTAAAGCGCCGCAAAAAATATTTGACGACGGTCGTGGGGCTTTTGTTCGCGTTGACGTTGCTTTTCGCCTTCTCATGGTCAAACTACCGCTCGACGGCCACCGTCGAAGTTGAGCCCGCCGATATCCCCGCGAACGTCACAATGCCCATCGGCATGAGCACAAGCGACATGTCGCAAGCCTTGGCGGACATGCGCATCAGCCACATCCAGCAAAGAGTTCTTTCCACAAGCTCTCTGGTCGAAATGATCACGAAATTTGACCTCTACGCTAAAACCCGCCTCAACACACCCATCGCCGACGTCGCCGATGTAATGCGCGACAAAATCAAGCTTGAGCTTGTCAGCAGCACGTTCGCCAACCCAGCTTCGGCTCAACGGGTTTCCCCCGGTCAGCTTTCGGCCATCGCCTTTAATCTCAGTTTCGATTACAGTGATCCCCTGATCGCCCAGCAGGTCACAAACGAGCTTGTGTCTCGCTTTCTTGACGAAGACCTTAAAGACCGCCGCACGCAGGCAAAAGAAACCGCCGCTCTTCTTGCCAACCAGATCGCCGCGCTGGAAACCTCCATGCAGGAGCAGGAACAGAAAATCGCCGAGTTCCGCGCAACCCATGGCGAAACAAGACCGGAAGCTCTTCTGTTCAACCAGCAAACGGCCGCCACTATCGGCCTCAGTATTCAAAACATCGAAACGCAGCTAACGACCAACGAAGGCACGCAAGGCTCCCTGCGCGCTCAATTGGCCGTTACCGACCCCTATTCCCGTTTTATGGCGGATGGGCAGGTTTTGACGACGCCTTCCGTCCAGCTTAAAGCGCTTCAATCGCAATATGCCACGCTTTCCGCGCGCTACAGCGCCGACCACCCCGATGTTGTTAAAACTCGCGCGCAGATCGAAGCGCTCAAGAAAGAAGTTGGCGGACAGGAAGTCATCGCTCAGCTGAAAGCCAAAATCGCGGATGTGCGCGCCAATCTTGAAGCCGCCAAGAAAACCTACGGCCAAGATAACCCCGACGTAACGTCACTGCAACATCAGCTTCAAAATCTGGAAAGCGATCTGGTCGAACAAAGACATAAGTCCTCTTCCGCCGGAACGATTAAAAGCGACGCCGACAACCCGGCCTATCTCCAATTTGTCGCCCAGCTCCGCGCCGCCGAAGAACAGCACAAATCACTCGAGAACCAAAAAGCCACGCTCCTTGAACAGCAAGCAAAATACCAGCAAGCCGTCGCCGCCAATCCGGCTGTCGAACAGCAGTTGGCGGCCCTTTCCCGCGATTACGACAACGCGCAGCTTCGCTACCGCGAACTAAAAGAAAAAAAAATGGCCGCTGACATGAGCGAACAGATGGAACAAGACCGCAAAGGTCAGCGTCTTGTCGTTATCAATCCGCCGGAGCTTCCGGTCAGGACGCAACCAAGGCGGCTTTTCATTCTCCTTGGCGGTTTTGTTTTCTCCTTAATGGGCGGTCTAGTCAGCGTTATCGGAGCACAGATTGTCAGCGAAAGTGTTTTTGGGTTGCGTCACTTGGGGGCCTTAACTGGAGCACCTCCTCTTGTCGCCATCCCACACATTCTGACCCGCGAGGAAGTGTCCCGTAAAAGAGCCGTCCGTAGGCAATGGGTGCTCGGTTTCCTTTTGTTAGGCTTGATTGCCTTTACTGCTTTTTCCTACACCGTTATGCCGATCGACGTGCTCTGGTCTGTTGTGGCCCAGCGCCTAGGCCTGTCCTGAGCTTTAAGGTTGGAGATCAAGAATGGATAAACTTGAAAAAGCTCTCCAGAAAGCCCGGCACCAGCGGAGCGCCCCCCCGTCCGGCTTTGTACCGATTGATCCGAAACACCTCGCGCCGCCGGTCAAGCCAACGGATGACAGCACGCCGGGCTTCGTGCCGCCCTCAACGAAAACCGCAAACGAAACTTTGCTGGAACGTCATCGAATTGTCGCCCATCGCACGCGCAGCGCGGAAGCGGACGCGTTTCGCTTTCTGCGAACACAAGTCCTCCAGATGATGGCCCAGTCCGGTTATAAAACTCTGGCGATCACAAGCCCCAACTACGGCGACGGCAAAACGACGATCGCACTCAATCTGGCCATCAGCATTGTTCTCGACCTAAAGCAAACCGTGCTCCTTGTTGATCTCGATTTACGCAAGCCAAAATTGCATGAGTTTGCCGGCGTAAATCCTGCCGCAGGTCTGACCGATCATCTGATTAAGGGCACGCCTCTATCGGAATGCATCATACGCCTTGATTTTGACCGCCTGAGCCTTTTGCCCGCCGGGGAAGCCTTGGATCATTCATCCGAGTTTCTGGGCGCGCCAAGAATGGCCACGCTGGCACAAGAATTGAAAACGCGCTATCCGGATCGTCTGGTTATTTATGACATGCCGCCCGTGTTGACCCAAGATGATCCCATTGCCTTCATGCCGCATGTTGACGCCGCTTTACTGGTTGTGCGTGAAGACGTGACGAAGACAACGGAAATTAGCCGCTGTCTTGAAACCCTAAGCAACGCCAATATTTTAGGTACCGTACTGAATGACTCTTTCTGAGTTTACAAGAGTTAGGATTTTATCGATGTCTTTACGTAAACTCGTTCTCATCCTGACTCTGGCTTGCCTGGGGCTAAGCCCAACCGGATGCGACAAGCCGGAAGAGAAAGCCGCCAAATATATCAAACGCGGCAATGAATTGTTTGAACAGCAAGAGTACGCCAAAGCCCGGGTTGAATATAGAAACGCCGCCCGCATTAAACCGGCCGATCCCGAAGTGCGTTACCGGCTGGGCCTGACCTCTGAGGCCGAAGGCGACTATCAAAACGCATTCATCAACTTCACCTATGCCGAACAGCAAAACGCCCGATTCCGTCCGGCCTTGCTCAAACTGGCGCAGTATTATCTGGTCGGCGAGCAATACGATCAAACTCAGAAAAGGCTTGATATCGTTCTGGCGGACGCGCCGGATGATCCTGAAGCGCATGCGCTTCGCGCGGCCGTGCTTTTACGGCAAAAGGACTACGCCGGAACCGAAAAGGAAGCTCTTTTCGCCCTCGAAAAAGATCCCGCGAATGTATCGGCTATTTCCGCCCTAACCGGCATGTATGCCGCTCAGAAAGATGAAACAAAAGCGATCGCCATTCTGGACAAAGGCATCGCGTACAATCCTTCAAACATATCGCTTTTTCTTATGAAAGCGATGCTTTACGAACAGTTCTCCAATCTTGAAAAGACGATAGAAACGTATCAGGCCATTCTGAAGTTAAAACCAAAAGAAGTGCGTTTCCGTTCGGATCTCGCCTCGATTTATGTCAAGGCCGGAAAGACGGACGAAGCCGAAAAATGGCTGCGCTCCGGGGTTGCCGAATTTCCTGACAATTGGGACATGAAAAAAAGCCTTGTTTCCTTTCTCAGCGAAAACCGCGATCTGGACAAGGCCGAAAAAGAAATCCGCGTTTTCATGCAAACAAATCCGACAAACAACGAGTTGTATTTTTGGCTTGCCGATCTTTACATAAAGCATAACGCCACCGAACGCGCGATTGAACTACTCCAACAACTCGTGGCGAAAGACCAGTTTGATACCCCTGGCCTGACTGCGCGAACATCTTTAGCCCGCATTCATTTTATTAAAGGCAACCGCGAGCTGGCCGAAAGGCTCGTAAAAAGCGTACTGGAAAAGAAGCCTGACAATCAGGAAGCCTTGTATATCCGGGCACGGTTATCCTTCGATCAAGGTCATTACCGGGAGACCGTCTCCGACTTGCGCGCCATCATCCGCGATAACCCAAAGGCTAAAAACGCTTACCAATTATTGGCCGAAACGCTCCTGCTTCAGGGGCATCTCGATCTGGCCATCGATACCTTGGGGCAATTGATAGAAATCGACCCGGCCAATACGTCAGCCCGGGTGCGTCTGGCGCAAATGTATGGCCTGAACGGCGATTCAAAAAAGGCCTTGGGAATGCTGAATGCCGTTACAAAGGCTGACCCTCAATACGCGATCGGTTGGGAAAGCACGGCGCGTATCGCCATCGCCGCAAAAAGTTGGCTTGTCGCAAAGGGCGCTATTGACGTTCTCGAAACGCTCGAGGGACAAAAGCTTACGGCAGCCCTGCTCAGGGGACAAACCTTGTCTCTAAACGGCAAAGTCGAAGAATCCATCCCCTTTTACACGACAGTAATCGACGCGAATCCCTCCGCGCCTTTGGCTGAGCATGCCCTATCGTCTTTGGTTGATGCTTACCAGAGCCTTAACCAGCTTCAGGATGGCGTGAATTACCTGAAATCGTTGAAAACGGACAGCCTTTTCGTAGCGACCTTGTTAGGCGAATGCCTTCAGAAACTCGGCAATACGGATGAAGCTGTAGTCCTTTTTGACAGTGCGATTGCGCGACATGCCGCGTTTCAGGAACCCTATATCGACCGGGCACGAATTTACATAAGGGAAAAGAAAATTGAGACAGCTATTGATATTCTTAATAGAGGAAAGGCTGCCGCGCCAGCTGATCCACGCGCGCCGATGATGCTAGCTGATGTTTGCACGATGGCGGGCCGGCATCAGGAAGCCATGGCAATTTATGAAGAAATTCTAACGCACAATCCGGACATGGATGCCGCCGCCAACAATCTTGCACAAGCTATTGCTGACCATCAACATACGGATGCAGTAGCGTTGGAAAAAGCGCGGCGGTTAGCGGAACGTTTTGTGCGCTCAGACAATCCTCTTTTGCTTGACACGCTTGGATGGGTTTACTTCCGTCAAGGCCGTTATCCGCAAGCGCAAACCATTATGGAGCGTTTATTGCCACAAGAAAAACAATGGCCGCCTTTGATCCATTACCATTACGGCAGTCTTCTCTTGAAGACAGACAAAAAAAACGATGCCCGTATGCATTTGCAACAAGCCGTTGCCGAGGGTGCGAATTATGTCGGCCTTGAAGAAGCGAAAAAGCTGCTTCAGGAATCGGGCGGACCGTGATGCAGGTTTTTCCCCCCGCGTATAAAAAAGGCTTCGGAGGTCGGTTTTTTATCAGGTGAATCGGTAGCAAATCATTGCTTTACGAAAAATTAACAATAAGCCCTGTTTTCGCGATTCTTCTCTCTTGATTTATAGCTGATTAGGTTTTTGTTTAAACAATCGTCATTCCCGAAACCGCGAAGCGGTTATCGGGAATCCCTTTTAGTTTTAATAAGCTAACCAGAAAATGGGATCCCCGCCTTCGCGGGGATGACGACTGTACCAATGAAAAATTAATCAGCTATAAGAACATAATTCCTAGCGAACGATTGTTTTTTTAAACAGCATCATATCTATCCTCTAGTTTTTTCTTATTGTCACGTTCCGGCTTTCTTGATACAAATCAATGTTCTGTTTTTCCTGAATTTATCTCTTTAGTTCCTGCCATCATCTTATAATAAGGGTCTTCGCTATGAAACTTCGTTATATCCTTCCCGCGATTGCCTTTTTCGTTATGTCTGCCGTCGGCAGCGCTCAGGCTGGACCCGTCGTCTACTATGGATCCGATATTCTTCTCGGCGATCTTTCGATTGGCCAAACGGGAATTATATCGAATGATTATTCGCGGACTCCTTTTTTGAATAACATCTCGGGGCGCATTCCTTCGAATAGCCAGGTAACATTCACCTATACCCTGACTGGAGCTGCTTTTGGCACCCTCTTGGTTGACCTGGCGAGCTATGATTATTATGACGGCGAGGATAACCGATATTACGGATCGGCCTATTCGAATTCATCCGGCCCTTCAGGTTCAATGGGCTTCTTTAATGAATCGCCTTCTGTCCCGCTTGTTCTGGCGACGGCCAATCTCATCAACCCCAACAGCGGCGTAACGAGGATTCAGAACTTTTCGGGAGAGTATGCGAGTTTCTTCAGCATGATTACGGGGCTTTTGACTTCAATGGGCGGAAATGTTCAAGCTTACTTCGAAGTTTCGGCCGTTCCGCTACCGGCGGCGTTGCCCTTGTTTGGCCTCGGCCTTGCCGGTTTGGCCGGGTTCGGCATTCGCAAAAGAAAGAAAGAAAGAAACAGCGTGATAAAGAATTCATTCATTCGTTTTTCTTGCATCGCTTTCGCTATTGCGGGGTTTGCAAGTGCAGCTTACGCGGCTCCGGTTACGGTCGATCTCGGCTGGGCTTCCTACTCTATTAGCGAAGGCGCGGTACCGGTCGGCAATATCGATTTGCAATCCTTGCCGGCGGATACGGGCAACCTTTTAGCCAACTATAGCGTTTCAGGGGTTAACCTACAGCTTGCCGGCGCTGACATTGTCACCGGCAACGACAAAACCGGCCTCTTCCAGCACATCAAACCCAGCGGGGTAGGGAATAACCAGCATTATTTGGCTGTTTTTGGCCTGTCCCCTTACTTGCCTGGCCACGCGATCTTCACGCTCGGAAGCGGTATTACGCAATTTGGCTTTAATTGGGGCAGCATCGATGCCTATAACTTCTTGACGGTCACGAATGGCGCGAACAAGATCTACACGATCTCGGGCGCGGATTTGATAGCTGCGGTCAACGCTATTAACCCCGGTAAGACGAGCCGCTATTTCGGCCTGATCGATCTGGCAGGCATTACAAGGATCGTGTTGTCGAGCTCGTGGTCGGCTTTTGAAGTTGCCGATATATCGGTTGTGCCTCTTCCAGCCGCGCTATCGCTGTTTGGGGCAAGCTTGGCCGGATTGATCTTTGTCGGCCGTCGCAAAGCAAAATCCAAAAATTAACCTTATATAAGGCTTGTCTGAATGGGCTCCTAACGCGGGGCGATTGGGCACGCAGCACGTATATCGCCTGTCTGAACAGGCCCCAAATTCATGTTCAACCGGCGCTTAAAACGCGGAATCTTTTCTCACGATTGCCGGTAACGTCTTCATAAGTATGATAAAATCCATCCAGAACGACCAGTTCCTAATATACCACGCTTCAAGCGCCACCCGCTGCTTAAACGTCAATTCATTCCGACCGCTTACCTGCCATGGGCCTGTAATGCCAGGACGCGCCGATTTATAGAGATCATAGTCATCGCCATAATAAATTTCCTGTCCCGGCAAGAAGGGCCGCGGGCCGACAAGACTCATATCTCCCTTAATGACATTAAAAAGCTGCGGCAGTTCGTCGATGCTTGTGCGGCGAATAAATTGTCCAATTTTGGTAATGCGCGGATCTTTTTTTAGCTTCTGATATTTTTTCCATTCTTCCGCCGCGTGACTGTTGTTTTCAAGATATTGATTTAACGCAGCTTCAGCATCATCACGCATAGAACGGAATTTATAGCATTTAAACTTTTTGCCTTTGAGCCCAACGCGGGACTGACAGAATAGAACATTACCGCCATCACGACGCACAAGTACCGCAATCGCGGCAAACAAGGGGGAAAGAAGAAAAATAGCTGCTCCAGCTAAAACGACATCAAACGTTCGCTTCATCAGGCGCGGCAAGGGCATTTGCAAGCGATTAGTATCATGCATAAGCATCACGTCATGCATCATGAAATGATGTGACGAAAGACCGCACAAAGGCAGGCCAAGCCAAGGCGGTAGGATTGAGTAGGGTAACCGCTCACGAACCATAGCCTTCAAGCTGTTACGGTTGTGCTCGAGTTCTCCGCCCTCTAGGGCGAGAAACAAATAGCTAGCTCCTACTGCTTGTAGGAAAGCCCGCCAATCAACAGGTTTGGTAAGTCCTTCTAGTCTGTCGGCAGAAATGACTTCAAGAATCTTATAGCCCATTTGAGGCTCGGATACGAGCGCACGAACGGCTGCTTTAGCTGTGGGGCCATTGCCTATAACAACTGCCGGAATTTGCCACTGCCCGCGATAATCAAGCCAACGACGAACAAAAGATCGTCCTACGTAAATGAAGATAGCAAATAAAAACCAACTTAGTCCAAACCAGAGGCGTGAATATTGTCCCTTAAGAGCAAACTGAATAAAACCAGCAACCACAAAACCAACAAGAGCAACCGCCTGTACATTGCCAACAATCTCCCAAAAAGGAAGCCGTTGGCGATAATGTCCTTTGGTATCTAACCACAATAACGCGACGATCCCGAGTTCAGCGTATATTGCAAATTGTTCAAGCGTTGCGGCGGAAAAAGCCGCCTGAAACCCTTTATGAAAAACATATGTGTTTAACAGCCATGTGATCAGGCCACTGACAACAAAAGCCAACAAAAGCGCAGCTACATCACCCAAAAACAGCCATTTGCCGGCGGCAGGAAGCTGTATCTTTTCATCCGCCGATTCAAACGAAGCAGCTGTGCCCTGCCCCTGCGCCCGCACCTGTTTGATGAGATGAGCAACTTGATCAAGGTTCTGCTGAATGTTGTCTTCCGGCCGGGACTGCGGCTGGACTTCAACATGATGTTTTTGCAAAAGCATTGGAAGTATCGTTAAAACAGACTTTAGTAAACATTTGAAGGAAAACACATATACACAAATTTAGCACATTAAGAAAGTTAAAAAGACTGAAATGCAGTTCTTTTTGACGTATTTATATTTGATTTTATTAATCAAGCTAAAGTTTTTTGCAACTTCCAATGTTTTGCAAAGGAGCACGATGAGTTAAATGTAAAATATTACGCCTGAAATAATTTTTCGGAGTCGCCCCAAAACTTACCCCTTGTGAGCGGCCTGAGACATAGGTGACAAAACGAACCGGACACATAGGTTACACTTTTTGCCTAAAATTTAGGCAGGAGGTGGGGCATGCCATGGCAGGAGTGTTCGGTGATGGATCAAAAGCTTCAGTTTGTGGCTCGCCGGCTGGCGGGCGAGCGTTTTTCGGATTTGTGCCGGGAGTTCGGCATCTCACGCACGACAGGCTATAAGCTCTTTGAGAGGTATGAAGAAAGTGGTCTTGAAGGCCTAACCGACCGGAGCCGAAGGCCTTATCGGCCTGCCAACCGCCTGCCTTTTCAGGTTGAGAACTACATCCTCAATGTCAAGCGTGAACATCCCACGTGGGGAGCCAGAAAGATCCGAGAGCGCCTGATCCGGCGCTTTGTTGACATCAGATCAGGATCCCCGCCAAAAGCACCATCCACACCGTCCTAGACAGAAACGGCTTGGTGGAGCGCCGCGGCCGTGTTCGTTCCAGAGCTCAAGGCACAGCCCTATCCTTAGGGCAAAACCCTAACGATCTTTGGTGCACCGATTACAAAGGCGAGTTTTTGCTTGGCAACCGTCAGTATGCTCCGCGTTTCCGGCGACTCCATGATCGGCGTCGGCATTTTCGATGGTGATCTTCTGGTAGTCGACCGTAAAGAAGCGCCACGGAATGGACGCATCGTTGTGGCCAACGTCAACAGCCAGCCAACCGTCAAAACATTCCGGCGGGACAAATCCGGCAAGATCACCTTGATGCCTGAGAATCCGGCCTATCCGCCAATCTCGGTGGCTGAAGTTGACGATTTTGCTGTGCTGGGTTGCGTGCTCGGAACAATAAGAAATTTCTGAGAGATAACGAGAGAGGCAATCACTATGATTAATCAGCTTCTGGTCAGGGGCCATAACTTGCAGATTGAGATCAAACACACCCATTATTTAAGGCCCTCGTTTCCGGGCAAGGCAGATGGTCGCCGGATAATGATTTTTGGCGTTCCCAAGCTGGCCCTCAATTCATCCATTGTCTTTTTATCCCTTGCGTGAAGGCGCTCGTGATGAAACTCGTCGCTTGCCGAACACAGGCTTCCCAACAAACGGGTCTCCCTAAATCTGCGCTCGCAATCAGGGCCTTTTAATACTGTAGGAATTAGCGCGTCGTAATCAAAATACAGATTAAAGAACGTTGGCGTTGGACAGTTGGGATCAAGAACAAGAATCTCACTTTTGGGTTCTCCATCGTGAGGGCACATTATACAGGAAACCTCTATGGTATTGTCCTCTTTGTAACCCCGATACATCACGTCACATGCCCCGCGCGCATCGAAGGGATGCTCGAATAGGCGCTGAAGACGTAGTAGAGGCTTCGCTCCGGGCTGAGGGTGCAAATCTACATAAACCTCATCACCGACAGGCTTGAATTGCCGATATCCAAACTGTGTAAACAGCTTTCTCATATTTTGTGGAGATGGATCATTATCGAGACGCTCAAGTCCATCTAAAAAGGCATCAAATTCTTTGTCTTCACCAAGGAAAGATGTTTGACTCTCAGTCATGACTTTTCTGAGTTTGTCTTTGGGAATTTCACCAGCAAAAAGCGGCGGTAAAGGAAAAGCGCGAACAGCCATAGCAATGGTCTCTGGATCCAAAAAGAAATCTGTCGTCTTGAGATGGGGGTGGCTATGTCCGAAGTTGTTGAGTTCCATTTCATTCATTTTTGATCTCCTTGAATTGATTTAATATGAGTTGTGGCTTAACCCTCAACGAGTTAACCCCTGCGGGAAGCTACGCCGTCCCGCCCGCGAAAACTTTGTTGTCTGAGGTGTTTTGCCGTTTTCTGGGGATTTCTTTCTGCCTTCAGATGACTCCTTCGCCCCATCGCCGTGTCTATGAACAATGCCGCCATGTGAATGCCATCCGTCCTTATCCATCTCCTTCGTAATTCTTTCATAAGCCTCTACAAATTCCTTTCTGTTTTCAATTATGTTTTGAGCGTTTTCGACCGTTATCGGTTCAACAAAGAGCGTGGCATCTCTTTCCGTAGGGCCAATTTCACTCTCAACCTTTTTGAAATCTTCCTGAACTTCTTGTTTGCCTCCTATCTCTTCAAATTTTTCAGTTGGAGCTTGTTCAGCAACGACCGGCGCGCTCTTTTCCACAAGCTCAGCTGATTTCGGATCAGATATGCGTTCTTCAACACGTGTATTGACGGCTTCTGTTTGTTGTTGTTCGGTTTGGCCATGTATTGTCCCCGCAGGTTGGGCGGGAGTGGAATCGGCTGGGTGTTCTGCGGTGGCCGTTTTGATATCTCCACGGCTAGCAACATTATCGGATTTAAATTCGGCTTCTTGACGTTGTTCCACTTTAACTTGTGGCGCGGCAGGCGCATTTGATTTGCTTTTAATCGGTTCAGCGGTCTTGAGTTTTGTGTCGTCAAGCGCACCCGTTGGACCGACAGACCTGTCAAGATTTTGCGCCACAATCGGGGTAGAGGATGCGGCATTTTTCTGGACTGAATTCTTGGCAACCAAAGCATCGGGTTGTTTTTCGTATATCGCAGCAACGCCGCCCGGAACAGGCACATGACTTTTATCACCAGACGCAGTGAACCCTACCTGCCGTGCAAGACTTTCACCGCTCTGTGCTTTCGCCAGTGGTGCGGTCTGTAATGGCATCATGGTAGCAGGAATCGTTTGCGGATTGACCGTCGCAACCCTTGCTCTTCCGTCAAGCGGCGTCTGTGCTGTTGAGAGGCGTGGCGATTGGATACTTTCTGAGATTTGCGTTTTTTGCCGCATGCCTTGCGCCAAGGCATGCGCAGATGCTGTCCCCCTATTCGTTGTTGTGGCAAGCGGGATGGTCGCTCTTGTTTTTGCAGACATTGGCGCATCGGCAACCGATGTGCTTCTTTCTCTGGCATTAAGAGTTAATATCGTTGTTCTTGTGCCAGATGGGCGAAATGTTTTCAGGTTGGCGATTTGTCCGGCAGCAGCTTTTGCCAAGGTGAATATATTGTCTCTTGTAGACACAGATGTGCGTGAACCCTTTACTGCAAGAGTAATCTTGGATGTATTTTCTGGAACCATCCTTTTATCGCCAATAGGGTTCCCCACAGGAGGCTCTTTTCTGTTTTGACCCGTTTTTGAGAAAGGGCTGGTGGCGATTATTCGTGTTTTAATCGGTGCGCGCATCGCAAGCTTTTTAAATGCGGCGCGAAAAGCCGTGATACCGTTCTGTTGACGCGTTAAAGTCTTGCCCAACGCAGCCGCTTTGCTTTGCCCAAGTTTGGCAGCGGTGATCGCCTTAGATGCGACTTTCTTCCCAATGGATGCAGGGGGTGTGCGTAGTTTAGACGCGGCTCGTAATGCCAAATTGCCATCTTTCTTGCGCGGCATCATCTCATGAATCGTGGCGCGCGGTTTCGCTTGTGCGGCTTCGGATAGCTTTGTTTTATGCAACTCCCGCAAGGTCTTCTGCAAAGTTGCGCGCGCAACTTCCGATAGGGCCGTATTGCTTAGTTGGGCCAAAATCGTCTTTTCAAGATTTGCGGCTTGGCGAACGAGTCTGACACCATCTTTTGTTGCAAGCGGAATAACCTTCTTGCTTGCATAGGCGCGCGTCTTTTGTTCGTCTTTTTGCGCTTTATATTGGCTGATATTTTTTATCACACCCTGCATGCCGCCGAGAAGGCTGCGGATTACAAAACCGGCTTCTGCGCTCATGAAGGCATCGGCAGCTGCTTGGTTAAGCGCAATGACACTTCGCAGGAGAACCTCTCGATAGGCTTCTGCTTGGGAAGAACTAAAATGATCGTGACGTTCTTGGCAATCTGTTAAAGACTCGACATCTGCCTCAGTTAGAGACTCCGCCGATAGAACCAAGGCTTCGCCACACAACAGAGAACTATATTCATGCTGAATATCTTTTGTTTCAGGGCTAATCGTGACATGGAAGCTAGCTTCTTCTTCTACGGGCATGACGATAAGGCGGGCGGCAGGCACAGACAAAAACTGTCTGATCGAATCGTGCGCGTTTTGAATTGCAAAACGCAATCGCAGCGGTTTGTCTAAACTTTGATAAAAACTGGTGCGCAAGTCGCCTGCCAATTCGACGACCAATCGGTGAAGATCGTTTTCATAGTCGTTGATTGCCGGAAGCGTCGTTATGAAATCTTTTTCAAGATCACGAAAACTCGTAATGATCTCAAGATCAAGGGTCTCATAATTTGCCCACAATGCCGCAGTTGCGCGCCTTACCTCCGGCGACAAATCCTCTCGAACAATTCCGGCAAGGCGTTGGGCTTCAACTGCGCCAGATGAAAGCTGGTTGGCCATAGATTTGACCCAACATATGGAGGCATTGGTGAAAAGGTCGTGCAGTGTGATAATTTAGATAATCATCACACCAATGGTATTACTAATATACGAATCGTAACACCACAAGGGCAAAAAAAGGGGGGCAGAAAGCCCCCGCGTTGTTGTCACTCAATGCTTTTGCCTTTTGCCCAGTCATATCAGCAACATGCTATTGGCTGATTACGCGAAGCAGCGGAAGGTTTCCGCAGGCACAATTCTGAGGAGCCTCGGCATACTCAAAGCCGCCATTCACTACGCCGAAGGCAACAGATGGATTGAAAGACAACCTCAATTTGTCATGCCGGTTAAGTCTCCGCCGCCGCGCGATTTATGGTTGACGCGTGAACAGGTGACAACGCTGATCGAAAACGCGAAATCGCCACACATAGAATTGTTCATCAAAATGGCGGCCTTCACGGGAGCTCGTTCAGGGGCCATACTCGATTTAACGTGGGATCAAATCGATATGGAGCAACGCATCATCAATTTTGGTCGCGGCTGGGGCAACAAGCGCCGTGCTATCGTGCCCATGAATGACCTGCTTTATGAAACGCTCCTCAAGGCCAGGGCCGAGCAAGAAGAATATGTGCGCAAGAAAAGCGAAAAAGAGGGCGAAACGATAGAACCTTCGGACTACGTCATCACGTTTTGTAACCAGCCCGTCGCCAACATCCGGCACGGCTTCAACCGCGCCTGCGTCAGACCGCGCAATTCCGCCTTGAAAATCGTGTCCTTAAGTTCGACCTGGCCTATTGTGCCGCGCTTTAGAATGATTTTGCCTTGCGATAACGCGGCCCAGTTGACCAGAAAGATCAGAACTTCCGCATTGTCCCAAAATCCTGCGCGCAGATCAGGCGCGGCCAGCGCCTCACTATCCAGCGCGCTTTCAATGTCGAGGTTATCGACCGACAAATCCGAGATCGCATGCACGGCAGAGCGTGTGTAGCCCGTCCGCGCTTCGTAAATCACATCGTCAATCGTCAGATCCTGATCGAAATCCGTGAATCCGAACACGGCTCCGTCCTTGCGTGTCACCTTCCAGCAGGTCGCAAGCGTGGTCGTCTCGCCCGCGACATGCGCGGCAAGTTGGGAGGTGGCGGATTTCATAGGTTTTTATGGACGGATTTTCACTTGTTGTGGCGATAGTCCCAAGGCTTCTGAAAAGACCCGCTCCAAAGACCTCGGCCCGCTATTCGGGCTTGCAGTTCGTCAAGAATGTAGCGGCTTGAATATTGTCGGTAGGCCACGGCATGGCCATTTGCCACCATCCATTTATTCAGTTCAATTTCGCCTGCGCGACAAATGGCTACGATCCGATTGTATTTGTCGATGTCCTTTTTTTCACAAACGACGGTTTGGTTGCCTATCATTTGAGCTAAGGCAGAGGTCGCTTCTTTCCCGCAAGAGTATTTTTCATCTTTTTTTGTGCATGACTGATCGCTTTCAGGGGCATCAATGCCATAAAGCCTAAAACGCTGCCCATTGATCTGGAGTGTATCGCCATCAATCACATAAGCGTTTCCTGTTGAGGCGGGGCCTTTCGGCGAAGGAATGAGACAGGCAACCAGCAAAAGCGCGCCGAGGAATATCAATGTCAGAATGTTTTTGGGCTTGCGCCCCTGAAGACTGTTGATAGCGGCGGACGAAAGTTTTTTCAGGATGCGTCGTTTAAGCCGCTCTTCCTGAAGGTTATAAAGAGGCATGTCTTTCTCCTGCCTTATGACAGTGTTGCCGGAGAATAAACGCCCGTAGGATGAACGGCAAAGGAATTATGTGCGTATCTCTATGACAGGAATATCCGACCATTGATGAAGGTCGAATTGTTCGATGCTGACGGCCATGCTGTCGGTATCAAAGCGCACCGGCACGTCGAATTCAAAATCGGCTGTGACGGCGACACCCTGTGTCGGAGCCGTGATGAAAGTCAGAATGCCGGTTGTCGTGTCCACCGACCAGCCGGATGTTTGTTTCACGCCAACCAGATACGGCACGACCGTTCCCTGCACAGGTTTTTTGATCGTACGCGCCTCACTACCAGCGCCGGACGTGTAGGTTTTGATAAGCTGGAAACTCTTGTTCGTTCCATCGCCAGCGCCGATGACTTGGCCCGTGGCGCAGTAATCCGTCCAGTCCTTGAATCGAAATCCATAGGCGCGGCCTTTTCGCGCCCGAAAGAAGGCGATCAGGGTATTCAACTGCGTCTGGTGCTTGAGGCCTGAAGCCACGTTCCATTTGCCGCGCGCCGCCGACCAGTTGGCATTGCGCTGTTCGTGCCCGGAAGCCATCGACACCACGGTTGTCAAATACTCCGGCCCACCCTGCGTCCCGTAAGCGCGAAGGTTTTATTCTTTACAATTCTGCAAGTCCTCCAACCCGTCAACGTTTCACGGTTGGCCACGAGCTGTGCCATTTTCTCAGTCCTTGGCATAAAATGGGATCCCAAGGTCAAATATTTTGCATGGCAAAAGATATGATTGTTTCGACCCCTAAGGGAGATGACCGTCAACAAAAAATGGAAGCTGAGGCAAATCAATTTGCCGCCGAAATTCTTATGCCTACCTACATGATGAGTGGAGACGTCCGACGCTTTAGGGCGCCAGAAATAGATCACATTACGGCTCTATCAGAAAAATATGATGTTAGCAAAGAAGCGGCGGGAAGACGTTACGTTGACTTCCAAGACGAACCTTGCGCACTTGTTTTTTCAAAGAATGGCAAGATTTCTTATGCCTATTTATCGAAGTATTTTCCAAGCATAAAAGTGTGGCGCGGGGATTTCATACCTGTCGGTGCGGCCACAAAAACATTTCAGGCAGATGTGGGCGGCTCATCAGAATGGCTCGAATGCTCGGCGGATACTTGGTTGTCTGGCGACCGATACGAAGAAGTGTATGAGCAAGTACTTTTACAGGAGGGTGGTTACAGGACAACGTTGCTAACCTTGGGCGAAAAAAAGGATGAGGACGAAGAAAAACTTCAACGGTCGTGGAAGCCGGGGTTCCACTAATCCTGGAAAACAAAGTCCAAGCACAAGCTTGGTAGAAGATATGACTCCCATACTGACTCCCAAAAAAGGGATGGGGTTGAGGCAAAATGGGGAGTAAGTCTTTGAAATGTATGGTGCTGCCGCGGGGAATTGAACCCCGGACCCCGTCCTTACCAACGGACAGAGTTTTGTTTCGACGGGGTTCGAACGAATTGGCAGAAGTTGGTTTCCTCGCGACGTTTCAAAGCGTTGTGGGAGATGATTTGGCAATGGGCGTTTCTCTCCGATTGCCAGAAATTCGCGGCATTTCTCTCCCTCTTGCTTCCACAGTGCTTCCATGAACCCGCGTTTGTGATTTGGCGGCTCTCAACGTTTGGAAGAAAAGCCACGCCGCACACATTGCGCGATATGGCGGGAATCGGCTTCTGAATGGCGTCGATCTGACGTTGGGCCAGTTCCTCGGCTTGCTTGTCGCAGGGCATCGCGTTGAGCTACTGTGTAGGACATAAAGAAACTCGCAACCCTCTATCATCATGAATATTCAAAAATCGTCAGGCGTCACTAGAACCGAGCAACTCCTATCAGAATTATGCGATAGGACGTTTCTTAAGCTTTGGACTTATCCGAATCCATACAAAGACGACGGTCATGAGTTATGTGATCTGTTGGTCGTTTTTGAAAACCACGTGATAATTTTCTTCGATAGGGAAAGTAGACGGCTTCAGGAATGTGGCGAAGATATTTCACTAGGATGGCAACGGTGGAAAAAGGAAGTTGTCGACAAACAAATTAAAACCGCAAATGGTGCGGAACGGTATCTTCGTTCCGGGCGGCCCATATTTCTGGATGCCAAGAAAGAAAAAAAATTCCCACTACAGGTAGAGGCTGACAATGTTAGAGTTCATAAAATTGTAGTTGCTCACGGGGCAGAAGAAGCCTGCAAGAACTTTTCAGATATGAATATCAATGGGAGTTTGGCCGTCATGTATGGAGAACATGATGAAAGTCCGCTGCCCGATCTTCCTTTTTGTGTGCCATTGGACAAGAAACAGAAGATACATCTCTTTGATAGTTTTAACCTCCCGCTACTGCTTAGTGAGTTGGACACAGTATATGATTTTACGGCCTACCTATCCTCGAAAGAGGAGGCCATCCAGAAGTACGATCTTCTGAATTATTGCGGAGAAGAGGACCTCTTAGCACATTACTTGTTAAATCTTGACGACCTTCAAAACCATTATATTGGCACGAAGAAATCAGACATAAACGTCATTTCTATCGGTGAAGGCGAATGGAAAGATTTTAGTAAGACGGATAATTACAAACACAGCAAGGCTCTCAATCAGATCTCGTACAGAGTGTGGGACTCTCTTTTGCAATATACGTGTCAAAATGCCTTAAGCGGCGTTTTGCTAGGCAATGCAGACGTTTATAACGGTGAAAGTGCTCTCCGAGAAATGGCGAAAGAGCCACGATTTTATCGACGAGAACTTTCCATAAGAATACATAATGCCATTCACTCATTTCCCGATGATTTAGGTCCTTTGGCTAGGAAAGTTACGCTCTGCAATTCATATTTTGCAGATAAAGCGTATGTCTTCCTCCAGCTGAAAGTAGACGATATCCATGATTACGAAGGAGAATACCGCGAAAAACGACGTGCCATGCTTGAGTTGGCATGCGGAGCGGCAAAAAATAAATTTCCTTCTTTGAAGAAAGTTGTCGGAATTGCCATTGATGCCCCCAAATTTGCTAAAGGGAACTCAGAAGATTTTATCCTCATGAATTGTGAGGAATGGACGAACGAGATGCGCGATCATTATGAGGATGGGAACAAGCTGATGGGTTTTTTTAAAACTGGGCAACTTCAGAAAAATCGCGTTTTTGAATTTCCAAACATCCCAAAGACAAACAAGCGTTCCAAAATTGGCAGAAATGAACTTTGCACCTGTGGATCTGGTATTAAATACAAAAAATGTCACGGTAAGTCATAGATAACTGGCTCCTGATCACGCGCCGGTTCTTGGTTGTCCACATCGGCGGCCCCTCCATTCAGACCGCCTCCCTTGAATCACAAACGTTTAATTCAAGAACTTTTTAGACAGACACTAAGATTGCTGGTGTGTTTGTGGCGAGGCGCGCACTCCCGAGGCCAGAAGATGATTTCTCTGTCGTAGATATCGTCAAATTTTTAGACGTCTGCGTATTTTTCGCGAAAGTGAACCTCTGACCACATCCTGATTATGCTGTGGTGAAAACGATCTTCGCGCTTCTTCTAACCGCTTCTTTAGGCTGCGTTTTTTCACGCCGCTTTTTGCTTCCACAGTGCTTCCACGAGATAAAATCGGGCAGATTTTAACGATTTGGGCGCCAAAATGTGGCGCGTAAGACTTTGAAAAATAAAAGAAAAACTGGTGCTGCCGCGGGGAATTGAACCCCGGACCCCGTCCTTACCAAGGACGTGCTCTACCCCTGAGCTACGGCAGCACGATCGAAAGGCTAGGCCTGAACTTCTGCCACAGGCGCTTCAGGAGCGCAAGACAACTGAGAATTAACCTTATGTTCTGAATAGGAGCTTCTTTTCTTAATATTCCGCCCCATCCGGTAGCCAAGCGCCGCGCCCTGATACTCTATAGGTCGCTCGCGTCAGCTCTTTATGGCTCCAGCCCGAACGCACAATGATTGTCAACGTATATGGAACCATTGCGGGATGATTGGGAACCTCGATAGAAAAGTTGGTGTCATGATCCCAATCACGTTGCGCTATTAATTCATCTTCCAATTTGAGCTCATAACGAAACTCAAGATTATCGTCTTTCTGTAAACCCGCGATAGCCTCGTCAACTGAAATAGAAAACCTTTTGCCCGCTTGCCGCACAGTCACATGCGGGACGATATAATCCGATTCTGTCGGATGGCGTTTCTCGACACCATTGCCAACGGCAAAGATTGCTTCACGGCCAATAGCGCGAACCGCGCCAAGATACGTCAGGCCTGGCGCTAGTTTGCCGGGTATTTTAAGCGGCATGAAACCGAACTCGAACATGCTGGAAATGGGAAGAATTTGAAGGACTGTTTCTGGATTAGATAAATTCTTTATAGGGTACGGATTGTAATAGGTCGCGCGCGGGTTCCAGTGCATGTAAGCAAAGTACGGCATTTTTTCGTGCGTAAAGATAATTCTTATCCGGTCTGCACTCCGGATTTCCTTGATGATTTCGTCTTCAATCAAGCACCAATCATAAGGCCAAACGCGCGCAAGAAACAGGTCCGGCAAAGCACGAAAACCGCTGTACATGATTAAATTAAAACAAATAACAAAATTGGTGATCATAACAAAAGTGATCATCACCCATCGTATTTCACTCCATAAGGCACGACGAATAGGCCCGAAACTGAACACAGCGGCGGGCGCGGCACAGATCAGGTAATAGGTGAAATATGTCGCCGTTCCTTCCATGTAAAGCGTACTGAACGACCAAAACAGAAGCCATAAAGGCGGTGTCATTGCGAGAAGAAAAAACAGGGGACGAAGAGAAAAAGCTTGTTTCAGCGACAAACGCCCTTGCAATGGCCACAACAGCCAAACAAATGCCGACCAAAGACTAAATTCCACAAACCGGACCGAAACGGGAATGGTAACGCCAATAAAGCGATAAGAAAGGTGATAGAAGAATGGATTTTCATCAATCCACGGCTTAATAAGTGGATTGAAAATTTCATTCAATGCCGAATTAAAACGCTGTCTGTCATTGGCAACCGGCCAAAAATTCAGATCAGCAATCGGCGAAAAGACCATTTGTGATAGATATATCAGCAAATTCTGGAACGCACCCTGAAGGCTCGCGCGCACATTAAAAACATCGCGCGCAAAATCATTAAAGAAATACCATCGGCCGGACGAAATATAATTGTAAAACAGAAATGGCACGATCATCACCACAGCCACCAGAAAACTGGTGATGCCCGTCCTCCAGCCCATTGCTTTTATCCAGCGCTGAAAGAGTTCCGGTTTTTTCCAGACGCTCCAGACGCCAATGCCTACGGCAGTCAAAATAATCGGGGTTAAGAAAATGATATGAAGCTTCGTGCCGACACTGATGCTTATCGATGTCAACGCAAGAAAGAAATAACCGCGCCCTCCTGTTTCCATCCAGCGCCAGCCCATATACAAACCAACCAATAACGCAACAGCCGTCAGAATTTCATCGTTTGTCGATATCGACTGCGCCAAAATGCTGGGCGTCAAGACCACGAGCCAAGTTGCAAACAAAGCAATCAGCCGTTCGGCCCCAAGCGCGCGCGCAAATCGATAAGTTGTGTAGACAAGCATAAACCATGTCACCAGCGATGGTATGGTGTGCAGTGTTCCGACAAGATTATAGAGAACCAACGGCACATAAAGAGCTACACCGTCAAGCGGATAAAAGGTTATTCTTTTATCCATTGAATCAAAGGGATGAAGAAAGCTGCCATTGCTCACGTACCAAAAAGCGCGTGGCAGCCTATAAATCATGGAATCCGCGTTATCAGGATATACGCTCAGACCTAAAACAATTTCGGCTAACGCAAAAAAGGCTAACGATCCTATAAGAAAAATGGTCAGGTATTTGCGTGTTTTTGGGTTGTTTATTGTCGCAAAAGAAAGTCTAGGCGGTTTAATGAGAGGAACTGCAGAAGGCACAAGCAGTACATAACGATAAAGCCCCAACACTAGAATCAACGCTATTAGCGTCGCTGTCACATAAATCTCTAATTGCCCAAGCCCTTTGACAAAACTTGCGAAATGCCCGGCAAGCACAAGATCGGCCCAAACAAGGATGTAAACGATAAAGGGCCAATCGCGCCACGGCAGTTTCCATCGGTGACAAGCAAAAACGATTGCTCCTGCAAGAAACAAAGCATGAAATATGGCGCTGAAAGTCAGAACTGGATCAAACATTAACCCGTCCGCCTACCTCGATCTGTTCATCAAGACGCTTTTCTTTAATGCCGAAGGGATCCTGATGTACCAGAATGTCGGCGTTTAGAAACTCTTGTCCGATCCGCTTTATAACTGATTCGGCAATATCGTGCGCAGCCAGTACGGTGATGGCTGGATCCATTTCTAGATGAATTTCGATAAAGACCCGGTCACTATCGGAGCGTGTGCGCAAATCGTGAATCCCCAGAACCCCTGGTTCATCTTTGGCTAACTGTTTGATTTTAATTCGATCAGACTCTGGAAGCTCCCGATCCATCAACACGCTCAAAGCCCGGTGTAAAATCTGGTAGGCTCCCCATGTCATAATTCCTGCAATGCCAAGGGCAAAAACGGGATCTAGCCAAGTTTGTCCCGTTCTTTGTTCAATCCAAAGTGAAACACCCACTGCCGCGTTAATGAGTATATCGCCGAAATAGTGAAGCCTGTCAGCTCCGACGGCTATCGATTTTGTGCGGTGAACAACATATCTTTGAAAGCCTAACAACGCCAAAGTTATAACAATCGCGAAAATCATGACGCCATAACCAACGGCCTCGTTGTCAATCTCGCGGGGTTTATAAAGGCGCCCTAAGGCCTCGATACAGAGGAATATTGAGGATCCGATAATGAACGCCGCCTGTAGCAGCGCCGCTAAGGCTTCAGCCTTACCATGGCCAAAACGATGCTCTTTATCGGCCGGGCGTATGGCATGCGCCACGCCAAAAGCCGCGACCATCGAAGCCATCAGGTCCATCGAGGAATCCACCAACGATGACAAAAGAGCGACCGAATCGGTCATGAAATAGGCCACAAGCTTGGCCAAAATAAGCGTTGAAGCCACACCGATGCTTGCATAAGTGGCGTATTGCCTTAGCTTTTGGTCACTGATTTCTGAAAGCTTTGTTTGCATAAAAAGCAGCCTCTTTTTGGTCATAGTTGCGCCAAGATTAACCTTTAGGCTAGATTTTTGCAGCAAGAGAGTTTGAATGCTCTAAGGTAGCGAGGAGCTGCATCCTGCGGCCAGAATTTTCCACTTTCTCACGAACGAGGTCCAAACATGATTCGTAAATCCCTCTTTGCCGCACTGGCACTGATACTTCTGCTTCCTGCCTGTCAGGAAACCACCAGCAACTGGGGTGGTGGCGAAACGGTGGGAACGCTTGGCGGCGCAGCTGCAGGCGGCCTGATCGGCAATATGGTCGCCGGACACTCGGCGGCTGGTAAAGCGGCCGGTACCTTAACGGGCGTTCTTGTGGGCGGTTTTCTGGGCAATCGAGCCGGGGCAATGATCGATGAAGGCGATCGCGCCGCCGCGGCACGGGCCGAACAACGCGCCTATACAGCGCCTATTGGCCAGCAGATCACCTGGAATAACCCGAACAATGGGAACACCGGCACCATCACGCCGACCCGCGACGGGTACGACACGATGGGCGCTTATTGCCGCGAGTTCCAGCAGACCATTACGGTTAATAGCCAGCAACAAAAGGCTTATGGACGGGCCTGCCAGCAACCGGACGGAAGCTGGAAGATCGTTCAGTAGACAGATAACTGGGGCAGGTATCAGAATGTTTGATTCTGATACCTGTTTTCTGCATTCTGTCATCTGACATGCATGATCCCTATCAAACGCTCGGCATTAACCGGACCGCCAGCGCGGCCGATATCAAAAGCGCGTACCGCAAACTCGCCAAAAAGCTGCATCCGGACGTAAACCCGGGGCGGAAGGATATTGAGCAACGTTTTAAGGACGTTACCGCCGCCTACGATCTCCTTTCCGACCCCGCCAAACGTGCGCGCTACGACCGAGGCGAAATCGACGCCATGGGCAACGAACGCGGTTTTTCACGTGGCGGCGGGGACCCATTCGGCGGCATGGGCGGACGTTCTCGAACCTATCAGCGTACCTATTCGGGCGGCGGTGCGGACCCATTCGGCGGCCTTGGCGCGGAAGACTTTTTCGCGGAGTTTTTCGGCACAAACCGCGGCGGCGGCGTGCGGGGAAGCGCGCGTGGCACCGACGTAACCTATACGCTTTCCATCCCGTTTGCACAGGCGTGCCTTGGGGGGAAACAGCGGCTGACACTTGCCGACCGAAAAACCATCGACGTGAACATTCCTCCCGGCACGGATGACGGCGAGAAATTACGCCTGCGCGGCCAAGGCGCGGCAGGCGTGACTGTCGCGGGCGACGCGATTATCGAGATTCACGTGCAGCCGCACGCGTATTTCACGCGCAAGGGAACGGATATTCACCTCGAGGTGCCAGTAAGCCTGCCGGAAGCGGTGTTTGGCGCGAATATTAAGGTGCCGACGCTGGACGGACAGGTGGCGGTGAAGGTGCCGCGCGGCGCCAACACAGGCACGACGCTGCGGCTGCGCGGCAAAGGCGTGGCGAAGGGCAAGGGCGAGCCGGGGGATATGTTGGTCCGATTGAAGGTGGTGCTGCCCGAGCCGATGCCCGACGACCTCGCGGAAGCGCTTGAAAAGTGGACTAAAAAGCACCCTTACGACCCGCGGAAAAAGCTGGGTTGGTAGCCTGCAGGCGGCCTCAGAGCACGGAAAAAGCCGCCTTAACTGCCTATTAAACAAGGCAAATTCCAATTTCAACACCGGATCAAAACGGGTTCGGCGCGGGTTCGGCGCGCGTTGCGAACGGTTATTAACCACCTCCGAAATCGCCGATAGCGATTTTGACCCTATCGAAAGTGGAGAGGAATTTCTTTGTCGAATTTCACTTACGTACCTATCTCGTCCGAGCCGCGTACCTGTCTCGTCCGAGCCGCGGGATCGTTCGTCGTGTGTTTGTGCAGGTTGCGTAACATAAAAACGCGGCAGGATTCCCCCTCACCCGGAAAATCTGAAGACTTTCCACCCTCTCCCCCTATCGGGGTAGAGGGGATTTCATGCTTATCCTTGAATGCTGGATGCTACAGGATTTCCCTCTTAAAAAAATAAAAACACCCGTGTCATTCCCGCGCAAGCGGGAATCCATTGAAGCGTGTCCACGCGACGCGTGACTCATACGGCCTGCAGCCTGTCTACGCCCTTCGGGCTTCGCCGGGTCTTGCACCAAGTCCGGCGTAGCTGCGCAGCAGCGAAGACGGAACGCAGGCCGCTGGATCCCCGTTTTCCGCCTTCGCCCTTCGGGCTTCGGCGCGACATGTGTGTTAAGGACGCGTCGAAGCGTAGCGAAGACGGTCACGGGGATGACGTGATAATAACGTTGAGAAAAATTACCTCGAATAATATTCGATCACGAGGTTCGGCTCCATTTGCACCGGGTACGGCACATCGCCCATCGCGGGTGCGCGAACGTAAGTGCCCTTCATCGCCGAGTGATCGGCGGTGACATATTCCGGCACGTCGCGTTCGCCGAGTTGAACCGCAACCAGCACGCTCGCGAATTGCTTCGCCTTGCCGCGCACTTCGATCGTGTCGCCGTCTTTCACTTGGTACGACGGAATGTTGACCTTTTTGCCGTTCACCAGAATGTGGCCGTGGCTGACGATCTGCCGCGACGCAAAAACCGTGACGGCGAATTTCATGCGGTAGATGACGGTGTCGAGGCGGCGCTCCAGCAACTGGATCAGGTTTTCGCCGCTGTCGCCTTTGCGGCGGATGGCTTCTTCGTAATAGCGGTGGAACTGGCGCTCGCCGATGTTGCCGTAATAGCCGCGCAAGCGCTGCTTCGCGAGAAGCTGCACGCCATAGTCCGACGGCTTTGAACGGCGCTGGCCGTGCTGGCCGGGCTTGTAATCGCGCTTGTTGATGGGACTCTTGGGGCGGCCCCAGAGATTGACGCCCAAATGGCGGTCAAGCTTGTGCTTGGCTTCAAGACGTTTCGTCATGGCAATACTTCCTTTTTGTTTGCCGCATTGGCGGCTTGTTGTCCCGATAGTTCAGCCCCTTCAGGGTGACGGGGCGGCCCCTTAACAGACCGTCCGCTTTTTCGGGAATGCCGGGGGTTATAGCGGAAATATTCCTTATATGTCAAATAGCTCGTCTTCCTCTGTAAAATCAAAGTCTTCAAAATTCTGTTTCATCATTAAGTCTTTCTCTCCTCTCGGCAAAAAGCTAAGAATTGTTTCCTGTCTTGCTCTGACAAAATTGCCTGATTTTCTTTTCACTCGAACTAATAAACCTAGCTGCTCTAATTTGTTTATATCACGGGAGATGGTTTTTGCTGTTTTGTTAGCATACAGTTTTGCAACCTCCGGCGTTAGCGTTGTTAATTTTGACGGAGGAACCTCGTCCCAAGTTGCACTAAGAGCTAAAATCAATTTTAGCTGCCTTCTCGATGAAGCGCTTTTTTTATCGATCACTTCGTGAACATAGCTTATCCATGAAATTTTCCACTGCTGTAGCTTAACAAGCTGTAACTGTTTTTTTAACTGGTCAACAAAACCATTAACAGCATACTGCAGAAATGGCAGTAGATTTCCGCCATTTTTCGAAGCCTCGTCCAAACGTCTATAATACTCCGTTCGCGTTTTATTGTAGTGATTGCTGAGCAAATGAGCGGCAGGAGATGGCACGCCCGCTTCGATTAAAAATCTGAATTCGAGCAACCGAGAAGTCCTTCCATTACCATCACCAAATGGATGAATCCACGCGATATAGACATGAGCAAGGATCGCTTTAACAATTCCCCTAATTATCAAGTCGTCAGCCATCGATTTGAAGGTTGCGCCGTTTAACCATGCACAAAGATCTCCAACAAGTTGCGGCGCCTCCTGCCATGACACTCCTTTATATCCAGCAACGCCAACAGGGCACTCAGCAAATTTGCCGGGGATTACATGTTCTTCGGTTTCAAGGCCGTCAAGAACCAAAAAATTATATTTCTTTATGTCTTCGACCGTAATATCACGCGAACCTGTTTTTTCAATATCATCAAGGATAATGTTTGTCGCTTTAACGATGTTTTCAATTTCCTTTTTCAAATACTGCTGGGACTTTGGCAATTTGCTTTCACCCCTAACGACTTTAAGGGCCTCTTTTTCTGTTAGTGTGTTTCCTTCGATAGCTGTTGTTGCTAGCGCGCCTCGCGCCAAAAAAACCGTATGCATTTTTTTCGCTACAGCAGGAAGTAAAGGGATTTTTGCTAAATGCTCGCACTTAGACTTCGCCTCTCCTAAGCTTAACCAAAAAGGTACGGGCGCTTTTGATAGATCAATCTGAAAACTGATCCAAGGATGTGTTGTTTCGTATTCCATAATAATGTCCTTTGTTAATCATATTTAACCATTTGTTTTCAAAGTATATTATACATTATATTCAAAAATATGTCCACCATTTTGTCCGATAAAATGTCCATATATTTTAGGAATATCTTACTGAAATTTATACCTTAGTCACATGTATGTTGATTTTATAAATTTTTTACCCCGCCAATAACGCCCCGAGAGCGAGTGCACCAATAGCGATACGGTACCAGGCGAACGGCGCGAAGCCGTGGCGGCCGATGAAGGCGACGAAGGTGCGCACGACAAACAGCGCCGAGATGAACGACACCGCGAAACCCACGGCGATCATCGCAAAGTCATGCTGTGTCAGCTCGGCCGCGTTCTTGTAAACGTCGAGCGCGGCTGCGCCCACCATCGTCGGGATGGCGAGAAAGAACGAAAACTCGGCCGCCGTGCGGCGTTCCACCTTCAACAGCAACGCGCCCATGATCGTCGCGCCCGCGCGGGAAACGCCCGGAATCATCGACACGCACTGGAACAAACCGATCCCCAACGCGGTCTTGAGAGGCATTGCTTCAACGGATTCAATTTCCGGCTTCGGCGCCTTTTTCTCGATCCACAAAATCAGGAATCCGCCGACGATCAGAGTCACCGCCACAACCCAGGGGTTGAACAAAACCGATTTGATGAACCCGTGCGCCAGCGCGCCGATCGCGGCCGCAGGCAAAAACGCGAGCAGCACGACATAGATGAATTGCCGGGAGGCGGCGTCGCGGGGCGCGGTCACAAGCACGCGCCACAGGCGCGGAAAGAACGCGACGACGACGGCGAGGATGGCGCCGAGCTGGATGACAATCTCAAACACGTGGCCGGGCGGGCCCTGGAATTTCAACAGCTCGTCCATCAACAGCAAATGCCCCGTCGACGAGACGGGCAAAAACTCCGTCAAACCTTCGACAAGGCCGAGAATGATGACGTTCAGCAATCCATCGAACATGCAAAAATCCGGGGCTAGTGAAACGGGGCGTAAGGTAGGACCTTGATCGGGGGTTGTCACTTGGGATTTTTGATCAAATTAAATTGGCGTCATTCCCGAAACCGCGAAGCGGTTGCCCTCCTGCGCTTCTTCGAAGCTTCGGAGGGTTTGCACTTGTGTCCCCCGTAGCTTTAGCGAAGGGGGATCGGGAATCCATCTTAGTCGCCATTAAAATGGATCCCCGCCTTCGCGGGGATGACGCAATTGGTTCATAAACCCCTCCCTCATCCGCCTTCGCCAAAGCTTCGGATGACGCTATCAAATTCACAAAGCGCGGCCCAATTTTCCGGGATGACGCCCCTATATAGCCTGTTAAACCCGCCCCTAACCTCTTTATTTCTTTCAGTATTTGACCCTAAAAAACAATCGTGTAGATTGTCGCGGGTAAAAATTGAAGGAAGAGGCATTCAAAATGACGGATACGGTTGCTGCACCCATGACTGGGCAACTTATGAAAGGCAAGCGCGGCCTGATTATGGGCCTGGCGAATGACCGCTCGCTGGCTTGGGGCATTGCGCAAGCGGCCGCGGCGCACGGCGCGGAACTCGCGTTCACCTATCAGGGCGAACCGCTGTTGAAGCGTGTGAAGCCGCTTACGGAATCCTTGGGCTCAAATATTCTCATTCCCTGCGACGTGACGGACGAGGCCAGTCTCGATACCGTTTTCAAGACGCTGGAAGAAAAATGGGGGCGGCTGGATTTTCTCGTCCACGGCATCGCGTTTTCCGACAAGAAGGAACTCGATGGTCATTACGTCAACACGACACGCGCCAATTTCATGCACACAATGGACGTGTCGTGCTTTTCGTTCACGGCGCTGGCGCAACGCTGCCTGCCGCTTATGACCGAAGGCGGAAGTTTGCTGACGCTATCGTACATCGGCGCGGAACGCGTCATCCCGCATTACAACGTCATGGGCGTCGCGAAGGCTGCGCTTGAAGCGAGCGTAAAGTATCTCGCCGTCGATCTCGGCGCGAAGAACATTCGCGTCAACGCCATTTCCGCCGGGCCGATCAAGACGCTGGCGGCCAGCGGCATCGGCGATCTCCGCTATATCATGCGCTGGAACGAGGTTAACTCCCCGCTCAAGCGCAACGTGACGATCCTCGACGTGGGCCACAGCGCGCTGTTTCTGCTGAGCGACATGGGCGCGGGCGTGACGGGCGAAGTTTTGCACGTGGACGCGGGCTATCACACCGTCGGCATGATGGCCGTCGATGAAGCCAAGACCATCGCCGAGCTTATGAACCAGTTCGCGGCGACAGCTCAAGGAAGTTAGGAGATCATGGCAGGCAACAGCTTCGGCACGCTTTTCCGTTTCACCACTTGGGGCGAAAGCCATGGCCCCGCGATTGGCGTCGTTGTCGACGGTTGCCCGCCCCTCATTCCCTTGACCGAAGCCGATATCCAGCCGTGGCTTGACCGCCGCCGCCCGGGCCAATCGTCAATCACGACGCAACGGCAGGAGCCGGATCAGGTCAAAATTCTTTCCGGCACGTTCGAAGGCCAGACGACCGGCACGCCGATCAGCCTGATCATCGAAAACAGGGATGCGCGTTCGCGCGACTATGAAGCCATCAAGGACAAGTTCCGCCCCGGTCACGCCGACTACACCTATCACGTCAAGTATGGCATCCGTGACTGGCGCGGCAGCGGCCGTTCTTCCGCGCGCGAGACCGCGTGCCGCGTGGCCGCGGGCGCCGTGGCGCGAAAAGTTCTCGGCCCCGACATCGCGATCCGCGGCGCGATCATACAAGTCGGGCCCCACATCATCGACCGCAACGGCTGGGACTGGAATGAAGTGAACAACAACCCGATGTTCAGCCCCAACGCCAACGCCGCGCGTTTCTGGATGGAATACATCGAACAGATCCGCAAGGAAGGCTCGTCCGTCGGCGCGGTAGTGGAAGTGATGGCCTCCGGGGTGCCCGCGGGTTGGGGCAATCCGCTTTACAACAAGCTCGATGCCGAGATCGCGCGCGCGCTGATGTCGATCAACGCCGTCAAGGGCGTGGAAATCGGCGACGGTTTCGCGTCCGCCGCGCACACGGGCCTTGCCAACAGCGACGAGATGCGCGCGGGCCCTGACGGCAAGCCGCAATTCCTCTCAAACCACGCCGGTGGAATTCTTGGCGGCATTTCGACAGGACAGGATATCGTCGCGCGTTTCGCGGTGAAGCCCGCCAGCTCGATCCTCAAGCCGCAACAGACGATCGACAAATACGGCAATAACGTCGATGTCGTCACCGAAGGCCGCCACGATCCTTGCGTCGGCATTCGCGCCGTGCCCGTCGGCGAAGCCATGGTCGCCTGCGTTTTGGCCGATGCCATGCTGTGCCAGAGGGCCTTAATTCGTTAAAATTTCAGCGCATTTCCTTGCTTGCCTGGCCTGTTTGCGTTACCTTTTGAGGGTAACGATGGGCTCTACGGCCATGAACGAAACGCATGTGCAAAAGCCCTCCTATGAGGAGTGGCTGTATTGGTCCCAGGTGGTTATCGACCGCCTGACTACCGTCGTGCACGTCTACAATAAGCCGCCTTTCACCGACGTTTTCATGCCGGAAAACGAGCGCCAGATGAAAGTATCGTTAACGGTCGATATCATCCGCCGTTTACACTCATTAACGGATGACGTCGACTTCCAGTCCACCGAAGAAGCCCAAGTAGCGGGACGGGAGCAGGTTATCGACAACGTTCAGCCCATTTTCCGGGATGTTTTACACCGCTTGCCGACTTTTTCGAGCGATATGCAGTCCCTCCTAAAGTCCCCTTGGTACGACAAATGCGCCGGCAAGGTCGCCAACGATCTTTTCCGGGGCCCTGATGGCCGTGAATCCGAGGGGATAGGCAGCGGGCACCCCGAGCATGGCCGCTTGCCGGAGGTTCTTGAGACCCTGTTGGAACGCGAAATCGTCGGCGGCGCTCGGGCCCCTTCCGAGGAAAAGCGCCCCCAGAACGCCCCCACCATCCGGCGGGAGGAACTGGCTCGCCTCTGGGGCAAGCGGAACAGCTCTTTCCTGCGCTCCGCCGGGCGGGTAGACTAAGGGAAACGACCCTTTTACATTAAGGAATTATCATGGCCACGACGTATAGCCAACGCGCCCCTTTTAACGACTGGTGGTACTGGTCCGAATGTTTGGTCAAGCGCTTCCGCACGATCGCCGACATCTACAAGGAGAACGGCGAGATGGAGCGCAGCCAGCAAGCCAACGAGTGGAGCAAGAAGCTCAAGGACAACTGCATGGTGCCCGTCATGGCCGCGCGCAAGGGCCTGAAGACCGACGAGCAAAAAGCCGAAGTGAAGCAGCTTGAGGAAGAAGCCATCGTCAGCGCCGCGAACATGTTCCGCGATTTGTTATCGAACCTGCCGTTCATCTCGAGTGCCATTCAGGACTTCCTCTACATCAACTGGCAAGAATGCAAATGGGAAGATCCCGAGGACGACAAGGATGAGTTCGACGAAGAAACCGGCCTGCCGATCAAGAAGAAGAAAAAGAAGAGCGGCGACACGCGCATCACCGAGCTTTTCTGGGGCCCCAAGGCGCGGCAGGACGAAGGCATTCGCAGCGGCGAAGTGAAGGACGGCGGCCTGCCCGGTATTCTCTACAACTTGCTTGTCGCGGAAAAATCTTCCTCGAACCGCGCGCCGACGGACTACGGCCAGGTTCTCCAATCCGCCGCGGCCCAACAGTATATCGCGACGAATACCCAGAAGTGGGAAAAAGCCGGCGTCGTGATGAACCTGAAACCGCCCGGATCGATTTAACAGAGGACAGAGGACAGATGACAGCCGACAAGGATCAGATTATGAATAATCAAATGCAAGCCCCCCATCGTCCCACACTCAATGCTTGAATCCGATCTCAGTTCGCACATACTTCTCCATGGCGCAGAAGATTTTGCCGCCATGCGCAAAGCCGGGCGCTTGGCCGCCGAGGTGCTGGATTTCATTACGCCTTATGTCGTGCCGGGCGTTACCACGGCCGAACTGGATACGCTGTGCGATCAGTTTACGCGTGACCATGGCGCGACCTCCGCGCCGCTCGGCTACCACGGCTATCCAAAAGCCACCTGCATTTCGCCCAACCACGTCGTTTGCCACGGCATCCCGGGCGACAAAAAGCTGGCGAACGGCGATATCGTCAATATCGACGTTACCGTCATTCTGGATGGCTGGTATGGCGATACCAGCCGCATGTACTATGTGGGCGACAAAATCAGTCTTAAAGCGCGGCGGCTTGTGGAGGTAACGTATGATTGCCTCATGGCCGGCATCGCCGCCGTTAAACCGGGCGCCACGCTCGGCGACGTGGGCCACGCCATTCAGCAAATTGCGGAAGGCGCGCGTCTTTCCATTGTCCGCGATTTCTGCGGGCACGGCCTTGGACAGGTCTTCCATACGCTCCCCTCCGTCCTGCATTTCGGCAAGCCCGGCGAAGGCGACGTGCTCAAGCCCGGCATGTTCTTTACCATCGAGCCGATGATCAACGCCGGACGGTACGAGGTAAAAGTCCTGAAAGATGATTGGACGGCGGTAACAAAGGACAAATCGCTGTCGGCCCAGTTCGAGCATTCCATCGGCGTGACGGAAATCGGGGCGGAGATTTTTACGCTCTCGCCAAAAGGTTACACACGGCCACCTTATCCCCCATGACAAAGCCGAAAATTGATAAACCCCACTACACCGGTCATCGCCAACGCTTGCGTGAGCGTCTCTTCCACGCAGGGCCGGAAGCATTGCAGGATTATGAGTTGCTTGAAGTGCTTTTGTTCGCCGCCATTCCCCGGCGCGACATCAAACCGTTGGCCAAACAGTTGCTCGATGAATTCAAGGACCTCTGGAGCTTGATCAACGCCAAACCGGAACGCTTGACGGCTTTTGGGTTAAGCGAAGCGGCAGTTTCGCTGTTATTAACGACGGGCGCTATCGCGCTGCGCGCGCATAAAAAAACTATCATCGAACGGCCCCTTTTGAGCAAGTGGCAAGCCATTGTCGATTACTGCCGCGCCGCCATGGGGCACGAGCCCAAAGAGCAATTCCGCCTGCTTTTTCTGGACCGGAAAAATCACCTATTGGCCGAGGAAATTCATCAGCAAGGCACCATCGATCACACGCCCGTCTATCCCCGCGAGGTCGTGCAGCGCGCGTTGGAAGTCGGCGCCGGAGCCGTCGTTCTTGTCCACAATCACCCAAGCGGCGACGTAACACCCAGCAAAGCCGACATCGACATGACGCGTTCAATTATGGATGCGTGCCGACCCTTAGGAATCGCCGTTCACGATCACATCATTATCAGCCGCGCGAATGTGGCGAGCTTCAGGGCGCTAGGGTTGTTGTAAGACCGCCTACCGAACCGCGCCCGCGAAGAAAAACCAGCCCAAGCCAAGCGTAAAGATAAGACAACCATAGGCCGCGTGTTCGGCCACGACCCATTTAAGCGAACCATGATGCGCATAACTATGCGCAAACATAACGCCGCTGATAAATGTCAGCGCGGGCGCAACAGGATTCCGGAACATGATATGCGTAAAACCAAAGCAAAACGCGCTTATCGCAATCAGGACCGTTTGTTTCGCGAAAAGGGGGCGATAGCGCTCAAAAAAGAAAGCGCGGAAGACAATCTCCTGCGGCACCACGGATAGAATGGGGTAAAGCAACATAACGACGGTCCAGAGCACAGGACGATCCAGCGGAAACCGGAAAAGACGCTCCGGCGCGAGATATAAAGTCAGCCCAAAGAGGGCCGGAACAAGCAACAAAAAACGCGCAACAATAAGTTTTTTCAATTCGCGCGACAAACCTTCGCCATTCCAAAGATGTGCCCAAGAAAAACCCGGCGATCGACACAGGCGATAGATTGCGTAAACCGTCAGCCCCCACAAAGAAACGTGAATGATCAGGCGCGGAGGAAGTAAAAAGCCAAGAACAAGCGGAACGACTACAAAAAAGCCGATGATCTCGGACCATAACAAAATGGTTTGCAGATATACGTCATCCCCGCGAAGGCGGGGATCCCCTTTGGGCTTTCTTAAATAAACAAGAAAATGGGATGCCACCCTTCGCTGGCATGACGTCATGTTTAAGTTATCGCCGGGTTTCCCTGAAGGGGCTTTTTTAAAAGAACTTTTTTTAATTCCCCCCGAAGCGCTGGAACAATTTCCTGCTGAAACCACGGATTTTGCTTCAGCCAGCGCTGATTGCGCGGACTCGGATGAACCAGCGGCAGAAAGCCCTTCTTCAGGTGTTGGCGCCATGCTCTCACGGTCTGGGTCAGCGTTAATGATCGTGTCTCCGGCAGATAATACAACTGGGCATAACGCCCGATAAGCAAGGTCAACTTGATGTTCGGCAGATGACTCCGCACATTTGCATGCCATAGCTTTGCGCATTCCGGCCGCGGCGGCAGATCGCCGCCCCTGCCTTTGCCAGGATAGCAGAAACCCATCGGCATGATAGCGATTTTGCTCTCGTTATAAAAAGATTTGCGGGTCAGTCCCATCCAATCGCGCAACCGATCGCCTGAAGGATCGTTCCATGGCAGACCGGTCTTGTGCGCTTTTGTGCCCGGCGCCTGTCCGATAACAAGAACCTTGGCCGTCGACGGCCCAACGCGCAACACCGGTCGCGGTCCCAAAGGGAGATGCGCCGCGCAGCGCGCGCAAGCGCGCACACGTCTAAGCAGAATGTCAATTCTACCGGCCAAAGACTTCTTTCACTTTACTGAAAAACCGCTCGCTTGCCGGGTGCGTTTTGTTTTGTTCCGCTTCGGCCGCAAATTCCTGCAGCAATTCTTTCTGACGTTTGGAAAGATTTACTGGCGTTTCGACCATTAGCTCCACATACATATCGCCGCGCGAAGGACTCCGCAAAACCGACATGCCCTTGTGCTTGAGGCGGGTTTGGTGCCCTGACTGTGTGCCGGGATCGACTTTCATTTCCGTCATCGTACCATCGATCACCGGAACCTCGATGGTGCCGCCCAGCGCGGCCAACGTCATGGGTATCGGCGCGCGGCAATAAAGGTTCCCGCCTTCGCGCTGAAACAAGGGATGCGGTTCGATGGCGAGAATGACGTACAAGTCGCCGGATGGGCCGCCATGCTGGCCTGCTTCGCCTTCATTCGCTAACCGGATGCGCGTGCCGTTCTCGACGCCCGGCGGAATGTTGACAGCCAATGACCGTTCTCTACGAATACGCCCGACGCCGTGGCAATTTTTGCAAGGATTTTTGATAACAGTTCCCTCCCCCTGACATGTAGGACATGTGCGTTCGATCGTGAAAAAGCCTTGTTGCGCGCGCACGCGCCCGTGGCCTTGACACATCTCGCACATAATGGGCGACGTGCCTGGCGCTGTGCCTTGACCCTTGCAATCGGAACATTGGGCAAGGCTGGAAACCTTAATGGTTTTTTCCGTGCCTTTGAAAGCCTCTTCCAGCGTTATGGTAAGATCATAACGTAAATCCGCGCCGCGCGAGTTGCGTTGTTGCCGGCCGCCTCGGCGGCCGCCGCCCAGAATCTCGCCGAACATTTCTTCAAAAATGTCGCCAAAGCCGCTGGCAAAGTCGAAACCGCCAAACCCCGCGCCCCCGCCCTGTTCGAACGCGGCATGGCCGTAGCGGTCATAGGCCGCGCGGCGTTGTTCGTCGCGCAGGACTTCGTAAGCTTCGCTGATTTCCTTGAACTTGTGCTCCGCGTCCTTGTTCCCGTGATTTTTATCGGGATGGTATTTCATCGCGAGCTTGCGGTAAGCCTTTTTCAGGTCTTCCGCGCTGGCGTTTTTTGGTACGCCAAGAAGTTCGTAATAATCGGCTTTCGTGGTAGCCATTCAGCACGCAGTGATCAGCAATCATTTCTGATGACTGATGACTGTCCCCTGATCACTGTTTCTTGTCGTCCTTAACTTCGCTGAACTCAGCATCAACGACACCCGGCTCCGCCGGTTGTTCGGTCCCCGCACCGGGCGTTTCGCCTGCCGTTTGCTGGGTCTTATAAAGCGCCTCGCCAAGCTTCATGGCGGTTTGCGCCAAAGCCTCCGTTTTGCTGCGGATGGCGGCTGCTTCGCCGGAATCCAACACACCCTTAAGATCCGTGATCGCCTGTTCAATGGCCGAGCGGTCGCTTGCCGGGAGTTTATCGCCAACTTCCTTCAACGATTTCTCCGTGCTGTGGATGAGGCCATCGGCATGATTTCGCGCGTCGACTGCTTCACGACGTGACTTATCTTCGGCCGCGTGCGCTTCCGCATCTTTCACCATGCGTTGAATGTCGGTGTCCGAAAGACCGCCAGAAGCCTGAATGCGGATTTGCTGTTCTTTATTCGTGGCTTTGTCTTTCGCCGTCACGCTCACGATGCCGTTCGCGTCAATATCGAACGTCACCTCGATTTGCGGAATGCCGCGGGGCGCGGGCGGAATGCCAACCAGATCAAACTGACCTAACAGTTTGTTGTCGGCCGCCATTTCGCGTTCGCCCTGAAACACGCGGATGGTGACCGCGTTCTGGCCGTCTTCGGCCGTGGAAAATACCTGGCTTTTCTTCGTCGGGATCGTCGTGTTGCGATCGATAAGCCGCGTAAACACGCCGCCCAGCGTTTCGATGCCGAGCGACAGCGGCGTGACATCCAAAAGAAGCACGTCCTTCACGTCGCCTTTGAGGACGCCGCCCTGAATGGCCGCGCCAACCGCCACGACTTCATCCGGATTGACGCCACGGTGCGGCTCACGCCCAAAAACTTCCTTCACTGTCTCGATGACTTTCGGCATACGGGTCATGCCGCCGACCAAGATGACTTCCTGAATATCGGAGGGCTTCAAGCCCGCGTCCTTGAGCGCCTTTTTGCAGGGCTCAACCGTGCGCTGGATCAGATCTTCAACCAGCGATTCCAGTTTCGCACGGGACAATTTCACGCTCAAATGCTTTGGCCCCGTTTGGTCAGCCGTGATGAACGGCAGGTTGACTTCCGTCTGCACAGACGATGAAAGCTCTATTTTCGCTTTTTCCGCGGCTTCCTTCAGGCGCTGAAGCGCAAGGCGATCTTGGCGCAGGTCGATACCCTGCTCTTTTTTGAACTCATCGCACAGGAAATCCATAATCCGCGCGTCAAAATCTTCCCCGCCGAGGAATGTGTCGCCATTCGTCGACTTCACTTCAAACACGCCGTCGCCAATCTCCAGAACGGATACGTCAAACGTGCCGCCGCCAAGATCATAGACAGCGACCGTGCCAGTTTTCTTTTTCTCCATGCCGTAGGCAAGCGCGGCCGCCGTCGGTTCGTTGATGATGCGCAAGACTTCAAGACCCGCGATCTTGCCCGCGTCCTTCGTCGCCTGACGCTGGCTATCGTTAAAGTAGGCGGGGACGGTGATGACGGCTTGCGTAATTTTTTCGCCGAGATAGGCCTCAGCCGTTTCTTTCATCTTGATCAGAATGAAAGCGGAAATTTCGCTCGGGCTGTAAGTCTTGCCGTTGGCTTCGACCCACGCGTCGCTGTTCGTGTTCTTGATAATCTTGTAAGGCACAAGGTCGATGTCCTTTTGCACCATTGGGTCGCCGAAGTTGCGGCCGATCAAACGCTTGATGGCAAACAGCGTGTTCGAGGGATTGGTGACCGCCTGACGCTTCGCGCTCTGGCCGACGAGCCGTTCGCCCGTGCCCGTAAACGCAACAATCGAAGGGGTGGTGTTTGCGCCTTCGGCGTTCGGGATAACTTTCGCGGTCGCGCCTTCCATGACGGCGACGCAAGAATTGGTGGTGCCAAGGTCAATGCCTATAACTTTTGCCATTTTCGATTTCCTTTTCTCATCAAACGGTTGAGCCTTCTATCCGGCCTCTAACCGTAGTCTATGGGGTAATATAGGGATGATTTTCGCGGGTGCAATGGAGTCGATGGATTTTTCTTACCTTTTGTTTTTACTGACTCTTTCGGATAGTTCTGCCCCTCTTTACTTTGCGACGGATATTTCCGGAACCTAAAAAAAGCCTGCATTTTTCAATACTTTTTAACTATACAGGCTCTGTCTTTTCTGTTGTTTCTTTAGCGGCATAAATCTACAAAAGCCTTAGAGCGTTAGACATTTTCATTGATTAGGGTTTTTCACATGCGTGATTTAATTCGAAAATATTTTGGACTCGTGTTTTTAGGAATTATCGGTTTGTCCGTCCTAGCCGACAAGCTGCAAAATCCACCGCCCAATCCAGAAGCCCCAAAAGCCAAAAAAATCTTTTCGGAAGTCGTGGCTGATATGAAAATCGTCGGTGACGCCCTTGTCGTAAAGAGACATCCTGACGGAAGCCTCGAGGCTTGGGTTTCCCAAGAATCCCGGCGGCTCATGCCGAAGCTTTCCTTCAAGAAAGAGGAAGAATGTACAATTCCCGGCCCCAAAGGTTCATTGATGCTTGCCGGCTCGTCAGGGGGAAATGTTTCGTTTGTGGACATGTGCACAGGCAGCACGGTTTCGATCAGCCCAGAAAACGTGACCATCACGCAAAGCCTTCATCACGATCTTTGCCAGACCGCCCATGATCTGATGAAAGGCAATATCAAAACGGCTAAACGCCCAAAATTTAATGAAACGGCGGCACAGTCCCATTTCAATAAAAAAATACCTTAATTTAATAATACTTTACCGGGTTACGCTTCCGTATCCACTTTGTGCGTTGTGACTGACGGCCCCGCCTTTGCGACAGCCACAAGCGCTTCGCGCAGCAGACGATCCTGAATCATGTAGCCCGCCTGAATGACCTGCACCACCGTCCCGGCGGGTTGATCCGTGTCTTCCATTTCCATCATCACGCGGTGATAGTTCGGGTCGAAGATCTGCCCCAGCGGGTCGATTTTCTTGATCCCGAAGCGCTCAAACGTGGCAAGCAATTGGCGCTCCGTCGCCTCCACACCCATCACAAGATGTTTCAGCGTCTCGTCGTCCCCTTTTTCCTTCGGGATGGCCTCCAGCGCGCGGCGGAAGTTATCAGCGACAATCAGCATTTCCTTGGCGAAATTGCTTACCGCGTATTTGCGCGTATCTTCGATTTCCTTTTGGAAACGGCGGCGCGTATTTTCCGTTTCCGCCATCGCACGCAGCAGTTTGTCCTTCAGATCCGAAGCCTCTTTTTGCGCAGCTTCGGCAGAAGAAACTGCCGCCGCACTTTCCGGAGCTTGGGCTGGGGATGCCGTTTCCCCTTCAGGGACAGGCGCAGGTTTTACGACTTCGTTAGCCGCGTTGGCTGTGACAGATGCCGTTTCCGCCGTTTTGTGCTTGTGTTTAGTCATCTTTTTTCCCGGTTTTCTGCCTTCCTTCTATCTTTCGGGTAGCAAGGTTACAAGTATTTCAGCAATCAAGCTATTTTGGTAATTTTTCTTTCGTTTCAAGGGCTTTTTGCGCCCCTATTATCTGAAGCTTCTCGAGCAGACCTTCCAGCGACGGAGGGCTAATCCCTTGATCGTTTAAGGATATTAACCAAACCACTTATATGAAAAATATGGATAAATAGGCATTAAAACTAATAAAGGCGTTGATTTTGACCAAATAGGGCAATAACTTGCCTATATTGGTTGTCCCCAATTAAAAAAACCCGGAGGTAACACAATGAACAGGTCTTTGCCACCCGCGGATACAATCTATCTTTTACGCCGCTCGGCCAATGAAACGTGCCTGTGGATTGAAGTCCTTGGCGACCGAAGCATAGTGCGCCAAGCACATAAAATTGATAAGCCGGAAATAATTGAAGATGTCGTTACAAGTCCTCCAGACAGAAAGCACATATCTTGCCTGATAACTTCAGAAAAGCTTGCCGAACTGGCATTCGGACAATCATCTCTTTCAACCAAACTTTCAAAAGATATCCATATGCAATGTCTTGATGACCTTATCACGGTTGGGGTCGTTCATGGTTATATCAAGCCAACAGAGCGTCAAACAATCTTAGATCAGCGCATAAAAGCCATCCGGCAATTCTTTCCCCAAGCTTATGTTACAAACGGTTAACTTGACGGCAACTTCTGCCTCCCGAATCCGGGTTCACTTTGCCCATGCGAAGCACCCAGAGATCTGATTGTATCGATCATCTCCTTGAATAATAACAAATAATCTCTTTGGCACAAAGCATGCATCCGGTCTGTCGGGGACAAATGCGTCCCCGCGTCAAGATATTGGAAAAAGAGACAAAAAAATGCAGGCCGCCGGACTTGTTCTTACCTCGTACCAAGAATCGCTCACGCGAGCCATGGATGTCGTGGCGAACAATGTCTCGAACGCCAATACAACCGGATTCAAAAGGCAGGAAATCCAGTTTGATTCTTTGATCGTCCGCTCGACAAACGAAGACAAGCTGACCTTTGCCGCCGATCGCGGCACCTTCCGCAACACGGCCCAAGGCCCCATGCTCACAACAGGCAACCCACTCGATGTCGCCATTCAGGGAGCCGGCTATTTCCCCATCCAGACAGCAAACGGAACCTATTACACGCGCGCCGGGGTCTTCATGCTGAACGGGTCGGGAGAAATCGTGACAGGCTCCGGCGACAAATTGCTGGGCGACGGTGACCAGCCGATCACTCTGCCGGACGATGCTTCAGACATACACATCACCGCCGATGGGGTCATAACGGCCAAGTCGGGAGCCGGAACAGACGTGACACAAGTCGGTAAACTGAAAATCGTCAAATTCGACCGCGAACAGGAAATGCAGGTTGCCGGAAACGGCCTTTACAGCACTTCGCAGCAACCACAGACCGACACCGACAGCCGAATTGTTCAGGGCATGATCGAGCGTTCAAATGTCGAGTCCGTCAACGAGATCACAAACATGATTAAGATTTTGAGATCCTACCAGCAGACGGTGCATCTCCTTGAAAAGGAGCATCAACGCCAAACGGATTCCATCAACAAGCTTTCAAAGGCCACAGCATAAGAGAGGGAAAAGACCATGAGGGCACTCAGTATCGGCGCAACAGGCATGTTCGCCCAGCAACTGAACGTCGAAGTCATTTCCAACAACATCGCGAACCTGTCGACCACAGGCTTCAAACGCTCGCGCGCAGAGTTTCAGGATATGTTGTACGAGAACCTTCGCCGCGTGGGCTCGCCTTCATCCGATACCGGCACTTTGCTGCCATCCGGCCTGCAGCTTGGCCTTGGCGTCAAGCCTGTGGCCACGTACCGGATTAACGAGCAAGGCAATATGAGCGTCACTGAAAACCCCTACGATATCGCGATTAACGGCCGTGGGTACCTTCAAGTGCAGCAGCCCGACGGAACAACGGCTTATACACGCGCCGGCTCATTGCAATTGAATCAGGACGGGCAGTTTGTTACGGCCGATGGCTTGCAAATCCTTCCCGCTATAACCGTGCCATCAAATGCCACGTCCGTCACAATCAACGCCAGCGGTCAGGTGCTCGCAACAATTGATGGGCAGACGCAACAGCAAAACCTTGGCCAGCTGCAATTGGCCACGTTCGTTAACCCGGCAGGTCTTGAAGCCATCGGGAACAATTTACTGAAAGAAACGGAATCGTCCGGCTCGCCCGTTGTCGGAAACCCGCAGTCAGCCGGTTTTGGCAGTATTCTTCAATCAACGTTGGAAACCTCAAACGTGAACGTTGTGACGGAGATCACATCGCTTATTACGGCTCAAAGAGCTTACGAGATGAACTCGCGCGTGATCAAAACAGCCGACGAAATGATGTCAACCGTTAGCCAGCTCAGGTGATGACATGAAGCGTATCGGATGGCTTTTTTTCTTCGCTCTTTTCTTCGTCATTTTCCCAGCTCTGGCCTCGGAAACCGGCAACGTCGTCACGCTGCGCGCCATGACGGAAGTGAACCGCCCGGCCATCCGGCTCAGTGATGTTTTCACGAACGTTCCCGAAGGAGTTGACCGCGACATCGCTATAGCCCCATCCCCGGGAAAAAGCGTGGCCTACGACGTGCGCGTGTTGACTCGACTTGCAGAAAAATACCGTTTGAAATGGCACCCTCTAAGCCTTGGTGAGCGCATTATTTTAACGCGCGCAGCCAAGCGGATTACGCAGGACATGATCCGTGATGCCGTCGTCCAAAAACTGAAAGAACAGGACATAACAGGCAAGATGGACATTACTTTCGATAACCGCAGTCTTGAAGTCAATTTGCCAGCCGAGCATTCCGGCGAGTTTGAGCTTAATAATTTTACCTATGACTTGCAGAACAGACGGTTCCGCGCCGATTTCATGGCCAAAACGGATTCGTCACCGGTTGTGCTTCCGGTAACAGGGCGTGTAACCGTTAAGCGTGAAGTCGCCGTTCTCAGCAAGCGGCTTGAGGCCGGCACCGTCGTTGGCGAAGCGGATGTTGATTGGCTTCTCGTTCCGGATACTCGGCTGACTTCCGACATGATTACGGACATGACCCAACTCGTCGGCCGAGAATTACGTCGCGACACCGCCGAAGGACAACCCATTCGCAGTCGCGATCTTTTGGCGCCGCGCTTGATCACACGGGGTTCGATTGTGACCCTGAAAGTTGAAACCCCGTATTTACTAGTGACAGCCCAAGGCCGCGCGTTGCAAGACGGCAGCATTGGCGACACCGTGAGAATTACCAATACGCAAAGCAACCGCGTTGTCACGGGGACCGTTGAATCTTCGGGCGTGGTACGTGTTCAAACCGCCCAGCGCGTAGCGTCAGTGTCCCGGGGGACAGATAAGCCATGATTGATTTCTCCTTGCGCAAAACAATCCTTCTCATCAGCACACTACTGGTTTTATCAGCTTGTAATGCTTACAACAGACTCAACGAGGTGGGCTCCCAGCCTAAACTCGCGTCCGTGCAAGATCCCAGTAAAATTGCCGGCGTTACGCCCGTAAAAATGCCCATGCCGAACCCGACGCTCAGCGAACGCCAGCCGAACTCTCTGTGGATGACGGGATCGCGCGCTTTTTTCCGTGATCAACGCGCCAGTCGTGTCGGCGACATTCTAACGGTCGTCATCAGCATCGATGAAAAAGCCCAGCTTTCGAACGAAACAAAACGCGAGCGAGCGAATACCGAAGACGCGGATATCACGAAATTCTTGGGCTATGAAACCCAGTTGCACCGCTTGCTGCCTGATGAAGTAACGCCGTCGTCCCTCATTTCGGGCGGCAGCACAAGCACCAGCAACGGCAAGGGTTCCGTGGACCGTTCCGAAAAAATCAATCTCCGCGTCGCGGCCACCATTACGCAGGTCTTGCCGAACGGCAATCTTGTGCTGGCTGGCAAACAGCAAGTCACCGTGAATTACGATTTGCGTGAACTGCTCGTTACAGGTGTCATCCGGCCAGAGGATATTAGTGCCGAAAACACGGTCACGTATGACCAGATTGCAGAAGCGCGCATTTCCTACGGCGGTCGCGGCAGCATTCAAGACGTGCAGCAACCCCGCTATGGACAGCAGGTCTTTGACATTATAATGCCCTTCTGATCGAAGACTATTCCACCCATTGCCTTCCGGTCATAATCCCGTCATGATGCCGACTTCATGACAGAGAGCCCTCATAAAATAGCCTTAGCGCTAGGCGCGAATATTGGCGATCGGCTGGCCGCCTTGCACGCGGCGCGTGAAAGCCTGGCTGAGCATATGTCTATCACGGCCCTTTCGCCTATATACGAAACGCCTCCTGCTTATGTTACGGACCAGCCTTCTTTCCTGAACGCCGCCATCACCGGCACAACCGGTCTAGAGCCCCAAGCTCTTCTTTTTACAGTGAAAGAAATTGAACGCGCCATAGGCCGCAAGCCGACCTTCCGGAATGGCCCCCGAGTCATTGACATCGACATCCTTTTCTATGACGATTTGCAGATGCGCACGCCCGAACTCACGATCCCTCATCCTCTAATAGCTGAACGGGCTTTCGTCCTTCGTCCTTTTGCGGATATTGCTGGTAATTGGATACACCCTGTTACAAACATAACGGTCAGCGCCATGCTGGCGGCCCTGCCCGCCGATGAAAGTATTTACGTTATCAACGAGGCTTTGTAGATCGTGTCTGCTTTTCCCGCCATCCTCGATCTTGGCCGCCGTCCTTTGGTGATGGGCATTGTAAACATGACGCCGGATTCGTTTTCCGGCGATGGCCTTCTGAGCCACCCGAATTACGTGACGGCAGCTGTCGCTCAAGCAGAGCAAATGGTAGCCGATGGCGCGGATATTCTCGACATTGGCGGTGAAAGCACACGCCCGGGCGCAGAGCCTGTCGAAGCGGAAGAAGAAAGACAACGTGTCGTTCCCGTTATCGCGGCACTTCATGCAAAAATGCCACAAGTGCCGCTTAGTGTCGATACGATGAAGCCTAACGTTGCCGCTGAAGCCCTGGAGGCCGGCGCCTGCATCATCAATGACGTGTCGCGCACGAAGCAGGACAAAGCCATGCTGGCACTTGCGGCCTCAACCGGCGTTTATATCGTGCTCATGCATAACCGCACCATGGAGGGATTGGTGACCGTGACGCCAGGCCTTGGCAGCGAGTATCATGCGCCGGTTTATGAAAACATCGTTTCGGATGTTATGCGCGATCTGCGCGCGTTAGCAAACCGCGCCAAAGATGTTGGTATTCCAACCGACCGCATTATTCTTGATCCGGGTTTTGGTTTTGGCAAAACCGTTGAGCAGAACTTGCTCTTGATCAATGAGTTGGATAAACTTAAGTCGCTTGGCTACCCGTTGTTGGCTGGACCATCGCGCAAAAGTTTTATTGGTCGCGTTCTGGAAGCGCCACCGGAAGACCGGCTTGAAGGAACCGCGGCTACAATTGCTATATGCGCCCTGCGTGGCGCATCTATTTTACGTGTTCATGACGTAAAAGAAATGACGCGTATCGTAAAAATGGTCAGCGCAATAAAATCTGCGGCCTGAATTTCCTTTCATATCAGTGGGCCTCAGCCCAATTACGGGCATGACCAGCTTCGGCCACCAATGGCACCTTGAGTTTTAGCGCAGGCAATGGCGCTTGTTGCATTACGCTTTTCACCAGATCTGCTGTCCCTTCAATCTCCTTCACCGGGACCTCGAATACGAGTTCGTCGTGCACCTGCAACAGCAGTTTCGCCTTGAGTTTTGCCTCATTCAAGGCTGACGGCATACGAATCATAGCGCGTTTCATGATATCCGCCGCCGTGCCCTGCAATGGCGCGTTAATGGCTTGCCGCTCGGCCGCGCTGCGACGCACGGCGTTTTTCTCGCGGATGCCCGCGATATGCACCCGTCGCCCGAATAACGTTTCGACATAGCCATGCGCACGCGCGAATTCTTTCGTCGCTTCCATCCAATCGCGTAATTCGTGGAATCGATCAAGATATTGACGAATAAATTCGCTTGCCTCACCGGGCGTATAGCCAATTTGTTTGGCAAGCCCAAACCCGCTGATGCCGTAAATAATCCCAAAGTTGATCGCCTTGGCTTGACGACGTTTTTCAGGCGGCAGTTCTTTAAGCGGAATGTTAAAAACCTGACTGGCGGTCAATGCATGAATATCCACACCATCGTGAAAGGCCTGGATAAGCGCGCCAACGCCCGCCGCTTCGGCTGCCAGCCGTAACTCAATCTGCGAATAGTCGACGGAAAGCAGTTCGTGACCATCGGCCGCCACAAAAGCGCGGCGGATCGCACGGCCATCCTCGGTGCGAATGGGAATATTTTGCAGGTTAGGATCCGTCGACGACAAACGGCCCGTCGCTGCGCCAACCATCGAAAACGACGTGTGCACGCGCCCTGTCTTGGGATCGATCTGATCCGGCAGCGCGTCGGTATAAGTTGATTTCAGTTTTGCGAGCGCGCGCCAATCAAGCGCTTTTGCGGCGATTTCATGGCCTGCTTCGGCTAAAGGCTCCAGAACATCCACGCTTGTGGAATAAGCCCCCGTCTTGCCTTTGCTGCCTCCCAGCAAACCCATTTCATCAAAAAGAACATCGCCGAGTTGCTTCGGCGAGGCCACGTTAAAAGGATGACCTGCCATAGCATGAATTTCGGTTTCCAGCGCCTGCAAACGTTTGGCCAATTCGCCGCTCTGTACCCGCAAGATAGAAGGATCAATCTTTATGCCCGCCTTTTCCATAGCGGCAACAGCAGGGATCAGTGGACGTTCGATCCGCTCATAAATGCCCATGACGTGGTGTTGCGCCACCATCGGTTTCAGCAAGAACCACAGACGCAAGGCATAGTCAGCATCCTCAGCCGCGTATTCCTTGGCTTTATCAAGCGGCACACGATCAAAAGTTGTCCTTTGCCGCCCCGTCCCGACAACATCGTCATACGTGATCATTTTATGCTGAAAATACTTGAGCGCCAGTTCATCAAGTCCGTGGCCGTGCAATCCTGCGCCCAATACATAAGACAGCAATATTGTGTCGTCATAAGGCTCTATGGCCAAGCCGTGCTGTCCTATAACCTGAAGATCAAACTTCAGGTTATGCGCAATTTTCAAGACAGTTGGATCGACAAACAAATCTTTTAGCTCTTTAACCAAATCGGCTATTTTAATTTGTTTCGGGGCTTGCGTCGCTTCAAAGTCAAATCCGTTTGCCGTCTTCGAGGGGTCGACATGGTGAAGCGGAATATAACAGGCTTTACCAGGCGCTGTAGCCATAGAGAGACCAACCATTAACGTTGTCGACGGCGTCAAAGAGTTGGTTTCCGTATCAATCGCAACATATCCCTGGGCGCGCGCAGCCTCGACCCAACGGCGGAGATGCGCGACATCTTGCACAAGCTCATAATGGATCGGGGCGTGTGTAATATGCTTTATGTCCGGCAAGGGTTCTGCAGCAGGTTCAACGACCGGAGCACCTTTTTCTGGCGGTGCGCTTTTGGGAGAAAAAGCCGGGGTTACTGTCTGCATTTTACCGGGTTCCATCCGTGCCAAGATAGAACGAAACCCTTGTTGCTCCAGGAATGCGATTAGTTCGGGCTTATGGTCAATACGCGCCCGAAGCTTTTCAATAGGCGCCGGTAAAGGAGCCTGATCGTCCAGCGTTACCAGCTTTTTAGAAAGGCGCGCCTGTTCTGCAAATTGAGTCAGTTGTTCGCGTCGCTTGGGTTGTTTGATTTCGTGCACGCAGCGCAAAAGATTTTCGAGATTACCATATTCAAGGATAAGTTGTGCCGCCGTTTTGACTCCTATGCCCGGCACACCCGGTACGCCGTCGCTGCTATCCCCGGCCAGCGCCTGAACATCGATCACCTTGTCCGGCGGAACGCCAAACTTTGCCTCGACTTCCACCTCACCGATGGGCACAGACTTCATGGGATCGAACAACTCCACACCTGGACGGACTAACTGCATCAAATCCTTGTCGGCGGAAACAATGCGCACATTGCGACCATGTTTTACCGCCTCGCGGGCATAGGCAGCGATAAGATCGTCGGCCTCGTAATTCTCAATTTCCAGCGCTGGAATACCGTAGGCACGCGTCGCCTCGCGAATAAGCGGGAATTGCGGGATCAATTCCGGCGGCGGCGGCGGCCGGTGCGCTTTGTATTCCGGAAAGATATCGTTACGGAAGGTTTTGCGTGCCGCGTCGAATATGACCGCAATGTGCTCGGCTTTCAGGTCCGTTAGCAGCTTTTGCAGCATATTGCAAAAACCATAAACGGCGTTAACCGGCACGCCATCCGACCGCGTCATGGGCGGTAGGGCATGAAAGGCCCGGAAGATAAAGCCTGAGCCGTCGATGAGGTATAACGTTTCGGAATAAACCGGATTCATAAGATCATTCTAGGCATGAACAGAGGATTATTCCTAGGGGAAGTTGAACCCCTTTCGCGTCCAAACAGGTTAGGATATAAGGAATTCCCTTACTTTGGCTTGCCGCATGTCCTTGCCCGCTACCAAAACATCTTTAGAGAAGGCTCAGTTGCTTCCCGACCTTGCCATCGAGGTTAGGGGATTAACGAAAACCTATCGTAAGTCAAAACATGCGACGGCCAAGGATGCTCTTAAGGGTATTGATCTCGCGATCCCGCGCGGCAGCATTTACGGCCTTCTCGGCCCGAACGGCGCCGGAAAATCAACGTTGATAAACATCCTGGCGGGACTCGTCATTAAATCCGGCGGCGAAGCCCGCGTTTGGAACCACGATGTTGTCCAGCAACCTCGGCAGGCCCGCAGCGCCATTGGCGTTGTCCCACAGGAGTTGAACCTTGACGCTTTTTTCAGTGCACGCGAGTTACTCGAACAGCAAGCGGGGCTTTACGGGGTTCCGAAAAAAGAACGCATCACGGATAAACTTCTGGAAACTGTTGATCTGACGGACGTTGCGGATGCGCATGCGCGAACACTTTCCGGCGGCATGCGCCGCCGCCTTATGGTGGCGAAAGCAATGGTACACAGTCCGCCCGTTCTTGTACTGGATGAACCGACGGCCGGCGTTGACGTTGAATTGCGCCATGCGTTATGGGCTTCCGTACGCATGTTAAACAAGGCGGGTACGACCATTCTTTTAACCACACATTATCTTGAAGAAGCCGAAGCACTTTGCGGCCATATCGCTATCATCAACAACGGCCAACTTGTCGCCAACGACAGCAAAAAGAACCTGCTGCGCCGCGTCGACAACAAGCAAATCACGGTGACAATCGACAAAGATTTGAACGAGCTACCCGCCAATTTGAAGCCGCAAGGCTGGCAACTGCTCGGAACGCGGCGCCTCGCGCTCAGTTATAAACCAAGCGAAAACACAATCGGTCAAATGCTTCTAGCCATACAAGTCAATAAGTTTACCATCGTTGACCTCTCCACACGCGACACGGATCTGGAAGATATTTTTCTTCAGCTGACGCAAGCCTCATGATTTTCTCGGAAACAGAAAGACTGCGATTGCGCTCATTGGAGAAAACCGATTTGCCACGGCTTGTCGAGTTGATCGGCGATTGGGCCGTCGCCCAATGGCTTTCGCGCGTGCCGCATCCTTATACAAGGAAAGATGGAGAGGATTGGCTCGCCCGCATATCGGCGCTTGAATCCGCTGGAAAGCCGGAATATTTCGTTCTTTGCGAAAAGAATGCGAACATTTTGATGGGCGCTTGCAGCATTCATCCGCCGCAGAAACCTGACCCAAAACCGGGGGAGGCCGAGCTTGGCTATTGGCTCGGCAAACCTTTTTGGGGCCAAGGCTACATGAGCGAAGCGGTGAAAGCCGTTTTGCCGATTGCTTTCGCTTCTCCGGATGTTTTGTTAATCACATCGCGAACTAACCCGAAAAATCAGGCGTCAAGAAATGTCTTGCGGAAAGCGAGTTTTAAATATTTGGGAATTTTTCCGCGTACGGAAGATGATTTGCGCGGCGAACCCGAATGCACACGTTGGGAATTGGCGAAAAGCGATTATAGGATATAGGTTTATATTATTAATATAGGAATAGTTTCACGTGGAACGTTCCGACCTTTCCTGTGCTTTTACGACCCTGCAGGTGGGGGAAAACACCTCAAAATTGACACCTGTAGGGCTTCAAAAACGTGAAAAACGCAACCTGCAGGGCCAGAAAACCTATTCAAAAACAGGTTTTGAACGCCGTTCGTCGGGTTTTGAGAACCTGTCCCCTCCGAGCTGCGGACCCGTTCGTCACATAAAACAGGTGGTTGCGTAACTCGCAAAATGCTGCTCACGCAATGTACTTGCAAAATGTTATTTACCCCTTTGTTAACTATTTGTTTTTGTTGTGTTATAATAGTTCATTGACCTTTTATTACCATACAGGGCTTTCGATTAACGAAATGTTGTGTTTATCCGCCTAAAATGGCTCAACATAAACTTGTATTTTTTTATGGATTTAAAACAAGACCTCGATTTCCCAAAAGTCCCGCGGCCGCACTTGGGTCGGCAAAAGCGGTTGCGTAGCTATAACCAGTTTCCCCTGCATTACGAAAACATTGCCGCCATGGCGGCGGACTTGCCACGCATTGCCGCCCTGGGGTTCAGCAGCGTTTGGGTCAACCCACTTTTCGAACCTTGCCAAAACACGGACTGGATATCGGCAGAGATCGCACGCGGCCTCGAAGGAACAAATCCCGGCACAAAAGATTTTAATATTGAATCCGACACCGGCAGTCCCTACGCCATAAAATCTTTCGACATAAATCAAAAAATTTCAGCCCATTCCGCGACGAACCTCTCCAACGAACAGCGGCGGAAAAAAGATTATGCCGACATCCGCCAATACACAAAAAAGGCCAAACAGCTGAGACTTACGCCTGTTTACGATTTTGTTATGCGTCATGTGGCCGTGGACAGCCCGCTTGTGGCGCAACACCCCGAGTGGTTCAAGAAACATTCGAACGGCAATTTTCTCTTTTTCGGCCGTGATGAAAATTATCATTCGACCGGACAAGCTTGGGACGATGTTCTCGAGCTCAACTTCGACGATCCCAAAACAAGGGATGAAATCATCGAACAACACCTCAAACCCATGGCCGCCATCGTTATCAAACAGCTCGGCTTCGAGGGCTTGCGTATCGATGCTGCCGGAAAAATTCCAATTGAAGTCTATGACCGCATCATGCCTTATGTTGACTATCTGTGCATGAAAACGCACGGAAAGCCTGCCTTGATCATGGGCGAAACATTGGGGCGGAATGTCGACGAGTTCCGGCACTTGCGTGGTGTTATGGACTATGTTTACAACTCGATTTATTTTTGCCCTTTTTCGAAAGAATTCTGGGACCTAGACGACACGCCGTTATCCTATTGCAAAGGAATTCTACAAGCCGAAGTCAGCCCGACAATCGGCTTTGCGGGCAATCACGACGTACCGCGACTTGCCTGGTTCTATCACCGCCAGCAACATATCCGCGGTACGCTTCTCAAAAAGGAAGTCACCGACCGGTGCATCAACGGCAGTATGCCTTTGGAAAAAGTCCGCAACATTTTCGTATCCCTTAACGATCAGCGCGCCTTCGACGGCGATGTCCTAAAAAGAATTGTCGCCACGGCCGTCCGACAAGGCGTTACATCGGGTGAGGAAGCTGAAAAAGCTTGCGCCGCTATCGATGAAAAAGGCATCTTGCCCCAGAAATACCTCAGGAACTGGTTCAACGGCCACCCACTGGCCGATTCCAAGGCCAGCCAGACTGTTTTCAAAAGCATTATCGATGCCATTTTCAACATCGTTGAGGAAGACAAGCAAAAAGAGTATAACGCGGCGAAGAAAGGCGAACAAAAAACAAAAAAACGCGTGTCTGAGCAAAAGTTCATCGATCTTTTGGGTGCCAGTACATTGGACGAAGCCGATTTACGCCATTTGATCAAGGAAGCTTTCTATATTACAGCTTTCGCCTCAGATGGCGGCTGGTTCTTTTCCCTTGGCGACGAGTGGGCTGTCACAAAAAAAACAAACGTGTTCAGAGCCTCGCCGGAAGACCTGAAAGAACGCGCCCGCGATAATTTAGACTTTTCCGAAACCATACGCGAAATTAATAACATTGTACGACAGCTGCCGCCGCCAGCAAACCCCGAATGGGTACAGCGCTGCTATCTGCAAAACACTGAAATGGATCATGCATTAACCTCTTTTTTGATCCATCAAGGACATGGGTTTTCCCAGCCGCCTCTGATGGTTATCGCGAATACCAGCGAGGAGAACCAGGTTATCGATTGCGAAACCTTCCGCGATATCCTCAGCGCCAACGGACGCAACAACACGCCTGAAAAAAAAGTTTTTCCAAACCGCATTTATATATGCGGGTCGATCGAGATGGATCCTGAACTTGTATCAACCCTCAAGTGCATCGGCGCTGAAGTTTTCTTCTCAGGTAACGCGCCCATTCATCTGCCCGCTCGACCTTCGAGCGGAAGTATCGTTGACCGCAAAACACGCCCCACAAGCTTAGACGTATAATCCACCATCGGGATGATGCGCGCGTAGTTCATGCGCAAAGGCCCGATGACGCCGATGGCGCCGATCACCTGTTCCTGGGCGTTCTTGTAGGGCGCGACGATGGCGCTGCATCCCGCGTGGGCAAAGAACGCATTTTCCGCGCCGATAAAAATCTTCACGCCTTCCGCGCCGCGCGCGGCTTCCAGAAGCCGCGCCATGGATTCTTCGGTTTCCAGCGCCTCGAACAGCTGGCGGACGCGCTCAATATCCTGAAGCGCGTTCACGTCTTCCAAAAGTTTCGACTGGCCCTTGATCAGCAATTGCACCGGCTCGGCCGCGCCCGACCACACCGCAAGTCCCGCCGCCACAAGTTTGCCGGTGAGTTCATCCAGCTCCGCGCGGCGCAGGCGGATGTCTTCCTCGATGCCGCGCTGCACGTCCGCAAGACAACGCCCAACAAGCCGGCGCGTCAGGTAATTGCCCGCCATGACCAGCGTGCCGGAGTCGATGCCGAGCGGCGCGTCGATCACGCGGTTTTCGACAAGCCCGTCTTCCGTCACGAGCACGACAAGCACGCGCCCCGGCGCGAGATTGATAAACTCGATCTGCTTCGGCGGCCGGTCCGTCTTCGGCGCGAGCACCAGACCCGCGCACGCCGACAGGCCCGCGAGCGCATCCGTGGCGCGCGCAAGAACGTCGGCGAGGTTTTTGCCTTGCGCGAGGCATTGCGCCTCGATGGTATTTTTCTCTTCCGCCGCGAGATCACCGATTTCAAGAATGCCGTCGACGAAAAAGCGCAAACCCGCATCGGTGGGCACGCGCCCCGCCGACACATGCGGCGCATGCAGAAGGCCCTGCGCCTCAAGGTCCGCCATCACGTTGCGGATGGTGGCGGGCGAAAGCGCCATGCCCAAACGCTCGGCAATCGCGCGCGAGCCCACCGGCTCGCCGGTCGCCATGAAGGCATCGACGATGGTTTTGAGTATTTCGCGCGAGCGCTGGTTGAGGTCGGGGAACATGAGGAGAGAATACAGGGGACAGGGATCGGGGGACAGGGGGTTTAAAGGACGGCAAAAATTCAACATATTGCGTCACCCCCGCGAAGGCGGGGGTCCATCTCCGATTGCATCAGTACCTTTTTCACTCGGATATGTGGCACTGCCGGTAAAGTCAGAAGATGGATGCCCGCCTGCGCGGGCATGACGCATTTATTTGAAAATAGAGCACTAAAAAAACAAACTGGATTCCGGATAAATTGCCCTGCTCTTGTGCAGGACAATTTTCCGGAATGACATTGGGGGAAAGCCCCTTGACTAAATTACGTATTATACGTATAATAAGGAATATGGGGAGAAAACAATCATGATCAAGGTTCCTTCAACCGAGTTTTCAAAGAACTTCGGCAAATACCGCGAGGCCGCGCTTCGCGCCCCCGTCGCCGTAACGTCGCATGAGCGCGTGACGGGGTACTTTGTTTCCGCCGATGAGTATGCGGCGTACATGCGGATGAAAAAAAGAATGCCGAAGGCCTTTGCGGTCGAAGAACTTTCGCAAGAAACCATTCAGGCCATCGCCAAGGCGAAAATGGCGCCGCGCCATAAGCGCCTTAACGCGCTTATGGACAAATAAATGCCCCTTCCCAAACCGGAACCCGGCCTTGTTATTTCCTATGCCTATTTGTGGCGTCATGAGCATAACAAGGGAAAGAAAGAAGGCCGCAAGACACGGCCTTGCGTCATCGTTCTCGCTGTCGAGGATATGGGGGGCGAAGAAGTCGTCACCGTCGCGCCCATTACGCACGCGCCGCCCGATGATCCGGCCTGTGCGCTGGAGGTGCCGATCAAGGTCAAGCGGCACCTTGGGCTGGACGACAAACGCTCTTGGGTTGTTCTCGACGAGGTTAATCAGTTCACTTGGCCGGGCTATGATTTGCGGCCCGTTCCAAGCAGCCGGACGCGCTATCATTATGGATTTATCCCGCCAAAACTTTTTGAGAAGATCAAAGCCGGCCTCTTGGATTTATTCCTTGCGCGGCGGGGTAAAATGACGCGGCGGGATTAAGTTTTCATTAGGCAGGCATCGACGATGGTTTTGAGTATTTCGCGCGAGCGCTGGTTGAGGTCGGGGAACATGAGGAGAGAATACAGGGGACAGGGATCGGGGGACAGGAAAATTGGGTGCGCGGCCCTCCGTGGCCGCGATCTTTCCGATCTGACAGGCGGAGCGGGTTGAGGTCGCGTTTAGACGACACAAAGCCTTTGACATACCCCTCCCCTAACCCCTCCCTCATCCGTCTTCGCCCTACGGGCTTCGCCGGACAGGAGAGGAGGGGGACTTTGATTTAACGTCTTTCCGGAAAATTTCCTGAGCGCCGCGAAGGAAATTTATCCGGAATCCAGTCAAACTTGACATCCGAACGTCCCCTTTTGGATAGGCCAACTGGATCCCGGAAACGCGCAAGCGCGCGTTTTCCGGGATGACGTTAAATGTAACCCGTCTATGTTAGATCGGGCTTTTCAATTATTCTTTCCCGCTTTGGCTCTGCCGCAAGACATCGAGGCGCTTTTGCAGAGCCGCGATCTCTTGCTCAATCGCGGTAATCTCGTCTTCGGCTGATGCCAAAGGATTGCCGCCACGGAAACCGCCGCCAAAGCCGCGTCCCCGGCCACGGCCCGCGCCCATACCGCCGAGCCGCCACGAGCCAAAGCACCTTCGCCATCCTCTTCCTCTTGTGTCCTGGGGCGCAGCGCCTTCTTGCGCGCACCCGCCTCGGCCCCACCCGATGGGACCCGTTCCTTGCGGACCTGTTTTATCCATTCTTGGCATGATAAACTCCTTTACGTTTCCGTTGTTGTTGGACTGTCCGCGTTTTCGTCTGTGATGAGGTGAAAGTTACCACCTCCAATTCTTAGCGCTGCGCCTTCGACAAGCGCTATCGCTACTGACCGGCGCGCCTGCGCCAGCACCCGCGAAAACGTCGGACGCGATACGTTCATCGAAGCGGCGGCCTTTTCATGCTCCAGCCCCTGGACGTCCGCCAGGAACAGGGCTTCCAGCTCTTCGTCCCTGAGCGCGATAATTTGAAGCTGGCGCACCGGGACGCCTTGGGGCTTATAGAAGCGCACAACCGCGTTGTGCCTGATATGCCTGAATTTTCTTGGCCTTACCATGTGGCCGCCCCTTTTATAATGAACGCTCGTTCATTATCTTCCGTCTTTTGGCCCTTGGTTGTCAAGACCTATTATGAATGAACGTCCATATTTAAGGGGGTTAGGCTTCCGCCTGTTTCGCCATTTTTTTGCGCGTGTGGGGATCGAGGTAGCGCTTGCGCAAGCGGATGGATTTCGGCGTGACTTCCACAAGCTCGTCGTCGTCGATGTATGCGATCGCTTTTTCAAGCGTCATTTGAAGCGGCGGCGTAAGACGGATGGCTTCATCCTTTCCCGCCGCGCGGATGTTCGTGAGCTTTTTGCCCTCGAGCACATTCACGTCCAAGTCCTTGTCCTTGCTGTGCTCCCCCACGATCATGCCTTCGTAAACTTTCGTGTTCGGCACGATCATCATCGGGCCGCGTTCCTGCAGCTTCCACATGGAATACGCCACCGCATCGCCCTGCCCGTTCGAGATCAGCACCCCCGTGCGCCGCGCCTGTATCGGCCCCTTATACGGCGCGTAGCCATGAAACAGCCGGTTCATGATGCCCGTGCCGCGCGTGTCGCTCAGAAAATCGCCGTGATACCCGATCAGCCCCCGCGAGGGCGCAAGGAAAGTCAGGCGCACCTTGCCGCCACCCGAAGGCCGCATGTTGGTAAGTTCCGCTTTGCGCTCGGACATTTTGCTAACGACCGTGCCGGAATAGGCTTCGTCTACGTCCACCTGAACTTCTTCGATGGGCTCCAGACGTTTGCCGTCCTCATCCTGAAATAGAACGCGCGGGCGGCTGATGGAAAGCTCGAAGCCTTCGCGGCGCATGGTTTCAATGATGATGCCCAACTGCAGTTCGCCGCGCCCAGCAACCTCGAATGAATCTTTTTCTTCCGTTTCCGTCACACGGATGGCCACGTTGCCTTCCACCTCGCGCAACAGGCGCTCGCGGATGACACGGCTTGTAACCTTTGCCCCTTCCGTGCCCGCCAGTGGCGAGTCATTCACCGAAAACGTCATGGCGATGGTTGGCGGGTCGATGGGCCGCGCCTGAATAGGATCCGTGACCAGAGGATCGCACAGCGTATCGGCCACCGTCGCCTTGCTCAGGCCCGCAATGGCCACGATATCGCCCGCTTGCGCTTCGTCGACCGGCACGCGATCAAGCCCCCGGAAAGCCAGCACTTTCGTCACACGGCCTTGCTCGATCATCTGGCCATCGCGCGTGATTGCCTTGATCGGCATATTGGGTTTGATCGTGCCCGTCTGAATACGTCCTGTAAGCAAACGGCCAAGATACGGGTTCGCTTCGAGAATGGTTGCGAGAAGACTGAACGGCACCGCAGCATCCACCTGCGGCGGGGGCACATGACGCATAATCAGGTCAAACAACGGCCGCAGATCCTTGGTTTCCTCGCCCTCTTCCGTGATCGCCCAGCCCTGCCGACCCGAAGCGAAAAGCGTCGGAAAATCGAGCTGTTCGTCCGTCGCGTCCAGCGCGGCAAAAAGATCGAAGACTTCGTTATGCACTTCCTGCACGCGCGCATCCGGACGGTCGACTTTATTGATCACGACCATCGGCTTGAGACCAGCCGCCAGCGCTTTTGAAACCACGAATTTCGTCTGCGGCAAAGGCCCTTCCGCCGCGTCCACCAGCAAAACCGCGCCGTCTACCATGGATAAAATGCGTTCCACCTCGCCGCCAAAGTCGGCGTGCCCCGGGGTATCGACGATGTTAATGCGCGTGCCCTGCCAGACGATCGACGTGCATTTAGCCAGAATGGTAATGCCGCGCTCACGTTCCAGATCGCCGGAATCCATCGCGCATTCCGCCACCTGCTGGTTTTCGCGAAACGAGCCGGACTGGCGCAACAAGGCATCCACAAGCGTGGTCTTGCCGTGGTCAACGTGGGCGATAATGGCGATGTTACGGAGTTCCATAATAATTTCCAGTCAATGTCTTTTCGGGCTAGGGCAAGTACTGTGAAAACCCAATGTTGCCTAGCACGCCTGTGGTCAGGGCCCAAATGGCCGTTACGGTAAGGGCCACTGCCATAAAGTGATTAATCCACGTCACGCTGTTTTCATTGATATGTATCCGGACCAACGATGTCCCGCCGCTGAGCATCAGCCACCAGAGAGACGAGCCCGCAAAAATTCCCAACACAAGAATAACCGCTTCCGTATGCGTTTCCAATCCACCGAAAGTCGCCACCACCGCGAGCATCGCAAAGATCGTTGCCGGGTTCGTCAGCGTGATCATAAAACTGCTGATTCCCGCGCGAAAAGCGGCCCATATCCATGGTTGCGGCGTATTGTTGTTATTATCGTTGTTGCCGTTCTCCGGTTGCGGCTGGCGCGGTTTGTCATGCCACGTGTGCCACGCGCCAAAGAGAAGCAACAAGCCGCCGACAATATGAATCGAATGCGTATACTCTTTTATCCAATCCATTATGGCCGCCACGCCGAATGCCGCGATAGCGCCAAAAAAAGCATCCGCAAACGCAGCCCCAAACCCGCTGATAAACCCGATCAGCAGGCCCTTCCGCATGGTGCGCCGGATGCACATAATCCCGACCGGCCCGACAGGAGCTGCAATCATCAACCCCATCAACAGGCCACGGTAAAGAACGCCTAATTCGTCAAACAAACCCATATCCTCGCATTAACTTTACTGGGCCAGCTTATGGCAGATTTACAGGGGAGTCGGCAAGAAGGGCGTAAAAACCCAAGCTCTATGTGATCTACACAAGACTTAACGATTTTTTATTCCCAGATCGTTTCGCCATTTTCAATAATCTTTTGCGGCGACGTGTTGTGTTGGGATGTTCTGCAAATATGCACTTAAGCCCCCTTATCCCACGCCAGAAAATGTTTGGCCAACCCGAAACGTATCGCATGTGATGCTCAAAATCCGCTTGCTCATCGTCTATTTTTTGAAGCGCGGAAGCAATAGCCTCTGGTCTTCCGGTAACATCACTCGCCTCACGATCCATTCGAAACTCAACGCGACGTGAATGGCTGGCGATAGTCAATCGGGCAATATTCGCAACGATTGGGGCTGCGACAAAAGATGCCGCCGTCATTACAGCAGGGGTTTTTAGTTCCTTACAGCCATATAAAATATCAATCAAAAGAGCGCCGGCCTGATAAATAAAATTTAATCCACTCGCCACAGAAGCTGTTGAGCCAAGAACGCCAAGAATTCGGGACTGCGTCAACGTTCCGGAAGTCAGATGCTTCAATTCGTGGGCCGACAAACCTTCCGCCTCATCAGAGTTTACACGGCGAAACAAAGCCGAAGAGAACAAGATAGCCGAATGCGGAACGGGGCTGCTTGCTGCAAATCGAGGATAATTTTTTATGACATATATCTCGGGGGGCGCGGCCATTTTCAACGCATTGGCTGCTTTTTTGATTTTCTTGGGAAGATGCCGAAACGCAAAAGGAAGCTCTTCATGTAAGAAAGGATCATTAATAATGTCTTCAAACTCGGAAGACAGCGCGGCCATGTAACGCCGGTCATGCAATAAAGCAATACCCACAGCAGCAAAAAGAATAGCCGGTGGCGCGATATAGAATCCTAAAGCCGTGCAAAGCCCAGCCATGACCGCTCCATGCCAGATAAAATTGAGACGGTCCGTAATGGTGTTTATTGAAATCGTGCTTTTTGAAACCATGAAAATTATTTTCCAATAAGTTTACTGTTGAACCCCGCAAGAACGCGTTTGCGGATCCGTTTATCGCATTTTTTATTACTTTCAGGCGCAAAAAGTGGGGGTAATCCACCTTGTTTAACCAACAAATTATGATTAACGGAGCGGGTTTTACGCCCGTTCGGCACGGCGTTTTTCGGATTCACGGCGCGAATAGATGCAGCCGCAGTAGGTTTGCCGGTAGAAACCCTCGCGCTTGGTGACGGCAAGGCTGCGCTCCGAACCGCCCTTTTGCCGCCAGTTATAATCCCAGTATTTCAAACCTTGATAACGCGACGCCGCCTGATGACCACACGCATTGACCTGATCCATATCCTTCCAACGCGAAAGGCCAAGACTTGTCGCTATGACGGAAAAGCCGTTTTCATGCGCGTAAAGCGCCGTTCGTTCAAGGCGCATCAAAAAGCATTCCGTACAACGCTTGCCCCGTTCGGGTTCGTCTTCAAGGCCTTTAACGCGCACAAGCCAATTGTCGTTATCGTAATCGGCGTCGAGGAAAGGGACTCCCAGTTTTTCCGCAAAGCGTTTGTTTTGCTCTTTGCGCTTTTCATATTCGTTGCGCGTATCGATGTTCGGATTATAATAGAAAACCGCGAAATCAAGCGCGTTTTCCTTAAGCGTTTCCATGATCCCGCCCGAGCATGGCGCACAGCAGGAGTGAAGAAGGGTTCTTTGCGGCTTTTGGGAAAAAGGGAAGGCTAGCGTCACGATACCTTCAATCTTTCAAATACGCACGCATCGATGCCAGAAGGCCATCCATGCCGCCATCGCGTTGCAAAATTGATGCGTATTCCTCGCGCTTGGTAATGGTTTGACTAACGCCTTCAATCGAAACATCAAGAATGGCGAATTTTCCACCCCTTTCCCCAACACGCCAGTCAATTTTTGTCGGCGGCGAGCGATCCGGATGCATGATCTGGCTTGTTACAACGTGCTCGGTGTCGCTTTCGCGTCGTGAATTAATGATCAACGATTTTTCCCCACGATGCCCAGTCAAACGATCAGCGTAGATTTTAACAACCGTTGATTCAAAAAGCTCCAGGTATTCCTGCTGCTGTTCCGGCGTGGCCGCGTTCCAGCCCCGGCCAATGACAAAACGCGCGATGGAAGATAGATCAAAATACTCACGGAGGATTTTACGAAATCTTTCTTTCTGCTGGTCAAACGACAAACTCTCGTCATCAATGACGTCCAGCGTTTCTTTGCCCATGTTTTGCACAAAATTGCCTGCCGGCGTCTGGATAGCGCCCATTGAACGCCGCGACAACGCCGCGCCCGGCGTAACGGTATTGGCCTTGGCCAAAACGGGCACGGATACCGCCGCAACAAATGAGGCAAGGAAAAGGCCACACATAATTCGTTTTGAAATCGGGGGCATGGTCGACTCCATCGATAATATTCCTACGCCTTTAACGCTTGCATAAATTTATGCCCGAAATAAGACGCTGTCTATCTGCAAAAGCACAAACAAAGGTTAAAGGTATTTTGGGCAAAATTTGCAAAGGCTTTTCGTTAAACCTTTTTCACGGCCACAACAGCATTCAATCCGCCAAAAGCAAAGGAATTGTTCAGCGCCGCGCGTATCGTCAGGACACGCGCTTCATTTGGCACATAATCCAGATCACATTCCGGATCCGGACCAAGGTAGTTGATCGTCGGCGGCGCTTTATCTCCGGCAACAGCGAGAACCGTCGCCAACATTTCCAACGCGCCCGCCGCACCAAGCGCATGGCCGAAAAGTGATTTGCTCGACGATATGGCAACTTTTTTCGCGTGATCGCCCAGTGCTTGCTTTATGGCCTTCGTTTCCGTGAGATCGTTGATGCGGGTGCCCGTCCCGTGCGCGTTGATATAATCGATGTCTTCCGGCTTCAATCCGGCATCCTGTATCGCCGAAACTACCGCGCGTGTCGCGCCGTTCACATCCGGCGTTGTCAGGTCGCAAGCATCGGAACTCATCCCGAAACCGGCGAACTCGGCATAAATTTTCGCGCCGCGCGCTTGCGCGGATTCGAGCGTCTCGAGCATAAACATAGCCGCGCCTTCGCCCAGCACCATGCCCGTGCGGTTGACGGAAAACGGGCGGCAAAAATCCGGCGCCATTATGCGTAAAGCCTCCCAGCCTTTCAACGTGCCAAACGTCAGGCAAGATTCCGAACCCCCCGTGATCGCCATATCGAACAAACCGGACCGCAACATATGCAGGGTCACCCCCATGGCGTGGATGGCGGAAGCGCATGCGCTCACCACCGTAAAGCCCGGCCCTTTGATGCCAAGAGCCATGCTGATCTGGCTGGAGCCGGCGTTCGCCATCAGGCGCGGAATAGTAAAAGGATGCACACGTGGATGGCTGTTATCATCCATAAGCTTCATATAGGATTCTTCCAGCGTGTTCTGCCCACCCACGCCCGTCCCCGTAATCACCGCCGTGCGCAGGGCTAATTCCGGCGTCAGCGTCAGACCGGAATCTTTCATTGCCTGACAAGCCGCAGCGACCGCCAGTTGCGAAAAACGGTCCAACAACGAAGCTTTCTTAACGTCGATATAAAGACCGGGATCAAATCCTTTGACGACCGCTGCCGGAAAACGGACTTCTTTTTTGCGGTAGGTGAAACCGACGCTTTCGATGCCGCCGTTGCCTGCAAAAAGATTTTTACCGAACGTGGCTACGTCTTGCCCGATAGGGCTGACGACTCCCATGCCGGTTATGACAATGCGGCGTTTGTTTTCCATCGTCAGTTTTTCGGGCTTAAGGGTTGATTCAAGGACAGGCTCAATTCTGACCTGAAGCCGTCGCACTGCTATTCTTGTTCGCCAATTGCTTTTCAACGGCGGCAATCACATCGCTCAGTGTCTGAAATTCTTCAGCGCTGGTGTTGGCGTTAAACGGCATTTCGATGCCCAACTTGTCTTCCAAAGCAAAAATAACCTCGACCATATCGAGCGAGCTAATGTTCAGATCGCCCAGCTTGGCCTCGGGGGTCAGCTTGCTGCGGTCCACCATGGCTTTCTGGGCTACAATATCGAGGATCTCATCTATTTGCTGGGACATGTTTTTTAACCTTTAGTGCCGTTCCAACTGTTTCCTATAGCTAGTCGTTTTTTTTGCCCTGCTCAAGAGCGTCGAGTCGTGCCGTTAACGATTCCACCTTTTTAATCAAAAACTTGATGCGGCTTATATTTATTTGCTCCTCATAGACTTTTTCGCGCGGTTTGGCCGGAAGACCGCCATAAAGCCCCTTAGGCGGCACATGGCTGCCCACGCCGCTCATGGCCATAATGATAGCATCGTCTCCGATTCGGACGTGATCCGCCACACCCACCGCCCCGCCCAGAACCACCCGATTCCCGATCTCGGCGCTTCCGGCTATGCCCACGCGGCCGCAGATAAGGCAGTTGTCGCCGATAACCACATTGTGCCCGATCTGAACCTGATTGTCGATCTTTGTGCCGTTGCCAATGCGCGTGGCGGCAACAGTGCCACGATCAATGGACGTGTTCGCGCCAATCTCAACATCGTTACCGATGATTACCGTGCCGAGGGACGCAATGCGCACAAGCTCTATGTTCGAAGCGGTAATCGTATGCGTCGCTTTGGCGCTTTCAACACTGCCAAGCTGCGGGGTCACAAAACTAAAGCCATCAGCACCAAGCGATGCGTTGAAATGGATAATGCAGCGCTTGCCGATTTGCACGCGCGCGCCGATTTTCGCGCCCGGATAAATAAGCGCGCCTGCGCCGATTTCGGCTTCCGGCGCAACGTAGACCTGCGGATGCAAAACACTGTTCGCGCCAATAACCGCGCCTGCACCAACATAAGCCTGCGGGCCAATCGAAACGTTTTCGCCGAGTTGTGCGCCGGATTCGATAATAGCCGCGGGATGAATGCCCGGTTCAATCGGCACAGTTTGGGCGAAAAGACTTGTCAGTTTCGCCATTGCATAACGTGGGCGTTCGACAATGATATAGGCATCCAGAAGACCGGGTTCGATTTCCGCGTCTTTGCTGATGACGGCGGCTCGAGTGTTACTCTCCGTTAATAAAGGAAGAAGCTTCTTATCCATTGCCAGCGCGAGATCCTGCTCGCCCAACACATCGGCCGGATGCGCAACGCGTGAAATGACGATGTGTCCGTCGCCAACCAACTGGCCGCCCAGCTCAATCGCAATTTCGGATGTCGTGAACGTTTTTTCCATAACGGTGGTTTAGCTGCTTTACACGAAGAAAAACAGGCTTTTTCGACAATCCGGCCCTTGCGAACCCTTTGTTTTTCCTTGTTTTCTTCAGAATAGGGGTGTCCATTGGCGTCGCGTTAACGGATGGTGTAGCTTTACGCACACCCCTTTCGTTTGCGGTTTTGCCCTATGCGTTACTGGTTATTGATCGTTCTTTGCCTCGTGTGGGCGTTCCCGGCCGAAGCCGCTTCGTCCAAAAAACACGCCAAGCGCCATGCTGCTCCGGTTAAAAAAGAAGAAACCACGGCCGCATCAGGCATGCCCGTACCACGTCCCGTTTTTGATACGGATGGCTCGTTCGGCTTTTGTCTCGCGGAGTACATTTATCCCGACGACCGCAAATTAACCGTGGCACGATCCATCGCCGATGAAGTGAATCTTGGCCTTACCATTCCGAATGCCGGGTTTACGCTTGGCAGCCGTTACGATCTCAGCATCTCGCTCGAACCGGAAAAGGCCAAAGCAGCAAAAATCGAACGTTCCGTGCGGTCCACCGCCATACACCAGAACGCACTTGTGCTCCAGATGGGCGCAAACCCTGCGTTTATTCAAGCTTTAACGACAAGCAAAAGTTTACACGTTGCGGCCGGCGGAAAAAAAATGGAATTTTCCATGCCGGGCATTGCGTTTGTTTATGACGCGCTGCGAAAATGCATCGATGCCAACAAGAATAAAAAAGACAGCAATGCCGTGATGACCGAACAGGCGTTGCCTGAGACACTGAAAGCCGTTTTGGTTTCGGCAGGGCTTAAGGATATTGTGCCAATGCGTATGGACAATATACCGCCCGAACAAAGGCCCGCCGATTTCATATGGCAAACTGGCCCGCTGATCGGCGGCGTGCGCGAGCGTCTTGTGCCAAAGGAGAAAACCCTGACGGATCTGGCAGGCCTGCACATTCAGGGGCTAAAAAGGAAGTGCTCGGGCACCTTTAATGCGGAAGTCGGCAAGGAAGAGGATACGGCAGGATTGAAGTTGCGCACGGCAGACGTCGACTGCCAGATGAAAGGGTCGAAAGAAGGAAAGGACGTATTCGTTGCCATCCTGTTTTTCGTGAACGCTGCCAACCGATTCACGGTTTTCTCGCATGAAGGCCCAGCCGCCGCCAAAATCGAGGCCCAGAACACCCGCGACGCCATCCGCCGCACGATTAGCCAATTGGCTCAGCATGTGGAAGCGAAAAGAAAAAGCGAAGGGAAAAACGCGGCAGAAAAACCGGCGGATACGAAAAACCCCTAACGCTCTACTTTCGGCTTGGCGATTTTTTGGCCTGTAAAATACATCACCTCAGACCCCGCGAAGCGTTCGAGGCAATGATATTTGTTTTTGCCGATTTTATACTGGATCAGAGCCGCCCACGGGGTTGAAGCACCTGAATCGCCGACAAACTTAATATGAGCAACGCCGCTTTTATCAGAAAGCATTTTCGCCGTTTTTGGCACGGTACGCCGTTTTGTTTTCGTCCATAATATCCACGGCGCATTTTTCCCATCCCATTTTACAAACCAGTATCGATCAAAAGGGGCTTTTCTTTTCGACACCAACGTGTAGCTCGGCCATTTGCATTTATTGCCGGCAAAATCTTCTAAAACATAATAATCCACGCCAACAAGCGTTCCTACAATTGTCTGACGATCGACAGTTGTGGATATTTTGCTGTTGAGTTTAAACAATGGCTTGCTCCTCAATAATGGGTTCACTTTCCGCGATTTCCAACATGGAGGATTCTATAGTGACCGCAACTGAACACAAATTAACGCTAATAGTTGGATGAAATTTTCTTTTGAATCTATCTAGCCCTTCCAACTCTGATCCTCCAAGATTAAGGTATTGTATTCCTTGATCGTGCAAGGCCTCACAACACTTCACCATGAGAAAATCCGAAAGGCCAGCAATCGACACATTGCAGAAGTTCACAAAAAGATTGGCTGTTTCCCGATAAGAATTCGACACATCCCACAGCCCAACGGCTTGCAATTGGTCATCCACAAATATCATAACGCCCGAAAGCCCAAATTTTGGGTCCGCCCCCCATGAGAATAGGTTTTCATAAGGAGCATAGAGAAGATTATATTCTTCATGGTTCGGTGCGTTATGTTTGGCCCATCGATATAATAGATTTTCAAGCGCACGGCCGTGCATTATGCCGTTAAAAGGACATATATTTACGGAGCGTTTATTAACCTGTTTAATTCTGTTCCTAATATACATATATTTTCCGCCGGCCAGTGCCGCCACTTGAGCTGTCGGCAAAATGTGAACGGGATACCGCCAGTCAAGAACTTGTTCTTCTTGTGTTTGCAATATTATATTGCGCGTAGAAGTTGAGAATGAATAATGCGCGATTTTCTCACTCGGCCTTGCACGAGCAATAAAAATACCCCCCGGCGATGTGGGTATAAATTTTAATAGTTCTGAAACCAAGTCAACATCCCGGTATCCCAATTGCGGAAAAATGAGTATTTGTTCTGGAACATTGGGGTGCCAACAAATAAACACAAACGCATTATCGCGTTCATAAAGCCACAACCCATTTCTTCCGGTATAAAGATAATATACCGGAGAGCTTAGGTAAGAATCTATCTCTTCACAGTTGGCCAAGCGTTTCTTAAGTAGCGCAAAATCATCGTTCGTAACTCGCTTTACGCCTTCATAAGACTCAAATTTTCTTTCCCAAATCTCTTGGGCAGTAAGATTATCTTCGACAAATATAATGTCTTTCTTGCTTTGAATATGCGTCAACATATTACTCCTCATCTTCCGGTCTGTAAGCAACCTCGGCCCGGTCCCAAACAAAGTTAAATAATAGTCTCGTGCTCTCAGCAAATGTTTCATCATGAATTATGACACACCGCGGCGTTGGAGCCCAAGATACCAGCGCCAATTTGGGGCCATAAACATAAAGGGGGAAGTGGCTGAAATATTTCTCGGGGATCCATCGATACGAATGCTGTAGCCCAACAAAGTTGGTGTCCCCCGCCTTAATAAGAAGCCTTTCGCGAACTTTGCTTTTTGTTAATCGCTCCAAATGCGTTTTCAAAAAGGCTGCATCCAGATCTCTGACAGCAAGATTTTCATCGAGCCCTGCAATTAAGACCTCGCCTCCGGTATCCCGAAGGGTCGTGTAAATGTCATCTAACAGTTTTCTGTTGGCCTCCTTCCCCTCCATCACCGTCACCATCCGATCCCGCATACGGACGCCGGAGCCGGGGAGGAATTCAACTCCGGCTTCTTCAAATATTTTTTGCAGCGCCTGCAACGTGTCGAGACGCGGCGCGGTGTCGCCGTTTTCAATATTCTTGATGGTGGCGCGCGCCACGCCGGATGTCTCGGCTAGCGTTTCCTGTGTCCAGTTCAGTAAAGCGCGCGCAGCGCGAACTTGTTTGTCGTCGAGCATTCGATAATCTCCCTGCTCCATATGAGTTCTTTTTTGTATAGCTTAGTTGCTCAAATAGAGCAATAGGCCCTAAGATGATCATAAAGATCATTTATTTATAGCAAAAAAGCTAATTAACCATAAATTTTAACATGAAAGTAATTTTTGGCGGTTATTTTTCACTTATGTTTTTAAGCAAGAACCTATATGACAGGAGCCATATAATGACAACGAATGTTGAGCAATTTCAAAGTGTTAAAGAATCTGGCTTGGCTTACAACATTGCCGTTCACGCCGTTCAGGAATACCGTTTGTGGCGCGATAATACTTACATCGGTCAACAGTTAGGTACCGCCCGCGGCGCTTACCTCACCATCCTTCGCAACCGTGTCCGCGACGCCATCGACTCCTACAAACTTGTCCGCTCGATGGTCAAACCTTTGGCCAATCACGCGGCTTGATGCCTTTTATTCCTGCGGTATGCTCTTTATTGCCTATCCCTTCTTCGTCCTCTCTTTTCCCGCCGCTTTATTTGTTTAAAAGCCGGTAAGAATTATTCAAAAGCCGTGAATCCTCGCGCTTTCTTAACCTCTTCAAGCACCCTAATAAAATTCAATTTTAGGAAAAATTAAGCCTGCCGCCCGTATTATGAAGCCATACATCATCACTTAATGGAACTTAAGCGCCTGTTTTTTTACACGAACCCCGAACAAAGGCGCTGCGGTTGCTGGACGGCGACACGACAATGGCAAATCCCGTTTCATCTTCGTCTCTGGCAGAAATTGTCGCCGCTTCGGGCCATATAGGCTACCATTGGGACTTGTTGGCCGATCAAATCATCTGGTTCGGGCCGTGGCCCCAGCTTTTCGGGGAAACTTGTCAGATCCCGCCGCATAACGCCGAGACATTCGCGAAAGCCGTTTTTTCGGAAGATCAATACCTCGTTTTCAGCGAAAGTCCCGCCGTCTTCGACCGCGAATTCCGCCTACGTCTTCCGGATGGCCGCATTATCTGGGTCTATGAGCACGGCACAACCGACCATGAAGCCGGCCGCGCGATCCGTCAACGAGGATTGTTGCGCGTGATCGATGCGCCAAAACATCAAAGCCTCCCCCCCGTTCAAATCATCAAGGACCGCGACATTCTGACGGGACGTCTCAACCGGGAAGCCATGATGGCGCAGATCGGCAAAGTGCTAAGCGGCCCGAAGGACGTCAAACAAGCGACATCCTATCTTGTCGTCGGCATCGACAAGATGGCCTTCGTCAACGAAGCCGTCGGCACAAAGTCGGGCGATGTCCTCTTGTGCAGCGTTTCGGACCGCCTAAATGACCTTAGTCCAACCAAAGCCATTATCGCGCGTACCGGGGGCGATAGTTTCGGTATTTTGCTTCCCGGTCTCGGGCGCGAGCTTTATCCGCTTGCCGAACGCCTGTTGCAAAGTTTCCGTGACCGTCCTGTGCCCACACAAGCCGAACCGCTTCACATCACCGTTTCGATTGGTTGCGTCCGGTTGACCGATAAAAACATGGACGCGCCCGCCGTCATGATTCGCGCCGAGCAGGCGTTAAACGAAGCGCGGGAGCACGGCCGCAATCAGTGCATCGAGTATCATGAATCCATAACGCGTTCTGAAAAAAACCGCGCTGTCCTCGAGTTAGGCGAACGCGTCAAGCAAGCCCTTAAACACGACAAGCTTCGTCTCGCGTTTCAGCCGGTCATCGACACCGAAACAAATCAGGTCCTTTTCTATGAAGCACTGGCGCGCCTCTTCCGCGATGACGGACGCATGATCGCCGCAGTTGAGTTTATCCCGGTTGTCGAACAGATGGGTTTAGCCGTGGATTTTGACCGTCATGTGCTGGGCATCGCCATTCGTGAGCTCGAATCCTACGACAAACTGCGTTTGGCTGTGAATATTTCCGGCATCACCGCCGCGCAGGCCGACTGGCCCGAATATGTCGAACAACTCTTGCGTTCGCGCCCCGATGTTGCTCGCCGCCTGATTGTCGAAATTACGGAAACCGCCGCCATCATGGATATGGCCGAAACGCGCCGGCTCGTTGAAACTCTTAACAAACTTGGAAGCAATGTTGCCCTCGACGATTTTGGCGCTGGCTCGACTTCCATCCGCCATTTGCGTACCTTGTCGCTGTCGATCATGAAAATCGACCGCGATCTGCTGCTTAGTCTGATCGGCAATAGTGAACAACAACACCTTGTGCGCATGTTGATCAGCATTGCCCGCGGCCTTGGCCTAAGAACCGTCGCCGAAGGCGTCGAGACCGAAGATGTGGCGCGATGGCTCCGCGAAGAAAAAGTCGACATGATGCAAGGCTACTACTTCGGCCGCCCATCGCTTGATCGGCCTTGGCTGGAACTGCAAGGCGCGGAAGCGCCTGAAAGCTATGCCTTTGCGCGCCTGGGCCTTGGGCACGGCACGGGTCGTGGCGGACCTACCGAAATCCACATGGGATCGTTTCTGCGCAACTAAAGCTTACTTCTTCTGGAATTCTTCCAATGCTTTTTTTAGGCGTGTGTTGTGCGGGTTAATAACTAGTCCTCTTTTGAGCGCCTTAATGGCTTGATCCCGCTTATTCAACTGTTCATAAATTCTGGCCAGTGCGTAATAACTCAGGTCAAAAACCGGCGTTAGCTCGATCGCTTTCTCAAAAGACGCCAACGCACCTTGAAGGTCGCCACGCGCAGCTTTAAAACGCCCGTAGCTGTAATACGCGTGACCGTCTTGCGGATAATAAGTCATCGCCATCTTAAGCAGACGTTCGGCCTCATCATGATTCCCAAGGCGTTCATAAACATAAGACCCCCGGATAATGGGTTGAAAACCCATCAACTCCGGGCCAATCGCAAGTCCTTTATGCAGGGATTCAAGCGCTTCCGCGTTGCGCCCCTCATCGGCATAAATGGCGCTAAGCGTGCCCCAGTTGAACGCCGTCATATCGACAGCATTAGGATCAGGCCGTAGGCCGAGAAACAAAAAGAAAAGCGCGAGAGCACAGGCCCCTATCAGTTGAGGCCATTTTTTTGCGCGCACCAACGCCAACAACGACGGAAGCGCCGCGCCCGCCAACGGTAAAAGGAATAGAACGACCGGCAGCCGGTAACGGTCCGTCACAAAAAAGGGAAGAACGGAAACCATATAAACCAAGGCAAAAACAACTAACACAAAGGCGCTATACCGACGCGCCCGACCTGCAGCGACGGCGCCAAAAGCTGCGAGAAATGAAACAACCCAGAATGGAATTAAAGGTCCTTTGAGCAACGTGTTAAAATTTTTCTCGATAAAAGGTATGTCATAACTGTCAAAGCCTTCTGATGTGTTCCAGAAAGCCAGCGTTTTTGTCATCAGGAGCGTAATTGTTTTCCATGGATGCGTTTCGATGAAATCCAGCGCAAGGCCTCGCCAATACGCTGAAATTTCAGAAGGCCGTAAATCACGGCCCGTTTCACGGCGCGCGATCCATGCTGTGGTAATTTCCTCCTGAACCGGGTCGGTCGATACTTCAGGCGGGTAAGCATTCGTGCCGTTTGCGGTCGGCGAATTGCCGATATAGAGATTAAAGCCTGCCAGATAATTGATAAGAACAAAATCGCGGCTGGCCATGTAATTGTGAAGCGTTGCTGGCGCAATAAAAAGCATGGCCCCGGCGATGAAGACGGCGCTTTTCCGGACAATTCCGCGTCGTTCTTTGAAATAAGCAAAAGCCAGAAACACCGGCATAAAAAGCAAAACATTGCTGCGCACGAGCGCCCCAAGCCCCAGCAACGCGCCGCTATAAAAGTGATCTCGCGTTTTGTTTTGATGAAGCGCACGCAGGGCTAAAAGCAAAAACAAGGCGAGAAGAAAAAGACCCAAAGGTTCTTTCATTACCGGGGCGGTGTAAAATATGAAAGAACGGTAAAACGCCGCAATTAAGCAGGTTACAATCGCCGCACCGCGTCCGAAGTAGGTGAGTGTCAATGACGTCAACAACGCCGCTGTCCCTGCCCCCAGCAAAGCATTAAACAACCCGACCACAAGCAGATTATGCCCGAAAACGCGATAAATCAGCGCAAGGATATAGGGGAATAGAGGCGACTGGTAAAACGCTGTCGAACGAAAAATTTCACCGCTCGCAATAGCCTGCGCCCAGTCGTCATAACACTTGGCGTCAAGAAGCGGCGCTTCGGCATAAGGCGTCCCGCTCCACTGAAAAACAAAAATCAAGCGAAGAAGAAGCGCGAGGGTAAAAGTACCCAGCACCATCGTCCTTTTGTCCAAAAGCTTCTCGCGTAAGGTCATTCGCGGTTCTTGGTTGGAGGGATTGAATTGTTATAGCTATCCTTATGACAATGTGACAGAGGATGTATGGTTAAAAAGCAACCTATAGGTACGGTCGGCTTGACATCCCACAGACCTTACGCTTAGAAGGCACCGAACGCCGGATGCGGAATGCCGGCAGGTATTAACCAATAGAGAGAGAAATGGACGGCGACAGTAGCTGTGGTTCATTGTTTTCGGTCGAACCGCATGTACAGAGTGTCTCCAGCGTCCCTTGCCCCCGGGCAAGGGTGAGCCGCACCAAGCCCGCCCAGGGCTGAACCCCGCGCCTCACCCCCGCCCCCGCAAAGGGATGGTCCGGGAGGTGAGAATGACAACCAAGGCGAACCAGTCTTTGGACACGTCCTTCAGCGGGAAAAACGTCTGTTTTCCCGCGGATCCAGCGTTGCCCCTAACTCCCCGTGAGTTAATCAGATTTTATGAGTTTTCTGCTAAGGCAAGCGAGCCGCGGAAAGCCGGTCTTGGGGGGAGATTTCCGTGAATTGGATAACCAAGCTCTATTATCAGGTCCACCGGGTGTGGAAGGCGATCCGGATCTACCTTATCATCGCCGGGCCCGGTCTGGTCGTCATGGTCGCGGACAACGACGCCGGCGGCATCACCACCTATGCCGTGACCGGCGCAAAGTATGGCTATAACCTGATCTGGTTCCTCGTCCTCCTCGGCCCTATCGCCTATTTTGTACAAGAGATGACGGTGCGGCTCGGCGCTGTCACCAAGCGTGGTCATGCAGAAGGAATTTTTGAAGGCTTTGGCCCATTCTGGGGATGGTTCGCGCTTCTTGATCTTATCCTGATCAACTGGCTGACGCTCGTCACCGAGTTCATTGGCATGACCGCCGCGCTCAAGATCTTCGGTGTTCCCCCGTGGGCCACCGTTACCGGCGTTTGCACCCTGATGAGCTTTATGGTGCTGAAAGGCCGCTACTGGACGTGGGAAAAAATCTCGCTGATTTTCTGCGCGCTCAATCTCATTTACATCCCCGCCGCCTTTATGGTGCATCCGTCCATTAAAGATATCGCGGTCGGGTTTGTCCCGAATTTCCCCGGCGGCTTCAGCGGCGAGATGTTCTTCTTCCTGATGGCCAACATCGGCACAACCATCGCGCCGTGGATGATTTTTTTCCAACAGTCTTCCGTCGTGGACAAGGGTCTTAAGGAAAAAGACATCAACTTCAGTCGGCTGGACACGTTCATGGGTTCGATCCTGACCGTGGGCGTCGCGATCTTTATCATTATTGTGACCGGGACGATGCTGAAAGGCGTTGAGATCGACGACGCCGCGCAAGCCGCCAAACACCTTATGCAAAATAACCGTTATGCCGGCGAATTCCTCGCCATCGGCCTTTTCAATGCCGGTCTGCTCGGCGCGATTTGCGTGTCGCTCGCCAGCTCATGGGCGTTCGGCGAGGTCTTCGGCTGGGCGCATTCGCTCAACAACAAAATCAAGGAAGCGCCATGGTTTTACCTTAATTACTTTATAACGTTGATCACAGCGGGACTTGTCGTACTTATTCCCGGCGCGCCGCTGGTTTTGATTACCCTTTTCGTTCAGGTGGTTGCCGTCACGTTGTTGCCGGCCTCGCTCGTGTTCCTGATTATCCTTTTGAACGACAAGGAAACGATGGGCGAATACGCCAACACAACAGCCCAGAACATTATCAATGTTGCGATTGCGGGATCTATCATTGTGTTGTCGACGCTTTACGCGCTCAGCACGCTTTTCCCGGATATGTTTGCTTGAGGAGAGAATCTCATGAGCCTCGGTCACGCTTTTCATGTCATGGTTGTACGCAACGTCAACAAGGTTCGCGCGATCAACCGCCGTTACGCCAAACCCCGGCTTGTCATGTCGCCGACAGTTCGCTGGGCTCTTCTGTTTTTGCGAATTTATATTTTCTTTTTGATGGGTCTTATCGGTTACAAGTTTTTCACGCTCGTCGTTAAATAAGAAAGGCGGTGCGCCATGCCCTTGGAAAAAAATATAGAAATGACGTCATCCAAACTTGAATCGATGGCCTATTTACTGAGCAACCTGATCGGAGGGAAAGCGAAGTTGGGTGACAAGATCATCGGCAGCCTTTCCGACATCGTCATGAGCGAGCATAACGGCACGCTGCCGGAAGTGACACATTTGCTTATCTCCCGGCCTTTTGGCCATAAAACGCTGATGGTGCCATGGGACAAGGTCGTTTTTTTCGATCACCATGGCCGTTCGATTATCGATATCCATGCCTTCGAGCCGTTCGAGAACGAACCCGGCGAAGGCCAGTTTTGCCTGCGCGATCACCTGTTGGACAAAAAGGTGGTGGATTGCGATGACGCCGATGTCGAAGTTGTTTACGACATCAAGCTTGCGGCGCGTAAAAACAAGCTGTACGTCGCCGGCGTGGATTGTTCCCGCGCGGGCTTCCTGCGCCGCATTGGCCTGAGACGCCTGAGCGACATGATCCGCGGGTTGGCCGCCAGCATTAAGGACGAGATGATTCCCTGGACATGCGTCCAGCCCCTTCCATCGAAAATCGGACGTTTCAGCGGCAACGTGAAGCTCAACGTCCTTAAGACGTCGATCGCCGAAATCAACCCCGTCGACCTCGCCGACATTCTGGAAGAGCTCGAGCACGAACACCGCATGGCCATATTCAATCAGCTCGATACGGAAAAGGCTTCGGATACGCTGGAAGAAATCGAACCGCGCGTGCAACGCGAAATGGTCGCGTCGCTGCCCGTGAACCGCGCCGCCGAGCTTGTGAACGACATGAGCCCAGCGCAGGCCGCCGATATGCTCGCCGCGCTTCCGGCGACCGACATCGACGCTATTTTGGAGAAGATCGACGCCGCCGAACGGGAAAAAATCCGCGCGCTTCTTGAAAAACACGATGACCATATTCTCGGCTTCGCCACGACACATTATATCACGTTTTCGCCCGACACGCGCGTAGGCGACGTGATGAACAACTTTCGCGACGTCGCGCGCGACGCCGATATTGTGATGTACATTTATATTACGTCTCCCTCAGGCGCGCTGATCGGCGTCGTGGACATCAAGGAACTTCTGCAGGCCGATCCGTCATGCCACCTCGGCGATATCATGGTGGCGAACGTTGTCACGCTTGGCGAGGAAGATACCGTGGCCACGGCCACCAAGATGTTCAGCCGGTATGGCTTTCGGGCCATCCCCATCGTGGGCGAGGACGATATTTTAAAGGGCGTAATTCCCTACCGCGACGTGGTGCTCGCGCAAAAGCTGGTGTAAAAACGCGAACCTGCAGGTTCGCCTTCACGCGTAAAATTCCTGACACGCCAAAAACACGTCGCGTACCCGTTCGTCGCGCACAACGTACCTATCTCGTCCGAGCAACGGGATCGTTCGAACCCTGTTTGTAGGGGTTGCGTAACTCTAAACATACCTACGGGGGATGAAGGATTGCCCTCATCCCCCTTTTGTCATCCCGGCCGAGGCACGGACGAGATTAATAACGACACCAAGGAAAAATTATTTTGCTGCTTCTTCGCCCTTTTTTCTCCGCCCTTTTCTTAGCTTTCTTTCCCTTTTTCTTCGCGGGCTTCTCGCTTTCCGAAGCCGAGGCCTCAACAGAGAGAATCTACGCTCATGACAACCCGGATTTTCTGGTTGAGGCAAAGAGGGCGCTGGAGAGGAGGCCCGAACCAAAAAAGCCGACAAATATTGGCACTGTTAGTAAATTAACTTTTTAACACGCACGGAAACACACACAATTTCGTGTGCGCTATATCAAAACACCCCCTAAGTCTTTGAATAATAGAATGGAAACAATAGAAATATAATCTATGCCCCTTACTATACAGGGGCAGGTTTTTTTAAGAATTTGATTCTCGTCCGAGCCGGTTAGTCTTGGCCCCGGAGAACGTCGGGTCCGCTAGCCTATTTACGGGTTATAACGTCCTCCTTTATCGTAAATCCCCTAAATTCTCCGTCGCCTCAACTGACGATAGGGTTCGATAATAGTATGCTCATTTTTGTAACTCACAAACACGGCTATGTTCGACCGTTGTTCTCGTTCAAAAAATATGGCCTACTTTATTCGAAACGACCTTCCGGGGGGATCGCGAAGTTGTCTGAAGAAATAACCTATATTCCGGACCTGAAAAAATATGACCGGATGATAAAAGCAAAAAAGGATGGAGGACTCATTCTATTTGCTGGAGCAGGCGTTTCCATGCCAATGGCCCCTGATTGGAATGGATTTGCCAAAAATGTTTGGGATGGTTTGATTCGACAAGACAAACCACCAATTACATACGCGACGAAAGAAATCCTGTCCTCTTTGCTTCCTAAAAAGCAACTTTCAATTGCAAAACAGATAGCCAAAGTATCCAATAAACCCATCGATTTTCATGCCGCTTTAAATCATAGCAAAGGCACTGTAAGCGAGCGGCACAGACTTTTATGGTCTATTTCGGATAAAATAATCACGACAAATTATGATCTACTTTTTGAACAAAATGCGCCAGCGGGCAAATGCAAGCCTCTATACAGGCGCGATGAAATGAAAATAGGAAATCTAACACCGAAGGCTGTGATGCACATCCACGGCTCTTTAGATGATCCTGATAATATGGTGGTAAGCACATCAGACTATCTTAGGCATTATGAAAAATATGATGACAAAGAAAATCCTTATTTGACTCTTCTTGAAGAACTTTTCAGAAACAAATGTGTTTTGTTTGTCGGATATGGGTTGGAAGAACTCGAGATTCTGGAATATGTTTTCCTAAAGGGGCGATGCAGATCAAGTGCAGGACAGAGACATTTTATTTTATTACCTTTCTTTTCCAATCAAACCGAATTGGTCACACACCTTAAAACCTACTTCGAAAATGAATGTGGTGTCACGTTAATTCCATATTGTCGCGATCTAAACGATTATGCCCAGCTAGATATAATTCTAGAACGATGGAAAAACGAATTGCCCGACGAGGATATGCTAGACATAAATAAAGTCATTCAAATGGAGGCATTGTTAGATGATTAAGCCCTCCAAAATTGAAGCATTTGTTCAGGCACTGAAGGAAACATCTGCTTCTAAGAAGTGGGGGTTCAACAAGCTTGCACAAAGAGAAGATATTCTTAGTTTTTTCGATGAATTGAAAAAGCAGGGACTTTTCACTTCTTCAGAAAATCCTGCGCCAGCGCAAGCTAGTAGTGGGGGTTATTATATCCCCTATTGGGAGGCTTTAACTTATCTTGAACCAGCGACATTGGCTGCTGCAAAGCAAAAGAATCAGGTTGTTCTTTCTGAAATAAAGTCTATCATTATATCCGTTACCAAATTTAGCCAGGAGCATGATGAGAAAGGGATTACAAACTTTTCTACTTGGCATTTCTTTACAAAAATTCTCGCTTTTTTCCCATCCGATCAAATCTTGGCTGAGGATATAAAACTCATCGAGCATTGGCTTGAGTGTGTTTTTGATACAAGTCTCGTTGTTCATGAAATTACTAAAAAGTTTCTACCCAAGATTATGGAGGGGGAAAAGGAGCATGCAAAAATTCTCATAAAAGAACTTTTCCCCATTTTATTGGGGTCGGATCATGTTGAGGAAAAAGGTGATTTGGGGACTTTTTGGGGAAAGGAACGTCCGCATGTTGAAACTTATTGGTTAAATGATTTTTTCAAGACCCACGCAGAAAAGATGGGTTCTATATATGGAGATATTGTTGTCCCCATACTAGTATTCAAATTGGATGGCATTCTGACGGAAGAAGTTAATACCTACTCTTTCCATCGACGCCCCGCTATAGAGGATCATCAGCAAAATCACCACGATCATGCATTTGAGACCGTTTTAATAACTGCTTTGCGCAACGTGCTAACGGCTTTTGCTGCAGCGCGTGCATCGGATGCGGTCGGTTGTGTCAAAAATCTTCTGTCATCAAAACATACGATTCTAAACCGGGTCGGGTGGCATATTATTGATATATTATTTTCACAGTATAAAGCTATATTCGTAGAACGTTTATCGCCGGAAATATTCTCAAGAGACGTTTGGCATGAAATGTATTTGTTGCTGCGGAATAATTTCTCGAGCCTGACCGATGTTGAGAAAAACAAAGTATTCGAATCTATTCAAAGCATACGAATTCCCGGCGAGCGACCGGATGACGAAAGGCGGGAATATAAGGAACATGTTGAGCGCGATTGGTTAAGTGCGATTTATAACAAAGGCTCGGAAAAAGTTGATGCTCGTTTTTCTGAACTTATGTCTAAGCGTGAATTGGGGGGCTTGAGGGATCATCCTGAGTTTATCAGTTATCATGAAACATTTTTTGGGCAACCACCCGCGCCTATATCAGCAGAAGACCTTTTGGGAATGCGGCATGACAAGTTGGATGCCATACGGATATTTAATGATTTTGAGCCCAAGAACGGATGGCGTGAGCCAACTTATAGAAGTTTTGCTGATGTCCTAGGTCTTGCCGTTCAGAAAGAACCCGAGTTCTTTTTGGAAGATGTGGATGCTTTTCTAACACTTAAGATTCCATATCTATATGGCCTCGTTAGCGGTTTGAAAAATGTAAAGCTTGGCCAAGTGTTATCAGGCTGGCAAAGGGCCTTGGGTCTATGCAGCAAAATTGTCGGCGACAACACTTTCTGGCTAGAGACAACTGATGAAGAGAAATCTTTTGATCGACCTAACAGAGAGTGGGTGTTGGGGGCGATATGTGATCTTCTGGACAGCGGTGTGAAGATAGATGAAACGGCATTTGATGCTGTTCTGCTGCCGAAGGCCAAGATAATTATTAACACAATCTTGGACAAAACCAAGCCAGATAAAGATGTAAATATTCAGGATGCTATGACTTATGCCTTAAATACGACGCGCGGCAGGTGTCTAGGGGTCTTATTTAATTTTTCTCTTCGTTCGGCACGTGTCGCCGACAAGGAGCAAGGATCACATGAACAACTGTGGCAAGACCTTCAGCCGATTTTCGAACGAGAGCTGGAAAAGTGCAAAGACGATAATTATGAGTTTTCCACTTATTGCGGTGCATATCTTCCAAATCTTTTATATCTAAGCAAAGATTGGTTGCTCAATAATCTTGATAGAATCTTTCCGGCGGAGAACCCTAACAACAGATCCTGTGCTCTTCAGGGATTTTCATTTGTTGGGCATTATAATGATGAGCTGTACAAGCTCCTCAGTAAAAAAGTTTTTCTCCCGGCTTTGATAAAGGACGATTTAAATGAGGGAACCCGCAGGAGATTATTACAATTAGCCACTCTATCTTATTTGCGCGGCAATGAAGGTCTGACTGAAGCCGATGGTGTGTTTGGCTCCATAATCAGTAACTTCCGTAAAGAGGACATAACGGAGATTGCTTGGTTTCTTTATCATTTACGTGATGAGACGATGAAGGAGGAACAAATTCTTCGGGTAATGGCTTTCTGGAAAACATGCTGTAACAAAACAAAAGGAAATGAAGAAGAGTATGGAATTGTTCTCTCAAATCTTAGCCGACTTATCGTTTATGTTTCAGGGACAAAAGAAGACGAATTGGCGCTATTAGAAGATGTGGCGCGATTTGTCGGCAAGAACCACAATGGGCCAACTTTTATAAAAGGACTCTCTAGGGTTGCCATCAACAATCCATCTGCTGCGGGAGGATTTCTTCTGACGTTAGCTCAAAACGAGGTTTATATGTATGACAAGGAAGATGTGGTTAGCATCTTGAATGTTTTGGTTGCTCAGGACAGAAATCTTTATAAACGGGTTTGTGATAAACTCAAAAAATATGATTGGGTTATGGAACATTACAGAGAACTCAGAATGTCATAAATAAATCTAACATTTGGTTATACCTCCACAAAACCGCGAAGAGCCAAACTAATAATTAACTTTTTTACACGCACGGATACACGCACAAACTTGTTTTGGGGAAAATCGATCACCATCTAACCAATTGATTTAGATGGTGGGTGCGACCCTGCTTCGTTAAAACTACGCAGGGCGAGTGCGCCCGGCTCAAAGGTTGGTTTGTATTGGCTCGCCACCCGAAGCTCCGAAGGAGCGTAGGGTGGTGGGTGCGACCCTGCTTCGTTAAAACTACGCAGGGCGAGTGCGCCCGGCTCAAAGGTTGGTTTGTATTGGCTCGCCACCCGAAGCTCCGAAGGAGCGTAGGGTGGTGGGTGCGACCCTGCTTCG